>Ga0066256_1000020_pt1 | contig 892478 bp, 765 predicted proteins | sample ThiBio_1000_biof_FD_87107 | JGI IMG/M metagenome (GOLD analysis project Ga0066256, IMG submission 87107) | Wastewater bioreactor microbial communities from Cape Town, South Africa - Thiocy_expt_1000_biof (version 2) | ecosystem: Engineered > Bioreactor > Thiocyanate-remediating >... | reverse complement strand
TTCTATTCGGATCTGGCATGTACGATCCCGATATCGGTGACCAGTCTTTCGATCCTGTTAAGTACAGAAGGGTATGATGGCACCAATTATTTCAGCTATGATTACCCGGCAACCGTGAGCAGCGGATATTCTTATATGGTGCAGGCGAGTGCCGAGTTGAGCTATGATGATGGATGGACCAACCGTTACAGAGAATATTATTTATCAGCCGGCACCGGGTATACCGTTGTCTTTTAAAAAATAAACGTTATGAATCTAAGAAATATGTTGTGCAGCCTGGCATTGCTGCTATGTGGAATGTGTACGCGAGCACAGAGTTTATCATCGCTCAACCTGGATACATTGGTGCAGCGGGAAGCTGATAGCATGCTGTTGCGACTGAAGCTGACAGAGAAGCAGCGCGAGACAGTGAAAAGCCTTCAGCAGGCTTACTATGCCAGCGTGCTGGCTTTACCGGCCACCCTTACGGTTGATGAGCGAACAACCCGGTTTACTGCACTGACCACCCAAAGGGATGCATCATTGCGACAGGCACTGACTGAAGCGCAGTGGGCAGTTCACCAGGCTTACCTGGAACAGCGAAGACAAGCCACGCAGCAAGCGATCAATGAACGCCGCAATCGCCATAAGCAACAAACTCAAAACAAGTAGACCTTATCATCAACCATCATATTGCCAGTTATGATCTTATCTATACGAACCGGATTCGGATTTATCAGGAACCAGGTATTATTACCGGCCATACTGCTGTTGACAGCAGTTGTACAAGCTCAGGCCCAGACCCCAACACCGTACCTGCCGGCGAGCTATCCGAGCACCGGTATGCCGGTGAACTATGTCCGAACATGGGATGCATTAAAGCCGGAGAGTAATACCGGTAATATAACGACAGCCTCTGTCATCAAAGATTTCCGGATGACGACGCAGTACCTGGATGGATTGGGAAGACCGATCCAGACAGTAATCAAGCAGGGCAACTCAGCGATGTATTATCCATTAAAGGATATGGTCAGTGCTATTGTCTATGATGAGTTTGGCCGGGAGAGTTATAAGTTTTTGCCGTTCGGTGCAACAGGAGCAGGCGGCAATTCTTCTATTGATGACGGAGGGTTCAAGCTAAATCCCTTTGAACAACAGGCTTATGCGTTGAGCAATAGTTTTGTTTTATCACCCATTATAGGCCAGGGAGAAAACTATTTGTATGGAATGACCAAATTTGAAGCTTCGCCACTGAACCGGGTAACAGAAACCTTTGCACCGGGCAACAGTTGGGTGGGAACAGCGGATGAGACCCTGGAGTCCAACCGCCGTTCGGTCAAGATCAAATACTATACGAACACGGCGACCGATGCGGTCAGGATCTGGACAGTAACAGACCCTGTCAGCCTGGGCAATTGGGGTACTTATGCCACCAGCGCGACCTATCCGGCTGGAGAGCTTTATAAAACGATCACTATTGATGAGCAGAATAAGCAGGTGATCGAGTTCAAGGACAAGCAAGGCCAGGTGATCTTAAAGAAAGTACAGATCGGCGGTACAGGGGACGACGGCACTGGTGCGGATCATGGCAACAACTGGCTCTGCACTTATTATATCTATGATGACCTGGGCCGCCTTCGTTGTGTGATCCAACCACAAGGGGTGCGGCAGATCAACAGTAGCTGGCTTCCCAATGCCGCGACGCTGAATGAGCATTGTTTCCGGTATGAATACGATGAGCGGAGCCGGATGATCATGAAGCGGCTGCCGGGTGTGGCGCTGGGGGAAGTATACATGGTCTATGATGCCCGCGACCGGCTGGTGATGATGCAGGACGGCAATATGCGGGTAAACAATAAATGGATGGTCAATAAATATGATTCGCTGAACCGCCCCACTGAAACCGGCCTTTGGACCAGTTACACTGTTTTTTCCCTTCACCGCACCAACGCAGGTCCGTCCATCAACTATCCTATTACTACATCAGGCTATGATCAACTGACCGTTACACACTATGATAATTACACCAGCCTTCCCGGAGGGCTGACCACTGCCTTTGATAATGCAGGATCTTCCCAGTTTTATACCAGCTATAATGCTTCACCAATATATGCGCAGCCACTGACCGTAAGCGCGAAGACTATGGGGTTGGTGACCTGGACACAGACCAAAGTACTTGGCACAACGAGTGATTTTATTTACTCTGTCAACCTGTATGACGAGAAGGGCAGACTGATCCAGACCAAAACCAAGAACAATACCGGTGGAGTGGATATCTCCACGACACAATACAATTGGGCAGGCCAGCCGGTCATTACCGTGAATAAAACCGAAAAGGCCGGCACCAATGCACAGACCATTACCGTAGTTAATAAACTCACTTATGATGATCTGGCCAGATTGATAAGAGTAGATAAAAAGCTGGCGCATTCAGCGATCAACAGCGGGGCGCTTAGTACAGCCTGGGTTACAGCACTAACACAGAACTATGATGCCAACGGGCTGCTTGCGAAAAAGTGGATTGGTAATAAGAAAAATCCTTCTACTGGTGCTTATTATTCTTCTCCCCGTCAACCGTTGCAGGAACTGGTCTATGATTATAATATCCGCGGTTGGCTGCTGGGTACCAATCGCGATTACCTTACTTCCAATAATCAAACGACCGATGGCAAGTTGTTCGGTTTTGAACTGGGCTATGACAACCTTACCAGCAAGGCCGGCAATAATTTTTCTGCTGCCCAGTATAATGGGAACATTGGTGGCATGACCTGGAAAAGCGATGGGGATGATATCCGCAGGCGATACGACTTCAGCTATGACGCAGCCAACCGTTTATTGAAAGCCGAGTTCAAACAAAATAATACAGGCAGTACCTGGAACAAGACCCTGGTGGACTTTACGGTGCAGATGGGCAGCAGTGGCGCCGATGACGGTACCGCCTATGATGCCAATGGCAATATCCAAAAAATGAAACAATGGGGCTTAAAACTGACCGGCCCCACCCAGATCGACAACCTGACCTATACTTATCATGCAGGTGGCAACCGGCTGAAAGCCGTAACCGAATCCGGCACCGGCACGATCGATCATGGGCTGGGTGATTTTACGGACAAAAATACATCTGCCACTGATTACGGTTATGACCGCAATGGCAACCTGGTCATAGACCTGAACAAGCGGTTGACAGGAACTGTAGCGCCAAACACCGATATGCTCAGTGGCGGTGCCATCCTGTATAATCACCTGAACCTGCCTTACCAGATGACGGTGCGCAATGATGCCAACACGGCCGATAAAGGAACGATCAGCTATGTGTATGATGCTGCTGGTTCAAAACTACAAAAGATCACTACCGAGAATAGCGTCAGCGTGACCTTTAGCGGTACAGCTTATACCACCAATATCACGACTACGACCACTTACTTGAACGGAGTGGTGTTCGAGAGCAAACAGTACTCGGATGCAGGAGTGAACATGGGTTTAGGCTATACGGATCGTTTACAGTTCTTCGGCCAGGAAGAAGGAAGGATCCGGGCGGTCAACGATCCTGCCAACCCCAACGCCCTGACAGGACTGGAATATGACTATATGATCAAAGATCATCTAGGGAATGTGCGGATGGTACTGACCGAACAGATCAAGCAGGATGAATATCCTGCCGCCACCATGGAAACAGCCCAGGCAGCTACAGAGAATATGTTTTACAGCAACCTGGAAGCGACCCGGGTGAACCGGCCGTCAGGGTATACAGACACTTATACCGATCCCAATGATAAGGTAGCCCTGGTAAGAGGGGACGGCAATAAGATCGGGCCTGCGATCCTGCTGAAAGTAATGGCCGGCGACCGGTTCAATATCCATGCGAGTGCCTGGTGGACGGGCAGCAGCAGTGGAAGCAATACCAGTCCGCTGACCTCGATCGTGTCGGCACTGATCAGCAGTGCACCGGGAGTAAGTGGTGGCAAGATCGGTGTAACAGAGCTGACCAGTACGCTCCTCGATCCGCAGGTGAGCCTGTTCCTGGACAATGACCAGCCGGCGGTGAGCGGTAAACCCAAAGCATATCTGAACTGGATCTTGTTCGACGAGCAGTTCAAATATGTAGACAATGGCAACAGCGGGGCAGAGCCGGTGGAGGCCAGCGGTATAGTTAAGCCATTTAACAAGACGGATATGCCGGTGGACAGAAACGGATATTTGTATATTTACACCAGTAATGAGACCAGTTACGATGTGTTCTTTGATAACCTGCAGGTGACCCATATAAGAGGGCCACTGCTGGAAGAAACCCATTACTATCCGTTTGGGTTGACGATGGCGGGGATTAGTGCAAAGGCATTGAATGGAGCACCTGAGAATAAATACAAGTTCGGAGGAAAGGAGCTTAATAATAAAGAGTTCGGTGACGGTGCAGGGTTAGAGACTTATGACTTCGGAGCAAGGAATTATGATCCGCAGATAGGAAGGTGGCATACCATTGACCCTTTGAGTGAGAAGATGAGGAGGTATACACCATACAATTATGCTTTTAATAATCCCTTAAGATATATTGATCGGGATGGTATGGCCCCTACTGATTGGGTTCGTTATACAGATCAAAATGGCGAGCAGCACGTAACTTTTGCGGAGAGTGTGACAGATGAAAAGAGCTCTAAGCAGTGGGCAAGTACAATGAAGGCTAACGGTTTTGGTGAGTATAATAATGTAGAGCATATTGGCAAAACAGGGACTGTTGCAAGAGGATGGACAGATGCTGATGTAACAACTAAACCTTATCAGCTGAATGAAGATGGTACAGTAACCGCAGGAATAGCCGCGAAGGAATCTATCACAGGAAATGCTCCTGCGAATGAAGAACCTGAAGATAATTCTGCGATCACTCCAGTTACTGTTCTTGATAAAATTAATAGTGCGAACGCCCTTGTAACAAGTATCGGTGCAGCTGGCGTTGAGGAAACTGAGAATCTTGCTAAAGCGGGTAAGATATCTGGAGTTAGTGCCAGTTCGCAGGTCATGAAAAAAGCTACACGGGTAGGTGGGTTAGTTACAGCTACTATTGACGCTGCTGTTGCGGTAGGGCAAGCAGTTGATAATCCAACCCTTGGAAATGTTGCAAAAGCTGGAGTGAAAGTTGTCTTAGCAGGGTTAGAATGGGCGGGGAAAGCTAACCCGGTTGTTGGTATTTTTGTTTCGATTTTAGACTTATCGGGAGCTACTGATGCTATATTTAATTGGTAAGCAAACCATTGATAAAATAAAAAGATGAAGAAAATTGTTGCTATAATATATAGAACATTTGTTGATCGAGGTATTGACCTCCCGCATTTTAGAACGATCGGCCTGATGGGTTTTTTTCTCTTTATCCATTTTGTGCAGTTGTCGTTGGTTTTTAATATCAACCTAAGAAATTTTATTATTTGGAATCCTTCAGCCTCTAAGGGTCTTCAATGGATTCTCGCTGCTATTTATTTTGGGATAATCTGGCTTGTTCTAGCTCTTATATTTAAAGAGCATAAACTAAAAGAAGTGCTGGTTACTCAGGAGGAGATTAAAAAAGGGAGGCGTATTCTGTGGATTTATCTCATTACAAATATCATATTGTTAATTATCTTGTTGATACGACTTGGTATAGAGCGAGGAACCATCAAAATTTAGATTAAGAGTGATTAAGCACATATCTAGTTTTGCACAATGAAATGATCAGTCTTATTTCTGTTTTATTACTTCTTAGACATACAAGGAAGGGGTAGCTAAATTAGGTAATGTTTCAAATTATCTGGTTTTGCTCGGAACAAAGCAACTTATTGAATTAAAGGGCCCATTAACATTATTATGCTCGTAATCGTATCCGTCATAAAAGCTGATAAAGAGCTAATGCCAGTTATACGATAAAAAATGAGACCATTTCCGCACTTAAAACATAATCAAGTAGCTCTAGTTAGAGCGGAAAAGAAAACCGGACACGTTCTAGATGAAGATTTCGTGTTAGCTGTGAGTGACAATCAAAAGGTGTATACCGTCTTTGATTCGTTGGATGAAGCTCAGGCTTTTGCGAAAAAAATTCTATCTTCTAATCAAGAAATAGAAGTTGCCATATATTCAGATCTTCAAGAAGTTTTATTTTACTCAAACCCATAGTTCTTGTCCGCAATTAGCTATTATGTCCGTTACAAATTCAGACGTTGTTGATTTTATAAGCATCAGCCCCAAGGGGGATGTCGTTCTGACCATTTCAGATCATTTGGAATGGAATAACAATGAGCATATTTTGATTTTACAAGATAAAATCAATGCATATCTGCGATTTATCGAGAGCGGTGATATCTACCAACAATATCCCGAGGCAAGAGATAGAAATATCATGGTAGAAGTTGTTGTGAAGTATGATCCTGATAGCAATGGGAAAATATTTCTCGATCGGGTAAAAGAAATATTAAATGAAGCGGGATATGAATTTAGATTTAGAATTTTAGAAGGCTAGATTAGTTAAATCCGCTTTCAATTAATACTATCAAGCTATAGCCACTCTTCGGAGTGGTTTTTTTGTGCCTAAAACTTAATAATTATGACATTAGAAACAACAAACCCGAATTGTTTTACTTACAAAACTGATGAATTCCTGATAGAGCTATTGGGAGGTATCAGGATTGATACACTGGACAGGATGCGGGTAACAATCAAAGTAACTGTGGTAAACAGAAAACACAGTGAACACCTGAATAATCCAGAACTGGCAGGATTATCTGTCAGACACAACCTTGATCTGTATAATGACACACAGGTGGAAAAATTTGTCAGAAGAATTGCAGAGAAGTTGGAAACAGGCACTATTGCTTTTACAAAAGCTATTTCGGATATAACCAGTCAGTTGGAAGAGTACCGATTGAAGCAACTGGACAAACAGAAAACCAGAAAAGAAAAGGTACTGACACAGGAAGAAAGGGAAGATGCTATCCAGTTCTTGCAGCAAAAAGACTTATTGAGCAAAACCAATGATCTCATAGGTAAAAGTGGTGTAATTGGTGAAGAAGTAAACAGATTGCTCATGTACCTGATCTTTACCAGCAGGAAAAGGGAGCATCCTTTACATATTATCAGTTTGGGGAACAGTGGCATTGGCAAAACCTACTTGCAAGAGAAAATAGGTGAGCTGATACCGGAGGAAGATAAAATAGAAATCACCACCCTGTCAGAAAATGCCCTGTATTACTTTGGACAAAGGGAACTGCAACACCGGCTGGTATTGATAGAGGATTTAGACGGTGCAGAAAATGTGCTGTACCCATTGAGAGAACTGCAAAGTAAAAAGTTCATCACCAAGACCCTTGCACAGAAAACAACTACTGGTGAAACCAAAACTGTTCACATTAAAGTAGAAGGCCCTGTAAGTGTTGCAGGATGCACCACACAGGAGCAGGTCTATGAAGATAATGCCAACCGAAGTTTTCTGATCTACATAGATGAAAGCAAGGAACAGGATGAAAGGATAATGGAATACCAGCGTAAAAAAAGTGCAGGGACTATTGACCGGGTACAGGAAAGCAGTATAAAACAGCTATTGCAGAATACGCAAAGAGTATTGCAACCCATTCCTGTCAGGAATCCTTATGCAGAACAGTTGCAGTTACCAGCAGGTGTATTCAAACCCAGAAGAACCAATGCCCACTATCTGGCATTTATTGAAGCGGTAACTTTTTATCATCAGTTCCAGAGGGTAGAAAGAGTGGATGAAGATACCGGGGAAAAGTACATTGAAACCACCCTGGAGGACATTGCAGCAGCGAATACCCTGATGAAAGATGTGTTACTCCGTAAAAGTGATGAACTCACCGGAGCTTGCAGAAATTACTTTGAACGGTTAAAGAAATACCTGCAATCAGCAAACATGACCGCTTTCACCAGTGTACAGATCAGTAAAGCCCTGCGGATAAGTATCAGCACCGTGAAAAGGCTTAATTTAGCTCTGCTATCATCCGGGTATTTGATCAAACAGGAAGGTTCCAAGCCTTATCACTATGAGGTGATCAATTTTGAAGATTACCAGCAACTGCAAAACAGCATCACCACAGCCCTTGACAGTATCTTAGAACAGCTCAATGGCTCAACCACGGCTCAATCTCAAAATGAGCCAACTAAACGGGTGAAAACCAGCAGGAAAAAGAGCATGGCTCAATAGCTCACTGAAAAAGTATAGGGAGCAAAATTTTCATTATTACATCACAGTTTAAAACAAACAGCAATGAAGCAACTACCATTGCAAAGCCCCTCTTTTGCCTATGCGGAGAGGGGTTTTGGTCAGTGGCTGGATATACTCGGTTATGCCCCTACCACGGTGTATAATATGCCTAATGCAGTCAGGGAATTACTGCACTGGATGGAAGGACAGGATAAAACCCAACTGCACCAGATAGCCAGCGTAAATATTTCAGATTATTATGATCACTTGCGGGAAAGAGAAAACATCACCAGAGGCGGTGGATTAAGCAATGCCTACCTGAACAAGCACCAACAGGCCATAAAGCTGTTTGCAGACTATTTGAGACAGACAGGAAGAATAGCACTGCCAGTCATGGAATGGGAAAACGAAGTGGTAGATACAGCTCAGATTGATGTACTGACCATTGAGGAAATAAAGATGCTGTTCAATGCAACAGAAATACTTCCAGATACCCGGAAGCATCAAAGGGACAGAGAGTTTTATGAAGCCCTGCAATACAGGGATAGAGCAATGCTATCGGTCTATTATGGTTGTGGCATCCGAAGGAATGAAGGAGTGCAATTGGATACAGGGGATATCAATTTCAACAGAGGTATCCTTCATGTCAGAAAAGGCAAGAACTACAAAGAAAGGTTTGTTCCCATCACTAAACAATCCCTGCAATACCTGCAAATCTACCTGTATGATGGCAGACCTCTTTTATTGGGAGGAAGCAGATCGCAAGCATTGTTCATATCAGCCAAAGCTAAAAGGATAGATGGGCAAACCATGCTTTGGAGGTTGAAACAGTTGGTAGAGCTTACTGACAATGCCAAACTGCAACAAAAGAAAGTAGGGCTGCATACATTAAGACACTCTATTGCCACCCACCTATTAGGCAAGGGGATGAATCTGGAAAAGATCAAAGAGTTTCTGGGTCATACTTCCCTTGAAAGCACACAAATCTACACACACTTAAATCTTGAACAGCATGGATAATGAACAGCCATTTGATTATTACCTCTATGGTAAACGGTTGTCAGAGGAAAGCCGTAAAAGCATTATAAAGCAGGTTAACGCCTTTGAAGTATGGATGGAGGGTGAAAGTATTCCTGATATAACCGAGGTCAGCTATAACGATATAATGGCCTATGTGAAGCATTGCAGCAGCAGTGGTAACGCACAGAAAACAATAGCTCTTAATCTGGGGTTCCTGAATCACTATTTTATGTGGTTGGTGAAGGAGGGGGAAATAAAAGAAAACCCTGTCAGTAATATCCATATCCGGGGAATCCAGCGGAAACACCTGCACCATTATCTAAAAAAGGAGGAACTGGATACACTGTATCACGCATTCGATGCTAAAGATGCAGCAGGGATGAGAAACAAAGTGATGCTGGGTATGATCGTTTACCAAGCCTTACGGGTAGGAGAGCTTACTGATCTTACTTTAAAAAGCCTTCAACTGAAAGAAGGAAAAGTAAGAGTGGAAGGAGGAAGAAAAACCAATGCCAGAACCTTGACACTGGAATCCCATCAGATAATAGACCTGTTGGAATATGTCAGTGAGGCACGTAAAACCTTGCTGGAAGAAACAGGTAAGGAAACTGATCAATTATTCACCAGTAGTGGTACAGGGGATAAGCTACTCAACACCCTTCAGTACATCCTTACACAGGTAAAGAAGCAAAACCCGGAGGTGAGGGACTGGAAACAACTACGTGCTAGTGTGATCTCTTATTGGATAGCAGTGCATGGTTTAAGAAAAGCACAGTACCTCGCAGGACACCGATTTATCAGCAGTACAGAAGAATACCAGCAACAGGATTTAGATGAGTTGCAGGGGGATATTGACAGGTTCCATCCATTGTAACAGAGAATGGGAAAGGTTATACTCGGAACTCAATTATCTGTTATTCCCTGGTGTTTTTGTATTTTAGATGGGAAAATTAAACATATTATGGCTAAGAGGCAAACTGCACAATCAGTACCGATTCCAGTAGCATTAACAACGAATAAAGAAGAATTCAAAGAAGTTTTATCGGAGCGTATTAATGAAGGAAAAGGGTTAAAAGAAAGACAGGTTCAAACAGCTCAAGATTTAGAGAAATTTAGAAAGGATTATGGCGAATGGAATACTTATAATTCGGAGTATCTAAAATATTCTTTTAATAACCCCCAGAGTGAATATAAGAGGGGCTATGATGAAGAGGGGTACTCTTTTATGGGGAGGCTAGGACGTTATACAAGTGAAGTTGACGATTACAAAGACCTTATTCAAAGGAGGGTAAATAACTTGGAACGATTATTAAAGGTTACCGATTTATTGAAATCAGAAGCAGTTATAGGCATAGGGAATATAAGGGAAGCTAAGAGTAGAGATGTAACTAAAACCGAAGTATTTATTGTTCATGGGCATGATGAAACGGCTAAAGTAAAGGCAGCTCGATTTATTGAGAAGCTTGGATTCAAACCAATCATTTTGCATGAACAAGCAAGCTCTGGCAAAACAATAATAGAAAAGATCGAAGAGTATTCTAATGTAGGTTTTGGGATAGTCCTGTATACTCCATGTGATATTGGCGGCAAGAATGCAGAAAAACCGAATCTAAAGCTAAGAGCTAGGCAAAATGTTGTCTTTGAACATGGATATTTAATCGGAAAGATTGGTAGAAGTAACGTATGTGCATTGGTAAAAGGGGAAATAGAAACGCCAAACGATATTTCAGGAGTTGTTTATGTCCCTATGGATGATTCTGATGCATGGCATCTTTTGATAGCTAGAGAATTGAAGAAATCCGGTTATGACGTTGATATGAATAAGGTAATATAACTGCCTATTTCAATTATCGTCTAAATAACTGGGAAATGATCTGTGCAACTGCACATAATTCCAGTTCCATACAGGTAAGGTGTCTGGAATAATTCAGGCATCTTGCTAAAGTATTAAATAACGATATGTTCAATGATGCTTTTTATTTAAAAGTATGAATAGGTAAATGCCGGATGCAGGTATTAATTAGTAATAGCTTGCTATTTGTCAGTTACTGAACAATAGCGACGTTACATAATAGCACCCCTACCAAAAAAGGACTGATAAATCGGTATTTATTACATATCTATATAAGTGTGGTTGAAAGAGCAGCATTTAATAGCACAGGAGAGAAATAAACCTTACTTAAATACATCGTTATAAAATTCCAATTTGTAACTATGGTTAGTAAAACAATACACTTTCCCCTCCGTGAGCAGCCCTAAAAAAACATACTGGTTAAGTATGCCTCAAAACTTTCGCCCGTTGATACGTAGATTTTGATTGGTTACATTACTGTAATCCACACCCTTTGCTTCATGCTGTCGAAGGGGTTGTGCTGCTCACCAATAGGCACAGCGCTAGACATAGTTGCCTTACTTCATATCATTGCTTTTCCTGGTAAGGTGTTCATCTGCTAAGAGTATCCCAATACCCTTATGATGTAACCTATGCATCTGCATAAGTTGCCTATTTATTTGGTTTTTGAATACACTTCCGATAAGAAGGAATGAGCCTCGGAAGCTTTTTGGGGAGAAATAACCCTCAAAAATGAATGCAAAGGTAAGAAGCAATATTGAAAAAAGCAAATATGTAATTGATTTTATTTATTTTGATTACGCTGTTAGTAATAAGCAAATTGCTTTTGCGTTATTTTTGATTATTAAAAACAATCGCCTATTAAATAAGAAGTTCAGACTGACATATTTTTTGCGTTTTGCATACTGTCCTCTTGCCTGAAAACCCGCTAAATTTTAAGAACAACAAGGAAGTAAAGCAATCGCCCCGATATGGGGTGACTTGCGTTACTTGTTGTTCAAGGTTCTTAGCGGGACCATCAGGCAAGGGTAACTGTCAAGTTCACCCTATTTTTTGTCCATATAAAACCATACTCAAAATGAAAATACTCTACGCTCTGTTCATCTCATTAATAAGTCTGACAGCTTTTAGCTGTTCAAAAGGGGATGATTTTGATTCTACACAGAAAGAAGAGATCAAAACAGGTATCTATACCGGGTTTCTAGGCAATATCCCATATGGTATTTCCATTTTGGATTTTAAGATTGAAGTTTCAAAGATCAGTGAAGGGAAATATGCTGTTCGTCAGATAACCAATAGCTCACTACCCACGTTTTATTTAACGATGAATACTGCGATTACAGAAGAAGATATTCTCTTGGAAAAAGGTGGATATTATAAAGCTACTATCCCTTATCAAACGAGCGGGAATGAGATTGTAAAAGGTGATGGCAATGGGGAAGAAGATGCAGGGTTTTATGTTCCTCAAAAGCGTTTAACCTTCAGCATTCAGATCAATAATGCGGGTTATAGAATAGCATTTAGCGGAATAAAAGAATAAAGTAACTGTTTTATGAGGGTATTCAATTTATTGAAAGGGTTACCTGTTTTATTATTTCTAACTTCTTGCAACGAGAAGGGAGGGAGGCATTTGACAAGCTCCTTGAAAGATTCAGTGAGGGTTGATGTTTCAAAATATCCAAGACTGCTTGAAGAATACAAGAAAGAACCGCTGATAAATGACACCATCCTGCTTGGTTTCAGGATAGGAATGCCATTGGTTGAGGCGAAGGCAAGAATAACGGATTTATTGAGGCAAAATGTGCTTATTGAGAATGACGAAAACATATTTTATTTAATTCCAGTAGATGAATGGTGCAGTGAGGATAAGGATTCAGTCCACCAGTTTGTTACAAAGCTATCCTTTTCGTTTAAGGATAATAGACTAACCCGGATTTATGTCAAATTGTTTGCCCCGCGTTTTTATATTACACCGATAAGATTCAGACGTAGTGAGGAAGAAATGTCAAATGATCCAATTTATCAGGAGTATAGAAAAATTGTGGGAGATTCGTTTTACTATGCAAGTCGAGCAGAAATGAACGACCCGAAATTTTACAAAGGAGAGTTGCAATTACTCTTTGATGATCAGTTATTGAGTCTTTTTGAAATAAAGTATGGCCCTGCAAGGCATATTCTTCTTCCAAACGAAAAATCTTTAGTGCATGAGATTACCCGGATATGGATAGATAAAGGGAGATTAATTAAGCTTTCCCTTGATACAGGATATAGTCGCATCGCCGAACAATATCTTTCTAGAAATGTCCCCGTATCAAAAGCAGATTATTCCCATTTAATTCCTATCGGCGGCTTGCTATATTCATCTATCCCTTCTGAAATTCATTTTTATCAAGCAGTAGATATGATTTCAAAGGAGCTAGGAAAACAGTTGGATTCTATCATGAGATCAAATGAAGATGACCGAGAATTACGAGAAAAGGTAAAGGTTGATAAAATCGGAATATGATTTGTGTAATAGAAATAACCTATTCTTGTTACTGGTGAATTAACTGTTTAAATGCTTTATGAAAGAAATAGAAGAGGCGGTATTATCTTCATAAAACCCCAGCTTAGAAATGCCCTTTTTCCTTTCATTGTCTAGTTACTAATACTATGGCATTTATTTGTTATTGCAGATAAATAATTTCCCTTCCTCAGATTTATTGGTAAATATGCTTTCTACACGTGTGAGTGATCAAGTACCCTATCTTCAACACCTCCCCATCTGACCTTTGACACTGCTTCACTCCCCGGGGCCTTGTACCCTGAAGATTTAATAGGGAGCAGAAGCAAATCTTCAAATTCAAAAATATTTACGATGGTTACGATTACGAACTACTTTGTCAGGGAGACAAAGGAAGGAAAGGCATTTATTGCCTTGGAACTGCAAGGTGAGCTGGAAATGATACAGTCCACGGAAACAGGCAATTTCTATGCTACTGCAAAACGGTGTACGATCTCTTCCACCTTCAGCGAAGAGGTAGCTAAAAACCTGTTGGGAAAACAACTCCCTGGCAGAATTGAGCGCATCCAAACTGAACCCTATGAGTATACGATCAAGGCGACAGGAGAGGTTATTACCCTTGTTCACCGGTATGTGTATTATCCTGAAGAAAAGCAGCAAATGACACTGGAAAGACCAGTGGAAAGCATGATGGCAATGTAAGTAATGGGCGGGTTTACAACCTGCCTTTATTTTTTCATTCTTAAAGAACAGATCAATGGAACTGAAACAAGCACAAAGAAAACAAGCGAAGATCAAATTAGGGATTCAGGGATGTTCAGGTAGCGGCAAAACAATGGGGGCATTACTACTCGCTTATGGACTATGCGGGAACTGGAACAAGATAGCGGTGATTGATACCGAAAACTACTCCGCTTCTTTATATGCCCATCTGGGAGCATTTTCGGTGGTAAATATCGCTGCTCCCTTTTCACCGGAGAAATACAGGGATGCCATTAAACTCTGTGAGGATGCAGGCATGGAGGTGATAATTCTTGACAGCATTTCCCATGAATGGGAAGGGGCTGGTGGCATTTTGGATATTCACGGGAATATGGCAGGGAATTCTTTTACCAATTGGAGTAAACTGACACCTCGCCACAACGGGTTTGTACAGGCAATACTGCAAAGCCCTGTTCATGTCATTGGTACCATCCGCAGCAAGCAGGAATATGTGCTTAGCGAAAGAAATGGTAAGCAAATGCCGGAAAAAGTAGGATTAAAAGGGGTTACAAGAGAAGGCATGGATTATGAGTTTACCCTTGTATTCGATGTGGACATAAAACACCATGCCATTGCTTCAAAAGACAGAACCGGGTTGTTTGCAGATAAACCAGCCTTTATAATCTCTGTTGATACAGGGCTGCAGATCCTGAACTGGTGCAATCAGGGAGAAGTAACTGAAAGTCCTGTACCTGATTTTACCCAAAGAATCAATGACTGCAAGAGCATTGAAGAGCTGGGAGCACTCTATTTCAATAATGCAGCTTTTCAACAATCTCACAAGCAGTTCTTCTCCAAACGGAGAATAGAGCTTAAGCAAGCTGCACCAGCAGTAACCCCCAATTTATCACCTTTAAATTTCGCTGAAAATGGAAATAATCCAAAATAATGAAGTAGCGATTTTTGAAAGGGAAATGTTGCAGGAACCAGTTTCTACCAGCAAACCCTTTATTCAGGCAAACACGATAGAATCTTCTTTAGAGGAGATCAAAGATCAGCACGTAATCCCGGTTTTTATTAAAGATAATGAGCCGGTGATCTCCCATGCGGACTTTATCGAATCCATGGCAGCGTTAGCGCAGGAGATATACCCCGCAGAAACGATTTTAAGACCTTCTGTAAGGCTGTCTCATGCCATTAAGGGTAGAATCCCTGAAGCAAGGAATAAACCCGCAAATCAACTCTTAGAGCATGAAAAGACCCTGTACTATGAACGCATGGCCTTTATTATTGAAATTCCCAGCATCGCTGATGAGATTGATGGAAATCTGCTATCGCTGACAATGGGAGGAGTAAAAGCATATAACCTCGATAATCTCAATAACAGAAAAGGAGCGGATGAACATTTTAAAATATTCATCGGGTTCAAAAATACCGTGTGTGCAAACCTTTGTATCTGGACAGATGGTTTTATGGATGATTTGAAAGTTAAAAGTGCAGGACAGCTTAAAGCCTGTATCCGAACACTGGTAGAGGGCTATAATGCCAGTTTTCACCTTCACCATCTTCGGAAATTGAAAGATCACCATCTATCAGAGCAACAATTTGCACACCTGATCGGAAGAAGCAGAATGTACCACCACTTGCCTGATGCCGTGAAAAGCTCAACTACGCCTCTTTTGTTAAGCGATTCCCAATTAAGCACGGTAGTAAAGGATTATTACCGGGATCATTCCTTTTGTAAGGATAGCGAGGGAAATATCAATTTATGGCGATTGTATAACCTGTTAACCAGTTCCAATAAATCATCTTATATAGATACGTTCATGAACCGTTCAGTGAATTCGCTTCAATTTGTGGAAGGGTTACGCCATGCGTTGGAACAAAAGGAAACGAGTTGGTTTCTCAACTAAATCAGGGGTTGGTTAACTACCAGCCCTTTTTTATTATTAAGCAAAATTAGTATGATGCAAAAATATATAGTCAAGTATTGTGATCATAACAGCATTCTACTGATAAACCCGGTAGGGGTATTGAAGAAAGTGTATTGCCCGTTCAGGGTGAGATGCATAAATCCTATCGGGGATTTTACCCCGGATATGTGGTTATGGGTAGAAGAAGTGGCTGAAGGAAATCGTGAATTGATTTATACGATTCTTGGTCGCCCTTACGCACACCATCAGTTTATCATTTTAACTACCTTTTAATCGAAGACGATGCCGGGATAGGGAAAATTACTTAATGAGGATTTAAAGAAAAAAGATGAAAAACGAAATTAATGAACAGCCTGATGAAAGAAGCGTCAGGCTTTCCACACGTATGCCATATCAATTTTACATACTCTGCAAATTGATCGAAGTAAATCCCACAGTAATTCTTATTGATTTCATGCGAAATATAGGAATGGATTATCAGTCTATGGGCGAATTGCAGAGAACGAAAGCTATGGAATATTTTATGAGCTGTAAATACGGACATTCCCACTACTCTGAGGAAGAAATGAAAAAGATATTCAAAGAAATGGAATGCCTTGTTGCCTTGTTTCCTGAAGAGAATGATGCAAAGCTGATTGATTTATATGTTGCTTGGAAAGAAAGACATCAATCTTTTTGGTTTGATAGATGGTTCTTCCGGGCAAGGCGATCTAAAAAGGTGAAGACCTAATATGTTATCATTTATTCAAAATTTTAATCAATGGCAAGAATAAATAAGAAGGATATAGAAAAGCGGTTGCTGGAATATTCTACGATAATGCCTGCCCAATTCTATTTATTGTGTAAGCTCATCGAAAAAGAACCCGGAGACATTCTGCATGATTTTATGCACAATGTAGGAATGGAAAGTTTGGGATTAAGAGATACTCAAAAGAGCAATGCAAGAGAGTATTTTATCAGTTGTGAGTATGGGCAGGATTTCTATACAGAAGATGACTTGCGAAATATTTTCAAGGAAATGGATTCAATGGGCTCATTATATCCGGGCAAAGGGGATGATAGGAAATTAATTGACCTACATGCCACTTGGCGGGATAAATACCATGAATATTGGTTTGAAAAATGGTTTTTAAAGGTAAGGCGAAAGCAATAAGCTAAGGTTTACCGCAGTTGTCTTGTTAAGTGATTAATTCGGGGATAAGCAAAAAGGCTTACTCCCCTTTATTTTACATATTATTAGAAAAATGGCTTTGGTTTGTGTATTTTGTAAAAAAACGACTAGTGAAACATTGTAATTTAATGAATTTCAATCTGTTGTATTTGTTTTATTTTAGTTGAAGAATAATAAATATAGGTCTTGCTAAAAAAATTAGTATTTTTATTAAATCTTAACCTTATTACTATGGAATTAAAGAATATCATTATTCACAAACTTGAAAAGAAGCAAGGGGGAAATGCCAAACTCACTAAAGCATCCAAAGAACTTATTGTTACGGATGTTCACAGGCAGTTTATGAGCGAAGTAAAAAATGTGTACTATAAAAAGTCCAATCCCCAATATGGAGTATTCGATACAGTTGAAGATAGCTATCCTTTTCAGAAGTATTTAAATGAATACTTAAGCCTAGCTGTTAACTTTTATATTTTTACCGTCAATGCAATTACACACTTTGAAAAGGTAATAAATGAGATATCAAATGCGACAGGAGGGTATGTCTTATTTTGTCATTTTGAAACTACAGAGGAGTTTATCGCAACAATAATGTTGAACGATAAGCAAAGTTACATAATAAATGACAATCTCGATATTAACGCTAACTTCAGATTAGATATTGAGAAACTAGATGTTGCAAACTTTACAAATTGTTCAAAGTGGAACAACAATGATGATGTTTATCTGTCCTTTACTCGTGGTAAGAAAGATGTATCAAATTATTTTAAAAAATTCATAGGATGTACGGACTATACTTCAGCAAAAGAAGTTTCAGAAAATTTAAAACGTGCACTATCAGACTATTTTCTTAAGAATAACTTCGATAAAAAGCAAGCTGAAGAAATAAAAGCAACAATTTATAATTATTGTGAACAAAAGTTAAAGGGAAAGGAAGATATCAGCCTGACTGCTATTTCAGCATTTGTAAACAACGACAACCCTGAAGCTTTTCAAGAGTTTGCCTCTTCTGAAGAGTATCAAATAAGTGCCACTTTTAAAGGCCATAACACTCTCCGAAGCCTTAAATATTATTCTTTTAAGAGTAAGGATTTATCAATAATGTTTGACGGAAAATTACTCGATACAAAAATATTTTATAATGAAGCAAAAAATCAGCTACTAATCAAGGAAGTCCCTGATGATTTAAAGTCTCAGTTGAGTAAGAAAATGCCTACAGGTGAGGACAATGAGTAAGTCTATACTATACACATTTGTTGATATTCAAAAACAGTTATCTCAGTATAAATTTGATAAAGGTGAGATAACAGGGAATCTTTTACTTAATCGAAGCAACCTTGAAGAAATAAAAGAATTATCTAAAAGCGAAATAGTCGAGAATTTTTTAATTATAAACGGAACTACTATTTCTTTGGAGCATGCAATTTCTTTTTTGGGTGCCGAAGTTTCCATTACTGCATACTTAAGAAATATACCAGACGGTTTTTTTTATGACAGCGAGGCTGATTTTATTGCAAAAAACAAATATTATCAGCCTAAGGAAGTATTTTATATTAAAAGCATTGACTATTATTCCGATGCTGATGTAAACCAAAACTTACTAAATAAAGTAAATGATGTTCATCGGTTCATTAGATTAATGGAAGAAATAGCAGATGTTGTTCTTGAAGAGGCTGATAACACAAGGGTGCTAATCCTATTTCAAAAAAGGAAGATTTTAATGCCGATTATTTATAATCAAAATCATTTAAGGGCCATACCCTTTTTAGAGGACCTTGAAAAGCAACTTTGTTCTTCACATGACAAAGAAGAAAGAATATCCATCTTTAAGTCAGAGATAGTTACATTTTTATTGGAAATCCCCGAGGGTGAAAGGTTTGGAAAACTTATTACAATGCTAGACATAATTTATGATAATTATCTAAAAAGTCATTTATTATATTTAGAAAAGTTTTCTTACCATGATTTAAAATCAGAGATTGATGCAGATAAATTGGAATTTACAAAAAAGATATATTCGACAGTGAATGATATTCAGACAAAATTGATTGCTGTTCCGGCTGCTTTCTTATTAATACTCTCACAATTTGATTTTACAGGGGAATCCGACACAAAAAATTTATTAATCGTCATCGCTTCAATTCTGTTTTCTGGATTATTGGAAATTCTGTTACGAAATCAGTTTGGTGTTCTTAAATATATTGAAGTTGAGATAAAGGATTTAAGAAATGAGCTTTCAAATAAGGACACAAAACTTGATTTATCGGAGTTTGTTACTTCATTTGCTGATCTCCAACCATTGATGGATAAGCAAAGATGCTATCTATGGATATTTAGAAGTATTGTTTGGCTAGTGAGCCTGGTATCCATTTTTATGTTCTTTTGCTTTAAGAAATAATCTGAACTTATAGGATTCATTTGAGCTATTATGTTTGATACAATTAAAGAAATTACTTTAAATTCCGTTGAAGAGCTTTTTGAGGCTATCAATCCTGTTAGTCTTTCTCATAATGGTATTGATATGAATGATTATATTTTTAGAGGCGAAGGAAGTTTGTATTTTAAACTTATACCGTCGGCGTGTAGGGAAAGTAGCAGGAAAGCTCTCGAGGATATATCAGATTATAGAATAGTAAACTCCTATAAAATTGATAAGCATGTAACTTATACTCGCGAACTTAGAGTGCTTAGAAAATTCTATATCAACTCAGACATTCAGGGGCTGAAGATTCCAGACATAAATATTTGGAGAGAGGGGATTGTTAATAGGTATTCAGACCCTGTCCATTTGGGAATTGAATCTGGAGAAAGAAAATGGATGATACCCGAGTTATACGAGGTTGCGGCGTTGGCACAACACTATGGACTCCCAACAAGGCTATTAGATTGGAGCTATAATGTTTATACTTCACTTTTTTTTGCCGCAAATGGGGCATTAGATTGTTATTCCCCTACAGATTACTTTACCTTATATTTTTTGAACCAAGCCCGCATATCGTCAATACAGGGATATCACGATAAAAATCTTGAATTAATTAGACCAATCTATTCAGGCAATGAGAATCTAAAGGCTCAAGAGGGTTTGTTTACTGTTAGAAAGCTTATTTCACCTGAAGATGATCAAATTCCTTTGGATGTGTATCTACAAAATAGTTCCAATAATTTTTCACCTGGGAATTTAATCCTAAAATTCCTGATCCCGCACCCTGAATGTTTTTTGACATTAAAAGCATTAGACGGATTGGGAGTAAATGAAATGAAATTATTTCCTGGGTTTGAGGGAGTTGTTAAATACGAGAAACGTATTTCACAAGATTTTTCTGCTAATGAAAGAATCAGATTGAGATTTTAATGGTTTATCTTTTCAAACTTATTTATTGATTGAGCAGATGAACCTCTGCGCGTCTAGCCTCTAATATATTAGAGGCTAGACTCTGCTATATATTCCATAGATGATCTTATTTCTCTAAACCTCTCAGAAGTATTGATTTAATCAGCATTTAGCATTCAATACCTATTTCTTTTACTAAAGATTTAAATCCGAAAAGCCGCTTTCAGGAATAGTGATATATAGACTTAATAGGTCTAAAATCTAACTTTTAATCTTAACTATCAAAAAATGCGAACTAATTATGCAATCATATTTTTTTATCCACCTTAATAAGAGGTTTGTTCGGGTTAATGTCAAGGATATCCGGTATGTTTTATCTATTCACCATCACATAAAAATCTTTACCGATCGGGAGGTTTTAATGCCTCATCTTAGCTTGAAGCAGCTTGAAGAAGTGTTGCCAGATAATTCTTTTGTCAGGGTGAATAGAGGCACACTTATTTCTCTGGATCGGGTACTATTCTTTGATAAAGACACCGTATTTATTAAAGATGCCTGTTTTTCTTTCAGTGACAAATTCAAGAAGGAGTTTGATAGTAAAATAACGGTGATGCTTCACCAGGAAGCTAAATCAGAGGAAAAACAAAAAGAATAGTTCACAGCCTATTCTTTTCCAAATCAGGAAGTTAAACCAGAATGGATATTTGTATATTTATACCAGTAATGAGACCAGTTACGATGTGTTCTTTGATAACCTGCAGGTGACCCATATAAGAGGGCCACTGCTGGAAGAAACCCATTACTATCCGTTTGGGTTGACGATGGCGGGGATCAGTTCTAAGGCGTTGGAGTTCGGAAATCCGGAGAATAAATACAAGTATAACGGTATAGAGAAAGAAAGTGATTTGGGGATTGAAGTATATGATGCTCAACTACGAGAACTGGATGGACAAACGGGAAGATGGTGGCAGATAGACCCTGTTACAGAAGGCTATGAAGATATATCTCCTTACGCTTCCATGTACAATAATCCTATACGTTATAGTGACCCTCTTGGCAATGAAGGGGAGGATTGTTGTGGGTGGCTTCTTGATGCTGGAGAGAAATTATTAATCTCTGGTGCTGGGCTTCTCAATGGAGCTGCCAACACGTTATCCTTTGGGTTAATATCCTCAGACCCGTTCAATTTTAGGGATAAATTGAGTGATGAGAATAGGATGTGGTATGATAACGCGGTGACAGTAGGGAAAGTTGGGATAGCAGTAGTTCCCGGTGGAAAAACTTCAGGTAGTGGCCCTAAAGCACCGGCTGTTGAAATGGTACCTGTGGAAGGACCTGCAATAAAAATACAAGTTGAACCTTCACCTACAACTACAACACCGAGTTTACCTAAGCCAAAACCAAGTGCCTCTCAACCAAAGCCGAACTCTAAGGTTGATGGAGTAATATATGAAGTGCCTGGTTCGGCAACCTCGACAGGAAAACCTTACATTGGAAGAACAAAACATAATACACCTTCTCAAAGAAGGTCTGATGGCGGTAGGGATAGGAAACAAGCAAAGGTTGTTGATACATATGATTCTAATAATACAACGGAAGGTAGGATAAAAGAACAAAAGAAGATTGACGAAAAAGGATTAGATAAGCTTGATAATAAGCGTAATGAAATCAAAAAAGACTAACAAAATGGTGAATGAATATTTATCTTTCTGGCAATGGTTTGTAGAAAGCCGTCATCAGATTGAGACAATAACCTCTGGTTCCTCGATTGTTGCTGATATAGACAGAAGGATTACAGCCCTGGGAGATTTTGTTTGGGAAGTGGGGCCCGGTAAAGTAAAAAGTAGCTCTTTTACACTTTCACCGGGAGGAGATGTTAATTTGCTTTCCAAAGCAAAAGTAATCGTGTCATATTCACCCAATCTTGAAGACTGGGAATTTTATTATGCTCGTCAGGAAAAGACATGGTCAAATATTGTCATTGTATCGGTTGATAATGAAAGGATATCCATAGATGTATCTCAATGGAAATATGTCCTTTTTAAGTATGAAGACTTAACGTTTGATGTGCTTTTGAAGCCATCGCCTTGGATGCCTATTTTAGAACAGGAAATAACCGGTATCTCAGAAATGATCATTGATAATATTGTCGGAGAAGAGCTGAGATTACTTAGGCTTCCTTATATTGAAGTTGTTCGTGATTTTGATGCAGATATTGATGCTTCAAGTTCGCATCTAATAAACTTTAAAGAACATATTAACTCTTTGTTAAAATAACTGCGAATATCAGACTTCAGAGCACTCACAAAGATTCAATACCGCCACTCTTCGGAGTGGTTTTTTTATGCTCAAAATTTTATACTATGAGTGCAAGCGCCGGTGAAGTTGACCATCCTTGGCCGGTTTAAGTTGACCAGAGCAGGCCGGTTCAAACTGACCACCTTTGGCCGGAGCAAATTGACCACCCTTTAAGAAGATTGTTCATGTTGTTAGGAGCGATTATGTTGAGTTTAAAACTCAACAGTAATGGCAAACAATCCGATCGGCATGATTAAGATTAGACAAATTCTACGTTTACAAAGTCAGGGATGCAGCAAACTCCAGATAGCTGCACAAACAGGAATAGCCCGTAATACACTTAAAAAATACATCAGGGAATTTATTTCTTCGGGATTAACATTCGAGGAGATCAATGAACTGAGCGATAAAGAGCTGGAGGATTTATTTGTAAAGCCGGAAGACACACCGCTGAATGAACGTCTGCAAACGCTGTTTAGCCTTTTTCCTGCCATTGATAAGGAGTTAAAGAAGAAGGGAGTTACCCGCCAGCTATTATGGGAAGAATATAAGCGCAATCACCCGGATGGTGTAGGCAAGAGCCAGTTCAAGCATTATTTTGCTCAGTGGAAAGCGCAAGTAAATCCAACCATGCACATGGAGCATAAGGCTGGTGACAAGCTCTATATTGATTTTGCAGGAGATAAGCTGAGCATTATTGATCAGCAAACAGGTGAGTTAAAACCTGTAGAAGTCTTTGTTGCTATTTTGGGAGCAAGTCTGTTGACTTATGTGGAAGCTGTTATGACACAGCAAAAGGAGGATTTTATTTTTGCCTGTGAGAATGCGTTGCATTACTGTAATGGCGTGCCTGCAGCGATAGTTCCTGACAATTTAAAATCAGCAGTGACCAAAAGCAGCAAGTATGAGCCTACTCTCAATGAAACCTTTGCTGACTTTGCAGACCATTATGGAACTGCCATTCTTCCGGCAAGGGCCTACCGGCCACGGGACAAAGCACTCGTTGAAAACGCAGTAAGGATCATCTATAGCAGGATCTATGTAAAAGTAAAAAGGAGTGAATATTACTCGTTGAAGGAACTCAATGCTGCTATACTTGCTGCACTGGAAGAACATAACAATGTTCCCTTAAGAGGAAGAAATTACAGCCGGCGGCAACAGTTTAATGAAGTAGAACGCAGTGCGCTGATGCCTTTACCCGCATTACGCTATGAACTCAAAAAGCACCAGTATGCAACGGTAGCCAAAAACGGACATGTGGGACTTAGCGCCGACAAACACTATTACAGCGTTCCCTACCGGTTTATTGGTAAAAAAGTAAAGCTGCTATACTCCCGGCACAGCGTGGAAATTTATTATAACTATGAACGTATTGCGCTGCATGAGCGTGTAAAAAGTCCTTACCAGTATACGACCGAAAAGGATCATATGGCTTCTGCACACCGTTTTGTAAGCGAGTGGACGCCGGATCGTTTTATCTGTTGGGCAGCAAGCATCCATGAAGATGTAAGGCTATATGTATTAAAAGTGCTGGATCGCAAACAACATCCCGAACAGGCCTACAAATCCTGCCTTGGCATATTAGGCTTGGCAAAAAAAGTAGGGAATGAACGGTTGATCAAAGCCTGCCAGCGGGCTCTTGGCTATGGAGCTTACAATTATAAAACTATACAGAAGATACTGGAAACGCAGCTTGATCTGCGCGACGCGCCGGATGAAACTGACCAGCTCCAAATGCCCTTCCATGATAATATCCGTGGAGAAAATTATTATCAATAACTCAAAACCAATAAAACTCAAAACAATGAACGAAGCAACACTGGACAAAATGCGAAAGATGAAGCTGCTGGGTATGTACCGGGCTTTTAAGACCGATCTGGAAACACCAACCGATGCAGCCTATACTCCCGACGAGATCATTGCCCATCTGATAGACGCGGAATGGGATGAGCGACAGCACCGCAGGGTTGAACAAAAAATAAAGAATGCCCGCTTCCGCTATAAGGCAGCTTTGGAAGACCTGCATTATAATACAGGCCGTAACATTGATAAAAACCAGATCATGCGCTTTGCGGATTGCAGTTTTATAGATAAAGCTGAATGTATACTTATTACCGGCAGTACAGGCATCGGCAAAAGCTATATTGCATCGGCACTTGGGTATCATGCCTGCAGCATGGGATACAAAGCGGTATACTATAATGTTCCCAAACTATTTACCCAACTCAAAATGAGTAAAGCTGATGGCTCATACCTTAAAGAGATCGGCAGAATAGAACGTCAGCATCTATTGATACTTGACGACTTTGGCATACAGCCTTTTGATGCTCAAAGCCGGGTGGCATTAATGGAACTGATAGAAGACCGGCACGGAAAAGGCGCTTTGATTATTACATCCCAGGTACCGGTAAACAAATGGTATGATGTTATAGGAGAACAAACTATTGCAGATGCTATACTGGATAGAATCGTACACAACGCTCATCGTCTTGAACTAAAAGGTGAATCCATGAGAAAAAAACGAGTCAGCGAAAATGAACTTATTAATTAAATTTGTTACTGAACGCTAAAAAAGACAATTGAAATTTTTAACCACTAACACACCTGAACAACCAAATCTTCGCCAGCAAAACAGGTGGTCAATTTGCCTCGGCCTGAGGTGGTCAATTTAATCGGCGCTTCCACTCTAATAACTGTATTTTTTGGGATGAAGGTTTGCTTGTTGTTAACTCCGATATTTTTTCGATTGAGCAAAGTATTGCCAGGGACAATAAGCTCCAACGATTCTTAGATAAGCTGGAGTAAAGGTGTTTCAAGGTGAAAGAGAATTTTAAAACAATGGTTGATTTATACCCACCAGAAAAATTTTTAGGTGACAGAGCTTTACCAGCTATCACTATCTACGATAGAAAAAAAGCCTATAATTTTATTCATAAAAAATCCATGTTTTTGGATACAGACGATAAATACTTACATATCGTTTTCTTCCCGGAAAACGAATTGGACGAGATCTCTTATATGTTTTCGCAAAAAGAGCCTATACTTTGACAATAACCCTTGAACCACCCATGAATAAATTAAAGAATAAAAAAAGGCCATTCTTCGAATGACCTCTCGTGATCCGGATTGGATTCAAACCAATGACCTACTGCTTAGAAGGCAGTTGCTCTATTCAACTGAGCTACCGGACCGGTTTTAAAGCAGGGCGCAAAGATAAGACCGGGAAACTTTTCCGGCAAATAAACTTCTCTATCCAGCCCGCTGAATTACAACACCTAACGAATTATTGAACATTTTATCCACGACCAGCCAATCCGACACCTCAAACCTTCCATTCCACCCACATGCCCCCCTCAAAAACATCGTCCAATTTATTTCTTCAACTCAATTGCAAGACTAAAACCGCTTATCCAATCGCTTAAAAACACCTTATTATTTCTCTATATTTGAAAATTGTCAACCAAACTAAATTTGTTAAGGCTTATGATTTACCGACGCCTCACGGGCTTTGCTCTTTTTTTATGCCTGTCCTTTGCAGGCTTTTCCCAATCTGCGCCCACAGCCAATTACGCTCTGGCAGCCAGGTTTTCTCCCGCCAAAGTCAACAAAATGCTTTTCAGTACCAGCGTAGATCCGCATTGGCTGAAACTCAGCGACCGCTTCTGGTATGTGTATGAAAACCGTGAAGGGAAAAACTGGTATATCGTGGATGCTGCCAGGTCTTCCAAACGCACCATGTTCGATCCGGTTAAACTCGCAGCAGAGATCACCCGTATCGTAAAAGATCCGTTCGATGGGCAACATCTTCCTATCACCAACCTGAAGTTCAATGCCGATGAAAACAGCATCCGCTTTGAAATACTGAGCACACAGGATGATGACAAAAAAGATACTGCCAAAGCTACAACTACCACTGGCGGCCGCCGTGGTGGCAATGGTGGTGGGCGCCCTGGTGCTCCGGCCGGGGGAGCCAGGAAAAAGACTTTCTTTTTTGAATATAACCTGAACACAGGCGTACTCACTGAGCTGAAAGATTACGAAAAGCCGAAAGATCCTCCCATGTGGGCTTCTTTCTCGCCTGATAAACGCTTTATTTTTTTTTCCAAAAAGAATAACCTGTACTATATGGACAGCGCCGACTACCGCAAAGCGCTGACCAAAGAAGACGACAGCACCATTGTGGAGCACCAGCTTACTACTGATGGAGAAGAGAATTACAGCTACGGTGGCGGTGGTAATGAAACCAACGTAGAGAAAGAAAAGAACAAAGACAAACGCAAAGGTATATACCTGCTTTGGTCAAGGGATGGCCGCTATTTTACCCTCTCACGCACCGACAGCCGCCAGGTAAAAGACCTTTGGGTGATCAATAATATTGCTGACCCGAGGCCCACACTGGAAACCTACAAATACCAGATGCCCGGTGAAAAAGAAGCACCGCTGCGTGAAGTATACCTGTTCGACTTTGAAAAAAAGACCAGCAAAAAATTGAAAGTTGCTGCATTCAAAGATCAGGAAGTAAGTGTTTGGAGCGCTCCGCCTTTGCAAAAAGAAAGGGATGATGAGCGCCGCGCCTCTTTCTGGCAGGGTACCAATGATAAATTTTATATGAGCCGCACCAGCCGCGATCTGAAACGGATCGACCTCTGCGTGGTGGATGTCAATACCGACTCTGCGCGTACGCTTGTGCCGGAAAGAATGAACACTTATGTTGAGAACCGCCGTGTTGGTCTTGTAAATGGCGGCAAAGAACTTATTCAATGGAGTGAAGCCGATGGCTGGGCGCATTTTTATCTGTATGATGAAAATGGGAAACTGAAAAATCAGATCACCAGCGGGCCTTTCCACTGTGAAGACATTGAGGGCATCGATGAAAAGAACCGCGTGCTTTATTTCACGGCCAATGGCCGCGAGAACAATGAAGATCCCTATTATCTTCACCTGTACAGGGTCAACTTCGACGGCTCTGGCCTGAAACTGCTTAACCCCGGCAATTTTGACAATAACTCCAGTCTTGACGACAACAACCGTTTCTTTGTAAACACCTTCTCCCGTGTAAACACAGCCCCTGTTTCCGTATTGCAGGACAATACCGGCAGGGTAGTGATGACACTGGAAACTACCGATATGAGCGGACTGTTTGAAGCCGGTTATAAATATCCCGAGCCTTTCAAAGTAAAAGCAGCAGATGGCTACACCGATCTATATGGTGTACTGTATAAGCCATTCGATTTCGACAGCACCAAAAAATATCCCATCATCGAATACGTATATCCCGGCCCGCAAACAGAAGCCGTGAATAAAGCATTCGGTAAGAGCATGGACAGGATTGACCGCCTCGCTCAAATGGGCTTTATCGTGATCACTGTAGGTAACCGCGGCGGCCACCCCAGCCGCAGCAAATGGTATCACAATTACGGCTACGGCAATTTGCGCGATTATGGACTGGCTGATAAAAAAGCTGCTATCGAACAGTTAAGCTATCGCTACAAATTCATTGATGTAGACAAAGTAGGCATACATGGACATAGCGGTGGTGGCTTTATGAGCACTGCTGCCATGCTCGTATATCCTGATTTCTTCAAAGTAGCGGTGAGCAGTTCCGGCAACCATGAGAACAATATCTATAATCGCTGGTGGAGCGAAAAACATCATGGTGTAAAAGAACAGGTCAATGATAAAGGCGATACCAGCTTTGTTTATAACATCGATAAAAACCCGGAACTGGCCAAAAACCTGAAAGGTCATCTCATGCTCAGCACCGGTGATATCGACAATAACGTACACCCGGCCAACACCATCCGTATGGTGAATGCACTGATCAAAGCCAACAAACGTTTTGAACTGGTGATACTGCCTGGTCAACGCCATGGCTACAGCAATATGACCGAATACTTCTTCTGGAGATCATGCGATTTCTTTGCACAACATTTACTGGGCGCAGTGCCCAATTCAGTAAATATAGAAGAAATGGACAGAGAGCAGGAACAGAGTGGCGACAAAAGGACCGGAACAACCGCTCCGGAAACAGAAGAGTAAAGGATACAATCAACTTATGTTTTATGGTTTGCAGATCCAGGCGCTGAAGCTTTAGATCTGCAAACCATAAACTTTTTTACCTTGCGCTCATGAATAATCATTTCAAGTACGGAACAGACCGCCTGACCGTTCCCAAAACGATTGCTATTGCCACCGGCCAACTGAAAGGTCAGCTTCAAACCGCTGCTATACAAAAGATCAAAGCCAGTTATGAACATGTGCAGCAGATCGTAGCTGCCAACAAAACTGTATATGGTGTAAACACCGGCTTTGGCATACTGGCCAATACACCCATTTCAGAAGAAGATACAGCTACCTTACAATATAAGATCTTACAAAGCCATAGTGTTGGAGTAGGAGAGGCCATTCCCGCAGAAGTGGCCAAAATAATGCTGATCACAAAAGTGCAGGCCCTGGCACAGGGATACAGTGGTGTACAGCTTTCCACACTTGAACGTATCATCTGGCATATCGATAACGATGTCATCCCTGTAGTACCTGCCAAAGGAAGTGTTGGCGCTTCCGGCGATCTGGCGCCCCTGGCTCATTTGTTCCTGCCCCTGATCGGGCTGGGAGAATGCTATTACAAAGGTGAACGTAAGTCAACCACCGCTATCTTTCAACAGGAAAATATCACCGCCATCTCGCTTGGTCCGAAAGAAGGACTGGCCCTGATCAATGGTACACAATTCATTCTTTCCTATGCAGTGAAAGCAGTGCAGCGCATGCACAATTGCCTCGACGCAGCCGATATCATCGGTGCCATGAGCCTCGAAGCACTGACCGGCACCAAAGCTCCATTCGATGAGCGTCTGCATCAGTTGCGTCCTTATGCCGGTAATCAACTGGTGGCCCAACGGCTTCGCCTCCTGCTAAGCGAGTCTGCCATTATGCAAAGCCATATTGATTGCGGCCGTGTGCAAGACCCTTATTCCCTTCGTTGCATGCCACAGGTGCATGGAGCCAGCCGCAATGCATGGCTGCATTTAAAAGAACTGACAGAAACAGAATTGAATGCTGTTACAGACAACCCCATCATCCTTAGCGCAGACGATACCATCAGCGGAGGTAATTTTCATGGACAACCAATGGCCCTTCCATTGGACTATGCCTGCTTCGCTGCTGCAGAGATCGGTAATATCTCCGACCGGCGTTGTTATTTATTGCTCGAAGGAAAATGGGGATTGCCTTTGCTGCTGATGAAGAACGTGGGTTTGAACAGCGGCTTCATGATACCACAATACACCACCGCCGCCCTGGTAACAGAAAACAAAACCCTTTGCTTCCCTGCCAGTGCCGACAGCATTCCCACTTCCCTTGGCCAGGAAGACCATGTAAGCATGGGCAGCATCAGCGGGCGTAAACTGAACCAGGTACTGGACAACCTGGAATATATACTGGCTATCGAATTGCTCAGCGCCTGCCAGGCCATTGAATTCCGAAGACCATTGAAAAGCTCGGCCCTGCTGGAATTCGCACACGAAAGCGTACGCCGCCAGGTAAGCTTTGCAGAAGAAGACCGGATCTTTGCAGAAGACATCAATAAAGTGGCCGGTATCATAAAAGACTTCTCTTTTGTGAATGGAGTAGGATCATTCGCCCGTTCAAAAGGAATGGAACTGAATAAAGGATTTGAAGGATTTGCGGTAAACGCTTAATGCAGGCTCACCACCTTTACGATCTTCCAGTCATTACCCGTTTTCTTCCAGAAAATCATGAACCGGCTTATATGCTGGGGAGCATCGGGTTCCTGGTTATTGAAAAACTTATGCTGCCCCAATTCAATAGCACCGTAATCCTTGATAGCATATACTTCTATACTACCGGGTATCAGTTGCCGGGTCACTTTCCCGCAGATATTTCTCCGGGTCGCATCCAGGATATCCTTTTTGGAAGTAGACAAACCTCCTTTATCATGATAAAACTCAATACTGTCTGAATAAATAGCCGTTTGCACATCCATCTTGCAGGTATTGTAAGCCTCAAAAAAAATACTGTCCATCCTGGCTATAGCATCATACAATTCCTGCGAATCAGGCTTATACTCATATACTGGCGCGGTAACCTTCTTCTGCGCATTCATTACGCCAGGCACCAGGAGCAGCACTAAACCATAAAGAAAGCCTCTCATATAATTTTATTTGCAGCTAAAGTACCAACCTTTTTTCCATTTCTTGCGTCATTCGCGTAATTCGCGGCTCATTTACACTATTTGTACCAGCCGGGATATTCGCACCATTCGCGTTTAAAGGGGTGTTAATTCACAATACATATATACCACTTTTGAAACAGCTTTTTTACTTTTAGTATCAAATAAACAACGCAATATGAAACCTATACTGATACGTACCCTATGCCTTTCAGCCCTGGGCATTTTACTGCTCCAGGACGTATCCGCTCAGCGCGGCCGGTATTATCGCCCACGCCCTGGTTACGGTTATTATCATACTCCATACCGTGGCATGCGGGTGAGCCTTAATGTTTTCGCCGGCCCCAGAGTGATGTATCCTTATCGTGGCGTCAACTATTACTATAACAGCGGTTATTTTTACCGTCCTTATGGAAGTTATTTCCAGGTAGTGGCTCCGCCTATTGGTATCAGCATCGGTTTATTGCCTCCAGGGTACCGTAGTATCTATGTAGGCGGCTCTCCTTACTATTATTATGGCGGCACTTATTACCGCCCTGGCAAGAAGCCCAACACATATGATGTAGTGGACGCACCGATCGGGGCATCCATTCCCGAACTTCCACAGGATGCCAAAGTGGTCGTAATAAACGGGCAGAAATATTATGAACAGGACGGCACTTACTACAAAGAAGATATCCGCAGCAATAGTGAGATCTGGTATACGGTTGCTGGTAAAAACGGCAAGCTTGATACAGATACAACCTCAGTTCAGGATACACCGGAAGACAATGGTCCGCAAGTAGGGGATATGGTGGATAAATTGCCTGATGGATGCCATACCGTGGTAGTAAATGGACAAAAATATTATGTGTCGCCCGATGATGTGTACTATGAAGAAGTAGTAGGCAAGAATACGATCTCTTACAAGATCGTGGGCAAATAAAATAAAACGAGCATTTTTATTGGAATATTTCAATGCCTCCTCCGGGAGGCTTTTTTATTTCCCCGGCTATAGAAGATTCAAAGCTCATTAGTATATTCGGTTCCGGAATGGAGAACTACAGTATTGTCATATTCATCCTGGCCGTTATGATCGGCCTCTCGGCCATAGCCGATAAAATAAGGATACCTTATCCCATTCTCCTGATCAGTGCAGGCATTGCCATTGGGTTTATTCCATCCCTTCCTGTCATCGAGATCAGCCCGGAAGTGATTTTTCTTATTTTCCTGCCGCCGCTTCTGTATGATGCCGCTTTCAATATCTCCTTCAAAGAATTCAGAACGCATCTGAATACGATCGGCACGCTTGCTGTGTCGCTGGTATTCCTTACAGCTTCCGGTATTGCGGTTGTGGCGTACTACCTGGTACCCGGAATGACATGGCCACTGGCTTTTGTATTAGGTTCCATACTTTCTGCAACGGATGCTGTAGCCGCTCTCAGCATTACCAAAGGATTGGGGCTTTCCATTAAAACAAGCACCATCCTCGAAGGCGAAAGCCTGGTGAATGATGCTTCTGCACTGGTAGCTTACCGCTTTGCAGTGGCCGCCGTTACCGGCTCTGCCTTTATCTTATGGAAAGCATCTCTCGATTTCCTGATCCTGATGGGAGGTGGCTTCCTGGTAGGTTTCGTTCTGGGAAAAGTGTTGGCCCTGGTCGTCCAGCGTGTACAGAAAAACAATACGGTTACCATCAGTTTTATGATGCTGATGCCTTTTGTTACTTACCGCCTTGCCGAAGAACTGCATGTATCAGGCGTGATAGCTGTGGTGATACTCGGATTGTCTATAGCACGCTTCAGCAACAAAGTGTTGCCCAATCATATCAAACAGCAATCAAGGAATATCTGGGAAATACTCATCTTTTTGCTGAACGGGTTGATCTTTATCCTTATCGGTCTTGAATTCCCTTACGTCGCCCGCAACATCCATAAGGACCATATTCTGCCGTATACCCTTTATGCGTTGGCCATTACCGTTGCAGCGCTCATCCTTCGTTTCCTGAGAGTATACCTCCAGCAACTGAACCTGCAGCGTGCTTTTAAAGCAGGCCATAAAAGAATAACAGAAAATGCTTTGCTTGATATCAAGAACAGTTTGATCATTTCCTGGTCGGGCATGCGGGGCATCGTTTCCCTTGCCATCGCTATCGGCTTGCCCACCCACCTCGCAGATGGAACTCCGTTCCCGCTCCGTCATACCATCATTTTTATCTCAGTAGTAGTTGTTCTTTTTACACTGGTAGGGCAGGGGCTGACGTTGCCATGGCTGGTTAAATGGCTGCAAAAAGGCCAGAAGTCGTAAGCTGGCAAGGAAACAAAATCAACTAATTTTAACCAATGAAATGCAGGATATTGCTGATTCTCGGACTGGTATGTACACAGTTCAGTTCATTTGCCCAGGCTAACTCGCCAACCTTTGCTATAGGTGATTCTTCTTTTCTATTGAATGGAAAACCTTATGTGATCCGCTGTGGTGAAATGCATTTTGCCCGGATCCCCAAGGAATACTGGAGGCATCGTTTGCAAATGGCAAAAGCGATGGGCCTGAACACCGTATGCGCTTATCTGTTCTGGAACCTGCACGAACAGCAACCTGGTCAATACAACTGGCAGGGTCAGGCAGATGCAGCCGCTTTTTGCCGGATAGCACAGGAAGAAGGATTGTACGTTATCCTTCGCCCCGGCCCATATTCATGCGCAGAATGGGAGTTTGGCGGACTGCCCTGGTGGTTATTGAAAGATAAAACAATGAAGGTGCGCACACAGCATCCTTATTACCTGGAAAGCTCCCGTAAATATTTAAAAGAAGTAGGCAAACAATTGGCACCGTTACAGGTAAGTAACGGAGGGCCGATCTTAATGGTGCAGGTAGAGAATGAATATGGTAGCTATGGCACAGATAAGGAGTATATGAACACGATAAAATCATTTCTGCAGGAAGCCGGTTTTACTGTGCCCTTATTTCATTGCGACGGCCCGCCGCAGTTGAAGAATGATCATCCTGAAGGTTTGTTTGCTGTTGTAAATTTTGGCAGTAATCCTGAAGCCAGTTTTAAACCCTTGCGCGATATTCAGCCCACAGGCCCTTTGATGTGTGGTGAATACTATCCCGGATGGTTTGACAGTTGGGGAAGGCCGCATCATACTGGCGCTTCAGATAAAGTGGTAAAAGAATTACAATGGATGCTGAACCATAAAGCATCATTCAGCATTTATATGGTGCATGGAGGCACTACATTCGGTACATACAGCGGCGCCAATGCTCCTCCTTATTTACCGCAAACCAGCAGTTATGATTATGATGCACCGATCGATGAAGCAGGCAATGCCACAAATAAATTTTATGCTATCCGTGAATTGTTCAGCAAATATTTACAGGAAAATGAAACGCTTCCCAATGTTCCCGCACCCATTCCATCACAAACTATCAACCATATAAACTTTACAGCAGTGGCCCCGCTTTGGGATAATTTACCCCAACCCGTTCCTGCTGATTCTGCTATTCTAATGGAAGACCTGGACCAGGCTTATGGAGCTGTATTATATACCACATCCATTCCTGCCGGACCTGAAAGCACTTTACAATTTGGCGAGATCCATGATTATGCACTTGTGTATATAAATAAAGAATTGATCGGGGCAATAGACAGGCGAAAAGGAAAGTATAGCATCGAACTGCCAGCCAGAACAAAACCCGGCTTGCTGGAAGTATTGGTAGAAGCTACCGGCCGCGTGAACTATGGTTCATATATGCACGACCGTAAAGGCATTCATGGAGATGTTGTTTTAATAAATGGAAATACCAAAACAATCCTGAAACACTGGAAGAATTATCCCCTTCCCATGGGAGATAAGAACATCCCCTTGAAATATAAACCACCTGGCAGAAAACAAGCCACAAGCGCTGCGTTTTACAAAGGAAATTTTACCGTCGACAAACCGGGAGATACTTATCTCGATGTCCGCAAATGGAACAAAGGGCTGGTTTGGGTAAATGGCATCTGCCTCGGCCGTTTCTGGAACATCGGTCCCACGCAAACCATGATGCTTCCCGGTTGTTGGTTGAAGAAAGGAATAAATGAAGTGGTGATATTCGATTTATATGGAGTGAACAACCCTGAATTGCAAGGCCTGGATAAACCGATCCTGAATGAACTGAAAGAGCCACAGCCGCAGGCACATAAAAAGCCCGGACAACAATGGAAATTGAGCAAAGCCGATGCCAATGATACCGGCTCATTCAACAATACTGAAAAATGGCAGGTTGAAAATATCAAACCTGCTATTGGCCGTTATGTTTGTCTCGAAGCATTGAACAGTTTCGATAATCAGCCTTTCACCACACTTGCCGAACTGTTTTTACTGGATGAAAAAGGCAATGAGATACCCCGTTCAAAATGGAGGGTATTGTATGCCGATAGTGAAGAAACCGGAGGGGAGGACGGCAATGCTGAAAATATTTTTGATTTGCAATACAGCAGCTTCTGGCATACGCAATGGCAGGACGCTTCTCCCAAACATCCTCACCAGGTTGTGATTGACCTGGGAACTGCTTACAAAATAAGCGGTATTAAAATATTGCAACGTCAGGATTCAAAAAATGGAAGGATAAAAGATTACCGTCTCTATATATCAGAAAAAAAATTTACAGGACTATAATTAAAAAATGTTTTCCGGGTATAAAAATCCCTAACATTGCAACCAATCAATAACGATAAAAGACATTGCCATGCCCTACGACCCCATCAAATATAAAACCCCAACCGGTTCCCAACTCCATTGCAAAGGCTGGATACAGGAAGCTGCTCTCCGGATGCTGCTCAACAACCTGGACCCTGAAGTGGCTGAGCGCCCTGACGAACTGATCGTGTATGGTGGAAGAGGAAAAGCAGCACGCAATTTTGAAGCACTCGATAATATCATCAAAGCGCTTAAAATACTGGAAAGTGATGAAAGCCTCCTGATCCAAAGCGGCAAACCTGTCGGCATACTGAAAACCCATCCCGATACACCACGCGTGCTGATCAGCAATTCGCAACTGGTGCCCAACTGGGCCAACTGGCAGCATTTTGATGAACTGGAAAAAAAAGGCCTGATGATGTATGGCCAGATGACTGCGGGCTCCTGGATCTATATCGGTAGCCAGGGAATTGTGCAGGGCACTTATGAAACATATGCAGCCGCTGCCGCTAAACATTTCGGAGGCACACTAAAAGGAACATTGAACGTAACCGCCGGCCTTGGTGGCATGGGTGGCGCTCAACCGCTCGCTATCACCATGAATGAAGGAGTCGCGCTTATCGCCGAAGTGGAGGAATGGCGTATCGACAAACGGCTTGAAACCCGTTACCTCGATGAAAAGATCATTGATATAGACAGGGCTATTGATCGCGCATTGGACGCTAAAGCAGCCGGTATACCATTATCTATTGGTGTACGTTGCAATGCCGTTCATTTGCTTGAACGTTTAGTGGAACGCAATGTAATACCCGATACACTGACAGATCAGACATCGGCACACGATCCGCTGATCGGCTACTGGCCACATGAATTAAGTTATGAGCAGGCGAAAGAACTGCGCCGTGTTAATCCTGATGAATATATTGCCAATGCCTATCACTCCATGGTCCGTCATGTGCAACTGATGCTGGAATTGCAAGCCATGGGTGCCATCACTTTTGATTATGGCAATAATATCCGCGCCCGCGCCAAAGAAAAAGGGGTGGAAAATGCATTCGGTTTCCCCGGCTTTGTGCCGGCTTATATACGTCCGCTCTTTTGTGAAGGCAAAGGCCCTTTCCGCTGGGCAGCTTTAAGCGGTGACCCACAGGATATCGCTGTAACGGATGAAGTGATAGCCAAACTTTTCCCCAACAATGAGGGACTGCAGCGTTGGCTGCGGCTGGCCAAAGAAAAGATCGCTTTCCAGGGATTGCCTGCGCGCATCTGCTGGCTGGGACAAGGGGAGCGTGAAAAAGCAGGACTTGCTTTCAACGAACTCGTCCGCACAGGCAAGGTCAAGGCGCCGATCGTGATCGGTCGCGACCATCTTGATACCGGCTCTGTTGCCAGCCCCAACCGTGAAACCGAAGCCATGCTCGATGGCAGTGATGCAGTGGCCGACTGGCCTTTATTAAATGCCCTGGTGAATACTGCCGGCGGCGCCAGTTGGGTAAGCCTTCACCATGGTGGCGGGGTAGGCATGGGATACAGCATTCATGCAGGCATGGTGATCGTAGCAGATGGAACACCTGAAGCTGAAGCGAGATTGAAACGGGTGCTACGGAATGATCCTGGAATGGGAGTGATCAGGCATGCAGATGCGGGGTATGAAAAAGCAAAAGAAACGGCAAGGGAGAATGGATTGGATTTGACTGCGAAACTTGGATAAAGCGAAAAATAAGGAAGATATTCATACTCTCAAAAGCCGGAACAATTCCTCTTTATAACTAGCACCGATAGGTATTTCCTTTCCTGCTATTTCCAATACATTGCCATTAATAGCTTTAATTGCATCGAGATTAACAATATAAGAACGTTGAACCCGAAACAGGGGAAGTGATTGGATCAACTCCTCCAGCGCTTTCAAATGCATGCTGGCCAGGATCTTCCTATCCTTCAGATAAATATATGTGTAATCACGCTGCGCTTCCATATACAACACTTCGTTGTAATTGATCTTTACCAACCGGCTATCTTGCTTTATAAAAAAATAATCAGCTCCCTGAACCTGTTTTTGTTCCGGATCTTTTATAACCGGCTCTGAAACAGCCAATCTCGCGTTCACTTTTTCAATTGCCTGTTGAAAGCGTTCAAACACGATCGGTTTTACCAGGTAATCCACTGCATTAAGCTCAAAGCCTGTTACGGCATGATCAGCATAAGCAGTTGTAAAAACGACCAGTGGCGGCTTCTTCAAAGAACGGAGAAAGTCTATCCCCGTTACTACCGGCATTTGTATATCCAGGAATATCACGTCTATAGTAAACTGGTGCAATCCTTCATAAGCTTCCACCGCATTAATGCAGGACTTTTTCAACTCCCATCCCGGTATCCTCGCAATATAAGTTTGCAGGATATCCCTGGCCAATGGCTCATCATCTACGATCATACACAGGATCTTTTTCATAAAAGAGGAACAGATAAGTTCACCGAATATACATTATTGGCAGTTGATACCGTGTAACTGAATTTACCGGGATAATACTGCTCCAACCGTTTCTTTACATTATTCAGTCCAATCCCGGTTTTGGTAGCCGGTATTGCATGTGGGTCAAAATCATTGCTGCATTGAAATACCAGTTTTCCATTTTCAATCAAGAGCTTAACTCCAATCACTGCGCCCTGACTGTCGGCAGTATATTTAAACGCATTTTCCAGTAAAGGGATCAACAACAAGGGCGGTAGTAAATAATCAGTCCTGTCTGTTTCAATATGCGATTGCACCTGCGTGTAATTCAACCTGATCTTTTCCAGTTCAATATAATCCTTCATTAATCGTATTTCTTTATCTGCAGGCACTTTATCCATACCGGCATCATACATACTGTATCGCATAAAAGCCGATAATCTTGCGACCGTGTCGGCTGCCGCCGTTTTTTTATCATGAATGATCAGTGAATAAATATTGTTTAATGTATTATGAAGAAAATGTGGGTTGACCTGTGATTTAAGAAAATTAAATTCCAGTTGTACATTCTGCCGGGCCAGTTCCAAAGCCTGCAATTGCTCCCGGTTATAAGCCATTACCGTCCGGACCAATAAAGGGAAGGCAAGGTTTACAAACAACTGGAATAGTATTCCCAACGAAACCACTCTCGACAAGAGAATATTGGGGAAAGGCCTTTTCAGGTACTCATAATACTCCGGTGCATTTGCCTGCACCAGTTGCAACCATCTTTTATCCTGCATCAATAATACCTCGGAAAGAAAGTCTAGAGTGGTATAAACAACTACCAGAAAGATGAAAGAACATATTGCTGCTGTATATTTCTTCCTCCTGTATAATTTTTCATAAACCCAATACACCAGCAAATAATAAGCAATCGCTGTAGTGAGTGTTGCATAGAAGTTGCTTAACAGTACCCCTTTGGGATAAACCTTATATGGGTTAAGGGAAATATTATTGATATACAACCTGGCTCCAAAAAAGAATAACCAGAATAGAACATGCAAACCCCATCTTCCATAACGGTGCCGGTAGATATTTCCGGCATAATCCCTGAACTTCATGCTGCTAAGTTGTGGAAATTATTCTTCCCAAATAACATTATGGCAACGAATACCTCTTTTTCCCCGGCAAAACCCATTGATTGGACAACAGAATCCTGTTGCTGCAACAGGCGGTTATGTTGCCCTGCTCCGGCCCCTGGTCGAATTTTATTGGAATTGCTTTACCAATGCCTTCATTTTGTACTGAAATAAATGGATATGAAATTCAGCAACTGGTTCAGGCAACTTCCTGTGTTATTGCGTGTGGGCATTTATCTTGGCGGCAATTATGGCCTCCTGTTCATTGCCCAGGTCCTTACCGGTTTTTTGCCGGGGAAAGGCCAGCTAATTACCAATGGTCTGCTCTGCCTGCTGCTTATCCTGTTTACAGGGTTGGTGCTGAAATGGGAAAACAGGTCATGGAAAGGGATTGGCTGCACCACCACCAGCAAAGGCGCCTGGCTCGATCTCCTGTATGGCACCCTGGGAGGAATAGCCATGCTGATCGCAGTTGCGTTTACCATAAAACTGCTGACAGGCTTTCACTGGGAATTGAATCCGGCTTTCCATTGGTATCAACTGCTGCCCATCTTCATTACTGTTTTCCTCTCCGTGTTTGTACAGGAACTGGCCTTTCGTGGTTATCCATTTCGTATCCTGCTGGAAAAATGGGGGGAATGGCCCACTCAAATAATCATTGCCATACTTTTTGGCTGCATGCATTTATCCGGCAATATGAGCCTGACTGATATTCTTCTTACAATGCTCACTACGGGTATCGGATCGCTTCTGTTCGGTATTGCCGTTATCAGAACAGGACAACTGCACCTGGCTACAGGCATTCATTTTGGGTGGAACTTCCTGCAATATTTATTGCCCCGTGCTGCTGCACAAAATGGAGAAGGCATCTGGCTGGTAAATGGAGGAACCATCAATCCTTCTTTTGAATTGTCATTGCTGATATGGATATTACCTTACCTGATCGTGGCAATAGCGGTGTTTCTTTTGATCAGGAGAAGCAATCAACGGCCCCTTGCTCTTTCGGTCAGTGATCGTAACAGCACAGGAAAAAATGCATCAAAGTCAGCATAGGCAGGTTTGTTGATGTACTGATCTTCCATGATGTCAATGATGGCTTCTGACAGAATATAATAATCTTTCATTCTTTTATACTCAACATCTTTTGTTACGACGCCTGCGCGGATACGAAGATAACTGGTCACTGCCTGTGTTATATTTTCATCGAGGTAATGAGCCCAGCCGACCGCACCCGCTTCACGCTTCATATCCTCACTATTATTGAATATATCCTGTATCGCCATCACTTCTTTTTCATACTTGCGGAAAAGATCAGCCAGGTAAACATGGCCTGCTTCATGCCATATCAATTGTGAATTAAAAGGAGAGTAAAAAGCAGGGGCAATAGTATCTTTTGAACGGTGCAGATTCCCAAAGGCAATAAAGATGGTTGAAATGCCTTTGAACGCTGGGTTGATATCCCCTGTTTCCGGCAGAGCAAATGAATTACAATTCATCGCGCCCAGGGTAAACACTACCTTACTGGAAGGTTTGAGCCGGTATAAACTATCCATTGCGGCCAGCATTCCATCTTCATACAGGTTACGGTTAAATGATTGTATCCATTGGTCATACTTGGGGCGATAAGCAGTAAAGAATTCCCAAAACCTGCTATCCCTGTAAAAATCCATACAGGCTTTGAAATAATCGCGTACAGCAACCGTCGTCACATATTTATTGTATGCCCAAAGAGTATCCGGCAGATGCAATTGAACATCCGGGAAATTATAAAAACACCAACTGTGCCGCAAAGGGAAATCACAATTGATCAATACCATTTCCCTTGCTTTTTGTACTGCCGGATGATCTTTAAAAGCCTGGAATTGCCGGCGGACATCAATGGCATAAGTAGAAGGAACGGTTTCTACTGAATCGGAAAGCAGGTGGATCACATTCAACAATTCCACTGCTGGATAAATTTCTGTTCTTACCTGTAGTTGCGCCTGCGCACGGAAGGACAGGAAAAAAACCAGTAGTGCCCATATTGTCCTACCCAGAAAACGGGTGTACATAAACGGTCGTTTAATTAAAGTATGATCCTGCTCCAATATGTTGCATCCAGGCCCTTAGTTCCTTTTATACACTCTTACCCAATCAATAAACGTAGTACAGGGGAATACAGCATTGGAGACAATAGCTCCACCGTAGGTTTGATTATCATTACCGCCAACACCGGCAGTGAGCAGGATAAAAAATTTATGCGAAAAAGGTGACCATTCAGGAAAATGATGGGAGTACTCGGATACAAATGTTCTTTTTCCATTCACAATGATCTTTGCGTCCTGGTCCTGCCCATCAGCCATTCCATTGTCGAATGCATCACCATCATTGAAATAGTTGATATGGTATACCTGGTCGTCAATGGCAAACTCTATCCTGTTCTCATACCAATCGATCCTGTAAATATGAAAGCCTCCGCTTCCTGCAGTAAGGTCAGTTGCCGGTACAGGCCATCCGCCATAAGCCGGGTTGCCGGCCGGCACTTCTTTTTCCTGGTAGGAATAATATCCTCCTTTATGTCCATGATTCCAACTCTGATACTGGTTGTTCTCCCATGACCAGGCATAATGTACGCTGCCCAGGTTATGGCCAGGTATAGCGCCAACATATTCCATAATATCGATTTCACCACCCTGCGGCCACATCAATGATGCTTGCCCTGCAGGTATTTCCTGCGGCATCATCCAGAATGCAAAGCCCTGACCTTTGTATCGCACATCACGGGCCCATATCCTTGCTTCGATCCGATGCCCCGGCCCCCAGGCTCCTTTGTCTTTTGTAGTGAGCCGGGCACTGGTATAGCTGCGGTCAATATAGGCTTCCTTTTTTGTTGCAATAGCCAGGCAATTGCCACTGGCACCTGAAATGCCTGCAGCAATCGTAGCATTATCCGGGCGGGCCCTGTCCACTTGCCCTGTTCCAAAATTGCCGTCCACACCTGTTCCTGTTTCAAGCCCCCATTTGTCCAGGTCTATCTGCGAGCCATCAAACTCATCATTCCACAACAGATTATAGCCAGTATAAACTGTGGGTGGAATAACAGGATTATTCACCGGCGGACCAGGTGGCGGTGGAGTAGGGGGAGCAGGACTGTCTCCGCCTGATTTTTTACAGGACAAGAATATGACCGGGAAAACAATCAATAATGTATAATGGCAAAGCCTTCTCATATCACTTATAAAGGTTTTTTACAGGTAACCTTCAATAAGAGGGTTAAATCCAGCTGTTTGTACCAAAAGAAAAGGACCGCCACAGGAAGAAATACAGGGAATTACCCTGAAATGCGGGGAAAAACCGGGCGGGAAAACCGCCCGTAAAAACCTTTACCACCGTTTACATGATTTTCCATACCTTCAGCCGGTATTCAAGTTCCTTTATAAAAAATCATCAGTATGAATAACCGCAACGCTTTTTACAAGATCGGAACAATCGGCATGATACTGACTGCTGCATTACATGTTCTGTTAGCTATAATTATTGGCCCTTCTGTTCATACAAGTTTTGCTATCGTTTATCCAAGTTGGGTTGCTTTCCTGGTAATAGGTACAGCACAGATGGCAAAAGAGAAGAAAGAAAAATGATACATCAATAAAGAATTTATTAATAGGGGCCTTAAAGCCCCTTTATTATTTCTGCATCACTTATCCCCAATCTTAATACCCTATTCTGGTCATCTTCTTTGTTATATTAAAGAAGAATGTATTTTAGTTCTTTCAACGATCATTCCACCTCCATTTAAGCACGATTCTTTAACCTTGAAAATATATCGTTATGAGAAAATTTGCTGCTGAATTTTTTGGAACGTTCTGGTTGGTTTTTGGAGGATGCGGAAGCGCTCTCTTTGCTGCCGGCATTCCTGACCTGGGCATTGGTTATCTTGGTGTGGCGCTTGCATTCGGTCTTACTGTATTGACCATGGCTTATGCAGTCGGGCATATATCCGGCGGCCATTTTAATCCTGCGGTATCATTTGGCCTGCTTGCTGCAGGAAGATTTCCCGGTAAAGAGCTGGTCCCTTATATCATTGCACAGGTTGCCGGTGCCTTGGTTGCAGCCGGTGCTTTATATCTTATTTTTTCCGGCAATGACGCAGCTGCTATTGACAATACCAAAGCCGGTGCTTTCGCTGCCAATGGATATGGAGATCTATCTCCTCATGGTTATAATCTGAAAGCAGCTTTTATTGCAGAATTTTTACTGACTGCTTTTTTCCTGATCATCATTGTTGGAGCTACTGATAAATTTGCCAATGGCAGGTTTGCAGGCATTGCAATTGGCCTTGGGCTTACCCTGATCCATCTTATTTCCATTCCTATCACCAATACATCCGTTAATCCTGCCCGCTCCACTTCACAGGCTGTGTTTGCAGGAGGACAATACCTTTCACAGTTATGGTTGTTTTGGGTAGCACCCATAGCAGGTGCTATTGTGGGAGGGTTGATCTATAAATTTTTGCTGGAGAAGAAAAATGGAGAATAAGTGACCGTTATCACTGCTCTTCTATTGCAAGAAAGGCTTTTCCCAGGTATTTTGTAATATCACCGGCGATCATGGCTTCCATGGATAATTCCTCTGCAGCCAGGTCGCCGGCTGATCCATGAAGGTATACACCGAATACGGCTGCATCCCCGGGTTCATATCCTTGTGCCAGTAAACCGGTCAGTATCCCTGTAAGCACATCCCCGCTGCCGCCAGTGGCCATGCCTGCATTGCCGTTTGAGTTGAAGAACATTTTTCCATCGGGCAACGCGATCAGTGTATGATGCCCTTTCAGGACAATGATCAACTTTAATTCTTTTGCCTTTAATGAAGCCAGTTGTAACCGTTCAAATTCATTGGCTGTTTCTCCAAACAAACGCTGGAACTCTTTAGGGTGTGGGCTGAGAATGGAACCTGCCGGTATTTGTGCCAGTAATTCCGGCTCTTTGGCAATACCGTTCAATGCATCCGCATCCAACACCACAGGCCTTTTATATACACTGAGTATTTCTTTCAATAGCGTTCTTGTTTCTGAAGCAGTTCCAAGGCCAGGGCCTATACCGATAGCAGGATAAACATCCAGATCAGTTTCGATATGCGTATTAATGGAATGATTCAGGTCCGTGCTCACCATTGCTTCCGGCAGCCGTGCCTGCATGATCTCATATCCGCAGCGGGGAATATGACAGCTCACCAATCCGGCACCAGTGCGCAGGCAAGCTTCTGTTGATAATACTGCCGCACCTATTTTACCATAACTGCCCGCGATCATCAAAGCATGGCCAAAACTCCCTTTATGTGAAAAACGGTTCCTGTGCTTGTATAGCTGGTGAATAATGGTTTCATCTGTCAGTTCATACTGCGCTGATTCCCGATCATAAAAGTCCGGATGCAGGCCGATATCCAGTATATGCACTTCTCCGCAATACGCTGCATTCTCTGCTACCAGGAAAGCCGGCTTATACACCTGAAAACTTAATGTGTGCGTTGCAGCTACCTGTACATTGCCTGCAGAAGACCTGTCAACAAACATACCGCTGGGCAGATCAATAGAAACAACAGGGCAACCAGTTTCATTGATCTTTTCTACCAGAGCGGCAGTAACACCTTCCAATCCACGATTCAATCCTGAACCAAACAATGCATCTATGATCACACCTGAAAAAGCAATAGAGTGGAGATTCTCTTCTGTTTGTATAAAACGGATATCTATTGCGGGATATTGATGCAGGAGGGAAAGATTGGTTTGAAAATCCGCTGTACCTTTATGTCCGAATTCAAGAATGTAAACAGTGATCCTGCGGGTTGATAAAAGGCGGGCAATGGCCAATCCGTCTCCACCATTGTTTCCCTTGCCACAGAAAACAGTAAGGGGCTGATCGGGATAGTGTTCATTTAACCAGGCAGCACAGGCAAGGGCAGCCCGTTCCATTAATTCCACAGAAGCAACAGGCTCCTGCTCAATGGTGTACTGGTCCCACCGTCTGATCTGTTCTGCATTGAATACTTTCACAATTGTACGATTGTGATGATAAAAGTAGGAATTGTTGACCGTTTGAAATAAACAATTAAACAATAATGACTCAGCTTCAGCAATCAAACTCCCACAAAGACGACGAAGACCACAAAGAAATTATCTCAGGCAATAACCTTGTGGTCTTCGTCGTCTTTGTGGGATATGTCCAGAGCGAGTCTTTACTAAATAAAACCGGTCATTTCTTCTTTTTCCTTACTACTGCTTTTTTCTTTACTTCCTTTTTTACTTCCGTCTTTACTTCAGCATTTTCCGCGTCCTCTTCACTGTCGTTTCCCTGCATGTAATTGCCAAACAGGTCATAACATTTATGGGCAGTAGTGTAAATATTGCGGTTGAACTTATTGCCCAGGATAATGATAGTTGCCTTTTCGTCCATCAACCTTGCAAAAGCTGCATTGTAACCATGCCAGCGTCCGAAATGATAGATCACTTTTTTCCCATTGGGCATGATCAGCATTCTGAAACCTAAACCATAGTTGTGAATGGAAGGGCGTTCAAGACTGTAAGGAGTGAAAGCCGAATCGAGCATATTCTTTTTCAGCAATTGCTCGGTATACAAAGCCTGGTCCCATTTCAGCAGGTCCTTGGGCGTGGAATAAATGTTCTTGTCCCCATAAGTGCCTTCCAGGAAATCATTGTCCCAAACCGTGCCATTATAGTTAAAGGAAGGGATCACTTTACCCGTATCAGCTAAAGTAAAAACAAACGTATGTTCCATTTTCAGTGGACCGAAATATTTCAGCTTCATATAATCCGGGTAGCTGATACCGGTTATCTTCTCAATGATCATAGCCAGCAACACAAAATTGGTATTGCTATAGCTGAAACGCCTGCCCGGGCTAAAACTGCGGTTAGGCTTTTCCGTGTATAATGTTTGTAATACGTCTGCATTCGTCACCTGCTTTTTCTTGTCCCAATTGCCTTCCGACATAAAATAAAGATAATTGGGCAGGCCGCTCCGGTGGCTGAGCAGCATCTTCACTGTTATTCCCGGATAGGGGAGGCCAGGAAAGAATTTTTGAATGGAATCTTCCAGCGACAGCTGATTGTCCTGCACCAGGCCAAGAATAGCAACGCCCATAAAGGTCTTGCTGGTAGAAGCGATATGAATGGAAGAAGTATCGGTTATTGGCTGTTTACGGCCAACATCTGCAAAGCCTGCATAGTTTTCATATAATACAACCCCATTCTTGGCTACCAGTATTCCTCCGCTGAATCCGCGTTGCAGCAGCATGCTATCGAAGAAGGAAGACAACAGGCCTTTATAATGTTTCACCTCTTTATCCGGAAGGGGAGCAGGGGCAGGGGCTTGATAGGCAGTATCGGCTGTTTTTTCGGTAGAGGAGCTGGCATTCTTGCAACTATAAAAAAGACCCAGCAGGGCAACGGCAAATAAAGTGTTTTTCAACAGGCGTGTGTTTTTGAGTTTTGACAAAAATAAAACTTACAGTTGTTTGAACAAACGGTTAACTTTTCCCCATTCATACTTTTTATGGTAATAACGTCCTTAAGTATATTTGCAATATGGCAAGCGAAAAAACAAGTTACCCCAAAGAGAAGATCCGCATCCTTTTCCTCGAGAATATCAGTGACCTGGCAGTAAAGAATTTCCAACAGCAGGGATACACCAAAGTGGAAAAGATCACCAAAGCATTGACCGAAGAAGAACTGATCAAAGAGATCAAAGATGTACATATACTTGGCATCCGTTCCAAAACGCAGATCACGCAAAAAGTGCTGGATGCCGCCCAGAAGCTGCAGGCGATCGGATGTTTCTGTATCGGCGTAAACCAGGTGAACCTGGACGCTGCCACACGCCATGGCGTAGCAGTATTCAATGCACCGTATTCCAATACAAGATCCGTTGCAGAACTGGTGATCGGCCTTTCCATTATGCTGATCCGCCGCATCCCTGACAAAAACAAAGCCGCTCATGACGGCATCTGGATGAAAGATGCAAAAGGCAGTTTTGAGCTCAGGGGCAAAACCCTCGGCATTATCGGTTATGGCAATATCGGCAGCCAGGTTAGCGTGCTGGCCGAAGCACTGGGCATGAAAGTGATCTTTTACGATGTGGAAACCAAACTGCCGCTTGGCAATGCTACCGATGGTAAAACCCTGAAAGATGTACTGGGCAAAGCGGATGTAGTGACCCTCCACGTTCCTGAAACCTCGCAAACCAAGAATATCATCAACAAAACCACACTTAAATATTTTAAGAAAGGATCGATCCTGATCAACTATGCACGCGGCGAAGTGGTGGACCTGGAAGCCCTCCGCAAAGCCTTGCTCGAAGGGCAGCTTAGCGGTGCCGCCATTGATGTATTTCCCTGGGAGCCGGAGAAAAATGGCGACCGTTTTCAATCGCCCTTGCAGGACCTTCCCAATGTGATCCTGACCCCGCATATCGGTGGCTCCACGGAAGAAGCACAACAAAATATCGGGGAAGATGTAAGCATAAAACTGTTCAATTTCCTGGAAAAAGGAATTACGTTTGGTTCGCATACAGTTCCTGCACTGGCATTGCCTCCGCAGGAGCGTTCACACAGGATCCTGCATATACACAACAACGTGCCGGGTGTGCTTTCAGCGATCAATACCGAATTGTCAAAGCATAATATCAATATCGTTGGTCAGTATCTGAAAACGAATGAAGATATTGGTTATGTGGTGCTGGATGTGGACAAGCAGCTTTCGAATAAGGCAGTGCAGGTGTTGAAGGATGTGAAGGAGACGATTAAGGTGAGGATGTTGTATTAAAATTATTTATTGTTTTCCGGTGTATTGACGCTACAAGGAATATCCGGAACGATTGTTTTCTTTTTAGTAATGATATCTAATTTTATCTCGCCAAACTTCATTGCCTGGAAAGCCTGGCTAAGCTGTTCTTTAGTTCCTTCTTTTATACTGAGGGGAATCGTTTGATCTCGTTGGGCTACTGTAAAATTGGTAAGCCCATAATAAATTTTTTCGCCAATGCTGGCGCTCGCAAAAGCAATGGCATTCGCCCCAAAAGGTATCTGGTCTTCATATTGCTCAATATGAAAGATATTACCTTGACCAAAGGAACCAATGATGAGTAGTTTTTGCCCAGGAAAGAAAATGCACATGCTCAGAACTGAATTATTTGAAAAATCGGTCTTTAGATGTAGCTTTATTTTTCTTACACCTAACTTCAGCTCTTCATATTGGTTCCCATAAGACCAGCCTGGTAGCGCTTCAATTCTAAAGTTATACATGCCATTGGTCCTAATATAATCTACAAGATTTTCTGCTGGTGACTCTTCATTGTTCATTGTAGAGTCTTCTTCAGTTAGCAGTTTACCTGATTCTTCAATAAGGGTGTCAGTATAAAGAGTATCCAGGGCAGGACGTTTGACTATCAGATCAGGATGCATCGCTGCTTCATTTTTTACATACTCCAAAAAACAATCGATATCCTTATCTGTTAACATCGGATATGCGGTCATCATGGAGCCGAATTTCATCTTCAGGCACATAAAATAACTATTGGAGAATGTTACCCTTCCAGGGTTCCTGATATACTCTCTCAAAAGTTTTCTGTCCTTCACTCTTTCCTCAACGCCTGCTAAAGCCGGCCCTGTTAAATCTCTGAACACCGAATGGCAAGCTATACAACGCCCTTCGAAAATTGCTTTCCCTCTGTCAAGGCAGGGATCAACAGCCAGGTCTGAGGGTTTTAAAACTGTCTGGCCAATAGTATCGGCAGGTTGTTCATAACCCTTGAAAAACCAACCATCATCATTTATCTTACCGGAATAGAAAGCCAATAATAGCAGAGTGGAAAACAAAAGGCAGATTAGCGGTTTCATGCAACAGTTTGATTTTAACCGATCAATATGAGGACTGATAACCAAGCAACACAGCACTGCAAAACAGAAAGAATAACCGAATGTTTAAAGTAATGCCATTATTTTCTTTGCTCTCGACCGGAACGCCGGTGTTTCGCTATCCCACCTGTCTTCGATAATCGCTTTCAACTCCGGCTTTATTTCCGGGTATTGCTTTGAAAGATTCTCCAGCACCGTCAATGAAAACGCTTTCACTGCTGCTTTTTCTTTCGGATCACTGATGTACTCAAAACAAAGATTCATCGCCACACCATGATATTTTTCGGGGATCTCAATATGTTGCATCAGGCGGATCGAATTGCGCCTGACAGATGGATGTGTATCTGTTCTTTCCAGGTTTTTGAATAAGGCGGGCAGGTGTTTCCTGATCAATGAAGGATGCGCTTCAATCACATAACTGACAGGCCAGGCAGCCAACTGCACCACACGGTATTCATCTTTTAAAAACAGTTCGAAAAGCTCAGCAAAACGTTCCGGTGAATTGCCGACCCATTTAACTACTTTCAGGCAATTGGCTTTGGAATGTTCTTTTAAAAGTTGTGCACGCAGGTCCATGAACTATCTTGATTGAATGAATAACTTTACGGATAATCTTTAGCAATGTACAGATTTCTGATCTCACTCATCATTCTCAGCCTTGCTTTGCAAGCCTGCAACGATAAGTCGGCACCAAAGCCGATCGTGATGCAAACAGATTTTGGACTTAAAGACGGTGCCGTATCTGCAATGAAAGGCGTAGCCTATACAGTAGATCCGCGCTTATCCATGTTTGATCTCACCCATGAAATTCCCGCTTACAATATCTGGGAAGCGGCTTACCGGCTTAACCAAACAGTACCATACTGGCCACCCGAAACAGTGTTTGTGTCAGTAGTTGATCCGGGCGTGGGCACTGACCGCCAATCGGTGGTGGCAGAAACAAGGAACGGGCATTATATCGTAACGCCGGATAATGGCACGCTGACTTTACTGGCTGATGAGATCGGCATTGTTTCATTGCGCCAGATCGATGAATCCGTTAATCGAAGGCAGGGTTCTTCAGCATCGTATACATTTCATGGCCGCGACGTGTATGCTTATACAGCAGCCAGGCTGGCTTCGGGAAAGATCAGGTTTGAGCAGGTCGGGCCAGAGCTTAATCGACCGGTGGTGAAGATACCGTATCAGCGGGCTGAATTAAAGGAAGGTGTTTTAAAAGGGAATATCCCTGTGTTGGATATTCAGTACGGGAATATCTGGAGCAATATTCCGGATAGCCTTGTTCAGAAAGCAGGTTTCCGGATCGGGGATAGTTTGGATGTAAAGATTTTGCATGTGGATTCGTTGGTTTACCAGGAACGGATTCTGTATGCAAATACTTTTGGAGAGGTGGCGGAAGGAAAGCCATTGGGATATTTGAATAGTTTGTTGAATTTTTCAGTGGCGATTAATAGGGGAAGTTTGGCAGAGAAGAAAAAGATTGGGTCAGGGGCGGAATGGAAGATCGAAGTACACAAAAACTAATCCTCCATGACACCATTGCAGCGAATCCAGAAGAAATTGTATGGCATTATAAACTCTGTCCAAAAGTCAGCAAATTGCTGTCCGGGTCAAGCATTGAAAACTCTTTCTGTCCCCATGGCTTTGTTTCAATACGCCCGTTAGGATGGATCTCTGTATTGTTGTCCAGGAATGATCTATATAAGTTATCAATGTCGTTTGTCCGGATATACACTTGCCCGTAATTTTCTTTGGGGTCAAGTTCTTTAAATTCAAAAAAGTGAATTTGTATATTGTCTTTTACCACCATTAAATAGCCGTCATAGTCAGTGTTTCCAAATTCTTTAAATCCCAACTTATTTATATAAAAATCCTTTGTTACTGATTTATTGCGCATGGGCAATTTTGGATTAATCTCTGTTAGCATTCTTTTTTTTGCAAAGCTTAAAATTCTTTACTTATTCGCGCTTGATTGAAATCAGTAAATCGGAAAATTGGGTCCGGAAAATAAAATACCGGCCCGAATAATTGTCTGCACAGGATCTTATCGACCGTAAAAGCGAGAATGCCTAAGCTGAAACCGGTTATTTTTCCTATAATTTATATTATGTTAAATATTGAATTCCTGAACACCCCATATCCCCACATTCCATCTCTATACTCCCAAATAAAAAAACGGCTCCTTTTCAGAAGCCGTTTCCAATTCATCTCCTACCAAAGCTTAACGGATCGATCCATACAGATCATTCCATTTCTTCTCCTGCTCTGCATATTTAGCAACATCAGCAGGTTTGCCTTTGGCCTTATCTTTTTTGTAAGTATAAATATCACCCAGGTAGCCAGCCACATTTTTGTACTGTTGTTTTTCAGGACCAGTAAGTGATCCTTTTTTGCCAAACAGTTCGGCCGCTTTTTCATACGAAACCCTTGCAGCTTCATAGTTATCATCAAATTCTTTCTCAAGCGCATCCCTTTTCGCTACACTTTCTTTGGATGGCTGAGCTCCAGGCTTGGTCGCTTTTTTGATCTCTGCAGCCAGGGCTTCTTTCTTTTCGTTGATGCCTGCCGCTTTGTTGATATAGTATTCACCAAGATAAAGATTCGGCAAGATTTCGTTGGGATTGTTCTCCGCTGATTTCTTGAAAGTGGCAACCATTTTGGTTTCCAGTTCTGCTGCATTGGCAGGCTTCACTGCTCCTTCTTTATCTGAATAAAGCGTGTCGTAGATAAGCTGACCGAGCAGAAGGCTGGATTTATAGTTGGTGGGATCATTTACCAATACCTGCTCCAGCGATTTGATTTTTGCATCAAAAGTTTCTTCAAGACCTACAGCAAAATCTGTTTTGTCGTATTTGAAGAATTCGCTTTGCGGATAAAGCTCGGCTCCAAGCGCTTTGTATTTATCAAATGCAGCCATGTCTTTTTTGGTAAAATTGTAACGCACCAGGTATTTGTAAATGTCTTCAAAACCCTGTCCCTGGATCTTGGCATCAGCCAGGCGACCGTAATATTTGGCAGCCACATCCGCTTTATTATCATTCTCAGCCATGATACCTGCAAGGATCAGGCTGTTGGTATCTATTGGAGCAGCAAATAATTTTTTCTCGATCATGAAATCGGACAAAGCCACTGCCTTTTCAAATTTTGGCAGGCCTGCAGCCCATTTCTTTTCCTGGTAATCCTTGTAGCCGGCATTGAAATAAGTAGTGTGCAGGTAAGAAGGTGCATTCTTATAAGGAATATCAGCCATCAGGGCAAGATCGGGTTGCATTTCCCTGTACTTCATAAAGGCTGCATAAGCGTCTGCCCTCAGTTGGTCGGCTTCTGCTGCGTTGGCTGGATCATCTGCAACGGCAGCATAAGCTGTCGCCTTCAGAATAAACGCTTCGGGCTTGGAAGCAAATTTGGCATTGGCCATACCCTTGTCGATTTCCTTTTTGGCTTCAGCAAACTGATTTACAAAAAGTTTGGTTTTAATATCATCATAGCGCTGTGCCTGACCCATAATGGCAAACGTCAGCATCGTTAAAAGGAATGTGGTCTTTTTCATTATTTAAATTGAATTGATAGATAATTAATAATAAAACAATACGTCCACTTATTCTTCCGTGTTGTTTTCTGAAGATGGATTTGCTGCCGCATCCGTTGCGTCATCGCCTCCAGCTTCAGGTGCAGCCGGGTGCGCCGTGTCTGCCTGCTCCTCATCCAGCTTGGTGATGGCGGCTATTTCATCGCCTTCATCCAGCCTGATCAGTTTTACACCCTGCGTCGCTCTTCCCTGTTCGCTGATATTGGCCACTTTCATCCGGATCGTTACACCGCTTTTACAGGTGATCATCAGGTCCTGCGTTTCCGCCACATCCAGCATACCTACCAGGCTTCCTGTTTTTTCCGTTACATTGATGGTTTTGACGCCTTTACCACCTCGGTTGGTGAAGCGGTACTCGTCAACCGGTGTTCTTTTTCCAAACCCTTTTTCACTCACCACCAGCACTGTTTTGGATGCATCGATTTCTGGGTTTACACAAATCATACCAACTACCTCATCATTCGCATCTTCTACTTCAATGCCTGCCACTCCAATGGCACCGCGACCGGTTGCCCTCACTTTTTGTTCGGAGAAACGGATCGCACGGCCACTCTTCACCGCCATCATGATCTCGGAATTGCCATCGGTCATTTTTGCTTCCAGCAGTTCATCACCTTCATTGATAGTGATGGCATTCACACCTGTCTGGCGCGGACGGCTGAAATCAAGCAATTCCGTTTTTTTGATGATCCCCTTCTTGGTACAAAGTACAATATTGTGTGATTTTACAAACTCTTCATCTTTCAGGTCCTTCACATCAATGATGGCGCGGATCTTATCATCCTGGGGTAACTGGATAAGGTTCTGGATCGCTCTTCCTTTGCTGGTTTTCTCTCCTTCAGGTATTTCGTATACGTTCAACCAGTAGCATCTTCCTTTTTCTGTAAAGAACAGCATGCTATGATGGGTGGAAGCTACGAAAAGATGTTCAATATAATCCTCGTCCCTCGTTTTGCCGCCGATCACTCCCCTTCCGCCACGGCGCTGCGCACGGTATTCATCTGCCGGCGTACGTTTTATATAACCAAGATGTGAGATCGTGATCACTACGTCTTCTTCCTTGATCAGGTCTTTAATGCGCACTTCATTATCGAGGTAAGTGATCTCGGTCTTCCGTTCATCACCATATTTTTCTTTGATCTCCAGCAGTTCTTTCCTGATCACACCATAACGGAGTGCTTCATTGGCCAGCAACTCTTTCAGCTCCCCGATCAGTTTCATCAATTCATCGTATTCTTCCTTGATCTTCTCTCTTTCCATGCCGGTAAGGCGTTGCAAACGCAATTCCAGTATGGCTTTGGCCTGCACTTCATCCAATCCCCAACCTGCATTCACGAGATTGTCTTTCGCTATTTCAGGCGTAGCCGAGTTCCGGATCATCGTGATCACTTCATCCAGGTGATCCAGCGCTATCAGGTAGCCCTGCAGTATATGCGCCCGTTTTTCTGCTTCCCTTAATTCAAACTGGGTGCGGCGTACCACCACTTCATGACGGAACTCCACGAACTCGCTGATCAGATCTTTCAGGTTCAGCGTTTTTGGCCTTCCCTTCACAATGGCAACGTTGTTGATGCCATAAGAGGTTTGCAGTTCAGTAAGCTTATAGAGTTGGTTAACGATCACATTGGCCACCCCATCCCTTTTCAGGTCGATCACGATCCGGGTGCCTTCTTTGTTGTTCGATTCATTGTTCACATGCGCCACCCCTTCTATCAGTTTTTCGTTCACCAGTTCACCAATGCGGTTGGTAAGCGAATCCCTGTTTACCTGGTAAGGCACTTCTGTGATAATGATCTGTTCGCGGCCACTGGGTTTTGTATCAATATTCAAACGGCCTCTCAGTACCACACGTCCCCTGCCGAAATGCATGGCAGCCTTCACTCCTTCCATTCCGTAAATGATACCGGCTGTAGGGAAGTCAGGTGCTTTTACATATTGCATCAACTCATCGATCGTGATCTCACGGTTGTCGATGTAGGCAACACAACCATCGATCACTTCAGAGAGATTGTGCGGCATCATGTTCGTGGCCATGCCTACGGCGATGCCGCTGCTGCCGTTGATCAGCAGTTGCGGGATACGTGTAGGCAGTATCGAAGGTTCCTTTTCGGAGTCGTCAAAGTTGAGTTGGAAATCTACCGTGTCCTTCTCGATATCATCAAGCATATGCTCGCCCAGGCGGTCGAGCCTTACTTCGGTATACCTCATTGCTGCGGGATCATCACCGTCCTGGTTACCGAAATTACCCTGGCCATCAACCAGTGTATAGCGCATGTTCCAGTCCTGCGCCAGACGGGCCATGGCAAAATAAACAGAAGAATCACCATGCGGGTGATATTTACCCAATACCTCACCTACCACACGGGCTGATTTCTTATAGGGTTTGTTATGGTTCAGCCCAAGTTCGTTCATTGCGAATAAAATGCGCCTGTGTACGGGCTTGAAGCCATCTCTTACATCCGGCAGGGCCCGTCCCACGATCACCGACATTGAATAATCGATGTACGCGGTCTTCATCTGCTCCTCGATATTTACCGGAATAATGCGGTCAATATCATTCGTTTCCTGAGGTCCAAAATTCTCTTCCATAATTATTAGGGATCTTTGTTATTTACCCTTCAAAATCAAGGCTTTTAAGGGCTTGCAAATCTACTTTTTTTGGGGCGCAAAACCTGACAAACAAAACTGTTTTTTGCCCTATTTTTCCACGGCTGTGGATTATTGTGCAACAGCAGGAAAATAGGAGTTTTATAACATCCTCTTTGCACTTGACGGCACAGATTTTACGTTGATATTAATCTACCAATAGAGAATGTTATGGTAAACTATCTTCTTCTGCGCGACAACAAGGAAACAGGGCCGTTCTCCCTGGAAGACTTGTTAAAAATGGGCCTGAAGGCCTATGACCTGGTATGGATCTCCGGTAAAAGTGCGGCCTGGCGCTATCCCAGCGAAATTGATGAGCTAAAGCCTTATGCTCCGGAAGTGGAAGAACAGCCTTTTGATCGGTTCTTCAAAAAACCCGATACTGCCCAGCAAACAGCCCCTGTACCCAGCCCTGCTCCCCAGGCAGAGATCCCGGCAGCGCACCAGGCATATGCGCCCAAAGTTGCCGTTGCAGAACAACAAAAATATGTGGCTAAGAAATCAGTGTTCGTTACCCTGCCCAATCAGCTTGCCGAAAAGAAAACGGCAGCAACGCCGAAGCCAGTCCCTGTTCCGAAACCCACCCCCGCTCCGATCCCGGATTATACCGCAACAGACCTGAATGAAACAATCACCATTACAGAAAACCCTGTTGCCAAAATAAAATATTCGCAGCCCCTTGATGAGATCAAGGAAATGTATGTAAAAACACTGCGTGAAAGGAAAGAAAGGATCGCAAGAAAAAGCTTTTTGAAAGTAAACCTGAAAAGAGCTGCTGTTGTAGGCGGACTGATCGGGATCGGCGTACTGGTAGGGTTCATTCTTCAATCAAAACCTGCAGCGGATGGCTCCCTTGCTCAAAAACCGTCTTCTTCTACAGCAAGTGCAGTACTTGCAGAACAAGCTCCCCCTGCAGGACTTGAACCAGCGACCGACTCAGTATCAGAGCAATCTGCAACGGTTATACCAGAATCGCCAAAGCAGGAACCCGTTCGCCAGCCGCTGACTTCATCACCAGCTCCAGCTATGAACAATGATGATCTTGCTGCAGAAAAAGAAGTTATTGTTCCTTCTTCAAAAGCAAAAGCAGTAATGCCTGCTCCGCAATTAAAAGAGGAACCGGTTATTGCCCAGCAGGATTATATCGCAGCAGATAAAGACCCTGTAAGTGGTGAAAGAACACGCGCAATGAGATCATCCGAACAAAAAGAAAACCCGGAAAGAAAAACAGTATCTGTTACACCTGATCGCTCTTCCTCTTCCGAAAGAACACTCCCAGGCTGGGGCAGCCAGGTAACCGTCAGCAGCAATGATTATAAACGCGTGGCATTAGGTGGGATCCGCAACCTGGAACTGACCGTAACCAACCGTTCCAAATACAATCTTGACCAGGTAACCGTAGAAGTGCAATACATCAAACCTAATGAGCAACCTGTTAAAACGGAAATGGTGCAATTCAAATCTATTTCAGCAAATGAATCTGAAACAGTACGTGTTCCTGACACCAATCGTGGAGTGAGAGTGGAATTTAAAATAGTAAGAATAGGCAGCAGGCAGGCGAATGATCTGGCTGTAGGAGGCCGTTAATTTATTTATATGGGAGTCTTGCATCAACAAGACTCCCATATGATTTTATTTACCAAAAGTATAGAAGATCCCCGCCTGTATCACACTGTTCTTGAAATCAGGATCAATATTAGAACCACTGAAATCACCCACTTTTGAAAGCCCTGCCAGATAGCGGGCGCCTATCCCAAATCCTCCAACAGTCTGGAACCCGAGACCTGCACCAATAGAAAGATCAAGTCCTTTTGCAAAATCGTTGATGGTTTGATTGCCGATGCTTTCATCGATCTTGAAACCAAACTGCGGCCCTGCTTCCAGGTAAAAGCCGCCAGGTGTTTTGAATTTGGCCATAATAGGTACAGTGATATAAGTCAGCTTCCAATCGTAGCTGCCGCTCACATCTTCTGCTTTTGCACCTTGTGTTGACACCATTGCTTCCGGCTGTATGGAAAATGCGCCGAACCCAAGGTTCAGAAAGCCGCCGGCATGAAATCCTATCAATGCTTTTTTATTAACTGAACCGAAATCACCACCGGTGAAATTGGAGACGTTGACACCCGCTTTCAGACCGCCGGTAAGATTCTGGCTGTAACCGGCCATACCGGTCAACAGCAATACAGCTACAAATACTTTTTTCATCTGTTAATTTTTAATGGTTAAAATTGCCATATGGAACTCACCAGAACACTCTCTGCGATAAGTGTACAGGATCCTGTATGGCTCATTTCATAAAATTTTATTTTAGTAATGCTTAGGGGTTCCAAATAAAATGCCAAGGGTTTTAACTATTTAAGATATTTGTTGCATGAAGAAAATACTTTTATTCGGGGCTGGCAAGTCGGCCACGGTTTTGATCGACTATTTGTTACAGCATGCAGGCGCAGAAAACTGGAAACTCGTGGTGGCGGATGCCAACCTGCAACTGGCCCTTGAAAAGATCAACCACTCCCCTTCCGGTGAAGCTGTTTCTTTTGATATCCGTGATGCCGGCAAACGCAGCCAGTATATCAGCGAAGCTGACCTGGTTATTTCCATGCTGCCACCGGTGCTGCATAACACGGTTGCAAAAGACTGCCTGCAACTCGGGAAAAGCCTGCTCACGGCTTCTTATGTTGACAATGAAATGCGTTCCATAGCTGCTGCAATAAAAGACAAAGGTCTTATTTTTCTTTGCGAAATGGGGCTTGATCCGGGTATCGATCACATGAGTGCAATGAAGATCATTGACGAGATCCGGAAAAAAGGGGGAAAAATAACCTCATTCCGCTCCCATTGCGGCGGGCTGGTCGCGCCCGAAAGCGATGACAATCCCTGGCATTATAAGATAAGCTGGAATCCGCGCAATATTATCCTGGCGGGAAAAGCAGGTGCTCATTACCGGGAGAATGGTAAAGATGTGCAATTGCCCTATGAAGAATTGTTTACTCCTGACCGTTTGGTGACTGTGCCGGGCCATGATGCATTCAGCTGGTATCCCAACCGCGATTCATTAAGCTATGCGCCATTGTATGGCTTGGAAGAAACCAACACGTTTATCCGCACCACTCTCCGCCATCCCGATTTTATGCGTGGCTGGAAGCATGTCATTGACCTGAAACTGACCGATGAAACACCCGCCTATCAAAGTGATGGTAAAAGTTTGCAGGAGCTGTTCCGCCAACACCTGGACACATATGGTTTTGGCCAATGGATGAACCAACAGATACAGGAAGCTGATCTTACCTCCAGACAATTCTTATTCCTTGGACTGGAGGATAAAAATACCCGGGTGAATAAAGGTTTTTGCAGTGCTGCAGACCTGTTGCAGGTGGCTGTGGAAACCAAGCTAAGCCTGCAGCCGGAAGATAAGGATATGATCGTTATGCTGCATGAGTTTGGCTATGAAGAAGCCGGCAAACCCGCAAATATTCAAAGCTCATTGGTGGTGAAAGGTGAAGACAGCTTAAGAACAGCTATGGCTAAAACAGTAGGATTGCCATTGGCTATCGCTGCAAAGCTCATTCTCAGGGGAACATTGAAACTGACCGGCCTGCATATTCCCACAGATAAAGAAATATACGAACCGGTGTTGAAGGAGTTGGCAGAAAATGGGATCAGTTTTATAGAAAGCAATGCCAGTTGAGCATTCGCTATTTCACTTCCCGGTCCCTGACATTTAATTCCTTGTAACCAACATCCCTGAACACCAGTTTATATTTGCCTGGTTTCAGGTAAAGGCTGTAATAGCCGTAATCAGAAGTAATATAGGTTTGATCAGCAGGTATGATCTTTCCCAATGGCTGGCTGTTATATTCATCTTCATAATAAGCCTGTACCATAAATAGCGCTTTCTCCTGCGGAGAAATGGTTACTTCCTTCCGTTCACCATTTAAGGAAAACCAGGTAGGCCTGTTGTTTTTATATACAGAAGGCGGATGCACCACATAAATATCATACCCTTCCCGCTCGATCAGCTTTACAGGATCCCTGTTTTTCAGGAGCACTACCGGTTCATCAATATTGATCTTTTGCATCAATGCATCATAGTATAAACGGCCATACTCATAACTGCTGCCTTCGGTAAACAGCACCTGGTTGATCGTCAGGGGATCGATCCCGCTTAATTTTTTAAATGCAAGGCCCATTGGGATATATTCATCACCAAGGCCTACTTCTGAAATATGCCCATAACCTGCATGCACCAGGATCCTGGCTTTGGGATCACGTTTGATCACTTCATAGATATGCGCGGCTTGTGCAGAATCCCTTTGTACGGAAGTATGCTTATAAGCAATAGTGTCTTCATAAGGAACAAGCGTATATCCTAATGATAATGCCTTTCTGATCAACTCGCCTGCAACCGGTTCTTTTGTATAGAAGCCTGTTTTATCATTTAACTGCTGCAAGGAACGGTCAGGGGAATTATTCAGCATCTCCAGGGCGAGATAACGGAATCCTTCTTTATACAGATCTTCCAGCAAGCTGTAGGTGAAGGCACGATGCTGAGGCTTATTATGTGCTTCATTGATCATTACGACCTGTGCATCCAAAGCCCTTCCCGTTACATAAGCAGCCGCATTGATGGATTGAAGATCGCGAAGCCTTTGCATTTCCTGCTGGATAAACTCTCTTGAGCTACGCTGTGTGGTATCATACGATTTTACACCATAATAATCCGCCATACGCATATCACCAACGAATGAAAGGAACTGGCTGAAATTATCATAAAAGAAATCCTGGCCATCTCCCTGTTTTCTGAATTTGTCTTCCCAGCCAATAGCCTGGTAAAGGGGATATAAATAATGAATGCCTTCTTTGATCTTGTTGGTAAGATAAGTGATGGCAGAATCTTCTTTCCCCGGCGTTTGCGCAGCTGTAAAACGACGGATCTGCTCAAAAGGCGTGGACGATTGTTGCGCCTCTATTCTTCCCCACCAAAGGGAAACCAATAAAACAAGAAAAAACTTTTGCATACCTGGATATTCGCCGCAATATTAAGCAGGCGGCTGTTAGTGAAAGCCTAAAGTTAGTCAGGCAACTGTGCCAGCAACCTGGTCAGTTCAGCAACTCCTTCCGTAGCAGGCTTTTCAATCAATGTAAGATTATCCATGGATGATGTATAAGGTATCTTTTTGTCGATAATGAATTTGGGGGTATGCCCTGCCACATAATGCACAAGGCCAGCTGCAGGGTAAACCACCAGCGAAGTACCTATCACCACAAAGATATCTGCGGCATGAATTATGGGAATGGCTTCTTCCATTTTCGGCACCGGCTCTTCAAACCAGACGATGGCCGGCCTTAACTGATGCCCCCGCTTATCTTTATCTCCCAGCTTCATATCTCCACGGATCTCATACAATGTATCCTCATCCCTTTCACTTCGCATCTTGAATATTTCACCATGCAAATGCACAACCCTCGAAGAGCCGGCTCTTTCATGCAGATCATCTATATTTTGCGTAACGATAGTGACATTATAATCCTTCTCCAACTCAGCCAAACCAATATGCGCAGCATTAGGCAGGGCTTCTGCCACATTCTGGCGGCGCATATTATAAAAGTCAAGCACTAATTGGGGATTACGTTTCCATGCTCCCGGAGTAGCGACTTCCCTTACATCATATCCTTCCCATAAACCATCACTGTCACGAAAGGTTTTTAATCCGCTTTCTGCACTTACTCCTGCACCGGAGAGAATGACCAGGTGTTTCCTTTGCTTTGCCAAGAGATTTTGTTTCTGGAAAATTAATTCAAAAACAGAAAAAGGGCAGGTTTAAAAAAACGATAATTTCTGTTTTTTCCTGACTACTATATGAAATAATATTACGATAAACTAATACTCCTGATGAAAGTAACAATGAAGTTTCAGCTATAGTAAATGATCAGCTATTGTTTATTGCTCCCCTGCCATTTTCATAACAGTTTCCCATTCCTTATCCGTTACCGGCTGAACAGACAGGCGGCCAAGCCTTACCAATGCCATATCCGCAAGTTCCTTTTTGGTTTTGATCTCTGCCAGCCCTACAGGTTTCTTCAACTTTTTATATGGTGCAAAATCAACAGCCACCCATGCTTCTTCAGAAGTGGTAGGATACTGGTAGGCTTCCTTTACCACTTTTGCTATACCCACGATCTCCAGCCCTTCATTGCTATGATAAAAAAAAGCGAGATCTCCTTTCTTCATTGCTTTGAGATGATTGCGTGCTGCATAATTGCGCACTCCATCCCAAAAAGTTTTTTTATCCTTTTCCAATTGCTCCCAGGAATAAGTAGAGGGTTCTGATTTGATAAGCCAGTATGCCATACATTAAAACGGTTTAATAGACTTCAAATTTAAGTGATCAATGATCACCATCCATTGGCCAGTACATCTGCCAGATGAAGCGTCTGAAGAGAATAGCCTTTATGTTTGATATAGCCCTGCAGGTGCATCAGGCAGGAAAGATCGGTAGATATCAGGTATTGGGCCTGGGTAGCCAGCGCATTCTCTACTTTTTGTTCGCCCATGCCAATGGAAATAGCTTCAAACTTCACGGCAAAAGTGCCACCGAAACCGCAACAGGTTTCCACATCATTCATTTCCGCCAGCTCAAGGCCTTTTACATGGGAAAGCAGGCGGCGGGGCTCTGATTTTATTTTACATTCCCGCAAACCCGCACAGCTATCATGATAAGTTGCTTTGCCGTTCAGCACAGCACCAAACTGCTCTACTTTCAACACCTGCACAAGGAACTCTGAAAATTCATAGATCCTTTTTCCCACATCCGCTACATCATGATGGAGGGAAGAGTTCTCAAAAAGCTTGGCGTAATAGTTCCTGACAAAACCGACACAACTGGCGCTTGGTGCCACGATATAATCCGCCCCGCGAAAATCTTTCAGGAATTTGGTACACACTGATTTCGCTTCATCCCAAAAACCTGCGTTGAAAGCCGGCTGCCCGCAACAGGTCTGCTCAGGATTGTAAGACACCGTACAACCCGCTTTTTCCAGCACTTTCACCATATTGAAAGCCGTGTCGGGAAAAAGCTGATCCACAAAACAGGGAATAAAAATCTGTACATTCATGCTCACCAGGTATCGAAAATCATTATTTAATTGACCGTTGCAAAGATATCATTTTCAGGGCTGTAATTGCCGCTTCTTCACCTTTGTGCCCGTGTTTTCCGCCGATCCTCTCGCGGGCCTGCTCTTCCGTATTCACTGTAAGAACGCCAAAAATAGTAGGCACCGGCAATTGCAGGTTCAACTGCACTACCCCGTCCGTAACGGCCTTGCAAACGTAATCGAAATGAGGCGTATCCCCTTTTATCACGCAACCAAGGGCAATGAATGCATCCGGTTTTTGGGCCGTGGTTTGCTCCCAGAAACACCTGATCGCAAAGCTGATCTCCACCGCCCCCGGCACCGTCAACACTACCACGGTCTTAACCTTATGCCTGTTCAGCACTTCCACACAACCCCTCTCCAGTTCATCTATGATCGCTGCGTTCCATTCGGTTTTCACCAAAACGACACAGGCATCCTCCATTGGGAGAATGCCTGTGCCTGTATGTAATAATTTACTGTTCGCTATATCCGCCATGATCAGTTTACATTGTATTCACCCAACATAGCCAGGTATTTATCTGCTTCAAATCCCTGCTGCGTCATTGGGTATTTTTCCTTCAATTCCTTGTATAAGGCAATTGCTTCTTTTGGGTCTTTGATCACATTAGCTGCCAGGTAAGCCGCCATGAACAATGCTTCTGCGGAAGCAGTCTGGTCTGACTCAAAATGACGGGCCGCTTTCTTATAGTAATCCAACGCTTCCTTGCTGTTGCCCTGATCAGCATAGGCATCACCGAGCAATTTATATGCCCTTTGCTGGATCTGCTTTGCATCTGTGCTGAAATCTTTCAGGTGTTTGATGGCATTGGCATTATCGTCCAGTTTCAGGTAGCAGCTGCCTGCATAGAAATGTGCGAGGTTTGCTGCTTTTGTTCCGCTATACTGGCTGATGATCTTCAGGAAACCTGCATATTGACCATCGCCGTTCAGGGCTTTCTGGGTTGAGTCCATTCTGAAGTAGTCTTCTGCTTTGAACATTGCATCAGCGGCTTTTTCTTCTTTGGGGCCAACCACGAAATGTTTGTATCCCCAGAAACCGCCAACCACTGCCACCAGGAATACTCCGGCGCCAAGTATCAGTTTACTGTTTTTGGTCCAAAAGTCTTTTGCTTTGGCAACTACTGCTTCACTGCCTTCAACTCCTGTTGCCTGGTTCTTGTCTGACATTTTATCTTTCTTGTTTTAAGTGGAAATTTATTGGCTAAAATTAATCTACGATAAAAGGATAGTTCTGGTCCACATACACATCCTTCAGCACTTCGCTATCATCCGGCCAGGGGCTTTCTTCAGCGAATTTCACTGAAGCTTCCACGATATCGTTCACTCTTTTATCAATTGCATCGAGGTCCTGCTCAGAAGCGAATTTATTGTCCAGGATCGTTTGGCGAACCATTACGATAGGGTCTTTTGCTTTGTATTCATCCACCTCTTCCTTGGTTCTGTATTTTTGTGGATCGCTGATAGAGTGGCCTTTATAGCGGTATGTTTTAATTTCTAATAAAGTAGGGCCGCCGCCTTCGCGTGCTCTTTTTACAGCGCGGGCCACACCTTCATGAACGGTTTCAGGATGCATACCGTCTATCTGGTCGGCCGGCATTTCGTAGCCGTCAGCCAGTTTATAGATGTCTACCACATTGGAAGTTCTTTCCACTGAAGTACCCATCGCATAGTTATTGTTCTCGCAAATAAATATTACGGGAAGCTTCCAAAGCATAGCCAGGTTAAAGCTTTCGTGCAGGATGCCCTGACGGGCAGCGCCGTCACCAAAGTAGCAAAGTACTACATTGTCTGTTTCGCGGTATTTTTCTGCAAAAGCCAACCCTGCTCCTGTACCGATCTGCGCACCTACGATACCATGACCTCCGAAGAAATTCTCTTTCTTGCCAAAGAAGTGCATGCTTCCACCTTTTCCCTTGGCGCAGCCTGTGGCTTTTCCATAGAGTTCAGCCATGCAACTGTCAACAGATACGCCTTTGGCGATCGCCAGACCGTGGTCGCGGTATGCTGTGATGAATTTATCATCGGGTTTGGTCGCTGTCATACAGCCCGCAGCAATAGCTTCCTGCCCGATATAGGCATGGAAAAAGCCACGGATCTTGCCTTCCATCTTGTATTTCTCTTCGGCCATTAATTCAAACTGGCGGATAAGCTGCATCAGCTCGTACCAGTACAGGTATGTCTCTTTGGAAAATTTTGATGCCACCGGTTACAGATTTGTGTTTTATTGCCTTTTTACGGGAGGCAAAAATAAGGGAAAAGTTGATGAAAATCAGCGCAAATTTTAGGTTGTCCTGAGCCGGGAGTCAGTTCTGAATCGGAGCCGGGAGTATATTTGCCGGATGCTATTCCTCAACTCAATATCCCTGCTCCAATTCAAGAATTATACCGACCGGGTATTCCCTGTGCCGGCACGGGTTATGGGTATATGCGGAAAAAATGGCATGGGTAAAACCAACCTGCTGGATGCGATCCATTATCTCTGTTTCACCAAAAGCTATTTCAGCCGGCAGGACGCCACCAGCGTGCAGCAGGGCAAGGCAGGATTCAGGATAGAGGGACAATTTGTGCTGAACGACAAAACCGAAAAAGCCGTATGCCTCCTGCGCGAAAACGGGAAAAAGGAATTCCTGATCAACGGGCAGCCCTACGAAAAGTTTTCACAACATATCGGCCGCTACCCCTGTGTGGTGATCGCCCCGGACGACGCCTCGCTCATTACCGGCAGCAGCGAGGAAAGAAGGAAATTCCTGGATGCACTGCTTTCTCAACTGGATGCGGGTTATTTGCAGCAGTTGATCATATACACCAAAGTGCTGCAACAACGGAATTCGCTGTTGAAATCATTTGCAGAAACAGGACAGAGAAACCTGTCGCTGCTGGACGTACTCGATGAACAGCTACTGGCTCCCGGGGAATTTGTTTTTAATAAACGGAAAGAATTCCTCGTCTCCTTTCTGCCTGCTGTTAAACATGCCTACCAGGATATTGCCCGGCAACCGGAAGACATCGGCCTCTTTTATGAAAGTGAATTGCTGCAAGGCAGCTTCCGCGAACTGATGCAGGCGACAAGGCAAAAAGATCTTCTATCCCAACGTACTGCCGCGGGCCCTCACCGCGACGATATAGAGATCAATATGGGCAACCTGCCATTCAAGAATATTGCATCACAAGGCCAGCGGAAAAGTTTATTGTTCGCGCTGAAGCTGGCAGAAATGGATGTGCTGCAACAGGAAAAACATTTCCCTCCCCTGCTGCTGCTCGATGATGTGTTTGAAAAACTGGATGAGGACCGCATCGGCAACCTGCTGGAAAAAGTGTGCATCCGCAATGAAGGGCAGATCTTTATTACCGATACAAATGAAGAAAGGTTAAGAAAGCAACTCGAAAAACTGGACGTTGATTTCGGAATGATACTGCTTTAATGCAAACCATCAACTTCTTCTTACTTTTGCCTCATGGGTGAGTTTTCTTTCAAAGATGCCATGCAGCAATTCCTGAATCAAAGCAGGATCAAGGGTGATATACAGGCCATGCAGATTGAGGAAGTATGGGAAAAGATCATGGGAAAAACGATCTCCCGCTACACTGACAAGCTCCAGATCTTTGGAGACAAACTGGTGATCACTACTCATGTGGCGCCCCTCAAGCAGGAATTATTGTATCAAAAAGAAAAGATCGTGCAAAGAGTAAATGAAGCATTGGGCCAAAGAGTGATCAAAGAAGTGATCATTCAATAACTCAGTTTCTCCGCACCCGCGGATCAACCACTCCATACAATACATCTGCCAGTATATTGACAAGGATAAAAAAGGTTGCAGCGATCAATACAGAACCCATTACCACAGGATAATCCAGTTTTTCCAACGCATCCACGGTCATTTTCCCAATACCCTGCCAGCCGAAAATGTATTCCACAAAAAACGCCCCGGCCAGCAATTCTGCAAACCAGCCTGTAATAGCAGTGATCACCGGGTTGAGCGCATTACGCAGCGCATGCTTCCAGATCACTTTTCGTTTGCCCAATCCCTTTGCATAAGCCGTCCGGATATAATCCTGGTCAAGCACATCCAGCATGGAACTGCGGGTCAGTTGAGTGATGATCGCCAGCGGTCTTATACCAAGTGTAATAGCAGGCAACACAAGATTGGTCAGCGTAAGCCGCTTCTCCCCTGTTATTTCATCCACATCAAACCAACTGCCGGAGATATGAAGACCGGTCCAGTCTGTCAACACAAAACCAAACACATAAGCCAGGATAATACCCATAAAAAAAGAAGGGGCTGATATACCAACAATGCTGGAGAAAATAGCAGAAGTGTCCAGCCAGGTGTTTTGCTTCACAGCAGCCAGCACACCTAAAGGAATACCGATCACCACCGCAATCAGCATCGCTGCCACGGCAAGGATCATTGTACCAGGCAAAGCCTGCATCAGCATGGAACCTACATCACGTCTGGTTTGATACGATTTGCGGAGATAAGGAAGCTTGATGCCCAATTTATAATTTCCTCCCACAAAGAACCCTTTCAGTTTTTTCTGCGCTATATCTTCTTTGCTGTGGATGCAAACAGGGGAAACATCATTCAGGTAAAAAACAAATTGTTTCCATTTAGGCTGATCAAGATAAAGTTCCTTACGGATATTGGCCTGTGTGGCTGCATCGCCTGATTGCCCCATTACCAAACGGCTGGGATCGCCAAAACCCTGGAACAGGAAGAACACCAGCACTATCACACCCACCAATACCAGCAAACCATAGATCAGTTTTTTGGTGATATAACGAAGCATTGGCGGTAGTTTATAGTTTAAGGTCGGTCAGATCTATTTAATAAGATTCTCTATCCTGCTCATGCGGCGATAACTTTGTTTGTCTATGATAGTACCTTCTTTCAGCAGATACACGCAGGGATTGGTGCGGGCTGCTGTACGGATGGCCGTGTTATCGCAGGTAAATATCTGTATATCGCTGAATGGTGTGGATGCAAACTGCTGCTTAGCTTCGTCCATCCTGCCGGTAACAGCGTAAACAGGAATATTCTTTGCTTTGGCGCTGGCGTATAAACGTGCAAAATCATCTTTCCAGCCGGTAACCGGTTTGGAAAAATCTTCACAGAAAAGCAGGATGGCCTGCGGCTGGGAAAGCACAACATCGGTAGAATCTGCATCAGTAATACCGGATAAAGCAAATCCTTTAATGGGTGGTTCTGCATTTCCTTTCCTGATCAGCTTATCTACCCTGCTTTTATATTTATAGCTGGCGAGATCAGCCGGTAATTCTTCAGCAGCAAATTCATACTCCTTTCCTTCTTTTTCATACACAAAACGAATGGCAAAACTGTCCGGCACTGAGCCCACAGGCATTTGCATTTTTTCTTTGATATTATTCCCTTTCTTATAAGCAAGACAATCAAACAAGGGCAGGTAATTGAGCATATACCATTGAATGCCGAAGCTGAACAAAGTACATAGTAAGATCAATCCCATACTCAGCTTGCTGCTGAACACCGGCTTTATTTTATCCTTATGTTTAAACAAGAACAGGATCAATAAGGTAAGCACTACATCTTTCAGGAAAGATGTCAGTGGCGTAATAGGAATGCAATCCCCGAAGCAACCGCAGTTCTTAAACTTGCCTGATAAATAAGCATAACCTGTAAGAAAAGTAAAGAACAGGATCAGCAGCAACAGCAGCCACATAAACAATCTCATCCGCCATCCCAGCAGCAATGCCATGCCTGCAATGATCTCAAATGCAATCATTACTACCGAGAGCCACAGGGTATGTTCATTGAACCGTGTCATTCCCCACAGTTCGAAAAACTCCTGCATTTTATAACTCAACCCTAATGGGTCAATGGCTTTGACCAATCCGGAGAAAATAAAAAGCAGGCCAACGAGGATACGGGCCGCAGTAATAAGGATCTTCATAATGAGATTGCTTTCATGAAAGAATAGTAAAGGGATCAACCTTCATCTGCCAGTATTAACGCAAACACTCCATAATTGATGATATCATGATAGTTGGCATCAATACCTTCACTGATCAGGGTTTTGCCTTCATTCGCCAGGATCTGGCGGATGCGCAACAACTTCATCAGGATAAGGTCAACAAAACTTTCCTGGCTCATGCTGCGCCAGGCTTCGCCATAGTCGTGGTTCTTATCCTGCATTAATGCTTTAGTGGCCGACACATGCTTGTCATACAAAGCAGACACTTTTGCAACTTCCAGTTCTTCCGGCATATCTGCTTTCAGTTCCAGTTGGATCAGTCCTATAACAGCATAATTAATGATACCGCGGAACTCTCCTTTAATATCATCTGCTATTTTCTGATATCCTTTTTCCTGGATGGTCCGGATGCGCTGGGCCTTGATGAATATCTGGTCGGCGATCGAGATAGTGCGCAATACCCTCCAGGCTGTTCCGTAATCCTTTGTCTTTTTAATAAAGATCTCCTTGCAGGAAGCGATCACTTTATCGTATTGTTCGTTCGTTGAAGCCATAATGAATAATTCCGGGAACTGAGTTCTGTTTATCTTTAGCTTCAAAAATAACGAATCAGTCATTAATGTTTACGTTGAATTGTAAAGGAAGGTTGCTGGTAATTGATAAGCCGATCGTGATGGGAATTATCAATACAACACCGGATTCTTTTTTTGCGGGCAGCCGGAAGGTTTCGGCAGATGCTGTTATCAAACAGGCGGCGGCAATGCTTGAAGAAGGTGCTGCAATAATCGATATTGGCGGGCAAAGCACCCGCCCCGGCAGCTTAGCAATAAGCGAAGAAGAAGAGCTCAGCCGCGTGATCAGCGGCATTGAAGCCATTCACCAGCGTTTCCCTGAATGCATCATTTCTGTTGACACCTATTATGCACGTGTAGCAAAAGAAGCAGTAGAAGCCGGCGCTTCCATGGTGAATGATATCAGTGCCGGCACCCTTGATCCCGGTATGATACAAACCGTGGCGCCCCTCCAGGTGCCTTATGTGCTCATGCATATGCAGGGCACTCCGCAAACCATGCAGCAAGCGCCACACTACGGGAATGTGACCCGCGAAGTGCTGGATTTCTTCAGCAATAAATTGGCGGCCCTCCGGCAGGCAGGCATTGCAGATATCATCATCGATCCCGGTTTTGGGTTTGGGAAAACGCATGCCCACAATTTTCAATTGCTCAACGAATTGCCGGTCTTCAGTATGCTGGAAAAGCCCTTACTGATAGGATTATCCCGAAAAGGGACAATTTATAAAACATTGAATATTACGGCAGAAAGATCCCTTAACGGAACTACTGTTTTAAATACCATAGCCTTAATGAAGGGAGCAACTATTCTGCGGGTGCATGATGTAAGGGCGGCTACAGAAGCTATCACGCTGGTACAGTCAACACAGCAGATCGTATAATGAAAAAAAGCACCCCCTTCCTGCTTTCGCTTCTGTGGATGCTTTTTGACTAGTTACATCAAGACGATCAAACTCATCAGGCCTCAATGTGTGTTTTTCAGGGTTTGCTTCAAGGGAAATGGATTATCCTATGTTTAAGCAGAAAGAAGTACGGTGGATTCTGGTTCTAGTTGTTTTCGAAGGGACGCCAATTGGAATCTTGGACTAAAAACGGGGCCATCTACGTAAACCGTTAAATAAAAACCGTTCTGCTGGTGACAACAGAACGGTACAAAGGTGCAACATTATTTTCATTTAGCCAGCTCCTGGGCTTGATTTACCTCAATTTCTTAGTGTTGTGGCTGTTGCTCAGGCGGTGTATCTGAGACTTTTGTAATTTCCACGTCAAATTTTAACGCTTCATAAGGTTTAAATGGAGAGCCGGGGGGCGGATTTTTCCCGTAACCCCTGAACCCTGCAATATAGATCGTACCCTTATCCCCTTCCCTGAGTCCTTTTAATCCATCCTGGAAACCCGCGATCAGGGGTGTTACATAAAGCTGGGGGGCGAATGAACTTTTCTGGAAGCTGCTGTCTTTGGCAAAAAGTTTTCCGTCGTAGTTTACATACACATACTTGCCGGAATCAGCAACAACAGTACCTGTGCCATGCTGTGTAAGCACTACATAAGTACCGGGAGCTACCTGTTTCGCTGCAAGGTTTTTAGCCTTGAAATAAGATTCCAGTTCCTGTATCTGTTTTGCTTTTTCGCCGGACTTTTCCAGTTCTTCTTCTTCTTTTCTTTGCGCCTCTTCCCTTTCTTTTTGTGCTTTGGCCATTTGCTCAGCCTGTTCTTTCTGCTGGCGTGGCATGTCTTTGACCTGTTCCTTTTGAGAATCTTCCTGGTAAAGGCTATCGCTGCGGAATACATCAATCACTTTGAAAGAGATAGTCAGCCTGTCTCCTCTTTTCATGAAAGGAGGCAATGATTCTGCCGGGGCCAATCCTTTTTTGATAATGGAATCGATCAGGATAACGGTTACTGCGCTATCACCTTTTTTCAACATGCCGAATATTTCACCCGGGCTGTAATCTGCCGGCTGGTTGCCCATCACACGCTGATAAGCCGGCATTTTGCCAAAGCTTGTCTGCATTACCGAGTCATTGATCTTTTGCACATAATGCAGTTTCAGCCAGTCGCCTTCTTTTGCTACGGAATCCTTGCTATTGGAAGAAATGATCTTGTAAAGCAGGCCGCTTTTGGTTTTCTTAAAGCTCACCTCATTGCAGGCTGTAAAAGCCAGTGCTGCAATAGCCATCCACAGATAATGGGTCCTTTTCATGTTGTTTTTTATTGTAATAAAGATTTGTTTTCTTTTATTGCCTGTTTGAATTTCTGCACTGTCACTTCCAGCGAATCACTGCTGCGGCCACCCGATGCATTGAAATGTCCGCCTCCTTCAAAATAAGTGCGGGCAAATGTATTGCAATCAAAATCGCCTTTGCTGCGGAAGCTCCATTTCCTTTCTTCATCCCTGTCAATTACCAATCCCACCAGCTTGATGCCCTGAATGGATTGGGGAAAATTTACCAGGCCTTCTGTATCACCCGTTTTGATATAATATTTCAGCAGGTCAGATTTGGGAATAGCGATAAGCGCTGTATTATATTCATAAAACACTTCCATCCTGTGCAGCAACACATGACCGGTGAAACGCAATTTGTTTTCCAGGAAATTATCAAACAGTTTTTCGTGCACTTTAGAATGCTCAAGTCCTTTTGATTTCAGATCGGCTACCAATTCATGTACCGAGGCTTTGGCAGAAGGAAAACGGAACGAGCCTGTATCCGATACCACACCGGCATAGATGCACTCTCCAATGCCTTCATCGATCATATCGCGGTAGCCGGCGCCGACAATAAGATCGTAGATCATTTCGCAAGTGGAGCTTTTACCGGTATCGCTGATGCCATAATTAAACGATACTTCATCGGGTTCCCGGTGATGATCGATCAGTATTTTGGTACAGTTGAGGGATTGTAATTTGGGACCCAGGTGCTTGGTGCGATGGAAAATATTGAAATCCAGGCAGAACAACCAATCCGTTTCATTCAGCACTGCTTCTGCTTTGAGACGGCCATTGGCATTTTCCCAATCCATCACCTCTTTACAGCCCGGCATCCAGTCGAGCCATTTTGCCCAGTTGGTCGGCGACACAACAGACACCGTATGTCCCAGTTTCCGCAGGAAAAGCGCCAGTGCAAGGCTTGAGCCCATTGCATCTGCATCAGGCTTCTGGTGCATGGTGATCACTACTTTACGGGGCCGGGCCAACTCCGGGAATATTTCCTGTATTGGTTTCATAAAACGGCAGCGAAGATAGGTGATTTGCTACGGCAAACTTTCTCTATTTTTGCAGCCCAAAAGTTATAACACATATATGAGCAATCGAACATTTACCATGATCAAGCCTGATGCTTTCAAAAACGGGCATTCAGGAGCAATCATTGATCGTTTTATCAAAGAAGGTTACAGGATAGTAGCGTTGAAACTTACCAAGCTCTCTGCCGAAAAAGCCGGCGAATTTTATGCAGTGCATAAAGAAAGACCTTTCTATGGTGAGCTGGTAGAATTTATGAGCAGCGGCCCCATCATTGCCGCCATCCTTGAAAAAGGCAATGCTGTGGCTTCCTTCCGTGAACTGATCGGGGCAACCAATCCTGCCCAGGCAGCCGAAGGTACCATCCGCAAATTATATGCAACTTCCGTTGGTGAAAATGCCGTACATGGCAGCGACAGCGACGAGAATGCGAAGATTGAAGGTAGCTTTTTCTTTAGTGGGCTGGAGCAATTCTAATTGCTGGTCTTGAGTCGGCAGTCAAACGCTTCCCGCTGTCACCCCGGCCCTGGTTCAGGACGCCTATTAGTTTAAAGAATATAAGAGCCGGGGTCTCCTCAACGTTGAGGAGACCCCGGCTCTTAGTGTACTATACCAGTTATTTCCCGAAACCAGGGCCGGGGTGACAGCGGGAAGCGTTTGACTGCCGACTCCAATTATATTTCCTTTGTTGTAATCACTTTATTCTCCACAGGAGTTACCGTAAACCCTGCCTTGCGCAGCAAATTGAGTACACCTTTTTCGCCAGGCAAATGGCCTGCTCCTACTGCAATCAGTAATGAATGGCCTGGTAGTATTTCTTTTAGTTTTTCGATCCAGTTGCGGTTACGTTGAAACAATAATATATCAGCATAAGCGGCTACACCGGCTTCTTCTTTCATCATCAGGGCTTCCAGCTTGTTGAGGTCCTGTTCGCGGTAGGCTTGCAGCATTTCAGACAATTCGGTAGAAGAGCTGTCTTTACCTTTATTGGCATTATCAATATAGGCTACCAGTTGCTCGGCCTGCATTTTATAGGGGATGCCGTCCAGTACTTCTGCCTGGTACCCCATGGTCTCCAGCCCTTTTATTTTTTTCTTGTATTTTTTTGCCACTTCCATGATCTCCTGTTCCATGGCTGTATTCTTGTCGCAGGGAAGTGAGCTTTGCTCCAGCAGGGAAGCGGCAAGAATGGGCTTATATGTTTCCAGCATCGAGAAAGGCAGCATAGAGCCTGCGCCGTCAAAATAGTTTTTTACTTTTTCGTAATCTTCTTTGCTGAGCAGGTCCTGCAGCGTAGTATCGCCTTTCATCTTCATTTTGCTCATCACGGTAAGCATTTCCAGCATATTGTCCAGATCGATCTCGAAGTAAACTTCATCTGCATTAATGATGCTGTTCTTTAAATTCTCACTGATCCCTGCATCATCTTTGCAAAGCATGTGGATGGTGCCAAAAAGATAAGAAGGCTTTTCAAGCCCGTTGCCGCTGATCTTCCATAGCAAAGTGTTTTCATTGTCGGGACCTTTGACCGGCTTGGCTTTTGTTTTCTGGGCACAGCCATTCAGCACGAGAAAGGACAGGAACAAACCTGCACTAAGTCTTTTCATCAAAAATATTTTAAGCAATTTACTTAGAAGTTATGGCAAAAACGAATCTGAGTCGCGGGCGGTTTCAGTCCACCACGGCTTCCTCTCCATACATCTGCGCCTTGAACTTTAATGATGGAGAAGAAATGAACCCACCGATCCCCAGGCTTTCCCATTTAGCATCAACAGATGCGATGGTCGCATCATCTGCCACAATGATATTTGGCCAGTCGCGGTGAAAATCATCCAGCTCTTTTGTTTTCCGTGTACCATCCAATCCCATGCAGGCAGCGCCGGCTTGCTGGTAGAGATGATAATCTCTTTTCGGATCAAGGTTATTGCAGAAGCGCCATAACGCTGTAGGCAGATCACCTGCATTCACCGTATGCTCCACGTACAATACCATTTTTATACCCTGTATTTCAGGCAATGCACTGATCTGTTCATGCAATTCCCTGATATGCCCCTTCCTGTTTTTTTCTACAGAAAGGATAAGACAGGGGATTTGCTTTGCAAGCAGGTTTTCATTCACGTGTTTGATTTCCGGAAAATTTTGCTGCAGCAATGCACCAGGTTTTGCCGCAGTCATATCCTTCCAGCTAAAACGTTCATCTGTTTCTTCCGGAAATTTTTTAGTGCCGTCTATGCACATCTTACCGCCAAATCCCAGCTTGCTGCAACTATGGTCCAGCACATCCATAGGGCCTTGTGAAAAATAAATATCTGCAGCCGGATTCAGGTTGCGGAAAATATATTGGGTCAGGGAGAGATAATCAGTGATCGGCGAACCTTCATCCGATATCACCAGTATTTTGTTGAACATCATCTGTCCTGCACCCCACATGGCATTCATTACTTTTTGTCCCTGCCCGGCGTATTCCTTATGAATTTGCGTGATCACCAGGTTATGGAACACACCTTCCACCGGCATATCCATATCCACTATCTCCGGCACCATGGTCATTTTGATCGGAGCAAGGAATATCCGTTCTGTGGCTTTACCCAGCCAGGCATCTTCCTGCGGTGGAATGCCCACAATGGTCGCCGGGTACACGGCATTCTTTTTATGTGTGATCCCTGTGATATGAAAACGTGGGTACCAATCCGGCAAAGAATAATAACCGGTATGGTCTCCGAACGGGCCCTCCCAGATCAGTTCATCCTGCGGGTCCACATATCCTTCAATCACAAAATCGGCATCTGCAGGCACTTCAATTTCCGGTTGCGTAATACATTTTACCAGTTCCACTTTTTTCTTGCGAAGAAAACCGGCGAGCATGTATTCATCCACATTTTCCGGAAGCGGCGCTGTAGCAGAATAAGCATAAGCAGGATCACCGCCCAGTACAACCGCAACAGGCATACGTTTGCCTAGTTTTTTATACTCATTAAAATGCTTTGCCGACACTTTGTGCTTATGCCAGTGCATGCCGGTTAAGGTGGGGCCAAACACCTGCATGCGATACATTCCCACATTGCGTGCATGCGTGAGAGGATCTTTCGTATGAATAACGGGAAGGGTAACAAAGGGGCCGCCATCCTTTGGCCAGCAGGTGATCACCGGTAATTTGGTAATATCCGGTTCTTTCAGCACCACTTCCTGGCACTCTCCTTTTCCTTTTTTCACTTTGGGCATCCAGGAAGCGAACTGCCCCAGTTTTGGTAAGAGTTTTAATTTATCGAGAATGCTTTCCTTTGGCGCAGCAAGCAGTTTGAAGAGATTTTCAATCTCCTTTGCCACATCATCGAGATGGTTCACGCCAAGTGCCATGCACATCCTTTTATCACTGCCATAGGCATTCATCAGCACGGGAAAATCATAGCCGGTATTTTCAAATAAGATCGCTTTTCCGCCGCCTGGCTGTTTGCTCATGCGGTCGGTGATCTCTGCCATTTCCAATATGGGATTTACATAGGTACTGATACGTACGAGCTCACCTGCTTTTTCCAATGCATCGATAAATGCCTGTTGATTTCTATATGCCATAATGGGCAAAGGTACAACAGCACTCAATACATATTCGCCGGACAGCGAACACTATTGCGGCTGCCGGAACCATTCCAGCCGCCACCGGAATTGAGACGGAATGTAAGATGCAAGCCGGCAAAATAATACCGGTCTTTGTATTTGGAACTCCCCCGCTGAGATCCTTTTGCAGGCGCTGTGGGATCACCTCCGGGTAATTCATCACCACGGTAAGCCATATCCACCGAAAGTTGCCCGCGGTTAGCCAGCAGATCGGCAGGATCGGCATAGTTGCCACTTACATCATCGAGATGATCGGTAAATAATATACGAAGGCCGGCTTCAAGCCCCAGGTGAATATTATCGGTGAATGCATATTTGATACCGCCGCCAAGGGGAATAGCCAATTGGGTAAGTTTATATGTTTTGCCATAGCCAGGAATTCCCTGCCCTTCTGTGCTCAGCGGCCGGAGATAGATCTTATCAGTCGAGCCATTGTATGCATAAGGATTGAAATGAAAAACGGCCAGGCCCCCAAATACATAGGGCGTGAACTTATGGTCATATAAATTCTGCAGATAGTATTGCCCCAGCAGGCTGAATTCGGTGATCGCCGTTTCAAAGCTAAGATTGCGGGCTATTCTGTCGCTATCATTGCTGAAACGGTCTGCACCACCCACCACAGCATAAGTGAAGCCAGCACGCAACATGAATTTGTCTGTCAATTCATAATTACCCGTGATGCCAATAGCCCCATTGGTCACTTTCCTGGGAAATATCTTGTCAGTAAGGTCACCATTATACGCAGCCACGCCTCCAAACACACCAATATGGAAACGCTGGGCAAAAACAGCATTGAACAGGAAAACAAAAACGATCAGCAGCCTGGCTTTTTTCATATTCACTTTTAAGATGTAAAACTGCCAGCAAATTTAAGGCCGGGTTGACAGAAGTAGCGGGGAACGAAAAAAAACGGAACTTATTACATCAAGAAGGCCTGCACCAAAAATTTCAGAAATATCCGGTAAGAAACGACCCCTTCCCGTCCTTCCCGCCTTACCGGTAAGATTTACTTACTTTTTTTCCATTGTCTTACCGGTAAAAAAAATTACCTCCTGTTTTGTTTACCGGTAAGGCGGGAAGAACGGGAAGGGGAACAATGAGGTGTTATTCTTTACTGAACACACCTGTGTAGTGTATGCCCAGGCCGGGCTCGCCTGAATAGCTGATCTTGCCATGATCATAGCTGATGCCGGTGGCCAGGTCTTCCTTTAAAAGCAGGGGGCCATCCATATCCACATGATCGATAAAGGGCAGCAGGTGGGCAATAGCAGCTGAACCAATGGTTGATTCGTTCATACAGCCCACCATCACTTTCATATCCAGTTCTTTCGCTCTTTTGATCATACGTAATGCAGGTGTAATGCCACTGCATTTGGTCAGTTTGATATTGATGCCATGAAAGTGGTCCTTGCATTTCTCCACATCCTGCTCTGCCACACAGGCTTCATCTGCAAATAATGGCAGGCTTGATTCGCGGTAAAGCACTTTCATGCCTTCCCAGTTGTCTTTGGCAAGCGGCTGTTCTATAAACTCCACTCCTAATTCTTTTAATGCAGGAATAAGGCGCAAAGCAGTGTCAAGGTCCCAGGCAGCATTGGCATCCACCCTTAAAACAGAAGAAGTGTTTTCGCGCAAGGCTTTCACAATAGCGATATCATCAGCGGTTCCTACTTTTATTTTATAAATGGGCCAGGGTTTTTCTTTGAGCTTGGCAATCATTTTTTCCACCGTATCGATGCCAATGGTATAGTCCGTTACAGGATTCCGGGAGATATCCCCCTTCCACATTTTATACAATGGTTGCCCTTTCAGTTTGCCATACATATCCCAGGCGGCAATATCAAGCGCACAAACAAGAAAAGGATTTTGGGGAAACAGGTGATGCAGGTAATGCCAGTAACGTTCCGGCTCTGTAAACGCAAACTTTTCCACAAAGACCTTTTTTCTTTCAAGGTCTTCCATCATTTTTTCTACAGTGATACTATAATACGTAATCGCAGGTGCTTCGCCATACCCTTTAATGCCAAAATGCTCCAGCTCCACCACCAATGTGGGCTGATGCGTTTTAGTACCTTTTGAAATAGTGAAAGGATGACGGAAAGGAAGGCTGTATGGCCAAAAGGAACATTTCATAATCGACAAATTTATGAAACTATACCTGCACTCAAGAATATCGGAACATCCGCCCCTCCGACAAGCTCACCTTCCAGCCTTCTCAACATACTCCTTCAACTCGGCATTGAATTCTTTCTGTTTCAGCAGATCTTCCAAAGAAAGATGCATGCGGTAGCGCCAGTAATGTTTTGGTACAGCCGGATTGTTGATTCGTTCGTCCTCGGGTTTCTCGCGCCGTAGCGTTTCGCTCATACCCAGGATATCCTGCAGTTGGAATATGCTCCACATGGCAGGTGAATACAGGTGTTGGAGTATAATGGCCCTGTTGATCCAGGGTTCGCAGAAGAAAGGCGCTGTACCCCATTGACCAAGCACCTCGTTATAGAAATGCTGTGTTCTTTCAGGGTTTTCTTCCCACCAGCCGCGGATAGTGCTCATATCATGTGTCGATGGTGTGATCACGGAGAGATAAGGTGCATCATCCGGAAGGAAAAACTCTTTTGCCGGGTCTTTGGGCATGCGTTGTATCTCCAGGCTGAGTATGCCCAGTTGCTTCATTACCTCGGGCACGCAATGCGGAACCATGCCAAGGTCCTCACCGCAGATAAGCATATTGGTCGCTTCCTTCAACTGCGGCAATTTCTGCATGGCTTCTTTTCTCCAGAAATCATCCTGGCGGCGGTAGAAATAATTTATATAGAGCGCCCGGAGTTTTTCCTGTACATGCGGAATAAGGAAACGGAAAGAAGAAGTCTTTTCCATGGAGATCCGGAAATGATACTCCATACCGTTTGAACCTTCCTGTTTAAACAGGATCACATTGGAGATAAGATCATACAATCCTTTTTCCAGTGCGGCATTTTCCGTTGAAGTGGGTTGTGCAGCAAAATAAGCCTGCACTTTGCGTTGTGTGTCAAATTCAGGTTTAAGATCAAACCCTCCCCTGTCGTTGGCCAACAGGAATGTTTCCTTCACTTTAGTGTTCAGATCATTGAACACTTCAAACAATATCTCTTCATTGATAAAAGGCATGCAATAGCGCTGCTCTTCAAACCAGATGCCATTCTCGCCAAACTCTACATAATGAACAGGCAGGCAGGGCACGAAATACCCCATGATACCTTGTACCGCATGTGAAGGTATCGTCCAGATACGGAAGAACCCCAGGATATGATCAATGCGGAAAGCATCAAAATAATTGCTCATCTGCTCAAATCGTTGCTTCCACCACGAAAAGCCATCTTCCTGCATGCGTTTCCAGTTGTATGTAGGAAACTCCCAGTTCTGCCCTATCGGTGTAAAATCATCCGGTGGTGCACCGGCCTGTGCATGCATATTGTAAAACCCGGGAGCCACCCATGCATCACATCCATAACGGTAGATGCCTATAGCGATATCCCCTTTGAGCACGATGCCTTTTTTATGTGCATAATCTGCAGCACCCTTCAATTGAAGATGCAGATGGTATTGAACAAAGCAATAGAATAATATTTCTTTCCGCGCTGCAGTTTTAGATGCCAGCAGGCTGTCTACCTCTTCCGGCCTGTAAACACTGTTGGTTTTCCATTCTTCAAAATGGGAAGAGTTGTATTTATCACGGAAATAGCAGAACACGGCATAAGGTTTCAGCCAGTGTTGATTGGCTTCATAAAACGACCGGTAATCTTCCGAAGCAAAACAATCCTTTCCAAGGTCTTCATATAATTCACGGAGCAGGGCGATCTTAAACCGCAATACTTCTTCGTAATCCACTTCCGGCAATCCGTTCAGCTGCTGTTGCTTTTTCTTCAGTGAACTGAGTTTGGCAACATTCTCCTTTCCTGCCACAGCCGCCAGGTTGATATAGATCGGGTGCATCGCAAAAGCAGAGATCGCTGCATAGGGATAGGAGTCCGTCCAGGTGCTGGTGGCCGTGGTATCGTTCACCGGCAGCAACTGGATCAATTTTAAACCGGTTTCCCTTGCCCAGTCAACCAGCAACTTGATATCCGCAAACTCACCTACACCAAAACTGTTCTTGCTGCGCAGGCTGAATACGGGTATGGCCACGCCGGTACCCCTCCAGGTATTGTTAGGCAATCGCACAAAACCATCATGCAATATGCAAAGTTTGTGCGGGTCAAGGTTATCACTATGCAGGAGGCGGTTATCGCCGGCCTCGTAAGTGCGGAAAGTTTTATCTTTCGTATGATAAATACCGTACTTGTAAGCAACCGGAAAACCGGAAGCGCTCAGATTCACATAAGCGATCCACCAATCGCCTTCCTTGCTAAGCAATATGGGGTTCTCTTCCGACCAGTTGCTTAATGCATCATCGCTTCCAAGCAGGCATATCACTTCATGCTTATGAAGCAAGGGTGCTTTCACTTTAAAAACATGACTGTAGCGGTGGGGAACTTTAGGTTTGCCTTTTGGAAAATTATCCTTCAGCAATACATTATTAAAAGGTGCGGTAAAAAAAGCGTTCTCGTATTCCCCGGCATGGTTCCAGGTATCGATCACCTGTATGGAAGAAGTATTTTTCAGGGTGGAGCTTACTACACGGTCATGTCCCCATTCATTGATCCATTCCCCATCTTTATTCTTAAGATAATATTTATAGCGGATACCGTTCTTTTGCCAGTGTTTGTTCTCGATGGCGATATTGATCTGCCAGCATTCGTCATTGAGGTATTCCATGAGGACGGCCTTTTCGGGATCGCCCTGCCCCAATTCAGCCACGTCGCCATATATCCATAAACTTTCACCGAAAGACGTATGAAACCGAAGGGTAAATTGAATGGTCATTGCAATCGTTGGTTCTGTCTTTAAAGCCATAGTCTTCGTGTAATAAGAACACATTATGTACGAAAGTAAATAAAACATGCAAGGTTCGCATATTTATTTGAAAGAAAGGCCGAAAATTTCTGCCACAGGAACTATGCCACAGGCCTTTAGAGAGGAAAACCCGGGAGCCCCCTGGAAAAACCATTTTTTCTTTTAACCCGCTGCGCTTATTTTTGCAACGCCTTTGCCGGGGTCCGGCAGTAAACTAAACCCAAAATTCATGGAACAGAAAAAAAAGTATAAAGGACTTTGGTGGCTGGTATTCTTTGGTGCTACAGCCGCATTAATTGCTGCAATCGTTGGCCATTGGGAATGGCTGACCCTGATCCTGCCGTTTCAGACCACAGCTTTCGTAAAAGCTATGGACATCATGTAAGAGATAAACTCACCTTATTATAACAGCCCGCCGAAGCTTTAGCACAGGCGGGTTTATTTTTTATATAAAGGAAAGGTAAGAAGCCATTACCTCCTTACCCTTGCGCTGGCACTTTTCACATTCCTGCGGATATTCCACATATCCACTTCTGCAAAAGTTTTTTGTTTTACAACTGGAGCGTCAAAATAGTGCGCTACTGTTTCCTTTACTTCCGCCAATAGTGTTTGCAACACTTCGGGATCCACCCGGATAATAGACGGCATTACATCATGTTTCATGATCGTTTCAATTTTAGCCTGCCTTCGCCAAGGCTATGGCAGACACTGTAAATAAAAAATTTGCTGAGCTGAAGGAAGAAAAACACTAAGAATCGTTATCAAGAAAGTGTTGAATCTGCTACCTATTGCAAGTACTGTACAATGCTCATTTTTTTGATGGTGCAAAGGTAATGCAGTGAAAGTGGTTTGACAATCTCCAATTGGGTGAAACGCAGGATTAATCCAGTGAATGGAGCTTTTAACAGGATGAAGCGTTGATAATGGCAGTCATCTCTGGCAAACCATTTGCACACCATAAGAAAACCTCAGTTATGACCACACCTGAAATCGCAGCAAGACTGGTAGAGTTATGCGGCAAAGGAGATTTTGAGGCAGCTCAGCGGGAATTATACGCCGATGATGCCATCAGTATAGAGCCGTATGCAACACCTGAATTCCAGAAAGAAACGAAGGGACTGAAAAACATTGTTGAAAAAGGGGAAAAGTTTACCCGCATGACGGAAGAGTTGCATAATACCACCGTTTCCAATCCACTCGTTACCGGGAATATTATTGCCTTTGTGCTGACAATGGATATTACCATGAAGGGTAAGAAAAGAATGTCGATGGGTGAGCTTTGTGTTTACGAGGTGAAAGACGGGAAGATCATTTCAGAGCAGTTCTTTATGTAAGGACCATTTAAAAATAAAAAAGAGGAAAGATCAGCTCTTTCCTCTTTGTATATCCTGGTTGAAAACGCTTATTTCACTTCTTCGTAAGGCACATCCGTTACATCATCTGCTTTACCGGCATTAGCGTTTTGCTGACCGGGGTCTGCACTGCCGCCTGCCTGAGCGCCTGCATCCTGAGATGCCTTGTACATGTCTTCACTGGCCGCTGTCCAGGCTGTATTCAGTTCTGCCATAGCTGTATCAATAGCAGGGATATCCTGTGATTTATGCGCTGATTTCAGTTTTTCCAGTGCGCTTTCAATAGTTGCTTTTTTATCAGCAGGGATCTTATCACCATATTCCTTCACTTGTTTTTCTGTTTGGAATACGAGGCTATCTGCCTGGTTGAGCTTATCCACTTTTTCTCTTTCAGCTTTATCAGTAGCTTCATTCGCCCTTGCTTCAGCTTTCATTTTTTCCACTTCATCTTTGCTCAAACCGCTACCCGCTTCAATATGGATCTTTTGTTCTTTACCGGTGCCTTTATCTTTCGCAGTTACGTGAAGGATACCATTGGCATCGATATCAAAGATCACTTCGATCTGGGGCACTCCTCTTGGAGCCGGCGGAATGCCGTCGAGGTTGAATATGCCCAGGCTCTTATTGTCTTTCGCCATGGAGCGTTCGCCCTGCAATACGTGTATCTGTACGCCAGGCTGGTTATCGCTGGCTGTAGAGAATGTTTCTGATTTCTTGGTCGGAATGGTTGTGTTGCTGTCGATCAGCCTTGTCATCACTCCACCCATGGTTTCAATCCCCAGTGAAAGAGGCGTTACGTCGAGCAGCAACACGTCTTTTACTTCACCGGTCAGTACAGCACCCTGGATCGCAGCTCCTACAGCTACTACTTCATCAGGGTTCACACCACGGTTTGGTTTTTTACCAAAGAATTTTTCTACGATCTCCTGCACTTTCGGAATACGGGTAGAACCACCCACCAGTATCACTTCATCAATCTGTGAAGTGGAAAGGCCTGCATCTTTCAACGCAGCTTCGCAGGGTTTAAGACAACGGGAGAATAAAGTATCTGCCAGTTGCTCAAATTTAGCGCGGGTCAGTTTTTTCACCAGGTGTTTGGGCACTCCATCCACCGCAGTGATATAAGGAAGATTGATCTCTGTTTCGCTGGAAGAAGACAATTCCACTTTTGCTTTTTCAGAAGCTTCTTTCAAACGTTGCAAAGCCATCGGGTCTTTGCGGAGATCAATAGATTCGTCTTTTTTGAATTCATCCGCCAACCAGTCCATGATCACTTTATCAAAGTCGTCGCCACCCAGGTGCGTATCACCATTGGTGGATTTTACTTCAAACACACCATCTCCCAGTTCAAGAACGGAAATATCGAATGTACCGCCACCCAGATCAAACACAGCGATCTTCTGATCATGTTTGCCTTTATCCAGGCCATAAGCCAGTGCGGCAGCAGTAGGCTCGTTCACGATACGGCGAACAGTAAGACCGGCAATTTCACCGGCTTCCTTGGTTGCCTGGCGCTGAGCATCGTTAAAATAGGCAGGAACGGTGATCACCGCTTCAGTTACTTCCTGGCCCAGGTAATCTTCAGCAGTCTTCTTCATTTTCTGAAGTACCATGGCGGAAATTTCCTGCGGGGTATACAGGCGGCCGTCTATGTCAATACGTACGGTATTATTGTCACCTTTTACAACTTTATAGCTCCAGTGACTGATCTCTTCTGTCACCTCGTCAAACCGGCGACCCATGAACCTTTTCACCGAAGTGATCGTGTTCTGGGGGTTAGTGATGGCCTGGCGCTTGGCCGGGTCGCCCACTTTCCTTTCTCCGTTTTTCAAAAAAGCCACTACTGACGGGGTTGTACGGCGTCCCTCATCATTGGCTATTACCACCGGCTCATTGCCTTCCATAACTGCTACGCAGCTATTCGTGGTACCTAAATCGATTCCGATTATTTTTCCCATAGTTAAAATTTCTCCTTTTAAGTCGCCGACTGCCTTTGGGCCAGTCAGGCTGCAATTGATTCTCAATCATTATGCCGCGGCAGGCAAATGTGAAAAAATGTCAGGTCCACAGGCACAAATAATAAGCTGAAAAATAGGCTCCTACACTGGCTGCTGAAATTCAATACTTCTGTTACAGGCTGGCAAACCGCCTGTGCGCAACCTGTCAGGTGAAAGGAATTTTCCCGGAAAGGCTGGCAGGTAGCAATACTGTCCATTGGCTGGTAACCGGGTCTTGTTGTCCGCAAACCCGAACCAATAGTTCCTTTTCCATTGTCACCCCGGACCAGGTTTAGGGCACTTACTGCTATAGTCCGCTAAGATCCGGGGTCTCCCCCCTCTGCAATATTTTCTAAGCAATAGGACTTATTGTTTGAAGTAGTTGCAGCAAGGAGAGACCCCGGCTCTTATATTCTTTAAACTTGAAAGTTGACTGAACCAGGGCCGGGGTGACAATGGAAAAGGAACTACTGGTTCCAGTGGGCGTAGGAATCCGGCTATCAGACATCAGTCAGCGAAACCTCACCATTGATCTTGTAATAACCACTAACCCAACCTAACTTAGCTATATCATGGAAGGATTATGGATCACCCTCGGCATCATCTTGTGTATTGTCGGCATCGCCGGCAGCCTCCTGCCATTGCTTCCGGGCCCTCCTATTGCTTTTGCAGGCCTGCTGATCCAGCAGTTCAGAGACCCTGACCCTTTCAGCTCCCGCTTTCTTTGGATCTGGGCCGGCATTGTTGTCGTATCGCTGGTTCTGGACTACCTTATTCCCATCTGGGGAACCAAAAAGTTCGGCGGCACTAAATACGGCGCCTGGGGTTGCACCCTCGGCTTCCTCCTTGCTTTCTGGATGGGGCCCTGGGGAGTGATCATCGGTCCATTCCTCGGAGCTTTTGCCGGAGAAATGATCGCTGGCCAGGATGCCCACCGTTCATTCAGATCGGCACTGGGTTCATTTATCGGCTTTTTAATGGGATCATTCCTGAAACTGGTGATCTGCTTTTTTATGTTATACTATATCTTCAACAGCATCTGAACTGAAAATTAATATCGAACATGGCTTCCCCCCTTTCCAAAAAACTGCGCATTCCTGAAAATGCCATTTTGCTCACGCTCAATGCACCGGCTGATTTTAAGAAAACGTTGAAAGACCTGCCCAAAGGCACCAGCATCAGCACTACTGCCAAAAAATACGACCAGGTACATTGGTTTGTACAGAACCGCGCACAGGTGGAAAAAGAGTTGAACAAAGTGATGAAGCTGCTGAAAGAAAATGTTATTGTCTGGGTGTATTACCCTAAAGGCAGTTCAGGTATTCAAACAGATCTTACAAGAGATAAGGGGTGGGACTGCCTGCTTGCAGAAGATGACAAACTCACCTGGATCAGCCTTATTTCTTTCAACGATACCTGGTCTGTATTCGGTTTCAGGCCCAAAACCGAAGCAGATAAAAAGAAAGAAGCAGCAAAGCCTGCGCAACGGGAGATCTTCAATTGGGTGAATCCGGCAACCAAAGAAGTAAAGCTTCCTGCCGATCTTATAGCGGCATTTAAAAAAGATAAGAAAGCCGCTGCTTTCTTTGAAACACTTTCCTTTACCAATAAGAAGGAATATATCGAATGGATCGTAACCGCCAAGCGGGAAGAAACAAGAAAAGAAAGGGTCAGTAGCACTATTGAGCGGTTGGGAAAAAACTGGAAGAACCCAAGGAATATGTAAAAATTACCTCAACATGCTGATGTAAAGAGTATCGCAAAGCTAAACGCGAAGAACGCAACGTGGCGCCCTTCGCGTTTAATTTTGCGCTCTTTGCGATACTACTACTCAGACCGCAGTGATTTCACCGGGTTCACCATAGCTGCCTTCACCGCCTGGAAACTCACGGTAACGATTGCTATAACCGCCGCCAGCAAAGCTGCCAGCCCGAATATCCACCAGTAAACAGGAATACGGTAAGCATAATTCTGCAGCCAGTTATTCATGGCATAATATCCGACAGGGATAGCGATCAACGTGGCCACCATCACCGGTTTCAGCAAGTCCCTGGAAAGAAGCACAACAATATTCCAGGTAGAAGAACCGATCACTTTCCTCACTCCTATTTCCTTTGTCCGCTTGGCAGCCGTGAAAGAAGCAAGTCCAAACAACCCCAGGCAGGCGATAAAAATAGCTATGCCGGCAAACACAGTAAGTATAGTCTGTTGTTGCAGGTCCTTTTTATACAGGAGATCAAATTGCTGGTCAAGAAAAGTATATTCAAAAGGATATACAGGCGCAGCTTTACTGTATGCCTTTTTTATCCGCTCAAGAGTTGCAGGTATGTTTCCCGGTTTGATCCTGATCAGCGCTACCCGCCTGTCTTCACTGGGAGAAATCACCAATGCATCCATCTTATCTTTCAATGAAAGGAAATTGAAATCTTCTACTACGCCCACTACCCTTCTTCGTGTGCTATCCCTTATCATATTCCTGATCCATTTGCCAACGGCCTGTTCCGGTGTATATCCCAGCGTGGTAGCTGCCGTGCGGTTGATCAACACAGCATCCGTTGTATCAGTAGGATACTGGGAAGAAAAATCCCTTCCTGCAATCAATTTCAGTCCCAGTGTTTTTGCATACTCGAAATCGGCAAATTCAGTTCTCAGTTTTAATTCTTTTCCCTCCTGCCCTTCCGCTTCGAAATTATGGATATCATGAAAGCCGCCTGGCTCACCAGACATAAGGGCTACTGATTCTATTTCACCCATCGCCTGCAACTCATTTCTGAAAATATTCCTTCCTTCAGAAATGGCATCATTATCTATTCTTACCGCTACAGTATGCGTTTTATCATATCCCAGTTCCTTATTCTTTACATAACGCATTTGCGTAACGATCACGATCATGGCAATGATCAGCAACACGGAAATACTGAACTGTACCACCACCAGTGCCTGCCTGAAAAAAGAGCCCCCTTTGCCGATCCTCAGCTTGCCTTTCAATGCTTCTATCGGTGAAAAAGCGGAAAGGAAAAACGCAGGATAGCTACCGGCCAGCAACCCTACTGTTATGATCACACCAAGGAAGAAAAGATAAACCGGCCATGTATTCCAGGCCACACCCAATGGATAACCCACAAGATTATTGTAAAAAGGCATCAGCAGTTGCAAAAGCCCAACGGCAAGAATGCAGGAAATAATGGTAAGCATCATGGCTTCGCCGATAAACTGCCACACAAGATTGTTGCGAAGCGCACCCATCACTTTTCTCAGGCCCACTTCTTTCGACCGCTCTACTGCCCGCAACGTGGAAAGATTGGTGAAATTGATACAGGCGATCAGCAGGATCAGGATAGCAATACCCAGGAACACATACACCATTTTTTTATCGCCATGCCTGGAAGGATCAAATGAAGAGCTGGGCTCAAAATAAATATCCTTTAGCGGGCGAAGCGATAATTGATAGTGAATACCGACCTGCTTCATGATCGTTCCCATATACTTGTCCATAAACCGGGGAAAATCTTTTTCCATAAATGTCTGGTCGCCCGGTGTGTTAAGTTGCACATAAGTAAACAGGTTATTATTCAGCCATCCCTGCAACCAGCCCTGATTTTCCCAGTTGGCAATTGGTACGATCATATCAAAATTCAAATGAGAATTAGAGGGTGCATCTTTTGCAACACCCGTCACTTTCAGTTGCAGGTTTTTATCCAGCTCCAGCGTTTTGCCAACAGGATCCTCATTCCCGAAATATTTTTTAGCAGTGGTCTCTGTCAATACAATGCTGGTAGGGTTTTTCAGCACCGTTGCCGGATTCCCTTTTACAAGAGGAAAAGAAAAAAAGGAAAAGAAATCAGGATCTGTAAGATAGATCCTCTTTTCATTATAAGCTTTTGTGCCCAATGCGATCAGCGCATTGGAAGGCAACACTCTTACGATCCCCTTGATATGTCCGGTATAATCGGTTTCCAGCGCCTTTGCATATGGAGCAGACAGGTAAGGTACTTTTCTTGCAGAAGTACTGGTTTCAAAAGACCTTGTAACCCTGAAAATGCTATCTCCGTTCTTATGGAAAGCATCCACGCTGAACTCATTCATGATGTAGAGAAAGATCATCATGCAACAAGTGATGCCAATGGTAAGCCCCATGATATTGATAAAAGAAAAAACTTTGTTCTTCCGGAGATTGCGCCAGGCTATTTTCAGATAATTCTTAAGCATGAAATAAATTTCAGTGTTTGGAAATAAAACAAACCCCGGATTGTACTCGAAGAAAATGCCGGTTTTGCAAATCGTTATGAATTAGATCATTAGAATGGTTTCAGGGAATGGGGAGTGTGCGGTTTTGATACACCGGGTGTTCAGTTTTGAGAGTAACGGGAATTAGCATTTATTTTATATGACCACCAGTTTTCTTTTATTATTTTTATCGCTTGTAGTTAACGGCTTAAAATCAATATGAAAGAAAAAGGCTTTATGCTGCTCCTGTTCGCAGCTTTTCTTATTTCCTGTTCACATAAAATAAAACCTGAAAGACCTTCACTGGCCAGCACTGATTTCAGACTCGACTCATTACCTTCTTCGGAAATAAATATACCCATCCAGATCAACCTGCAGCCCGTTTATGCACTGGCAGAAAAACAGGTCGATACAGTATTCACTTCGCCTAATTATCCCAACGACTGGGTGCAGCCTTCCTGCGATACACGATACAAATACATATTCCGCCGCGGACCTTTGAAAATGAAAGCAGCCGGCACTGCCCTCAATCTTTCATTCACCGGTTATTATAAGATCATTGGCTCCAGCCGTGTGTGCGTGGCCGGCACAGCCATTTCTCCATGGACAGCCCCCTGCCGTTGCGGTTTTGACGAGCCCGAACGCCGCGTAAATGTTTCCTTCAGCAACTCCCTGAGCCTGCAACCGGATTACCGGATCAGACTGGCTATTAAACGGAATGAGCCGCAGGCACTGGATAAATGCGAAGTATGCTTCTGGGGGCAAGACGTGACCAAACAGGTGATCAAAGGCCTGAAAGAAGAACTCGATACCACCAAGGCTGTAATGGAACGGACTTACGGGAATGTGGATCTCCGGCCGCAATTCCAACTGCTCTGGGACCAATTGTCCAAAGCATACAACGTATATGAAATGGGCTGGCTGCAGATAAACCCACAGAAGATCCGGATCAATAATCTTTATGCAAAGGATGATTCATTGTATGTGAACCTGGGGTTGGCAGCAAGGCCGGTGGTAAGCTTTGAAAAGCCGTCCTCATCATCTACTCCTGTGCCCAACATGGGCGAGTTGGGCAGGCAGCGCGGATTCTCCATTTTCCTGGATGCAACACTTAATTATGATTCCCTGAGCAATATCATGAACCGCCAACTGGCAGACAAGCAATTTGATTTTAATAAAGGACCTGTCAGGAAAAAATTCATCATCAAGGATTGCAAACTGTACGGTTCAGGCAATGAAAAACTCATTATCAAAATTGATTTCGGCGGCACCGACAATGGAACGATCTATTTAACAGGCAAACCGGTGTACACACCCGAAACACATATACTGGAAGTAAAGAATATCGATTTTGATATTTATTCAAAAGACGCTTTGCTGAAAACGGCCGAATGGCTATTCAGCAAAAAGATCATCAATGAAGTGGCCAGGCAAACCCGTTTTGATCTCACTACCTATATCGACAGTGCCAAACTGAGCATCAACCAGCAACTGAACCAGGAATGGATAAAAGGCATCAGCAGCAAGGGCCGGATAGATGATATCCAACTGATCGGCATTTACCCGCTTGGGCAGGCACTCGTGATCAGAAGCAATTGCACCGGTGAACTGGCAATAAAAGTGGATGCTATTGATTTCAGTCTTTGATCTCCGGCGGAGTACTGATCTTGAAGGAAAAATTGCGCTGCGCAATATAACTCGTTACCACTACCACTATCACGGTAAATACCTGTGCAATGACAGGATAGATATGGAATACTTCCACCAGTATTTTCAGCAGGATGTAATTCAACGCCAGGTTGAACAGGCAAACCGTAAAATAGCGGAAAAACTGCTTTCTTACAGGAATATCAGAGTCGCTGAATACCACGAATTTCATCAGCAGGAAGCCAAAGAAAACATTGAAGACAAAAGAAAAGAATAAGGCGGCAACGTGGGCTTTCAGCGCATAAAACCCAAAATGAAAGGTTTTTTCCTTGAGAATATATTTAAATGATACCAGGTAAAGCAGGAATCCCAGCAACATATTCACTCCTCCGCACACGGCATACCGGAAAGTTTGAAGATTCATGATCTTACGGAAAGGCGGGTGGAAGAAATCAATGAGGGGCAACAGGAAACTGGTAGCGCTATGAATATGTTTCTTCATGGTGGGGTAAAAATATTACAAGTTTGCGGTTTAATGGTTCGCAGGCCCGGTTTTCATAAATTTGCGGCTAAAATACAGAAGGATGGGCATTGTAAAACAGGTAAAGCCGCTGATAGTAAAGGCACTGAAAGATTTATACGGTCACGATTCACAGGAAGCAGATCTTACCATCAATATCACTAAACCCGAATTTGAAGGAGATTATACGCTGGTGCTTTTCTCATTTGTCAAGGTCCTCAAAAAATCGCCGGAGCAACTGGGAAATGAGATCGGGGAATACCTGGTAGGCCGCCATGGTGAGCTTTTCACTGCTTTCAACGTGATCAAGGGCTTTTTGAACCTGACCATTGCGGACGCATACTGGAAAGGATTTCTGCAATCAGCTTTTAATGATAAGAACCTTGGGCATAAAAAACCCCTGGAAAAAACGGTGATCGTGGAGTACTCCTCTCCCAACACCAATAAGCCCCTGCACCTGGGGCATCTCCGCAATAATTTCCTGGGCTGGAGCGTAGCCCAGTTATTGAAAACATCCGGTTATGATGTGGTGAAAACAGCGATCCTGAACGACCGCGGCATCCATATCTGCAAATCCATGGTAGCCTGGCAACGGTTTGCCAATGGCGCAACGCCTGACTCCACCGGCATCAAAGGCGACCATTTCGTAGGCGATTATTATGTGATGTTCGGCACTGAGCACAAGAAAGAAATGGAAAAACTGATCGCAGACGGCATGAGCAAAGAAGATGCAGAGAAAAACGCCCCCATCATGAAAGCCGCACAGGGAATGCTGCTCGATTGGGAAAAAGGCGACCCCGAAGTAAGGACCCTCTGGCAAAAAATGAACAGCTGGGTATACGAGGGATTTAATGAAACATACGCCAAGATCGGCAGCGATTTTGACAAAAACTATTTCGAAAGCGAAACCTATCTCCTGGGAAAAGAATTCGTGGAAGAAGGATTGAAAAAAGGAGTATTCTATAAAAAAGAAGACGGCAGCGTTTGGATCGACCTCACAGCTGAAGGCCTGGATGAGAAACTCGTCTTAAGAAAAGACGGTACCTCCGTCTACATTACGCAAGACCTCGGACTGGCTGAAGAAAAATTCCAGGAGTTCCATTACGACCAAAGCATTTATGTGATCGCTGATGAGCAGAACTATCACATGAAAGTGCTGAAGCTGATCTTGCAAAAGCTGGGCAAGCCTTATGCAGACGGCATTTACCACCTCAGCTACGGGCTGGTAGAACTGCCATCCGGCCGTATGAAAACCCGCGAAGGCACTGTAGTAGATGCCGATGATCTTATCGAAGAATTAAAAAAAGTAGCCCGCGAAAAAACAGAAGAGCTTGGCAAAGTGAAAGATTTCAACCCGGGCGAATTGAACGAACTGTATGAAACGATCGCATTGGGTGCACTCAAATTTTTCCTGTTAAGAGTAGATCCCAAAAAGAAAATGGTGTTCAACCCCGAAGACAGTATTGACTTCCATGGTTTCACCGGCCCTTTTATCCAGTTCATTCATGCAAGGATAAAATCAATCCTCCGCAAAGAATCGCCTGATCATATCGGCGGTAAGGCCAACGGCCAATTATTGCCCAAGGAAAAAGAACTGATCGTGTTGCTGGAACAATATTCCACCATCATAGAGCAAGCCTGCCAGGATCACAATCCATCACTGGTAGCGATCTATGCATACGATGTAGCCAAAACATTCAGCTCTTTCTATACTGACCACTCTGTATTGAATGCAGAATCAGAACAGAAAAAACAATTGCGGTTGCAGATCAGTGCGCTGACGGGAAATGTAATTGCAGGAAGTATGAGTTTGTTGGGGATCAGGGTACCGGAAAGAATGTAATATGCTGGACCTGAACCTGGGCCGGGGTGACAGCGGGAAGTGGACTACCAACTCCGCTACAGCCCCCCTGGTAACTTCTTCTCCTTCTTCAATGAAGCCAAACTCGGGTCCATCTCAATTGCTTTATCACAAAGCCGCTGGCCTTTTTCCTTCTCTCCTTTTTTCTGGTAACACATGCCGATCATGTATAAAGCAGAGGCATTCTCTTTATCATAAGCCAGCATCTGGTCCCAGTAATCCATTGCCTGCTGGTATTTGCCTTTGAAATAATATGCTTCAGCCATCATGTTGAGGATGTTCATATCGCTGGGGCGTTTCTTCAGGATTTCGCCCAGGATGGCAACACCCTGCTCCAGTTCGCCTGCATTCAGATAAGCAATACCAAGGTTTTCCAGGTATTCATTATCTCTTTTATATCCCTTTTCTGCAGCAAGCAGCATATACTTCAATGCGCTCTTATCTTCATGAATAGCATAGTAGATAAGGCTCAACTCATATATCCAGTTATTCTTTGAAGGGTCCAGTTCAATTGCTTTCTGGAAAAAAGGAATGCTTTGTTTATAGTTCTGCATATCGGCATAGCAGCGTGCCAGCATATAGGGCACTTCTGCATTTTGCGGGTCTTCCTTCCCGGCAGTGGTCAGATGCTTGATCGCTTCACCATAGTTCTCCTGGTCGTAATTTATTTTGCCAATGTAATAACTCACTTTTTCTGAAGGATCAGCCTGTTTCAGTTTAGATGCATACAGGAGCACATCATCCTGCTGACGGAGATTATACGACAGGGTCATCAATTGCTTGTAAGTAGCAGCGCTGTTATCACCCAACTCAACCAGCTTTTTGTAATAATCTCTCGCCTGCGGATAACGACGCAGATCAAAACTGGCAGAAGCCAACTCTGTTATTACAGCTTTATTATTGGGATTATAAGTAGCCGCTTTTTCAAATTGCTTGAAAGACTCCAGCCTACGGCCGTTAGCTTTTTCTTGTAAACCTTTTTCGAGGAAATAAGAAGCGCTATCAGAAGGTGCAGCAGAAGATTGTGATGCTGATACCAAACTGCACAAACACAAGATACCCAAAACGGGCAGGGTTTTAAGGATCATTGGAACGGATTTGATCTAAAATAGGATTTTAAATATAGTATGAACGCTGGTTCATGACTAATTGACATTGAAGATAGGACATTTATTTGAGAATCACCGCACCAAGAGCTGGCAAATTTACCTGCAGCCGGTATCTTAACTTATCCTTATCCACCAGGCTGGCCCGGATATCGGGGTTAAAAACAGTGCCTGTACCCCAAAACGACGAACTGTCACTATTGAACAACTCTTTGGTATAAAGTTTTTTATCTATATATATTTCCCAGTTATTCCGTACAACTGGTGTCATATTCAGGATGATCAGCAGATCATCTTCCTGCTTTTTCCCTTTCCGGCAATAAACTATTACTGATTCGGCCCGATGATTCAGGTCAACCCATTCAAAACCGGCCGGGTCAAATTGCAGTTCATACAGGGCAGGTTCAGCGCAAAGAAGCTGGTTCAGCCTGCTCACACAATCTTTTAATAGCCGGTGGCCTTCATATTGAAGCAGGGACCAGTCCAGTTCCCCTTTATAATTCCATTCCGAGGTTTGGCCGAATTCATCGCCCATGAACAGCAACTTGGCGCCGGGATGTGTCCACATATATGTATACATCAACCGGAGATTGGCAAACTTCTGCCATTCATCCCCCGGCATTTTATAGAGCATTGGACTTTTGCCGTGCACTACTTCATCATGGCTGAGAGGGAGCATGAAATTCTCATCATAGAAATACATCATGCTGAAGCTAAACTTATCCTGGGAGCCAGGCCGCAGCAAGGGGTCCAGTTTAAAATAGTCCAATGTATCATGCATCCAACCCATCATCCATTTCATGCCAAACCCGAGCCCGTCCTGCCAGGTAGGTCTTGATATGCCCGGCCAGTCAGTAGCTTCTTCGGCAATGGTTTGCACATCAGGAAAATCACGGAAGATGGTTTCATTGAGGTCTTTTAAAAATGCGATCGCTTCCAGGTTGCCGTCTCCGCCAAATTCATTGGGCTCCCACTCTCCTTCTTCTCTTGAGTAATTCAATTTGAGCATGGAACTCACTGCATCAACCCTGATACCATCTATATGAAACAGATCAAGCCAGAAACGGGCGCTGCTGATCAGGAATGATTTTACTTCTCCTCTTTTGTAATTGAAAATATAGCTGTTCCAATCCGGATGAAATCCTTTGCGCATATCGGCATACTCATAGGTATGCGTGCCATCGAACATATAAAGGCCATGGGCATCATAAGGGAAATGAGATGGTACCCAATCGAAGATCACACCAATGCCCTGTTGGTGAAAAGCATCTATCAAACGCATCAGGCCCTGCGGATCACCAAATCTTGAAGTGGCCGCGAAAAAGCCGGTGCATTGATAACCCCAGCTTCCATCAAACGGGTGTTCCATTACTGGCATGAACTCCACATGCGTAAAGCCCATTTCTTTCACATAAGGAACTAACAGCTCGCACAGCTGATCATATGTATTGTAACTCTCTTCATCAGTAGGCACAGGTCTTTGCCAACTGGCAAGATGCACTTCATACACACTCCAGGGAGCATCCAGCGCATTATGTTTTTTACGTGTACTCATCCATTCCTGGTCATGCCATTCATAATACATATCCCAGGTAATGGATGCTGTATGAGGTCTTTTTTCCCAGAAATTGGCAAGTGGGTCTCCTTTCTCTGTTTCTCTCTCTTCAAAGCCAGTGATATGATATTTATAAGCTTCACCAAGATTGAAGCCTGGTATAAAGCCTTCCCATATACCGCTTTTATCCCAACGCGGAGTAAGAGGATGCAGGTGCGGTTCCCATTTATTAAAATGCCCGATCACTGATACACGGGTAGCATTGGGAGCCCATACACAGAAATACATGCCCCACACATTATTTACCTGCAGGGTATGTGATCCGAATTTCTTATAAATGGAATAATGTGTGCCTTGCTGAAAATTGATGATATCCTCATCGTTCAGCAGGGAATAAGTCCAGACAGGCTTACTTGTATCTACAAAATGAGTTTCCTCATATTTTGAAGGGGTGGTATCTTCTCCGGATGGCGATAATAAATTTTTGTTATTTCCTCCATTTTTCCCTTTCATTTCGGCTCCCATATCTTTTTTCTGGCTGGCCATATATTTTATGTATGGAATTTTATGAATTGCGCGTCTGATTACAACTTACATCTTTTTATTGAAATATTAACACGATGAACAGCTTGCCGGCTATATTAAATAACCGGAAATCAGCATTTTTGTGACGCTCATGTAAATATTGAATTGCGTACCCAGCTTAATCAATACTTTGCATCACCAACCATATAAACCGCCAATGAGAAAACTACTCTATGCCTTCCTGCTGATCTGTGCCTCACAGACAGCCTTCTCTCAAATATCATCTCTTAAAGGAAGCACCCGTGATACACTGGAAAAGAAAAACCTTTCAAACGCTGTAATTACCCTTTTACGCCCTGCCGATTCTGTGCTGGTGAAATATGCCCGGACCGATACAAAAGGCGATTTTACCATTGGTGGCCTGGATGGTGGTGAATACATCATGCTGGTCAGCTTTCCCAAATTCGCTGATTATTCCGATAAAGTGTCTATCCCTGCAGGGCAGCAACTGAATATTGGCACCATCCCCCTCACTCCTAAAAATCTTTTATTACAGGAAGTGATCGTAAGGGCCAACAATACCATCAAAATAAAAGGTGATACAACTGAATTCACCGCAGACAGTTTCAAAGTACGTGAAGGCGCCACAGTGGAAGAACTGTTGAAAGTAATTCCCGGCATGCAGGTCAACAGTAAAGGAGAAGTAACCGCACAGGGAAAACGGGTTGATAAGGTATTGGTAGATGGCGAAGAGTTTTTTGGTGCAGACCCAACAATTGCCACGCAGAATATCGGAGCCAAAGCTGTAGATAAAGTGCAGGTATATGATACCAAAACAGAGCAGGACCAGCTGAAAGGCATTGGTGCAGCCGGCGATGGGAACAAGACCATTAATATCAAACTGAAGGAAAGCGCCAAGAAAGGTTATTTCGGAAAAGCGGAAGCAAGCAGCAATTTTGATAAGCTCCACAATGGCAAACTGATGTTCAACAATTTCAAGGGCAATCAGAAAATATCAATATACGGCACCAAGAGCAACGTGAACACCGGAAGCCTGGGTTGGGAAGAAAGGAATAAGATGGGCGTTGAAGAAGATATGGAGTATGACGAGATCGGTGGTTATTATTACAGCTATGGTGATGGAGACAATGAATTCAACGACTGGAATCTCCGTGGCCTTCCCAATGCACACACGGCCGGCGCCCTGTATGGTAATAAATGGAATGAGGACAAGCATAAGTTGAACCTCTCCTATCTCTACAACAGGCTTGGTACAAAGAATACCACTACTACCCTGTCACAAACCTTGCTGAAAGACACTACGCTTACCAATAATTCTATCGCGCGCTCAGAAGGCCTGACCCAGCAACATTCGGCAAATGGAAAATATGAATGGAAGCTCGACTCAATGACCTCTTTTAAGTACACCATAGCGGGCTCTTATAAACTGAAAGACACTTATACGGATAATTATAGCGAGGCATTTAGAGACAGCGTTCTTTTGAATAACAACAGCCGCATCAACCAAACCAATTCTACCAAAAAGCAACTGGACAATACGCTTATGTATAAGCAATTGTTCAAGAAAAAGAACCGGCAGTTGATGGCGACTTTGAGGCTGGGCCTGATCGAGGATGAATCAACCGCTTTAGTTAATTCCACTACCAGGTTTTATAAAAACAACCTGCTTGATTCAACAGACCTTACCGATCAGCAAAAGATCAATACCGGCAATTCCACTACTTACGGCACCAAGATCACATATAACGAGCCGCTCAGCAATGAATGGAACCTTGTGGCGGAGTATAGCTTCAATAAAAATGTTTCCAATTCTCACCGCAACAGCTACGACAAAGATGTAGATGGAAAGTATACCGATTACAACCCTTTTTTCAGTAATAATTTCGATCTGGATGCTACTTCCAACAGCGGAACACTGACAGCCCGGTATATGGGTAAAAAACTGCGCCTGGTATTAGGCACAGGCCTTTCTGCCATCCGCCTTAACATGAAGAACCTTGATCAGAATACCAGGACGAGGTATAACTTCACAGGCTTCACTCCTACTGCACAGTTTGGTTATAAACTGACCAACCAATCAGGATTCTCCCTTTCTTACCGTGGCAATACCGTGCAGCCAACCCTGAGCCAGTTGCAGCCATTGCCCAATAACAGTAACCCATTGGATATCTATATCGGTAATCCTGATCTTAAAGTTGGGTTCAATCACAGTATCGGTCTTAGCTTCAATGATTACAAAGTGCTGAGCGGGAAATACACTTTTGCCAACCTGGGCGTTACTTTTAATAATAATGCCATCACTAACTTCAGTGATGTTGATCTTGAATCAGGCAAAAGGACCTATTACCCGATAAATGTAAATGGCAACTACAACTATTATTTCTGGAGCGTTTGGAATTCTGGCCAGGGCGACAAAAAGCTGAGCCATGAAATTCAACCCAGTGCAAACGGAGGCCGCTCTGTCAACTTTATCAATGGAGAGAGGAACGTTAATACCTATTCCACTCTTACGCTGGGATATGGCATCCGTTATTCTGCGCAGGAAAAGTACAATTTTTATGTCGGCCCCAATATCAGCCGCAACCTGTCCAAATCATCACTGCGACCCACTGCCAATAACAATTACTGGTCTTATGGCGGAAGGGCTGACGGCTGGCTGAAACTGCCCTGGAACCTGGAGATCAGCTCTGATGCAGATTTCAATCTCCGTCAGAAAACACCAACCTTCAATGATAATGTGAGCATCATTGTTTGGAATGCACAACTGACAAAGAAATTCCTGAAAGACAAATCACTCCGGCTTAGCGCAATCGCACATGATATCCTGAACAAGAATATCGGCTTTAACCGGACGATCAACAGCACCTTTATCAATGAAGAGCGTTATGACAGGCTGGCAAGGTATTTCCTGCTTCAGCTTAGCTGGACATTCAACAAAATGCCCGGCTCCAAATAATTGCTAAAAGATATTTCATCCTATAACCGACACAAGATGAACAAACGAATTTATATCAGCCTTTTTATCATCGCTGTTTCCTTTACAGCAAAGGCGCAACAGATCTTCCTCGACAAGGTGAGCATTGATTTTGCCAAAACCGTATCTATATGGCCGCTGATGAAAGAAATAGAACCGCAGTGGTTTGAGCAGGTAAAAGATCATATGCCCAAAGAAACGGTCAGCTATTTCAATTTTACCAGCGATGGCAAATATTCGCTGTATAAACGCACGAAAGAAGCAGAAATGCCCCGCGGTATGTGGTGGCAGCCCTTTGCAGATGAGAACGTTATTTACAATGATTACACAGCAGGCACTACCATTTCCCAAAAACCGGTGTTTGAAGAAACTTTCCTGATACAGGACAGTCTTTCAAAAATCAAATGGAAGCTGACACCTGATACAAGGATCATTGCAGGTTTCGAATGCCGTAAAGCGATCGGGATCTTGTATGATACAGTAGCAGTATTTGCTTTTTATACAGACGAGATCATGGTAAATGGCGGGCCCGAAAGCATTACCGGTTTGCCAGGCATGATACTGGGCGTCGGCATCCCCCGCCTTCATACCACCTGGTTTGCTACAAGGGTGCAAGCCCTCAATACTGTGACGCCAAAAGCATTGACGCCTGCCAGCAAAGGGAAAAAAACAAGCAAAACCGAATTCCTGAGTTTACTGGACAAAGCGTTAAGCCGTGGAGAAGCCTGGGGAAAGAAAATGGTGTTGGCTTTTGTAATTTAGTTTCCTGGTCATAAATAAACCAAATGCCGCTAAGAGATCCTCTTAGCGGCATTTGGTTTATCTGTTTCAGCTTCCCTTACTTCATCAGCTCAAACACAAAGCTTTCTTTTGGCTTAATTTCAAAACCTTCAAGAGGTTTTACTTCTCCTGTAACCACATTTTTAATCCTGCTGAAACCGCCAGTCCTTTCCTGGTAAACAGACCAGTCAGGTTTTGCCGGCTTATCTCCTGTGTTGGCGATCACCATCACTGTTTGTTTTGCATCATACCGGAAATAAATATAGTTCCCATCTTTGGGCACAAACTGCATAGTCTTTCCGCTGGTCAATGCGGAGGACGTTTTGCGGAAACGGGCTAAAGAACTTAAGTAATTGAATGCTTCTTTTTCAGGCGCTGTTCTTCCGGCATCTGTAAATTTATTGACCGCATCTTCTTTCCAGCCGCCTGGAAAATCTTCACGGACCATAGCATCCGTTGTGGTCTTCATGTTTTTCATCAGCACTTCAGTGCCATAATACAGTTGAGGAATACCCCGCAGCGTCATCAGCCAGTTGAAACCCATTTTCAATTTATCCCAATCCTCTCCTACTACAGAAAACACCCTGTCCATATCATGATTGTCCATGAAGATGCAATTGTTCATCGGGTTTTTATAAACAAGGTCCTGGCTCAGCGTCATGTATATTTTATTCACCCCTTCCGTCCATCCCTTGGAAAGGTTCATGGCTGAAAGCATGGCAAAGCAGCTTTGGAAGTCAATTACGCCATTGGCGTTATGGCTGAAAGGTGCGTTCAAATTGTTCTTCGTAAAATAGGCGTTGCCAACAACCGAGTTCACCCACGCTTCTCCAAAAACCGTAATGCCGGGGAATTCTGCATACAGGGCATTGTTGACATTATTGAGAAATTGCTCATCACAATATTTATAGGTATCCACCCGCCAGCCATCTATCCCAAACATCTCTGTGCTCCAGATAGCATGCTGGATAAGGAAATTAGCTACAAAAGGATTACGTTGATTAAGATCAGGAAGATGGTCTGTGAACCAGCCATCCAGCATGATCTTCTTATCATGTGCAGATGAATATGGATCAAACAGCACTTCTTCCCGATGGTGCGGCGTGGTGAATGCCGGCCAGTTATTCAACCAGTCACTGGAAGGCGGATCAAGTACAGACCAGTGTTCTTTGCTCACATGATTGTATACGGCGTCCTGTATGATCTTGATCCCTTTTTTATGCGCAGCATCACTAAGCTGCCGGTAGCCGTCATTTCCTCCTAATCTCTTATCCACTTCATAGTGATCGGTGAACCAGTACCCGTGATAGCCGGCTACATTGTTTCCCCATTCGTGCATAAGGCTTACATTGTTTTCGATCACAGGTGTCATCCAGATGGCAGTAACACCTAACTGGTTAAAATAATCCAGGTGATCTTCCACGCCTTTGAAATCGCCGCCATGCCGGGAGAATTTATTGCTGCGGTCAACCGTTTCATCACGATAGCCTTTGATAATATCATTGGAAGGATCGCCATTGGCAAAGCGATCGGGTATCATCAGGTAAATAAAATCTTTTGAAGTAACACCAAGCACTCTTGTTTTACCATTGCCGGAATGTTTTGCTTTCAGCTCATATTTTACCTGCACCGGTCCGAAATTGAAAGTGCGCATGCCAGGCTTTGCATTTTTATCGATCACCAGGTCAAGAAAAACATAATTGGGGTTTTCTACCCTATGCACCATTTTAAGTGTAACCCCATCAGCCAGTTTCATACCTGCTGCAGAAAGCTTGTACATAGGTATTTTGCTGGCAATACCCTCTTGATGAACGATCAACTGGAGCTTGGAATTCTTAAGGCCGGTAAACCAGTTAGACGGATAGAGGTGCATTTCCTGGGCTATGCAGGCAAAAACTATGAAATAACAAAGGACGAAAGCAAAAGCCTTTTTCATGCGCTTGTTTTTTATTGTTTGGGTCGGCTTATACCGAACGTTGTTCTTCCATTTCCAGTTTGATCGTTTCTTCTTCACTTCCCTTCGGGGTTTCTTTCACCAGCAAGTAGCACAATATCGCAGCGAATATCAACAACACCCCGCCGACCTGGATAGCCAGCATACGGTCATTATGGAGCACATTCTTCATGATCCCTTTAAAACCCAGGGAAGCAATGATCTCAGGTAATACAATAAAGAAATTGAAGATCCCCATATAGATGCCTACTTTATTACGGGGAAGGCTGCCACTCAGCATTGCATAAGGCATGGATAAAATGCTGGTCCATGCAATGCCCACACCCGCCATTGAAACAAAAAGAAGGTTCTTATCTTCTACCCAGCTTACACTGATAAGCCCGAGCGCCCCTACCAAAAGACATAAAGAATGCGTGAGCTTACGGCCAAGTTTATCTGCGATAAAAGGAAGCACAAAGGCAAAAGCAAAGGTCACCACATTATAAAAAGCCAGTGTAAGGCCTGCAAAGTCAGCACCCTTTGCATATACAGGATCATTATTATCTACACCATGAAATACATTGACGGCAACAGCGGTGGTATAATAAAACCACATCAGGAACAATGCAGGCCAGGTGAAGAATTGTACGACGGCCACTCTTTTCATTTGTGAAGGCATATTGAAAAGAGCGCTGAATATTTCTTTTACACCACCGGCAAAACCTTTTTTTGATTCTTTTTCCAGGTCTTTCTTCTCCTCCTCTGTTGGTGGATATTCGTTGGTGGTAAATACCGTATATAATACAGCAGAAAGGAAAAAGAAAGCACCGAGATAGAAAGACCATCTTACATTTTCCGGTATCACTCCTTTTTCAGCTGTATTGGAAACGGCAAAAACATTGCGCATGATCCAGGGCAAGGCAGAAGCGATGCTGCCACCGATCCCCACCATAAGGCTTTGCATGATGAAGCCACGGTTTACCTGCGAATCGGGCAACTTATCTGTTACAAAGGCCCGGAAAGGCTCCATAGCGATATTGCCGCAGGTATCCAGTATCCAAAGCAAACCGGCTGCCATCCATAAAGCACTGCTATGCGGCATGAACACAAGCGCTATAGAGCTCAATATGGCACCTATCATAAAATAAGGCCTGCGCCTTCCCCAGCGTGGATGCCAGGTCCTGTCGCTTAAATAACCGATAATGGGTTGTACGATCAGCCCTGTAAGCGGAGCGGCGAGGAAAAGTAGGGGAACTTCTTCGGGATGGGCACCCAGGTTTTCGTAGATCCGGCCCATGTTGGCACGCTGAAGGTCCCAGCCAAACTGGATGCCGAAAAAGCCTACACTCATGTTGATGATCTGGGCCAGGCTTAACCGGGGCTTAACGCCGGTGAATGAAATTGACATAAGCAATCGCTGTTTTTAAACGGTGGCAGGCGGCCGTCCACCCGGGAGGGAAGATACAGAGAATATGTAACATGTACACATTTCAACCTAAATTCAAAATTAAAAAGTCAAAATCCAAAACAGCACCCTTTGATCAGGGGCGATTTTGAATTTTGACTTCTGATTTTTTGATCTTCTTATTCTCCGCCTATGGAAAATCCATTGGGAAGGATCGCGCCTTTTTTGATCACCACAATGCCATCCTTGATGGTATAAAGCGGCTGATCAGTATTCTCCAGGTGCGTACCGCCATTGATACTTACATTATTACCAATGCGGCAGTTCTTATCGAGGATCGCATTCTGGATAAAGCATTCGTTGCCGATACCCAGTAAAGGAATTCCTTTCGACTGGTCTTCTGCGATATCCCCAAGGGTTTCATAATAATCGCTACCCATGATATAGCTGTTGATCACAGTAGAACCATGCCCTACACGGGAACGGATACCTACCACACATTTTTCCATTCTTGCTGCATTGATAATGGAACCTTCAGCGATCACCGTCTTTATCAATGTAGAGCCGCTTACTTTCGCAGGCGGAAGCATGCGGGCACGGGTGTAGATGGAACGCGTGTTATCAAACAAATTAAATTCCGGTATATCATCAGTAAGACCAAGATTGGCTTCGAAGAAAGAATAGATATTACCGATATCTGTCCAGTAACCATCATACTGATAACTGGCCACTGTGCATTTATTAATGGATTGCGGAATGATCTCTTTACCAAAGTCTGTTGCTTCCTGGTAATCATTCTGCAGGTAATCAAACAACAATTCCCTGTTGAAAATATAAATCCCCATTGATGCCAGGTAGTGCCTGCCGGCATTTTTCATTTCTTCCCCGGTATCGCTTGTCCAATCTCCCAGTACTTCACGTTTGGGTTTTTCAATAAATGATTTGATCAGTCCTTTTTCTTCCTTAAGGATACCAAACTCCGGTGCTTCACGGTCGCCCACAGGAATGGTTGCGATCGAGATATCAGCACCCATTTTTTTATGATTGTCCAGCATATCCTGGAAATCCATCTGGTAAAGTTGGTCACCGGAAAGTATCAGCACATATTCACTGTCAAAAGGAGCAATATGACGGAGGCTTTGCCTTACCGCATCTGCTGTGCCCTGGTACCATGTCGGATTATCCGGCGTTTGTTCGGCAGCCAGGATGTCTACAAAAGCAGTACTGAAAGCACTGAAATGATAGGTGTTCTTGATATGACGGTTGAGAGAGGCAGAATTGAATTGCGTTAATACAAACATCCGGTTAATGCCAGAGTTCATGCAATTGGAGATCGGTATATCCACCAGGCGGTATTTACCGGCAATAGGTACAGCGGGTTTGGAGCGGCTTGCTGTTAAAGGATATAATCTTGATCCGGCACCTCCGCCAAGGATCACGCTCACTATTTCCTTAGAGATAGACATAGGCAAACATTTTTAAGGGTCATACTTATGGGTGGAAAAGGTAAACAAGAAATAATAATCAAAGTTTACCTGAAAAAAATAATGTCCGATTAAACTTCAAAAGAGCTAAGCAAAAAATCAATTTGTCTGCATGACTTTTATATTGATTCTTATGTTTGTTGCAATGACTGATACAGATCAATGTATTGTTGTGCTGCAGAATCCCATGAATGATCAATGGTCATCATATGCGATCGCATCCAGGAATACAGGTCAGGTTTATGCATATACAGATCGATCGCCCTGCCTACTGAATAGGTGATATCACCTACAGATGCCTGATCAAAACGGATGCCGAAGCCCTGCCAATCGCCGAAGTCGGTGATCGTATCTTTTAATCCGCCTACGCTTCTTACCATTGGAACAGTGCCATAGCGTAATGCATACATTTGATTCAATCCGCAAGGCTCCACGCGGCTGGGCATCAGCAAAAAATCAGATCCGGCATAAATGAGGTGACTGAGGGCCTCACTATACCCTATATAGGAATTAAAATACCCATTGAAGCGATGCTTCATCTGGTCCAATTGATCTTCAAGATTAGGCTCACCAGACCCCAGCACCATAAAATTGGCTTTGCCATGATGCTGATAAATAGACTGGCTGATTGCATCGGGCAGAAGATCTGCTGCTTTCTCTCCTACCAGGCGGCCAATAAAAGCTACCAGTGGCTTCTCCGGATCAAGTCCGAATTGCCCGCAGAGCTCTTTTTTATTTTTCTTCTTTCCTTTTTCTACCAGTTCCTTATCATAATTCCGGATAATATAATTATCTGTCTCAGGATTCCATACTTTGGTATCAATACCATTCAATATGCCGCTGCTCTTGCCTGTTTCATAATGGAAAAGGTTTTCCAGCCCATTGGCAGAATAGCGCAGCTCTTCCAGGTAGCTATGGCTGACAGTAGTAACCTTCCAGGCGCATTTTACGGCAGAAGCCATAGGATTGATAGTATTGTCCCAATCCAGCATGCCCCAGTTCCAGCTATCATAAGCGGGAATAAAATAATAACGGTCCCAACCGATCCAGCCCTGGTATTGCCCGTTGTGTACCGTAAATACACTGGGTACCCCTGCGAGCCTGTCCTTGAAAGCATAGCAATATTTCATCATGAAGGGAATAAGCCCTGTATGATGATCATGACAATGGATCACATCGGGCGTGTGTTGCCAGTGGTTAAGCCAGTCGCAAACAGCTATCTGGAAAGCGACAAACCTTTCAGTATCGTCATCATAACCATAGATCTTTTCACGGTCAAGCAATCCGTTGATATCAACAAGGTAAAGATCGAAACCAAGCTTATTGGTCTTTTCCCTTATAATGCTGTAATGAAACCAGTGAGAGCCGAGATGCTGGCCACCTTCATGCACCAATTCCCAGTTATTATCATACAGGAATTTGGTGCGGTACATGGGCATTACCACTTTGGATACATGGCCTAATTCTGCCTGGTACCTTGGGAGGGACCCTACTACATCCCCTAATCCTCCTGCTTTGGCTACGGGATAACATTCTGCCGCTACGTGTACAATTTCCATTCAAAAAATTTGAGCTGAGAAGAATTCCTTTCAAATTAAGTGGTTTTTTTCATTAAGGGCTTTTTATAATTAAAAATTTTTCGCTACCTGATTTATTTCTATTTTGAGGCATAATTAATTTAAAATTCTTGATTGCTATGAATCAGCAAACAAAATGGTCGCAATTCGGAACCCTCGTTACCGTGTTCTTTTTCTGGGGGTTTGTTGCTGCCAGCAATGATATCCTTATACCGGTTTTCAAGGAAAACCTTCATTTGAGCCAGGCTCAAAGCCAATTGGTTTCTTTTGCATTCTATGTTGCTTATACGGTCGGCTCCCTCATTTATTTTGGGATCAGTAAAGCCAGAGGAGGTGATATCCTTAACCAGATCGGCTACCGGAATGGAATTTCGCTTGGCCTGATCATTTCAGCGCTTGGCACCCTTTTGTTTTACCCTGCCGCACAAACATCTTCCTTCCCGCTTTTCATCAGCGGGCTTTTTATCGTAGGGCTTGGATTCTCCTTGCAGCAAACAGCGGCCAATCCGCTGGCGATCATTATGGGCAATCCTAAATCAGGTGCCCAACGGTTGAGCATGGCTGGCGGCATTAATAACTTCGGTACCACCATTGGCCCGTTGATCGTAAGCTTTGCCATTTTTGGTTCAGTAACCGGCGGCACTGCAACTGCCAGCATTCAAAGTATCAAAATACCTTACCTTATACTGGGTCTCGCTTTCGTGATCGTAGCTGTCATTTTCCGGTTTTCTTCTGTTCCCAACAAAATAGAATTGGACAAAGTAGCGGAAGACGAGGCAAGTGATTCCCGCAAAGTGGCTCATCGCAGCGGTCCGTTAAAATATCCGCAACTGCTGTTGGGTATGCTTGGCATATTTATTTATGTTGGCGTGGAAGTGAGTACAGCAGCCAATCTTCCTGAATTCATGAAAGAGCACCTGAACACACCTACTGATAAGATCGCTCCTTATGTTTCGCTTTACTGGGCGAGCCTGATGATCGGCCGGTGGACGGCTTCTGTAGGTGCATTTGATATTTCAAAAGGTGCCAAACAGATCCTGCGGTTCCTGATGCCTTATATTGCTTTTGGTGTTTTCATTCTTGTAAACACGATCGCAAATCACGATGTTACTCCTTTCTTTATCTATGCTGCAGTGATCCTGGTCATCATTATCGGTGATATCCTGAGCAAGGGCAACCCTGCAAGGCAACTGCTGATCTTTAGCCTGCTTGGTATCACAGCCCTGCTGATCGGTATCCTGGCCGATGGCATGATCAGCGTGTATGCATTCATCAGTGTAGGTCTTTTCTGCTCTACTCTTTGGCCCTGTATTTTCACACTTGCCATTGCCGGTCTTGGAAAACATACCAATGAAGGCGCCAGCTTCCTGATCATGATGATCATGGGTGGAGGAATTATCAGCCTGCTGCAAGGCGTGCTGGCTTCCAATGATCTGCTGGGCATACAATGGTCTTATATAGTAGGTGTGCTTTGCTTTACTTACCTGGCCTTCTATGCATGGAAGGTAAAAGGTATTCTGAAAGACCAGGGCATCGACTATGATGCGGAAGTGAGCGTGAGTGGTGGTGGACATTAATTCATTCCTTCGTACATTTATCGCCCCGTTAGTAATTTAACGGGGCTTATTTTTAAAATCAACAACATGGCAGCGGCTAAATCAGCATCAACTTCAACATTGCATCCTCTTTCAATCGGGATTGATATTGGCGGAACAGGCACCAAGTTTGGCATCGTGGACCGCGATGGGAACCTTTTATTTTCAGATGAGATCTCTACAAAGAAGCATGCAGAAGTCGGTACGTTTATAGATGAGTTGCATACAGCCATGTCAGCGATCATTGACAAAGCAGGTGGTATTGGCCGGATGAAAGGTATTGGTGTTGGTGCGCCCAATGGCAACTACTACACCGGCACTATCGAATATGCTCCCAACCTGCCCTGGAAAGGGATTGTGCCGCTGGCTAAACTGATCGAGAACAAATTCAAACTTCCCGTTACCCTTACCAATGATGCCAATGCTGCTGCGATCGGAGAAATGATGTATGGCGCTGCAAAAGGCATGAAGGATTTTATCATGATCACGCTTGGTACCGGTGTGGGCAGCGGTATTGTAGCCAATGGCCAGCTTATCTATGGTCATGATGGATTTGCCGGTGAGCTCGGCCACACGATCATTATTCCCGATGGAAGACTGCATCCCGGCACCGGCAAAAAAGGTTCCCTGGAAAGTTATGCTTCTGCTACCGGTGTTCGCTACACAACATTGGAACTACTGGAAACTACCGATACGCCGAGTGTTCTGCGCAACGTTCCCCAGGAAGAGATCGATTCTAAGAAAGTATATGAAGCAGCGATACAGGGTGATGGACTTGCCCGGCACGTATATGAATTTACCGGCCGCATACTTGGCCTGGCCCTGGCCAATGCAGTAATGTTTTCCAGCCCCGAAGCGATCATCTTATTCGGCGGTCTTACCAAAGCCGGCGACCTGATATTAAAACCCACCCGCGAGCATATGGAAGCTAACCTGATACAGGTGTTCCAGAATAAAGTAAAATTGCTGATCAGTCATTTAAGGGAATCTGATGCGGCGATATTGGGAGCGAGTGCGCTGGTCTGGGAATGAGTACGAATGATACGAATAGGTGCGGATGGCGCGAATGGACCAGGTTGATTTGAGTGAAAATTACTCGATGATGAATACGGCGGGAACGGGACGTTGATTGCCTTTGTCAGAAGGCCAGATCGTTTCTTTGCCATTTACCAGTAAGCAACTGCTGCCGCCTCCATCGAGGTTGAGTGCTTCCACACAACCGAGGTCTGCCAGTATTTTTGCTTGTTGTATCAGCGTAGCACCTTCTGCAATACCGGGATTTCTTCCTTCAACGGTCAGGATGATGAGCTTGTTATCACTGGTATAACCCATGGCAGTACGCGGATGCTTGTCGTTGATGGCATTGCCCGTAAATTTCAGTTCAGCATTGTTGGAGATGCATACCTTTCCGTCTTTTACCAATACGGGACCACCGCCGACAGCAGTTTCCATTTTCCATTTTTTGAACACTTTGCCGGAAGGAACACAACTGCCCTCAGCAGGCAGTATCTTTTTCATTTCCTTATAAGAAATATGAAAAGCTGCATTGGAATCTTTGCGGAATGCTACAGGATAATCCCAGGCAGAAGGCCATCTGGCAGATGAATCGGTATACAACCAGGCAATATCTGCTTTGCGTTTGGCAGTAATGCCTAAAGCGCTGCCCAATGGATGACGGTAAGTAAGGGTGTCTTTTCCTTTACCTGCAATGGAATGTACGGTGTACCCTACCTGTTTTCCTTCTTTTATTACGGTATTAAGGTTTTGATTGGTTCCAAAAGAAAAAAATGTGCAGTTCACTACTATTGCAGGCTGCTCATTTTTCGTATAGAATTGAAGTGGGGTAAGTCTTCTTCCCAGCGTTGTATCTACAGTGAAATGCAGTTTTTTATCTGAAAGATCAGCGATCACATAATAAGCTATGCTGGGCTTTCCATCGAGTGGATCATGGGAAGTATACACATGAAGGGAAGATGGCAACGATCCAAACAATGAATCCACCTTTATCCATTTCAGCGAAGAACTTTCCTGGGCTTTCACTGTAATGAATGCAAAAACCAATTGAATAAGAAGAGTAAAGCGAATGATTTTCTTCATCAGGCTATTCATTTAAGGGTTCCTATAAACTAAAAAACATTCTTTGTGTTCTTTGTGCCTTTGTGGGAATTATCTCCCACAAAGGCACAAAGAACACAAAGAATAAAAATATTAATTCAGAGAATAATTATGAAATTGTGGGAACACTCTTCGCCATTTCCCATTCTTTTTGCCCCAATCCCGGGAACACATGGCGTTCGCTATGGTAAGATGAACGCACGAGCGGCCCGCTTTCTACATAATCAAGGCCGAGATTATAGCCTACCTCGCGGTATTCAGCAAATTCATCAGGGTGAACAAAACGTTGTACAGGCAAATGCTTTTGTGTAGGTTGCAGGTATTGGCCAATGGTGACCACATCACAACCATTATCATACAGATCTTTCAGGGTTTGTATCACTTCCTCGCGGGTTTCGCCAAGGCCCAGCATGATACCGCTCTTTGTTCTTCTTCCGCCTTCTTTTAAGGTGCGGATCACTTCCATGCTGCGCCAGTATTTGGCCTGTATGCGCACCTGGCGGGTAAGGCGCTCTACTGTTTCAATATTGTGGGATACTACCTCGGGTGCTGCATCGATCACCCGTTGGATATCTTCCTTCTTGCCTTTAAAATCAGGGATCAGGGTTTCCAGGGTTGTATCAGGATTAAGTGCTTTAACTGCTTTGATGGTATTGTACCAGATGGTAGAACCGCCATCTTTCAACTCGTCACGGTCAACAGAAGTGATTACTGCATGCTTCACTTTCATCAGATAAATGGCTTCAGCTACACGCTGGGGTTCATCCCAATCCACAGCTTCAGGCCTGCCGGTGGCTACGGCGCAGAACCCGCAACTGCGGGTGCATACATTGCCAAGGATCATGAAAGTAGCGGTGCCGGCTCCCCAGCATTCGCCCATATTGGGACAGTTGCCACTTTCACAGATCGTATGCAGTTTGTGTGTATCAACCAGGTTGCGGACGTGCTTATAGCTCTCTCCGATGGGCAATTTCACCCTTAACCAATCAGGCTTTTTTACCCGGGTTTTATCATTAGTTGCGGAAACAACGGGAAGTTCGGTCATAATGCAAAAATACGAGGGATTATGGAAGATAACGAATACTATCCCCCGAAGGTTCATTTACGCTTTCCGAAAAGAATGGCAACATATCCCTGGAAGAAAAGCTGCCTTTCTTTCAGCCTTGCCATAATGGGTATTTTACCGGGGTAATAATCAGCGCTCATGCCTATTTCCAGGGCAGAAACCGTTTCGTTAAAGCGGCCATAATCGAAACGCATACCTATTTTGGCAAATGCACCCGGCTTCACTTTGATCTCTCCCCAACCCTTGCTGAAGCCTCCGCCTGCAATAATGGCGCCCTGGTCCATGAAAAGTGCACTGTCTGCCGGGGAATACTTGATATCTCTTTGGCCTTCCTGCGGATCATCTACTGTAAGATAATAAGGGCGGAGAAGGCCCAGGGCAACCCCTGCATAATAAACGCCTGTAACGGCCACGCCGTTCTTATTTCCTTTTTGCCCTAAAATGTATTGCTGGCCAAAACCGAGCGTAACAGGATAGAAGTAATTAATTTTCCCGTATATATATGGGTTTCCAAATATGAAACTTCCTCCCAGCGATTTCTCTTCTTTCTTCTCTTTTATTTCTGCAAAATCTATCCGGTATAAATTGGTCTTGCGGCTGGTTTTCATTTTACCGAATTCATAAAATGCGCCATAACCGTTTGTGCGAAGCTGGATGCCAAAAGTGCTTTGTTTGTGATAAACGAGTACCCCTTCTTCAGCCTGGCGCATCAGTTCATTTATTTTCTGGCGCTTGGCTTCTTTTTTTTCATTCCTTTCTATTCTTCTGTCCTGTGCAAAGGCTGCAATCGCAAACAATACAACTACGGCGGAGAGGCTGAGTTTCTTCACAGATTCTTCTATTTAATTAAAATTACCAAGAGATTTACTCTTGCTTATAACGTAAATTTAGGGCAAAAATTGAAATGACCTCTACAGTAGTTTACAACGGCGATCTCCGCACCACCTGCACCCATTTGAAAAGCGGCTCTTTTTTTGAAACCGATGCCCCTACAGACAATAATGGTAAGGGTGAGCGGTTCTCTCCTACCGACCTGATGGCAACCAGCCTGGCCACCTGTATGGCCACCGTTATGGGCATCAAGGCCCGTACTATGGGTTTTGACCTGAACGATTTAAAAGTGGATGTACTGAAAATAATGAAATCGGATCCCCGCCGTGTCGGAGGTATAGAATTAACATTTCATATACCCGAAACCTTCCGTGATATCGATGAAAAAACAAAAACGATCCTGAAACATACTGCCGATACCTGCCCTGTTGCCAAAAGCATTCATCCGGATATTGAGGTGAAAGTGGATTGGGGAAGCTGGAGTTGAGTCGTGAGTCTTTAGTCACGACCCGGCCAGCAATTCATTCAGCACTTTGGGCAATTGGTGCTTATATCCTTTAATTTATAGCAGCTTCATCCGAAAATTTGCTTTTCTTGGCAGATAACGCGGATGATATGAACGTCTTGGTGATCGAATACGAAAAAGGGATGGTACAAAAGATCAAGGATTTGCTCCATGAAATTGATGAATCCATCCATGTAGTAGGAGTAACAGAAAATATGTTTGCGGCAGCAGAGTGGCTGACCCGCAATAAAATTCCTGATTTGATACTGGCTAATGAAGGTATGATTGCCGGCGTACAGAAAAAACGACGCGGTGATGTAAAAGCCATTGTCACTTTCTCCACCACTACTGAAGCATATAACTTTGAAGCATTCCGTTATAAAACCATCCGTCATATACTGAATGAGATCCCGGGCACTGAAGAAAGGTTGCTGAACTTCGATCAGTACTGGGGCAATGGCGGCAAGGCCGTTGCAGCAGGCAATTTCAAAGAAAGGTTCTTAGTTAAGCAAGGACAGAAACTTGTATCAATTCCCGTTAACCAGATCGCTTATTTTTTTTCGCAGGAACGTTTTATTTTCTTCAAAACATTCGACAACCAGAAGTTTCTACTGGAATACAGGATGGAACAACTGGAAAATATTTTATCGCCTGAATCTTTCTTCCGTATCAACCGCTCTTATATTGTATCCCTGCAAACAGTAAAAGAGATCCACTCCTATTTCGGTAATCGCTTAAAGCTTTATCTCTCTCCTGCGGCCGACAAAGAAGTGGTCGTAAGCAGAAAAAGAGTAACGGATTTTAAGGAATGGCTGGGAAAATGACCCGGCCATTTTTTGTAAACAGATCTGTATCCCCTGCTTTTTTCGTTCGTGCTTTATTTGTTGCATTTCATACACAAATCCGGTCAGTTGCTGCATTCCGGGTTGCAGCGCTCTTTTTACTTCCCTAGTTTGGTTTTGTAAACATCCAATACCAGTTGCCGGTGAGATCCGAATTTACCGGTGATGTCACACACCAAACACAATGTATGATGAAAAGCCACCTGCTCTTTCTTCTGCTATTACTTTGTTTGTCCACTCCTTGCTTCACTCAATGCCTAACGGCTCTGCCGCCGCCGGCCTGCAATGGTGCAGAGCCGGCTTTGGCGGATAATGAAACACTGAACACAGGCACCACCAAATGGTATTATGGGCCCACAGCAACTTTAAACAGCCTCACCCTCCAGGGAGGGACACTGGTTGTTTGCAGTGATCTTACCATCGATAAGTTTTACATGACAGGCGGTACGATATTCGTTCGCCCGGGCGCAAGATTTGTTATTGGTTCCGGTATTGGTTCAGGACTTACCCTGAATGGCAATTGCGCAATTTATAACTATGGTACAATGGATGTGCAGCGCAACCTCTCACTTGATAACGGTGCTACTGCAAGCACTCCCAATATTATTATCAATGCCACTTCTACATCCATCTTCCGCGTACCCTTTCAGTATTTCGTGATCAATAATGCTTATTCCTGGTTTGTGAATAATGGGCTGGCAGAATTTGGCGGTGTTATCACCGATCAGTACTCCTCACCCTCTTCTGTTTGCCTTGGCAGCGGAAGTGTAATGAGAATGAATATCCTGATCAATAAAACAAGTAACAGCTATGTTGTGCCGTCCGGTGCAGGGTGCGTATCTGTTGCACAGACTTCCATTTTCAACAACAGGCTGACCGGTAATACTAATTTATATGCTTGCCTTTCTGCCAGTCATAGTTCTTATTCAGGTTGTGGTGGCTGCCCGGCCAATAACTGGGGTGCTGCACAGGTAATGACAGGATGTGTTTCCTGCAATGTGCTTGGTGTGCTGGATATAAAGTTCATTGACCTCAGCGTTTCAGCCATTACCACGGGCAACAAACTGCAATGGGAAATAAAAGATGTATTGAAAACAGGCGCTTTCAGCATTGAAAGATCTGCAGACGGTATCCACTATTCGCCCATCGGCAATATGCCCGTTGCAGCAGGTATCACTGCTTCCTTTAACTATATTGATAAATCCCCTCTGACAGGATATAATTACTATATGATCAAATATATTCGTTCCGATAATACTACCATCAACAGTAAGGCCGTACGCGTTTCATCATTACCACAAAACGGTTTCATTATAAGCTCAATGCCTTTTGACCGCAGTTTTTCCATTTCATTTTCAAGAGAGATCGAGCCGGAAAAAGTGATCCTGACTGATATAATGGGCAGGAATATTAATATTAAATACACTGTTGAATCCTATACAAGATCGATGGAAGTGGAAGTGCTGGATGATATTGCGCCGGGCATATATATCGTCCATATCCGTTCTGATAAGAACACTATGGCAAAGACGATCTTAAAGAAATAATGATTTAGATGATAGAGGTATCGCAAAGATTACGCAAAGGACGCCACGTTGCACTCTTTGCACAATCTTTGCGATATTCTTACTACATCACTAACACATCTCCTTCAATCCATTCTTTTTAATACCGCATTTCCTACTGCGCAGTCAAGGCATTTACGCTGACTGCAATACTGGCTCTTCAGTTCAAGCAAGACTTGTGTATCGCGGGCTGTACGGCTCTTCATACCCAGTTGCTTATATCCTTCAATAATGGTATTGTATTCCGGGGGAAGATCTTCCAGCCATTGCAGCACTTTTTCTTTCAATGACTCTTCCTGGTGGAAATGCGCATACGTAAATAATATCGGGATGATCGTGTTGATGATAATTGAATCGGCCATCGTTGTTCCAAGCCTCTTCGGGCGGAATGAACCGGCCTCATTCAGGCGGTAATGATAATGCCAGTAATCGTTGGCTGTTACATCCAGCCATTGACGGATATCTTTTACATTCACGGCTTCTTTTACACGGGTGAATAAGTGAGTGGTTTGATGTACCAGCATAGCCAATTGGGCAAAGCGCACAGTAGGAAAATTAACCGGTCGCATCCGCAGAAAAACCGGCTGGCCATGAACAGGTTTCAACTGATATTTACGTCGGAGAAACTGATATTCCTTTTGCAGGAGAATGGCATAATCTTCCCCGTATCGTTCATTCAGCAAGCCCGCCTGCCCAAGCAGCAATGCTTCCAGTTGATGCAATTGATTTTTATGCCGTGCCAGCAAAGCCAGTGGAACAGACCGCGCTACTGCTTCAAAGAGGTCAGCGTTCAGGAGGCTGCCAAAGCTTCTTGCCAGCAGCCACCAGAATGTTTCTTCCCAATGAAAATTATTCTGGCGGAGAAGGGCACCGGTCATGCCTGTTTTCCGTAACAGGCGCTCTGCCAGCAACCGGTCTTTCCAGCTTTGCCAGGCAAGATCTTCAAGACTGGTGATCTTTTTCCCGCAGGGAATAAAAGCTGTTGACCGCAGCAATGATTGATAATGCTGCAGGAGCAGATGTGGTATGCGATGCTTTAATTCCAGCACAGGCAGGTCATTAACAGGACCGTCATCTTCCCACACCACGTGCAGTATCACGTTGCTGTAATGCGGATCATATTCATGAGCATGCTTATTCCAGTCAGACGTATGCAGGTGCAGTTCTACTGAACCAGACCAGGTGAATGGTCCGATCTTTACACGGGCATTAAAAAAATCAGGCCCCTGGTTGGTGTTATATATGCCGGGAGAGAATACATACACCGGCTCATTATTCACCGTGGTAAGATGATGCCGGTTGAAATGCTGGAACTGCCAGATATATTGTAATAATCTTTCCGTCATTGGGTCCCTTTTAAAGAGGGATCCAAAGTAGAAAGCCTGCCGGCTACGGCAATCGTTTTTACAACAGTTTATAAAGAGAAAATAACGGAGATCATTTGTATTTTTCCAGCTCTCTTACCACCCTGCTCACAGGAAGTCCCATCACATTATAGAAATCACCGGAAACGGACTGGATGCCTACCACGCCGATCCATTCCTGGATGGCATAAGCACCGGCTTTATCATAGGGTTTATATTTGTCAACATAGAATTCGATTTGTTGCCGGCTTAGTGAATGAAAATACACATCTGTGATATCGGCAAATGCTGTTTCTTTTTCACCCTGCCTGATCACGACACCTGTGATCACCCGGTGGCGGTTGCCCGACAGCCTGGAAAGGATACGGACCGCATCTTCCCGGTCGACCGGCTTACCGATTATTTGCTGCTCTAATACGACCACCGTATCTGCGGCTAAAACCACTTTGCCGGTTTCAACGGAGGATTGAACTGCCAGCGCTTTATTCCTTGCGATATGTACCGGCACTTCTTCTATAGGCAATGAATCGGGGTAGGTTTCCGCTGTTTCTTTCACTACTATTTCAAAAGGTATTTCTGCCCATTCCAGCAATTGCTTTCGCCGGGGCGATTGGGAAGCCAGGATGATCGGGTTCATATATAAAAGTAAAAAAAGATCATAGAAAGGATACCAGTAAACATCACTCCTTTAGTAAGCCTGCTCAAGCGATGATAATCGCTGATCTCTGTGGCTTTAAACAATCCAGAGAGAATATAAAGCAAGGGCAGGATGATAAACACCACGCAGTAAGCCACCGCCCACCACCATTGAAATTGTAATACATAAACCTGCACCACGGCAAGGATCACGATAAGGATGATCAGCCAGACAGCAATATAGACTTTTGACGTGTTTACACCCCATACAATCGGCATGGTACGGCAACCATAACGGGCATCCCCATCCCTGTCCTCGATATCTTTAATGGCTTCCCTGATCAAAGAAAGAATAAATGCAAAGCCTGCATAGAGAAAAGCAAAGCGGAACAGTTTGGATTGCCCGGGATGGTTTGCTCCAAATGCATCGACTACTGAAACCTTAGAAAAAAATATAATTAAAATGGTCCAGGCTGTCAGCAAAGAAATAAGCACATTCCCTATCAGCAATTTCCGTTTGAATGTGGTGGAGTAAAACCATAGTGTGAATACACATAGAATATTTGCAACTATCAGGTACCATTTTCCCAGTATTGGTAATGCTAACATGGTAAGAAGAACACCTGTGGCACTTAAGATAAAATGCCAGGCAATAGCCCAGCGGCGGCTGATAAATTTATCCACTACCAGGCGGCGTGGCTTATTCACCTCATCAATATTGATATCAAAATAATCGTTGATAATATAGCCTGCTGCTGCGATCAATACAGAAGCCGCTGCCAGTAAAAGAAAACTCCGGGTATCATGCGCAGGAATAGTGTCCTCATATAAAGGATAATAAATACATACCTGGAAAAGCACCTGCGTAAGCGCTATAAAAATGAGGTTTGGCAGGCGGACCAATCTCAAGAAAGCTGCAAACAAACTCATTCTTATTTTTTTTGAAAGATACATCACCTGCCTGAGGAATAAAACCCCTGCCGGCATGAATATGATCAACGGGAACTCACTTCTTCACTATGTTGCCAGTGGCCGCGCAGCTTCATTATCTTTTCGATAATTTCCCTTACACATCCTTCGCCTCCTTTGACAGGAGAAACATGGGAAGAAATTTCTTTTATTTCTGCAATAGCATCGGCCGGACAGGCTGCCAGTCCTGCAAAACGCATAGCATCCAGATCGGGCATATCATCGCCCATAAAAAGCAATTCTTCCCGCTGAAGCCCTTTAGCAGTCACATATTCTTCCAGCAAAACCTTTTTATCTCCAACACCCATATGCACTTCCGTAATGCCTAATTTATTTAAACGGTCAACTACCGGTGAAGCGGCTGCACCGGAAATGACCACTACACGATAGCCTTTTTTCACTGCCAATTGCAGGGCATACCCATCGCGGATGCTCATACGCCGCGCTTGCAAACCATTTTCTAATACGAGAATAGTGCCGTCTGTTAGTACTCCGTCTACATCAAAGACAAAAGTCGTGATCTTTTTTAACCGTTCGTTTATACTCATGATCTTACAAAAATAAATAACAGACAATACTTACTAAGATATTTCTCTCCTTCCCGTCCTTCCCGCCTTACCGGTAAAAATTTACCGGTAAGGCGGGAAGGACGGGAAGGGAGTGTTTATAACAAAGCTTGCTTTATTTATTAGTAGAATATGTTTAAACTAAGATTCCTGTTGTATACTGGATGTGAGCAGCAGGTAAATGTTTTTCAGTTCAGGGTGGGCAGATAGAATGGCCAGGTGTTTTTGGATCGTTGCTTCATCATGACGGATGGCAGGGCCTGTTTGTGCCTGTTTGGGCGACACTTCCTTAATGCGTGAAATAGTTTCATCGATCAGCGGAAGCAGTTGATTGAAAGCGATCCCTTCTTTTTTGCAATATTCTTCTGCCAGTGCCAGCAGATGGTTTACAAAATTATTGACGATCACTGCCGCCACATGCAGTTTTAACCGTTGCTCATCACCTGCCGGCACAGGCGGGTAATAAGATATGGAAAAGGCCAGTTGCTCCAGCTTTTGTTTGGCGGTCTTATCATGCCCATCCACATACACAGGGATATCCGGCAGGGTGCTCATTTCTTTCCGCAGGCTTTGCAAGGGATAAAAAACACCGTAATGTGCCGTTACAGGTTTCAAAACATCAGCAGGTACGGCCGCAGCCGTATGGGCCACCACTTTACCCGGCAGGCGAAGATCAGCAGCGATCTCTGCTACAGCATTGTCTGAAACTGCGATGATATATACATCCGCATTCTTGTTTAGCAGGGAGATATAGTTGGCAGACTCTGTATCCCATTCATAAGCCAGTTGAGTAGCAGCAGATGCATTCCGGCTCAGTATCTGCAGAATGGTATGACCAGCCTGTTTGAATTTTCTTCCCAGCACTGCGGCCGTATTCCCAGAGCCAATGATAACGATATCCATAGCCAAACCTGAAGTTTAAAGGGCTTTAAATAAATTTGTACCCGATGATGAAATTAGTGCAAAAAATCGCAGTGGGTTATATCCGGAAAAAATTCAGCCTGTTATCGGCTATTTCGCCCAGGAAGACTGCTGAACAGGCTTTTAAGTTATTCTCCACACCTCAACGCCGGACCCGTGGACCCTTACCGGCAATTTTCACTGAAGCGGAAAAACTGCATTTTGATTTCGAGGGCTATCACATTGCGGGCTATCGCTGGAATAAAGATACCGGCCGGAGGGTGCTGATCATCCATGGATTCGAATCGTCTGTCATCAATTTTGATCAGTACGTACAATCTCTTTTGCAAAAAGGGTATGAAGTGCTGGCTTTTGATGCTCCTGCACACGGACGCAGCAGCGGTAAACAGGTGAATGCGGTGGTCTTCAGTAATTTTATCCGGCATATTCACGAGCATTATGGCCCTGTTCATTCCTTTATGGCCCACTCCTTCGGCGGATTATGCCTTTGCATTGCACTTGCAGAAATGAAACCGGACAATAACCGCCGGATCGTGTTGATCGCACCGGCTACTGAAACAGCTACGGCCATCCGCCATTTTTTTCATTTTATCCGGCTGAAAAATGATAAGGCCAGGAAAGAGTTTGACAACATCATTACCCGCGTCGGCGGTCAGCCTGTGGCCTGGTTTTCGATAGGAAGAACGCTTGAGCAGATCCCGAACCCGGTCCTTTGGTTGCATGATGAAAATGATCAGATCACACCCCTGTCTGACGCTTTGAAGATCAAGGAAAGGAATTTACCGAATATCCGGTTTGTGATAACAAAAGGGCTCGGGCATAGCAGGATTTACAGGGATGAAGAAGTAAGAAAAGAAGTTGTCGGTTTTCTTTGAGTTCTGATGAGGACGTGGCCTCGTTGACCGAATGACGGTCAACGTTAAACAAACACTACCAGAAATATCCGGCAATCCACCACTCTCCTTATTTTTATCCTTGCTATGAGAGTTCCCCCATCCAAAAAGACCTATACTTATCTCGCACTCGGCGATTCTTATACCATTGGTGAGAAAGTAGCCGCAGAAGAAAATTTTCCTTCGCAGACCGCAAGCCTGTTGCACAAAAAAGGAAGAAAAATTGCAAAGCCAAGGATCATTGCCAAAACAGGCTGGACAACCGGGGAATTGCAGGCTGCGCTGAATAAAGCCCGGCTGAAAAAACAATATGATTTTGTTACCTTATTAATAGGTGTAAATAATCAATACCGCGGCCTGAAAGTAGTGGAGTATATCCCGGAGTTCGAGCATCTGTTAAGGCAAGCCATCAAACTGGCGGGCAATAACACCACGCATGTAGTAGTATTGTCTATTCCCGACTGGGGGGTAACACCTTTTGCAGAAGGCCGCGACCGCCAGCAAATAGCCACAGACATTGACGCCTATAATGCAGCCAACCAGTTGTTGGCAGAAAAATATAAAGTACATTATATTAATATTACCCCGGCCACCCGGAAAGCCTCAACTGACGCAAGCCTCCTGGCAGAAGATGGCCTGCATCCCTCCGGAAAAGCATATGCCGAATGGGCAGCGGAGGTCTGCCAGTACCTCCTGAGCGAAACAGAAAAATAACGTTGAAATGCGCAACATCACGCGTATCTTTCCCGTTTGTCCTGAACACAATTGCGCAAAAAAATGTTAAGACTGTACGAAGAAAAATTACAGGGCCCCTGAAATCCTTACCAGACAAGGGTTTGGGGCAACTAAAAAGTTTCCGGGTCTTAGCCGGAACAAACTTGTCTGAGGCGGTAAAAAGACATTCAAAAGTTGGTTTACGAAAAAATTTATTATTCTTGTTCTAACTTGCGGCCACTAAACAGTGGTTATTTTATTTAATTATGGTGTGAATATGGCGAAAAACCTATTGATTGTTGAGAGCCCTGCGAAAGCTAAAACGATTGAAAAGATCCTGGGAAAAGAATTCCAGGTAAAGAGCTGTTTCGGGCATATCCGGGACCTCGAAAAAGCCGGAATGGGTATTGATATTGAAAGAAATTACGCTCCAAGATATATAGTGCCGGATGATAAGGAAAAAGTGGTAAAAGAACTGAAAAGCCTGGCCCAAAAATCTGATGAAGTGTGGCTGGCTACGGATGAGGACCGTGAAGGGGAAGCTATCAGCTGGCATTTATGCGAGGTATTGGGGCTCGACCCCAAAACAACCAAGCGTATCGTTTTTCATGAGATCACCAAACCCGCTATTCAGGCTGCGGTGCAAAACCCGCGCAAGCTGGACATGAACCTGGTGATGGCACAACAGGCCCGCCGGATACTGGACCGTATTGTAGGATTTGAGCTCAGCCCTGTGCTCTGGCGCAAAATGAGCATGCGCAATAACCTCAGCGCCGGTCGTGTACAAAGCGTGGCCGTAAGGCTGATCGCAGAAAGAGAAAGGGAGATCAATGCATTTGTTCCTACCAGTTCCTTTAAGATAGAAGCACTGTTCACTGCCAAAGACCTGACCAATAAATCAGTCACTTTCACAGCAGAAGGAAAAAAACAATCCAAAGCAGAAGATGCGGAAGCTTTTCTGCAAAGCTGTGTCGGTGCCGGTTATAAGGTAACCGATATACAGGTAAAACCAGGAAAGCGCTCCCCTGCCCCTCCCTTCACCACTTCCACTTTGCAACAAGAAGCCTCCCGCAAGTTGGGATATGGTGTGTCGAGAACGATGCTGATCGCACAAAAACTTTACGAGAATGGTTATATCACTTATATGCGTACAGACAGTGTGAACCTGAGCAATACCGCGCTTGGTGATATTACCAATACCGTAAAAGGAATGTATGGTGATAAATACCACCAGTTCCGCAAATACAAAAACAAGAACGAAAGCGCACAGGAAGCACACGAAGCTATCAGGCCTACTTACATGAACAATACTACCGTGGAAGAACCTGATTGGAAACGCCTTTATGAACTGATCTGGAAACGCACCATGGCCAGCCAGATGGCAGACGCAGAACTGGAAAAGACAACCGCAAAGATCGAGATCTCTACTAATAAGGAAGAGCTGACCGCTACCGGGGAAGTGCTGAAATTTGACGGCTTCCTGAAAGTGTACCGCGAAGACAAGGATGAAGATGAAGTGAATGATGACGACACACAGGAAGGCATGCTGCCTCCGCTGACCCCGGGCCAGCAACTGCCGCTGAAAGAAATGAAAGCGACAGAACGCTTCACCCGCCCGCTGCCCCGCTACACGGAAGCATCGCTGGTGAAAAAGCTGGAAGAACTGGGCATTGGCCGCCCTTCCACTTATGCACCTACCATTTCCACTATCCTGAAAAGAGGATACGTGGAGAAAAGAGATAAGGAAGGAGTGAAAAGGGATTTCCGCGTGCTGTTGCTGAAAAATGATCAGCTCAGCAAAGTAACAGAACAGGAAAATACCGGTGCTGAGAAATCGAAGCTGTTCCCCTCCGATCTCGGGTTGGTAGTTACTGATTTTCTGAAGCAGTACTTTGACGATATCATGGACTATGGTTTCACGGCCAAAATTGAAGAAGAGTTTGACGAAGTGGCTGAAGGCAAGATGAAATGGAACAAGATGATCGACGAGTTCTACAGTCCCTTCAAAAAAGATGTAGACAACACGATTGAAACGGCCGAACGCATCAAAGGGGAAAGGGAACTGGGCACAGATCCCGAATCAGGAAAACCGGTTGTAGCACGTATGGGCCGCTACGGCCCCATGGTGCAGATCGGCAGCGCCGATGATGAAGACAAACCACGCTTCGCGAAAATACCGACCGGTCAAAGCATTGAGACCATCACCTATGATGAAGCAATGGAACTGTTCAAACTGCAGGGCACATTCGGTCAGTTTGAAGGCAAAGACATATCCGTGAACGTAGGCCGCTTCGGCCCTTATGTGAAATGGGGGGAAGAATATATTTCCATTCCCCGCGGCACTGATCTCGCTACTGTTGACCTTGACCGGGCCATTTCCCTGATCAAAGAGAAAAAACAGGCCGATGCTCCCGTAGGCTCTTACGATAGCAAACCCATCACCAAAGGCAAAGGAAGATTTGGTCCCTTTATCAAATGGGATGGAATGTTTATCAACGTACCAAAGCGCTACAATTTTGATGCATTGACCCAGGCAGATATGAACGAACTGATCGATGCCAAAGTAAAGAAAGAAGCCAACCGTTTTATACAAAGATGGGCAGATGAAAATATCGCGGTAGAAAATGGCCGCTGGGGCCCCTTTATCCGCTTTGGCAAAAAAATGCTGAAGCTCCCCAGGAAAGCTGATGACACAAAATATACAGCAGAAGAAGCAGCCGCCTTCACCCTGGATGATGTGAAAAAAATGATCGAGGCAGAGATACCAGGCGCATTTGCCAAAAAAGAAAAGAAACCTGCTGCAAAGAAAAAAGCAGCCCCCAAGAAAGCAGCTACCAAAAAAGCGGCAAAGAAAAAATAAGCGGCAACAGATCATATTTCCCACAAGGCAGGATCAATATTCTTCTTGTGGGATTTTTAATGCCTGTACTAAAAAATATATCTAGTGATGCTTTGTGGTCTTTGTTGTCTTGGTGGGCATTTATTTCCCACCAAGACAACAAAGACCACAAAGCATTTTATTATTCTGTGGGAATGCGATCAAACATTATTTTTACATAAATCTTATGTATATGGACCGCAGTTACTGGGAAAAGATAGCTCCTGATTATAATGAAGAGATTTTTGATGTGCTCCAACAGGATAAGAAAGGTTATATCAAAAAGGCCATCCACAAATTTGCTTCACCAAAAGCTTCTGTAATAGATATCGGTTGTGCAATTGGCAAATGGTTGCCCGTGTTGTCGCCCGCTTTCAAAAAAGTAATGGCCGTGGATATTTCTGCAAAAAATCTCACCATTGCAAAGAAGAATTTCCCTCAACTTCAGAATGTGGAATATAAACGCGCGGATATGTCGTCCGGCACTTCTTCCTTCTCCGGATTTGATATGGCACTTTGTGTAAATGCGATCCTCACAGATTCATTGAAGAAGCGTATTCATTTTTTCAGCAATATTCGCAAGAGCCTGAAGAAAGGCGGACACCTGGTGCTGGTAGTACCATCCCTGGAATCATGGTTGCTGACACGTATCATACAGAACCAATGGAAGATTGATAAGCGCCTCTTCAATACTTCCCTTTCAGAAGGAGAAGCAAAAAAAAGATATGCAGGCATTCAGCAGGGAAATGTGGAGATCGATAATGTTGCTACCAAACATTATCTCGGTGAAGAACTGGAATTATTGTTGAGCAAAGAAGGCTTTGAGGTAATACAAAAACAAAAGATCAATTACGACTGGCATACCGAATTTATTCAACCGCCCCACTGGTTAAAAGAACCCCGCCCCTGGGATTGGATGGTGGTAGCAAGAAAAATAAAATAGCCTTTACTTAGCTGTTGTTTACGCTCTCCTTTCCCCACCTGTGGAAAAGTTTAACTATTCCATTTCCTTTGCTTTGACCATATTGCATCATTGGAGAACACAAAGGAAATATCAGCCCTGCTTCACTTAATTGACGATCCCGACGAAGAAGTGTTTGATGCAGTTTCAGAAAAGATCGTTGGTTATGGAAAGCCTATCATTCCTAACCTGGAGCATTTATGGGAGACCACGCCCGATGAAGGCATACAGGAAAGGATTGAATTGCTGATCCATCGTCTTCACTATCATGATCTCACAGAAGATTTCCGTCAATGGAATGTATCCGGTCATCATGACCTCCTCCTGGGTTCTTTGCTCGTTTGCAAATTCCAATACCCCGAACTCACTACCACCCCTGTTTTGCAGGAAATAGAAAAGATACGCCGCAATATCTGGCTGGAATTAAATAATTATCTCACACCGCTTGAGCAGATCAATATTGTTACCAGCATTCTTTACAGCTATTATGGTTTAAAAGGCGGTGAAGTCAATTACAAAGAACCAAACGAATTCCTGCTGCATAAAACACTGGAAGCAAAACGCGGCAACCAGATCAGCAATGGCGTACTTTACCTGCTTCTTTGTGAACTGCTGGACATCCCCGTCAGGGCCATCAATATCCCCCGGCAAAGCATCATCGCTTATTTCAAGCCCGGTTACTCCCAGGAAAACCTCCCTGACCCACTCAGCATGATCGAGTTTTTTATCGACCCCACTTCCGGACAGGTATTCTCCCACCAGGATGTAGAAAACTATTTTAAACGCATTGCCGTACCTCCTGTTTCTTCCTACTTCAAACCACGGAAAAACAAGCAGGTGATACAGCAATTACTGGAAGAATTCAGCAAGTGCTTTACTGGTCAGCTTGATGCATATAAACAAAAAGAGCTGACCGAACTGGCAGCTCTTCTGGATTAATGATTTCTGATTCAACTACAAACTCCATCCCTCACGATATTCCCTCTTCACAAACTGATTCGCTTCGTCAAAGTTGGTGATCTTCATATTCTTTGCATCCCACAACAATCTCTTTCTGCCAAGGTATTTATCATCCCATCCTTTGAGTTTGGGATTAAGCATCATCCAACTGCGGATGGCAAGGTTGCCCATCAGGATACTTTCGGTAAATGGCCCTGCATATTCAAATGGAGAACTTGTTTCGCCTTTGCCATAACCGGCTATGCAGGCGTTCACCCATTGGAGATAGTGTCCTTCCGGAACCCGTTTGATGGTTTCCTTTGGCATTTTCTTTTCTTTCATGAGCCTGGTCGGCAGCAGGCGCGGATTTGCGCCATAGCAATCCATCAGCAGTTTCCCCTTGGTACCAACTAACAACACACCTCCATCCCAGTTGCCAAAAGGTTCATCAGGCATTAATTCAGCAGGGCGTTCGGGCATCAGGCCGCCGTCATGCCAGGAGACTTTGATATTTCCTTTCTTATCTTTTCTGGGATAATTGAGATGGATGATGGAAGAAGGCGGGCAACTATCCACATAGTTCCCTTCTGCCCACATATCTTTCCAGATATTGGCCACGCTGCATTCCGCAGATTCAGGATAATCGATCGGAAGAATGCGGAAGATCGGGTCCATGATATGGCAGGCCATATCGCCCAGGGCGCCGGTACCAAAGGCCCACCAGCCACGCCAGTTGAAAGGCAGGTATGCCGGGTTATAATCGATCTTTTTAGCCGGGCCAAGCCAAAGGTCCCAATCCAGTTCTTTAGGCACTTCAAAGCTGCCTGTAGGCGTAGGGATGCCTTGCGGCCACACGGGGCGGTTGGTCCAGGCATGTGCTTCCGTTACGGTACCGATCATTCCGGCATCATAGATCTCTTTGGCTTTGCGCACACCGTCACCAGAACCACCCTGGTTGCCCATTTGCGTTACCACCTTATATTTCTTAGCCGCTTCGGTCAGCATCCTTGCTTCATAAATATCATGGGTGAGCGGTTTCTGCGTATACACGTGTTTGCCCAATTGCATGGCTGCGATCGTTGCTACAGCATGCGTATTATCGGGCGTGGAAATAGAACAAGCATCGATCGAGTTTTTCTCTTTGGCGAGCATTTCCCTGAAATCCTTGTAGAAACTGGCTTTCGGGAATCTCTCCCTTGTTTTCACTGCCTGCCTTTCATCCACATCACAAAGGGCTACAATGTTGACATAAGGGCTTTTTGCAAATTCCTGCAGATCGCCTGCGCCTTTTCCACCCGCACCGATACCTGCTATATTCAGCTTGTCACTTGGAGCAATAAAGCCTTTGCCACCCAGCACATGACGGGGAAGAATGAGCACGCCTGCGCCAACTACAGCCGTGTTACGGATAAAATCCCGGCGGGAAGCATCGTTCTTGTTCTTATTATTCATTTGTATATATTTTATTGCTTTTAGTTAAATGGAATGCCTCTTATTAACAGGCATTCATCAGGCAAAATTTTGGATTAAGGTAATAAAAAAGTTTATAGTTTATCCATCAGAAGAGGAGGTTTCGTATTATCTGTAAAATATTTTTTGGTTATTGCTAATTTTGTATAAGAAATATGCTCGAAATGATGAATTCCCCTATTACCTGGTCTGATTTTGAAAAGATCGATATGCGTGCAGGAACAATTATAGAAGTAAGTGATTTCCCTAAGGCCCGGAAGCCGGCCTTCAAACTGAAGATCGATTTTGGCAGCGAGATCGGTATTAAGCAATCATCTGCACAGATCACCCGGTTTTACAATAAAGAAAATCTATTGAACCGCCAGGTGATAGCCGTCGTGAACTTTCCACCCAAGCAGATCGCTGATTTTATGAGTGAATGCCTGGTGCTGGGAGTATATGATGAAAATAAGGACGTAATTTTATTACAGCCCGGGCAGCCAGCCTCAAACGGGATGAAGATTGGATAACAAATACACTACATATTATCAATCGCCGGTAGGATTGCTGAGGATATCAGGCACTCCGGATTTTATCAGCGAAGTTCATTTCATGAATGAAGCGCCGGAATCTATTTCCGCTAAGGAGGAACCACCGCCGATGCTGATACAATGCGTAGAACAACTTATCCAGTATTTCAACGGACAAAGAAGAGTATTTGAATTACCGCTTAACCAGCCCGGCACTCCTTTCCAGCAACAAACCTGGAACCTGCTTACCGGCATCCCATTTGGCAAAACCATCAGTTATCTCCAACTGGCAATAAAAACCGGTGACCCAAAAGCCACCCGTGCTGTGGCCAGTGCCAATGGCCGCAACAATATCGCGATCATTGTGCCCTGCCATCGCGTGATCGGTTCCAATCGGGAACTTATAGGCTATGGCGGTGGATTATGGAGAAAGAAATGGTTGCTGGAACATGAAACGAAGATCATGTATGGCGTGCAAACACTGTTCTGATCAACTCAGCTCAGCTCTTTATCGGTGAAGGCGAAGGGCAATAATTTTGATACACTCTCCACTATAATGATCTCTCCGCTTTGTCCGCTAAGAATAACGCGCAAAGGTTTACCTCCACGGCTTTCATATTCCAGCAAAGCCTGACGGCACATGCCACAGGGAGAGATAGGATGAATGCTTTCCCCTTTCTCATTATCATAACTGATAGCGATGGTATCTATTGCAATGCCGGGAAACAAAGTTGCTGCGGTAGAAAGTAATGAACGCTCCGCACATATACCCACCGGGAAAGAAGCGTTCTCCTGGTTGGTGCCTGTAACTACTCCCTTTTCCGTACGCGCTGCTGCACCAACACGGAAGCGGGAATAAGGAGCATAAGCTTGCTTTGTGATAGTTCTTGCAGTGGTCAGCAGTTCTGCATCTTCTTTACTGAGCTCACTCATATCCTGGTAAACCTGGTACTCGATTTCAATTTTCTTCTCCTTCATAATAAATCCTTGTGAGACAAAAATGCCCCGGTCAGTTCCGGGGCATCTAAAGTTAGTTTATTTTTATTTCACGATATTAAACAACCGTTTCCAGCGGGGTCCTCCCTCCCAACTAAACCAGATCATCCAGGCTTTTCCCACAATCATGTTCTCCGGCACAAATCCCCAGTAACGGCTATCCTGTGAGCCCTGGCGGTTATCACCCATCATCCAGTAATAATCCATTTTGAAGGTATAGCTATTGGTTTCTGCTCCATTCAGGAAATACTTGCCATTCTTTTCCTGCAGGTCATTATGCTCATAAATACGGATCGCCCTTTCGTAGATATTAAAATTCTCGGGGGTCAGTTGAACTGTTGCTCCTTTTTTAGGGATCCATACAGGCCCGAAATTATCCCTCGACCACCTGTGAAGAGTGTCATAAGGGAATACATCACCTGCTGCATAACCATACTGCGTATCGGGCACAATGCTTTTGGCCAGGCCATTCTTCAGCATCTGTTCTTTGGCCTTGTAAGTAAGCAGCATTTTATATTCATTAGGCCGGCCTGTAGCACTGTATTCTCCTTTATCAAAGTCAACGTCGTATTCATTCTTCATCATATCCATATCCAGTGCCGGGGCTGTTACCGTTACGATATAATTCAATTCAGAATAAGGAGGCGGGTCTTGCTTCACACCATTGGTATACACCACATCGTCTTTTACCTCGATAGTATCGCCAGACACACCAACACAGCGTTTGATATAGTTATCTGTCTTATCCACCGGATGCGATACAACCGGGAAGTTCTGGCGATCGGCCAGTACCATCTGGTCTTCCCGTGATCCGAGCGCTGCCCTTCTTTTTATATCAATGTAGGGGTTGTATGATTCAAAGCCTTCGGCATGGATCACAGTATCACCCGCAGGAAAATTGAACACTACCACATCCCCTCTTTTGGGAGCGCTCGCAAACCAACGGATATAAGGCAGCTTTATCAGCTCCGAATAAGACTTGCCATTGGTAACAGGCATGTAGTTATGAACAAAAGGAACCGACAGGGGTGTGTTGGGAATACGGGGGCCGTAACTCAGTTTACTTACAAAAAGAAAATCCTTTACCAGCAAGGTTTTTTCCATCGAGCCGGAAGGGATAGTATAGGCTTCAAAAATAAAAGTGCGGATCAGCGTAGCAGCTACTACAGCAAAGATGGCAGCATCTACCCATTCCCTCCAGGCAGCTTTATGATATCTTTTTACAGCTTCGGGGCCTACAAAACGGGTATCCTTTTGAGCAGCCAGCCAGGGAAAATAGAATGGCGCAAACAGGGCCGCCATTGTATGCTGACCGAATGAATACTTACCGAATACTTTAGCAAATTCAATAAAGATCCCTGGAGTAATGAACCATCCGACCACGGGAATGAATTGCCAGAACACCCAATGCTTGGGGCGTTGGGCTATTTCCTGCATCACCCAGGTGTTATAAAACGGAACGTATGCTTTCCAGGAAGGCACTCCAGCTTTGGCAAACAATTTTGCCAGTCCGAATGATGGCAGAAATACAAGAAGGGTACCTATAAGATAAATGACCAGTAAATGTTGTAAAGGCATGAGCCTGATTTTATTTTAATCGGATAAAAGTATTACTTATAAGGCGTCGTTCAAACAGAAACTTTTGCTAATATGGATAAGTGGTCAGCGGGGCATTACATAGCTTTTCACATCGTCGCCGGTGATATTCTTGGACGATAAGATGACGAGGCGCTCTACTACGTTGCGCAACTCACGGATATTCCCCGTCCAGTTATATTCCTGCAAGAGCTTCAATGCATCTTCGTCTATACCTTTTTTAACAATTCCATAATCGGCACAGATATCTTCGAGGAACTGGTCAACCAGCACAGGTATATCATCCCGCCTGTCGTTGAGGGAAGGAACATGAATAAGGATCACGCTCAAACGGTGATAGAGGTCGAGGCGGAAAGCTTTTGCATCCACTTCCTTTAAAAGATCTTTATTGGTAGCAGCGATCACTCTTACATCCACGTTGATGTCTTTATCCGCACCAACACGGGTGATCTTGCCTTCCTGCAGGGCGCGCAGCACTTTTGCCTGGGCGCTAAGGCTCATATCGCCGATCTCATCCAGGAAAAGAGTGCCTCCGTTGGCCTGTTCAAATTTTCCTATCCGTTGTTTGATCGCAGAAGTGAAAGATCCTTTTTCGTGGCCAAACAGTTCGCTTTCGATCAGTTCGGTAGGAATAGCAGCACAGTTTACTTCCACCAATGGCCCGGTGTTGCGATTGCTTTTTTCATGCACCCAACGGGCTACCAGTTCCTTCCCCACCCCGTTTTCACCGGTGATAAGGATGCGGGCATCAGTTGGTGCAACTTTATCGATAGTGTCTTTTATTTTTTGCATGGGTGCAGAACTGCCGATCATTTCCTGCACGCGGCTCACTTTGCGTTTCAGCACTTTGGTTTCCGTTACCAGGCTGGTGCGTTCCATGGCATTGCGGATGGTGATCAGCAAGCGGTTCAGATCAGGCGGTTTCGAGATATAGTCGTAAGCACCTTTTTTTACAGCTTCCACGGCAGTTTCGATATTGCCGTGCCCGGATATCATGATAATGGGAATATCAGGATTGATCTCGCTGGCTTTCTGCAGGAATTCGATCCCGTCCAGCTTGGGCATTTTTATATCACATAGAACGAGGTCGAAGGTTTTTTCCTTGAATTTTTTCAGTCCTTCTTCACCATCGGATGCTTCATCCAGTTTATAGCCTTCAAACGAGAGTATTTCGGTCAAAGTCTTGCGGATCGCCTTTTCATCATCAATGATCAGTATATCAGCCATTAAATCAGGTTTAGGCGCAAAAATATGTATTTAAGGGAGAAAACGAGGAGGGGGCTAAAAGGGGCGTAAAAACAAAGAGGCCGGATAGAAATCCAGCCTCGTTTTTAAAATCCAATATCCTATGAAAAACCATTACAAAGATGCACTTTTAGATGCAAAACGCTGCATTATCTGAGAAAAAAATATTAAGCGTAAATCTACGATTTGTGAATAAACACGAAAAACCCGCTTATTATATTAACAAGCGGGCTAAAAGTCTATTAAAATTGTGGATAACCTACTTTTTCAGATACATTACTTCTTTCACTAATTTCACTGTTCTGCTCACGTCGGGCAAAGCAGCAGCAACCAGGTTTGGCGCATAGTGTAAAGGCGCATCAGCAGCCGTGATCCGGCGGATCGGTGCGTCCAGGTAATCAAATCCTTCTTTTTGTATACGGTAAGTGATTTCAGAAGAAACTGAAGCAAAAGGCCATTGTTCTTCCACGATCACGAGACGGTTGGTCTTCTTCACACTCTCCAGGATCGTTTTCCAGTCGAGCGGACGGATCGTTCTCAGATCGATCACTTCTGCGCTTATCCCTTCCTTCTCCAATTCAGCAGCAGCACCTAGGGCCACTTTCATCATTTTATTGAAAGAAACAATGGTCACGTCCCTGCCTGCTTTTTTCACATCGGCTTTACCAAGTTCGATATAGTATTCTTCCTCGGGGATTTCCATTTTATCACCATACATCTGCTCGCTTTCCATGAACATCACCGGATCTTCTTCATAACGGATAGCCTGTTTCAATAAACCCTTGGCATCATAACCATTGCTCGGCGATACGACTTTAATACCAGGGATATTTGCATATAATGCTTCGAAAGCAGTTGAGTGTTGGGCGCCTAACTGGCCGGCTGAGCCATTACCACCGCGGAAAACGATGGGGCAGGATATTTGTCCACCGCTCATTGCCAACATTTTGGAAGCTGTATTGAGAATTTGATCTAAGGCCAGTACAGCAAAGTTCCAGGTCATGAACTCTACGATGGGACGAAGGCCGTTTTGAGCAGCCCCCACGCCAACCGCTGTAAAACCCAGTTCTGCGATCGGTGTATCTATCACTCTTTTCGGACCAAATTCAGCCAGCATACCCTGGCTCACTTTATAAGCGCCATTATATTCTGCCACTTCTTCACCCATCAGGAAAACCCGGTCATCCCTTCTCATTTCTTCAGACATTGCTTCACGGAGAGCGTCACGAAATGCGATTGATCTTGCCATTTTATTCGGTTAATTTTTAAGAGGGGCAAAAATAAGCGAGATGGCCGATAAAACCTAAAATCAGCCGGTTAACCCATAGGGTTCGCTGGCAGCCATCAAACCACAAATCCCTATCAAGTATATTTGCTTATGTCTTCCACTCACTACCCTATCATCATTGTCGGCGGCGGTCCAATCGGCCTGGCTTGTGCGATCGCTGCGCAAAAAGCAGGTCTGCCTTATCTTATCCTCGAAAAAGGCAGTCTCGTGAATTCACTTTATCACTACCCGGTGAACATGACTTTTTTTTCCACTTCAGAAAGGCTGGAAATCGGGAATGTCCCGTTTGTGAGCAATAATCCCAAACCTACCCGCTCCGAAGCGTTGGAATATTACCGCCGGGTAACCAGCTCCTTTCACCTGAATATTCATTTGTTTGAAGAAGTATTATCGATTGATCGCCTTTCAGGGAATGCCGGCTTTGGCGTAAAGACCGGCAAGGCGCAATACACCGCCAATTACATTATCATAGCAACCGGCTTTTATGATATCCCCTACCGGTTGAATATTCCCGGTGAAGATCTTCCCAAAGTGACGCATTACTACAAAGACCCGAACTTTTATGCTTTCCAGAAAGTGTTAGTGATAGGCGCACAGAATTCCGCAGTGGATGCGGCATTGGAAACCTGGCGGAAAGGTGCTGAAGTTACAATGGTGATCAGAGGGGAAGAGATCGGCAAACGTGTGAAATACTGGGTGCGCCCTGATATCCTCAACCGCATACAGGAAGGCTCCATCAAAGCGCTTTATCATTCTTCTGTTACAGCTATCCGCGAACAGGAAGTGGATATTCAAACTCCGGATGGAATGATCACCATAGAAAATGATTGGGTGATCGCTGCTACAGGATACCAACCCAACCTGGATTTTCTCCGGAAAACCGGGATCAGGTTATCTGATGATGAAGTGATGTGCCCCTATATCCATGAAGAAACACATGAAACCAATGTACCGGGTATCTATCTCGCAGGAGTGATCTGCGGAGGAATGAATACGCACCGCCTGTTCATTGAAAACTCAAGAGAGCACGCAGACAAGATCATTCAGCATATCAGGAACAAACCGGGAAACTAGGCTTACAGCATTTCTATCACCATTGCAGAAGCACCGCCACCTCCATTGCAAATGCCTGCAGCTCCCAGTTTTGCTTTCTTTGTCTTCAATACATTGATCAGGGTAACAATGATCCTTGCTCCACTTGCACCAAGCGGATGCCCAATAGCCACTGCCCCACCATGCGCATTTACTTTTGCAGGATCGAGTTTCATGCGGCGGGTGTTCTCAATACCAACCACGCTGAAAGCTTCATTGAGTTCCCAGTAATCGATCTGTTCCATCTTCAAACCGGCTTTTGCTACAGCCTTTGGAACAGCTATGGAAGGAGTTGTAGTAAACCATTCAGGAGCCTGCTCTGCATCTGCATAAGCAAGAATGCGGGCAATAGGTTTAATGCCCAGTTCTTTCGCTTTATCTGCACTCATCAGCACAAGGGCCGCAGCTCCATCATTCAGGGTGGAAGCGTTGGCTGCTGTTACAGTACCGTCTTTCGCAAAAGAAGGACTTAGTGTAGGTATCTTTTCAAACTTTACATTATAGGGCTCTTCATCTTTTTCGACAGTAACCGGGTTACCTTTGCGCTGTGGTATTTCCACCGGTATCACTTCATCGGCAAACCAACCATTTTCCCAGGCTGCCTGACTGCGTTTATAGCTTTCAATAGCAAACGTGTCCTGCTCTTCGCGCGTGATGCCGCAGGTGCTGGCACAAAGCTCGGCAGCATTGCCCATGGCTTTGCCATCATATACATCCGTAAGGCCGTCTTTTGCCACTCCATCCACCAGCGATGCATCACCGTATTTATTACCCCAACGCATGGCCGGTGCATAAAAAGGTGTATTGCTCATGCTTTCCATTCCTCCTGCCACTACGATGTCTGCATCACCCAGCAAGATGCTTTGCGCAGCCAGTGCAATTGATTTCATACCGCTGGCACATACTTTATTGATGGTGGTGCAATTCACGTTATCAGGCAAGCCGGCAAACTTAGCAGCCTGCCTTGCAGGTGCCTGCCCAAGATTAGCCTGCAATACAGCACCCATTAAAACATCCTGTACCTGTTCCGACTTGATACCGGCTTTGGCAACAGCCGCTTTAATGGCAGCAGCACCTAATTGCGTGGCAGATAAAGCTTTTAATGCACCTCCAAAACTTCCGATTGGCGTACGGACGGCGGAAACGATGACAACTTCTTTCATACGGTTAATTCAATTGAAGCGCAAAGATAACAAATGTTAGTTCAAGAGTAGCTTTATCTGGAAATAAGCACAGTGCCTTTCAACAGGTTTCCCCCATCCTTCAGGTCCAGCATATACACGTACACTCCCACCGGCAATGGCTGTCCTTTAAAACGGCCATCCCAATGCACATTGGCTTTTCTCGCCTGGAATACAGGATGCCCATACCGGTCATAAACAGAAAGTTCAAAATTGGGATAAGCACTTAATGCAGGTATATACCAGGTGTCGTTGATGCCATCACCATTTGGCGTGAAAGCATTAGGGATAAATACATCTTTATAAACAAAAACCTTTACCGAGTCCGTTGCTTCACCGCATCCATCGTTGGAAGTAACTGTAAGGATATACGTAGTATCATGCGGAGGCGTGATCACGGGTTGTAAAACCAAAGGATTATTAATATACAATGCAGGCGTCCAGAGATAGCTTAAATTTTGTCCGGTTGCATTGGCCATTAATTGTACAGAAGTTCCCTGCACGATCCATTTATCACCACCGGCATCCGCTGTAGGTTTATTGATCACATTGATCTTTACCTCAGCAGTGTCCCTGCAGCTGAATTGATTGGACACGATCACTTCATATACAGAACTGATCACCGGTTTCGCTAACGGATTTGCAATATCTGCTGCAGACAAACCCGTTGCCGGTTTCCATTCATAACCCAATCCGCCTTGTGCTGTTAACTGTATACTGCGTCCTTCGCAAATAGTTGTTTCGGAAAGCCCTACCGTAGCAACAGGATTTGGATTAACAGTTGCTATGATGGAGCCATCCGTTGTGCAACCTGCATCATTGCTTACCGTAACAAAATACTCACCCCCCTGTGCCAGCTGCACATGGTCCAGCGTAACAGCAGCCTGGGTTGATTGAAAACCAGCCGGGCCTGTCCATTGATATTGCGTACCATCCGCAGCGTTTAACTGCAGCGTGGCATTTTCACAAACAGGCGCATTTGTTTTCAGATCAATAACCGGATAGGTCGCCACCCGTACACTCAGCACTCCTGAAGCTACACGGCATTGTGGTGAGCCCAGGTTGCCATCTTCAGCGGCTGTAAGCCTGTATACATACATGCCCGGGGCTGTCGCGGCAGGAAAATTGCGTACCAATGTAGTGCTGTTGGCGCCAGGAATATCCGTCCAGTCACTTCCATTGATCCTTTGCTGCCATTGAAAAGAAGGATTATTGAACCCGGCAGATACGGTGCAGGTAAATTCAAATTGACCCGCAGTTCCTTCACACAGGTTCACATTGGAAGAAGTGTTACCCGTAATCACCGGTATAAGTTTAGGGCCACAGGGCCGGAAGGTAATATCGTCCAGCGCAATATCATTTCCACAGCCACCCTGCGCATTATTGAAAATGCGAAGCACCACATCCTGCACATTGGAAGGTGTTGTGAAAAAGAAACCGAATTGCCTCCAGGCCGGGCTTGCCTGTTGCGGTATGTCATTTGTATTATAGGATTGCAATACCGTTCCGTCGGTCCTTTCAATGCTGAAAGTAAGATTAGGCTTTATTGGATTGGGGCTGCAGGAACCCAGTGTTTGCACATTCATCACCCAGGCAGCAAATTCGTAAGTAGTACCGCCACACAATCCCTTCACCGTATCAAGATAAAAAGCGCTGGGTTGATAAGATGCATTCACCAGCATGAAATATCCACCGGGATCGCCGGTATGGTCTGTCTGCAATGAATGCCAGCTATTACCAAAGCAGGCGGTTGTATTGCTTCGCACCGTATAAAAACCATCATTGGGACAGTCTGAAGCCACATATTGATAAGACGTAGTAGCAGCTTTCAATGGAGCACCGGGATTGGAGCCGGAACCAAACGTAATGTTTACGATAGGATCCCCAAGGCTACCCTGGCAAAGCTGGGCATCGGCCCGTGTATAAAAAAACAGTATCAGGAGAATTATCCCGGCAAAATTCCTCATCGGCAGAAAATATCCTTTTTAGACACCGAAAGTAGAGAGATTGTACCAAAACCAAAAGAGGATAACAAATGCTTAGCAATGAAAAAGCATCTAATTTATATGTACTTTGCGATCACCGGCTGCATCCGTTATCTGTATTATGAATAAACGTCTTATCCTTATCACATTGATGCTGGGCACTTCGATGGCTGCAATTGACAGCAGCATCGTGAACGTATCGCTTCCGGTAATACGCGCTCATTTCAATGTGGAAGTAGAGAATGTGCAATGGGTGGTCACAGCTTATATGATATCCTTCTGCCTTTTTATTCCTTTAACAAGCTGGTTAAAAAACAGGATCGGTTATTTTTATCTTTATACAGGTTGCGTCACGGTATTTACGATCGGGTCGCTGCTTTGCAGCCTTTCATTCAATCTTGAAATGCTGGTAACGGCCCGGGTGATCCAGGCAATTGGCGGGGGAGCCATGTCTCCTACCTCCCTGGCAATATTAAGCGATACATTTCCCAAAGAAGAAAGAGGATCAGCTATTGGATGGTGGGGCATCGGTAATATCATGGGCCCTGCATTAGGGCCAACACTGGGTGGTGTTCTCACCCATTATTTTGGATGGCCTTCGGTTTTTTACATCAATATCCCGATCGGCCTGCTGACGCTCTGGATGAATTTCCGCTACCTGGGTTTTCTGAAGAAACAACCACTGTATAATCCACGCTTTGATGCAACAGGTTTCACATTCTTTTCCCTTTTTATCGTAGCGGTGCAATACACTACTTCCGTTATCGCCAAAAAAGGCTTGAGCTCAATTGAATTTTTGGCAGGGTTGCTGGCCTGCATTTCATGTTTCGGTCTTTTCCTCCGTTCCTCCCGGAAGCCTCAACCATTGCTCGATCTTAGCGTGTTCCGCTCTGCAACATTCAACAGGGCTGCCATTGTAGTGGTGATCCGCTCCATTGCTTTATTTGGCGGTATGTTCTTTATTCCTTTTTTATTGCAGGGGCAGGTTGGCTTTACAGAAATACAATCAGGGCTGCTGATGTTGCCCAATGCGCTGATGATGCTGGTTACACGGCCCTACGCAGGAAAGATGGCCGATAAAGGTTTAACAAGAAACATATCCGTAGCCGGCATCCTTATTGTTTCTATTTCCTTCGTGTTCTTCTCGCGTGTTGATCCGGGCACTTCTATTGGCTTTATCATCGCTGCCATGATGATCCGGGGGTTTGGCATGGGTTTACTGGTAGCACCTGTCTCCACTGCACTGCTGAATGCTGTCGGCCCTTTGCAAACCGCAACAGCCACTTCCATGAACAGCCTTTTACAACAATTAGGCGGCTCCGTCGGCATTGCAATCAGCAGCGTCGTACATACTTTCATCTACACATACTACGAAAACAAAAATCATCCTCCTGAAATGGCCGAGCATTTTGCTCTGCAATGGGGATTCCTCTTTACCTCCTGCCTCATTCTACTCGCACTGATACCCGCCCTAAAACTTCCCGAAAAATCCATACTCCGTACAAATCGCAAAGAGATACCAATGGAAGAGTAACCGGCTGCCGACTCAACCTACCACCCTATCCCATAATCTTCCCCATGATTGCTTGATCCGCCCCAAAAGCTGCCATGTTTCCAGTCAAAGAAAATAGCATTGATCGGTCCGCTGGTGCGGTCATCAAAACGAAGTGTATACCCCAGCTTCTTTAATTCTTCTCTCACTTTCTCCGGTGTTCTATCCTGCAACAATATACTTCCGGGCCTTGGCATGCGGTCTTCCCTTTTTGTGCCGCCAAGCGAAAGCCAAAGCTGGTTGGTATTGATATTGCCTGCCTCGGCCGCTTGTTGCACATTCATCCCAAACTCCACTACATTAAGAAAGAACTGCAACAGGTTTTGTTCCTGCGTATCACCACCCTGCACAGCAAAAGATAAAAATGGTTTGCCGTCTTTCATGGCCAGTGTTGGCGTTAAAGTAACACGCGGCCGTTTGCCCGGTGCTACCACATTGAAAGGATTGAGTTCTTCATCCAATACAAAACTTTGCATCCGCTGGCTCATGCCCACACCTGTGTTGCCTGCAATACAGGCCGGAACCCAACCACCGCTTGGCGTAATGGACACTACCCATCCATCTTTATCTGCTGCTTCCACACTGGTAGTGCCGCGCCATAGGCGGTCCATATATTCCTCATCTATTTTCTGAAAGGCTGTGCCATTGCGTATATCGTGGGAAGGCATAAAATTACCCGGGGCTTTTTTGCTGGTATCTATCGCAAAACCTCTTTTCTTCAGCAATGAGAGATAAGGATTGATCTTGCCTTCAAACGGATAAGGATCACCGGGCCCTGCTGTAGCATCGTTCTTTTCATAATTGATCAGTGCTGCCCTTTGTTTAGCGTATTCTTTACTCAGCAATCCTTTGATAGGTTCTGCAGGAGGGAAATAAGGATCGCCGTAATAAAAATCACGGTCAGCAAAGCTCAGGTTCATGGCCTGGTAAATTGTATGGATATAACGGCTGCTGTTATATCCCATGTTTTTCAGATCGAAATTTTCCAGGATATTCAATGCCTGCAGCATGGAGGCGCCTTGCGTCCATGAAGCGAGTTTGTATACGTCAATCCCTTTATAATTTACCTGTAGAGGTGTTTCCTCTATGGGCTTCCATTTGGCAAGGTCTTCGAGCGTGATCAGTCCGCCCTGCTCCTGGCATCCTCTTACAAATTCTTTGGCAATATCACCCTTGTAAAAACGATCATACGCTGCCATGATAGCCTGCTTGCGGGTTTTATGTTGCTTCAGTGCTTCCTGTTCTGTTTCCACCATTTTGGTGAGTGTCTGCAACAGATCTTTTTGTATAAAAATTTCTCCGGCCTCCGGTGCTTCCCTTTTTTCGCCGGCATGTGTCAGGAAAACTTTTTTGCTGTAAGGCCATTCTTTGATCCTTCCTTTACCACGCTCAATGCTATTAGCCGTTTGTGCTTCCATGGGGTAGCCAGCCGCCAATTGCATAGCCGGCGCCAGCACTTCTTTAAGACTCAGCGTGCCGTATTCTGCGAGCATATAACAAAGCCCTCCGGGTGTGCCGGGCGTTGTAGCAGCAAGAGGTCCATACTCCGGGGGAAACTGATAACCTTTGTTTTTAAAAAACTCCGGCGTAGCTCCTGTAGGCGCCACACCCATTGCATTAATGGCAATAACCTTTTTTGTTTTGGGATTATAGATGAGGGCCTGCGTTTCACCTCCCCAGCTCAATACATCCCACATGGTGCAGGTAGCGGCCAGCATGGCACAGGCAGCATCCACCGCATTACCGCCTTTTTGGAAGATCATGGAACCAGCCGTGGCAGCCAGCGGTTTACCGGTGATCGCCATCCAGTTCTTTCCGTGCAATACAGGTTTTTGCGTGGGTTGAGCAGATAATGCAGAAACTGTCATGATCATCAGCAGACAGAGAAGGAAATGTCTCATTGCAGATTGGTTTGTTTCTTAAAGATAAATTGGTTGGGTTGCAAAGTACTACTATTAGATGCCGGAGCGGTCAAAATCCTGTTGCCTGTTTTCCCCTTTTTGTGTAAATCGGCAATGGATATCCCTATGATAATCACTCTTCCATTCCCGGCATACTATTTTCTGGGGTTTATCTAAAATCAGATCATGAAAAAGAAACCTGTCAAAAAAACGAAAGAGATCACGATCGACCTGCCCGAAGTAAAAGATATTCCGGGGCAGGAACATGTAAGGCCTCCGCACATGCGCGAGATGATGGATAGTACGGCTTCTTCTGCCGATGAAGAGGGAGAAGGCCTGCTGGATGACCTGAATAAAGAAGATGAAGCTCTGACCGATGATAAGACCAACGTTACCCAAACCGAGCGGGACCTGATAAAGAAAACAGGCCGGCCTGTTACAGATGAAGACCGGGACTTACAGGAAATGGAATTGGATGAAACAGATGGTGAAGATCCGCTTAATGAAAAAGCAGATCCCAGGGATATGGGAGAAGATCTTGATGTGCCGGGTTCGGAATTGGATGATGACGATGAAGAATCGGGTGAAGAGGATGAAGAGAATAATACCTACAGCGGAAGGGATTAGCAATTTTTATTTTACTGCTGCCGGTTCTCATTCGAACGGCCTTTATTCTCCACAGCAGCAAGCGATAAAGGATACGCTGTTTCCACCTTCCCTTCAGAGATAACAAAAAAAGTTTGAACTGTTTGAATATTCGGTAAGGTCGAGAGCTTATTTAAAAGGAAGATATTATACTCATTCATATCCCTCAGTGCAATCTTCAACAGGTAATCGGCAGCACCGCTCATGTGATAGCACTCCATCACTTCGCGGAATTTACAAGCCTGTTCTTTAAATGCAATCAGCATACCTCTCGAATGTTCTTTCAAATGCACCTGCATAAAACCGATCAGTGATTTGTCGATCTTGGTCTTATTAAGGATCGCAACATATTTGCTGATCACTTCTTCCCTCTCAAGTCTTTTAATGCGTTCATAAACGGGCGTTACAGACTTTCCCAATTTATCTGCTATCTCCTTGGTGGTAAGACGGGCGTCCTGCTGCAAAAGGCGCAAGATCTGGATATCATCGGGCTGGAATTCATACGACATAAAGACAATTTTTCTATTATAAAGGCTATTCGGGGTTGAAAAAAGAAAAAATTCCTAAAAATTTAATATAAATCAGATTTATATACCAATATACTCAAATTTTATAGACAATTAAACGTAAATGGGTAATTTTTGTGAAGGATTGCTTATTACCCCACTAATCATTGCCTTATTATGAAAAATGAACGATTTATCCTGCCACTTGAGTTGGTACGGCTCTCAGACATAGCCCTTGTAGGCGGCAAATGCGCCTCCCTGGGTGAAATGATAGGAAATTTATCTGCCCTCGGCGTTCATATACCGGGCGGATTTGTTGTTACAACAGAAGCTTATTACCAGTTCCTGGAACAAAGCGGACTGGAACCAATGATCAAAGCAGAGATCGGCAAAATAGATTTTGATAATGTGGAAAGCCTTCGCCGTAGCGGCTCCAGGATCCGGCAGGCGATCAGCAATGCCAAATTCCCGCACGAACTCTCCTCTCTTATCATTGGCGCCTACGAAGCACTTTCAAAGAATTATGATCAGCAGGCTACCGATGTGGCAGTACGGTCATCAGCTACTTCTGAAGACCTGCCTGATGCCAGCTTTGCCGGCCAGCAGGAAACCTTTCTGAACGTTCGCGGGCCTGCAGCACTTATTGATGCTGTCCGTAATTGTTTCGCTTCTTTGTTTACCGACAGAGCGATCAGCTATCGCCACCAGTTCAATTTCGACATTTTTGATGTAGGACTTTCCGTATGTGTTCAAAAGATGGTGCGTTCTGACCTGGCAGTATCCGGCATTGCTTTTTCATTGGATACCGAAAGCGGTTTTAAAGACGTGGTCATCATCAATGCATCCTATGGCCTGGGCGAATTGATTGTACAGGGCGCCGTATCACCGGATGAATACATTGTATTTAAACCCACCAGGCATGCAGGATATAAATCCATCATTGAAAAAAAGATAGGCGCCAAAGACCGCATGATGATCTACGGAGATGATACAGATTCACGCACACGCCTGATCCCAACCGACAGGCAGCAACAGCATCGCTTTTGCTTAAACGATGAACAAATACTTCAACTGGCCGATTGGGTAGCTATCATAGAAGATTACTACTCTGAACATAAAGGACAGTGGTGCCCTATGGATGTGGAATGGGCCGTTGACGGCTTATCCAATCAACTTTATATTGTGCAGGCAAGACCAGAAACCATTCACTCCAGGAAAGAACGCATGAAACTGGTGGAATACGATATAAAATTGCAGGGACAAAAGCCTTTGCTAAAGGGAATAGCTGTAGGAAGTAAAGCCGCTTCAGGCAAGGTCAATATCATGTATTCACTGGACAAACGGGTGGAAGGAAATGAGTTTGAGCCGGGTAATGTTTTAGTTACGGACATGACCGACCCCGATTGGGAACCGATCATGAAAAAAGCTTCGGCTATCATCACCAACAAGGGCGGCCGCACATGCCATGCAGCGATCGTTGCCCGCGAAATGGGTGTTCCGGCTATTGTCGGATGCGGTAATGCAACTGAGCTTTTAGCCGACGGCCAACTGGTTACTGTCAACTGTGCAGAAGGTGAAGAAGGTTCCGTGTATGAGGGCCTTTTGGAAATAAACATCAAGGAAACGGACATCGACGATCTTCCTCAAACACAAACACCGCTGATGCTGAATGTTGGTTCTCCGGCTTCTGCATTCCAGTCGGCCATATTACCACACAAAGGAGTTGGCCTGGCCCGTGAAGAGTTTATCATCAATAATTATATACAGGCTCATCCCCTCGCCCTTCTGCGGCATAAAGAATGTAATGACAAAAATTTAACCGAAGCCATTCAGCAACTCACTAAAGGCTTTGCTGATGAAGAAACATACTTTATTCAAAAGCTTGCATTTGGCATTGCAAAAATTGCAGCGGCTTTTTATCCAGAGAAAGTAATCGTTCGTTTCAGCGATTTTAAAAGCAACGAATATTACAACCTGCTTGGTGGCAAATACTTTGAGCCAACAGAAGAAAATCCCATGATCGGATGGCGTGGCGCTTCAAGATACTATTCACCACAATACAAAGAGGCATTCGGTCTTGAATGCAAAGCGATCAGGCATGTTCGCGAAACATTGGGCTTAACGAATGTAACGGTCATGATCCCGTTCTGCCGTACAGTTGAAGAGCTGTTAAAGGTGCAGGACGTTATGAAGGAATTCGGATTGGTACGCGGAGAAAACGGGCTTGAGATCTTTTTAATGGCGGAACTGCCAAGCAATATCATCCTTGCGGAATCATTCGCTGAATACATAGATGGATTTTCCATTGGTTCAAATGACCTGACGCAATTGACCTTGGGTTTAGACCGGGATTCAAGCCTGGTAGCACATCTTTACAATGAGCGTAATGAATCGGTAAAAGGGCTGATCAGGCAACTTATCAGAACGGCAAAGGCTAAAGGGATCAAGGTAGGTATATGCGGGCAGGGGCCTTCGGATTTTCCGGACTTTGCTCAGTTCCTGGTTAAGGAAGGAATAGATAGTATATCAGTAACACCCGATTCACTGATAAAAACAACGAAAGCAATTTTTCAGATAGAACAGGCTGTGGAGCAACTGCTCCCGGATCCTGTTTAACTCTTGCTTTAGACATATTAACTGGTCGATAAAGGCCGGGAACCTGGTGTGCAAAACCTTGTGCAAATATAAATCCGTTGTAAAAGAATATTTACAACGGATTTATCGTAAGTGAACCCGCAGCACAAGATCTGACCCGTTTTTTAGTGGATTTAAAGTTGCTATGCCAGTTGTAAATATTTAAAGACAATCCCAACTACTTGCAAAGACTCTCCAGATGCCGAGGGATTGGTTTTCAACGAAATGCCCCCTGAAGCAGTAAAAGGCCCCGTTTTCCACAGCATTTTTTTTGAAAAATCATTAAAACTAATGATTGACTGCTTATCCCCATCGAAATATTTTGCCAAAGAAATTTAGCTTAAAAATGAAAATACTACTCTTTTTAATCTTTGCAGGCATCACCTTCACCGCTTTTGCGCAAAAGGAAAATTTTGATGTGATGAGCTTCACTCCTGTAAGAGACTGGAAAATGGAACGCTCTGATAACACCGTGAGCCTGACCGGGGTGAACGAAGCCAAAGGAACATTCTGCATCATTACCCTTTATAAATCTTTGAACGGAAGTACCAACAGCAAAACAAATTTTGGAACTGCCTGGCAAAAGCTCGTGCAGCAAAATTTTGGAGCGGGTAAGCCAAAAATGGGAGCTCCCGGAAAAGAAAACGGCTGGGAATTACAAAGCGGCTCAGCCAAATTTGAAAAAAGCGGAACAACAGGATTTGTCACGCTTATAACCGCCACTGCAAACAGCAAAATGGCGAATATGGTCATCCTCACCAATTCCGATGCGTACACGTCCCAGATCAACAGTTTCGTGGCTTCCATAGAACTGCAAAAAAAACCGGGAACAGCCGCAAATACAGCAACAAGCCCAACGGAGCAACCGCAAAACGGCAGTGTGGATGATTTACAATCAAATAATCATTCCATTTCGGGAGTATACATATTTAACGAGACAATGTCCTCGCCGACCTTTTATGCCTATACCCGCATGGCACTTTGCAGAGGCTACAGATTCAACGCAGACGGAACGTACAACTATTTTAACAACATGTATCTCAGAGGTAATCCTAAACTCACTTTTTCCTGGGAAACCGGCACTTATACCGTAAACGGCAACCAACTCACCATAAAACCCCTCAAAGGGCAAAACGAGGAATGGAGCAAAAAAGGCGAAGATGGATCCGGCGAAGAAAAATTTTTCGGAAAACGCCTCAGTATAACCACCCGGAAATTGGAAACCGTTACTTACACTTTTGAGAAAAAAACACTTCCGGGAGATAATAAGACGATTCATCTGCTCCTTAAATACGACAAAGAAACCATTCGGGATGCCGGATATACTTATGACAAAAATGCGAAGCTATGGCGGTATGGTGCGTATGAACCCGATGCATACCATATTCCTCCAGGGTTTAAATTTTAGAAATTGCCCGGGATAGGGTAAAACCCTTTCGAAAAATCAATGAAACAAATTAATTATCAAAGAAAAGGCAACAAAAGAAAAAAGGGGAATCGTCCGGGATTTTCTCCGTATTGGTTCGTGTCTCACAGGTCGTCTCCAAAATAAAAAAGCTTCATATCTCTATAAAGCTTCTCTCTGTGACCCCGCAGGGACTCGAACCCTGGACCTACTGATTAAGAGTCAGTAGCTCTACCAACTGAGCTACGGAGTCAGTTTGTAAAAAATGGGAGGCAAAGATGAAGATTTTTAAAGCGGTAGCCAAAAAAATCTACATCATTCAAATCCTAAAACCGCGTTAGCTTTGAAATAAGTTCATTTTTTAAATCAGCCACCCTTCCTTCCCCGCTACTGTCATTAACCAATATGACAATGGCTGTCTTATTATCAGGATAAAGATAACATAGCGAAGTGAACCCAAATCCGTCCCTGCCTGTATGCATAATAAAAGGCAACCCATTATCTTCCTTGTCCAGCATCCAGCTTAACCCCAAACTCATACCATCCGGTTTGGTAAAAGTAATTTTATGGCTCAGGTTAATTGCCGCATTTTTTCCGCTCAGGTTTGCTGCGGCATATTTAAGCATATCTGCCGGCGTCGAAATCATTGAAGGCGCTGCTCTGAAACCATTATCAGGGATAAAAGTTAATGCTTTGCCATTCTCATCATGACCGGCAATAAGTCGCTTTTCTTCTTTTGCATTCAGCTGAGGTTTGGTATCTGCCATTCCGAGTTCCTTTTTAAGGAACGAAGTAACAAGCTCATTGTAAGGTGTATGATAGACTCGCTGTAGAATAGCAATAAGCACCATCATTGCGTTTCCATTATAACGGTATTTGGTCCCTGGAACAGTGTCAAGCGCAAACCGGTGCATATCCTGGAACAAGCTATCAACCGTATAAACACGGTAAAATTCCCGGAATGCTTCGGGCTTCAATTTGGAGATACTGTCAAGATATATATCGTCATATTCCCTCGACATGGCTGGCAAAGCTGAAGTATGATTTGCCAGGTCCACCAGTCTAACAGGATGCCCCTGATATTGCAAATTAGGATAGTTACCGGGCAAATATTTCCGGATATCATCGGTCAGTTGCACTTTCTTTTCAATAACGGCCTGGGCAAGCATGATACCTGCAAAGGTTTTTGCGATTGAGCCTAAACCAAAGAAAGTTGTATTCCGGACTAAAGCGCCTGTCCCGCGATGAAAGCTATACTGATGCTTTACTCCATTTTTAATTATTCCAATAGACAGATCAACCGTTGCAGGAGATTGCATGTAATGCCCGGCTGCCCGCTGAACCAGGCTATCCAGCGGCGTTCTCAAAGGGTTATTGCTCTTGATTACAGATTGATCGGTTTGTTGCCCATTACAATACTGCGATAAAATTATAAATATGACAAGCGCCTTTAGGTAAATCGACTTCATAATGTACATAACAATATATAACTTAGAACAATGCTACATAAAACCCATCTTTTTTCAAAGTGGATTTAACTTTCAACTACCATTATTATGCAAGAAGACAGTTCACCCGTTATGAGCATTCACGGTTTTCGTCAGGGACAAATAGCCGGACGGGAAGAACTTTTATTTAACGAATTACATGGGGCGCGGCGGATAGAGAAACCCCATAAACATGACTTTTTTATCATCAACCTTTTTGACCGCGCAAAGGGAATACACAATATAGATTCGACAGACTACCCAATCGGCAACCACGAAGTGCATGTATTGTTTCCCGGGCAAATGCATAAATGGGATATCAAAGCCGGAACAAGAGGATATCAACTGATGATAGAGCAATCATTTTTTGAGCAGTTTGCTCCTTATTTCAGGTTCTCATTTACCAATTACCAAAATCATCCTGTTATCCGGCTGACTAAGAACGCTTTCAAGTTATTGCTCTACGAATTCAATGCAATCAAAGATGAATTGAAAAAAGAAGATTCATTGGTGCATTTGATCAGCGCACGTGCAGCCGTTATTGCTGCCATCGTAAGCCGGGAAGCGGAGAATGTTTTTACAGAATTTAAAGTTTATCAGTCAAACCCCAGGTTGGCCAGGTTCAATATGCTGATAGATAAATTTTTCAAGACACAGAAATTTGTCAGTTTTTATGCAGAAAAACTGCATGTCTCCGCCAACTATCTCAATATCCTTTGCAAAAAGAATTTGAAAGTATCTGCAACGCAGCTTATACAGCAGCGCGTATGTGTAGAAGCTAAAAGATTATTGCTGAGCACAGGCCTTTCCATTAAAGAGATCGCTTTTGAACTGGGCTTTGCAGATCATGCGTATTTCTCTAATTTTTTCAAGACCCAGACAGGACTCACTCCTACCGAATTCCGGGGAAAGTGATAAATTTTACAAGGAATGACATAAATTCTTTAGATGTCCAGGGCAGTTGACCGTTTAACTTTGTAAAAAAGTTACGTATGCAACATTCTGCCATATCGCGTAAAGGGTTTCTCAAAAATTCTGCATTGGGGCTTGCAGGGTTAACCTTTACTCCATCAGTATTACATGCACAATCCGGTAGTGCAACAGAAGACAGAAAGGATACAATGGCCAAAAATTATACACTAAAAAATGTCCGGCTGGAAACGGGTTTTGAATACGAGGGGGATGAAGTCATCGCTACCAGGACTGAACTTTTTTCTGTTGAAATAGAAAACGGCAAAATCAAAAAGATCGGCGCTAATCAACCTGGCGCAAAAGCCATTGACGCCAAAGGCATGTTGATGCTCCCATCATTTAAGGACATGCATATTCACCTGGATAAAACTTTTTATGGCGATAAATGGCAGGCTGTAAGAAGGAGGACCGGCGGCGTGAAAGGAATGATCGTGCTGGAACAAAAGATACTGCCGGATATGCTGAAAAATTCGACCTATAAAGCGGAAAAGATGATCGAATTGCTGCAATCCAGGGGTACATCATTTGCACGCAGCCACGTCAACATTGAACCGACGTCCAAGCTGGATTCCCTTAAACATCTTCAAAAAGCATTAGAAAATAAAAAGAACGTTTTCGGGGCTGAACTGGTGGCATTCCCGCAGCATGGCGTGTTTTATACAGATAGTGTTCCTTACCTGAAAGAAGCTGCTAAAACTGATATAGATTTTATCGGAGGCGTAGATCCTTATACTGTTGACGGGGCCATTGAAAAAACAATGGACTTCACCGTACAGTTAGCGCTTGACCACAATAAAGGCATCGATATTCATTTACACGAATCCGGCGATTCAGGATTAAAAACAGTGGAATATCTTATCAATAAAGTAAATGAAAATCCGGTACTGAAAGGGAAAACCTACCTGAGCCATTGTTTTGTCCTGGGAAGATTAGACAAACCCAAACAGGAAGAAATGGCTGAAAAGCTCAGTGCTGCCGAGATCGGTATTCTTTCCACTATACCCTTCGGAAGCCTGATCATGCCTATTCCCACATTAATGAAATACGGAGTGAAAGTAATGACCGGAAACGATAGCATTGTGGATCACTGGAACACTTTTGGCACAGGAGGCGTGCTGCATAAGGCAAACCTGGCGGCACAGTTATATGGGAATGTGACCGAATTCGGATTATCAAGGATCTTGAAACTGGCAACGGCAGGCCCACTGCCTTTGGATGATAAAGGTGTGCAACAATGGCCCAAAGCAGGCGATGATGCGGATCTGGTTTTTGTGGATGCAAGCTGTTCTGCTGAAGCTGTTTCACGGATCTCACCTGTAAAGTCCCTGGTATATAAAGGGAACATTGTTTTTTAAAGATCAAATCATATGAAAGCCATAATTTGTTTATTGACGTTGATGATTAGTGCGGTTTCCTGTCATTCAACGATAGAAAATACAAAAACAGAGAGGATGGAAAACCAGGATATTCTGAATTCAGTAAAGAAGAATGATATACAGGGCGTTTCAAAAGCTTTAGAAAGTGGCGTGGATGTAAATACAGCAGACAATAATAAACGCTCCTTATTATTGATCGCCACCGTTAATCAGCAAACAGAGATGGCAAGATTGCTGGTGAAACACGGCGCAAACGTCAATCACCAGGCCGACAACCTGGACAGTCCTTTTCTCTATGCAGGTGCAAGCGGGCAAACAGAACTGGTGCAGTTGTTCCTCGATCATGGAGCACGGTTCGATCTTTTCAACCGTTATAACGGAACAGCGCTTATCCCTGCCTGTGAGCGTGGGCATGTGGAAACTGTCAGATTACTAACTAATACCAAAGGGTTCCCGGTAGATCACGTCAACCGGTTGGGGTGGACCGCTCTGATGGAAGCTATCTTGCTGGGTGATGGGAGTAAAAAATATCAGCAGATTGTGCAGATACTCAAAGATGCGGGGGCCAAATTGGACATTCCTGATCATAATGGAGTAACGCCTCTGCAACACGCACAGTCCAAAGGGTTCAAAGAGATCGTAAACATACTGAGATCATAACTGATCCATTTAATCGCATTGACAGAAAAACCGGGTTTGTAAATAAAAAAGGTAGGATATCAGTTCCTGCCTTTTTATTTACCTCAAACTTGAATTATTTTGCTTATATGATACTTTTTATTTAGTTTAAAGCGCAGATCCTTCCGTGAGCACGTGAGCATTGATTAAAAATCCCTCCCCCCGCCATCAATCAGCAAAATTTTGTAGAAAGCTTTTAAGAGAATAAAAAAATCAAACAAGGGTTTTATGCGCCAACGCTACTTAACATTCATCTCCTTTTCGGTCCTTATTGCATGCAACAACAGTGACAGCAGCAAAGAAAACGGCTCAGCCAAAAAAGAACCGCAGGCTATCGGATGCTATAGTCCTAAAACAAATGATAAGGACTGGTATACTTCAGGAAAAAAAGCGCCAAAACTTGAAGGTTTAAGTGGTATTGATTTTAAGATCACCACTTCCAGTAAAGAAGCACAGGAATATTTTGCACAGGGAATGATGCTGGCCTATGGTTTTAACCATGCTGAAGCAGCAAGATCATTTTATGAAGCAACCCGTTTGGATTCCAACTGCGCCATGGCCTACTGGGGCTTTGCCTATGTATTAGGGCCTAACTACAATGCAGGGATGGAAGAAGATAATTTCCAACGCGCTTACGAAGCGGCCACAAAAGCAAAATCGCTTGCTAAAAATTGTACGCCAAAGGAAATAGCGATGATTGAGGCATTGAGTACGCGGTATGCGGCACAGCCACCTGCCGACCGTCGTCCATTGGATATCGCTTATGCTGCCGCTATGAAAAAGGTATTTAACCAATATCCCTCAGATCCTGATATCGGCGCATTGTATGCCGAAGCGATGATGAACTTGCATCCCTGGGATCTGTACGACAAAAAAACAAAGGCGCTAAAGCCATGGACTCCGGAGCTGATGGCAACATTAGAGCACCTGATGAAGATCAATCCAAAACACCCTGGCGCACATCATTTTTATATACATGCATTGGAAGCTTCTGCCACTCCTGAAAAAGCAATGGCCAGTGCAAACCTGCTGGAAACCCTGGTTCCCGGTTCCGGCCACCTGGTGCATATGCCTTCGCATATTTATATCAATACCGGCGATTACCATTTAGGTACGTTATCAAATATCAAGGCTGTAGAAATTGACAGCATTTACACCACAACCTGCCATGCGCAAGGCGCCTACCCTCTTGGATATTATCCTCACAATTATCATTTCCTTGCTGCAACAGCCGCCCTTGAAGGCAATTCAAAACTGGCGTGGGATGCAGCAAAGAAATTACAGGAACATGTTTCAGCAGACATTATGCGCGAACCCGGATGGGGAACATTGCAACATTATTATACCATTCCATGGTATATAGCCGTAAAATTCTCCATGTGGGATACTATTGCATCTATTACTCCCCCCGCAAAAGACCTGGTATATCCCCGTGCGGTCTGGCATTATGCCAGGGGCATGGCCTACCTGGGAAAGAATAATTTACCCGCTGCACAAAAAGAAATGGACAGCCTGAGCACACTGGCTGCCGACACCACACTTCGCGACGTGACCATTTGGAACATTAACACCACTGCAGATCTTGTACAGATCGCAACAAAAGTATTATCGGCCGGAATCGCAGTGAAACAGGGCCAATTCGATAAATCAGTTTCGCTATTGAAAGAAGCAATTGCTATGGAAGACGGCCTCAACTACAACGAACCGCCTGATTGGTTCTTCTCTATAAGGCATCATCTTGGCGCTGTATTGCTCAAAGCAGGGAAGTATGCTGAAGCAGAAAAAGTGTATGATCAGGACCTGAAGACCTGGCGCAGGAATGGCTGGGCATTGATAGGGTTGTATCATGCATTGGAGCAGCAGCATAAAAACAGCGAGGCAGAAAAAGCAAGATCAGCTTTTGAAGAAGCCTGGAAATATGCTGATGTAAAGATCCAGTCGTCATCAAGCATAGCAGAATAAGAAGAGCAGCGATTAAACGCTTAATAACTGTTTCACCACATGCCGGTAATTTTTACCTAAAGGCAATTCCTTTCCGTTTTTCAAACGGATCATATTCCCTTCTATGTAGTGAACAAATTTCTTGTGCAGGATATAGGATTTATGGATCCGTATAAACATATCTGCAGGTAATTGCTCTTCAAAACTGCTGAGGGTCCTGGGTGTAAGCAGGTACCGCTGCTCATCCCACACCTTTACGTAATTGCCCAGGCTTTCGAGATAATAGATCTGGTTCAACTGAAGCTGCACAAACCGCTTATCCGATTTAATATAGATATGTGCAGGTTCATTTTCCGTGGCAGCAGGAACCGGGGCAAAAGAAGTTCCGGCCTGGCTTTTCAGGGTATGCATGGCCAGCGCACGGTTTGCTGCTTTCAGAAAACGGTCAAAACGGAAAGGTTTTAGCAGGTAATCACAAACATCGAGATCAAAACTTTCCAGGGCATGCTCTTCGTATGCTGAAGTGATGATCACCAGCGGGCGTTGCTGCAATGCCTTCAGAAAATCAAGGCCGCTAAGCTTGGGCATGCGGATATCGAGGAAAATAAGGTCTACCGTATTCCTGCTGAGAAACTCCATGGCTTCCGTGGCACGATAGCATTGGCCGCTTTTTTCCAGGAATGGAACATCCTCCATGTATTTTAAGATAATATCATGGGCCAAAGGTTCATCATCAACGATCAGGCAACGCAAACTCATGAAAGGTCTATTTGGAGTTCAGCTTTAAATGTATGATTTTTTATACCGGCTTTTAATAAATGCCTACCAGGGTACAGGAGTTCCAATCTTTTTTGCAGGTTGCTTAAACCGATCCCCCTCTCCTTTTCATTTTCTTTTTCAAAAGAATTCACACAACTGAAAAAGAGCTTTTTTTCTGTAGCTTTTAAATGCATATGCAGGAAAGCACTCTCCTCTGCCGGCTCTATTCCATGCTTGAATGCATTCTCCACAAAAACGATCAGCAACAATGGAGCGATCTCCTGCTGTTCGTTCTCTATCTCTTTTTCAAATAAGAGTTGCAGGGGCTTTCTTAGCCGCATCTGTTGAAGCTCCATAAAATCTTCGATATATTTCAATTCATCACTAAGCTTTACTTTTTCTTCCTTTCCTTTATAGATCACATAACGCATCAGTTCAGATAATTGCAGAATGCTATCAGGCGTTTTATGCGACTGTTGCAAGCTCAATGCATAAAGATTATTCAGGGTATTGAATAAAAAATGCGGATTGATCTGCTGTTTTAGCAAATCAAGTTCTGCCTGGGCCTTTTCTTTCTCCAGCGATATGATCTGGTTATTTTGCTTTGTCCATTGCTGCGACAGCAATACCGGAAGGCTAAGCAGTATGATGGCAATAGCTGCCACTGCATTTTCCATCACAAAAGGATTGGACGGGAAGATCGGCCCCATTAATTTTTTGATCGGGAGTGATGTCAATAATTGCGCTACTACGGGATACAGGATCGCGACAATCGTCAGCATGCTCAGCAGGTAAACGATCAGTCCATATTGTTTCAACACTTTGGAAACAAGAAAACGGCTGTTGATCAGAAAGAATAAATAGCCTGCCAGGTACATTACCAGGAACTGTATTGTAAGACTCGCAAAAATTCCAAAATGTTCGATGATCTTTGAAGGCAAAAACCGGAAAGCGATCAGCAGGTTGCCATTGCGGTTATAGAGAGGGTCATCTATACTGGATGCAGCCATTGCTGATAAAGCCACAGATATTATCACGATGCTGATCAATATAGCTTTCTCCAATCCAAATCCCTGTACCCACTTTGCTTTAACTATTTTCCTTCGATAATATGTATTGACGAGTAAAAGCAGTTCAAGCGGGATGATGCAGGTGGCACAGGCCACAAAAAGCCAGGAGGGCGGGTTCTCAAATTCAGCTTTGGAACAGAAATAAGTGATCAGAGGTACCAATACACCAAAAAACAGCAGCCAACACACAAAATACTGCCTGCCCGTCAGCACCTGATTTAGCCTCTCTCTAAAACAGGCAAAACCGACGACCGGTACAAATACAATTCCCAGGACAGCCATTGTTCTAAAAAAGAGCGGCCAGTTGCCGGATGGCTCCTCCTGTGTATACCCGATAGCAATCCAAAGCCATAAGCCGGTAAAAAACCAGGCATCGCGTTGCCGCATCAGTTTATCAAAAAGCTTATTCATGAAATGGAGAAACAAATGGTTAAAAAAACAGCTTCCTGCCTGCTTCTTCAAAAAAGAATGACGAACGTATCGGTTTTAAGGATGTAGGTAAATGAAATAAAGATATAAGCAGGAATATCCATTGATCACCGTTTTCATTTCCTTTCTCATTAATAATTTATCGCCTTGTTGTGCGCCTCTATTTTGCGCCCGAAAATAAATGATCTATGCACACACTCGAAATTAAAAACCTTTGCAAAAGTTATACAAATGGGGTTAAAGCTCTCGATAATGTTTCCCTTACTATATCCAATGGCATGTTTGGGCTGCTTGGGCCAAATGGTGCCGGCAAATCTTCCCTGATGCGCACGCTTGCCACACTGCAACAACCTGATAGCGGGCAGGTGCTTTTTTCAGGAATGGATATACTCCGGCATCCGCAGCAATTGCGGGGACAATTGGGATATCTGCCGCAGGATTTTGGTGTTTATCCAAAAATATCCGCCACACAATTGCTCGATCACCTGGCTATACTGAAAGGGATACTGGATAAAAAAGAAAGGAAAGAACAGGTAATGGCTTTGCTGCAGCAAACCAATCTTTACACAGACCGCAAAAGAGCGGTAAGCACATTTTCAGGCGGCATGCGTCAACGTTTCGGTATTGCCCAGGCTTTATTAGGAAATCCCAAGCTGATCATCGTGGATGAACCTACTGCCGGGCTCGATCCTCTGGAACGTAACCGCTTTCATGATCTGCTGAGCGAGATCGGCGAAAACGTGGTGGTATTGCTTTCCACCCATATCGTGGAAGATGTGCATGATCTCTGTCCTGAAATGGCTGTGATGGCTTCAGGCAAAGTGATTTTGCAGGGCAAGCCTTCCCTACTTACAGAAAAGCTGAAAGGACTGGTTTGGCGCAAAACCATCTCCCGTAATGAGCTGGCACAGCACCAGGCAGAGTTTGATATTATATCCACCCGGCTCATTGGTGGTAAAGTGCAATTGCACGTATTGTCATCCATCAATCCCGGTACCGGGTTTGAACAATTCTACCCTGAACTGGAAGATGTATACTTCTCTGCTTTATTCGGAAGCCAGGCTTCCGGAAAAGGAGGTGCTGTATGCTAAGTTCTTTATTGCGGTTCGAATTGAAATATCACTTCAGGCAAATAACCTTTAAGATAGCAGCGATCATATTTTTTTTGCTTGGAATGATAGCAACCCGGGGCGGATTTGGCAATGAAGTTTATAAGAACAGCCCGTATGCTATTACCAATATAACCGGCCTGCTCTCGCTCTGCTCCATTTTTGCCGCCACGTTGTTTTGCGCCAGTGTGGTATTAAGGGATAGCCATTATAAAATGGATGCTATCATTTACAGCACTTCTGTAAAACGGTTTCCCTATTTTATGACAAAATTATCCGGTTTATTCATAGCCGTATTCCTTATTCTTTGCTTTACTACAGCAGGAGTATTTATCGGCTCTTTTATGCTACCTGAAGATGAGCTGGGAAAAACTGTCATTTATTATTTTATACAGCCGCTATTAACCTTCGGGGTGCCAAATGTATTTCTTAGTTGCGCACTGATCTTTTGCGTTGGGTTACTCACAGACAATGCCCGGGCTGTATATGCTGCAGGTGTATTGCTGTTTGTGCTCTATTGGGTAGGGTCAGTACTGGGCAATTCTCCACTGCTGGCCACTTCATCCCTCAATCCCGATGGACCTGGCACGCTCTCCTTACTGGCAGATCCTTTTGGGCTTTCGGCATTCTTCAGTGAAACCCGCTCCTGGACGGTGGCGCAAAAGAATGCCCACCTGTTTGCACTGGATGGGACTTTTCTTTTGAACCGCTTATTGTGGGCGGGCTTTGCTCTAGTGCTATTGATCCTCAGCTACCGGTTTTTCCGGTTTGAAGTAAAACTCCCTGCTGCAGGAAAAAACAAGCGCCCATTAAAAGCTGTTGCTGTAATTCCTTACAGAAGCATTGCTGTTGATCCGCAGGGATTGGCTTATTACTGGAAGGCCTTCTGCTCACAGCTAAAACTGGAAACCATTTCTGTATTCAGGCATATCCCGTTCATGGTAATGATGACCCTGTGGATTTTCATGTATGCCATGGAAACAAAAGATACTTTATTTGGCGGCCCTTACAGCATCCGGTCTTATCCTTCCACTTCCCTGTTATTGCAGGAGCTTCGCTCTATAAAACCAGCCATGCTCCTGATCATATTTTATGCAGCCGAGCTGATCTGGCGCGAACGGACGGTGAATATGCAGGCGCTTGTATATGGCACTCCGGTAAAGAATGTTGTGCCCTGGGCAGCAAAAACAGCCGCATTAGGGATATTGATCGCTGCAATCATTACAGCCAATATCGGTATTGGTATAGGTTTACAGCTAAGCAATGGATATACCCGGTTGGAGTTTCTGCGCTATGCAAGCCTCTATTATTACAGTGGTTTTCCGCTATTGCTCTTCGCCGTACTGGTTGTTTTCATTATGTCGCTTACTTCCAATAAATACCTGGGCATGCTGATCTGTTTGTTTATAACAGCCTTTCTCCTGTTCAGCCCGAGATTAGGGATAGATCATTATCTGCTTCGCTATGCTTCAGTGCCCGAACTTCTGTACTCGGCAATGAATGGATTTGGCCATTATGCCAGGGCTTTTAATTGGTACATGCTTTACTGGTCAGGCCTGGCCCTGATACTCTCGCTTGCAACAATCGCGCTGTGGCAAAACAGCCGTCAGCTAAACCTCCGGCTGCGGCTGAGTGCGACAGGCAGCCAATGGGGAAAGCCGGGAAAACTATTTTTATTGGCTGGAATACTGATCTGGACAGGTGCCGGCAGTTGGGTCTATTACCAAACAAATATTATCGGCAGATACAAAAACAAACTGGCACAGCAGGAATGGCAGTTGGAATATGAAAAAAAATATAAACAACTTGCAGATATTTATCAACCAGTGATCAAAGCCGTAAAAACAACAGTGGACCTGTATCCAGATCAACAAATGTATACAGTGAAAGGGACTTATCGTTTAAGAAATGAATCATCTGCTCCAATCACAGCTCTCTGGTTAGGTACTGATCCGGAAGTTTCTTCCGCCAGTTTTACAGTTCCATCATCTAAAGAAGGTGTTCAGGATAAACACTTCAATGAACAACGGTATGATCTCACCACACCTCTCCTGCCCGGCAAGGAAATGGAGATCCGGTTTTCCCTGCAGGCAATCCGTTCAGGGTTTATGCCATTCAATAATGAACATTCAGTAGTTGAAAACGGCTCTTATATCGAACTGGAGAAATATCTTCCTTTCCTGGGATATAACGACCGTTATGAATCAGATGACAAAACAGCCCGCAGGAAAAAAGGGTTACCTGAAACTCCTGCCCTGTCATCAGTTGATACCATTTATCACCTGGTAGATTATGAAACAATCATTTCTACTAAAGCAGATCAGCAAATAATAACAATCGGAGAATTGCAAAAACAATGGAAGGATGGAGACCGTCATTATTTTCATTATAAAACAACGCAGCCTTCCAATTTCATGTTTGCATTCAGCTCAGCAAAATATGCCAGTATAAAAGAAGAATATAAGGGCATTGCATTGAATATTTATTACCAACCCGGGCAAACCTATAATCTTCCGGCCATTATGCAGGGAATGAAAGATGCACTGGATTATAATACTGAACATTTCGGCCCATATCCATATAAGCAATTGGCCCTTGCCGAAATACCGCAGTACCGTGGTGCAGCCACCTCATATCCTGGTGCTATGTTCAGCGTAGAGAATATCAATTTCATGAGCAACTACAGCGATACCACTAAAGTGAACCAGGCTTATGCCATCACGGCACACGAGACCGCGCATCAATGGTGGGGAGCACGGTTTCAACCAGCCGCCGCCGCAGGTAATAAATTACTGACAGAATCATTGGCAAAATACATAGAAGACATCGTACTGGAACGCCGGTTCGGTAAAATGTATCTGCGTAATTATCTGCAAACAGACAACAGGCTATATTCCATCCTGCGCAGCATGTATGAAGATGAAATGCCATTGGATTCTGCAACCGGTCAGCCATTTGTGCATTACCAGAAAGGAAGTTTGGCTATGTATGCACTCAAGGAAAACCTGGGAGAAGAAAAACTGACCCATGCTTTACAAAGCCTTTGGACAAAACATGCTGCACCGGGCCCCAAAGCAAAACCGGAACACCTCAAGCAGGAGCTTTACAAGGATGCAAGCCCGGCTCAGGCAATATTGATCAATGAGCTGCTATCCAAAATGATTATCTGGTCAATGAAACTGTCCCTTATTGAATGCAAACAATTACCCGATGGCCGGTTTAGCCTGACTGTGCAGGTAAATATTGTCAAGAATAACGGCAGGTATCATTCTTTCAAACCGTTGCCCATTGATGATGATATCACAATTGCCGTTTTTGAGCAGCAACCTGAAGACTGGGGCCGCTATACACAACCTTTGCATTTACAAACCTATCATTTCACCAATGGTGAAACAAGGCTGACAATGATCGTGAACAAAAAACCGGCATCAGTGATAATCGACCCGTATGGATATATGCCGGAAGAGACCCAGCAGGATAATATCATAACCATCAAAAGCAAGAAATAAAGACATTAATAACGATCATGAGCTGTCGACAATCACTGACAGCTCATGATCTTTGCTTTATCAGATAGCAATGCCAAGATGTATCATGCCCCTGTCCTTTCCTTTCACTTTCCCTTCACCCAAACGCTGTGCTAAAGGCGTTTGAAAATTGATACCTGCGCTTATTCTTCCCCATGAGAACTCCGTCCCTAAGGTTCCCATCAGTGAATACCCGCCGGTTTCCCACACCTGCACGTCTTTCACTTTCCAATCTTTTCCGGCCATTTCATATAAAGCACCTGCATTGGGCGTAATGCTTATTTTATCCCCGATAGTAAATCGATGGTAAGCCAGCGTATTTAAAGTGAATTTATTGCCGTACTGGTAATCATATTTGTTCCTGGTATTCATTTTGTAGCCGGCATTCATATTGAGTCCCGTTTGCCCCAGCCGGATATCATACATCAGGTGAGCAGAGAAATCAGTGCTGCCTGTCCCCAACTGGAAGGTGTTCTGGGATGACTGCTGGATATTCTTATCTTCCGGGTTATATTCTCCCGAAGGGAGTTTTATACCTGCACCTATCCAAAGGGATTGCACCAGTTTATTATTTCCATCGTTTGTATTCCGGTTCAGCAACTGATAATAACCGATAACAGTAATATCTCCCAGCCCCTGATCAGCCAGGTGTTCCTGCTGATTTTTTCTTTGTATAAAATTAAAAGGGACAAATGCTGTTATCCTGAATCTTGATCCAATATTGGTTGCTCCCCATAATTCTGTGATGCGATAGGTCTCTGTTGTGGTAAGATAGTTAACCGTTCCGCCCGCTCCCAGGTGATGCTGGAGACTGTTTTGCTGGTAGCGCAATCCAAAAAACCGTTTTCTGAATTGCGGAAGCAGTCCCAGATAAGAGCCTCCTGCGCCGCTTCCGCAGATATCACAAGCCAATGAAGGAACGGAAGCCAGCACGATCAACAGGCTGTAAATCTTTTTCATCACTCTACAGTTTTAAAGGGTAAAGCAATACGAAGTTTTTCCCATTGCATGCTGATCTCACCAGCATGGTCTCCTGTGGAGCTTACTGCATACGTAAGCCTTTGCACCACCGGATTTTCCTTAGGAGTTACTGCAACTCTAACCAGGTCTTCCTTTTCTGAATATTCATCCGCCAGATGCTGCTCATACCGGCTATTGATAATAACTGTCCATTTTTCCTGACCCGGAATAGTGAATAGTGCATAGATGCCTTTGGGAATGGTTTTATCTCCAATGATCACGGGCTTGCTGAATTGTACAGTAGTTGCTTTATGAGCCCCTGTTACCCACACTTTATCATAGGCAACCAATCCTCCCCAGATAATCCTGTTCTTCACACCCGGCGATCCATATTCGATATGAACATGCGTTCCGTTGATTGTAGCCATAGCTGTGCGATGCGGGCTGCTTTTCATTGTATCTTCCCTGATCAATCCATTATTCACACTATCGGCATAATTAGCACTCTCTGCACTGTTCATATGCCCTGCATGAGAGTTATCTGTACGGGATTGGTCTTTATTATTATTGCAGCCGAATGCAAAAAGGATCAATGAAAGGGCCACTAATTTCGTTTTCATAAATTTTTGTTTTTTTACTGCTCTGCCAGCAGCGGGTTATTCAAAAAATTCCGGTCGCTTAGTGTTTTCAGAAATGCGATCAATTGTTGCTTCTCTTCATCCGTCAATAGTATTCCATCGGTAAGAAGCGGATCAAGATTGGGTGTATGCTGCACGTTATTCCGGTAATGGTCCAGCACTGCATCGAGGGTAATAAAGCGGCCATCGTGCATATAAGGCGCGGTAAATTCCAGGTTCCGCAGGCTCGGCACTTTGAACTTGTATTTATCCGCTTCATTCAGCGTTACCATATACCGGCCCTCATCGTTGTTCAACCCGATCGCAATACCATTGTTCCGGAAAGAATGATCGGTGAATAAAGGTTCTTTATGGCAGCCGCTGCATTTCTCCCTGAACAAGGCATAACCTTGTTGTTCTTCGGGAGTGAAAACAGCGCCGAGATTCGTTGTCACGCTATCATATTTTGATTGGCTGCTGATGCATAGCAACATGAATTGTGATAAAGCCTTCATCATCCTGGCTGTACTGATCTCTTCCGAACCAAATGCTTTTTTAAAGAGGCCGGGATATTGGGGATGCTGCCGCAGCTTGTTCAATACATTCTCTATTGTTTCATCCATTTCAACATGATTGGTGATAGGAGAAACAGGTTGCAGATCGAGATCGAACACGCCGCCATCCCAAAAGAACGAAGTCATCCAGGCCAGGTTCATAATGGGCGGAGAGTTCCGGCTGCCTAACCTGTCATCTATGCCATGGCTTACATCATGCCCATGATGCGTAAAAGAGGATGACTGGATATGACAGCTTCCGCAGGAAACCGTATTGTTCCGGGAAAGCCTTGGATCATAAAACAATTTACGTCCCAGTTCAAAACCTTCTTTTGTAATAGTATTATCGGCAAAGCGGTATACCGGCTCCGGAAAATTCACCGGCTTTTGAAAGCCGGTGAATCTCTCCATGATCTCCTTGCCACAGGAGATCAATAGCAGGAAGCCTGCGGAGAATAACAAAAATCGTTTGTTCATAACAACAGTTTAATTCTCTGTATGATCATGATAAAAAATATGAGCGTAATTATTTGCAATGTTCACGCTGTAGTCGCTGAACATAACAGTAGGATTTGCTGCAATGCTTAGTGTTGCAGGGCCATTAAAAACCTTCAGCACATCTACCATCAGGTGTATATTGGCAGTCCGCCCGGAACGCGCCTGCACAATGCCGGAAGCATTCAGGTCAAGTGTAACAGTTTTGATATTGTTGATCGTTGGTGCAGAATAACCGCCAAATCCTCCTATATGATAGCGGAATTTTCTTTGACCACTTGGGTCCAGTGGCGCTGATGGAGAAATACCTTCCATCCGGAAAAAGATATAACCGCTATTCCACCCCCAATACATTCCATTATCATGCCCTGCAGAAGGGTCCAGCACGCCGGTCCGTTTACTGATGTCCATCGTACTGCGAAGACTATCCACACCCACTACAAAACTAAGTTGGTTATAATCCCCTGCGGGAACTTTGATCTTTGCCAGCCTTGTTGCCGGATCATTTTCTTTTATCAGAAAATAGCTGCTGTCTTGCGGAACCGTATATACAGTTCCATCAGTTTTTCCAAGCCGGATATTGCTGATATAATATTGCAATAAAGAAATATTGAATTGCTCTCCTGCTGCATTGGTATAATTCACTGCATCAAGGAAAAGATTCTGCCCTCCAACGATATTGTCAAACTCTACAGTTACAGGAACGAGCTCTCCTGAAGGAGGATCATGGCTGTCTTTTTTACAGGAAGCATATAGCATAGTAGAACTTACTGCAACAAGCAGCAGGTTGAAATATATTTTCATACTGGTAATCTTACTTAATAATTGATAATAGTTTTTTGCACGAGGAATCATATCACTGTTTCTTATGAAAAAGCAATAGAAACCCTGACCTTCAGCCAGGTCAAAAAACAATGACAAAAGGATGAACAATGAATGATCAATCATTCACACGAATACGCACATAGTATGCGGTATCAGGCATTGGGAGGATGGAAGAAAGACGATGCCCGGTCAACAGGTGCTCCTGTATCGCCGGACTCGTATTCCCTTTCAACAGTTATGCAAATCTGTGGAACTGTAAGGAGAAAAGATGATTTGGAAGAGATCACTTCTGCTTTGGCAGCAAGTTTCATTTCAGGATACTGTTCCTGTTCTTTTTTCTGCTGCGCCTGTATCTTTTTCATCAACTGGCATTTACCATCACAATGCAGCATGGGCCTGTACTTGTTTTCACAGTTCCGCATGTATTCTGCTTTGTTGATGACATAGCCAACGTAATAAAAGCCCTGGTTGAAGGTTTGCCCAAGGAAGGCCAGGAGTAATATAGCAGCAGCTATCTTATGCACGGTGTTGCAAAAGTAGGACACAAACCCAAAGTATTCACAAATTGCCAATAAAATCTTTGCGGCTCTGCCGCGTATCGCCGAAATTTATGTTCATGATAAAGCAACAATGGCGGACGCCACCCAACTCTGATCACTACAGCAACGGCAAGTTCAGGAACCTCTCTCCCACTCCAACTTTGTCGAAAGATTCAAGCATGATAAGAGTTTTACTGGAAAGGGTCAATCGTCCGCGCGCTGCAATACCTGCTGTTCCTTTACCTACCATAAAAACCAATTTGCCTCATTTATTCTCAGATGCGCCTGCGATTGTCTGGTTCGGGCATTCCAGTTACCTTATCGTATGCAAAGGCGTAAGGATCCTTGTTGATCCCGTATTCAGTGGGCATGCAGCACCAATGCCGGGGTTGGTCACTGCATTCAAAGGTTCGGATATTTATACTGCAAATGATTTTCCTGCTATTGATTACCTTATCATCACCCACAATCATTATGATCATCTTGATAAAAAAACACTTGCATCGCTTTTGCCAAAGATCAAAAAGATCTATACCTCACTGGGGGTGGGAAAAGATATAGTCCGCTGTGCAGGAAATGATCTTCCGCCCATTACTGAAATGGATTGGTGGGAAACAGAACAATTACAACAAAGCATCTCACTCACGGCCACACCTGCCCGGCATTTTTCAGGACGAGGATTGGTACAGGCAACTTCCCTCTGGTCTTCCTTCGTACTTGATATATACGGCCACCGGATCTTTATTGGTGGCGATTCAGGCTATGATACGCATTTCAAACTTATCGGTGAAAAGTTTGGCCCATTTGATCTTGCCCTTTTGGAATGCGGGCAGTATAATCTTGCCTGGCATAATATTCATTTACTGCCTGAAGAAACTGCACAGGCGGCTGTTGATCTTAAAGCCAAAGTGCTGATGCCGGTACATTGGGCCAAGTTTGCCCTTGCCAATCACCCCTGGAATGAGCCTCCACGCCGCCTTACAGTAAAAGCAAAAGAATTGGGATTGCGGGTCACTACGCCCCTGATCGGGCAGGCCGTGATCATGCATCAGTTTTATCCAAACGAAAGCTGGTGGGAAGATTAAATAAAAGCAAAAGGCCACCGTTTTTCACGATGACCTTTTGAATCTTTTTCTGGACGGTAAAAAGATGAAGTTGACCGATAAAGATGGTTTTTTAGGATTTTATTGGAATCGGTTCTTCGGTTTGATATTGGATAGATTGATATAACAATCAATCAACTTCTGATGCAAACATAATGCGTTACGCATTGATTGCCAAGAGAAAATCTACCCTTTTTGAGTCGTAAAAGTACGATTTCCCGGCAGTCAAACGTTTGCACTGCAAAAAAATTTGTAATACCCGGCCCCCATTTTGATAACATCACTATATGGCATTAGCAACTTACCGTAAGAAAAGAAGTTTTTCCCATACACCTGAGCCAAGTGGCGGGAAACCTACAGGGCAGCAATTACGTTTCGTGGTGCAGAAACATGATGCTTCGCGGCTCCATTATGATTTCCGGCTGGAAATGGATGGGGTATTAAAAAGCTGGGCCGTACCCAAAGGCCCTTCCACTGATCCATCAGTAAAACGGCTCGCGATGATGGTGGAAGACCATCCATATGATTACCGCAATTTTGAAGGCATTATTCCCAAAGGTCAATATGGCGGAGGCACCGTCATTGTTTGGGATGAAGGCGTGTATGAGCCGGCTGAGGGTAAATTTTCTGATAAGCGCTCACAGGAAAAAAATCTTTTGAGTCAATTGCGCAAGGGAAAGATCGTGTTCATATTGAAGGGTAAAAAACTGAAAGGGGAATATGCATTGGTAAAATCATCTTACCAGGGAGAGAATTCCTGGCTACTGATGAAAGTAAAAGATGAATATGCCAGCATCACAGATATAACAAAGAAAGCCCGCTCAGTGATCTCCGGCAAAACGATCGCTGAAATGGAAAAGAAACCTGATAAAGTATATTCACAAAAAGATGTTTCACCACGGGCCACAGCTTCACCAAAAAAGAAGACTGCAAGAAAGAAAGCCTCCGTAAAAAGGAAGAAACCAACTGCAGGTAAAAGATCCCCTTTCCCCTCCTACACCACTCCCATGCTCGCTACCCTGGTAGATAAACCATTTGATGAGCCGGGATGGACCTATGAAATAAAATGGGATGGCTACCGCGCCCTTGCATTCATGAACGGGAAAAAGACATCCCTTATATCCAGGAATAATAAATCATTCAGTGAAAGGTTTTACCCGGTTTTTGAAGCTATCAAACAATGGGGATTGCATGCCGTGGTAGATGGTGAGATCGTTGTGATCAATGATAAAGGTGTAGCGGATTTCGGCAGCCTGCAAAACTGGCGGAGCGAAGCAGATGGTTCCCTTTTTTATTATGTGTTTGATATCCTTTGGCTGGATGGGTATGATCTTACCGGATTACCCTTGCAGGAACGAAGAGAGATACTAAAATCAAACCTGCCACAGGAAGAAGGTATTATCCGCATGAGTGAAAGTTTTGATACATCTGCTGAAGATCTGCTGAAAGCCGCAGGAAAAATGGGGATTGAAGGTATCATGGCAAAAAAAGCGGAAAGTTTGTATACTCCCGGCATCCGTACGCGCGAATGGTTGAAAATAAAGACCAACCTCCGGCATGAAGTGGTGATCGGTGGCTACACACGCAATGAAGGAACAAGCAAAGCATTCAGTTCATTATTGGTGGGTGTGTTTGAAAATGGGAAACTTCAATACACCGGCAAGATCGGCACTGGCTTCAACCAGGAACAGCAACAGAAAATGATGCACCTGTTCAAGCCATTGGTCACTAAAAAATCCCCTTTCAATACCGAACCGGATGTGAACAAGCCTTCCCGCTTCCGCCCCGATCCTCCACATGCAAAAGCCACCTGGCTGAAACCTAAACTGGTTTGTGAAGTAAGCTACCGTGAAGTGACCAGCGATGGAGTAATGCGCCATCCGTCTTTTGAAGGCATGCGGGACGATAAGAAGGCGACGGATGTGATAAGGGAAACTCCTATAAATGCGAATGATGCAAAGGGGAAGAGTAAAAGCGCGAATGATGCGAAGGGGAAGAGTGAGAGAAAAGGGAGAAAGGCTCCAGCCACGAATAATGCGAATAGCGCAACTAAAAGGGTCAATAAAAATAAACTGATGGCAAAAACCGGTTCCGGTGAACGTAAGACATTGCTCAACCCGAAAGACAAATCCCAGGTGCGGGAAGTGAGTGGGCATGAGTTACAGTTCACTAATCTCAGCAAGATCTACTGGCCGAAGGAGAAGATCACCAAACGTGATCTAATCAATTATTATTACCAGGCAGCACCTTATATCCTGCCCTATTTAAAAGGACGGCCTCAATCGCTTAACCGTTTTCCGAATGGCATCAATGGTCAGAGCTTTTATCAGAAAGATGTGACGGGCAAGATACCGGACTGGATAGATACATTTCCTTACCGGAGCCAGGATGAAGACAAGGATAAAAACTTCATGGTCTGTAATGATGAAGCAACTCTTCTTTATATGGCTAACCTGGGTTGTATCGAGATCAACCCCTGGAGCAGTACGGTAAAGAAACCCGATAATCCTGACTGGTGTATCATCGATCTTGATCCGGGTAAACGAACGGAGTTTGAACAGGTGATTGAAGCAGCACAGGTAACAGGGGAACTATTGGAAAAAGCAGGCATTCCCTGTTATGCAAAAACTTCCGGTTCAACAGGCATTCATATCTATATTCCTTTGGGAGCAACTTACAGTTATGATCAGTCGAAAGAATTTGCCCGTTTGATCGTAACGCTTGTTCACCAGCAGATCCCTGAGTTCACCAGCCTCGAACGCTCAGTATCGGGGCGTAAGGGTAAAATGTACCTGGATTTTTTACAAAACCGTCCACAGGCTACACTGGCTGCGCCTTATTCTGTAAGACCAAAACCTGGCGCTACCGTTTCCATGCCTTTACACTGGGATGAAGTAAAGAAAGGATTGAAGATGCAGGACTTCACTATTCAAAACACCATTGGGTTGTTGAAAAAACGGGGTGACCTGTTCAAACCTGTATTAGGCAAAGGAATCAATATGGTAAAAGCTATTGAAAAACTGGAGAAGATTTAAACGTAAAAACAGACTTATAGTTTTCCTGCCACCGGTAAATGCAGTTCAAACGTAGTGCCGATACCTGGTGTCGATTCAACTTTAATATCTCCTTTATGCAATTTAATTATACGGCTGGCCAGTGAAAGCCCCAGGCCAAAGCCGGCAATTGACCGGGTCTCTTCAATGCGATAGAATGGTTGGAAGATATTTTCCAGTTCACTGTCTGGTATGCCCGGCCCCTCATCAATAATATGAACGATGAATTCTTCCGGCAACACTGTCAAGATGATCTCTGCATGATGATCAGGTGAATATTTGCAGGCATTGACGGCAACATTACGGATAGAGGTAAACAATAATTCCTCGTTCCCAAACACCAGCAATTTATTTTCTTCTTCCGGCAGGTCATTAAACTGTAAGGACACAGAAAACCCGGTATCCTGTTTTTGTATAGAGGCAGGAATGCGCATCAGCACTTCGTCTATCCGTATGAGATCGATATTCAATCCGCCGGGATTGCCTGAAGCAGTCGCAAATTTCAATAAGGTTTGCACCAGGTTATTCATGTAGTGAACATCCTGCAGCACGGCTTGCATCACGCGGCGGTATTCTTCTTCATTCCTGTTGCGCTGCAGCGACACTTCCAGTTGGCTCGAAATAAGGGTCAGCGGAGTAGAGAGCTCATGGGATGCGTTGGATATAAACCGCCGCTGCATTTCAAAGCTCTGGTTAAGCCTGTCTAAAAGGTCATTCAGGGTATTTGTCAACTTATACCATTCATCTTTGGTATTGCCCGAAGGGATGCGCCTTGCCAGGTTATAAGCATAAATATCTGTGACTTCTTCGGTGATCTTTTTAACCGGGCGCAGCAGGCGGCCGGAAAAGATATATCCGCCGGCAAAGGAAATACCTATACCCGTTATAAAACTGGCGATCAGTATTTGCTTCAGAAAACTCATATTGCGGTTACCTTCATCATCCGTGGCTGCAGAAATGATCACCAGGCCTTTTTCCGCGCCTTGTGCATGAAGTGTATGATAAGCCACAGCTTCTTTTTTTCCTTCCCTGAAAAAAACATTGCCTTTGTTTCTAGCTTCATTCAATAAGGCGATGGAAACGTTTATGGTGTCTCCAAATGCATCGGCATAGTTATATACCCGCTTGTTTTCAGTGTTATAGGCCTGAACAGATTTGTCTTTTAATGATATCGACATGGAAGAATCGATCCGGCGTACGAGCTGCCTGTCAAACACTTCTGATTGCTTCAATAAACGTGCAGTGGTAATGGCACGGTTGGTCAGCCTTGTCCGCATCATCTTGGTGCGTGAGCTCGCTGAAAAATAATAAATAGAACCGCACACGATCCCGAGTATCAGCAATACCAGGAGTGTAAATAAGAGGATGATGCGGTACCTTATTGGCATATCAGCTTTCCTTTAAGATATAACCCATACCCACCTGGGTCTGGATCAGTTTTTTTTGAAATGGTTTGTCTATTTTATTACGGACATAATTGATGTACACGTCAATGATATTAGTGTTGGTATCAAAATCTATGTCCCAAACATTCACAGCAATATCTGCACGCGACACTACCCTGTTCTTATTCCGCAGCAGGTATTCCAGCAATTGAAATTCCTTGGCAGTAAGATGAATAGAAACTTCTTCCCTCTTCACTTCTTTGGTGTCGAGGTTCATCAACAGATCGTCTGCACGAAGAATATTGCCTACAGGGGCCTGCAGGTCCGCCGTTCTGCGCATCAGCACCCTTATCTTCATCAGGAGCTCTTTAAATTCAAACGGCTTGATAATATAATCGTCTGCACCTGCGTCATACCCCTCTATCTTATCATCCAGCGAACTCAGGGCCGTTAGCATGATAATGGGAATATCCTCATTCTGAGCTCTTACCATTTTGGTCAGTTCATATCCCGTGATACCTGGTAAATTGATATCGACGATCAACAGATTAAACTTTTTTGACTGGAATAATCTCCACCCTATCTGACCGTCATAGGCCACTTCCACTTCATAGCCGTTCTCAGACAAACCGATCCGCAATGTATCGGCAATGCGCACTTCGTCTTCTACCAGGAGTATACTTAACTCGTCCATCAATACTTTTTTAATAGCTCGCAATTTACGATTTCTGTTTTCTAATAGTATTCTAATTCATCACTAATCGCCACTTAAGCGCTTTCTTCTACATTTATCCCCATGTCAGGCCGGTTTAATACAATCCTTGTCCCAGTTGACTTCTCTGTGAATACGGAAGTGGCTGTTGCCAAGGCATTGGAATTGATAGAAGGTGCTGCTGCGATGATCCACCTGCTGCATGTGCAGCGGCGGGATGTATTGCAGGAATTTATTAAAGGCAATGCAAATCGGAACCAGGAAAAAATACATGGCAAGCTGGATGAGCTCAGTAAAAGGATCCGGAAATCAAGACCGAATGTGGGTATTTCCTGCTGGCTTACAGATAGTCATTCGATTGAGGATGCCATTGTACAGGAAGCAGCGCGGCTCGATGTTGATCTTATTATTATAGGTAAGCATTCATCCAATTCTGTTTTTACCTTTTCAAAAACTGTTTTGTCGTCACAGATAGCGATAGACAGTGGCATACCTGTACTTACAGTAAAGCCAGGATCGCTGAATGGTCCGGTCAAAACAGTGGTCATTCCGGTTGGGCCAACCTTTCCCTGGAAGAAACTGGAACTGCTGGATACCTGGAGGCACAGGCCGGGTTTCCATATCCGCCTGGTCAGCTATCTCAGCCATGAAAAGGATGACGCTCATTCAAAAGAATCATTGCTGAATACATTCCGTTTGTTGAAAACCAATTGGCCTGGCTCTGTAGAATATGATGTGCTCCGGGGCAATAACCAGGCAAAAGCATTACTGAACTATTGCAATAAAGTGAATGCCGATATGCTGATCGTGTATCCTGGTGTGGAAACAAAAATCGGAGGCTTGCTCAACAGGCATATTTCTGATGAGTTGCCACCTGATTCCAGAACACAGGTACTGGCCGTTCAACCTGCTTAATTTTTAAATTGAAATAAACAACCATCATGAAAAGGACAGTTCTGTTTATTAGCTTCATTACCACGGTTACCACCCTTTCTGCCCAGTCTTTGGAAGAAGGAAGGTCTTATCTCGACAATGCGCGCTATTCCAGCGCTGAATCGGTTTTTCATGCCGTTCTTAACCAGCAACCCGAGAATGCAGAAGCCTGGTGCCTGCTCACCAACACCTACCTGAAACAGGAATTGACAGAAGAAGCAGCCGACACACTGGCCCTGGCACCAGCCTCCGTACAGAAAGAGCCGTACTTCCTTGTAGCTTATGGAGGATTGTTGTTGAATACCAATAAAACAGATAGCGCCAAATGGTATTTTGAGCAGGCCATGAATCTTACCAAGTCAAAAAATGCAGATATTCTTGCGGCTATTGCCGAAGCACATATCAATGCGGAGAAAGGGAGCCCGGATTATGCATTGCAGATACTGGACATTGCACAAAAGAGAGATAAGAAAAATGCAGTCCTCCTGGTGCTGGAAGGCAATGCTTACCGCCGCCTCCACAAAGGATCTGAAGCATACCAGGCATACCAGGAAGCACTTAATAAGGATAAGAACTCATCGCAGGCTTATTATCAATTAGGCAGGATCTTCCTGTCTCAGAAGAACTCCGAGATGTACCTGGACTTTTTCAACAAATCCATTACTGCCGATAATTCATTTGCCCCGGCTTATTATGCACTGTACAATCACTACCTGTATATTGATCCGGCAAAGGCAATGGAGTATTTTACTCAATATAAATCCCGGGCAGACAAAACCCCGCAGGATGATTATGACCAAACCGATCTCCTGTATCTCACCAAACAATACGAACCGGCTATTCAACTCGCCAGGAACCTGATCAGCCGCGATGGAGATAAAGTGCAGTCACGTTTATATAAACTGATCGCTTATTCCTATGAAGAGATGAAGGATACAGCTACTGCCATGGGCTTTATGCAGCAATACTTCCAGAATGAAGTGGACAGCAATATCATCCTGAAAGATTATGAGAACATGGCTACACTTTTCACCGCTACCGGCAAACCCGACTCAGCCATGACCTACCTGGAGAAAGGATTGGGACTGGTAAAAGATGAGGAGGGTTTATACGCCCATTATCAAACCCTTTCACGGCTTGCCAAACAGGTGAATGATAATGCAGCTGAAGCGAAATGGCTGGGCAAGTTTTATGCAGGTAATAACAAAGCTACCAATGTTCATCTGTTCAACTGGGGTCTTGCCTGCTATAAAGCCGGTCAGTATCCGCAGGCAGATTCGGTCTTCGGCTTATATGCTGAAAAATATCCAGAGCAGAAAACTTATGGTTACTACTGGCAGGCACGCAGCAATGCAGCTATTGATACAGCTATGACAGAAGGCCTGGCCATACCGCATTATCAGCAACTCGTACAAACTATCGACTCTGTAGCTACCCCCTCTGCTTCAGATAAAAAATGGCTGATCGAGGCTTATAACTATATGGCGGCTTATGAAACCAATACAAAAAAGGATTATCCTGCCGCCATTGAGTATTTCAAGAAGATACTGGCGGTTGATCCGGCAAATGAAACTGCACAAAAATATATCACTATGCTGGAAAAGATGACGACAAGTACAAGTGGTAAATAACAGATGAACTGTCGTTTGCCATTTATATCGTCTGTCCTTTATTATGCTTAAGCGTGTATCGATCATAGGAAGTGGCAGCTGGGGTACAGCGTTGGTGAAAATGTTTTCAGACAGCGGGATACCTGTTTCCTGGCTGGTCCGGAATCCGGAGCAGCAGATATTCATACAAACAAGCGGTCATAACCCGCGCTACCTGAGCTTTGCACCATTGAGAATGAAATATATTCAGCCTGCAGCAGATCCGCTGCAGGCTGTTAAAGGATCAGACCTCGTGATCTTTGCTGTTCCCTCTGCATATCTTGAGCAAAACCTTCAGCGGTTGGATAAAGCCTGGCTGGGAGACAAGCACCTCGCAGTGTCCATCAAAGGATTTATTCCAGGCAGTGGCTGCACTCCCAGCCAGTATTTAAGCCGCAAATTCAGTCGTGACGAATCATCCATCTCTGTCATCGCAGGGTCATGCCAGGCTGAAGAAATAGCTGCGCAAAAAAATACATTCATCACTGTTTGCGGAACAGATGCTGCCTGGATAAAAAAGATCAGCACAGCACTCAGCAATACATCATACCTGCAAACTATTTCCAACGCAGATCCTGTTGGAGTGGAATATGCCGCGATCCTGAAAAACATTATTGGCATTGCCACCGGTATCGCCAGCGGTTTACAATATGGAGAAAATTTTCAAGCCACAGTGATTGCCAATGCCATGCGGGAGATCAGGGAATTCCTTAACAATATTTTACCAGCAGAACGTGATTTTTTTGCTTCTGCTTATTGCGGGGATATACTTGCTACCGCTTATGCTGAACAGAATTGCAATCGCATCCTCGGCACATTGGTAGGCCGTGGTATACATGTCAATAAAGCGTTACAAACCCTTACTCCTATAGCAGAAGGGTTCCAGGCTTCGAAAGAATTATTGCCTGTATTAAAAGACATACCGGCTACAATGCCTATCATCAATTGCGTTTATCGCATTCTTCATAAACATGCAAATCCTATAACGGAATTCAACCTGCTGGAGAAGCATCTCACCTGATCATACCGCAGTTTATATAATCAAAATCTGCTATGGCATAGTCCTTGTAAACTCTATCACGCTAACAAATTCATATCACAGTAGCGCTTAAGATAGTGGACCGCTTCGCGTAATTCAATCAAACAATAACGCTGATCATTCACGTGTCACTATATGCGTAAAAAATTTGCTAACCATGAAAAAAGCCAGATTGACTTTGGCGGCTCTTGCAATATCTGCCGCCACATTGTTTTCGTTCAAAGCGTTTGAAGGCGGTGCCGTAAAAGGTACTGTAACCCCTGCTGATAAAGCAGTGCGCGCATGGGCCATATCTGAAACAGATACAGTTCGTGCTGATGTGCAGAATGGGACATTCGAGATCAAGGATGTTAAACCCGGTAATTACAACGTGATCATCGAAGCACAGGAACCCTTTGCCAACACACGTAAGAAAGACGTGGTGGTAACAGAAGGACAAACTACTGATGTGGGCGAAATTCAATTACAGCCCAAGAACTAAAAACGGAGTTCGTTTCCATTGAAAGGGGTACCGGTCAGCAAATGCTGACCGGTACCCCTTTCTTTTACTTTACTTACAAATAAAGTATGATCTGCCCGAAATACTTCCTTCCCGTCCTTCCCGCCTTACCGGTAAAATTTACCGGTAAGGCGGGAAGGACGGGAAGGAAGTCCTATAATATGAGCCACACAAACCATTAATATAAGAGTAAGTTATAATACATAAAATATTATACAATACATTGAAAACAAATGAATTGTACTCTGTTAAGAAAAAACTTATTATCACCCTTTTGTTTTAGATTGTAAAATCCGTCAATTCACTAATTTTGGGTTACCCCACTAGCCCGATTAAATTCTCCCGTTACAAAACTGCTGAATTAACCCCTTGGGTGCATGAGAAGAACTACCAGGCGACCGGTAGAAAAGACAAAGAATATTAAAATAAAGGGAGGATGTATGTACACTTATGATTTGCTGGAAAATGGATGCCATTACCTTGTAAAAGAAAAAGAAGATTCGCCGATTGCCCTCATTAAAGTGGCAGTTGAAACGGATCATTGCCTGTTTATTCAACGCTTTGATGACCCCACGCAAACCGAATGGAAACTGAAAAAGGACACGCTGTTCGATATTATCGAATGCCTGAGCGACGAAGCGGTAAAAGCCTGGGAAGAACATTACAGCAGCGAAGACGCCTATTACGAGGAAGAAGATGATGATTGATCATAGCTGAACCATTCATGTATTTAATGCACTACGGTGATTAGAAAAGACTATTTTTAGTCAAACTAATCACCGTTTTTATGTTCAACACAATCATCATGAGAAAACTGCTTACTTTACTCAGTCTAGGCTCTTTTCTTGTCTGTACAGCACAGGCAGACCTGCCCACTGATTATCTCCCCAAAGAATTCCATGCCGGCCGCCGTGCCGCCCTCCGGCAACTGATGCCGGCCAATTCGGTCACTGTGGTCTTTGCCTACCCCACCCGCACATTCTCCAATGATGTGGACTATCTCTACCACCAGAACCCGGACATGTATTATTTCAGTGGCTATAAAGAACCTCAATCCATGCTGCTGATATTTAAAGACGAACAAACAGATTCTGCTGGCCATAAATATTCCGAAGCCCTTTTTGTACAAAAAAGGAATGCGCAGGCCGAACAATGGACAGGCCGCAGGCTGGGCGTAGAAGGAGCTAAAGAAAAACTAGGCATACCGATGTCGTTCAATGGAGAGGATTTCAAAAATTTCAACGTTGATTTCGCCCGTTTTGATAAGATCATCTTTGACCGTTTGCCAGCTGATCTTGCTGATAATCCCCGCGACAAAGCAGAGCTTTTCGATCTCATTGCCCAGTTCAAGCAAAAAGCTGCAATGCCGGAAGATTATTCCAAAGATCCCCGGTTCGATAACCGCGCTTTCCGCCAGCTTACCGGCACTTTACGCGAAATAAAAACACCAGAAGAGCTGACCCTTCTCCGCAAAGCAGTGGAAATATCCTGCCAGGGCCAGAATGAAGTGATGAAAGTGGTACGCCCTGATATGAGCGAACTGGAAATTCAGGGGCTGCATGAATATGTACACAAAAAATATGGTGCAGAAGAAGTCGGCTATGGTTCTATCGTAGGCGCCGGTGAAAATGGCTGTGTGCTGCACTACATGGAAAATACCAAAACAAAAGTGGGTACATCCCTCCTGCTTATGGACGTGGGCGCCGAATACCATGGTTATACGGCAGATGTTACCCGCACCATTCCTGCCGGCGGCAAATTCTCTGCAGAAGAAAAGATCATTTACCAGCTCGTTTATGATGCCCAGGAAGCTGCTTTCAAACTATTGAAGGATGGAGCTAAGTGGAGCGATGCCGGCCAGGCTGCCAAAGATGTGATCGCTGAAGGCTTGTTGAAACATGGTATCATCAAAAATAAAAATGAAGTGGGCCGTTATTATCCCCACGGCCTCTCCCATCATATCGGCCTCGATGTGCACGATCGCGGCAATTCCCCTGTACTGAAAAAAGATATGGTGATCACTATTGAACCAGGCATTTATATTCCTGAGGGAAGTGATTGCGATAAAAAATGGTGGAGCATTGCAGTACGTATCGAAGATGATGCATTGATCACACAAAATGGGTACGAACTGCTTTCTTCTTTTGCACCACGCTCTATTGAAGCAATTGAAAAGATGATCGCACAGAAAAGTGCGCTGGACGACTTTAAATTGCCGCCACTTAAATCAGCAGAGAAAAAAGGATTCTGATCTTGAGCATGCAATATCAATTACTCGGTAAATCTGAACTGAAAGCTTCTGTTATAGGCTTTGGATGCATGTCGCTCAAGCCGGGCCAACCGGAAAGCAGCATATTGCTTCACCGTGCTATAGAGCTGGGCATTAATTTCTTCGACACTGCTGACCTGTATGATAAAGGAGCAAACGAAGAAATGGTGGGTGCTGCATTAAAAGCTAAACGGAAAACCATTCTCCTGGCTTCTAAAGTAGGGAATCAATGGCGTGCCGACGGCAGTGGCTGGGATTGGAATGCACGGAAAGAGTATATCCTGTCCTCGATCGATAAAAGCCTGCAAAGACTGCAAACAGACTATATAGACCTTTACCAGTTGCACGGAGGAATGATCACCGATAATATTGATGAAGCCATTGAAGCATTCGAATCCCTGAAGCAACAGGGTAAAATAAGGGCCTATGGCATTTCTTCAATACGCCCGAATGTGATAAGGGAATATATAAAACGCTCTTCTATTGATACCGTGATGATGCAGTACAGTTTGCTCGACCGCCGCCCTGAAGAAGAATGCCTGGGGCTGTTGAAAGAACATGACATTACTGTATTAAGCCGTGGCGCATTGGCCCAGGGATTATTGATAGATAAGCCTGCGAAAGATTACCTGGGGCATTCCGCTGCAGAGGTAAAGAAAGCTGCTGAAAAGGTGCACGGGCTATCAGGCGCTGTACGCAGCGCTGCCCAAACCGCTTTAAGCTTTGTATTGCAGCAAGTACCTGTTGCCATAGCGGGGATCAGAACAATGGAGCAGTTGGAAGAACTGGCAACTACCATAAATAAACCCAGGCTTACTGAAAGGGAAATGCAAGAACTGAAAAACTCAGCACCTGCGCTCACTTACCAGGATCACCGATAATTTCTCACAACAATATATCCCGCAAAGACACAAAGAGCACAAAGAAAAAATATCCTTTGTGCTCTTTGTGTCTTTGTGGGATACCCATTAATAGCGGGATCATGCCCTTTGCTGCGTAAAAGACCGGCCTGATCTTTTACCTCCGCTCCTCCTGCTGCTATTGGCATAAGCGGCATGATTAGCTGTAGTCGTTGCAGCAGATTGCTGCGACACGCCATGCATCAGCGGCACATCAAAAGGATGATCTTTTACCACCGGCACATTTTTGCCGATCAGCTTCTGAATATCTTTTAAATAGATCTTCTCTTCATAATCGCAAAATGAAAATGCAATGCCACTCGCACCTGCACGGCCTGTACGCCCGATACGATGCACATATGTTTCCGGTACATTGGGAAGATCATAATTGATCACATGCGTCAGCTCATCAATATCAATTCCGCGCGCCGCAATATCGGTTGCCACAAGTATCCTGGTCTTGCGTGTTTTGAAATTATGCAAAGCCGACTGGCGGGCATTCTGTGATTTGTTGCCATGGATCGCTTCAGCACGGATACCTGCTTTACTCAGGTCCCTGGCTACCCTGTCTGCACCATGTTTGGTACGTGCAAACACCAACGCGGTTTTAATGGATACATCCTGGAGGATATGCGCCAGCAAGGGCCGCTTGTTTTGCTTCTCCACGTAATACAAATGCTGTTGTATGGTATCTGCTGTAGAAGAAACGGGTGTTACTTCCACTTTCACCGGTTGATGCAGCAATATGTTGGACAGTTGCTGTATTTCCGGTGGCATTGTTGCAGAGAAGAACAATGTTTGCCTTTTCGCCGGCAGTTTAGCGATCACCCTTCTTACATCATGCACAAAGCCCATATCAAGCATACGGTCTGCTTCATCCAGTACAAAATATTTAATGTCCTGCAGGGAAATAATACGCTGGTTCATCAGGTCGAGCAAACGGCCGGGTGTAGCCACCAGTATGTCAACACCACGGCGCAAAGCGCCAACCTGGTGGTACTGCGACACTCCGCCAAAGATCACGAGATGTCTTAAATTAAGATAGCGGCCATAAGCGTTAAAGCTTTCTCCGATCTGGATAGCCAGCTCGCGCGTTGGTGTAAGCACCAGCGCTTTGATGCGATGGTGGCTCTGCTGACCGGGTGCCTGTTCCTGCCGTTGCTGATGCATTAACTGCAGCATCGGGATGGCAAAAGCGGCGGTTTTTCCGGTGCCTGTCTGGGCACAACCGAGCAGATCTTTATGCGCTAAAATAGCCGGAATGGATTGCTGTTGAATAGGGGTAGGTGTTGTATAACCTTCTTCGCCCAAAGCCTTCAATATAGGCTCAATGAGCGATAAATCGTTGAATAACAATGTAATAAAAATTTACTTAAAAAATGTTGGTAAGGCTATCATCAAGAGAATGATACTTTACCTGCCTTACGTTACACCATCACGGATTTGAGTGGAATGGATCAAACAAATAGAGTGAGAGATAACATATAGAGATACAAAGATAGTGTTTTTTTACTGAAATAAAATAGTGCAGCTATTTGGCACCAGTATTAACTCGCCCTTCACACTGCCTTTCTGAAATTCATTGTTCTTTACAGCCATTTGCCATACTCCCTGCAGCGGCCATGTTTTTTGTTCTGCATTTCCATTAAAACAAACCAGTATCTTCTTCCATTGATCTTTCACTGCACTGCCATTTAACGTGTATACAATTAGTCCGGGTTCTGTTTTAAGAAAATGGAGATTGGCTGCAATGGCTGCCGCGCTCGTCATACGGAAAGCCGGATGCGCTTTGCGAAGTGTGATCAAACCTTTCACATAATCCACTACATCCTTATGCATGGTTTTCTGATCCCATTCAATCGCATTGATACTGTCTGGCGATTCATACGAGTTCTCCACTCCTTTTTTGCTGCGCAGGAATTCTGTACCGGCATGCAAAAAGGGAATACCCTGTGAAGTAAGCACAATGGATAACGCTAGTTTGTGCATTTGCTTTCGTTGCTCTTCTGTTGCGTCTTTGGCAGATATCGCCAGTTTATCCCATAACGTATGGTTATCGTGGCATTCAGCATAGGTGACGGTTTGAAAAGGCTGCCTTGCATAAGGCGATTTTGAATAATTCACTTTGGTATAATCCACTTGCGGATGCGGGCACGATGCAACAATGCCAAACTTCACACTTTCCTCTACACCAGGCTTGCCACTCACAAAGCCTTTGTCTTCATGTTCAAACACGCTGCCCTTGACCCCATCGCGGATATCATCGCTGAACACGGCGATCTTTTCCAGTTTGGAAACATTTTTCTTTAAGGCCCTTACCGAATCGGGCAAGGGAGAAGAACCGGCTGTCCATCCTTCACCATATAGAAGGATACCGGGCTTTATCCTGTTCAGTTCACGGGAAGCAAGGTTCATGGTAGTGATATCATGCACACCCATCAGGTCTACCCGGAAACCATCAATATGATATTCCTTTACCCAATAGGCCATTGATTCAATAATGAATTTGCGCATCATCGCCCTTTCACTGGCTGTTTCATTTCCACAGGCAGTGGCATTGGATAATTTACCATCTGCAGTTTGGCGGTAATAATAACCGGGCACCAATTGATTGAAATTGGAATTATCAGTAAGCCCGGTGTGATTATACACCACATCCATTACCACTTTCATTCCATTTTCATGAAGCGCTTTTACCAGTTGCTTGAATTCTTTGATCCGCGTGGCGCCATTGTAGGGATCAGTGGCATAAGAGCCTTCAGGCACATTATAGTTCAGCGGATCATAACCCCAATTGTATTTTTTACCCGGATTGGTTTCATCGATCGAATTATAATCAAAAAATGGCAGCAGGTGAATATGGGTCACACCCATTTCCTTGAGATGGTCCAGCCCGGTAGATAGCCCGGCTGCATTAACGGTCCCTTTCTCCGCCAGCCCCAGGAATTTTCCTTTTTGACCGATGCCTGAATGGGCATCTATACTGGCATCACGGACATGCAGCTCATAAATGACAGCATCGGTTGCCTGCGGCAATGCAGGACTTCCATCATGCTCCCATCCCTGCGGATTGGTTGAAGACAGATCGATCACCATAGCGCGTTTGCCATTGGCACCGGTAGCTTTTGCATAAGGATCTGGCACTTCAGCCATCCATTGTCCATCGATCAATGCACTGAATGCATAAAACCGGCCTTGCTGATCGCCCGTAAGAGTGATGCTCCAGGTGCCATCCTTATCTTTCTTCATTTCCTTTTCCTGCAAAGGCTCACCACCAATTCCTTCTGCATAAAGACGCAATTGCACTTTCTCTGCTGTAGGCGCCCATATCCTGAAAGAAGACCGGGCAGCAGAATAAGTAAGCCCCAGGTCCCGGCCTGTATAAACCGGATAGGACACATAGTTCCTTACATCTTTTACTTGTGAATTGGAAGATAGAAATGGAATAAGAAAACCAACGAGCATGAACGCCTGTTTCATGAAGAAATAAGTTTAACGGATAAAGTAATCTTTATAAATATATATTTTTTTACCCGCAAACGTTTTATTAACCATTTACTTTGAGGGGAAAACCAACTGAATTAAATATTCCTGTAAATTGGCGATTAATTAGACACCACTAACAACACAACTATGGGAGATTTCCAGGTTAAGAAACAGCCAAAAAAATATGATGCGGTAATAGTCGGCTCAGGTGCCGGTGGCGGTATGGCGGCTTATATTCTGGCGCATGCCGGTTTGAAAGTGTGCATGATTGAAGCAGGCCCTATGTATGATCCGCAAAAAAACGTAACCCAGTTAAAGAATCCATGGGATTCCCCGCGGAGAGGGGCGTCTACCAAGTTGCGCCCTTTCGGCGATTTCGACGCCTGCTATGGCGGCTGGAGCCTGGAAGGCGAACCCTATACCAAGGAAAGTGGCACGCAATGGGACTGGTGGCGTGCACGCATGCTGGGCGGCCGCACCAATCACTGGGGAAGGATCTCCCTTCGCTTTGGCCCCAAGGACTTTAAACGGAAAAGCATTGACGGCCTCGGTGATGACTGGCCTATCGGCTATGAAGAGGTTAAACCGTTCTATGACCGTGTAGACAAAATGATCGGCATATTTGGTACCAATGAAGGCCTGGAGAATGATCCGGACGGCATTTTTCTCAAACCGCCCAAACCCAGGCTGCATGAACTTTTTATTAAGAACGCCGCCACCCAGGCTGGCGTAAGAGTGATACCATCCCGTCTTTCCATTCTCACCCAAAAGCTGAACGACGACAGAGGCGTTTGCTTTTTCTGCGGACAATGCGGACGCAATTGCAGCATGGCAAAAGCTGATTTCTCTTCTCCGAATGTATTGATCTACCCTGCCCTGAAGACCGGCAATATAGATGTAGTGTCCAATGCCATGGCAAGGGAAGTACTCACTAATAAAGAAGGGCTTGCTACCGGCGTTTCCTATGTGAACAAAGACGATATGATGGAATACCAGGTGGAAGGCCGTGTGGTGATACTCGCTGCCAGCGCCTGCGAATCAGCCAGGTTATTGCTCAATTCAAAATCAACCCGCCACCCGAACGGCTTGGCGAATAACAGCAACGTGGTAGGAAAATACCTGCATGATTCCACCGGTGCTGCACTGGGAGGCGTATTACCGCAGTTGTTTGACCGCAAAAGGTATAATGAAGATGGCGTAGGCGGCATGCACGTTTATTCACCCTGGTGGCTGGATAATAAGAAACTGGATTTCCCCCGTGGCTATCATATTGAATACTGGGGCGGCATGGGCCAGCCTTCTTATGGCTTCAACTGGGGCATTGAAAACCTCAATGGCAAATACCTGGTAAAAGGCCAAAAGAAAGAAGCAGGCGGCTATGGCGCTTCATTGAAAGAAGACAACCGCTATTTCTATGGTGCCGGAGTGGGTATGGCCGGCCGCGGTGAAGCAATCCCGCTGGAAAGCAATTATTGTGAGATCGACCCTTCAGTAGTAGATAAATACGGTATCCCTGTTCTCAAGTTCAATGTGAAATGGAGCGACAACGAAATAAAGCAGGCTAAACACATGAAAGAGACCTTCAAGGAAGTGATGCACAACATGGGTGCAATCATTACCTGGGGAGGTGATGATGATGAAAAAAATAACTGGGGCCTTTCCCGCCCTGGCGAGATCATTCACGAAGCCGGTACCGTAAGAATGGGTAATGATCCACGCAAATCAGCACTCAACAAGTGGAGCCAGGCGCATGATTGCAAGAACCTGTTTTGCGTGGATGGAGGGCAGTTTGTATCACAGGCAGATAAGAATATTACGTGGACGATATTGGCGCTTAGTATGAGAGCTAGTGAGTATATTATTGATGAGCTGAAAAAGCAAAACATATAAGCACGAATGGTGCGGATGGGTTTGAGTATTGAGCGCTGTTTTATTCAACGCGAATGGCGCAAAGTGCGAATGGCGCAAAGTGCGAATGGCGCGAATGGGTGTAATTAATTTTTGAATTATTTTATTTTAAAGAACATACTACTATGGACAGACGTAAATCCCTTAAACTGATCGCGACAGGCGCTATTGCCGGAGGCGCTATTGCTACGGGTTGTACAACCGGTGAGGAGAAAGCGAAGGAAGCAAAAGCTACGGAGCCAGCATTTAATTTGGACCGTAATCCGGAGGAATTGGTATATGAAAAGAAACTATTGGCACAGGAGAAGTTTTTTTCCGAACATGAAATGGCTACCATCACTGTGCTGGGAGATATCATTATTCCAAAAGATGAAGTGAGTGGAAGCGCTTCGGAGGCCAAGGTGCCGGAGTTTATTGAGTTTATTGTTAAAGATATGCCGCAGCACCAGGTGCCTCTGAAAGGTGGCCTCCGCTGGTTGGACCTGTATTGTTTGAAACAATACGGGAAGGCATTTAAGGATTGCAGTTCACAGCAGCAGATTGAAGTAGTGGATGCGATCGCTTATCCCAATAAGGCGAAAGCTGATATGAAACAGGGAGTAGCATTCTTTTCCCTGATGCGCAATCTCACGGTAACGGGTTTCTATACTTCTGAAATTGGTGTAAAAGACCTGGGGTATGCCGGCAATAAACCCAACCAATGGAATGGAGTGCCGCCCGAAGTATTGAAACAATACAATCTTGCATATACTGAAAAAGAATTGAACGAGTGTGTAAGTTTTAGCTAATAATTATCCATAATCATTAAATAAAAAATCAAAATCTACGTAAGATTTTGATTTTTTATTTAATGCTAACCCCATCTTATTATTGTCTCAATAACAAATAAATCATGGCGATTTTTCAGGGTCTTCCCTATTTAAAAATCGCTTGCTGATCGTTGATTGTTGATCATTGATCGTTATATTTATAAAGAAGCGAATCAACCCTATTTGATCAACCGGGAAAACTATCAACTATGCAGCCATCAGAAGCGATAACGATGCTTGAGCCCGCAGGCTGGGTAAATAGCGCTCCGCAAGCCTGGGCAGACCTTGGCTGCGGAAAAGGCATCTTTACAGTAGCGCTTGCAAGCCTTTTGCCGACAGGCAGTACCATCAGCGCTATTGACCGCGATGCAGACAATCTTCATTTCGTTCCTGCAAAATACAAGGGCACCAATATTCAAACAGTACACGCAGATTTTACAACCGATCTTTCCCTTTCACCTTTTGATGGCATTTTGATGGCCAATTCGCTGCATTATGTAAGGGACCGCAATGTTTTTGGAGAGTTGCTTTGTTCCTTACTGAAGAAAAACGGGCGCCTCCTGATAGTAGAGTATGATACTGACAGCGCCAACAGATGGGTACCTTTTCCGGTAAGTTTTGTAACGCTGGAAAAATGGGCAAGCAGCCTTGGCTTCCGGAATGTAACCCGGTTGAAAGAACGCGTTTCCACTTATCAACGGTCAAAAATGTATTCGGCAGTTATGGTGTTCAATAAATGACCGATGTTCGTTAGCCGGCCAGCCATCAAACATCGGTCAACAAGCAACGGATAACATCATCACGCATATTCTTCCTTCGCTGTTCTATTATACTCTTCCGTCAATCTCCGCTGCAAATCTCCCGGCACAGGTTCATAAGAATAGAAACGCATACTGAATTTTGCACGCCCCTGCGTAATGGAGCGCAAGGAGGATGAATAGCCTTCCATTTCAGCCAAAGGCACTTTAGCCGTTATCTTACGGAAATGGCCTTCATTGTCCATGCCTTCCACAATCGCTCTCCGGCTTTGCAGATCGCCCATCACAGCGCCTGTCAGCTCATCAGGGCATAATACTTCCACCTGGTAAATAGGCTCGAGTATTTGCGGATCTGCCTGCTGAAATGCCTGGCGGAAGGCCTGTAGTCCGGCGATCTTAAATGAAATATCATTACTGTCAACCGGGTGCATCTTTCCATCATACACTGATACCCGGATATCACGGGCATAAGAACCCGTAAGCGGACCATTCTGCATTTTTTCCATCACGCCCTTTAAGATGGAAGGAAGAAAACGTGCATCTATTGCACCACCCACAATGCAATTATAAAAAACCAGCTTACCTCCCCAATCGAGATTATAAGTATCACGCGCCCGCACTGTCAGGTCTTTCGGCTCCGCTATACCTTCATACCACGGTTCTATCCGCATAAATACTTCACCAAACTGCCCTGCTCCCCCACTCTGTTTTTTATGGCGGTAGCTGGCATCTGCAGGCCGGCGGATCGTTTCGCGGTAAGCAATGCGCGGTTTAACAAACTTCACTTCCAGTTTATGATTATGCTCGATCTTCCATTTAGCTACAGCCAGGTGCATATCTCCCTGGCAATGGATCAGGGTTTGCTTCAGTTCCGGCGACACTTCCACTTGTAGTGTGGGATCTTCTTCCCGCAATTGATGCAAAGCCTGTGATAATTTTTCTTCTTCCCCTTTCTTCAGGGTTTCAATGGCAACCGTCATATTGGGTGCAGGAAATTCGATCGGCGGCAATTCGTAGTTACGGCCTTTTGCATGCAGGGTATTATTGACATGCGTATTCTTCAGTTTCAACGTGGCGCCGATATCTCCGGCCACCAGTTCATTCACCTGCGTACGTTTATTACCTTCTACAAGGAACAACTGGCTGATCTTTTCTGTAACGTTGGTAGATTCATTTTCCAGGTCCATCCCGCTTTTAATGATGCCTGAATACACTTTAAAAAAAGAAAGCTCGCCCACATGCGGCTCGCTTACTGTTTTATAGATAAAGAGACAGGCAGGGCCATTGGTATCGCAGGGAAGGGATTCGCCTTTACGGGTTATTTGCGGAGGCATTTCATTAGCGCTTGGGCATACATTATCGATAAACCCCATCAGCCGGCCACTTCCCATATTTCTTTCGGCAGAGAGGCAGAACAACGGGAAAAGATCATGATTGATCATGGCTTTTTTCAAACCATTCTTCATTTCATCTTCGTCCAGTTCGCCCTGGTCAAAGTATTTTTCCATCAATGTTTCATCATTGCTGGCCACTGCTTCCACCAGTTCTTTATGCAGGGTATCCGCTTTGGCTTTTTCTTCTTCGGGGATAGGCAGCTTATCAGGTTTTCCTCCGGCATCTTTAAACTTATACATGGTCATCCGCAATACATCGATGATCTCATGAAAGCCTGCACCGGTTTGGCGGGGATACTGTACCATTACTACCTTATTACCAAAATGAGACCTGGCCTCTCTTACGGTTTTATCAAAATCAGCATTATCATCATCCAGCTTGTTTACCGCAAAGATCATCGGCGTTTTGAACCGTTCAGTATATTCCCAGATAATATCGGTGCTTACTTCCACGCCCATTACTGCATTCAGCAGCATTAATCCTGTATCTGCCACACGCAGTGCGGCGATCACTTCCCCGGCAAAATCATCATAACCCGGCGTATCGATGATATTGATCTTGTAACCGCGCCATTTGGCATGGAGCAATTTGCTGAAGATGGAATTACCACGCTCCTGCTCCAGTTCATGATAATCGCCCGTGGTGTTTTTTTCGGTGATATTTCCTTTCCGGTTGATCACGCCTGCTTCATAAAGCATGCATTCCGCTAAGGTGGTCTTACCGGAACCGGCATGTCCCAGCAAGACAATATTTTTTACATGTGAGGTATCAAACTCTGGCATAACAAATGTTTTATTGTAAGCAATACTATTAGCGATGGAGCTTATTGCCGGTAGTGGGATATCAGTATGCCTTGCGTAGTAGGATCAATGCCGAAGTTCAGATTCAAATGAAGACGAAGCCTTTCAGGCTAAAAGCCTGGATAAAAGAAAGCCAGCAATACTCTCCTGTTGAAGGATAAGGTGAAAGCAGCGTTAGCTTGTCGTGGTTACGCTGAGAAAATGATTGAATTCATGTCGCAGGTCATGTAACGTGAGATCGAGCGACTGGTACTGATCAAAAAGCATTTCATGTGCTGCCAGTGTTTCTTCACGAAGATGTCCGCTGTTCACATTCATTTCAAAGTCGATCTGCCGCGCATGCGACTTGATAGCATGACGCAGATCGTGAATGTTAATAAGCTGAATGTGGAGCTGGTTGTGTAAATGTTCAACCTCTTGCAATTGATCTTTGGAAAGCTGGTGGGAACAAATTTGCTGGAGTTCTGATTTTTCGCGGCTGAATTCATCGCGATACTGGCGGAGTGCATCTCTCCAGGCATTGCACTCTGCTGTGAGCTGTGAAGTTTCTACCTGAACCATGGGATTAAAATTTAAGAGTAAAAAAATGGGGTTTAACTCTATTCTTCCCTGGGGTTTGGATGGTATACGTAAGTTAGAACTCTTTTGGGAATAAATTCATGGCTGTTTTTGCACAGTCGGGGCTACCGATTATCGGCTAAAGACTCAAGACTGGTACACGACTCCTGACTATATTTGCAGTTCATGATCTCCCAGCAAACGATACAACAGATACTGAGCCGCCTCGACATCATTGATGTGGTCGGAGAATTTGTGAAACTCAAGAAACGGGGAACTAACTACCTGGGACTCTGCCCTTTCCACAACGAAAAGACTCCTTCTTTCACCGTCTCACCCGCCAAGGAGATCTATAAATGCTTTGGTTGTGGCAAAAGCGGCAATACCATCAGTTTTGTGATGGAGCATGAGAAGTACAGCTATGTGGAAGCGCTGAAATGGCTGGCCAACCGGTATGGCATCGAGATAGAAGAAACCTTTGTGAGTGAAGAGCAGAAACAACAGTTCCAGACCGCTGATAGCCTTTTCATTATAAATAATTTTGCACAGCAATTCTTTTCTGACAGGCTGTTCAATTCTGAAGAAGGCCAGGATATCGGGCTCGCCTATTTCAAAGAAAGAGGATTCCGGGAGGAGATCATCCGGAAATTCCAATTGGGCTATTCTCCTGAACAGAGAGATGCTTTTACCCGCGAAGCGCTGGCCAAGCAATACAATGCAGAATTACTGGTAAAAACCGGGCTGGTGGCGAACCGCAATGACCAGTTGATGGACAATTACCGCGGCCGCGTGATCTTCCCGGTGCATAACCATAGCGGTAAAGTGCTGGGATTTGGCGCCAGGATACTGAAAAGCAATGACCGCGCCCCCAAGTATATCAATACGCCGGAAAATGAGATCTATATCAAAAGTAAGATCCTTTACGGCTCTTATTTTGCACGGACAGCTATTGACAAAGCTGATGAATGCCTGTTGGTGGAAGGTTACACCGATGTGATCTCGCTGCACCAGGCCGGTATTGAGAACGTGGTGGCTTCCGGAGGCACTTCTCTTACTCCCGATCAGCTAAGACTGATAAAAAAATATACCAACAACCTCACCATCGTTTATGATGGTGATAATGCCGGTATCAAAGCTGCCCTGCGGGGGCTCGACCTGGCATTGGAGGAAGGGTTGAATGTAAAACTGGTGCTGATCCCTGATAAGGAAGATCCCGACAGCTATGTAAACAAAGTGGGCGCAGCCGCCTTCACCGATTTTGTGCAACGGAATAAAAAAGACTTTATTCTTTTCCAACTGGACGTAGCCCTCAAGGATGCCGGTAATGATTCTGTGAAGAAAGCGGAAGTGGTGAACAAGATGGCGGAAACGATTTCCAGGATCAATAAAGCAGAGGATTTTACCAGGCAGCAGGATTATATCAAACAGACTGCGGAAATACTGAAGATCGAAGAAGGAGGATTGCATTCGCTGGTCAACAAATTTATCCGCGATCGTATTGCAACACTGGAAAGAAAACTTCCTTTTGAAGAAGCGCGCCTGCATGAAGAAAATGCAAGGCAGGCTGAGGCCACCAATTATGACGACGCTACATTCAATTTGCTGTTCAAGGATGAATTGCAGGAACGCGAAGTGGCCAGGATCTTACTTGAATACGGGATCAAAAAATGGGATGACTCCAAACTCGTGGCAGAATACATTTTTGAAGAGATCCCCGATGAATCCCTGATCGATAATGCAGATGTGATACTGTTGATCGCTGCATTCAAGGAGCTGTTGCAATCCAATTTGCAGCAGGCACATAAGAATTACTTCATTTACCATCCCGATACACGGCTAAGCACACTTGCTGTTTCCCTGCTCAATTTCCCTTACGATGAAAGCGAAAGATGGCGCAGTGAGTTCAGCCAGAACAGCGGCTTTCAGCAAAGCCTTTTCCAGCAAAGCTTTGAAGACTTCATGCGCACTTTACAGAAAGACAATGAAGAGCAATTGAATAAGTTTCTTAAGATAGATGAAGACCGCACCAATGAAGAAGTAGACTCTGCGATCATTTATCTCAAGCTTCGCAAAGTAAAACGCATGTTGCTCGAAAACCAGGCTGATCTTGAAAAGGAGCACTCAGATGAAGAGCGTTATATGCTTCACCAAACCCATGAGCATTTGAAGCAGATGGAAATTGAACTGACGAAAAAAATGGGAGCAGTTATTTTAAGATAGGTGCCCTTATTTTTTATCGGCAAGCAGCATATCACTATAAGAAACTTCTATCAGATCTTCCGGCCTCACTTTCAATTCCCTCATATAATGATCACACTGGGCCCGCAGCTCAGCCGCTGAAATATCAACACCGATATTACCGGCTTCTATTTCCATAAAATGACCGAGCCCCGGGACTTCATCAATATGAAACTTCACATTGTTGATGTAATAGATCTCCCTTTTCTTTTCCACCACCACTTTTATCCCATTGGATTTGCGCAGCACCTCTTTTAAACCGGCAGCATCCGGTATTTTCACCAGGTTAAAATCAGAATGTTTGGGGCCGGCCTGGTTGCTACGCTCATAAAAAATAAGATTGTTCTCGATATTCCCTTCCCTCAGTTTTAATCTGCCGTTGGGAACATTAAAATACGTATCGGTCTGATGATCGGTGCCTTTAAAGGAAGCGGCATGGTTCAGTAAGTATTGCCGGATAAAATCCGGATCGGAGCAACGTGCTTTTATTTCGATATTGAGATGTTGTGACATAGATGCAAGATAGTCGGCACCAGGGTTCAGGAATTCAATGTCAATAAAAAAGGTTTGCTGCTTTCGCAACAAACCTTCAATCAATTTTTAATCAGTAACCTTACTCTGCCACCGCAGTAGATTGTCTTTTGCGGACAACAGGAGCATCTTCCACCCTACTATCTTCACCTCTTACAAACCGCATAGCGCTCCAAACATGATCCAGTTCCACCCTTTCGATACTTTCGTATCCTTCGCAGGTTAACCGGTTCCAGCTACAGTCTCGGTTCAGATCAGTAACGATCTTGGAAGTGGTTTTGGGGTAGGCCACCCAGAACTTGGAATCGTCTTTCAAAGAGGGCATTACATCCTTCAGGATACCGTTCAGTTGGTTCTCATTCACGGCAAATACCAGCGCAAAATCAATCTTCCGGTTCTTCAGAAGCGGGGTCATGTTTTTGGCGAATGAAAGTTTGCTGAATTGTTTCTCGATGGAGGAGGGTAAACCCTGGATTAAAAGATTCTTCTCGTCTGTCAGTTGTAACTTTTCGAAAACTGTTGGTAACATACTTTGAATCAATTTTTAGTGGATTTCTGGCAAGGCATCCTTAGAAGATGCTCATTGTCAGTGTTCTCATTTGCAGGGATTGCAAAGATAAACAAAAATGCCGGGAAGGGAACCGTATTTCAAGAAAAACGCGCCCACGCTGGCTTTGAAGCCCTCATTTGAGCGTAAAAATCTACTTTTTAACCAGGAAGCTGCTCATCCCTATCATGACATATAAACAGGTGATTATATGATAAAACTTATATCTCTTCCGCCATTTGACTAATCAATGTATAACTTACAAGTGCAAATTATTTTATATAGAAAAAGAGCTGTCCTTCATCAGACAGCTCTTTTTTGTATTCATTAGATTTCGATTAGAAATCAATCCCAGGCTTATTTTGAAACCGGTTTATAGTATTTCAGCGCCTCCGGCATCAGCTTTTGCAGTTGTTCGATCCTCTTGCCTTCACTCGGGTGAGTGCTGAGGAATTCCGGTGGTTTCTGGCCGCCTCCGGCTTTTTCCATCCTCTCCCATAAAGGAATAGCTTCCTGGGGATTGTACCCTGCCATTGCAGCGAATTTAAGCCCCCAATCATCGGCTTCCAGCTCGTTTTTGCGGGAGAATGGAAGAATCACCCCCAGCTGTGTACCTGCTCCAAAAGCTGACATAAACAGGCTCTGCGTGGCAGCAGGCTTATTGGCCAACGCTACCTGCAACCCTGCCTGAACAGCCTGTGCTCCCATTTGCTGGCTCATACGCTGATTACCATGTTGCAGCAATGCATGCGATACCTCATGCCCCATTACCACAGCCAAAGCTGCTTCATTTTGCGTGATCGGCAAAAGGCCTGTATAAACAACGATCTTACCGCCAGGCATACACCAGGCATTGACTGTTGGGTCATTTACCAGATTATACTCCCAGTTATACCCCTGGAGCTGATCAGAAATACCATGTTGCTGATAATAGGAATTAACAGCAGCCACAATCCTTTGCCCTACCCTTTTTACCATTTCAGCATCCCGGTTGCCACTCGGAGACACTACCTTACTTGAAGAAAGGAAAGTAGTGTATTCCTGCAGTGCCATGGATTGCAATTGCGATTCGGGCAATAAGGTGAGCTGGCTTTTCCCGGTCAGTGCATTACGGGTGCAGGAGATCAGCCCTCCGGCCAGCAAAAAAACAAAAAGAATAATCCGCGTCATAGTTTAGTGTTTAATTCAAAAGGCCAAGCATTGTACCAAAGTACTGGTACAACTGCAGAATTTGTCCTGGAATGATACCTGGACACATATCCCGGAACCTGTGTCCGGAATTGACGCCGGAAAGTTAGGATTTTTTGTAATGAATTGCTTGTGTGAAGACAAGGCGTAACCATGATATGTTTTTATATCACAGCACTTTTTTGATTCCCCGATCAGGAATTTCTCATCTTGATTTAGCTGGCAACATTTTGTCTGCGTCGCTCCCGGCGGCGGTCACGATGCTTCAGGATAGGCACTTTGCTTTCATTGCCTTTTAATAAGCGGCCGATATTTTTCTGGTGGGTAAGTACTACCATCAGCGCTACAGCAATGGCAAATACGCGATATACGTTATTCTCTACATTGAATACAATCAGGATAAACACAGGGAAAGCCACACTGGCAAGAATGGAACTGAGCGATACGAAACGCGTCAGGAATAATACCAGCAGGAAAACGCCGGAACAGGAAAGAGCCGTCCATGGAGAAATGCCAACCACCAACCCAAACAAAGTAGCCACACCTTTACCTCCGCGGAAATCAGCCCAGATAGGGAATATATGCCCGATCACGGCTGCAAGGCCAAGGCCTATCTGAAGATTGACAAAACGGATATCACTGTCTGCATAGTCGGGAAGCAGAAGCGCCAACTTTACTGCAAGCATTCCTTTCAGCATATCAGTTACCATCACAATGGTGCCCCATTTGGGACCTAATACCCTGTAAGTGTTCGTTGCACCGGCATTGCCGCTGCCATATTCCCGGATGTCTATATCGAAGAAGTAACGACTGACCCAGACGGAGGTCGGTACACTGCCAATAAGATAAGCAAGAACTATCAGCAATAGTTCATTCATAGAAACTTGGGTTGAAGTTGAAAGACAAAAATAGTAAAAAAAACGACCAGTTGGTAACGTTAATTTAACACAAAATATTGTTTTTCTCAATATGAAGCACTCAGGCAGAGCCAGTTGTGCCTTTCCCGGCGGGAAATCACCCGTAAGCCCTGTTCCTGCAAGGCGGCAAGGATATCCGGCTCATCAGCCACCAGCAATCCGCTCAAAACCAGTTGCCCGCCTGGTATCAACCGGTTGGCCAAAACCCGGAGATTAGCCAGTATGACGTTTTTATTAATATTCGCCAGGATGATATCAAAGCGTCCCTCCCCTGTCGCATCATCTGCTTTCTCCAAACGGATGCCCGCTGATTTATTGTTCTCTATATTTTCTCCTGCATTTGCAATGCTCCAGTCGTCATTATCGATCGCCAGCACCTCTGCTGCACCAAGTCTTGCTGCAAGAATGGCCAGCACTCCCGTCCCTGTTCCAAAATCAAATACTTTTTTATTGGTAAACGGGATCCCGCGCATCTGCTGCATCATCATGAATGTAGTAGCATGATGGCCGGTGCCAAAACTCATCTTGGGCGTGATCATGATCTCCTGCTCCACTGAAGATACAGGCTCATGAAAAGAAGCGCGCACTGCTACAAAATCATCCACGACCACCGGATCAAAATTGGATTCCCATACCTGGTTCCAGTTGGTTTCTTTGATCACTGACTTTGTATAAGCCAACCCTTCACTCCCTGGAATGTTTTTTATTTTTCCTTCATCAAAATCCCCTTCCGGTATAAATGCCTTTAAGCAATCATCCGCCTCTTCAAAACCTTCAAAGCCTATTTCGTTCAGCTCAGCGATCAGTTGTTCTGATTGCTGTGAGGTCACTGGCTGGAATATCAACTGTATGTAATCACTCATGTACTATGAATTAAAAGGTCAAAAGTCACCCCGCTCTCAATCGGCGAAACTTACCAATTGTAAAGCGGGGTGACTTTTGATTTATAAAGGGATCGCTTATTCTCCTTGTGGAGGTGTTTTCTGCTGATCTTCTCTTGGCTTGAACTCAGGCTTCGGGATCAATGCCTTTCTTGACAATTTGAACTTACCTGATTTAGGGTCTGTACCGATCAGTTTTACTTTGAAAGCATCTCCTTCTTTCACAATGCCATCCAGTGTTTCAAGACGTTTCCAACTGATTTCGCTGATATGTACCAGGCCTTGTTTGCCGGGCAGGAATTCTACGAATGCACCAAAAGGCATTACTGATTTCACCACTGAATCATACACATCACCAACAGTTGGTACTGCCGTGATGCCTTTGATCCATGCTTCAGCCTTTTGTACACCTTCTTTATTCACACCAAAGATGCTTACCTCACCCATGTTATTCACTTCTTCGATGTTGATGGTTGTACCGGTTTCGCGTTGCATTTCCTGTATCACTTTACCGCCTGGTCCGATCACCGCGCCGATGAACTCACGCTCGATGAAGAGTTTCAGCATGCGTGGTGAATGTGGTTTCACTTCAGCACGTGCTTCAGGAATGCATTTATACATTGCATCGAGGATATGTAAACGGCCACGTTTTGCCTGGTCAAGGGCTTGTGCCATCACTTCCATTTTCAGGCCATCCACTTTGATGTCCATTTGCACACCGCAGATCCCATTGCGTGTACCGGTTACTTTAAAGTCCATATCACCGAGATGATCTTCATCACCCAGGATATCGGTCAGGATCGCATATTTATCACCTTTGGTGATCAATCCCATTGCCACACCGGAAACGTGTTTAGGGAAAGGAATGCCGGCATCCATCAGTGCCAGTGAACCGGCGCAAACAGTAGCCATGGAAGAAGAGCCATTTGATTCCAGGATATCACTTACCACGCGAACAGTGTAAGCAAAATCACCTGTTGGCATCATTTGCTTCAGGGAACGCATAGCGAGGTTACCGTGACCAACTTCCCGGCGGCTTTGACCACGCATCATTTTCACTTCACCTGTAGAAAACGGAGGGAAGTTATAATGCAGGAAGAATTTAGAGTCGTATGACCTTGCTGCACTTTCCACCAGCAGATCATCCAGGGCTGTGCCGAGGGTAACTGTGGTGAGTGATTGTGTTTCTCCTCTTGTAAAAAGTGAAGCTCCGTGAGGGGAAGGCAACACGTCTACTTCCATATCCAGCGGGCGAACATCTTCGAGACCGCGTCCATCGAGCCTTACTTTTTCGTCCAGGATCATGTCACGCACTACATAGTATTGCAGATCGCTATAGTAAGTAGAAGCAAGCTTTTTGGTTTGATCGGGAAGTGATTCTCCTTCGGGCAATTCGCTTTTCAGGTATTCCATCAGTTCGTCCTTGATAGCAGAAAACCTGTCGCTGCGCTCATGCTTTGGTAAAGCGCCTTTAGCTACTTCGTATACTTTTGATTTTGCAAAAGCATTCACTTTCTCCTGTAATGCTTCGTCGGTGACAGGCTTGGTGTAGTCGCGTTTTCCTTTCACGCCTACCATTTCACGCAGTTCTTCCTGTGCTTTCACCTGTATGCGGATAGCATCATGCGCCAGTTGCAATACTTTTACCAGATCTTCTTCACTGCACTCTTTCGCTTCACCTTCCACCATCATCAGGTTTTTTTCAGTGGCAGCTACGAGAAACTCAATATCGGATTGTTCCATTTCAGTACGGGAAGGGTTGATGATGTATTCACCGTTTACCCGTCCTACCCTTACTTCGGAAATGATCTCTTTAATGGGAATATCAGATACGGCCAGTGCTGCTGATGCAGCAAGACAAGCGAGTGCATCGGGCATCACTTCCACATCACTGGAGATGAGGGAAACCAGCACCTGCACTTCGCAGAAATAATCCTCAGGGAATAGGGGACGCAGCGCCCTGTCGATAAGACGGCTGGCCAGAATTTCGTAATCATTCAGGCGAGCTTCACGTTTGAAGAAGGAACCGGGGATGCGGCCTGCTGATGCAAACTTTTCCTGGTAATCTACTGTGAGAGGGAAAAAGCTTTGTCCTTCTTTGGGTTCTTTGGTGGCTACTACTGTAGCGAGGATCATGCAATTGCCTATAGAAACAGTAACAGCACCATCAGCCTGACGGGCCAGGCGGCCTGTTTCAATGGTAACCATGCGTCCGCCACCTATATCGAATGTTTTGCGTATGGGTTGTTGTAACATAAAAATTGGAGAGATTAGTAATGAAAAATGGGGATCAGTATCCTTAAACGGGCTTATTTACAAAGTGCCCAAAAACAGTTATTCCCAACATCGCTTAGAAGTTGGGAATAATCATTTATAGAGAGCCTTGTCCTGGATGATCAAAACTCTCAGGTTAAAGACTTCCCCCAACTCCACATGGGAGTAACAGGAGGTCTTATTTTCTGATTCCGAGTTTCTCGATCAATTGGCGATAACCTGTCAGGTTATGTTTTTGCAGGTAGTTCAACAAGCGTTTACGCTTACCTACCAATTGCATCAGCCCGCGGTGAGTGGAGAAATCTTTTTTGTTTTGCTGAAGGTGTCCGCTGATCTGGCTGATACGCTCAGTCAGTTGTGCGATCTGTCCTTCAATAGAGCCGGTATTAGCGGCTGATCCACCAAATTGCGTAAAAATAGCTGCTGTTTTTTCTTTTGTTAGAGGCATCTTTGATTTTTTTAAAAAGTCATCCGAGTTTTATCCTATTATATTTTTGTGGCGGCAAAGGTAAGGCAAGTATCCTTACCAGCAAAAGAAAGCCCTCCCAAATTGCCATCCGGGCCGCAAAAATACCCCATTTTTGGCCTTCCCGGCCTAATTTTGCCCCATGGAACTATCCCAGGACGCCAAAAACATACTTGGTTTACAGTTGCCCACCGATCCCCGATGGATCAACCTGGCCGAAAAATCACTGGAAGACATTCTTACTGATCACGCCTACTGTGAGCAGAAAGCCGCCACTACCTGCATCACCCTGATCCAACGGTATAGTGACAAGGAAAAGCTGGTCAAAGAGCTTGCACCCATCGTAACCGAGGAATGGGGTCATTTCAGGCTGGTGCTGGCCGAGCTCCACAAACGCCGCTTGAAGCTGGGTAAACAGCGTAAAGACGTGTATGTGAACAAACTACTGGAATTCCAATTAAAAGGCGGCGACTGGCAGGACCGCTTTCTTGACCAACTTCTCACCATGGCCCTCATCGAGGCCCGCAGTTGCGAACGCTTCAAACGCCTCAGCGAAGGCCTTGAAGACGAATACCTCCGCAATTTCTACCGCCGCTTTATGGAAAGCGAAGCAGGCCATTACACCCTTTTCATTGATCTTGCCGAAACCTATATCGACAAAGAAAAAGTCCGGAAAAGATGGAAAGAGTGGCTGGAGTATGAATCCACTGTCATGAATGAAATGGAAGTGCGCGGAGACCGGATCCATTGATCATATCTTCCTTGCTCCATCCCCTATCTCAGAAGCAAATACCTCCGGCTCATACCCTACCCGCCCTTTGTAGTACGGGATAAGCCTGGCAGCGAAATCATCAAAGCTATCCTTCTTTACTAAAGCGATGGCGCATCCGCCAAAGCCTGCACCGGTCATGCGGGCGCCGATACAATCTTTGTAGGTTTTGCTGAATTCAACAATGGTGTCCAGTTCTGCGCCAGACACTTCGTATAATTCTTTCAGGGATTGATGCGAAGCATACATCAGTTCTCCGAAGCGGGAAAGTTCACCATTGATCAATGCTTCTTTCGATTGGCTTACGCGCTCGTTTTCTGTTATTACATGCAGGGCACGTTTTTCCAGTACAGGGTCATTGATAATGCTTTTAGCTTTCTCAAATTCGGCTACAGAAATATCGCAAAGGTTTTCTGCAGGCAATACCTGTTTCAGTTTTTTCAGTGCACGTCCACATTCGGCAAACCGTTCATTGTATTTGGAATCGGTGAGTTTGCGTTCTTTGTTGCTGTTGATGATCGCCAGCACATGATCGCCAATATTGAAAGAGAGGTATTCGTAATCGAGCGTGTCGCAATCCAATAAGATCGCTTTGTCCTTTTTGCCCATGGCTACGGCAAACTGGTCCATGATACCGCAGTTCATGCCAATGAATTCGTTTTCCACTTTCTTCGATAGCACTGCCATATCAGTACCTGAAATGGAAAGACCGAATATCTGGCTGAGCGCTGTGCCTGTACACACTTCGATGGATGCAGAAGAAGAAAGCCCTGCACCAATGGGAAGGTTGCCATAAAACAGCATATTCATTCCGGAAAGTTCGTGGCCCAGCTGCAATATTTCGTTGATCACCCCTAATGGATAGTTGAACCACTCACTGCCTGTTTTGCTGTAAGAAGATTGCAACTGCAACGCTGCGGTTTCAGGAAAATTGATGCACTGCAAACGGATCTTTTTATCTGTGTTCTTTGAAACTAGCAGGTAAGTGCCAAGAGATATAGCACAGGGCATTACTTTACCTCCGTTATAATCAATATGCTCCCCGATAAGATTCACTCTTCCGGGACAGAAAAAAAAGTATTCCGGTTCTTGCTGGTAGCGGGTTTGGAATTCGCGGGCCAATGCTTCTTTTGTCATGACAGGCAATCAGGATTTGAATGAACGCTTTTGTTTGTTTAAGACGACCGGTCAAAAATAAGGAAATTTATTTAAGTGTCATTTTAACACTAATATTCGCTGGCCGACGTTACTACAGAAGGCGCTACACGTCCATCGCTTATTAATTACTTTGCGAAAAATAAGCTGCTTCCTTTGCCAGGTCGAGAAAAGGATACTTATGCTGTAAGGCCTTTACTTTCTCAAGATGGGCGGCCAGGAATTGCCGGTGGGCCTGCGTGGAAGGATGAAAGGCCTTGTGCTTACGGGCAATAACGATCTTTTTTATTTCCGGCATCAGTTGGCGGGATGCGGAATCGATGCAGGATTCTGCAAATTTATCGAGCACAAAAGCTGTTGCCGAATAGTTGGGATGCACCAGGTCAATATCATAAAAACGGTAATCCCTCAGCACATCGATCACCAGTTCATACGCTGGGAAATAATGCAGGCCTTCAAACTTGTTGACGGTATGGTGTACGGCTTCGATCAACCGCGCTTTGCTCCGGTTGTTCTCCACTACCCCATCGCGGATATGCCGCACAGGGCTTACCGTGAAAAGGATATTGAGATGGGGATTAAAACGCTTCAGTTGATGATAGCAATTGTCGAGCAGGGTCACGGTTTCTTCAATTGCCAGTAAATGCTTGCTGAACCATTGTGCAGGGGCGCGATGGCAATTAGCTACGCCCTCTCCTGCCTTACCTGCGGCATGCTCTGTCAGCCTGTAAGAAAAAGAAGAGCCCAGGGTAACAATAAGCCAGTTGGCCTTTTTTAAAAAATCATGTGCCTGCCAGCGTGCTTCATTCATCATCTGCAGGCAAACGGCTGCATCCGGGTGGGAAAACCGGGAATGATGTTCCCAGCTGTTCCAGACCTCATTCAGGTAAAAAAGATCTTTTTCTGTGTACTCCCTGTTCTCTGTATAACTCACCAGGCTTTTGCAAACGCTGGCAGGGTCGAAGAGGATGCCATTCGGGTTCTGTAATACAGAAAATTTCAATTCTTCCAATGTATTACCGATATGCTCAGTGAAGCAGGAACCGATCAACAGGATCTTGTCATTATAGCTGAGAGGTTTGGGCAGAGGCTTTATATCAATATTCACCATGAAATCCATAGACCTAAATAAAAATTTCTCCGGCAATGCGTAAGCTGTTGTCCAAAGCCGGTTTGTTAAGATGCAGTTGAGTACCCTTTTCTTCCATATAATCGATCATCCATTCAGTATTCATATTCCCTACCAGCTCATTATTGGCCATAGGGCAGCCACCAATTCCTTTCAATGCGCCATCAAAGCGTTTGCAACCTGCCTGTAAAGCGGCTTCCAGTTTTTCTCTCCAGTTGGCCGGTGAGGAATGCAGGTGTACGCCGATCTCAATGCCAGGTAACGATTCTGTAAGGTAATCTGTGATATCATATACCTGCTGAGGCGTGGCGAGGCCTACTGTATCGGCCAGGGAAATGATTTGGATATCGAGAGCTACCATCTTATTCACCCATTCAAACACGATCTCTTCCGAATAAGGATCACCATAAGGATTACCAAAGCCCATGGAAATATAGACCACGAGTTTCTTCCCTGTTTTTACGCAGATGTTCTGGATCTCTTCCACTCTTTCGAATGATTCTGCAATGGAAGAATTGGTATTGCGATGCTGAAAAGTTTCTGATACGGAGAAAGGAAATCCGAGAAAGGAAATGGCTTCATACACACTGGCGTCTTCTGCTCCGCGCTGGTTGGCAATGATGGCCAGCAAACGGCTATTGGTGTCGCTGAGATCGAGCTGCTCCACCACCTCTTTTGTATCTGCCATCTGGGGAATGGCTTTGGGGGAAACAAAACTGCCGAAATCAATGGTATCAAAGCCTACTTTCAGCAGGGAATTGATGTATTCGACCTTGCGGGCAGTTGGAATAAAATGTTTCCATCCTTGCATGGCGTCCCGCGGGCACTCAATAAGTTTCAAAACTGAATTATCCATATCCTTTGTAAAGATACTATTCCCAGGTCAGCCCTGTGTGGCCAGGGATTTCCGGCAGCAAACCCTGACCCGAAGAGAGAGTAAATGAAGATCAATCAACCGATCCGCTGCCGCATCACTTCATAAAGGATCATGCCTGTGGCCACTGATACATTCAGGCTTTCAAAATCGGTGACCATCGGGATCCTGATCTTTTCATCACATATTTTTAAAAGTGCAGGATAGATCCCTTTTTCTTCGCTTCCCATTACGATTGCTGCTGGTTCCCGGAAATCACAATCGTAAATGTTCTTAGCGGCTTTCATTTCGCTGGCATATACCCTGATGCCGTTCAAATGCAGTTCGTCCACAGCTTTCATCAAACTGTTGACCCTGCATACAGGCAATTTTTCCAAGGCACCAGCGGAAGTAAGGATGGCATCTTCATTTAAAGCGCCCACTCCCTTATCGGGAATAATGATCGCCTGTACCCCGCAGCAATAAGCTGTGCGGGCAATCCCACCAATATTGCGGATATCCGTAATGCCATCGAGGATGAGGAATAAAGGCGTTTCTCCTTTCTCCACCACAAAAGAGATCATCTCCTGCAGATCATGATACTGCACTTTAGCGATCTGGGCCAGGCAACCTTCATGTTCGCCTGCATTGAAGCTATTGAGTTTGGCTGCAGGCACATAGTTGACCGGAACACCGGATTGTGAAGCCAGCCGTTTTATTTCATTGATATCTGCTCCCTGTACTTTGGTGTCGAGATAGATCCTGTCGAGCGCCTGTCCTGAACGGAGCGCTGCAATAACAGCCTGGCGACCTATTACCAGGGAGCTTTTTTTGGGGCGGTGTTGAGCGCGGAAATTTTTCACTATGCAAAGAAAGGAGTTTTTGGTGAGCGATGGCCGATGACTGAGTGGCCATCGAATCTATATTTGTCCAGCCAATAACATCAGTTTTACCTGCTGTATCGCTGCCACCGACATTGAGTCCGTGATCCTGCTTTGCTGTACCATTTGCCAGGCTTCTTCAAGAGGTATCTTTTTTACTACCAGCTGCTCGGTTTCTTCGGGCATTGGCGCATGCTGTTCAAGCCCGCGGGCCAGGTAAAGAAGCGCATACTCATCCGATACAGAATTGGACAAATGCATTTTCAGGATCAGTTGCCAGTTATTCGCTACAAGCCCGGTTTCTTCCAGCAATTCCCTTTTTGCTGAATCAAGCGGGTCTATATTCAAGGAGCCTCCTCCTTCCGGTATTTCCCAACTGTATTCGCCCAATGGAAAACGGAATTGCCCTACCAGGTAAGTGTTCATCTGCTCATCCAGCACTACAACGCCGATAGCGATATTCTTGAAATGGACTTTGCCGTAAATGCCTTTGCCTCCATTGGGATTGATCACATCATATTCGGTAACCTGTATCCAGTTGTTATCATACATCTGCCTGGCTGCAAGCACCTGCCATGGATTTGTTTCACTCATTGCATTTGTTTTATCCTCAAAAGTAAAGAGGTTTAAAAAGCTGGACGGGCCGAACTCTTTAAACCTCTTTTATGCTTTACGTTGCGGAATTATTTAATACTGAAAGCTTTTTTCACTTTAGATACATAATCCAGTTTTTCCCAGGTAAACAGTTCCACTTTCTTTGTCACTTTTTTACCATCAGGGGAAGTGAAGGTTTTTTCCACTACTTCTGATTTGCGGCCCATGTGTCCATAAGCTGCAGTTTCACTGTAGATAGGATTGCGGAGTTTCAGGCGCTGTTCGATAAAGTAAGGACGCATATCGAATACGCTTTCCACGATCTTACCGATCTGGCCATCGGTCAGGTTCACTTTGGCAGTGCCGAAAGTGTTAACGTTGATGCTGGTGGGTTTGGCTACACCAATAGCATAAGATACCTGCACCAGTACTTCATCAGCCACACCTGCAGCTACCAGGTTTTTAGCGATGTGACGGGTAGCATAAGCAGCAGAGCGGTCCACTTTGGAAGGATCTTTACCGCTGAATGCACCACCACCATGCGCACCTTTACCGCCATAAGTGTCTACGATGATCTTACGTCCTGTAAGACCTGTATCACCGTGTGGTCCACCGATCACGAATTTACCGGTTGGGTTGATATGGTATTTGATATTGTCGTTAAACAGTTTGGCGTACTTTTTATACTTCGCTTTAACCCTTGGGATCAGGATCTTCACGACGTCGTCTTTGATCTTGGCAAGCATTTTTGATTCAGTGTCGAAATCATCATGCTGCGTAGATACTACGATCGCATCGATACGAACGGGTCTGTTATTATCATCATATTCCAGTGTCACCTGGCTTTTTGCATCGGGGCGCAGGTATTTGATCTGTTTGTTCTCGCGGCGAAGTGCTGCCAGTTCAATCAGGAGCTTATGTGCAAGATCAAGCGCCAGTGGCATATAGTCTTCTGTTTCATTGCTGGCATAACCAAACATCATTCCCTGATCGCCGGCACCCTGATCTTCTTTCTTTTTACGGTCAACACCCTGGTTAATATCGGCAGACTGCTCATGGATAGCAGATAATACACCGCAGGAGCTTGCTTCAAACATATACTCGCTTTTGGTGTAACCGATCTTGCGGATCACGCCTCGTGCAATTTCCTGAACGTCCAGGTATGCCTTTGATTTTACTTCACCGGCTAATACAACCTGGCCAGTAGTAACCAGCGTTTCGCAAGCTACTTTTGACTGGGCGTCAAAAGCCAGGAAATTATCGATCAGGGCATCAGAGATCTGGTCAGCCACTTTGTCCGGGTGACCTTCGGAAACGCTTTCTGAAGTAAACAGGTAAGGCATAAATGAACTTTAGGTTTATAGATGAGTTAGTCAATAAATAATAGAAATCGGGTGCAAATATAACACCCGATCCCATTTAATTCATTACTGGCAGATTTTTCGTTATAATTTGGAATAAACGATATGTAAGCGCATGCGCTGCGGATTGGTCGCCGGTGAGCTCAGATCGCCACCATACAACCTTACCCGTCCTTCACCCGTTGTAGCATTCACTGTTACAGAGGTCTTCGTACTCGTTGAATTAGCGGTCGGTTTATACATATCGCTGATATAATAAGGGGCAAAAAGCCTCATTTCATATGCTTGCTCCCGCTGGTTCACCACATTCTGTACATAGCGGCTCAGGTTAAAATGCCAGGTCTTGATGGTTTGCCCAAGCTGGTTCTTGGCATCAATTGGTGCTGCGCCAAAACTGCCTAAGGCGGGGTTGCCCTGAACATCAAAGGTGAAATCATAAGGCATAAAGCGGTAGGCTGAAAGCGCAGGGTCATACACGTCCAGCATCAGGTAGCGTGGCGGGAAAGTTGAATCACTGATATCATAGATCTGCTCCATAACCAGTTCTGCACGATGCACTACCCTGTTGGACAAGCCTGCCAGTCCCGGGATTTTAATGCGGGCAAAAGAACCTGGGGCATTCTGTATGAACACTTCAGGATCGGATGCCGTGCCTCCCTGTGCTGTCTGTATCGGGGTTCCGGTATAATCACGGGTAATATAGTTGGCAGATGCTGATCCGTTTGTTCCGTAGGTATCAAAAGTTTTGAAATTGAAATATGCTACAGTTGTATCCAGATCAGGATTGGTAGCTGATTTCTTTTCATACTTGTAGTAAATACCCAGCTTGGTGTTGGCACCGGTAAGATTAAAACGCATTAAAGCATTACCTCCGGCCTGTGCCTGTATTGCAAATCCTTTGAACTTGGTGCGGAAAGCCGAATCGCTCTGATAAGGATTATTGGCTGCTGATGTATCATACCTGATCAGCCTTGTTCCAAATGCATCATCCAGCCTGATCCGTAATTGATTGACTGTATTGGAATCAAGATAAGCAGAGATGGAATCGTTCAGGATAGAAGGAGCAAAGGTCCTTGATCCAAGAAGTTGGGAGTATGTAAGCCCATTCTGCCTTAAGAGGTAGGATGTATCAGCCCTGAACTCATTGGTCTGATCGAGTTCATACACATTCACGGTCTGGTTCACATTCGTATCACCCCATACACCGGCATTTTCCAGGATCAGTACCACTGAATCGATGTACACACTATCCGGCAGGTTGGCAAAAGTGAATGGGTAAGAAGCAGGCTTCAGTTCCAGGAACATCCTGGCATCTGTTTTCCCAAAAAGAGGATCGTTGGAAACATATCCCAATATCTGATTGGTATTGTAAGAGACCCGTGTGGAATCGTTGAGCAGGGTAAACAGCTCATTATAGGTTTCCACTTCAAGGGTAGTATCGAATGTATGGATATTATCAACCGGCGGAATCAGATCTCCTCCCAGTGTTGTGGCCTCGTTGATCTTTCTGCAGGAATTTAAAAGGATAAGCGTGCTGGTTATGATTGCTCCAAGCGTAATTACCAGGTGTTTATGCTTCACAAATAAAATTTATACCGGATTAGGAAATGTTACTTACCTGCAAGATCGCCATACAGTTGTAAATACTCTGTTAAATCAGATTCTTCATTGAACAGGAGCGTTTTCTTGCCTCTCACCTTGGTAAATTCGTCCTGCAATTTCTTGTCTACTTTGTCTGCACCAAAAGTGATCGCGTCCGCAAAAGTGGCCCCACCGCGGAACATGGCTGTGTTATTCGCTTCTTTATATACTTCAAGGTCTTTTTCTTTCAAAGAAGGATGGATCAATGCTTTCTTTATGAAATCGTTGCCAAGCTTTTCCTTGAATGTATTCTGGCCGATCGTGAACACTGTTTTGCTATGGGCAAAAACAGGTTCTTTCTTATACACTGTTTTAAGATAGGCGGGGATCAAACCTGTCATCCAGCCGCTGCAATGAATGATATCCGGAGGCCAGCCAAATTTTTTAACGGTTTCCAGCGCGCCTTTACAGAAGAACACTGTTCTGAGCCCGTTATCATCAAACCATTGCTCATTCTCGTCGTGAAAAATATGCTTGCGTTTGAAAAGCTCTTCATTTTCCAGGAAGTAGACCTGCAGCCTTGCGCTGGGGAGGGATGCTACTTTTATCTGGAGTGGCATATCATCATTATCCACTGAAACATTGATACCGGAGAGGCGAACTACTTCGTGAAGACGGTGCCTGCGTTCATTGATTGTCCCAAAGCGAGGCATAATGCAGCGTACCTCAAACCCGTTATCATTCGCTTTTATGGCCAGTTTATTTACAGTTTCTGAAAATTCTGTCAACTCCAGGTAGGGAGACATTTCGTTGGCAATAAATAAGATTCTCTTTTTTGCTGACATGTTGTCCCGTTTAAATGATCATTTTGAAAAAACGTGTGCAAAGGTACTGTTTTTTATAAGGAATAGTTAAGTTGCGTCGTTTTTTGATGTGAATAAGCCTAATTATGATCCTATTTAAAAGAGCGGCTGAGCTCCGGAACTACCTGGAAAAACAGCGCAAAAAAGGCAAAAAAACAGGGTTCGCACCCACCATGGGCGCCCTTCATGAGGGGCATATTTCCCTCCTGGAAGCTTCCAAAAAAGAAAACGACCTCTCTGTTGTAAGCATATTTGTGAACCCTACCCAGTTCAACGACCCGGCCGATTACGCCAAATACCCCATCACTATTGAAAAGGATATCAGCCTGCTGGAAGCTGCCGGTTGTGATATCCTGTTTCTGCCACCTGTAGAGGAAATGTACCCCTCCGGACAGATGTTGAAAAAAAAATATGAGCTGGGCTATCTTGAGACCCTGCTTGAGGGCAGTTTCAGGCCCGGACACTTCCAGGGAGTCTGCCAGATCGTTCACCGGCTGCTCGAAATTGTGCTGCCTGACAATTTGTACATGGGTCAAAAAGATTACCAGCAATGCATGGTCGTCAAAAAACTGCTGGAGCTTACCGGTCTGGGGCAAACAGTGCATCTGCAGATCTCTCCCACCCTCCGTGAAAAAAGCGGGCTGGCCATGAGCAGCCGCAATATGCGCCTCAGCGAAGCGGAAAGAAATGCAGCAGTGGCTATTTACCAGGCGCTGGACCATATCCGGGAAAACCTGAAGCCAGGCTCACTGAAAGAACTGCAACAGCAGGCAACAGCCCAACTGACCGGGAAAGGTTTTCGTGTGGATTATGTGGCTATTGCTGATGCAGGAACGCTTTATCCTGCCGAAGATTGGGATGGCCGGCAAAAACTGGTAGCTCTCGCCGCAGCATTCCTCGGCGAAGTACGGCTTATAGATAACCTGTTATTAAACTAAGCGGTTCTTTTTTCGTTTTTAAATAAACTACTTTTGCTGACCTTGATAACCTGATCAATGTAAAGCTTAAGGTGATCAGGCATCATCCATTATCTCACTATTCTAACTATATGCAGATCGAAATACTGAAATCAAAAATCCATAGAGCGGTTATCACCGAAGCGAATCTCAATTATGTTGGCAGCATTACTATCGATGAAGACCTGATAGAAGCCGCCAACATTATCGAAAATGAAAAAGTGCAGGTGGTGAATGTCAATAACGGTGAAAGGCTGGAAACTTATGTAATAAAAGGTAAAAGAGGCTCCGGTATCTGCTGTCTCAATGGCCCTGCTGCCCGTAAAGGCATGGTAGGTGATTTAGTGGTGATCATTTCCTATGCCACCATGGATTTTGAAAAAGCCAAAACCTTTAATCCCTGGATCGTTTTCCCGAAGGAAGGTAATAAGCTGTAAGAATAACCGTTATACCCGAGCCATGAATAAAAAGGTCAAAACCTTATTGCAATACCTTTTCTTTTTCAGTCTTGGCTTTTTCTTTGTCTGGTTATCCGTCAAAAACATTAATAAAGAAGAATGGGTACAGATACGGTATGCCATGTTGAATGCGCGTTACTATCTTGCCATTCCTGTTGTCATCATTCTTATTTTCGGACATTATATCAGGGCCCTTCGCTGGCGGCTGCTGATGGAGCCTCTCGGGTACAGTCCTAAAAAAGCAAATACTTTTTTCGCTGTCATGATCGGCTATCTCGCCAACCAGGGCGTGCCCCGGTTGGGCGAAGTGCTGAAATGCACCGTACTGGCCAAATATGAAAAGATCCCGGCCGATAAGCTCGTAGGCACCATCATTCTCGAACGGTTGATCGATGCAGTGACCCTGCTGATCGTCTTCGGCATCACACTGGCGATACAACCCGGCTTATATACACAGATCGTTGACCAGATCTTTAACTCACCAGGTGAAAAAGAAGAAACGAAAGTTTCCGGTCTAACGATCCTGCTGATCATTATAGCTGTGATAGCACTTGCCGTGGGTGCCTGGATGGTGCTGAAGAAAAAAACGGTCAAAGACCTCCGGGCCATTCTGAAAAATATTGCCATGCGGGTGTGGCAGGGATTGGCATCCATCCGGCATCTTAAAAAACGCGGGCAGTTTATCATCCTCACTATCATTTTATGGGGCACTTATTTTTCCGGTGGTTATCTCGGTTTCCAGGCTTTACAGGAAACCCAGCATTACGGAGTAAAAGAAGCCTTCACCATTCTTTCTGCCGGCAGCATCGGCATGATCATCTCTCCCGGCGGCATCGGCGGCTATGCATTGCTGATTGAAGGCACGATGATGCTTTATGGGTTGCAGCAAAGTATTGCTGCTGCATTCGGCTGGTTGCTTTGGATTGTGCAGACCTTTGTGGTATTGTTTGGAGGACTATTGAGCTTTGCTTTATTACCCTGGTATAACAAGAGCCGGAAGTAAGTTATCAAAACTTAATGTACACAATTCTTCTTCTTGGTTAACTTTATCAGATAACTAACCGAGTTTTCATGTCGCATCCGCCTTTCAAACAAAAAACGATTGCCCGGGACATAAGCTGGCTTTCTTTTAACGCACGTGTATTACAGGAAGCAGCCGATAAAACAGTGCCGCTCCGGGAGCGGATTCGCTTCCTCGGTATTTTTTCCAATAACCTCGATGAGTTTTTCCGGGTAAGGGTGGCCACATTAAAACGGATGATGCAGGTAGGCAGCAAGGCCAATATGCACCTCGAAAACAATCCCCAGCAGATCCTTGACGATATACAAATGACCGTGCTGAACCAGCAAAGTGAGTTCGCCCGGATCTGGGAAGACGTGCAGCAGCAAATGAAAGCCCAGAAGATATTCCTGGTAAATGAAAATGAGCTTACACCGGAGCAATACCTTTTTGTACGCGATTACTATGATGCTGAAGTAAGTTCCAACGTGATCCCGCTGATGATCGAGAACATTCCCGCGTTCCCCAATCTCCGTGACAAATCCATTTACCTTGGCGTAGTGATGTGGAAAAAAGACAGTGCATTGAAAAAGAAATATGCGCTGATCGAAGTACCAAGCCGTGTATTGGGAAGGTTTGTGATATTGCCATCCAAACAAAATGAGCATCGCATCATTTTGCTGGAAGACGTGATCCGCTGCAACCTTCCTGAAATATTTTCTTACTTCGGCTATGATCAATACCATGCCCATGTGTTTAAAGTAACACGCGATGCTGAGCTGGACATAGACAGCGATATCTCCACCAATATTATTCAGAAGATCGAAAAGGGATTGAAGAACCGCAGAAAAGGAAAACCTGTACGGTTTGTGTATGATAAGGAAATGGACCCGGGATTGCTGGAATACCTGACCCGCCGCCTCAACCTTACTAAAAGGGATAACCTGATCCCCGGTGGCCGGATCCACAATTTCAGGCACTTCATGGATTTCCCCGAGCAGGTATTCAAAGTAAAGAGACCAAGGCAAAAGCCTTTTGACCATCCATTGCTTGCCGACCGTCGCGTATCGGATGCAGTGCTGGAAAAAGACATCATGCTCCATCTCCCCTATCATTCCTTTACACCACTTATTGATATCATCCGCGAAGCGGCGATTGATCCGGATGTAAGTACGATCAAGATCACCTGCTATCGCCTGGCCTCGCAATCAAAGGTCATCAATGCATTGATCAATGCCGTAAGAAATGGCAAGGAAGTGCTGGTAATGCTTGAGCTCCGTGCACGCTTTGATGAGGAAGCCAACCTCGAATGGAAATCGAGGCTGGAAGAAGAAGGGGCCAAAGTGCTGGTAGGCATCCCGAATATGAAAGTGCATGCCAAGCTTTGCATGATCCGCAAAAAAGTGAAAGACAAAAACGTGTTGTACGGATTTGTGAGCACCGGCAACCTGAATGAAAAAACGGCAAGAGTATATGGCGATCATTGCCTGCTGACGTCCAATCCCCGTATCATGACCGACCTGAGCCGTATTTTCAATTACCTGGAACATCATCGCGGAGGTGATGTTCATGCATTGAAGAACTGCCAGGCCATTATTCCCAGCCCATCTATTGTCCGTAATGAAATGTATAAACTGATCGATGAAGAGATCAGGATGGCGAAGAAAAGAAAACTCTGCGGCATCACTTTAAAGATGAACTCCCTTTCGGATGAAGGAATGATCGATAAACTGTATGAGGCCGCTAAGGCAGGAGTTCCGGTAAGATTGATCGTAAGAGGTATTTTTTGCATGCTCAGTGAGAACAAGAAATTTAAGATCCCCGTGAAGGCGATCAGTATCGTGGATGAATACCTGGAGCATGCACGGGTGTGGGTATTTCATAATAAAGGCAAAGAGAAAGTTTATATATCTTCGGCCGACTGGATGTTGCGCAACCTGGAGCATCGTGTGGAAGCCACTTGCCCTGTCTGGGATGAAGAAATAAAAAAAGAGCTGATGGATATACTGGAGATACAGCTTCGTGATAATGTGAAGGCAAGATGGCTGGACAATGAACTCGCCAATGAATATGTAAGGACCGGCAGGAAGCAGGTAAGATCACAGGTCGATATTTACCAGTATTTATTCAACAAAACCATGGAACAAATTGAGACTGGCAGCTATTGATATTGGAAGTAATGCAGCAAGGTTACTGATCAGCGACGTACATATTGCGCCCAATAATAAGCCTGAATTTATAAAAATGGCACTCGTGCGCGTGCCCCTCCGTCTCGGCTTTGATGTGTTTGACAAAGGAGAGATCACCGTTTCCCGCGCTGAGAAAGTGATAAAAACGATCAAGTCGTACAAGCTGTTGATGGACGTATATGACGTTAAGCATATAAAGGCCTGCGCCACTTCAGCCATGCGTGATGCCGTCAATGGACAGGACATCATCAACAAGGTAAAAACTGAAACAGGCATACAGATCAATATCATCAGCGGGCAGGAAGAAGCATCTTTTATTTACGAGAATCATATTGCAGAAAACCTGACCAGTGAAGAATCTTACCTGTATATAGATGTGGGCGGCGGCAGCACGGAACTGACTTTCTTCAGCGATGGTAAACTCATATTTAAAGAATCATTCAATATCGGCACCATCCGCATATTGAAGAACCAGGTAACGGAAGCTCAATGGGATTCGATGAAAGAATTCATCAAAACCCGGACAAAAGGATTTCATCATGTTACAGCTATCGGTTCAGGCGGCAACATCAATAAAATATTTTCCATCTCCAAACGGAAAGACGGGAAACCGTTGAGCCTCGAACTGCTGAGGGATTATTACAAAGAGTTCAGCAGCCTTTCCCTTCCGCAGCGCATGAGCCTTTACCGTATGCGCGAAGATCGTGCAGATGTGATCGTGCCTGCATTGCTTATTTATATCAACGTAATGCGCTGGGCCGATGCAGAGGAAATATTTGTACCCAAGATCGGTTTGGCCGACGGGCTGATACAATCCCTTTATGAAGAAATCAGACTTGCACAAACGAAAGCCTGATTTTACCTACTTTTATCCCTTCAAACAAGTTTCATGTCAATCAGTAAGGAAGCCCGGAAAGTAACCACGAATACGATCCAGAAAATGAAATTAGCCGGTGAAAAGATCTCCATGATCACGGCTTATGATTATTCTTTCGCAAAAATATTTGATGCAGCAGGTATAGATATCATATTGGTGGGCGACAGCGCCAGCAATGTGATGGCAGGCCACACCACTACCCTGCCTATTACACTCGACCAGATGATCTATCATGCACAAAGCGTGGTAAGGGCAAGGGAAAGATGCCTGGTGGTGGTTGATATTCCTTTCGGGTATTATCAATCCAATTCAGAGATCGCCCTGGCTTCTGCGATCCGCATCATGAAAGAAAGTGGTGGCCACACAGTAAAACTGGAAGGCGGTGAAGAGGTCATTGATTCAGTAAAAAAGATCGTAAGTGCAGGGATTCCTGTAATGGGCCATCTGGGCCTTACCCCGCAATCCATTAATAAATTCGGTACGTATGTGGTGCGCGCTACAGAAGAAGCCGAAGCCAATAAACTCCGTCGTGATGCACTGCTGCTGCAGGAAGCCGGCGCTTTTGCCATTGTGCTGGAAAAGATCCCGGCAGCACTGGCCAAAGAAGTATCAGAAAGCCTTTCCATTCCCACTATCGGCATCGGCGGCGGCCCTCATTGCGATGGCCAGGTGCTGGTGATGCACGATATGCTGGGCATTAATACAGAATTCAAACCCCGCTTTTTACGCCAGTACCTTAACCTGAATGAACAGATCACCGGTGCTGTGCAGCAATATATTTCTGATGTGAAAAGCAGGGATTTCCCCAACGAGCAGGAACAATATTGACTTCTACCTGTTAAGTATCTTTGCAAAAGATAAATTAATTACAACATGATTGCAGATGTATTGAAAACCCTGAAACTGGAAAAGCATTCCGCAGGTGTATCCACCGGTAAAGAGTGGATAGGAAAAGGTGGAGCAGAGATTTCTTCTTATTCACCGGTTGACGGTAAGCTGATCGGAACAATTAAATCTGCTGTAAAAGACGATTATGAAGCAGTGGTAAAAAAGGCACAGTCAGCTTTTGCAGTATGGCGTACATGGCCTGCACCAAAACGTGGAGATGTAGTAAGGCAGATCGGTGAAGCCTTAAGAAAATATAAAGAACCATTGGGCAAACTGGTTTCTTATGAAATGGGCAAAAGCCTGCAGGAAGGTTATGGTGAAGTGCAGGAGATGATCGATATCTGCGATTTTGCAGTAGGTCTTTCCCGCCAGTTGCATGGATTCACCATGCACAGCGAACGCCCCGGCCACCGGATGTATGAACAATATCATCCGCTGGGCATTGTCGGCATTATTTCCGCATTCAATTTCCCGGTGGCAGTATGGAGCTGGAACACAATGCTGGCTTGGGTTTGCGGAGATGTGTGCATCTGGAAGCCTTCTGAAAAAACGCCTTTGTGCGGAGTAGCCTGCCAGCATATCGTAGCAGAAGTGTTTGAAAAGAATGGAGTCCCTGAAGGGGTCAACAACCTCGTAACAGGAGGCCGCGAAGTAGGTGAATGGATGAGTACGGATACACGCATTCCCCTTGTGTCTGCAACAGGTTCTACCCGTATGGGCAAAGCTGTTGGAGCAGCTGTGGGAAGCCGGTTAGGTAAAGCCTTACTGGAACTGGGCGGTAATAATGCCATTATCATTTCAAAAGATGCTGATCTCGACATTGCCATTCTTGGCGCTTTATTTGGTGCAGTGGGCACGGCAGGTCAGCGTTGCACCACCACGCGCAGGCTGATCATTCATGAAAGCATATATGACCAGGTAAAAAATAAACTGGTTGCTGCTTATGGCCAGCTCTCTATCGGTGATCCGCTGAATGAGAAGAATCATGTAGGCCCATTGATCGATAAAGACGCTGTGAAAATGTATCTGAAAGCAATTGAAGATTGCAAGGCAGAAGGCGGCAAATTTATAGTGGAAGGCGGCGTGCTGGAAGGCAAGGGCTATGAAAGCGGTTGCTATGTGAAGCCCTGTATCGCTGAAGCGAAACCTGGTTATGCGATCGTACAACATGAAACTTTTGCACCGATCCTTTACCTGTTGAAATATTCGGACATAGAAGAAGCTATTGCTATACAGAATGGCGTGCCGCAGGGGCTTTCTTCTTCCATTATGACCCTTAACCTCCGCGAAGCAGAGCAATTCCTCTCCCATGCAGGTAGCGACTGTGGTATAGCAAATGTGAATATCGGCACGTCCGGTGCAGAGATCGGCGGAGCATTCGGCGGTGAGAAAGAAACCGGTGGTGGCCGGGAAAGTGGCAGCGATGCCTGGAAAGTGTATATGAGAAGGCAAACCAATACGATCAATTACAGCACCCAACTGCCGCTGGCACAAGGAATAAAGTTCACCGTTTAAATACTAAACAAAGGAGTGCGCCGTTGATAATACTTCGCGTAACTCCTTTGTTTTCTGCGAAATATTTGCAATTTTTACAGTTGAACAATATCCTGAACCCAACTAACTGTGCATGAAAAGGATCCTTCTCCTATTGACCATTCCCCTGCTTTGCAGCAGTCTCTCCCACGCGCAATTGCGAATAGGCATCCTCGGAGGTATTCATCAGTCTGCGGTCATCGAAAAAAATGATCTGTCCAACTGGGACGAATTGAAAAACACTTTCCAAAAAAGAACAGGTTTTCATGCCGGTTTTATTGCCGATCTCCCTTTCAGCGAAAAGTCGAATTTCTTTTTTCAGCCTGGTGTGATATTCTCACAGAAAGGAAGAAAATCTTCGTTTGTCATGGACTCTACCGTGGTCTTCGACCGGCCTCTTTCTCCGGATGATTCCATCGTGAATACATTCTATACAGAAAACCGCAAACAATACCTTAACTATATAGATATTCCTCTCAATTTTGTTTACAAGTTCAAGCTGGGCAAGACCACCCGCTTTATGATCGGAGCAGGTCCTTACCTGTCCTTTTTCTATAAAGGCTCCGATAAAACCGATAAGTATGTAGTAGGCGTAAGCTATGAAGCAGACGAAAAAGAAGTAATGATCGGAAAAGGAAGCGGAAAATATCAAACAATGGATTGGGGCGTGAATGGATTGGCCGGTTTTGAATTCGGTCGTGTGTTCCTTACTGCTAATTACAGCCGCGGACTGAAAAACTTTTATACTCCTACGGATTATACGGCTTCTGATTACAAACATGAAGTGATGGGTATTACCCTGGGCATATTCCTCGGCAAACCCATACCGCTTGCCCAAAAAGACAGGGACAATGACGGTGTGCCCGACAAAGAAGACCAGTGCCCCACCCTCCCGGGCTCTCCTGCTTTGGCCGGATGCCCCGACCAGGATGGTGATGGCATCATTGATATGCAGGACAGTTGTGCTCATGAATTTGGCCCTGTTGAAAACCATGGCTGCCCCTATATTGACCGTGATAAAGACGGCGTACTCGACAAACTCGATAAATGCCTCGATATACCAGGTCCGGTTGAGAACAATGGTTGCCCTTACACAGACAGGGACAAGGATGGCATTTTTGATAAGGACGATAAATGTCCTGATATTCCTGGCCTGGCCCGTTACAATGGCTGCCCTGCACCAGATACAGATGGAGACGGACTGACTGATGAAGAAGATAAATGTCCAACAGAAAAAGGTACCGTAGCCAATAATGGTTGCCCGGAGATCAAAAAAGAAGTGATCCGGAAAGTACAGACAGCAGCCAAGTCAATTGCCTTCAAAGTCAATAAAGCAGAGCTAACGCCGGCTTCCTACAAAGTGCTGGATGAAGTGGCGGCCCTGTTGAAAGAAGATGCTTCACTGAAATTGCAGATAGAAGGGCATACCAGTGCGGAAGGTTCCCGCGAGCTTAACATGCGCCTATCCATGGAGCGTGCGGAAGCAGTAAAAGAATACCTGGAATCGAAAGATATTGATCCTTCCCGCCTCAGCGCACAGGGATTTGGCCCCGATAAACCGCTGAATGCCGGCAGAACTAGTGAAGAAAAAGCTAAAAACAGGCGCGTTGAGCTAAAGCTGCACAACTAAAACAGCTTGATCTTCATCAATAAATTATCAGAGCCCTGCGAGAGAAGTCCGCAGGGCTTTATTATGGCAAAATGTATGAATGGTAATCCGTAATTTTAATGCTTTTCAGATTTTTGTAGATATTAAAAATTAGTAGCTAATGAATTGCTTTGTGAATCGTACCCTCCTGATTGCAGTAGGTTCTTTGCTTAGTGCGGCAGTTATTGCCCAGAAAACAGATGTTCCGAAAGGATGGCACCTGATGGACCAGAAAGACAGTGGCTATTATGGCATCAGCATGGACAAAGCTTATGCTTTTGTTCAATCCAAAAAACTCAAGAGCACGCCTGTGATCGTAGCCGTGCTGGATTCCGGCGTTGATACAACGCATGAAGACCTTCGTCCCATCCTCTGGCGCAACCCAGGTGAGATCCCTGGCAATGGCATTGATGATGATAAGAATGGTTATGTAGATGACGTCTATGGCTGGAACTTCCTGGGCAGCCGTGATGGCACTAACGTGGAAAAAGATTCTTACGAGGCAGCACGCGTTTACCACGCCCTGAAGAGTAAATGGGAAGATAAGGAGATTGACCCCAAAACCCTTTCCGCAGCAGACGCCAAAGAATATGAAATGTGGAAAAAAGCCAAGCAGGATGTAATGGGCATCAGTGCCAACCCTGCTGATCTGAAAGAAATGAAAAGCGGCTATGCACAACTCAGTTTTGTTGACTCCGTGATACAGATCGGCGACAGCATCATCCGCAAAGACCTCAAAAAAGATGAATACACCTGCAAAGACCTGGCTGCCTACACTCCTACAATTGATCTTGCCGGACGTGTGAAGATGATCATGGTCAGCATTTGCAAAGACAATAACAAAGACGATATCACCAATCTTGAAATACTGGAAGACCTGGAAGCACAGGTAAGCCAACTGGAAAGTGAGATCGCCAAAAATGAAGCAGTGCACACTGCTCCAAAAGATTACCGCAACAGTGTTGTAAAAGATAATTACAATGACATCAACGATAAATTCTATGGCAACAACAATGTGATGGTAAGCAATAAATCAGCATTGCATGGCACACACGTATCTGGTATCATTGCGGCTGCCCGCAATAATGGCGTGGGCATGGATGGCGTGGCAGACAATGTGCGTATCATGGCCGTTCGTGTAGTGCCTGATGGCGACGAGCATGATAAAGATATCGCCCTTGGCATCCGCTATGCAGTTGACAATGGAGCCAAAGTGATCAATATGAGTTTTGGAAAAGGATTCTCCCCCGAGAAAAAATGGGTAGACGACGCTGTGAAATATGCAGAAAGCAAAGGCGTGCTGCTGGTACATGCAGCAGGCAACAGCGCAATGAATGTAGACACAAGCTGGAATTTCCCCACTCCTGTTTTCCAGGATGGTAAAAGAGCCGACAACTGGGTAACAGTTGGCGCCAGCGGAGACCCCAAAGCCGGTGGCCTTATTGCCAGTTTTTCCAATTATGGCAAGAAAGATGTGGATGTGTTCGCTCCCGGTGTAAAGATCTATTCAACAGTTCCCGGAGGCAACACTTATCAAAACCTGCAAGGTACCAGCATGGCTTCTCCGGTAGTAGCCGGTCTGGCTGCATTCATCCTGGAATATTACCCAAAGCTGACACCCGAACAGGTAAAATATGTGATTGAAAAAAGCACACAAAAACCTTCAGGTAAAGTGATCGATCCGGGCACCGGCGAGGAAGTGAAAATGAGCGAGCTGAGTGTTTCCGGGGGTGTGATCAATGCGTATGAAGCCATCAAACTGGCTTCAACACTGCAGCCTGAAGGAAAGAATACCGAATCAAAAGTGAAACAGAAAGTGAAGGGATAATGACAACGGCAAAATAAACCTAAACCATAAACTCTTTCTAATGTATCCAGACCTTTCCAGAGCCGGCGAATGGTACCATGGTTATATCAAGATGGTGCCACAGGACGATATTAAAGCTGCTTTCAGCAGTAAGGACAATAATCTTATTGCATTCCTGGACAGCATCCCTGAAAGCAAACATGATTACCGCTATGCGGAAGGTAAATGGACCATCAAAGAAGTGTTGCTGCATATCATTGACGCGGAAAGAGTGTTTGCTTACCGGGCGCTCCGGTTTGCGCGTAAAGACCAGACTCCTCTCCCTGGATTTGATGAGAACCTGTTTGCAGAAAATTCCAAAGCTTCAGCCCGCCAATGGAGCGACCTGGTAGATGAATTCAAACACCTGAGACGTTCTTCAGAAATATTTTTCAATTCTCTTGATGAGGATCAATTGGAAGCAGGAGGCATTTCTTCTGGCCACCCGATCTATGTAAGAGCATTGGGATATATTCTTATCGGGCATGCTTTGCACCATCAAAAAATTCTGGTAGAGCGATATCTGTAAACTCAGTATTGTAAGTAAAGCAAAGACCGCCACGTTGTCTAATCGTGGCGGTCTTTGCTTTACTTACCTCCTATCAAAATATCTTTTACTAAAAATCAGAATGGTTTCTTTGGCTTTTCTTCCCCGTTCTTTGCCTTGGCGAGATTTTGCTGGTTGATCATATCATCCACTACTTTCACGGCCTGGTCAAGATAAATATCCTGGCGGAGAGATTTCAACCATTGATTGAAGCGGTCCTGCTTGGCTTTATCATCAGACCAACGGTTCACTTCAGACGGCAGAGCTGATACAGCTATTTCTGTTTTCAGCCTTCTCACTGAATCCATTTGAGCATAAGCTTCGCGTACCTGCTTTTGCTCTTTCTTGTATTTATCCAGTTGCAGGGAATATTCTTTATTGTTTTCCTTATTCAGCCATTCTGTATTCTTACGGATGGTCTGGAAAGCTGTACTGTTCAGTACGCGCTGGTTGCTGAGCTGGCGGATCGTTTTCAGATCATAACCAGCATTCCAACTGGCATAAGGAGATTTGCTGATCTCATCCCAGGGCAATGCATCAGGATCATCTTTCTCACGTACTTTCAGGTATTCCAGCTGATCGGGCAATACTATATCGGAAGCCACGCCTCTTAACTGTGTAGAGCCACCATTGATGCGGTAGAATTTCTGCAGGGTCAATTTCACCGTTCCCAGGTCAGAGTTCGACATAGAGAACCCTGTTTCAGGATCAAGGCCTATATTTCTCTGTACTGTGCCTTTACCATAAGTGGAAGTGCTGCCGATGATCACACCACGGCCATAGTCCTGGATCGCTGCTGCAAATATTTCAGAAGCGGATGCACTGAATTCATTTACCATCACTGCCAGCGGACCTGAATACAATAATGATTTGTCTTTATCTTTTAATACGCTTGGGCGGTTATCTTTATCCTTCACCTGAACGATGGGGCCATCTTCAATAAACAATCCTGCCATCTGCACCACATCATACAATGATCCGCCACCATTATTACGCAGATCGATCACAATACCGTCTACATTCTGTTCTTTCAGTTTCATCACTTCTTTGGCTACATCCACATAGCTGCGGGCGCCATTGGGATTCTCAAAATCTGCATAGAACTCAGGAAGGAAGATATACCCGATCTTGGAATTACCTGATTGCACCACTGCACTGCGGGCAAAAGTTTCATCCTGTACGATCTGATCGCGGATCAGTGATACTGTTTTCAACGTACCATCTGCTTTCTTAAGTGTGAGAGTTACTTCTGTTCCTTTTTTACCACGGATCAGCTTAACCGCATCTGTTACAGAAAAACCGGTAAGGTCAACTGCTTCCTCTTTGCCTTGCGCCACTTTCTGGATCAGGTCGCCGGTCTGCGGTTCGCCCTGTTTGTAAGCCGGACCTCCTGTTACGATACTGGCCACTTTGATATTGCCATCATCATATACAAGCGATGCACCTATTCCAAAGAAACGGCCGCTCATTTCTTCATCAAAATATCTTTTATCTACAGGAGGAAAGAATTCTGTGTGCGGGTCCATGGTGGTAGTGATAGCGTTCACAAATATGTTGAACTTATCATCATCATTGAATTTGAAACGGAAGCGCTCAAACAGGCGGTCGACGATCTTGGAAGTTTTTTCCCTGGCTTCTTTTTCCAGTTCCACATCCGATTTCACCACAAAGCTATCGCGGCCTTTATTCTTTTCCCTTGTATCCAACAGGTCTGCATAACGCTCCAGTGCAAGGAACTTCAACTTCTTTCTCCAGCGTTCATGAATCTCTTCTTTGGTAGTAGCGAATTCAAGCTTATCGCCATCCAGCATCACTTTTTCATCTACTGAAAAATTAAATGGCTTGGCAAGGATTTCTTTGCACATCGCTGCAGCTTCTTCCATGCGGGTGTTGAACATATCACCTGCGGCTTTGAAGAACGTTACGGGTGCGCCTTTCAGCTCATCATCGATCTTTGTTTCGTATTTGCCCTTCAGCGTATTGATATCCGAGGCCAGGAACATGTTCTTTTCGGGATCAAGGTCATTCACATATTTCTTGAAGACCTTTTTGGAGAAATCATCATTCACAGCCTGTGGGCTGTAATGGGCCTGGGTCAGCATTTCGCCTACCAGTTTCAGGATCTTTTCGTATTTGTCCGGTGGATTTTTTGTATCGGTTCCAAGGGTCTGGAATGCAAGAAAGGATCCTGCTACGATCATCATGATCACAATTGGAAGTCGCTTCATATTCAAAAGGTATTTTAATGCAGCTCGCATATTCCAAAAATAACGTAAAATGTATGTATTTCTTATTCTTACAACCATTTAACAAGGGTTTTTGATGAATGGTTCATCGCCTGTCCGGGCCTGGCAGAATTTGTGATTACCTTGTAAAAACATTGCTTTTATTTTTTAAACAAATTCCTTTTACTTATTTTTGCAGCTCCAAAAACGGTGGTTGTAGCTCAGTTGGTTAGAGCATCAGATTGTGGTTCTGAGGGTCGCCGGTTCGAACCCGGTCATCCACCCCGACAAAACCCCTTCCTCTTTTACAGGACGGGGTTTATTACTTATTGCAATCACCTTCATGAATTACTGGCTTTTACTGATCCCATTTCTCTCTGCCTTCACTGGCTGGATAACCATGCGCATGGCCATCTGGCTGCTTTTTCATCCCCGGCAACCCAAAACAATACTGGGATGGAAAATACAGGGAATATGGCCGGCACGAAGGGAACAGATCGCTTTGCAGGCCGGCAACTATGCGGCTACAGCATTCCCACTCGATGACCTGGAACAACGGATCAATGAACCCGGCAGGTTTGAAGAAATAAAACCACTTATTGAAGAACACATGGACCATTTTCTCCGCCACAAACTGAAGGAGCAGATGCCCATGATTGCTATGTTTATCGGGGATAAAACAATACAATCCCTCAAAACCATCTTTATCCAGGAAATTGAATCGCTGTTTCCGCAAGTGATCAGCCGGTTTTCCGGAAACCTAAAGAAAGAGTTAAAACTGACTGAGCTCGTCAGTGCAAAACTGGCGGCTATCCCTACCCATACCATTGAACAGGCCGTTCGCAGGGAGCTGGGTACAGAACTCAAGCTGGTTGCGCTTTTCGGAGGTTTTATTGGATTGATAATTGGTGTTTTGCAGCTCCTTATTGTGCTGCTTTTATGAACTTTTTCCGCTGTTAAGCCGCATTTGCCCTTTATCACATTGTCAGAATACTGTCAGCAAGTTAACTCAGCTTTTCACGTCTAATCACACACAAACACATATATGAGAAATTTTTTAATTACGTTTTTAATTGGTTTTTCTTCACTTACAGTGATGGCACAGCAGGGAATGGGAAACCGTGGGGGCGGCCAGGTATCGGGACGGTTGTATGGTAAGATCGTGGATGCTCAATCAGGCAAAGCCATTGAATTCGCTTCAGTTCAACTGCTTCAGAATAAAATGGACACCGTTTCCAAACAAAGAAAGGAAACGGTGATCGGCGGTATGCTCACCAAGCAAAACGGTGATTTCAGCATTGAAAATGTTCCCGTGTTCGGCCCGCTGAAATTGAAAGTAACAGCCATTGGTTATAAAGAAACAGTTTCCCCCGTTTCCTTTAACCTGAAGCCTGGCGGCGACATGACTGCGATGATGAATGCACTGGATAAAGACCTCGGCAATATTAAAATCGAGATTGAAGAGAAAGTGCTGGACAATGTTACCGTAACAGCTAGCAAACCCGGGCTTCAACTCGGTATTGACCGTAAAATTTTCAACGTAGATAAAAATATCGTTTCTGCCGGTGGTACAGCAGTGGACATCATGCGCAACATCCCTTCACTCAGTGTAGACATTGATGGCAATGTGACCATGCGCAACAATACACCGCAGTTGTTTGTAGACGGAAGGCCTACCAACCTCACCCTCGATCAGATCCCTTCTGATGCGATCCAAAGCGTGGAAATGATCACCAACCCTTCTGCCAAGTTTGACGCTTCCGGTGGTACGGCCGGTATCCTCAACGTGGTATTGAAAAAAGAAAAGAAAGTAGGTTATAATGGTAATGTGCGCGCCAATATCGATTCAAGGGCTCGTGTTGGTTTTGGTGGTGATATCAACCTCCGCCAGCAGAAAGTGAATGTGTTTGCCAGCGGTATGTATAGCCAGCGCAAATCCATTTCAACAGGACATACTGAAAGAGAAAATTTTTATTCCACTCCGCAGGTGAACCAATATCAAACCGACCGCTCCACTTCATTGGGCGGGTTCGGATTTGGCAGGGCTGGTCTGGATTATTTTATCAGCAACAGGAACACGCTTTCTGCAAGTGTCAACTTTGCCCGCGGACAAATGAAACCTTACAGCAACAGCGGGATCCTGTTCGATTCATTGTACTCCACTCCTGTTTCATCCTTCCAGGACAGAAGCAGCAACTCAAAAAGCAATTTCCGGAACATGGGTGCAACGCTGAGCTTCAAACATAATTTCCCCAAAGCAGGCCGCGAGTGGACAGCAGACGTAACTTATAATAAAGGCAAGAATGATAATACCAATTTCATTCAGACCGGTTATTATGACAAACCTGCCGGCAACCTGCAAAGCACTTACAAGCAACAGCAACTCATCAATGGAGAGAACAACAATGTGGTGCTGCAAACAGACTTCGTGAACCCCATCACTGATAAATCCAAACTGGAAATGGGTATGCGCGCGCAACTGAGAAGGAACAGCAGCGTCAACTCTTTCTATTTTGCAGATGCAGATGATAAATGGGTATTCCAGCCTTCATCACAAATCAACTATAAAAGCAATGACCAGGTGTATGCGGCTTATGCTTCTTACTCAAACCAGATCAACAATTTCGGATACCAGCTTGGTTTAAGGGCAGAAAGCTCGAGCTATAAAGGAGAATTGCTGACTACCGGTGAAGTATTCAAAATTGATTTCCCAATCAATTTCTTCCCCAGCGTGTTCCTTTCTCAAAAGCTGAGTGAATCGTCCAGCATCCAGGTAAACTATACACGCCGTATCAACCGTCCGAATTTCTGGCAGTTGACACCTTTTACCGATTCATCAGACAGGCTTAACCCAAGCAAAGGAAACCCGGGATTGAAACCTGAGTTCACCAATTCATTTGAATTGTCTTACGAAAAATCATTCAACAATAAAGGCAATTTCCTTGCATCTATTTATTATAAGAACACCAATGATCTTATCACCCGCTTCCAGGAAACAGCAACCGGTACCGGTGGTGAAAACATTTTGCTGAATACCTATATCAATGCCAATTCAAGCTATGTAACAGGTCTTGAATTGACTACCCGCCTCAGCCTTTACAAATGGTGGGAGTTCACGCCCAACTTCAACCTTTACATGTCGGATGTCAAGATCGATATTCCCGGGCAGCCTGATCAGCCAAAGCTGACGAGCTATTTTGCTAAAGTGAATAACACTTTCAAGTTGCCAAAGAATATATCCATCCAGTTATCAGGTGATTATACATCCAAAACCGTATTGCCTCCGGGCGGCAGCAGCGGTGGCCGTGGTGGATATGGCGGCGGCGGTATGTTTGGTGGTGGCCCTTCCGGCGCATCACAAGGCTATCAGCGCCCCAGCTATGGAGTGGATATCGCCGTACGTTATGAGTTCCTGAAAAACAGGACGGCTTCTGTTTCCCTCAACATGAATGATATTTTCCGCACCCGCGTATACGATGTGCATTCAGAGTCTCTCCTGTTCAACCAGGACGCTTTCCGCCGTCGCGATGCTCGGATAGTGCGTATCAACTTCAACTGGAGGTTTGGTAAATTCGACCCCAATCTTTTCAAACGTAAGAATATGAAAAGTGAAAGAGAGAGCCAGGGTGGCATGGAAGGAATGCAGCAATAAATTTGTGGGATATAATCTCATCCTCATTAATTAAAGTGAAACCTCTGACGGGAAAACGCCAGAGGTTTTTTATTGGAAGAATGGAATGTATATTTGAACGGTATGGGACAAGTATGAAGAAGATCATTACCGTTTCAGTTATATCAGAACTTACTACTGATCAGCGGGTGCTGCGTATATGCACTACGTTGGTTGAGATGGGTTTTGAAGTGCGGTTGATCGGAAGGCGGTTTGGAGATAGTTTGAAGTTGGGTGATTATCCTTTTCATGCAGAACGTATCAGGTGTTTTTTCCGGAAAGGTTTTATGCAGTTTGCGGAGTTCAATACACGTCTTTTCTTCAAATTATTATTTGCGAAAACGGATTACCTGCTGGCCAACGATCTCGATGCCTTAGCACCCAATTACCTGGTGGGCAAATGGAGAAAGAAAATGCTTTTTTATGATACGCACGAATATTATACAGGTGTTTCGGCACTAAGGAACTCTCCTTTTAAAAGACGTGTGTGGAAATGGATGGAAGACCGGACCTTCCCCAAACTAAAGATCGTTTATACCGTCAACGAATCTGTAAAAAACAAATACCAGGCTGAATATGGTAATCAGATAGCTGTGGTGCGGAATGTGCCGGTAACAAAGCATGTTGATCCGCTGCCTTTGCCTGATCGTTGGAAAGGAAAGACCGTTTTGCTGATGCAGGGAATGGGAATGCATCCCGGCCGTGGTGGGTTGGAATTGCTGGAAATAATGAAATACCTTCCAGACAATTATTTTTTGGTGTATATCGGCGGAGGAAATGAATGGGAAAAGATCGCTGCTATGCGGCATGAATGGAAACTGGACGACCGTGTGGAAATGATCCCCAAATTGGGACCCGAACTATTGCAGCAGTATACACCTTTAGCCCAACTGGGTATGTCGCTTGACGGGTTTGAAGACCTCAACCATTGGTTCACCCTGCCCAATAAATTATTCGATTATTTGCATGCAGGCGTGCCTGTGGCGGCAAGTGCTATTCCAGAAGTAAAAACAATCATCGAACAATATCAGTGCGGATTTTGTTTTATTTCCCGGGACCCGCAAAATATGGCGGAGGAGATAATGCAATTAATGAATGATCAGCAGCGTTATGAAGCCCTAAAAATGAATGCGCTGGAAGCTGCAAAAGAACTGTGCTGGGAAAACGAGCGGCATAAGCTGACCGCTTTGTATGAGCCATATTTGTAATGAACAAACACCTTCACATAGTATGCCTGGATACGCCCTGGCCGGCCGATTATGGCGGGGCAATTGATATGATGAACCGGATCATGACACTGCATGAACTGGGTATCCGGATCCATCTTCATTACTTCAACTATAACGAACGCGGTACCCCCAATGAACTGAACCAGTACTGCGAAACCATCAACGTATATGAAAGGGAAACACTGAAAAAAGGGTTTTCCTTTAAGCTGCCTTTTATTGTTTCGTCGCGCATTAATGAGGAGCTTATCAGCCGGCTGAAGCAGGACAACTACCCTATCCTGCTCGAAGGCATCCATTGCACAGGCATTTTGCAAAACCTTGACCTGACAGACCGGAAGATCATTGTGCGGATGCATAATGAAGAAAGCATTTACTATAAGGAACTGGCAAGAGTGGAAACCTTTCTTCCGAAAAAACTGTATTTCTTCAATGAAAGCCGCTTATTAAAAAAATATTCCGCTCATCTTCCCAAGCAATGCACCTATGCCTGCGTATCAGGAAATGATATTGATTCGCTGAAAAATATTTACCAGCTCGATAATGTCCGCTTCCTTCCTACTTTCCCAACCTGGCAAAAGGTGAATGGTGAAGAAGGACAGGGCAATTTCTGTTTATACCACGGCAATCTTTCAGTACCGGAGAATGAGAAAGCTGCTTTGTGGCTTCTCTGCAATGTGGTTACCAAGGCAAGAGCGCCGTTCATTATTGCCGGTAAAAAGCCATCGAAAAGGTTATTGAAAGTGGCGGAGCTCTGCCAGCACACCTGCCTGGTGGCCGATCCTTCTGAATCTGAAATGAACGACCTGGTGCGTAAAGCGCATATTCATGTATTGCCTTGCTTCAATAAAAATGTAACAGGCATCAGGCTTAAGCTGCTTCATGCTTTATTTGAAGGGAGACATTGCCTGGTGAATGAACCCATGGTATCCGGTACCGGGCTGGAAGGCGCCTGTCATGTTGGTGCCAGCGCCAATGCATTTGCATCCATCATCATGCAGCTCTATCATCAGCCATTTACACGGGAAGAAAAAGTGTTAAGGAAGCAATTACTGGGCAATACCTACGATAACGAAAAGAATACGCGTGAGCTTATTCAATGGTTATGGTAGCATTATCGATCACCCTGCCGCGCTCTGTGCGGATCATCCGGGCGGGGAATTTCTGCACTACGATATAATCATGCGTAGCCATCAGAATGGTGGTATTAAAATCCCTGGAGATATGGAACAGCAGGTTCATGATCTCATCCGATGTTTCCGGGTCAAGGTTACCGGTAGGCTCATCGGCAAGGATCAGTTTGGGAGAGTTGAGCAGGGCCCTGGCAATATCCACACGCTGTTGCTCGCCACCGCTTAGCTCAAAAGGCATTTTAAAGCCTTTTGCCTTGAGGCCTACTTTTTCCAGCACATCCTGTATTTTTTCATCCATCAGCCTGATATCCGTCCAGCCGGTGGCACGGAGCACAAACTTGAGATTATCGTTCACATTCCGGTCGGTCAGCAGTTGAAAATCCTGGAACACCACGCCCAGGTTGCGGCGCAGGAACGGTACTTTTTTCCAATCAAGGTTTTTCAGCCCGAAACCAGCAACAGTGGCCTCTCCTTCTGTAAGGGCCAGTTCACCATAAAGAGTCTTTAAAAGGCTGGATTTTCCTGTTCCGGTCTTCCCTACGAGATATACAAATTCGCCCTTGTTAACCGTCAGGTTTACATCCTGTAAAATGAGATTATTACCCTGATAAATATTCGCGTGCTGTATTTCGATGATCGGCTCTGACATTACTCCGTTCGTTTGCTGCAAAATAAGGCAAACTAAGGCGAAAACTGCCTTTTTTTTAATTAAACTAAAAAACTAGTTGTAAAACTAAAATATTAGTTATAGATTCGTTTTGTAATTCGCTGATCAACTCCGGTACATACCGGCCAAAACAATAATGAACAATGAAAGCACTTACTAAAGCAGAAGAACAGGTGATGCAGGTTTTATGGAAGCTGGAGAAAGCTTTTTTGCGAGATATCGTGGATGCAATGCCTGAGCCAAAACCGCACCAGAACACTGTTGCCACCCTGTTAAAGATCTTAATGGAAAAAGAATTCGTTGCTATAAATGTAATGGGGCGGCAGCACCAGTATTATCCGCTGGTAAGCAAGGATGACTATTCAAAAAGAAGTATGAAGCAATTGGTGAAAGGATACTTTGAAGGTTCTTTCAGTAATGTTGTTTCCTTTCTTGTAAAGGAAAACAATATTTCGGTGGAAGAACTGGAAAGCCTTCTTCAGCAAATTAAAAAACAGCAAAACAACAGGAAATGAAAAGCTTGTTATTCTATCTTCTGCAGGTAGTGATTGTATCAGGCATTCTGTATGCTTATTATCATGTTGCACTGCGCAATAAGAAATTCCATCAGTACAACCGCTTTTATATCCTGGCGGCTGCACTGGTCAGCATACTGATCCCCTTCCTGAACATACCGGTCTATTTCACCAATGGAGACACTTCTTCTGCCTGGTTATATTCCCTTCAGAACCTTTCCGGGCGTCAGGCTGTGATCATTACCCTGGAAGAAGGCGCAGCGGAAAATACTTTCAACTGGCAGTCTTTATGGTATGTCTTGTATGCAGTGATCGGTTTGCTTGGATTGGCGCGCGTGCTGCTGTCTATAAGAAAACTGAAGAAACTGATGCGTGTGCATCCTACCGAACAACTGAACGGCATCCGTTTTATCAATACTGCAGAGCCTGGTACTCCTTTTTCTTTTTTCCGTTGGCTTTTCTGGAACAATAAGATTGAACTGGACTCACAAAAAGGGGAACAGATCTTCCGCCATGAAGTATTCCATATACAACAGAGACACAGCCTTGATATTATTTTAATGGAAATAGTGACCATCGTTTTCTGGATCAACCCGGTTTTTCACCTGATGAAAAAAGAGTTGAAAGCCATCCATGAATTCCTGGCCGACCGGTTTGCTACCAATGAAACACAGAAATGGGAATATGCGGAGATGTTGCTGATGCAAGCCCTGAACACCCAGCACCAACTTGTTCATCCTTTTTTTCATAACCAGATAAAAAGACGTATAGCCATGATTACAAATCCCCACAAAACAAGCCACCAATACCTGCGCAAACTGCTGGTATTGCCGTTGGCAGCATTATTAGTCACCCTGTTTGCTTTCAGCTACAGGGAAAAACAATCCGACTCCCTTTTAAACGAAAACAACTTGCCGGAACAATCTCCTTTGTTTCTATCAGACACTATGCCTGTCATAAAGGAAGTTAGAATAGAAGAAGTTAAAGCGGATGTTGCAGCTAATGGAAGAGTGTCCGCCAACAATGCAAAAGCCATTGCTAAATATGGCGAAAGGGCCAGGAACGGCGTAGAGGAATATATAGGCACCACAATCGACACTACCGGGCCAAAGAAACAGCCTGTCCGGATAACTTTCCGGGGTACAGCTTTAACCGGCAAGGAGCCGCTCATCATTCTAGATGGCAAAGAACTGGAAAGAGAGCCATCAAAATCAGCCCTGGCAGGTATTGAGCCAGACAACATTGAATCCATTAGGGTATTAAAAGATTCTGCTGCCACCCTCCGGTATGGAACAAAAGCTGAAAACGGCGTACTGGAGATCACTACCAAGAAAACGCTTAAACTTTCTCCCGTTACCATCCCAGATAATGTAGAAGTCACTGATATTAATGTTGCCAATAAACGGGCTGCTTCTTTCCAGGCAGATGAAATAGTTGTTCAAGGGTATGCTACAAAGGCAGATAAGAAAGATGCGGAACTGAAAGAAGTTACCGTTGTTGGATACGGCAAAAAGAAGACCGATCAAACAAATGCAGGGCTGGAAGAAGTAACCGTTGTCGGCCATCCGGTCAGACGCAGTGATGCTGTAAAGGTCACCGGTCAGGCGATAGACGTTCAGCAATCCTCCTCCGCTCCAAAAACGGAAAGCCTGAAACTTGAAGAAGTTACCGTAAACGGCGTCTTTAGCAGCTCTGCGGTCGTTTATCCCAATCCGGCTTCCAATACCGTTATGTTAAAATTGAATGCCAATGAGGGTGGAGACGTTATTATTCGTATACTTGATATGTCAGGCAAAGAAAAATTGCGCACAAAAGCGACACTGATAAAAGGAAGCAACACCACATCTGTTTCGACAGAGCATCTTACTCCAGGAACTTACATCATCAGGGTTGACGGGCAGAAACAAAACCTGCATTCATCCTTTAAATTATTGAAAGAGTAAGGTGTGAACGTTAGTAATGCTTCCAGTAAAAGCGCAACTAAAACTTTACTTGTATTCAATCATCCCCGCCACTGTTTTCACAGTAAGGCGGGCTTGTTTTTCAGCCTCTTCCACCCTGCCGATAATGCGGGCTTCCACGCCAAAGCTTTCTGAAATACTGATCAGTTTTGCTGCATCTTTTTCTGTAGTATAAATTTCAAGACGGGTGCCCATATTGAATACCTGGTACATTTCCCGTTCGTCTGCGCCACTGGCTTTTTGAATAAGATCGAAGATTACAGGAGGAGTAAACAAATTATCTTTCAGGATATGTACATTTTCCGGTACATATTTCAGGCATTTGGTTTGCCCCCCACCGCTGCAATGGATCAATCCTTTAATACTGTCAAAATGGTTTTCCAGCAATTCTTTCAGCACAGGCGCAAAAGTGCGGGTGGGAGAAAGCAATAGCTGACCAATACTCAATTTCTTTCCGTCAACCTCTACTTCATCTTTCATGCGATGGGGCCCGATATAAACCACTGAATCGTCGAGCGAGTTATCAAACGATTCAGGAAAACGCTGTCCATAGCTTTTATGCAGCACGTCATGCCTTGCGCTGGTAAGGCCGTTGCTGGCAAGGCCGCTGTTGTATGCTGCTTCATATTTCGCCTGGCCAAACCCTGCGAGCCCGACGATCACCTGGCCGGCTGCAATTTTTTCATTGGTGATCAGTTTTGCCTTGGGCCAGCGCGCCGTCATGGTACCATTTACGGCCATGGTCCTTACCACATCGCCTACATCAGCCGTTTCCCCGCCCATATAGGTGATGTTGACCCCGAATTGCTTCATGGTGTCAAAGAATTCCTGGCTGCCGTTGATCACGGCTTCCAGCACTTCAGCAGGGATCAATTGTTTATTGCGGTCGATCGTGGAGGAAAACAATAGCTGGTCGTAGATGCCTACACAAAGCAGGTCGTCGAGGTTCATGACAATCGCATCCTGGGCAATCCCTTTCCATACGGAAAGATCGCCGGTTTCCTTCCAGTAGAGATAAGCAAGTATACTTTTGGTGCCGGCGCCGTCGGCATGCATTACGTTCACCCAGTTGTCGTCGCCACACAACACATCTGCATATATTTTGCAAAAAGCTTTGGGGTAAAGGCCTTTATCAAGTTTTTTGGTGGCGGCATGCACTTCTTCCTTCTGTGCAGAAACACCGCGTTTGGTATACAGGCTCATGCTTGAATTTAAGGCGCAAAATTAGCTAAAATGTCTGAGTTAAGTATCGTTAACTATCTTCGCATTTCTTTATGCAAATTCACAAAAACCTGGATCAGTTACCGGAATTCCGGAATGCAGTGGTAACGATCGGCACTTTCGACGGGGTGCATGCCGGCCACCGGCAGATCATAGATGAGCTGTTGCGCGAAGCCCGCGCCATTAACGGGGAAACGGTGATCATTACCTTTCATCCCCATCCCCGCAAAATCGTTTCTTCTACCATACTGGGCATCCGGCTGATCAATACCCTTGAAGAAAAGATCGAACTGCTGGAACAGTTGGGCATCGACCATCTGGTGATCGTCCCCTTTACTGATGCTTTTGCCAACCAGCAAGCTGAAGACTATGTGGAACATTTCCTGGTAAAGCGGTTCCATCCGCACACCATCATTATCGGTTATGACCATCGTTTTGGCAGGGAGCGGAAAGGCGATTACCGCCTGCTGGAATTGCTGGCACCGCGTTTTCATTACCAACTCAAAGAAATTCCCAAGCACATACTCGACGAAATAGCCATCAGTTCAACCCGCATCCGCGAAGCACTGCTCGAAGGCAGGGTTGAAACCGCTGATAAACTGCTGGGCTATGAATTCTTTTTCTCCGGCACAGTCGTCGACGGGGATAAACTGGGCCGGAAACTGGGCTACCCTACTGCCAATATCCAGGTGCCGGATGAAGAAAAGATCATTCCAGGCAATGGAATCTATGCAGTATATGCCGCCATCCCGCAGCATAAGAATGGCCAGCGTTTGAAGGGGATGATGAGCATTGGCTTCCGCCCTACTGTGGATGGCAAGAAAAGGGTAATTGAAGTAAACCTCTTTGATTTCAGCCAGGACATTTACGGGCTCACTTTACGTATCTATGTAAAAAAATATCTCCGTGAGGAGATAAAATTTGATTCGCTGGAAGCGTTGGTGAAGCAGATCGATCAGGATAAAATAGATAGCCTTAAGATATTATAGCACTAATGACGCGAATAAAAACACGAATGGCGCTAAGGAAGTACTATAATTGAAATTTTTTATCGATACAGGAACTCCCTTAGCGCCATTCGTGTTTTTATTCGCACTATTCGCGTTAATCAGTACTCTATTTTGAATTCCATCTTCGTTGCATCATCAAAAAAATCTGACATATCATTCTCAATCGTTACTTTCATTTTGTCTTCAGAAAGTTTGGCATTGGCGCCTTCCACTTTTTTGGCGGGGCGAGGCAGGTTGATCACGATCTTACTGGTGATCGGCATTCCCTGCTCGCTTACTTCTTTCAATGCCTGTGCGCCTTTATCGTCTCCAATGGCTGCATATTTTTCCTTGTTCAGTTTTCTTTCAATAAGCCCTGTGCTGTAGGTGGTGGTAAAATAATCATCAATGGATGCCTGGGGCATTTCATCATCCGGCACACCTGCATTTTTACCGCTCATTGATTTCATTCCTTCCTGGGTCATTTTGCCGGATAATTTATCCAGTTTGGCCAGCTCGCCGATATTGGCAAAAGGGAAATTCATTTTTGCAACGAATTTGTCGTCTTCCATGTTCATGATCATGTTCATGGTACCTTTTTTAACCAGTTCTTTTTCTTCAGGAGTTGCGCTATCAAGGCTGTCTGCCAGGCTTGCAAAAGAAACGGTAGTATCTATAGCTTTCTGGCTTTTCATTTCCTCCCCTTTTCCGGACATTTTAGCGATGCCGATAAGCTGGCTCATGTCCACGGTTGTGCTCATAGAACCATCGCCATTACTGCCGATAACGATCTCACGGGTGGTTTCGCAACTGGTTAAAAAGAACAGGGCTGCTGCAAAGGATAAGAGGGAAAGTCTTTTCATGTTTTATTATTTGATACGGCAAGATAAGTCGTTGGAGAAACAAAAAAAATAAAACCCGTTCCTCAGGCCACGATTTTATACACCATTTCCTTCAGCAGGGAAGCGTCTTCTGTGCCGGCTGCATTGATCCCTATGCTTTTGAGGTTGTACTGGTGGAGCAGCAGCAATATTTTTTCCACACCATTATAATCGTAGGTCCTGGCAGCCTGCATATAATCCTTTACGAAAAAAGGGCTGACGCCGAGTGCGGAAGCCACCGCTTTTTCGTCCTGCGAGCCGGCGCCGAAAACCATGAACACTTTGCTGAAAAAGCTATACAGGGATGGAAGCACCAGTTGTATCGGCGCTGCTTTGGGATTGGATTCGAAATACTGGATGATGCGGATGCTTTTGGGCAGGTCTTTTTTCGCCAGGGCGGCCTGCAATTCAAATACATTAAAATCCTTGCTGACGCCTACGAATTCCTCGATATCTTCTTCGGTAATATTCTTGCGCTTACCGAGATTGACAGAAATTTTTTCGATCTCATTTTCGATCCTGCTCAGGTCATTGCCGATATGGTCGATCAAAAGTGCCAGGCCTTTGGGGGAAATGGTGAGCTCTTTTGAGCGAAGCAGTTCCTGTGTCCATTCAGGCAACTGGCTGTCGTAGATCTTTTTGGTACTGATGAAAACGCCTTTTTCTTTAAGCGTTTTGGCAAATTTGGTGCGACCGTCTACTTTTTTGTCTTTATACGATACCACAAATACGGTTGAAGCCAAAGGATTTTCTACATATCCTTCCAGTTTTTCAACATCGCGCATTTGCTGCGCTTCTTTTAACAAAACCACTTGCCGCTCTGCAAACATGGGGTATCGCCTGCAGGCATTCACGATATCGGCCCAGGAAGAATCCCTGCCGTAAAAAACCGAAAGGTTAAATGAAGCTTCGCTTTCCGGGAGAAGATGATGCTCTGCATAATCCATCACTTTGTCGATAAAATATTCTTCCTCACCTTCCAGCCAATAGACAGGTTTAAACACCCCCTTTTTCCATTCCGCTATGATTTTTTCAACCGCCATAATACGCTAAGATACAGGCTTTAGCCATTTTTTTGCGGAAGCTGCCGGGAAGTTTTCCCCGCCCGCAAAAAAGTTTCTGGCACGGTTTTCGGAATTGTGTTGCGCGAAGACACCCAACGCCGTTGTTAACCTTGGAAAAAACCACTTATCTATCTGAAAATCTACTATTCATTTAGCGAAACTTTAGCACTACATTTAAAATTTTAAAAATTTAAAAACCCATCTATATGACAAACACGAATTATCCATCTGCTACGCCGCAAAACCAGCCACCACAGAATCGCGGCAACCGCAACTTACTGATAGGTATTCTTGCAGCCGCTCTGCTCGGTACCTGGGGTTATCTCCTTTGGGATAAAAATAACTCCGGTGAAAAATTGCAGGTGGCGCAAACTCAATCAGACAGCTACATGACTCAACGTGATTCACTGAAGCTGATGTATGATGAAGCTGAAATGCGTCTCGACTCCATCACGGGAGCCAATAATAACCTGCAAGGTGAAAAAACCGCTCTGCAAAAAGATATCGATGCCAAAAAATCAGAGATCCGCAGCATCCTCAGCAAAAAGAATGCTTCTGATGCTGAACTGGCAAGAGCCCGTACCCTGATTTCAGAACTGAACGACAAGATCGGTAGCCTGGAGCAGGAAGTATCAAGGCTGACTGGCGAAAACCAGGAGCTGACAGCTAACAACACCCAGTTGACCACTGAAAAACAAACCCTGGAGCAAAACCTGCAAACTTCTTCTGCAGAAAAAGAAGCATTGTCACAAACTGTTGACGTAGGTTCTACTTTCAGCGCTTCCAACATCCAGATCACACCGATCAATGAAAAGAAAAATGGTAAAGAGAAAGTAAGCACTACTGCCAAAAGAGTAGACAAACTGGTAGTTTCTTTCGATGTTGAAAACCGTATCGCTAAATCAGGCCCTGCTGACATGTACATCATGGTAACAGCTCCTGATGGTAAAGTAGTTTCTGATCCTTCACTTGGTTCAGGCACACTCACTACCCGCGCTGATGGCGACAAACCCTTTACTACTAAAGTTCCTGTAGAATACGAACAAGGCACACGCAAAGCAGTGCAGTTCCCGATCCGTCAGGAAGACTTCCAAAGAGGAGATTACAAAATTGAAATTTATCATAACGGGTTCAAAATTGGTGAAGGCACCAGAACTCTGAAAAAAGGTGGTTTATTCGGTTAAAAGCAGTTGCAACTCCTGCAACACGACCGCGTCACTTTCAAGTGAGGCGGTCTTTTTTTTGTGTTGTCCATTGACCGTTAGGCAAGCTTGACAAGCAGTTACTTTTCCATTGTCACCCCGGCCCTGGTTGAAGAAAATCAACTGGTATAGTACGCTAAGAGCCGGGGTCTCCCCAGCGTTGAGGAGACCCCGGCTCTTATATTCTTTAAACTTGTATGTGTCCTGAATCAGGGCCGGGGTGACAACAGAAAATGTTTTCTGCCATCGGTCAGCGATCAAAACAGGTTATATCCATAGCTCACATAATACAACCCGCCTACATAAGGACTGCCAAAACCTGTACGGTAATAGCTGTTACCTATATTAGTGCCTCCGATCCGGAACACGCTTTTGGTTTTAGCAGGGCGGTAAGTGATCTGTGCATCCACCCAGGTAAAAGCAGGAAGGGTGCCGGAAACAAAAGTTCCTTCATAGTAGTTCTTATCCTGCCACTTGGCCACTACGTTAAAGCCAACATTTTTATACACGTTATCATTGCGGAGCCCCAGGTTAAAACGGTATTTGGGTGCATTGAAGAAGGATACAAAACCAGGAGGCAGGTCCCTCAACTGATCAGAGAACACGTTGCCATAGGCATAAAATCCTTTTGGCAGTTTGTATTCTGCACTTAAACCCCAGCCGATCGCTTTCACATCTTCATCAGCATTTTGTTTATAGGACACATTTGTTGTTGTAAGGGCAGAAAGCAAGCCAACCGGTGATCCGGGAATATTGGATTGCCCCACACCGATAGTTGCCAGGAAGTTTTTATATACGCTGTAATAACCATAAGCATCTATAAGAAGCCTGTCGCCCAGAATACCTTTATAACCGATCTCATAAGAATTCACGGTTTCAGGTTTTACTTCCCTAAATTGAGCCTGCACCAGTTTAGAGGCATCTGCTGTAGCACGGTATTCCATGATGCTGGCAGCAGTATAACCCGGGCGGGCAGCAGAGTTCAATCCGTAATAAGTCTGGAATTCAGGCAGGCAACCAATCAAAACACCTGCACCGGTTATGAGGCTGATGTATTGGTCCTGGTTGGTAGGAAAACGGTAAGCGGTTTGGTAGGAAAGACGGATGTTATTGTCTTTTGCCACTTTGAAAACTGCAGTGAAACGGGGAGTAAAGCGACCGTCAAAATTGGTTTGCTTATCATAACGGCCTGCTGCTGTCAGGGTCAGGAATTCATTGAATAAGGCTTTCCTGAATTGGATATAACCGCCATATTCGTTGATCTTGATATTACCTGCTGTATCGGCAAACAAAGTTCCTTCTGAATTCAATACGTATTGTTTCCATTGTGCACCAACGATCACTTCCACTTTATCTGAAAACGAAAGCGCGTCGGAAAGATTCAACTGTCCGTCTCCGGCCCAGAGATCTGTTTTGTCGAGGAATAAGGCGCCTCCCTGTGAAATAGGAACAGTCCTGGCTTCTTTCAATGCATCTTCATATGCGACCGTACCCGGAAGCAAACGGCCCTGATCAGCCAAAGCGCGTGCACTGGCATGAATGGTTGCACCCGGAATGGTGCCTAACCCCTGGCGGGTCATTTCAGAATAAGTGCCGATATACTGGCCAAACCAGTTTTGATTGGATTTCCATTTGCTGTTGATGTATACACCTGCCGCGGTAGCGTTATAAGAACCACCTGCATTTTCCTGGGTGGTGTAGCCGCGCAGGTACCATGATTTAGCTCTGACTTCCAACCTGTGCTGCGCCATTTTAAAATTGCGCAGGGAATAACGGTCGGCTCCCGTATACACAGTAGTACCTGTACCGAAATTCGTATTCAGTGAGGCTTCGATACCTGGCGTGATCTTATAATGAATACCTGCACTGAAGCGCGCATTGATCGTATTATAATCAACCAGGTCTTTCTCATCATATCCTGTGCGGGATACGCTGGAATTGTTACCAAAATATCCTTTGGTAGCACCGAGATAGAATGGCAGGAACTGCTGCACTGCCGGTTGCTGCGCCGAAGGGAACAGGGAAACAAAAGTCCCTACCTCTGCATTGGTAGGATATGTGCCCAGCGGCGTAAAATAAGCATTTGCAGCGGTAACCAGGGAAGAAGGCGCCTGCGCCATTACCAGTTGCGCGAACTGGAACATGTTGGCGCTCGCCTCATCTCCATATACGTTTACACCATTGTAGTTAGGATCACTGTTACGGTCACCAGGCACTACTTTGCTGAGAACACCCAATTGCTGCTTATTGCTGTTATCATTTGCCGCCCAGTCATCAGCCGTAACAAAAGCAGCCGTGAGTTTGAACGCCCATTTGTCGTTGATCGCTTTTGCCCAGCGGAAAGACCAGTCATAATAAGGTGAAGGATTTCCTTTCTGGCCATCCCCTATCTTCATAATGCCTTGTTTGATATTAAAGCTGAAGCCCTGGTATTTGAAAGGGTTTTTGCTGTTGATCAGCAAAGTGCCGTTCATGCCTCCTGAACCATAAAGTGCGGAAGAAGCGCCGGCCAGCAATTCCACATTGTCTACATCCAGTTCATTTGGACCAACTATATTACCCACGGAAAAATTAAGACCGGGAGCCTGGTTGTCCATTCCATCCACCAGCTGATTGAGACGGGTATTGCCGCTTCCAAGAAAACCGCGGGTGGTAGGTGTTTTAAAAGTAAGGCTGGCAGTATGCATATCAACCCCTTTCAGGTTGGTGATAGCGTCATAAAAATTGGGCGCTGCCACATTGCGGATCGTGTTTATGCTCATCCGCTCGATTGTAACCGGCGATTCCAGTATCCGGGTCGGGGTGCGGTTGGCAGCCACTACTACTTCCTGACCGAGGGAAACATTCGGTTTAAAATCTACCTGTACTTTTGCAGAAGCGTCTGAAACGGTCACCTCATAAGTATCATATCCCACAGAAGTAAATACCAGCGTAACCGGCAGTTTGGGTACGCTCAGGCTGAACTCACCGTTGGAATTAGTGTAAGTACCCTGGCTGCTCCCTTTCACCACTACCGATACCGCAGGCACTGTTTCCTGCGAGGAGCTATTGCGAACATTACCTGAGATCGTGATATCTTGTGCAAGAAGCGTGGTCGAAAAGAAAGAGAAGGACAATAGGACCACTAAAAAGTGATAACATTTTCTCATAACTGGCAATTTAAGTTTTGAAATTAAGTGTATGGGAAAGTAAGAATTGTACCCCTTATCTAAAAATTTAATTTTTAAGGAAAAAGAATAAATTGTTGAAATCTTCGACGTCCTGATATTGGGTAGATTTTCCACTGGTGTTACTTTCGATTATGAATATTTTTTCTTTTCCCGGACAGTCCGCTTTTTACAGCGGCAAAGTACGTGATGTGTATACCATCGGCGACCGGCTGGTGATGATCGCATCCGACCGTATATCTGCGTTTGATGTAATACTTCCCAGACCGATCCCATACAAAGGACAAGTTCTTAATCAAATCGCTGCTTACATGTTGAAGGCAACCACTGATATTTGTCCCAACTGGCTTGAATCAGTGCCGGCACCCAATGTTTCCATCGGTAAAAAATGTGTGCCTTTCAAAATTGAAATGGTGGTAAGAGGTAATTTAACAGGACATGCCTGGCGCACTTATTCTTCCGGTAAAAGAACCTTATGCGGCGCTTCAATGCCGGAAGGAATGAAAGAAAATGATTTCTTCCCCTCTCCCATCATCACGCCGTCTACCAAAGCCGAGCAGGGGCATGACGAAGATATTTCCCCTGATCAGATCATTGCCAATGGGCTTGCTACTGCAAAAGAATGGGCCATACTGAGCGAATATGCCTTGCAGTTGTTTGAACGCGGAAAAGAAATTGCAGCCAAACAGGGACTTATTCTTGTTGACACTAAATACGAATTCGGAAAGATCGGCGACACGATCTACCTGATGGATGAGATCCATACTCCCGACAGCTCCAGGTATTTTTATGCCGATGGATTTGAAGAACGCCAGGCAAAAGGCGAACGCCAGAAGCAACTCAGCAAAGAGTTTGTACGGGAATGGCTGATCGCCAATAATTTTATGGGAAAGGAAGGACAGACCGTACCGGAAATGAGCGACGAATGGGTGAATACCATTTCCCAGCGTTATATTGAACTGTATGAAAAAGTGATCGGTGAAAAGTTCAGACCGGAGAAATTGTCGGAGGAGGAAACCCGCAACAGGGTCATTGCCGCATTGAAATAGGCCTGGTTTAAAATAAATGCAAAAGAGCGCCATATAAGGCGCTCTTTGTGTTATGCTCCACTTAACTCAACAACAGGGTTAATTGCTTTTGGGCTTCAGCAATCCTTGCTGGATTGTTTTCTTGGCAGCGCTTTTGTTATAACCATAACAAAGGTTATCGATCATGTATTGCGCTTCACCATAGGTAAGCCAGTAATCAGTGACCTCACCGCGGAATACAGCATTGTCTGTGTAGCTGTAAAGATCACGGTAGCCGGTACGGCTCAGATCACCATATATCTCGTCGCCTTCATAAGGGCGGTAGCCACTTGAACGGATAATAGTGTAACCATTATAGGTTTCCACCACGAAATAAGGACAGTAGGAATCACTATATACCACTACACCATACTCTTTGCTCAGCCAATAGTCGTTCCCATCATCATAATAGGACCTTTTGGTACATCCGGCCAGTATAACAACTGATAAGATCAGGATGGATGAAATTGTAAATATCTTTTTCATAGTAGCTCAATTTTGAGGTTAATGAACGGTTTTCTTACACTATTATGACTGTTGATTATTCCTGTAGGTTTGATCGGAACTTGTTAAAAATGAATCAAAACAAGTACGCTTTTTGTTAAAGAAATTATAGCGGATTTTAACGGGTTATGAGTAATTTAATGGCCTCAAATGAAAAGCGAATCATCTAACCTATATAACCGCTCAATGAAAAATCTTCTTCTTTCAATTACGTCCTTATTCATTATGACAGTTGTGCAAAGCCAGGAATCCTATCTTTTAGTCGGCACCTACACCGGCGGAAAAAGCAAAGGCATTTATGTATATAAATTCAATAGCGCTACAGGCACCGCATTACTGGCAGACAGTGCCGTAACAGAAAACCCCTCCTATCTTGCCGTATCGCCCAACCAGCAATTCGTATATGCTGTAAATGAAAACGGCAATGAGCAGGGAAATGGCGGAGGGATCACTGCATTTTCCTTTGATAAAAAAACAGGGAGGCTGACAGAGCTTAATCACCAGTCATCGGGAGGGAACCACCCCTGTTATGTAGCGGTGGATAAAACCGGTAAATGGGTAGTGGCAGGTAATTACAGCAGCGGCACACTGGCTGTTTTCCCTGTGCGTAAAGATGGGTCGCTGGAAGCTGCCAGCCAGGTGATCCAACATGAAGGGCATAGCGTGAACACCGACAGGCAGGCAGGCCCGCATGTGCACAGCACTGTTTTTTCGCCTGACAATAAATTTCTTTTCGTAGCCGATCTTGGGCTGGATAAAATAATGACCTATACCTTCAATAATAAGACCGGCAAGCTTACACCGGCACCAGTGCCTTATACAGAAGTGGACCCGGGCGACGGTCCCCGTCATCTTGTATTCCACCCTTCCGGCAAATATGCTTACCTGGCAACAGAGATGAGTGGCGGAGTGGAAGTGTTCAATTACCTGAAACACGGACAACTGGAATTTGTGCAGCATATGTCTGCTTTACCACCTGATTATTCCGGGCCTGCCGATGGAGCCGACATACATGTTTCCCCGGATGGCAAATTCCTGTATTCATCTACCCGCGGCCAATCAAATAATATTGCCATCTTTTCCATCAATCCCGGTTCGGGAATGATCGAATACAGAGGCCTTCAATCCACGCTTGGCAAAACGCCCCGCAATTTCAATTTTGATCCTACAGGGAATTTTTTACTGGCTGCTAACCAGAACAGCGAGGAGATCGTAATTTTTAAACGGGATAAGACGACGGGATTGTTGCAGGATAGTGGCGGAAGGATAGCGGTGGGGAAACCGGTGTGTGTAACGTGGATCACTTCCAAATAGAATGGACGTTGGCCGTTTGAAGTCACTGCAGCGTGGGGAGAACCCGGCTCTTATATTCTTTAAACCAGCACGTTTACTGAACCTGGTCCGGGGGTGGCAACGGAAAAGGAACTATGAATTATCAACTGACTGCACAGCAGGAAAAGCAGTATCCAGTTATCAGCCGGCAAATGGTCCGCGATCATCTGCTTTTCCTGTGCCTTGATTTATTGAAGACATTTCTCCCTTTATCAATTCCTTTTCTCAGCTCTTTTTGCTGCTCTTCCGGCAGGTGAATAAAATCCTGGCACTCCTTGCTGCAACATTGTTCAAACGCCTCCTTACATTCATCACACTGAATGAACAGCAGGTGGCAGGCATCATTCACACAGTTCACGTGTGTATCTGCCGGCTTACCGCATTGATGGCAATGGGCAATGATCTCCTCTGTGATCCTCTCGCCCAGGCGCTGGTCAAACACAAAATTCTTTCCATGAAATTTATTGCTCAGTCCTTTTTCTTTCACCTGGTTGGTATAATGAATGATCCCCCCTTCGAGGTGAAATACATTCTTAAACCCTTTATGCAGCATAAAAGCTGATGCTTTTTCACAACGGATGCCACCTGTGCAATACATAATGATATTGGTATCTTTCTTATCCTTCATCATATCCACTGCCATGGGCAACTGCTCCCGGAAAGTGTCGCTGGGGATCTCAATGGCTTTCTCAAAATGGCCCACTTCATATTCGTAATGGTTGCGCATATCGATCACCACTGTATTGGGATCATTGGATAGCTCATTGAACTGTTCAGCATTGACATAACGTCCCTTTTGAGTCATATCGAAAGATGGATCATCAATACCATCAGCCACTATTTTAGCACGCACCTTGATATCGAGCACATAAAAAGATTTGCCATCATCGTCCACTGCAATATTCAGCCGCAGGTCCTTCAATGCTTCAAAAGAATAGAGATAAGCGCGGAATGCATCAACATTGCCGGCAGGCACGCTGATCTGGGCATTGATGCCTTCATGGGCAACATAGACACGGCCCATTACACCCAATGCACTCAACTCGCGGTAAAGCGTATTGCGGAAAACAACAGGGTCTTCGATACTGAAATAACAGTAGAATGAAATAGTAGTGCGCGGAGTGGGATCGTTTAAAATACGCTCCTTCAGCTCCTGCCGGGAGACACGATTATGTAAGGCCATCTTTCTGAAATTTGACCGCTAAAAGCGGAATGATCATTTTTTGGACAGTTGCAGGCTGAACCAAATTTCGGTTGCAAAGATAAGAAAAACCCTATACTATTACTACCACTCCAGTTTCCCTCCTATCAGGCCGCCAAATCCTACACGGACACCAAACCTGTTCCCCAAACCAGGCTGATACGCATTCACAAAATCCACCCTGAATAATTTGAAGATGTTTTCCAGGCCGGCAAAAACTTCCACATAATAATTATCCTTATTTACATAGAAGGCATTACTGCCGCCGACAAGATACCATTTCAGTTTATTCAGGAAAGGGATCTTATTGGTCAGCAATCCATTGAAATGATGCTCTGCATGGCCATAGATATAAAACTTCTCTGCATTACTGTAGCGGTAATAAGGAGCAAGCTGGAAGCTGTTCAGGTATTTGATATTATAGAATGTCTGGTTGCCATTGAAATGCTGCAGGTCGGGAATAGATACGCTATCACTGTTAAAGAATCCGCCTACACCCACTTTATATTTGAATTCACCGCCGATCTTGAAATTCATATTATCGGCCATGGAGAATTTCCATTTGTCAAAATCCGCATCGCTGCCAAATACTTTGCTGATGCCTTTATTGTATTCCAATTCAAATACAGGCGCTTTGGAAGGCAGTGGCCGCTTGCCCCAGGGATATTCAATATACCGCTGCCCCGGTTGCCAGCTAAGCGTAAACCCGGCTACCAGTGCCTGATTGCGCAAGAACGGCATCGAAGCCAGTTCATACGGATGGTTGGGCAACAGTGCAGCATCCTTATTGAAGAAAGAGAAATCCGTGGTATTTTCTACCGGCAGCCTGTCTTCATACGTAGCATGCAGGTTAAGATTGAGCCCATTTTCCAGTTTGTTATTGTATTCTATCCGGCCAAACCAGTTTTCATACAATTTCATATAATTCTTCTTGCCGAGTAAGGTATATGCCGCATTGGTTAGGGGGTTGATCGGATTATCCTGGTTGAACTGCGATAAGCGCTTACCTCCTGACAACCGCAGGTAACGGTTGCGGTAACTCAAACTCTTTGGCCTGATCGTTAAATCGGCATAGGAATTAAGATGGGTGTTGCTGAATCCATAACGCGTATTCCAGTTAAGCTGATACGAATATTTGCTCTTCGGGCGCCAGAGATTAAAGCTTTGCTCGATGTTCAGGGAAACGCCTTCCACTGTATTGTATTCAACCTGTGTTATCAATGGTTTGAGATACCAGTTAACAGTGGATTTTTTTCCGTAAAAATTATGCCCCTGCCCTGACCAGAGTAATCCTGTCAGCGTAATGGGTTTTTGATGTTTACGTAAAGAATCAATGTGCCGCCTCGACAGCATGGAATCGCGCCCTATTTGGGAGATGCTATCCTTGAAAATAAAATTCTGTTTCTCGTCATTCTCCAAAGCCACCGGCCTGGTCCTGTTCCAGTAAACAGTATCTTTCTTATTAAAAGCAGTATCGTATTTCATCAGCACCCGGCCGAAATATTTTTTATCAAAGCCCGGATTAATATTATAGTCGTTGTATACGTTCACAAAATTGCCGGTAATATGAAACCCGAATTGCTTGAATACAAGGTATACTACCTGGCTTTTCGTTTTCCAGATGTCCCTGGCCACAGATGAATGTATTTGCGTAACACGGAGCGTGTCCAGCATTTCCAATGAATAATCCCTGGTGGTGAACAGATCAGTGCTGTAAATGCGCCAGTCATCTTCTGTGATCTGTATGGTGCCGCTGAACAATGGTTCATTCTTGCGGCGCGGGGTCACTTTGATCGTATTCACCATTACCCCGTCTTCAATAAAGCTTCCCTCATACTTGTATTTGTAGTAGCTCAAAGCCCCGTCTGCAATGGGAGAAATAAAACCGCGCGGGTTCAGGTTATTGTCAAAAACGGAAACATTGTTCTGATAAAAATTGATGAAGAAAGGAAAGTTCAAACCAAACCCGCCACCGCTTTCACGGGAAGAAATAACCTGGAGCTTTATTTTATTGGGCTTTGCATAATCCACTTTTGTTAATGATTCAGACAGGAAAAGAATTCCTTTGCCTGATGAATCCAGCCCATCATTGCTATCCCGCTCAATCGTTTTCCCCAACACTTTTTTAGGTATTCCTTTTGAACGCATCAGGCCTTTGATATAAACGTTCACAGAAAAAGAATCGACCTGGTCATTGTAATACGACCGCTTTTTGATCGCCTGGCGTATGATCTCGTAAGCAGGATCTTCCCCTCCCCTTTTCACCACCACTTCCTGCAATGTCAGTTCCTGGATAGACAAACTGAAATTCACCGTTTCATCGCCATCGGTTACAGTAATGGTTTTCTCTGATTTTCCATAACCCACATACTGGCACACCAGGGTGTATTTACCAGGGCTGAGATTGATCGAATACCTGCCTGAACTGTTGGAGGTCGTTCCTTTGGTAGTCCCTTTTATGCTTACTGAAGCATAAGCCAGGGGATTACCCTTATCGTCAGTGATAAGACCAGAAACTTTACCGGCAAAAGAAATTAAAGAGAATAAACAGAAAAGAGAAACGAGTAATATTTTTTGCATAGCAGTGATTGTGCGGTAAAACGAAAATACTTCCGCAGATGTTACAAAAAACCAAAAACTGTTCAGCGGTAATAAAAGCTGATCATAGCAATGCGCCTGCTATGGTCTTTCTCAGCCATGGTAAAGTGGCCACTCCATAGCCGGTAGCATGGAAGATCACTTTTCCTGTTTTATCAATCACTGCATGAGTGGGATAGCCGGTTATGCGGTATAAGGAACTGATGTACCGGCCATCGCTGATGATATTATAATGAAAGGGAATTTTTTCAAGGAATTTTTCAACTTCATAAGTGGGATCCAGCGCAACAGCGAGGAAAACCACCTTGCTGCTGTCTTTGTATTCGTCGGCCAGTTTGTTCAATTCAGGGATTTCCATCCGGCAGGGGTTACAGGCAACGAACCAGAAACTCAGTACCACCACCTTTCCCTCCAGGTCTTTCAGTTTATACTTGTTGCCATGGAGATCTTTTCCTGAAAAGCTCAGCGGTTTTTTTCCGGTTGTGAAAAAAGGGCTTTCCCTTGGCCTGGGAAGATTGCCCAGCCTTTTCGCTTGCTCTTCTTCGCTGAGGTGAACAAGCAGGAATCCCGAGTCCTTATTGTTGAGAACGAAGGGCCGCAGGCTATATTTACCTGTCGCCAGCAACGATCTCCATACAGAGGCTGCATAAACGGCACCGGAGGAATCTTTTACCATCACTTCATCCGTTATCCTGACAGCATTAGAAGATTGGGCCACTGCAGAAATAGCTACATAAAAAATAAAAAGAAAGGAAAAAGAGGCTTTTCTCATTAAATGATACAAGAGGGAGCAAAAATAAGCAAATCAGCAGTATTACCTCACCTTTGAATACTTCCCACAAAGACGACAAAGACCACAAAGATTTTAGCATCAATAATTCTTTGTGGTCTTTGTCGTCTTTGTGGGAAAACCAACCGGGATGGGCTTAAAATTTGGCAGAATTTCAGTTTGGAATTTCTTCAATTATTATTTCTTTTGTTAAGACTGTCAATCAAAGATTGGACAGCTGCTAACCGAACATGAACAGCCCCAAGTTGCCCCTTTTGCAAAAGACAGGTCACAGTAAATGTACCTGTTTTGACCAGGATTTTTAAACCGGGACACTACCTAAAATTTATTATTTATATTTGCACTCCCAAAGCAATAAAGCAAACATGTAGAATATAATTTCTTTCAGACTTAAAGACAGCAAGCCTACAGCGGCTTAATTATTCCATTAAATCTTTAAAGAAAGAAATTATGCTTATTGCACAAAACATCTCCTATATACATCCCAACAAAGATTTACTGTTTGACAATATTAACCTGACAGTAAACGACCATGATAAAATAGCCTTGACCGGCAATAACGGTACAGGGAAATCCACTTTACTGAAAGTAATTGCAGGAGTATTATCCCCTTCAGGCGGGCAATTCTATGTAAATTCCAAGCCTTATTATGTGCCGCAGATTTTTGGACAATATAATCATTTGACTATTGCACAGGCATTAGGCATTGAGGAAAAATTGAATGCCCTGAACGGTATCTTAACCGGGAATACAACTGAAGAGAATTTCCGGGTGCTCAATGATGACTGGACAATTGAAGACCGCCGCGAACAAGCCTTAAATCACTGGCAACTACATGGCCTGGACCTGACCCAAAAAATGGAAAAGCTAAGCGGAGGACAAAAAACCAAAGTTTTTCTTGCAGGCATCTCCATCCATCAACCTGAACTGGTGCTGCTGGATGAGCCAAGTAATCACCTGGATGTTTCAGGGCGGCAGCTTTTATATGATTTTATTCAATCTACTGCCTGCACCTTAATAGTTGTAAGCCACGACAGAAAACTATTGAACCTTTTAGACACAGTTGGTGAATTGAGTAAACAGGGAATAACCATGTATGGCGGCAATTACGATTTCTATGCAGAACAGAAACAAATAAAGAGCAACGCCTTAAACCAGGACATACAAAACAAAGAAAAAGCAATACGAAAAGCCAGGGAAAAAGAACGGGAAACACTGGAACGGCAACAAAAATTAGATGCCCGTGGAAAGAAGAAACAGGAAAAAGCAGGCGTTGCCCGGATAATGATGAACACCCTGCGGAACGGTGCCGAAAACAGCACTTCAAAAATAAAAACCGTTCATGCAGAAAAGATCGGGAACATTTCACAAGAGCTGCAGGAACTACGTTCAATTTTGCCCGGTATTGACAAAATGAAATTTGGCTTTGACAATTCAGCCCTGCATAAGGGCAAAATTTTGTTCACTGCCAAAAACATCAATTTCAGCTACAACAATGAATTGCTCTGGAATGAAGATTTAAGCTTTCAGATCACCAGCGGGGAACGAATTGCGTTGAAAGGTATAAATGGTTCAGGAAAAACAAGCTTAATAAAACTGATCCTGGGAACTTTGCAACCAATAAAAGGAACAGTTTATCGCGCAGATAATAAATCTGTTTATATAGACCAGGACTATTCGCTCATCAGCAATGATCTTACGGTTTATGAGCAAGCTCAGCAGTTCAATGATGCTGCATTGCAGGAGCACGAAATAAAGATCAGGCTCAACCGCTTTTTATTTACGAAAGAGGATTGGGACAAACCCTGTCTTGCTTTGAGCGGCGGGGAAAGAATGCGGTTAATGCTGTGCTGTTTAACAATCAATAACCAGTCACCGGACATTATCATATTAGACGAACCAACCAATAACCTGGATATTCAGAATATTGATATCCTGACCAATGCGATCAACGAATACCAGGGCACATTGATCATTGTTTCGCATGATGAACGTTTTTTAGAAGATGTGAACACTGAACATACAATTCAGCTTTAAGCTCCAATGAGTCAAAACCCGGTACCTGGCTTATGTCCGGAATGCCGGGTTTTGCTTATACTTTCCTGGGGCTCATTCTCAGGTAGCTACCGCTCATGGCTGCAAAACCCGCTACCAGTGCGGCTACCAGGCTGGTGATCAATATCAGCAGGAATCTGCTTTCCAATCCCAGGAGTGCAGCAATCCGTTTTGAAAGAATGCCTGCATTCCTTATGTCGATCCATAAAGCCAGGCAACCCCAAAGCAGGAAAAGGGCAATGAATGCTGCCAGGAATGCTTTCCCTGCCTTCTGATGCACAAGCAATGCTACCAGGAAAGCCATTACGGCAAGAGACCACCAGGGAAAATATAACCCCGCAATAAAGGAACACAGGGCTGTAAGTAACAGGGCCGTAAAAAATTTCATATTAGTCAGTTGTTTGCTTCTCTCCTTTGTAATAATATTCATTCTTTACTAAAGCTCATCTTCCACTTCACTTTCTGATCTCCTGCTTCTGATTCATTCATCACCCACAGCTTATAGTATTGTCCTTTTGTCCAGGTATCTACAAAATTATCGTAGAACCGGCTGCCAGGGTTACCGCTCTGCCCTCCCGGGTATACGCCATACGCTTCGGTAGTAGCTGATAATTGCACGATCATCCGCCAGCTTGGCCCAAAGGTTTTGCGGGTGGCATTCACAATTTCAGATCCGCCTCCGTTTGCGATGCCTGCTTTTGCAAAAGGGGTGGCCCCTGTGCGAAGCAGGTGATAAATGGTCAGCGTGTTCACATTGCCCCAGTTCAATTTGTTTTCCTGCTCTTTCTGTAACAGGTCCGGCGATATGGCTTTAAAGCTCGCTGTTACCACATCACTTACTGTTTCCACTACCGGTGTATTGATATCGTCTGCATAGCGGAATGCAGAATCTTTTATCAGGCAATCAACCAGGGTGGATTTATGCGGCGTTATGGGGTCTTTTATCTTCGACAATTCATCACCCCATACTTTAACCGATAAAGTATCCATCCAGGCTTCGAAGATGGAGGGGCCTTTCTCATTCACATCATTCTCTAAATTCCATGAACTGAAAATACCGAGCAGGTTTTGCTCTTCTGCGCTTAGTTTGGAACGGTCAATATATTTCAGCAAAGCAGGCCTGAACATTTCCGCCATGGTATTATGATTATCGCTCTGCAACTTCATCATGTCTTCGGGTGTGATCTGCTGCATGGCTGATAATTGCTGGTTGATACGCCATCCGCGGTACACTGCAAAATCGCCCGGCTCATAATAAGGATAGGTCTCATCTGTGGCACGTTGGTTGGCGCTGCTGACAAAACCGCGTTCGGGGTTCAGGATATGAGGGACCTGATCCTGGGGGATATACCCCTGCCAGCTATAACTATCATCTTCACCGGGCATCACATAAACACCCTGCCTGGGCCAACGCAAAGGCACTTTACCCTGCTGCCATATGGCGATATCCCCTTTCTTACTGGCAAATGCTATGTTTTGTACAGGGCATTCAAGGTATTTAATGGCTTCTGTATATTCTTCATAATTGCGCGCCCTGTCGAGATACCACCACATCAGCAATTCATTCGATTCATCATGCGCTTTCCAGCGGATGGCAAAAGCATCTCCCCCTGAAGAAACATTGGTAAAGCTTTTATCATACATCACCGGGCCAAAATGTGTGTAAGCAACCGTATCATATACTGTCGGCCCTCCTTTCACTTTTATTTCCTCGATCTTAATACGTGTATCCTTCCATTGGCCATCCGACCAGTATTGCTGTTTGGAGTCATCTTTGAAACGGATCTTGTAAAAATCCATCACGTCAATTCCACCATTGGTAAAACCGAATGCGATGCTGTCATTAAACCCGATCACCACACCCGGAATACCGGGGAAAGAAGATCCGTATGCATTAAAAGAAGGCGTATGCATCTGCAGTTCATACCAAATGGAAGGGAAATTAAGTTCCAGGTGCGGGTCATTGCATAAGATAGGCGCACCGCTCTTTGTTTTGCTGCCGCTCACTGCCCAGTTATTGCTGCCGATACCAGGAACAGGTTTATCCGTTTTAAAGATCTGCAGGGAATCTGTTTTTTTCAGGTAAGCCGAATCAGAGTTCCCTGGCTTAACAGCAACTGAAGTCGGCTCCGGATACACCGTGCCTTTAGGAATGATCGGGCTGAGTGAATCCGGCACGTAAGGAAATAGCATTTTTATTTCATCGTCACTAAAAACAGACAGAAGGCTGGTATATTGAAAATCGTTCCCATAGCCATACCCTGCCAGGGTTTTGGTGAGTTGCTTTACGAATAAGGCTGTTTTCAGATTGCTCCATTGCTCGGGTTTATAATCGAGCAGTTTATATTCAACAGGCAGTTCGCTTTCGGTAAGATGACTGATCCAGGCATTCACGCCGGCAGTATAACTGTTGACTGCTGAGCGGGTCTGCGGATTGGCTTCCATGGCTTTGACCATGTTTTCGGCTGCAAAGGTCAATCCCATACGGCGTTGCTCCCTGTCGTAGTTGATCGCCCTGTCGCCAATCACTTCGCTGATCCTTCCGGCAGTGGCCAGGGTTTGAAATTCCATTTGCCATAACCTGAATTTCGCATGCAGGTATCCCTGGATAAAATAGGCATCATCGTCATTGTCGGCAAATACGTGCGGCACCAGCCTTTCGTCAAAATATACATTGGCTTTGCCTTTGAGCCCGGGGAATTTCAGGTCGGCAGAAAAATCCTTATCAACCGGCTCTGCATTCTGCCAGAACCCCTGTTGCGGGCTGAGGAATTTACCGAAAGGCGGCGCAGGGCCCCATTTCATGCTGAGCACGGTCACCAGCCCAACGGTGACAACAGTAGATATGGCAAAAGGTATTATTCTCATAGATCCTGAATGTAGAGGAAAGATAAAGAAAAGAACAGGTAACCGCAAGCCATCGATCGGTCAGCAATGTTTATTTGACTTCAAAAAGCAGGAACTGGCTTTTTTCGTTCTTATTAAAATTATCATCCACCACAAAGATCAATGAGGCATTCCCGTTCGGAAGCCTGGGGCCAAACGTCACGCCTTCCACATTGTAAATGGGAATACCCAGATCATCCATATTGACCAGGAGCTTTTTTGAGATTGGCGCCTTTGGAGGCGTACTTTGAAGAGAAGCAACACCCGCAACATTCTCTGCTTTGCTGAGATCAGCGAAATACACGCGGATATCGGAGGGCACCCTGCCGGTTGACCAGGCCCTTTCGATCACCAGCAACCGGTTCTCCCCTATATAAAGGATATCCGAAATGCCATTGATCTTAAATGCGCCGGCAGGATTGGCCGGATGGGGCACCGGGTCTAATTGGTAGGCGTACTCCGCTATTTCTTTTTTTGTTTTGCGGTCAAATTTCAGGATCCGTACCCAGGCTGTTGAATCGCCTGTGCCGGCTTTGGGGCCATCCTGGTAAAGCGCGTCTTCCACGCTTACAAATACATGGCGATAGTTTTCATCAAATGCCAGTCCTTCCAGCACACTGTTATGTCTGGGGCCTTTTTCTTCTACCTGTATATGCAATATGGAAGGCAACTGAAAGCGGTCTTTGTATTTGCCAGTTCTGTCCATGATCACGATATCAGGATCCTGCAGCAGCATAGTGTCTGCATTGATCACACGTTGCCCTTCACTGCTTCTTATCATCTCATCTCTTGAAGGATCATAGCGCATGGCTTCAAGATCGGCAGAGTGTATCCTGTCTTTCCGGATATCAGGATAAGGCTGACCGGCAGGGTCCAGTATGGTATTCACTCCTGTCAGCACCACGCTGTCTATTCCTTTTTCACTAATCGGTATTTTAAGTGTATAAAATCTTGCAGGGCTGAATGCAGACGGGTCATCGCAGATCAGGTAATACTGATCACGCTGCCTGTCATAATCAATCCCCGAGAGGCCTCCGACCACTGTTCCCTGAAATGAAACAGCATTGGGAAGAACGTATTGATTAATGTACCGCAGCCCGCTGATCGCAGGCGGCCGATGCAGCTTAGCGGAAGGTTTACAGGCAAAAAACAGCACAATACAAAGCAGGCAAATAAAAAAATGGCTTAACCTCATGAAATGCATTTACAAACAAAACTAAGGGTAAATTAAGAAAACGATTAAGTACAATATGACGGGGTATTTCTATAGTTATTATGTTTGTTGAATATTAAGTCGCAATCCGGGTATGAAAAAAATTGTCGGGTATCTAAATGGTTTTAGCAGGGAGGTGGATAAGACGATCCTGGTTGTATCCACATTGTTCATTGCCGGCATGGTGTGGTTAAACTATGGTGCAGCGCTGGAAGAGCGCCTGGTACATGAAGCTCCCTATGCATTTCCCGAATTTACCGGCCGGTTTTTCCTGTTCCTGCTCACCTTTGGCTTTCCTTATGCGATCGTTTTTGCCCGGAAAAAATTAAAGCTCCATTGGTCGTTCCTGGCCTGCCTGCTGATCGCCCCATTTTTGTTTGCCCTGAAAGCCGGCACCAATTTCATTGTGCAGCTGTCAGCAGATTATAACTGGAACCTTTATTGGAATGAGATCCTTTACTGGCCGGTGCGTACCGTGCTCATGTTCATTGCACTGGTCGCCTGTTGGTGGATCTTTCACCGCGATAAGGACAGGTATGGCCTTAATACAAAAAACCTGCAATGGAAACCCTACTGGCTCATGCTCCTGTTCATGGTCCCTTTGATTGCAGCGGCTTCAACCCAACCGGATTTTCTGGCCACTTATCCCAAATTAAAAAATATTCTTCCCCTGCCTCCTGATGCACACCCCGGTTGGTTTTACAAGTTATTGTATGAACTGGGTTATGGCAGCGATTTTTTTTCTATTGAACTTTTTTTCCGCGGGTTTCTTGTAATCGGGTTTTCCAGGTGGGTGGGTAAAGAAGCGATCATTCCGATGGCCTGTTTTTATTGCAGCATTCATTTTGGCAAACCATTAGGGGAATGTATCAGCTCATATTTCGGCGGACTTCTACTGGGTATTGTGTCTTATCATACCCGCTCCATTTATGGAGGATTAATGGTGCATTTGGGGATTGCCTGGCTGATGGAAGCCGGGGCGATAATAGGTGGAAAATTATTCTGAGCCTGGCTCCTCTGTCAGCTCATTGCTGTTCAACGGAATGTATCATAATCGCACGACATCTGTAGCGAAATCGAACACCTTGTGTATCAATAACTCCTATTGTACTATTTATCAATCTGATAATACTCCGGCACACGGTTAGATGCTCCTGGTTACATTAACGTCAACATTAAAAAACAGATCAGCATGCTACCCATTTATTTTAAAACAGCATTTCGTAATCTGTGGAAGAACAGGACATACAGTCTTTTAAATATTTCAGGGCTTGCAATAGGCATTACCTGTGCTGCCCTGATATTCTTATGGGTGGAAGATGAGAAAGCTTTCAATCACAATTTTGCCAACCATGATTCCCTGTACCGCATCATGCAGAATGAGGCAACAGATGCTGGTATATCTACCAAAAGCCCTACGCCCGGTCCTTTGGCAGCAGCGCTAAAAACCGATATACCGGGTATTAAAAACAGCGGCCGCCTCAGTTGGGCTATGGACGAGCTGGTGGTAGTAGATAATAAATCAATCAAAGAAAATGGCATTTATGCTGATCCTTCCATTGCCACAATGTTTTCATTGAATTTTAAGTATGGTAAAGCCCCCAATGCATTGAACGAACCCCAGAGTGTAATAATCAGTGAAACACTGGCTGATAAATTCTTTGGTAAAGAGAACCCCGTTGGGAAAACGCTAAAGATGAATGGCAAGAGCGCTTATAGCGTTGATGGCCTTTATACCATAACAGGAGTTTTTGTCGATTTACCAGCAAACTGTTCTTATCATTTCCAATGGGTATCGCCCTATGAAACCTGGGAGAATGCTAATCCCTGGGCAAAACCCTGGAGCAATAATATGGCAGAAACGATAGTTGAACTAAATAGCCCTGCTGACGCAACTGTTATTAATAAGAAGCTTATCAACTACCTGAGCACAAAAATAGAAGGATCGAAAAATCAATGCTTCCTTTTCAGCATGAACGACTGGAATCTGCGCGATCAATTTGAAAATGGTGTACAAACCGGGGGCAAGATAAAATATGTGCATTTATTTTCTTCCATTGCCATCATAATATTGCTTATTGCCTGTATAAACTTCATGAATCTTGCTACTGCCCGCAGTGAGCAACGTGCCAAAGAAGTGGGTGTACTAAAAGTGATGGGTGCAGGCAGAGGCAGGCTTATAGGAAAGTTTATCGGTGAATCAATATTTATGTCGTTCATCGCAGTAGTGCTGGCAATTGTGATGCTGTACCTGCTGATGCCTGCTTATAACAGTCTTGTTCAAAAGAAGTTGTCGCCTGATTTATCCGATCCGTTCCACATAACAATTTTGCTTGCAATCACCGTGGTGGCGGGATTGGTAGCTGGCAGCTATCCTGCATTCTTCCTGTCATCCTTTAACCCTGTTAAAGTGCTGAAGGGGATAAGGATTAAAAACAGCAAAGCAGTGATTTTTATACGAAAGGGGTTGGTAATAACGCAATTCAGCGCATCAGTAATTCTGATCATCTGCACAGTTATTATTTACCTGCAGATACAGTATATCAAGAACAGGGATATTGGTTACAATAAAAATGGGCTGGTGTATATGGATCTGCAAGGAGCCATGAAAGACCATTTTAGCGTTATAAAAAACGAGCTGATAGCAACCGGCTATGTTGAAAATGCGGCTACAGGCCTGCATGATGCTTTGCATGTTTATAGTTATGGCAGTGGTTTTTCCTGGGCAGGGAAAGAGCCTAATCTCAAAGTACCTATCCATTCAAATGTTGTTAGCCCGGAATATATTTCAACCATGCGTTTAAAATTGACAAGTGGCCGGGATTTCTACGAAGGTAATGTTGACAGCGGCAGTGTTGTAATAAATGAGAGTATGGCAAAGCTGATGGCCACAGAAGGAAAGGCCGGCAGCATATTAAATGTAGGCAAGAATAATCTACGCATAGTAGGTGTTATAAAGGATTTTATATTCAATGATATATATGGCAGCGGGTCGCCGCTCGTTTTAATTTGCGGAAACTATTCCGCAACAGTAATGGCAGTACGGTTTAAACAAAATGCAAACATTACACAGGCTCTTGCGAAAACTGAGGCCGTAATGAAAAAACAAAATCCCGGATATCCCTTTGAATACAGATTTGCCGATGAGGATTTTAATAAAATGTTCACTTCGGAAACGCTAATCGGTAAGCTGGCAGGTGTCTTTGCTCTGCTGGCCATCTTTATATCCAGCCTTGGGTTGTTCGGTCTTGCTGCTTATTCAGCAGAACGCCGCACGAAAGAGATCGGCATCCGCAAGGTGCTGGGCGCATCAGTCTCAGGACTGGCGGGTATGCTGTCAAGGGAGTTTATCCAACTATCGGTATTATCATGTCTTATAGGTTTCCCTGTTGCTCAATGGATCATGCATAACTGGTTGCAGAATTATGAGTACAGAACTGTTATCCACTGGTGGGTATTTGCTCTTGCAGGAGCAGCTGCGGTGACCGTTGCGTTAATGACGGTTAGCTTCCAGGCAATCAAAGCCGCTATTGCAAACCCGGTTAAGAGCCTGAAAGAGGGATAAAGGGGATGCCGGATCTCATCCTTTCAATTTGTATCTTTGCAGACTTAAGATTTTGCTGCCGGCCAGGTTATCGCTCCGCTCCGCGGGGAGGAAAGTCTGGACAGCACAGGGCAATGCACCGGTGAAGAGCCGGGTATTCCGGAGCTCCCGGATCAAGGTCCGGGACAGGCCAGGATAACAGAAAGTGCCACAGAAAATTACGGCCCCTTCCGGGGTTACGGTGAAAACGTGAGGTAAGAGCTCACGGTTATGCCTGGTAACAGGTATAACGGGTAAACCTTGCATGCTGAAATGCCACATAAACCATCGGTTGAAGGCGGCCCGCCTGATCCCTGGTGAAAGTCAGGGAACGATGGAGGGTAGGCAGATTGATCCGCCGGGCAACCGGCAGGACAGATAAATGATAGCCGCCTGCTTCGGCAGGAACAGAATCCGGCTTATGGCCGGCAGCATTTTTTAAGTAAAAAGATATCACTGAGATCCTCAGCGGCTCATAACTCCCCGCTAAAGACTCCTGACCCGGGGCCAGCCTCAATTCAAATCAGTACTGGAAAAATATCTCCGTTGCCCCATATCCAAACCTTGGATCATACTGGTTCACGAAAGATTTCACTTCACGTTTAAGGCGGAGGATATCATGAAGCTCATCCCGAAGTTTCCCCTTACCCACTCCATGTATCACGATCAAAGAAGGTTGATGATGTGCAAGGGCAAGGTCATAATATTTTTCAAAAGTCTTTAACTGCAATCCCAGTATTTCGTAATTATTGAGATGTTCCCAGTCATTGCTCAACTTCTCAATATGAAGATCGATCACGCTGCGGGGAGATTCAAGATGCTGGCGGGCCTCTTTGGCATTATACACTTTATACCCCCTGGCAGCCAATTTGCCCAGTTCCACTTTGTCTTCTTCCAGCCTGTCGGGATATTTTTCAAAAAGATTATAGGAAAAATGGGCCTGGTTTTTCTTCCTCAACTCTTCGATCCTTGAAAAGATCTGTTTGGCCTTCAGCTTCAGTGAAGCTTCATAATGATCTGCTTTTCCTTTCTGGGGTTGAAGTAAAGAAAAATCAAAATCAAAGGAAGGGTTATCGTTCAGATCTGCAAAGGGAATATCGTGAAGATAAAAGTCTTCGAACGGATGGACCTTATTCTTTAATTCAAATTCGGCTTCACCAAAAAAATTGAGTTTGTAAATGAACTGATAGGGTGTGGACGTATGGTTAACCAGGTGCAGTTTCAGTTCCTCCACCACTTCGTCACCAAATTCATCTGTGTCCATCACGGGTAAAAAAGTAAGCCAGACCCCATCTTCCTTGCGGGACTCAGGGCTCAGCTTTTCCTTTTTAATATCGTCAATAAATTTCTTTGGCTTCTTTCCCTGGAGTTGCTTCTTTTCGGAAAACCGTTTAAAATAAGGAAAGTCTATCTGGTCCATGTATGCAGGAAACCTCACGCCACGCACATCCACCAGCACCATTTTGTCGTTGATGATATCGATCACTTCGCCTTCTTCATTGGAATGAAGAATTAAAACTTTGTCACCTACCTGGTATTTCATTTTACAAAAATACAATTTAGCTGACAGATGATCACAGGCCGTTAGTTATTATCAACGGGCAACTTCTGTAGCAGCCAGTTTACTTTTCTTCACACCATATAAAAAGTAAATGATCAATCCCAGCACCAGCCATCCAAGGAACCAGGCCCAGTTATTTTTGGTCATACCTGTAAGAAGGTAAAGACAGGTAGTCACTCCCATCAGGGGGATCAGGGAATATTTTTTAACAATGGCAAGAATGCTTAGTACAATACAGATACACCAGAAAATGATAATGGACAGTTTGGGGGTGGCCAGGTCCATAAATGATACTTTTCCATTCACGTAATCCGGATCAGCGGAGAAGTCAAAATTAAATGCATCCGAAAAATACCCTTTGCCATATTTTGCAAAAAGAAAGATAGCAATCCCGATGATCAGGGGATAAATGAATTGTGCATTGATATATGGCATATTGAACCGGCCAGGCACTTTTTCTTTCCGGGGGATCAGCAACACGCCGCCACAAACCAACACAAATGCAAACAGCGTGGCAATACTGGTAAAATCGAGCACAAATGATTTATCAGTAAACAGAATAGGGATACCAACCACCAGACCTGTTATCACTGTAGCAAAAGAAGGTGTTTTAAAACGGCTGTGGATGCGCTGGAAAACCGGTGGCAGCAATCCATCGCGGCTCATGCTCATCCAGATCCTGGGTTGCCCCATCTGGAAAACGAGCAGTACGCTGGTCATAGCCACTACAGCACAGACAGAGACCAGCAATTGCATCCAGCCCAGGTTCAGGTTTTGTGACTCAAAAATGAAAGCCAGCGGATCGCCTACCCCTTCAAAGTTTTTATAATTAACAGCACCGGTAAGCACAAGAGACAATAAAATGTATACGCTTGTGCAGATGACCAGTGAATAGATCATTCCTCTTGGCAGGTCGCGCTGCGGGTTCTTGCTTTCTTCAGCCAGTACGCTCACTGCATCAAAACCGATATAAGCAAAGAATACACCGCTCACAGCAGCCATCACTCCACTGAAACCATTTGGCATAAATGATTTTACCCCTTCATCATTCACCGGGTTCCAGTTGAACGTAAGCCCTTGAGAAAACACCAGGCTTCCTCCAACAAGAATAACCAATCCCACAATTGCCAGTTTCAGTACAACCATTGCATTGCTGAAATTCCGGCTCTCTTTGATACCACGGTAAACCAGGTAAGTGATCAGCATATTGATGATAATGGCAGGCAGGTCAAAAATGATCCTTAACGAACCGATCCTGGGAGCCGAGTTCCAGGCATTGATCAGTTCCGCATTAGGGGAATTTTGAGCCACTGCTTTTTGAGCTTCCTTATAGCTGGTACAGAGATAATCGGGAATATGGATATTGACCTTATGAAGAAAAGACGTGAAATAATCGCTCCAGCTGAAAGACACATAAATATTGCCGATGGAATATTCCATGATCAGCGCCCAGCCAATGATCCAGGCAAATAATTCACCAAAGCTGGCATAGGAATAAGTGTAAGCACTGCCGGCAACAGGTATACGGCTCGCAAACTCCGAATAACAAAAAGCCGTAAAGGCGCAGGCAATACCGGTGATAATAAATAAAACAACCACGCCCGGCCCGCCTTTAAACACGGCATCACCCAGGCTGCTGAAACTGCCGGCACCGATAATAGCCGCAATACCAAAAAAAGTAAGATCCTTTACTGTCAATACCCTCTTTAACCCTTCCCCACCATGTGTGTCATCTCCGCCTTCAGCAAGTATTGATTCGATCTTTTTTTTACGGAACAAGGAATTTGCCATTCGTGGGTGGTTTTGAAGGGTTCAAAATAGGTAAAAAAACTGAAACAAATTGGAGTAATGATTATAGTTGGCCGTTGTTCGCTGACCGGGGGCATCATCGGGCAACGATCATTCAGTATTCCCTTTGCACCAGGAACTGCGCCAGCTCTCTCAATGGTTCTTTACGTTTTGATACCACAGCAATATCGTCCAGGTGGGCAAGGGCTTCATCCAGGAATTTATTTTTTAATGCCAGTGCCCAGTCGTCCACTTTGCAATCCCGGAAAAGCTGCAACACTTTCTCCACCTTACCTGGTCCATTGCTTTGCAAAAGTTGTTTCAACTGCGCCAACTGGCTGGCTGAAGCCGTTTCAAGCGCATGAATGAGAAGGAATGTTTTTTTATTGGCAAGGATATCACCTCCTACCTGTTTCCCGAATTTTGCAGGATCGCCGAATGCATCGAGGTAATCATCCTGCACCTGGAAAGCCAGCCCCAGTTTCTTGCCGAATTCATAGATCAGGTTTTGGTTGCGTTCGCCCGCTCCGCCCAGTATAGCTCCCATTTTCAGGCTTGCAGCCAGCAATACAGAAGTCTTTAGTTCGATCATGCGCAGATAAGCATCCAGGCCAACTTTTTCCTGCTTTTCAAAATCCATGTCCAGTTGCTGGCCTTCGCATACTTCACGGGCAGTGGTATTGAATAATTGCAATATCTGTGGCAGAAAGGAAACGGTTATTTTATTGATCTGGGCATAAGCCGTCACCAGCATCACATCGCCGCCAAGGATCGCGGTACTCTCGCCATATTTTGTATGCACGGTCTGAAAACCCCGGCGTAGCGGAGCTTTATCCATAATATCGTCATGGATCAGGGTAAAATTATGGAACAATTCCACAGCCGTAGCCGCATTCCAGGCATTGCTCCCTATCTCATCAAACAATTCATTGCCCATGAGGCAAAGCACAGGGCGCACACGCTTTCCACCCATCTGCAGGAAATAAAGATTGGGACCATACAGCGTAGCCGGAGATTCAGGGAAATGAGGCTGTTCAAAATAAAGGGCAAACTGCCGGGACAATTGTTCAAACGTCTGCATGATGCGAAGATAACATAACCGGAAGTTTTAGTGGCTGCTACCGGGGCAAGAATTCAAAAATCAACAGTGAAAACGGGCGTCTTTTTTACTTTTTATTTTTAATTTTTGGGTTCTTCGTCTTTCCTTTCGGCTTGGGTTTTTCATCCTCTTCGGTCATCACCCAATCATAATCCAACTGGCGTTTCAGCAAATTGGCTGCCACAACTTTTATCCGCACTTTATCACCCATTCTGAATTTTTTACCGCTGCGCATGCCTACCAGTGCATAATCACTTTCAACATGCCTGAACTCATCATATTCCAGCAGGTTGTTGACACTGACCAGTCCCTCACATTTTGTGTCAACAGTTTCCACCCAGAAACCAAAACTGGCCACGCCGCTGATCACACCGTCGAAGTCCTCCCCTACATGGTTCTTCATATACTGCACCTGTTTGTATTTGTTGGCAGCCCTCTCCGCTTCCATGGCTGCGCGCTCCCGCTCACTGCAGTGCTTGCATTTATCTTCCAGTTTTTTATCGGGATGGAGGTGATTGTCCAGGGTCTCCTGCAATATCCGGTGCACCATGATATCAGGATAGCGCCGGATCGGGGAAGTGAAATGGCAGTAGTTCTCAAAACCAAGTCCATAATGCCCTACATTTTCTATCGTATATTTTGCCTTCGCCATTGTGCGTATGCCTAATTGCTCCAACACGTGCTGCTCCGGCTTGCCATGTGCATCTTTTAAAAGCTGGTTGAATGATGCTGCGATCGCCTCGGGCGAGGAAGCATCGAACTTATGGCCAAACTTATTGGCAAATGCAATAAAAGGCAGAAGCTTTTCCTGGTCAGGCGTATCATGTATGCGATATGGAAAAGGCAGCGGCTTGCCCTTTACTTTTATTTTGGAAATATTTTCCGCTACATAGCGGTTGGCCAGCAACATGAATTCTTCAATAAGCTGATGCGCTTCCTTGCTTTCCTTTACAACGATACCGATAGGATCGCCTTTTTCATCCAGTTTGAACCTTACTTCCTGCGAAGAAAAATTAATGGCCCCTTTGTTGAACCTTTTCTTCCTCATCTTCTGTGCAAGGTCATTCAGGACCAGGATCACTTCTGCATTATCTCCTGCTTTTGTTTCTATCACATCCTGCGCTTCTTCATAGGTATACCTTCTGTCTGAATGGATAACCGTTCTGCCCAGCCAGTAGTTCTTCACTTCTGCTTTATTGTTGAGCTGGAAGATAGCGGAGAAAGTAAGTTTGTCTTCATCAGGGCGCAGCGAGCAAAGCACATTGGAGATATGCTCCGGCAGCATAGGATTCACCCTGTCTGGCAAGTATACGGAAGTAGCTTTCTGATAAGCGATCTTATCGAGCGCCGTATCTGGTTCCACATAATAACTTACATCAGCGATATGCACACCTATTTCGTACAACCCATTTTTTAATACACGGAAAGAAATAGCATCGTCAAAATCTTTTGCATCAACAGGATCTATGGTAAAGGTCAGAATCTCCCTTACGTCCTTTCTTTTTTGGATCTCTGCAGAAGGAATAGCATCTGGTATGCGTGCGGCCACTTCCAGCGCATCATCGGGAAACTCAAGCGGGAAGCCGTTTTCCAGCAGGATCTCCTTCATGGCTATATCATTGCTGTTCTCTGCGTCAAGCACACTTACTACTTCGCCCACCGGCCGTTTGTCTCCTTTTTCCCATTTCACCAGCCGTGCCAGCACACGGTCCTTGTCTTTTGCCTGGTTGATATTGGATAAGGGGATAAAGAAATCAGGCATCGGCTTTTCTGATTCTGCAATGAAGAATGCAAAGTTTTCATTCATCTGCAACTGGCCGATAAACTCTTTCCGTTTCCGCTCCAGCACTTCAATCACTTCGCCCTGCAATCTTCTTCCTCCGCCGCCTTGCACGCGAACGATCACCGTGTCGCCATGCATAGCGGTATTAAAATCATTGGGGCGGATCAGTATATCTGTTTCCATATCGGGCACGATCACAAAGCCCATTCCCGAACGCGTGATATCCAACACGCCTTTAAAGGTTTTTCCTGCTGCACTGGTTTGTTTATGTTTTTTTCTGGATGTATTTTTTCTACCCATATTTTATTTTTTCCCAGACTTCCGGAAAGCCTGGATATAATTTATAACCGACTGGTTGAACACCTCTCCTTCTCCAAATAAAAAATGATGCCGGACAGGAATGACATAGATCGGCCAGTCGGCCATTTCAGTATTGAATTTAACTAAACGGACGGCATCTTTCTCCGTTGTGAGGATAATTTTATTTTCTGCCTCCAGGTTGCTGAATTTTTTGCGGATATCCTTCAGGTCATCTATAGTGAAAATATGGTGGTCTGAATACGGCATTATATGGTATGACTTGCAGTATTTTTCCAGCAAACGCTCCAGCGGGCGGGGATTGGCAATACCTGAAACCAGCAGCACTTCAGTGTTTTCAGAGAGGCTGGTCTGTTTCCTGTCCAGTATATGATACACTTCCCCATATTCAATAGAGGTAAAAAACACCTGCTGCCCTGGCTGGGGATTGATCTCTTTAATGATCTTTTGTTTTTCATCTACTGTAATGGAAGGATTGCATTTGGTGACAACAATGATCTGCGCCCGCTTATAGCTCGATTTAAGGTCGCGCAGGTCGCCTGTAGGCAAATAAAAATCGCGGGTAAATAAATTGTGATAGTCTGTCAGCAATATATTCATTCCGGCTTTAACACTCCGGTGCTGAAAAGCATCATCCAGGATAATGACTTCAGTCTCCGGCCGGTCGTGCAACAACTGAGGGATAGCTACCAGCCGCTCCTCACCTACGGCTACAGGCACTTCAGGAAATTTTATATGAAACTGCATCGGTTCATCCCCGATCTCCAAAGCCGTGGTAGCAGGCCCTGCCAACGCATACCCTTTCGTTTTCCGTTTATATCCCCGGCTAAGCGTCGCCACTTTGAATTGATTCTTCAATAATCTTACAAAATATTCCACCATCGGTGATTTACCTGTGCCGCCAACGGAAAGATTGCCAACACAGATCAATGGCAGGCCAAAAGAAGAAGAGCGGAAAATATTTTTGTCGTATAGCCAATTACGCACAGCAATAGCCAGCCAGTACAGGAATGCAAACGGTAAAAGCAGTATCCGGAACGATTTTAAAAAGAAATCAGAAAACATAAGTGCTATGCGGTGTGATAACTAGATCTAAAGGTATGTCAAATTCATGGCGGTCATCAATCTTATCAACAGGCTCAAAATAGCTGAACCCTGCTTTAATGCAATCCGGCTTGCAGGAAGCCAGGTATTTATCATAAAAGCCCTTTCCATAGCCTACCCGGTATCCTTGCTTGTCAACAGCCAGTAAAGGAACAAATACCAGGTCAATATGTTCGGGCAGCAAAATATCCTTGCTGTCCGGCTCATGAATGTTCAGTTCTGTTTTGACAAACGGTGTATCAATATCCGTAACCACAGCCTGCATTGCAAGCGTTGAAAAATCTGATACAGGGTAACATACTTTCAATTCAGGGTTACGGAATTTCAGGTATTCGGTAAACAAATGAGTATCCGGCTCATTATTTTCTTCGATCGGCCAGTAAGAAAGAAGGGTATTAAGAAAAGGAATGCCCGCAGACTGGAATTGTATCAGCAAAAGATCGTCCATCCTGGTCATCTCCTGGATGGAAAGCCCCATTCTTTTTTGACGGTATAATTTACGGGCGTCTTTTTTCAGCATGCTATTGTTGGTTGTTGGCGGACCGCTCACTCATTCACAAAAAATGAAAATATCGTTGTCCCGTAATTCTTTTCCATCCTGTACAGAGGGAAATTCTTATAATCGTTACGGGGCGTATGTTCCAGCACAAACCATCCGCCGGGCTTAAGCAATTGTTTTTCCACGATCTGTTTGGGCAATTCATCAATAGTGGTCAATGCATAAGGTGGGCCTGCAAAAATAAAATCAAAGCGATCGGTGCATTGCTCAATGAATTTGAAAACGTCCATTTTCACCATTTTCATGTTCTCAATATGCAATGACGCCGCTGTTTTTTTAATAAAATCAAACATGGCATTGTCTTTCTCTACAATGGTGAGTTGTTTGGCTCCACGGGAAGCCAGTTCATAACTGATGCTGCCTGTTCCTCCAAAAAGATCAAGCGTGGTCAGCTCTTCCAGATCCAGTTTATGTTGCAGCACATTGAACAGCCCTTCTTTTGCAATATCCGTTGTAGGCCGTGTGTACGGCATTTTCGCCGGCGGGTTGATCTTTCGTCCGCCATGTTCTCCTGCTATGATACGCATCTGGCCAGGTCATTAAGGGAAGTGAAAAAATGGAGCGGGTATTGCTGATCCCCTTCGGGCAACAACCAGCCGGAGTCCCGGAATTTGAGATGCAGGAAATAATTATACAATCCCCGGTAAAGAGCTGATTCCTGTGTGATCAATCCTGACAACAATACCTGCACACTTTCCTGGGTAAAAGAAAACTGCCTGCAGGCATCCAGTAAATGATATAATACATCTGCGGGATTGGAATAGGAATAGGTTTGCGCCAGCAATAGTTTATTGCCTTTTGTTACCAGTAAAGAAAAATCCTCGGGCCTTATATCAATAGCCAATGATCCCTGCGGATCAATAAAACCTGTATTCTTTAATCCAATGGTATAAGTATGCCAGCGGTCGCCTGTAGCAAAATGCCTGCTTATCCATTCTGTGGTTTCGCGTGGCACGGTGTAGATGTTTTGTATTTGCCAGTCGGCCACGTACTCTGTCATCAGCAGGTCCTGATCAAGCGTTCCGTACACTGCTTTGAGCAATTGCGGGGCATTTTCCTGGTGGTAATGCACCTGCGGCACCAGCACGCTTTGCGGATGATCATAACCAACCAGTATCCTGGCATAACTATCACTAAGCTCGGGATGATTTTTATAGATCTCCTGCAATGCTTCTTCTTCCATGCTGGCATCTGTGTACCAGGCGAGGCGGTAGAGCTCCGCAGCATCAGGAGAAGTGACGGCAAAACCAAAATGCTTTTCACCGGCACGTATGGCCAGCACTTTTTCAGAAGAGTTGACTGTTGAATCGGATAAGATATGAAAAACCTGTTTCACCTGTTCGTTTTAATTGTTGCAATGATAGGCAAAATTAACCAGCCGCGACGCAAGCCCCTGCGGCCAAGGCTGCCAATTTCCTTAAGACAGTGAATTGGTTACAATGCCATTTCGTAAGTTTGCTACCCTCCAATGGCAAACATTGCTCCAAATAACGATCTGCAGGTTGAGATATCCACTAAACAAATCTTAAAAATCGCCCTGCCTATTTCGCTGGCATTGCTGGTGCCCCAGCTCAATTTTGTGGCCAATACCATTTTCCTGAGCGGATTAGGAGAAACAGAGCTTGGTGCAGCAGGCATTACCGGTGTTTATTATCTGGTGTTTGCCCTCGTTGGTAATGGGCTGAACAGCGGCTTACAGGCCCTGATCGCGCGGAGGGCCGGGGAAAACAGGCCGGAAGAGATCGGGAAAATGTTTGCACAATCTATCTGGATCGCTTTGCTGTTTGCTGTCGCCAATATCCTGATCACGGTTATTGCGGGTTCATTTTTTCTTTCGTCGGTACTCCATAATTCCAGGATACAGGAAGAAGCGGCCGTATTTATCCGCATTCGCATACTGGGTCTGCCTTTTCTTTACCTCTTCCAGATGGGCAATGCTTTGCTGGTAGGTACCAATAACAGCCGGTATATGAAATATGGCTTTATTGCAGAAGCTGCTTTAAATATCTTTCTCGATTATGGATTGATCTATGGAAAATTCGGATTGCCGCAACTGGGTTTCAACGGTGCAGCCGTTGCATCTGTTTTTGCAGAAGCAACCGGTGCGCTGGTAGTGTTCAGTATTATTTTTCTTAAGAAATTCCATCACCGTTTCTCTTTGTTCAGGCATTTCCGGTTCAACCGTCCACTGGCTGGACTGATCTTCCGGCAGTCTTCACCCCTTGTGATGCAGTTTGTATTAAGCGTGGGGGCCTGGTTCCTGTTTTATATCCTGATAGAAAACAGTGGCAGTGGCGAACATGCCGAGCGACCGCTGGCGATCAGCAATACCATGCGCACGGTGTTTGCAGTATTCGGGATATTTGTATGGGCTTTTGCCAGCACAAGCAATGCCATGGTAAGCAATATCATTGGGCAGGGAAAGCAATCGCAGGTTTTATTTCTTGTAAAAAAGATCGCAGGGCTAAGCCTTACATTCACCGCCACTCTCTGCCTGGTACTGAACCTGCTTCCGGGAGTATTCCTGGGCATTTTTTCAAATGATGCTGTATTCATCAGTGAATCCATTCCTGTATTGCGAACAGTGTCGGTGGCTTTACTGCTGATGTCTGTTGGAGCCGCCTATCTGAATGCGGTAACAGGCACAGCCAATACACGCGTGAACCTCGGGATAGAGATCGTTGCCATCCTGATCTACAGTGTATACGTTTATTGCGTGCTGCGGGTATGGCATTTATCATTGGTGGCAGCCTGGGCATCTGAATTCATATACTGGAGCACCATATTTTTATTATCTTCCCTGTATCTCCGTAGTGGAAAATGGAAGAACAAAGTAATCTGATGAAGAAAACATTTACATTTACACTTACCATCCTGCTGGCCTTGCTGCTGGGAAGTTGCAAGAATACAGATGAGCAGAAAGAAGAAGAATCCGGCCCTGCCATTCCCCTGATCAATTATGCCGTAAAAAGAACTTACCTGCACGACACAACTTCTTTTACAGAAGGGCTATTATTCCACGACAGTCTTCTTTATGAAAGCACAGGAGCTCAGCCAGGACTTGAAAGCACCCGTTCTTTATTTGGTGTATTAAGCCTGAAAACCGGCCGCATCGATGTGAAAGCAGAGCTCGACAGGAAGAAATATTTTGGCGAAGGCATTGTGTTCTTTGGCAATAAGGTTTATCAATTGACGTATACCACTCAAAAAGGATTCATCTACGATGCAAAAACATTCAGGCCTTTAGGCGAGTTCAGTTTCCCCAATAAAGAAGGCTGGGGCTTTACAACAGACAGCACTTACCTGATCATGAGCGATGGTACCAGTCAGCTCACTTATTTTTATCCGGATTCATTAACGGTAAAACAGACCATCGCAGTTTCCGACACAAGAAACCCTGTTGATAAATTAAACGAACTCGAATTCATCAATGGTTTCATCTACGCCAATATATACACCACTTCCGATATCGTTAAAATAGATCCCGCCTCTGGCAATATTGTCGGGCGGCTTGACCTCAGTTCCCTCGTAAACGAAGTCCACCAGATGTACCCTGCCTCCCTCGAGATGAATGGTATAGCCTATAACCCTGCAACCGGCAGCATTTTCGTAACCGGTAAAATGTGGCCTGTAGTATATGAAATAACCTTTCCATTTTAATAAAAGCTTGTCCATTCGCGCCATCGGTGTTTCACTCACGCCATCCTGCTTTTTTTACACATTCGTGTTTATTCGTACTTTTCATCTTGGCTTCATGTTCGGGCTGTACGTTTGTTTTGTCAATGACACATCATTCACCCTAAAAAAACAAACATTATGAAAATGAAACTTTTATATGCAGCCCTGGTTTTATCCCCGGCTGTATTTGCCCAAACGGCTGACGTGAAAACAAGTGTAAAAGCAAATGAGCAGGCTGCTACTGTAAATGCCAGCACTTCTGTAAATTCTTCAACAGCCATTCAACCCAAAGCCACAGTGCATCAGGTTAGCGAAGCGGCTATTGATGCGCAGGCAAAAACAAAGGTAGCTGCCCATAAAACAAAAGCCCGGGTTGTAACGCAGGCTGATCAAACCGTGACAACAGTAAAACAAGCCGCACCAAAAGCAAAAATTTCCGCAGCATCCGGATCCTCTGCAGCCATTTCAGCAGGCAAAAGCAATAAATTGAACGCTGCAACCTCTCTTGATAATACAGCAACATTTTCTCCAACTGCAAAAACCGGCAAGGTTAATGCAACAACAAAAGCAGCGGTGAAAAGTGCTGCGGCTGTGAAGCCCAAACCTGTCACCATTAAAAACAGAACCGCCATAGATAACAGCACCCTATTGAAAATTAAATAAACAATCCGGTTTGCCCCTTTCGGGGGGCAAACCACTTTTAAAATGATGCCCCACTATCCTTTTGCCCGGATAACCGGTATAGCAGTTATTTTCCTGGCCTGCTCTTTTGCAAGCGCTGCCAGCGAAGGGAAGCCTGTTGCCTTTTACCAGGTGCCTGCTCATGTGCTGACTGATACTGTACCTCCGGTAAAAAAACCGGTAGAAGAAAAACCTGAACCGGAAAAAAAGAAAGAAACAGAAAACCCGGTCACTACCACCCCGTCGGTCATCAAAGTAGTGCCTAAGGCAAGAAAACAGATCAAACCTGTTGCCCTGCCTTCCGTACCGCTTAAAACCAACAAGATCATTAAACCTGTTATAAAACGCGTAGGTTCATTGATCCCTTAACCCTGACACACATGAAACTACCTATCACCATAATCTTTCTGGCGGTCTGCAGCTTTGGTTATGCGCAGCAGGATAGCACTGTTGCAGATAGCAGCGAAACGCCACGTTCTACTTTTACCATTGGCGCCAGCTATGCCAATAATGCAAGCTATTATGGACAGAAAGCACTGGAGAAAACGCCTTATGTAGCAGCTGTGGCAAGCTACCGTCATAAATCCGGTTTGTATGCAACAGCCATGGCTTACCGCCTGCTGCATGATTCACAAACCGTTGCTTCGGCATCCAGCCTGGGAGCCGGTTATGCTTTCAATCTCAGCGAACGGCTTAGTGCAGATATCAGTTACAGCCATACATTTTATCCTTCTCATTCTCCTTTTCTGCAAGCAGCCAATGCAGATAATGCAAGTCTTGGTTTAACATATACCAACTGGTTGAGCTTTTCACTTAATGGCGATTACGCCTTCGGAAAAACAAACGATGTATTCGTTACAGCCGGCATTGGAAAAATGATCTCCCTGGGAAGTTTTAGTGAAAAAGACCTGGTAACGATCAACCCGGTGATCGATGTTACGGCCGGCACACAGCGTTTCTATGAAACCTATATTGAAGAAAAGAATTTCCGGGACAGTCTGCTTGGAATTATCGGTCCCATCCTGGGTCAGCCAGGAAACCCTCCTGCCACCACCACTAAAACGAAGACCAGTTTTGATCTGCTGTCGTACAACCTGAAACTGCCCCTGGCTTATAACCGGGCACATTATATGCTTGAACTGGCATACCAATTGTCTGTTCTCGGGAAAAAAGCTCAAACAGGCTCAGGCCAGGTGAATTCATTTGTAACTGCCAGTTTTTATTACCAGTTTTAACGCATAATACCAGCGGATGAAAGTACTGATCGTAGAAGATGAAAGGTCCATGGCATTGGAAATGGAAGCATTCCTGATGAAGTCATACCTGTGCGATCTTGCATTCACAGCCAAACAGGGCATGAGACTGATGGAAGACAATCAATACGATTTTATCTTACTGGACCTTGGCTTGCCGGATAAAGACGGCATGCTGGTGCTGGAAGAAGCAAAAAAGAATTGCCCGCAGGCTTCCTATATCATTCTCACCGCCAGAGGCGACCTGGAAGATCGTATCAAAGGGCTTGACCTCGGCGCTGATGACTACCTGGCCAAACCATTTTCCCTGCTCGAACTGCAATCGCGCATGCATGCGATCGCCCGCCGCAAATCCGGCTTGAAAGATTCACAGGTTGACCTGGGTGATTTCAATGTCGATCTTCACCGGAGAGCGATTTCCTTTAATGGAGAAGACATTGATCTGTCGCGCAAGGAATTTGATCTGCTGAGCTATTTATTATTACACAAGAACCGTCCCCTGACGCGCATGCAGCTTAGTGAACATATCTGGGGGAATCTATCTTCTGATGATTATGATTCGAATTATATTGATGTGCACATCAAGAATATCCGGAAGAAACTGACCGTTTTTGCGCCGGCAGACTGGCTGCAGACGATCAGAGGCATTGGTTATAAAATAAAGCTCTGAATTTGAAACTGCTTACCAAACTCACTCTTTTTGTAACGCTTTCAAAACTGGCGATCGTAACCCTGTTCGTATGGCTATTGCCTTTACTTGTAGAAAAGATTGCTTTTCAATACACCAATTATTACCTCGACCAGCAGAAAAAGAAAGTATTGAAAGTGATCAACCAAAATGGTATTGATTATTATTTGCAGGGAGATTCCAGCTATGGCAGCTACACCATGCTGAAAGAAGAATACATCTCGCTGGAACCAGCCCGTACAATCCTTCCCGACACCATCCAAACATCGCAACGCCTGGTAGAAGGCGATACCCTCACCTATCGCGTACTGAATCATGAATTTTCTTATCAGGGCAAACCATACATGCTGGAGGTAGGTAAAACCACGGCCACCATCAACCAGTACAACCGCCCTTTACAAAAAGTGGCTTTATATGTGCTGATCGGGTTGATCGCCGTTACGATCATTACCGATCTGATATATACAAGATTGTTGCTTCGCCCGCTGGACGTGATCATCCGGAGCAAACTGGTAAACAGTAAATTCCCTTTCAAAGAACATCTGCAACCTATCAAAACATCCACTTCTGATTTCAGGTACCTCGACGAATCGCTGATCCAGTTGATGAATAAGATCAGGGAAGATTTTGAAAGGGAGCGAGAGTTTACTTCCAATGCTTCGCATGAGTTGATGACGCCGATCACCATTTTGCAGAATAAAATGGAGAATTTGCTGATGGATGATCTGAGTGATGAAGCACAGGACAGGATCATTGGTATGATGAAGACCTTAAACAGGTTGAAACGGATCGTTAGTTCATTGTTGTTGATCTCCCGGATAGAAAATGATCAGTTTGCCCGGTCAGAAACAATAGATATCAAATCGCTGTTGCAGGAAGTGATCGACGAATTGCAGGACCGTCTACTCGCAAAAGGAGTGCAGCTTAAACTCTCTGTCCCCACGCGTGTACTGGTAAAAGAAAGCAACAGGGACCTTCTTTTTCAGCTTGTTTATAATCTTATCAATAATGCCATCCGATACAACAAAGAAAATGGTTCTATCCATATCAATGGAGAATTCCTTGGCAGCGGCGACTTCGTGTTACATATAGATGATACAGGCATTGGCATAGCGCCGGAAGCCATTGTCACACTTTTCAATCGTTTTAAGAAATCAGGCCGGTCAGAAGAAGAGGGATATGGATTGGGGCTTTCAATTGTAAAATCTATTGCAGATTATCATCAGTTGACGCTGGAAGTTTCGTCTAAGCTGGGAGAAGGAAGCCGCTTCACATTGATATTCCCTTCAGCGATCATAACGCGTAAAGCCTGACTCAGAAATCGCATGTATATTTCACTTCCGCACTTCCCGAAAACTTATCAATCGGCGGGTTCAGCTTTTCTACCGAAACACTCACCATTTTTACAACAGGGAATTTATCATGCACCGCATGCGCTATGGTCTGCACCAGTGTTTCCAGCAGATCCACCGGCTGCTCCATAGTCTGATTGATTATTTCAAACAAAGCTGCATAATCGATCGTATTCCCCAGCGATAGTATTGTTTCCTGCCCGGGCTCATACCCTACCTGCATGTTCACCACGAAATCATTGCCTTTTTGCCTTTCTTCAGGATAAAGGCCATGATAAGCACGGAAGCGGACATTGTGCAGGGAGATGGTAATAAGACCGGGCATACAGTAATGATTAATGAAGTCCTTTTGAGCTAAGATAACGTTCTGCATCCAACGCAGCCATGCAACCACTTCCCGCAGCAGTCACTGCCTGGCGGTAAATCTTATCCTGCACATCGCCGGCGGCAAACACCCCTTCCACATTTGTCCTGGAACTGCCGGGCACCGTTTTGATATAACCTGCTTCATCCATATCCAGCACTCCTTTAAAGATATCAGAATTGGGCTGATGGCCGATGGCGACAAAGAAACCATTGACCGGTATTTCTTTCAGCTCGCCGGTCTGGGTATTTTTAATACGGACCCCGCTGACGGTTTTATCGCCGAGTATCTCATCTGTTTCTGTATTCCAGTACACTTTGATATTGGGTGTGTTCAGTACTCTTTCCTGCATCACTTTGCTGGCGCGCATTTCACCCTTGCGGACAAACATGTGCACAGTCGGAGCCAGTTTGGAAAGATATAACGCTTCTTCTGCTGCCGTATCCCCTGCTCCAACGATCGCCACTTCTTTGCCACGGAAGAAAAACCCATCGCATACAGCACAAGCGCTGACGCCAAAGCCATTCAGCCTTTCTTCACTGGGCAACCCCAGCCATTTGGCTGAAGCGCCGGTGGCGATAATGATGGCATCTGTCTCGATCCATTTTTCTTCATCGATCTCCACTTTAAAAGGACGGCCGGAAAGGTCCACTTTGGTAGCCAGCCCGAAACGGATATCTGCACCCATTCTTTTTGCCTGCTTTTCAAAATCAACCATCATTTCAGGGCCCTGCACACCATCGGCATAGCCGGGGTAATTTTCTACTTCAGTGGTGATGGTCAACTGGCCGCCGGGCTGAATGCCCTGGTACAGAACAGGCTTCAGGTTGGCCCTGGAGGCATAGATGGCTGCGGTATATCCTGCCGGTCCGCTGCCGATGATCAGCAGGGAAACTTTTTCATTTTCAGTCGTCTTTTCCATTCTTACAGAGGAATTTAATCGTCAAAAATAAGCGTATTTGTGCGTTAAAAGCACGGCAACCGGCTTATCTGAATAGCATGTGTAAAACTGGTATAATAACAAGAAGGCAGAGGGATTGTTGTGGGTGAACGCTGGTATAGGATATTAAGAGAGCCGGGGTCTCCCAAATGTTGAGGAAACCCCGGCTCGTATATGTTTTTCGGCCATCGCAACCCTATCCCAATCTCTCATCAATGATCTTCTTATCGATCTCTTCCTGCTTGCGATGTTCTTCCTGCAGGCGCTTCAATTTCTTGCCATAAGATATTCTCGTGATCAATGCAAACAATACCGGCACTACGAAGATCGCCAGCGTGGTAGCCGCCAGCATCCCGCCGAATACGGTCCAGCCGATCGTTTTACGGCTCTCCGCCGCCGCACCGCTTGCAAAAGCCAGTGGCAACACACCCAGGATAAAGGCCAGGGAAGTCATCACAATTGGCCTTAAACGCAGCCTTACCGCCTGCAGGGTCGCGTGCACGATATCGATGCCCCTGTCGACCCGCTCTTTGGCAAATTCCACGATCAGGATCGCATTCTTGGCAGCCAGACCGATCAGCGTGATCAGACCGATCTGCGCATAGATATTATTGCTTAACGAAGGAATAAATGTCAACGTAAGGATCGAGCCAAAAGCCCCGATCGGAACCGCAAACAATACGGAGAAAGGCACCGACCAGCTTTCATACAATGCCGCCAGGAACAGGAACACGAACACCAGTGAAATGGCGAAGATCGTGGTCTGCTGGCTGCCTGCTGCAATTTCCTCACGGCTCATACCGGAAAATTCATACCCATAACCAGCAGGAAGGGTTTTGGCCACTTCCCTTAAAGCTTCAAGGGCCTGGCCGCTACTGTAGCCGGGTTTGGGGGAACCATTGATCTCGATCGCCCGGTAGATATTGTAGTGGGAGAGCACCGCAGGCGCTTCTATCACTTTTGTGGTGATCAGTGAACCCAACGGCACCATATTCCCCTGACTGTTGCGTACATAATAACGGCTGATATTGCTCAGGTCGCCACGGAATGAACTGTCGGCCTGCGACATTACACGGAAGTTGCGGCCATACAGGTTAAAGTCATTCACATAGCTACTGCCGAGGAAAGTGGACAACGTAGCATATACATCCGATACAAGTACTCCCTGCTTTTTAGCCTGGTCTTTATCTACATCCACCTGGTAGCTGGGTGTACGGGAATTAAAGAAGGTATACGCCATTCCTATTTCCGGACGCTGGTTAAGCTTGCCCAGGAATTCCATGGCCACCCTTTCAAATTGCTTGGCATCATCCGTGCTGCTTGTTTGTTGCAGTTCAAAAGTGAAACCGGAAGTGGCACCCAAACCAGGGATCGCAGGTGGTGCGATCGGAAGCACACGGGCCTCCTTAAGGTCGGCCGTAACTGCCCTTATCTTATTGATCACATTTTGTACGTGGTGCTCCTTGCCTTTCCGGTCGTCCCATGGTTTCAAACTCACAAACATGGTACCCACGTTCGATTTATTGGAGAAGCTGATGATGTTCAGACCAGCCAGACCACCCACTACATTGATCTCATCCAGTTTCTGTACACGCGCCATGATCTCTTTCAGCATTTCTATACTGCGCGTAGTAGAAGTAGCTTCAGGCATTTCATAGGTCACAAACATCCGTCCTTCATCTTCTGTAGGGATAAAGCCCGTGGGCTTGCTTTTGAACAGGAAGGTCAACCCTACGAATAAGGCCACCAGCATGATCAGCACATAAGGCGTTCCGCGTATCCATGCACCTACCCCATGCGTATAACCATTGGTAAGCCTGTTAAAATGTTTATTGAACCATGCAAAGAATTTTTCCAGGATATTCTTCTTTGCATTTTCATCTTTCGAAGGTTTAAGCAAAATGGTACAAAGCGCAGGCGTAAGTGAAAGCGCCACGAAGGCAGAGATCAGTACGGATACTGCGATCGTAATAGCGAACTGCTGATACAAACGGCCTACGATACCGGGAATAAAACCAACCGGAACGAATACCGCAGCAAGGATCAGGGCAATCGCAATAACCGGGGCGGAGATCTCCTTCATGGCTTTGCGGGTTGCTTCCTTGGGCGACATCTTTTCATGGTCAATATTGTGCTGCACTGCTTCCACCACCACGATCGCGTCATCCACCACAATACCGATCGCAAGCACGAACGCAAACAGGGTCAGCGTATTGATCGTAAACCCAAGCGGACCAAAGAAGATAAACGTACCGATCAATGAAACAGGGATCGCCAGTACAGGGATCAGGGTCGCCCTCCAGTTTTGCAGGAAGAGGAATACCACCAATACCACCAGTATCAATGCTTCGATCAACGTGTGCATTACCTCGTTGATCGACACTTCCACCACTGAAGCTGTTTCCAGGGGAACCAGGAAATCCACATCAGGAGGGAAAGTCTTTTTCATGTCAGCAAGCGCTTTGTTGACACCCTTGTAAGTATCCAGCGCGTTAGCTCCCGGCGCCTGGTAGATCAACACAAAGGCTGCAGGCTTGCCGTTCACATAGGCATTGGCTGTATAATCGAATTTTCCCAACTCAACCCTTGCCACATCGCGCAGGCGAACCAGGCTGCCATCGGCAGGTCTTGTTCTTACAACAATTTCTTCGAATTGAGCTTTTGTATTGATACGGCTATTGGTCAATATGCTGTATTCAAAAGTCTGCCTGCCGGGCTGAGGATTGCCGCCTACTGTACCTGCAGCCACCTGCAGGTTCTGTTCCTGCAAAGCTGCATTCACTTCTGCAGGCGTAATGCCCAGTGCGGCCAGCTTTTCAGGGTTCAGCCAGATACGCATACTGAAATCGTCTGCACGCGAAAAGATATCACCCACACCTTTCACCCGGAGCAACGCATCTTTCACATACAGGTTAACGTAGTTACCGATATAGGTAATATCATGCGTACCATTAGGAGAATAGAAAGCCAGCGCCATCATGATGCTGGGGTTTCTTTTCCTTACAGTAAGGCCTAATCTTTTTACCGCATCGGGTAAAGTCGGTTCAGCCACACTCACACGGTTCTGCACGTCCAGGGTTGCAATATCAATATTTGTACCCACCTGGAAGTTGACGGTGATGCTGCTCTGGCCGCTGCTGGTACTGTTACTGCTCATGTAAGTCATACCAGGCGTACCATTCACCTGCGTTTCTATGGCCGTAGTAGTGGTTTGCTCCACAGTTTGCGCATCAGCACCGGTAAAGTTGCCGGAGATGGAAACAGTGGGCGGGGATATATCCGGGTATTGCGCCACAGGAAGGTTGATCAGTGAAATGATACCCACCAATACCAGCACAATGGAGATCACAATGGCGGTAACCGGTCTTTTTATAAAAGTTTCTGCTATCATGTTTGTGAATGGTAAGTGCAGGGGGTTGTATTACCTGCAACTGTCAAAAAATTATGTTCATCTATTGTTTCGCAGGACCAGGATTTGCGCCAGCAGGAGGAGCAACAGCTACTTGTGCTCCTTCACGCAGGTTTTGCACACCCTGCACCACGATCTTCTCTCCTTCTTTCAAACCATCCTTCACGATGATGTCTGCTCCAAGCGCATTGCCCAGCACCAGTTTACGTTGAGACACTTTACTGCTGTCTCCTACCACGTAAACAAAGTACTCACCCAATTGCTCGGTAACGGCTTTATAAGGAATGATCACTGATTTTTCCGAACCGCTGTTCAGCACGCGCACTGTAGTGTTCATGCCTGCTTTCAGGATCTTTTCTTTATTGGGGAACGACAATCTTATCTTGATCGTTGCTGTTTGAGGATCAACAGCACGGTCTATCGTGTACACAGAACCATGGAAAGGATATACATCCCCACCGAAAGCGATAGAGAAAGTGGAATCACCCGGCTTTCTTGTTTTTTCCAGTTTTGCAAACTGGTAATATGCTTTTTGGTCTACAGAAAAATCAACAGCAACAGGATCATCTGTTGAAATGGTGTTCAGTACGGTCTGACCGGCAATAACCGATGTTCCGCTGCGGACCTGTGATATACCGATCGTACCTGTGAACGGAGCAGTAATGGTCGCAAATCCGACATTCGCTTTTACCGCATTTACATTGGCACGGGCTGCTGCTACCTGTTTTTTTGCAGCTTCCAGCGCAGCATCTGCATAATCTACCTGCTGCTTGGCGATCGCATCCTTTTTATCCAGTTCATGATAGCGGTCAGCATCTTTCTGCGCTTTCATAAGATTGGTTTCCTGTACCTGCAGGTTAGCTACTGCCTGTTCATAGTTTGCACTGTATAACTGCTGATCGATTGAATACAACCGTTGCCCTTTTATCACTTTATCACCATCTTTGAAATGGATGCCAGTGATATAACCGGTAACCTGTGCGCGGATCTCGGTTTGATTGAGCGCCACTACAGTGCCGGGGTATTCATCATAAAATACAGCATTGGCCGACCTTGCTTCTTCTACTGTAACGGGAACAGCAGGGGGCGGGCCTGCCTGTTGTGCAGTTTGTTTACCGCCGCAGGCGGCCAGTAACAAGGCACCACTAATAACAGACCAGGTTTTGATTGATGTTAAAAACATACTTCTATATTAAATTCCAACTAAAAGATTGTATTGAACGAACGATTATAAATGATTAATACTGCACAGTACCCAATGCACGTTGCACATCCACCTTACTGCTTAACACACTATAAAGCGCATTGAAATAGTTGATCTGGGCAGTACGCAGATCGGTTTCCGCTGTTATTACCTCCAGGTACACTTTGATACCGGAATGATACTGCAATTGAATTACATCATACACTTCCTGCGCCAGTTGCACATTTTCCTTTATTGCCAGGAAATTCGCAAGATTGCTCTTATAAGCCGCTACGGCCGCAGTATATTCAGCATTGACAGAGTTTTCCAGGTTCACGATATCCAGGTCAACCCTTTTCAATTGCCATTCTGCCTGTTTAATATTATACTTTCTTTTTCCTCCCTGGAAAATGGGCAATCCCAATGTGAGGCCGATATAGGAATTGGGATAGGATTGATTGTATAATTTGGAAAACTGGTCGTTCAGGTAATTGAAATTATAAGCGCCATTAGCGGAAAGCGTAGGAATAAAGCTCCACTTATTGTATTTCAGATTGGCTTCCTGCAAGCGTTTCAGGGTTTGCAGTTGTTGATACTCTATCCTGCTGCCAATATCTACTCTCGCCAGTGTATCCTGGGGAATTGCATTCTCCAGTGCTATACTGTCGTAAGCAATATTCAATGTACCGGAAGGCGGATAATTCATGACCGCTTTCAGGTTTTCCGTATTCGCCTTCAGGCTTTCTTCCGTAGCCTTTCTTGAAGCAATGGCATTATTCAATGCAATAGTTGCTCTTTTATAATCTGTTTTATCTGCCACCCCTGCATCGTATTGAGCACGCGCATCTTTCAGGCTTCTTTCCAGGCGGGTGATCGTTTCCTGCACCACTTTGATCTGCTGTTGCGTAGCCAACACAGCATAAAAAGCTTTGGTCACGTTCACTACCACATCTATTTTATTGCTGGTGGTTTGTTGCCTTGCCTGTAACTGTACATCATTGCGGGAACGGAGGGCCAGCAGCACATCGCGGTTGAAGATGGTTTGCGTGGCGCCAAACTGAAATGCAGAAGTATTGTCCACACCCAGTTTTACAGGGTTGCCCCCAATGATATTGGTCTGCACATCAAAGTTGTGCTGCAGCAAATAATTAAAATTGATCTGGGGATACCAGTCGGCCAGTTTTGATTTCACCTGCAATGCCGTGATCTGCTCATCAATCAGGGATTGCTGAACCAGGGGTTGCCTTTTTAATGCGTATTGTATCACATTAGGCAGGCTGGCATTCTGCAAAAGACTGTCTGCACCTGTTTGCTGGGCATTGGATGCAGCAGAGAGTAATAAAGCAGGGACCAGTAAATAGAGAACAAAAGACCGACTCTTTCTCATAGTTTGATCTATAAACATAATAGGTTTTATATACGTGCTTTTATGGCTATGCAACGTTGGTTTGGCCGGGGTGGAACAGATTCCGGCAAATATTTGGGAGTCAATGGAGGATCGGCATGCAAATGTACGGGGAAACGGGATTACGAATTGTACCGGGAAGCAGGTAAAAGTTAAAAAATTATATGAATGGTTGGAGAAGAATACAATGTAAAAAAACAGCCCCGGTCAACTGAATGTCCGGAGCTGTTTTCTTTAAATAAACCCATCGACTTGGCCGCCTACGCTAAAGCTTCGGCGGGTAAAGCTGCTATTTCCTGATCAGGCGGGCCTGATCGTCTTTTCGGATAACTATCCCAGGTAAGCTTTCAGCGCGCTGCTATAGCGGGCTTTCTGCAAACGCTTGATCGCTCTTTCTTTGATCTGGCGGATACGTTCTTTGGTAAGATCGTATTTCTGGCCGATCTGTTCGATGGTAACACCTTGTTCTCCATCCAGGCCGAAATAAGCGTTCACGATTTCTGCTTCCCTTGGGCTGAGTGATTTGAGCACACGACGGATCTCGTTTCTCAGTGAATCTTTCATCACATCGTCATCGGTGTCATCACCACCTTCCAGCAAATCACCCATGGCAACATCTTCTGCTTCGTGCACAGGTGCATCCAGTGAAGTGTGACGGGTATTGCTTTGGAAAATGTTGTTGATCTCTGTTTCACTCATTTCCAGCAATTCGGCCAACTCTTCTGTTGATGGCTCCCTTTCGTGCTCCTGCTCGAAAGCCATATAAGCTTTGTTGGCTTTGTTGTAAGTGCCAATTTTGTTTTGAGGCAGGCGGACTAATCTGCCCTGCTCTGCCAACGCCTGTAAAATGGACTGGCGAATCCACCATACAGCGTATGAAATAAATTTGAAACCTTTGGTTTCATCAAAGCGTTGTGCCGCTTTAATCAGGCCGAGGTTGCCCTCGTTAATAAGATCACTCAGTGATAAACCCTGGTGTTGATATTGCTTGGCTACAGATACCACGAAGCGGAGGTTAGCCTGCACCAGTTTGTCCAGTGCTTTCTGATCTCCCATCTTGATACGCTGTGCCAACGTGGTTTCCTCTTCAGGAGTGATCATAGAGATCTTCGAAATTTCCTGAAGGTACTTCTCAACCGCCTGAGAATCCCTGTTGGTAATCTGGGTAGCAATTTTGAGTTGCCTCATAATGAATCTGTCTGTTTAAATAAAAACAATAATAGACAGTCTTTGTTTGCAGGATATGCAAAAGGTAGTGAATAAAACCGTCCCGAACCGTCTGCAAAAATACATTGCATTAACGGAATCTCATAGCCCTTGTTAATAATTATTATGAGAGAATTGGCTGTAAGTAATTATATTTCCCGCCCTTATAGCTGAAAGCTGTGCTGGCAGTGCATTTGACAGCATTTCTTAAAGAAAATACAAAGGCTCTCCTCCTGGTCAGGATGTGGATTTCGCGGCCTTTGCCCGCCTTCTGAGTACGATCCACAGTACCAGCCCGGTCAGGAACAAAAGAGTCGAGATCACTTCCGCCTGCGTGGGTTGGAAACCGAACAGGTTCAGGCGCGTATTCACGCGTATTTTTTCTATTAAAAACCTTTCGATCCCGTTCACCATCAGGTAGAGCGCAAAAAGGGTGCCCGGCACTTTCAGTTTTTTGCGGACAGACCATAAAAGAGCGAATAAAAGCAGCCCCATGATCACTTCGTAGAAGGGAGTGGGGTAAACGGGGTGTGGCAGTTCATTGCAATATTTGCCTATACAACCGGGGATCGGGTTGCCTGTTTCGTTTACATTATGCGGATAAGTATAGGCCCACATCCAATCCGGCAGCCAGCTAAAAGGCTTAGGATTAAGATTATCTACGCCCCAGTCGCCATCCCCTGCCACCTGGCAACCGATCCTGCCCACACCATAAGCCAGCATAAGAGCCGGGGCAGCAGCGTCATTCAGGTGCCAGAAGCCGATATTATGCTTGCGGGCATAGATCCAAATGGCTATGGCAGCACAGATCAGGCCCCCATAAAAAGTAAGCCCGGACGGAGAAAACAAATAAGAGGAAGGATGCTTCAGGAAATCGCTCCAGTTCTCGAAAATATCAAACACCTTGGCGCCTATCAGGCCAAACACCAGGGCCAGGATAGTCATTTCTCCTACCCTGTCCTGCGGCCAGATCCGGATCGTCCTTTTCTCCGGTTTGGGCAATTTCTGTTTATTCTTCTCATACCATTTCAGTCCGGCAAACAAAAGCCCCAACCCAATGCCGGCAGGCCAGCTCCCGATACCGGAGAAAATAAACTGCTGCGGGTCTTCCGTAGCGGAATCGTCCATAATGAACAGGGCCAGGATCTTGTAACCCAGTAAAAAGCCGAGGAGAAAATTAAGGATCAATTCGACAGCGGTAGCGGGTTGCCCAACCATCACCTGCATTTCCTTGGGTTGCAGCAGGCCTTCCCTGCTCTTGCGTTTCAGCTCCGCAGTAAGGGTGACGGCGGCCAGTATAAAGGATATGGCCACAAAAAAACCAAACGAGTTGACAAACCGCAGAAAGGTCCATTCTACACCAAAAAGATCTTTGAAGGCGAAATAAAGGTTGGGATACATTTATTGTGTTGGTTTTAAGCAGGGCGAATATACACTCTAATTAAAAATTCAAAAGTCAGTAATCAAAATATCCCGGTAATTAGGAGAAATTTTGACAACTGACTTTGATTGTTGACTTAAAAGGTGAAATTTCTATTATTAGTTACAATACTCGTCGAAGGCACCGATCAGATTATGGGCGATCATCTGTGCCGGCCTTCCTTCTATCTGGTGGCGCTCGATAAAATGCACCAGTTGGCCGTCTTTAAACAAGGCGATAGCCGGTGAAGAAGGAGGATAAGGAAGCAGGTGCTCCCTCAATGTTTTTATGGCTTCGATATCAAAACCCGCAAAACTGGTGGTCAGGAAATCCGGTTTATTCTTGGCATTTACAACAGCCATCAGCACTCCCGGCCTTGCACTGCCTGCTGAGCAGCCGCAAACGGAATTGATCATTACCAGGGTGGTGCCTTTTTTCGCCAGCTGGGCGTTCACTTCATCGGCTGTCAGCAACTCGGAGAAACCGTTGTCTGTCAGCTCTTCTTTCATGGGGGTGACTATTTCTTCTGGATACATAGTTGAGTTTAGTTATGAAACGCAAAAATAGGCAAAAAGGTTTGGGTACGAATGGTTCGAATTGAGGCGAATGGCGCGAATGGGAGGAGGTGGAATGGAGGGTGTATGGCTAAAAAATGACACTATGTCTTATTGAATAGAAATATTTGACAGTTTGTCGCTTTTTTAATGAGATTGGGCTTAGGATGGCAGGGAAATGGGAGAAAAAAGGCAGTGGTACGTGGTTTGAAAAGTAGTTGTCGTATTCAACAAAACAAAAAAATTAAAAAGAATAGTTTATGACACACGTAAGATTCGGCCGCCGTCCTTTTGAGAAGAGCTTTAACAATTTAGTGGACGACCTTTTTTCAGAGCTTCCCGTCTTGTATAGGAATGGATCAGATACAGTATTCAAGGGGTTTGCCCCGGTGAATATTAAAGAAACGGATAAGGGTTATTCACTTGAGGTGATCGCTCCAGGTTTCGATAAGTCTGATTTCAAAGTGAACGTTGACCAGGATGTGCTGACAGTTTCTGCTGAGAAGAAACAGGAAGTGAAAGAGAACGCAGAAAACAGCAATACAGAGAAGCATGTCCGGCGCGAGTACAGCTTCCGTTCATTCAAAAGATCTTTTACACTGGACGAAAAGATTGACGCGGCTGGAATTGACGCAAAATATAATAATGGAGTGCTGGTATTAAACCTTCCTAAGAAGGAAGTAGTCAAAGCTACAGCACAAGAAATAAATATTCAGTAAGAATCTTTCTCATAAGCAGTTGGTTTTGGTTTACACCCCGTCGTTTCCACGATGGGGTTTCTTTTTGTACGGGCAACCTTTACAGCAAAAGCATTGTCTAAAATCTGCTATTTTTGCAACTTGATTACCAACAGCACTAAACTATGCACAAGAAAGTATTATATTTCTTTCTATTATTTGTATTGTCTGTATCCACTGCGAAAAGCCAGGATACAACTTCTGTAGATACCATTATTCAGCATATACCTGAAGAACCAGTAGACAGTACACTGCGTATTGTCAATCTTATTCCCTATATAACACTGCACGTGGATTCCGTGCTTTCCTATAAACTGGCCATCAACCGGGACGAGACCAAATATTACTGGTATCTGAAAAACTCCCCCATTGGCCTTAAGATCAATAAGGATAATGGCATGCTGACCTTTAAAGCGGAAAAATCCTTTTTCCTTTCCGGTAAGCTGAAATATGATGAAGAATATTCAGTAAAATTAGGTGTTCAAAACCTTGCCAACCCTAAAGAAAGAGTAGATACCAGCTTTACGCTTGTTTTTTATAACACAGACGTGGTGTTACCAAAATTGAAGCCCTCCGTTGGCAGCACGCTTACCGCAGAAGAAGGGGAAACTATTTCGTTCAGCATACAGTGCGAATCAGGCAATTTTACGATCGAAGATATTTTATTTACCAGCAATATTTCCATCTCGAATTATAAATCCGTAAAGCATTGCGGAGATGAATTTTCCTGGACCATTCCTTTCGATTTTGTGAAAGAAACCGATACCGCTAAAACCAAAATACTCAACCTGAGCTTTGTCGGTTCCACTCCCAAATTCCAGATAAGGGATACGGCCAATGTAAGGATCACTGTAAAAGACGCACTCAACTATCCAATGGCCAAACAGGAATATGAAGTGGTAGTATCGAATTTGAGGAAACACCTGATGACATTAAAATATACTTTTCTCCAGATAGATAAAAAGATCAGGAAGACCAGGGGAGCACGGACCTCTTTTGACCTTACCTCGGCTACTTCAGCCCTTACAGGCACCATCCTGAGCACATCCGGCGGGGCTTCTGCTGAAACAGCTGGTAAAATATTGCCAAGCGCCGGGGTGGCACTGGTGCCGGTAAAAGAAGCGACCGCTCCCAATAAAGTAGTGGAACAAAACCAGGCTTCCCTGATACGCTCTTCCATCAAGCGGCTGGAATATATGCTGTATGATTACACTTTGCTGGGCGACCGGGACCCACAAATCCTTACTAAAACTGCCAAGCTTAAAGAAGAATTAAAGCAAAGCCAGATGCAGTTGATAGACGTGCCGGTAGATGTAACCACAGAGGGTATGACTGAAGAAGAATTGAACAAATACTTCAACAACCCCAAAGTGAATAAAAAATACCGTGTAAGCAACAAAGGAAGGTGATCTACGGCTGGCAGCCTGCACGGCGCCGGGTATCAATCAGGTATTGTATTTTCCAGGCACCGTCAAGTTTCACCAGTTGAAATGAATTGACGCCGCAATGGCTGAAAGCCCCATTGAGGTAAAAATTATATGGTGTCCATACAATAGCCAGCGGGCCATCTATTTTTATTGTTTCAAAACTGATCCGTTCATCTGCAGAATCTTTTTTCATCTTCCCTACTACTTCGGCAAACTCGTTGATGTCCTCATCGCGCACAATTGTCTTTCCCTCCTTATTCCGTGATATGGTTTGCATGATCACTTTGTCTGCAAACACGGATTTGAAAGAAGCAGCATCACCGTTGCGCATGGCAGCGAACATTGTATTGATCACAGTTTTAACAGAATCTTCTGCCTGCTGTGCAAAAGCCATTTGCCCGATAAAAACGGTTGTTAACAATATGAAAAAGGAACGCATATTAACATTGTTTAAGTGAACCCGGTATCATTATTTCCGTCCTAAAGTAAATTCATTCATCATGAAAAGAATAAGAATTGTACAAGCGGTCGTTTTAGTGGCCGTAGCGGCAGTGATTACCAGTTGTTCTACTACCCGGTATGATTATGATCCTTATCCCCCGCCTCCGCCCCGCACTTCTGTTTCACTTATTGTAACTGCAGGGCCTGGAATGGTCATCAACCGTTATCATGACGGACGGTATTATTACCGCAACCCCAGCGGATGGATATACTGGAGGGGCTACGACAACAGGTATTACCTCGACAGAAAATATATACACAAATCCTATAAGAGATATCCGCAGTATAATGACTGGAACAGGGGTCGTGGTCATGGTTATGGAAGGAGAAGATAATTATTGCGGCCTTTACTAAAACTTTGCGCCCTTTGCGATCCGAACGGTAACGCAAAGGGCGCAAAGTTTTCAAATGCCGCAACAGCACTATTTCACATACCCCAATATCTTCAGCATGCTTTGTGCAGTCTGCTCTTTTGCATAAAGCCAGTCTACCAGTTTTCCATTCTTATCATACCCAACGATAACATGTTTGGGCGAAGGGATCAGGCAGTGCTTGATACCGCCATAACCACTGATCTGGTCCTGGTAAGCGCCGGTATGGAAAAAGCCGACATACAATGGCTCGCCATTATTTATTTTAGGCAGGAACACTTCATTGATATGTTCTTCTGAGTCGTAGTAATCATGGCTGTCGCAGGTGATGCCTCCGAGCACCACGCGCTGGTATTCTTCATCCCACTTGTTGATCGGCAGCATCAGGAAGCGCTCGCCAATGCCCCAGGTATCCGGAAGTGTGGTGATAAAGGATGAGTCGATCATGTACCAGTTTTCCCGGTCATTCTGCACTTTCTCTCCGATCACACTATAAATATGCGCCATGCTCTCCCCTACTGTATAGCTGCCAAATTCAGTAAAGATATTCGGCATGGGAACTTTTGCCTTTTTGCAGGCCGATTTGATATTACCAACGATCTCATTGATCATAAACTGGTAATCGTATTCAAAACCCAGGGAGTGTTTGATCGGGAAACCGCCGCCGATATTGATGGAATCCAGTTCAGGGCAGATCTTTTTCAGCTGGCAGTACAGGTTGATGATCTTGTTCAGCTCACTCCAGTAATAGATATCATCCTTAATACCTTTATTGAGGAAGATATGCAGCATTTTCAACTGGAATTTGCTTTCATATCCTTCGATCCTGTCTACATAAAACTCGAGTATATCTTTTGCACGGATACCAAGGCGGGAGGTATAGAAGGGGAAAGTCGGTTCTTCTTCCGCCGCTACCCTGATGCCCAGTTTGAAAGGTACTTTTACAGACTTGGCGTATTCTTTCAGCTCCTCTTTGTTGTCGAGCACCGGGATCACATTCTGGAAACCCGAGTTGAGCAGGCTGGCGATCCGGCGGGTATATCCTTTCTGCTTATAGCCATTGCAGATAATATGAATATCCTTCGTGATCTTCTTTTTTTCGTACAGCTTCTTGATGATCTCAATATCGTAAGCATAAGAGGTTTCGAGATTGATATCATGCTTCAGCGCTTCTTCCACCACAAAGCTGAAATGTGAGCTTTTGGTGCAGTAGCAATAAAAATATTTCCCCTCATACTTATGCTTCTTGAAAGCAGCGGCAAACATGGTTTTCGCTTTCTTGATCTGCATCCCGATCTTGGGCAGATAGCTTAGTTTCAGCGGGGTGCCGTACTTATCTATCAGTGCTTTAATATCAAGGTTGTTGTACTGAAGGTAGCCGTCTTTTACATCAAAGCCTTCCTGGGGAAAATTGAAGGTTTGTTTTACGAGGTCGAAATAAGTATTATTCATTTACAAACGGGAGGGTTAGTCTATGTGGGGTATCCCATTTTTTTTAACAAGCAAAAATATATTTTTCTGAAATAAAAAAGACCATCCCGGTTTGGCAGGACGGTCTTTTTTATTTTATGTTTTTGTAAAGCTTTCGCCGGGTTTCGATCCGGGTCTGGTCCCGTATCAAGGTCCGGGATAAACTTATTTAACGGAATCAACCAGGTTTTTGAAAGTTTCAGGGTTGTTCATGGCGAGGTCAGCCAGTACTTTACGATCCAGCTCGATACCTTTTTTCTGGAGTTTGTTGATGAACTCAGAGTAGGTCATACCTTCAGCACGTACAGCAGCGTTGATACGGGCGATCCACAAAGTGCGGTATTCCCTTTTCTTCAGCTTACGACCTACGAACATGTAGGTCATACCTTTTTCTACAACGTTTTTAGCTACTGTTAAAACGTTTTTACGTTTGCCATAGTAACCTTTGGCTTGTTTTAATATCTTTTTTCTGCGGGCCTTGGAGGCAACAGCATTTTTTGAACGAGGCATATCTAATTAGTTTAAGAGTTTTAAGATTAAATCTGAACAGCCATAGGCTTATTTCAGACGCAAAAGGCGTTTTACAAAATCCATATTTGGTTTTGCTACCAGACCATCGATCCGCATGTTACGCTTACGCTTTTTTGATTTTTTCGTCAGGATGTGACGCTTGAAACTCTTTTGGTGAGTGATCTTTCCTGTACCGGTTACTTTAAAACGTTTTTTGGCACTGGAATTCGTTTTTACTTTAGGCATTTTACCCAGTATTAAAATTATACCCTTGAGGCGTTCCCCACCGGGGGATGCTTGTGGAGCCTCTTCAGGAAATGTTTGTCCTCAGACAAAGCTCTGCTTCAAAAAGAACTTTATTTTTCGGGGGGCGAAGGTAGGTCGTTTTAGTGGAAAAACCAAGTTTGCCAGTCCGTTCCCGTTGTCACCCCGGCCCTGATTTAAGAAACCAACAGCAATAGTACACTAAGAGCCGGGGGCTCCCCAACGTTGAGGAGAACCCGGCTCTTATATTCTTTCAACTTGTATGCGTCCTGAACCTGGGCCGGGGTGACAGCGGAACGAACTCCCGATTCCCTGGCTAAGGCTCCAGATTAATCTTTGGGATTCAGTGTATTATCAATCCTTGAAGCAATATCCTGCAAGTGATATTTGCTCATCGGGTCGGCTGTAACGGCTGCAGCAGCTTTAACCTCTGTGCGGAGGGCAGCGAGATGGGCTCTTACAGCGCTTTTGATATCCGATTTGTCAGGGTTGGAAGCTGAACCAGCTCCGCCAAGGATGACCAGGATCACATCAGGGCCACTGCTGCGAGGCGATGCCAGCAGGTTGGTCAGTGCCGTCACATACGATTTCTGGAGGTTCCGGCGGTATACGTCAATTTTTGAACGGGTTGGCAGTTCGCTCCAAATCCCTTTTTTCATATCTCCCAGCAGGTCAAGAATGCCGTAGGCATTGGTTCCTTGTGCAGCTTCCCCTTCGATCAGCTTGCCCAGTGTGCGGTTGGAAAGGATGCCATTGATCACGTTATCCTGTAAACGGCTAATGGTGCTGGTGGCACTTGTACCAGTTTTGCCGAATATCTCCTGGTTGATCAGCCAGGTTGGTGTAGCGAATAACTGCTTGTTCAGGAACTCTACAGCCTCCCTTTGTTTGGCTTTGCTCACCACTTCATATACGGAACCACTTTGCTCTACTGTTTTGGGGGTTTCCATAATGCCACCAATGTATTTGGTAACATGGCCCATGTACATGGTAAACTGATCGGTAACCTCCCTGTACATTTTACCCAGGTTGGAATAGTCCTTATTGGGTTCTTTGGTCCATACTTCAAGGTTGGGGATGATACGCTGGAGGTTTTTGATACCATAGAAAGCGCCTTTCATTCCATCATCACCCACTTGCTCGCGCTGTGAACGCGGGTCGTCAGGGTTGGTTTCTGTTCCAAACCAAAGGCGGTTATTCTTCAGCCTGTCAATTACCCAGGTATTGAGATAAGGTTTTTCTGCATCGGCATCCTTGTATTGCGGGAAGAGCTTGTATCCCCATTCAATCGCCCATTTATCATAGTCGCCGATACGTGGGAAAAGACCGGCGCGGCCAATATTATCTTCTGGTTGTGCTACATAGTTAAAACGTGCATAGTCCATAATGGAAGGTGTATGTCCATTAGCTTCTACCCAGGCTTTATCACGCAGCTTCTCAACGGGCACTGTAGAGCTCGAACCATAGTTATGGCGAAGGCCAAGCGTATGCCCTACTTCATGCGATGATACAAAACGGATCAGCTGACCCATCAGTTCATCATCAAAAGTCATTTTGCGTGCGCCGGCATCCAGCGGTGAGCACTGAACAAAATACCAGTCATGGATCAGTTCCATTACATTGTGGTACCAGTTGATATGGCTTTCCATGATCTCACCACTGCGCGGGTCGCTGATGCTGGGGCCACTTGCATTGGCAATATCAGAGGGTTTATACACGATAGCTGAGTAGCGTGCATCTTCAAGGCTCCACTCCGGATCTTCTTCTTTGGTAGGTGCTGTTTTAGCGAAGATGGCGTTTTTAAATCCTGCTTTTTCAAAAGCAACCTGCCAGTCGTTCACTCCCTGGATCAGATAAGGCACCCATTTTTTGGGTGTAGCCGGATCGATATAGAAAATGATCGGCTTCTTGGGTTCAACCAGTTCACCTCTTTTATATTTTTCCCAATCGCCATCTTTGGGTTCCAGCTTCCAGCGTTTTACCACGCGAACGGCTTCCACCCCCTGTGGATTGGCATCGAAATCAGTGTACCCTACTGCAAAGAAGCCTACCCGCGGATCAAAGTTGCGGGCCTGCATCGGCACTTTAGGCAGCAATACAAAAGAACTGTTCAACTCCACTGTAAGGTTGCCGCCAGGAGCAGAAGGAGGACGCCCTGCAACAGGTGGAGCAGGCGAACGGGAATACGTTTTTACAGTTGATATTTCAATATTATTTGGAAAAGATTTTACTCCTGCTATATAAGACTTGTCTGACTGCTGCGATCCTATACGCATAGATGATTTAAGACTGCTACTGAAAAAGAGCACATCATTATCACCGCTGATATAATCGGTAATATCGATCACTGTGCCGGCAGAATCTTTGGAGAATGCCTTCACATCAAAAGATGCAGCAATAGGCTGAACGTTTGAGTTGTTCACTGCAGTGAACATGGGAGAAGTAGAATCCTTTGTATACTCTGCAAAAGAAATATTGCGCAGGAATACTTTGTTGTTGGGACCTCTTTCGAAGCGGATCACACTCTGCCCGATCTGGTCACCTGCAAAACCAAAGAAACCATTACGCATGCCTGCAGCAGCTTTAGTGATACGGTTAACGACCAGTATATCGCGGTTCAGCATGGTATCTCCGATCTCGAAATAGTATTTATCCTCTACTTTGTGAACGGTGAAAAGGCCTGCATCAGAAACCGCTTTGCCAGTGATAACCTCTTTATAGGGCTTGGGACCGATGGAAGGTCTTCCCATTCCAGGTCCGGCTCCCGGCCCTCTTGTTGAGTCAGTTCTTGGCTGAGCCATGGCAGCGGAACAGGCACAAACGGCTACTGCTACCAGCCAGCGATGGTTAAAGAATTGGTGCATATTGCATTTTTGGTGATAAAAAAAAGTGGTCTAATATACGGAAAGCAATGGTTTAACATTGATTCCTTGCTTTTTTTATACAAGTGGCAGATGAAAACAAAAAACCGTCATTCCTGACGGTTTTATAATTTGCGTTTATTCGCGCTTACTCAAAAACAAATTCCAATAATCAGAATCATTCGCACCATTCGCGCTCTTACTTTTTCTTGCCTTTTGGTGCAAACATCGCTAACATTCTCCTCCCCTCCATCTTCGGCATGCTTTCCAGCACGCCTACTTCTGCCAGCCTTTCAGCAAACTTGAGCAGGAGCAGTTGTCCTCTTTCCTGGAATTGTATCGCACGGCCTTTGAACTGTACATAAGCTTTTACTTTATTGCCTTCTTTCAGAAAACTTTCTGCATGCTTGGCTTTAAAGTCAAAGTCGTGATCATCTGTATTGGGTGTAAAACGAATCTCTTTCACTTCGGAGACCTTGCTTTTCGCTTTCATCTCCTTTTCTTTCTTCTTCTTATCGTATAAGAACTTATTATAGTCAATGATCTTACAAACAGGAGGATCTACCTGTGGGGAAATTTCCACGAGATCCAGTTGCTGGTCCTGCGCCATTCTCAGCGCATCCTGTGTACTGTAAATGCCCACTTCTACATTATCTCCTACCAATCGCACCTGGGGCACCCTGATGAACTGGTTAATGCGATGTTCTGCTTCTTTACGCGGAATAAACTTGTTTCTGAAACCGCCTTTGTTAAATCCGCCACCGCCTGGTCTGAAACCTCCGCCTCCGGGAGGCCTGTTAAATCCGCCTCCGGGTTTTTGTGGTACTGCCATTTAATCCTTTTAAATAAAACCCCTCCCTGATGGGGCATTGATTTTTTTAATTTTAAAATTAAACCTCCGGTTGTTCAGGGGATTGAATGCTTTTTTCATTCAACCAAAATATCTACCGGAAATTTTGTTAAGCTTCATTCGGGTTTGAAGCCCGTTAAATATACATTATTCCCTCCGTTCTTCAATCTCGGCCACAGCTTCCTTCAAAAATTCAGCCACAGTTTTTGATCCCAGATCGCCCTTGCCCTGCCTTCTTACAGATACTGATTCCTCGTTCATCTCCTTTTCTCCCACTACCAGCATATAAGGCACTTTCAGCAACTCTGTGTCCCTGATCTTTTTACCGATCTTTTCCTGGCGGTCGTCCACTTCTGCGCGAATATCTGCCTTTTTCAGTTTTTGTGCCACTGATTTGGCATAGTCCAGGAATTTATCGCTGATAGGCAGCACTTTCACCTGTACCGGCGACAGCCAAAGCGGGAATTTACCCGCATAATGTTCCAGCAGGAAGCCAATGAACCGCTCATGTGTACCCAGGGGTGCACGGTGAATGATCAGGGGTATTTCTGTCTGGTTGTCCGGGGTGGTGTATTCCAGTTTAAAACTGCGTCCCTGGGAAAAATCAACCTGGTTGGTAGCCAGGGTGAATTCACGACCGATCACGCTGAAGATCTGCACATCGATCTTTGGTCCGTAAAATGCTGCTTCATCCTGCACTTCCACATAAGGAATTTTGGATTCGATCAACACCTGGCGCACCATTTCTTCTGTTTCTTTCCAAAGCTCCGGCTCATTCACATACTTCTTGCCCAGTTTATCCGGCGAATGAAGGCTCAGCCTCATCACGTATTTATCTATACCGAATATTTTGAAATATTTCTGGTACATATCATTCACAGCCCTGAACTCGTCTGCAAACTGTGCTTTGGTGCAATAAATATGCGCATCGTTCATATGCAGGCAGCGCACCCTCATCAAACCAAATAATTCACCGCTTTGCTCGTAACGGTACACGGTGCCATATTCTGCAATGCGATAAGGAAGATCGCGATAGCTCTTTGGCTCTGCTGCATATATTTTATGGTGATGCGGGCAGTTCATGGATTTCAGGTAATATTTCTCACCATCGAGTTCCATGGGTGGATACATGCTATCTGCATAGTAAGGCAGGTGACCGCTGGTCAGGTACATGCTTTCTTTGGCAATATGCGGGGTCACTACCCTTTTATAACCAGCTTCGGACTCGGTTTCCTTGGCCAGTTTTTCCAGTTCCTCAATAATAACGGTACCATTCGGCATCCACATGATCAGGCCCTGACCCACATCATCATCCATAGTGTAGATGCTCAGCTCTTTGCCCAGTTTGCGGTGATCCCTTTTCTTCGCTTCTTCCAGCATCTGCAGGTATTCGTCCAGTTCCTTTTGAGAAGGAAAAGTGACGCCATAGATGCGGGTCAGCATTTTATTCTTCTCATCGCCTTTCCAGTAAGCACCGGCAATATTGGTGAGCTTGATGGCTTTGATCAAACCTGTGCTGGGAATATGGGGACCACGGCAGAGATCTGTAAAATCTCCCTGTGTATAGAAAGTGATCTCTCCGTCATTCAGGTTCTGCAACAGGTCCAGTTTGTATTCATCCCCTTTATCGGTGAAATATTTTACCGCTTCTGCCTTGGGAACTTCTTTGCGGATATAAGCATTGTTCTTTTTAGCCAGCTCATTCATTTTTTTCTCGAGCTGTGCCAGGTCCTCTTCCGTGATCTTCCGGTCGCCCAGGTCCATATCATAATAGAACCCGTTCTCTACAGGAGGCCCTACCCAGAATTTCACACCGGGAAACAGGCTTTCCACGGCCTCTGCCATAAGGTGGGCAGAAGAGTGCCAGAAAGTGTTCTTACCATCCTTATCGGTCCAGGTGAGCAATTTTACAGCCGCATCTTTCTGTATCGGTCGCGTGATATCCCATGTCTGTCCATCCACGCTGGCGGCAATTACTTTCCGCGCCAGACCTTCAGAAATTGATTTCGCTATATCCAGTGAAGTAGTGCCTTTCTCGTATTGCCTCACGGACCCGTCCGGTAATGTGATATTGATCATCTAGCTTGTTACTGTTTTTAGGATGGCAAAATTAGCGAAAATAGTGGTTCGTTCTGTGGATGGGGGGCTGATGTTTGAATGGCCCTTGAGTGTTGTTCGTTGACCGTTGACTGATGGCCAACGAACAATGAACAACGCCCCTTCACCTGAAATGCCGTGTTATCTCCCGGTTCAGCCGGTTCATTTTACCATCAAGCCTTTTTAATTTCTTTTGAAAACGGGATGGATCACTGTAATACCAGGTTGCCAGCCTCAACTGTCTTTTCAGCCAGCGGCGAAGCAATATTTTCCCGTACCATTTGTCGAGGCCCAGACTGACAGTGTGCAGCAGCTTTAATGACCTGTTCCGGGAAAATGCTTCCCGGTAAACTTCTTCATAAATATCCAGCAGGCCGCAATAGTAAGAGTTGTAAGTTGGCGCAAGCGTTTTTATTTCTTCCAGTGAAAAAGAAGAGACCAATGCCCTCCAGATATCACCGTTGAGATGCGCATTCACACCCAACAGCAGATGACGTAATGGTGAAGCACTCGTATCTGCATAATAAGCCTGCCAGGAAGCAGGTATGGCCAATCTGTTTGCAAATGCTTCCGCAGAAGAAATAAAATAGTTGACAAATTGCTTTTCCATCTGCCGGATATTCTTTCTTGCAGTATCATCCGCATTGGCAAAGAACCGGACCGCATTCTCCATGGCATCAAAATAAACAGTTGCAAAATAGGAGGAAACAGAAGATGCTTTGCTTATCGAATCGAGCTTATACAATAGCTTTATTTCATCAGCGCTGACCTGGGTTTGGGCATGCCCATTGAAGGGAATTGTTACTGAGCTGATAAAAAGGAAATAAACAATGAATTTGTGTTGCATCTGTTTCCTGATCGGCGATCCCTGGCAAGAGGATGCCTGCAGATATTCAAAATTAACAAACTATTGCTCCGGGTGAACCGGTCATGTTACGAACATATTCGTTAGTTTTGACGCTTATGATAAGGACAGTGCAAAAGAAAGGACTACTTATTATATTCTTCCTGTGGGCTTTCCAGTTCCACTCCTACTCACAGGCGGTGACGGGTATCTGGCGGGGTTATTTTATCGGCAATGCCGGCGAATATTACAGGCTTGAGTTCCAGATAAGTCAAAGCCCCAGCGGGCAGGTTTCTATTAAAGGAGTGTCTTACTCCTGGCAGGATGATAAACGCTTTTATGGCAAAGCTACCATGACCGGCAGCTACGTCGCCTCCACGCAAAATTTCCGGATCCACGAAATACAAACAGTAGAAGTGCAAAATGCCATGGGCGGCACCTGTATCATGAACTATGATCTGCGTTATACCCGCTCAGGCAAAGAAGAATTCCTGGAAGGCACTTACCTGGGCAAACAGGAAGTGAAGGGCCGCGAAAACCCTTATGAATGGGGCGACTGTGGTGGTGGCCGCGTTTCCCTGCGCAAAGTGCCCACTACGGAGTTTTATCTCGAACCTTTCCTGAGAAATGACAAAGCTACGGCCAGTCCAAAGCCTCCCGCTAAAGCACCGGCCAAAAAATCCCCGGTAACACAGAACAATCTTACCACACCAAAAAAGACAACAACTCCTCCAAGAGTTGTTCAGAAACCTAAAACAAATCCACCTTCAAACAATACAGCAAAGAAAAATATTACCGTTGAACCAAAAACGGATACTGTCGCAAAACTACCTCCGGTAGAAAAACCGAAGATCGAGGCCAGGCCCGCCCTTCCGCAAGTGCCTACTCCGGCAGTGTTGAAAACAAGAGCGAATGAATTGATGAAAGCACTGGTAGTGCACGACCCCAATGTTGAAATAAAGCTTTTTGATAATGGTGAAATAGATGGCGACACTATTTCCGTTTACCTGGATAAAAGGCTGGTACTTTCCAATAAACTGCTGACCGCAAACCCGCTTACGCTTAAGATAAAAATGGATGAAGAGAATCCGGAGCATGAATTGGTGATGGTGGCAGAAAACCTGGGACGTATACCACCCAATACATCCCTGATGATCGTTGAAGCCGGCGACCAGCGGTTTGAAGTAAGGATCACTTCCACCGAACAAAAAAATGCCGTGGTACGGTTCCGATATGAAAAACCCTGATAGTTTTAACCGCTTCTGTAATTTTTTTAAATAGCTTAAGGATTTTCCGCTATTTTCATTTTTCATGCAACGATCAACCGGACTACTCCTCTTTTTATTGTTAAGCGCCTGTTGCTGTGCGCAGGAAATTAATGGCTTCTGGAAAGGGCGCCTGATGATGGAACCGGGTGGCTGCTTCCCTGTTTATAATATCGAGTTCCAGTTGCAGGTAATAGGTACAAGGATCAGCGGCACATCCTATCACTACTCCGACACCACCAACTATGTAAAAGAACTATTTGAAGGGGTCTATGACACCACTACCAAATCACTTGTTATAGAAGAGCAGAAAGTTTCTGTTTTCCGCATCCCGGCGGATTGTATTCCCTGCATTAAAAAATATACACTCACTTATCATACAGACGGAAAAGAAGAACAGTTGCGTGGAAGCTGGACAGGAAAAACCATGGACGGCAAAACCACCTGCCCTGCCGGCACCATCATTATGACGCGGATACAAAAGCCTGCGTTCAAACCAGAACTTCCTCCGGAGCTATTGGCAAAGAAAAACGAACTGGTCAAAGAAATTTTTGTAGACACAGGAACTATCAGGCTTGATTTTTATGACAATGGCCAGGTAGATGGCGATACCATTTCTGTATATGCAAACAATATTCCCATCGTATCAAGAAAGATGCTCACCACAAAACCTGTAACAGTTTTTGTGCGGATCACATTGGAAGAACAATTCCAGGAAGTGATCATGGTTGGAGAAAACCTTGGCTCCATCCCTCCCAACACCGCGTTGATGATCATCAATGCAGATGATAAACGTTACCAGCTTTTTCTTACATCTGATGAAAAGAAAAATGCGTTGGTACGATTTATTTATCAACGACCTAAGTAGTTTGTTAAAATTTATATTGTTCCTCTGGCATGGTTTTTTTGTAATACCTGTGTATTAAAACACATGTTTTATGAAAAAATTCATGATCGTACTGGTTGTTGCAGTATCTGCCACAACTATACATGCGCAGAATCTATCGTTTGGTCCTACAGCAGGTTTTGGACATAGCTGGACCAGTTCGGACAATGGATCACAGAACGGAAGATTCCATTCATCTTATAACATTGGGGGAAAATTAGTCTACAGTTTTATAAGCCACTGGGGCGTTAGTGCCGATGTAAAATTTTCCAGCGAAGGGGAAACTTTGGGACTTAACAACGACAACAAAACAGTGATGCGTGCCAATTATATCCGCATACCATTGCAGGGTATTTATTTCTTTGGCGATTATGGCAACAGGCTTCGTCCTAAAATATCAGTCGGTCCTTCTTTCGGCTTTTTAGTTGGTGGTGAAACAAAACAACACGCTGACGGGCGCGTGGTCTCTACAATAAAAACAAAGGACCTTGCAGAAAATTTTGATTTCGGCCTCACCGGTGCAGCCGGCCTGAATTACCGCCTCACAAGAGGAACCTGGCTGAATGCTGATATCGCCTATTATCATGGATTAACTGATATGGCTTCATCTGCAGTGGACGCAAAGAACAGAAATATTGGTGTGAATGTGGGCGTGTTGTTTCCTTTGGGAACTCTCAAGAAATAGTCGGGATTCGATAGTCCACTTCCCGCTGTCACCCCGGCCCTGGTTTAGGAAATTAACTTGAATAGTACATTAAGAGCCGGGGTCTCCTCAACGTTGAGGAGACCCCGGCTCTTATATTCTTTAAACTTGTATGTGTACTAAACCAGGGCCGGGGTGACAGTGGACTATCAACTCCCGACTGAAACTAGAATCCCCGTTGATTTCCTCTTGGTTGAGGAAGTTCTTTCCTTGGCAGTTTCTCATCTCTCATTGCTGCATTATATACAAATGAAGCAACGATAACAGAGATCTGCTGAAGATCTTCGGCGATCAGGTGATCATAGGAATCCATATTGGTATGGTGAGTGCGGGTATTGTACTCGATCGGGTCCTGGATAAACTGGAAGCCGGGCAGGCCTACTGCATCAAATGACTGGTGATCGGTACCACCGGTATTGGAAATAGTGATCCATTTTGCACCCATATCATGGAAAGGCGTCAGCCATTGAGTAAAGATATCTTTCACTTTGTCATTGCCCTGGAGATAGATCCCTCTTATCTTACCTGTTCCATTATCGATATTGAAATAAGAAGAGAACTTTGCATGATCAGGTTTCAGTTCCATTGTAGCGGGATCTGCAAAATGATTTTTTACATAGTTTCTTGAACCCAGCAGGCCTTGCTCTTCACCACTCCATAATGCGATGCGGATGGTGCGGCGGGGTTGGATGTTCAGGCTTTTCAGGATACGAACTGCTTCCATCATTACAGCGCTGCCTGCAGCATTATCTGTAGCACCGGTTGCAGATTGCCAGCTATCCAGGTGAGCACCCAGCATTACGATCTCATCTTTCAATGCAGGATCAGTACCTTTTATTTCAGCAATTACATTGTATCCTTTGGTGTCTTTTTGATTGAATTCGGATTTTACATCTACGTCCAGCTTAACAGGCACACCACTTTTTGCCAGGCGGCAGATTGTGCCATAATCTTCAGCCGTAACCATGATATCAAGGAAATTATCAGGAGCGCCAGCAGCATAGCTACCTCCACCCTGAACAAATAAAGTTCCATCATGACCACGGGGGCTGCTGCTAAGAATTGCTACAGCACCTTCTTTATCAGCCATTGCTCTCAGCACATTCAGCACTTGTGCAGGGCCCTGGTTACGGGCAAACTGCTCACGCATGCGGCGCATTGCTGCTGTATCTGCAGGGCGGCGCTGGGCCTGCGGCTCTGCTGCGGCCATTTTATCCAGTTCCTCGTCGGTATAACGTGTAGCATCAGCTTTAAATGTTTGCCTCAATGTATCATTGCGGTAAATCACCAGCACTTTCCCTTTCATTTTTCCCTGGTACTGCAACAATCCAACAGAATCTTTTGCTTCGATCAGCAATACTTCTGCACTTTTTAAGCCGGAAGTACTTTTTGTCCAGGTTTTTGGATAAGCGATCATGGGTTTGTAATAAGGAGCGGTCAAAGCCACATAGCTTTTTTTCAATTCCCATCCTTTTCCAAATTCGCCCCAAGGTTCCAGTGCAGCGCCAGACAATCCCCATTTAGCAAGGGTTTCTTTTGCCCAGGTTGCAGCTTTTGTGTAGCCGGGAGAGCCAGACAATCTTGGACCATTAGCATCAGTAAGATGGAAAGCAATATCCATTACCTGGGATTTGGCTGTTCCTTCATTTTTGATCTTGTTAATGACATCCATGTTCAGCTTTTCCTGAGCTGACAATAGCTGTCCTACAAATAATAAAGACAACACAGCAGTTAATCTTCTCATGATAAATTGATTTTGAATAAGTGTGAAAGATAAACTAAAACACGACTTAGACGGTGATCAGGAAAGAAAACTTTCTGCCAGCCGGGACTTTTTTGAAGAATGGCTGCCCCTATTTTACTACCATAAAGTTGATCGTATCCTTTGGCCCTCCGCAATTGAGCATGGTGGCCTTGTATTGCGGATGATTGATGCCCAGGTAAGGATTACGCACAGAATCGTTCCGGCTAAGCCAGTGGCCCGGCTGATCTTCCCCAAAAGCCATCGGGCATTCCTGCCAGTAGATCTTTTCCCTGTCGTAACGGGAAATGATGAAAAGAAGCCGCAGGTTTTCCGACAAAGCATTGAATGCCGTTCTTTTTGCATCGAGTGATGGATTCGCAATTATATTGGAGGCTTCCGACCGGGCATTGCCCAAAGGATCGAGCGCTGATTCGTAAATACCGGTGGTATCTTTACGCAACTCTTCGATCTTGACGCTGTCAAGCGCAGTTTTCAGTTCCTGGCCATATTTTGACACTGCTGCAGTATCCCATTGCACAAGGCCTTCTGCCAATGAATAATAAGCATTGAGCATGGTTTGAATGGATTGATTGAATGCATCGCTATGCTTACTCACGGCCAGGGGCACAGGCGGAGGGCCTGAAGGGCCTCTGGAACCGGAACGGAACTTGAACAACCAAAGCAAGTAACCTGCTGCAATCAGGATAAGCACAAGCAGGATCAGGAAAACTTTTTTCATCAGGTAACCATTTCAACAAAGATAATAGCCGGGAGGGCAAGGTGGAATTCTTTATTTTTGCGGGATTCGGAATGCCGGTTAATGCCGGTTTGGATCATTAATTATTGAAAATGTTAGCAGGATTACAAAACGTCACATTCGAATTTGGAGCAAGGGTCATCCTGGAAGATGCCACCTGGCATATCCAACCCGGGGAAAGGATCGGCTTGATCGGTTATAACGGCACAGGAAAATCAACCCTCCTGAAATTGCTGGTAGGGCAATACAGTCCTTCTGCCGGCACCGTGGAAAGAAGCAGGACCACTACTATCGGTTACCTGCACCAGGACCTTTTGAGTTTTGATACCAACGAGTCCATCCTCCAGGTGGCACTCAGCGCTTTTGAAAGAGTATTGCTGCTGGAAAAGGAAATAGAAGAATTGGGGAAAGAACTGGAAAAGACCGGTGATGAGAAAGTATTGCATGAGTATTCGGATAAGCTGCATGAACTGGAAACGCTCGGAGGTTATGATATCCATCACCGCACAGAAGAAGTGCTGCAAGGGTTGGGCTTCTCCAATGCCGATCTGCAGCGCCCCTATAAAGAATTCAGTGGTGGTTGGAGAATGCGTGTATTATTAGCCAAAATGATTCTGCAGGCGCCAGATCTTCTTTTGCTTGACGAACCGACCAATCACCTTGACCTCCCTTCCATTGAATGGCTGGAAAAATATCTGCTGCACTACCAGGGTTCTGTGGTGATCGTCAGCCACGATAAATATTTCCTTAACCGGATGGTGACTAAGATCGTGGAATTGTATCAGCAGGAACTGCATATCTACAATGGCAATTATGACTTTTATGAAAAAGAAAAAGCCATCCGTATAGATCTGCAGCAAAAAGCTTACGAAAACCAGCAGGATTATATCCGCCAGCAGGAACGCTTTGTAGAACGTTTTAAGGCAAAAGCCAGTAAGGCTGCGCAAGCACAAAGTATACAGAAGCGGCTCGACAAACTGGAGCGTATCGAAGACGTAGCCATTGAACGGCCGAATATCCGGATCAATTTCCGGGTGGATAAAACACCGGGACGGGTATTGGTGGAATTGAAGGATATATCCAAATCATTCGGTGATAATATCATCGTCGAAGGAACCTCTGCAGAAATTGACCGTGGGGATAAGATCGCGCTGATCGGGGCTAACGGCAAGGGAAAATCGACCCTGCTGCGGATCATTGCGGGTGCAGAAAGCTATGAAGGAGACCGTAAATGGGGGCATAACGTGGAAGAAAGCTTTTATGCACAGCACCAGTTGGAAGCGCTCAATGTCAACAATACCATCCTGGATGAGATGAAAGAGTGCGGCAGCCAGATGACTGACCTGGAATTGCGCACCCTATTGGGATGTTTCCTTTTCAGCGGCGATGATTCAGATAAAAAGATCAGGGTATTGAGCGGTGGTGAAAAAGCACGGGTAGCACTGGCCAAAACAATGGTAAGCAAGGCCAATTTCCTGATGTTGGACGAGCCGACCAACCACCTCGACATGCACAGCTGCGACCTGTTGATCGATGCACTGAATAAATATGAAGGCAGCCTGATCCTCGTAAGCCACGACCGCTATTTTGTTTCCAAAACAGCCAATAAGATATGGGAGATCGTTGATCATAAAGTAAAAGAATTCAAAGGCGGTTATGATGAATGGGTAGCCTGGAAAGAACGCATGGCCAAACAGGAAGCAGAACAGAAAAAAGCAGAAAGCAAATCATCCAAAACAGATAAGCCGGAAGCAAAAACAGCCGCCAAACCCATTGCAGCACCCGTAAGCCAGCCTGCTTCTGCACCTATCAACAAAGAAGCAAAAAAAGAATTGCAGAAGCAACAGCGGCTCTTCCAGCAACTGGAAGAAAAGATCGCGCAGCTCAATAAAGAAAAAGCAAGGCTGGAAGCTTCACTGGCTGATCCGGCAACTTATACAGACAAAAACAAGTTCAAAGAAGCAGAAGATGCTTATAAAAAAACAGGAACAGAGCTTTCGCAATTGGATACGCAGTATGAGCAGGTTTTTGAAAAAATAATGGAGCTCGAAAAGAACTGATCGTATACCCTGCCCATAAAAGAGAACCGTAATAATGCCGGAAACTGCTGGCGTTATTACGGTTTTTCGTTTTAAAAATCACTGATAAAGCCTTCCTTAAACCCTTTCTGAATACAAAAAGATAATCTTACGCCTGTTTTATGGCACGCCGATTGAGTTATCTTCGACATGTCACCTGTAAACCAGCGTTACGGGAATTAAGTAACCTAAAAACTTAGCGTATGAAAAAAATGTTGACGGCTATTGCCCTTTCGGCCATGCTCTTTTATTTGCCAGCTTGCAAAGGCAAGGTAAAAGATGCGGATGTGAAAACGGCAGTTGAAGCGGCCCTGGCCTCTACTCCGGGTTATTCCGGCCTGATGGTGGATGTAAAAGATGGTGCTGTAACTATTACAGGCGAAGTAACAGAAGCTTCTGCAAAGACCGCGCTTCAATCCACCGTATCGGCTGTAAAAGGCGTGAAATCCGTACTGGATAACACAACCGTAATGGCTCCCCCACCTCCTCCTGCTCCTGATATAGCGGCTGATGACCCTCTCACTAAAGGAGTGACCGATGCGCTCAAAGATCATCCTGGTATCAAAGCAACCGTCAATGATGGCGTTATCACTGTAACAGGTGAAATAAAAGCAGCGGATTGGAGAAAAGTGAAAATGGCGCTGGATGGTTTGAAACCCAAAAAAGTTGATGCAAGCGGTTTAAAAGTAAAATAACCTAAAACTAATCTTATGGCATTGCAAGATAAATACAAGGAATTGCTGGATGCGGCCAAAGCATCAGGCGTTAATAATCTCCAGGCAATAGAAAAAGACGGTGTATTGTATGTGGATGGGGAAGCTCCTTCAGGAGCAGTGAAAGACCAGTTATGGGATATGTACAACAAGATCGATCCAAACTTTCTTGCCGGCGATATGGTAATGAATGTAAACGTAGCTGCAGCAGCTCCAGGCGCAAAAGCAAAAGTGACAACAGAAAAATCAAACCTGAATATCCGTAAAGGCCCGGGCACAGATCAACCAATAGTAGGCAAAGCTGCCCATCATTCTATTGTAACACTGGTGAGCAAGACCAATGACCAGTGGTGGCTGATCAGAACAGATAAGGGAGAAGAAGGGTATGCATATGCACAATACCTGACACCGGAAGGATAAATTTTTTATTCTTATGAAAGAAAGGCTGCCCGTTTGATAACAGGCAGCCTTTTTATATTGGTAAGGTTATTCCCTAAATGCATTATTTTGTGTAGAAATAACTCCTTGTCCAACCTGATAAATCCCATTCGTTGAAGGTCAGATTAACCCTTTTACTTCTTGCAGTACCCTTTTTCTTATTGGCCCAGCGGCCTAAGATCGGCGTTACGCTCAGTGGCGGCGGTGCTAAAGGGCTGGCCCACCTGGGTATTTTGCATGCAATTGATTCAGCCGGCCTGAAAGTGGATTATATCACCGGCACCAGCATGGGTGCTATTATTGGGGGATTATATGCTGTGGGTTACTCAGCCGATACGCTGGTAAAGATCGTGAGGGAGATTGACTGGGATGCCCTGTTCAGCAACCAGGCCAGCATGCGCAGCTTGCTGATGCAGGAAAAGGATGAGGCCTACAAATACATCGTGGAACTTCCCTGGATCAATCACCGGTTTCATTTCTCCACCGGCTTGCTTGAAGGGCAGGAACTCTGGCTAAAATTTTCAGAACTCTTCTTTCCTGTATACAATATCAAAGATTTTTCAAAATTCAGCATTCCTTTCCGGTGCATCAGCACCGATGTAGGCAGTGGTGAAGCTGTAGTAATGCATAAGGGAGAAGTGATCAGCGCTGTTCGCTCCAGCATGGCCATCCCTTCTTTTTTTACTGCAGTAAATTATGAAAAAGGGAAATTGGTAGATGGAGGCATCGTGCGCAATTTCCCGGCAAGGGATGTACGGGAAATGGGCGCCAACTTTGTAATTGGCAGTAATGTAGCAAATGGCCTGCTTCCTTCCGATAAAATAAGAAATGTGTTCCAGATATTGTTGCAGGTCGCTTTCTTCCGGGAAAGTGAGGATACGAAGAAAGAGATACCGCTCTGCGATATTTATATCCCTCTCGAACTGGAAAACTATAATATGGGCAGCTTCTCAGAATCAGAAGCCATTATAGAAAAAGGGATGGAAGAAGGAAGAAAACTTTATCCCCGCCTGAAACATCTCAAAGATTCATTGGATGCCGTTTACGGAAAACAGGAGAACGAAGAAAACCGCCTGCCCCAGGTAAAAGAAGTCAGGATCAGTTCTTTTGATGTAAGCGGATTGGAAAAGACCACGCCTGATTTTTTTGTGCATACAATGGGCTTTATCAATAACGGTACCTACACTGCTAAAAAGTTGGGCGACCTGGTAAGGCGTGCATTCGGCACCCGTTATTATAAAAGGATCAATTATTCACTGGAAGAAAAAATAGACGGCACCTCCCATATTCATTTTGATGTGGAAGAAAACGCATTGACGTTTGCCAAGCTGGGTATTCATTATACACGTTTTTCCGGCATCAGTGTCATTGGTAATTTCACTACCCGCAATTTCTTTACACCAAATTCAAGAAGCCTGGTGACATTGAATTTAGGAGAAAGCCTCCGGCTCAGGGCAGAACACCTTCAATACCTCGGCCGGTTGAAGAATTTTGGCTTCACGTTGAAAACGCAATTCGACCGGCTGGATTTCATCGCTTATGACCAGTACAAGCAAACAGGCCTGTATAATCAGAACTACTGGGAAGTAAGTGAAAAATTCCATTATTCCACCAGCCGGAACGTTACCCTAGGCATAGGACATCGTTTCGAGTGGCTGAGATACAAGCCGACCATTACACCCGAGCTCGCTTTCAAAGGCAGGAGCCAGTTTTCTACTTTCCTGGCTTACCTGAACAGCAACACACTCGACCGCGTTAACTTTCCCAAGAAAGGAATTAAAGTTGAGTTTGAGGGCGGACGTGTTGCCAGGCAGGATTTAAAGATCAATTTCCTTGCAAATGGTTCACCGCTGCCCAATCCTGATTCAATCAAAGCCACCAATAAGCCTTTTCTATACTCAACTGTTTCCGCTGAAGGATACCTGCCGCTCATTAATAAAACAACGGCGTTCCTGTCTGCCCAGAGCGGTGTCAACTTCGACTATGGTGATAATGTAATGAATGAATTTGTTGTTGGAGGAATGGTTAAACTTTTCAGAAGGCAGGTATTGTTTGCCGGAATGCAGGAAGGTTCTGTTTACAGCACATCATATGCCGCTGTGCAGGGAGGATTGCGCTGGCAGATATTCAACTCTACTTATATCACAGGAAGAGCCAATGTATTGTTCAACAATATTGTGAACAAGAGCAAATTTTTCCAAAGCAAGGATTTCTATTCAGGTTATGCCCTCACCTTCTCTTATAATTTTGCCCTGGGGCCGCTTGATCTTAGCTTGATGTATAGTGATCAAACCGGGAAAGTGCAGACCTTTATCAACCTTGGCATACCATTTTAATAAAATCACTCACCAGGTAACTGATCAGTTTGCCACTTGTTGCATCCGACCGCCCATCCGTAAGCCTTGCTGCCCCTTCACAGATATGCAGGTAAGCAGGCCTTGCATCCGCAGCAGCAAAGGAAACGTATTGGCGTGCCTGGATAGCTGAAATGCCAACAGGTGTCATAGCGCTGCTAAGGGTGTTTTGAATGCCGTCCAGGTCAAGATCTATGCCTGCAAGTGTATCTCCCGTAAACCCTGTTGCATGTGCAATGGCTTGCAGGAAAGTCCTCTTTTCATGAATGAAAATATCTTCAAACGTGATGCAATCGATAAAAGGATTGTTTACGATGTCTGACCAGCAGTTTTGCTGCAAATAGTTTTCATGTAGCCCCACGATACAATATTTCTGCAAAAAGCCGTCTTCTTCTGCATAGCGGAAAGCATTCCCACTGTGCCGGCCTTCAGCAGGGCGGTAATCGGCATGTGCATCTACGTTGATGCAGTTGATCTGCGGCAATGGTATCACCCCTGCTTTATGCCACCCTTTGGCCGCTCCTTTGATAAGAGGATAAGAGTTGTTGTGACCACCACCGATCACTACCGGTAGTTTCTTCAAACCTGTGATCAGTTTGGCAATATGCTCCACTTCTTCATCGATCACATTCACCGCATGCCGGTATGCTTCTATCTTTTCTTCTTCCCCTTTTGCGGTGGTATCGATAAGATATTGTATATCGCCAAAATCAAAATGCCCCAACACCAGCACTTCCTGCCCGTCAAAGAAATCATTGCTTTGAATATTCAGGAAGCTTTGGAGAAAGGGGATCCATAAAGTATCGGCGCCACCGATACCATAATTTCCTTTGGCGCCGATATCTTCCGGTATACCGAAGAGAATGAATTTTGCTGATGATGATTGAATAGACCCTTCTATATCATCCGCATCCATTACTACCTGCAGGCGTTCGCCCAGTTTTGTTTCAAAACGGCGCAAGCGGGTGAGCGACATCAGGTCTTCACGGTTATAAAGCCTGAGATGCGGGGCTGCTTTTATGCTTCCCATTCTGACGGGGTGTTCAGCATCCAATTTTTTCATTGACAACTTTTAAAATATCGTTCTCTAAAGCTATGGTATTGTTCTCTATTTTCCTGCCACGGTCAATAATATCTGCAACAAACCCCTTATCGTCATAGCCTGACGCATTGATGCGGACATTCATAAAAGCCCCCATCACAGAAGCACGTGCGCAAAGTGCGCCTACCCCTGCATCCGATACGGAATTGGGATTGCCTGTTTCGGCCATAGCTTTTATCACTTCCATGCTTTCATAAGCAGTTTGCATCACCTGGAAAGGAATTTCAATGGCATAACGGGTCGCTTCCTGGATAGCAGCATGACGGGCAGCTTTTTCCGCATCGGTAGATTTGGGGAGGCCAAACGCCTGCATGATCCGGTTGAAAGCCCGGGTGTCAGCATCCACCAGCCCAACAAGCTTTGCTTTATACTGTTCCCCCTTCTCTGCCCAATTGCTGAATTCTTCCCAACGCTCATCCCATCCTTTTTTATGCGATGAAAGATTCGCGACCATCGTAGCCAGTGCAGCACCCAAAGCGCCCACGTAGGCAGCAATGGAACCACCACCAGGAGCAGGGCTCTCACTTGCAGTTTCATCAGCAAAGGCAGTCAGGCTCATATTGACCAGCTTGCTGTCTGCCTTATCCTGCAAAAGATACTCGATCACTCTTTCCTCGGGTTTGAATGGAGAAAGTTCATCCAGCCCCATTGATTTAACCGCGATACGTACAAGTTCTTTTTCCGATACACCTGTGGAGCGTTTTTGTTTTTTAAGAAAATACCTTCCCGCCTCCAGCAACGATTGCAGCGGCACCAGTCCTACCAGTTCACTTCCTGTAACACGGATCCCTCTTGCTTCTGCTTTACGGCAAACTTCGTCAAAAGCAATATGGACCGGTGTAACGTTGATATTGGTCAGGTTCATGGATATCTGCGCAATACCATACTCTTCAATAAACCAACCAATGGCTTTCACTGATTTTAAAGTACCGGGTACAGATACAGGCTTACCATCTTTATCCAGCACTTTTTTCCCGTTCTCCATTTTCACACGCCCTGCTTCCCGCACATCAAATGCGATGGCATTGGCTCTGCGGGTAGAAGTGGTATTGAGATTGATATTGTAAGCGATCAGGAAATCCCGCGCACCGATAACGGTAGCCCCTCTTCTTGCATCAAAAATGGCCGGCCCGTAATCAGGCTTCCATTCCGGCAAAGTGATCTTTTTAAAAAAGCCTTCGTATTCGCCGGCACGTATCACAGAAAGATTGCTGCGCAATTTATCGGGTTGGGCTGCTTCATACAGGTATACCGGTAAAGTGAGCTCCTTTCCTACCCTTTCCGCCAGCCGCCTTGCATATTCAGCTGTTTCTTCCATGGTAATATTAGCAATGGGGATCAATGGGCACACATCAGTAGCGCCCATACGAGGATGCTCACCGGTATGCTTGCTCATATCTATCAGTTCCCCGGCCTTTTTAATGGCAAGAAAAGCCGCTTCTATCACAGCTTCGGGTGAACCAACAAAAGTGACTACCGTACGGTTCGTGGCTTTACCCGGGTCTACGTTAAGCAAACGGACGCCTTCTACAGATTCAATCTGGTCAGTAATTTGTTTGATGACAAGCAGGTCGTTTCCCTCACTGAAATTAGGGACGCATTCGATGATTTTTTGCATGATTACATTTTGTGATTAGACAAAGTAAGTAAAAAAATGAAGCGACCCCTTCCCGCCTTACCGGTAAAAACTTACCGGTAAGGCGGGAAGAACGGGAAGGGAGTACTATTAAGGAATAAACTTTTTAAAATTGGGCTTCTTCCACGATCTGGTCGGGTTTCTTTTTATAGAAGATCATTCCCAGTGCCATAATAATGCTGGTAGTAAGAATTATAAAGAACAGTATTCCGTCATTGAAACTATTTAATCGTAAGTTTTCCGGGATCTTGTAAAAAAGGACAATTGTGATCAGGCCCCTGGGAATAAAAAAAGATTCCGGGAAAAGGTTGGTCCGTACAAAAAAGCGCAGGTACAGTATCCGTACCAGGAACAATGCTACTACGATCAGGCTGCCGACAAGCAGTATCTCCCTTTCAGAAAGAAACCGGAGAGAAATAGAAAAGCCGAACAGGAGAAAAAAGAAAGTGCGGATCAGGAACGAAGTTTCTGCGGTTACAGAATGCAGCAAATGCCTCAGCGATTCCACCTGTTCATGCGGGAAATAATGTAATAGTTTTTGCCATTTCAGCTTTTCCCAGTTATTGATCAGCAAGCCAAACACAAGGATAATGATCAACGAGGGAAGATGGAGTATTTTGCCGCCGGCATAGATCAGTATCAATAGGGAGAAAATAAGAAAGAATTTGATATTGAGTTTTGTTTTAGCCAGGATGATCAGTAGCACAAAAGACAACAGTGCTGAAAGAATAATGGATAAAAGGATGTTACCGCCAAACATACCCAGTGAATGCAATGATAAAGTATCCCCCGCTGTAAAATAGTTGAACACAATGATGCCGATGATATCTGAAAAAGAAGCTTCATATACCAGGAATTCCTTTTTTTGTTCGCTCAACGGATTGATGCTGGGGATAACAATGGAACTGCTCATAATGGAAAGCGGGATCGCATACACGAGGCATTTCTCCATTGGTTCATGCGACCAGTATTCAAGAATGAGGGTGAGCAATATCGTAGAGATCACAAAAATGATGAGGGCTGAGAAAAAAGAGTTCCGGATCAGTTTTAGTTTGTTGCGGCCAAGCTTCAGGTCGAGCCCTGCTTCCAGTACGATCATGATCAGCCCTACCACGCCTAATGATTCGATCAGTTGTGCAGAAAAATCAATATCTACCTGATAAAAATCTGCCAGGGCCCGGAAGCCGATACCTGCAAACAGCAGGAGCAATACCGACGGTATCCTGATATAACGGCTGAGGATCGAAAAGATATATGATAAAACAACGAGGCTGCAAATAACGATCAGTATCTCTTCTGTGTTAAGATTACCCATTCATAAATGTAATGATTACTTACCAGAAATCCATTCACCTTTGATCATTACATTTTCCACCAGGTTATTTCCAAATGCGTAAGGAATATAAGCCAGTGAAGGGATGGGCTGAGTAAGTATAAAATTGGCTTTCTTTCCTGCTGCAATGCTCCCGGTTTCATGCTGAAGGTCCATAGCAAAAGCGCCATTGACCGTAGCTGCATTGATCGCTTCTTCCGGAAGCATTTTCATTTGTATGCAGCTCATTGCTATCAGCAGGTTCATATTACCGGAAGGAGAAGAGCCCGGATTGAAATCTGTTGCCAGTGCCACAGCACATCCTGCATCGATCATCTGTCTTGCCGGCTGGAACGGCATGCGGAGAAAGAAAGCTGCCGTAGGAAGCATGGTGCCGATGGTATTGGAAGCAGCCAGCATTGAGATGGTGTCATCGCTCATGGTTTCGAGGTGATCAACGGATACAGCATTCAATTTAATGCCTGTTTCCACTCCACCGGAAAGGTTCAGTTGATTGGCATGTATTTTTGGTTTAAGCCCATATTGCATGCCTGCCCTGCAAATAGTTTCCGTTTCTTCAGGAGAAAAAAATCCCTTTTCGCAAAATACATCTACATAATCTGCCAGTTTTTCTTTTGCTATTACCGGCAGCATCTCATGAATGATCAGACGGATATATCCTTCGTGGTCTTCTTTATATTCAGGCGGGAAAGTGTGCGCTCCCAGGAATGTAGCTTTGATGGATAAGGAAGACCGCTCTTTAAGTTTTTTTATTACACGCAGCATTTTCAATTCTGCTTCCACGGTAAGTCCGTATCCGCTTTTTATTTCCACTGCAGCAGTTCCCCACCGGCTGAGTTCTTCCAGCCGCTTCCAGGCCGAAAGGAACAGTTCATCTTCAGAAGCTGCTTGCAGCTTACGTGCTGAATTGAGAATACCTCCTCCCCTTGCAGCGATCTCTGCGTAGCTTAGTCCTTTCAGTTTATCCACAAATTCTTCTTCACGGCTGGCGGCAAATACAAGGTGCGTATGTGAGTCGCACCACGCAGGAAGAATAAAACGGCCGGAAGCATCCAGTTCGGTTGATGCTTTAATACCTGCATGTAATTCCTCCATTGGACCATATCCTGCTATTTCAGCATCTTCGATTAAAAGATAAGCATTATCAATAGCAGGGAGCCGTGACAATTCTTTTCCACGCAATGGAGCAGATGGATTGGCCAGGCCAACCAATTTTTTTATATTTTTAACCAGTATTGTTGCCACAGGGCAATATTACAAGCTTTAGAGGGATAAAAACCATAAAAAACCATGACCATTCCTGATTTTTCCGATCCCGCGATCTGGCTAAGTCTTTTAACATTAGCCTTTCTGGAAATCGTGCTGGGAGTAGACAATATCATTTTCATTTCCATCATATCCGACAAACTTGATCCTGCGCAGCAAAAAAAGGCCCGCAGTATCGGACTGTTACTGGCCATGTTCTTACGGATCGGATTGCTGATGACCATTACCTGGATCATGCAATTGAAGAACCCGCTTTTTACAATCCCTTATGTTCAAAATGAAGGACAGCCGATCCAGATCAGTTGGAAAGACCTGATCCTGATGGCCGGTGGATTATTCCTTATTATTAAAAGCACATTAGAGATCCATCATAAGCTGGAAAAACCGGCTACTCAAGATCCAAAAAAGAAAAAAATATATGCTTCCTTTTCTTCCGTCATTGTCCAGATCGTGCTGATCGATGCAGTATTCTCCTTTGACTCCATCCTGACAGCAATCGGAATGGTTGACGAAGTGTTTGTAATGATCATTGCCGTGGTCATTTCCATTGCTATCATGATGGCTTTTGCTGGGCCGGTCAGCCGTTTTATCAATAAACATCCTACCCTGCAGATGCTGGCGCTTTCATTCCTGATCGCTATTGGTATTATGCTGGTGGCGGAAGGTTTTCACCAGAAGATCAGCAAAAGCTATATCTATACCACTATCGCGTTCTCACTGCTGGTAGAACTGCTGAATATGCGACTGAGAAGCGCAAATGGTGCGAATGACCACGAAGGGAGATGAATGAAGTGAAGAGGCACGGATAAGGCGAATACATTATCGCACCATCATTTTTTACCAGCCAGCTTTTCTGCCTGTCGCATGTAATCGTATTGCAGGTCTTCGTGCAGGGTATGGATTGCGGCAAACAGTTTTTTAAGTTGGCTATGATAGATGTTATTGATCATAGTATTCTTTTCAAGAGGTATGCCTGATCCGGCCAGTTTGGCGGTGAAATAAAGCAGCCATTCCACTTCAGCCTGCTTCGAACCGGTGTAACGGATGTGTTTATTGATACCGCGGAGTATTTTGCGCAGGCTTTTTTTGACAAAGTAAAGGTGACTGAGATTGATGGTCTCAAATTGCTCATCGATCTCTTTTTTTACCGAAGCAATATAGCCGTCCTCATCATGGGCCTCAAATAGCAAGTAGGTCAGCAGTTCCTTATTCTCCTTTTTAAACCGGGCCAGGCGAAGGCATAAAGCGCTCAGTTCAGCAGGCTTAAGCTGTGCCATTTCCTGTTTCAGTTCATGGATGGTAGCAGATTTCATCCCACAATTTATTTATTCAGCCGCATCTTTAACGTTTGGATTCTTTTGTTTTTTTGGATATTTGCGCTTCCAAAATCAAGTAATCATAAAATATGAAGATAGCGATCAATGGTATGGGCCGGATCGGGCGGCTTTTATTCAGGCGTTTGGCAGACCATCCAACCCTTGAACTGGTAGCAGTCAATGATATCATGCCCCCCGAAAACCTGTCTTATCTTGTAAAATACGATTCAGTGTATGGTACTTACCAGGCACCATTAGTGTATGAAGACAATGCCCTGCACACAGCCGGCAAAAAGATAGCAGTGATGAATGCCAGTCATCCTTCGCAGCTTCCCTGGAAGGAGCTGGGGGTAGACGTGGTGCTGGAATGTTCCGGTAAGTTCAGTACGCAGGCAGGTGCATCAGAGCATTTGAAAGCTGGTGCCAAAAAGGTTTTACTGTCTACCACGGGCTCACCGGAAGTGCCGCTGATGATCTATGGTTTTAATCATAACAGCATTCATGCCAACAGCGATATCGTATCCCCCGGAGGTTGCATGACCAATTGTTCAGTGCATGTGATCTATATACTCAATGGTATCGGCATTCATTCCATTCAAATGAATATTCTTCACTCCTACACTTCCCGCCAGGAACTGGTAGATGCTCCGCATCCTCAATTCCGCCGCGGACGTGCAGCAGCAGAATCCATCATACCTGTAGAAATAGATCTCCAGCAATCCCTTGAGCGGGTAATGCCGGGAATGAAAAATAAAATTGCTGCCGTGTCAACCCGTGTGCCGGTAGCCAATGGAGCAATGGCCGATTTCACGGCACAACTGAACAGGCCTGCAACAGTAGAAGAAGTGAACACTCTTTTCCGGAAAGCTTCCCAGGGAGAATTCAAAGGCATTGTAGGTTATACAGAAGAGGCACTGGTGTCCCTGGATTATAAAGGGAATACTCATTCCTGTGTGATCGATGGAAACCTGACTTCGATCATAGGGAACCAGGTAAAAGTGATCGCCTGGTTTGATAATGAATATGGCTTTACAAGCAGGATGATCGATTGGCTGGAATACTGGAAAAAGGGAATGGTGTAAATCAGCGCGGTCCCCTTACCTCTCAACTTTTAGCATTCAAACAATTCCGTACATTTACATTAACCTGTACAACTATGGAATTCTTTGTTGACCAATCCTCTATTGTCCGCCAAGTGTGGGGCAAGAGCGATACCATCCTGTTCGTCTTTGCCGGCGCTTCCGCCGAGTTTTCACTGAACAAAGCGGTTGACTGGCTCTACTTCACCGGCAAACTCCCTTCCGATCCATTGGGCCGGTTGTTCTCTACTGTTATGTATGCCCGGCGTATCGTTTACTCCCGCAAAGAAGCTGCTGAAAAAGCGATCGATGCCATCACCACCATTCACAAAACAGTAGAAAGCAACAGAGGTGCTACCATCCCAGACTGGGCCTACCGCGATGTGTTATTCATGCTTATCCATTATTCCATTGCGGCTTATGAACTGCTGGAAAGAAAACTGACAGACGAAGAAAAAGATGAATTGTTTGATGTGTTCTTCCGGATGGGCAGCCGCATGGGATTGAAAGAACTGCCGCATACTTATAAAGAATGGACGGTAAGTCATGTACAACACCTTCAGCATGACCTCGCCAAAAGCGAATACACCATCGATCTTTACAAACAATACCGTAAACACCTCGGCCCTATCCGTTATTTTCTTTTAAAAGAATCACAGAAGCTGGTATGTCCTGTCATTGTAAAAAAGATGCTGAAGCTCGATTCGTTTTCCTGGGCAAGCCCCTTGCTTGTTATCTATAAGTTGAGCAGGAAAGTAAAACTGGATGGCGTATTGAAATCAATCATTCTGCCTGCAGCCTATAAAAAACAGATCAATGCACTGGATAGGCCTCCGGTTTAAGGCTAAACTAATCTACCATCCACACGATTGAGTTCCCTGTACTATGTTCATTCTGTTCCCAAAGTTTGTTACCAGGGTCGAGTATCCATTTTCCGTCCACAACAAATTTGTAGAGGTGTTTCCCTTTTGACAGATGCACTTTCAATACCCATTCATCCCCTTCCCTTACCATAGAAAAAGTGTTGGGCGACCAGCCATTGAAATCACCAGCCAGGAATACATTCCTGGCATTGGCAAATCCTTTCAGGCGGAAAGTAAAATTAGGATCAATCACAAAATGGAAATTACCACTGTGGCCCGGTTGGGGAGAAGACTTTGCTTCTTTGCCATCCACCAGGTATATATATTCATAATTGCCGGGGCCAAGCGTGTATAACAGTTCCCAGCCACCTGATTTTTTCTGCAGGAATGACTCATAGGGCCTCCATTTATTGAATGAACCTGAAAGCGCCACCTGCTGTGCATCCTGGAAGCCTTCCAACCGGAAGAGATAAGGCTTGCCGATGCGGACCACTGAATTGAAATCATTGAATTCATTCGGGAATTTGTCCTTATTGCCCGGATCAGCCATCCATCTTCCATCAACGATATAGCGATAAGTATGTGTACCGTCGGCAAGATAAAGGGACAGTTGCCAGCCATTACCGGTTTCCTGCATCTGCAGGCTCCGCTCCTGCCAGTCGTTAAAGCTGCCTGAAAGATATACCCTGCGGGCATCTGCAAATCCATTCAGTGTGAATACCGTATTTGTTTTAAAGAAGACAGAGTTCACATTCCCCAAACCATCATTCTCATTCTGCAGATTATCCGGATCAGTGATCCAACGGCCGTCCACAACAAATTTGTACCAGTATTTACCTGCTCCAAGTTTTACATAAGCGATCCATCCACTGTCTGTTTTGCTCATCGACAATGAATCGGGCGACCATTCATTAAAGCTGCCGGCCAGTACAACCCTTCTTGCATTCACATTGTTGCGCAGGTAAAACGTGACCACCGAATCGCGGGTGGCAAAACTATATTTTCGCTTAAAGCGGTTTACACCATAGGTTATCTGGCTGCTCACTGCCGGGAACATCTCTGCAAAGCCGGGGCGTTTCTCTGCCATGATGATCTTATCGGCGGGATTGGTAAGATTGTCAAACCCCATCAGCGGCTTACTGATAACAAATACTTCTTTGTTATTAATATTCACTTTCCAACCCATTCTCGCCAATGAATCGAGGTATCTGCCTTTAATGAATTCTTTCAGTGCCAGGTCTTCCAGTCCGTATTGTACAATGAAGCTATCAATGGAGGATTCTTTCAGGTCTTTTCCCAGGGCAATGTACATAGCTCCATCCTTCACCGTATAGGATTTCAGGTTGGTTTGCGCAATACCGCTCACTGTTGTCAAACACAACAGGATGAACAGTACCGCGCAAAAGCGTACCAGCTTATTTTTGCTATGCCTGGTACCTTTTATTTCCATATATACATTTTTCTTTTCACAAAGTTAAACCCGATTTTATGCATGGAAAGGAAGTCGAATCCCAACATTCCATCCAGGCATTTATTATAGGAAAAACACATTTTCTCCAGGTTTGTTACCAGCACGGGCAGGCTCGCAATATCGAGATCGCCCATTTTCATATTCTTCATATCGCCATACAGGGCTTCCACTTTTTTATTGCCGCTGCCGGTCAGTAATATACGGCGGGTAATAGCAACGTTCTCAAAAATCTTGTTGGGCAGCCGGCTGTCCAGCACATTCGATTCAGCACCGGTATCAATCACGAATATCAGTTTCTTCCCTGCCATATGTCCATAGGTGATCAGTTTATCTTCCATGATGTCTATAGGAAATTCATTGTAAAGGGAAGTATCTGCCAGCATTTCGCTTTTATAAGATGACGATTCTTTCCTGGTGATCAGATGCAGGTAGAGCAGGTTTTTTTCATAATCAAGGATCATTTCAAATTTCCTGAACAATTGCATACCCAGCAATCCCAGGATTTTGATCCCCTTACTGTTTTCGATATGACCAAGGTTGATACGGTCTGCTTCCACCTCCTGGTAATGAACAGGGCCAAAGGAGAACTTAGTGACCATCGTAGGCGCCGCACCGGCTGTTCCTCCTGTGATACCTCCCGACTCATCTTCTGCAGCAGAAGAAGAGGAAGCATAATTCCGGAAATATGTCAGGTTGAGGATCAGTTTCGGCGCACCGGTATCCAGTATAAAGTTGCCTTCCATGCCATCCACTTCTCCTTTGACCACGATCAGGTTGCCCACCCTGGTGAAAGGAATAACACAGTTGGCCGAGTCAGTTGTGATAATAGGATCAATCTTCAGTTGCACGGGAGAATGACCAGGACTCAATGAATCAGTTGTTACAGTTACCGCGGCAGGAATTGCTTTATGCGGAGCACTGCCTTTATGCGCAGGAAATGCTCCTGTCAGCAATAAAAAAGGTAAGGCAGTGAACCAGTAAAGCAATGGCATGGTTTATTAATTACATCGGAACACGGGCCAGCCGGCCCATACGATAAAATTAGACGATCAGGATTGAAAATGGTTACCGGCCAATACTTTCTGAAACCGTTAAAAAAATATAACATCTCTTAAGGATTTCAGGTCTGCTTATATAAAGCCAGTACCTGTTTGAGCAATGAGGCGATCTTTTTTGCGGGGATATCATGTGCCGGATCGATCAGCAATATCTTCATCCTGGCCCTTTTCTCCTGGAGCAGGCCGGGATAATCAATCCGCTTGCCTTCCACTATACCAAGATAAGGTTGCAGGTATTTCTTGTGCACCCAGAGATAGCAAAACATTTTGCCTTTGTAGCAATAGAAGGGCATACCATATTTCCAGGTTTCCGTAATATTCCTGTCTTGCTGCAAAATGAACGCCCTTAAAAACTGCAGGCAACTTTTATCCGGTTCTGCCTTTTGCAAAAACCAATTATCGATTGGTCGGAGCATACAGGGATCAATTTTCCACTAAGATAATGGACACCCTTGCAAAATCTCTTATCCGTTCACTGAAGTGATCCACCAGATATTCCCAAAAGGATCTTCCACGCCCCCGCTTCTGCCATAATCCTTATCTTCCAATGGCAATATTATTTTACCTCCGGCAGCAACAGCATTGGCAAAAGCAGTATCAGCATTTTCTACATACACAAATAAGTCTGCGGTACGCGGCTCCCAATCCTTTGAACCATTGGCAAACATGATGGTGCTGCCATGGATCTGTATCTCGCAATGACCAAGCGTTCCATCATCATTACGTGATTCATGGGTTACCTGTACAGGAAAAACTTTTTTTACAAAATCGAGAAAGGCTGCAGCCCCATTAATAATGAGATAAGGCATTACCGCCTGATGTCCTTTGGGAATTTTCATGATCTGTTATTTAAATGAATAAGGGCAAAACTAACAGGTAACGATTGGGCAAAATTGGAAAAACACGACATTCTACCGTTCTGCATCTTTCCAGCTTGTTCCTTCTGCCTTCCCTCCAAAATAATGCCTCGGATGAAGCCCCGAGAATTCCTTGAAATCATGAATAAAATGTGATTGGTCATAATAACCGCAATCATAAGCGATCTCTGTAAGCGATTTGCCGGTCTGCCCATATTGCTCGATAGCCGATTGGAAGCGGATGATACGGGAATACAGTTTAGGGCTGAAACCCGCAAACTCTTTGAAGTTGCGCTCAAACTGACGGGTGGACAAGTAGTATTGACCAGAGCGATGGATATAGGAATCTCCGGGACCAGGTTCACCTTCCAGTACCCAAAAGAAGCGGACATATTTTGCCAGTGCAGCAGGCGGAGAAACCTGGTAATAGATCATCGCCGGGTGTTTGAAGGTCAAATATAAAAAACCTCAGGAAGCTTTCTTTTTCTTTGGAGAAAGACTGGCTTTGAGTTGATCCATCAGGTCCTTTGTAGGAGAATGCACCACCCGCATCGGTTTGAAAGGTGCTTTCTTTCCTTTTGACTTGGCCCTGATGATCTTCATCAGCTTATCTGAATAATCATCCTTGAATTTGGAAATATCAAAAGGTTTGGTCATCTGCTTAATGAGATTGATCGCCATTTTCAATTCTGCCGGTTTGTTTTTTGTTTTGGGAAGGTTCAGGTCCTCATACGAACGGATCTCCTGTTCAAAGCGGATCCGGTTGAGCACGATCACATCCTCATCGGATTTAATGATACATATATGTTCCCGGTTATGCATTACAAAAAGCCCCACTCCTGCCTTTCCTGATTTATGCAATGCTTCCCGCAATAAGGCATAGGCGCGCACCCCGGCTTTTTGGGGCTCCAGGTAATAAGGCGCTTCGAAATAAGAACTATCAATTTCTGTTTCATCCACGAATTGCATGATATCAATATGGCTGGTCTTTTCAGGACTTGCTTTTTCAAAATCAGTTTTGTCAAGCACCACATACCGGTCATTAAGAAGATAACCTCTTACAATATTTTCCCAGGCCACTTCCCTGCCGGTATTTTCATTTACCCGCTTGAACCGGATATTGGCGTGGTCTTTTTTATCCAGCATGTCCAAATCAAGTGTACTTTCTTCCACAGCACTGTACATTTTTATGGGGATGTTGACCAGTCCAAAGCCAATAGAGCCCGTCCAGATCGCTTTCATGAGAAGTGTTTTTGATAAGGGGGTAAAAAGCATGCCAATTGCATTCATAACAAAGGTCATGAGTGCCATACTTAATATTAAAATATTGAAAGAATGAACTTGAAAGGCTAAAATGATTGATCTTTGCAGGCCCTGGCGTTCCAGATTTGAACGGATATATATTTGATTACGATGCAACCGACCTTATTCAGTGAAGCGAAGAAAACGCTTCGGCTTTCCCTCCCGATCATATTCGGAGAACTTGCGCAAATGTCGCTCCATTTGATCGATACGGCCATGGCCGGAGCATTGGGATATAAGCAACTGGCAGCCGCCTCATTAGTGTTGGCCGTATTAAATATTCCATTCATAGTAGGCATAGGAATGACGATATCAGTTTCCCAACTGGTTTCCATGTCGCATGGCCGGAAGGATTCACAAAAGGTTTCCCACTACTTCTATAATGGCTTCTGGTTATGCGCCATTACAGCCCTTATCATTTCCCTCACGCTTGAATTGGGAAAGAATATACTTTTTCATTTAAAGCAGGACCCTGAAGTGGCCCGGCTTGCCGTGCCGTTCATGCAATTGATGGGATGGAGCGTGATACCGATGCTGCTGTTCATGTCGCTCAAGCAATTTGCAGATGGTTTGGAAAAAACCAGGACGGCAATGCTTATCACCCTCATCGGTGTTCCGCTCAACGTGTTCCTTAACTGGCTGCTGATCTTTGGCAACTGGGGATTTCCAAGGCTGGAACTGGTAGGCGCAGGCTGGGGCACGCTTATTACACGTACCTTAATGTTTGCTGCATTGGGCGCTGTCATTCTTTGGCATCCTCTTTTCCGCCGCTATGTTGCCGTAAGAAAAAATCAGTGGAAGCTTCGCATGCACACGATCCGTGAGTTATTGCATATTGGTGTACCAAGCAGCCTGCAGATAGGTATGGAAGGTGGCGCATTTGCCGTATCCGGCATTATCATCGGCACCATTGGTGCCACAGAGCAGGCAGCACACCAGATCGCCCTCTCCTGTGCCTCTTTCACTTTCATGGTATCAATGGGTCTGGCTCAGGGGAGTTCTATCCGCGTCAGTAATGCATTCGGTACACGCGACAGGGTGAAAATACTGGCGATAGGAAAAAGCACCCTGATCACTGCTTTGTTATATGGACTGTTATGTGCTGCTTCATTCATCCTGCTGCGGAATATATTGCCCGGTGCCTTTAATAATGATGTGCAGGTGGTTCACATGGCATCAGCATTGCTGGTGTTGGCTGCCGTGTTCCAGATCTCCGATGCCACGCAGGCAATCGGCGCAGGACTGATGCGGGGCATTAAAGACGTGAAGATCCCTACTATTCTGATCGGCATCGCCTATTGGGTGATCGGGATCCCGGTTGGTTATTTGCTGGCTTTCAAAGCCAATATGGGAGCTGCGGGTATATGGTTTGGATTTATTGCAGGCCTCTCCTGTTCCAGTATATTTTTATGCGTAAGGTTTCTGCGGATGTCGAAGAAAGTATAGAAGCGCCGGTCAGGCTTCAATAGCTATATCCTCTTCTCCCAATTGCTTATGCAATAAATACAGGATCGCACTTCTTGCTTCCGAAGCTTTGAACACATCTTTACACCAGAAAAATACTTTCAGGTCAAACTCATCTTTTTTCACAGCAATGAATTCTGTTTGCGGAACAGATCCTTCCATCACATAACCTGAGTGGATGATGGTGTCGGTGATCAGCTTTGTTACCTTTTCAATATCCTTGCTTCCGCTAACGGATAAAGAAAGGGAAAGTCTTTGCTGGTTGTTGCTGAGTGTCCAGTTGGTAATATGTTGCGAAAGGATATCGCCGTTCGGAATGATCACTTCGGCACCATCATTCGTCATCAGTGTGCTGGAACGCAACCCGATCTCTCTAACCTTGCCTGCTTTATCGCCTATCTCTATGGAATCACCAATCTGCAATGGCCTGTCGAAGATCAGGATGATGCCTGATACGAAGTTGCTGACAATATTTTGCAAGCCCAAACCGATACCAACACCTAATGCACCAAGCACGATTGTGATCTTATCAACCGGTAAACCCGAAGCGGCCACTGCAAGCAGATAGCCCACGCAAAGCACGATCAGCCTTGCGATCAGCATGCGTGAACGCTGACGTTTATTCTGTACTTCTTCACTGCCGGTATCACCAAAGAAATAACCCACATATTTCTGCAGCAGATGCGCCACCCAGATGATGAGGAAGAAAAGCAGCACGCCACCAATGGTAAAGCTGGCACTGCCGATGGTCCTTTGCTTTTCCATCAATGCACTGAACACATCTTTGGAAGTATTGTAGATATTGAGATTGGTGGTAAACACGATCAGCCAGAGTACGAAGACCAGGAAAACAATTGGCCCCTGAAAACCTTTTACTACCGATTGGAAATCGAAAGAAGCTTTGAGCCCCTGCTTGCTGCGGCTGGTCTCAATCTGCAATAAGATCGCCTCCATGCAGATCTTGCTGAACACGGCCAGGCCGATCGCCTGTGTAAAGGAGAAGATAGCGGTATTGCCCAGTATCTGCGCCAGCGAGAACCGGCCGAATATGTTGCAGAAGATGGCCAGTACGTTCATGACATTATGCAGGATGATCACAAAGCGCAGGAAACCGCGCATATGAAGGTGGTTCTTCATTCCGCGGAGGAACAAAGAGCCAAACACTACAGAAAGCACATTCAGCAGTATCAGCCATACGCGTTGGAAAAAACCTGGCATTAATACGTGGTGAGTAAAGGAGAAACAGATATACAGGAATACCATCACGAGCCAGTACACAAAAAGTTTACGCGGCCATTTTTTCCAGCAGATAAATGTCAGGGTCAGGATCAGCAGGAACTGCATCGACTCGATATAAACAGAAGGCGCATCCAGATCGAAAAGTGGGGCCAATGTGAAAATGACAATGAAGGCAGATGCGATATAATGAGGATACAGATAGCCCACCTGGATATCTTTCAGCCTGTCCATCGCCCCGGTCTTTTTCAGGCGGCGGATATTAAGGAAAACCCATAATCCGAACAGGAAGCCGATAAGCAAAAGGAAAAGTCTTTTGTTCACACTGTCTTTAAAATAATAGTTCAGTGCTTTCCGCTCACCATGATAGACTTTTGAATAAGCAGCACGTAGTCTCTTCAATGAACTGTCGGAGGCAGGCTCCCAGATATAATTGAATTCTTTACCGAATACGCGGGAGAAAGAGGTCAGCAGCAGGTTATCCACTTTATCCAGCAGGGCTGAGGTAGTGATCGCATTGCCGGAGTTATGCGTTTGCAACTGGTTCACGAGCGCCAGGCTTTCCCTCAGTTGTGAAGTGCTCAATCTCCAGGCTTCGCGCATATCTTTCAACTGGGAGGCAAAAAGCTGGCGGTTGGCGGAATCACGCCAGAGATGCTTCAATACAGTGTCTTCCACCAGTGTCTTCATTTCGCGGCGGAGATCGTTGAGGTCCGCTTCTGCGCTATCCAGTATGCCGCGCTGGTCGTGTACATCGCTTTGAATATTGGTCAGCAGGGTACGGAACATCTGCAGGTTCCGCAGGCCGAGCGCCCGGTTATTGTTGATGATATTATCCTTTAATACGGCAAGAGAAGAATCGCTATCAGTCAGCTTTTCCTGGATGCCGGTAATGCCCGGGCCAAGATCGCTTTTATTCCGGATCATGGAGAGCACGGCATAGGCATTCTCGATACGGAGCTGGTAATCGCTGCTGGTTAGTTTGGATGAATCAGCAAAGAGTGAGCCCATCCCCTGGCCTCTTCTGAAGCGGGAAGTATCATTCCTCCTGTTCAGACTGTCAGACCGGAATCGAAGGCTGTCCTGGGCAAAAGAAGAGACAGAAAAAAGCAGTGCCAGGAAAAGAAAGGTCAGGGACAGGGAGGGTCTTCGCATAAGGATTAGCTGTTAGAAGGTAAAAATATAAAAGGAAGAGGGATTTTTCAAAAAAGTGGTATTGACTCAGTTTGAATGTTTTCTCATCAAATATCACCGGTGAAAAAACAGATAATAACGATGAAAATCCCTTGGAACCAGCTCAGCCTCTTCGTTACTTTATTATAAATAAATAATCATGGGAACAATTTATGCATCCATAACATTGATCAATGGATCTGATATAGAAATGGCCAGGCGTCATCTCATCGGAGAAGAAGAGGTAAGGCAAACATCTGTAGAAATGCTTGTGGACACAGGATCCTATATGATGTGCATCAATGAATCAATAAGAAAGCAACTCGGTCTTCCATTCATTGAAAGAAGACGACATTTTCTTGCGGATGACCAGATGGTTGAACATGATATCGTTGGTCCTTTATGTGTAAAGTTCCAGAACAGGACTGCTATCTGCTCTGCGGCAGTTTTGGAAGGAAACAGTGAGCCTTTGCTTGGCGCCATTCCAATAGAAGAAATGGATGTGCTTATAGATGCAAAACGTCAGGAGCTCGTCATCAATCCCGAGCATCCTGACGGTGCACAATATCGTATTCCAACTTTGCGAAGGGTTCCCGGCTATCTTAAAGTAGAATGAAATACTTCACTAAAACTTTCCAAATTTCAACGTCACATTATATGACATACCCCTTATATCCTTATCCTCCATTCCCGCTGCATCACTTCCAAAACTTGCACGGTAAGAAACACCCGGGCTAAAACGCATCCATTTAAACAAATTCATTTCAACCTGTACTCCCGGCTCTGTTACAAAAAACCAGTTCTCATCACTGATGGGATCATCAGAATTATTATTGATATGCCTGTTGTAACGGTCATACTGCAACGTAAACCCTGCCCCGGAAAATAACTGCACTACAAAATGCACAGGCTTGTTGGAACCTATAACATACTCCGTCATCAGTCCCACCTGGCCATATTCATAACTCCTGTTCCTCAATGGATCAGTACTGTATTCCAACGGCACTGGTATATTGCTGGTCACAGCCGCTGCGCCCGCTCCTATCATCAGCCGTTGATTGATAAACCAACCGCCATACAGCCCGCTCATATTTGCATATTTACCACGGATCTGTGTAAACTTATTGGATATTGCACCATAACCACCGGATGATCTCGGATTGCTTTTAAATATTGTTTTGACTGATTCCTGCGCAATAGCTCCTGTAACAAACAGCGATAAAGCCGTCGTAATTACGGTTGTTCTTATTTTCATCATTCCTTGTTTCTGTAACAACAAGGTGAAAACATTTTACCCCTATTTACTGGTTGATTTTTTTTAGACGTGCTGTAATGATCGTTGCTGTTTACACGTTTCCGAGCAGAAGCCTCAATCCCACCAATGCCAAACAGACCGCCAGTGCCTTCACGATAATATCCCCTTTTATCTTATGCGAAAGCATAGCGCCTACCTGCGCACCGGGAACAACACCTACTGCCAGCCAGATGATCATATTTAATATATAAGGATCATTATAATTTCCCTGCAATGCATGCATCACCACACTGACAGTAGCCATAATAGCCAGTATAAAATGCGAAGTGGCCGTAGCGATATATACCGGAAAATGCAACCAGTGCACTAAGGCCGGCACATGTATAATACCTCCTCCAATACCCAGCAAAGGAGAAAGAAATCCGACGATCACACTGATCGAAATACCCGTATACTGGTTGTAAGAATAACTGTACTGCACATTCCCTTTATCAGTAAGCGTATGATGCTTGAAATATTTTCCATTCCCGTTTGTGCTTTCGCTAAAAAAAACAACCTTCTGCTTTTTGAGAAAAAGAAAAACTGCCAACAGCAACAGGATGACCCCGAACAGGACATTAAAGGTATTGGCAGGAATATGTTTGGTCACATATACCCCCAGCACAGAACCAGGGATCGTTGCCGCTGCAAACAACAATCCGGCTTTATAATCAATCCGGCCTGACCGCGCATACGCGATGGAACCAGACACCGCATTGCAGGCTACGATCACCAGCGACACGGCAGTAACCAGTTCCGGCGACATTCCCGGATGTGTGAAAAGCAATAAAGGCACCAGCAGAAACCCGCCTCCTGCCCCGATCAGGGTCCCCAATGTTCCTATTAAAAACCCGGCAAGAAGAAGGACGATAGGATTGTCCATAGGATTGCAAAGATAGCCGGACTTCCGACTCCCGGCTAACAACTCCCACTCAGAGGATAATTCCTTAGCTTTAGGCAATCAACTTTCCAACATGAAAACAATTCTCGCTGCCTCCTGCATCATCGCATGCATTTCTCTCTGTTCTTTTATAAATGCACCTAAAGCAAAATGGATCTCCCTGTTCGATGGAAAAACATTGAACGGCTGGAAGGTGGGAAACAATGCCAGCTCTTTTTCTGTCGACAGCGGGCATATTGTTGTAAAGGGGCCGACAGCCCATTTATTCTATGACGGGCCTGTAGAAAACCATGTTTTCAAAAACTTTGAATTCAAAGCCGAAGTGATGACACAGCCCGGCGCCAATTCCGGCATTTATTTCCATACAGCATTCCAGGAAGCAGGCTGGCCGGCAAAAGGATATGAAGTGCAGGTCAACAATTCACAAAGCGACTGGCGCCGCACCGGTAGCCTGTATGGCATACAGGATGTAAAAGAAGTGTATGTAAAAGACCGGGAATGGTACACAGAATACATTAAAGTAGAAGGTAAGCACATCATCATTAAAGTAAATGATAAAACGGTAGTGGATTATACAGAACCTGAAGTATTGCAACGGAGCAAAGGCCAGGAAGAGCGCCGCATTTCCAGTGGCACTTTTGCCCTGCAGGCTCATGACCCCAACAGCATTATTTATTACAGGAACATTAAAGTAAGACCACTGCCCTGATCAACCGTTTTGCAGGTTCAGCGTTTTCATTTTCTCTTTGATCCCAGCCAGGCTGTCGAAATGCAGGCAATTGATGCCGAGAGTGGAAGCCACGTTGGTAAACATCTGGCGGTCGTCGACCATTGCTGCCTGTTGCGGTGCCACCCTGCCGATATCACAGGCAATGCGGAATATATCAATATCCGGTTTGCGGAATTTCACATAGCAGGATGAGGCATATGCATCAAACAGTTCGTATAAACGGAATTGATGGATGCGGTAATCATTCAACTCACGGCCTTCATTATTCACGGCAATCACTTTCAGCCCATGCCGTTGTTTTAATTGCTTAAAAAATTCAATGGAATCTGTATAAGGCTGCGTTTGCCCATACATGAATGTTTTAAAATCATCTATGGAAAAATCGCGCTTTTCATAAAACACGATCCGTTCCAGGTATTCATCCAGGGAGATCTTGCCAATCTCATAGGTATCAAAAGTGAGATGATGGCGCTCATTCAGTTCCACCAGGTCAAGTTTGAAATGCTCTGCCGCGAGCTTACGGGAGCTCCGGCCCCATCCATTCGTCAATAATACACCGCCGATATCGAGGAACAATGTGGTAACAGGACCTGCTTGCATAAACTCCGGAATAAATTGGGTAAAGGAGTAAAAGTAATTATTTCAACTGATAAGTTTTCCAGGCAAGCGCTGAAAACGCCATAAGCATTTATTTATCAACAAACTGTCTCTCCAACCCGGTTCCAGGCATAATCTGCCGGGCCCACTCTAAAATCTCCCCTTCATCCCCTATCTTTGCCGTCCTTCGAAGAATTCCAAACCTTCGGGATTAAACTTAAAGAAAGAATAAGAAGCTACGCTTATGGACAAATTGATCTATCTCGTTCCCGTGATGGGCATTATCGGTCTGCTCTACACGATTGCTAAATTCAACTGGGTATCGAAACAAGATGCCGGCAACGACCGGATGAAAGAGATCAGTAACTACATCGCCGAAGGCGCCATGGCATTCCTGAAAGCTGAATGGAGGATCCTTGGCTATTTTGTAGTGATCGTTGCTATTTTACTGGCCCTGATGGCAGGTGCCAATCCCCATTCCCATTGGTCTATCGCTGTTGCCTTTGTGATCGGCGCTGTATTAAGTGCATTTGCCGGTTTTATTGGCATGAAAGCCGCTACCAAAGCCAATGTACGTACTGCACAAGCTGCCCGCACCAGCCTTAGCAAAGCCCTGAATGTATCTTTCACCGGCGGCGCTGTAATGGGTGTGGGTGTTGCGGGACTGGCCGTGCTTGGTCTCGGTGGTTTATATATCGTATTAAAACAAATTTTTGCACCCGGCGCTGAAGTGAATTCTGAAGAAATGCTTCAGACCATTGAAGTGCTGACAGGTTTTTCACTCGGTGCTGAATCCATCGCTCTTTTTGCACGTGTAGGTGGTGGTATCTACACCAAAGCTGCCGACGTAGGTGCTGATCTCGTAGGTAAAGTGGAAGCAGGCATCCCTGAAGATGATCCCCGCAACCCTGCAACCATTGCAGACAATGTGGGCGACAACGTAGGTGATGTGGCAGGTATGGGAGCCGACCTTTTCGGGTCTTATGTGGCTACTGTATTGGCGACGATCGTACTCGGACAACAGACCGTTGTAATGGACACAGACCTTCTCAGCGGTTTCTCACCGGTTGTATTACCGATGCTGATCGCTGGTGTGGGCATACTTTTCTCCATTGTTGCAACCCTGTTCGTACGCATCAGTGACAGTGCAGGTATCAATACCAACACTGTACAAAAAGCATTGAACATGGGTAACTGGGGCTCTATCGTTCTTACCGCTATTGTTGCATTTGCTCTTGTATACTGGTTGCTGCCCCAAAACATGGAGCTTCGCGGCGTACTGTTTACCAAATGGGGTGTAATGGGCGCTATCGGTGTAGGTCTTCTTGTAGGCGCATTGATGAGCATCATTACGGAACATTACACAGCCATGGGCAAACGTCCTGTAATGAGCATTATCCGCCAATCCTCTACCGGTCATGCCACCAACGTAATCGGCGGTCTGGCTATCGGTATGGAATCAACCTTCCTTCCAATCCTCGTGCTGGCAGGCGGTATCTGGGGTTCTTATGAATGTGCCGGCTTATATGGCGTAGCCATTGCTGCTGCCGGTATGATGGCCACTACGGCTATGCAACTGGCGATCGATGCATTCGGACCTATTGCAGATAATGCAGGCGGTATTGCAGAAATGAGCGAATTGCCAAAAGAAGTGCGCGAAAAAACTGACGTACTGGACGCTGTAGGCAACACTACTGCTGCTACCGGTAAAGGTTTTGCCATTGCTTCTGCAGCATTAACAGCGCTGGCTTTGTTTGCTGCTTTCGTAGGCGTGGCAGGCATCAGCGGTATTGATATTTACAAAGCGAATGTACTGGCCTCGTTGTTTGTAGGCGCAATGATACCTTTCATCTTCTCTTCTCTTGCTATCCGCGCAGTTGGTGAAGCGGCCATGGCAATGGTGGAAGAAGTGCGCCGTCAGTTCAAAACCATTCCCGGAATCATGGAAGGCACAGGCAAACCTGAATATGATAAATGCGTGGCGATCTCCACACAGGCTTCTATTAAGAAAATGATGTTGCCCGGCGCTATTGCCATCATCTCTCCCCTGATCATCGGCTTCACTCCAGGCCTCGGTGCAGAAGCGCTGGGAGGTTTCCTGGCTGGTGCCACTGTTTCGGGTGTACTGATGGGTATGTTCCAGAACAATGCCGGTGGTGCATGGGATAATGCCAAAAAATCATTTGAAAAAGGCGTGGAGATCAATGGTGAGACCTACTATAAAAAATCAGATCCGCACAAAGCATCTGTAACAGGCGATACGGTAGGTGATCCGTTCAAAGATACTTCAGGCCCATCCATGAACATCCTGATCAAACTGATGTCCATCGTATCCCTGGTTATTGCTCCTACCCTGGCGCAGATCAAGGACAAAGCCCCTGCAGAAGTAAAAAATCAAAAGCCTGCAGTTACCCAGCCGGTCGCTGAAACCGTAGCCAAGCAAGCTGCTAATACTGCTCAATACAAATAAAGATATTCGAAGAGCTTAATCAGAACCATTAATTGTAAGTCCTGCTGTGTCTACAGCGGGACTTATTTTTTGCTGTAACCTTTTCTATAAACCAGCGTCTCAGAGATAACTACCTCATTGTTAACCATTGTTAAAAAACCTTAAATTAATAATTCCTATGTTCTTTATACGAAAAAGGTCGTATATTCGGGCTGTAAAACCCCAAACCATGTCAGCAACAAGAACAATAAAGCCTACTGAAAGCGAACTGGAAATATTGCAAATTCTGTGGACGAAGGGCCTGGCGACTGTGAGGGAGGTACATGAGGAACTGGCTTCTTCCAAAGAAGTGGGATACACCACTACGCTGAAATTAATGCAGATCATGCATGAAAAAGGCCTGGTAAAAAGAGATGATTCCATGCGCACGCATGTGTATCAGGCCGCCGTTAATAAAGAAAAAACCCAAAAACATCTTCTGGGGAAAATGATCGACAGCCTGTTTGGCGGGTCCCCTACCCAACTGGTGATCCAGGCCTTGGGCGAACACAAAGCGAGCCCTGAAGAACTGGAAAAAATACAACGTTTATTGAACGATCTTAAAAAACAATAAAATGAACGCTATAAGCCAATCAGATTTTCTGCAGGCTTTAGGGTGGGCTGTATTAAACAGCTTGTGGCAGATGGCGTTGTTGTGGGTGGTTTACCAATTACTGACTGCAGTTCTCCGTTTACAAAAATCTTCTCAGCGGGCAACCCTTGCTTCCTCGCTGCTATTTGCCGGGTTTTCCTGGTTCATATTTACTTTCCTGCTGATACTGGATAAAACTCCCCAGGCCGCAGGATTGATCACTTTGGTGAATATCACCAGTAATAATGAATCGCTCAACCAATGGTTTGCCATCAGTTTACCCTGGGCTTCCTTATTATATCTCGTTTTACTGGTATTGCCGGTCTTGAATTTTATCCGCAACTACCGTTATGTGCAACAGATCCGCCGTCACGGCCTCACAAAAGCCAACGTTGAATGGAGAATGTTTGTTCAAAAAGTTGCAGGCCTCATGGGCATCAATAAACCCGTGCAGATCTGGATGTCTGACCTGGTAAGTTCTCCTGTCACCATCGGCTATATGAAACCGGTTATCCTGCTGCCTTTTGCAGCAGTGAACCAACTCAATACCCACCAGGTGGAAGCCATATTGCTGCATGAGCTTTCCCATATCAGGCGGATGGATTATCTCACCAACCTGTTCACCCGTATCATTCAAACCATACTTTATTTCAATCCATTTGTAAAAGCATTTGCTCAGATCATTGAAAGGGAAAGAGAAAAAAGCTGCGATGAAATAGTGATCCAGTTCCAGTATGAGCCCTATGGATATGCTTCTGCTTTGCTGGCCCTTGAAAAAGCAGCACATACAGCCCCCAGGCCTTTGGCTGTGGCAGCAGCCGGTGGAAAAAAGAATGAATTGCTTAGCCGCATCGAATCTATTTTAGGCATACAACAAAAGCCGGTATTCTCTTTTCATAAACTGGCCGGCGTGTTGTCTGCACTGCTTTGCTTTATTGCCCTGAACGCTTTGGTGATCCTGAGCAAGCCAGGTAAGAACAATGCTTCTGCCGGGTTCTTCCTTTCACAATTATCTTCTCCCTTAAGTTTTGTACCGGAAGACAATACAACGGTGGCAATACCCGCAGTTGAAGAGAGGCCCCAGCAGATCATTGCCCAGGCGCCGGCAGAAGTAATTGCCCCAGTGGAGTCAGTTGCGCCTATTGCACCAGCTCCCCCCACTTCAGCACAAGCAAATAACCCAACGGTTCTGACCGAAGATCATCAGGTGGTTGACGGAAAGTTTATCAAAACCGTGGTGGACAATGCAACGAATCATTTCATTCAGATAAGCAATCTTCAGGACATCATCCCTGAACTGACCCCTCAACAGGAAAAGCAGGTGAAAGAAGCCCTGAACGCTTCTAAAAAAGTGCTGGAAGAAACCCAATGGAAAGCAGTAGAGAAAAGCATTGCGGATGCGATGACCATGGCTGAAAAAGAAAGCGTAAAAGCAGCTTATGAAAGAGCCGCTGAAAAAGCTAACTGGGAACAAATGGCCAATAAGTTAAGAGTGTCCTATAACCAGATCGACTGGGAAGGCCTCAACGCTGAACTGACCAAAGCCATGAACAATATCAAGCTCGACAGCATGCGCCAGGTTTACAGCGATGCGATGGTGAAACTGAGCGGTCTCCAAAAAGAGCTGACCGTAAAAGGGCTGAAAGGAATTCCAGACAGCGATATTACACTGGACCGTCTGCAGAAGAAAATAGCAGAATTGCAGAAAGCAAGAACAAAAGTACAGGAGATGAGAAACAGAAAAGTGATCGATCTTTGAGTGAATAAAAAGAGATTTATAAAAGAGCAGGCATTCAGGCCTGCTCTTTTTGTTTCTTCCCGGCAGCCTCTTCACCCTTCTTTTATATAGAAGATCAAAAAGGTTGTGACACCAACATCCGTAGTCAGAAAGTATTTACAGAGCTGCTTTAGCTGCTCTTAACGGCAAGCTGGTCATCATTCCGTGCAAGCTGGAGATACTATAACTGGTATCACTACCCCAAAAATTTGGCTGCCGGGTTCAAGGATATAACCCATCTCAACCGTTCTCCCTGCCTGGACATTCAAAATATAAACAACACGCTTTTATGCCGGCGGAAAAGCCAGCGACTTTGCGAATGTTCACCTGACCATCATCTAAAACGACTTTTTCAAAACCCGCGTTTCTAAACTGGCCGGAAGCCCCTTCCGGAAGAGCTCACGGCAGACTCCGCAGGTCTTATCCTGAAATGAGACGGCTGTCCGTCAAATTAGAATACGCTACCACCAACCGGCGCCACGGGAAAGGAAATCAACGATGTTAAAACAAGGCTACAGGACGAAGATCATGGACGGCTTGGCCAGCTCAGGTTGGTAGACTCTATACAGTACAGCAGGTGGACCATGCATAAGCCCAATACTCTACGGCCATAGTTCCCTGCTGAGTATGTTATGCAAGGGGGCCGGAGAATTTATTACCAGGTCCCGATCGGTTGGCGAATGCCCTGAACGGCCAGTTACTATTTCCTTGGTTTACGCTGGTCGATTATCAGTTACTGAAAGCTGCTTTTATGAACCCTGTGCTTGGGTTTGAAGACCGGATAAAAAAATTGTACTGCTCGCAGGAAGCCGGCTTTTACCCATTACCAGGTTTCCTGATTGAACTATTCCCTCACTCCATTTTACGACACTTTGACACAGGCATAGTGGATGCGTGTTTTCATTTCTACCTGATTGAGCTGGAGGATCAAAAGAGTTGGCGGTTCTCAAAGCCATCTTTTGGATTTAATATTTTTTGTGAAGTACACCCTTTAAATCTTCATTCTTTCCGGGCCATCTTGATAGGAAAGTCAAATTTTTACGAGCAAAAATTTGAAGATAAATTGTAAAAAATATATACTTATAAAATATACTTACTTAAAAATTGAATTAATGATTATAATCAACTTTAAATCAATTAATTAGTTTTATTTATTGATAAATAATCTTTTGCCCTTAAAAATTAATTTAATTTTTACAATTATTGCCATTTTTAACGAAATTAAAATATCAAATAGAATGTCATAATTATTTGTAAATAATATATTTATAATTAATAATTATTGATTTTATTTTTAGCTAAAAAATATGCTCATTTTATGACTCGTATCTCTACATAAATTAGCTTAAAGTTTATATTTAAGTATTCACTGTAAAATCATTAATCTTTGTAATCTCTCCTATCTCATTAAAAATATTAGACAACCAGGATAATGGTTGGCAATGTCCTCCTACTCTATCCACAGGGATAGCTTTATCTTACCAAACCTGTCCAGGCAGTTTGAAAAAATGATCTGACGGATAACGGCGATAGTGAAGATTCTATCGTCAGATTGGCAGATAAGTGATTAGACAGTTTTCTATTTAAGAAGCCGGTTTACGAAGGTCAACCGGGAGATTTAACAGCCTCCTATTCGTGAGATACTCGCTGAGGTTGTATTTTGCATTCATGGCAAAATATCTTGTCGCAGCCCTTGCTGCTATCATTTTCCTGGCCTCCTGCCGCTCGTTAAAAGACCCTGTTTTTAATGGAATAGAAAATGTATCTGTAGGAGAAATAGGCCTCGACAATTCCCTGCTGACCCTTAACCTGAAATATTTCAACCCGAATTCCTCCGGCGGAAAATTGAAAAATGCCAGTGGAAATGCGTGGATGGACGACACCTATCTCGGCCATTTTACGGTCGATTCCACTGTCCATATCCCGGCCAAAGACTCCTTTCTTATACCGGTTAAGCTGGCAGTTGACATGAAAAAATTGCTGAAAAATTCTTTCACTGCGCTATTCAAAAAGGAAGTGATGATCCGGATCGAGGGGGAAGCAAAAGCAGGTAAGGGCGGATTTTATAGAAAATTCCCGGTCAAGTATGAGGGTAAGCAAGATATCGCAGAGCTCTTTCAATAGGCAAAAAGAAAACCACCTGCCGTAAAACAGGTGGTTTGAACATATCTGTTAGCCGCCGTCCGGGCGGCTGTTCTCGTCAGTTGCCCGAAGGCTCTTTGGGCTTTGGATGCCCGCCTCCATCCTCAAATTTCTTACAGGTTTTGGGCAAACGCTTATAGGCGTCCTCATTAGCCGGCACATCGTCTGCGTCAAAACCGGCATTGGCAATCGCCGTTTTGATCTCTTCAATATTGATCCGGTCGGTCACATATTTTACTGTTGTTTCTCCTTTCCTGGTATTGATCGCCACGGACTGGATGCCGTCATACCGGTCGAGATAAGTGGTCACCCGCTTTTTGCAATCTTCGCAAAGGATATTCGGGGTTTTGATCTTTGCCGTTTGAACGGGCTTTACCTGGGCAAAAGAGGCAAGGGTAAAAACCGTCATGGCAAGACTGGTGATCATGAATTTCTTCATAAGGGTGATTTGAGCTTACAAGTTACAAAACGCCTTTCCAATTGGCCGGATCGTCCCTCCACTTTAACAATATTTCCTGTTCAGAGGGCAATATCATCCCCTTTTCAAGGGCCAGTTCGATCAGGGAGGGGTAATTGGTGAGAGCCTGGTAAGGCAGTCCATATTTTTCAAAAGCCTGCGCGGCTACAGGGAATCCATAGGTAAAGATGGACACCATTCCGATCACATCCAGGCCGGCTTCTTTGAGCACATCCACTACCTGCAGGCTGCTTTTGCCTGTTGAAACCAGGTCTTCGATCACCACTGTCTTCTGTCCTTTCTCATAAAACCCTTCTATCTGGTTGCCCAGTCCATGTTCCTTGGGCTTTGGCCGTACATATATATAAGGCAGTTTCAACTGATCGGCGGCCATCGCTCCCCAGGCTATTCCTGCTGTGGCCACCCCTGCCAGCAACTCCGCATCAGGGAATTTTTCAAAGATCACATTGCACATTTCCGACTTGATAAAATCGCGGATAAAGGGAAAAGACAACACCTTCCTGTTATCACAATAGATAGGGCTTTTCCATCCGCTGGCCCAGGTATAGGGTTGCTGAACGCTCAACTTCACTGCATTTGCCTGCAGCAACTTTTCTGCAACAGTTTTTTCATTTGTCATGGCGCGAAGATAGGCCGTATCTTTACTTCATGCACCTGAAAATCTATTTCAACGATAAGCCTCTTTTTCTCTGCGATGTCATTGATTCGGTCATTGAGCCTTATCTGCATCATGATGATGCGGTGTTCATTGATGAGCTGAATATCCATACCATCAAGTCGATGATCCATGAAATGCAGCAGCAAAAAGTGCACGCAGGTGTGTTCCGGCACCAGGACCTGAACGAACTAAAAAAAGCTTTCTTTAAAAAATTTACGCTGATACAGGCTGCAGGCGGATTGATCAGGAATGAAAAAGAAGAGACCCTGCTGATCTTCCGGAGAGGGAAATGGGACCTGCCAAAAGGAAAACTGGATGATGGTGAAACCCTGGAACAATGCGCTGTGCGGGAAGTGCTGGAAGAAACAGGGCTGAAAGTAAAACTGGTCGCTCCTTTATTGATCACCTACCATACCTATCATCAGGGCACAAGCTTTATACTGAAAGAATCGCACTGGTACACGATGAAAACAAACAGCCATCAGGCATTGGTACCGCAAACAGAAGAAGACATAGAACAGGTAAAATGGGTGGATGATCTTTCGCTCCCGCCTTATCTTCCCCTTGCTTATCCTTCCATTGTAGATGTATTAAAGGCTTGGCTGGCGAAATGATTCTTTCTTGGGAATTATTGCTACGGTAAGGCGGCTTACACAGATCATTTTTCCGAGTTCATCATAGATGCGGATATCCCATACATGCGTGTTCAATCCCAGGTGAAGCGGAGTTCCAACGCCTGTTACATATCCTTCTGTGGCGCTGCGTATATGATTGGCATTGATCTCAAGACCCACACAAACCAGTTTCTGATGATCCACTACCAGGGCTGAAGCCACACTGCCGATCGTTTCGGCCAGTACGCAGGAAGCACCTCCATGGAGCAGCCCGTAAGGTTGTTTAGTGCGGTGATCAACCGGCATACGGGCCTTCAGGAAATCCATACCCAGTTCCACCCACTCAATACCAAGATGTTCAGCAATAGTACCTGGACCAAAGGTTGCCAGCTTTTCAATGCGGAGATCTTTTTCAAACCAGATAGGAACTGACATATTATTTCTTCTTTAGTGTTCTGTAAACTTCATCAGGAAGGAAAAGCCGGGCATCGCCTCCGTTGCGGATTATATCGCGTACAATTGTGGATGCTACTGATGTGTATTTGGGCTCTCCGGTAAGGAAGATCGTTTCGATTGTGTTATCAAGCGTACGGTTGGCATCAGCAATCGTTTTTTCATATTCAAAATCGCTTACATAGCGGATGCCACGGAGAATAAATTGAGCACCGATCGTTTTGCAATAATTGATCGTCAATCCTTCATATACGCCGCCCTCTACTTTGTCTTCATGTTCATAAATTTCATTGATCCACTGCACGCGTTGTTCAGCAGAGAACATCGGCACTTTGGCTGCATTGAGGCCTACACCTACAATGATCTTATCAAATAAAGGAAGGGCGCGATTGATAATGTCTACATGCCCAAGTGTGATGGGATCAAAAGTACCGGGAAACAAGCAAATACGGCTCATGCTGTAAGATTGAATGCTTTTAATTATTAATTTCTCCGTTCGGATAATAAGTAAAGTACCGCCATTCTTACTGCCACTCCATTTTCCACCTGTTGCAATATAATGGACTGCTTACTGTCTGCTACATCACTGTCAAGTTCCACGCCTCTGTTGATCGGTCCCGGGTGCATGATCACAATTTCTTTATGCAAGCTATCGAGCATTTTACGGCTGATGCCATAAGCAAGATTGTATTCCCGCAGCGAAGAGAACAGCACCTGGTTCTGCCGCTCCAGTTGAATGCGCAACACATTCGCCACATCACACCATTCCAGGGTTTCCCGGAGATTATAGCTCACTTCCACACCAAGTGCTTCGCGGATATATTTCGGGATCAATGTGGGCGGGCCGCAAACAGCCACTTCAGCACCCATTTTTTTCAACAGGTAAATATTACTTTGTGCCACACGGCTGTGCATGATATCACCGATGATCGCTACTTTTTTTCCTTCCAGTCCACCGGTCTTTTCTTTTATTGAAAAAGCATCAAGCAAGCCCTGTGTGGGATGCTCATTGATACCGTCGCCTGCGTTGATGATCGCAGCAGGGATATGTTGCGCAAGGAAATGGGGCGCTCCGCTGGCACTATGCCGCATCACCACCATATCCACTTTCATCGAAAGGATATTATTGACCGTATCAAGCAGGGTTTCCCCCTTTGCTACGGAAGAAGAAGAAGCGGTAAAATTCACAGTGTCGGCCGAAAGACGTTTTTCTGCCAGCTCAAAAGATATCCGTGTTCGGGTAGAGTTCTCAAAGAAAAGATTCACTACCACTACATCGCGGAGGGGTGGTACTTTCTTAACAGGGCGTTGCAGTACTTCCTTGAACTGCTCTGCCGTTTGTAAAATAAGGGAAATATCGTTGGCCGAAAGGTCTTTAATGCCCAGCAGGTGTCGTGTAGATAGTTGCATTAAAAAGCGAAATTAGGGCTTTCTTAGTAATCCAGCAACGCCACTTCTTCCCTGTCGTCTTTTTTCTTCCAGTACACTTTTACCCGTTGGGACACGATGGAATCAATTGCTTTTCCTACATAATCGGGCTGGATGGGGAATTGGCGGCTGAAACGGCGGTCGATCAGCACACAAAGCTCTACTTTTTCAGGCCTGCCAAAATCAAGGAGCGCATCCAGTGCTGCGCGGATAGTGCGGCCCGTATATAATACATCGTCGATCAATACCACTCTTTTTCCTTCAATAGAGAAAGGGATATCGGTCTGATTGGCGATATGTAATTCTTTCCGGATATCATCACGGTAAAAGGTAATGTCCAGTTTGCCATATTGTACATTGGTGCCGGGAAATTCTTTACGGATCGCTTCCACCACCTGGTCCGATAAATATATACCACGGGGCTGCAATCCGATCAATACCGTATTGGCCAGCTCACTGTTATTTTCAAGTATCTGATGCGCCAGTCTTTTAATGGTAATGGCCAGTTGAGATTCGGTGAGGATAGATTTCAAGAATGCTAATTTGATGTAAAATTAAAGAATTGTGGGGGAATACATCAACCCGGCAATTATAGAAAAGTAATGGCCATTGTATAGCTGTTCAATGGCCATTACCGACTGTTACTTTTTAAAAGAAAAATTATACCCTATATTGATCCCTACCCATGCATTCGAGGATCCATCCTTTGAAGCGCTGATATAGCGTACACCGAAATCAAATCCGTTTTTCACTGTTGCACCCATTCCGAAAGCCCAGGTGAAAGCTCCGTCTGAATTAGTAGCAGAGACAGATCCAACCGTTGCTTTGGCACTGAAAATACTGTACCCTGCCTGGGGTTCTAAATAAATTCCTTTAAGATTCTGGCGGTACCCCAACAAAAAAGGGATAATCCGGAGATTAAGCTTGTCTACTGTTGCCGCCTCCTGCCATTCTTCTTTTATTTTAAAAATACTGTAGCTTGTTGTAAAAGTCAGTTGGCCTGCTTTGCCGACACCATAAAATCCTTTGAGATAAGGGCCAAATCCGACATTAGCCAGTGTTGCAAAATCGTCGAGAGGAATACCGATATCTGCTCCTACACCTATTTGGTTATTTCCTTTCTGTGAGTAACCGGCAAATGAGATGCAAAAGAGAATAACTGCTAATGATAGCTTCTTCATAAATGGTGGTTTGGGTTTGGTTTAAAAGGTTTAAAAGCGGTATAAAAATAATATTGGTTCCTGGGAAAAGAAAGTTAAAAGACAAGTGTTCCAAAAGAAAAAGAGGCCGGCCCCATGTTTGCAAACACAGGAAACGACCTCTTTATTCAACTTACTATTCTGAGAAGTTACTATTTACTTCCAAATGTATAAGAAAGCCCTATATGAAAACCTGAGCTTTTTGCAGACACGCCTTCACCATCTACAATATTGGAAATGCCAATATTGTAGCGGGCTCCGATGCCCAGGCCATTTGAAAGCCGGTAGCCAAGACCAACAGCCCAGCTAAAATTAATTGACTTAAAAGAATCTTTAACATCAGTAGTTTCTTCGTCACTGCCCATTTTAGATTTTACTTTTGCACTTGTCAGGAAACCAACCTGCGGGCCAGTCTCTCCATAAAAGCCAGAAGCATTGTACTGCAACAATACAGGGATATTAATATAATTCAGTTTCAAGTCGATTGATGCGCTACCTTCTTTTTGTTTATTACCTTCCTGTGAATATAAAAGTTCGGGCTGCACGCTAAAAGTTTCACTCAGGGAAAAATTTACGAATGCTCCACCTGCGAGACCTATTTTTGTTTTCCTGGATGTTTCGAGATCTTCTTCTCCAGTGACTTTGTAAAAATTAGCACCGGCTTTTACTCCATACTTGATCTGTGCTTGAGAATACATGCCGGCAGACAGCAATAAAGCCATCAAAAATACTTTTTTCATAAGCGTTTTTTAATTTTAAAAATTGATTCTTACAAAACTATAATTAGTTTTTTTCTCTTGCAACTGTATCGTAAAAAAGCAAGTAGAAGTACTCGACTTCATCATGTATATTACGAAACAGGTTTTTGGAACGGATAACAAGTAATCATAAAAGCCAACAAACTCTTTTACTAAATAAGAAAGAGGCCGCCTCTTTCATTTTTGAGACGGCCTCTTTAAAAAGTATAGCTGATCTGTAGATCTAATCCGGTCAAATTAGAATTTAACAACGCCTGAGAGACCTAACCAGCTTGTTGTACCATTATCAGAAATAGCATTGTAGCTAAGAGCCAGTTGGAATTTACCTGCATCATAACCTACCTGAGGTTTGTAAGCAAATCCACCGCCATCAGCATCTCCGGTGAAGAAGCCATAACCTACCTGGCCACCTACAAAGAATTGCTCAGAAGGATAAACACGCGCACCTACCAGGATAGGAACTGCACCAAATTTTGGCTTTACACCAGGAGCCAGTTCTTTACCCAGGAAATGTGTGTAACCAACTGTAGCCAGACCTTTAACAGTTTCGCTAAGACCTAATTCGCCTTGCAGTTCTGCACCTATTGCAAAGTTGGCTGCATCTTTAATATCGCCAACAGGAAGGCCTACATTGATACCAGCACCAAGTTTAAAATCTTTCTGTGCGTTTAGACCAATAAATCCAGCAACTGTAAACGCTGCTGCGAGAAACACTTTCTTCATTTAATTTTGTTTAAGGTTTGAATGAATAATGATCGCAAACATAATGTGCGGATTTTCAAATACAAAATAAACTAGCCAAAAAAAAGTTAATACCGCTGATCACAAAAAAGATCAAATATTATGCTTTCGATAAAATAAAATTTATACTGACGCGCGCGACAACATATTGTTGATGCAGCAAACATAATCACGCCTTACTTCAGATATCCGATAAGTTGGTTGAATTGCGATTATTCACGCTTGAGTTGTTACAAATAAAAACCGTCAGTAAGTAATAAAAACAATACCAATTGCATTTTATTACCTACTGACGGCGTTCAAATAAAACCTTAATTATTTATCCTGCATAAACGGATAACTATAATCCACCGGAGGAGTAAAAGTTTCTTTGATCGTTCTTGCACTCAACCAGCGATAAAGATTCAGGATCGATCCTGCTTTATCATTCGTACCGCTCGCCCTTGCTCCGCCAAAAGGTTGCTGACCTACCACCGCACCGGTCGGCTTATCGTTGATATAAAAATTACCCGCAGCATTCCGGAGCTTATTCGTAGCCAGTTCAATTGCAGCCCTGTCTTTTGAGATCACCGATCCTGTTAATGCATAAGGAGATGTATTATCGACCAGTTCCAGTGTTTGTTCAAATTGATCAGCAGGATAAACATATACCGTAAGCACCGGACCGAAGATCTCTTCGCACATGGTCACATAGTTCGGATCTTTTGCCTCGATCACTGTTGGCTGAATAAAATAACCTTCTGTTTTATTGCACTCACCTCCTACCCAGATCTCTGCGTTCTTATCTTTTTTCGCCTGCCCGATATAGTTCTGAATTTTATCAAAGCTCTTTTCATCAATCACCGCATTAATAAAGTTGGTGAAATCCTCCACTGTTCCCATCTTAAAACTTTGCACGCCGGCAATCAGTTTCTTTTTCACTTCCTCTGCAATATTGGAAGGAAGATAGGCACGGGAAGCTGCAGAACATTTTTGTCCCTGAAACTCAAATGCACCTCTTAACAATGCAGTAGCTACTACATCCGCATCTGCACTCTTATGCGCAATCACAAAATCCTTACCACCTGTTTCACCTACTATTCTCGGATAGCTTTTGTATTGCGCCATGTTCTTACCGATCGTTTCCCACATATTATTGAATACGCCGGTTGATCCGGTGAAATGCACGCCTGCAAAATCTTTATGGTTGAAACATACTTTACCCAGTGTAGGACCATCCACATAAACAAGATTGATCACTCCATCAGGCAAGCCCGCTTCTTTCAGTATACGCATAAACATTTGCGCGGAATATACCTGCGTATTGGCTGGCTTCCACACTACCACATTGCCGCACATCGCAGCCGAGGTGGGAAGATTACCTCCGATCGCTGTAAAGTTGAACGGAGTAACTGCCAGCACAAAACCTTCCAGCGGGCGGTATTCCATCCGGTTGTGCATGCCTGCACTGCTGATGGGTTGTTGCTTATAGATCTCACTCAGGAAATGAACATTGAAACGGAGAAAATCAATCAACTCACAGGCAGAATCGATCTCTGCCTGGAAAGCATTCTTGCTTTGGCCCAGCATGGTGGTCCCATTCATGTAAGCCCTGTATTTGGTAGCGATCAGATCGGCCGCTTTCAAAAAGATGCCAGCCCTGCTTTCCCAACTCATATCGGCCCAGGCTTGCTTTGCTGTTAAAGCTGCTTTGATCGCCTGTTCAACATGTTTTTCATCACCGCTATGAAAATAACCCAGTGTATGTTTTATTTCATGAGGAGGGTGGATGGCCGTTTTCTTACCTGTTCTCACTTCTTCTCCCCCGATATACATCGGAATATCCAGCTCTTCTGATTTTAATTTTTTCAACGCTGCTTTAAGCGTTTCTTTCTCTTTGCTGCCAGGAGCATAACTTAATACCGGTTCATTGACCGGCATCGGATATGAAAATGTACCTATTGCCATGTGATGTGATTGTTTTAAATGTTGATCGTGATAAAACTCGTTATGTTGTTTCACTTTCTTTCTCACTCATCAGGTATGCTTTGATGAACCCATCCAGGTCTCCATCCATCACCGGTTGCACATTACCTACTTCATAATCCGTACGGTGATCTTTGATCATCTTATAAGGATGGAAAACATAGGAACGGATCTGGCTACCCCATTCTATCTTTTTCTTTTTGCTGTTCACAGCGTCTTTCAGTTCATTCCGTTTGCGGAGTTCTTCTTCATAAAGACGGCTTTTGAGCATGGTCATTGCTTTTTCCCGGTTACCCAACTGCGAACGTTCTGTTTGGCATACTACCACAATGCCTGTGGGTATGTGGGTAAGCATCACCTTGGTTTCCACCTTGTTCACATTCTGACCACCAGCGCCACCACTTCGTGCCGTTTCCATTTTTACATCCGCATCTTTTACTTCTATATTAATGGAATCATCCACCAGGGGATAAACAAATACGGAGCAGAAAGATGTATGCCGGCGTGCATTACTGTCGAACGGAGAGATCCTTACCAGGCGGTGTACACCACTTTCGGCTTTCAGGAATCCATAAGCAAAGGGGCCTTCAAACTGGAGGGTGGCAGTTTTGATCCCTGCACCATCTCCCCAAACCCAATCGAGCTCGGTTACTTTCCAACCTTGCTTTTCACCATACATCCGGTACATCCGGGCGAGCATTTCAGCCCAGTCCTGGCTTTCTGTGCCACCAGCGCCTGAATTGATCTGCAGCACGGCTGGCAGTTCATCTTCTGGCTCATTCAGAGTGGCTTTAAACTCTGCATCGTCAATTAATATATTGGCCCTTTCGTAAGCCTCTTTGGTTTCTTCTTCCGTGGCATCACCTCCTTTCCAGAATTCAAAAAGTACGGCAAAATCCTCTACGGCCGTTTCGGTCGCCTCATAGAGTTTCACCCAATACTCGTTCAGTTTGATATTCTTGAGAATTTCGGTCGCCCTTTTGTTGTCGTCCCAGAAACCCGGACTTAACGAAAGCTGCTTGTCTTCTTCGATTTTATATCGTCGGTTCTCGACGTCAAAGAAACCTCCTTATCCCGGCAATGCGGGACCGCATATCCTGTAATTTTTCTTGTGTCATAGTGGGCGCAAAGATACGGAAAGTTTGGGTTGCTTCTATTCCGGGAAAAGAGTCTTATCAAGGCCCGGAATGATCCTCAACGCATTCTTGTAATATATTTTTTTCAGGACCGCATCCGGCAGGCCCATTCCGTACATCGCCCAGAAAGCATGGTACTTTTTATGATAAGGAAAGTATTCATCTTCTGTTTCCAACACACGGAAATAAGTAGCATATTCTTCCGGCACCCAACTGTCTTTGCCAAACAGGATCCTGTCCTGGTACCGGGTAAAGAACTGCCTGGCTGTATGCGGCTGGCGGCCCAGTTCTGCGATCACAGCACCAAACTCCACCATTACATTAGGCATTTCATCCAACAGGCTGCCCAACTTTTTAAGGTCGTTGGGATACCAGCCAAAATGTGCAGCGATAAAGGTGGTATTCCGGTGTTTTGTGAAAAGCCGGTGTTGCTCTGCTATCAGCGTGTCCCAGGGCACCGGATGCGTATCATCTCTTTTACGGCCGGGATGCGTCACCAATTCGAGCCAGCGTTCATTGTTTGCGTCCAATGGATCCCAGAAAGATTTGGGATCGGCAGTATGTATCAGTACAGGTATTTTCAATTCTCCGGCTTTTTTCCAGATAGGATCAAGCCGGGCATCATCCACAGCCACCCTTTTTCCATTAATATCCGTTACTGAAAAACCCAGGTTCTTGAAGATCTTCAATCCGTTTGCACCGTTCTTTACATCCTGCTCCAGTTGCCGGGCGGCCTTTTCTCCCCAGCCGGCTTCACCTACATTTTTAAAATCGATATTGGCAAACAGGATAAACCTTTTGGGGTAATGTGTTTTTACATTGTCGGCTGCTTTCTTTAGCTGATCGCCATTTCCCCCGCTGAGATTGACCATCACTTTCATATTCAGCTTATCCATTTCAGTGATGAGGGAGGAGAGATCCATGCCGGGCATGTTGTATTGATGATTATGCACATCAATAAACGGATACTTAGCCCTGGTCAGTTTATGCTCAGCCACTACCAGGGTGGAAGGAGGGTTATACGACTCAAAATCCATTTTCGCCTGCGCAAAAACATAGCCGGGAAAAAGACCCAGTAAGAGAAAACGATATTTTATCATACAGCGAATATATTGATCTGTTTTGTAAAGACGACCCGATTGCTTTATCCCTTATCACAGCAAATTGCCGGTAAAATCATCCATTAAAATCAAAATTGGTCCGATACGGGCAATTTGTCTCTATTATCCACGTTTAGGGGTATGTCCTTAATTTCCGTCAGCCGGAGCGCAGTTTTGAAAACCAGGATATACAAAACAGTAAAATAACGAAGTAGTTTAACTATTGTTCTCTGCTGATTAATGGATGATATAGCATTGCCTTCCCGCAAATGGCAATAATAAAACACAAGTAAATTAACTTTGCGGGTGATCCGGTATCCGATGAAGACGAGTCGAATAATAAAGCCTGTACCATCAAAGGCATTTCATGCCTTTACCCACCCTATTACCTTACTAAGAGGTTATATCATTATTCTATTTTTATTTTTATTGCCTTCATTTGTTTCCGGTCAGCAAGCAATTACCGGGATCATTACTGATTTTAATTCTTACTGGAAAACATCTTCTTCTTCCTTTAACCCTGTCAAACCGAACAACAGTCATAACCTGCTTGCGTTTACGTATAATGGCACACAATATTCCACCGGTGCCAACAACACAACTTTGGCCAGTCATGGTCAAACTTTTGTTGAGGGAGACTTCTGGTCGCTTCCCCTGGCGGGGTATACGGGCGCTATCAATTCCAATACAAAAGTTGGTTTGGGTGAGATGTATGATGGTGTGCACAATGGTAAGGGCAGCACGCATTATGCCAATAATATAACTCCTTATCTGAGTGATGGCATCAGGGGATTGGATATTGGCACCTGTGTCGCCAACCTCCCTGCAGGCAACATCAGTTTTCTTGTAACCAATATCCGCCCCGGTAATATTGGTGATGGTATCCCTGATATCATCGTGACCCAGGTGGCCGACCCAGGTGGCTCAGCAGATAAATATGCTTTCATTAATGCAAGCGGCACCGTGGTTGGACAAACCAAAACAGTAGTGTTCACTAATATCCCTGCTGTGGCCAATTGGACTGCGGATTTTTATGAAGCTTCTACCAATCCGATGACCTTAACTTCCGGTTTTACTAATACTGACAGGCCTCTCCGGCTTTGGGCCGCCGACCTCAGTGATTTTGGTATCACCCAGGCCAACTATGCTGATATCCGTCAGTTCAAGATCAATCTCTCCGGCAATAGCGATGTGGCATTTGTCGCCTATAATAATAAAACATTCAATATCGGCACCATTCTCCCGGTGACGCTTACAGATTTTGCCGTGCACGGGTTTAACGACAATGCTTCATTAAACTGGACAACCAGCAATGAAGACAAGACAGATTATTTTGTAGTGGAAAAAAGCATGAACGGTTCAGATTTTATAGCTATTGATACAGTGAAAGCAAAAGGCAACAGTTCCACTACGCAGCATTACGTTTCATCCGATCAGCAATTGAAGCCGGGCGTCAATTATTACCGGCTGAAGATCATTGATCTTGATCAGCGAAGCAGCTACAGTAAAACAGTGCAGATCCTAAGGAAAGGGATCAGCATTGGATTATTTCCCAACCCTGCTTCTGTCAGGATCACTGTCAGCCACTCCCCTGCTGCTGTTGAGCAGATAAAGATCTATTCAGCAGATGGCATATTGCTTCAACAGGAAAGACCGGAAGACAACAGCAGCCAAACAAGTTTCGACCTGGGCAGCTATGCCAAAGGAATGTATTACCTGGTTTGTGAAAGCAAGGGGGAAAAGATCACCCGCTCATTTGTGATAAGATAGGTACACATAAAACATGATTGTCACCCCGGACGTGGTTTAGTTCACAACCAACTATAGTTCGTCAGATCCCGGGAAAAAAAATCTTCCCCTCCCGAAAAGTTTTCTGAACTTTATTCTTTCTATATACCATAAAAAAAATTACCATGACGTGGAAACGTTTTTCTTATGCACTGTTCTTAGGAACAGTCCTTTCTCTTGCCGCTTGTAATAACGAAGAGAAAAAAGCAGAGCCAGAAACACCGGCCACTGCAAAGGAGCCCAAGATAAAAGAAGATAATGTTAGCTATACCGGCGACAACATCAGCATGAATGGCTTTGTTGCTTATGATGAAAACAAAGAAGGACCCAGGCCTGGCGTGATCATTGTGCCTGAATGGTGGGGATTGAATGATTACCCAAAAGAAAGGGCCAGGCAACTGGCAGCATTGGGCTATATAGCCATCGCTATTGATATGTATGGCAATGGTAAAATAGCTGACAACCCTGATTCAGCCGGTAAATATGCCACTCCATTTTACCAGGACCCAAAAATGTCGCAGAGAAGATTTGATGCAGCACTAGCCAAACTGAAATCATACAGCCAAACCGATACCAGCAAGATCGCAGCAATCGGTTATTGCTTTGGTGGGGCACAGGTATTGAATATGGCCAGGCTGGGCGAAAACCTGAAAGGCGTAGTAAGTTTTCATGGCAACCTGATGGGCGTACCGGCTGATAAGAACACCTTAAAAGCCGCGATCCTCGTTTGCCACGGAGCAGCCGATCCTTTTGTGCCGGCTGCTGAAGTGGGAAAATTCAAAAAAGAAATGGATGCTGTAGGCGCCAATTATACGTTCAAAGCTTATGAAAATGCGACCCATGCGTTCACCAACCCTGCATCCACTGAAAATGGCAAGAAGTTCAATCTGCCCATTGCCTACAATGCGGCAGCAGATTCTGCCTCCTGGCAGGATATGAAGGCCTTTTTCGGAAAAATATTCCAGTAAAAAGATCATTTGCAGCTGATAATCACGGTCTGCAGCTTCTTAAACCAGGAACAAGGTTGTTCCTGGTTTTTTTATTAATTTCAGCATCGCTAAAACTTCAATACATGATTATCCTCCTCGTTATCCTGGCAGTGATCGCTATATGGCTGGTCACGCTGTATAATGGCCTGGTAAAACTGCGCAACAGGCGGCAGAATGCTTTTGCAGATATTGATGTGCAACTCCGCCAGCGGCACGACCTGGTGCCTCAACTGGTAGAAACAGTAAAAGGATATGCAGCACATGAAAAAGAATTGCTGCTGAAAGTAACAGAAGCCAGAACTGCTGCCATTAATGCAAAAACCATTGATGATAAAATTGCTGCAGAGCAACAGCTGACCGGTGCACTGCAAGGATTGAAAGTGCAGGTGGAAGCATATCCTGATCTCAAAGCCAATCAGAACTTTTTGCAATTGCAGGAAGAGTTAAGCGATATTGAAAACAAACTGGCAGCTTCCAGGCGTTTCTTCAACGGAGCTACTACTGAATATAACAACGCAGTGGAGTCTTTTCCCAGCAATCTTATCGCCCGCAACTTCGGGTTCCAGCGCGAAGTGTTCTTTGATCTTGGCACTGATCTGAGAAGGCAGATGGAAGAGCCGCCTAAAGTAAGCTTTAAGTAAGTAGCAACCATAAACGGCAAACCATCAGCTCCGGGCCAATTCCATATACAGGCTTAAGCAGCCAGATCCAGCGGAATAATGCTTATTCATTGTTATTGCTGATCGCATTCCCTTTGCTGCTGCTGGCGATATGCTATGGAACTATTTTGTTTGCTGAAGACGGACGCATCACCACTTCCAATGAATACTTTATAAGGATCATCCCGTTTGTGCTGATAGCGACTGCTATCTGGTTCCTGATCGCCTGGATGGGGCATGCCGCAATGATACGGCTGGCCACCGGTGCTAAGCCACTGGAGCGGACCAGCAATAAAAGAGTGTACAACCTGCTTGAAAATCTTTGCATCGCTGCCGGCATGAAAATGCCAAAACTGTATATCATCCCCGATGATTCCCTGAATGCATTCGCCAGCGGTATTAATGAGAACAATTACTCCATTTCGCTTTCAACCGGCATCATTGAAAAGCTGAATGATGAAGAGCTGGAAGGAGTGCTGGCGCATGAGCTTACGCATATCCGCAACAGGGATGTGCGCCTGCTGATCATCTCCATCATTTTCGTTGGCATTTTTTCTTTTCTTGCAGAGATCGCTTTTCGAAGCCTGCGTTTTTCCGGCAGTAAAAGAAGCAATAAAGATGGAAAAGGAAGCGGAGCCATTATCCTTTTTGCTATCGTGATCACGGCAGTTGCTTATCTTATTTCCCTGTTGCTGCGCTTTGGCATAAGCCGTCAAAGAGAATACCTGGCAGATGCAGGTGCATCTGATCTTACCAAAAAGCCTTATGCCCTTGCATCTGCATTGCGTAAAATATCCGGAGACCCATTGATTGAAGCAGTGGAGAGCCGCGACGTGGCGCAATTGTTCATTGATAACCCCAAACCTTCTGTTCACAAATCAGCTTCCTGGGATAATTTATTTGCAACACATCCTCCTATTGAAACAAGGATTGCTCTACTTGAGCAGTTCGCATAAGAGCAAGACTCAAAGTTTAATAAACTTTTGTTTGATAGTTACACCGTCTTCCCTCTTTGCATTCAGGAAATACATACCCGCTTTTAATCTGCTGACATCTATACGCTGAAGTTTAGCGCTTACCTGGTGCTGCATTACCGTAAGCCCCTGCGCATTGCTGATATAAACAGCTTTACCTACCCATTGAAGATCGTTGCCAAGATCGAGAGTGACCTCATTGCTGGCAGGATTGGGAAACAGTGTTGGCTGTTTTAATATTGTTGGCCTTGTAGCAGTCGCTGTATCCTGTGGTAAAGGAGTTTCCTGGTAAAGCGGTTCTTTTAAACCGGTGGAAGCAAATAAAGAATAACGTAAGCCCCCATTTTTGAAAAGGGCCTGCATCCTTTTCTTTTGCCCTTTTGTAAAAAGATTGACACAGGCATCCTTCGTAACATCCATATAATTCATATACATGTCGCCATCAGGGCCATTGGAACAGGAGATGCGGATGCCGGAAGCACAACCCGGAGTAGCCGTTGATTGCGGAGGAGTATCATCTATGCCGTCATCACCGCAGAATTCATCGCCCCAGATATGTTTCAGGCCTAACCAGTGACCCACTTCATGTACGACCGTTTTACCTAAAGCGCCGTAGCTAAGCACTATTCCGTCTTTTGCTGCTTCATCACCTGGTATGCTGGAATAGCCGTCAGCATAGCGGAGATTGCAGATCCATATATTAAGGTAGCTTTTTGCGTCCCAGGCATTATCGCCCGACTGGGCAGCAAATTTTACCTTATCATCAGTATCCCAATTGGAGGCGGGTGTGTATTTACGGATAATTCCGGTAGTGGCTCTTCGCTGGGGGTCGGAAGTAGCCAGCTTAAATTCTATTTCGCAATCTGCCGATAATCCATTGAACCTGGCAGGTGTTTTAATCGTATCAGGATGCATTTTACGGAAGCAAAGATTCAGGGTCTTGATCATATTGGCAATTGCCTGATCGCTTACATTTTCTGCTGCTTTGTTATATATCACATGAACGACAACTGGTATGGTAATAAGCGGATTGCCTTTACCGATGCTGGCAGTTTGCAACACAGGAGCGCTGCCCTGCTGCGTCAGGATGAATTGCTCCACCTGCTGCACGGCTACCGTGAGACCCGGATTGTTGCGCAATGCCTGCTGCTGGTATTCAAATGAATAGCAGGACTGCTGGGCGATTACAGGGCTGGTTAAAACCGTCAAAACCAGGATCCCCATAAAGAAGTTCCGCATGAGTGAACATTAAACATTGGCGCATAGCAATAAGCTAACACCAGCATTCACTGGAATTGGAAGGGAAAAACAAAGGAATGGGAAAATAAAAAAAGAGGTATTCTAGGGATATGATTTCGAAGGGTAGATCGTAGTAAGATGACCTCGGGTCAAATATATACGTTAAAATTGGAAATTGCTAGAAAACCTGTCCAGTATTTTTACTATTTCTCCATTAAAACAAATCCGGCTTTAACAACTTAACAGGAAAGCTTGCCTTAATTTTGCGGGACTCATCCACCATGCACAACACAATGAATATGAGAAGAATCCTTTCACTGAGCACTATTTTTTTGTCGCTGATCGCCTGCAACAATAATAACGGCAGCACCCCCGACACCGGCAACACAGCCGCTCCTGCCGGCAATGCACCGAAATCGATCAGCTATTCCATTCTCCAAACCTACCCTCATGACACCTCTTCCTTTACCCAGGGACTGGTTATTTATAATGGTGGCCTTTATGAAGGCACCGGGGAATACGGGCATTCCCGCCTGCTGAAAACCGATCTTGCCACCGGCAAGACTGAAAAACAGGTATCACTCGACCCAAAGTATTTCGGAGAAGGCATCACCATTCTCCGGGACACCATTTACCAGCTTACCTGGCAGGAAAAAGTAGTATTCGCTTATACGCTGAAAGACTTTAAAAAAGTGAAAGAGTTCCCGATCAATACACAGGGCTGGGGCATTACCACAGATGGCAAAGACCTGATGGTAAGTGATGGCAGCAGCAATATTTATTATTATGATCCGTCTACTTTCCAGTTATTGCGTACACAAACGATCACGGAAGCAGGCAGCCTTTCTTTCAACCTCAATGAACTGGAATATATTGATGGCTTTATCTATGCCAACCAATGGCAGGCCCCTTATATTCTCAAGATAGAACCGGGCAGCGGCTCCATTGTTGGGAAAGTAGACCTTAGCGATATCTGGAACCGCGTAAAGGCCAAAGACCCTGCTGCAGATGTTCCGAATGGCATTGCGTATGACAGTACTTCCAAAAAGATCTATATCACCGGTAAGAAATGGCCGGAGCTGTATGAAGTGCAGTTGGGTCAATAACTCTGCAATTTTATCGACAGCCGGTCTTAAAAATGATCAACTGTTCATTAACGTGCATCTTGTATATCAAAACCGGACAATACAATAACAGGGATATTGATAAATAATTGACTTTAAGTTGTTTAGGAAAATGGCACTTTTTTATTTAGTAATTAAAGATTTGGCCATTTGTTTTTAAACGACAAACATCCCTTATGTTCCGCAATTATTTCAAAACTGCCTGGCGCAATATTATACGCACGGTCGGGTACAGCTCTCTGAACGTTTTAGGACTTGCCACAGGCATGGCCGTTACGTTACTGATCGGGCTATGGGTATATAACGAATATACTTATGACAGGTTTTTGCCTGATCATGAACGTTTATACCGTGTGCAACGGAATTATAACAGCAATGGCGATACACTGACCTTTCTTTCTACTTCTTTAAAGCTTGCAGATGCGCTTCGCAGCCAGGTGCCGGAGGTGGAATACGTAGCGGAGAGTGGTGGCATGGGATCGCATGGGTTAATGTTCGGAGATAAAAAACTCTACCTGAGTGGGGGGATTGTAGGTGCTGACTTTCTGAAGATGTTCCCCTATTCACTTACAACGGGTAATGCAACCTCTGTGTTTAGTGATGCTTATTCCATTGTGCTCACCGAATCGACAGCCAAAGCATTATTCGGTAATGAAGACCCATTAAACAAACTGGTGCGTTTTGACAATGAGAACAATCTTAAAGTAACAGGCATTTTAAAAGACCTGCCGCCCAATTCCTCTATATCGTTTAGCTACCTGGTGCCTTTTTCATACCTGGAACAAACCAATCCAAGAGTACAAAAACAACGTACAGGCAGCTATGGTCAAAACAGTTACCGGATCTATGTTAAGCTCAAGCCAGGTGTTGACTATGCACAGGTTGCTCCAAAAATCAGGAATATAGAGCATACAGAAACCACCAGTAGAAATGCGATGAATTCTTATGTCACGCTCCAGCCGATGGAACGATGGCATTTATATTCCAACTATGTGAATGGAAAAGACACAGCAGGGTTTCTTGAATATGTAAAAATGTTTTCGATCATCGGTTTGCTGGTGCTGATCATTGCCTGTATCAATTTTATCAATCTTACTACTGCCCGTTCCGAAAAAAGAGCAAAGGAAGTTGGGGTACGAAAAGCCATTGGTTCTTTGCGAAAGGACCTGATCATCCAGTTTCTTATTGAATCCCTCCTGCTTACTTTTATTGCGTTTATCCTTTCCCTGGCACTCGCACAAATGGCTTTACCGCTTTTTAATGCGCTTACCGGGAGCAAAATTGAAATACCATTTACCAATGGTTATTTCTGGATTATCGTGCTGGCCTGTGTATTGACGACAGGCCTGGCAGCAGGCGGCAGGCCGGCCTTTTATCTCTCTTCTTTCCAGCCGGTGAAAGTATTGAAAGGGACGCTTCGCACAGGCCATTACGCCTCATTACCAAGAAAAGCACTTGTAGTGTTGCAGTTCAGTTGCTCCATTGCGCTTATCATCAGCACCATGATCATCTACCGGCAAATTCAGCATGCCAAAGACAGGCCAAGCGGCTACGACCTCACAAGGCTGTTAGCTACTGATATGAATAAGGACCTCGACAAGAATTTTGTGGCGCTGAAAAGTGAACTGATAAAAAATGGTATTGCAGAAGCGGTTACAACAGCATCAAGCCCTGCAACAGATGTGTACTGGCATTCCGATATTGACCAGTGGCCTGGTAAGCTGGCCGGTGAAACTGTGGAAATGGGGACCATCGTTGTATCGGAAGACTATTTTAAAACAGTGGGCATGGCCATTACAGAAGGAAGGGATTTCACCAGCGGAAATGATACCACCAGCGTTATTTTTAATGAAACGGCCATTAAAAGGCTTCGTATAAAAAACCCGGTAAACCAGGTCATAACCTGGGGCGGTACCAATTTTAAAATAGCTGGTGTGGTTAAAGATGCCCTCATGGTGTCACCATTTGCACCTGTAGACCCCACCATGTTCCTTTGCGAGCCCGGCACACAGGATAATATATTGTACAGGTTATCACCCCGCATCAAAACCCAGGAAGCTCTCACCAGCTTAACAGCGCTGTTTAACAAGTATAACCCGGCATACCCTTACAAATACAGTTTCGAAGATGAAAATTATGCAGCGAAACTCAGACTGGAAGTATTAATAGGAAAACTGGCAGCCGTTTTTGCAGCACTTGCCATTCTTATCTCCTGCCTTGGGCTATTCGGGCTTGCAGCCTACATGGCAGAACAACGCACCAAGGAAGTTGGGATAAGACGTGTACTGGGAGCTTCTGTATCGCAAGTGTGGTTGTTGCTTTCAAAAGATTTTATCGTGCTCGTTTTAGTAAGCGCTGTTATTGCCTCCCCTGTAGCATTTTATTTTCTGCAGAGTTGGCTGGAAAAATACAATTACAGGATCACTATTGGCTCCGGAGCTTTCATACTCGCAGGGTTAATTGCCATCACTATTACCTTGTTTACCGTCAGCTTCCAGGCAATAAAAGCTGCAATGGCCAACCCTGTAAAAGCATTGAAAAATGAGTGATTGCAGATAGGCTATTTGCCTATCATATAAATAACCGAACTGCAGCGCTGCACATTAAAGAGCGCTTTGAGATTGGACACAAAGCCATTCCAGCCTGCAGCGAACCAGTTGGTGCGGCCATTTTTATATTTGCTGCTTAACAGGGAAATATAAAAACTGTCGTACCACATCGGTTTGTATTGAAGCACTTTCAAACCATTCTTTTCCATCAGCACCCGCATGGACTCAGGAGAGAAATGATAAAGATGCCGGGGCACATCAAAAGCAGCCCAGTAGTCTTTGTACACACCCGCATCATAAGAGGTATAGTTTGGTACGGCAATAAAAAGGCGGCCTTTTTCCTTCAGCAGCTTTTTCAGCTGCTGAACGTATGGTTGCAGATCATGCACATGCTCCAGCACATGCCAGAGTGTTATTGCATCAAATGAAGCGGCAGGTAATTGATAAAACGCGTTAATATCCTGCAGCGAAACACCATAATCCTGGCTCGCCACCTGCCGCGCATCTGCATCCGGTTCCAACCCCGTTACTGACCAGCCATGCTGCTGCATATCCTGCACAAATGCTCCTGTGCCGCTGCCTACATCGAGCAGGCTGCCTTGTGAAAGACCTGTACCTGCAGCTACCAGTTTTCTTTTTTTGGCAAGCGTCCTTTTTCTGACCGCATGATAAATGCTGTTCACAAGGCCTTTTGCCGTATTGGAGTGGGAAATATAGTTCTCCGATTTATAGTAAGGCCCGATAGAAGCCGCATCAGGCACATCCTGTGTAAACGCAAGGGAGCAGGCAGCACAAACTGCAATATCAAATAATTCCCCGCTTACGGTATGATCTTTTGCCTTCCATTTGTTTTTGAGATCGGCAGAGCCGCAAATCGGGCAATGGGTATAATGAATCTTATTTGCCATACAGGCCGCAAAATAAAGCTAAAATATCAGGACTTCCAGCTCAACGGTAAGTAGGGGACTCTTGTTTATAAGAAACTTTCTGCTGGCTGCCTGTTCCTGTATCCAGCCCGGTCCGCATAAAATGCCAGATAAGGAAGATCAGTGCCAGTATAGCTACAATAAGCGTTGTGATCCATTCATAAGAGCGTTTCTTTTGTGTAGGGTTGAGGAATTCCATCATTTCCTCCGAGGTTTTTTCATCTTCCCCTACCCTCACCGTGTGTGCTGCTTTTTCGCGCAGCACTTTAGCAGCCGGCACAGGCTCACCTGCCAGGCGGTCTTTCATGGTCGCTTCAAAACGTATTTCACCTGCCAGCCCTTTTGAAAGAATGCCAACACCGTTCCACTGCAACTTCTTTCCCGTCTGTATTTCGTTTTTCAGATTGTTTGCAAAAGCATTGAAACTGTCGATTGCATCGCCCACAGGTATATTCAGCGCATTGGCCAGCCAGTTGAATTGCCGGGCCGGGGCTTTCTCATTCCCATGATGCAAAGCAACAGTATACGAAGGTGGGTTGATCACCCTATTGATAAAATCAATATCCGCAGGCTTGCGTTCAAGCAGGAAAGTGCCTACACCGGGGATGCTCAATTGCCGGTGAAGGATCAGGTATTGATATAGTTCATCGTACATGCTCTCAGTTCTTTTGATCGAACGAATATATGATTCCGCCAACAAAATTAAAGCCATACACAGGATATTGATTCCAGCGCTGGTATTCTTTATTGAAGATATTATTGAACTGCGTCCAGAGATTCAGGTTTTTCGTGATCCTGAATTCCAGTCCGGCATTCAGGTCAAATGCCCCACCCAGCTTTCCGTCTGTCCCATCCTTTTTCAGGTAGCGGGGGCCGCTCCAGGCAAACAGGTCGCCTTTCACCCAGAGGTCTTTGATCACCTGCAGGCGCATTGCAGTATTGAATTCCAGCGGCAGCATGCCCCAGGCTTTCTGCTGGCCTTTTATACCGGTATACTGGTTAAAATGAAGGCTGGTGAGCACAGAAAATTTCTCTTCCACATTATATCCCAGTTCCCCGCCCAGGTTCAGCACATTGATACGATCGGCATATACAACATTGAACGATTTGCCATCACCTGCAGCCGCAGTATCATTGATGAAAAGAGGCTGATTATTCAGCTTATTGAAAGCCACTTTGCCACTATACGTGAAATGATCGCCGATAGATCCTTTAAAGCCTGCATATCTTTCTTCGATCCAGGTGTTGCGCAGGTATGTTGGCATCCATAACCAGGGGTTCTGTGAAGCCAGGTATTGATAGCTGGTTTTGCGGAGATAGCCCGTCCAACCGGCCTGGAAAGTGAACCGCTGATCGTCGGTGCCCACTTCTGCAAGTATGTTAGGGAACATTTTGAATTGTCCATCATCCCAGGAAGGACGGATCCCTCCCTGCAAACGAAGTGTGGATGTATGATATAATATGGAAGGAGAGATATACCACATATTGTTGTTGATCTTCTCCAGGGTTTTATCCTTTGGTGCAAGACGGGTAAGGTCAAAAGTGACACCGAGATTGATAGACACTTCATCACCAAAGTTCTTTTGCAAAGGAAGATCTATGTACGTATTGCTTTCATGGTTCTTCAGATTATCATTGAAGAAATTCATCGAGATCACCGGTGAATAATCCAGCCCGAATTCAGTGGTATGGATATTATGCATGTTCACCCGCGCCGAAAGGGTCTGAAAACTTTGCCGCAATGAATCATTGGGGAAAGATTGCGGCTTGGGCTCAAATCCATACTTGTAGGTTTTATCCATCTTCATGCCGAGGCTGGCATTCCATTCCAGGTTCTTTGCGGTTTTATAATAACCGGTAAGCTTCACATCTGTGTTGCTGAAATCCTTATAATCTTCCTTGCCCTGCGATGAAACGTGCTTAGCATAAATATTCAACCCGGCATTGGTGCCATCACCAAAACTGAAACCACCCTGCACAAAAGGAGTGCGCAGGCTTCCGAAACCGGCCTTGATATAATTGCTGTTGGTGAACCTTCCGATCGAATCGATCTGCAAAGCCAATGGTTTCAATGAACCCGGCTGGTAGGCAAATAACAGGTTGGGGTTGGGAATATCATATTGCAAACGCGGCTTTGCAGTATCTGCTGTTGGCGGCGTAGCATTGAAATTGATCTTTGCTGATGATTTCAACTCAGGTCTGAAAGAGGATGTGATATCCACCGACTTGTTTTTGATTGTATCCCGCTGTGCCGCCGCAAAAAGGCCTGGCAGCAAAGCGCTCAGCAAGAATATGATCCGGACTCGTTTCATCATAAGTTTTTATAGTTTGATCATTGCCCTACCTTACTGCTTTTCCCTTCCTCTTCTATCACCTGGCTGAGCTTGGCTTGCGCTTCTGCTTTCAGGGTTGGTTCGATAGTATTGTCTACGACGCTCTGGAAAGTAGCTTTGGCATTGAAATAATCTTTTTGCCTGAAATAAATATCGCCTAATAAGATGTATGCTTTGGTGATCCAGAAATCATAAGAGCCAGCTTTGTTGATCACTTCAAAAGCTGCTTTTTCTGCATCTCCCAGTTTGTTGAGCTGGAACCAGGCATTGGCCACTCCATAGCGGGCTTCTGCAGCAAGTGCTGATTTATTGAGCTGGATCACGGTTTTAAAGCTGGCAATGGCCTGATCGTATTGTTTATCTACTTCGTATGACTTGGCAATGGCCATGTTGGCAAGTGCTTTATCATCGCTGCTGCTGTTCTTGGCAGTAGCCAGGTCTTTTGCATTGGCTGCTGCTTCTGTCCATTTCTGTAATTGATACTGGCTGCGCAGCAGGCCACGCATGGCTTCCAGGCGATGCTCCTGCCCTGTCGCTTCCTGCGCCAGTTGCGTGTAATAAGTTTCCGCCTGTGTGTAATTCTTCATTTCGAAGAACTGGATCCTGGCAGCAGCAAGAATAGCGCGTTCTGCATATTTATTTGGGGCCTGGGCTGCAACAGGTTCATATCCTGCCAGTGCATTTTTCCAGTCTTTCTTATCATTATAGATCTCTGCCCGGTAGAAGTTGGCATCAATGGCATAAGCGCCATTCGGGAATTTGTTCAGGTAATTACCCAGTGCAGTAAGCGCTGCTGAAGTGTTGCCACTGCTGAGCTGCGCTTCAGCTGCCGTATAGGTCAGTGAATCTTCAGCACTGATGCTGATCGGTTTGCCGGCCTGGCGCATAAAGGCTGCATATTCATCCGTTTTACCATCCTGCACATAGATCACTTTCACATTCTCCAGGGCATCTGCAGCTTCCTGTGAATTGGGATATTGCGAAACCAGGGTTTTATATTGCTGCAAAGCAGCAGCGTTATTATTCAGGTTGTAGTACGCAGTACCCAGTTTAAGATGTGCCGAAGGCTTCAGGCTGGCATTGCCGGTGCTCTTGATCACATTGTTGAGATAAGGAATGGCTTCCGTGAATTTTTCATCTGCCATATAGGTACTGGCAATTTCCATATTCGCATCTGTTACCAAAGTAGAGGACGGGAATTTCCTGTTGATCGTGTTCAACAGGTTGATCTTCTCTTTAGGGCTCCTGATCCCTGTGAGCATGGAGCTTTGGAAAGTAGCATAATCTTCAGCAGGCCAGGAGAATTTGATGACGTTGTCATACATGGCCTTGGCTTTTGTATAGTTCCTTTCCATGTAATAGCAATCGGCCGTCCGTATATAAGCATCTTGTGTGAGCTCATCAGAATTCAATGCTGCATTCCTTCCCAGCGGTTCAAAAAATTCACGGGCAGCGGGATAATTTTCTTTGCGCAGGTAGCAATAGCCCAGGTTATACCGGGCGTGCGACATACTGGCTTCACCACTTGAAGGGGCGCCTCCGCTGATATAGGCATTGTAATATTTAATAGCATCGTCGATCTTGTTCTGACGGTAGGCTATCTCCCCTTTCCAGAAATTCAAGAGGGGAAGTACGCCGCCATTATTGGGGTCTTTCAGTGCTTTATCGAGCAAGGCATCTGCATCAGTAAGCTGGCCATCATTGACCAGCTCAGTAGCGCGTCCGTATAATATGCGGGGGTATAGTCTTTTAGCATTGGATGTAGGATTTTTCATCCCATCCAGCAGGGTGATCGCTTCACGGTAATTGTTCGTGTTGGCCAGCACGGCTATCAGCAGGTCTTTTGCTTCGGTGTTGTAAGTGGAATTGGGATAACCTGCTACAAAGGTTTTAAAGCCGTTCAATGCTTCATCCTGGTAGCCGAGCTCATACGATAGTTTAGCATACTGGAATTTGGATATCTCCTGCTGCTTTTTATCACTGCTGTTGGATGCACAGAAAAGGAAAGCATTACGGGCATTGGTTTTCTGGCCTGTTTTCAGGTAAGCATCTCCCAGCAGGTACATCGCATGCTGGCTAAGCGTATCCTGCTTGCCGCTGAGTTGTTTAAAGCCATCTATGGCTTTGTTCAACTGGTTTACCTGGTAATAGCAATAGGAAAGCTCATACACATCTTCCCGGCGCACTTTATCTGATTTCTTTACATAATCTTCCAGGTAGGGCAATGCTTTGGCATATTCCCTTGCTTCAAAATAGGCATGACCGATCATCTGTTTCATCTCCATGTCGTAATACTGCGACTGGCCGGTTTTGATCTTGGCTTCTGCATATTTCAGTGCTTCCTCCTTTTTCCCCTGGATATAATAGATCTGGGCGATATAATAAGGCACTACACTGGCATAGTTCTTTTCATTTTCCACGATGCGGAAGCTTTGCAGGGCATCGTTGTATTGGCGGTCGCGGAAGGCCAGGAAACCATAATAGTAATTTGCATCCAGGTAATTCGGATCATCCTTCATGCTGCGGATGGTGTTGAACAAAGGCTTGGCCTGGGCAAATTGCTGCAGGGTAAAATAAGAATATGCCTGGTGGAATTTCATGGAAGCAATATCCTTATTGCTCAGGTTGGCAATGTTGGCTGCTTCATAACGCGTGATTGCTTTCTGGAATTCCTTGCGGCGGAAATAATACTCACCCAACTGGTAGTTCATCATCTGCACACGGGGAGTATTCTTTTCCTGCTCAATAAACGCAATGGCCTGTGCTTCGGAGCGGCTTTCATCCTGCTTCAATGCACAGGCAATGGTATAATAATTTATTTCCTGGACAGTAATGGAATGATTGGCGATATCTGTTTCTTTAACAGCCTGTTTCAGTTCTTTCAGCAACGGGTAAGCGAGGCTGTATTGCTCTTTCTGGAAGTACTCTTTGGCCTCTTTGAACTTGGTGTCGGAATCAGTGTAATAAGCCGTTTGTTGCGCAAACACTGCTCCGCCACAAACTGTGGCCAGGGCCAATAAAAATGATTGCTTCATGAAGAATATCCTTTAAACCGTTGGTGAGTAAACGTTGCAATATTCAAAATTATTTCAAGTTTAGCCAAACATCATTCCAAACAGGTGTGGATAAGTCCATTTAGGCAATAGGTTTAACATTTTATTCCATTCTCGTATCTGCAAAAACCAAAACCGTGTTCTTTTCATATCTTGCGTTCGACACCAAAATCATTCAATCTTTATGAAAAAATTGTTCAGTACCAGTTATTCAGATGTATCCTTTAATCTCGCCATGTTATTACTGCGGGTGATTGCCGGGGCAACGATGATCCCACATGGATACGGGAAACTGAAAAACTTCAGTAAAATGTCTACCGCATTTGCGGATCCTTTCCATCTCGGTATGAAGGTTTCCCTTTGCCTGACCATTTTTGCTGAGTTCTTTTGTGCCATGCTGATCATCCTGGGCTTATTCACACGCCTGGCCAGCATCCCCCTGATCGTTGTAATGTCCGTAGCGCTTTTTTCTGCTCACAAGGGAGAGATCTTTGGAGATGGCGGAATGGCAGGGCTTTATCTTTCTATATTCGGCGCTATACTGCTGGTAGGCCCGGGCCGGGCCAGTGTAGATGGTATGATCGGAAAATAAACACTTAACATGTTCACTTCCCAATCGAAAATAAGGGTCCGCTATGCAGAAACGGACCAGATGGGTGTGGTTTATCACAGCCATTATTTCCAGTATTTTGAAGTGGCTCGCGCTGAGGCCATCCGGGAACTGGGATTTACTTATGCTGATATGGAAAGAACAGGCGTCATCATGCCTGTGATCGAAGTGCAGTGCCGGTATCTCCGTCCGGCACTGTACGACGATCTGCTGACCGTTAAAGTAATATTAAAGGAACTGCCGCTGCATCATAAAATAGAATTCCACCAGGAAGTATACAATGAAAAAGCAGAGCTCCTCGTTACAGGCCGGGTAGTGCTTTATTTCATGGAAGCCAAAACGATGAAACGGACCACCATGCCCGAAAAATTACAGGAAAAACTTCAGCCTTTTTTTCGCTAATTTTAAACGATGGAGAATTATCCAATATCCCTGTCAGGCACGCCTGAAGAAAAACCTGAAACCGGTTTGCAGCCGGATATCATTTACCCGCCTAAATACGAAAAAAAGAAAAAGGCAGGCAGCGCATGGCTGCAGTCTGCCGTGAGCCTGGCGGCTTACCTGCTTCTTGGTTACTATATTTTCAATAGCTATAAAATGCTGCTGGTGATCACAGCCATTGTGCTGCTGCATGAGTTGGGGCATTTTTTTGCCATGAAATATTATCGTTACCGCGATCTGGGTATTTTTTTTATTCCCCTGTTAGGAGCTTATGTATCGGGGTCAAAAAGGGAAGTATCACAAAAACAATCAGCTGTTATCCTGCTGGCCGGCCCCTTGCCGGGAATGCTACTGGGCATTGGCTTTTTGCTCCTCGAAAAATATACCCAGCAATCTTATTATCCATTTAATATTGCCCTTTCACAGATCGCTGTATTCCTGATATTGCTGAATCTCATCAACCTTCTTCCTGTTTACCCGCTTGATGGCGGGCAGTTGCTCAACAGGGTGTTCCTGGATGAAGAAGGCCTGATCAGCAAGATCTTTATTTTTATATCCATCGCACTGATGTGCTGGGCAGCCTGGCAGATCAACTATGTTTTGCTGATATTCCCATTGATGATGATACTCCGGTTAAGGGGCGATTCGCAAATGAATAATCTCGACAAGCGGATAGAGGAATCGGGTATCAATGCAGATACTTCTTATGAAGAATTACCTGACGAAGATTACTGGAAAATGCGGACCATATTGATTGAAGAGCATCCCGATTTTAAAAATATTGATCAGGGTCCTCCTTACAGCTATAGTGATAAGGAAGAAAAGATCATGACCACCATACAAAGCCTGCTTCACCGTCATCTTATACAGGATGTATCAGTGCCTGGTAAAATATTCATTATGCTGATCTGGGTTGCAGCCCTTGCATCGCCCTGGCTGGTAGAAATGGACCTGAGTTTCTTTAACAGGTTTAGCCGTTAAGCCCTCAGGATCATTTCAAAACATCCAGCACACGGTACATTTTATTAACGAGTGCAGATGCGGAACCGCTGTAGTTATTCACCAGGAAAGAAAACACATATTCATTCCCGTCTTTTGATCGCTGGTAACCGCAAAAACCCTTTGCCCCACTGATGGTGCCGCTTTTCATTTTCATACCATTGTATTCAGGAAGCGCATTATAAAAACCAGCATACCAGGATTGGCTTTTTGCATAACGGAGAATAGTGACCTGTGCATGTGTGGTAACACGGTTGAGGGGCGACAAACCAGAACCATCAACCATATTCAGTTCTTCTTCCTCCAGTCCACGCTCTTTCCAGAATGAACGGACGATCCCTACTCCTTCTTCAGTGGAAGCCTGCCCTTTCTTGAGGTAGGCCATCGTCCTTATCAGCGCTTCGCCATACAGATTGATGCTTTTTTTATTGAACCAGTAAATGATCGAATCCAATGAAGGGGAAAGTTGTGTATAAAAGAAAGCAGGAACAGTCGAAAATGCGGCCCTGTTATAAAGAAGCTTATAGGGAATGACGAACATCTTTTTTAATGAATCGGCAAGTGTTGCAGCAAACTGTGCCGCAGGGTTGTGCAGCGAACCTGAAATGCCGAAGCTGTTCTCTCCGGGAGGGATTGTTCCCCTGACGATGGTTTGAGAACGGCCAGCCGGCAGGTAGATATAAGCGTTATCACCAGAACCTTTGACCCCGGCTGTAGCCATCGAAATAATTGTATCAGTATACAGCCTTGGTTCGGTTTTGACGATGCTGACGGAAGATCCGGTACTGTTTCCTGAATGGAGAAAAAGATCATACTGGTTTTCCCGCCAGTTTAATGCAGAGGCGCCGGCGCCGTAATAGTTGCCGATGTCCTGCCATATCCAGCCATCAGGGGTCGATTCTTCATTCCAACCAGTTGTATCGATCAGTATAGCGTCGAATTTTCCGTTTTTTGTATTCCGGGCAGCATCGGCAATGCCTGCGAGTAAGGACTGCTCTTTTGTTTGCTCCCAGCGCCAGCTACCGAAGGTGGGATCACCGGAGGGTTGAATATATAGAATGTTTTGAGCGGCTTTTTTAATGACTCCGAAATTCGTTTTATACCTGTAATCTTTTCCCAATACTTCGAATGCAGTTGCACTGGTAATAATCTTTTGCGTAGATGCAGGCGCCAGGCCGGTCTGACTGTTTTTATCAAACACCGGGGTACCTGTTTTGGCATCTACTATGTATAAGGAAACCAGGGCATGCTTTAGTTGGGGATCATTCTCAAACTGCTGAAAAGCTTTTTGCAGTTGTGTGCTGATCGGTTGTCCAAAACTTAAATGGGAAAACAACAACCAGCTTACGTTAAAAAACATCCTTTTCACGTTTAAATACATTGGTCTGCTCATTGAAAGAGTTTAGGTTTGAAATATGGAAAATGAAGTTAAAGAACCGGTACCGAAGTATCAGTATATTTCTCCGGATGAATATTCAGACAGTCAACCTGCGTATTTCACTGGATGATATTTACTATTTAACAGGTTTGTAATTAACTCTGCCAGGCCATATTTGTTGTTGGAGTAATGCTCTTTACCTTTGCCCTCAAAATCATTTCTCTTGAACAACACAATCAATGCATCCATCATTACTATCGGCGACGAACTGCTGATCGGCCAAACCGTTGACACCAACAGTGCCTTCATCGGCCAGGAGTTGAACAAGATAGGCATCTGGGTCCGCCGCCGCGTCGCTGTAGGGGATGTATGGAACGATATATGGAAAGCATTAGATGAAGAAAGCCGAGAATCAAAGCTGATCATCATCACCGGTGGTCTTGGCCCCACTGCTGATGATATTACCAAGCCTTTGCTGGCTGAATATTTTGGCGGCAAACTGGTGGTGGATGAAAAAGTGCTGGCGCATGTGAAATACTTATTCGAGAAAGTATATCGCCGCCCCGGCCCTATCCTGGAAAGAAACCTGAAGCAGGCTGAAGTGCCGAATGTGGCCGCCGTACTGCACAATGCCTGGGGTTCAGCTCCCGGTATGCTGTTTAAAAAGAAAGACACTGTTTTTATTTCATTGCCCGGTGTGCCGCATGAAATGAAAGGATTGATGACGAATGAAGTGATCCCTTATCTTTTGAAGAATATGGGTGTGCAGGCTATTGTCCACCGCACAGCTTTCACATTTGGCCAGGGTGAATCCATGATAGCAGAAAAGCTGATTGATTTTGAAGCCCGGTTGCCGCTGCATATCAAGCTGGCCTACCTGCCCGGTTATGGGATGGTAAAGCTCCGGCTTACATCGAGAGGTGAGCATAAAGAAGCGGTAGAACAGGAGCTACTACCCTATTTTGAAGAATTAAAAGGGCTCGTAAAAGAATTCCTGGTAGCAGACGAAGACGAGCCATTGGAAGTAGTGGTGGGCAAACTATTGCTTGCCCGCAAACAGACCATGGCAACAGCAGAAAGTTGTACAGGCGGTTATATCGCCCACCTGATCACCGGCATTCCCGGCTCTTCTGATTATTACAAGGGCAGTATCGTGAGCTATGCAAACCAGGTGAAACAGGATCTGCTGGGCGTGCAGCAAAGAACGCTTACCCAACATGGTGCAGTAAGTGAGGAAACCGTAAAAGAAATGGTGCAGGGCGCATTGCAGCAATTGAAAGCCGATTATGCAGTGGCAACCTCCGGCATCATGGGTCCCGGCGGAGGCACCGAACAAAAACCCGTGGGCACTGTGTGGATCGCTGTAGGCAATAAAGATAAAGTGGCCACACTGAAACTGAACCTGCGGTTTGACCGTCAACGCAATATCACCACAGCGGCCCTGAACGCATTGAATTTCTTGCGGAAATTCATTTTGACTAACAGTTGATCGGCTGATAAGTTGCAAATCATTACCTTTGGCCGGTCATCATTGCTTGTCTGTTTATCTGCCCCTGCAAGGCTGGCGGATAAAGTTGAATACAAATAAAAAAACTATGGCTATAGTTGATCTGATAATGCCCAAACTCGGGGAAAGTATTATGGAAGCGACCATTCTGAAATGGCATAAGCAACCCGGGGAAAGCGTAAAAATGGACGAAACCGTACTGGAAATCGCCACCGATAAAGTGGATAGCGAGGTCCCCAGTACGGCTGAAGGCGTTATACAGGAAGTTTTATATAATGTGAACGATGTGGTGCCTATTGGCGCCGTTATCGCTAAAATAAAAACCGGTGCTGCCGAAACGGTTTCACATGCACCATCCACACCTGCTGTACCTGTAATTGAAGAAAGCGCCCCCGTTAAAGAACCTGTACACCATGCTGCTCCTTTGTCTGCCCCCGTGGCAATAAAATCAGGCAACGGTCATATCAATCGCTTTTATTCTCCGCTGGTATTAAATATTGCCGCCAATGAAGGCATCAGCATGACGGAACTTGAAAATATTCCAGGTTCAGGCAATGAAGGCCGCGTTACGAAAAAAGATATACTGGAATATGTAGGGAACAGGGGAAAAGCCACAAGCCGGGAATCAGGAGCCGGAAACCGGGAGTCTGTTTCAAACATGATCAGCGTTCCTGTACAGGTAAAAGCAACTGAACCCGTAACCTATAGCGGCAATGTAGAAATTATAGAAATGGACCGCATGCGCAAGCTGATCGCCGAGCATATGGTGCGCAGCAAACATACCAGCCCGCATGTTACCAGTTTCACTGAGGCCGATGTAACCAACCTCGTGATGTGGCGCGATAAAGTGAAAAAAGAATTTGAAAAAAGAGAAGGTACCAAGATCACGTTCACCCCTCTCTTCGTGGAAGCCATTGTAAAATGTATTAAAAAATTTCCGCTGATCAACAGTTCGCTCGATGGCGAAAAGATCATCGTGAAAAAAGATATTCATATTGGTATGGCCACTGCCCTGCCAAGCGGTAACCTGATCGTTCCTGTTATTAAAAACGCTGATCAGTTGAACCTCGTAGGTCTTACCAAACAGGTAAACGCCCTGGCTGATAATGCCCGCAACGGAAAGCTGAAAGCAGATGATACGCAGGGCGGCACTTTCACGCTTACCAATGTCGGCACTTTCGGCAGCCTCATGGGCACCCCCATCATCAACCAGCCTCAAGTAGCTATTCTCGCTGTAGGTGCCATCAAAAAAAGACCCGTGGTAGTGGAAACCCCACATGGAGACAGCATCGCTATCCGCCACATGATGTATCTCTCCATGAGCTATGACCACCGCATTGTCGATGGCAGCCTCGGCGCCACTTTCCTGACAGCCGTAGCAAAAGAATTGGAAAACTTCAACCCCGAAAGAGAAATTTAATTAAGGTCTCTGCCAGCCGCAGACACCTGCTCTGATTTCCGGGCCTGTTTAGTAGACTTGCTAAACAGGCCCGGCACATTGTGCCCCATCCCTCAACTTCATTCAATTCCTGCCATGATCCATTTCCAAAACTCCCGGCTCCTGACTCCCGGCTAACGACTATCTTTGCCCCCTTAAAACTGCTATACCTCCTCATGCGTACATGTTTTCTTGTGGCCATGTTATTGGCTTCCGTTTTTGCATATTCCCAACGTTCACATTTAGGTTCCTGGAATGTTATCACTACCAGGGTAACATTATCGGAAAAATGGGGCCTCTATAATGAACTGCAACTCCGTTCCCAATCTTTTTATCAGGACCATTATTATCATGAGGTAAAAGGCGGGGTTTCCTATGCGATCAACAAGAACTTTGTTGTGCTGCTGGGTATCGGTGACTATCAAACCTACAGCGACGGTGGCAATTTTGTAAAGCCTCTCACCGCACATGAAACCCGCTTATGGCAGCAATTGACCATGAATCATTACCTCGAAAGAGTCAAGCTTGAACACCGGTACCGCATCGAGCAACGCTGGTTCAATACCGGCTATCGCAACCGCTTCCGCTACCGGCTGAATGCCGCTGTGCCTATCAACAATAAAAAGATGGGGCCAAAAACTTTTTATCTCGCTTCTTTCAATGAAATATTCCTGACCAGTAAAGCTCCTTACTTTGAGCGTAACCGTTTCTTTGCCGGCCCGGGTTATCAAATCTCTAAACACTTCACAGTGCAGCCGGGTTATGTTTACCAGTTTGATTACAAGAATAATGCAGGACAGGGAAAACATTTCTTCCAGTTGACGCTTACAATCGATATCAATGCGGAGAAAAGCGCTGCTGAAAGAATTCCGGGCAACCTCGATTAAATTACCCCACAATTAATTTGCCTGGTTGAGTACCCTTAGTTAATCGGGTCTGATCTTCTATTTTTCTTTGTGGTCTTTGTGTTTTCGTGGGAGTTGATTCCCACAGAGACACAAAGGCCACAAAGATTTAATAAATCTTACCAAAGAGCAGGAACAATACCAATCCGGTATTTTAACACATCCAACGCAACCCCACTTTTATTTACAAAGTCTTTTTTGTAAATTAGGTTTTATAGTAAAATGTCCTATTATGAAAAAACTATCCGAGACCTGGTTTGCCGAAGGCTTTATTGACTTTGAGCTGAAAAAATATACCCTGCTTGCTTATCTGCAGGAAGTGAATAAATACTTTGATCAGAATAAGCTTTATCCTCAGTTAGCGGATGTTGTATTCCATTACAATAACCTGGTAGCTTTCCGGGAAAACAAAAGATATCTCCAGGAATATTTCCCTAAAAAACTTACCGGTATCCAGTTGGAGAAGCTTCAATTGCTGTATGAAGAAATGATAGAAGACAGCGAACTGATGCAGGAGCTGGAAGAGATCATCCAGTATGCCGCTGACAATCTCCGATCAACTTTGCAAACCGGTGCTGATATCTATGAATTTGTAGAAGAAAAGATCAATATCATGCCTGTGGGGTTGATACCGCTTGACACACAGGAAGGTTATTTCTTTCTCAGCACCAATGATACCAAAAGCACACTGGTGTATCAATACCGCCTTTCGATCTTTGAAAAGCACGATGAGAAATTCAGGAGCATCAAGACCTCCTTTATCGATGAGAGGCAAAGAGGCATTGCATTTACCTACGAACATATAAAAGCAGAACTTATCAGACACCGCAGGGAACTTCCTAATCCTGCCGTTTACTGCATTGAGTCCGGCCTTAGTTTCCCTATCGATGAAACCTTATTGCCGATCGCCAAACGCAGCCTCGTAAAATTTATCACCACGCAGGCTGCAGCCTAGTTCAGCTATATTTAAATAAATAGGGTTGAAGAAATTCTTCAACCCTATTTTAGGACGATACATTGTTCAATACTTACTTAACGATCTCAAGACCCCAGTCTTTTCCTTTCTTCACAGCCGGTACGCCTTCCACGATCCATTTAGCGGGCTTGTCTCCTTTCAGCAGCCAATCGAAATATTGCTGCTCCCTGATCTGGATGTCTTTCCTGTTCTTTCTTTGCACCAGGTTATGCGCTTCACCGTTGTAGTTGAGCATCCACACTTGTTTGCCCAGGCGGCGCATGCCTGTAAACAGTTCGATGCCCTGGTACCAGGGTACAGCACCATCTGCATCATTGGCCATGATCACCAACGGCGTTTTTACTTTTGGCAAATGGAAAAGCGGTGAGCTTTCCAGGTACAGTTCAGGTTTTTCCCAAAGTGTGGCACCAATACGGCTTTGTGTTCTTTCATACTGGAACTGGCGGTTAGCACCACTCTCCCAGCGAATACCACCATAAGCACTGGTCATATTTGCTACAGGAGCACCAGCCCAGGCTGCTTTGAAGATATCGGTCATGGTTACCAGTTGTGCTACCTGGATGCCTCCCCAGCTTTGTCCCTGTATGCCCATGTTCTTGCTGTCGACCCATTTGTATTTGGACAGGTCTTTTGCTGCACTTACAATATAATCATAAGCACTTTTAGCAGGATGGCCGATCGTGTAGCTGATATCCGGGGCGAATACAAGATAGCCACGGCTTACAAAGAAAGAGATGTTCAAACGGCTGGGTGTGGGCGAAGGCGCCTGGTATCCGTATAATCCATCTGATAGCTTTTCGTAGAAATAAAAGATCAGCGGATATTTTTTGGTTGAATCAAAATTCTCCGGTTTATACAGAATTCCCTCAGACGGTTTACCGGTAAAAGTTTTCCATTTATACAGCTCAGCCGTACCCCAATTATATGTTGCCTGTTGAGGATTGATATAAGACAGGCGCATGGAAGAACCACCAACAGCTCCGGTATAAAGGTCAGGAGAACGCACATAGGTCTCTTTACTGTACAGGTAAGTTGGGGCATTCTTGGCTCTCATTATCTGACCGATCACCACGCCTGAGTCTGCGCTGACAGCCGCCAGTTTATATTTTCCTCCTTCCGGTTGATACTCCCATATGCCGGCCTTCTTAGTTACATCATTGAAAGTTCTGAAAAGGATAGGCTGACCTGGTTCAATAGCCCTTTCTTCCCGGTCAACCTGCTGATAGCGGTAACTGGTTTTAGCAGTGCGTCCACTAACGAACAAAGAAGGTGCATAAGCACTGCGGGGACTTACTTTCCAGACGCCGTAACGGTCATAGACATATACAGCATCTTCATCTTTTTGCCAGCGCATGATACCATACGGAGATGGGTCCGTTGGCGAATCATTGTCCTCATCATACAGCGCTGTTTTTATACGGGAAGTGATATTGCGGATTGAATCTCCATCGAAGGAAAAATAATTCCTTGATTTATAATCATACCATACGATATACTTTCCTGTTGGTGACATATAGCTGGGAGTGGCATTTCCATTAAGGTCTTTCTTTACCAGTTTTGTTGCCCCTGTTTTCGGGTCAATAGTATAAATGTCTTTGATGGTATTACCTGCCCACTGGCTTTCTATCCGGCGGCCAATATCTGTAACACCTACAAAAACATCTCCATCTCCCTGACCGGATTGATACACCATAGGAATTTCTTCCGTCGCCAGTTGTGTCATTTTTTTATTCTCCACATCATACACCGCCAGGTAATTCTGCTGAAGGTCGCGCTGCAGGCGGCTCAATTGTACTGTTTGCAGGTAATCATCTTTATAATGCCATACATCCACTTTCACGAGGTCAATATCCACAAGCGTAGTATCCTTTGGTGCCTGAATTGGTGCAGTGCCGAAAAACAGGCGCTTACCACTTTTGCTGAACGTTACAGCACCGTATTCGCTTACAGTTGATCCGCTTTTTATACCGGCTGCGTTTTTATCAACCAGCATTACGGCAGTGTCCATACCTTCTTTGAAATACCAGAGCTTGTAGAACTTCTGCAATTCTTTTGGTTTGGCATCCCTTTCTGCAAGGAAAGCTACCTGTGTTCCATCTTCAGACAGGGCGAAGTTTTTGAATTCGTTGCCACCTGTGCTGATGGTGTCCAGTTTACCTTTTGCAAGATCATACAGCAGCACATGCGCTTTGCTTAATGAATCTTTAGGATTGCGGGCCTGCTCCATCAGCAGCTTTCCGCCTTTATCGTTGAAGCGGTATTCCAGGATGTGTTTGAAGATCTTCTGGTCACTGGCGCCCAGTTTGCGCAATACCAGGTCCGTTCCGGCATCGGCATTGGAAGGTGTGGCTTCATCCCCTTCTGCGTCGAAAGCAGTAGCTGCCCATTCTTCCATGTCGCCATCTCTATTTTTCTTCTTTTTAGGCTGAGGCATTTCAGCGATCACATTTTTCAATGAATCGATCACATGATTCAGGCTGTCTGCTATCTTCTTTTCGTTATTAGTGGGGCGTCCGCCTCTTGCCGGAGGAGGCTCGATGGCTTTCTCCAGGTGATATGCTACCCAACCACTGCCCTCATCCGGGGTGTTGAAATTCTTTACACGCGCTACTTTCCAGACATCGTCTTTACCCAATTCTACAATACCCAATGAATCCTTCGGGCTTTCATCCGGCTTTTTCTTTTTTATACGGGCTTCCCTTGCATCTTTATAGAAGGGGCTTATCTTAAAGATCACATAGCGGCTGTCTTCCGTAATCACCGCACCTCCGCCACGCTCAATGGTTTTTTTATAAGAGGCATCAGCCGACTGGATCACCAGTTGGTTATCGCCTTCCTGTACGTTCACATTATACACGACCCATTTGCCATCATTACTGATCATGCGTTGGCCAATGCTTTGCCAACTGTCATAAACCGTATGGTCCAGTGGCTTTTTTTGAGCCAGCACAGAATGAATGGCAAAAAAACAAAGGAGGAAAAAACTCGTTTTGGTCATCAGCAGAAAGTTTAGGTTTTAAAAATACTATTCCCGGATAAATTTCCGGGTTAGGAAAAGATTAGGAACCTTATTCTTGCTTAGTTCGCGTCACTCTTGATTCCAGCCTTATAAGCAGTACCAGGTGCACGACCAGCACGGCTATTATGACGCCAAAACCGAGGTAAAACCAGCGACTGAGGTATTGATTTTCATTATAAACCAGGAAGGCCAGGATAATGCCATACACAGGTTCCAGGTTGAAGGTAAGGTTCACCGTAAATGCCGACAAACGCTTCAATGCATTGGAGGAGAGACGGAAGGCCAGCACCGAGCAAAACCATGACAACACCAGCAGCCAGAGCAGGTCTTCCCAACCCGGCAAAAACCGGCTGACGGGAAACTGCTGCAAATAAAAAGGCAGGATCACCGATAAAGTAATAAACCCTCCGGTTATCTGCCAGGTCAATACGGTTTCCACATTGATCCTTTGCAGAAACTGCCGGTTGAAAATGGGGAACAAACAGCCGAGCAAAGAAGAAATGATACCGAGTATAATGCCTGTTTTGTATTGTGTATCAAAATGGAAAATGATATAGATCCCGCCAATGGTAATAACCCCCAGCAACAGTTCCATCCAGTTCATCTTTTTCCGGATCACCAACGGTTCCAGCAATGCAGTGAAGAACCCTATGGCAGAAAAACAAACCAGTGCTACAGATACGTTGGAGTATTTAATGGAGCCATAAAACGTTACCCAATGAAGCGCTGCGATAAACCCTACCCCACCGATCTTTAATATGTCTGCCATAGGGATCTTTTGCAATCTTTTTGCGGCAGCATATATCACCCACATGGTAAGCGAAGTGAACAAAAGGCGATACCAAACGATCATGCCTTCATTCATACTTATTAAACGGCCAAGTATGCCGGTAAAACCAGCAAGGAATACAGCAATATGAAGCTGAAGGAATGCTTTTTTCATGAAGAGCGGGGGTGATTGCAGGCCAAAATAATCATTTTCCTTCTGCAATCATCTCATTCTTCCGGAGGGGTGAAATACCGACTGCCTGGGTATTTTGCACCCTTTTCCTGTAGTTGGTAAACAGGCTGTGCCAGCGGAGTTTGAGCACGCCCAGTATGCCTTCTTTTACGATGCCTTTGTTCATTTTAGATACACCATAGGTCCTGTCCTGGAAAATGATAGGCACTTCTTTTATCTTGAAACCAAGCTTCCAGGTGGCAAATTTCATTTCTATCTGGAAAGCATAACCGGTAAAACGGATCTCTTCGAGATTGATGGTCTCCAGCACCTTTTTGCGGTAGCAAACAAAACCTGCTGTAGGATCCTTCACCGGCATCCAGGTGATCATTCTTGTATACACCGATGCGCCTTTGGAGAGAGCAATCCGGTCGGCCGGCCAGTTTACCACACCACCGCCCTGCACATATCTTGAACCTATGGCCAGATCGGCGCCTTCATATTTGCAGGCCTGGTATAAGCGGGAAAGATCATTGGGATTATGGGAAAAATCGGCATCCATCTCAAAGATGAATTCATAATCATGGGCAATGGCCCATTTAAAGCCAAAAATATAAGCTGTACCCAGCCCTAGTTTGCCTTTTCTTTCGGTAATGAATAATTGACCGGGAAACTTGGGTTGAAGGTCCTTAACCAGTTGAGCGGTGCCATCAGGAGAGCCGTCATCAATAACCAGGACATGAAAGTTTTCCCGGAGATTGAAAATGGCGTGAAGAATATTGCTGATATTCTCGCGCTCGTTATAAGTCGGTATAATTACAAGTTTTTCCACTATAATCAAATGCCTGAAATAACGAATTTACGAAAATCAGCAAAGACGGTCTGTTAAAAATTGTACACAACGAGTTAACTTTCTTATGCCTTTTTCAACATGGTCCGGGTGTAGATCTCCGTCAGTTTTTGCTTGGTGTGCTGGGGAAAATCGCCCTTCATCATCCAGTCGTAATACTGCGGCTCTGCTTTCAGCACATCTGCCACTGCCCGGCCCTTGAATTTGCCGAAATTGAAGACTTCTACCCCGTTTTCCATTACAAAACGGCGGGCAAAATCCACAATCACTTCTTCACCAATAGTTTTTAAAATGGAATCCACTGTATGGCCCAATACGGGGTAGCGTTCTATCTGTGCTTCCAGCACTTCATGGGTAGCTGAGGCATCGGCTTCGGCGCTATGGGCTCCCTCCAGGTTTTTGCTGCAATAGAATTTATAGGCGGCGCTGAGGGTACGCTGCTCCATCTGGTGGAATATCTTCTGAACATCTACCAGCCTTCTTCCTTTTATATCAAACTCCACCTGCACCCTTAAAAACTCTTCCACCAGCAGGGGGATATCAAACCGGTTGCTGTTGTAGCCGGCAATATCGCAGCCATCGAGCACCTGTTTCAGCTCATGGGCCACCTGCTTGAAGGTTGGCGCATCTTTCACCATTTCATCGGTAATGCCATGAACATCAGAAGAGTTTTTTGAGATCGGCATTTCGGGGTTGATGAGTTTTCTTTTCACGCTCCTGGAGCCATCCGGGAGGATCTTAACAATCGCGATCTCAACGATACGGTCTATGCCCAGGTTGGTTCCTGTAGTTTCAAGGTCGATAAACGCAAGCGGTTTGGTCAGCTTCAACATCAGTTCTAATAGTTTCTCTTTAAAAATCTGGCGGTAAAGGTAGGGCTTTGTTGCTCTTTGCAAAATCAAATTTGACCGGGAAGGTTTTAACAGACCCGTAGGGGGCAGCGCTATGAAAAACGAAAACCGGGTGTTATATTTGCATAATAAATAACGTTTAAGCGCGTTATGTACACGTTAAATACCCGAAAATGAAAATCAAAACCTTTTTTGCAGCTTTTCTCCTGATAGTACTGGCCATCGCAGCTACATCCTGTTATTCCTCCCGCAAAAATGGCTGCCCTGCAACCTGGAGTTCCAACTCCCGTTTCAAAGGATAAACAAATCAGGAGCTACAGCCCTTTAATATTGATGTAATTCACTAAAGCGGCCGTATTCTTCAGCTTTAATTTCTTGAGGATATTATAGCGGTGAACCTCCACCGTCTTTAAAGAGATATCCAGCTCAAGCGCGATCTGCTTGGAAGACATGCCTTCCTTGATCAGCTTAATGATATCTATTTCACGGCGTGAAAGATTATTCATATCGCCCTGTGCTGCTGTTTCATCCAGCTCCTGCTGGGCAAGAATATTTTTTACTTCTTCGCAGATATATTTCTTTCCTTCACTTACTTCAATGATAGCCGCGATCATTTCTTCTTTGGAAGAATTCTTGGTCACATATCCCATTGCTCCCAACTGCTGCATTCTTTTTGCATAAGCTGGCATGGTGTGCATAGAGACTGCTATCACCCTTGATTCAGGAGATATTTTCTGAATTTGCTTGGTGGCATCAAAACCGTTCACAGGGCTCATGTTCACATCCATCAGAATGATCTGCGGTTTCTTCTGACCAGCAATGAGTATAGCTTCCTCACCTGAACTCGTTTCCCCGATAACAGTAAAACGCGGGTCACTGTTCAGAATAAACGACCAGGAGTCCCTGATCAGCTTGTGGTCATCCACTAATAGTATGGTCACTTTTTCCATGTAGGGATATGGGCTTGTAAAATTTTTTGGGATAAGGCTTTCTCTCAAAAACTCAATAAGTTACATAAAAAAAATCAATTTGACGTATTTGAAAAAAAACAATTCTTATAATCATTGATAAATGTCCTCTGAAAACAAGGTTCCATCCTGGTATTTTGAAGTAAGGCGGCCGGTTATCAGCGTGAAAACGCATAATTAATTCCGCCAGTCAGCCAACGTCCAGGCATTTGCGCTCCCAATAAATCACTATACCTGGTATCAGCAATATTGTCAACCCGCACAAATATATTCAATTTCCGTTGCCACGTGTAAAATGCGGCCCTTGCATTGAAAACAAAATAATTTTTATCAAGCATTGCGTGAATAGCTGGCGCTTCCTGCGCAGCTCTGTCTTTATAAATTCCATTCACACTTATTAAAAACCTGCTGAATGCATACTCAACAAAGAAATTGGCCATGAACCGCGCGTGTGAAGAAACATAAAATGACGGTGTGATCTCACTGCTCGTGCTTTTCAGCCAAACCAATCCTGCTCCTGCATATACATTATTATCACCCTGAAGTTTTTGCTGGTACTGAATATCCAGTTCAGCACCGCTGGTATTTACTTTTGCAATATTTTTTGCCAGTGCATACGTTCCTCCTGGTACCAGATTATCTTTTCTTGGCATATCTGCATAAGAAGTGGTCACATAATCGATCAGCTTGCGGTGAAAACGCTGAAAGAAAGTGCCACCGATCTTTAATGCCTTGCCTGCAAAATAATCGGCTCCTGCTTCATAGCTGAAAGAACGCTCTGCTTCCAGGTCAGGATTGCCGATACGCCCGCTCGCCACAGATGGCTTATTATAATTATTGTATCGTTCTGTAAAATCCGCATCCCGGATCGTTTTACCCGCACTGCCGCGGAAACGGACGGATTTTAATTTATATGCCATGCTAACTTGTGGCACCAACTCAGCACCTGAACGTTCATTCCAGTCGAGACGGAGCGCCGGATTAATGGTAAACCCTTGCATGAAAGAATGATTCAGTAAAAAGAAAACCCCTCCCTGCGGCACATCGTGATTACCTCTGTCGTTGGAACGTATTTCTTTATTGATGAACTGCATGCCGCTTACCAGTGAAGTTTGCTGCCCCAGTTTCCACTCATCGGTCACCGTGGCTTGCAGCATGCGGCTGGTACTGGCATTCGCAATCGATACCTTATTATATGCATAATCATCTTTCACGTCTTTGTAACCGGCGTCAATATTTACACGGTGATTAATACCGGTATAGGAAAGACGAAGTTGCGTCCATACAGTACGCACTTCTTCGCTGGCAGTATCGCTCAGGAAAGTGGTATAAAAATTCTGGGCAGCAAAATCCCTGTTGTCATAAGCGCCGCGTACAGACAATTGCCAACGCTCACCCAGAAACTGGCTGAATGATAAAGAAGCGGTATTGGCATGTACATATCCCCTGGTGCCTCTTTGCAATTGTCCATCTGTATTATTGCTCAGCCAGCCTCCGCTTACAGCAGTGTTGCCGGCCTGGTAAAAGCCGCCGATATTGGCCGTCGCCAGATCATATTCACCACCGGATACCTGGCCTTGCAGTTGCAGTTTCTGCTGATTGCGTTTTGCCGCAAAAGTCTTGGTGATCACATGCACCACACCACCCACAGCTTCCGAGCCATAAATAGCAGAGGAAGCACCTTTAAGCACTTCGATCCTGTCTATCTCTGCAGGAACAATCGGAATATAACTGCTGAAGTGACCGGTATTCGGATCATTGATACGCACGCCATCCAGCAATATCAATACCTGCTGGAAAGTGCCGCCTCTCAATACGATATCGCTCTGTGAACCCATTGGCCCGCGCATTTGCATTTCGATGCCGGGCAAATAGCGCAGCAGTTCATCAACAGAATGAACAGGAAGGTTTGCAAATGAATTTCCTTTGAAGGTTATGATGTTGCGGCCGGTTTGCGAAACAGGTTTGGGTTGAACAGAAGCAGTGACTGTAACAGGATCGAGCAGTAACTCAGTGTCCTGGGCTCCCGCATATGCAGCGATAGCCAGTGCACAAACAGTTGTTATGGTTTTCATCCGGCAAAAATATTGGGAAAAAAAACATAAACGATCAAAAAAGTTTTGGGAAAACGACTGATTGACGAATACAGGAGATCAATTATTGAAAATTATTTATGTCTAGCCTGAAGCACCTGCTTCACATCTTCCAGCGAAAAACCTTTTGCCCGCAGCAACACCATATAATGAAACAGAAGATCAGCCGCTTCATCCAGGAAACGTTTATCGTCATTGTCTTTTGCTTCGATCACCAGCTCCACCGCTTCTTCACCTACTTTTTGCGCTACCGCATTAATGCCTTTCCCGAACAAGCCGGAAGTATAGGATTTGCCGGAGCGGTCTTCATAGCGGTTGCGGATCGTTTCACTCAGCACCTGCAGGAAGTCCTGCCGGTTCTCTTCATTGAAACAGGTATCAGCCCCCGTGTGGCATACAGGCCCCAGCGGTTTTGCTTTGATCAGCAGAGTATCATCATCACAATCTGCAGCAATGCTTTCCAGCAAAAGAAAATTCCCGCTCTCCTCTCCTTTTGTCCATAACCGCTGCTTACTGCGGCTATAGAAAGTCACTTTTTTTAACTGCCGGGTTTTTTCCAGTGCTTCTTCATTCATAAATCCCAGCATCAGCACTTTGGCCGTGGCGCTGTCCTGCACTATCACAGGAACAAGCCCATCACTGTATTTGGAGAAATTGATCTGCATCATATTTTATTTTCTTACAGGAATATTTTTATCAGCTAAAAATTTTTTAAGTTCAGGTATACCTATCTCTTTAAAGTGGAACACACTTGCAGCCAGGGCTGCATCAGCAGCAGCTTCGTTGAATACATCTGCAAAATGCTGCATGGTACCGCCGCCGCCGCTTGCAATTACAGGAACAGGCAGTTGAGTAGCCAGTTGGCGGGTGATGGATAAAGCAAATCCCGATTTTGTTCCATCATGGTTCATGGATGTCAATAATATTTCACCAGCGCCGGCATCCACCGCCTGCTTTGCCCAATCGATGCACTTAAGGTCCGTTTTGGTCCTTCCTCCGGTAAGATAAACATACCATTCACCATCTCCTTCCTGGCGGGTATCAATTGCCAGCACCACGCACTGACTGCCGAATTCTTTTGCGAGCTCGCCAACGAGGGCAGGATTTTTAACCGCTGCCGTATTCACAGATATTTTATCCGCCCCATTCTGCAGCAGCAAATACACATCATCGACACTGCTGATACCACCGCCCACAGTAAAAGGTATATTCACCTGGCGCGCCACTTTGCTGACCAGTTCTGAAAGCGTTTTTCTTCTTTCATGCGTAGCTGTAATGTCAAGAAAAACCAATTCATCAGCTCCCTGGCTGGCATACAAGGCAGCCAGTTCTACCGGATCACCGGCATCTCTCAACTGAACGAAATTCGTTCCCTTTACAGTCCGCCCGTCTTTTATATCCAGGCAGGGTATAATGCGCTTAGTTAACATCTTCTGCAAATTGTTTAAGCTCTTCAAGACTGATCCTGTTCTCATAGATCGCTTTCCCAACGATCGCTCCGCGGCAACCGATCTCTTTTAACCGGTACAGATCATCCAGGGATGATACACCGCCGCTGGCAATAAACCAAAGTGAAGGGAAACGCTCCAGTATCTCCTTATATAATACTGTAGATGGGCCTTCCAGCTTTCCATCCTTGCTTACATCGGTACAAAACAATTGCTGTATCCCTTTCCGGCTATATTGCCCGATAAAATCGAATACACTGATTGCCGTTGTTTCCATCCATCCATGAATGGCAATCTTTTTTTCTTTTACATCAGCACCAAGCATAAATTTTTCTGCGCCGAAATGAAGCAGCCATTTTTCCAGTTCCGCTTCATTCTTTACAGCGATGCTGCCAACTGTTGCCCAACGGGCGCCCGAATCAAATACCAGTTGCACATCTTCCTGGCTGTTGATGCCACCGCCGAAATCAATTTCAAGGGATGTGTTGGCCGCGATCGCTTCCAGCACTTTCCAGTTCTTTACGGCTTTTTGCCGGGCTCCATCCAGGTCAACCAGGTGAAGGCGGCGCAGGCCGGCTGCTTCAAATTGTTTGGCAACTTCCAGCGGCTGTTCATGATAAGTTGTTTGCTGACTATAATCGCCCTGCGTCAGCCGCACGCATTTTCCATCTATAATATCTATGGCCGGAATGATCTGCATAACTCAGTTAAATCGTTTTTCCATTTTGATGAATTCAATATCTTTCTTCCACCAGCTTTCCCCGGTAGTGTACATCCCGAAGCGTTCATAAAAGCCGCGGGCAGATGCCCGCGCATTGCACCAGATCAGTTGCTTTCCTTCTTTTTCCGCCTGCTGTATCACATAATCCAACAATTGCGCCCCGTACCCTTTGCCCTGCTGGTTGGCCAGGGTGGCAAATTTGCGGAACTGGGTAGCATTCTCCTGCTCAAATAAAGACACCACAGAGACCAGCTTATCGTTAATATATAATCCAAGATGCCTGCCTTTATTATCTTCCGGCAATTGCACATAGCTGATCTCTTCCTCCGGATACATTACCTGCTGGCGGATCTTCAAAATAGTGTCAATATCAACTGTACGGATATCCATTGAGCTCGATTACAGGTTTAGAAAATTCTGCAATAACCGCTGCCCTGCTTCTGCACTTTTTTCAGGGTGGAATTGCACTCCATAAAAATTATCTTTTTGCAATGCACTGCTGAAATTGATCCCATATTCTGTAACAGCTACTGTTTCATCACAAAGCCCGGCATAATAGCTGTGTACAAAATAGAAATAAGGAGAACCGGTCAACCCCTCAAACAACTTTCCTTTAACGGATGCAGCCTGGTTCCAACCTATTTGCGGGGTTTTCAATCCCTGGTCAAACTTCCTTACCATGGTATCAAAAAGGCCAAGACAGGCAGTATCGCCTTCTTCGCTATGCCTGCACATCAGTTGCATGCCAAGGCATATACCTAAAACAGGTTGTTTAAGACTGCGCAATACTTCATCCAGGTTTCTTTCACGAAGGTATTTCATGGCAGAGCTGGCTTCACCTACTCCGGGAAAGATCACTTTGTCTGCTTTACGGATAAGTTCAGGATCATCCGTCACCATAGCCGGTGCGCCGATCCTTTCCATTGCAAAAAGCACGGATTGGATATTGCCTGCATTATATTTTACAATAGCTGTGCTCATAACACTCCCTTTGTACTCGGCAAATAATTACTGAACGGGTCTTTTTTGACCGCCATCCTGATGGCTTTAGCAAATGCCTTGAATATTGCTTCTATCTTATGATGTTCATTTTCGCCGTTGCAACTGATATTGAGATTGCATTTTGCTGCATCACTGAAAGATTTGAAAAAATGAAAGAACATCTCTGTCGGCATCTCTCCTATCTTTTCCCTTTTGAAAGCCGCATCCCATACGATCCAGTTGCGGCCACCAAAATCGATCAGCACTTTTGCATCAGCATCATCCATTGGCAGTGCAAAGCCATAGCGTTCCATGCCAGTCTTATCTGCGAGCGCTTTGGCAAACGCTTCACCTAAAGCAATGCCTGTGTCTTCGATGGTATGATGCTCATCAATCTGCAGGTCGCCTTTGCATTGAATGGAAAGATCAAGTTTTCCATGCCTGGCGATCTGCTCAAGCATATGATCAAAGAAGCCAATACCTGTATGAATAGCTGCTTTGCCTGATCCGTCTGCATTCAGTTCGATACTGATGCTGGTTTCATTGGTATTGCGCTCATGCCTTACTTTCCGCAAACCATTTTTCAGGAAAGAATAGATCTCGTCCCAGTCATCAGTTGCCAGCGCTATCACTTCCCTGTATTCTTCTTCCTGCACAGGCGTCAGCGGGAGATGAGGCGATCTGATCAGTATGCCTCTTACGCCGAGATTCTTTGCCAGTTGCATGTCCGACCAGCGGTCACCGACCATGAATGAATTGGCAAGGTCATATTTTTCCGGATCAAGGAAATGTGTAAGCAATCCGGTTCCCGGCTTGCGTGTGGGCTGGTTCTCATGCTCGAATGTTTTATCGATATGCACTTCATCAAACACAAATCCTTCACCGGCCAGCGTGCGGATCATAAGTTCCTGGTAAGGCCAGAACGTGTGTTCGGGAAAAATAGCTGTGCCCATGCCGTCCTGGTTAGTGATAAGCACTTTGTAATAGTCCAGCGAGGCAGCGATGCGGGAAAGGTTCGTAATCACGCCTTTCATAAAATGGATCTTGTCCAGCGAGTCGAGCTGGTAATCCGGTGGTTGCTCCTGCAGGATCACTCCGTCGCGATCCAGGAATAATACGCGTTTTGGCATTATAAAGTGTTTTAATTATTTCGCTTTGCTTGCAAGTTTCATATACCCGATCATGGCATCTACCAGTAAAGTATTTTCTGCTTCTGTTCCGATAGTGATGCGAAGGCATCCTTCACATAATTGCACATTGCTTCTGTCGCGCACTACAATACCTTGCTCCAGCAGGTACTCATACACTTCTTTTGCATTTCTCACTTTAGCCAGCAGGAAGTTTGCATCTGAAGGGTATACATGCTCGATCAATGGCATCCGGCGGAATACATTCGCCAGTTCATCCCGCATAGCCACGATCTCTTTGATCATATCATTTACCTGTCCTGTTTCTTCCAGCGCCTGCAAAGCCAGTTCCTGCGTAGCCTGGTTAATATTATATGGCGGCTTTATCTTATTCAGCCAGTCAATGATCTCCGGCGAAGCAAAAGCCATCCCCAATCTCAAAGCTGCGAGCCCCCAGGCTTTGCTGAACGTTTGCAACACCACCAGGTTGGGATATTCTTTCAATTCCATAAGCCAGGAACGCTGACGTGCGAAATTGATATAGGCTTCATCTATCACTACCAGCCCTTCAAAATTGTTCAGCAATAATGCGATGTCATCATATTGGATACTGTTACCCGTGGGGTTATTGGGAGAACAAACCCAGACGATCTTGGTATTTGCGTCTACGAGCGATTCTATTGTTTCCAGGTCTAATTGAAAGCCGGTGGTGAGACTAGCTTTTCTTATTTCCACATCGTTGATAGCCGCGCTTACTTCATACATCCCATAAGTAGGCGGACAAATGATCACATTGTCTTTACCCGGTTCACAAAAACAACGGTAGAGCAGGTCAATGCACTCATCGCTTCCATTGCCCAGGAAGACCTGGTTTGTATCCACGGATTTTATCCGGCTGACCGATTCTTTCAGTTTATGCTGATGCGGGTCAGGATAACGATTGTACCATTTAAACAAAGGCGAGCCCAGGCTGTTTTCATTGGCATCCAGGAACACTTTGGCTTCTCCGCTGAATTCATCCCTCGCAGATGAATAGGGTTTTACTTTTTTAATGTTCTCGCGAACAAGTTTCGAGATGATATCGCTCATAAATAATTTATTTCAATCTTATCTTAACAGCATTTGCGTGTGCTTCCAGTCCTTCTGCCATGGCCATTCTCACTACGGTATCACCAAGCCCCCGAAGCCCCTCTTTGGTCAGTTGCTGGTAAGTGATCTTTTTTACAAAACTATCCACGCTTACGCCGCTGTAAGCCCGTGCAAATCCGTTGGTAGGCAAAGTATGGTTGGTGCCGCTTGCATAGTCGCCTGCGCTTTCGGGTGAATAATGCCCCAGGAACACAGAGCCGGCATTGATGACTTTGGAAGCAATTTCTTCTTCCCCGGCACAGGCAATGATCAGGTGCTCGGCTGCATATTCATTTACCAGCGAAACGGCTTCTTCTATAGTGGTAGTGATGATAGCACGGCTATTAGCCAGCGCTTTCAAAGCAAACGCTTCACGCGGCAATTGCGCCACCTGTTTGTCTATTTCCTGCTGCACCAACCTTGCCACTTCAGCAGAAGTAGTTACCAGCAACACCTGGCTATCAGGTCCGTGTTCAGCTTGTGAAAGCAGATCGGCAGCTACAAAAGCGGGATCTGCCGTTTCATCGGCCAGCACGCAAACTTCACTGGGACCAGCCGGCATATCAATCGCTGTGCTGGCAGATTGCACCAATTGTTTTGCACCATTTACATACTGATTACCCGGTCCGAATATTTTGTACACTTTGGGAATACTTTCCGTTCCATAAGCCATTGCAGCAATGGCCTGCGCTCCACCCACTTTAAATATTTTAGTGATGCCGGCCAATTGTGCTGCAAATAATATGGCAGGATGAACAGTACCATCTTTTTGTGGAGGCGTACACAATACAATTTCTTTACAGCCGGCCAGCTTGGCAGGAATGCCCAGCATCAGCACCGTCGAAAATAAAGGAGCTGTTCCGCCCGGAACATACAACCCCACTCTTTCAATACCGCTTGATTTACGCCAGCATTTTACTCCCGGCATAATCTCAATTGGAGTTTCTTCCTTTAATTGAAAAGAATGAAAGGTTTCAATATTGCGTTTGGCTAATTGAATGGCTTCTTTCAATTCCTGGCCGATCAACTCCTTTGAAGCATTTATTTCTTTTTCACTTACCTGTAATTTTTTTATAGATACCCCATCAAATTCACGGGTGAATTTGCGCACGGCTTTATCTCCTCCTGCCTTTACTTTCAGCAGTACTTTACGGATAGCTTTTTCCAATTGCTCCGGTTCATATACAGGCCGCTGAAGCAACACTGGCCATTGATCAGGAGATGGGTGAAGAATTAATTGCATCTTATGTATGGTGTTGCTGATTTACAAAATCATTTTCTCGATCGGCACTACTAAAATTCCCTGAGCACCTGCTGCTTTCAGTTGTTCGATGATATTCCAAAAGTCATTCTCATCAATCACACTGTGTACGCTGCTCCATCCGGAAGCTGCCAGTGGCAGCACGGTCGGGCTTTTCATCCCAGGCAATAAAGCAATGATCTCCTGTAATTTTTCATTGGGAGCATTCAGCAGGATGTATTTATTGTTCCGCGCCTGTTTTACAGAACGGATGCGGAAAAGCAGGCGTTGAAGTATTTGCTGCTGCTCTGCATTGAGGCTTTTATTCCGGATCAATACGGCTTGTGAGTGGAGAATGGTTTCCGCTTCCTGCAGGCCATTGGTCAATAAAGTGGAGCCGCTGCTTACGAGATCGCAGATAGCTTCTGCCAGTCCGATCCCTGGTGCTATTTCTACACTGCCGCTGATCTCGTGAATTTCTGCAGCGATATTATGTTTGGTAAGATAATCCTGGAGGATCACCGGGTAACTGGTAGCGATCCTTTTGCCGGCCAAGGCCTGGCGGTCGTAAGGCTCATTCCGGCTCACAGCTATGGAAAGCCGGCATTTTCCAAAACCGAGCTGCTCCAGCACTTCGACTTCCTTTTTTTTCTCATAAACCACGTTCTCACCCACGATCCCTGCATCTGCAACGGCGTCTTCCACGTACTGGGGAATATCATCATCCCGCAGAAAATAGACATCTAAAGGGAAGTTGGAAGCAGAGGATTTAAGCTTATTGCCGCCATTGGAGATATCGATACCGCATTCTTTGAAAAGGCGGACAGAATCTTCATGGAGCCGGCCGGATTTCTGTATTGCAATCTTGATTTTCATATACTTATAAATAAAAAGGGCCTACCTGATCTGGTAAGCCCTTCAACGATTTAATTATGTTTCAGTCTACATAATACCATCACAGCTTACCGCTTGTGCAAGATGATGATGATGAATATGAAGAATTGTCTGCATGTTTAAATTGGTAGCGCAAAATTAGGAAGCTTTCGCGAACAGAAAAATTTATTTATTAATGGTAAACCATTAGAAAAAACCTGAAAATACCCTAACAAACTATTGGTTGTTTCAAAAATTCAATTTATTATTGTACTGGTTTTTCATAGGATATTGGATTTTAAAAACGGGGCTGGATTTTTATCCTGGCCCCTTTTTCATTAGAGAGTTTACCATTACACACCGATCGAAAGGCGATATACAGCTATTATTCTACTAGTAGCATTAAGCTGTTAATTAGCATGAACGCTTTCCCTCACTTTGTAATTACCCGCTACTGCACCAAAAGAACGTACAAGACGGTTCCAGGTATTAATCTGCGCAATCACTAATGTAAGATAGGCGATCTCTGCTTTTGAAAAATATTTCGCCAGTTCATCATGAATATGATCACTGCTTTCTTCTGCCCGCATATGGGTCAGTGTTTCCGCAAAAGCAAGTGCAGCCTGCTCCTTGGGTGTATAATACGATGTTTCCCGCCAGGCTGATACGGAATAGAGCCGCTGGGGAGTTTCGCCAAGATGGATCGCTTCCTTATAATGCATATCAATACAATAAGCACAACTGTTGATCTGTGACACCCTGAATTTTAAAAGCTTTGCCAGTTTCTGATCAAGCCCCGATGCAGCGATATAGGTTTCTATATTCGCCATTAACTGGTACATTCCTTCCGGCAGTTCTGAAAAAAGAATCCTTTCCATACTATTTTGTTTTTATGATTTATATATAGAAAACAAAGCAGCAAAAGAAAACGTGACAGATTCCCGCAATTATTTTTGAAGCTCCTTTAATTTATCAGGATTGCGGATAAGATAGAAGTTTTTTACCTGCCCATCCTGTATGGAAAATACCTGGCAGGTAACCAGCGTATTGCCCTGGTAATAGAACAATGCAGGCTCATGATTTATCTCCCCTCTTTCAATACGTGCCTGCCGGTAGCCTTTATTAAAGATACCCAACAGGAAGCTCAGCACCGGCTTCATGCCTGTAAGCGGCTTGGTCGCTGCTGTAACTTTTCCACCACCGTCAGACATAAGAACGATCTCATCATGGAATAACTGCTCCAATTGCTGCGTATTCCCCTGCAAAATGGCTGTAAGGAATTTATCTATATAATCTTTCCCCTCCACTGGCTTGTGTGTTCCGGTATCCGTTTTTTGTAGCTGTTCTTTAGCCCGGCTCAACAGCTTCCTGGAATTTTCCACGCTGATATCAAGTACCTCGGCTATCTCTTCATGATCATAATCGAATGCTTCCTTGAGGATAAAAACTGCCCGCTGCCTGACATTGAGTTTTTCCAGCAGCACCATCAGCGAATAAGACAATATTTCTTTTTGCAGGATGCCTGCATCTGCCCTTTCCGTTGCTACCGGCTCGGGCAACCAGGGGCCGGGATATTCCGCCACCAGCTTTTGTTGCTTTTTCTTGGCATTGATGGAAAGATTTATAACAGTCCGGATCAGGTAATTCCGTTTATCTTCGATCTTATCACTGTCGATTCCCATAAACTTAAGGAAAGCATCCTGCACAACATCTTTTGCATCTTCCAGTGAGCCTAAAATATTATAAGCATAGGTTGTTAATAAGGGCCTGAGTGAATCCATGAGGTTATGTATAAAGAACCACAAAGGTAATCAGCAAACAAATTGAGCGGAGCATTCACCATTCCCAAACCTTGTTTTCATTCAATGAGATCTCCACTTCTTCTCCTATCGCCAGTTCCGGTTGTATCATACGTGCGGTAAGATCAACACCATCCACCCTTATCCCTGCTTCATAATAACCACCCATAAAAGAAATGCTGATCACAATACCGGTAACAGTGTGTTCTTTTTTCTTCATAATCTTAATCTCTTCCGGGCGAAAGAATAATGATTTACCATTTTGTTTTATACCAGGTAATTTTTCAAAGACTGCAACAGATGAAGCTGGAATTAAATTATATGCTCCAAACAATCCCGCCACATATTCATTCAATGGCCGGCTGTATACAGTGGCAGGTGGCCCCTGCTGAATGATCTGCCCCTCGCGGATCACAATGATCTCATCTGCCCAGGAAAGCGTATCCAGCGGGTCGTGTGATGCAAGCATGCAGGTGGTACCCAGTTTGTCGCCGATATCTTTTATAACTGCTTTCAGTATGCGTTTGTGGATCAGGTCAAGATTGGAAAAAGGTTCGTCAAGCAACAGCAATTTGGGTGAACGTGTAAGCAATCTTGCCAAAGCAATACGTTGCTTTTCTCCGCCTGAAAGCTGGCTGGTACGCCGTTTCAGAAGATGGTCAATACGGCAGGTAGCATATAAGATGGCGGCTTCTCCGGGAGGAAGCTCATCTGCATAATTCAGCACTTCTTCCACCCACATGTTATTGGGCAATTCATATTGCTGTGAAAGGTAGGCAATGCCGGGGTGGCCTGGGATCAGTTTTTCTGCAGGCCCTTCTACCCTTATCCCTTCAAATCTTACTTCACCGCTTTCCGCCTGCGCCAGGCCGGCAATGATCTTTAATAAAGTGCTTTTACCCGAACCCGTTTCACCGGCAATGGCTATTTTCTGGTAGCGTTGTTGCACAAAATGGATTTCCCTTGCCGCCGGGTTACCATTCTCCTGCCTGCTGATATTTTTAACCTGAAGAAACTCCATAGGGCCGCTAAAGTACATTGAATAAATAAGAAGCCGGAGCAACAAAATGTATAATTATGGGAAAGATTCAGCCCGGTTGAGGCACCTGCTGATGGATCCGATTAAGCAACACAGAAATATTAAATGGCTTTTGTAAAAAATCATTCGCCTGGCAATCTTCTATGGAAGAAGGAGAAATATGGCCCGCAGAATAAAGCAGTACCGGCGTGCCGGAAAACTCTTCTGTCTTTTTTAGTTGCCTGCATAATTCCCTGCCGTCTGCATCATTCAGGTAAATATCCAACACTACAAGATCAGGCTTGTAATTGGACAGGGCTGTGAAAAAATCAGTGTGATCATTCAAACTGAGAACTTCCATGCCATGGGTCTGCAATATCAGGGACACCATTTCCAGCAGATCATTGTCATCATCCACAATAAGGACTTTTAGCATTCCGGTTTCTTTTAATACAATCTCTCATGCTTGCAGTTTTATGCAGCAAAATAATGGCCAAAAATGAGCAGAAGAAAAAGCATATCGTTATCCTTTTTGATTTATATTTAAGAAGTATACAGTGTTATTATAATCAGGTATCCATGACTATTGAAAATCTTGAAGAAAAGCAGGCTATGCTGGCTGCAATCGTCGAGAATTCAGAAGACGCGATCATCAGCAAAGACCTTAATGGGCGGATCACCAGTTGGAATAAAGCAGCTGAACGCATATTTGGGTATACAGAGAAAGAAATGCTGGGGCAATTAATCAACATTATCATTCCTGACGACCGGCAACATGAGGAAGACATGATCCTTGGTCTTCTCCGCCAGGGGAAACAGCTTGATCATTTTGAAACGATCCGCAAAACAAAAAGCGGGAAAGAATTGATTGTCTCCCTTACAGTTTCCCCAATAAAAAATGCAGGAGGCTCCGTCATTGGTGCATCCAAGATCGCACGGGACATTACACGCCAAAAACAAAATGAAGAGCGGCTGCAAATGATCTACTCCATTGGGAAAACCATTTCTGCACAGCTCGACGCTCCAAATATCCTGCAAAAAGTTACTGACGCCACCACCCGGTTGTGTGGAGCAGCTTTTGGAGCTTTTTTCTACAACAAAACAGATTCAAAAGGTGAAACACTCACCTTATACACCCTTTCCGGTGCGTCCAAGGAAGACTTTGCCGATTTCGGCATACCCAGGAATACAGCTGTTTTTAAAGCCACTTTTGATGGAGAATGCATCGTTCGCTCAGATGATATTACCAAAGACCCCAGGTATGGGAAAAACTATCCACACAAAGGGTTGCCTGAGGGACATCTGCCAGTGGTAAGCTATCTCGCCATACCGGTCATCTCTCAGAATGGAGTACCTATTGGCGGCCTTTTTTTCGGCCACCCCCGGCCCGGGATGTTTACCAGCGAACACGAAACACTGGTAGCAGCGATCGCTTCGCAAGCCGCTATTGCATTGGACAATGCAAAGCTGTATGAAGAGATCAACCTGATCAACAATAAAAAAGATCAGTTCATCGGGTTCGCCAGCCACGAACTTAAAACACCGCTTACCACTATTAAAGGTTACCTGCAACTGGCTGAATCGGCTGAAATACCCGCACAGGATATCATACCAAAGATCAGTAAGCAGCTGACCAGGCTGGAAAGTATTATTGCCGACCTGCTGGATATTTCAAAAATACAGGCCGGCAAACTGGACCTTTATTTCAGCAAAACAAGCCTGAAGGATATCCTGAAAGAAAGCATTGAGCTAATTGATTTCTCTGATCATACAATCCAGGTAGACAATCCTGCTGAAGACATCACTATTGTGGTTGATCACCAGAAAATAACACAGGTGCTGATAAACCTGCTGACCAATGCAGTCAAATATTCAATGCCAGGAACAACAATCTCCGTTACAGCCATGCTTCTTGGCGATCAGATCCAGATAAGTGTATCTGATCAGGGCATTGGCATTCCTCCGGAACATCGGCAAAAAATATTTGATCAGTTTTACAGGATTTCTTCTGCTGATAAGATCAAAGCAAAAGGAATGGGGCTTGGATTATATATCTCAAAAGAAATAATGGAAGCGCATTCCGGTAAAATACGGGTTGAAAGCGAGGAAGGAAAAGGATCGACATTTTATATCCAGTTCCCGGTTAACAGGGGAAAATTAAATAAGCGATGGCCCGGATCTCGTTAAGCGCTATTCGTTGGCCGATACGCAAACTGGCCATCATACTATTGCGACCACTCCGTCGGCGTCCTGTCCCAACGATGTGCTTTTAATTGTTTCAGCAGATCCGCCTGCAGACCTTTACCATCGCTGCTGGCCATATTAGCTTCCACATTCCTGATCTTTCTCATTCCGGGTATGGTAGTAGCTATATCCGGATTGCTGAGAATAAAACGAAGGGCCATTTCAGGCATCGACATACCGGCCGGGATCAAAGGTTTCAACGCATCTGCATGTTCAACACTTGAACGAAGGTTGTCAGGAACAAAATAACTGGCTCTCCAATCATTTCCCGGGAAAGTCGTTTCTTTAGTAAATGTGCCGGTCAATGTTCCTTCATCAAAGGGCACACGTGCGATCACACCGATATTCTTTTCACGGCAAAGAGGCATGAGATGGTCTTCAGGTGCCTGATCAAAAATGTTATAGATCACTTGTATACCATCGATCAGCCCGGTCCTGATCGTTTCAAGGCAATTATCGGGCTCCCAGCGGTTCACACTTAATCCCCAGGCTTTCACTTTTCCCTGCCCGGTCAATTGTGAGATGGCTTCTTTCCACTCATCTTCCTGCGCCCAGCTATCTTCCCATACATGGAATTGTTGCAGGTCAATGGAATCAACACCCAGGTTAACCAAACTCTTTTCAGTATACTCAATAATATAGTCGGCAGGAAATACATCCTTCAAGGCAGATCCACGGCGTGATGGCCATTTCCTGTTCTTCGGAGGAATTTTGGTAGCCACATATAATTTCTTTCCAGGATGCCTTTTAATAGTTTTATTCAGGATCTGTTCGCTCAATCCATCCCCATAAGCCCAGGCTGTATCAAAAAAATTACATCCCAGTTCAATGGAACGGTCCAACGCTTTATTCACTTCCTGTTCTTCAGAGCCAGTCCAGCCAGCCATTCCCCACATACCATAACCAATCTCACTGACATTCCAGCCTGTTCTGCCAAATTTCCGGTATTGCATACAATGATTTTTTTAAGTGGTAAAAATAAAGATATTTTTATCCTTATCTTGATCCCTCTATTTTAACAAAACAACATTATGAGAAGACTAATTCTTTCCCTGTCTTTCTCTGCCTGCTCAGTTGCACCTTTGTTTGCACAGCCAGCCAGAGAAGCCGCTCCGGCCATCAAGAACGATCAGCCGGTTTCACCTGGCCGTGTTCTTTTAATGGATTCTGCCATCACCACTAAACATGAAATAACTATCAGAGGCCAGCGCGTTCCTTACACCGCCATGGCAGGCACTCTTCCTGTATGGGGTGACGACGGTAAACCGATTGCCGGTGTTTTTTATACTTATTATGAACGGACCGATATCACCGACAGATCCTCCCGTCCGCTGGTAATCTCTTTTAATGGAGGCCCCGGCACTTCTTCTGTTTGGATGGAGATCGGGTACACCGGTCCACGGCTGCTCAATATTGATGATGAAGGTTACCCTGTGCAGCCTTTTGGCTTGCGCGATAATCCCAATTCCATCCTTGACGTGGCAGATATCGTATTTGTTGACCCTGTTAACACAGGTTATTCCAGGACTGCAAATAAGGATATTCCCACTTCAAAGTTCTTTGGTGTGAATGAAGACATCAGGTACCTGGCAGAATGGATCAATACTTTCGTTACACGCCGCGGCCGCTGGGCATCTCCCAAATTCCTGATCGGTGAAAGCTATGGAACTACCCGTGTGTCAGGTTTGGCGCTGGAATTGCAGAATGCACAGTGGATGTATCTCAACGGAGTGATCCTGGTATCACCAACAGACCTGGGCATTCAACGCAATGGGCCGGTAGATGCGGCTTTAAAGCTGCCTTATTTCGCAGCCACAGCCTGGTATCATAAAAAGCTGCCTGCAGACCTACAGCAAAAAGATCTTACTGATATGCTTCCTGAAGTGGAGCAGTTCACTATTAATGAACTGCTGCCCGCTCTTTCCCGCGGCGGTTCACTGGATGGGGCGCAAAGAAAAGCCATTGCGCAAAAAATAGCCCGCTACAGCGGATTGAAAGAAGAAACAGTACTGGAAAACAACCTGGATGTTTCATTCAACCTGTTCTGGAAAGACCTGCTGCGTGATCAGGGCTATACTGTTGGAAGATTGGATTCCCGCTACAGAGGGATCGATCGCCAAACAGGTGGTGAAAGGCCAGATTATAACGCCGAATTGACATCGTGGCTGCAATCTTTCACGCCAGCCATCCAGATCTATCTGCGTGATGAACTGAAATACAAAACCGATCTGAAGTATTATATGTTCGGGCCTGTCCGCCCCTGGAACAACAACGGTGATCAAACCGGGGAAAACCTTCGCCAGGCAATGGCGCAGAACCCCTTCCTTCATCTGCTGGTTCAATCCGGTTATTACGACGGTGCCTGTGATTATTTCAATGCGAAATATAATATGTGGCAACTTGACCCAAGCGGCCGGTTGAAAGACAGGATGAAATGGGAAGGTTACCGCAGCGGTCACATGATGTACCTGAGAAAGGATGATCTGACCAAAGCAACGGATAATCTGCGGAAATTTATACTGGAATCAATACCAGCAAAAGGGCAACCGGCAAAGTATTGATAACCGGATCATAATTTCGGGAATGGGATCATTGGATATCAGGATTTATCTCTTATCCAATGATCCTTTTCTTTTTAATAACTTCATTCATTATTCCAGTGCCTTACAGCAATTAATACTACCGGATATGGGGGAAAAAAGCAAATACGCAGAAACGGTGGAACATGCCGTACTCAGGGAGCGGAGTACCGGCATCTTCATCCGCTGATCAAACTTTATTTACCCGCTGATTATAGTTTATTTTGCCGGCCGGTTCCAAAGTGGTTTTGCCTTCAATACTTTTTTATACATAGGGCAATCTTCGGTGTGTGCTCCTCTCAGGTATCCCGTACTCATCAAAAACTCGTTCACGATCTCCCCGCCCGTGAACCGGAAAGTTTTCTTAAACAGTTTCACCCATTCTTCTTTTGTTTTAGGATGGTTTGCTTCCAGCCATTTTTCAAAAGAGCCATATTCCTTTTGCAGATTGATAATGGCCTTAGCATTTTCTATTGCTGCATTGATCTTTAAACGGTTCCGGATAATGCCTGCATCGGCCAGCAACCGGTTCCTGTCTTTTTCTGTGTAAGCTGCCACTTTTTTGATATTGAAATTGTGATAGGCTTTGCGGAACCCTGTTTCTTTTTTAAGAATGGTTTCCCAACTTAATCCTGCCTGGTTGATTTCCATGATCAGGCGGCCGAACAATTCATTATCGTCACGGATAGGAAATCCGTAATGATCATCATGGTAAGGTTTATGTATCGCCTTTTTATCTTCTGTCATACGGATGATGGCGCTGCAATAAGACATAATGTAAATATTGTGGTTATATAAGCTGGTTAACCGGAAGGCAATTTAGGCGTTTTCCCATATCCTCCATTAAAGTTTGTATCAACTGATCCAAAAAAAGGCAATACCTTGCTATCAGAGCGTTTCAAAACTTTTGAATCAAATGCATAAAAGAAGATTCTGTCTCCTGGCCGCCTGTTGTTTTCTTTTCTTTAAAATAGATGCGCAGCAAAGTACTGTTGACAGTACTGACAAAAAAGTAAAAGCCCTTCTCGTAAAAATGACGCTGGAAGAGAAGATCGGTCAATTGAATCAATACTCCAATGATATAAAAGTTACAGGCCCGATAACAGTTTATGACTCCAAACTGGAAGATATCGCAAAAGGAAAAGTAGGCTCCATGTTGAATGTAAGCGGAGCTATTGCCACAAGGGAGATGCAGAAGGTAGCTATGAAATCAAGATTGAAGATCCCTCTATTGTTCGGCCTGGATGTTATTCATGGCTATCGTGTTACTTTTCCCATCCCGCTGGCAGAAGCTGCCAGCTGGGATATGGATGCGATAGAAAGATCGGCACGCATTGCCGCCACAGAAGCTTCAGCCAGCGGAGTGCACTGGACCTTTGCTCCAATGGTTGATATAGCCCGTGATCCGCGCTGGGGGCGGGTGATGGAAGGAGCAGGAGAAGACCCCTATTTAGGATCATTGATCGCAACGGCAAGAGTAAAAGGATTCCAGGGCAAAGGCCTGGGCAATCTTGACGCAGTGATGGCCTGTGCGAAACATTTTGCAGCCTATGGCGCTGCGATTGGCGGACGTGATTATAACAGTGTAGACATGAGCCTGCATACACTTTGGCAGGTATACCTTCCTCCATTCAAAGCTGCCGCTGCTGCCGGCGCAGCCACTTTCATGAATTCGTTTAATGATCTGAATGGTATTCCTGCTACAGGTAACCGTTATCTGCAGCGTGATATCTTAAAAGGCAAATGGGGATTCAAAGGTTTTGTGGTGAGCGATTGGGGTTCCGTTGGAGAAATGATCCCGCATGGCTATGCAGCAGACAAATATGAAGCAGCAGAAGCAGCGATCACTGCCGGCAGTGATATGGATATGGAGAGCCGTGCTTATACAGAGAATCTAAAAAAGTTGGTGGAAGACGGAAAGGTAAATGAAGCATTGATCGATGATGCCGTTTATCGCATCCTGTATAAAAAGTTTGAGCTTGGCCTGTTTGATGATCCTTATCGCTTCAGTGATGAACAAAGGGAAAAGCAGGTACTGGATAAACCGGAACACCAGGAAGCAGCAAGGGATATGGGAAGAAAGAGTATTGTATTGCTGAAAAATCAGCATAGCCTGCTTCCGGTCTCTTCATCTGTTAAATCCATTGCATTGATAGGCCCATTGGTAAAAGCAGAAAAGGATATGAAGGGTTTCTGGTCGATCGACTGGGGAAAAGATGAAAGGCCGGTGTCTTTGTTTGAAGGGATAAAGCAGCAGGCTGGCCGCATTAAGATCAATTTTGCCAAAGGCTGCAATATCAATGACTCATCAAAAGCAGGCTTCGCCGAAGCTATAAAACTCGCCCGTTCATCCGATCTGGTGATCATTGCTGCAGGTGAAACAGCAGATATGAGCGGGGAAGCAAAAAGCAGGGCCAATATTCATCTGCCAGGTGTGCAGGAAGATCTTATCAAAGCCATCCATGCCACAGGTAAACCCGTAGTCGTTATTTTAATGGCAGGAAGGCCGCTGGTGTTCAATTGGACAGCAGAGCATGTTCCTTCCATACTCTATACCTGGTGGTTGGGCAGCCAGGCAGGTAATTCCATTGCAGATGTATTATTCGGAAAATACAATCCTTCAGGCAAACTCCCTATCTCATTTCCACGCTCCGAAGGGCAGATCCCTGTTTATTACAATTACCTGAATACAGGAAGACCCGGACCTGAAGAAGAAGCCGGGGGATATAATACAGGTTATATAGATATGCCCAGGTTGCCGCAATATGTTTTTGGTCATGGATTAAGCTATACAACGTTCGAATATAAAGACCTTACTGTTTCAAAGAGCCAACTAATGACAGGTGATGCCGCTGAAATTTCTTTTGTGCTCACCAACACAGGAAAGGTCAGTGGTGAAGAAGTGGCCCAGCTTTACCTGAGGGATGTGGTGGCCCAGCCAATAAGACCTGTAAAAGAGTTAAAGGATTTTCAAAAAGTTTTTCTTAAGCCGGGCGAGTCAAAGAAGATCACCTTTAAGATCGACCGGGAAAAACTTTCATTCTATGATAGTGAACTCAACTGGATAGCACAGCCGGGTAAGTTTGATATTTATATCGGCAGTTCTTCGAAGGATATCCGGCTACAGGGAAACTTGTACCTTCAACAATGATATAGCAGATCAGCGATGGCAAATCTGTCCCGCCATCACTCCTGCCCTGCGATGATCATTGCGCCTGCCCCAAATATCACAAGGTCCTGGAGGAAATGTATCAGCAATGCCCATCCCAATCCCTTTGTTTCGATCACCGATTTTGCCAGAAGCCAACCCAGCGTGCCGGAAGCTATTACCCCGAAAAGACCACTGGGAGTACCTTGCAAATGAGCAACACCGAAAATGATCCCCGATATCCAGCAAATAGTAACAGGGTTCAGCTTGCCATCCAATCCTGCTACAATAACAAAACGGCTTAGTATCTCTTCAGACCAGGCATTGGTCAGAGAAAACAACAGCACCAGGGGCAACAATGCAAAAAATGAATGATTAACTGATCCTTTTTGCGAGATCACGCCGACAGACATCAACATTATAGTACCGATCGTGAATGCGGCCGCAACGGTTGGCCCATAAATATTCCAGCTATTGTTCTTACCAGATGAGCTAAGCCCCAGGCGGAAAAATGTTTTGAAGCTTTTTTTATTGTACAGATACATTAATCCCAAAGCAATAAAAGAAATGAGCAGGGCCAGTATCTGTATCGTGAAAGTGAGATTCACCATTGGGTAAGACGAGATCATCCATAGAGAAAACAAACCCTTTTGTAAGAAATGAGCAAGAAGAGCTATCGAAAGAAGGCCGCTCATGCTAATGAGAATTGGCACGCCGATACATTTCAGTCTCGAAATTATTTTGCCCATAGATCTAAACTGGATGAATTTACTGATCAGCTTTGCTCAGGGAATGGCTTCGGTTCATCAGTGCGGATTTTACCTGGTACTAAGCTAATAATGATTTCCCTGCTTTGAAAAAATAATTTGCGTAGTCAAATAACTACACTTATATTTGTAGTCAAATAGCTACATAATGAATTTACGAAGAGACGTTTTCCAGGCGATAGCCGACCCCACCAGGAGGGCCATCCTGCTGCTGGTCGCTTCCCAGGCAATGACAGCCGGAGCCATAGCCGCCAATTTTGACACCGCCAGGCCAACTGTTTCAAAGCACCTGCAAATACTTACCAAATGTGAATTGCTTGAACAGGAGCAAAACGGCCGGGAGATCTATTATCACTTCAATCCTAAAAAAATGAAAGAAGTAGCCGATTTCATTGAACCCTTCCGCAAAATGTGGGACGACAGGTTCAACAAACTGGAAGCAATTATGAAAAAACACAAACCCAAAAAATAAAACTATATGGAACGGAAAACAAAAGTCAATGCTGAAGACGGCAAACCGGACTTAATGATCACCAGGGAATTTGATTTACCGGTAGAATTGGTATTTCAAGCATATACAGATCCCGATATCGTTGCCCAATGGATGGGTACCAAAGTGCTTAAGCTGGAGAGTAAAAAACACGGCAGCTATGTATTTGAAACAACCGACCCCAAGGGTAACATTGCATTCCAGGCCAACGGCGTGATCCATGAGTTTATTCCCAATCAGAAAATCACCAGAACATTTGAAATGGAAAATGCCCCTTTCAGTGTTCAGCTTGAATTCCTGGAGTTTGAACCGCTTACGGAAGATACCAGTAAGCTCACTATACACACTGTGTTCAGATCAGTGGCTCACAGGGACCAGCTGCTGCAATTGCCTTTTGCTTACGGCATAAATATGGCACATGACCGCCTGCAGGACATTGTAAGAAAACAAAAATGATACACCATGCCAAAGAGAAATAAAATCATCTATTGGGTCTCTACGATCTGGCTTGCTTTAGGTATGGCCTCAACAGGGATAGTACAGTTGTTCAGGGTAAAAGAGGATGTGGATTTTATTATACAAATGGGTTATCCTGATTATTTTCTGACCATAATCGGTACCTGGAAAATTTTAGGCGCCATAGCAGTGCTTATTCCTAAATTTACTTTATTAAAGGAATGGGCTTATGCAGGCTTTTTCTTTATCATGTCGGGGGCAGTGTTCTCTCATATTGCAACAGGCAATTCCATGAACGAGATATTTCCTGCGGTATTACTGCTGGCTTTGACAGTGATATCCTGGTATTTCAGACCTGCAAACAGAAAAATCATTCCCTTAGTTAATGCATGAGCAGCATGAATCCCAAGGTCGATTTCTACTTCGACAAAGCCAAAACACTGGAGTCAAGGATTGAGAAGTATATACCGCAAATTCTCAAGGGCAAGGGATTGGAAGATTAATTATAAATATTTTGAAAATGGAAAAGAAACTGCCTCCTTCACAACGTGAAGAACTATTTAAAATACTGAAAGCCCGTTTTGAAAAAAACATGAGCCGTCATAAAGGGGTGGAATGGGCCAAAGTGCAGACCAGGCTGGAAGCAAGTGCAAAAAAAATATGGTCGCTCAATGAAATGGAAATGACCGGCGGTGAACCTGATGTGATAGGCCATGATAAAAAAACAGGTGAATATATTTTTTGCGATTGTTCGGCAGAAAGTCCCAAAGGCCGCAGAAGCATCTGCTACGACCATAAGGCCCAGGCGTCAAGAAAAGAGCACCAGCCAGCCAATAATGCTGTTGATATGGCAGCTGAGATAGGTATAGAAATCTTAACAGAAGAACAATACCGCGAGCTGCAGCAGCTGGGGAATTTCGATACAAAAACTTCGAGCTGGGTGCAAACGCCTGCAGCTATCCGGAAGCTCGATGGAGCGCTTTTTTGTGACCGCCGTTATGATCATGTTTTCCTGTATCACAATGGAGCACAATCTTATTATGCCGCCAGAGGGTTCCGTGGCTTGCTGAGAATTTGAGTTTATCACTCCTGCTTGCCTTAGCCGGCCCCGCTGGCGGCACTGAAACTGCAATTACTTCAAAGTATTACCACTTTGGGATCTCGAGATCATCTTTCGATGGCAGCTTTGGAAATTTAGCATGGGGTTCACGCTGGTACCAAAATGCAACAGAAGAGATATCCGATTTCTGAGGATAATACCTCCAATCATGCCTCCAGCCAAGGTCCTGGATCGTGATGCGCAAATCTTTCTCAAATCGTATAGGGTCCATAATATGCCAGCGATACATACCGAATGCCTGTTGTGATCTGTAAAGGCCATCAGGGCGGATCACCTGGTGCAATCCTGCGTAGGCTGTAGAGAATTCCTGGTATTGTTTGGTCTTGTTATTCTCAAAATTATAGGACCCGCAAAAATAGTCCTCCGTACCTGTACCATTGATGGTTGGATATTGTGTATCTCCATCCATATAGAACTTTATCTCACCTTCACCCCACCATGCATTATTGTTTACATTCCATGCTAAATAGCAGCCAACATATTGCCCCTTTCCTTTTACGTTATCCAATAAAGTGTGCAAAGAGCCTGTGGTAGGATTAGACCTCCTGAATTGGGCATGAAAATAGGCTTCATCATCTCCTATTTCCGTTAATGTATAATCAACCTGGTAATAAAGACGCATAGATTCTTTGTGGTTGATATTTTCCATTGTGATCTTACATTTTTTCCGGAAAGGCATTTTCCAGTAACAATTAAATGCGCTGCCGGGATTAACCGTAACAGCCAATGAGTTCAACTGTGCATACTCATTGAATGCCATTCCAAAAAAATCTCCCACCGGCACTTCAACAGATGGTTCCTTTTCATCGTCCCAATAAAAACGGAGGATGGAAAAACGCCAATTACCTGTTGGCGTCATCCAGATATGCTGGATAGCGCCCGGTCCTTCTATTTCCGCTATTGTAATTGTTTCTCCACTGAGTATTTCTATAAAAGGATTCACCTTCCAGCCTTTACCAAGGTCTTTTGCAGCATACCAGGCATTGGCAACATTCCGTTTACCACTATCCAGCGATGGATCAGCCATTCCACCCTTACCTTTTGCGCCAGAGAAATTCTCCGGGCTGATAGACCTTGTTTTAGCATCAGATAAACGGGACAGATTGCCAAGATTCATATCCACCCCATTGAATTTTGAAGGCTGCTGTGCATACAAATGAGCACAGAATAGCAACGACAAAGCAAACATTATTTTTCGCATAGCAAAATGATTAGATGGTTTATAATTAATGTCAATATTTTCCTGGGATACTCAATTCCTGTTGTTCATACTTTCAATAAAGTCTCCTATGGCCTTATACTTCTTATAGCGTTTGCCATAAAGAGCCGCCCTTTCGCGGTCAGGATGATATTCCATATCAAATCCCTTTCCCATTCCGTTCATCGCATCTTCCACCTTTTCATAAATACCTGCTGTAGTTGCCGCAAACATAGCAGCACCTAAAGCACCTGTTTGTTCCGATGCGTTGATCTTGATCGGCATATTCAATACATCAGCCAGCATTTGCATAACAAAGGGTGATTTTCTTGCAACGCCGCCTATACCGATCAATTCTTTCACCGGGATATTCTGCTGTATAAATCTATCCACGATGGCCTTGCTGCCAAAGCAGGTTGATTCCACCAACGACCGGAAAATCCTTGGGGCGTCACTGCCGAGGCTCAGGCCTGTAATGCTGCCTTTAAGAAGCGCATTACTGTCAGGAGTTCGCCTGCCATTGAACCAATCAATACTCAGTTCGCTATTTTCATCCCATGCCAGTTGAGCAGCCTGGTTGCTCAATTCGGGAATCAATCTATCAATACGTTCATTGATCCAGGCCGTATCCGGAACGGGTGCCTGATTAAATGAATGCCTTAAAGGCCAGGCAAGCACATTATTAAACCACGCATATATATCCCCGAAGGCTGACTGCCCTGCTTCCATTCCAATCATACCGGGAATGATGGAGCCATCTACCACACCACAGATCCCGGAAACAAATTTTCCATTCATTTCACTTGATGGTGCTACCAGCATATCACAGGTGGATGTACCAATTACTTTACATAAGGAGTAAGGAGAGATCTGCCCTCCGACAGCGCCCATATGTGCGTCCATTGCGCCGATACCGATCTTCACATTTGTGCTGAGGCCAAGCTTTTCTGCCCAGCTTGCGCTAAGGTTTCCTGCACACTGGTCAGCCGTATAAGTTTTGCTATATAACCTGTCCCTGAACCCGCCAAGCAGTGGGTCCAACGATGAAAAAAAACTATCGGGTGGCAACCCATTCCATTCATCAGCCCACAGGGCTTTGTGGCCGGCAGAGCAGACACTTCGTTTCATTTCCGAAACATGTTTGCCGCCGGTAAGGAGGAATGGCATCCAATCGCAATGCTCCACCCAGGAATAACAGGCATTTCTTACAGCATTGTTTTTCCTCAGTACATACAATAACTTACTCCAAAACCACTCTGACGAATAAATGCCACCGACATTCCGGAGATAATCAGTGGCAAACAATTTAGCATGATCATTTATTGCTGCCATCTCGTTGATAGCTGAATGGTCTTTCCACAACACAAACATTGCATCAGGATCATTCTCAAAAGCCGGAAGCATTGCCAATGGAGTCCCGGTTTCATCTACCGCTACAGGCGTGGAGCCTGTTGTATCAATTGATATTGCTTTAATGTTTGCCCTTACCGATGTACCCGCCTGCGCCAAAGCCTTCTTTATTACCGTTTCCAGTCCTTCCACATAATCCAGCGGATGCTGGCGGAATTGGTTGATAGAAGCATCGCAATACAATCCATCTCTCCATCGTGGATAATAAAACAGGGAGGAACTCACTTCCCGGCCACTCGCGGCATCTACAATAAGACAGCGCACAGAATCTGTACCATAGTCGATTCCAATACAATAGTTATCAGAAGCCATGTTAAAGGTGTTTTATCAGTGAGTGCTTCTAATAAGCGTCTGGTTCTCGTCAACAGTCATTGCATGAGCTTTTCCTGCTCCCCATATTGCATAATAAGCGATGAATGCAAAGCATGCCATTGGAATAACAAATGCCACGGACATACTCGTATGGTCGCCGAGAGTGCCCATTAAAGGCGGGCAAAATGCTCCACCGGCTACAGCCATTACCAGGAATGAGGAGGCTTTTTTAGTAAGCGGCCCCAGGCCTTTTATGCCGAGTGCAAAAATGGTTGGGAACATTACAGACATAAAAAAGTAGGTAGAGAACAAAGCGATCACGCTTATCCATCCCAGCCGCATCACTACAATAGCTGTCAGGATAGTATTGGCAATTGCATAGATCGCCAGTAATTTTCTTGGCGAAATAAATTTCATGAAATATGAACCCGTCAAACGCCCTATCCAGAAAGAACCCATTCCACCCAAAGCCAGGATGAGTGAAGCAGCCTGTTCGGGGTTTTTAGGCATGAATACCTGCCCAAAGCTACCCAGATGTTCCATCATGGAAGCAATAGTGGTTTGAAGGTTTGCAACAGCCTCAGTCACATAATTGATAAAAAATGAATTGACACCGGTTTGTGCTGCCACATATAAAAACTGTGCTATCACTGCCAGTATAAAAGCAGGATGTTTGAGTAATTCGCGGGTTGGTGCATTGGCCGCTATCCCTTCTTCATTCTCTTCCTGGATCGCAGGCAACTTTGTAAAAAGAAAAAGAATGATCGCCGCTACAACGATGCCACCAACCAGCATGTAAGGCGGTATCAGTGAATCGAATGTTCCGGCATTACCCGATTTTTCAGCTCCGAATATAAAGAGCCCACCCATCAATGGTCCCAAGATCCAGCCAAGCCCATTGAATGACTGTGCGATATTAATACGTCTCGCCGCACCCGAAGAAGGTCCGAGTACGGTAGCATAAGGATTGGCAGCAGTTTCCAGGCAAGCTAATCCGCAGGCGAGAATAAAAAGTGCGATCAAAAAAGGAATAAATGCGGCAATCTTTGCTGCCGGGTAAAATAAGAAAGCTCCTAATGCAAAAAGGCATAACCCCAGTATGATCCCCTTTTTATATCCATGGCGTTTCATAAAAAGGCCGGCCGGATATGCCATAGCCAGGTAGCCGATATAGAGTGAAAACTGGACAAACCCCGACTGGGCCTTTGTAACTCCCAACGTATCCTGGAAATGCTTATCAAGCACGTCAAGCAATCCGTGCGCAAATCCCCAAAGCAAAAACAAGAGAGTAATCAGCGCAAAAGGCCTGAAATAATTTATTCCATCAACGCCTTTAAATAAATTTTGAACCGGTCTATTTTTCATGCAGCAATCGTTTTTAATTATTTATACAAAGGTCCATAGACATTACAGGCACGGTAGTCGGCTCCTTCAAGATTTGAACCGAAAGCGCTCCATGCGCTGGGCCGGAATACTTTTTCTTCAGGCACATTATGCATACAAACCGGTATGCGGAGCATTGACGCAAGCGAGATCAGATCATGGCCGATATGGCCGTAGCTGATAGCGCCATGATTAGCACCCCAATTGGCCATTACATTATATACATCCGTGAATACGCCTTCACCAGTAAGCCTTGGAACAAACCAGGTGGTTGGCCAGCTCTTATCTGTTCTCTCATCCAATGTCTTGTGTACATTTTCAGGTAGGTCTATTGTTTCCCCTTCTGCTATTTGCAACACGGGCCCAATTCCTTTTACAAGATTCAGACGGCACATGGTAACAGGCATACCGCCTCTGGTCACAAACTTGGAAGAATACCCTCCTCCACGGAAGTAACCATTATTTGCAGGATACCACGTTGTAGCATCCAAACATTTTTTTGCTTCTCCTTCAGTTATCTCCCAATATGGCTTCATCGCAGGTTTGCCTCCGATGCTCTGCTGACCACTGCCATCAAGTGTTGCAGATCCTGAATTGATAAGATGTATAAAACCATTGACAGCGCTGCCTTCAGGTTTCCAACCGGTAACTCTTTCAACAGCATCAGGGCTCCAGTAGGTCCTTACATCTGCAAATATTTGTGCAGTATTTGTAAGCAGGTAATTGAACAGCATGGAGATCCCGTTCAGGGAATCGTTTTCTGTGGCAACCATGTAAGGTGCACGTATCCCGTTCCAGTCGAAAGAAGAGTTAAGAATAGCTTCGGGAAAATCACCATTTGGCAGGAAGTCTGTCCATTGCCTCTGCCCCTGGAAACCGGAAACGATCGCATTATGCCCATGGGACTCTTCTCCAAATCCTTTTTCTTTTAAGTGATCATTCCCTATCATCAGGTCCCTTATGATCAACGTCATTTTTACAACGAACTCCCAATCCTTATCTTTTTGTTCCCGTGAAAATTGCTTCTCGGATATATTAAAGTCTTCTCCTTCCTTACAATGTTCCCTGACCCATGACAGGGCTTTTTTATATTCATCCTCATTATAGATCTTCTTTTCTATGCGCCTTAATACTTCAGAAGAATCCACATACTCGTTACGCATGCCCAGGTATTCCTGGAATAAAGATGGCGTTACCATCGAACCTGCAATCCCCATTGATACGGAGCCGATCGAAAGATAAGATTTGCCCCGCATGATGGCTACGGCCAGTCCTGCTTTTGCAAAACTCAGCAACCGGTCTTTTACATCCGCCGGGATCTTCTCATCTCCGAGATCCTGTACATCCCTGCCATAAATACCAAATGCAGGCAGGCCCATTTGATTATGTGCAGCTAAAGTTGCCGCAAGGTATACTGCACCTGGCCGTTCTGTTCCATTAAACCCCCATATAGCTTTCGGAAGAGTTGGATTCATATCCATCGTTTCGCTTCCATAACACCAGCAGGGCGTAACAGAAAGGGAAACACCCACATTATTTGCTTCAAATTTTTCGGCACACTGTGACGCTTCCCTCACACCACCGATGCAGGAATCAGCAATTACACATTCTACCGGCTTTCCATTTGGGTACTTTAATTCTTTCTCAAATAATGCTGCAACGTTTTTTGCCATTGCCATAGTTGTTTCCTCCAACGATTCCCTTACACCGCCAAGCCTGCCATCAATGATCGGGCGTATACCTATTTTCGGATAACCTGTTTGTTTACTCATATGATAAGTTTCTTTTCGTTAAAATGCCTTTTTAATCTCCTCCAGGGATATGCCCAGTAATTTAATTGCGATCTGGTCCAATACTTTTTCTTCTCCTGTAAAATGAAACACCGTATGATTATGTGATAGCGATTGCCCCGGTTTCAGAAATGCGGCGGGTGACACGCTCTCTATTTCATAAAAAGGTCCCATTTGAGTGCCATCGGCCAACGGCCCATCATTATATGCATTGACAGCATCCCCGGAAAAAGGCGGCTTTGAAGTGTTCCATTCCTGGTTTAAGTATTTTGCTGAGCTGTCTGCATCAAATAATGTAATAGTGAGAACGTTGTTTTCTGCATCATAGCTGCCTGCGACAGTCTTTGCCTTAACAGGGTTCACGCCAAGCTTGCCACGGCTTTTGCCGTCCGCTTTAAAGAACAGGATATCTTCCGTATGCTTTATCCTGTCGGGAGGGATCTGCCCAAAATAATTGGTTGTTGCAACCTTTTCAAATTCTTCAGCCTTTGTCTTTTTAAAGGGGACCACGATCACTGTTGCCGGAGACGGCTTAAACATGTCCAACATCCAGATGCAGGGCATTCCTGTGCTTTCCGTCCAGGCTTGATTGCCTTTATTCGTGATCCTGTTTTCCGTTTGGTAGCCAACTGCTTTTACAGCAGGGTCAAGCGAAAATGAAATGAGTTGTGAAATTTCTGAGAGGGACAAAATTTTTACCGACCGGTCAACCATTATGTCAAGAGGGGTATTATTGTAATTGATTAAATGCATTGACTTCTGCATATTAACCATTACATCGGTCTTGCCTGTCACCGTCCATGGCTCGGTATCAATTGCCGGGGGCGTTTTCCAGTTAGTAAAAACCATAGAATCTCCTGGTTTAAAAAAGAGGGAGAACCTGCCTCCTTCCGGCCCCAACCATAAGCGGTTTTCGCCTCCATATGCATTCATGTGTGCATCAACAGCACCTGTAAAAGCTTTATAGTTTACCCAGCCAAAACTTAATCCGCTATCGCCATCTGCTGTAGATGTAAAAACTTTAGCCTGGTATTTCGGCGATACGATAACCCGGGCATTCCCTGTTTTATCACTTAAAACAACCAGGCTATCGTCAGACTGTTGCAGGAAATTATGGTCGTAACCAAAACTTCCTTGCTGATAAGAACTCATAGTATCACTATTATTGAGCTTTTTCTTACTCTCGTTGTTGCAGGAAGAAACAACTATCATAATTATCAAAAGCGGGTGAACGAATCTTTTTATCATGATTGGATTTTTAATAAGTCTTATAAGCATTATTTCAATTTTGTGCCACAGCTTTTTCGTAAAACCAATTTTGCTTCAACGATAACATCGTTGTATTTCTTTGTATTAATATTATTAAGCCGGTCAATGATCAGCTTTACCGCATTCTTACCAATATCTTCCAGCGACTGGCTGATATATGAAAGCGGGGAATAGAAGAAATCAAAAGCATCACTTTCGTCAAATGAGATAATAGCCAGATCATCCGGGACTTTAATTCCCAGCTTATTAATTGCTTTAAGGCCTTCTACAGCCAGGGAGTTCGTTGCAAAAAAGAAAGCATCCACCTTTAATTCCGGCTTCAGGAGTCTTATGATCTCCTTGTTCACATCAGGGCCAATGTCCTGGTAAGAAGCTTCGAGAAGCCAGTCTTTCCTGAACCGGATACCATTATCCTTCAATGCTGCTTTATAACCACTTTTCCGTTCCTGCATATGCGGCAGGCTGGTATCATAAGCCATCATGGCAACTCTACGCCTTCCATTCCTGATCAAATGTTCTACTGCCTGATAGGCTGCCTGAAAATTATTAATATGCACACTGTCGGCTTCAATATTGGGAAAATACCGGTCGATCAATACGATGGGAATGTTTCTTTTCTGCAGTGCTTTTATCTGTTTTTCGGTATGTTCTGAAGGAGCGATAATAAACGCATCAACCAGGCGGTTCAGGAAAACATCTATCAGTTCCTGTGATATTTCAGCACTTTCATCGCTGCTACCGAAAATAACAACATAGCCCTGCTTCCTGGCTTCATCTTCAATGATCCTCGCGATATTCGAAAAGAATGGGTTGGAGATATCGGCTACTATCAGTCCTATCGTATTCGTTTTGCCGCTTTTCAAACTCTTGGCGATCAGGTTGGGCTGATAATTTAGCCTGGAAGCGGCCTGGCGGATCTTCTTCGCCATTTCCGGGCTCACCCTTGCTTCTTTTTCCTTATTGTTCAAGACATAAGAAACCAACGCGCCTGAAACCCCAAGACTGTCTGCTACATCTTTTAAGGATACTTTCTTATTCATTTTCCAGTGTACTTTAGCGTTTACAATCTATTTGTATTTGCAAATTTACCCGCCAGACAAAATAGATCGCTCCTAATTATCATTAATAAATCTCTTTCCATAATGGTCCACCATCCGGTTATAGGCTTCTGAAGCAGCTCCATTTCCCCAATCATATATTGTAAATTCCCCGATACCTATTCCGGCAGGGTCGGTTTCACCACCATGGCCATAATTCTCCATCATAAAACCATAATCCTCCTTACCCAAAAAAGACCATTTACGCTCCCATTGCACTTTTGTTTTGGTGTTCAGTGGTGTGTACATCATTACAAATGAAGCCCGCAAAGCAGCCAGCCCCCGCTGAATATATTCCTTATTCTTAAGCTCCTTTCCATATCTTATGATCAGTTCTGAAAACAGGCTTTGACGGGAATCATCCCATTCACCATCGGCATTCATGACCCCAAAACCGCCAAGCACATTCACATACATATAGGGAGGTTGCCAGGAGGCCTGCGTCATGAGCATTTCATCCAGCACACGCTGGCCATATTGAATATACTTTTTATTGCCGGTGATCTTGTAACAATTCAACAGAGCTTCCGCCGTCCAGTACATGGAGAAATTATTCTGCTTGAACATATTGTTTCTTTTCACCTTTTTGTCAACCAGACTGTCTGACCCATAGCGGCTGCAAGACCAATATGTTTCGAAATCCTCCCATTGCCCTACCGGGATAATTTCAGCTATAATTGAATCCATTGCCCGCAATGCCGGCGCCAGGTACTTATTATTTTTGGTCGATTTGAATAATGTCAAAAGAAACGTTACAGACATGGCCGATTCCGGTGATTTATTAAGATACTCCATCGGCTTCAGGTCTTTCAATGATAGCCATCCCGGAAAGAATCCATCTTCACGTTGAATTTGAATTAACTTATCCGCATATCTTGCCGCATAGTTCAGCAACCGTTCATCTTTTTCAAGCTCCTGGTACCAGGTCAGCATAAGATAAGCTGTGAAACTCATATCCAACACATGATAGGGCGATTCCCGGAAATCCCACGAATAGGGATTCCTGTTTGAATTGCCGAAGTAATACTTATCCCAGCCTTTCGAGCGATTATACGATTTTCCATTGTTCTCCACCTTTTCCATTTCCGTTCCGATAACACTATAAAAGATCCCATCTGTTTGAGGGAAGGAAAGGGCAAGCTCCTTGGTTTTTAAAGCATAATTCATCAGCGTACTATCTTTCTTTCTCCTTGCATACCGGAATAACCCTTCTGCAGACCGTAATGAATTGAACCACGCCTGGTTCCATATAGAGCGAAATTCCCTTTCATCAGTATAACCCTGGTAGTTGGGACTCTGTGTAACGTTTACAATAAAAACCGGAGCTCCCACTTCTTTTCCCTTTATTGTAAAATCCTGCCACACACTTTTTTTCCAGGTATTAAATGCCCAATCATAAGTCTGCCTGACATACGGTTCCAGGTTCTTGTTCATCAGCGGCTCGCCGGACTTGTATAAACCGGCACCCCAATTTTTCCAATAAAAAGATAATATATTTCTCCATGGATCAAACAAAGCATTTTTATCACCTGCAGTCATTATATAAAAGCCATATTCGGTTTTACCGGGTGCATATGCTGCACCCGGTTTCCGAACAAACAGAACATGCTCTTTTACAGCAGACTTGCTTAACCCAAGCGTGAACTTATTTTCCGGGGCATTCATATCCATGTACCAACCGGCGGAAGAACCCTTTTTTAATATATCGATATCAGGAATAAGGATCAGTTGTTTTTGCGCTGAAGCGCCGATCATTGCAGGGGTTCTGAACACATGCTGCGCAATAATATGATCGTTATCCGGCGTCAGATGCGGCGCCCAGTTAAAACTGGCTTTAAAAGCGGGCAGAATAGTGATCTGCAAATCGTCTTGCTTTACAGAGTCACTTAAGGCCCAACTGACATGAACACGGACCAGGTTCTTCGAAATCACCGTATACTTTACCGAAGGTTTATAATTGCCCAGGTTCCCATAATTGATCGATTGAACATAAGGCAAAATACTTTCCGGCAGTTCAGGCGTCTGCGCAAGAACGTTCATTGAAAACGGGCATATGCTTATGAAGCCAAGTATCAAAACCAATTTCAGTCTCATACTAACAAGTATAAACGATTATCCTAAAATGGCACATATCCGGGATTCTGTACAACAAGCGTATTGGTCTGGCCCTCTGTATTGGGAAGCGGGGCAAGCAGGTCATGCGCATCAATTGTAATATTCAAACTCGGAAATTCCTGTGCCAGGTGAGCATTCATGATGCTTATAACTTTTGCCTGATCCAGCCGGAGCAGATCATGCCATCTTTGGCATTCAAATGCAAATTCAACCCGGCGTTCATGCATTAATTTATCAATAAATGTTCCAGGGGTAGCAGCACTGATTGGTCCAAGATGGGCCCTGTCTCTTACATCATTTATCAAACCGTACGCCTCACTGGATTCACCCAGGGCTTCCGCCAGCATGAGTTTTGCATCAGCATATCGCAATATGGGGAAGTTAGTATTGGCATCATTACCGCTTTTAACCCCGGCATCCTTAAATTTAAGGATATAAGGCCTGCCAGTGGGGTCGTATGCGATGGATGCGGCAAATCTCGTATCTCCGGCTTCAAAAGAATTGATAAGGCTCAATGTTGGTGTATTCGGAGATGTGCCGCCATTGATCCCACCCGGAACGTTTAATGCCGGTGGTGCAAAAAAGTTCCAGAAAGGGCATCCGTTTAATGGGGGAAGGAATTGCAGCTCAAATATAGACTCAGAGGAGTTTTTAGTTCCGGGAGCCCAGATATCAGCATAATTGGTCAGTAAAGAATAAGGCGTACCGGCAAACACAACTTTGCGTAAAGCTGTGACAGCAGCCGGTTTGTCCCCTTTCTGTAATTGAACTTTACCAAGCAGTGCGTAGGCAGCATACGAAGTAGCTCTTCCAACCCCGGTTCCGGAATAACTTGGAGGAAGGGTTGTTGAAGCTGTTTGCAGGTCGCTTATGATCTGCTTGTAAACATCGTCAACACTTGCCCTGGCGAGATCGGGATTGGCAAATGATCCTGTTTCATGCAAACGCAAGGGGATTCCTCCATAGTCTTTCACAAGCAAAAAATACATATGCGCACGGATGAACAATGCTTCGCTCATCATCTGGTTTTTTCTGGTTTCATCCATAGCAATAGCAGGAGCACGGTCCAGTATCGCATTGCACAGATTGATGCAATCATATGCACTTGCCCAAAAACCGGTAATGGAAGTATTGCCAGCTTCTTCTGAAAAATTATCTACAGCACGGTGTTCGCTTTGACGTCCATAATTCTGGTTGGTATTATCTGAGCGTGTTTCTTCCAGGTTATAAAGGGCCAGTTCCCAACTGGTGAAGGTATTTCTTTGTGCTGCATATATTCCATAAACCGCGGCCGTGAGATCGGCTTCTGTTTTATAAAACTGTTCTTTGGGAATTCTATCTATTGGCACAACATCCAAAAAATCTTTGGAGCATGCCGAAAAAATAGGGATGACCAGGGCAAGAACCAGCCATTTCCTGTTTAAAAATATATTCTTCTTCATGATACTTTTTTTATTAGTTAAAATGAAAAATTAATCCCTAAAGTGAAGATCCGGGGAAGAGGGGCAGTAGCCACAGAATTAAGGCTCAGTGTTCTGTGATCTCCGAATATCTGGGTATCGAAGCCATTCCTTGTCGCCTGTGGATTTCCTCCCCTGTACTTTTTAAACGTATAGAGGTTTTCTACAGAGATATAAGCCCTCAGATCATTCAGGAATATTTTCCTGCTTATGCTTGCCGGGAATGTATAGGAAAGATTTACGTTCCTGATCCTTAAATAGTCAGTCTTCTGCACTTCCCATGAGGATACAGCACCTTCATCATTATAGCCTGCTCTTGGAACCAATCCATTGCCTGGTTGGGCCTCGGAAATATAGCGGCCGTCAAAGAAGTAAGTATCCATATTTGTGTTACGGCTATGGAGACTGAAGATCTGGTAAACGAAGTCAAGCATTTTCGCTCCGGCCTGACCTTGCAATAATGCAGAGAATCTGAAATTCTTATAAGTCAGTGATGTATTGATACCATAGAGCCACCTGGGGTTATTGTCTCCCACCAATACACCGTCTGCTCCATTGAACGCATCAATAAAGCCATCATTATTTGCATCCAGGAATTTATAATCGCCTGCCTTATCCCCTACTTTTCTGGCGACGCCATTATCAATATCTTTTTGTGTAAGAATTCCGATCTGTTTCAGTGCATGTTCCTGTTCCAGCGGACCTCCAATCTCTGTTACAAGCACATTGAAGAATTGTCTCAATGGAGCGCCTGTTGGTCCAAGTTTCAATACTTTTTGTTTCAGGTGCGACACATTAAAACCAACGCTCCAGCTGAAATCTTTGTTTTTAATGATCTCGGCGTTCACTGTAGCTTCATATCCCCATTTTTTCATGCTTCCTATATTAGCCAGGTTACCGCCATAGCCGAGAGAAGGCGGAACATTTACATTTAATAAAAGATCATTGGAGATATTATTAAAGTAATCGAGTGTTACGGAAACGCGGTTCATCAGGCCAAGATCAAGGCCTATATCGGTTTGTTTGGATTTCTCCCATGAAAGGTCGGGGTTTCCGGGATCGGCATTAACAAAACCAACAACCGAATTATTTCCAAAAGAAGAATTAAGTGACCGCAAGCTTGATTTGGATGTGAAATCGCCTATAAAATTACTTCCGGTTACACCATAACTTGCCCTTATCTTAAGGTGATCTATTGCCTTCATATCTTCCATAAATCTTTCATTCGACACATTCCATGCGGCTGCAACAGAGGGGAACACACCCCAAAGATTATTGGTACCAAACCGGGAGCTTCCATCGCGACGCACTGTCGCAGTCAGTAAATACCTGTCCTTATAGGAATAATTGGCCCTGGCCAGGTAAGAGATAAGCGAGTTTCCTGATTCGCCGGAGTAAGCGCTTTGAACAGTACCGAAGTTCACTGTTTGCGCAAGGTTGCTTGAGAAGCCGTTTGCATTGGCTCCATTCGATTCAAAGCTGACTTTCTGAACAGTATAACCTGCCAATACTTCAAGCCGGTGATCCCTGTTGAAAGTAGTTTTGTAGGTCAGTGTATTTTCGTTTAACCAGTTGATGGTCCTGGTTGAATTGAGCTCCAGTGCGGTAACAGGATAAAGACCCTGACCTTGCATTCCCTGCGCCTGGAAGAATCTGTATTTATTATCTAAAATATTAGCCCCGATAGAAGACCTGGCAGTTAATCCTTTTAATAATTCTACTTCCAGGTATGCGTTGGAAAGCAGGAAGAAATTCTTTTGTGTCATCTTATAGTTTTCCGCAATGGTAAGCGGGTTAACCATATTATAGCCTAGTATACCATAAGAGTTAACATCGGATGGCGTGCCATCCTGTTTATATACCGGGATTATGGGGGGAAGTAATACAGCAGCTCCTGTCAATGAAGAGTAATCATCTTCCGGAGCGCTTAAACGTTGTGTGGTAAAATTGGGAGAAAGGTTGATGCCGATGGATATTCTGTCAGATGCTTTGTATTGCGCTTTCATAGTCGCTGAATATTTATCAAACCCAGCGTTCAACAGGATATCATCCTGTTTCAGGTATCCGCCGGAAATCAAATAAGTCAGTTTATCTGTTCCACCGGAAATTGTCAACGCATAATCATGGAAAGGAGCTGTTCTATAGATCACATCCTGCCAGTTGGTGCTTGTTCCGTCCCAGTTGGTAACCCAGGAAGGTATGGGAGTACCATTGTTCTGGGCTTTCTCTTTGTACCACTGTACATACTGTGCACCATCCAGGACATCATAGAAATCATGTTTATTAGCTTTAGCAAAACCAGTCTTCATGTTCACGGAAACCTTTGCCTGACCGGCTTTCCCGGATTTTGTTGTGATAATGATAACGCCGTTGGCACCTCTTGAGCCATAGATGGCGGTTGAAGAAGCGTCTTTCAGGATATCAACCGATGCGATATTGGAAGGGTTGATGGCTGCAGCATTCACGGCATCCGTCGGAAATCCATCTACTACAAAAAGCGGTTGCCTGTCGCCAGAAATAGTACCAATTCCACGGATCGTTATTTCAGCAGTATTTCCGGGCCTTGCGCTGCGTGGAGCAACATCAATTCCTGCTGCTATACCTGCAAGGGCATCTTCATAAGAGCTTACAGGGCGGTTTTCAATTTGTGCAGAAGAAACGGAAGCAATAGATCCTGTAAGGTCTTTTCTCTTCTGGGTTCCGTATCCTATTACAACAACTTCGTTCAAATTCCTGACGTCTGTTACGAGTTGTACATCGATTCTTGACTTGTCGCCAATAATTATTTCCTGAGGGAGATACCCCGAAGAACTAAAAGTCAGTACCGGGTTTTGCTGATTGTCAGGGATCCTGATGGTGAAGTCCCCTGAATTATCAGTGATCGTGTTGACGTTAGTACCTTTTAAGGAAACAGTTACACCGGCCAGCGGTGTACCGTCCTGGCTTTTTACCTGCCCGGTTATATTCTTGTCAGGTGCGGGGGGCGTTGCCGCAGAGACAGATAAGCTTATTGAAGCGATAAGCAGAATGAAAGAAATTTTTTTTACTATCGATTTTGAAGAATACCGGAAGGATATATCAATAGCAGTAGCAAGCAACCATTTCATAAATCGTTGATTTAATAATTAGTTTTGATATTATTGTTGATTACGGTTTCCTATACAGGATGCATCTAGGATAACCTGATGGCCGGCAGGCGGGGAATGGATATTGCAGTGTATCATCAGACTTTTATTAAAAGAGTGTAATAATCTATATTCTTATCACCATCACACGATCTCCACTAAAGCCTAAAAACTAAGTCCCCACATTTCTTTTGCGCTAAATCTTGAAAAAAATGCTTGCTTAAGCGTTTAAGCAATGAAATTATGCTTAAACCTTTAAACAACCAAAAAAATTATTTTTTCGATTAGATGCTGGCGATAAAAAGTCTTGCAAAATGATTGATCGTGCGGAGTTTCTATGAAATATTCAAACAAGGAAATCAATAGCTGATCATCCCGGCAGGTTCACTTTTTTACATGAAGGGGAAATGGTTGCATTTGCTTTGGCAAGCATTGCAACACTATTGCATTTAACGAAATTAACTTACATTCGTCTCAATGAACCCTTACGCAATCAGGTAGCTCAAAGCACAGGCATAATCTTCTTATTGAGATAATTTTTTTTAAACTCACAGACACATGCAAAAACTATCATTATTCATTATTGGCTTGGTCTCGTTCTTCGCCACTGCTTACAGTCAGCAAGGGCGTTCCGCTGCCGGCTCTTACGCAAAGGAACACTTTGACAAAAAAGAAGTGTACATCACCATGCGTGATGGGGTGAAGCTTTTTACATCGATCTACACACCTAAAGACGCTTCCTCCACCAGGACTTACCCCATGCTCATGCAAAGAACCTGTTACAGTGTTGCACCCTATGGCGAAGACAGGTACCCTTCACGCCTCGGGCCCTCGGAGACGCTCATGGAAGACGGTTATATTTTCGTGTACCAGGATGTACGGGGCCGCTGGAAAAGCGAAGGAACATTCACTAACATGACACCGCAGCTTGACGAACACAAGACTTCCACGGATGTAGATGAATCGACCGATACGTACGACACGATCGATTGGCTGATCAAAAACGCGGCTTTTAACAATGGCCGGGTCGGGCAATACGGCACATCCTACCCTGGTTTCTATACCGCGGCCGGCATACTTTCCAATCATCCGGCATTGAAGGCATCATCACCACAAGCGCCCATATCCGATTTCTTTTTTGACGACTTTCACCATAACGGAGCGTTTCTTGAGAGCTATATCTTCACCTTCCCCGTTTTTGGCGTTCAGAAGAAAGACACGACCAGCAAGTCGTGGTACAGTGATCCGGCCATTAATATTAAACGCCAGGGTCCGGACGGGTACCAGTTTTTGCTTGACCAGGGACCTCTTGTAAATTTCAACCAGTGGTATAAGGATAATTTCTTTTTTCAACAGTTGCTGGATCATCCGAACTATGACAGCTTCTGGCAAAAAAGATCCCTGCCAAAGCATTACAAAAAAGTTTCACCCGCAGTTATGATCGTTGGCGGCTGGTTTGATGCAGAAGATCTGGCGGGCCCATTGACCATTCACAAGGCGATAAAAAAATCAGACCCTGGTGCGTACAACACGATCGTCATGGGGCCTTTCCGCCATGGCGGCTGGGGACGCGAACAGGGTCACACGCTGCATTCCAACATTTACTTTGGAGACAGCATCGCCACATTCTATCAGAAAAATATCGAGGCAAAATTTTTCAACCACTTCCTGAAAGGCTCAGGCGATAAGAATTCCGGTTTACCCGTAGCTTATATGTTCAACACCGGAAAAAAACAATGGGAACAATTTGACAAGTGGCCGGCAGCCAATGCAACACAGCAGCGGCTTTATCTTGCTGCCAATGGCAAGCTTGAATTTACCGCACCTCAACGTCCTGCTTCTGTTTCCTTCATAAGCGATCCGGCAAAGCCTGTTCCTTACACGGAAGACCTGACGACTACGCAGGGTTTTACACCGGCTAACTACATGAGCGAGGACCAACGCTTTGCCGGCAGGAGGACAGACGTACTGGTATTCCAAACGGATGTATTAACGGAAGATATCACACTCGGTGGTGAGATCATGAGCCATCTGAAAATTGCCACAACCGGCAGTGACGCGGATTGGTTTGTCAAACTGATCGACGTTTATCCGATGGATGAACCCAATCATCCATACATGCCTAACAAGAACATCGTACTGGGCAACTATTGGCAAATGGTGCGGTCCGAGATCATGCCCAGCCGCTTCCGCAACTCTTTCGAAAAGCCGGAAGCGCTACAGCCAAACAAAAAGACCGAAGTGAACTTCCGCCTGCAGGATGTATTGCACACGTTCAAAAAAGGCCATCGCATTATGATACAGGTGCAGAGCACCGCTTTCCCGTTATTTGCCATCAATCCCCAAAAGTTTGTGGCGAACCCTTATAAAGCGGCTGCAAGCGATTTTATTAAAGCTACTCATACAGTGTTTAATGATAGTTATATCACTGTAGATGTATTGAAGTAAGCAGGCTTTCGGTGTTAGATTATCTTTTTATTCAAAGGCCGTGTCGGTATCGACACGGCCTCTATGCAGATGATCTTCTGAAATGTTTATCCTTCGTCGAATTTGGGGGAAACCTACCTGTGGACCGGTGAAATCCATCGTACCGCGGATCGTACTGAAGCTGCCGGCCGCAAAACAGATCTCCTTCCGGCTTACAGGTAATGGTTTTTTAGTGACTAGATTGATACTACCACCCGGATCCACACTGGCAAAGGTTGCGCTTCAACAGCTTTCGCTTATCAACATCCTGCAGTATGCTCATTTGTTGAATAGCTATTTTATTCAACTTTACTAATCGTTCTTTTTGTGTAAGATTTTCATTTATAAATACTGCATTTAGATTCTCCATGTTTGACAAGCAAATTAGTTCATTAATGGTCGCATAATCCCGGATATTACCCTTCAAATCCGGATTAACATCCCGCCATTGTTTCGCTGTTATGCCAAACAACGAAACATTTAGCACTATGATGCCTGTTGCGTTGGTTTTTTCGATCCATTCCGAGGCGCTAAGTACAAAACTTGGCAAACCAGCCTGTATTCTAAAGTGGTTAAATTCGACCACTTTAAAATCGGAATTGTTTACCTGTCAGACAATAGCCTTGCATCATATCAGTCATATAAAACACAGGCAGACAGTTTTCAAAAGCAATGGCAGGGCCACCTCTATACTTTTCACCTGGCAGACAAAAAGTTGAAACCGGAAGATTTCAGCCGATTTCCTGTATTTGAATATCAGCCGGCAGACCTGCCTTATTCAAAGCTTATGACAGATACTGCACTGATGATCGTTTTGACAACGATCCTGTTATTCATTGCCGTTAAAACTGATAAACAAACTATTTAGTAACCGCTTGACATCATTTTAGATAAAAAAAAACCCGCAACTCGAAGAGTGTGCGGGTTTTCCTGTCAATGCTTTACTGAAAATGATAAAAGATGGTGGAGCTGGCGGGATTCGAACCCGCGTCCAAACATATTCCTCAAAAGCTTTCTACATGCTTATTTCCTTATTGCTTGTCGGCATTGCACAGGAAAAGAACAAACCAATGCAACACTTAGCTGGATAGTCTTAAGCAACGGTCACAGCCTTCCGTTACAGCAACCTGTTTTGTTTTTAAGTCGGCGGCGGGGCGTGGTAACAGATCAACCGGCCCGGCGGCCCGAATGACTAACTAATCACTGATTAGGCAGCCATGGCATACTGAGTATTGCCATTTAAAGTTTGAATATTCAGATTTACGTGCTAATTATCCAACGCACGGCATGCTTACACTTTCAAAGATCTATGCTGTCAAAACCGGTACAGCCCCTTCAAAGCCAGAAGTTGTTAGCCTCGAGTCAGGCTCCAAACACAGACAAATACCTACTGGCTTAATCGATATATGAAAACTAATACTTAATTCAATTTCTGTAAAACCTTTTCTAACTCCAAGCTGATCACTCCCGACTCACCTATCTCCCCCACCCAAACCAATCATTCCCATTCGCATACAACATCAATGCCAGCAATAAGACCATGCCAACCACTTGCGCATACTCCAGGAACTTCTCATTTGGCTTACGGCCGCTCACCATTTCATAGAGCGTGAACATCACATGGCCACCATCCAACGCCGGAATGGGTAAAAGGTTCATAAATGCCAGGATGATGGACAGAAAAGCAGTGATGTTCCAGAATGCCTCCCAACTCCAGGTGGTCGGGAATACGGAACCAATCGCTTTAAATCCGCCTACACCTTTATATGCTCCTGTTTTTGGATTCAGGATCATCCTGAACTGGTCAACATAAAATTTCAATTTTTCAAAGGTCTTCGCAACACCAGCAGGGAAAGCTGCAAAAAATCCATACTTGCGGATCTCTGTTTTGTAAGCTCCCAGCTTTTCGTACTGCTCATCGCTTAACAAGGGTAAACCAACCTTGCCTTCACCGTTCACTTTGGAACTGATCTGCATTACCTGGCCATTTCTTTCCACTGTAAAATTTGCTGTACCATTTTTATGCTTTGCTAACAACGGTACTATTTCATCATAAAATTGAACAGGTACAGAATCTACTGCCACGATCTTATCCATTTCCTTCAACCCTGCCTCCTTTGCGTATGCTGTATCAAAAATTTTGATCTTCGAATCGAATTCTCCTACATAAGCTGGTACGCGGCGTTCCAGTAAAAATCCCTTCTTGCGTTTGCTTTCGATCAGCTTTTCGATCAGGTTGACCGGTAATTTAATGTCGTGCTGCTTCCCATCTCTTTCAAGCACTATTTCCCGGCCAAGGATCACCTGTGCACCAAGATTCTCAAAATAATCAACAGGCTTCCCGTTGATCGATACGATCTTATCGCCATTCTTCAAACCGATCTCAGTCATTAAGCTGTCCTGTATCCAGATCCCATTTTTCACAGTGCTCATGGGCGTTTTGCTTTCCCCCCAGATCATCAGCACAAATGCGTACACCACAAACGCTACCAACACGTTCATGATGATCCCTCCCAGCATAATGATCAAACGCTGCCAGGCTGGCTTGCTGCGGAATTCCCAGGATTTAGCCGGTTGTTTCATCGCTTCCTTATCCATGCTCTCATCGATCATACCGGAGATCTTTACATAGCCGCCCAAAGGAAGCCAGCCGATCCCGTATACCGTTTCTCCTACTTTACGCTTCACCAGCGCAAACCAGGGATCAAAGAACAGGAAGAATTTTTCCACCCTGCAGCCAAACCAGCGGGCGGTGATATAATGCCCGAACTCATGCAATACGATCAGGATAGATAAAGCCAGCAGCAACTGCCCTACCTGCACACTCACGGCTGCCCAGTTAATCGCTAATAAAATCATATATTTCTGCTACGTTGAATTATTTATAAATGACCGCAAATATCCGTTAAATATCAAATATTTTGGAACCGCCGGTGGATTATTTAACAAAGCTCTCTCCTATAGCTTGATGATGTCGGCTGCATAGGTCCTCGCTTCGCCATCGCTCTCAAAATACTCTTCCAGTGTGGGATTTTTAACAAAAGGGATCTTTTGCATGGTCCGCTCAATTACATCGGTCATATCCAGGAAATTGACGCGGTTGCGGAGAAAGGCATACACTGCCACTTCATTGGCCGCATTCATAACGGCGGGCAGGTTGCCTCCTTTGTCAAGTGCTTCAATAGCCAGCGCCAGGTTACGGAAAGTGCGCAGGTCCGGCTCTTCAAAAGTCAGGTTATTGAACTTTTTGAAATCCAGGCGGGGGAAATTATTGGGTATGCGCTGAGGAAAAGCCATGGCATACTGGATCGGCAGTTTCATATCAGGCAATCCCATCTGTGCCTTAATACTTCCATCTTCAAACTGCACCATACTGTGGATAATGCTTTGGGGATGCACTACCACCTGTATCTGGTCAGGCTGCAGGTTGAACAGCCATTTTGCTTCGATCATCTCCAGCCCTTTGTTCATCAACGTTGCCGAATCGATCGTGATCTTGGCGCCCATGCTCCAGTTGGGATGCTGCAAAGCATGTTCACGCTTTACATTCACGAGATAGTTGGGTTTCTTTCCCAAAAAAGGACCTCCCGAAGCAGTGAGCACTATCTTCTCTATTTTATTTCTTGCTTCGCCCACCAGGCATTGGAAAATGGCAGAATGTTCCGAATCAACCGGGATCACCGGTACACGATACTCCACTGCTTTACGCATGACGATATCGCCGGCCACTACCAGTGTTTCTTTATTGGCCAGGGCAACAGCTTTGCCATTTTCAATGGCTTTGAGCGTGGGCTTCAACCCGGCATAGCCTACAATGGCTGCCAGCATCAGATCATATACATCCATGGAAGCCACTTCTTCCAGGGCTTTTTCGCCGGCAAAGACTTTTATATCTGTTGAGGAAAGGGCCTGTTTGACGGTTGAATATTTTTTTTCATCGCCGATCACCACAATATTGGGATTATATTTCAGCGATTGTTCTATCAACAATTCTTCATTGCCATGTGCTGTCAGCACTTCTGCTGAAAATTTATCAGGATTTGCAGCTATCACATCCAGGGCTTGCGTACCTACAGAACCGGTGGATCCGAAAATGGCAATGCGTCGTAATTGTTGATCAGGCATGTTTGGCAGTTTCTATTAGGTTTGAAGATCATTCAAAAGTAAAAAATCAACATGCAAAAAGATGGGCAGCAGCTTTTTTACTTTTTACTTTTGATTTATTGGATCGTCCATTTCTTTAATTCCTCGGCGATCTTCCTGTCGTTGCTCAGCCTGGGCACTTTATTTTGCCCACCAAGTTTCCCTATGGATTTCATGTAATCAATAAATCCATTTTTGCGGACAGGCGTGATCTTCAGCGGCTCAAGGATATTACCTGTGATCAGGTCATCGTAATATACATTTTTACGGCGAAGATTTTCGTCCACCTTTTGCGCAAAGGCCTTCATATTGCCCGGCTCATTTTCAAATTCGACAAACCATTCATGGTATGATTTACCTGCATCACCGCTCACATAGGGTGCTACCGTAAATTCAGTGATATGTACTTTCTCTTCTTCTGCTGCTTTTTGCATGCTGTATTCCACCTCTTCACCGATCACGTGCTCACCAAAGGCAGAAATAAAATGCTTGATCCTTCCGGTAACTACCAGCCGATAGGGATCGGTGGATACAAACCGTACCGTATCGCCAATATTATACCCCCACAGTCCTGCATTGCTGTTAATGACCAAGGCATAGTTCTCTCCTACTTTCACATCACGGAGGGAAAGGCGTGTTGGATTTTCATTGAATATTTCTGCTGCCGGCACAAATTCAAAAAATATTCCATCATTTGTATTCAGCAATAAACCTTCAGCTTCCCGGGTGTCCTGGAAAGCAAAGAATCCTTCACTGGCGGGATACAATTCCACACAATCCACTTTTCTTCCGATGCTTTCAAACAAACGTGCTTTATAAGGCTCAAAATTCACTCCGCCCTGCATCATCACGCTAAAATGGGGAAACAGTTCACCGATCTTCTTTCCGCTCCTGCGCATCAGTTCATCAAAATACATCTGGATCCATGGTGGTATACCACTGATCAGCGTCATATCCTGGTTGATCGTTTCATCCACGATCTTGTTCAGCTTGGTTTCCCAGTCTTCGATACAATTGGTTTCATAAGAAGGCAACTGGTTCGACCGGAGATAGGGAGGGATCTGGTGGTTGGCAATGCCGCTGAGGCGGCCGGTAGGAATGCCACCTACTCTTTCCAGCACAGGGGAACCGGACAAAAAGATCAGTTTTCCGCTAAAGAAACGGGTATTGCCTGTTTCGGCTGCATAACAAAGGGCAGCATTACGGGCTGTATTGAAATGGTTGCTGACAGAATCCTTGGTAATAGGAATATACTTGGTTCCGCTGGTGGTTCCGGAGGTCTTTGCGAAATAGAGGGGCTTTCCTTTCCAGAGAATATTATGCTTGCCTTCCTTGATCTGGTCTATATATGGCCTGATCTGCTCGTAGTCGCGGACAGGAACAGCCTGCTTGTACTCTTCATAGGCCGTTACTTTGTCGAGGCCGGCATCCTTGCCAAACTGGGTGTTGCGGCCGGTTTTCAACAGCATTTTCAGGATAGCTTCCTGGTCTTCTACAGCGGTCGTCGCTCCCTTCTGGACATGCTTATATATATAGGAAGCAAAGGGTTTAGCTAGTAAGGATTTGATTTTCAAGACACAAAGATTTATAATAAGGCAATTGCCCTGTTTTTCAATGGCATCCGGACCAGTCCCAACTTAAAGATTAAATGTTTAAAACCGGGGAATGCCGACGTTTTAAACTGTTAAACTTTAACCCACAAAATTGAAGAAACCTTCAAAATAAGTTCTCTCACTGGCCGGAAAGGAAAACCGCCTGAAGCCGGGATTTTAGTGGCCGGCATCGGGCGTTTTAAACAACAAAGATAAAGGAAGCAGGTTTACCTTTGCCACCTGAAATCCAGTGGTTCTGCCCTGAAATGACTGGTTTTGGGGCTTTAAACCCGAAATCCGCGAGCCTCTCCGGGATTTGCCGACCAAAAGGCCCAAAATCGGGGGTAAAACTTTGATATTCCGTTTGCCGGTTCATTTTTTCCCCTTACCTTTGCGTCCCTAATTATAGATTTATGATAGCAGTAGTAAAAGTAGCCGGCCAGCAATTCAAGGTTGAAAAAGACCAGACTTTGTTCGTTCCCCATGTTGCGGGCAATGCCGGTGATAAATTAAACCTGGAAGTGCTATTGGTAGATGCCAATGGAAAACTGTCTATAGGTTCATCTGTTAATGCGAAAGTGCAGGCAGAGATCGTTGACCAGGTAAAAGGTGATACCGTGATCGCCTACAAGCAAAAAAGAAGGAAAGGCTTTCACAAAAAGAAAGGTCACCGTACTGCTTATACAAAAATCAAAGTAACAAGCATCGCTTAATTAATTCCTAATAAGAGATTCCGAATTCCGGTTTATACTTATGATGGAATTGGGAATAGCATTTAAAACTTTAAGTTATGGCACATAAGAAAGGTGAAGGTAGTGTAAAGAACGGCCGCGATTCACAAAGCAAACGCTTAGGTGTAAAGATATTCGGTGGTCAGCCTGCTGTATCCGGAAACATCATCGTTCGTCAGCGTGGTACAGAGTACCATCCTGGTAAAAATGTTGGTGTTGGTAAAGATTTTACCCTGTTCGCATTGAACGATGGTGTAGTTGAATTCCGTAAAGGAAGAAACAACAGAACCTACGTTTCTGTAAACATAGCAGAAGCCTAAGTTTGTTGTTTGCCATTTTTTGTGGAAAAAAAATTTGGGTAGTATAAAATAATTATTATTTTTACTATTGATAACCCATTTTACTAAACATTAAATTCTAAAAAAATGGCAACAAAGAAAAAAGCTGCTAAGAAAGCCGCTCCAAAAAAAGCCGCTAAAAAAGCTGCTCCTAAGAAAAAAGCAGCAAAGAAAAAAGCAGCTAAAAAGAAATAAGTTTAAATTTCTTGAAAGTAATAGCAAAGTCCTGGCGTCCGCCGGGACTTTTTCTTTGGGTATACAGGAAGAAGGACAATTTCTGTCTAAGAGATCCCCTTCCCGTCTTCCCGCCTTACCGGTAAGTTTTTTACCGGTAAGGCGGGAAGACGGGAAGGATGTACTTTAAAAGCATGTTTTCTACTGTAAGCAGTTGAATCAATATTGTTATATAGCATATTATCTTTGTTGACACTACAAACATAGTTCATGGATAACGCCGCTATTGCCGATAATTTTTCGCTTCTTTCCAAACTGATGGACATACATGGAGAGAATTCTTTTAAAACCAAGACCTACTCCATTGCTGCTTATCATATAGAAAACTTACCGGTGCAGATAAAGGATACGCCACGGGAAGATCTGTTCCGCCTGAAGGGTATCGGCGAAAGCATCGGCAATAAGGTGATCGAGATGCTGGATACCGGTAAGCTGGCCTTGCTGGAAGATTACCTGCTCAATACTCCTCCCGGTGTAGTGGAGATGCTGAACATAAAAGGCATCGGGCCAAAAAAGATCCATACCATCTGGAAAGAGATGGAAATTGAATCATTGGGTGAACTGCTGTATGCCTGTAACGAAAACAGGTTGACCCTCTTCAAAGGTTTTGGTGAAAAAACACAGCAGAACGTACAGGAAGCGATCGAATTCTATATGTTAAACCAGGGCAGCTTCCTGTATGCACAACTGGAAGAGATCTTTCCGCAGGTAGATGGATACCTGAAAAAATTATTCGGTGCTGATAAAGTGGCTGTCACCGGGGCTTATCGCCGGCAGGAGTTGACCATCGATGAACTGGAATATGTTGTGTTGGATACGTCAGACGATATCAAACCAAAATTTCAAACAGCCCAGCCGCCTGAATTGCTGGAAGACAGTTCTGCTACCCTTCTTTACAAGCTTAAAAATGGTTTAAAACTCCGGCTTTATACGGGCAGTAAGGATCTTGCCGAGCAATTGTTCCTGACCTCCGGCTCCATTGAATTCATTGACGCGTTTGAAGATGGATACAAATGGCGCGGGTCTGGCGAATATGCAGGCACCGGCAGCGCTGGCGATGAAGCTATTTTTACCCGCGCCGGTTTGCCCTATATCCCACCCTGCCTCCGGGAAACAGCCGCTATTGTTGAAAAAGCAAAAGCAGGCCGTTTGCCTTCCCTGATCCAGCCTGGTGATGTAAAAGGCGTGATCCACAACCATAGCAACTGGAGCGATGGAGCCAATACCATCGAAGAGATGGCGAAAGAATGTATCAGCAAGGGATATGAATACCTGGTAATGTCTGACCACTCTAAAGCTGCTGCCTATGCAAAAGGGCTGTCTGAAGAGCGGATAAAAGAACAACACCTGTATATCGATGAACTGAACCGCAAACTAAGCCCGTTCAAAATATTCAAAAGCATCGAATGTGATATATTGAATGATGGCAGCATGGATTATGCGAATGATGTGCTGGCTTCGTTCGATCTTGTTATTGCTTCTGTGCACAGCAACCTGAAGATGACCGAAGAAAAAGCAATGATGCGCATTCTGAAAGCCATTCACAACCCTTATACCACCATACTGGGTCACCCCACCGGCCGCCTTCTGTTAAGCCGCAAAGGTTATCCCATTGATCATAAAAAACTGATCGATGCATGTGTGGAGCAAAACGTAGTGATCGAGATCAACGCTCACCCCCGCCGGCTTGATCTTGATTGGCGCTGGATCCCCTATGCCCTGGAAAAGGGAGCATTGGTATCCATCGATCCTGATGCCCACCACCTTGAAGGGTTTGCCGATATAAAATACGGAGTGCTGGCCGCACAAAAAGGCGGGCTGGTAAAAGAAAGTAACCTGAGCAGCTTTGGATTAAAAGAGTTTGAACAGTTCTTAAACGACAGGAGAAAGAAAAAAGGGATATGATCACACGCTTACTACAGGCAATTCCACATGGAAAGTAGTTCCGCTTCCTGCTTCTGTTTCAAACCAGATCCTTCCCCTTGCCTGCTCGATAATTCCTTTACACATTGCGAGGCCAAGGCCTGTACCGGATGATTTGGTGGTGAAATTCGGAATAAAGATCCGTGACTGCATTTCTTCAGGAATACCTTCGCCGTTATCTTTTACACTCACGCGCACCATACCATCTTCTTCCATTTGCTCATTCACTTCTATCCGGCAAGGGCCGTCGCTGCAAGCTTCCACAGCGTTGGCAAAAAGATTGGTGAACAACCGGTTCATCTGTGTCTTATCTGCATGCACCATAATACGATGATGGACCGGGGTCCAGATAAATTCTGTATTGGGATCTGCTCCATACAATTCCTGCAACGAACGTATCACCGTATGCAGGTCAAACTCTTCAATATTCGTATTGCTGATATTGGCAAACTGAGAGAAGTCGGCTGCGATCTTCGACAGGTGATCGATCTGCTCTACCAGGGTGTTGGCCACATTGCTCGACAATTCCTTTACATTCGGCTGGTTATTATTGATCGCTTTCTGCAGGTATTGAATGCTTAGCTTCATCGGTGTCAGCGGATTCTTGATCTCATGCGCTACCTGGCGCGCCATTTCCCTCCAGGCTTCTTCCCTTTCGGTTTTAGCTAAAGCGGCTGCGCTCTCTTCCAGTTTGGCCACCATCTTATTGTATTCCTTTACCAGGTCGCCGATCTCATCGTCGCGGTTCCATTCGATCTCTTCATTCATTTTACCGAGGTTCACATCCTTCATCTTGTTGCTGATAATAGAGAATGAACGGGTGATCCTGTTGGTGATGAATAAGGCGATCAGGCCTGCCACCAGGAGGATAAAAGCATTGAGGTTGATCACCGTAACAATGAAATTGGATATTTCCTGGTCAAGCTCCGGCTGTGAAGTGAAATAAGGAATATCGAGATAGGCATACGCTTTACCATCTTCATCTCTTACCGGCGCATAAATGCTGAGATAAGAAAGATTGGCGATGTTTTCTTCCTGCACGTATTCCACCAGGTTGAGCCGGCTTAAGCGGTAATATGCACCAGGCTCCATTTTCTTACTCAATACACCCCTGTTGTATACGTTGGCCTCTGATGAAACCTGCAGATCTCCTGCAAGATTGTATACGTTCACATCCACACCATGTATCTCAGAAACTTCTTCCACCAGGCTTTGGAGGGTATGGCTGGTAGTGGAATCATTCAGGGCGATCAGGTCTGAAGCGGGATTGCCCGGCCTGATGCGCTTCTCCATTTCATTTACCATGATCTTCATGGTGCGGCTCAGCTTATCGCTATTGGTCCGGTTATACCTTGTTCTGAAAAAGTTGATCGTGGCAATGCCGATAATGATAAAGGAAAAGATGCTGATAAAAATGATGGTGCTGTGCACCTGGTTCCGGATATTGAAATGAAAGAAGCGCCGGAAACCTTCCAGGTCATACACAGCTCTTACCAGCAGCGACAATACCTGGACGATGAATATCAGGAACAGGAAAGAACTGAAGATATAGGAAAACAGGGTGATGGTCTCTATCAGCGTGTCAAGCTTGCGGGCTATTACAACCACTTTCTGGTTACCCGCTTTATACCACAATTCATCATAATCACCGCTTACCTTCCTCGTCACTTCACCGGCAAGGCTGCTCAGTTCTGCATCATTCAGCTTGGTAGCAAAAGGATATTTATTGGAAAGACGGGTCAGCTTTCGCTGGTTGTACACAGCATAGGAATAGATAGGCGAATTCTCCGGGTCATTCTTTTTGTATTGCTTGAACAATTCTGCGAGCAACGCATCACTGCTGTATTTTTTGGGATTGGAGATAATAAAGAAATAGCCCAGGCTCCGCCCGCTGCTGTCCATAATGTCTTTCTCCGTAATGAAAGTAAACTTGTCGAAAGCAGTTTCGTAATAATAAACACCCGGCGTTGAAGTGGGGTGCGATTGCTGCAGCACGATCGTTTTCAGCGCTTCAAACCGTGTAGCGTCGGGGTTGAAAAGGGATTTACCGGATGAATCATACGCAAAGAACGTCGTTTCAAACTGGTCGGCATAAGTCCTGTACAGGCCTGAGTTGATGCTATCCCTCAGTGAAGCATTCGTGCTGCTGTCGGTAAACCGGTAGAAATTATTTTGAAGGAAATCATTGTCCAGGTAATTCAGTGCAATGCTCATCAGCCGTTCGCTCGATTCGTCTGTTTGCGTAGCCAGTTTTTCCGCATAGAATTTTCTTTTGCCCCATTCCGCTTTCCTGTTTTCCACCAGCATGATGGCTGAGATGGAAACGGAGAAAACGAATATCCAGAAAAGTATGCCCGCAATATTGATCCGTATACGGGTCAGTATCACCCCTTCCCTGTTTACCAGCCAGGTATACACCAGCAGCCAGCACAGCACAGGGATATAAAACAACACGGCAGGGTCGCCGGTCTTAAGGGTAAGATATACCAGGCCGGAAAACGCGATCGCAAAATATACCAGCCATATTTCTCCGCGCAAAAACGGGAAGATGATGCGGAAAAGCAATTGTGTGAAATAATAATACGATAGCGAAAGGGTTGCCAGCACAAAAAAACCGACCACGGTATAGCGGTCGAGGCTCCAGAAATTCGTTACATCAAATGATATTTTGGAATCAGCCACAATGCTTCTGATCACTGAAGAGATAATGAAAGTGGAATAGATCAGCATTATGAGCGATACGATCCCTGTAAGCAGTTTCAGCCACTGTGGCCATTGGCTGATAAAGCTTTCCATCCGCTGCACTTTATACCAGGTAAACAGCACCAGCCAGCAGAAGAACACGGAGTTCATCAGCAGATCACCCAGCGATCGTTGCACAAACGTGGACCCGTAAACAGACGGATCGAATAATTCAAACTGGCGGAGGTTGAGCAAGGAGGGCACCCAGTAAATGAATAACCGTATTACCAGGAGGGACAGTGCCAGGAACAATACCCCTTTCCAGATCTTTTTCTGCGAAAGAGATTCTGCGATCAGGTGCACAAACAGCAATAGCATCAGCAGGCCGCTGAAGCGCAGCAATATCGTAAGGGCATTATTGTAAGGAACTACACCGGTAGTCTTTTTATCAAAATAAAAAAGCGTTTTGCCGGAAATGGATTTTACAGGGAATTCAGTTACGGCATTATCTACCAGCACCACCCTGTAATCGGCCGTTTTGCTATACACAAATTGCTCCGGCAGATAATCCGTTTCCAGCCAGTAAGCTGAGCGGAAAGGGATCATGCCATAAACAATTACGGTACCGGAGTTAAGCGTAACAAGCCTTTTCACTACCAGGTAATAGCCATTGGGAAGCTTCATCAGCTCTTCCAGTTCTTTCTGATGATAGGTAGCGGGAGGAGGCAGTATCATCTGGTTGTTCCAGAAACGCATGGAAAGCATGCCATCTTCCGTAAGCTTATACACAAAGACCCCGTACTTTTTGGAAGTCATTCTTTCCAGGTCTTTGAGCGATTCGGTGTTTTCGGATAATCTTCCCAGCAGGGAAGTGTCGGTCAGCAGCTCATTGAAGTCTTTTTGCTGACCATGAAGGTATTTTTCCGCCATCCTCACTTCATCTGCAACAGAGGACCTGTTTGTATAAAGCTTATTGAAAAAAAAGGACAGCGTAAAAAGCAAGGCTGCCAGTAACAGCAAGCTGAATTTCCAAACCCGGCTATTTGATAGTAATAGCTTCACTGATGCCGTTGCTGTTTAATGCTGTTCCAGATGGCATCCATCTCTTCCAGGCTCATTGTAGCCAGGTCTTTTCCTTGTTTAATTGCCTGCTGTTCCATCTGTGTAAAGCGGTGGATGAATTTTTTATTGGTCCGTTCGAGGGCATTTTCAGCATCCACCTGCAAAAACCGTGCATAATTGACCAGCGAAAACACAAGATCACCGAATTCTTCCTCCACTTTTTCCTGTCCGCCACCTTCGATCGCTTCTTTCAATTCCTGCATTTCTTCTTCCACCTTATCCCAAACCTGCTCTTTATTGTCCCATTCAAACCCTACCTGCTTTGCTTTTTCCTGCAGCCGCATGGCTTTTACAGTAGCAGGCAATGAGCGTGGCACTCCGCTTAATACAGAGCTTTTCCCTTCTTTCAGCTTTAGTTTTTCCCAGTTCCTTTTAACGTCGTCTTCATTGTTCACTTTTACATCGCCATAGATATGCGGATGGCGGGCTACCAGTTTATCGCTGATCCCGTCAATTACTTCCTGCAGGCTGAACCGGCCCTGCTCAGCCCCGATTTTGGCATAAAATACGATATGCAGCAGGATATCACCCAGTTCCTCACGGATGCCTTTCCAATCGCTGTCTGTAATGGCATCAGCCAGTTCAAAAGTCTCTTCAATGGTCATTTGCCGCAGGGTATGAATGGTCTGCTTTCTGTCCCATGGGCATTTTTCCCTGAGCTCATCCATAATGGTTACCAGCCGTTGAAAAGATGTTGCCAGGTCAGGTTGATTTGTGTTCATAACAGGTAGGGGTTAAAGTTGAAAAGCGGATAAGAGGGCAAATAATACGAACAGGAATACAAGCGAAATGAACCCCAAAATGTTCAGCAAAATGAATTTAGTGAACGTTTTGCCTCTCCCCTGCCCGTAAAAGCGGCGCATGGCCTTGTACAAATGTACAGGCCAGACTATGACAGCTGCAATAACAATAATGTTCCAGACCTGCCATCCTGTAACATTATTCAGTTGCGCCATCAGCACAGTAAACAATAATAATATAAAACTGAAAATATAATGGTGGATGGTAAATATGCCATGATCAGCATAGTAATACATTTTCCTGCTGCGGATATAGAGCAATTTAAGGATCAACGCAAAGAAAGGCAGGGAAGCAAAGAGCAAATACGGCAGGTTGTGCAGGAACACTTCAACCACTTTTTCAACCGCTGCCCGCTTGTCATTTTTGAACTTATCGTTCATCTTATACACCTTATGGTTATAAAGGCGGGTGAGCCAGCCATCACGCTTTTTTTCGGGTAAAGCAGCCTGTATAGAATCGTATTCTGCCAGTGATTGGTAGTGGGTGCCTACAGAGATAATGTTGAGATCATCATTATACAATTTGTCAATATCGTCCTTGCTTACGGCTTTAGTGGTATCCAGCAGCAGGGCTTTTTCCAGGAAGTAAGATTTGTAGGTTGAGTCGCCCGCTATCAACTGCTCAAGCCTTTTCAGTCTTTTTTGCCTTTGCGCCTCCGTCATCGGTTCATTCTTTGCATTGATATTTACTATATCAGATGGCTTCCGGAGGCTGAAGAATATCAGGAAGAAGATCGCTGAAGTGAACACATACATCCTGATCGGGTTCAGATAGCTCATCCGCTTGCCTTTCATGTATTCAGCAGAAAGAAAGCCGGGTTTAAAGAGAAGGTCTTTCAGGGTTGTGAAAAACTTGCCGTCGAAATGCGTAATGTCATTAAAAAAATGGGAAAACATTGCCCAGAACGTTTCTTTCGGCTCAACGTTCTCCTGGCCACAGGCCTGGCAAAAACGTCCCTGGACAATGGTTCCGCAGTTAAGGCAGTCTTTTTCCTTCCGTTCACGGCCGTGCGACATGTAGTGGTTGGTTTAAATCTCGGTAATAAGCAAAAATAAGCAAAGCCGTTAAAACCGCTTATACAAGTAATGGCCCTGTTTAGGGGCTCCCGGTAAAGCTCAAAACCTGTGGTTTGACACACCGATTCAAGGGGCTTTGTGTAGATTTGTCGTATTTCCTGTATCTCCCCATATGTTTGACTTTAGATTAAAAGTATTTCACACAGTAGCAAAACGGCTCAACTTTACAAAAGCCGCAGAAGAGTTATTTATTACGCAACCAGCCGTTACCAAGCATATCCAGGAGATAGAAGCCTTTTACCAATGCAAATTGTTTGAGCGGAACGGAACGAAAATAAAATTAACAGCAGCCGGCATTACCCTCTTAAACTATACAGAAAATATTTTCAATACTTACAGGGATATCGAATTTGACCTGGCGGCATTAAACGAGAATGTAAAAGGATCAATGAAATTAGGGGCAAGCACTACGGTTGCCCAATATGTTTTACCAAAATACCTTGCCCAGTTCAAACAAAAATTCCCTGATATTCATATTGAGCTGACAGACGGCAACACAGAACATATCGAAAACCTGCTGACAGAAGATAAAATTGACCTTGGCATTGTTGAAGGCCAATCCAAACGGCAACATATCAAATACACCCCATTTATTAAAGATGAAATAGTGCTCTGCACGAGCATCACAAACAAATCGGTCAAAAAGCCAATCGTCACCTTACTGGAATTGCAAAAATTGCCATTGATCGTACGCGAACAGGGGTCTGGCTCTTTGGAAGTCATTGTTGCCGCTTTGAAAAAGGTGAATATAAAGTTTTCACGACTGAACATTGAGATGGTTTTGGAAAGCAGTGAAAGTATAAAATCCTATTTGCCTCATTCAAATGCCTTCGCTTTTTTGTCCTTTCATTCCATTTTCAAAGAACTAAAAAACAATGAACTGAAAATCGTTGATGTAAAAGACCTGGGTATTGAACGATATTTTTATTTCATCACACAGCAGGGCGGCACACATCATTTAAAGGAATTGTTTTTAAAATTCATGCAGGGCAATAACTTTAAGTTATAGAGCATTGCCAATAGTCATTTCCCAGCCTTCCTCATGTTGCTGAATTTTGTGCTGAAATAATTTTCAGCGGCATGAGCAATAACACCCCTCTCTACAAGAACAGAAGGAAATTTTTAGACAGGAGCATTTCAACAAGAGAAGTGATCTTCTTACTAGTACTTATATTTTGCCTGTCACCCTTTATATCGCCACCGTTAGCATTACTCGCAGGGATAATAATAGCACAATTTATCGGCCATCCTTATTTGCATCTCAATCATAAAGCCACACATTTACTGCTCCAGGTTTCTGTGGTGGGCCTGGGTTTTGGAATGAATGTAAGCACGGCATTGAAAACGGGGAAAGACGGTATTCTGTTTACAGCAGTTTCTATATCCGGTACGCTTATTTTGGGTTATTTATCAGGCAGGGTTTTAAAAATGAACAGAAAGACCTCATTTTTAATTTCTGCCGGAACTGCAATATGTGGAGGCAGCGCCATTGCAGCAGTATCTCCCGTTATTAAAGCAGAAGAAAAACAAATAAGCATCGCGCTGGGGACTGTTTTTATACTCAATTCCATTGCCCTCTTTGCCTTCCCTTTTGCAGGCGAAAAACTGCATCTCTCACAATCACAATTCGGCTTATGGAGCGCTATGGCCATTCATGATACAAGCTCTGTTGTGGGTGCGGCAAGCAAATACGGAAATGAAGCGCTGCAAATCGCCACAACCGTAAAATTAGCAAGGGCTTTATGGATCATTCCTGTAGCATTCCTTAGCAGCATTGTTTTCAAATCAAAAGACAAAAAAATCAAGGTCCCTTATTTTATCGGGTTATTTATTGTTGCCATTATTGTAAATACCTATGTTCCTTTTGTACAAAGATTCAGTGGTTATATCGTAGAAATTTCTAAATCAGGGTTAACGGTTACCTTATTTTTGATTGGTTGCGGATTATCCAGGAAAACATTGGCCTCTGTGGGGTTAAAACCGATTTTACAGGGGCTGATATTATGGGTGGTTATTTCCTTGTCGACTCTTCTGGTAATACATTATTTATAGGCAGATGGGCCATTGGTATACGCGTGTGAAAAGCAAAAGCCCTGAACAGGCACATAAAAGACTGGCATTTTCGTTAAAAATGAGTATATCACCCATGTAAAACCTCGTTTTCCAACAGGCCACAAAATTTTTTACCGCCCCTTTCGTTACTGTACAATTCAAGTATTTTTGCCCCTAATTAAGATAATAGCGGATGAAACAAAGCCTAGCCTTCCTTGCCCTCCTGGTTTCCCTGACCGGTTTTGGCCAGTTTTATTATAAAGACCTTGTGGATGCAAGAGCCAACGACGATAAAATGAAGGTCTACCTGGCAAACAAAGTGGTTTCAGTAACGGCTACCGGTTACGATTCCCGTGGGGTAAAAGCAACAGATTTTTATGAAGTGCAGGAAGTTTTTCCGGCCCAGAACCTGCTCAGGGTTTCTACCCGCTCCGGATTATCGGTGGTAAAGACCTATTACCGCTTTGATGCACAAGGCCGACTGGCATCCATTTCCGACTCCACCAATGGTATTAAAAGCCGCACCAGCTACCAGTATACAGGCAATAATCTTGTTTCAGTGAAAACAGAGGTTAAAGACTCCCTGAACGATTTCAGCGAAACAGAAGAACACCAATGGATCTATAACAATGCCGGCAAACCCGAAAAAATGTGGAAAATCGTTAACAGTAAGGACAGCATGGAATACCGCTTTACCGTTGATGAAAAAGGAAATGTAGCCGATGAACAATTATTCAGAAGAGGTGTTGGCATTGACCCATTCTATTTTTATTACGACGATCAGCACAGGCTCACGGATATTGTCCGTTATAACAAACGCGCCAAAAAACTGTTACCTGATTTTATGTTTGAATATGATGAGCAGGGCCGGGTGATCCAGAAAATAACAACGCTTTCCACTACAACGCCGGATTATCTTACCTGGCGTTACCTGTTTAACGATAAGGGACTGAAAACAAAAGAAGCCCTATTTAATAAACAAAAAGAACTGACAGGGCGTATCGAATATTCTTACAATTTTCAACCCTGAAAAATTTCTTCACTTGCCATAGGGGTGTGCCCGGCATATGTTGTTGATTGTTTGTCCACACGATCAATACAATCAACGAACAAATGTTACCACGATTGAACGATTTGCCGGACATGTAATTTAACATATCAACAGGCATTGCCTGCGAAGGTGCAAATATCTTTGCGCCGCTATCACTTACATAACCATAACCCTACTATGCAAAAGATCACATTAGCTGCACTGTTCTTCTTATCTGCCATTATATGTCATGGCCAGAAGTACACGATCAGCGGCATCATTAAATCCAAAGCAAAAGGCGAGACCCTGATCGGAGCAAGCATCCGTGTTATCCCGGCCAGCCCGGCCGATAGAACTGGCAATACCGGTACAGTCAGCAACGAATACGGTTTCTATTCGCTTACGCTTGAAAAAGGCACTTATACTGTAGAGATCAGTGCTGTTGGTTTGCAAGCCCAGCAACAGGAAATTGTGCTTAACAAAGATATTGCGATCAACATACAACTCGAAGACGAAGTAAAGAGCCTGGAAGGCGTTGTTGTAAGCGCACAATCACGCGGCCGCAGCATCAGCAGTCCGCAAATGGGGATTGAAAGGGTATCTACAAAGGAGATCAAAAACATTCCCGTTCTCCTGGGAGAAAGGGATATCTTGAAAACCATCCAGCTTTTACCCGGTATTAAATCAGCCGGTGACGGCAACAGCGGCTTTTTTGTGCGCGGTGGCGCTGGTGATCAGAACCTCATTTTGCTGGATGAAGCGCCCGTATACAATGCTTCGCATTTGCTGGGGTTCTTTTCCACCTTCAACTCTGATGCGATCAAAGATATCACCGTTTATAAAGGAGGCATGCCTGCCCAGTATGGAGGCCGTCTTTCTTCGGTGCTGGACATAAAAATGAATGATGGCAATAACCAGGATTATAATGTCAGCGGTGGCATAGGGCTGATCTCTGCCAAACTGAATGTGGAAGGACCAATACAAAAAGATAAATCCTCTTTCCTGGTAACAGGCCGTCGCACGTATGTAGACGCATTCCTGAAATTGTCAAGCGATTCTGCTATTAACAGCAACCGGCTTTATTTTTATGATCTGAATGCAAAGCTGAATTACCAGTTAGGTGATAAAGACCGGCTTTATCTTTCCGGTTATTTTGGTAAAGACGTGCTGGGCGTAGGTGAAACCTTTGGGATAGACTGGGGCAACAGCACCGGTACATTGCGCTGGAACCATATTTTCAACAGCCAGCTTTTTGCCAATACCTCTATTATTTTCAGTAATTACAACTATAAGATCTCTATCCGCAGCGGTGGTGATAATTTTGATATCATTTCAAAAATACAGGACTGGAACCTGAAGCAGGAATACCAGTGGTATGCTAATTCCAATCATAACCTCCGGTTTGGGTTCAACACGATCTATCATACCATCACACCAGGAGAAATAAAAGCTTATCAATCCGTAAGCCTGAATTCAACTGCCCTGCAAAAAAGATATTCCTGGGAAAATGCCGTTTTCCTCAGTGATACCTGGAAAGCTTCCGACAAAGTGAACCTTACCTATGGATTGCGGGCATCTGCATTCAGCATACTGGGGAAAGGCGATTTTTATCAAATAGACAATGACGGAAAGGTAACAGATACGCTGAGCTATAATAATGGTGATTTTGTAAAAACCTATTTCAACCTGGAACCCCGGGTGGCTGCCAGTTATATTTTCAATCCCCGCAGTTCCCTCAAAGCGTCTTATGTACGAAATGTGCAGAACATGCACCTGGTATCCAATTCCACTTCTTCCAACCCTACTGACAAATGGATCGCCAATACCAATATCATCAAACCTGAGGTCGCTGACCAGGTGTCCCTTGGTTATTACCGCAATCTTTTCAACAACCAGTTTGAACTGAGCGTGGAAACCTATTACAAATGGATGCAAAACCAGATCGATTACCGCGATGGAGCAGATGTTTTTGCCAATAGCGATGCCATTGAATCCGAACTGTTGTTTGGCAAAGGCCGGGCTTACGGCATCGAATTCCTGCTGAAAAAGAAAGCCGGCAAATTCACAGGCTGGCTGAGTTACACTTTATCTAAAACAGAAAGAAAGATAGATGGCATCAATGATAATGAGTGGTACAATGCCCGGCAGGACCGTACGCATGATGTGGCCCTGGTTGGTTCGTACCAACTCAACCGCAAATGGACCCTGTCTGCCAACTGGGTTTTCTATACCGGCGATGCTGTTACTCTTCCCGCTGGAAAATACAGCATAGACGGACAAACCGTTTATTATTATACCAAAAGAAATGGTTATCGCATGCCCGATTATCACCGGCTCGACCTGGGTGCGACCTGCATACTGAAACAAAAAAAGCGTTGGTCATCTGAACTCACTTTCAGTCTCTACAATGCCTATGGCCGCGAAAATGCATACACCATCAATTTCAGGGACAATGCCGATGATCCCAGCAAGACTGAAGCCGTGCGTGTTGCCCTGTTCAAATTCATTCCTTCTGTTTCTTACAACTTCAAATTCTGATTTATGACAGATAAAAAATTAACCCGTTCATTCCGTTTAACAGGCTTATTTGCCCTGCTGGCATTGACCGGCCTGAGTTCCTGCGAAAAAGTGATCGATATTAACCTTAACAAATCGGAGAAGAAATACGTGGTGGAAGCGATAGTTACCGATCAGTCTGGCGCCCGCGTGCTGCTAAGCCAGACAAAAGATTTTGAAGACAATAATAATTTTGCCGGCGTCAGCGGTGCTGTTGTTGAAATAACGGAGAATGGCGGAGCTACCACTACCCTGTCAGAAACAACAACCACCGGCGTGTATGAAGCCCCGGCACTGATCGGTTCAACCGGTAAAACTTATTCCTTATCGGTAAAAGTGAATGGGCAATCTTTCACAGCTGTTTCCGCCATGCCTCAAAAGGTGAACCTGGACACTATTTATATAACAGATGAGTTTTTGTTTGGCGACACACGCAAGATAGTGAACATCGAATACAAGGACCCTCCCGGCCGCGGACAGTACTACCGTTTTGTACAATACCTGAATGGAAGGAAAGAAACAGAAATATTTGTCCAGAATGATGAATATACAGACGGGCGGAATGTGACTAACAAGCTCTTTTATTTCCCGGACGACGATGAAGACAACCGTAAGATCAAAAGCGGCGACCAGGTGCGTATAGAAATGTTCTGCACAGACGCCAATGTATACAAATACTGGTATAGCCTGTACAGAAGTGCTACCGGCGAAAGCCAGGCCACTCCCTCCAACCCGGTAAGCAATATGAAAGGAGGTGCGTTGGGTTATTTCAGTGCGCAGACCTCACAGGTAAAGACGATGATCGCTCCCTGATACGGGATAAAATAGCGGATGGCGGATAACAGTTTGCGAATTACGGAAGTTTGCAGCTGGATATCCGCCATCTGTCATCTATATCCTAATTTTGCAGGTGGTCAGCGCTCTGCCGGCCACAAAAGACACTACTATGCAGCACATCGTTATTATCGGCGGCGGCTTTGCCGGCATCAACCTGGCAAAAAGCCTTGCCAACAATAAGGATTTTACCGTTACCCTTGTAGACCGGAATAATTACAATTTCTTCCCTCCCCTTCTCTACCAGGTGGCTACAAGCTATCTGGAAACCTCCAGCATCTGCTATCCTTTCAGAAGATTTTTGCGCGGAAAGAAAAATATCCAGTTCAGGATGGGTGAATTCCAGCGACTGATTGCTGCAGAAAATAAAATAGTGCTTTCCACCGGCGAACTCAGTTATGATCACCTGGTCTTTGCCGTAGGTGCGGAAACCAATTTCTTCGGGATGGAAAACGTGAAAAAAAATGCCTTACCGATGAAAACGGTAAATGATGCATTGGAACTCCGCAACTATTTTTTGCAGCGCATAGAGCAGGCAACCCGCACTACTGATGAAAATGAAAGAAAAAAACTGCTGACCATTGTCATCGCAGGTGGTGGCCCCACAGGCGTTGAAGTTTCAGGTGTACTGGCGGAAATGAAGAAAAACGTGATGCCGAAAGATTACCCCGAGCTTAGCGGCAAAGGCTATGAATCGCATATCTACCTGGTTGATGGCGGCGGCAAGCTGCTGGCGCCAATGAGTGAAAAATCACAGATCGATACATTGAATGCACTGACCAAAATGGGTGTTGAAGTAAAGCTCAATCACCAGGTAAAGGACTACCAGGATGATGTGGTCACGTTTGCCAATGGAGATACCATTGAAACCAAAACGGTGGTTTGGGCTGCCGGCATTACAGGTTCTGTGTTTGAAGGCATCCCTGCAGAAGCATATGGCCGTGGAAAACGACTGATCGTAGATGAAATCAATAAAGTAATCGGCTTCTCCAATGTTTATGCTATCGGTGACACCTGTCTTCAAACAACAGACAAGAACTTTCCCAATGGTCATCCCCAGGTAGCTCAAGTGGCAATACAACAGGGAAAACAGCTAGCAAAAAACTTCAGCGGCATGGTCAAAGGCCAGGCGTTAAAACCATTCGCCTACCGCGATAAAGGCACCATGGCCATTATCGGATGGAATAAAGCTGTAGCCGATATCCCTAAACCCAAATTACATTTCAAAGGATTTATCGCGTGGCTGATGTGGCTATTCATCCATCTTGTATCCCTGATCAATTACCGCAACAAAATAAGGACGTTGTACAATTGGACAGGTGCTTATTTTACAAAGGACCAGACGTTGCGGATGATCGTGAGACCGTCCCGGAGTCGGGAGTCGTAAGTCTTTAGTCGGGAGTCGGATCTCTTTTATAGTGTGTACAGTCATTTCAATATTGAAATGACTGTACACATTTTTAGCGGCTCCAGACTTACGACTCCCGACTCGATGTTAACACCCGCTTAACAGCAGATTTCCCGTACTTTATCCAGGTAGCAGAGAATGGCATCTTTTTTTCTGTTGCTAAGATTTAACTCATTTTGTTATGGATAGGAAATCCTTTCTTGTACCCTTTCGTAAGGAAGAAAGTATTAAATGGAATTATAATGCCGGGTTGGCGGGCGTTTCTTCCGGTATAGATCCTGTAAAGGGTAAGCTGGCTTCACCTCAACTGGTTCATTTGCTGAAAAGGAGCATGTTTGGAGCAAGTGCTGCAGATATTCAATATTTCCATTCAAAGAAGTTAAAGAAGATCATAGAAGAGTTGGTTTACAAAGAAGAGATGGCTCCACCCCCTCCAGTTAATAATTATAATGATCCTGATTCAAAGAAAGCGGAGCCGAATTATTTTTTTGATGAAGATGTGCCGGCCGGGCAAACATGGGTCAATGCTACAATCTATAATGGCAAGAATAATGGGCGCAGAAGAAATTCTTTCAAGAGTTGGTGGTATGGCTTAATGATCAACCAGGACAGGACGCTCCGCGAGAAGATGGTGTTGTTCTGGCATAATCATTTTGCAACAGAAACGATGACTGTAGACAATGCGCGTTACCTCTATCAGCACAATGAAGTGTTGCGCCGCAATGCGCTGGGGAATTTTAAAACACTGGTGAAAGAAATAACAGTCGATCCCGCCATGTTGAAATACCTGAATGGTTATGTCAATACTAAAAAAGCGCCGGACGAGAACTATGGCAGGGAATTACAGGAGCTGTTTACCATGGGAAAAGGGCCTGGTTCACATTACACAGAAAATGATGTAAAAGCAGCAGCAAGGGTACTTACCGGTTATAAGATCGACAATAAAACGTTCTCTTCGGTATTCGATGCAGGAAGGCATGATGATGGAGATAAACAGTTCTCTGCATTTTACAACAATACAGTGGTCAAGGGTAAAAAAGGACCTACAGGTGCTGAAGAAACAGATGAAATGCTGACCATGTTGTTTGCCCGGCAGGAGGTATCCAGGTTCATCTGCCGCAAGCTGTACCGCTTTTTTGTTTATCATACCATTGATGCAGCCACTGAAAAAAATGTGATAGAACCGCTGGCTGCACTGTTCCGCAAAAAGGACTATGAGATCAAACCGGTGCTGGCAGCTTTATTCAGCAGCAAGCATTTCTTTGATGCCGCCAATTTTGGGGCAATGATCAAGAGCCCCATTGATTTTACGGTCGGGCTTTGCAGGGAATACGGATTGCGTTTTCCTGATGCCGGCAATTTCGTTGAGCAGTATGGCCTTTGGGAGCAGTTGAGGAACCAGGCTGCTGCCATGCAGCAAAATATCGGGGACCCGCCCAATGTGGCCGGGTGGCAGGCTTATTACCAGGAACCACAATACGATAAGCTCTGGATAAGTTCAGATACATTGCCCCGCCGCAACCAGTTTACCGACCGGATGGTCAATAATGGTTTTGCAAGAGGCGAAAATAAAGTGCAGATCGATGCAGTGGCTTTTACCCAGCAACTTCCTGAACCCGGTAATCCTGATAAACTGATTGACGATGCCATCAACCGTCTTTACAATATGGATGTGGCCGCAGCGGATAAAGCTTTTATTAAAAGCAGTATTCTCCTATCAGGCCTCACCGGTATGCAGTCGGATCATTACTGGACCGATAGCTGGAATACTTATCTGAAAAATCCCGGGGATAAGAAAAATGCAGACCAGGTGATAAAAAAACTGAAAACCCTTTACAAATACCTGATGAACCGCCCCGAATACCAACTGTGTTAGGCAACCGTTCATTTTAAACAAAATCAAAGGGATGAAAAGAAGAGATTTTTTAAGACAGGCATTACCCGCCGTAGCACTGCCCGCCTTCCTGGATGGTTTCTCCCTGAATGCCTGGGCGAATTCACCCTGGCTGGAAGCGATCAGCGCGGCCAATGATACCGACCGGGTATTGGTGCTGGTGCAGTTGAACGGAGGAAATGATGGATTGAATACCGTGATCCCTATCGATCTCTATGATGCTTACCAGGCAGCAAGATCAAATATTGCCATTCCGCAGAATAAGATATTAAGGCTGGAAGGCTTTGATAAAACAGGGCTTAATCCTTCCATGACGCAGATTCAACAACTGTTCAATGATGGGAAGATCACCATCGTGCAGGCAGTAAGCTATCCCAATCCCAACTTCTCCCATTTCCGCGCAACGGATATCTGGCTCAGCGGATCGGACTCAGATAAAACGCTGGAAACAGGATGGGCAGGCCGTTACCTGGAGCGGGAATATCCTGGCTTTCCTGCAGAATATCCGAATAGCAATATGACTGACCCATTGGCCATTCAGGTAGGCGGGATCGTATCACCTGCTTTGCAGGGATCTGTGACAACGATGGGCATGGCTATCACCAACCCATCCAATTTTTACGCTTTATTGAATGATAACCTGACGTTCACTTCTGCTTCTACCCGTGCGGGTGATCAGCTCGCTTATATCCGGCAGATGTCTATGATAACGGATAAATATTCCACCGTTATTAAAAAAGCCGCGCAAAAGATCACCAAGCAATCTTCGCTTTATCCTGCACAGGGGAAAAATCCATTGGCGGATCAACTGAAGATCGTTGCAAGACTTATTGCCGGTGGCTTGAAAACAAAAGTATATATGGTCAATATGGGCGGCTTTGATACGCATGCAAGGCAAACAGATGCTGCAGATACCACTACCGGTACTCATGCCCGGTTGCTCGAACGCTTGTCAGAAGCCATCAGCATATTCATGGCTGATATCAATGAACTGGGAGCAGGGAACAGAGTATTGGGAATGACGTTCTCTGAATTCGGGCGCCGCATTAGATCAAATGCCAGCGGAGGCACAGATCATGGAGCTGCTGCCCCGGTATTTCTTTTTGGCAATGAAGTGATACCTGGAATACTGGGTAGCAATCCTGAGATCCCGGCTATCGCAAATGTGAAGGATAATATAGCGATGCAATACGATTTCCGCTCTTTGTATGCCAGTATCCTCAAAAACTGGTTTTTGCTAAGTCCTGCTGAATCGCAGACAGTAATGTTCAAAGATTATGAATCGCTGGCCATCGTTAAAAAGAAGGCAACCGCTTCAGCTATTTAGATCCAGTATAACCTGGTCTCGTATTCCATTTTCACAAAACCATTCTCGTTGTAAGCTACAAACAACTGGATCAGCTTTGAGATCATTGAATCATATGATTCATGGCCAGGCAGAGGGATATAGGAAGAAGACAGCAATTGACCTTTCAGCGAATCAAAATCGAGCATCTGTATATTGGGAAACTGGTCCACATTCATCTGCGCGGGCGCAAAGAAAGCCTGCATATCCGGTTCACTGATCTTATTAAGGATCTGTGGTTCCAGCGCATATTCTTCTTTCAGCTTATTATATTCTTCCAAAAAAGGCGTGTTCTTTAAACGGAGATTCCATGCCAGCACAATATGGCCACCAGGTTTCAGGATACGTTCAAACTCAGCTTTGGTCCTTTCCCTGTCCATCCAGTGAAATGCCTGTGCCACAGTGATCAGGTCAACGCTTTCATGACGAAGCCCTGTTTGCTCTGCCCGATGACGGCGGCTGGTGAAACCAATATAATGCGCCAGTCTTTTTTCACCGGCCGCTCGCATTTCTTCATTCGGTTCAATACCGGTCACATTATATCCCTGCTTCAACAGAATTTCTGCAAATAAGCCAGTACCCGAGCCAACATCCACAATACGATGCTGCTTTTGCAATCCCAGTTTCGACTCAAGAAAAGGAACGATCTCTGATGGATAAGAAGGCCTGTACCTTACATAGTTCTCAACCCTGTTGGAAAACCTTTTGGTTGGTTGGAGGGTGGACAATTCACTAAACATGGAAGCTACTGTTTGAACCGCAAAAATATTACTATTCTAAATCTTTCCGGTGCTGTTCATGTAAATTTAATCACAATGGTTACATGATTTTTTCCACATAACGGACTACCGTTTTTTGGAGGAAACACCGGGAAGTGCAGAATGTTTGGATTACTTATTGGTAACAAAAATAATGAGGTTGTGAGAACCTGTATTTAATGTACTGGCTTTATAATAAGCGACCCCTTCCCGTCCTTCCCGCCTTACCGGTAAGTTTTTTACCGGTAAGGCGGGAAGGACGGGAAGGGGTGCGTTTGGATAGATGTTCTCTTTCTTGTCAGATGTTGGTTATCCCATGTGTTCCCAGGCACTTTGGTAGGCATTTAATTGTTCTGCGTAAGTGATAAAATCAGCGTAAAAGGGGAGCCGGGCTAGTGTGCCGCTGTCGCCGATGACGACCAGCTTTTTCCGGGCTCTCGTCATCGCTACATTCATGCGGCGGATATCGGATAAGAAACCTATCCTGTTTTCAGGGTTGCTTCTTGTCATGCTTATGTAAACAATGTCCCTCTCCTGCCCCTGGAAGCTGTCGATCGTATTCACCGCTATTTTATCGCCATAGGCGAGCAATTCAGGTGATTGCAGCAAAAGCGATCGCAGCAGGTCCACTTGCTGTTTATAGGGTGAAATGATGGCAATGGACGGAAAAGATGCCGGGTGATTTGCTTCCAGGGCTGGTAATAACTGCCGGAGATGATTAAATACAAATGTTGCTTCTTCAGGATTGTAGGTGCTGGTACCTTCTACTTTCTCTTCAAAACCACAACCGGCCGTGTCGATAAAAATAAGCGGGTTGTCAAGGTCATACAGCAGATGATCGGCAACGGACTCATGCGCTTTCAGCTTTCCTTTATAAAATACAGCAGATGAATACCCCATGATTGCTTTGTTCATCCGGTACTGTTCTTCCAGCAGCACCACGGCTTCCGGATGGAGTTCCACATTCTTTTCCATCAGTGTAATATTCAACCCTTCGCGGGCGGCCTGCTCCGATTTGATGGTAGGCGGCAATTGGAAAGGGTCGCCAGCCAGCACCAGTTTTTTTGCCTTGAGTATGGGTATCCAGCAGGCAGGCTCCAATGCTTGTGCTGCTTCATCAATTACCACGGTATCAAACCGCCGGTCGCGGATGGTATAATGATTGGCGCCAACGAGTGTGGCAGTGATCACCTGTGCTTTTGACAGCAGGTCATCCAGGATGTACTGTTCTGTATTAGCTGCTTCTTTCAAAATATTCCTTGCTTCGTCAAACAATGTTTTGCGTTGCTCTCTTTCTGCTTTTCCAAAATTGCGTTTGTATTTGTAAGCCATTTCCCTGAATTCATTGGCTCTTTTTTTTAGCTTCTTCACCTGTTTCATCTGGCTATGTGCAGCCATCTGGCTATCCAATGTAAGGGAAAGAAGTTTTTCCGATACCCGTGCAGGATTACCTACACGCACCACGGTCAATCCTTCGTCCGATAATTTTTCGCTCAGCAGGTCTACAGCGGCATTGCTTGGCGCCACTACCAGTAACTGCTGATGTGATTGCTGGTAGATCGCTTTGATACCCTGCACCAATGTAGTTGTCTTGCCTGTGCCCGGCGGTCCATGCACAATAGCCAGCTCATTGGCAGATAATATTTTGTTCACTGCATGCTGCTGCGAACTATTTAACCGCGCTGATGTATACATGTGCCCTTCTTCATGAAAACCGGGTTGTTTTTCCCCGGTGAGGATACGGATAAGTTGATCATTTTCTTTTTTGTCCAGTCTTGCCGCAGCTTGTTTTAAAGCAGCACGCATTTCATCATAACTATTATCATCAAAAAGCAGGTTCACTCCCAATTGTCCGTCACGTGCCCAGTCAGGCAGTTCATCTGTCCGCAGGGAGATCTTCATTTTATTGCCGCCCTGGTAAGTGATCACTCCTTCCACGCGGTCTTCTTTGGGATTGCGGTTGGAAAACAGTTCTGCGGAAGCGCCGAATCTGAACAAATGCGCTATTTCAAGGTGATTGGTTCGTTCCAGTTCCACTGTCAGGTAATCTCCCAGGCCCATTTCTGTATCCCTGATCACGATGGGATACCAGCTAAGTCCGTTGGAGCGCCGTACGGTAAGAGAACTTGATTCTGTTAATTGTTTATAAGCTAAGCGGTCTGACTGCTCTTCTATTTGTAAAAGTGTGGAGAGCTTTTTGAAATAATCCATCCTGCAAAGGTAACCCGGGGTTATGTTAACCTCATTTTCAAACCAAAAGAAAAAAAATTGCGCAACCAAATGATTGCGCATATATTTGCAATTAAATGGTAGCAAATAATAAAAAATGGAAACAAGAAGAGATGTTTTTCAGGCTATAGCCGACCCTACCAGGCGGGCCATCATTATGCTCCTGGCTGTAGGCGCAATGACGCCCAATGCAATTGCCGAACATTTCGACAGCAGCAGGCAGGCGGTTTCAAAACATTTACAGATCCTGACAGAATGCGAGATCCTGAAACAGGAGCAACAAGGCAGGGAGATCCACTATCACCTGAATGCAGATAAAATGAAAGAGATTGAAAAATGGCTGGAGCAGTTCAGGCAACTGCTGGCCAAACGATTCAACCAGCTCGACGAAGTACTAAAACAACTTAAAAACAACAGAAAATGAATAAAGCAATCCTTTTCAACTTCCTTGTGGACAAGGAAAACAAGAAAATCAAAGTGGAAAGATCTTTTGACGCACCTATTGATTTAGTATGGGCTGCATGGACAGAAGCAGACATTCTCGACCAGTGGTGGGCGCCTAAACCCTACAGGGCTATCACAAAATCAATGAACTTTTCCGAAGGTGGGCGCTGGCATTATTATATGCTAAGCCCTGAAGGAGAAAAACACTGGTGCCTGTTTGACTACGAAACTATCAAGCCCCTCAAATCCTTTTCAGGCATTGACGCTTTCTGCGATGAAAATGCTGTCATGAATAATAGCTTGCCGAAAAGTAAATGGGAAAACACTTTTAGCTCCGGGGAAGATGAAACAGTCGTAAACATCCAACTCCAGTTCAAATCACTTGAAGACCTGGAAGAGCTTATTAAAACGGGCTTTAAAGAAGGATTCACTGCGGGACTGGAAAACCTGGACCAATATATTGCTGCACAGTTCTATTTAAGAAAACAAAATAAGACCAGCAACATGGCGCGGGTATCCACCTATGTAAATTTTCCAGGCAATACCGAAGAAGTGTTTAACTTTTACAGATCAGTTTTCAAAACAGATTTTATCAACGGTGTACAGCGGTTTGGAGATATACCCGCCGATCCCAATCACCCACCGGTGGCAGATAATGTAAAGAAAATGGTTTTGCATGTTGAACTTCCCCTGCTTGGCGGGCATGTGCTGATGGGAACAGACGCACCTAAAGAAATGGGCTTTACTGTTACACAAGGCAACAATATGCATATTAATCTTGAGCCTGAGTCCAGAAAAGAAGCAGACCGGCTCTTTAAGGAACTTTCCGCAGGCGGAAAAATAGAGATGCCGATCCAGGATATGTTCTGGGGTGCCTATTTTGGAAGCTTCACCGATAAATATGGTATCAACTGGATGATCAATTACCAGGAAAAATAATTCAGTTATTAATTAGCGATCTCCTCTGCATGAAAAGACTCCAGTGCGTCAGCAATCACCGCTCTCAATTCAACAATATGGTGAGGGAGATCGCTTTCCTGAATATCTATCCTCCCGTTCTTTTCCTTTAATATGTGATTACCGTAGAGCAGCATTTCCAGGTCTCCATTCATAATGGTCACCCGGTACTCTTTCTCCCCTTCTTCCCTTTCTTTAATGATGCGTATCAATGCCTGGTATTGGCTTTTTTTATACTTAAAGCTTATAGAAAACATTGTCATGTCAATGCATTTATGATTAAAGTAAAGAGCACGGCTAAAAAACGGTGCTTGCACTAACATCTAACAACCAAAATACTGCCGGGTTTGATTAACCGGCAGTATTCTTTCTTATTGTCTTCATAAAAAATAATAAAGAGGGCAAAGGTTTAATGGAAAAGATGTACACATCTAATTACTCTTATATAACTTCAAGCCATATAAGAAAATAACTACATAACAAATAATAGGGAGATAATAGGCTGTTGCCACATCTTTATTAGCGATCAGCCCCATCAGTGGAGGAAACACTGCACCGCCTACCACACCCATCACAATGAAAGATGAAGCCTGTTGCGTATGATGGCCCAGGTCTTTCAGTCCAAGGCTGAAAATAGTGGGAAACATGATGCTGAAAAAGAAGTTGATCAGCAATAAAGCAATAAACGATACCCATCCTGCACTTTGCGCTACAATGACACACATGAGTATATTCCCCAAGGCAAATATGGCCAGCAGGATATTGGGTTTGATGAACCGCATCAGGAAAGTGCCTGTAAAGCGGCCTATCATCATTAGTATCATGCTTAAGCTGAAATAGTAAGATGCTTTTTCATCACTCAATCCCATTTTTTCGTGACCATAATTGATAAAAAATGCCCAGGTGCCACCCTGCGCTGCCACATTGAAGAACTGCGCTACAATGGCCCAGATAAAATGTTTATGCTGGAATAAACGTTTGGGTGCAGCCACCAATTGCTGATCAACGCTCTGGTTATGATGCGGATCAAACGCCGTGTTCACCGCCGGCACTTTTACCAGCGAAAAAGCAGCAGCAACGATCAGCACAATAATGCCGATAATGATGTATACCTGCTTCACACTGTAGAGATCGGCGGCAACGGAACTGCTTAAGATAAACATCCCTCCTACCGTAGGGCCAATGATCGTTCCCACACCATTGAATGCCTGTGCAAAATTTAATCGCTGATCGCTGGTAGCCTGCGGCCCCAGGGAAGCTACAAAGGGATGCGCTACTGTTTCAAGCGTTGCCATGCCACAAGCCAGTACAAACAATGATACCCTGAAGAATAAAAACGATTCTGCATTCGCCGCAGGCACAAACAGGAAAGCTCCTGTTGCAAACAATACCAGTCCAAGCAAAACGCCACGCTGGTAGCCAAACCGTTTCATGAACAGGCCGGCCGGGATGCCCATCACGGCATATGCACCAAAAACGGAGAACTGCACAAGCCCTGATTGGGATTTGCTTACATGCAAGACGTTCTGGAAATGTTTGTTCAATACATCACCCATCGTCATGGCCACACCCCAGATCATAAACAAAGAGATCACGAACACGAGGGTGACCAGGTATTTTTTTTCAGTAAAAGCTGCTTTCATCGTTTCATAGAAAGATTGATCGCCTGTTGAATATTATTTTTTATCTGCCGTTGCCACAGCGATCTTGGAATCTGCTGTGCCGTAATAAAGGAACCATTTGCCTTTGAAAGGAACCAACCCTTCGATAAAACAAACATTATTTACCTGGCCGGTTATTTCATAATCCTTTTCGGGTTTGAAAAAATAGTTCGTACTGCGGTCGATCACTTTGAAAGGATCATTCTGATCAAGCAGTATTTGACCTGCAGCATAAGTGCCATCAGCCAGGCTTTTGTCGCCAAAGGCAGGACTGTTCTTGCTATTGTAAAAGAAAAGAATGCCATCATTGGTAAGCAAAGCTGGCGGACCAGGTTCTACCAGTTCACTATCGAATTTTCCTTTGCGCGGACCAAACACGATCTTGAAAGCAGGATATTTTCTTAAGGAATCATATTGGTATTTGGCAGGATCGGTTTCAGGAACAGGCACCCAATCGATCAGGTTGTCTGAAGTGGCCATATAGATATTTGACTCACCCCAGTACATCTGGTATTTTCCATTGATCTTTGCAGCAACCAACCTGTTCCCCTCCTGGCGCGCCACCACTGATCCTGATTTAGACCAGTAATTGATATACTTCCCGCCCTCTGCATTTTTGAATACAGAACCATGTTTGGTCCAATGCACGAGATCAGTGGAAGTAGCAATAAACAAGCGGGCAGTGGTACCATCATAAGCTGTATAGGTCATGTAGTAAGTTCCTTTCTCATCCTCCACAATGCGGGGGTCTTCGCAACCTCCTTCCCATTCATATTTTTTATATGCATCATTGGCTGGGAACAAGACGGGATCATTATTCCTGGTAAAATGCAATCCATCCTCACTCATGGCCAATCCTATCCTGGATGTGCCGGCAAAGCGACCGATAGTATCTTCTGCCCTGTAAAGCAGGTACACTTTTCCATCGCGTACAACGGCTGCAGGATTGAACACATCTTTCGCTTCCCAGGCCACTTGTTTATTCAGGATTGGGTCCTTGAATACAATAGGCGACGGTTTCAGCACAGGGTTTACGGTATCTTGCTTGGTAAAAGGAGCTATCATCCATGCCTGTATTGAATCTTTCTTTGCCCCCGTGGTTGTTCCTTCTTCCTGTTTTGATTGTTGATCGCCACACGATATCAACATCGTTACTGAGCAGGCAACTGTAAAAAGAAAACTGGTTTTATTCATGTACATGATTATTTATTTAATACTTGATTCTTATTGATATCCATCATTCTGCTTCAGACCGATCAGATCAACTTCCCTTTGAGGAATTGGCAGCACAGCATTGGCAGGTTTATAGCCTGTTCCGTAATCATTGTGACCAGTCAGGGGATCAGCATCCGGTTTTGCGGCTAATACGGTAGCGGCAATATTCCAGCGAACCAGATCATAATAACGATGCCATTCAAAAGCCAGCTCTACCCGGCGTTCATGGCGAATGGCTGCCAGCAGATCAGCCTGCACATTGGTTGTTACCTCCGGCAATGCTGTAGCTGGATTAGCCGCATTACTCCTGGCTCTTCCCCTCACTCTCTCCAAAGCAGTTCTTGCTTCAGGCAATTTATTCAACTGGGCAAAGCACTCTGCTTTCCATAAAAGCACATCGGCCAAACGGATATAGATAAAATCGATACCGCCATCATCCGATGGTGATGTGTTGGACATGAACTTTCTTACGTTGTAGCCGGTAATGGAATTCGCCGCATTATAAGGCGTGCCGTCAAACCAGGTATCGCCGGCTTTAAATACAGTCGCACTCAGGCGGGGATCACCTGGTTCAAACTCTGCCACCAGGTTGTCGGTTGGAAGATTAAAATTCCAGCCATACCCCTGTTTGCCGAACACAGCATTGAAGATAGAGCCCTTTTGTGGTGTTTGCCCCGCATCATGCCGGGCCACGAATATTTTTTCGGCGCCCTGCTCCCCTGCACCATTAAAGTTATCGGCAAATTGGGGAAGCAGGTTATACGGCAGGGCCTCTACTTTCGCAATCTCATCGAGACAGCTTTGCCATTGCCCCTGGTACAAATAGGTTTTTGCTTTCAGCGCATAAGCGGCTCCTTTTGTAGCACGCTGATAATTGGCTGCATCATAAGAAGGCTCCAGCATCGGCGCTGCATTATCCAGGTCTTCACGGATCTGGTCATACACCTGCTCTGTGGTGGCGCGGGTCGTATTGTCTGTCATATTCTTTTCCGGGATCAGCAAGGGCACACCTCCAAAATTCTGCACAAGCCGGAAATAATAAAATGCGCGAAGGAATAACATTTCACCTTTCATTCTTTTCCAGATATTGGCATCAAGCCCGGGCACAGCAGAGCCATCCTGCGCCAGTACAGTGTTGGCAGCATTCACACCTTTGAAGTTATAGCGCCATATGCCCAGCACATTGTTGTTGGTAGGGAAAATAGTAAAGGTTTCCATCCGGCGCATATCTTCCTGATCACCCAGCCCTCCTCCGCCTTTCACGGCATCATCGCTCATTAGGTCGCCTACTACAAACTCGCGGGGAATAGATGCACCATTGTCCCATTCCCAATTGCCACGGAAACGGTTGGTCAGTGGTTCATACGCCGCATCAACGGCCAATGTAAAATCACCTGCTTGCTTGAATACGTTTTCTTCTGTAAGCACGCCCTGCGGTTGCAGGTCCAGTTTTTTACTGCAAGCTGTTATCAGCGTTGCAGCAGTAAGTATATAGATCAGCTTTTTCATATAATTAAATTATAGGTCGGTCAATCGTTAATTAAAAAGTGAGTTGGACGCCAAAAGTGAATGTACGTGATGGAGGATATGTGCCCATATCAATACCAACACCCAGATCGCCATAATTGGCCAGGTTATCATTGGTATACAATTCAGGATCGAAGCCTTTGTATTTGGTAATGGTAAACACATTCTGCATGCTGGCATATATCCTTGCCTGTGTGAAGCCGGCACGGCTCATCCATCCTGCCGGAAGATTATATCCTATCATCGCATTTTTCAAACGCAGGTAAGAACCGTTCTCTACATAGCGGTTGGATGTGCGGCGGTTATTATTTGCATCAAGGAAAGTGGCACGGGGCATAGTGTTGCTGGTGCCTTCGCCATGCCAACGCGTTTCATAAAAATCCAGTTTGGTATTGAAACCACGGGAATCGAAACTGTTGATGATATTGTCCACTTCATTGTAAATATCATTGCCCACTACACCATTAAAGAATAAAGTAAGGTCAAATTGTTTATAACGAAGGGTAGCATTCAAACTATAGAGGAAATCAGGCAAACCATGGCCGATAATGCTGCGGTCCTTATCATCGATCACTCCATCATTATTGATATCAGCAAACCGGATATCACCGGGCTTGGCAGCGGGTTGATATACATCCCCATCCTTGTTCACATAGTTGGTTACATCAGCAGCAGTCTGGAATATACCCGCCGTGGTATAACCATAGAAGGAGCCGATTGCCTCACCCGGCTTCAATAAGATCTGTCCATTGCCTGAACTGATCAATTGATCTTTTGTTTTGTACAAAGAAGTCACTTCATTTTTCAGCGTGGTGATATTGGCAGTGATATCCCATGACAGGCCATTCTTTGCCCGATCATTATAATTCAGTGTCACATCCCAGCCTTTATTGGTCATGGCGGCACCGTTCACATAAGGAGGCGCTGCATCACCATTTGTATAGGAAACCGGTAGTTGTATCAGGATATCACTGGTATTTCTTTTATACCAATCCACTGAAAAACGGACCCTTCCTTTCAGGAAGGCACCATCCAAACCAATATCTGTTTGCTTTGTTTCTTCCCATTTCACATCAGGATTGCCTTGCGAAGCAACCGTAAGCACACCATTGTTGGTACTGTAAATAGTGGCATAAGGATAATTACCGATTTGCTGGTTGCCAAGTTTACCCCAGCTTCCGCGGAGCTTCAGTTCACTCAACCAATTCACATTATCCATAAATCTTTCCCGCATGATATTCCAACCTGCCGATACCGACGGGAAATAGCCGGTACGGTTGGCTTTGCTGAAGCGGGATGACTGATCAGCACGCAATGTTGCAGATAAGAGATAACGGTTGTCATATGCATAAGCAACACGGCCGAAATAAGACATCAGTGCAGATTCCTGTTTGGTGCCGCTTACGCCTTGCGTGCCCGTGCCATAATCAAGGTACTGCAGGCTGCCGTTACCATCTGTTCTTGTATCATAACCGGAACGGAAACCGGAGAAATAATCCGTGATCTCTTTTACATATTCTGTACCTGCCAGCACAGATACATCGTGCACTCCGTTGAACACATGCGTATAATTTGCTGTATTCGTCCAGGTCAATGCACTGCTGCGGTTCCTGTATTTATCCACGCCTTTGTCGTTCGGGTTCATCACCGTTCTGTCGCCGGGGATCTGACCGTTGTAAGCTTGTTGCTCCAGCATATTGAAATCAACACCCAGGCTGGTGCGCAGGCGGATATCTTTTACAGGTTTTACTTCTGCAAACACATTACCGAGAATGCGGTACCTGTCGGCTGTACGGTTGCGGTACTGAGCAATGGCCAGGGGGTTCTTTCCATCACCATACAAATTCGGGTTTTGATAAAGCCCTGCAGGAGGAAGATCAGTCAGCAATCCTGTAGCCGGATCATATACAGGAATAGCATTAGGGCGGATCAATGCATAACGTACCACACCGGGCAGGCTTCCGGGACGGCCACCATCACCGGAAGCACCGATGTATTGATTGCTTTCATAAGTGAAGTTGAGATTCTCTCCGATCCTTAACCAGCTTTTCACATCAGATGTGATATTGGAGCGCAAGCCATACCGTTTGAAGTTGGAATACTCGATCGTTCCTTCCTGGTTCACATAATTACCGGAGATAAAATAACGTGTCTTATCTGTGCCGCCAGAAAAAGCAAGGCTGTAACGTTGCGTCAGCGCCTGGCGAAAGATCGCGTCCAGCCAATCCGTATTCGGGAGGCTTGAAGGATTATCGTTATTCCGGTTGGCGCTGCCATCATTGACAAAAGCTTCGTTCTGCAGTTCGATAAACTGGGCTGTGTTCACCATCTTTGGCAAGCCAATAGCATTGGCCAGGCCAAGCGATGCATCAAAACTGATGGTGCTTTTACCGGCTTTGCCAGATTTGGTAGTCACCAGTATCACACCGTTGGATGCCCTTGCACCGTAGATAGCTGCAGCAGATGCATCCTTCAGTATTTCCATGCTTTCTATATCGTTGGGTGAAATAGTGGTAAGCCCGCTGTTCACCTGTATGCCATCAATTATATAAAGTGGTTCATTATTATTCAATGATCCGATGCCACGAATGCGCACCACTGCATTGGTACCGGGGGCACCGGTAGGTGATGTTACATTCACTCCCGAAGCCTGTCCCTGCAAGGCAGTACCAATATCTACCGCCTGTGTTTTGGTCAGCTCTGCCCCTTTCACGGAAGAAACAGCGCCTGTAAGGGTCGATTTCTTTTGGGTGCCATAACCTACCACCACTACTTCATCCAATGCGGTGGCAGAAAGCAGCAGTGAAATGGACAGCGGACTGCCATCATACGTGATCGTTTGCCTGGCATAGCCCACCATCGTTATTTCAAGAATGGATGGTGAGCCGGCTTGCAGCTTCAGGGTAAAACTTCCATCGGCTGCAGTGTATGTTCCATTGGATGTGTTTTGCTGAACAATATTGACACCCTGAAGAGGTGCAGCTTTATCATCCGTTACCTTACCGGTGACGGTTTGCTGAGCCAGGGCAGGGAGATAAAATAACACGCAGAGGAGTGCGGTCAGTGACTGTAGCAATCGTTTCATAGCAATAATTTTCATTAAGATAACTATGAGGGTATGAACCGCTGCTGTACTATTATCCCAAACTACTATACTACGAATTACGCGAATGGGAATCAAGTATTTAGAAACCGGATTGCAACCACGAATTATGCTAATGCACTCAAAGTATAGGGGAGATTTGTGCCATTCGCGGTAGTTGTTCAGGCCTGTTTGTTTACTCAGGAGCTATTCGCGTCATTCGTGCCAGCCTGTATTCGTTTGGAGAGTATTGGTATTTCTTTTTGAATTCCCGGAAAAAATAGGATTGGTTGTTGAAGCCGGTCTGGAAGAAAATTTCGGACACAGTAAGGCGCGTGGTCGCCAGCAGTTCGGCGGCTTTTTGCAGCCGGATGTTCCGGATAAACTCGGCAGGGGTCATGCCGGAGATCGTTTTTATTTTCCGGTAGAGCTGCATGCGGCTGATGGCCATTTTGGTTTCGAGATGGGAACTGTCGAGTTCGGGATTATTGAGTTCGGCAGTAATGACTGCCAATAATTTTTCGAGGAATTCTTTATCTGCTTCGTTCAGTCCCTGGGGCACTTCACTGCCAGGCAGGGCTTTGTTGCGGAAATAATCATGCAGGCGTTTCCGGTTATCCAGCAATTGCTGCACACGACCGAGCAGGTGTTGCGTATGGAAAGGTTTGGGTAGATAAGCATCTGCGCCGGCTTCATACCCTTCATGCTGCTGGTCAATAGAGCCACGGGCTGACAGAACCAGGAAAGGTACATGGCAGGTGTCGGGAATATCTTTCACTTTCTTGCAAAGCTCCAGGCCATTCATATCCTCCATCATGATATCGCTGATGATAAGGTGTGGGACCATGTTGGTCATGCAGGTCAGTGCTTCTTTTCCATTCGGCGCTTCGTACACAATATATTTATCCATTAACAAATTACGGAGTAACTGCCTGATCGGTGCTTCATCTTCCACAACCAGGATAATAGGCCGGTCTGCCTGTTCAAGGCTTTGCAGTAAAGCCGCTTTATTATTAGCAGTTGATGATACAACATCCCTCGGTGCAGGCTCCTGTGCAATGGTGCGGATCAGGAGGGAAGGCCGCAAAGGCTTTGGAACAGTTTCCTGTATGGTATAACTGCTGACAGGCAATACAACTTTAAAGCAGGCCCAATTGTCTTTGCAATAAGCGGTAATCTTTCCATTCAGCAAACTGACCAACTGGCGGGTGAAGGCAAGCCCAAGTCCTGAACTGAATTTCTGGCGGGAAGCATTGCCGGTAAAAAATTTGTCGAACAATTTTTCCATTTCAGCGGCTGGAACATTATGTCCTGAATTGGCTACCAGTATTTCCATTTCATTCTTTTCCTGGTTGCGGTATACATGAAAATGGATCTTCTCTCCTGCTGATGTGTATTTGAATGCATTGGAAAGAAGATTGAAAATGATCTTTTCCAGTTTATCAGGGTCACTGCTGATAAAAATGTTTTCTTCTATTTCGTAGTCATACTCTACATTATTGTATTCCCTGAAATGAACAAATAAGCGGGCAATATTGCCCAGAAAAACCGAGGCGGCCAATGGCTGATAATGCACTTTAAGATGTCCTTCTTCTGCCTTTCGGAATTCCATCAGTTGCTCAATAAGATAAGCCAGGCGGGAAGCCTGCTGATGCACAAGCGATAACACTCCGGATGAACGGCCATCATCTTTCACCTGTTGTTGCTGATGCTCCACCGTTCCCATGATCAGGGTCAGGGGTGTTTGCAGTTCATGGGCAATATTGGTAAAGAAATCCAGCTTTTCTGCATGCAGCTTTTCTTCTTTAAGACGAAGCTTATATTCCAGTTCCAGTTTATGCTTCATATCTGTCTTGCTTTTCCGGTAAGTATACACCACATAAATAAAGATAACAGCCAGCACATAGTACAAAAGAAAAGCGGCAGGGGTAAGCCAGAGGTATTGCTCCACGGTCAGCATCATCAGGGTTTCTTCAGGGGTCCATTGCCCTTCGCCATTCGACCATTTCACTTTTAACACATAATCTCCTGCCGGCAGATTGCCATAAGATATATAACCGGATGAGCCGGGGAAATGCCAGTTTTTATCAAAGCCATCCAACCGGTAAGCATACTCCGATTTGCCCGTATTGATAAAATCAATCGCTTTAATGGAAAGATCAAAATAGTTGTGATAACGGCTCAATGTGTATTCTGCTGAAGAATTGGTGGCGTCAGGGCGAAGCACCATATAGCCTCCCGGAGCCGTGCTTTGTCCACCGAGTTGAATCCCTGTTACCTGGAGGTTTGGTTGAGCTGTATTGATAAGTATCCGCCAGGGTTCACAATAATTGAATCCATAGATACCGCCAAAGAATAAAGAACCGTCAGGTCCTTTCCATACAGCGCCATCCGAAAACTCGTTGCTTTGCAAACCATCGCTTTCACTGAACCGTATCACATCATTGGAGTTGCGGATCACTCTTGCGAGCCCGTTGTTGGTGCTGACCCAGATCATACCCTGGCTGTCTTCTGCAATACCATGGATCGTATTGTTAGGAAGTCCCTGTGCAGTAGTAAAACGTTGAAAAGGTTTTCCCTCAAAATCATCCGCGATCCGGTTAAGCCCATAGCTGGTACCGATCCACATCTGGTGGCGGCTGTCTGCCAGGATGTACAATACATCATTATGGGAAAGGCTTGTATCGCTGTCGCCTGAACGGATGGTAATGAAGCGTTCTGCGTTTTTATCAAGAATGCTTACACCGCCATAGCGGCAACCAGCCCAGATCCTGTCTTTATGATCTTTGGTCAGGGAAAAAATTATATCACTGGCAGGGCCGCTTTCTGTACCATTAAAAGTGTATTGCTTGAAATAAGTGAGCGTGGGGACCTCTCCTTCTATGCGAAGATGTATCAGTCCATATCCACTGGTGCCCAACCATACTGAGCCATCCCCATCAGGCAGTATTGCATACACAGAGCGGAAAAGGTAAGCATCGGAGCCTTTGATCTGCTTCCAGTTATAAAACTGCTTCTTCCTGTTATTATATAATGCAATCCCATCTCCATCCGATCCGATATAAGTCCATTCTTCATTCACCTGCCTGATGGCATACACGGCATTATTGCTAAGCCCGCCCGCTTCCGTAAAGAATCTCCGGCCTGCGGCATTTTTATCAATGGAAAAAGGAATGGCAAGTATCCCATTTCCTTTGGTGCCCACCCACAATTCATTACCAACTTTTTCAAATGTGCGCACCTGCTTATCATCCCGCAATCCCGCATCAGTATTGGAAACTAACGTGAAAGGCTTGCGCACCGGTGCGATCTTTGCCATACCATTCCCATCTGTACCCAGCCAAAGTATTCTGCCGCTGCCTGTATGAATGGTATTGATCTGCGATTCACGGAGCGCATTCATTTCTTTTTGCAGGAAACCCGATGGCTGGAATTTTTTGTCCACCACCAGGCATCCCTTTTTCTCCCAGGCAATAATATAGTGCTGTTCATAAGGAATGATCAGTTTAATGGCTTCGGGAAAATGATTTATTTGCACACGCTGGTTGCCTGATAATCTTTCCACCCGCCCATCGCCTGTGGTAACCACTACTTGTCCGTCCAGTTCATACACGGAATGAATGCCAGTGAAAGAACTAAAATCATCCTGGGCTTCCATCTTTCCATTAGCCTGCCGGAAGCTGCCGAGATGCCCGTTTTCCAGCAACACCCATAACAAACCATTGCCGGCAAAAAGAAGCTGCTTTATTTTCTTACCGGGTAATATTAATGGCACAGGCTGAAAAGAAGCTGACACACTTTCAAAACGCTGTAATCCTGAATTAACAGAGTAAACATAAGGAACGCGATTATGATCGGTCAGCAGAATGAATTGTTTCTCGCTGACGTTCTTGCCTTTTGCATTGTAGAAATAATGCGTGAATTCACCGGTGGAAGGTTTGTAACGCGATATTCCTTCTACTGTACAAACCCATATATAATGTTCCGCATCTTCAGTTATATCCTCCACTACATTATTACCGATACCGCGGCGATGATCCTGGCTATAGCTGAAAGTTTTGAAAGAAGAACCATTGAAACTGTTCAATCCATCCCAGGTGCCTACCCAAAGGATCTTATCCTCGCCCTGGAAAATGGCATTAACAGAACTGTTGGAAAGGCCGTTGCGGCTATCGATGCGCTGAAGGGTATAGGTAATGTCCTGCTGTGCAAAAACAGGTTGAGCAAAAAAAATCAGTAAGAAGAAACCAAGAGCAGGAGTCAGGGTTTTCATATAGCGTCGTTGGCAGGATAAATGTAAGCCTTTTTAGCGGAAGCAGGTTATACACAAAGCAATGACACCGTTTCAGCAACCAAATTCCCGCAAGGACTTAAAGGTTCAGACGCTTTTACTTTTCAGATAATCAACGATCGCTTCTTTCTTTATCCGTTCTTTTCCGTTCTTTTCTTCCGTCAGTCCATATTCAGCCCAGTCAAGTGCTGTACCCTGGTATATCCGGTCCTGCAAATCAAGACGGGCTCCGGCTTCCACCAGTAATTTAACAGCATCAGGCGAACCGGAAGAAACAGCCTGATGAAGCGCAGTGGCATGTGAATGAAAACCCTTTGATCGTTTTCTATCCGGATAAGCATTTACATCTATGCCAAGGCTGATCAGCATTTGAAGTGCCGGCAACAAACCATAAAATGCAGCGCCTATCAGGGCCAACTCCTTTTCAGGTTCACTTGCTTTTGTTGCCATCTCTTTTGCTTCCGGCAAACCAAGGCATACAGCTGTGATCAATTCGACCGGTTCGCCTTCCGCCGTAAGATAGCGGGCAACAGCTACATTATTGTGTGCCAGCGCCCCAATAGCTCCTTTAGGTTTGGCTCCTTCGGAAATAAGCAGGCCGGCCAACTGAATTTGCACACCCATTTCTTTAGGGATCCGTCCGCTTACCACCAGCGCCAGCGTATACTCCAGCTGATACGGAAGTGTAGGCACGCCCTGCTCTTTTGCTATCCTGATCAGCATAGTTGTTATTTCAATGATATTTTCTGGTAATGATTCTTTCTCGCGGATGGGGTTGTTAGCGATAAACCAGAGCAGGTAAGGATGCTTGAAATAGCCGTCAGCAGGTGAAGCGTATCGCTCATTAAGTAAGCCGGGATTCTCCGCAATTAATTGTTCCAGGTGTTTTATATCACCTTTATCAATATCCCTCACACCTTCTTCGAAAACAATTTGCAGATCACGCATAACTGAATTTTATTTTGTTGCACCATGCTGTTTCAGCAATTCTACAATTGCTTCATGCCCCCGGCGTGTTACCCATGCCAGGGGTGTAGCCCAGGATGGTTCATCCTTTTTGAGCGCTTCAGGGCGTTCTATTCTTTGCAGGATTTCTTTGCCAGGCATATAATGAACAGTTTATTCAAATGTTTGTGCAAAAACAATCGTGTTCCCATCATTATCCGTTGCGGTAAATTCCCGCAGCCCCCATGGCTGGCTCACCGGCTCACCAGGAATACTGGCTCCTTTAGCAAGCAGTTCTGCATATAGCTCGTCTGCATTTCTTATATAAATACAACAAGAACCTGTGCCTTTATTCGTCTCTGTCGCCTGCACCAGTAAAAGCCTTATTTCATCCCGGTCCATCACCCCCAGATCATGCTGCTGATAATTTACTGAAAATCCCAACACTTCTACATAATACTTCACTGCCACAGGCACATTGACGCAGGGGAAGGCCGGCATGATCTGCCGCAGTTGTCCCTTGCCAGGCACCGTATGCATGTTCTCATAATGTTCATGATAAGATTGTCCATACCATAAATAATGCCCATCCGGATCAACCACACAAAACAGCTGCATCTTTATCCAGTTGACCTTTTCGGGGTTTGATGGGTTCAATCCCTGCTTCTTCAATTCCTCATGCATCGCAAGCACATTGTCTGTTTCAAAAAAGATCATGGCATCTCCTGCATGAGGCAAGGGGCCCGTACTGTCCACTTCCCTTTCATGGATATGAAAAATGATCCTTGCTGCACCGAGTATTGCTTCAGGAGGAGATCCGGCAGATACAGCTGCCTGGCTGAAACCGAGTTTGCCTGTATAAAAATCCAGGCTTCTTTCTGTATTGGCAACCACGAGATGACGGCTTACTGGTGATATGATCGATGCCTGCATGGGAATATTTTATAACGCTTTAAAATAGGGAAACAGGCTGTCACAAAAAAAGATTTGTGATATCCTGCAGGTAAAGCTACACATTGAGATAGTTTTCCGGAGAGAAGCATCTTTACTTTATCTTTAGTACATGCGTGCTTCCACACCAGGAAATAAAACCGGCTGGCCCATTCCATTCCGCAGGAGCTGGCTGTTCCACCTGCTGTTCTGGATCATGTATGGCGTGTTCATGATACTGGAAATGCAGGGATACAGCAAGAACCGCGGGTTTGTATTCAGCCTTACTCCCCTGCTACTATATTTTATATTGATGGCCTTATTGGTATACGGGAATACATTAGTGCTGATCCCGCTGCTGCTGGAAAAGAAAAAGATCGCCATATACATCTGTGGTATCATCCTGTTCATCATCGGCTACACGTACTTCCGCAGTCTTAACCAACAGTACTGGGATTCCATTATCTGGCCGGAAGAGAAAATGACGATCCAGTCATATTTCAGATGGAATTTCCTGTATGCGGTCTGGTTCCTTCTTATTTCTTCCATGCTTTTCTTTACAGACAAATGGTCTGAGCAGCAACAAAAAGTAAAAAATATCGAGATCAACCAATTGAAGACCGAGCTGAAATACTTAAGATCACAGTTGAACCCGCATTTTCTTTTCAATGGCCTCAACACTATTTATGGCAATATTGATATCCGTGACCAGGCTGCGAGAAACAGCCTCTTACAGTTTTCAGACTTACTTCGGTATAGTTTATATGAAGCCGATGCAGATTATGTAAGTCTTGAAAAGGAAGCCGCTCATTTGAGAAATTACGTCGGCTTGCAGCAAACCCGCAGCAACGCAGCGCTCCGGATAGAGCTGAACATACAATTGAAGGAGAAAGAAACCCAGGTCATCCCTTTGCTGTTCATGCCTTTTGTGGAAAACGCTTTCAAGTTCAGCGTAAGGGATGATAATAAAGAGAGCTTTATCCGCATCAGCCTGGTGCAGGAAGAAAAAAGAATTATTTTCCGCTGCGCCAATTCATACAGTGATCATCAGCCCTTACAAGGTGGCATTGGACTGGTCAACGTAAAACGCCGGCTGGAACTTTTGTATAAAGACAGGTACGAGCTCCATATCCACTCAGAGAACGCTATTTTTTATGTTGAGTTAATATTGATAAAATGAGAAAGCTAAGTTGTATTATTACCGACGATGAACCGGTAGCCTGTAAAGTGCTGAAGGAATTTATTGAACAGGTGCCTTACCTGCAATTGACCGGGCAGTTTGAAAATGTGCGGAAAACGGATCTTTTCCTTAAGGAAAACAAGGCTGATGTGTTGCTCCTGGATATACAAATGCCGGGTATTACAGGCCTGGAATACCTGAAGAATGCTACCATACAGCCCCTGGTGATCTTAACAACAGCTTATCCGAATTATGCGTTGGAAGGATATGAACTGAATATTATTGATTACCTGCTGAAGCCAATCGCTTTTGACCGTTTTACCAAAGCTGTTCAAAAAGCAAAGGAATATACGGAATTGCGCGAAGCCCCTTTGGGTAATCATCAATCGCCCTGGCTGTTTGTACGCAGTGAGAAGCGGATAGAAAAAGTGGAATTAAAAGATATCCTGTACATTGAAAGCCTCGGCAATTATGTCAACATCTGCACAACCGGCAGGAATATTATTGCTTATCTCACATTGAAAGGAATAGAAAGCCAATTGCCTGCCAATGAGTTCATCAAGATACATCAATCTTACCTCGTAAATTTTTCAAAAATTGATTCAATCGAAGGAAATCATTTGAAGATCGGTGATAAATCCCTGGTCATAAGCCGGAATTATAAAGATGAACTGATGCAGATGGTAGAACAAAAACTGCTCAGAAGATAGCCGTTCAGCCATTTCCTTCCAGTAGCTTCTTCAGATTTCCCAGGCTGGTCTCCATATCTCTACCCATCATTTTATCCATATTCATAAACAGTAACATTACATTCATGGGATAATTCATCCCACTGGTAATAAGGATATTCATAGCTGTGGTTTTGGGGGTCCGTTAAATTGCTCAATTGCACTATGAATATAAAAATAATACCGTACTTTCCCCGCATGCAACACCAATTCCTGCTTTATGGCGCTAATGGTTACACTGGCGAATTGATTGCCCGCTTTGCCGCACAATATGATCTTCAGCCCATACTCGCCGGAAGACGCAAAGAGGTCATTGAACCACTGGCAAAAAAGCTCGGCCTTCCCTATCGCATATTCGACCTGAACAATAAACCGGTACTTATTGAGGCTCTGAGAGAAGTGAAACTGATCGTGCATTGCGCCGGCCCCTATAACCATACTTACCAGCCTGTAATAGAAGCCTGCCTGGAAACGCAAACCCATTATATCGACCTCAATGGCGATCTTGATATTTTTGAAGCGATCAGGAAATACGACCAGCAGGCAAAGGAAAAAAACATCATGCTGCTGCCGGGATCTGGTTTTGATGTGGTGCCCACCGATTGTATGGCTTTATGGCTGAAGAAAAAAATGCCGGATGCGAACCAGTTGGAGATCGCCTTTGCTATCACCGGCAGCCAGCTTTCAAGAGGCACTTCCCTCACCACTGTATTAAAACTTGGCGAACCTGGTGCCACTCGAGAGAACGGCATCATTACTCCAGAACCTGTCGGCAAAAGAGGCCGCTGGATCGATTTTGCCACAGATGCTTCAGGTGGCAAAAAAAGGCTTTTTGTAATGAGCATTCCCTGGGGTGATGTGTCTACTGCATATTTCTCCACTGGTATTCCCAATATCATCAGCTATACAGGGATCCCTAAAGCAACATGGATCTTTTTAAAAGCGCAGGTATTGTTCAACTGGTTATTACGGACTCCGTTCATGCGGCGTATGATCAGGGGGATCATCAACCGGCAATCACCAGGGCCCAATGATGTGATGCGGGATAAGGCTATCAGTCTTATCCAGGCGCAAGTAAAAAATGCAGATGGCAAAACTATCACAGGTAATATGCGCTGTCCCGAAGCTTATTCGCTGACGGCTTCAAGCATGTTACTGATCTCGAAAAAAATATTGAACGGAGATTTCAAAGCAGGATATCAAACCCCTTCAAGCGCCTATGGAGAAGACCTGGTAATGGAAATAGAAGGGGTAAGCAGGGAAATACAAAGCTGATCTGCAACGATCAGCGATTAAAGACAATATTAAAGCTGGTACCGCATTTCATTTCACTTTCTACCTCGATTGTCGCGTTATGTGATTGAATGATAGAATAAGAAACAGACAAGCCAAGCCCTACCCCATTCTTTTTCAGGGTAAAGAACGGATCAAATAGTTTAGTAAGATATTCTTCAGGGATACCGGCACCATTGTCTGCGATCTTCACAACCGCTTTGTCTGGCCAGTTGATGACCTTTACACTCAGCTCACCTTTTCCCGATTCCATTGCTTCTACAGCATTGATCAGGATATTGGTAAACGCGATCACCAGTTTGGCCCTGTTTGCAGGTATGCTGACGACTATACCGGGGTAGCTTTTATTGAGATTTACTTTCTGCAAGTTCATTCTATCACGGATCATGTTAATGCTTTCATCCAGCATTTCCTGCAGACTGTGTTGCTGAAAAGTCAGTTCCAGTGGCTTGGTGAGATCAAGAAGTTCGGTAATGATATGATTGATACGTGTGCAGTTCCGCTTCATGATATCCATCAATGCCAGTTTTTCTTCTTCACTGTCCAACGGCATAGAGAAATGATCAATAGATAGGCTGATATTGTTCAGCGGGTTCCTGATCTCATGTGCAAGGGTGCGCATCAGCCGCTCATTCATGGCCAGTTTATGAGCCTGCAGATTGGCCATCTCTGCTTTCTTGATACTGGAGATATCGTGCAGGATGCCATGCACCTGTGGCCCATCATCATTATCACGGGAAAAAGCAAGGGAAAGAAGGCAGGCCTTTTTTTCATGTGCCGCATCTTCGATCTCAATTTCCAGGTCATGAAAATTTTTCTTCGCCTGTGCAAGCCTCATCACTTTCTCTCTTAGGTTCAGGTTTTTTATAAAATCAAGCAGGTTAAGACCGGTAAGCTGTTGATTGCTTAGCCGGAAAAGTATGGAAGCCGACCGGTTTGTTTCACGGAGTGAAAGGCGTTCATCTGCTATAAACACAGCGTCCTTGGATGTTTCGAAGAGGTTCCTGTATTTATTTTTCCGTGCTTTGAGTTCCTTCAGATCGCCTGCGCGGGCCAGCGAATAACGGATACAGCGTTCCAGTTTTTCTATATTCAGTTCGGATTTGACGAGATAATCTGTAGCACCGCTTTCCATGGCTTTTATATCGATCACTTTATTGCCCTTGCCCGTAAGAATAATAATAGGATCATCGAGGTCTTCAGCACTGGCGGCATGCAAGAGGTCAAGTCCTGTATGACTGCCCAGGCGGTAATCAACAAAATAAATATCATAGGCCCTTTCCCGGATGATGCGGATGGCCGTATCATAATTCCTGCACCAGTCGATCCGGAACCAGGAACCTTCAATAGCTTTGATATGATCGGCGATGATAAAAAAATCGTCCTCATCGTCGTCAATGATAACAACTCTTATTTCTTTCGCACTAAGCATTAGTTAAGGCTTTGTGGTAAAAAAAGTACAATTCCAGCTCCTTCATTCTCTATTCCTTCTCCATAGATCACTCCATGGTATCTGTCTACGATCTTTTTGCATATTGCCAGGCCAATACCACTCCCGGGATATTCAGATTTTCCATGCAACCGTACAAAAGGATGGAATATCTTTTCTGCATCCTCCTGCTTAAAGCCGATCCCTTTATCCCGGATACTAATCTTATAAAATATGGTGCCATTTTGTAACAGGTGTTTCCTTTTTTCTTCGGTCGTTGCTTCTGCAGAAGTGATGGAGATAGATACAGGAGATTCTTTTTTGGAGAAGCGGACAGCATTTTCCAGCAGGTTATAAAACAGGAGGCGGTATGCTTCAGGATCACCTTTCAGTACAGGAAGCTTACTCATATCTACATTGATCTCCCTTCCGGTATTTTTTTTCCTGAGCGAATCAATAATCTCTCTGACCGTTTCATCAATAGCTGTATTACCTTGCTCTGCAGTTGTTGGATAAGATTCCGCCAGCTTCAATAATCCTTCGATCATATTGCGCATGTCATCCACATTGGATTCGATCCGCGGGATATATTCTGCCCCTTCTGTTCCCGGCCTGATCTTTTCTTTCATCCGTTCAAGCAATACCATAAGCTTACGCAAAGGAGCATCCAGGTCGTGTGCCGCATGATGAATAAATTCCTCATATCCTGTTGAAAAAATTGTCAGTTGGTCTTGGTTTTCTTTCACTATCCAAAAAATTTGATGAAGGAATAACCGGCATACAATATATCGTCACGCCGTCTGTTATAAGAAAAGAATAACGGCTATTGAAGGCTAGCGCTCTGTGTTTAAGGTGTCCGGGATACATTAAATTTACCCTCAAAACGTAGCGATGCTAAAGTTAAAAGTTTTATTCGTGGATGATGAAATAGATTTTTGCTTACTGATGAAGAACTATTTTACCAAGAAGAACTACGAAGTATTTTTAGCGTATACATTGACAGATGGTTTGGCGCAGATTGAAACTGTTGGCCCCGATATCTTGTTTTTGGATAATAACCTGCCCGACGGTAAAGGCTGGGATCACGTGGAATATATTGTAGAAAAAAATCCCCATATCCGCTTATACCTTGCAAGCGCACATTATAAAGGAGAAAAATTATTTTCCGACTACCCACAGGTTACTATCTGGGAAAAGCCACTCTCCATGTCGATGCTCCACACTACTTTCTGACTCCTTATTCAACACGTCCACAAAAGGTCAACATGAACCTGACCGTTTCAACGAAATCCTTTACATTATCCGGCTTGATCACGTAATCAACTGCGCCAAGTTCCAGGCATTTATTCTTGTAAGTATCTGAACCAGAAGTGCTCCATATAATTTTGGGAATAGAGTTATACCGGTCATTCAGCTTTAAATGTTCCAGTATTGCTGCACCGTTCAACTCCGGTATATTATAATCCAGCACCAGTAAGCAGGGCAGCTCGTTGTCAGCCAGTGCTTCCAGCATTGCCAGCAATTTGCGTCCTTTATCGATGAACAATAAGTCGAATGAATTATCCAGCACAGAAAAAGTCTCTTTCAGAAAATCAATATCATCAATATCATCTTCACCAAATATGATCGTACGGTTGTTAGCTTGGTTGATTGGCACAGTTTTTTGGGATTATTAGGGTTACGAAAGTTAAGACTTATTTGCATTTCTATCCTTGCTCTCCGTCCTTTATTTATAGCTCAATCCCAAAACCGAAATAAACCCGGATGAAAAAGAAACCAACCTCACTGCCTTTGGCTACCGCTGTAGGTTTGGCCGACACGCAAACGCCCACCACTGACTCTTCCCGGAAAAGCCGGGCAAAAAAAACAACTGGCGATAACAATAACCATTCTCCCCATACAGATCGACTGGATGAACGCGCTTTACTAAAAGTATTGACCGAAGTAAGATCAGGCAACTTCAGCGTTCGCATGCCTATCGATCAACTGGGTATGGCAGGAAAAATATGCGATACGTTTAATGAGATCATCTCACTCAATGAAGCATTGGTAGAAGAACTGACCCTGGCCCGTAATACTATCGGCAAACAGGGGCATTTGAATCACCGTGTTGAACTTCCCCGGTCGGCCCGCGGCTCCTGGGCCACCAGCGTTGCTTCTATCAATACGCTTATATCTGACCTGGTGCATCCTACCATTGAGATCGCACATGTGATCAGTTCTGTTGCAAAAGGAAACCTCTCGCAAGAAATGCCTTTAAAGATCGGCGAGCACGCGTTGCAGGGTGAGTTTGCAAAAATTGCTGCTGAGGTAAATGACATGGTGAAACAATTGAATCTCTTCTCCATGGAAGTAACCCGTGTAGCAAGAGAAGTAGGCTCTGAAGGAAAACTTGGCGGGCAGGCTAAAGTAAAAGGTGTAGCCGGCGTGTGGAAAGACCTGACCGATTCCGTAAACCTGATGGCAGGTAACCTTACCGCACAGGTGCGCAGTATTGCTGAAGTGACCACTGCTGTAGCAAAAGGTGATCTCCGTAAAAAGATCACCGTGGACGTACAGGGAGAGATACTCGAATTGAAAAACACCATTAATACCATGGTGGACCAGCTCAACTCCTTCTCTTCGGAAGTAACACGTGTGGCACGTGAAGTGGGTACTGATGGTAAGCTCGGCGGACAGGCAGAAGTAAAAGGTGTAGCCGGTACCTGGAAAGACTTAACTGATTCAGTTAACCAAATGGCATCCAACCTTACAGGGCAGGTGCGCAATATCGCGGAAGTGACAACGGCAGTGGCGCGAGGCGACCTCTCAAGAAAAATTACCGTAGACGTAAAAGGCGAGATCCTTGAATTGAAGAATACCATCAACACCATGGTGGATCAGCTTAACTCCTTCTCTGCAGAAGTAACACGTGTGGCGCGTGAAGTAGGCTCCGAAGGTAAGCTCGGTGGGCAAGCCACCGTAAAAGGCATTGGTGGCGTATGGAAAGATCTGACAGACTCCGTGAATCAGATGGGCTCCAATCTTACTGCACAAGTACGCAATATCGCGGAAGTAACAACCGCTGTTGCCCGCGGTGACCTTTCAAGAAAGATCACCGTGGATGTAAAAGGTGAGATCCTTGAATTGAAAGACACCATCAATACCATGGTGGACCAGCTTAATTCCTTTGCATCAGAAGTGACGCGTGTGGCGCTGGAAGTAGGTACGGAAGGTAAACTCGGCGGACAAGCCAAAGTGCAGGACGTTGGCGGCACCTGGAAAGACCTGACAGAATCTGTGAACCTGATGGCATCCAATCTTACCGCTCAGGTGCGCAATATTGCAGAAGTTACAACGGCCGTGGCGAAAGGTGATCTGTCGAGAAAGATCACCGTGGATGTAAAAGGTGAGATCCTTGAATTGAAAGACACCATCAATACCATGGTGGACCAGCTCAACTCCTTTGCATCAGAAGTAACACGCGTGGCGCTGGAAGTGGGTACGGAAGGTAAACTCGGCGGACAAGCCAAAGTGCAGGATGTTGGCGGCACCTGGAAAGACCTGACAGAATCTGTGAACCTGATGGCATCCAATCTTACCGCTCAGGTGCGCAATATTGCAGAAGTTACAACGGCCGTAGCGAAAGGTGATCTGTCGAGAAAGATCACCGTGGATGTAAAAGGCGAGATCCTTGAATTGAAGAATACCATCAATACCATGGTGGACCAGTTGAATGCATTCGGTTCCGAAGTATTCCGTGTAGCGCGTGAAGTGGGTTCTGAAGGCCAGCTTGGCGGACAGGCCGATGTGCCGGGCGTGGAAGGACTTTGGAAAGATCTTACTGACTCTGTAAATAAAATGGCATCCAATCTTACTTCACAGGTACGCAATATTGCGGAAGTGACCACTGCTGTAGCAAATGGTGATCTCTCCCGTAAAATTGAAGTGAATGTAAAAGGCGAGATCCTTGAATTGAAGAATACCATTAACACGATGGTGGAACAACTCCGCGCTTTTGCTTCCGAAGTAACACGCGTGGCACGTGAAGTAGGTACAGAAGGAAAGCTCGGCGGGCAAGCCCATGTACCCGGTGTGGCAGGTACCTGGAAGGACTTAACTGATTCTGTAAATCAGATGGCATCCAACCTTACCAACCAGGTGCGTAACATTGCTGAAGTAGCGATCGCTGTTGCCAATGGAGATATGTCGCGAAAGATCACCGTGGATGTGCGCGGTGAGATCCTTCAGCTCAAAGAAACCCTCAACACGATGGTGGACCAGTTACGTGCCTTCGCTTCCGAAGTAACACGCGTGGCCCGTGAAGTAGGTACTGATGGTAAACTCGGTGGGCAGGCATTCGTACCCGGTGTTGCCGGTACCTGGAAAGACCTGACGGATTCTGTGAACCAGATGACAGGTAACCTTACTGACCAGGTGCGCAATATCGCAGAAGTAACCAAGGCAGTAGCATCAGGTGATCTTACCAAAAAAGTAACGATCGATGTGAAAGGTGAAATCTTTGATCTGAAGAATACCATCAACACCATGGTAGACCAGCTCAACTCCTTTGCATACGAAGTAACGCGCGTGGCACGTGAAGTAGGTACTGATGGTAAATTGGGGGGACAGGCTGAAGTACAAGGCGTGGCTGGCACCTGGAAAGACCTTACTGACTCAGTGAACATGATGGCTACCAACCTTACCAACCAGGTGCGGGGTATTGCCAAAGTGGTGACCGCCGTGGCAACGGGTAACCTTAAACAAAAGCTATCCATTGTATCGCGTGGTGAAGTGGCACAGCTGATTGATACCATCAATGAAATGATCGATACACTGGCAGTGTTTGCCGACCAGGTGACAACAGTGGCACGTGAAGTGGGTGTGGAAGGAAGATTGGGAGGCCAGGCCAATGTACCAGGAGCGTCCGGTATCTGGAAAAACCTGACAGAAAACGTGAACCAGTTGGCGGAAAACCTGACCACACAGGTACGTGCTATTTCTGAAGTAGCTTCTGCTGTAACCAAAGGCGACCTTACACAGATGATCCTGGTGCAGGCAAAAGGCGAAGTGGAAGAGTTGAAAGACACGATCAACCAGATGATCGCCAACCTGAAACAAACCACACTGCGCAACCAGGAGCAGGACTGGCTGAAATCGAACCTGGCAAAGCTTACCCAGATGCTGCAGGGACAAAAAGATCTGAATACGGTAACACGCCGTATCCTTTCAGAACTGGCACAAGTGGTGAATGCACAGAAAGGCATGTTCTATATTCTTCAACAGCATGAAGGCACCAAACACCATAGCCTGAAATTATTTGCAGCCTATGCTTTCGGTGAAGAAGTGAATGCCTCAAGGGAATTTGCCCTGGGAGAAGGTTTGGTAGGACAATGCGCTCTCGAAAAAGAACGCATCCTTATAACCAACATCCCTAAGAGCTATATCAATAAGATCGGTTCAGGATTGGGGAAAGCCTCCCCTGCCAACCTGATCGTGTTGCCGGTGTTGTTTGAAAAAGAGATCAAGGCAGTGATCGAGCTTGCTTCATTTGATACATTCAGTGAAACACACCTTGACTTCCTAAGCCAGTTGACAGAAAGTATCGGCATTGTATTGAACACCATCGAGGCCAATACCCGTACCGAAAGCCTGCTGGAACAATCCCAATCACTGGCTGAAGAATTGAGAAGGACCAACGAAGAGCTGCAGGATAAAGCACATCTTCTTGCAAAACAAAAAGAAGAAGTGGAAGGAAAGAACAAGGAAGTGGAAGAAGCGAGATTATCGCTGGAAGAAAAAGCAGAACAATTGCAGCTCACGTCAAAATATAAATCCGAATTCCTGGCGAATATGTCGCATGAATTGCGGACACCATTGAACTCACTGTTGATCCTTGCACAACAACTTTACGAAAATCATGAAGGCAATCTTTCGGAAAAACAGGTAGGCTATGCAAAAACCATTCACAGTTGCGGCGATGACCTTATCCAACTGATCAATGACATCCTGGACCTTTCCAAGATCGAATCCGGTTATATTTCTACAGACTTCACCCATCTTCCCTTCAGGGATATCACCAGCTTTGTGGAAACAACTTTCAAACATATTTCTGAAAACAGGAATCTTCGCTTCCGCATCGAATTGGATGATAAACTTCCGCTTAGTCTTGAAACAGATGCTCAAAGGCTTAACCAGATCCTTAAGAACCTTCTATCCAATGCCTTTAAGTTTACTGAAAAAGGTGAAGTACGTTTCAGGATATTTGAAACCGACCGCAACTGGAGGCAAAGCAACCCCAGTCTTGATAATGCTAAGCAAGTAGTGGCCTTTGAGATACAGGACACTGGTATCGGCATCAGCAAAGACAAACAGAATATTATTTTCGAGGCATTTCAGCAGGCAGAGGGTTCTACCAGCCGCAAGTATGGGGGAACAGGTCTTGGACTATCAATCAGCCGGGGCCTGGCCGATTTGCTTGGCGGTTCCATTGAGCTGAGTAGCGAAGCAGGTCAGGGCAGCACATTCACGCTGTTCCTGCCCATCGATTATAACCCTGCTCTTGTGAAACGGGAGAAGCAAAGCAGTCTTCAGATAAGCGAATACAAACTGGCAGACGGGATCGCCGTATCAGATTCACTGCAATCAGTACCTACCATCAAGGTGAATGAAACAAAAGACCTTGATGCAATGAACGAGATCATTAATGAGACCGGTGATGACCGCACTAATATTATTACCGGAGACAAGGTGGTACTTGTGATTGAAGATGATCTCCGCTTTGGCAAGATCATGATCGAGAAAGCACATGAAATGAATCTGAAAGTAGTGATCGCTACGAGTTTCGGACATGTATTTGACCTGGTAAACAAATACAATCCTATTGCCGTTACACTGGACGTTAAACTTCCTGATGCCAGCGGCTGGAGGATACTTGACCTTTTCAAAAACGATATCACCCTCCGCCATATACCCATACACCTGATTTCAGGCGAAGAGAACCGTTTGCTGGCCATGCACAGGGGTGCAAGGAGTTTCTACCTGAAGCCATTAAAAGCCGAAGCGCTTGATACATTATTTACAGATATCGAAACATACAGCCGGTCGGAACAAAAAAGACTGCTGGTGGTGGAAGACAATGAACTGGACTCATCAAGAATAGCTAAAATAATGACCAATAATGGTCATATCAATATTGATATTGCCAATTCAGGTGCAACAGCTTTGAAAAAAATCAGGGAAACCGTTTATGACGGGGTCATTGTTGATTATATGTTGCCGGATATTGGCGGTATGGAACTGATCACTAAAATAGCCGGTCACCGGAAAATGCAACCCGTGCTGGTGTATTCAGCCCGTGATTTCTCTTCCAAAGAAAGAACACAGCTAAAACAATATTCAAACCGCATCCTTTTGAAAGATGTCAACTCACTCGATCTCCTGCTCGACGAAGTGGTAGTTTTATTGCATATCGATCATAAATCACTGTTGCCGGAAAATCAACGGCTGATCGAGAATCTCCGGTCCAAGAATGATGTGCTCTCTAACAAGAAGGTACTGGTGGTTGATGATGATGTGCGCAACCTCTTTGCCCTGACTACAGCCTTTGAACGGTATAATATCCATACCATCACAGCAGAAAGCGGCCAGGAAGCCATGCGTATACTGGAAGAGGATAATAATATCGATATTGTGTTGATGGATATTATGATGCCGGAAATGGACGGCTATGAAACAACGCAAAAAATAAGACGCGAACATAAAAATACCAGTCTCCCTATTATTGCTGTAACAGCCAAAGCAATGAAAGGCGACCGGGAAAAATGCATTGAAGCAGGAGCTTCTGATTATATCACCAAGCCGGTGAAAATAGATCAGTTGCTATCGCTGATGCGTATTTGGCTCTATAAATAATAAGTAGCAGATGAAGCCCCATTCCAAGCAACCGCCTAAGTCTGACATTAAGATACTTGTAGTTGACGACCGGGAAGACAATCTCATTTCTATAGAAACCATCCTGGAAAGAGACAACTATACGATCGTTAAAGCAAGTTCAGGACGTGCTGCCTTAAAGATACTCTTGCAGCAGCACGATTTTTCCCTGATCCTGATGGATGTGCAGATGCCCGACCTCAACGGATTTGAAACCGCCGCTATCATTTATGAGCGGGACAAACTGAAAGATATACCCATCATCTTCATCACAGCGCATGATTATGATGAAGAAATTATCTTTAAAGGCTACAGGACAGGTGGTGTGGACTATATTTATAAACCGATCAACCCGGACCTTCTCCGGGTTAAAGTAGGCGTTTTCGTAGAGCTGTACAGGAAGAATTACCAGTTGCTGCTCCATGAACAAAAGTTGCTTGCAGCCAATCATTCCCTCCAAAAAGAAATTGAAGAAAGGAAAGCATCTGAAGAAAAAGTAAGAATGCTGAATGCCCAATTGGTGGAAAATAACCTGCAACTGAAAGAGATCAATGAAGAACTGGACCAGTTTGCCTATGTAGCTTCCCATGATCTGCAGGAACCTTTACGGAAGATACAGGTGTTCAGCGATAAGATACTGACTATCCAAAAGCAAGATGAAGAAACGGAAAAATACTTTAAAAAGATCATCAGCTCCTCCCAACGGATGCAATCACTGATCAATGACCTGCTAAGCTTTTCGCGGCATTCCGCCAACTCATCTGATTTCAAAATGGTAGACCTGAACCTGGTGGTAAAAGAAGCACTGGTAGAACTGGAGATCAAAATTGAAAAAAGTAATGCAGTCATCACCTTCGATAACCTGCCTGCTATTTATGCTATCCCCAGTATGGTAAGACAATTGTTTTATAATCTTATCAGCAATGCCTTAAAGTTCCGGAAAGCAGATGCAACAGCAGAAGTAAAGATCTCTTCCCGGAAAATAGCCGGCACAGTTCCGGAGCAGGCATTGTATGAAATAATCGTCGCAGACAAAGGCATCGGCTTTGAGCAACAGTTCGAAGCAGATATTTTCCGTGTGTTCAAGCGCCTGCACAGTTATCACGATTTTGAAGGTTCCGGTATTGGATTATCCATTTGCAAAAAGATCGTGGATAAGCATAATGGAACGATCCGGGCAGAAAGCAAGCCCGGAGAGGGCGCTTCATTTATTATCAGGCTACCGGAAAAACAGTAATGTAACATACGGGATATTTCATACAGTTTACCCTTCTTTTCCCACACTTCAGACGTTTGCCTTTCCAAATTCCTGCCAAAAGGTTTTGCTTCGCCAAAACTATCATTAACCCATTTATAAACAGCTTGTATGAAAGTTTGCTCATTACTCGCAGGCATAGCCATTTGCCTTGCTTCCTCCCGGGCCGTTGCGCAACAGGATACTGTAAAGATCAGTTCCGACATGATCAACACCAAAGTGCTGAAGAATGGCACCCACCGGTACCTTGTTTATTTCAAACTGGGAAAAGACAGCAGCCGGATCAATTACCAGTTATGGAGCCGCACCATCGATCATTTGGATTACCAGGGGCGGAAAGCGATCTCCGTAACACAGGAATGGGAAGACAATACAAAGATCGTACACAAAGTGTATTCCGTTTGCGATGAAAAAACATTTGCACCGCTTTATCAGAAAAGCGAATGGATCGGAAGATTAAATTCGACCTTCAATTTCCTTACAAAGGAAGGATATGTTAACGACACGCTGCTGACCAGCGCAGACACAGCCCGCACTAAAAAACAGGCTTATGATGGATTTCAGAAGGCCATGAACGAGTATGTACTGAACTGGCATTTAGACCTGGAGGTTTTCCCGATACTTCCTTACAAGCAGGGAAGAACATTTCTTGTAAACTTTTATGATCCCGGTTTTTCTTCACCGGCATTCCAGGCCTATACAGTTTCAGGAAGCGCGACGTTGACAGGATATGATAACCAGGAAATAGAATGCTGGCTGCTTACACATACCAGCCGGAATAATACTGAAACATTCTGGATCAGTAAAAAGACCAGGGAAGTGTTGAAACTGGAACAGGTATTTGGCGGAAGGTTCAGGTATAAGATCAAACTCGGGTTCAGTATGTGATAAAAAAGAAAGCGGTTGTACTATTGCAGCCGCTTTCCTTCATACCAGCTATTGGCCCTGTTATACTTTCCTTCCAGCACAACTTTGTAAAATGAACCGGAGGCACTGATCGGGGCATTCAGTCTTCTATTCAACTGTCCGGCATTGACAGGAACTTCCTGTAGCAGCAGGTATTCATCCTTACCTCCATTCTTAAATGCATTCGACCAACTGACCCATACTTTTAGTTTCTCATTTGTAGTGATGGGCTTCCAGGTTATTTTCAATGACGAAGGGCCAGTAGTAAATACAGGATCAGTAAAAGATAACTCACCAATAAATGGAGTGCCATCCACTTCACGGGCATTCTCCACAGGAACAGTAATATCCATAAAGCGGGCGATGCTCGGCATAATATCCACCACAGAAGCCTGCGGTGCGTTGAATGCTGCATTCAACGGTTTGTAATTGGTAAAGATCCAGCTATCCCTTTCACGGTCCGACTGGCCGCCATGCCCCTTCCCTGTTTTGGCATCCCTTCCATGATCAGTGGTAACTACCAGCAACCACTCTTCATTATATTGTTGCTGTCTTTGCCGGATAGCTTCGCGGATATAGCCGATCCGCTTGTCTGCTACTTTAACGGATTCATAAAACCGGGGACTGTCGCCAAAAGCATGCCCCAGGTCATCCGTGTGCTCCAGGTAAACCCAGGAAAGATCGGGAGCGTCAGATTTGATATATTCCGCTGCACGCCGGGCCACCGCTTCATCAATTTTATCAAGATACTCTCCTTGCTTATCATGTGGGTAGTTGATGGTATCCAGTTCCATCCCATCAAAATGATAATCCACCGGGATATTCCCTGTAGCTGCCAGCCTATCACCTACCAATTTGGTACGGTTATCGAGCCAGGTGGAGAAGATCGCGGTCTTTTTAGCAGGGTATTGCTCTTTTAAATAGCGGAAGATCGTGTAATAAGAATAATTGGGTGCTGCAATATCATTGTCCCATACATTATGCTTATTCACCCAGGTGCCGGTGAGCACGCTGTTATAACCTACAGCAGAGATCGTTGGCGTTTGGGAATAAGTTCCTTTCTTTCCTCCTACATATGCCCTTGTGTAGCCACCTTCAGCAGCAACTGCACGAAGCTGTGGCGGATCAAGCTTTTCAATCACATCTGCAGGGATACCATCTGCAATAATAAAAACGGCTTTCCTCGTTTTGGGTTGAGCCTGGCTTGCACAATTAAAAGCCAGCAGAAGGAATGATGCCAGGAAAGGGATATGAATAACAGGTTTTATTTTCTGAAGCATCTGTTCTTGTTTTTATGATTTCTTAAAGATAAGGCCTTGCCGTATATCACTCTTTGATTAAATTTGGAACAGCAGAAAAATAAGATCATGAAAACATCAAAGCCAGCCGGCATCGATGAATACATCTCCCGTTTTCCAAAGCATGTTCAAACCATCCTGGAAGAAGTACGCAGCATTATAAAAAAATCTGCCCCCGAGGCTGAAGAGACCATCAAGTATGATATGCCTACTTTCACACTGAATGGCAACCTTGTATATTTTGCTGCTTTTAAAAATCATATCGGATTTTACCCTGCTCCAACCAATGATGAAGCTTTCAGCAAAGATCTTTCTCCTTATAAAACAGGGAAAGGCTCTGTACAGTTCCCGCTTGATCAGCCCATGCCTGAGCAACTGATCAGAAAAATAGTGAAATGGCAGATTGAAAGAAATGCGTTGAAGGCAGCAAAGAAAAAAGGTAGGAAATAAAAAAACGCTTGCTGCGTTTATATCTGAAGAGCTGGTTTACATTGATTTTACTATAGCTTTTCTCTCTGTCTTTACGGCGATCCCTTTGAACTCTTTAGGGATCTTTGAGAGTAATCTTGCTGTGAGGCTTTGTACAAAAATGACAATATATTCCGATTTGCCTTTTCCCCTTACACCGGCACTCGAAAGCCATTTTGAAGTCCATTTATAATTGATTAGGGTAACAAAATGATTATGAGTGCTAAGATAAAAATGACCGATCATTGTATAGCCCTGTTGAAAAACAAAGCCTCCCTTAAAGGAGGCCCTGTATAAATAAATATTACATATATTATTATATCACTTCGATAAAATGATCGTTTGTTTCTTGATCGCTTTGCGGGGTTTACCATTGGTACCCAGCAAGGGAGTCAGCCTTGGTGCAGTCAGTGTAAGCCTTTCTTTTACCTGATCAGCCAGAAAAGAATTTTCGGGTGAACAGTTGATATTATTAACACTCACCTGCCCGTCTGTTCCAATCTCATATTCGATCAATACAGAATAAGTTCCATCCTTGATCTTCTTGGATGTCATCACTTCTGTTCTAAGTGTGGTAGTAAATTCATCCATAAAATCTTTCCATGACTTATTATTGTCCTTTGGTGCTGCGGCAACAGGGGCACCGGTGGAATCGAGCACAACCGGAGGAGCAGCTTCCGACTGCACGGTAGTAACAATATTACCTGCAGCATCAAGACTGGCTGTAACCACTTTGGGCTTTTCCATTTCTACAGGTGCAGGCTTTTTCCGGGTGCTGGTGTCTATTTTGGTGGAAAGGTCCTCTCCTTTCCGGACCACCGTACCGGTATCAGATTTCAGCTTTCCACTGTACAGGGTTTCCTTGAGGGATTGTGCATTGGCTGAAGCAGCCGTTACCAGCAGGGCCAGGAGAATAACCGGTTTCATAAAAAATAAATTAATTGAGTGTTGGGCGTCCGTCCATTTCACCGATGCGATGAATTTTCTTTTTACATCAATCATCAGTCCAATTTCATGCAATTTAACGGCAAAGATGTTACCATCGTCCTAAATGAATGCACACCAGAACTAAAGTAGTGCATTTTGTTGATTATATGGACATTGTCGCTCAGTACTGAAATTCATTTTTAACAAAAACAGCATTGCCCCAACAGGCTTTGCACTATGGTACAGGGGCTGGAAGGGCGTTCTTTACAGCTACAGGCCACACACCCGGACTGGGAAAACTCACTCCCTTTGTGGAGCCCCGTTGCTTGTTATCTGCACCAAAATAATAAAGCGGCCAGCCCTTATAAGTCAGTTGTTTTTTACCAAATACATCAATGGAGCCAACAAGGGTTTTGTCAAGTGTGGAGGGCACTATCACTTTGTCCGTTTCATAAATAGGCCATACGCTGTTATTGGAAAGATCGGGTTTGGTAAAATTATTATTATTGGAGCTGTCTTTTGTAAATGTATAAAGCGTGGCTCCTCTAGCATCGGTAAAGAAAAGTGTCTTACCCGTTCCTTCCACATAATCACTGGTATAGTTTTTCCCATCATTACCTACCAGCTGTGTGTTGAGCAGGAATATGGTATAATCCGGTTTGGCAACATACCAGAATCCGCCAATGCCTTCCCCATTAGTCTCCCCTGCAGCTTCAGGCGTATTATAGCTTCCTGCCACCGGTGCATAATAATACAATGGCCATCCCTTATAAGTTGTTTGCTTGGTCCCAGCAGTAGTTGTAACAGTCCCGAAATCTGCCAGATCAAGCCCTGTTGCCAGCATACTTTGCGAGAGATTATCTCCTGCATAAAATACAGGCCAGAGATTCAGGCATCCACCCGTGCAATTATTTTCCCCATTAAAATCATTTGCAAAACTATAGAGTGTCCTGTTGGAAGCATCCGTTAATATCGTACCGAGTTGGGCATCCGCTCGCAATTGCACTTTAGCTTGCGACATCGGCGGTTCATCGTCCTTATTATCACAGGAAGGTAAAAAGCAGGCACTGAACATCACCAGCAAAAAGGCGCTGATTGGCCTTGTGCTTTTCCGGGCAGGCAAAACCTGTCCATGATTCAAATGGATCATGTGTATTTTTTTAACTTGATTAATAAAAATAAATGGGTGGCGTATTTATTCCATCGTTAAGCGCCTGCATACAGTTGCCTGCCAGTTTGTCTTTATTTAATAGCTGTGCGTTAAAGGATAACGCCCTGCTCAGCCAGGATTTTCGTAATTGGCCTGATTTTATGCTAACTTAAACAAGTAAAATCCTTTTTTATGGAAACAGCCAGAAAAAAGAAAACCCCGTGCAAAAAGCAAACTCAGGGCTTTATTCAAAAAAATAAAGCAACAGGATAAATAAAAACGGAGATGATCATGAACTGGTACTCGATTTCCGGGGAAGAAGCATTGCAGCAAATGAATAGCAGTCCTGACGGCCTGGAAGACCAGGCTGTGCAACAGAAACTGGCAGAGTATGGAAAGAATGAACTGAAAGGCAAGAAGAAGATCAACCCGCTGTTTATCTTCTTCCGCCAGTTCTTTGATGTAATGATCCTGGTGCTGATCGTAGCTGCCGTGATATCTTTCTTTATCGGAGAGCCGGCAGACACCATCGTTATCATCATTATTACCATATTAAATGCAGTGATCGGTTTTATCCAGGAATATCGCGCAGAAAAAGCGATAGAAGCACTGCAAAAAACAGCCATACCCAATTCCCGTATCATAAGAAATGGAAAGACCACTGAAATATCATCCACAGAGATCGTTCCGGGTGATATCATACTGATGGAAGCAGGCGATATCGTACCCGCAGATATCCGCCTGCTGGAAGTTGAATCCCTTAAGGTCAACGAAGCGAGTCTTACAGGCGAATCAAATCCTGTTGATAAAAAGACCGGTCCGCTGAAAGAAAAAGATCTGCAACCGGGCGACATGCTCAACATGGCTTTCAAAGGCACACAGATCACCAGCGGCCGTGGGAAGGGATTGATAGTGGCCACCGGTATGAAGACGGAGCTTGGCAATATTGCTGCTATGCTCGACAAAGCACAGAGTATTACACCCCTGCAAAAAAGATTATCTCATTTCAGCAAAAAACTGACGGTTGTCATTATTGCCCTCTGCGTTGTTCTATTCTTTATCGGTTATCTCCGGGGTGAAGAAGTGACCCGTATGTTACTCACTTCCATATCGCTGGCTGTAGCTGCCATACCAGAAGCATTGCCGGCAGTGGTGACCATCTCGCTCGCATTGGGCGCAAAACGCTTATTGAAGCAGCAGGTGCTGATCAGGAAATTATATGCCGTGGAAACACTTGGCTCTGTTACCTATATCTGTACAGACAAAACAGGAACACTGACCAAAAACCAAATGATCGTCCAGGATATATGGGTAAAAGATGAAGCCATGAAAAAAGAACTATTACAGGCGATGAGCCTTAACCATGACGTAAAGGAAAAGAACGGAAAACTCTCGGGCGACCCCACAGAAATAGCTATGGTGGAATACGCCAGAGAACAGGATGATTATAAACTGGTAAAAGAAATTCCTTTCGATGCAGAACGGAAAGCAATGACCACAATCCACCAAAGAGATGGGAAATTATGGGTGATCACAAAAGGTGCAGCAGAAACCATCAGTGAAATTAACAGGCATACCTCCTTAAAAAAGGAAATTAAAAGCCAGGAAGAAAAAATGGCGAAAGAGGGCATGCGGGTTATTGCTTTTGCCGGAAAAGAGATCGATGAACTGCCCTGGGAAATAACAGCCGGTTCCATTGAAAACGACATGCACTTTATAGGGCTGGTAGGGCTGATAGACCCTCCGAGAGAGGAAGCCCAAAAAGCGATAGCCGACTGCAAAGCAGCAGGTATCATCCCCGTGATGATCACAGGCGATCATCCTTTAACGGCTGCTTCTATTGCCAGGCAGATGGGCATTATCGATGATGCCAACCAGGAAGTAGTGACCGGAAAGCAGTTGCAGGAAACTCACTATGAAAAATTAAATGATGTAGAGAAAATAAGAGTGTATGCAAGAGTATCACCTGAACAAAAACTGAAAATACTGGAAACCTTGCAGGAGAAGCACGAGTTTGTTGCCATGACGGGCGATGGAGTAAATGACGCCCCATCATTAAAGAAAGCCAATATTGGCGTGGCAATGGGCATTACCGGAACAGACGTGGCCAAAGAAGCTTCACAGATGATCCTGCTCGATGATAATTTTGCCACTATCGTTAAAGCAGTACAGTCTGGCCGCCGGGTTTATGATAATATCCGGAAATTCATCAAGTATATCCTTACCGGCAATGCTGCAGAAATATGGATCATCTTTCTTGCTCCCTTATTCGGCTTGCCTATACCGCTGTTACCTATTCATATCCTATGGATCAACCTTGTGACAGATGGCTTGCCTGCGCTGGCATTGGCTGCTGAAAAGGAAGAGAAAAACATTATGCAACGTCCGCCACGTAAGCCGGGTGAAAGCATTTTCGCACAGGGCCTTGCCATACATATACTATGGGTTGGCATTTTTATTGGGTTACTGAACATCGCCACACAGGCATTCGCGATCAGGTATACGGATGCACATTGGCAAACCATTGTTTTTACAGTACTTTGCTTCAGCCAGCTTTGGCATGTGATGGCTATCAGGAGTGAAACAAGATCATTGTTCAAAATAGGTATCATGAGCAATAGATCCCTGCTGATGGCAGTATTATTTACTGTACTGCTGCAGTTAGCCGTTATTTATATGCCGGTTTTGAACAGGTTTTTTCATACCCAGCCTCTCACAATTGTTGAACTCCTGGTCACAGTCGCCGTATCATCGGTCGTATTTGCAGTAGTGGAAATTGAAAAAGCGGTGAAAAGAAAGTTAAACAGGTAATGCATTTATTAGTACAGGCAAACTGGCAGGGAATTAGTGGTATTATTTGAACTATAAGCATGCTACATTAATTACCCATTTTGATGGATCGAAAGGGTAACATAGCTGCTGTTGCGCCATTCAACCAAATCCAGATCAGGCAATGCATAAAACGAGTTATTATATCGTCAATACCATCACGCTTTACCGGCTGATCGTCGCTCCTCTCCTCCTTTTCCTTATTCTATATGAGCAGGTCTTCCTGTTCAAATGGCTCCTCGTTTTTAGTTTTTTTACAGATGCTATTGATGGAATTCTCGCAAGGCGTTATAAAGTAGTAAGCGCAATGGGCGCAAAACTGGACTCTTTAGGCGATGACCTTACTGTTATTGCAGGTATTGTTGGATTATTTGCATTTAAACCGGATTTTATTTACCCGCAGCTTGGCTGGCTGATATTTCTCTTTATTCTTTTCATCGTGGAAACCATTGCTGCTCTCAATCGCTATGGAAAGACGACCAGTTTTCATACCCTGCTTGCTAAGATCTCTGCCATTCTTCAAGGTTCCTTCCTGATCCTCGCTTTCCTTTTGCCCGAACCTATCCATTGGTTGTTCTACCTGGCCGTCGCATTCACTGCGCTTGACTTGCTGGAGGAAATTGTACTGATCTATCTCTTACCCAAATGGAAAACCGATGTAAAAGGCATCTACTGGTTGCTGAAACAAGGCCATGGGGCCGCAGGGAAGAGTCCGGCAGGAAATTAGCAGTACGGTTCCTGAGCAATACCTATTCCGATGAGATCAATATTAATCTTAACCGATTTTTCTGAAGCAGCATACCGCGCAGCAGAATATGCGGCCGAACTGGCAGACACATTGCAGGTCAAACGAATTATTCTATATCACGCCTATCAGACCATTGTGGTAGGTGGCGCAGACCTACCCGCGGCACCGATCAATACACAGCGCCTTTACCTCGACAATATGGAAGCGCTGGGGTTGATCCAGGACCGGTTGAAACCCCTGGTGGGGCAAGAAGTGAAAGTAGACATGCTGGCACAAGACACGTCCTTCTTGCCGGATATGATCAACCAGCTTTGTGAAAAAGAAAAGATCAGCCTGGTTATAATGGGGGTATCTGGCAAGTCAGGCGTTGAAAAAATATTGATGGGCAGCATTACAGGATCAGTATTGAAATCAGTTGAGTTCCCTGCACTGATCGTTCCCAATGAAGCAATGATCGGGAAAGGTGTAAAAAGTATTGTGCTTTGCACAGACCTTAAGGATCTTGGAGATATTCCAGCCGGCACTTTATATGAGTTCCTCGATGCATTATCATCCGAATTACATATAGTGAACGTATTGCCGGAATCGAAGGATGGATTTTCTATTGAAACAGAGAAATCCATAACTCAGCTGCACCAGGGCCTGGAAAAATATCATCCTTCCTTTCATTATCTCCAGGGAGAGGATACAGTGAATGATATCCTTTCATTTGCCGAAGAGCACCAGGCATCACTGATCATTGTTTTCCCAAAGAAACAGGGGTTCTTCTCTTCGATATTTCATAAAAGCATTTCAAAAAAACTGGCGTATAATTCCAGGGTTCCTTTATTATCATTGCCGGGTTTATGATATACATAGCATCACTGGCGAGTGATCAGTATTTATAATATTCCCTCATTTTTTTTATGAAGACATCTTTCTTCCTGCGGGATACTTCCACGTCATGGTTATTCGTCATAATAATACTTCCACCTTCGCCCTTTATGTATTCTTTTATATGTTCAAGGTTAACCAGGAAAGATTTGTGTACACGAACAAAATTGCAATCTTCCAGCAATGTTTCATATTCAAAAATAGGTTTGCTGGAACAGATATTGCTGCCGTTGGTCAGGTGGAAATTCGTATAGTTACTGTTGGCTTCACAATAAATGATATCAGGTATTTCGATCACTTTTACTCCCCTGAGCGAGGGTATGCATAATTTCATTTTTTTACCGGGTCCATATTGTGCAAGGTTATGGAGCAAGGTGCTGAAGCGCATTTCCTCACCCTTTTCCGATATTCTTTTAATTGCCCTTTGCACCGCTTCAATCAGCAAGTCATCTTCCACTGGTTTTAAGAGGTAGTCCAGGGCACTGAAGCGGAAGGCTTGCATCATATAATTATTGTGGGCAGTCACGAAAATAACTTCGAAGGAAACATTATTGATACTTCTGAGCAGGTCAAATCCATTTTTTTCAGGCATGGCTATGTCCAGGAACACCAGTTGTGGGGTGAGGCGCTCGATCTTTTCCTTTGCATCGTCACTGCTTTGGCAACAAGCAATAATACTTACCTCCGGGCAGTGGAGCTGCAACAATTTTTGCAAAGAGGAAAGCCCCCTTGGTTCATCATCTACAAGAATAGCAGTAATCTGGTTCATTATTCATTTATTTGAAGCAGTAAGAACAATTGCACAACAGTGCCGGTACCTTTATAGTTATCAAGATCTTCTTTATCATTGATAGATATGCTGCTTTTCAGCTTATATTTTTCATTAAGAAGCCTGATGCGGTTTGTAACGTTCTCAAGTCCTACGGAATGATGTGTTTTGCTGCCGTTAATTTTATTCTTCAGCGACTGGCGAATGCCGATACCATCATCCTCTATGATACAAAGAAGCCTGTCGCCCTGCTTTTTAAAATCAACATTGATGTTGATGTTTTTCCTGCTTGCCGTAGTGCCATGCCATAATGCATTTTCTACAAAGGGTTGTATCAACATGGAAGGAAGCATTACCTCGTCGGGATCAAGCTCATCATCGGCCAGTATGCGGCAGGTAAATGCTTCGTTTCGTATCTGTTCAATTTCGATATAACGTGTGAGATGATCAATCGTTTGACGCAGGGGAACAAATGTCTTTCCTGATTGATCAAGTGTAATGCGGATAAGCCTTGCAAATTTTCCCAGGAAATGAGAAGCTTCTTTATTTTCATTGCTCAGGATCATTTCCCTGATACTGTTAAGGCTGTTAAATACAAAATGAGGGTTCATCTGCGCCCGCATAGCCATCATTTCCGCCTCAGCAATCTTTTGCTTTAAAGTGGCTTCCTTTTTTATAGAGAGTATCCTTCTTCTTACAAAATAGGTGATCAGACCGGCCAGCAATAATATCGCCAGCGTCCGGAACCACCAGGTTTGCCACCACGGCGGTTGAATGGTGACAGCCAGCGCAACAATCCCTTTGCTCCTTAACCCATCGCTATTGGCAGCCATAAGTTCGAAAGTATAATCACCAGGCGGCAAACTTGTGAAGTTGGCAGAGCTGTTTACTGAGAAATCGCTCCATCGGTCATTCAGTCCCTTAAGCCTGTAACTGAATTGATTATTTTTTTCACTGGAAAAATTGGTGACAGCAAAACGGATGGAAAGGAAATTTTCATTGTACCTGAGCTGGAGTTTCGCCGGCTTATCATTGAAAACCGGCCAGGGAGTATCGTTTATCTCCACATTGGTGATAATGGGAAGCGGGCTGAATATGTTTTGCCTGAGTAAAGATGGTTGAAAAAAAGTGACCCCTCCCATACCACCAAAATAAAGAGTACCATTCGGTTCCTTGAGCGCACAGGCTGTATTATATTCCAGGAAAGTGAGGCCGTTAGAAGTGCTGTAATGCTGAAGGATCGCATAGCCTGCACTTATTTTATATAAACCAAAATTGGTGCTCACCCAAAAATACCCATCATTATCTTTAAGCGTTGCATAGCAAACTCTTGAAGTGCTTTCCCCTCCTGGCGTCAGATGCTGAATCACTTTGTTCTGTAAATAGTCATACACAACCAATCCGTTATCTGTAGCCAGCCACATCAGGTTGCCGTCCTTTAGCATATGCCGTACGAACAGCGAAATATTGTTTACAGGTGTTACAATTGACAATGTCTTTTTTAAATAATCATACTTCAGCAAGCCGGAACCTTCCGTGCATATCCAAACCGTACTATTCTCATCTTCATACATATACCTGGCTGTGTACACATATGAAGCATCTTTATAAATTCCAGGTTGCAGATTTTCCGGGAAGGGTGCCCATTTTTTGCCCCCTGGCGAAAAAAACAGCAAGCCGTTTTCCGACGCTACAAGCAGGCTGTCTGCGTTTTTTAGTTTTAGCAGGGAAATGGTCCTGTTTAACGCTAAAAATGAAGGATCACGATAATAGCTGATCTTCTTTGCTGCAGGATTAAGTTCCATCAACCCGGACACAGTAGCTGCCCAGATATGACCATCAGTGTTTTCTGTTATATCATAGACAATATTGTTGACCCCTTCCAACCTGGCCGATTCAGGGAACTTGACCACTTCCCCGGTTGTTTTATTCCATTCTACAATGCCATGACTTTGGGTGCCGATATAAATTTTTCCGTCCCCGGACTTATATAGTTTATAGATCACTTTCTCCGGCAAGGCATTCTGTAGAGGTCCCATTTCACTAATATGGCCAAACTGGTGCAAAAGCGGATCATATTTAGCGATACCTCCGCTTAATCCAAACCAAACAATCCCCTGCCTGTCTTTATAAGCCGTTACAACAAAATTGGTAGCCGGGCTATGAAGATCATAAGGCTTTCTTACAGCGGCCTGCATTTCCCCGGTTTTGATATTATACCGATAAATGCCACTGCCCCTGGAGCCTATCCAGATGCTATTGCTGCTATCCGAAGCAAAGGCATTAACACCCCCCGGCACTGTTTTCAACACATGAATATTGGCAGGGTCTTCTATCGGATGAGAAACATAATAGCAGCCATCAGAAAGGGTACCGATCCACAATGTGTTCTCAAAAGAAAAAAGCTGGTTTATTTGGGGAAATGATGTTTTCTCATACAATGGTATTGGCCGGTATGCTTTGTCTCCCGGTTTTAGCATATACAGCTTGTACAGTGTTGACACTACCAATTTGTCCTGGTGCATAGTAATGCCGGTTACATTGGCTTTGTCGTCTTTATCAGCAAAATAAGGCGTAAGGGTATTCAATTGCAGATCGAGGCAAAGAAGTCCGTTGTTGAAGGTGATGATCCAATACTCCTTTTCTTTAAAGGAAATAATCTCCTTTACTGGTAACGTATCGAGCATGGCTGCAAAAGGGAATAATTCGGAAACCCGCTGCAATGAATCACCCGCCATCGTGTAGATGCAGCTTCCAAGTGCACTGCCTATCCAAAGTTGTTTTTCCCGGTCATCAAAAAAAAGGGTGGTTATATGATTAGAGGGCAGCTTCTTCCCTATTCCGTTTTGCCGCAGGTATACCTTAAATTCTCTCCCATCATACCGATTCAGCCCGTCTTGCGTTGCAAACCACATAAAGCCATTGGCGTCCTGGGCTATGGCATAACAACTGTTTTGAGATAAGCCCTGTTCCGAAGAATAGTTCTCAAAAAACAGGGGCTTTTGCTGAGCTGCTGCAAGCTGCCCCCAAAAAAGGAAATGCAGCAAGAGCACCTTTTTGATGCCGGGCAGTATGCCCGCGTTCATACGAAAGCAGCGTCTGGCTCCTGTCAAAAAAAGCTGTGTCATACCCTGAGATCGAATTAAGGCTTTTAGCAGTTATCTCTTCCGGATCGATTACTTCTGGTAAAGTTAATATTACTAATGAAAATATGCCAGCTCATCCGGCGCCCACCGCCAGTATATGCCGGTAGTTCGGGAAAAAGCCCCTTTAATCAGCTCCTTCACACCGTTAGCACAATTCAGGGCAGAAATTAATTAAGCAGGCCTGCCACCGCTCCTGAAAACAAAGCCGCCATTCTCTCAATGCAGCTTGTCTTGCTTCCGGTGGCGGCATAGCTTCATTGTCATAGATACACTTACCTGCAACCGTCAATATCAGTGTAATTAACATCCTTAAAAAAAATGGAACATGAAAATTGAATTACAACCTGCTGAAGCAACCATTGACACCTGGAGCATCTATTATATATCGCCAAATGGCAAATCAACAGCCGGCAAGCTTACAGTCACCAATCAACGGCTGCTATTTTTACCACAACATGATGACGATTCCTTTTCCCTCTCCTTATATAACCGGAAAGGGCTCCTTGTATTCGAAAAATCGGGCATCAGGGGAGTAACCGCCCAGAAAAGCTTTCTCTCAAAAAAAGTACTGATCACCATGTCGGATGATTCCACACACACTTTTAACTACGGTGTAATGAATATCGACAAACTGGTAGCAGCAATACAAAGCAATTAAATCACCCTAACAAAATATCAGCAACATGAACAAATACTGTCAATACATAGCAATACCAGCAGTTGCAGTGAGCATACTGATCGGCTGCGCTGGTAAAAAAGAAACGCCTGAAACAATTGCAGCCAAATGGTGCGCTCTTAATGCCGATGTAACAAAAGCAGCCGAAGGCGAAGCACAGCAAAAAGCCAGGCAGGCAAGAAGCGACTTTGAAAACGCGATGGAAACCAAATACAAGGAAGATACCGTCATGATGCGTGCCATTTTCAAAGCGGTAGAAGCTTGCGAAGGCGAGTCGGAAGGAAGGAATGACAAGGCTGCAACCGCCACAGCTGCTACAGACCTGGAAGCAGTGCTGCCCCTCGCATATGGAAATGCAAAAGATGTTGCAACGGCTTATTGTTCGCTGGTAGACGAATCTATAGCTGCGGCCCAGAACAGCAGCGACGCCGAATTGAAGAAGATCATGAGCGCCAAGATAATTTTTGAAAAGAATATGGATGAGAGTTATAAAGACAATCCTGAAAGAAGGGATTCCATATTCAAAATGATACAACCATGTATGGCTAAGGAAGTAAAATTCCGTCAGCAGTAGCCATCATAAAACCCTAAACATACTTATATGAAAACACTTATTGTACTTAGCGCAATGCTTTTTCTGATCACTGTTGGATGTAAAAAAGATAAGGAGAATAAGCCTGAATGCCGGATCACCAGCATGACATCACCCACAGGGGAAGATTACGTTTTTACTTACAATGCTGAAGGCAAATTAGTCTCCACAGCAATGGATGGAACGTCCACTATCAATTTTACTTACAATGGGAATACCGTTACCTCTTTATATGCAAGCGGCTCCTATTACAATAAAACAACCTATACCATTAATAACAACGGGCAGGTAAGCCATTCAAGAACGGAATACAACACAGCAGGCACTAATTGGGCCGAAAGGGTTTATGAATACACCGGCGCCCAGGTTATCAAAGAAACACTGACCAAGAACGGTGGCTTCACTTCAATCCGTACCTATCAGTGGAGTAACGGCAATTTGCAAACCATGTCCATTAACAACAGCGATAATTCCTGGCAAACGCTTACGTATGAATATTACGCGGACAAGCCTTATCGAACAGGCGATATCCAGGACTGGGATAGATTGATGAGCGGCGTGGAAATTTTCCATTCAAAAAATCTGCTCAAAAAATATACAAGCACCTATCAGGACAATACGACCGGTACTCCAATACCTGTGACAGAGATAACTAATTACAGTTATGAATTTGACGGAGATGGGAAAATCACTTCTATGACATCATCATTTGGCGGCAACAATCAGGCATATCAATACCTGTATGAATGTAAATAGTTCATATTATTCAATTTTAAAACTCCTTATATGAAAAAGATACTCTTATTATTATCAGTCTTATTCATTTTTACGATCGCCGATGCTCAGGTAAAAAGAACCAAAGAAATACCACAGGGCAATAGCGATACTAGCTGGCACAACCTGGGCGGGTCAAAAACACGTACGAATATTAACAATGGGGATGTAAAAATCCACTCAGAACCTGGGAAATATGAGCTGTATGCAACTTATAAAAACAAACAGGCAACCGACTATTACGCCATCGACAATAAGGGAACTAAAATTCCGGTAAGCAGTGTTACAAAAACTGTCGACTATGCAGCCAAAATAGTGAAATGCTTTAAATGCGTGGGAACAATAGATGACAAGGGAACTAAAACCACAGATTGCTGGGACGTCCCCTGCCCTAAAGCTGCAACCACTGCAATCAAGACTGCCCACTAAGGCATTATGAGGCAGATCTTCTGTAAATAACCTATTGGTCACTTTTCGCAAAACACACACCATGAAACAAGCTATGCTATTACTCATTGCAATGAGTGCCGCCCTGTGCAGCCTGGCACAGAATGTTGGCATCGGCACTACTGACCCTAAGGAAAAACTGGATGTAAACGGTAATACCAATATTAACGGCAACATAAAGATAAACGGCACAACCGGGCAGCCCGGGCAGGTATTGATGACCAATAGTGCAGGCACTACGCAATGGGGCAGTTTTCAATCACCGGGAAGTGATCAGTATAAAAATTTTGTCTGCTTTGCTAATGGGAGCGGTTCATGGAATGTTCCTGATGGAGTAACCCAACTATTAATAGAAGTCTGGGGTGGCGGTGGCGGCGGATCTGCTTATGGTGGTGGTGGCGGTGGCGGATATGCCAGATCACAGTTCTCTGTTACAGCAGGGACTTCTATCACATACACTGTGGGGCTCGGTGGTAGCCGGGGCTCGGGAACTACTAATGGACAATCCGGAGGAACTTCCACTGTAAATGTTTCCGGGGTCCAATCAAGTGCATACGGAGGAGATGGAGCTGTTACCGATGCAACCTTTCATATTCTCTTCCAAACGCCTGATGGCGGAAGCTATAATGGGGGCCAAAATACTATCGGCGCTAATGGCGAAGCTGGATATCAGAATAATATCAGTTATGTGCAGAAATCAACCGGTGTTTTTCTTCAAACATTGCGTGGAGGAAAAGGAGGTGATGGTGCCAATACAGTCAATACCGGAGGGCATGGAGGTTTTGCGAATATAAACAGCCAGGGCAATTTTGAAGGCTTACAATCCGATCCATCCGCCGGGAGGGCTCCGGGCGGCGGTGGTGGCGGTGGCGGCACATCAAGCGTTGGCGCCAACGGCGGCAGCGGAAGAATAATTATCTGGTATTGATCATATCATAAGGTTTACAAAACATCATAAGCAATGAAACAAGCTATACTCTTATTCATCGCATCTGTGGCTGCACTATACAGTACGGCACAGAACGTGGGCATTGGCACCACCACTCCCCAGAACAAATTGCATATCGCCGGTGGCCTACGGGTAGATACATTGGCGAACAGCATTGACAGCGGCCTTCTGCGTCATGATAAAAACGGGGTGATATACACTTTGAAATTTACCGGTCAGCCCACCGATGTACTACGGGGCGATGGTACATTTGGTTCAGGCAGTGTGGGAGCGATGGGATGGCTGCTGAGCGGTAATAGCGGCACTGATGCTGCCACACATTTTATTGGCACTACCGATCTTACTCCCCTACAATTCAAAATAAACAATATCAAGGCAGGTTATCTCGATACCGGCACTTATAATACCGGTTGGGGATTCAGAGTTTTTGATTCTATTACCACCGGCAATTATAATACAGCCATCGGTTATAAATCCCTGGTTACAAATATTACCGGCGTTCAAAATACAGCAGTTGGCTCCAATGCACTGCGTTTTAACAAGGGCAACTATAATACAGCTGTTGGAATGCAGGCATTGCAATTGAATTCAACCGGCGAATACAATACGGCCATTGGCCAATGGGCCCTGCTGAATAATACTACCGGGCAATTTAATGTAGCTATAGGCAATAGCGCCTTGCAGCGCAATACTACAGGAATAAGCAATGAAGCTTTCGGAAGCACTGCTATGCCACAACTTACTACCGGTAATGAAAATACAGGTGTTGGAGAATCTGTTCTGTTTAGCCTCAAAACCGGCTCAGCAAACGTTGCAGTGGGATCAAGGGCTTTGTTTTACACTACAGACAGGGATTTTCTTGTAGCTGTCGGCGATTCGGCATTGTTTAATAATGGCCAGGGAACAACTCAGCCAGAACATGCCACCGCAAATACAGCCATCGGTTCAAAAGTCCTGTTCAACAATACCACCGGCTATCGCAATACTTCTATAGGCAGGTTGTCATCCTACTCCAATACCTCCGGCAGTAATAATACTGCATTGGGAAGCGAAGCCCTGTTCAGCAATACGACCGGCTATAATAATACAGCAAGCGGCTACAGAAGTTTTTACTCAAATATCAGCGGGAATCATAATGTTGCCTATGGCGTGTATTCCCTTAATGCAAACACAACAGGAGGTGGCAATTCCGCCTATGGGGTTTATTCACTTCAGTTCAATACCACCGGGGAATTGAATACAGGGAACGGCTATGCCTCACTTTATTCCAATACAACCGGTCTATTTAATACTGCTTCGGGATATAATGCTCTTTATTCCAATACAACCGGCCAATCCAACATTGCAATAGGCGCTAATGCAGCTTATTCTGGTAACGGAAATTTTAACACTGTTGTGGGATCCGCAGCAGGGAATAATAATACGGCAGACTGGACTACCATCATCGGCGTTGATGCCGGGCAAAACAACCAGGCATCCGGGAATGTTTTTATCGGTTCATCAGCAGGCAACCAAAATACTACAGGTATAAACACTTTTGTGGGAGATAATGCCGGCAAGCAGAATAGTACAGGCTCGTTCAATGCATTTTTTGGCAGCTTTGCAGGTCAGACCAACGCTACCGGCAGCAGCAACACGGCAAATGGATATCAGGCACTCAACTCCAACTTCTCGGGTTCAGAAAACACAGCAACCGGGTACCAGGCGCTCTATTCCAACTTAAGCACAGGGAATACTGCAAATGGATACAGAGCTCTCTTCACCAATGTAGATGGAGCGTTCAACACAGCGAACGGGAATGCTGCTCTTTATTCCAATGTATATGGTTCTTACAATACGGCTATTGGCTATAGAACTCTTTATTCCAATACAAGTGGCAACAATAACACAGCAAATGGCTATAATGCACTTAACTACAATACCACCGGCAATAATAATACCGCCACAGGTTCCAATGCGCTTAATTATAATACAACGGGTAGCAATAACACAGCTTACGGGCATTATTCGCTTGTGAATAATGGCACAGGCAGTAATAATACTGCTACCGGCGGCAATGCCCTTTATTCCAACAGCACAGGATATTCCAACACAGCAAACGGTTATTATTCTCTTCGCAACAACACCCAGGGTTATGAAAATACCGCCATTGGAATGAATGCGCTTACCACCAACAGCACAGGTGCGGCCAATACGGCAACCGGAGCCAGGTCTCTTGTAAGCAATTCCACAGGTGTAAGCAACACAGCAAACGGGGATGCCGCCCTTGAATCCAACACTACCGGGAACTACAATGATGCATTCGGATATGCTTCACTGGTGCGCAATACCAGCGGGCTGAATAATACTGCTATTGGCGCCAACAGTTTAAATTTCACCACCTCGTCATCCAACAACGTAGCAGTAGGAAGCGGTGCAGGCGGCAGCTATAACAATGGCTGGAATAATACGTATTTAGGTGCCGGTGCAAGAGCAAGCGCTGCTGATCTGTATAATACTGTTGCAATTGGCCAGGGAACGATCGTTAATGCCAGCAACAAAGTAAGACTTGGCAATACTTCTGTCACCGTTATTGAAGGCCAGGTCCCTTTTACTTCTCCTTCAGACGGCAGGTTCAAAACGAATATCACTGAAAATGTAAAAGGGCTGGATTTTATAATGAAGTTGCGCCCAGTTGTGTACAATTTCGAAGCAGGAAAATACAACGAGTTTTTAAGGACCGGACAATACAATAATATAAGTTTCGCTTCCCATGCTGATTATTCAGAAGCAGAAAAAATACGCCACAATGGTTTTATTGCACAGGAAGTGGAAAAAACAGCAAAAGAAACAGGATATGAATTTGATGGTGTGATTGCACCGAAAAACAATAAAGAAGCATACGGGCTCTCCTATTCCCAATTCGTAGTACCGTTAGTAAAAGCGGTACAGGAGCAGCAACAGGAAATTGAAGCCCTCAAAAAAGAGATACAATTACTAAAAGAAAAATTTAAGTAGTATATGAACAAATCTCTATAACTCAATAAAAATATTCACATGAAACAGATTGCGCTCTTACTTTTCACATCGCTCACTACACTTTATGGAACAGCTGAAATAGTGTTATAATATCCTTCACCTCAAAAAGTGTGATATGAAAAAATATTTTCTCATCATCTTCTTCCTTTGTTCATTCGCAGGCATTAGAGCGCAGCTGTATGTACAAAGCGGCGCTACACTGCATATTGGTGGCATTGTTACTTTGCAGAATGAGGATTTTATCCGTCCCTCGTCATCAGGACCTGTTATTTCATTTGAACCCGGAAGCAAGGTATTGTTTACCGGTAATGCCGATAATATCATAAGTGGATATATTGATTTTTTAAATCTTGAGATCGCCAAAGAAGGTAACCACCAGGTGAGCCTTCAGAGCTACAATGAAGCAGTGCGCGGGCAGATGGTATTCACCTCAGGCTTTTTTAACCTGAACAATAATATGCTGCTGCTCGGTAATACAGGCACACTCATTAATGAAAATGAAAACAGCCGCATCATTGGCCCAACAGGCGGAGCAGTGCAGGCGCGGTTGCAACTGAATCAGCCAGTTGGTGTGAATCCCGGTAATATCGGCGCCGCCATCACTTCCACCCAGGATTTAGGAGACGTGATTATTAACCGCGGTTACGTTTATGTATCTCCCCTACCACCCAATTCCATACAACGCTATTACAGCATCAACTTCATTGATCCTGCAAAAGATGCCAACCTCAATGCCACGCTGCGGCTCCATTATTTTGACGCTGAACTGACCAGCACCGATGAAACGAAGTTGGTACATTGGAAATACGACAATGTTTCCAGCACCTGGTTGCAGCAGGGACCATCGTCAAAAATCACAAGGAATGCTGACGAAAATTGGGTACAACTCACTGAGATAGGCAGCCTTTCCACCTGGACGCTTGCTGAATCATCAGTTATACTGCCTTTGGAATTTACCCGCTTCAATGTGAGCTGTGAGAACAATACAGCTGTTATAAACTGGCAAACCGCCACAGAGATCAATACAGATCATTTTAATGTACAGCGTAGCTTGAATGGTACTGACTGGATGACGATCGCCTCTCAAAATGCAGCAGGGCAAAGCAGTTCATTGCTGAATTACAGCTATACCGACCCAACACCTGCATCTTCTGACAGAATATTCTATCGCATTCAGTCTGTCGATATTGACGGCAGCAAAAGTTACACTCCTGTAAGGACCTCTACTTGCGGCAGTGGGATCTTATGGCAGGTGTGGCCAAATCCGGTGCATCAGCAGGCATATATAAGCCTGAAACTGGATGGTGTATATAAAGCAGCCGTTAGGCTGTTCGACAACAAAGGATCCCTGGTGCGCCAGTGGCAGAAAGGGCTGGTCCGGGGCAACAACCAGTTTTCCATAGATATGCAGGGCTTATCTCCCGGTACGTATCACTTGTCTATAACCTGGGATGAAGGCAGGGGGCAAAAGAGTGCGACAATTTTGAAACAATAATATAATCGTGTTCAGAAGAGATTAATTTATAAAACCAGCAAACATGAAATATATTCCAACATTACTGGCAGATGATTTTGCCAAAGGTTACAATATTAAACTCTTAAATGCAGACACTTATTGTTGGGATTATCCCCTGGTGTATAACGATGGAGCTAAAAGGATGCAATTTGTATATCTCGGTGAAATCACCGAACGGGGAAAAGAATACTTGTATATCCGCAGTCATCTGGCTGACTTCAGCGACAAGCTCAATGCAATGCAGTTGCTGCGTGAAGCAGAATTGTGCAGCCTCAGTTCTATATGCCTGAAACCTTATACCCTTTCAGATGGTACAAAAGTGGAAGGAGTGTATGTGCAAAGCATTTTTCCTGTGGAGCTGGCATTACAAAACAAAGAAGCTTTTCTTAATGTGGTGCATGAAGTGGCTAATCGGGCTGATGCAGTTGAAAAAAAATATCTTGGAATAGACAAATAATACAGGATTGTTATAATGTAGTTTTCAAAAACCATAACCTGGCTTTATGATTTTTATACGGGCCAAAAGAAAAGGGTTGTTCGATTATGAACAACCCTTTTCAATTTGCATCATTTTGCAGAAGTGCCCCGGATCGGAGTTGAACCGATACGGCCATTGCTGGCCACAGGATTTTAAGTCCTGCGTGTCTACCAATTTCACCACCAGGGCATGGGATGAAGGTAAAAAAAATCCTCCTGTTTTGCAGGAGGATGGAGCGGAAGACCGGGCTCGAACCGGCCACCCCGACCTTGGCAAGGTCGTGCTCTACCAAATGAGCTACTTCCGCTTATTGTGTCCCGGTAATCGTCCCGGGTCAAAGAACTAAGGGGGTGCAAAAATAGGCATTACACCTATTGCAAAAAAATTTTTGTCGAAAATTATTTGTACTTCGGCGTGTAGAGCGTGCTCTCCTGAATAGTTACTTCAGGTTTTTCAAAACGCTTAGTATACAATTTATAACAGCCTCCTAAAACGAGCGCAATGAAACAGGCGATCTGCAGGTAAAAAAGAAAGCCGGATGAAGATACCCAGTTATGTGTAAAGTCTCTGTCCTGTACTTTTTTCAGCTCTTCCTGGTAGTCCTGATTGATAGAAGTCATAGCAAAAATTGTGACGCAAAAATAAGGTTTCGTTATAAAAAACTATAAAGAATGATTAACAATTTCAGAAAAACGTGTTTTCTTTTTTATAAAATACTGCCATACCACGTTGCCATTCAGCATTCCATGAATATGTCCCTTCCTGGAAGCAGGAAAAACGCTCTTTCGCTGATGAAAAAACAGCCAGCCCAGGAATGCAATATGCGCCCGGAGAATGGCCAGCAGGTAACGGCCGTTACCACCCAATAACCCTTTGGCCCCACTCACGAGGTCTAAACAGAAACGATAAGGGATCACACGGACCCTCGCCCACCAGCCGAGGTTTTTATACAGCATGATATGATTATTGCGGAAATTCAGAAATGTTTTCCGCGGATTGCCTTGTGGCAGGGTGCCACCGCCAACATGATATACTACAGACGCAGGGCAACTGTACACTTCATGACCAGCCAGTTGGATCCGCCAGCAAAGATCGATCTCCTCCATATGAGCAAAGAAATATTCGTCAAACCCTTTCATGGCGTGAAAAACAGCCGGACGGATGAATAAAGCCGCTCCTGAAGCCCAGAATACCGGCTCTTGCTGGTCATACTGCCCCTTATCTTCTTCACAGGTCTCAAATACCCGCCCTTTGGAGAAAGGGTACCCGTAATGATCGACCCAGCCCCCTGCAGCCCCTGCATATTCGAATAAATTCTTATGTTGAAAAGACAGCAGTTTCGGCTGGCAGGCTGCGATCCTGGGATTAGCCTCCAGCAACGCGACCATTGGCTGGAGCCAATCAGCGACTACTTCCACATCAGAATTAAGCAGCATATAATAATCTGCCTGCACTTGCTTCAATGCTTCATTATATCCCTTCGCAAAGCCATAATTCTGCTTCAGCCGGATGATGCGGACAGAAGGATATTCTTTTTCCAGGAACAGCAGCGAATCATCAGTGGAAGAGTTATCTGCCACGATCACTTCGTATTTTGCATAAGTTGTCTGCAACACAGAAGGAAGAAATTGTTCCAGGAAACGGCGGCCATTCCAGTTGAGGATGACGATAGCAACATGGGGAGCATTCATTAATCGGCAATAAAATTTATCAAAAATAGGATAAGGAGCTAAATTCGAGCATGCTTCAGCAACTTTTGAACTGGCGGACAGGCCTGGCGGCTATTGCCATCTGTATTGTTACCGGAACTATATTCTATTCGCAATACCTGGCCCGCAAAATTGCGGGGGAGGAACGCGTAAAAGTAGAGCAATGGGTGGAAGCCGGCAAATCATTGCTTAATCCCAATATTTCCGACACCCGGCTGCCTTTCAAGATCATTTCCGATAACCATGATATTCCCATTATCGAAACTGACGAACATGATAGCATTATAGCCTATGTAAACCTGGACTCCGCGAAAGTACTCGCTGAACCCGCCTACCTGGCAAAAAAGCTATCATCATTAAAAAGTCTCAACCAGCCTATTATCTATACCGACCCATTAGACTCCACACGGGTAAACCGCTATTATTTTGGCCATACCAGCCTGCTGAATGAAGTGCGTTATTACCCGTTGGTGCAATTGCTGATCGTAGGATTATTTATTATCGTAACGGTACTGGCCCTCCGTAGCAGCTACCAGTCGGTACAAAACCAGGTCTGGGCCGGCATGGCCAAGGAAACGGCCCATCAGTTGGGCACACCGGTCTCCTCCCTGGAAGGATGGGTGGAAGTGATGCGGGAGCAGCCTGGCAATGAGGCCATCGTGGCAGAACTGGCCAAGGACGTGAACCGCCTACGGCTGGTATCCGACCGCTTCGGCAAGATCGGCAGCACGCCTCAACTGGAGAAAATAGACCTCGTGGCCCAGGTAAATAACATGGTAGAATATATCCGCAAACGGGCGCCGGGTAAAGTCGTTTTCTCCGTAAATACCCATGGACATGAGCAAATTCCCGCCCTAGTCTCCGCTCCCCTATTCGACTGGGTAATAGAAAATCTTTTGAAAAATGCCCTTGACGCTATGGAAGGAAAAGGGTCTATTCAGGTGAACATCCAGGAAGAAAAACAGGATATTATTATTGATGTCACTGATACCGGTAAAGGCATTGCCAGCCAGCATATCAATAACGTATTCAAACCCGGCTTTACGACTAAGAAAAGAGGCTGGGGATTAGGGTTAAGTCTATCCAAGCGAATTATTTCGCAGTATCATAAAGGTGAAATCTTTGTGAAGCAGTCGGAGCCCGGCAAGGGAACGACCTTCCGGATCATTTTGAAAAAGGCATGAGAAATGATGGAATTCCCGGATATTTTACTACATAATTAATGCGTGAAGCATCTTCGAATTCACATTCTCTTTCCTATATTTGCATCCCCGCAAAGGCCCAGGTGGCGAAATTGGTAGACGCACTACCTTGAGGTGGTAGCGCTGGAAACGGCGTGCTGGTTCGAATCCAGTCTTGGGCACGTTATAGTCCTGTAAGTTGTTGACTTACAGGACTTTTTTATTTAGTGTGTGTCAATTCTTCTCACTTTTTCACGCTTTCTACCACTATTTCTGACACAAAATTGACACACGAAATGACACACGAAATTTCACTGTCTGTACCTATAAACTATAGGTACATTCTGACAGAAAATCTGCTTCGCCAAGCACTCCCTAAAAAGGCTCTTTTGGCAGTACTCATGCCGACAAAAAAAAGAATTAACAAAGATTCTTTTTCCCGCCTTTTATCACTTATTACCTCTGACGAAAAACATCTTCAGCCGTTTGGTTACAACTTGTCATGTAGGCTTTTAATGGCATACAGGTTGACCTTATCATTTACAAACCTTAAATCCGTTATCCTATGAACATTATTAATCGCCCCAATAGTAAGGGTGATAAAATCACCTTTTACTATGACTATGGCCGCAAGCCTGGCCAGCGTCCTTCTACTGGTATTTTTATCTATACGAAGCCAAAGGATCAAATTCAGAAGAACCACAATAAACAGTGCCTTGCTTTGTTGGAGGTAAAAAAAAGCCAGTTGACTATTGAGCAACAGGCCATCGGCAGCGCCTTTATACCTGCACATAAGTTTAAAACCAATTTCATAGAATACTATGAGGAATTTGTAAACCTGAATAGTCGTAAAGGCAATAGGCATTTAACGAATAGCCTTAAGCAGTTTAAGAAGTTTGTTAAGAGCGATATTATCCCGCCAATTGATATAACCGAGAACCTTTGTAAACGCTTTCGGCAATACCTGATAGATAAATACAGTGGTGAAACGCCGCTAAATTATTATAGTCGTTTTAAATGGGCTGTAAATGCAGCAACAAGCGATGGATATTTTCACAAAAATCCAACTGAAAAAGTATTTTCAAAATCCAATCCCTCTACAACCCTTAAAGAAAACCTGGAGGTCGAAGAATATTTACAATTACTGAATACCCCTTGCTTTAATGAGGAAGTGATGAATGCTTTTATTTTTTCTTGTTACACCGGATTAAGATGGTGTGATGTGAAAGAAATGAAATGGGGAGATATGCAAGGAAATATTCTTACCACAAGAATTATACAGCAAAAAACTGGTCAGCCAGTTACGCTTACTATGCACCCTATTGCAATGTCAATTTTTGAAAAACAGCGATCAAGGAAAAGCGCCAGCTCTCATAAAACGGAGTATGTGTTTTCCCTTCCAACGGCAAACGGCGCAAACAAGGTTGTTGACCTATGGGTGCATCGTGCTGGTATTGACAAGCATATTACCTGGTCTTGCGCAAGGTTGAGCTTCTCAATTTTGCTACAGGACAAGAATGTTGACGATGCAACTATTGCATATCTTATGGGACATACTACAACAGATCAGGTACGGAGAACTTATAAACGGCATAGACCTAAAAATCAGGTAGCGACTATTGGGTTACTTCCTACACCTGAACATTCTTTATATCTTCCAGCATCAGTCAACTAAAATAAAAATGGGGGCTTTTGCCCCCATTTTTAATACTATGCCACTTTCTTTGAAGGAAACTGCCGCTCTGCCAAAGGGACTATTTTTGCTCCCATTAATTTATTCAGCTCTTCCCGGTCGAAATATCCCATATTGTTTTTATAAATGCCGTATTCTTCGCATTTTTTCGCAAATTGAGTTCGCCCCAGGTTGCAGTAGATCAGGGCTTCTTCGGGCTTTAAATAAGGTTTAAAGCAAAGTGCAATTGCACGCATAGTAATTGATTCGTTTTGTTTTATCATAGATGGACGTTATATTATTGGTATATCGTTAATAGCGTTTCCTTTTAGGCAATTAGGCCGTGAGCTTTTAATTGAGCAATTACTTCTGGTTTTAGGTTTCCATCGGCATCAAACTCTTGCGGTTCTTCCATCAGTTGTTTTAGCTCAAGATATTTTGTTAAAGAACTATCGCTCCCTAAAACATACATATCGCTTTGTCGAAACATTTCTGCGTTAGTTATTACGGCTTCACGTTTGCACATAATCCCCGATCTATGATCTCTACTAACGATATGTCTGTTCTCCTTATCCCCAAAAGGCATAAGCATCAGTACGTGTTTATTGTCCAAAGGCAGCTTTAGAATATTAGTTGGGTCAAATGGTTGAATAGGGCCGCCGGACAAATTCTGTATTACAACGGGGTTGTCATTGGTGATAAATTCGCTGTCGTCTTCAAGTCTCACAATAAATATATTATCATTCTGAAGCCTTACGGGGATAAGTTTCATTGCTACTTCAAGTTGGGTAATTACTTTCCCAGGTTGAGTAGCCGCTTCATGCTCTTCTAAAAATTCTTCCAGCGTTTTCCCTTTTATTGATATCCTTTGCCCCTCATAAATAAAATCATCTTTTCCGGTCATTTCTGCATATTCAAATGCCATAGAAAATACCCTTCTCATAAGTTCATTATGCCTCTTGATCCAAACAGGAACCCTATAAAGCATAGTAGAAACTGTTCCTATAATTAATTCTCTTTCGGGATCTGTTAGAGTTTTCTTATTAGGATCAGTAAGCATTCCATATACATCGTTATAATGAGATTCAAACTCTGTTGAGTAAAATTTCTCCAAAAGCATTTTTTCGGCTACCGTTTGACCCGGGAGGGTATAAAGGTGTTCTTCAAAACAAATTTTTTTTATGTTTTTTTCGATAATGCTCGCTGGAGTAGGATTGCTTTTAGGTAGTGCTTTGACAAAATAATTGTCTCCTCGTTTGACCGAAAAGTGTTTTAAATAAGTACGAGGTACGAAATGTTGCTTTTTTACAAGTTGCTCTGCCATAAATAATGGTATTTGATATATTGCAATTTACTTTAATAATTTCATTAAAATTTGGATGAAATTAAGCAGCCTCAAATATGTCCATCTCACCACCCTGGTTGAACCGGCCCATCTGCACAGCTTTTCCCTTTTCGGGAACATCTATCACCACATCTACATTATGCTGGAAAGAATTTGCCCCACGAAAACGGCCATCTTTGGTTGTCTGGAATACATACACAAATGCTTTATCGGGATAGGCTTGTTCCAGTCTTGTAAGGTCTTCCGGCTTCAGACCCATGCGGGTCACGCTATCCAGGAAAATGAAATTATAGGAGCTTAGGTTGTCCGGTAATACGGAAGCCACGTCAAGATTGGGATGCGCCACATCTTTACTGTTGAGCTTTTGTTGTAGGGTGTAGTCTAACCCTTCTTCCTTTGCAACATAGAGTACCTTACCATGATTGCGGGCAAGGTAACCGGCAAATTCAATACACAAGGTTGATTTACCCAATTTGGGTTTTCCCGATACCATCCCTTTGAAGTTAGGAGAAGGATCACCTATCAGGTGATACCATTTTCCACGTAGCCCGATGGTATCAAATTCCAGGTCTGCAAAATCCACGCTACTCATAATCGTTGGTTTTGGCTTCTTTATTTTCGGCTGGCAGGCGCACCCTAATATTCCTTCCAAGCCATTCAATGTAGCCGTTTCAATTTCAAGTGACTTAATTTGCTTACCACTTACAAAGGCTTTCAGGTTCTTTTTTATCTCATACATTTCTACACTGTAAGGATCGTTATCCGGTATTCTTCCTTTGTCAATAGCCCTGTTAATTTGTTCCAGTAATTGCTTTGCTTTCTCTTTTACACCCAATTTCCCATTTAACCCGATATAGCGTTTGATAAAACCGATGGATGCTAAAACTTTTTCTGAGCCAACCAGCTTTTTCAATGCTTCCAAAGTATCAGGTTTTAATTCAATAGCAATTTTTGCCTTCATTGAGTTGTAGGTATCAATCAGCTTTTCCTGTATAAACCTGACTTGCTCGGCATACGCCGAAGTCTTTCGGATGCGTTTCTCTACAATTGATTTCTGTAAAGAATTAATGAATCTTAGGATTTCATCTTTTGTTTTGCTCTTTCCGTTAAGGTTAACAAAACGCCTGATAAAACGAAGTTCTTCCGGTATTCTTTCTACCTGTACCGGTTGGTCATCTGTATTATTGCCGGGAGTACGTTTTGCCTTTGTTCTCAATTTTGGAAGGGAAGCATCTTGTTTGCTATCAGTTTGGACAGGTTTTAAAGAGGTTGGCTTTCTCTTTTGTCCGCCTTCTGATTTCTTCGGCATTTTTGTTTCTGAAGTTCCTACTAAAGCATTCAACTTTTCAAGATAAGTATCAACCGTTTTTTTTATTGTACTGCTTGAATGATAGAGGTTCCAGCTCTCACCATTGGATGTAACTTTAACCACAAACTCATGCCCTTTGTTAATGGCTTCGGGAAGTTCGGGGAACTTAATTTGTTTTATTTTTTGAAAGTAATTGTCAATTGTAATCATAGGAATGAGTTTGTAATTTGATATGAGTTTACGCTGCCGCCAGCAATTCCAATTCCAACGCCAATGCCTCTGCCTCCAGTTCGAGTATCTGAGTAGCATCAGCCTGCTGTTCTTCTTTTTCTTCATCCGGTAGCAGGATCGGTTTTCGATTACTGTACCTGCCACCGGCATCCATTTTCAGGTCACGTACCTGTGATGAATGAACGGTAACCGAACAGCTATGGTTAGATTGTAAAACTTCTATTAACCGGTCAATATTTCCGGCGGGTAATACTGCCACCATTGAGGTAGAGGTCTTTTCAAAATTGTTATTCTCAACAAGTGCAAGAATATCTTTATCCAGGTACACATCACCACCTTTTGAGCGGGATGCTGATACAACAATTTTATAGTCATCGCCCTTTCGGAAAAAAGAAATGCCGTTATTAGTAACTACCTGCCCATTCTGCGTAATGGATCTTATCAGCGGCAAAGCCTTTAATATTGGTACGACTACCTTATCCTGTACCTGTTCACCGGGGTTCCAGTTCTCCGGTAATAAAATCCCTTTTTTTGTTTCGTTATTATCAGTAGTGTAACTGACCAGCTTGCCTTTAAAATCACTGAATGCCTGCAACAAGTTCCCCGTAATGATGTGCCTGGTTTTCCGGTCAACATTATTCTGTTTTGTATAGTTCTCCCAATCCTGAAGCAGCATACTCATTTCCGGTTGTGATATATCTGCGCTGTTACCCATGATAGCGAGAATTTCCTCATTGTAAGAAGCAGGCATAGCGAGGTATTTGCTGCTATTGGCGATTGCAAAACGCAACTTCATTGCTGAAGGAGCATAGGGATTCTTTTTCTTTTTATCAATGACCAATCCTAAAAAAACAGCGGGGACAGATTCTTTGCCACCATCATAAGAATCCACCAGGTAACTTAACAACCTTCCGGGATAAAAGAACTCCATTGTTTTTACAATATAGAGGCGGCGATTTTCAAATGTTCTTTCAATACTGGCAAGCTGGGCTTCTCTTGCCTGGTCTAATTCATTTTGCCGTTGCTCTATGGCATCGTGCCAGGCCGCTTCACCTTCTCTGTCAAGTATTTTTTGGATCTTCTTTTCTGCGGCAATGCTCATTTTGAGCGTATCGTATTTTGCATGGGTATCTGCCTGCTCTTTTGCCAAACGCTCCTCAATGCCTGTTTTATAATCCCGGATATATTCCTGCTGGATTTCCTTCGGCTCTTTTCCCTTCAGGCTTTCATTGATAAGGTTTGCCAGCTCTGATCTGCTGAAAGGTTTTTTAAGTACGTTGGCTTTAACGGTTTCCAGTATGCTGTCATCACCAAAAGCACTATCACTTCCTTTTCCCATTTTGATAACCCGGCTGCCGGTTGTTTCTGCTTCAAGGTTCATGGCTTCCACTTCAAGGTCGTATTCACCTACCTGCTTCAGATACTCCACGAAATCATTATACCGTTCCGCTATTTCATTGTAAAAATCTTCCTGCATCTTGGTGGAGAGTACAGCTACCCGGCCTGATACCCTGTGCGCTGCATCTTCCATTGTGTTTGAACGTGCATCACTATCTTCCTTTGCATCCGCTAAATGCAAAGGATCATCCAGCAGGTCGTTAATATCTTTATTCTCCATCAGGTATTCCTTCACGATCTTGTCGCCGTATTTATTCAGGAAGTCGGGCACATCCAAAATCTTTGTTGACTGTTTCTGATTGGAAGTGGTATTGGCATCTAATGACTTCAGCTTTTTTTGCAGCATCATCATAAGCCGCTTTTCGGCAGGAATAGCAGAAGTAACATAATCATAGATGGGCTTTAATATCTGCCCGGTTCGGTTTATCCGCCCACGTTTTTGCACTTCAGTAGAAATATCCAGTTCAGCCTGCAGAACGATCATCACCCGCTGGCGTACCTGGTCTGCGGGAACTTTTGCCGTAGGGATAGCATGGGCGGATGCACCGGTACTGCCGGATTGATTGATCATCAGTACATCCACTTCGTTATTATTGAACTGCCGGAACGCATCGTTGGTATTGATACGTTTCCTTGACAGTACCAGTCCTTTGTTGGTTTTGGAACTAAGCTGCACTTCGTATTTACGTCCGGTCACTTCAGCGACGGTATAACCAGCCTCTTTCAGTTTTTTAATAATGACATCAATAGGTGAAATGCTGATACCAGTTGATACAGTCATTATTTTCTCCATAATGCGGTTATGCTCCTGTTGCGCTCCTTTTGAAAGCTCACTTAGTTCAAACCGTTTATACTCCGGGTTGCCGTCAATATCCTTTACGGTATATCGCATGATACCATCCAGACCCCGGCGCAATACTTCTGAAAAATCGGTATTGACCGTATCGCCATCACTGGCGGGCAAGCCATGTTCGTTTTCCATACTTTCGATAAAGCTTCCCATTGTGGAAGCAAATGCGATCACCGGCTTTTTGCCTTCCTTTAACCGGGCAATGGTGCGTTCTGCGACTGCTTCTGCTTTTAAGGAAAACAACATTTGATTGATGACCTGGAACACTTTGGAGAAATACGGCAGGTTATCAACCCCTGCCTGCGATGTTCCATCCCTCACTTCTACCTCTTTGCCTTCGGCTACTGCTATATCGTCCATTTCTTCCACCATCTTATCAATATAGGTGGATTGAAAAGCAATGATAGCCCGGAGGATTTGCGTAATGTTATCGGAAATCGCTTTATGCTCTTCTGCTTTTTCATCGAGAGAAATATAATTTACTTCCACGCCTTCAAAGGAACGTTCCCGCCGCATCATCTGTCCTTCTGCCACCAGTTGAGATGATAAAACTTCCTGTAAGGCAACACCACCTTTTGTAATAGATGCTACCAAATCATCTTTTGTCATGTTGCAATCTGCTATGGCTGTTTTCATAGCGTAGATGGGCATATTATCGGGACGTTTGGCAAAAGTGGCAGACAGGAATACCACACCTTTTGTTTCCCTTATAACACCCTGCATAAATTCCCCGGTGTTGGATGAGCCACTACTATTATGCGCTTCATCCATAATAAAAATATTGTCGGGTGCAATGGCACGCAGGAAATTGGGTTTCTCCGGTTTCTTTTCAGCGGAATTAAACTGCGAATAGGTTGCCAGTATGAAATCATATCCTGCGGGTACTTCCCGGGATGCAATGACATTTTGTTGTTCTGTAACAGGGGGCGCCTGGTAGATGATCTCACCGTCCTCATCCTTGATATCTGTTTTGCTTTCCCTGCTGTTGACAATAAAAGGACGTAAATGTGCAGAGCCTATCGCAGCGAGGTCACGATAAATATCACTGAACAGGTTGGCTTTCTCCGTAAGGAAAACCGGTTTTAATCCCTGCATTACCGCATAGCGTATCATTGATGCAGCGATACGTCCTTTGCCAATACCGGTTTGATCGCCGATGATCATTCCTTGCCCTCTTGCTTCGATATTGTAAATAGCCATTGCCACCGCATCAATCTGTTCAGCAGAAAGCACTCTGCAAAGAGTTTTTTTAGTAGGATAGCGCAGCCGGTGACGGACAAAATTATCCATATCACCACCTACTTTTCCCCTGACGAATTTTACCGCTTCGTGTGTTTCAAAAGCCATACTGTCCGGCACTTCTGTATTCAACACAATGCAGGCATCGGAAGCCGGGATATAGGGTGCGCCCAATTCTTCCTTTTTATTCTCAACCCCTGTAAACGAATTTGGATCTTTACCTTGTATCAGCCGGTAATTGGTTTCCTGTAATTTTTTTCTGAATGCTGTGACCTGGTCGGCAGTCAAAGAAAGCCCATATACCTTTTTCCCCTTAATAATGGCAAAGAGCGTAAGAGGGACGGAGAATATATAGTTTATCCTTTCTGCATCCAGGTCATAGGTTTCATACTCCCCGGTGCTTTGATTGAGTATCAGGTAAAGTTGGTTTGGCCTGGAATAGTGCCCGGCTTTATAATAGGTATAGTTCTGGTACATTGCTTTGTCAATGTTTCCAGGCACTGCCGGAAATTCACCTAATGTGTTGAGCAATTCCAGTTCTAAGATCAATGCTTCTGCTTCCAGCTCCATCCGTTTCATATCGGTATCTTTTGGATTAGTCAATTCATCAACCAGTGCCATGCGATGCCCGGCACTTACCAGTTTTTGTAAATACGCATTGATGGAATGAAAAGGAATGCGAAGAATTACAACTCCTTTACCCATGTATAAAAATTCAACACTGATCTTCAAGTCTGTTAATCGTTGTACGAGCAAAGCATCCTTGCCAAATACAAGGTAGTGTTCGTCCTTCCGGATGGCTAATATGGTCTTTGGATATTTTGGCTGAAGGGCAAGAAGTTTCTCATACAGCGTTACATGATTATCGTATGGGGCGTTATTCTTTGGCTGGTAATCCATCGCATCCATCACCCGATCAAATAATTCATCAAAAGTATTTACGGCTTTATCTGTTTCGACGTTATAAACAGGTGCATTCCCAAACGGTGTTTTCTTTCTTCCGTTAATTAAGATCAATCGCACATCGAAGGCCGTACCTTGTCTTGAGTACAGTTTATGCCCATCAATGTTGATGATATCCGCTACATGGTAGCGACTATGTAAATAGTTCAGGAAGATGCGCTGTTTCCCGGCCTGCACCCTCCCTTTATTATCCCAGCGGGTATGTCCCCCGATGATGATGGCAGCCCGGCCATCTGATGCCATTGTATCTAATGCCCGCAAAGCCATTACGTGTTCCAATGCTTTTATGCCAAATGTTTCATAGTATAGCGTTGCCTCTATATTCCCGAAAGGCGGGTTGGTAAGAACAGCCTGGTATCGCTTTTGTTTTCCTTCAAATGGTCTGGTAGCATCCAATCCGGTCACATCCGCAAATCCCTGTGTATGCAGGTTCCGGTTACGGGTGCTGTCAATTTCATTTACATATACCCGCTCAGGCTTGGCAGCTATTGTTAACAATCCATTCCCGGCAGAAGGTTCAAAAGCGAAGCCTCCTTTAAATTGCAATTTGTCGATCTCACAAAAAACACCTGCCATATAACCGATTGGCGCAGGTGTTGAGTATTGTTGCAATAAAATGCTTTGAGAGGTACGGTGCGAAAGATTGACCTGTGAGTAGTATAACTCCACGATCTTATCAAACCGCTCTCTTGTAGTTCCGGGACTATGAGCCAATTCTCTTGCCCGGTTTACAATCGCCAGCTCAGTTAGTTCTTTTACTTCGTTTTTATTGCTAATCCCAAAAGAAGCAGCGAGTTTCTCTATTGACCGTTTGTTGTGAAGTGTTTTCCTTTCCAGGTCTTCGACAACTTTTGTAACAAACTGCTGATCTTTTGGCATAAGGCTTTCCACGCCGGATAATCCCATCAAGCCGTTACTGGCAAAAGAGTAATAGCCGCCTTTAGTAATGATCAGGTGATCTACAAGACGTATATTATGTACCGTACAAGCCTCTCTTAGTTTCCTGGTAATATCTAAATCAGGTTTACTTGGTTCAAGTCCGCCGGATGGATGATTATGCGCTATGATCAATCCTGTACAACCGCATTGAACAGCAGCACCTAAAATGATCCGAATATCTACCGTTACTTCATTTATGCTTCCCTTGCTGTGACGGTAATAACCAATAATATTAATTTGCGTGTCCAGGTAGATCACAATGAACTGTTCTTGCAGCTCCAGCGTTTTGCTGTCAAAGGTTTTTCTGACAAAACCCTCCACATCGGCGATACTGGTTAGCTTTCCTAAAAAGGGGATGCCCATATCTCTTGAATAGTTCACCTGGATCTCAGGAACAAGGATTTCAGGAACATCTCCTAAAACAATTTCGGGGGTTTCAGGGTACTGATAAGATTTCAGTCGCAAGGGTGACGAAATATTTCCCAATGTCTTATTAGTTGTAGGTTTAAACAGGTGGATTAGTTTTTTTGCTATTGCTTTTACAACAGGTACACTTACAGCATTGCCTAACATCTTGTAACGGTGTCCGTCGGCGATCAGTTTTATTTGGTCGCCGAATAATCCGTACAATGTCCATTCATCGGGGAAGCCCTGCAACCGTTCACATTCTATTGGAGTGAGCCTGCGCAACCTTCCTTTTACCAGAGTGAACTGCACATTAGAAGTAAGGGTATTGGCGATTTTTTTGCCAACCCTGCTTCTTCTTTTATTGCTCTTTAAAAATGAAAGATTAATGCTATCCCCTTCGTGAGCAGACGAATAACCTTTTACAGTTGCTTCCGGCACGTGCAGTACATAGGGACATCTGTTTGTCAGGTCTCCAATAGAAGTATCGATGGTGGGGCAAACTTGCCCTTGCAGGCTTGCTTTATCACTTTCAAGATCCGCTTCAAAACCTTGTCCGATAGGAAATACCGGGCATCTACCTTTTTTTGTAAGAGAGCCGACAAGATAAAACCGCTCTCTATTCTGGGGTAAAAACCAGCGAGTATTAAGCAATTGCCATTGGCAGTCATAAAGCCCAATGTCGGCAAACGTTTGCAATACTGTCTCAAAGTCTTTGCCCTTGTTACTGGAGAAAATCCCTTTGACATTTTCAAAGACAAAAACACCGGGATGACATTCTTTAATGAGCCGAATTGCCTCAAAAAAGAGTCTGCTTCTGGAACCTTTAAGCCCTTTTCTTTTTCCAGCAATGGATATATCCTGGCAGGGTGAACCAAAGCTGATGATGTCCGGCCTGCTGATTTTTTTGCCATTGATAACAGTGATGTCGCCGAGTGCTTCTGCCGCCGGGAAATGGTATTGGTAGTTTGCGCTCGCATAGGTATCTATTTCACTGAAATAATGTTTTTTAAAGCGAAACCCTGCTTCCATTAACCCTTTGGCGAAGCCACCGGTGCCACTAAACAAATCCAGATATGTTATATACCTGTTCATTGCATCCTGCTGATTATTTATTACTGCCTGCTTGCCGATCCTGGCTTTTATTCCACTGGAGGGGTTATATCCGGTGGATAGCCTTGCAGAAAGAGGGTCATCCAGTTATTCAGTATTGAGGCTAAATCTTCTGCGCCCCAATTGGCGGGCTGTGTTACATGATCTGCCTGTATATAAATGCTGTGCATACAGCAACCGGTATCAATGCGGAGCAAATTATCCGGCACATAGCGGATTGACCTGATGTGGTGCTTCATCAGATAAAAGAAGCCATCATCATTAACAAAGCGAAGGCTTGAGCCTGTATCGAATATCTGGTAACTCATTTTTTAAATTGGTCTGCTAAAGTGTCCCCGATAATGGAGCCAATGAAACCACCCAGCATTACATAGGGTGCTGCATCTTTTTTTACGCTCCTTGCATACCAATAGGCAAGCAGGGAAGCGAATAAAGTACTGGCCGAAACAATTGTTCTTTCTTTCATTGTATTTACCGGTTGGATAAATAATGAGTAGCAAGCCCGGTTATGATGGCTGACCCAACGGCAAGCCACCGGCCTGCAGATCGCTGGCGTTTTATTTTTTTGTGCAGGGAAAGGTTATCCTTTTCCAAAATGGTTTGTTGTGAAAGCGATTGTTTAAACAAAAAAGAAAGGTTCCTGTTTTCGTTCTCCTGTAATACAATGACCTCATCCTTTCCGGTAATTAAACTGTCCTGCTGCAAAGTATATGCTTCGTATATGCTGTCCTTTTGTTCGGTTTCTTCCAAAAATTCACCGACCAGTATCTTTAGTGAATCGCAATTTTGCAATGTTGGGTTTTCGGAAACCGGAGAGGCAGAAGATTTTTTAATCAGCTCTTTTGCGGGATAGCCCGGCGGGTTGATGATCTTCTTTATGGCGGCAGCTTTGGTATTTGTCTTTGATTTTGCTGCTTTCAGTTCCGCTTTGGTGCTTTGCAGCTCAGTAGTAAGCTGCTTATTGCGTGCTTCAAGTGCTGTAATGCTGGCATGGTAATGAGCGTGGAGGCTGTCGGCCTGTTGCTTTAAAAGTGCTGCATGAGTTAATGCAGGGGATTTGGAAGGGCTGCTGCAATTTGTGGTGAGCAGAAAGGCCGTACAACATCCAAGCACAAAGCAGATCAGTGCAATAGCGAGGGAGGATTTTAGTCTTAGTGAAATCATAGTGTAAAGGATTTAGTGGTTTATAATTTTGTTTTCTTTTCAATGGAGTAACCGAAACAGCCTGCGCTGACCATGCTCACAAAAGCCCAGAACATAAACTCTGGCACATCGAGCCGGAAAAATTGCTGGGCTATCCAGCTAATGACCAGCACAATAATAAATAATGCGGTAGCCAGTTCCCGGAGGCTGAAGTTGCCGTCCTTGTCCCTGAACAGTTGCAATAAAAAAAGTACAATGCGTTTTTGCTTCATGGTTTTACAATTTGGTACACGATTAATCCCGCCCCGATGCCCACACCAATACCGGCAAGGCTGACAACCAATTTCTTTTTTTCACTGCGGGCAATGGCTCGTTTATCTATTAGCGTATAGGTAAAGCTGTTACCATATAGCTGCCGGTGCTTTTCGCATAACTGCATGAACAGGTTAAAGTCGTTCACGTTGGCAAATACCTGGCAACCGGCAGAATATTTATCAATCTCTTTTGTCGTTCCGTTTACCGATGCCCGGTGAATATTAATGCCGAACATACCGGTATCAGGCTTCCCATTCATAAAGTCAAGAACGGCATTGCGGTCATAGTCCCTTAGTACTGTTACCGGCTTTCGCTGCACCAGGGCATAATACTTACCCTTGTGTAACCCGATCTGGTAGGCTCCCCGGTATTGTCCTTGTGAAAGGATAGCCGTCCCTTGCGGGTGCATGGGCGATTGTAGCCAGTAGGTCCCCGGATCGGTGGTTGCAGCGAATAAATAATGAATCCAACTGCCCAGGTTATTTTTAAAGAATATGTGAAATTCATCATCAAACCTGTTTGATACGGTACTGTCCGACCTTATACCGATAATGTTCAGCTCATAGGGTCTTGTATAAACCTCATAAGCACGTATCGAAATAGCCTGTACAATTGCTGCATGCATTTCAGGCGGCTTGTTGCTGCGGTTGATAACTTTCCAGCCACTCCGTTACATCAAAAGAGGGGCAGCCCTTTATCCATTCAAAGGCATCTATCACTCCGTTCCTGTTGGTATCTGTACTGAAATCCCTGTGTCCCCTGATGATAGCATCGGGATATTTTTTTGCCAGTTCCAGTAACTTTTGATACATGGCTTCCGTTTGCTGCGCTGTGCGGTTATCAAGCAGCTTTCCGTTTGCATCAATGCCGCCGATATAGGAAATATGAATAGCATGGCGGTTATTCCCCGCAACGCCATTGGCAATATTTTCCTCATCGGTGATGTTGACAATATCGCCGTTCCGCTCTATGATATAATGATAGCCGGGGTTATTCCACTTCAGCACTTTTTTCCAGTAGCGTTGTATGCTTTCAATGGTAGCAGTAACAGGCGTAGCGGTGCAATGCACAACCAGGTATTTAATTGTTCTCATAGGATAGAATAAGAAATAAACAATACAAAGACTTATGCGGATATGGAGAGGTCAGGCTCATAATTGCGCAGCCAGTCCTTTACCGAAAAGCCCGGACAATTGGACGTGGCATCCAGCTCATCATGCCCGCAGATCCGGCAAGCGGGGTATTTGACAGATAATGCCACCAGCTTGTTAAAAAGGGCTTCCTCCTGCATGGGTGTCCGGGTATCACCGAGTGAGCCAGCTTTGTTGCGGCCTCCTGTATAGGCTATATGGATGGCCTCATTATCTACATCGGGCAAATGCTTGATAACGGCTGATTCGGGATATATTCTTTTGATTTCCCCTGTCCTTTCCACCACGTAATGAAAGAACCCATAGTGCTGGCTGATCTTCGGGTCAAAAGTGGCAGTGTTGTGTACGATGATGTATTTGATATGTCTTTTCATAGAAACAGTTTTAATAAATGTTATTTCAGGTATTGGATGGATTTTGTATTTACAAGAAAATATTTGCCGCCATTCTCAAACAAAGTATAATCCAGCCGCTTGCTTACTTCGTTACCGAGTACCATGCGGGCAGGTACTTTCACGCCTTCAGCAGCATTGATCCAAACCGTTGTTGGCTCAATGGTCATTACAGGCAGGCCGTCCAGCCCTGACAGGCTCCATTTACTGCCATCATATTGCAATCCCATGCGCAGGAACTCCATGCGGATGGCTTCTTTTTGGGTGGTGCTGGTAAAAGTGTTCAGCAGGCCGTTTACAATCGTTTGCCTCACTGCACCAAGCCGGTATTGTTTAAATACTTCATTGGCCTTTGTATAATCATCTACCGACTGCATTTGCTTGAGCAGGGACAATGCTTTTGAATAATTTTTAGCTGCTGCCGCATCGTATAACGGTTTGCCTATTTCTGCGCTATCGGGTTTACTACCCTGTGTCAGCACATTAAAAGTGCTTTCATTAATGGTGTCGGGTAAGCCAGCTTTTTTAAGTGCGGCCAGCGTTTCCGAACCAAAATCGCCATCCGATCCATATTTCGGTAAAATGCTTTTGCCATATTTATTGATAAGAGCTTGTTGTAACAACCGGACATTATTGCCCTTGCTTCCTTTTTTCAAGGGGAAGCCGGTTGCTGCCGGATTATTGGCTACCGGGCTGCTGCTGTATGTGGAACTGCTGCTACTTACGGCAGGCTTTACAGGCGGTATGTATGGCGGCACATAGGGAGGCGTATAAGTCGGAATGGTTGGGATGCTTCCACCGGTTGCGGGTGCAAGGCCGGATTGCAGCAACATATCAAGATCACCGTTTTTTTTGGCCTCCCTTTTCTTCTTGAAATATTGCCAGCCGAAATAACCCAGGATGCCTGCCGCACCAATTGCCACAGACGCAATAATGATTTTTTTTGTTTGCTGCTTCTTTGAAGAAGGTCTGCGGGATGAACTGCTCTTTATTTTCGTTTTACTTGTTTTCATGCTTGCGGTTTTTTCATAATGATGTCCATCATGGGGGCGAACTCCCAAAACTCCAGTTCACTTTTAAGGTCATTCATCAGGTCATTGTTATAAAGTGCCTGGTACGCCTGCGCAGTTTGCCAGAAATCTGCCTGGCTTCTCATTTCCATAAATACTGCCTTGATCGCATCCTCATCCGTTCCCGGCAGCATCCAATAAGTTATATCAAAGGCAGCCTTTAATCTTTTCGCCCATGACTGGTATTGCAGAGGGCTTGACTGCGGTAATACAGCAGCATTGCCTGTTTCCGGTTTGGAAGCAATGATGGCCAGCATTTCATTGTATTCACTTGTTGTCAATTCACTTTGCATATCGGCCATCATACTGCGGGCATATAGCTTTTGGTAAGAGCTAATTACTTTCCGCATGGCATCTTTACTTGGAATGGCTTGCAATGTTTTTCTTAATGCTTCCTCATCCGTTCCCCAACCCATCCAGTTGTCATTTTCAAATGCCATTTTTATTTGCTTCGCAAACGTAGCCGGGTTGCCTTCTTCATAAGTTTTCTTCTCCTCTGATGTTGCCCTGGCTTTTCTTATCAGACTTCTACCAATAAAGAAACTTCCACCGATCACTACCAGCCCGACGATACCGTAGGTTAATTTTTCTTTGAGGGTAAACTCATCAGGGGAATGGGTGGAAGTTTCCTGGGTTTTCATAGGAGAATAAGACAAATGGTTTTAGTTAGTTACACTCCTAAGTATCGTTTTGCCAGTGCAGTTTTTACCGGGTCATGCCTGATAACGTGCGCCAGCTTTGAAAGCTCTTTCTCATTCAGCCGGGAGGCAAGCGTGGTAAGTGCCTGCATCTTTGCTTCTGCCTCTTTTTCCGTTTTTGCTTCAATGCTCATGGAGTACTGATACTTTTTCATGTGGTTTCATTTTTTATATCAATGTTCAGCAGGCTGGCCACCGTTTGCAAATGGGTGGGTTCGGTTGCAAACTTTCCAATGATCTGCATAACAATTTCTAATTGCTCGTTATTAAAGACGGATTCCAACTGCTGAAACAACTCAATGTGTCTTTGCTCCGGTTGGTGAGCGTGTTGCTGTTTCTCAAAGCTGGCGGCAACCGGTTCCGCTATTGCTTCTGTTACCGGTGCTGCAACAATACCCCCCAGGCCCATCCGTTCCAATGCCCCTGCATTCTTTGCTGCCATACGCTCCAGCACCAGGCTACCCAACTCAACCAGGTCAAGTTTCCCCAGCTTATGTTTATTGCTGTTGGCCTGTTCCAATTGCTTTTCCAGTAGTTCCGCATACTGCTCTGCTTCTTCCAGTTGTTTTTTTGTTTCTTCCAGTTCCTGTTTTATCTGCCGGGCTTCATGTTCCCTGTCCCTTGCTTCCAGCTTTTCCTGTATGATGCCATCCAGTTCACCTAATCCGCTCAGGGGCTTTTCAATTCTGCCACGCTGGATATAATAGACGTACTGATCGTTGCGTGGAGAGGTCAGCGAATAGTAAATGAGTATGCGGATTTTTTCGCTGTCCTCATTGATATAGTATTCATAGTTCTCAAACTCCTTTACATCTTCTGTTTTAGGTACAACCTTCAATCCATCTACAAAAATCTCGAAAGGTCGTGCCTGTCCTTTTGCTGCCAACTCCGTCAAAAGATGTTTGAGCTTATCTATTTTTAACTGATCGTATTTTTCGGTTGTTATGGGCATTGGTTACAATTGGTAGGTATTACCTGTATGAACCGGACATGATTGATGAATATGGATTGATTGATCAATAGTATATTCCCCCTGTGTTCATACTCCAGTTCGTTAATCTTGTTTTCTGCCAGGTCAAAAATGGCGGTATCGCTTTCCACACGCAGATCACAATAAGGTTCTATCAGTACAAAAAACTGATTGTGACCATCCACCGCCCGGCGTTCATTCGGCTGCAATACAAAATGCCTTACGCTTAATGTGTACTGGTCGCCATAGCACAATTCGCAGGCTCTGCGCTTTATATATTCCAACGCCAGGTCAGTTGTCATTGCTGCATTTTTCTATCCAGAAATAAAGTATTAATTCATATTCCAGCTCTGTGTGGGAATTGACCCCATAGCTGTCCTCAAAAAAACCTTGTATCAGGCCGGGGTTTACGTTGATGCCTATTTCTTCCCGCCTTGTACTGTGCATCCAGGGTTTTGGAACATAGCCCTGTAAAGCGATTCCTTCATATTGCTCTGTGTTATTATCTTCTACCAGGTTGCCCTGGTAAAACAGCCCTTCGCAAAAGCTGTTGCGAAGGCTCAATCGCCCGATCAGCTTATTGGGGTTCGGCCTGAATGAAGGATCTCCCTGCGTTCCGAACAATGGTGGATCACCTTCGCCGCCTTCATCTACAAATAAAAAGTTCACATACGCATTTAAAAAGCTCACATACGCATTGCCTGATATTTTCCTTGCATCGTATTCTAACCCGATCAGCCTTCGGGCATCTTTCGGTAAGCGAACCTGGAAACTGACACGCTGGCCTATTTGGGTGATTAAAATCTTGTGTACTATGGCCTGCTCTGTCATCATAGCATTTCGGTTATTTCGCAATCGAGGTAAAGCGATACACGATAGTTTGCAAAAGCAAGCAGGATATGTGTATTATCCTTATACTCCACTCTTACCTGTCCGTTACCCGGCTCAAGTCCACCCAGTTCATAATAGCGGTCATTGGGAGAAACATTTACGCCGCTCATCAACAGTTTTGCTGCATACCCTTCGGGGAAGATTTCCTGCCGGTTAATTTCTATCTTACAAAAACCCCGATAAAAAAGGAAATCATCTCTGTCACTTTCGAGTAACAGGCCATGCACTTTAATAATATTTTTGTCCAGTTCAAACGTTTTGGAATGAACCGCATTTTCCTGCGTGATCTCGATGTCATATCGTTTCTTAACTCTTGTTATCATGATTAAGACATTGTGTTTAGTTTCCCTCCGGCCCTGACATAGAACCTTAAAAGTTCTTCAATGCTTTTTTCGTTCTGCCCATATCCCGACCCGGGAAGTGATGCCCATAGTTTCCGGCATTTATAAATCGCATCTGCGATCTTCCCATGCAGTACATCTGTTAATGCTGCTTTTCCCCTGATTAGTTCGATAGCTGCCTTGTTCTGTGCTGCCGGTGTAAAGTCAACCAGTTTTAAATCCTTTGCGAGTGCCTGCCAGGTCTTATATAAAAACTGGTAGGCTCCTGCGGCTGTGCTGGTAATGCCCCATCTGGTTACCGGCTGGTTGGGATGCCGGTTATAAGAATTAAATAATTTGCCTCCGTACAATATGCGGTACGCATAGGCTCCGTATGTACCTTCCGAATACTGTAACATCAGCAGAAAAGCAGCAAGGTTTTTCATAGGGTTATCAGGCTTTGTTATTTTCCTGCCAGCCGCCAGTACGATGGAGGGAATAAACAGGGCGGCAGCGATGGCCGCCCATTGGTATTTATTCAGCATCCCTTACGGAGTGGTCACAGTGCCATGCAGCCCGGCAAAAATGTAGGTGTTCGCTGCCACGCCATCCATTGAGCCTAATTCCACCGTCATTTCGATAAGAATATCATCTTCGATCAGGCGGGGGTTCGCCAGCTTGTAATAGCCGATGGGAACCTGGTGATAGGCTGCCGTTTTAAAAACAGCGTTGGATGTTTCCGGTACGATCTGCTTTTTATTGGACTTCAGGGAGAACTCACCGTTGGCAATGGCATGGAAATTTTCCAACCCTTTAAATTCGGTAGCGATGATCTTGTCCTTTGTACCATCGGCTGAAACTCCGGCCAGCAGGTAGATACCGCTTACCAGGAATGCCTGGTTCTTGGGTAATTTGGCATTGGACACATTGCGTAAACCAATCTCTTTATCATCCTGCGTTTCAAATAACTTGATCGTTTTTGAAGTGACCGGTTTGATGGAGTAAATGGTCATATCTGCCAGCCGCAAATTGCCTGAAGCAAGCCCTTCTTTGATATGTGCAGGCAACTCACCAAAGAACTTTTCCATTTCTGCCCGGCTGCCCTTGCTTGGCGCACCGGTATTGGCCAGCTTGTTTACAGTGCGTTGCCTTTTTACAGGGTTCATGCGGCGAAGTGCGCCGAGCAGTTCGCCATCATCAATACCGTCAATACCGATCAATGCACCGGCGTTGCCGTATTCTTCGATTCCGTCCAAAATTCCTAACATAGTGATATGGTTTAAAAATTTATAAAATTGTTCAAAGCGTAAGGATGCTAAAAAGGAGGGTTAATAATTATGCTCACCCAGGTCGCCCATTTCCATTTCGTAACCACTTCCTGCTAATCTTCCCTGGAATTGGCGGGCAGATTCAGCGATCTGTTCCTCGATATCATCCAGTGCGGCAAGACCGCCGTTAAAAGATGTATCGGGGTAGCTGAAGTATTGCAGTTCGCCAAAACCATCGGTAGCAGCGGCTTTTTTCTTCATCAGCTTATCCAGGTATAGTTTTTCTGAAAATGTTTCCCGGTAGGCTTTCAGCCGCTCTTTGATGCCGTCCAATCCCTCCAGCCCATTCACCGTATTTCCTTTCTGAAAGCCATTGGAAGCCATTATACCTACACCAAAGAGCTGTAACAGCTTGCTGTCTGTATAATGCCCCATACCGGTGGCTGCGATCCCTACCAACAGGGAAGGCCGCCCAATGGCTGCGCCAATGAAGCCACCGCCCAATACACCCACCAGCAGGCTAAGGCCGGTTTCCATTACGGTATTTTTTACATTGCCCTTTGTAGGTAATCCTTCATTAAGGCCGGCCAGGAATCCTTTTTTAGCGGCTTTTTTTTGGTAGCTGTTTTTCTTTGCCATGATATTATTAATGCGTTGTTATGTGATAGGATATGGTTTAGAGCAGGGCGATCTCATTTATTTTGCGCTTGCCCTTGTTTTTCTTTTTGCGTTTGCGTGGCAGGCCGGATAAGTTGCCTGGCCTGGATGCGGGTTTAGAAGCCGCCTTATTACCTTTCATCAGCTTGTAGCCCACTGCGATCAGGATGAGGCCACCGGCTCCGATGGCTACCGGCTTCAGCCATTTTTTATTCTTATCCCAAAACCCTTTTTTCTCTGGAGTAGTTGCCCCACTGCCTGAAGCTGCACTTGCTGATGTTTGAGCCGGAGAGAAATCATCATCCTGCTGGTATTCTTCATCGCCTGTATAAGCAGCAGGTGCGTTGTTCTGTTTTGTCACTGCATAGCCTGGGGTATCGGCTTCTTCGTAGGCTGCATTAGCCGGGGGAACAGTTGGCAGGCTGGCAGCCGCCGCCGGTACAGGTGCGGCATTGGCGGCTGCAGTTGCGGCGGCAGCGGCAGAAGCAGCAGCCGGGGCATTTACATTATTCTCTGCTGCATCCGTTAACGATTCATCAAAATCGGCATCACCGGGCGAACCTTTTTTAAAGATGCTGCCTATTTGTTTCAGGGATGCAACAATACCGGCAATAACACCCATCGCTGCACCGATGCTGGCAAGACTGATCGGTTCACCGAGTTCACCGAACCCGCCAAAGCCTTCCATGCCTTCCACGTTTTCGGAGTAGTATATCTCATCGCCCAATAATTCACCAAGCGGGCTGTGTTCATTTAATGTGCCTGACCATTCTATCATGGGAAGCATACCCAATCCGCTTACCGCCTTGTCCTTATTCCCTTTGCCGGACAGGATTGCTTTTTTAAAATTCTTGGGGTTGCCGCCTGCTCCGTAAAAAATGTTTTCCAGTTTCACACGAGTAGCCACCAGTTTCTGATATTTGGCGGGATCTATACCATGCTGCGCAATCTTATCGGGCGGCAGGTAACTCCAGCGTAACCTTTTCGCCACATTTTTTATGTTCAGCTTCATGGCCGCCAGCACACCGTTGCGCAGCAGTAAAGTGACAGGGTTTACTTTGTTCACTACATTCAACACCTTCTTAAAAAAACCTTTCTTTTTGGGTTTAGGCAAAGCAATGACAGGGGCGGGTGCTGTTCCGTCAGGTGAAGGCATTGCAGCGGCTGCGGCGGCTGCGGCAGCAGCTTTTTTCTTTTTCTTTTTTTTGCCGAACAGACCGAGTTCGCCATCGAGTCCGTCAAACTCATCGTAGCCATCGAATCCGTCAAAACCATCTAAGTATTGTAAATCCATAGGGTAATCTTTTTTTACTGAATAAGGTACTTCGTAGTCAAATTGATCTGTTACACAATCAATCGTGATGTGCCTGGACCCGTAAGGCACAACCGGGTAAATATGCTGAAAATGATCCTTTGCATATTTGGTGATCCGAAGGGTATGCGGAATACCCAGGTTGAAAAGGATGCTGGATATAAAGACTGAGTAACAATCGCAATCCACGCCTCTTTTCCGATCATACCAGGCTCTTGCCGGGCTTCTCACTTGCTCAAAACCTTCGTCATCTTTTTTGTAATTGATACAGCTATAAACAAAATTCCAAATGTTCCTGCAAGTGTCATATAGGGTTGCCCTTTTCAATTTTTCTGCAACCAACTTCGTTTGATGTGCCGTTAACCGTACTACCTTTGGAATAAAGGATAAGGTATCATTGACATTCGCAAATTTTCTGATCGTTCTGACTGTTCCTTTTGCCACAGGGAGTAAATGGTCGTATTCATTCCCTGCTCTTATCTTTCGCCCTTTTAATGCTTCCATTACTTTTTCAATATTATTTCATGGCTTTCCTCAAACGGCACTTTCACCATACCCAGGTCAATGGTAGTTATCATGGCAGCAACGATCTTTACCTGCTCTTTGCTCTGTATTGCTTTCAGTATGGAAGTAGATACAGAAAAAATACTTACCATCGGGATATTCACTAACAGCTTGCTTATCTTGACCTGTCCGTATGCCGGTATTTTAATATCGTTGTTTACCACTTCCGAACTGCCTATCACCGTATCCTTGAACATCAGTTTAACAAATGGGAACTTAATAGAAAAGCTCCCATTTGTAGGGTTTTTCAAGAGTACGTCTATTCGTATGGTTATGCCATCCCAATTAACTTTATAAACACTTGCATCAGGAATAACCTGCAATTCTGCGCTGGTCTTTTTCATCCGCACATAGTAGCTATATCCTGCTACCAGCCCGCCTCCGATCAACACAAGTGCAATGGCTTGTTTACTCATGTTTAGCAGGCGGGTTAGGCTGGTTATTCTTTTTGTTCCGGTCTATCTTATCGGAGATCATCCTGAAGGCAAGCCAGATGCTTCCCCCTATAACCGCTTTCAACCCATATTCCAGTAGGCCGGCAATATCCAGGTTAGCCAGCAGGATTAAACCTGTAAGGAAAATGTTTTGAGATGTATTTTCGGTTTTCATAGTGTTGTTATTTTTCTTCTGTATTATCAGGCAGCCTGCTCAAATGATTTCTCTGAACCGGTAATGTCCAGCTTGCGGGGCAGTCCAAATTGTGCAATCATATATTCAACCTGCCTGATGGAATAATAATTACCTTCAGGTTTACCCATCTCTTTTTCAATATTGCTCACCCATCTTTTGAAAGTGCGATAGTTAACATCAAAAATCTTAGTGAGGTCTATTACCCTGTATGGCTTTATGATCAGGTTGCCTTTTTCATCGTAATAGTTTTTCTGTTTGTGTGTAGCCATTTTCATAGGGTTGGGTGAATGGATAGCTTGTTGTGTCTTGTGAGAACAAACATACGATGGGCGTAATGTGGCACTGTCCCGATTGATACCAGTAATACAATACTTTCCTCAAAAAAGAACAAAAGAGTATGGAAATGCAACAAATTCCCATTTTACGCATGGTATCTATATTGCTGAAAACAACAAAACCCGATAGCGTTTGCTTCGGGTTTAAACAGGCAAATTACAAGGCCACAAGGTTGTGAGAAGAACTATACCTGGTTAAGAGTTCATTCGTTACTCATGCGTTAGCCATGTGTAAGTCATGCGTATATTATATGATTTCATGCGTTATCAAAACAGGGAGGGAACCCTAATACTTCAAAAATGACCTGCATTTGTCGAACATTGTAATACCAGCCTATGCGTTCGCCTATCCTGTCCTGGTGTGGTTTAAGCCATCTTGCCATTGTTTTTCTATCCATTTCATACATATCAGCCAATTCTTTGATGCTGGCGGGTCGTATGGTTGGCCTTTTATCAGCCTGGTTGTGATTTTTCATAAAATAGGAGTTATTAAAAATCGTACATGAAAATGATGGGAAAGTTTGTAGAGGATGTAGCAGGGGAACTCACTGGTTGAGTGAAAAATGGCTAAGCATATCATTGCAACGAAGTACCCATAGTCAGCTCTGATGTCTTTCAATCATTTTGGCGACGATATCTGAACGCAAATCTTGCCCTTTATGGAGTAAAAAACAGCAACTTTTACGTGAAACAGGCGATAGCCGATGTGAAACAATTTTCACCCTGTCTTTTATCGCAATGATGCGTTCTAAATTGCTATGTAAACAAAATATGATTAACTGCTTAACCCTTACTCTATGATCTTGCATTCGCCGTTTCAGTTCTCCTTCCCTGAAGAAATTTGGGGAAATACGGCGTTTAGCAATGAGCATCCTCAACATTACGATTATTCAATCTCAATTACCTCACCGTTGCATATTACCACTTCCAACGGTGACTTTCTAAGGCAAACGTATTCAGGAAATGGCCTTTATATTGAATTGTGGTCTTTTGACATTCTTGAAGACGGATATTTTGACCTTTCAATAAATCGCCCCATAGCGCCAATTGGTATATCATTAAAAAACAACGTTTCAATACACTTGGAAAACATGGAATGGAAAAACCTTGCCGACAAAAATTACAGGATAATGTTTTTACCGGCAGGTAAACGACGTATAAAAGTTTTCAAAGGCATAACTGCATTTCTTTTTTTAATACCACCTCTTTACCTGTATGAAGTGATGGCCTCTTTATCAGCGCAGAAACTTTCAACGATAATAAGTCCAAAAACTCAAATGATCTCTGAGCCATTTTTTATGAAAGACTGTTTGATAGACATAACGCTGAAACGTACAATAAAAAGATTGGAGCAACTTGATTTTTCAAACGGCCACTTTACAGCCAACCTGTTTTCTTACACCATCAGGATCATTTCGCACTACGATGCAAGGTGTCTGCGTGAAAGTTATGTTACAGCGCTGTCTTATGCGGCAAGGGCAGCACGAAATGTAAAGGAGTATATTCAGCAAAATCTCAAAGAGCCAGGCATTGGGAATATAAAGCGCCTTTGCGGGCTGTTTAATATTTCTGATAAACCTTTAAAACGGGAATTTCAATTACTGACATCACTTTCCATTCCCGACTACATTAAAGAACAGCGTTTACAGATTGGGTTGAATGTATCTGCAAACTCTTCCTTATCCGTAGCTGAAATTGCACTGATCGTAGGGTATTCGGAAACGTCCAATTTTGTAAGGGACTTTAAGAAGCGGTTTGGTCACACACCCAAACAATGCCAAAAAAAGAGCAAAGCTCCGGCCTCAGATAACTCCTCCGGCCACAGATAATTTTTTTTGACTTAACAATTTCGTTTACAAATAATTGTAGAAAATCAAGTTTTTACACATCTGTCTGTAAATCTCCGGTTTCAGATAACTACACTTTGAAGGTTTGTTTTAAACTTTACACCTGCAAGAATTGGTTTTCACACTTGCATAAAAGTATTGTTGCAACAAAGGCGGTTTTTATTTCGGGAAGAGGCCGCCGCAACCGCATCCCGAAAGGCGGTTAGTGTTTAAGCTCTGAGAGTAACAGGCCATTGCAGAATTTCAGATTAATATCCCTGGCATTGATATGCCCAACTGCCTCCTTTGTAAGATAGGGAGTATAGACGTAAAGGATTATATCAAATTCCTGCTACGTTGCCTTTGTTGACTTAACAAAAGGTCGTACTACCTATTCGTATGACAATTCATAATTTTTAAAACCAAATACGATGAAGAAAAAAATCATATTGCCTGTGTTTGCTGTTATAGCAACATTGGCTATTGCAATCAGCATGAGCGCATTTACCGGCAAATCTCATCCTGCTGATGTAGCAAAAAAGGAAGTAGTCACAAAGTATTTCAGATATTCCGGGCCGAATAATGAAGCCGATTATAAAAACCCAATCTATTGGGCCCCGCTCGCTGCTCCAGGTGGGACTGACCCATGCCCTGGCAATGACTTTGTTTGTATTATGCAAACTGAAGACGTCCCCAGCGGGCTGGTGAATGACTTGGTGACATATCTAAGCAATACGACAGTAGTGCCAAGCGCAAAGGCTTATTGTAATGATGGCACCCATGTTATCTACGAACAAGAATAAGAGGGGTAATAAAAAAGGGAACTGCTCGACTTTGTTTAACAGTTCCCTTTTCTCTGCTAATGTTTTACCGGGGATTTTGAAGCATACCTGATATTGCAATCACATCTTCCGGTATTGGCAAAGCATATCTAAAATCATTTGGCTGGAGCATAAAGTTATTAGGCTCCAACACTCTTTTTAAAATAATATTTCGCCCCTCTTTGTTCAATCGCTTTATATCAATCCATCTTAGTCCTCTGAGTAATAACTCTTTTCTTCTTTCTGTAAGAATTATATCTATTGCTTCACTGGCTGTTCCTGCTGTAAAATTTGCCCATGTTCCATTGTTCTTCCAGCGGGTAACTAATAAAGTATTTAAGTCAAGTAAAGCATTAGCAATATCACCTTTTCTCGCATAGCATTCAGACCTTACCAAAAACATTTCATCTGTGGCTATTCCGTTAAACCACTCTCCGGGGTCATTTAACCCAACATAGCTTCCTTTAAATCTATGAGTTCCATCAGAATTGCCTCTAAAGAAAACAGATTTCCTTAAATCATTTTCATTATAAGAGCTATATAGCAGTGTATCAATTCTTGCCCTTGATGCGCCAACCTTGTTATTCAGAACAGAATGATAAATAACTTCCTTGTTAAACTCTTCTAATGGAGAATTAGATAAGGGATTCAGGGTATTGAAATTTATCAAAGTTGAGTGAGAACTAAGATATTTATTACTATACAACCATGCACTATCATAATTTCTCATTGAAAGGTATGTCCTGGCAATCCATCCATAAGCCGCCGATTTCGACGGCCTTATCACATGGGTAACTTCATCAGGCAATAAAGTTGCAGCATTCTTTAAGTCTTTTAAAACCTGCTGGTACGTTTCTTTTAGTGTGGAACGTGTAGAAAGGGTATTAAAATCGGGGGTTAATCGTAAAGGGATGCCTAATTTTGATCCAGCATCACTTTCATCGTACGCTTCTGCCCATATCCATGCGACTTGCAAATAAGATATTCCTCGTATAAATAAAGCTGTGCCCTTTGCATTATTTAGTAGTGATTCATCGTTTGGCGATATATCTATTTTATCACTATAATACAAAACTGTATTAGCAATATTAGCAGATTTATAGCTTACCGCCCATTCGTTATTTGAACCTGTTTCAAAAAGATAGTCGTTCTGCCATGCATAAGTTCTTTTAATGTACTCCGGGCGGAAGTTCCAGTCGGATAATTTTAAGAAGAAGTCATCAGAACTTGTTTCTCCAGCACCGGGTAAATTTCTATTTATTTCATACCAGTTATCCAAGAGTGATTGTAAATCCTGAACAGTTTGAGGGATAACCAAACTCTGATTTTGTTTTTCATCGAGAAACTTTTTGCATGAAAACAAAAAAGCGCAACAAAACAGTATTAAAACAATGGATAAGTATTTCGTAATTGACATAATTAATAATTTTTAAAATGATAGCCTGATACCCAATGAATAACTCTTTGGTGGTGGCACAGATATATAATCGGGGTCTATTCCATATTTGTTTTTTCTCCAGATAATGCCCAGATTATTTACGACACAATAAAAAGAAAGATTATTAAAAGGGAGTTTTATAAACTTGTTTTTGGGTAATTCATAAGAAAGGTTAATGTATTGAAGCCTGATATGGTCACCACTTTCGACTAATGTTTCGGAACGGCTGTAAAACGCATCTCTTGCAGAATTTACAGGGTATATGAACGAAGGAATATTGGTTGTTAGTTCATCACCCGGCTTTTGCCAACGAAAAGCATAGTCAGAATGTCCCGATAATGTTGAGGCAAGAGCATAATAGTTTATAGATTCACGCAAAAAGTAGTATTTGAACTTATAGGTAATACGTGCTGTAAGAGATACATTCTTCCATGTAAAAGTATTGCCGACTGAGCCAAATATGGTTGGTAATCTTGAACCGATATATTTAATGTCATCTTTTGTGCTTCCATCCCCTATGATTGAATTCCAGTTTTTGCTTAGCTGTCCTCCCTCATATCCCTGTGGATCTCCGTTCGCAGGATCAAGCCCGGCCCACTTATATACATTCAAAGAGAATGCTGGCCGCCCTTCTAAGCCAATCCCCATTTCTACCAACTGGCTTGCTTTAAAATCAGTGTCGTTATAATACTTTATTACTTTGTCCTTATAGCTATTAAAGATGAAGTCTGTAATCCACTTAAATCGTCTGTTTATGTTTACAGTAGTCAAGCTAATATCCAATCCGTTACCCCGCATTTTACCAACATTCTTAATGATTGTACTTACTCCTAATCCTGTTGTAACATCTATAAATGAAGGGCCGTACAAGTCGGTAATTTTCTTATGATAAAATTCAATGCTTCCATACACCTTTTTATTTAACAGACTGAAATCCATTCCTGCGTTTAGCATATCTACCTGCTCCCATGTTAATTCAGGGTTCTCAAAGTTTCTTATTTGACTAAGCGGGGTTGAAGTATAAATATTTGTCCCAACATAAGAGAATGTAGTTTTTCCTACTTTTGATGGGTCTATATTTCCCTGCTTTCCGTATGTAATCCGAAATTTTAAATCGGGAATGGCTGTTAGATTGTAAAATTTTTCTTTAGCTATATCCCAGCTAAAGCCAACCGACCATAATGGCTTCCATTTATCTTTAACATTTACGCCAAACAAGTTTGAAGCATCCCTTCGCATACTTGCGGATAATGTGTATTTATTCATCAGGTTGTACGCTGCATTTGAATAGACAGATACAAACCTTGTATTCGTTTTACCGAAAGCCGTAGGGTTGTGTATAAAACTGCTACCAAAAATATATTGTGGATAGGAAGTAGCATAATCTACATTCACATAAGTAAGTATATCGGGATTATAACCATAAGTCCGGTAAGTATTGGATTCTCTGATAGATTCGCTGATTTCTGCCCCTGCAATAGCTGTTATCCCATGCACCTTCCATTGATGATTAAAGTTCAACTGGCCTCTTAAATTTTGAGCGTAAATACTGCTGTAATTCTGATCGTATATACTCCCTTGGGGAACAATATATTTTACTTGCCCACTTGCAGGATCAATTTGGGAGAAACTATTAATTAAATCCCTTGTTAAGTAGCTTGCTTCGCCGTATAATGTAGTGCTTTCTACCAGTTGCTTTTCATACCGGTATTTAACATCAGCACTTAGCCAATTGAATAGCCGATAATTTAACCCGATACTGGTGTTAATATCGTTCAGTTTCGTCTTACCATGTGTATGCTTATAATCTTCCAAAGGGAAATATCTCCAATCCAATAATTTGCCGCCGCCCAGCGTATCAATGTACCCTTGCCGGTAGCTATTGTAGAGCGGTATCGGATTACCATTATTATCGGTAAATCTGGAATAGGCTGGTAAAAGGGTATTTACGGTTCTGATGTCCCCATATCCAGGACGGCCAGAGCTTGACCGGCTTTCTGTATAATACACAGCGGTTGTTACTTCAAAATTTTTCGTTACCCTGTAAGAGTTGTCTATCCGAAAATTTGCCCTGTTGTATTGTGCATCCAGGTTAGATAGATTCTTATCAAAACCAGCAGACAGTAGCCAAGAAATATTTTCAGAACCACCCCGCACATTAAGAGCATATTGTTGATTGACCGATTTTTGATAGAAGTGTTTTAAAAAATCGTTACGTACATCATGATTTCTAAGGGCATTAATTTGGGCGGTAGCTTCTGCCGCAGAAAGCTGTCCATTTTGTTGCTTTATTAGTAATTCGTAAACCGGTGAAAAAGGCAAATGCAAGGGACTAAGTGTATCACTAAGGCGATAACCTTGAGAGAATAGGTACTTTTCCACGTCAATCAAATCAGAAGAAGAAATATTTTTGTAATAAAACAAATCGGGCTTATCTGTAATAGTGATATTGGTATTGAGTTCAATTTTAGTTTTTTGACTAAATTTGCCTTTCTTGCTTGTTATAATAATAACGCCATTAGCGGCCTTAGCCCCCCATATAGAGCCAGCCGCAGCATCCTTCAAAAAAGTAATATTTTCAATATCGTTGGGATTGATATTGTTTAAGTCGCCCTGATATTCAAAGTTATCCAACACTATCAGTGGTTTTTGGATTGACATGGTAAGTGTGCTGATACCCCTTATAATTAATGGATCTCCGGCAAGTGTGGATATTCGGTTAGGGAAATACGTTACGCCATTAGAAATATGCTTTAATCTTTCAAATACATTTGTTCCAACCTGCTCATTTAGCTTTTCATTACCTATCTGCGTAAACGACCCTGTTGCTCTTTCTTTTGGAAGCGTTTGATAACCAGTTCTGACTGTAACCTCCTCTAATTGGGTTTCTTCTCGTTCCATTTTGACCAACATAGGTGAAAACCTGGTAACAACCTGCTGCCAGCTTTGATAGCCTATGTGTGAGATAATAAGGGTGTCAAGCCTGATAATACCGCTTATTGAAAACCTGCCATTCTCATCAGTTAAAGTTTTAATACCCCGGTGTTTTATTTCGATGTATGCGCCCTTAATTGGCATTTGTTGCTCTGCAGACAATACCTGTCCTTTAAGCAAGTTGACATCTTGGGCATAGGTGCTTACTATCCCAATTGATAGTAAAAGCAAAATTATTTTTCTCATTACAGTAATGTTTAATTGGTGATTAATCGGCAGCCTTCAATTTGCCGAAGGCTTTTTCGGTGATAACATAGTGGCTTTGCGGCATTCCGTTTATATACTTCATTTCCTTCTCTGCATAAATGCCCATAAGGTTTAACCAGCGAATAATGTCGGTACGTAAAAACGTTTCTATTTCTTTTGCAGACAGGCCGATAGGTAGCTGCGCATAGTAGGAGTAAGTGTTATCTTTTATCCATTCTGTCCGATATTGGGATGCTGCCGTTACATATTTTGTTGTATCACATACATTCAGAGTAAACTGTTCCCTTTTTGCCAGATGGCTGTAATCAAGAGCCAGAGCAACCAGTTTTAATATCGATATATTATAAAAGAGGGTTACCGATACGCCCCTTGCGCTGTCATTGTATGTTCCGTTGGGAGCAGAAATCCCCTCCATGTATGAGGAGAGCGAAGAATAGTAGAGTGAGCGAGGGCGGCCTTCGATAGATTGAGCATAATCCAGCAATGGTTTTTTATAATCAAAATCCAATACATCTTTTTTAACAGGCCAATTAACAGATTTGCCATCGAGCATTTCCTGCATATTAGAGCCGGTTATGTATTCGCCACCGGTAATGGCTTTAATTATACCGTTTGTATCTATCCACACCAGGTGCGATACTAAAGTGTAAGGGAAATAGCTTATTAGTTGCTCATTACCGAGAATGACCGGAAGACTAAGGGTTTCTGTTTTTTTAAATCTGCGGAGTGTTTTATATAAATCATCCTTGTCTTTAAAGTCGGAGATTGTAATTACCTGCACTTTGCCATTGGATGCTTTTTGAAGACTGTCCAGTTTATGCAGCGCATGGATGCAAGGGGAGCAATATTTGCCCCAAAAGTCAAGGATGATCAATTTGCCTTTCAGGTCGGACAGGTGGATTTTAGAAGCGGGGTAATTAGCTACGTTTTCAAGGATAAGATCAGGGGGGAGTGTGTCACCTATGGTGAGGGGTTGTATATTTGTAGTTTGGGCATAGGTTATCCCTGCCGGCCATAGTAAGGCCAGCAATGCCCATCGTAATACTTGCATAGCAGTTTTCGGTTGTGAAATATGGAAAAGGGGTTAATGCGCAAAACCGGCTGGCAAGAGCTGCCATGAGAAAACAGCCCTGCCACCGGTGACCTTAACCGATGTTAAACAGGATTTTTGGGCTTACAGGCGTAAAGAATTTTGGATAAATGAAGGGGGTATAGGTAAGCAAGGTGATGAAGAGATATAAACTCTATAATATGAGTTAAAGAGCGTTCAAAAGTAGATGATAATGTTACTTTATTCTTCATACTTGCAGTAGGTCATTTTTAAACTGCAAGTCTCAAAAAGAGCGACACCTCAAAACTCACAAAGGGGTCGAACCCTCCCGCCCTTTGGCTCCTGGCTCTGACAAAGCCAACCGCTCTTGCGAGCGGCTCCAGCACAAATGCGTAAGAAGGCCCAACCCCTTTGTAAGCAAAGGTAGTTGGGCGCTTAATCTTACTCTCGTGCTGGATTAGAATTGTCAGATTCGGAAGCCGAGACTTGTTAAGCGTCCACTACTTAAAATTTAAGTAGCGTACAAAGCTAATTATTTATACAATGATTCTCTCCTAAAAAGTAGAGGGTTATATACAAATAAGGAACTATAAAATGCAATATAGCATAATAAAATCTACAAATAGTAAACAGCTATAAACATTTTGTTTATAATATTTTCTATGATGTAAATAACAAATTGAATTTCAGACGATTTGGTGATTTTTAAGATTCAGATTTTTTTTCAATGGCTAAATCAGTTAGTAATACAGTTTCTGTTAAACCTAAAAAGGGGCGCAAGGTAAAGACTCTTGAAGATATACAAGAGGACATAAAATCCAAGTGTCTTTCTATCAAGTCAATCATTGATAGCGGAAACTTGAATAGGCTCAAAGAACTTGAGCCATTAGTGTCTAAAGCTATGGCCGATGAATTAGGTGTTAATCATGGCAGGTTTTCTGATAAACTGAGAAACCCTGTCAAGTTTTCGGTGATTGAAATCCACCGCTTCGCCCTATATGTCAAAGCAGACCCAGATAAATTGATGAAGCACGTTAATCAAGAAATACTTTCAAACAGTAAACTCATGAAAGAACTGAGCCAATTCAGGAGTATTAAAGATTTGAAACAGTATAATTCTTTAAAGAAGTAGAATAAAGTGACATGCCGAATTTCATTGAATATATAAAGGTTAGAAATTTTAAATCAATAAGAGAATTTGAAATTACTGGTTGCAAGCGCATAAATCTTTTTATTGGTAAGCCCAACGTAGGTAAATCAAATATTATAGAGGCGCTTTCATTGTTTTCAGTTCCTTATTTGCGAGAAAACTCTACAAAAAAATTAACTCACTTAATCCGGCTTGAAAATGAAGCAGAGTTATTTTATAATGGCAGCATAGAGCAAGATGCCTTCATTTCGACTAACCTGGGCAGTTGTGGGTTGGGGTACAATCCAAAAGAAGGGCTGAAAATTAATATAGATTTTTATGGCGATTCTTATCATGTAAAGGTGGACGATAAGCTAAATGTAAAGGGACTTACTAACCATCCTTATTTTGAGCCACCTGTAAAAAAATATTCTTACAAGCATGATGTTACTTACAGAAAGTCGCATGCGAAATATCTGATTCCGCCTTTTGGTTATAACCTTCTTTCTATAATTGAGCATTATCCTGATCTTAAAAGCCAGGTAACAGGGCTTTTTAAGGAATATGATTTGGAAATTGCTTTTGACAAGGCTACTCAAACAATCAAGGTTATACAAGAAAACACTAAAGAGGGATTGTTTTTAATACCTTACAATTCTATTGCTGATACGCTTCAACGAATAATATTCTTTAAATCTGCGATAGTATCTAACAATGAAAGTGTGTTGTTATTTGAAGAACCCGAAGCACATTCTTTCCCTCCTTACATGGCACACATAACGCAGGAAATAATTAAAAAACAGGATAACCAATATTTTATTGCTACTCATAGTCCTTATATTTTAAATAACCTATTGGAAAATAAACGTGATGAGCTTAGTGTTTATATGGTTGATTATAAAGACAAGCAAACAGTTCTAAATCATTTGAGTGATGATACACTGCATGAGATTTTGCAATACGGAGTAGATTTGTTTACCAATAGTGAAAGTTATGGATTTAGTAGTAATTCCTGAATGTTTTGTTGATACGAACCTTACTGAAACGCTTGTCCCTCCAAAAAGAGGTTATAATCACCAGCATGGGTGTGGAACTGTTGCCAGGGTAATGATAAAAACATTCTCGGATTCTTTTGCAGTAGGAATAATTGATAAGGATAAGCAGGAAATAGATTACCTGAAACAATTTGAAATACTTGTCAAGGAAGGCAATTTATTTCTACATAAGCATAAAACCCGCCATCATTATATTATTCAAATTAGCCCGGCAATGGAAAGGTTTATTCTTGATAATGCTGAAGCAGCCGGTATAAACCTTGAAGATTTTGGCCTGCCATCAAATTTGAATGACCTGAAGGATATTGCAAAAACAACCCGTAGTAAAAATGACCACAAATTCAGGGAGTTATTTAAAGCAATTCGCAATCAGGGCGCAAGAGAATTTGAACTTTTAGCTTCATGGATTTCTTACCTGAAGGAGCATACATATAAAGCAGAGGCAGAGGTATTGCGAAATTTCTAAATAATTTCATACCTGCTAAATAAAAAATTCTTTAATAATCGCAGATGCCTCCTCATAAATTTCTGCATATTTTCCCGGTGAATTGCTTTTTAGTTTGTCGCTAACTTTAAAATGTTCAGCTTCGTCTAAATCATACTTCGTAATCCCAAATCTTTGTGCAATATTCTCTACCGTGTCATTGCCCCAAACATCCACAGCGTTTCCATTATTGTCAAATGCAAAGCTATGGGCATATCCAAGTTTACTTAAAGCAAATAGTTTATTATATTCTTTGGCAATTATGGCCACAGGTTTATAGCCCTTCAAATCATATAAAGCAGTGGCAAATGGATTGCATCTCCCAAATGTAAAGTCGGCGGCAATATGTGCAGGCACAATGGGGTCTTGTCGCTTTTGAATTTTGACCAAAAAATCCGTATTTGTACTGATAATCTCCTGCGCTGCCCTTATTCTGCTTTCATCAGGTTTTACTCTTAATGGCAATGTGAATAATTTATCCTCACTATAATATCTTGTTACACCGGTTCCATAATTTTCACCACGCTTTTTTGCTATTGGCATGATGATATTATTTGTGAACGTAGCAATGGTGTACTTACCTTTTAAGTCATAAATTTGATTTGAGTTAGTACCAACATATACTCGTAAGGATCTCATATTTTCAACGACTTCTTTGTTGTCGGTTGGCGACCACCAGTCAACATGCAACAACCAGCCTGTAATTCTTGCTAAAGCAACTGCAAAGTTTACTCCATCATTGGCTTCCCAGTCTCGAAGAATGTATTCAGGAAACTGCGTAATTTTCTTCTTTTTTGTCATTCGATTAATTTTACTGATTTCTCTGGGTTCACATTGCAGAAAACCTACTTTTAGGGCAGGAATATGGTCGAGTTATTTTAAAATGTTAACATGGCTGTCCTTCGGTTCAGTGCCGTGGTCAATGATTTTAACAGAAGTGTCTTTGGTGAATAAGTCATAATGGAAGCAGATACAGCGGAGCCCTTCTCTAAAGGCAATTACAGTTGCAGGATAATCTTCAAAACCGGCTTGAATTTCCCTCTCTAAAATGTCACCTTTTTTTGCTGATTTATGCTCGCTGAGATATTTGTTACCGAAAGACCAAGCAGATAAATAGTCCTTAATTTTTTTTGATAATGAAAGGCACGTTTGATGGTCAATGGATTTTACAAGAATTGAAAAACGATATGTAACTAATCCATTGTAATAAATATTCTTCATGCTTATTTTTATTGGTTGAACAATTCCAAAATTTATATTGGCAATTTTGAAGATAATTAATTTGATTGAGGACAAACCTTTCTTTTTCTGATGGATTTTCCTCAACGCCTAAAATAATATATTGCCTCCACTCTAAATATCAGAATATTGAACTAAATTATTTAGCATTTTATTTTCCTCCTTATTTTTGCCCCATGCGGCGTCCACGAAACCCTCTTAGCATCCCATTGCGGGATATGGTATATAATCCTAAATCTTCTTTATACGAAATAGAAGAACATGGTATTGTATATGGCCTGCCGCTGGAACTTACCCGGCTGCTTAATGATTTTTCGAGGGGTGACACGTTTGTAGGTGGTGATCCTCTAATTGCATCCTGGTACAAAAGCCTGGATAAAGGCAATAAAAAGCTTGTAACACGAACAGGCAATATCCCCGAATATAAAAGCGACTTTTATCCTGACCCCGAATATTGAGCATAGAAAGGTAAAGCCCAGCTTTATGCAGTTAGATCATCTGTCAGATCGGGAATACCAAACTTCGTAAATTAGCCTGACATAAAAAAGGTAATACTGTTTCATCCTCATAAATAGAGGTCGTAAAATAACCACTGCTATGAATGAAAATCTAATTCAACTCTATACTTCAAAGTGGGACAACTATTTTACAATGGTTAACCCCATATTGAAAGATGATAATATTGAAGTAAAGCCAGCAAATCCACTTTTACTTTACATAGCAGATGAAGAAGCATATAAGCAAGCAGACATCAGGCTAATGATTTTTGGGCAAGAAACAAACAGTTGGTATGAGGAAAGAGATGTTACAATTGCCGGTGTTCAAAACTTGTATGACGGCTTTTTTAATGATGGTGAATGCTGGAACTATGGCGGTCAATTCTGGAACGGAGTTGGACGATTTCTAACAAGCCTTCATCAAAAATATCCGACCAAAAAAATTCAACTTCTATGGAATAACATAGTTAAAGTTGGCAAGCAAGGCGACAAAGGATTTCCACCTGATTATATATACGAGATAGAGCGGAAGCACTTCAATGTAATTCCTGACGAGTTAACAATATTAAAGCCTGACATTGTTCTGTTTTTCACAGGCCCGAACTATGACAGTGTACTTGCAGACAATTTTGGAACCCTCGAATACAATTCGGTAGAGCCGTTTAGCCAACGAGAACTTTCAAGATTGAAACTGCTTGACATCCCATTTGTATTCAGGACTTATCATCCAAACTATTTATGGCGTAATGACATTGACTGGTACTTTGACACAATACTTAATAATATAACCATTGCATAGGTTGACAGAAAAACCAACCGTCAACAAGCCTTCAACGTCAACTCTATGACTATTGTGCTAACATCAAACTAACGAACTAAAACAACTTTAAAACGACAAAATGGAAGCAGGTAAACGAACCATCAATGACATTTTTAACGGTAACAAAATTTTAGAAATCCCATTTTTTCAGAGAGCTTACGTTTGGGATACTCCGCAATGGGAACGATTTCTCACAGACATGGAGCATGTTTCTCATACGAACAAACCTTACTTTTTAGGATCGGTTATTCTCAAACAACAATTGACCAATTCGCAGCAAAGCGTTGGCGACAAGCGTACAGTTATTGACGGTCAACAACGTTTGACAACTCTGAATATTTTCTTCAAAGTGTTAAGCATGAAAACAAGCAATGCTTATCTCGCAACCCTGTTCCGACTTCCAATGAAGAATAATGAAATAGCTTTATTACATAACCACAACGATGTTGCTGCATTCAATAAAATTTTGGACTTAAAAAAAGAGGACAAACTGACGGCAGAAGATAATGTTACAAGAGCCTACACTTATTTCTCTGAAAATATTGACGAAACAAAATTGAATTTTCAGAACATTCTAACTAATATCATGTTCGTTGGCATTGACCTTGGGACAGACGAAGACGAACAGCAAATTTTTGACACGATAAATTCTTTAGGCGTAAAACTCACAACAGCCGAGCTTCTTAAAAATTATTTCTTCGGCAGGGATGACATCCAACTTTACAGGGACTATTGGCAAAACGTGTTTGAGAAGGATAACGACACAAAAGATTTTTGGGATACAGAAATTGCAACAGGGCGATTAAGAAGATACTTCATTGACTTATTCTTTTACTCTTTCCTTCAAATCAAAATTCAAGACAGCACATACAATGTAAGCGCAGACGACAAAGACGAATTTACCAAGGTTGAAGGGCTGTTTGATTCTTACAAAAAGTTCATCAAGAATTATAAAATAAACAAACTGGAACTGATTGCCGAGATAAAAGAATATGCAAAAATTTTTCAAGAAAATTTTGACATTGAAATTATTGACAGTGAATTATCTGACAACAGTAGCATTGAACGATTGAACGCAGTAATTTTCGGATTGGAAAACACAACACTCATTCCTTATGTTTTGTTTGCGCTTAAAAATGTGACTGACCAACAAGAGCAAAACAAAATCTTTGACTACCTGGAAGCATACATCATGCGTAGAATGGTTTGCCATGCAAATACAAAGAATTATAACCAACTATTTGGCGAACGATTTATCTCAAACAACATTCTCACAAAAGACGATTTGAAAAGTTTTATTGACAAACGTTCAGATAAAGTTAACTATATGCCTTCAGACAGTGAACTCAAAGAAGGATTTCATCAATCAAAACTCACAAATAAACAAGCCTCAGGTATTTTGTATTTCATTGAATCTAAAATCCGAAACAGGGCTAAACACTCTACTTCCCTGTTGGGGCTTAACCGTTACAGTTTGGAACACCTAATGCCTAAAAAGTGGGAAAACCAGTGGGGCAAACTATCAAACGAGCAAGACAAATTAAATCGTAACAGAAAACTTTTGACACTCGGCAACTTGACAATAATTACTGCCTCTCTTAATTCATCAATCCGGGATGGAAATTGGAATGTGAAAAAAAGCGGCAAGACAAATAAACCAGGGCTAAACCAGTATGCAGCAGGATTAGACACTTTCAGCCAATATTTAGCTCTTGCAGTTTGGGACGAAAGCGAAATTTCCAAACGAGCTGACTTTCTTTACGACAAGGCACTAATAACATGGAAAGAGTAAATCATTGACGTATATGGAGAGGGTTTCAAAGACCCTCAAAATGCTTGGGTGCTATTTACGTTTCTATCATGATTAATTGCTTTCTGTTGCAAAACTTGGATAAAGGCAATAAAAGGCTGTAACACGAAAATGGAATATCCCCGAATTTACAAGCGACTTTTATCCCGATCCCGAATATTGAGGCTATATATTTTTAACATTGCGACCTCATGTATAATATAACCCTGGTTGGCACACATCATTCTGAGCTTGGAAAATGCAACTCTGATGAATTATATAAAATCATTGAATCAATAAGACCGGATATAATATTTGAGGAATTACCGCAAGACTTGTTTGACAGGTTTTACAAGGAAAACAATATTCCATTCGATACCCCGGAAGTAAAAGCTGTTAGGAGGTATATGAAAGATCATACAACAAGCAATATTCCGGTTGATATTAATGTAAATGGCAATTTACCGACCAGCGAAATCAACTACCTGTTTAATACATTTGGTAAGTATCATGCTTATTCAAAATTGGAAGAAGAGCAAAAGAAATTGGCTTTTGAAGAAGGTTATGCGTTCCTTAATAGCAAAAGAAACGACGAATTAATCGAAGAAAAAAAAGCCGCAGAAATGAACCTAATAGAATGGCAAGTAAATAAAAACCGATTATCCCGAATATATGAGTTGTTTTATGAAGAACAACATAAACGAGAGTATGAAATAATCAAAAATATTTACAATTACAGCGAGAAAACAGCATACAATCAAGCAGTGCTATTGATTGGTTCAGGGCATAGGAAAACAATATGGGAAAAAATCAAAAAGCATGAATCTGAAAGCCATGTGAAACTAAATTGGGCCTTATATGGCAGTTAAAATAAAAGCTACTGTTATTATAGATAATTTCTCCATAGAGGGAATTGATATTTATACCGTATAATATTTATAAAATTTATTTATATATTTGCCTTGCATTTGTATAAAACACTCCTCACTATACCTAACAAGTACAAATGCAACGAATACAGACGCTTTGTAGCACCCACTACATAAGCTGCCTCATGGGAGAATAATCCGACACAGCGCCCACACAAACTGAAGGTAGGAACAAGACTTTAAACATAGACCGACACTGTTATGAAACCTTATCCGCCCAGGCTGTTTTACAGCTTTATGGTAGTCTTTGCAATGGCTATCTTTTTCTCATGCACCAAAACAGATGATGTATTGCGTCATTCCGCTGCTGAAGCGGAACAAAGATTTTTTGATTCACACCGGAGTAACGACCCTACCGAAAAGTCATTAGTTGAATACATACGCCGTCAAAATGAAAAATACGGCTTTGTACCAAAGACAATATCCCAAATAGGCTATCCCCGATGGAATAAGGCCATCACTATACAACAAAAAAACAGCTCTCCCACATCAAGAGGCGAAAACAGTGATACCGCCGTTTATTACATACCTTTTGTAAGGGATAGCCAAAACTATGTGAATGCAAGCATGGTTATAAAGGTAGCGACATCCGATACCAGCTTTTCTTATTTATGCGATTGGCAATATTCGCAACTTCAAAACAACGATACATCCGTTAGTGATGCTGCAGAGCATTATGCTGTATTCTTTATGAGGCTTGACAAAGCAGTTTTTGGACACAACAAATTCAATATTCTTAACAGCAATCTTTTCAGCACAGCTCATGGGCCTGCTGAATATGTAAAGCTGGATTCAATCGTGTCACCGAATGTAAATAGCTTGATCGAGCAGGTACAGCTTTGCCAAAATGTACTAATCTATTTTAATGATTGTACTACCCCGGATGATCCTGCCTGCATCCCGAATTGTGATAGATGCTGGCTTTGTACCAGCTCATTTAATTACGAGTACTGTTGGATGGAATATGTTGAAACAGGTGGCGGCGGCAGCGGCGGTACTGGCGGTGGCGGCGGCCCTGGCTCTGGAGGAACCGGCGGCGGATCTGGCGGGGGTGGCACACCACCAGAACCTTGCGATGGCCCGCAGGGGCTGCTGGCAGGGCGTGGCGACTTACCATGTGATGATGAGCCTGGCTGGGAACCATTACCTATTGGAGATAACCCTCCGGCTACACCCTGCGAAAGTTTAAAATCGCTGTTTAACCAACCGGCGCTCAATACTACGTCTATCATCACCGACAGCCTTAAAACTTTTATTCAAACCCATCCTTCCGGGGAGGCAGGAGCTGCTTTTAGAATAGCTCCTGATGGTTCAGCAAGTTTTAATATGCTTCCTCCAACTACCACCTTAGAATTATCGATCCCGGCAGGCGGCAATGTATATAGTGCTATTCATAGCCATTCAAATAACGGCTATCCCATGTTTTCCTGGTCAGATGTTTTCAGCCTGTATCTAATGTGGGCACGCAGGCCAGCCCATGTTAATTTTCGCCCAAGCTTCTTGCTCACCTGTAAAGATGATAATGGGGTTTACCAAACCTATGCAATTATCATTGAAGATATAGGTACAACATTAGGCGATTATTTTACTAATCCTGAAAATGTAGGATGTACGCAAGATGAAATTGTTACAAAGAATAACGACAAACTTTTTAAGGAATATTCATATGAGGAGAATAATAATTCAAATTATGAATTGGCGTTTCTAAGAAGCATTTTTGGACTAAATGTATCCTTATATAAAGCAAATACTAATCTTACTAACTGGAGCAAATTGAGTATAAGCAACAACTCCTCCAATGCAACAGTTAATTCTACTAATTGTAATTAAAAAAAACTATATGAAAATATTAGCAAGTTTAATACTGGTTTTGAGTTTTTATAATTGTAAAGCACAGTATCCGGTAATTGATATTACTGAATCAGAATTAGGTCAGCCTGATGGATATTACGTCAAAGACGTTCATAATTATCTAAATCAGTTTGAAGGAACTTATTTGTATTCTAATGGTACGACCAGCTTTAAAATCATGCTGGTAAAAAAAGTTCAGCAATTTAATGGCCGTTATTATGAAGACTTAATTATTGGGGAGTATCAATATATTGAAAATGGTGTAGAAAAAGTAAATACCCTTTCACAGATAAATACTGTCTATAATGATCAAAGAAGTCATAATATAGATGGCAATTTCCCAATACAGAATAATAACAGAAGGTGGCTTTGCCCGGAATGCGCCACAGGAGAAAAAAGGTTATACGGTAGTATCAAGGATGCCTCTACAAATCGGTATGCAGAAATTTTTATGCGCCGTACAGTAGAAAATGGCCAACAGGTAATGAAGGTAAAAATTGGAAATGTATTGAGGGCTCCACTGATTAAGGGAGAACCCGTGCCTCCAGATTTTTCATTGCCATTGGGCATTTTTACATTTGTGAAACAGTAAATGGGAATTGTTTTCTTTTTCCCCGATGAAGTTGGTTTGCCACCGCTTATAATTTTTATGTGAATGCAACAATTGCATACATAAAAGTGAGGGCATAAAACACATAAAAGACAGTTTAAAAGCAGGAATAATATTCCTGCTTTTTTGTTTATGAATTGCCTATCATAACTACAACTGTTTTTGCAGCCATCCTGTCGCTGCTTTAGGCAAAAAAAGTCACATCGGCTATCGCCTGTTTCACCAAGCCAAACCGGGGTTACACATAATATGTTTTTAAGGCCACATCCATAGTGAGAAGTTTGAATTGATAACCTGCGTATGCAGGATTAATAATCAAAAACCCTCATTATGGTAGTATCTCAAAGAATTTTCTCCAATGCACTAAGTATTGAGCAGATGGAAACCCGTTTCGGTAGTATGATGTCTGGCATCCTTTCCTTTTTCGAGATGGGTTGTTGTTTCGACACCCAGCCCCCTATGCCATCAGGTAAGTAAAAATTACCTGTATGCGAAACGTCACTAAGGAACTATGTTAGGTTCCTTTTTTCATTAGTGCAATAAACCCACACAATTTCATCTTCACATGAGTACTATTGATTTTATTTCAAAGCGTGATGCCCTGATCCGTCACTATCTAACCGAAGAAGCTATAAAAGAAAATGAGTTCCTGTATGGTCAATATACCATTGTTAGTGCAAACCTATCCAACTTCCTGCCAGAGATAGATTGCGGGAGACACATAAATATGTTTTCGCAGCTTTTGCTTCATAAGCAGGTAAGCAAGCTGGAACAGGGATCGGTAGCGGCGCACAATTTTCTTAAAACTGAAAACCTGACTACCCGAACAATGGATTTATTAAGAAGCAAGCCATCCATTATCTGCACGTTTCATACAGGGTCGTATCGGATTATCAATACGTTCCTTATTCAGAATAAAATACCCTTTACCCTTGCAATTGGCAGTTCCATCCTGGCAGCAGAGGGAGAAGATTATTATTCAGTTTATAATTCGCTGGCAGGCGATGATAAGAATAACGCATTTTCAATAATAGATGCCGAAAACCCTAAAAGCGTGTTGCAAATGTTAAGAGAGTTGAAGTCGGGCAGAAACCTCTTGCTGTACCTCGATGGCAATTCAGGCGCAGGAACTGCTACCACAAAAAACGAAAACCGCTGCGCTGTAAATTTCTTAGAGCAACAAATATTTGCACGAAAAGGGATAGGCTTTTTGGCTCATGCTGTGAATGTGCCGATTATCCCGGTTATTAATTATCGGCAGGAATGGAAAGATATAAGGTTGCGCTTTTATGATCCTATTCTACCTGATTTGGATGAGATGAGGGATAAGTTTGCTGTAAGTGTTACGCAGCAGCTTTATGATACCGTATCACCTGTTATACGGCAATATCCAGAGCAATGGGAAGCCTGGCTTTATCTTCATAAAGTAGCTAATGTATCAAACCAGATACCCCCATTGAAGGGTAAGCCCGATGGTATGTTTGTTCGTTTCAATTTAAACGACTATGGCATCTTTAAAGTAAATAAAAGGTCTTTTATTTTTCAAAAAAGTAATTACACTTCTTATCCTATCAGTGCATCGCTATATGAAATTTTAATGTGTAGTGTAGAACATCCTGTTAATAAAAAGGATATCCAAAGGAGCGTTTTGGTTGAACTTGAAGAAAAGGGAGTATTGCACTATCTTTAAAATAGACCTTTTCTACTAAACCATTAAACCATTAACTATGTATTCCTTACTCCCAGGCGGGAATAAGAAGTTTTGGATTGTGGCTATACATACGGCGATGTGGACTATTTACATCAGCTTTTTGTTTATTGCCAACAAACTATCTGATCCCTCACTAAAAATCGGCCATGCAGTTCTTTTTATGCTGCCTTTCTGCTTTGTTTTTTACATAAGCATCTTTTGGCTGAACAGGTATAAAAAGATGGGCACATTCCTAAGTGTGCTATCCTTCATAGGAACCTTCATTGTTTTAGGGCTACTGGCTTATACTTATATGTATAAAGCGTTGCCATCTGCTAATATTCAGCTTTATTCATCATCGGAAATAAGGGAATTTCTTAAATATGCTGTATTGGGATATATTCAATACTACTCTTACGCTTTATTATATTTTGTAGTAAATGGGCTGTTTAAAAGAGAACGTGCTTTAAGGGATTTACAGGAAGAAAAGTATAAACGTGAGCTGGAAAATGCCAGGTTGAAACAGCAAGAGTTGAAGGCTCAGAAGGATAAACTACAAATAGAATATGCTTTCCTGAGAGCGCAGGTGAACCCTCATTTTCTTCACAACACATTAAATACACTTTATTCACAAGCGCAGGAATATTCGGAAACGCTCGCATCAAATATCTCCAAGCTATCCAACATGATGCGCTATTGTTTTGACAATATGATCCAGGAAATGGACTTAGTGCCAATTGAGAAAGAAATAAAGAACTTGCGAAGGTTAATTGAGATTAACGAAATAAGGTATGAAGGAACTGAAATTGTGGATTTTCAAGTGGAAGGTGAAATTGACAATCAAATGTTACCGCCTCTTTCTCTTATAACTATTGTTGAAAATGCTTTTAAATACGGCGATCTCACTAACCCCGCACATCCTCTTGTAATAAGGCTATACCTGGAACCAAAGAATATTTATTTCACCTGCCGCAATAAGATGCGACCTATAAACATGAGTGACACCTCTCATAGTGTTGGAATTACCAATCTCATGAGAAGGCTTGATGTTATCTGCAAAGACCGCCACACTTTTACGTCCCTTAGTGAAAACGGCTTTTACACTACTGAATTAACCATTAATATTTAACCTATGATACGCTGTATAGTGATAGATGACGAAAAACCTGCCATTGCGGTTATAGAAAGGTGCATTAAGCGATTACCTGACTTGCATCTTGTCGGATCTTTCAACGACCCGATCAGGGGTGTTGAAGTTATCAAATCTGAAAAACCGGATGTAGTTTTCCTTGACATACAAATGGGGCAAATAAATGGCATCGAGTTAGCGAAAGCTGTGGGCAAAACAACCAAGATCGTTTTTTGCACCGCATTTTACGAATATGCGGTGCAGAGCTATGAATTAAATGCGATAGATTACCTGATTAAACCGATTGAATTTCCCCGGTTTAAAATTGCTGTACAGAAAGTAAGCGATGCAATTACAGGACGTACCACTCCGGTAGAGGCTATTAAAGATGATTATATTTTAGTAAAGCAGGGAGAAAGAGGTAAGCTACAAAAAATAGATGTTGACGATATTGTTTATATCCAGGCAATGAATAACTATGTATCATTCTTTTGTCCGCCGCAAAGAATATTGGCCTACATGACCCTAAAGGAATTGGAGGACAGGCTACCGTCCTGTGGATTTGTTCGGGTGCATAAATCATTTATCGTTTCTATAAAATATATACAGCTTGTTCAAAACAATGAAATATTAATGAAAAAGGACACGAAACGCATACCAATAGGAGGAAACTATAAGGAAAGTTTCTTTCAAAAAATTAAGGGGAGGCAGATATAGTTTTGACGATGAGTTTGCTAACGAAAATGATGATGAGGAAGAAGCAGGAGAACAACTTGATAATGTTTTAAAATGGGCATTTAAAAGACTACTATGTAATGCAAAAGGAAATTAGGTAGTGTCTCAGTGTGAAATATCCCGATTTTTCTTTTCTTGAAAAGCGGCCCGGTCGCAGATGCATTGAATGGTTCCCCGTGACAATCCGTATTGGGTGGCCAGATCGGTGACGGCTTCTCCTTTTTTGAACCGGGCGTATATCTCCTTATTACGGCTGTCCAGGTCAGGCTTTTCTTGAAATAGCCCAATATACAGGCGTAGTTCTTTTATTTCGGCTACCAGCTTTTTTTGCTCTTTTAAGGCCATTACCAGCCGGTATCTTGCTTCTGATAATGTTTGTGGCATTGCATCGGTTTTAGGCCACCAAATTCGCTGAGACAGCCCATTAAAATATGGTCATATTCGACCACACTTACCCAGATTTTAAAAAGGAGTTTCAGGGCTTAAACCTTATTTTATGCCCAAACTTCCTATTCCCCTTCCAACGAAGGAGGAAATGAAACTCATACGGGAAAGCATGTTCTCTCCCCATGAGATATTTTTTATACCCATTGCCAGAGCTGCTATCAGCGTATTTGTAAGTGATGTAATCTGGATTCAGTCGGTAGGCAATTACGTCAAGTTCCATACCTATAACGGCCCAGTCCTTTCCACCTTTACCATGAAAGAATTGATTGATAAACTACCGAAAAAAAAGTTCTGCCGGGTAAGCAGAAGCATTATTGTAAACGTTGCGTGGGTGTCGTGGTTCGATAAAGACCAAACTGTACTAATGAATGGTATGGCCTTTGGGTTCGGAGAAGGAGGAAAGAAAAGACTGGTTGAGAGGATCAATCTGCTTTAATCACTGTTCTTTTATATGTACCTCTCTTTTTTTTTAGGGGGGGGGGTGAATAGGAACCTTGAGTAAAAAGCTGAATCAGTTTGAGTACATGTTCGAGTTCATTGCAAAGCGACAGGTTATCTTCTATAACTATCTCATTTTTTATATACTTATACACGCCAAGTGATATATCTTCCGTGAGTACACAATTATTAAAGGAAGGATGGTTCTGGAGGCTTTTAATATCCCCATTCTTTTTTAAACTCTTCTAAAAATTTTCGACTTGCATACCGCCATTTATATCCTTTGTAAAATTTAATTCTCCCCTTTGCCGCTTCAATGATTCCTTTTTCTAAAAAACCCTTTTGAGAAGCAAGTGAAATACAAGGGAAAGTTTCTAATATCTTGCCATTGGCATCACATCGGTGAACTGGTTTCCACAAATTAAAAGTGGGCTTAAATTTAGTATGATCCAGTTCCGCTAAAACCATGGGCATTCTATTGCGGGAAAATACCATAGACATCCTTTCACTATTATTAACCGCTAACAGGTTTGAGAGTTTATTGTTTAATCCGTCGCTATCTTTAGCAACAATCATTCTTTTGTCACCATTTAAAATATTGTTGTCTTTAAATGTGCCGTAAACAAGTCGCCGGACAATTATATCATGCCTGATATTTTCCTGCATCAATGTAGTTTGGAGTATTACTACAAAATCATTGGTATGGCGATTATAATGCTTCTTTGGATTTTGTGAAAGAATGCGGCCTTTTACGAATTGCCGGCCAGTTCGTTTGTGCGAAACATACCTATCAACAGATCGCACCCTTCCCTGATTGGACACCTGATATCCCTCAAATCCGGGTATGTCTTTCCAGCGCTCGCCGGGACGGCTTCGCTCGGATTTATCCAGGCAAGGGTAAACAGAATCATTAGGCATAAGATAAGGGTTTTCACTGCGTATAAAATTAAGGTATTGAGCTTATTATGCTAAATTTTTCATACATTAGTTCCAATAAACCGATCCTACTGCCATGTCCAAAAAAGTTATTACCCTTGCTACTGCATCTATCATTCTTTTTTTAAATGCCGAATCACAGGTTACTCTTCCCAGCCCATATAGCGGAACTGCGCCGATTAACTACATCCGAACGTGGGATGCCGTAAAACCTACCACAAATCCCAATGACTTAACTGTTGCTTCAGGCTTACAGACTGCGAAAATGGCAACACAGTATTTTGATGGATTAGGTAGAGTTACTCAGATCGTAAACAAGCAAGGATCACTGGCAACAGGAAGTTCCGCAAAAGACCTGGTTAGTACGGTGATTTATGATGAATTTGGCCGTGAAGTTTACAATTACCTTCCGTTTGCTGCCAATAATACCGGAGGAAATGCCTCTATTGACGATGGACTTTTTAAATTAAACCCATTTCAGCAACAAGAAATATTTGCTACCGCTCAATTTCCAGGTGAATCCTTCTTTTACGGAAAGACAAACTATGAATCATCACCCCTAAACCGAGTTGTTAATACTTATGCACCAGGAAATAGCTGGGCTGGCAGTGAAACACTAACAGAGATAAACCGGCGAAGTATTGATAAACAATATTTAGTTAATACCGAAGCCGATTCCGTTAGAATATGGGATGTAAGCAATTTAGGCGTTAGCTCTACGCCATCAGCTTATCCAACAGGAAGTTTATATAAAAATGTGACTATTGATGAGCATAAGAGAAAAGTAATAGAGTACAAGAACACAGAAGATAAGATAGTTTTACGGAAAGTGCAGATCAACGATAATCCGGCTGCTGGTCATACCGGATGGCTTTGCAGCTATTATGTATATGATAATCTAAACTTATTACGACTTGTTATACCGCCTAAAGCAACAAAGGCACTGGTAGCGAATAGCTGGACGTTGACCCAATCAATTCTTGATGATCTTTGCTTACGCTATGAATATGACCAAAGAACAAGATTAATTATTAGAAAAGTACCCGGCGCAGCGGAGGTGAGGATGGTATATGATGCCAGGGACAGGTTGGTTTTATCGCAAGACGGACTTCAAAGAAATGAGCATAAATGGATTTATACAAAGTATGATAATTTAAACAGGTCAATTGAAACAGGCGTAATTACAGATAACACCAATTATAACAATCATACCTGGCATAGAGAGCAAGCCTATAACAGTACAGCTTACCCTAACCTGGGTTCTTACACCTACGAAGAATTGACTGGTATATTTTACGATAATTACGATTGGCGTAGCAGCTTTGGCAATCCGCTTTCTTCAACCTTGAATACAACTTATAGCAGCCACCTGCTAACAGGTTCAAATACGGTTTACCCATACCCTCAAAGTGTAACACAAAATAATGCTTGTAAAGGATTGGTGACAGGAACCCGGACAAAAGTGTTAGGCACTTCTAACTGGCTCTATTCCGTAAATATATATGATGACAAGGGACGAACTATACAGGTGCAATCCTTAAATGTTACCGGGGGAACAGATATTCTAACTACACAATATGCGTGGAGTGGGTTAACATTACTTACCATACAACAAAACAAAAAAAATAAAAGCCCTCAACCGGTACAGGAAAGCATTGTAGTTACCAGGTTTACTTATGATGATTTAGGCCGTCTTGCCAAAGCGGAAAAGAAACTAAGCCATTCAACAATTAATAGCGGTACGTTCACCGGATGGAAAACAATCGCTGAACATTCCTATAATGCTTTGGGGCAGCTACAAAAACGAACATTGGGCAATTCGATTGATTCTTTAATATATGATTACAACATTCGTGGGTGGTCGCTTGGGTTAAATCGCCAGTTCATAAAAGATAACGCCAATCACTACTTTGGATATGAATTAGGGTATGACAAAGCAGGAACAATTATACCCGGAGCCAGTTTTGCGGCTTCTCAGTACAATGGAAATATAAGCGGGATGGTATGGAAAAGTAAAGGTGACAATGAGAAAAGAAAGTACGACTACACATACGATGCTTCAAACAGGTTGCTTAATGCTGATTTTAACCAATACACAGGAGGATCATTTAACAAAACTGCAGGAATTGATTTTTCTGTAAAAGTGGGAAATGGAATAAACCACGATTCTGCTTATGATTACAATGGTAATATATTGAGGCTTCAGCAATGGGGATTGGCCGGGTTTACCAGTTCAAAGATTGATGATTTGAACTATACTTATATATCCGGTACTAATAATCTCAAAAATGTTATTGATGTTCAGAATAATCCGTCAACTGTATTAGGTGATTTTAGAAGTTCGCAGACATATATGACAGCGCTCGGTGGAACCAAAACAAATAGTGCCACTGATTACACTTATGATGTTAATGGGAACCTGACAAACGATTTAAATAAGGACATAGCAGATAACACCTATGACGGTATTGAGTACAATTACCTGAATCAGCCTGTAAAAGTAAGAATGAAAAATAAAGGGACGGTTGAGTTCCTGTTTGATGCTAACGGCAATAAACTCCAAAAGATTATTAAAGAAACAGGTAAGCCAGACAGGACAATTCTTTATTTAGGAAATTTAGTGTATGAAAATGACACCTTACAATTAATTACTCATGAGGAAGGGCGCATAAGACCGAAGGGTGATAGTCTTTTTGTTTATGACTACTTTATTAAAGACCATTTGGATAATGTGAGAATGGTACTTACTGAAGAAGCTGATCCGGGAGCGGGATATTATGCGAGTATGGAAACGGCGAATCTTGGAACAGAAGAACTTTTATTTTCCCAAATACCGGAAACAGTAGCGGACAAGCCGGGTGGATTTGATGCAGATGGCAGCAATCTAAAAGTTAGCAAACTATTCAGCAGTTCGGGAAGTGATAAGCGCATAGGAACTGGTATTGTATTAAAAGTAATGGCTGGCGATAAATTCAGAGCAGCAGTGAAAGGCTGGTATCTTCCCGGAGGAACCAATGTAAATGAACTGCCAGGCGCAAGCGGAATAGTAGCATCCCTTGTTACCGCACTATCCGGTGGACTGCCTGCACCGGGCGGGCATTTTGGCGGAGGCGGTGCAGCGCCTACCGGCACTCAGCTCACAGACCCTTTCAATTTCTTTGTGACAAATTATAATAACTCTACCAGCCCAACGCGCCCCAAAGCGTACCTGAACTGGATTGTATTTGATGAAAAACAATTTAAGCTGGTTGAGGGGAATTATGGAGCTATGCAGATACCTGAAATTACTGGTGTGATGGAAAGGCAGTTGATGCTTGCTAACGGAGGTAATGATATAGAAGTTGCGAAGAATGGCTACCTGTATGTATATGTAAGTAATGAAAGCCAGGGAAATGCTTATTTTGATGATTTGTCAATCGTTCATACAAGAGGTGCTTTGTTAGAAGAAACGCATTATTACCCGCATGGAATGGTACAGGCCGGGCTTTCTTCCAAAACTCTTGCCTTTGGTGATCCGGCCAACAAATACAAGTTTAACGGCAAAGAAGAACAACGGAAAGAGTTTAGTGATGGCAGCGGACTGGAGTGGATAGACTTCGGTGCAAGGATGTACGACCCCCAAATTGGACGATGGTTCAATCATGATAAATTTGCCGAAGTATATTCTTCCTTAACGCCATTCCAGTATGCTGCTAATAATCCGGTAAAAATTGTAGATAAAGATGGCCATTTACTCAAAGACAAAGACGGTAATTTGATTGCGACTTCAACCGGCCAAACTTATACGAGAAATAGCACTCAGACAATTGATGGTGTTAAATATAACGTTACGGCTACTTATAATGAGATCATAGTTTACACCGATAAGGGCACTCCAATACGAGCCTTGCAAATGGTAAACCAGTATGTCCAAACACAGGCAGAGAATGGCGATCTTACCCCGGTCGATAATGCGCCGGTTGATGCTTCACAAAATTGTCATGGAACTACATTTGCTAATGGCAGTGTTGTCATTGCCGATCAATCAGCTAACAATGAAACAATCCGTGCAATTATTGGTGATGATGGTTATAGCAGAGAGGATGATCTGACAAAAGCGGACGCATTTATTCAGCAGAAAGCAGGCGATGTAGCGCATAGCGGACAAATAAACAAAGATGGCTCCGTATATTCGGATCACGATATGGAAAAGCCACAAACAACCACAATGGAAAGCGAAAAAGGAAGGATTGATTCAGATGCAAGAACTACAGGAATAAAACGAAATGGAAACGATAAACAAGTGGAAACAAACGCAGGGAAAGTCGATAAGGGAGTAAGGATAGTAACACAGGAAGAAGTTGATAAAATCAGGAAGGACAATAACCTTAATACTTCAAACAAGCCGGTAGGGGTTCTTGCTCCTGTTTACACACCAGTTAATAGATAAAATTATGAAGATGAAATTCGTTTTGGTAATATTTGTAACCCTAATTACGGGGTGCGTTTTTGGACAGGACACAAAGACCTTTGTTAAAAAGATAGCCTGTTCTGAAAATGCTCCATTTACTGGGTATCGGTTATCAATAACATATAATGAGCAGGATAACGCACAAAAAGAATTGGGATTTCTGGACGAAATTCAATTAACGGATAATAGTAAGCTAAAATTAATTGGTCAGCTTTTATCCTTTACAAAAGACAAAAGTTTAAGTTGTAGAAAGGTTACTTCTTATGTTTTTGGAAGCGAAGGCTGTCGGGGATTTCCAGATACTGTAAAAAGATATTCTATTACAATTGAAGCATTATTCCTAATCAACAAATTGTGTTGGCCTAAATCTATGGAGGCGTATAGCTGCTCTCCGGTTTTGTATGACACTTTGGAGAAAAGGGTAATTAATAATGATCCCAAAGCAATTTCTTGTTTCGTTAAAGAGTATAAAAAATGGTATAAAGAGTGCAAGAAACTTGGCCGGATTTCTAAAGAGTTTCCATTTAACACAGGGCGATATGTATGGTTTGGCGGTCGCAAGTATGTAAAGCCAGAAGATAATCCAGCTTTGTTTAATTAGTTTGAAAGTTTGAGCCTCATTTATTAACAAAAAACAAAATAAAGATTACCATACCATCCGGCAATGAGTTGGCTGAGGTTATTGAAAAGTTGTCGGCATGATCTTTTAGTTCATACATGAAAATGACACTTTTGGAGGTTCCAGTAATTACAAGGCTGATAATATTTTCTTTGTTATTCTTAGCAAGTTTCAAAACGTCTGCGGGGTAATCAAACGTATCAGCTTTTTTTCCTCTTCTTACCCAAATGCTTTGCCAACCATCCCGGTTTTGCTTTAGTAGTGATGTGATTTCTTCGCTGGCCGTATTTTGGAAAGCGATTGAAGTGAAATAATCTAAAGTCGTCTCATTTTCCTCATAGTTTTTTGGGGTTGCAGCTATATCGTGAATGTCAAATTTGGGCATGATTTGTTTGTTTGTGACTTCCCTATATGAATTTACAAATTTCCATATTTTATCTAATTTCTCCCAATTGAGCAAACTATTACTTATATAATTAATTTCCAGGACAATAGGATTCCAGTCTTGGCGAAAGGAATCCCTGCCAGCCACAAAGAAAGCTTTTTGATGGCATAGGGACAGGATAACGAAAATTAAAAAACCGCTATTCTTCAATGTCAATTGTCAACCGTCAAATTTTATCCCAGCCAATCCTTGCATAAATTTTCTTTTTCTACGACAACATATATTCCTGACCTTTTTCATTTCTGACTGAAAGGAAATAAAATATCCGGCGATAGGACAGTAAAAGGGTATTCAATCCTTTGGGCTTAAAATGGTCCTTTTGAACATATTTGGGGACACTTAAGCCTGTAAATGCCCTGAAATACCTGTAAATACTCATACATAATTGAATATAGTTTTTGAAGACCTTTTAAGCTAAACAATCCTTATCTCTGTCAGGGTTAAAGCTTTTATTATTTAAGAATTTGCTTAAACAATTATTCCCTTTATCTTTGCTACATGGACAATATTAGATGTATCAGGTTATTTGCAGACCAGGAGCAAATAAAGAATTGTAAAAGCAAGTTGAAGACTGCACAAAAATCTTTTGCAAGCCTGTCTAATATATTGGCTTTAGCAGGCAATGAAGTAAGGCTGAAAATTATTTATCTCTTGGAAGAAGAAAAAGAATTATGTCCTTGCGACCTTTCTGATATTTTAGGCATGAGTGTTCCTGCCGTCTCACAGCATCTAAGAAAGTTAAAAGATGGGAATATTGTTGAAACCAGGAAAGAAGGACAAACGATTTATTATTCACTTACTCAGGATAATTTAAAGATTTTAAAGCCGTTCTTCAAACATATTAACGTACAAACTCAAAAACTGGAAACAGTATGATAAGTATGAAATCAACAGGCACATTTACCGGTGCTGGTGTTCTTACTGCTATTGCAGCTTCGCTTTGTTGTATTACCCCTGTTATTGCATTACTTGCCGGTAGCAGCAGCATTGCAGCAAACTTTTCATGGATAGAACCAGCAAGGCCTTATTTAATAGGACTGTCAATTGCTGTATTAGCATTTGCATGGTATTTAAAATTGAAACCAGCTAAAACCAATGATATGGATTGCAATTGCGAAACAACTAAGAAGGCTTCATTCCTTCAGTCCAAAACATTTTTGGGAATAGTAACTGTCTTTGCAATACTGATGATGACTTTTCCATTGTATGCAAAAGTGTTTTATCCAAAACCAAAAGCACAAGCAGCACTTGCAGTGGTTGATAATAAACAACAGGTAAAGTTCACCATACAAGGTATGACCTGCGAGGCTTGCGAAGAGCATGTAAATAACGAACTGTCTAAAGTAAACGGAGTATTGGCTTATAAAACTTCTTATGCCACCCGGAGCAGCTTAGTCACTTTTGATAAATCAAAAGTTGATGAAAAGACAATAGAAGCAGCTATTAATAAAACAGGGTACAAAGTAAAAAGCTATGATTTTATGAATGCAGGTAATACAGGCGTTTCATTCTATGAAGCTCCATTAGTTTGTCATGCAGCACCATCAATTGGTTGCGGTAGTAAAGCAAAGTTTATGTTAGTGGATTTGGAAAAGTATAACGATGCAGTAGAAGGAGCATGGTTAAACAAGGCGGGAACTGTTGTAGCAGTTAAGTGGAATACCAAAACAGATGAAAATAAAAAGGTTGAAATCATCAATACTGTTAGCACAAATCACAATATTGAATTTACCACATTAGCAGAAACCGAGACAGTAAGTTATGCTAAGTCATTTCCAAATAGTCTTGAGTGGTTCAAAGGCAAAGAGGTTGATAAATTAAGTAAAGAAGAAGCAGGCATTATTGCACAGAATACAATTGCCAGTTATAAAGCAAAGAAATTAATAAAGCCATCATTTGAAAAACTGTTTCAGGCAGATATTGAGAAGATTTATGCTGACCTGTTTCTTTCAATTTCTTCTTACAAAGACTTAACAACAGAAGCATATAATAAAGTTGAGAGCCAGATACAACAAGCCGGAGAAAAATATGTAGGCAAAGGCAAAATGCCTCATGTAGAACTTTGTATTGCATCTGAAGAAAGTTGTGAGAAAGATAAATCATGTTCACCCAGAAGCGGTAAATCTTGCTGCGATAAAAACTAATAAAGAATGAAAAGTACACTGACATTACAATCAACAATCACTTGCCCGGAATGCGGTTTTCAAAAAAGTGAAACCATGCCTACGGATGCCTGCCAATACTTTTATAAATGTACAAACTGCGAAACTGTGCTAAAGCCAAAACAGGGAGATTGTTGTGTATTTTGTAGCTATGGCACCGTTGCTTGTCCGCCTATACAGATGAATAAATCTTGTTGTGCATAAAATATTGCTGTATGAGGATGAATAAAACCATTCCTGCTCTTCCAGTTCAGAATATCACCGTTTCATGTGCGTATTACACAAACAAATTGGGTTTTACTATTCGCCACCAGGAAGAAACATTTGCTATCGCAGTACGTGATGATATTGAAATTCATCTCTGGCAGTCATGTGATAAATCCTGGAAATGGAGAAGCATATTTTTAGTATTAAAACCAATATGGACTGGTGCAGAAACTTTTATAGCAGGTACAGCAAGTTGCAGAATACAGGTGCAAGGGATAGATGAACTTTTTGAAGAATACAAAAAGCAAGGTGTTTTACACAGTTCAGATACGGTAGTTCAAGAACAGTATTGGGGGCACAGAGAATTTCCAGTAGTAGACAATCATAGAAACTTGCTTACTTTCTATGAAGTGATTTAATTTATTCCAGCCTGAGTAACCCAGGGTAAATACTTATGATTTTCAACCAGGTATGTACAATACCCAAAACTTATTCTTATATTTGCTTTGACAGGTAGGAAGTGTGGGTATGTGAATTAAACTGGTACACACTGATCGTTTTGTGTTCTCCGACACAAATTTGACACAATTTACAGGTATATAATTAATTTCCAGGACAATAGGATTCCAGTCTTGGGCACTCAATTAGGTCGAAAGTCATTGATTTTCGACCTTTCTTTTTTTTAGAACTGTTATTCCTCCTTTTCGTCACTGCTCGTATATAGCCGCATCAACTGTTGCTTAATGACGGGATATACATTTCCTTTAAGATTCTCTACGGCTTTTTGTTCATTTATGCCCCCTCCAAATTGGAAGTAAAGAATTTTTCCGTCTGGGCCAACAATCATATGAACAGGAAAACCTTTGAAGTAGTTTAAATAATAGCAGGTACCTATGTCCACCGATAATACAGGATACTCGATCTGATGCTTCCGGATAAAAGCGGTCGGATTACCCCAGTTTTCGATAGTAAATGAAAGATATTGAAAGTTCGAATCAGCCTTGAAGTCTGAATATAACTGATTCAAAGCAGGAGTTTCAGCAACACATGGCGCACAAAACTCTGTCAAGAAACCAATGAAAGTGACTTTACCCTTTAATTGACTGCTGGAATACAATTTCCCATCCATGCCAGTAAGATCATACTGCCGCATTCTTTGTCCAATCAGGTAGGATGTACCCATCTTTAAGGTATCATTGAAACGATCGAGTTCGTCTTGCGAATGAGCACGTAGAGAGATGAAAACGGTCATCAGGATTGATATAAATAATCCTCTTTTCATAAAAAAATGGCTGTCGAACAGTTCTGTATCTTTCATTAAACGCATTTAAAAGTAGCACGCTGACCTCTCTGCGTCACCATGCATTGGCATTTATTAATCCAGGTACCACTGCCTTATTCACTCAAATGACTACACAATCTTATTCCGTATCGCAAGAGCAATTGCTCCGGTATTAGAATTCACTTGAAGTTTCCGGTAAATATTACCAATATGCGATTTAACGGTTTCCAGTGCCATGTTCATTTCTGCAGCGATCATTTTATAACTTTTACCGGTAACCAAATGCTGCAACACAGCTTTTTCTTTTTGCGTTAGCGCATAATCAACAGTATTTTTCTGCGGAGGAATATGCTGCTGAAAAAGTTCCAGTACTCTCCGGGCTATACCTGGCGTCATGGGCGATCCGCCACTTTGAACATCGTTCAGCGAATCAACATAACCCGATAGCGTGGTGGTCTTTAAGATATAGCCCGAAACGCCAGCACGGATAGCATTGAAGATATATTCATCCTCCGCGAAAATGGTTTGAATTAAAATATGTACCTGCGGGAATGTTGATTTAATCAGTAACGTGGCATCAATGCCGTTCATGCCCGGCATCTCAATGTCCATCAAAATAATATCTGGCTGATCATCCTGTATATGCTGTAGCACGTCTTTACAGTCTGGATAAGCACCGACGCATACAAACCCGGGAGTGCCGTTAAGCACTATCTGCAGGCTTTCCCGAAGATGCCTGTTGTCTTCAAAAACAGCTACTTTAACGACCTCATTCATAACAATAATATTGACCAAAGCTGCATACCGCTCCTATTTGCAAAGTAAAAGCAATTTTGCGGCTGTTGACCTAGCGAATATGAGGGATAGGGCTTCACACTGCTACATCCAGTGCAACAATAGTCCCCTCACCGGGCTGACTACTGATGCTCAGTGTTCCGTTCATTTCTTTTGCACGGTTGCGCATATTGTCAAGGCCATTCCCATTTCTAAAATTTTCCGCCGTAGTGTCAAAACCTTTTCCAAAATCCTGTATCGCTAACTTGAGCCGGTTGTTTTGCAGCGAAAAATGAATATCCACCTTTGCTGTTCCCGAACTCTTAATGGCATTGTTCAGCGCTTCTTTAAAAATAAGGTACACATTTTTGCGCTGTTGCATGGATAAGGTTGCCGTTTGTAGCATTTCCTTCCCGGTAAAGGTGTAAGGAATATTCTGGATGCTGCACATATCATAAGCATAGCGTTCCATCCGGGCAAGAAGGTTTTTCCCGTCTTCATCGCCAGGTTTTATCATCCACACCATATCACTTATCTTTTCTATCACCTCCTGTGCATTTGTACTGATGCGGTCGAGCATATCTTTTTGCATCTCCGTCCGTGTATCTTGCTGTGCTGCTACCTGGCTTAGCATATTGATGCTGCTTAAAGAACTGCCCACCTCATCATGGAGATCAGCGGCAATATCATTACGCAGTTGCATTTCCCGAAGGCGTTGTTTGAGACGATGGCGGTTTACCAACAAAGCAATACCACCGAGCAATAACAAAGCCAGTACTACAGATGAAAGTGTGATGATGCGTTGGCGTTGTACTGTAGCATCACTGATCTCCCGGCTTTTTTTCAACAGGGCAATTTCATTTTCGCGCTGGTCGGCTTCGTATTTTGCCTGAAGTTCGGCTACTGTTTTACTTTGCTCCTTCCGTTGAATCATTATCTCTGCAGAATCCTTCACCTTCCCCCAATGATAGGCTTCTTTCCAGTTATTACGTTCCTGGAACAAATTGGACAGTTCATCGGCAACATCAAGAATATAATCAGTTTGTTCCAAGCTGTCTGAAAGACGATAGCTAAGCATTAAATAGTTCTCTGCTTCGGTATATCTTTTTAAAGCAAGGCTGGACCTTCCCATAAGCCGGGCAACATAAGCTATCTGGGCTGTGTTATCAATATCGGCAAATATTTTGTAAGCCTTGCCATAATATTCCAATGAATTGTCATACAGTTTCAATGCATAATAAGCCTCGCCAAAATTTTCCATCAGCATGGCGTTATACAACTTAACTCCTTCCCCATTATAAGAATTGAGCATATTGGAACTCTCCTGCAAAACGAGCAGGCTTTTACCGGGCTGTGAATTGGAAACATAGGTCTGGGCCAGGCTTACGGCCACATGAAAAAAACCTATTGTATCTTTCAAAGACTTAAAAACAGTCATGCTTTCCTGAAAATGAGGAATAGCCTGGTCGTGTTGATTCTGAACACTGTAAAGAATACCCATCTGGCGTTTTACATAGGCTTCTGCACTCTTGTTGTTCAGTTTTTTCGCCAGGGAATCGGCTTTGCCTAAAGATTCGGCACTTTTTACAAATTCAGATGTGTTGGAATAACAAACAGCAAGGACGAGATATGTTTTCATTATTTCCTGATCATCATGCAACTGCTCAAAAATTCCTATTGCCTGCACCAGATCGGAAATACCTTTACTGTAAGAGCCCTTCCCTTCTACCCAGGCATACCCTCTCACTTTGTAGGCATAAGCCGCCAACTGTTTGTTTTCTGTTTTCTGTGATTGCAGGAGTAGTTTTTCAGTAACCGTCAGCACGCTGTCGGGATAATCAGATGTAATGTTCAGTAAACTTTTTGCCGCTTCAACGGCTGCAGTATCATTGTTTTGCTGCGCCATGCCGGTATGCAAAAACAATACATAGCAGACCACCGTCAACAAACAACGGACAGCCGGAAAAAATTTGTAATAGCGCATTAAAAAATAATTGACGATGGTAGAAAGATTTATGATCTAAAATTGGTTTTGGCTTAAATGATGCACTACTGAACTGAAGATACAAAATGCTCTTATAAATTCGTAATCGAATCCACCTCCTCCCCCGAATTCGCTATTTTTTTGCTGCCAACCAATTTTAAGATTTGCATCCGTAATATATACGGCTATGCACACGAATACACTGAAGCAATTACTGTTCCTGGCATTGGTTGTTTCAACTTTGTCCGCAGCGGCACAGGATATTGAAAGGATCAATCTTAAAAAACCCATTCGTTTCAGTGGCTCGCTCAACCTGCAATTAGAAAGCTATTGGGCAAACGGGATCCCCAACCGCAAACAGCCTTTTTCGTGGATGATCAGTGGAACGCCAACACTCACCATACTGGATGTTCCGGTACCGCTGTCTTTTCTGTTCAGCAATTTTGAAAACCGTTACTATCAGCCATTCAATCAATATGGCATCAGTCCCAGGTTCCGGTCACTCACTATTCATGCGGGTTATCGCAATGTGCAGTTCTCACCTTTTACGCTGTCGGGCTACCGGATGTTGGGCGGCGGCTTTGAGTTCAACCCCAAAAAATTGCGCGTGGGTTTTATGTATGGACGGCTTAACAAATCGACCGCTATAGATTCCATTCAGTTGGCAAACCCTTTGGCTTTTCGCACTACGCAAACCTATACGCGAATGGCCTATGCAGGAAAAATCGGCTTTGGAACGGAGAGGAATTATGTGGATGTCAGCTTTTTAAAAGGGTGGGATAAAGCGGGGTCAGCTGCGCAAACAAAAGCCGATTCCTCCCTGGCCCCGGCAGAAAACATGGCAGCAGGCCTCTCCTGGAGACTCTCGCTGTTTAAGAATATTACCTGGCAAACTGACCTCGGTCTCAGCTTTTATACTTCCGATATATACGCCGAAAAAATTGTAGTGGATTCAACCATGCACAAAATAGTGCGGAAACTGGTGAATATCTTTCAGCCCCGCGTTTCTTCAAAGTTGCTTACTGCAGGCGAAACAAGCATTCAGTATCAAAATAAATTCTTTGGGCTTGGATTGCAGTATCGCCGCATAGATCCCGAATATCAATCCATGGGCGCTTATTTTTTTCAAAGCGATATTGAGCAGTTCACAGCTTCGCCTTCGGTGCGTTTGCTCAAAGGCAAGTTGCAGATGAAAGCAAGTTTGGGATTGCAAAGGGATAACCTCTACCGGCAAAAATTAGCCACTTCGAAACGTACAGTAGGCAATGCCAATATCAATTATACAGCTTCGCAGGTATTTGGCGTCAATTTCAATTATACCAATTTCGGCATAACACAAAATCCTTTGCGCACTTCACCCACCGACGACCTGTTTAAACAGGTTTCACAAAGCCTGGTGCTGGTCCCCTACCTGAATTTCATTAGCGAAACATCAGTCAAAAATGTTCAGATGGTGAGTAGCCTGCAATTGCTCAACACGCCAGTGAAAAGCATCAATGCCTCACCCAATCAAAAAACATTTTTCGGGATGTTGGGCTACAATCAAACATGGATAAAAAGCCAATATGCAGTAAATGTTTCAGCAAATTATAACAATACCAATCTGCCAGGTGGTGATATTGGTTCATTTGGCGCCGGCATTGGCGCATCACTACCCCTGTTCAATAAAAAGCTGATGGTATCTGCAAACGGAAATTATAACAGCAATACCTACAACGGTAATCGCAACGGTTATTCCTTCAACGGCGATCTCGGCTTTCGCATTCAGATAGTGAAGTCAAGCGCTGTGCAGTTGAATTTCCTTTACCTGAAGAATCAGGCAAAAGACCAAACGCTGATACAAAGCTTTGATGAAAAAACAGTCCGTCTGGGATATGGAATTAATTTCTAAAAGAAGTAAGCACAACTTATTCATTATGCCTACATTCAAAATATATCTCCTTGTCTTCCTCTCATTTTTTGCAGCAGCAAAGGGTATGGCGCAACAGGTAAATGTCTCCGTTACGCTCAGGCCGCCTTATTCTTCCAATATTGCCGACTACTATCGTTTTGAAAACAAGGCGGTCATCATCATCACTAATACGGGCGCCGCACCGGTGAGCCTGCGTTTGGGCGGAAGCATTACCAATGTGCAGCGCGGCGTATATATCCGCACCAATCCGGATGCCCGTCCATTACAGCCTATCAACGTCCCTGCTTTTGGCACAACCACCATTACCGCCAACCCTGACGTGATGAATTTTTTTGACCAAAACAATGTCATTACCAACGGCAACAGCCGGATGCTCGCCACCATTATACAAACCGGCAAGCTACCTGAAGGTAACTATGAATTGTGCCTGGAAGCATACGACTACAATACCAATCGCCTGCTTTCGGCAAGGGGCAACGGCTGTTTTAATTTTGAATTGTCGTGGCTGGACCCACCGGTGATCACCTTTCCTCAAAACGGGCATATTTATCCTGCCGAACAGGTAGCAAAAAATTTCAGTTGGACACCGCCTTTGGGTAATCTCGCCGGTGCACTGATAGAATACGACCAGGTTGTAGTAAAAGTGCAGCCGGGGCAAAATCCCAATGATGCTATTGCCGCAGCCAGGGATTTTAAAGCAGGCAATCCGGTACTGAACAAAACCGGCCTGATGAGCCAAAGCTATATCACGCAACCTTTTGACCTGCCTTTTGAAGAAGGTGCTGTTTATGCGATGCAGATAGTTGCCCGCGACCGGAACGGCAAACAGCTCATTAAAAACGAAGGCAGAAGCGAGATAGTGACTTTTTCTTTAGGCACAAGCGCTTTGAACGAAAAAATTGTCCAGAATCCTCTTGGCAACTCTTCTCCAAAATTTATTGCAAAACAGTTGACGGGCAAACTACGCTACTATTGGAATAAGAATGGCAGTGCATCTAAATACAATAATTATGGACAATCCGTTGGTGATGGTTTAAGCATGAATCCCAATAATCAACAACTGGCGGGCAGTGGTGGAGGTTTGGGTGTACAGCAAAGCAATGATCCCTTATATGGAAATAAGCCAGACGGCAGTTTATTTTATGGCAATCAAACAGGCTTTTCCAACAAACAAAACAGTCCCCTGGCAGGCGTTACTGTGCAATTGTATGTAGTTACTCAATATAAGATTGCAGAAGGAATACAACCTGCAAGTTTGGATAACCTTGAAACTTCATTCAATTCAAGCGGGCTGCATGAAGGCCGTGATGGGATAATATATGAAGGCGGGCCATTGGCAACGGCAACTACCGCAACTGATGGTAGTTTTTTCTTTGGAGTGCCTGATCTGGAGGATATGAATTTTGAATGGGAGCAGGATCAAACACCGGCATCCGTCAATGGTACCAGATCCCCTGACAATCCATTAGGACAGGTTGTTAGTCTCAACACATGGCGCAGAAAGGTATTGATGATAAAAGTAGCAACCGCACCTCACACTGCATGGCGTTATCCAATGCAATTTGTTGGCGGCGATATCCTTTCACAAGGTGCTGATATGGGCACGTTTTACAGCCCGGTAGTGGAATACTCAGAAACCGTAACCGTTGCAGAAAAAAATAATCCAAGCATCACCAAAAGCGGAATGGAAGTATTGCTCCTGCGGGTAAAAACGGCACAGCGTCCCTCCTACATTTATGTTCCAAAAGATGAAGTGCATCCGGGTAATTTTACTGACCCTGAAATATTCCGTTTCAATAATGTTGACTACGAAATTATTGCCAAAGACACTACCAATGCCCAGGGAAAAGCCACATTCGATCATATAGTCGGGCAGCGCTGCACTGATAATACCAATATGCTTTATTATTATGCACGGCCTGCCGACAATCTTTCTACCGGGTATTCGCTGGTGTTTCCTGCTCCTCAAAAATTATATACCGGTTGCATCTATAAGGGTGTGATTGGGGTTGATCTTGATATCCCCAGGATTTATGCACGGGTAAGCAACACAGTTGCCGGCAATATGGGCGAGATGGCAATGTATGAGCAAGGCGCAAAATGGACACTCTGGCGAATAAAAAAAGCAGGTGCAGTTCAATTGGGGCAAAGCCACGGGAATTGGGGTGCATTGATTGAAAATAACAAAACGAATTGGGCTTACATCAGGAGTGTGCTGGCAACAAGCGGGAATAATGCATACCCCGCCAAAGCAGGAATTACCGGCGCTTCCGGAAGAATTGATGTAAAAGAGATGTATGTTACCTGGAGCCCCACCAATGAAGATTATTATTTTGTTCTGGAGATAGAAAAAGACGGCTTCTCTGCTATTATTACACCTGTTAACAAAAACAGCTCAGCTTCGGCTGCTCAAGGCGATATGCTGCCAGTTAAAAAAGGTGAAGCGTACAATCTTGGCGATCTTGATCTGAAACCCAATGGCAAGGTTACCATTACCCTGAAAGATGAAGAAGGCAGAAGTCTTCATGGCCAGGCCTATTATACCGACCACCCTGCAACTGCACAGGTTGGAGAGATACAACCGCTCACACCTGGTTTTTTCATCAATCTTGCTGTGCCTTCAGGCAATGGCAGAAAGATTGTTATCCTGCCAAAAGATATGGAAGTATATCAGCAGGACACTATCAGCATTGACGTCCCCGCCAGCGGTGTTTTGGAAAAAGAAGTGGTGGTGAAATACAAGCTGCACCGCATTTATTTTAATATACAAGGCAGCAGCGGCATTGGCAACAGTAATCAAAAGAAAGCTTTACAGAACGCAAAAATCGAATTGCTGGATCCTGTCAATATCAAAATGTATCCCGGCCTGCACAGCCCCTATATTTCGGAAGGCACATCTTCCAATGTCAATAATCTTCCCATCGGCGGTGGCAGAACTGATAATAGCAGCGGCGTGGCAGATGATTTAGTGAATGAGTTTACCAGGACCACCAACCAGGGCGGCGGTGCTGATTTTGCCTTTAGAAATTCAGGCAGCAGGTTTAAGTTCCGCATCACCGGGCCAAAAGGCGAAGTGAGCTATGTCGTAATAGATAAGGAAGTAGCAAGTACCGCAGGGAAACACTGGCTGAAAGTGAACGTAACACTGAAAGCCGGAAGAACGGTGAAAGGAACAGTAAAACTGGGCACTGCACCGGTGGCAATGGCAAGAGTGAAGCTTGAAAACCGCTTACCCCTGATTGAAGCCTTTACCAATGAATCCGGAGAGTATATCCTGACAGGTGTTCCGGCCGATTCCAACCTCATCTTTTCAGCGGCTAAATCGGGTTATGTGGGAATGGAATTCGATGAAAATAATCCAACTCAATTGTATTATGCCGGAAGTGCTGTTCACTCCAATGTTATGATTGCCGGGACCTCCAACATCGGCATCACCACTATTGATTTTAAGTTGCGTATTTATGATGGATTAGATCTCAGCCAGATGCTGGGCTTTCCATTGGAAGTAACCAAACTCACGGAAACAAAAAACGGTGTGGTTTCAAGAGGCGGTTCAGCCGCCAAAACAGTAACTATATCAGGCCAGGTAGTTATTTCCGATGCCGACAACGAAATTTTTAAAATGCGTGGTGAAACCACTGACGGCAATCCGCTTTCCACCATTCGGTTCAGCGACATAATTGTGATAGCCGATGAAAAGAAAAACGCGGTGGATACACCTTATGCCCGTCCGAAGACCCTGCCCATGAGCACTTCTGTCAATTTTCAGGAGATCAGTGTGTTTGGAAAAGAGGGTTACAATGCCATTATGGGCGATACAGAAAAAGGCGTTACACTTAATAATTTCAGCTCTGGCGATACGATGCTGGGAGTGGCACAAGGCAAGGTGATCATTGATATTTCATCTTTCGGAAGCAACCGTTTTGCTCAAAAAGAAGAGATGTTCCTCAAGCCCATTGCCGGAAGCAACAATCTCTTCTTCCCGGTATTCACCGCTTCGGGCATTCCGGTGATAGATCCTCAAAGCGGTTTCCTCATCAGCAACGGTACAGGCGGCAGTTTTGAATACCTGCTCAAATACGGCCAGGATAGCTTTTCGGTCAAAGCTTCGTCAACTTCCTCCCGTTTGTATAAAGCAGCTGTGAAATTAGATTCACGGCTGCAAACCAACTTCAAAAATGTTAATCCTCAACACGCCAATCTCAACCTTCACCTGGGGGATATAACAATTAGCTCAAACGGGCAGCTGTTCGATATTGCGCGGTCCGTTGCAGCGCAAAATATGGAAGCTCAAACCCTTCAACTAGGCGAGTTTGCTATTCATTTCAGCAGCCTTAAAATGGATGAAAGCGGAGTGCAGTTTGGCGGAAAATTAGATGCGCTGGGCATGGAAATTCCGTTTGCAGACGCTACCCTTCACCCCAGTAGTTTTGTTCTTCTGCAAGGCTCACTCAACCTCAATTCGCTGTCCATTCTCGGCGGTTCTGTTCCGGTAAAGGCAGATGACGGGGCAACATTCGGCTACGATGGTACGGAGAAGAACGCATGGTATTTAACGATAAGAGATGATGATGAGGATGGTACAGCCACTTCCATCAGCGGAGAACATTTGGAAGGGCTTGATAAAAATGCTGTCGTAGGTTTTAAATCAATGTGGTTTTATAGTAACGGCAGCAAATCGGTCAGCCTGTCTGAGAATAATCCTGCCTATCGCCTGCATAATATTGTCGATTTTACGATCAACCAGGCAGAACTGTTTCCAAACACTCTTTCGCTGAATGGGATCATGGATCTGGGCATCCGGGATTTTACAGGCTATCAAACAGCATTGAATTATGAAAAGCCCGAAGTAGCTTCTGCAAAACCTGCACTTACCATTGTTGATTTTTCTATGCCGAATATTTTAATAAAAGGCGTGAGCCTGAATTTTAATCCGGGCAACATGACCGACGATGAGGGACTATACAGCAGCAGCATTCAGTTTTTGGATAAGGTGAACGGGAAATTGCAGATCCGCGGTTATTTGAGAGATGAAAACCCCGAAGTATTTAAAGGCGTAAGATATACCCTGATAAAAACCAACAACAGTACAGAACTCACGCTTGATGAAACACCCAAACAAACCATCAAATTAGGTGGCAGCAGCAGCGAAAGCAAACTTTTACTAAGCAATATAGACGGCAAAATGTGGGTAACCGATACCGGCTGGACACATCTCTATTTCAACGGCGATATGCCTGAAGAAATGGGCTTTACCTCAAATGGAAAACGGATGCGCTTTGATGTGGAAGGAAAGCTGAAAGTAACTAACCAGAAAGTGCGCCTGCAAAAAGCAACAAAGGATCTGAGCGGGCTTTCTTTAGAATACGATATGATCAATCATCGCCTGAAAGGGCAGATGAGTTTTAGTGACAACATCGGAACGGCTGCCGTCAACGGTATGGCAGAAGTGGTGATGGATAAGCGGGGCTATTATTTTATGTCAGGGGGACAAATGACGATGAGCAATCCGAAAGTAGAAGGTGCTGCATTTCTCCTGTTTGGCGATTACCAGCTCGCCGGCGGCGACCTTGAATCTCATGTTGATGGCATGCTAAGGCAATACAGTAAATATGTTGAGAATCTTAACGAGCTACCAATGGGTTATTTGAATATGAAGGAAGACCGGCTACGTGGATTTTTCTTTGAAGGTGCCGGAGAAATCCCGTTCCCTGCCCTGCCAAATTTTGAAGTAGACCTGGTAGTAGTAAGTGCCAAACTGGAGGTTAACATAGGTGGCGACATACTGTTTGGGATCAACTTTGGTGAAGAAAGCACTAGTTACAATTTAGGAATGGGCGCATTTATAAACGCAGATCTGGCACTGGGTGTTAACCTGGGAATTGTTGGCGGAGGAGTGGCGATGCATGGCGATGCCGGTATTTATATAGACGGAACTTATTCGGCAAACGACTATTACCAGCTGGCAGTTATGGGATACATCCATATCACCGGCTCTGCATGGGCAACCGCACTGGGCTTTGATGTAACAGTAGAAGGATCTGTAGGCGTTGATGCAAAGGGTTATGTAACAAACAGGCCGGGAGAAGCAGATAAGTTTGAATTGGTATTTAGAGGAGAAGTAAAAGATGGAAAAGTGCAGGCGCCGGATGTAACGGAAACCAAAAGAGTAGAAAACCCGCCAAAGGAAGGTGGACAATAAAGCAGGCAATAGAGCTAATTAAAAATTGTCAGAATCATGATCAGCAAAATTTTTATGATAAAAGAAAAAATAAAGATAGCTGTCAGCAATTTCAAGCAAAGCAGCATAAGGAGCCAGAAGGTAGAGAAACAGCAACTTATCCGGGTTTGTTTCTTTGCATCTCTAAGTGAAAAGATCATTCCAATCACAGTTCTGTCCCTTGCTTTCAGCTTTGCCATCTCAGCTCAACCTGTAATGCCCGGCATTGCAAGAGTGGGCGCAAAAGGAATTTTTGTTTTCGTAGGTGATCAGGTCAGCAATCGCGCAGGGAAAATCACTGCTTATCGCATTGAACGCAAAACCTTGCCTAATGGCGATTTCAGTGAAGCAGCCCGCCTGGAAGCTGTATCATCAGTATCAATGTTTAAAAAAAATATGGAAGCCTCTGCCAATTGGGTTCCCTACAAAATGAATTTGGATCAGTATAGAGTAGACAGTATTTGGACGCGGATGAAGCAAACAGGCGACCTCTCCTCCTTACAGAATACAGGATTAAGCCTACCGGTGATGGCAGGTTTTAATATGGCCTGGCTCGATACCAAAGTGGAAGCTGGAAAAGCTTATCAATACCGCATCACTGCTATCGGCACAAATGAAATTTCACTAAGCAGCGAATTGATCTTTAACTCTCCGGGAGTGACAAAGCCCCGCATTGATCGTTTCCGCTACAACCAGGTGCGGAAAACGCTGGAAATATACAGTTATGCCAAAGGTGAAAACAAACCTGTGCAAATTGAAGTGTTCAGAAGCGAAGAAAGAAACAAAGGATATGTGCAGGTGCCTGTAAAAACCGGTTTCTTCTCCCCTCAGCCAGACAGTATTCAATATCATATTTGGGACAGTACTGCCTTACCCGCACAGATGTACTGGTATTATGTAAAAGGATATGATGTCTTGGGCAATGCTTCTGCTTTCAGCGATACGCTTTCTTATGCTTCATTGGATTTTATTCAGATGCCATTACCCAAACAAATAAGCGTGCAGGCAGATAATGATGCTCAAGGCATTCATTTTTCATGGCAGTTGGATCAGCCTGAACTGATCAATATGCTCACGCTCTACCGCAGCACCAATTCAGTGAATGGATTTCAGCCTATCGCTGTGCTTGCACCTGACCAACTGAAATTTACCGATGAGAACCTGAAACCCGCCACCGCCTATTTCTACTATTTTGAAGTGGTATATAAAACACAGGAACGTCCTAAGCGCACAACGTCGTTTGCGGGATCGTTTACCAGCAATAAAACACCGCAACAACCGGTTGTTGTTACTGCCGAAGGCGTGAAAGAAGGTGTTAGCCTGCAATGGGAAAACCACGAAGAAAACATCAGCGGTTTTTGGCTCTACCGTGCCGAACAGGGCAAACCGCTGCAACTTATCAGTGGGCCCATTCCCGCTGTAGACACTATTCGGCATTATACATTCACCGATACGGACAGCCTGCTAAGCGGCGGAAAGTTTTATCAATATGCCCTGAAATCTTATTCCACAAGTCATTTGGAAAGCATTTTTTCCGACACGGCAACGGCCCGGCCACTAAGAAATATTCCCGTTCCTCATCCGCCATTGCAGATAAATACCAATACCGACGGAGAAGCCGGTAAAGTGTGGGTGCTATGGGAGGATGTGTCAAAATACGATGAAATGGTAATGGGTTATATGCTGTTGCGCCAAAAGAACAGCAGTGAGAAAAAACATAAAACTGATACCATTTTTTGCAGTGTAAATTTTTATGTAGACACATTGGTGAAGCAAGGCGAAAGCTATGCTTACACGGTTGTTTCGCAATCCATACTGGGTATGCAAAGCGTGCATTCGGAAACGGTAGTATTCAGCGCCGGTAAAAAGATGCTGCCTCCACCATCTTTATTGCTCGCCACTACCACCAAACAGGGTGTGTTACTGCAATGGGAGCCGCCTGCCAATGCAGACGCACTACGCTACAATATCTATCGCTACGAACGTGGTAAAGCACCGGTGAAAACCGGAACAGCGGTGGCTGGCAGCAGCTTCACCGATAAAACGGCGGTAAAAGGGAAGCTGTACTTCTATTCTCTGCGTTCCCTTGACGGCGGCCAGGAAAGCGAAAAGAGTAATGAGATGTCTTTAAGTTATCAATGAATCTCTAAACTATGGTTAGTTGTACCGAGAAAATATTTGTGATTTGCTCGCAGGTAAAATCAGGCAATAACAACTTAAAATAAAAGAATGAATAATTACAAAAGAAAGCCCTGTCTGAGTTTCCCCTTCGGGAGACAGGAGATCGTATTATTTTTCGCCTGCTTGCTGCTATTCGCAGCCTGCGATAAACAAGGCCCTATGGGACCTCCGGGCGAACCCGGTCCTGATGGAACCTCAGGCGGACAGGGCGGCGGCGCTATCGTGTATCAAAGTACAGGCAGCGACAACTTTGACTGGGCGCAAACCGGCACATCAGACAACGCTGATATCTGGACATTGGCAATGAATGACAAAAATGTATTCACCCTGCCTAATTCCATCAAACCCCTGATTGACGAAGGCGGCATCATCATCGCCTACTTTCAATGGGACGGCGGTTGGATAAAACTGCCTGCAATACCAATACATCTTGACTCGCAAAAATACAGTTACCTGTACCGTGAAACCGGCGGCAGCCCAACGGTGGAAATAAAAGCAAGAATACCAAAAGGCGAAAGCCCCGCTTATATAGTAAGCCTTAAACTCTTTGTATTGCCGGCATCGGAATATGAGGAGATCGTTTTGGAATAAGACAAACATACCTTCTACCTGTAATTGTAATAAACATGAGCTATAACCTTTTTTCTGCAGCAGGGTTTGTTTCATTGATACTTGCCCTCCTGTTTTTAGCCTGCTCCAAAGAAGGAGTAGAAGGATTGCCGGGACCACAGGGCCCTCAAGGGCCTCCGGGCAGAAATGGTGCAGGCGGCGGCGCTGCTACAAAAATGACTGCGATAGACATCAGCAGCAACTCCTATACCTGGGTGAGTGGGCAACTGAACTACACTATAAACGGCGACCGTGTAAGTTATATTGACCTAGGGCAAAACATAGCCCGGGCCATTGACAGTGCCGGCACGATGGTATATGCTGAAATGGGAACAGGCACAGAAATCCAATGGATGAATATTCCCGATATGCCCGCAGGCACATCAACCGGATGGAGTCTTGGATACACGCTTGAAAAAACACAGCAAGCCACTTATCGTTTGCGTATTACAGCGCAGGGAACACCGACCATTACTGTAAGAAAAATCCGGGTGGTCATTATCCCATCGGAACTTTTTGGTGAAATGGGTGATGGCAACAAGACTGCCCCTATTTGCACCATCATTGCACCGCAGGATAATTCCTCTTTCTCCCTCACCGATACTATTCATGTAACTGTTACAGCTACCGACGCAGATGGCAGCATCGCTGATGTGCAACTTTTTGTGGACAGCACGGCTTTCGGTGCAGCAATAACTGATCCTCCCTATAATTTTACTATCAATCCAGGAACGTTGGAGGCTGGCTCGCACAGAATAATAGCAGTGGCAAAAGATAACGGGAATGCAACAGGCGCCGACACCGTAAACGTTTTAATAAACCTGGTTGAAAACAAAGCTCCCACCGTTAGCTTCACCACTCCCAAACACAATGAAAACTTTGCATCGAATGCAAATATTACGGCGGATATAAGTGCCACCGATGAAGACGGGACCATTGCCGAAGTGCAGTTGTTTATAGACGGTGTGGCTTACGGTGCAAAAAGCACCACTCCTTATAGATTTACTATTCCGGCAGGTACACTGCAACCTCAAACCGCTGCCTACATGCTGAAAGCTGTTGCTAAAGACAATCATGGTGCAACAGGAGAATCCTCCATAGCTATTAGTATTACCAACACGGTAACAGTAACTTCCTTCTCGCCCTCATCGGCGGGCTATGGTGCAGCAATAACTGTTACAGGCACAGGTTTCAGTACGGTTGCAGCCAACAATATCGTAACACTGAACGGTATTCCCGCCCAGGTGGAAGCGGCAACGGCCACAGAACTGAAAATAAGAGTACCCAAAAACAAAAACACGACAGGCATCCTGCGGGTGCAGGTGCAAAGCGGAGGTGCAGCGAATGCACCAATGCCATTTACCTATTTGCTTACTTATACGGTGAGTACATTGGCGGGAAGCAGTACGGAAGGTTATAATGATGGAACAGGTGTTGCGGCACAATTCGCATCTCCCAGGAGCGTGGCAGTAGACTCAAAGGGCAATATCTATGTGGCAGATGTAGGAAACAATCGAATCCGTAAAGTTACTCCGGGTGGCGTGGTAACCACATTTGCAGGTAATGGATTTAAAAGTTATGCAGATGGTGAAGCCACTAAAGCGTCTTTCAACTCCCCTTCCGGTGTGGCGGTGGATGTTTCCGACAATATATATGTGGCTGATGCAGGCAACAATCGCATCCGGAAAATCACTCCTGCAGGCGTAGTTACCACAGTGGCAGGCGACGGTACAGCTGGCTTTTTTGATGCAGCAGACGTGAAAGCACGATTCAGATTTCCCCGCGGCATAGCCGTAGATGCTTCAGGAAATATTTATGTAGGCGACGATGATAATAATCGTATTCGCAAAATCAGTCCTGCAGGTTTGGTTACAACGCTGGCAGGCTCCGGAGTGTCAGGCTCTGCCGACGGTACTGGTACGGCGGCACAATTCAGTAGTCCAGGCGGCGTGGCAGTAGATGCTTCAGGCAATGTATATGTAGGAGATATTGGCAATGACGGCGTTCGCAAAATCACACCGGGTGGCGTGGTTACCACACTGGCGAGCGGTGCAAATATTTTAGACGGGCCCAATGGTGTAGCAATAGATGCTTCGGGAAATGTTTATGTAACAGTTCGTGAATCCCATGTCATTCGCAAAATCACTCCTGCGGGTGAGGTCACTCTTGTGGCAGGTATTCAGAACTCTCAAGGCTTTATGGATGGTTTGAGCACTACAGCAAGATTCACCGTTCCGGAAGGCATAGTGGTGGATGCTTCCGGTACTATCTATGTGGCGGATTTGGGCAACTACCGCATTCGTAAAATAGCAGCGGAGTAAAAACAATTAAAATTTAAAGCAATGAACAATAATAAAATAAAATCCGGGGTAAGTTGTCCCATGCCTGTAAACAGGCATGCCTTTAGAATATGGAGATTGTTATTCCTCTCCATCGTTTTCCTTTCCTGTCAGAAAGGAGAACCGCTGCAAGGTCCGCCCGGCCCCGAAGGACCGGCAGGACAAGACGGTGCGGATGGCAGCGGTGGCAACGGTGCAGCCATTGCCTACCAAACACCTGTTGGCACTACATTCAGATGGCTGGGCAATGATAAACAGTTTTACCTCGTACCCAAATTTCCAAGCGGTATAGAGCAGGTTGAAGGTATTCCTATCAGGGACAGTGCCAAAACGCTCGCCAATGCTTTGGCATTGGTGTATATGCGCAGCACACGCACAGCAGGTGACACCGCCTGGATTGCTCTGCCGTATACCATCCGCTCTGCCAGCAACAGCAATGAAACGGATTCCTATGAATATAGTTTGGGTTACCACAATTATGATAATGATATAGCGCCCTACGCAGATATCAGCCTTTTCGTGGATGCGGAAATTTATCAGAATATGGCAGGCAGCCTCACACCTGATTATAAAGTACAGGCTTTGCGCATCATTTTTATACCCGTCACCGATTCAGGAAGGCTGCAAAGAATACCTGCTTTTGATACATCTCAAAAGGGTTTAAGTATGGAAGAAGTAATGAAGAAGTATGGATTGAAGGAAAGTGATTACAGGGGAATAGAATAACGTGATATTTTTCATAATTGACAATTTGCAACCAGCTATGACAGGCGTTAACATCATCCTTTTCATATTGGCTTTGTTTGCCTTTTTGCCGCTCACTATTTTCCTTTATAAAAAAAGAAGGGCAGAAAAAATATTGAAAGAGGGCAAATCTATAACAGCAATTATTTTTGATATTGTTGCTGGGTACAAATACCGTTACGAAGTAGTGCACTATTATTTTACGGCTGCAAATGGCAAACAATACAAAGGCAAGCTTACAACCACACCAGGCAAACATCGTATCAGGGAAACTATTGAAGTCTTTTATTTACCCGAAAATCCAAAACGAAATACGGTAAAGGGAGCATGGGGAAGCACTGTCTTTTTAATATTTATGATCGTTATTACTATAGTAGTATTGTGGATGACGTACAAGTTGTTTCAAATGGTGAGTGCAGGGGAGATATGATAATTGCATTGACAGGTTGAAAAACTGATGAACGGAGATAGCAGAAATCTGCGATATTTTGTAACTTAACCGTTGATTTACTGCTAAACCAAACTACTATGAATAGTAAGAACAATGCCAGAGTTTACAAAATGTCCTTTGCAAGCGTTTACCCGCACTATATCCAAAAAGCGGAGAAAAAAGGGCGGACCAAAGCGGAAGTAGATGAAATCATATTTTGGCTGACGGGCTATAATGCAAAGACGTTCCAACAGCACCTCGACAATAAAACCAATTTCGAAGACTTTTTCAATAAAGCGAAAATCAATCCCAATGCTTCAAAAATCACGGGAGTGATTTGCGGCTATCGCGTGGAAGAGATCGAAGATAAACTAATGCAACAAATCCGTTACTTGGATAAGATGATTGATGAGCTAGCAAAAGGCAAGATAATGGAGAAGATTTTAAGAAAGTAACCGCCAAACGGAATAGCAATAAAATTGGATCTGTAACCCCACTTGCAGTAAGGTCCACCCGCTTTGAACGATAAGTATATTTTGAAAAATACTATTTCTTTGAAATAAACTCCCCCCTCTCATCATTCCAGATCAGCTTATCGATCTGCCATTTTGTTATCTGCCCAAAAGAGGAACGTTGCTTTTCCAGTTTCTGCGCAAGGATCAGCTTTTCCCCATCTGTTCTGAGCGTGATCATTCCATACGTGGACACTACCCTTTGTTTTACCTTATCACTTTTCAGCTTCTTGGCTTCGATCACAATATACTCTGAAGAGGACCTTGAAAGTTCTGTGCTGTAAATAAGCGGACGGTCGCCACGTCCGTATTTGCCAATAGCCCCAAGCGTTTCAGGTCTCGGATGACAAAAAGATTCCTCATCTCCACTGGAAATGACAGTAGCAATGGGATTGATCGCCTGTAAAAATTCATTCGTGATATCATGACTTCCATGGTGGCAGGATTTGGCAACTTCCGACTGGAAGAATGGTCTGCAATCCTCAATGATCTGCCGGAGTTCAGCCTGGGCAGCGCTATTATTTCCCGTTGCTTCTGCTACCCTTTTTTTCACCTCTTCAATATCCTTACCACTATACTGGCTCATCAGGTAATCGGCCGATTTTGAGTTCAGATCACCACCCAGCAAAACCTTTACCTTCCCTATCCTTGCCATCAGCACTACTGAGTGACCGTTCTTTGTTTTCCCTACATCATCGCTAAACCATCTCAGCGCCTTCTTCCCTCCCACCAGTTCGGGAACAGGCGCAAGCACTTCCAGCTTTAATGATTTGTCTTTATACAACAGGTTCTCCTTTGTCAGGTCCTTTGACACAGCCTCGATCGAAATATCCGGGAACGTGGCTATAGCTCCGGCCAATATTTTTTCATAATTGCTTTTCTTTCCTTCTGCATCAAGGACCCTGGTCAGTTTTTTATGCGTATCAATAAAATCAGTCAGGTATTTTCGCCCGTTTACTGAAGCACTTGCTCCAAGAGTGCTGCCTGTACGCTGGATAATACCATTGTGATATATCTTCTCAAAATGTATCTGCCGTGATTGCCCGGCAGGAGGAGAAGAAAGCAAAGGAGCGAATCCTTTATAATGATCTTCATCCGGGTGGCTGACCACTGCATGGAACTTTGGCAACTGGCCACCAGGTTTGGCAAGGTTGAACCGCCAGCGCAGGAAGCGGTACATATTATCACTTTCTCCCGCATCAATTACAAAATGCTCATCAGCTGGTGTTACCAAATGACAGCCGTCTCCCTGCCCGATGTCTACAAAATTCACTTCCAGCAACCGGCCGGTCTGGATTTCATCCAACCGTATCCAACCTTCATCCTGCCGGCTTCGTACACGCAACCAGGTTTCTCCCTCATGCTCCTGCATTGAACTTTCGTTCCATTTGAGATAAGCCGTCCGGGTTTTATTTTTGGGAGGTGTGATATAGTCGCCGAAAAGCAAATGCTGAATAGATTTGCCTCCGGGTTTATCAAATATCCTTACTTCGGGAAAAACGGCAAAGCCATGGCCCTGCCGGGTCAGTTGGCGGAGTTTGGATGGTATAGGCATAAGGTGTGTTTACATGAAAATTAAACATTTTAATTGCCTTCCTGCGGTATTCACGGTAAAATAATTATACCCGTATGGAGGCATACTCCGTTAGTTCCGATTTATACAATTCCTTTTTCCCGGAATAACTAATTTTGAGGGGGTTCCATGCTCTATAAAGAATACATACCAGGCCAGGCCTTGCAGCAATATGTGAAATGCTATTATCTATCTGAATCGGACAGCGGTATTCCGGTTGAAGATAAAGCGTTTGCCACTGGCTGTATCGAAGTCATGTTCAATCTTGGCAGTGGTAAATGGCAAACATCGGTTGACGGCAATTTCATTACCACACCTTCCATCGAGCTATGGGGGCAGATCATCAAGCCATTGACCTTCCGTTCGCTGGGCAGCAACCGCATGTTCGGCATAAGGTTCTATCCGCACACTGCAGCCGCATTCCTGGATGATGAAATAAGCCTGTTCGGTGATCGTGTATCCAACTTCGCTGATATCGCCGGAAAGGAAGCGAAAACACTGCATGCGAAATTGCAGGAAGCAAAATCACCTGGTGAACTGATCACACTTACTGAAGAATATTTATTGCAACGCCTGGCTTTCGGGGAAAAGAAATGGCAGAAGATAAACCTGATAGGGAATGTAATCCATGAATTGAAACAGGAAGATTTTTTCGACAATATAGAAAATGTAGCTTCGAGGTACGGCATCACATCCCGCTATCTTCAAAAAATTTTCTTACAGCATACCGGCCTTACCCCAAAACTCTACTGCAAGATCAACCGGTTTCAAAACAGCCTGTTGTTGATTGCGAGAAGTAACCTATCCCTCACTGCTATTGCTTATGAATGCGGCTATTTCGACCAGTCACATTTTATACGTGAGTTCAAATCCTTCACCAACACCCCTCCTTCAGGCTTTGATACGGATAATTCTTCAGCCGTTCTTGCTTCTCCTAACAAATAAGCTGTTCCGTTTTATACAATTCGCGGGGATTCTGTTGAAATACCTTTGGGACAATAAAACAGAAAATCATGTCAGCTAATTTTGAAAAATTTAAAGCCCTGCACCAGACAGGCGAGTTGCTTGTTTTACCAAACGCATGGGACGCAAAAAGTGCAACACTTTTCCAGGAAAAACATTTTCAGGCAATAGGCACATCCAGTGCTGCCGTAGCCGCCAGCCTGGGTTACCAGGATGGCGAGAATATGCCTTTCAGCGAATACCTCTTTGTAATACAACGCATCCTTACTGTTGTAAAAATTCCTGTATCCGTTGATATCGAAATGGGTTATGGCAAAACAAAAGAGCAGATCCTGGAAAACATCGTTCGCCTTACTGATCTGGGAGTAGCGGGTATTAATATCGAAGATTCAATTATCCACAACTCAAAACGAGCGCTTCAGAATGCCCCAGATTTTGCAGCGATTATTGAGTACGTAAAGAACAAGCTGGCTTCAACCAACCGATCTCTTTTCATCAATCTCCGGTGTGATACGTATATCCTGAATGTACCTGATAAAGCCAAAGAAACGGCCCAAAGATTAAAGGTATATGAAGCCGCGGGAGCCGACGGGATCTTTCTTCCATTTATCCATGAAGAAAAGGAGATAGCTCATGCCGTTTCCAATACCAGGCTCCCTCTCAATGTGATGTGTGTACCAGATCTCCCTGATTTTAAAACCCTGCTGAAACTGGGTGTAAAAAGGGTGAGTATGGGACCATTCCTGTTCAATAAAGTATATAAAGCCGCCGGGGATCTTTCAGAAAAAGTTCTCACAGAAAACAATTTTTCACCCATTCTTTAATCAATCTATAAAATAACAAGTATGAACCTTCCAACAAAAGCACAGGACGCACATAGCGCACTGGCAGCCGCTTACAATACAGGCGATTTAAACACCGTATTGAGCATGTATGATGTAAACGGGATCATTGTAGCCGAGCCCCGCAATCCTGTATCGGGCAGGGAAAAATTTGAAGCTGCCGTAAAAGCCATTCTTGCCATCAAAGGGACAATGGAAATAAAGACCGTGTACTGCCTGCAAAGTGATGATGTGGCTGTGGGCAGATCAGAATGGAGCATCAAAGACAATGGCGAAACAAAAGTGAGCGCCAAAGGCATTGAATTGCTGAAGCGACAGCCAGACGGCACCTGGAAGGTATTGATCGATCATGCATTCGGAGCAGAAGCAAATCTTGTTGCGTGAAAAGGATGTTCATCACAACTTTAGCTTTTTAAGGGATGATGCAGGTAAAGAAGCACGAGGTTGATCAATAAAAAAGGGATCTCGATCAGTACACCTTTCAGGTCCCTGCCTTGCAGGTGAAAACAGATGATCAGCAGAATACCGGCAGCCATCAGGAAGTTGCCCCAGAGAAATGTTTTAGGATGCAGGATCAGCAAGGCGCTTAACATCGTGATAAGACCGTTGATCAGCAAAGCTGTTTTATTGAAATGCCATTTATCAAACATAGCCACCATTTCCGGTTTGGCTGTAACCATGGCATATCCCTGCTTCAGTCCCATTATGACAGCAACGAGCATAAGCGCTCCGCTTAATACTTTAATCAGCATCAGGTTTGTTTTGTTTAACTAAATATAACCAGTTTTTTGTAATGCTACATTTTGATAAAGGTTAGATTCCCATAATAAGAATTCCAATGCTCTGAACAGAGCATTGGAATTCTTTCCTCAGGATAAGGCTTATCTGGTGGTATATCCACCGTTTGCAAAAATGGTTTGACCGGTAATCCACCATCCGTCAGTAACCAGGAATTCTACAAGCGGTGCAATATCTTCGATCCTGGTAAGTCCGCCGAGCGCAGAAGCTGATTTGTGATAAGCTACGGAATCATTGGTTTCTGCAGGATAAAAGAACGGGGTATCCATAGGGCCGGGTGCCACAGCGGTAACAGATATCCCTCTTTCCCCAAACTCTTTTGCTGCAGCTCTTGTAAAATGTTCAACCGGGGCTTTGGCTCCTGCATAAGTGGAATAATAGCCGGTAAAAGCAGCCAGGAGTGAAGTAACAATAGTACATATCTTCCCATTATCGTTCAACTGCTTGCCTGCCTCCTGCATAAAGAAATAGGCCTGCTTGGCATTTATCGCCATCATGGTGTCATAATCCGCTTCTGTTGTATCCACAAAAGGCTTTTTAAGCACCATGCCTACTGTGTTGATGGCAATATCGATACCTCCAAATCTGGCTTTAGCATCAGCAAAGAGTTTCTGCACATTGCCTACTTTGGTAAGATCACCCTGCAACAGTATTGCTTCGCCTCCCCCTGCCTTAATATCAGCGAGTGTTTTTTCAGCTTCTGCTTTTGTTTTATCACTATTGTAATGAATAGCCAGTTTTGCACCTTTCGCTGCCAGATTACGGCTTATCAGTCCGCCCAGGTTTTTAGCTCCTCCGGCAATAAGAACAATTTTACCCTTTAAATCATTTCTTGACATAAGATCTTTTTTAATGTTCAATGATGAAGTAAAGTTGAGTCGCTAATAGCGGGATATCATGGTGAACTTTTCGGTTTTTTACCGCTTGAATATTTTTCCCTGTATTGGCCTGGAGTTATTCCCATATATTTTTTATAAAACTTGCCGAAATTGGAAGGGTCATAAGTCAGTTTAAGCGCAATTTCGCTTACGGCAAGATCAGTCCTGGCAAGCAAAGCATTGGCCTGCTCCAGTATCTTTTGTATATAAAAATGACAGGGGTGATGCCCATAATCCTCTTTGATGATCTCGATCAGGTATTTGTGGGATACAAACAGTTTTTGCGCAATATCCTTTAATTCCAGCATTTCGGTTGCTTTGCCATTGATAAGATCAGCGAGGTGATCGTCCAGCAAATTGAAATACCTGTCGGCTATTTCTTTTTTACGCAATATGGTGTTTTGTGGTGAATACATGCAGAAATGATGTTCAATCAGTCTTCAAGTTACAAAAGCAATAGCATATACACAGGGCTTTATTATTTTATTGAAAATATAAGTGAGGTTGCTATCTGCAATGCAATGCATACCGCAGTGTACATTATCCTGTAAAATCGTTCACCTGAAATCCCGCGTAAGGGATATTTTTCCGGATAGCCTGCGGCGCCATGTTAAACTACAGCCTCTTTATTGTATTTGCTTCTGTATTCCAATGGTGACATTCCCGTGATCTTCCTGAACACTTCCCGGAAGGCTTTTACATCTGAATAGCCAACCTCGTACATTATCTCGTTTACCGTTTTGCGGGTGGTTTCAAAAGCCTTTTTGGCCGATTCGATCTTTGCTCTTTGTAAGTATTCGACAGGAGTGTTCCCGGTTGCTTTGATAAATCTCCTGTCGAAATTTCTCCGGCCAATGGCAAACCTGGATGACAATTCCTCAACAGATATTTTTTCATGCAGGTTCTTTTCAATGAAAGCCTGGGCTTTCTTAATCACCTCGTCACTGTGTAATTTCTGCCCGGTAAATATGGTGAAGGAAGATTGGCTTTGCCTGTCTATTTCAATCTGGAACACTTTGGAGCAGAAAATAGCTGTTTGCCTGTCGTAATGCTTTTCAATAAGGTAAATGATCAGGTTCAGGAAAGAATAAGCGCCGCCATTGGTATAAATTCCACTTTCATCCGTGATCAGTTTATCGGTTTGCAAATCAACCTGTGGAAACATATTTCTGAAATTGTCCGCTGCCGCCCAATGCGTAGAGCAGGTTTTGCCATTCAGCAATCCTGATGATGCCAACAAAAAAGCACCGGTGCAGATGCTTGCCACTTCAGCGCCGTTTTTGTATTGCTTCTCAATCCAGTCAACGATCAATTCGTTTCCTTTTATCGCTTTATCATAATTATGATTTAATGAAGGAATAATGATGAGATGGGTTTTGGTGATGGCAGAGATATTAACCTGTGGCTTTACGGTAAACAGGCCATCATAGAAATCCACTTTTTTAGAAATACCCGCTAGTTGGATCTTAAACAATTCCTTCCGGCCGGTTTTTGTCCAGTACTCATTAGCCCTGGTAAATATTTTATAGGCCCCAACTATACTGCTTAGATTATTTTGACCTTCCGGGACTATTATAGTAAGATGTTTCATCGGATCCTTTTTACAAAGATAAATAGACGCCATGTCCAAATCAACCCACCACAAAGTCTATTTAGCACCCCTTCCCGGACATATTCAGACAATACATTTGTAGTGCAAATAATTCATTAATAAAAAACGGGTTATGGAAAATCAATATTTCACTATCAGTTTACAAACAAGCAAATCTCCGGAAGAAGTATTCCATGCCATCAATAATGTCCGCGGATGGTGGTGCGAGGATTTAAAGGGCAACTCACAAAAGACGGGTGATGAATTCGAGGTATGCTTCTTCGAAGACGTACACTATTCCAGGCAAAAGCTGGTGGAAGTGATCCCTGGGAAAAAAATAGTTTGGCTTGTTACAGAAAGCCGCCTGAATTTTCTTAAAGACAAAGAGGAATGGACAGGCACCAGGATCAGCTTTGAAATATCCAGGCAAGATGATAAGACCCAGATACTTTTCACCCATTTTGGCTTACACCCCAAAATTGAATGTTTCCGTGATTGCTCCAACGGATGGAGTCAGTTCCTGGAACATAGCTTATTGAGCCTGATCAATACAGGCAAAGGACAACCCAATATCCTCGACGAGGAAATAAGTAAACATCAATAAAATAAATTATTATGGCAACAGATACATTGATATTAACGACACAGCAAGTAGCGGACCGGTTCAATGAGCTTGCCCAACAGGAAAAGTGGTTTGAGATCCAGGACGAGCTCTTTGCAAACAATGTAAAAAGCATTGAACCGCCAAATTCGAAATACCTGCCGAATGCAGAAGGGAAAACTGCTGTTCGTGAAAAAGGGGAAAACTGGGTAAAAAAGGTAGAAGCACTTCACAGCGCCCAGACGTCTGAACCGATCGTTAGCAGCAGTCACTTTGCAGTAACAAGGAAAAAGGATTTGACGATACGGGAAATCGGAAGAATACAAGTTAACCAGATCATGCTGTATGAAGTGAGGAATGGCCTGATTGTATCAGAGCAGTTCTTTTATTAAAGCGTTACTGGCATCAATACCTGTCTCAACATTTAATAAGTACAAGGCGGATATCATTGCCGCCTTGTACTTGCTATTTGACCAGGTTTGATAGAGCCTTGAAAACTGCTTCTTCTTTATTTCCTGAAAATCTTATAAACCCGCACTCCTGCAAATATTATTATAGCGACCCATAATACTGTCCAGAGTACTAGTTTTAAATCAATTGTATATAGTTCCATATATAAAGGTTTAAAATCTGCTGATAGAAATAAGTTCACCAGTAGCATTATTGAATTTCAATCTGAATTTAAAGTCCTGTTTATAAACAGTCCCTATACCATCAATAATGACATTATAGTGTAGTTTGCCAAAAACCTCCAGGGTTATTTCATTTCCGGCAAGACTTTTCCTGGTCGCAGCCTGATGCCAGGATGTCATCGGAGTAAAACCCCAGGTATCAGACTCCACATCCTTTATCTTCCAGGACCCATCAATTTTTTCCAATGTAACATCTACGTCAACGCCTCCAACGAAATTAAGGTTATATCTTCCCCTTTTGATCTTTTCCTGCTGGCTTAAAATTGCCGATGGTATTGAAAGATCATAACGGGTATTGTTCAAATTACCGACAGCATCTTTATATACCTGGAATTCATATAGTGAATTAAAGGTTTTAAAAGAAGGATTGATAAGTACATTGTATTCAAAGTTGTCGCCTGGTGACAACATGCCTTCAAAAGCCGATACCTGATCCGGGGTTAAGGGCTCCCATCCATTCCCCTCACAGGAACTGGCAAACCTTCCTGATTGGCAGGGGGTGGGATTAACTGGTGAGGGCCAATTTGTGCCACTGCCTCCATCACCGCTATTGCCCGGTTCTATACCAGTGCCGGGAACATATCCCCAGCCATCGGGAATATCAATCCATTCTGTCCAGCACTCTGTGTACAAGCCCCACGCCGTGCATGGCGCATCTGTGCTATTACTGGAAAGGAGCTGGTTTAACGGCCCTGCGTTGAAAGGTTTTAGTCCATATTGTATACAATAGGTGATAAGATAGCACTGCTCTGTTGCCAGCGCTTTGTTTGTATTTTGAGTGCCGGGCCCTCTGTCTAAGGTATATGTTATCGTAATGTCATCCCGGCCCGGGCCAGCATTAGCCATTTCTACCTTTTCAGCATTGGTAAGCAACCGTTCGTCTGTAATGGAGAATTTTTTCGTACCAAATACATGATTCTCCATTGAAGCAAATAAATGAAAGATGTTTCTTGCCTTAGCAAGGCCGAAATCATCATATTCTTTTTGATACAGCATCCTGAAACTCGTATCATTATTAATGGTCTTAATGACCAAACAGGCATTAACCTGAAATTGCGAATCCTTTACAAAAGGAATATACGAAACAGTCGAATCATAAGGACCATTCTCATGGCTTATACCAGTTTTCTTCTCGCTGTAAACACTAATCACCTTATCCCATCTTGGGATACCGATCTTTCTGGCGTATTCTTCTGAAAAATGATATAGCTGATCTTCTTTGACGACAAATTCCCGGATAGCGGAGGCCAATGGGCCTACGGGGAGATGATCTGAAAAGAAGCGGCTTGATCGAGCGTTCATAACTGGGCGATCCGGCTTTACTTCAAATGGCCGGTCTTCCTTTTTACAATTTGAAAGCGTCAACATAATTATCAGCGAGCAATGCCATATAAGGCGGGTTAAGAAGTTTTGAATTCTCATATAGTTTGGTTTACCAGGTTAGTTAATAAAAGGGGAGTAAAAGTAGAATGCATGGCTTTTTAGCCCAACGTTTTTTCAACTAAACGTTGGGGTATTTTTCCCGTTTTTCCTTGTGAAAAAACCAAAACAGATTTTTCCCAACTGTCACAACAACCACTAACTTTATCATGCATGAAATACCTGACGCGCACAATATGGATACTGTCACTCATCAGCCTGTTTACCGATACGGCGAGTGAAATGCTATACCCTATTATGCCCATTTATTTAAAGAGTATCGGGTTTTCTGTGCTGCTGATCGGCATACTGGAAGGAATTGCTGAAGCTACAGCAGGATTAAGCAAAGGCTATTTTGGCAAGTTGTCTGACCATACAGGCAGGCGGGCTCCTTTTGTACAGTTAGGTTATACTTTAAGTGCTTTATCCAAACCTATGATGGCTGCTTTTGTGTATCCGCTTTGGATATTCCTGGCCCGGACGATCGACCGGTTAGGCAAAGGCATCCGCACCGGAGCCAGGGATGCGCTGCTTTCTGATGAGGCAACTACCGGCACCAAAGGCCGTGTTTTTGGTTTTCACCGTTCGATGGATACTGTTGGCGCAGTGCTCGGCCCCCTGTTCGCATTGATCTATCTGTATTTTTATCCGGGGCAATACCAGATACTGTTCCTTATCGCCTTTATTCCCGGCCTGCTGGCCATTTGCCTGTCCTTTTATCTCAAAGACAAAAACCGGAAGCCTAAAGAAAATAAAGCACCGGTCTCATTTTTCTCATTCCTGCATTACTGGAAACACAGCCCCACCGCTTACCGGAAACTGGTAGCCGGATTACTGATCTTCACTTTATGCAACAGTTCAGATGTTTTCCTTTTGCTTAAAGTAAAGCAAGCCGGGCTGGACGATTCCGCTACGATCGGCGTCTATATTTTTTATAACCTGGTATTTGCCCTGGCTGCATTTCCCGCAGGCATACTTGCCGATAAGATAGGATTGAAAAAAGTATTTATTACCGGCTTACTCCTTTTTGCATTGGTATATGCCGGTATGAGCTTTAATGGCAGTATCTTTTTTTATGGCTTTCTTTTTCTGCTGTATGGATTATATGCTGCTGCAACCGAAGGGATCTCCAAAGCCTGGATCAGCAATATCACCGATAAAGCAGACACAGCCACCGCTATAGGCACTTACACAGGATTTCAAAGCATTTGTACTATGCTGGCAAGCTTTATTACAGGCTGGCTATGGTTCCAGTTCGGAGCTGTTCCTGCATTTGTGGCAACTGCAACAATAGCCCTTGCTGTTCTTTTATATTTCCTGATTGGCATTAAAGAGTCAGACCGGTAGTTACTCCACTCCCTTCACGTTCATCTTCAATGTATAAACAGACTCAGAAGCAGTAATGAACAGTATATTCCTTTTCTTCCCTCCAAAACAAATATTGCCGACCCACTTGGATGGTACAGGAATATGCCCAACCTTTACGCCCACCTTATTATAAATGGTAACACCAGAACCAGCCAAATAGAGATTGCCCTGGTTATCCAGTGTAATCCCGTCTGCTCCCTGTGGTGCAAATAATTCCTTCTCACTCAGATCACCATCTTCCCCGATCACATATTTATAGGTTTTATCGGCCTGTATATCGGCCACAAACAATGCTTTTCCATCCGGAGTGCCAACAATGCCATTAGGCCTTACCAGTTTATCTTCCACTACCCTCGCCTGCTTTGCGCCTTTAGGCAGGTAATACACTTTCATTCCATCCTGTGCAGGTTGCTTTCGCTCCCAGTAATCCCGCTGGTAATAAGGGTCTGTGAAATAAATGCCTCCCTTCAGATCTACCCAAAGATCATTAGGGCCGTTAAGTTGTTTACTTTCATAATTATCCAGCAACACTTCTTTTTCTCCTGTTGGTGAGATGGACCATAATTCACCTTTTTCATCAGCACAGGCAAGAAGATTACCCTGCCTGTCAAAATACAATCCATTGGAGCGGCCTGTCTTATCCATGAAAAGAGAAAGATTCCCTTTCACATCGTACTTCCATATTTTATCATTGGGCTGATCAGTGAAATAGATATCACCTTTTTTATTTACAGCAGGTCCTTCGGTGAAACTGAATTGGCTGGAGATCTTGTTGAGTACCGCCCCTTTAGCTACTTCCCTGATCCCGTCTAAACTGTTTTGCCCGGCATCCTGTGCTAAAGCTAATTGACGGGTAAATAAAACGAGCGACACCAGTAACAGGCGAAAACCTCTTTCCATAAAAAAATTTCAGGAAAGGTAAGGATTAACGTCCGATCGCCGTCCCCTTCCTGTTGTGCCATTCACTGGCTGCGCCTACCAGTGAAGCATGTTCCCCCAACTGGGTTACCCTCACCGGAATGTCCAGGCCATGATACTGAAATACGGCTTTCAGGGCAGGATAGAATCGGTTGAATGCTTTGGAGATATTGCCGCCGATCACGATCAGTTCCGCCGGCGTACTTCTTAATACAGACAGGAAAAGATCACCAAGATTGATCCCTAACTCTGTAAAGACCTCCTTCGCCACTTCATCTGTTTCTGCCAGCTCAGCCAGTTCCTTCACATTCGAAACATGCCTGCCCGAAACGCTGGCATATCTTGCTACCAATGCACCATGAGAGAAATAATCTTCCGCTATCCCATTTTTAAAAGGCATGCACCACAAATCTGCATCAACAGCACGTCCTTCTTTTGCGAATGCACTGCCAAAGCCGGTTCCAAGTGTTATACCGAAAACGGTATTATACCCTTTGGCAACACCGCTAAATAATTCCCCCTGCAAAAAACAAGCGGCATCATTGGTAAAAGTAATATCGGCCTTATCTGTATTCAATGCTTCAGCCAGCAGTTCTTTCACATTTAACCCATACAGTGACCTGTATTTCCCCTGATCTTTTATCAATGAAATGCCTTCATTATAATCAAAAGGACCTGGCATAGCAATACCTGTGCGGCCAGATTGCAGCTGGTGTGAAGCAAAACAATCACGGATCACTGAAGCCCATCCGCCAACGATCTCTCCTGCTGTGCCATTAGCATTTACCGTATCCCTTCTTTGTGATCCGGGCAATATTTTTCGATCTGTAAGATTGATCAGGGCTGCTGTAATATGCGAACCTCCTATGTCAACTCCCGCAACGATTGAACTCTTCATAAAAACACTGAAACTGTTTAGATTACTCCTTTGTGCTCTTTGCGTCTTTGTGGGAGGGTCATCCCTCGAAGATGCAAAGAGCACAAAGAATTTACTTAACTGGATCCGATACAGAAAATGGATAAGCCGCTTCTTCTGTTCCCCTTTGCTTATTTGCTGCAGCAGATAAATTAAAATTCAATGAACCTCCATTCATCAACGCAGTATGCCCCAACCAGTTTTTAGTATATGGCCGGCCATTCATTGTTATCGCCTGCACATATTTATTCTCTTTGGAACTCGTGGGCGAAGTAATAGTGAGCTTCTTTCCGTTTTCAAACCGTATACTCATTTTTTTGAACAACGGGGTACCTATTACATACTGATCCGTACCTGGGCAAACCGGATAAAAGCCCATTGCAGAAAATACATACCAGGAAGATGTTTGTCCATTATCTTCATCACCACAATAGCCATCGGGCGTGGGCAGGTACAGGCGGTCCATCACTTCACGTATCCAGTATTGTGTTTTCCATGGCTCACCTGCATAATTGTACAGGTAGATCATGTGCTGGATCGGCTGGTTGCCATGTGCATATTGTCCCATGTTCATTACCTGCATTTCCTTTATTTCATGGATCACTTTTTTATAATAGCTCTCATCGAATGTAGGAGGCATGATAAATACAGAGTCCAGCATTTTCACAAACTCTTTCTTTCCTCCCATCAGCTTGATCAATCCGCGAACATCATGAAACACACTCCAGGTATAATGCCAGCTATTGCCTTCTGTAAATGCGCCACCCCATTTGAAAGGATTGAAAGGTGACTGAAAACTTCCGTCCTTGTTTTTTCCACGCATCAGCTTGCTGCTGTCGTCAAACAGGTTGCGATAGTTCATGGCGCGTTTGGCATATAATTCCACTTCTTCAGCAGGGCGGCCCAAAGCTTTTCCCAGGCGGGAGATCATATAATCATCATAAGCATACTCTAATGTGCGTGCTGCATTTTCATTGATGCCTACATCAAAAGGCACATAGCCCAACTCATTATAATAGGTATAGCCCTTGCGGCCTACGGCCGTTAGCGGCCCTTCACTATTGGCATCTTTCAATAAAGCCTCATACAAAGTATGGATGTCGTAACCACGCAATCCTTTCAGGTAAGCATCTGCCACTACCGAAGCGGAGTTGTTACCGATCATGCTATTGCGGTAACCTGGGCTGCTCCATTCAGGCAACCATCCTCCTTCTTTATAAGCATTCACCAACCCTTCCTGCATTTCTTTATTCACTGAAGGGAATACCAGGTTCAGGAATGGATACAGGGAACGGAATGTATCCCAGAACCCGGTACCTGCATAAAGATAGCCGGGCAATACCTGCCCGTTATACGGACTATAATGAACGATCTTTCCTGACGCATCTTTTTCATAATGCTTTTGCGGGAACAACATGCTGCGGTAAAGGCAGGAATAAAAAGTGCGTGTTTGATCGGCTGTGCCGCCTTCTGCAATCACCCTCTCCAGTTGTTTATTCCAGGCAGCTTTGGCTTTTTTCTTTACCGTGTCAAAATCATCCTGTTGCAATTCCTGCTGCAGGTTCAATTCAGCCTGTTCAAAACTGATAAAGGAAGATGCAACACGTGCTTTTACCTGCTGACCTTTTTTTGTTTTGAACCCGATCACCGCACCAGTATGATTAGCTTGCTTCTCCAGCACATCTTTCTCCAGCACTTTATCATTCCATAAATAAGTAGTAGTAAATGCCTGGTCCAAATAAATCACGAAATAATTTTTGAACCCTTCGGGAACACCGCCTCTGTTCCGGGTGGTATAACCAATGATCTTTTTTTCCGCAGGTATTATTTTGATATAAGACCCTTTGTCCAGCGCATCGATCACCAGGAATGCACTATCCGTTGCGGGATAGGTAAACCGGAATGATGCCGCCCTTTCTGTAGACGTGATCTCTGCAAGCACATCATGATCAGCCAGGTAAACGCTGTAATAATAGGGTTTGGAAACTTCTGCTTTGTGTGAGAACCAACTGCCACGGTCTGCTTCCCTGAACACAGCCTTGCCTGTTATTGGCATCAATGCAAACTGGCCATAATCATTGATCCATGGTGATGGCTGATGGGTTTGTTTAAAACCAACGATCTTATCCGCATCATAAGTATAAGCCCATCCATCTCCCATTACTCCTGTTTGCGGCGTCCAGAAATTCATGCCCCAGGGCAAAGCAATAGCCGGATAAGTATTGCCATTGGAAAAGCTATGTTTGGAAGCAGTTCCTACGAGTGGGTTCACCCATTCCACAGGGTCAGTTACCTGGTTTACCTGTTGCGCAGGCAGATCTATATTCGCTGCTGCAATACCAAACAGTAAAAAGACTATTTTCTTCATTTCGCTGATTTTATTTTTCGGGTACAAAAAGAATGGCATCTGCCGCTAACACACCATCTGCGTTTTTATTGCTGATAGATACATAAGAAGAAGAACCTTCAGGCAATTTGAATTTTCCCAGATGCACCCACTCACCGGAAGTTTGTCCTTTCACTATTATGTCTGCCGTTTTGATCACTACTTCCTTTATTTCCTTTCCATCAAATATAATATGTGTTATCCGGGAAGAGGCATTCTGCAATCTTGGTCTTGAATAAGTATATATATCATAATAACCTGCTTTGTTGATATAGGGGCGAAACCGCACTTCTTTTTCTTCCTTTGGAGTAGGGCGGGCAATGAAGGTATTAGGTCCATAACCACCGCCTTTTACTACCGACCAGGTACCTTTCTTTTCCACATACAGGGAATCGCTATTATCGATAACTGTTTCACGGGGAGTGCCGTCAACCAGCGGATTTAATTTCAATTCTTCCTGCAATGCCCATACATGAATATCCTGCACAGCTTTCTTCTCTTTGAGAGACTGCACAGCGGCAAGCCCCGCAGATTGACCAAGCACCATAAACACCGGCTCCATGCGGATGGAACCATAACTGATATGCGTTGCGGACAAACAAACCGGCACCAGCAGGTTATTGCATTCATTTTTCTTAGGCACCAGTGAACGGTAAGAAATGGGATAAGGCGCCAAATTGCCTTCTTCCACATCCCCTTCGTTTTTGACCATGCCATCGATCACGATCCTAAGACTGTTGTGTGAATCCATGCCATAAGCAGCCATTCCTATTCCATCCTTCACAATCTCTTTGGATTGACAGTTGGCCTGCGTCATCACATATTCACCGACCATTCTCCTGGCTTCACGTACATACATCTGCCAGCTCCAGTTGCCATTGTCGGCATACTCATCTTTGGGATAACCCCAGTCAAGCATAAAATTGCGGACTGAATCGGGAATCCGTGGATCATGCCCTATGAAATACAACAACCCTTTGTTATAGATCTCATGTTCCTTCTGTATTCTTGCTCTTGTCTCATAATCACCATCAGGATAATCCCAGTTCATACCGATCATATCTGTTGAGAAGCCACCACCGTTATTGATATCTGTTTTATGGTTTGGCATCAGGTCAAACTTCAGGATCTCACGGATATCGTTAGGCGCTGTGAGTTTTGCAATGTAACGGGGAAGCAATTCATATTTCGTGGAGTCATATCCCGGAGGGCGTGTGATCGGGATCCTGTTAGCTGGATCATTCGTAAGGCAGATCCTGAAATTGTATGCCTGCACATGCTTATCACCGCTGCCAATGGGTGGCAGCTTTGCATCGCTGATGCCCCACAGCAATCCACTACTGGGATCACCGGGGATTTTGTAGGGGTCCACGCCATCCGGGATCTGGTTGCCTCTTTGCGGAGTCTTTGACGGTTGCACCTGCACGCCGTTAAAGGTTTCATTGTACTGACTGTTGGCTTCGCGGCCTACGGTATAGGAAACTCCTGCTCTCGCCATCAGGTCGCCTTCATAAGAACAATCGATAAATACTTTTGCTTTTACAGTAGTTAGTTTCCTTGGCTGAACAGATACATTCTCCAGTTGTATCTCCCTGATCGAACCTTTTTCTTTTTTAGCAGATATGATCCTGTTTTGCCTCAGCACTTCCACTTTGGCAGATTGAATGTATTGTTCAAATACCGATTCAGCTACACTTGGCTCAAAGATCCAGGCTTCAAATTGGTTATAGTGTTTTCCAACACGGCGGTAAAAATCAAGGCCCAATCCTGTAACAGCATATTTATTGCCAATATCAGTGTAGCCTAATCCTCCTGAAGAAAGTCCGCCCAAATGTTTTCCTGGTTCTATCAGCAAAACGGATTTACCCTTCATTTTGACAGTGTAAGCAGCTATCACGCCTGCGGATGTGCCGCCGTAAATACACACATCATAAGTTTTTTGCGCCCCTGATGCCAAGCCCAGAATTAAAAAACTACAGGCCAGGAAGAACTTTTGTTTCATAGTTATTTTTTTTATGAAATAATATTTTAAATGCTGCGCAGCCTTATTCAATATAATCGAGGTCTTTTCCAAATGTCTCTTCCATTTTCCATACTGCCCATAAAGCCAGCAATGCAGTTCCCGCCAATATCAATCCTGCTGAACCAAGCACGCCCACATGTGCAGTCCCCAGTAAGAACAAAGGAGTGAACAGGTTCACACTTCCCCTAACAAAATTGGGGACTGTGGTTGCCACTGTAGCACGCATATTCGTACCAAACTGTTCTGCTCCTATGGTCACAAATAATGCCCAATAGCCGATCGCAAAACCCAGTAACAGGCAAAGGCCATAAAACACAGCCAGGCTTTGTGTTCTTTGTAATAAATAGATCGCTACTATTCCACAAGTCAGCAATACGAAAATGGCTACTGTTTTTCTCCGGCTTTTCAGCATCTGGCTGAGAATGCCACTGCTCATATCTCCGAGTGAAAGACCGATATAAGAAAACATAACAGCCTTTCCGGCATTCACCGGTTCCGTTAATCCAATTGCTTTTCCAAATTCAGGTGAGAAGGTGATCAGTATCCCGATCACAAACCAGATCGGCAAACCGATCATGATACAACGCAGGTATTTTAAAAGCCGTTTCTTTGAAGTGAACAACATAAAGAAATTACCACGACTGGTATTCTTTTCTTTAATGTGTTTGAAAATACCTGATTCAAACACATTAAAACGCAATACCAGCAAAGCCAGGCCAAGGCCACCACCGATAAAGTAAGCAATCCTCCAGTCGTACATGTCTGCAATAAAATAAGCCAGCACTGCGCCAAGCACGCCCACAGAAGCAACCAGTGAAGTGCCATAGCCTCTTATTTCTTTTGGCAATACTTCGGCAACCAGGGTAATGCCGGCACCCAATTCACCGGCAAGACCAATGCCTGCGATAAAACGAAGCAATGCGTACTGGTCAATGTTTGTTACAAAACCGTTTGCAATATTGGCTGCTGAATATAAAAGAATAGACCCAAATAATACCGACAGGCGGCCCTTCTTGTCACCCAATATCCCCCAAAAGATACCGCCGATCAGCATACCGGCCATCTGCATATTGATCAGGTAAATGCCCTTACTCAGCAATTGATCGTCCGGTACCTGCAAAGCATGAAGGCTGGGCACGCGGACAATGCTGAATAATAAAAGATCGTAGATGTCTACAAAATAGCCAAGAGCCGCTACGATCACAGGAATGGAGAACAGGGAACGGGCTACGGACTTATTAATCATAAATGGTGACTGTTTGATGCCGCCATGCGGCAATTATTTTATCAGGATAATAATTTTTTCAAGTAAGCCGGATAGCTTTCTCCATCTACAGATCCATCACCACGGGTAATGCTGTCGCCAAAACATACAATGCGCTCTACCGGCAATTGATTGAATTGAATAAACTGGCTCACAGCCAAACCCAAAAAGCGGTATCCGTTTGGAGTAGGGTGCACACCATCGTTTTTTTTGCTGTTCTCTTCATTGCGCAGGAGGCTGTCTTTATCCGTTCCGATCTTTCCCACTTTTTCGAATAGCGACCCTACATCAAAAAAAGAAGCCGACTTCTCTGCAGCCACTTCTTTAATGATCGTATTCATAGCGACTCTTTTACCGGAAGGTCCTTCGGGTTGAAAGAAGTCTGCAGGATGGCGTGTCAGCAAATAAGGTTCATAAAAAGGAAGAATGGTCATCAGTAACAGTTTACTGCCACTGTCCATGATCTTACCAGAAAGCTCACGGAGATTAGTCCTGAACTTATCAGGAGGCACAAACTTGCCATTGTTCATATCATTGGTACCGATCATCATGATGGTCAAACTCGGTTTATGTGCCAGGCAATCGGTATCGATCCGCTTCAACAGATTATTGGTGTTATTACCGGATATACCAGCATTCACCACAAGTTCCAATGCTCCGCTCCGTTTATTCGTGGAAGACGCAGATGCCTGCAATAAGCCTGCACTTCCCAGTGTTGAGGCAAGGATGGCTGACCGGCGGATAAAATCTTTTCTGTGCATGTTTTCGTTTTTGATTCAGACTTAATCAATAATGGTAGACATGGAAGGAGGCGCATCTTCCGGTTTGCTGCCCCAGCGTTGATTGGGTTTAGGCCCGAGGTCAAGCACCAGCTTTCCTCCATTCACCAGTTCACTATGATAAAACCAGGGAGATCTCAAAGGTTTGCCGTTCAGGCTGGCTGATTGGATATACCTGTTCTTATCTGTGCTTTTGGGAGCTTCGATCACGAATGTTTTGCCTTTATAATAATCTTCATCCAGGTGAATAGTGATTTTGGTAAAGATGGGACTTCCGATTTCATAGACCGGTTTAACGGCTCCGCCTCCATCCATTTCAAACAGACCGATCGCGCTCATCACGAACCAGGCACCGCCCTGTCCTTCATCTTCATCACCAGGCCAGCCATGTGCAGGCGTGAGCCCATAGTATTTATTCATGATCTCTCTTACCCAGTATTGCGTAAGCCAGGGTTTGCCCGAATAATTATACAAGTAAGCAGATTGCATTCCCGGCTGGTTGCCATGGTTCACAGCCGGCAAAGGACTTCCATGCTGACGGAAATTCATCGTTGCCCCATATTCAAAACCCCTGGTAAGCCGGGCATTGAATGAATCTTTACCGATCATTTTTACCAGCGCATTCACATCATGCGGCAGGAAGAAATTATACTGGAAAGCATTTCCTTCCACAAACCCTACCCAGGAATAGCGAGGGTTCTTTGCTTCACTTTGGGATAAATAAAATTCCAGCCATTTCCCATCCTTATCCTTCCTGCGGAAATAACGGATGGTTGAATCGAAAATATTTTTATAGTTATATGCGCGTTGGATAAAATAATTATAATCTTCATTTTTTCCCAGCGCTTTTGCCATCTGTGCCACGTTCCAATCATCAAAAGCATAATCGATCGTGTTGGAACTCGGACCTTCGTACGGTGTACCAAAAACTTTAAAACGGCTCCAGTTACTGCCATCGGGTACATAGCCCAGCTTTTTATAGATATCCAGTTGCCTGTTGCCGGCCAATCCTCCACAAGGGTGGGCAATGCCCTGCTCGGTTTGCAACTTCTTCATGGCAGTATACGCTTTCTCCACATCGAAATTGCGGATGCCTTTCTGGAAAGCACTGTTCATTAAGGTTATTTCATGATTACCGACCATGATATCACAATACTCCAGACCAATAGGGCCATTGGGTAGCCAACCTCCTTTATCAGACATTTCGATGAATGACCTGATCCAATCGTTGGAATACTTCGGTGTGATCAATGACCAGAGTTGATTCAGGTTCCATTGCGCACCCCAGAATGCATCACTGCCCAGCATAGGGGAAGAAGGATCTTTTACCTGTTGTACCTGTTCGCACATATCAACATACTGCCCATCCACATCACTGAAAGTGGTGCGGGAACAATAAGCCCGGTAGAAATTTGTATAGAATTTTCTTCTTTCGTCTTCAGTGCCACCTTCCACTTCGATCCTGTTAAGGATCTTCGCCCATTCTGCTCTTGCGTTTTGCCTTACTGCATTAAAGTCCCAACCGAATGGTTCTGATTCCACCTGCAGGTTTTTCCTTGCCTGCTCAATGCTGACGAAAGAGATGGCAGTTTTCAATTGTATCACTTCACCTTCTTTGGTATTGAAGTTCAGGAAAGCGCCCACATCTCCATGTCCCCAATTGTATGAGGCAATACTGTCTATATCCGCATTCACCCAGGTGCCGAACGATTTCATCGGCTTGTCAAGCTTCGCTACAAAATAAATGGTGTAGTCGTTGGAGAGGCTGGCAAACCAGTTGAACATTTGCTGTTTGCAAAAACCCTCGATCTCATAATCATTTACTTTTTTAATGGAGGCCCAATCCACCTCGTAAGGATATTCAGTAGGTATTTTCAGATCGAAAAGAATGCGGGAAGAATTGGAAGCCGGAAAAGTATAGCGTTGAAAACCGGTACGGTTGGTGCTGGTCAGTTCTGTTTTAATGCCATAGTCTTTCAGGAATACAGAATAGTAACCAATGGAAGCAGATTCAGAAGCATGATCAAACCGGGAACGGTAACCGGAATCCGGTTGATTGATCTTCCCCGGTTGGGTTTGCAAAGGACCCGTTACCGGCATTGTCAGCAAGCCGGCCATTGCCCAGCTATGTATATGGCTGAAACCGGCAATATTATCTGTTGCATAATTATATCCTGCATGCGTACCGTCTTCTTTATTATCCGGGCTCAGTTTTACCATGCTGAATGGCATGGAAGGGCCGGGATATTGCATCCATCTTACTTCCGTGGTGCCGATCATCGGGTCAACATAGTCGACCGGTTCCTTTTTCTGCGCAGCCGCTTGCAAAACGTTCAATACAGCAATACAGATCAATATATTTCTCATCCTTTTCATGACTGGAATCATTTTTTGTTTTTGGTTTTTTCAAAGATCCATTGCAATACATCTCCCCTTTTGCTGTTCACCGTAAAGTTTTTCTTCAGTTTGATCCCGGACAGTTTTTCCCAATCAGCCAGATCCGTTGCGCTTGCTTTATCATCCAGTTTCGCTTCCCAACCCGGAACATAACCCTGCAGGCCGAGGAATTGCAAAGCCCTGAACTGAGGATGATCCGGTTTCACATCTTTATAATAAATAAGAATGGAGTTTTGATTGATCAGTTCATCCTGTACTTTCTTTATAGATACCTTTTGTGCGGTTTCTTTTGTTTCCATCGATACAACTGCTGCCACCCCTGCAGCCTGGCCTAAAGCCATCCAGCAAGGTTCCATACGCAGCGTGGCCAGTCCAAGATGCGTGGCAGATGCAGGTACCGGCGCCAGTAGATTGGAGATATTTGGAGGTACGATCACACCATAAGGAACAGTGTAAGGAGCCGCACCGTAACTTAAAAATCCTTCCAGTGTATGTTTGCCTTTCTCGCGTTTGCGTGTAGCGTGTGAATCAATACCATAATGACTGGCCGTTAAGCTTGAAGCGTACACAGGAGGGCGGCCACCTGTTTTAACCACCGTTGCATCTGCAGCAGTGAACAGGTACATCCCTCTCATCCTTCTTCCTTCACGTACATATACCTGCCGGGGAAAATTGCCGTTATCGGTAAACTCATCATTGGCCAATCCCCATTCTTTGCACTCTTTGCGAAACCATTCCGGCAAAGCAGGATCATTTTGCCCAAACCATAAAAGACCCAATGTATATTCTTTCAAACGTTGCGCAAATCTGTCGCGCCATTCCCAGGATGAACTTGGCCAGGCCCAGTTCTCTTCCGGCAGATCAGTTGATACCAAAGCACGGTGCTGGTTATTTGCATCAGTCTTGCCATTGGGCAGTATCACTTTGTTTACCAGCCGCTGCATACCCTGTGGCATAAACTTGCCCGTAGGCGGCAATCCCTGTGCAACCAGGCGGGCATTGGAATCCTTTTGCGCCTGCGTCATTTGTTTATATTCGATACCTGCATGATGACCGGTTAGTACATCCTCCACAATAGAAGCATATTCTTCCCGGTTATAGTTAGCCGGTTGAGGAATGGCTACTCTTTTTGCAGGATCAGTGGTCAGGCAAAGGCGGTAGTTATATGCCTGGATAGCATTATCAGCCATATTGGTAGAACCATCTTCCTGCGCATCGCTTGCCCATAGCTTGTATACAACGCCGGCAAAAGGTTCATTGTATTCTTTAATGCCTTCCCTTCCCAATGCAAAAGGAACACCTGCCGCTGCAATAAGATCGCCTTCGTAGCTGGCATCAATGAAGAATTTGCCGGTGTACTGTTCTGTCTGTTTGGTTTCCCTGTTCAATACTTTAATACCGGTAATGGTATTACCATTCATGATCAGGTTGGCAGGGTCAGCATCAAACTGGCGGTTGGTAAGCAGGGTCACCAGCGGTGCTTCCTTCAGCATATCGTGCAATACCATTTCCCCAACAGAGGGTTCAAAATGATAACCGTTCACACAATCTTTTACCTGCTGCGATTGAGCGCCATATTTATTGACGTAATGCGTTTTGATACGGTTGATGAATTCGAGAAATAAACCGCCTGTTGCTCCGCGGGTGATCAGATCAGTAGCACCGAGGCCATTCGCCACCAGCCCTCCCGGATGTGTTGTCCGCTCCAGGATCAATGAACGTTTGCCCATTTTACCGGCAGCAATACCGGCCATGATGCCGGAGGGGGTTCCACTTACAATAACAAGATCATAGGCACCCGTTTGCGCATGAGCAGAAAACAATGTTCCCAAACAAAGAAGAAGGGAGAGACAAAGGCATTTCATACACTTGATCGTTTTTTTCATGGAAGCTAATTCGTTTTAGCGATAGATTTAAAAAAAAGGGGCTGCTAGGCAGATTCCCTGTTAATGATTTCAGTGGGTATGCGTACCAGCTTTTTGGCACTCTTTCTTGTTACACCCAGCTCACCCATTAATATTTTTACAGCGGTTCTTGCGATATCTTCTATTGGCTGACTGATGGCTGTTATAGATGGCGTACAGAGATCGAACACCTCGTTATCATCAAAGCAAATTACTGCCAGGTCATCCGGTATTTTCAGTTTCAGTTCCTTGATCGCCTGCAAGCCATGAATACCGATATAGTTGGTGGCAAACACAACTGCCTCAGGAGACTCTGTTTTAAGATAGGTCTTGATCTTTTCAATCGCTTCTTTCTTTCCCCCATCCTTATAATCCACTTTCAGTATCTGCTTTTTGCTTTTGTAAAGATGCTGCTTTTCCAGCGCTGCGATAAATCCTTTCTCCCTTTCCTTCATCTGCATCAGGTCAAGATCGGGAGTGATAAAGCTGATCTTCTTATATCCCTTTTTGATAAGCAGGTTCACGCCTTTTACTATGCCTTCAAAGTTGTTGACCATTACATGGGGACATTCCATGTCTTCAAAATAACGGTCGATCAATACCAGTGGAATTTTACGGTTGATAAGTTTTCCGATCTTATTGCGCATACCGGATGTAGGTGTGATAAGATAACCATCCACTTGCTGCTGCTGCAACATATCCAACAACCCCTCTCCTTTTTCATCATCATTCTCTGTACTGCAATACACCACTTTATAATCAAAAAGATTGGCTTCTTCTTCAATTGTTTTGGCAAGTGTGGAAAAGAAATGGTTGGCAATATCTTCCACTATCAGTCCTATGATCTTGGTTTGCCCGGTGCGCAGGGCAACGGCAATATTATTGGGACGATAGCCTGTTTCTTCTGCTACTTTCAGGATCCTGCTGGTCAGTTCTTCACTGATCCGCATTTCCTTGCTTCTTCCGTTCAATGCAAATGAAACAGTGGTGGGTGATACGCCTACGATCCTGGCCAGTTCTTTTAGTGATGCCATAAATTTGCTTTCTCTCTTGTGATATTTGTTACAAGTATAATTTTTTTTTGATATACCTGTGAATATACTTTAACGGTCATTGATCACTTTCCTGGTAGCTTCGGGGTCATGCTTCATCCTGATCCTCCACAGAAGCTCTTCTACCGATACCACCGTTGTATGCCCATCGATCCTTTCTTTTGTCCACCACACAGCCGGTACCCCCTTGTGGGCCGCATCATCTTTCATGCCTTTTACCGGATCTGCTTTGCCTGATGATGGGTCGGCAAACTGCGACCAGGCATGAACGATCGTCCAGTCCAGTTTGCTATCACCTGATAAGGTACTGTCCGTATTTATCCAGTTGGCAAGAGCTGCCGGATTGCCTGACCCCGGCCTGGGCAGGTTGGCCCAAAGCTGGTAGCGGGCAGCTACTACCGGTATCTCGGTCCCTTTTTTATTTTTTACCCAGAACACTTTTCCATGTCCGCCATTATAAGGTGAATATTGTACGGCGATCATGCCTGTGAGGTCGTCTATTTCCTCTGCATAGATCCTGTAAGCTTTCATGGCCGCTTCGCCAGATATATTCCGGCAAATAAATCCAAATACTTTGGTACCCGTACGTTTCATTTGTGCATTGATCTTTTGGGCATAATCCCGCAATATCTTCTCCGGCATACCGGTGCTTTTGGCAAACAGGTCAGGGTAATAATAACCACCTCCGTATTCCACCACCGATGCAAGATCGGTTTGTGTGCCCGCCAGGTAATTATATACATCACGGCCTGCTTGTGAAAGATTGAGCACGCAGGAAGTATACGACATCGGGAGCCGGTTCCTGTAATCATTCCCCCAGTATTCTTTATTATTCAGGAAACCGCCGAAAGTCCATTGCATATTATCTCCATCACTTAATACGAATGAATGGAAATTTCCTTTTTTTTCCCAATCAATTTTTGCAGGGTCCACCCCTTTCAACTTCACTGGTTCCTCTGCAGATGGAATAGACAGCAGCGCAAGGTTCATACACCAATCGGTAGCTGTATTGATCAACCCGTAACGTGTGCAGGGTTCTATCTGTTTGAATTCATCTCCTTTATTCCATCCTATCACGGGTGAAACAGGACGCACCCATTTGAGGATGGTGTACAACACACTATCCACTCCATAATACACCATGCTTTTATGGGCAATGGCATAATCCCTGTTGTTGGAAAATTTCGGGTTGGCCAGCACCAGCAAACCCGGATTCAGTTGGTTTTTCAGTTCATTAAAAATAATAGTGTCGGGTTGCCGGGTGGTAGCATCTGCAAGTTTGGTCAATCCCAATTTCTTTGCAGCAGCTTCCTGCGAAATATCTACCAGTATACCTTTTTGCAAACCAGCATACACAGTTGCCAGGTTGATGGAATTATCCTGCTTCGTCACATCATACAACACATAACCCTTTACAACTCCTTTTTTAGCATACCTTTTTACCAGCTCCCATACTTTATATTCTCCTGCTTTCTTTGCATCCAGCCTTTTCATCAGCGATGCATAATAGATCGCATAATCCGGATTGGGGGTAGAGATCCAGACAGCTTCGCTGAATGTTCCTTCGTTCACAGCCTGCGCTGCCAGTCCGGACACAGATTGAGCGAGGTTCATTTCCCGCAGGTCTGCGGCACGCGCTATTTTACAGGTGCTGACAGACCGTGGCGCTTTCTGATCAGGCCACCAACCATCGCCTGCGCAAACAGAAAGACTCCAGGCAAATAAGAACAGTACCAGTAATATCTTATGGTTGTTCATTGTCATTATTCTTTTCCTGCAGGCAGATCAGCCAGTGTTTTTAATTTATGTTCCAGCAAAGCTCCCTGGCTGCGCAGCTTATCTCCTAATACTTTTACATCAATATCCTGTACTGCTTTACCTTCTTTGATCGCCAGCACAGCTGCATTCCCTGCAGCCTGCCCCATGATCATGTACTGAGGTTCCATACGGATAGTGGAATACACTACATGGCTGGAGGAAACACAAACTGTTACCAACAGGTTGTTCAGTTCTGTACGCTTTGGCGTGAGCACACGATAAGGGATCTGGTAAGGAATATGTTTCATTCTCTCCTGCTCTGTCCGTTGCGGTGTGCCTTCATATTTAAGAATGCCTTTTTCATCAACCCAGGCCTGTACCCGATGCACATCGAGACCATAAGAACCCAATCCAACCGGGTCTTCTTTCTGCATTTCAGAAACCACATCTTTTTGTATCATCACCCAATCACCTTTCATCCTGCGGCCTTCGCGCACATACAGTTCATAGGGCCAGTTATTATTGTCGGCAAATTCATCTTTCGCCAATCCCCATTTATTGAACTCGTCCCTGTATTCCTTCGGAAGCCTTGGATCATTGGCCAGGAAATAAACAAATCCCTGTACATAGTTGATATGGTCCTGCCAGATGGCTGCTCTTTTTTTGTAAGATCCATCAGGATAATCCCAACTGCCGCCTACATAATCAGCATTGTTAAAATCAACTTTGTTGTTGGGCACTTTGCCTAAGCCTGGGAATGTTTTAGCAGCAGCCTCTGCAGCACCCTGCTTTTCGATTGAGCCCAGCGTATTGCGGAGCAAATCAGTATAACGCCGGGGATCATATCCCTTTGGCTTGGGGAAAGGAACCAGGTTATTCTTATCATTTGTCAGCGATAACCTGAAATTATAAGCCTGTGTTTTTTTATCACCGGAACCAACAGGACCAGGCGGAGTCCTTTGCACACCTGGCAACAACTTACCATTCTCATCATACGCACTTTGTGAACCAAATGCATCGCGCACACCAGCCGAATATTCACTGTACAGGCTCTGCGCTTCGCGGCCCACTGTATAAGAAGCTCCTGCAAAAGCCATCAGATCACCTTCATAAGTAGCATCAATAAACACTTTGCCGCTATACACTTTCCCATCTTCCATCGTGACCGATACGATCTGTCCATTCTTTTTCTTCACCCCCCCCTTCTCTTTCAACCGTTGACCATACAGCACGGTCACTCCTGCCTCACTCACCATATCATTCAATATCTTCTCTGCCACATGCGGCTCCGGGAACCACGCTGCAGAATCCTTCGCATTCGTCTGATAATATCTGCCTGCACGCAGATACACTTCCTTAGCATACCCGCCAATCACGTCCTTCCTGCCCACATCAGTCGCAGAAAGCCCGCCAGACACCATTCCACCAATATGCTTCTTCGGCTCCAATACCACCACCTTCATTCCCTCCCTTGCAGCACTCACTGCCGCAATCACTCCCGAAGCCGTTCCGCCATACACCACCACATCATAACTATCCTCTACTGTTTTCTCTTTCCTAAAAGAAAACAACCCCACACACAACATCCCCACTATAATCACATACCACCTGCTTTTTAATAAAACCTTTTTCATACTCCTATTCTATTTTTATAAGTACTCTAAAAAACGCGCTCATCGCGCCTATTCGTGGCACATATTTTTTCCCACGTCATTCATGCTTATTCGTGCTTATTGGTACATAGGGTTCTGTTTAAAATTCTCCTTATTCGTCGACAGGTCCAATTCCGATTGCGGGATCGGGAACAAATAATGCTTCGATGGATCAAAGCTTGTTGCTGTATTCACGATGTTACTATTATTCGCCGGCCTTGTCAGCTCCAGGAAGTATTCAAATTTGCCTGTTCTTGCCAGGTCAAACCAACGCTGGAACTCAAAACAAAGCTCCCTTGATCTTTCTTTCAGTATCTCTTCAATAGTAATATCCGATGCTGTATAGTTCAGGAAACCCGGCGTACTGCTTTCAGGAACAGGTGTTCCATTTGCTGCAAGCCCTCTTGCCCTTTGACGTACACGGTTGATCGCTTCCAGCCCTTCATCAGAGATCACGCCGTTCTTTTTATAATCTGCTTCGGCAAACATCAGCAGCACATCTGCAAAACGGAGGATGATCACGTTATTGGGACAGTTGGAATAAAGATAAATGGATGATTCCTTCCAGCTATTACCCCAGCGGTATTTGGTAACACCGCAACGGCCCAGTACAGTCTGATTATACTTGTCAGGGTTGTAAGTAGACCAGATATAGGCTAACGTAGATGGAGCATTATTAGCAATGGTCACCATTGAGTCAGAAAGATTCCACACTCTTCTTTTATCATAATCCGGTGAAGCGAGCGTGGGTTTATAATATTTGTAGAACTTCGGTACGTATACCAGGTTGCACTGACCGATCATTGAATTCGTATAATACGCAGGGTTGCCATTGATGGTACCGCCGCTTGCAATCATGCCCCATTCTTTTGTCCACTGGGTGCCATAGGGCACAACAGAACTGAATTGCAATTCAAATAAAGACTCTGCGTTGGTATTCTTGTTCTCGATCTTGAACACATCACCATATACCGGCAATAAAGAAGCACCGCTGTTATCTTTCACATCCTTCAGCACCGTCCATGCTTTGGTATAGAGCTCATTTGTACTTTCTGTGATTCCCTGGTAGCCTGGCACCTTGTTAGCTTCTTTAGCAGAAGCCATCGTGAGATAAACTTTACCAAGCAACGCTTTGGCTGCCCATTGGTTTGCATGCCCGTTGTTGGTTTTAGCAGTAGGCAGCACATTGGGAGATGATGCAAAGTTGAGATCACCTACGATCAGGTCATACACATCTTTAATCGGGCGGCGGGGAAGGCCATAATCAAAATCACCGGTGATCGGCTGATCAATGATCGGCAATTCACCATATGCCTGCACCAACCTGAAATAAACGAATGCACGGATAAAACGGGCCTCGCCGATGATCACATTTCTTTGCGCTTCTGTAATGGAAGCCACTTTCTCCGCAGCAGCCATAATGGTGTTAGCACGCGCAGCGATCTGGAAATGACGGATCCAGTATTCATAGATCGCACCTTCGCTTACAGAAAAAGTATGGCGGTCGAAATTAAACCGTACCCCTGATGAACCTTTGAACATCCCTTCATCAGTTCCCAGTTCTGTCATGAATAAAGGCGTGTTGGTGTACACACCGAACAGGTCCTTGGCTGATGAATACATGCCCACAATGCCCGCATCCAGGGTCACTTTGTCCACAAAAAAATTGTCTGATGTATACTGGGTCTGCGGTTTTTCTTCCAGGAATTTTTTACAGGAAGTGCCGACTACTGGCAGCAAAGCCAATACCCATATCCATTTTTTTATTGATGCTGATTTCATATTGGAACAATCTTTAAAAATTAGAATTGAAGTTTTATACCTGCAGAATACACTTTTGATCTTGGATAAGAGGCATAATCCATTGAAGGCATCAGGTCGCCAAATCCTCCCTGGCGTGTGTTCACTTCGGGATCATATCCAGTATACTTGGTGGATATCCAAAGATTTTTGCCGCTTACAAAAACAGACATACCGGTGAGCCCTGCGCGTTTAACCCATTTGGAGGTCAAAAAGCTGTACGACAAGGTCACATCGCTGAGGCGGATAAAGGAACCATCTTCTATCCAGTCAGACAACATCAGCAGTTCTTCACTGCTGCCCGGCATACGGAATCTATTGGTCGGGTTGCCGGCTTCTACCAGTGCGCCGCTTGTCATATCATACAAGGAAGGTCTCCAGCTATCTGCAATGCCTTTGGTCATGTTGCCGGTATTGCGGCCTGACTCGAGGGAGATCCTGTTGGCATTATACAATTTATTGCCATAGCTGTATTGCAACACTACATTCAGGTTAAATCCTTTATAGCTTACAGAATTGGTAAGGCCGCCGGTAAACTTCGGTTGTCCCTGTCCAAGTATCACACGGTCTGCTGTGTTGATGATACCATCTCCATTCTGATCAATGAAGCGGCGTGTGCCGGGGCGGATGGTATTGATCGCCTGTCCGTTGATCATCGTCAATCCTGATGCGAGGATCTCTGCCTGTGATTGCCAGATACCGTCTGTTTGATAACCGAACCACTGTCCTATCGGTTGACCATTGCGGATGATGGCAGTAGTTCCCACACCAGGCACCACTCCGGGATCCAATCCCAGGTCAGCGCCGATCTCGATCGCTTTTGATTTGTTGAAACCAATATTTGCATCCACATTCCAGCTAAGTCCTGGTTTGTTGATAATAAGTGCACCGAGTGTAATTTCCACACCACTGTTTTGTATGGAACCAAGATTGGTCCAGGTGTTGCGGTAGCCGCTATAACCAGGTGTTATTTTCTGGATCAGCAGGTCTTTTGTTTTTTTCAGGTACCATTCAGCAGTAAGGCTGACCCTGTTGTCGAAGAGACCGATATCAAGACCGGTGTTCACTTGCGTGGTAGTTTCCCATTTCAGGGAAGTGTTTTCAGGCCTTTCAACCACTACACCATAGTTGGGTGTGTTGCCATCCATTGGCGAGAAATAAGTGGAAATAGTTGACAGGGTGAGATAAGAAGGAATAGCCGTGTTACCACTCTGTCCCACACTTGCACGAAGTTTCATGTTGCTGACAGGCTTAACACCTTTCATGAAGTTCTCATCAGAGATACGCCATGCCAGCGCTGCGGACGGGAAGTAAGCCCACTTATTATTTTTGCTGAAGCGTGACGAACCGTCTGCACGGAAAGTGGCTGTAGCAAGATAACGTCCTTTATAATTGTATTCCACACGGCCCAGGAAAGAAGCCATGCTCCATTTGGTAATATTATACGTAGGGATGATGGGAACGGTCCCATTTTGTAACCCATAAACGCCCAGTACTTCCACATCATAGTTCTGGTTTTCTGCTGTGATCAGGTTCAGGTTGCTTTTCTCAAAGATGGCGCCTGCCACTGCATTAAATACATGGTCCCTGCCGATACGTCCTTTATAATACAAAAGGTTTTCGTTCATGAACCGGTTGGTATTGCCGCGTGATAAATAAGCACGGCCATTAAACCTTGAACCGGCTGATGTATACCTGGGATAATATGCATCGGTGTTCACATTATTGGAAGTGAAGTTGCCGGTGGTACGGAAGGTGAAGTTCTTATTGATGTTCCATTCCAGTGCCATCCGCGCCAGCCATTCCATATTGTTTTTATTATTGGTAATGTTTTTGGCGAGAGAATAAGGATTGGTGGTAATGAATCCGTCCACATCCGCGTTGTCCTCCACATCAGTTACAGTCAGGGGTTGCACGGGTGGCTTGGCCAGCATGCTTGTTACGATGGCGTTGGATGCAATACCTCCATTCAGTGTATTGACCAGGAAGCCGTTGGTTTCACTACGGGTATAAGCGATATTGCTGGTAACCGTTACAGTAGGAGCCAGCTTTTGCTGGAAATTAAAACGGCCATTATATCTTTTGTAATTGCTGAACACCACTAAACCGCCCTGGTCCATATACCCTCCCATAAAAGAAAACTTGGTATCTCTCGAGCCACCTGTTGCACTGATACGGTATTCCTGAACCATGCTGTTCTGGAACATGGCACGTTGCCAATCCGTATTCGTACTGTCGGGGCTGGCATATTTCTCCCAGTCATGATAAGTCTGGTCCATCGCAACACCCCAGAAACCACCAGGGGTACCCAGCGGGCTATCGCGGAAATAAGTATAGCCGATCTGTGTGGTAGCTGGTGCATTAGGATCGGAAGCACTTGCAGGAGAATAGGTGTAGCCTGAAGCCTGGAAACGTGCGCGTGCATATTCAGGTGCATTCAGCAAACCAAAGAGGTGGCCGGGCCGTTGATAAGCCATGTTGGAATACAGTTCCAGCCTGGTTTTACCGGCTTTACCACTTTTAGTAGTGACAAGGATAACTCCATTGGCGCCGCGGGCACCATACATAGCAGTACCGGATGCGTCTTTCAGTATTTCCACTGATTCAATATCACCGGGGTTGATATTATTGATATCATCCTGCAGCACGCCGTCCACTACAAATAAAGGGGTACTTCCTGCGCTGACGGAGCTGGCACCACGGATGCGGATGGTATTTTCAGAACCTGGTGTACCATCATTCTGGGTGATCTGCACGCCGGCAGCCTTGCCTTTCATGGCATCGGCCAGGGAAAAAATGGTGCGGTCAGACAAAGCCTCTTTTGAAATGGAAGAAACAGAACCGGTAAGATCTTTTTTCTTCGCAGTGCCGTAGCCGATCACTACTACATCATCCAGGTCCCCGGCTTTTACCTGCATGGTCACATCAATCACTGTTCTTCTGTTCACTCTTTCTACGGCAGTCTCCATACCTACATAAGTAAATACCAGGACAGCGCTATCTGATGATAAATTAAAAGTGTAAGTGCCGGCCGCAGTGGTCAGCGTTCTTTTGTTGGATGCTCTTTCGCGGATGGTAACACCCTGCAGGGGCGTTTTATTGATATCCGTAACGGTGCCGGTTACCGTTCTGTTGGATTGAGCGTAAGCAGGTAGCCCGGTGATGGTGGCAAGCAGGCAACCTAATACTGTGAAAACAAGAATTGCATTTCTCTTTTGCATGGTTATGGCATTAATAAGCAATAAATATCCTTCGGGCTACGTCAGCACCTTTTAATGGTAACGTACCCGTTTTTCCACGGAACTATTTCAGCATAATGGCCGGCTGCTAAAGCAACTGGCGGGGTGGCTGAAAGAAAATAATATTGATAAGGTTAAGAAGGGAGTAAGCTTCTCGGGCTGATAAAGTGATGTAGCATGGCAATCGCAATTTTGAGGTTTGGGATAGTTGCTAATTCGTTTTAGCATTGTGAAAGTAAGAGTTTTTTCTGTACTGCCAAATATTTTTCTCAAAAAAGTTATTCCCACAGAGATTGGGGAATTATAATATGATGTAGTTATGAGTTGGTCCCACGAAGACAACAAAGAACACAAAGAAAATATTTCCCACTAATCATTTACAGAAAAAATCTTTGTGTTCTTTGTTGTCTTCGTGGGACTAACTCCCCTGCCCGATCATGCTTTCTCTTTAGTATTTTTGATCTTTAAACAATTACCAGATGGCTACCGATATAAAATGCCCGAATTGCGGTCACCAGTTTGAACCGAATGATGCAATAAGGGAAGAAGTGGAAAAAGAATTACGCTCTAAAGCAGCAGACTGGCAAAAGAAAAAGAATGAAGAATTCCAGCTCAAACTGGAAGAGGAAAGAAAGCGTATGCAGCAAAGTATGGAAGAAAACATCCGTAAAAATCTTACTGGCGATTTTGAAAACAAACTACGCCTACTTGAACAAAACAATAAAGACAACGAAGAAAAACTGAAGCTTGCCCGTCAAAAAGAACTGGAATACTTAAAGAAAGAACAGGAACTGAAAAACAAGGAAGATGAACTGGAGATCACCGTACAGAAAAAACTGCAGCAGGAACGGGAAAAACTTTCTGAAGACCTCCGTAAAATAGAAGAGCAAAAAGTAGCCGCCCGGGAAAGTGAATTCCAGTTGCGGTTGAAAGAACTGGAAAAACAACTGGAAGACCAGAAGAAACTGGCCGATGAAATGCGCCGCAAAGCAGAACAGGGTTCAACCCAATTGCAGGGAGAGATCCAGGAACTGGCGCTGGAAGAAATGCTGCGCACTGCTTTTCCCTTTGACCTGATCGCTGAAGTAGGCAAAGGCATCCGTGGCGCAGATTGTGTGCAAACTGTCCGCAACAACCTGGGACAGGAATGCGGAAAGATCATTTATGAAAGCAAACGCACCAATAATTTCATTGCCGACTGGATCGAAAAACTCAAAACCGATATGCGCAGCCTTGGTGCAGATATGGCCGTGATCGTTACCCGCACCATGCCGCGTGATATGGACGGATTTGGTTTGAAAGATGGTGTCTGGATCTGCTCTTACTCAGAAGTGAAAGCACTTGCAGTTGTGTTGCGTGATACCATTATGCGCGTCTCCAATGCCGTAAGGAATAATGAGAACAAAGGTGATAAAATGCACATGCTCTATGATTATCTCACCAGCAATGAATTTGCAGAGCAATGGAAAGCCATCCGTGAAGGTTTCCTGGGTATGAAAATATCTATCCAGAAAGAACGGGATGCCATGGAAAAATTATGGAAGACCCGGGAGAAACAACTGGAAAAAGTATTGTTGAACGCCACGCATATCCGTGGTTCCATCGAAGGAATAGCAGGAATGGAATCGGCAGTAGACCTGCATCTGCTGGAAGACAATGACGATAATGAAGATGACATGGCGCATTAATGCCGGCCGTTCTTATTCTCCGTCCACTACCCATGCCAGCACCAGGTGCTCCAGCATCCTGTAGTGGACTTTCAGCTTTTTATGCTTTGGCTCGAAAAAGCAATCGATCACTTCTTTGCCCGGATCCTGCCGCTGCAACTGGATATGCTCTTTAAAATCAACCTTTCCTTCCCCATACCATTTAAACACGGCTTCTTTTGCGCTCCAGAATGCAGTGAGCTGACGCAATTCACCGTTCAAATGAAGCCGCAACTGTTCAGCGCCTGACATAAACTTATCCCTGATCTTTTCAATCTTTTCCACCGGTATCTCAATATCGATCCCTACCCTTCTGTCTTTGCTTACAATAGCCGCAGCATAGTCACCACAATGGGAGATAGAGAAATGGTATTGGTCATCCGGCAAAAAGGGTTTGCGTGTATCTGCGATCTGCACCAGCTCATATGGGAAATCAGGAAATAAAAACTGCAGCAGGAACCTCCCTGCCAGGTGTTGCAACCGCTTATGCGGGTGGGTCACATCCCTGTGCTGGGGCACATTCCCTTTGAAGAATTCCTCGGTCTCTTCAATCTTCCAGATTCCCAAACGGGTAGTTTCATTAATGGGATGTTGAAAAAAAATCGGCATTAGTGGCTGTTTCGTCTTTATTTTGGGAGTAACAATCCTTATCCACCAGCTCAAAATTAAAAAGTAAAAAGGCAAAAACTTAAATAGTTTTGCGGCGGTACACAAAACCACGGGTTTTACATTTACCGGCCGAGTTATAAAACACGAGACAATGATCTTATCTGACAAACGCATACTGGAAGAAATAGAAAAAGGAACGATCCTGTTATCACCTTATGACCGCGAATGCCTGGGCAGTAATTCATACGACGTGCACCTGGGCAAATGGCTGGCCACTTACAAGGAACATATCCTGGATTCAAAAAAACATAACGAGATCGAGTACTTTGAAATACCCGAGGAAGGCTTTGTCCTTTATCCCCACATATTTTACCTGGGTGTAACGCTCGAGTATACCGAAACACACGCCCATGTCCCCTTCCTGGAAGGCAAATCATCTACCGGACGCCTTGGCATCGACATCCACGCCACTGCCGGCAAAGGCGATGTCGGCTTTTGCGGGCACTGGACACTCGAAATTTCTGTGAAGCAACCGGTAAAAGTTTACAAGGGTATGCCGGTGGGACAACTAATTTATTTTCCTGTGGAAGGTGATATAGAAGTTAAATACAATCAGAAGAAAAATGCAAAATATAGCGGGCAACCAGACAAACCAGTGGAAAGTATGATGTGGAAGAACAAATTCTAGCCTAAACGACCCCTTCCCGTCCTTCCCGCCTTACCGGTAAGATTTACTTACTTTTTTTTCATATTTCTTACCGGTAAAAAAATTACTTCCTGTTTTTTTTACCGGTAAGGCGGGAAGGACGGGAAGGGGTCGTTTAGAATAATACTATTTGTATAGCCGGTTACAGTGCTTCTATCCCGAATCTCTTATAGTAGGCGATCAGCCAGGCCACCACTTCATTGTAAGTTTCCCGCCCTCCCGGTTGATTATTCGCCTTAAGGAAGTTGCCATACCCCCAGGAAATAAAGTTTTCTACAGGATTCCTGTGCTTCCGGTAAAACTCCCGGTATTCCACTATGTCTTTGATCACGGTTGAATCCAGTTGTTGCTGGTATTGCCTGGCCAACGCTGTATCGCGCCGCGCTACTTCATTGATGGCATAATTGTACATGTCAAAATACATCGAGTACCTGAACACCGGTAGCCTGCTCTCCTTCCCGGCAAGGAATGCAACAAAATTGGCTTCGTTCTCCTTGCCATAGCCTAGTTGGTGTGCGATCTCGTGAAGGGTTACAAACGGCTCCAGGAAACGGGGGATCGTTGTGTTTACCTGTGCTTCGCCGGAAAAGGGATTGTAATACCCCTGAAATCCGAGGTAGTTTCCCAGGTAGCTGAAAATGGAAGGTTTTACTGACCTGGGCTGGTAAGCCAGGAAGGGGTACCGCAAAGCCACTTCATTATAAAGAATGGAGCTTTCCCGGAAAAGGTCCTTCTTCTTTCTTACAGAATCGCGCCTGGCAGGGCTGGCTTGTACGGCATATGTGTTCAGCCGCTGTTGTAATACCCCTGTCAGCGTATCAAGATCGGCAAGGCTGTATTTCTTTACTTTAACGCCCAATTGCGCTGAAATACCCTGACGGTTGTAATTAAGTCCCCAAAACAGGTTGAACGAGACATATATAAAAAGAAAAAAGAATATCCCCTGTTGGAGTGCTTTAATAAAATATCGCCGGTTCAGTTGTTTTCGGAAGGCCAGCCTCCCGAAAAGGAAAATGCGGTAGATGAGCACCAGCACCAGGAAGGCATAGAACAGGTCGCCGATGCTGAAGGGGATCCAGCCAAACAGGAAGCGCTGAATACCTCCGACAACGGGGTAAAACCCATAGGTGTAATATTTTTCCACCCAGGCGGGATATAAAGACACCCATTTGATCAGGATACAAAGCAGGACCAGTAATACCCAGCTCCAGCTCTTCATCAGGCGTTTAAACAGCCGGGAAACTAGTTTCTGCACAAAGACGTATTTTAAACATATTCTGGATCAGCGTGTTAAATCAAAATGACTGGGCAAAAATAATCCAAAAACAAACCCGTTTATTATCCGTAATTTTTCGGGGAAATCCCTTACCTTTGCCAACTCTTTAAAAAGTTGATCATGGCCTACCGGCGGGAATTTGAGATAGCTTTTGTGGGATTAAAACCCGGTGTACATGAATACAACTACGAGATCACGGATAAGTTCTTTGAGGCATTCCAGCAGCAGGATTTCCGGAACTGCAGGGCGAATGTAAAGTTGTTGCTCGACAAAAAGAATGGCTTCATGTTATTGAAGTTTGAGATCGGCGGTTCACTGGAAGTTACCTGCGACCGTTGCAACAATGACCTTCCCCTGGAGCTTTGGGACGAGTTCAACATCACTGTAAAGATGGTGGAAGAACCCGAACTGATGAATGACCAGGAAGATGACCCGGATGTGTACTATATCAGCCGTGGCGAAAGCCATATTGATGTAGCCAACTGGATCTACGAATTCATTAACCTGACCATTCCGATGCAAAAAACCTGCGGTTACGATAAGGCCGATGGCCCTTATTGCAACCCCAAAGCACTGGACCTCTTGAAAAAGCTGGAGATCAAAGACACTGAAAAGAAAGAGAATCCGATCTGGAAAGGATTGGAAAAATTTAAAGACCTGGATAATTAAATGGAAGGCCGGAAGCCGGCGATTTTTTAAAGATTATAATTGTTGAGTTATGCCAAATCCGAAACGCAGACACAGTCAGCAAAGAAGCGCAAAACGCAGAACACACTATAAAGCTACTGCACAGACTTTATCTACCGACAGCACCACGAACGAAATTCATGTTCGTCACCGTGCACACGTGAGTGAAGGCAAGCTTTACTATAAAGGTAAAGTAGTGGCTGAAAAGTCTCCCGTAAAGTAATAAGCAGGCGGTAAAGCCTTACCCCCTGCCTTAAACTTGTTAATTCCAAAATCTATTGGGTGATAACCTGATGGAATTTGGAATTTCTATTTTTAGAATTTGTATTTTACGCTTCCAATGAACATCGGACTTGACATGATGGGCGGCGACCTTGCCCCGCTTGAAGCGGTAAAAGGCGTGTTGCAATACCTCAGCGAAGAAAAAACTACCGCCAACCTATTCCTTATTGGCGATCAGCCCCAGATAGAAAAATTGCTGGATGAACATAAAGTGCCCCGCGAACGTATTCACCTGGTGCATGCTGAACAGGTGATCGATATGCACGAGCACCCCACCAAAGCGATGAAAGAAAAACAACGTTCTTCTATCGCCATCGGCTTTCATCTTTTAGCTACCGGCAAAACGGACTCGTTCATCAGTGCAGGCAATACCGGCGCCATGCTGGTAGGTGCCCTGTTCAGCATTAAAGCACTGGAAGGTGTATTAAGACCCACCATCTCCACCATTATTCCCAAAGAAAATGGCAGCACCGGGCTCTTGCTTGATGTAGGCCTGAATGCAGATTGCAAACCTGAACAATTGAACCAGTTTGCCATCATGGGCTCCGTATATGCACAACTCATGCTCGGTATTGAAAAACCGCGTGTCGGTTTAATGAACGTAGGTGAAGAAGAAGGAAAGGGCAACCTGCTTGCACAGGCAACTTATCCCCTGCTGAAAGCCAATCAGCACATCCATTTCGTTGGCAATATCGAAGGAAGGGATGTACTGGAAGATAAAGCCGATGTGATGGTTTGTGAAGGTTTTACCGGTAATATTATACTGAAGCTGGCCGAATCCTTATATGAGATCACCCACCGGCAAAAGATCGAGCACGAATATTTCGAGCGGTTCAACTTTGAGAATTATGGCGGCACTCCGGTATTGGGTGTCAGCAAACCCGTGATCATCGGACATGGCATCTCCAAAGCAAAAGCATTTAAGAATATGATCGTTGTGGCACAGCAGATGCTGGAGAAGGACGTGCTGGGAAAAATGAAAGACGAGTTACAATAAACATCTGTAGTGTATAATAATATAATAGGGCGCCTCTATATAAGGCGCCCTATTATATTATTATACACACGTTCCGTCAAGGTACATATACCTCGATCACGCCTTTGGTATCCCCTCTCCTCGGTGCAAAGAAAGAATCCACCAGCTGGTAATTGGCCCGCAGGCTGTCCCTGACGCGGAAAGGATAAAAATTATTCAATGTAGGGATGTATTCAAATAATACCAGGTCATATTTTTTCTCCGCAATATTTTTTTCAAACATCTCCGCTTGCTTATTGAACATAGCTACGCCCAGATGATACCATAAAGGATAATATTCCCCTTTCTCCAGTTTATACGGTATCTCAACTGCGAGCGGTGTAAGCTCAGACATATTCAGCACTTTCAGGTCTTTTTTCTGCTTCACGATATCCATATTCATCAACCGCTTGATCCCTTCTACTGTTGGGGCCGGCATATAAATATTCCTGAATGATTTCAGATCTGAAAATACCCACTCTGATAACGGTATTTCGAGCGTGTCTTTTGGAAGGATCATGTAAGTCTGCCGGTTGACCACATTTTCTGCAGAAGCGATTGTTTCAGCTTTGGCAGGTATGGCACGTTCCAGTACCCGGTCTATATACCTCCAGTATACATTGCTCCACCATAATAGTACACCGGCTACAGTTACAGGTCCCAGCCAGCGGGTATTCGCTGCGCCTGCAGGCAGCAGTTTCACCAACTGAGTAAGGATATAGGCAATGGCAAAACTGTGAAAGAACACGTTGTTATCCGGCGGAGTATAACTCGTAACCTGAAATACAGCTGCTTCCCACAAAATAGCCAGTGTCAGCAGGAGAAACAATGCATCTGCTTTCGCCTGCCAGAATGCTTTCCAGGACCTGAACCTTATCACAGCCAGTATGGCGATCAGGAACAGGTAAAATTTGATCCAGACAGAATTAATAAAGAATTCCTGCACGATCTCCATCAAAGATATCCTTGCTGAGTGAGGAGGCTGACCATGATTGAACCAATAACCGAATCCATGCCCCAGGAATGGCAGCACAATCAGTACTCCCATAATCACCAGTACGGCAGTAAAAATGAATAAGGATTTCCATTTCCTTTCCTGCAAGCCATTAAAGAACAAGACAGCCAGGCTTATCAATACAGCCATCGCTCCGGCATCCTGTTTGGTAAAGAAAGAACAGAGTGTAAAAAAAGCAGCAAGCGCCAGGAAAGCTGTATGTTTTTTCCCCTGTACACTGAGCGCTTTGAAAAGAAAGGCCAGACCAATGAACTCATACACGATCACCGTATGATTGTACCATGGCCAGAAATTGAAGAAGGAATAAGAAAGGCAGTACAACAGTACGCTTGCAAAACGGGTCGCAGGCGGCACATCCAGGCTTTTAAGGATAGAACGGAAAGCAAGACCTGAGAGAATATTAATGAATACCTGCGCTTTCACCAGTGTGATCATCTGTGTACCGAACAGTTTGAAGAAAATACCGGGTATCGCCCAGTACATTCCGCCCATAGGCAACCCGAAGTCCCTGAATGGCAATTCGCCCTGGCTGATCCGGTAAGCCCCTTCCCAGGAAAGAAAAATGTTTACCCGGTAAGGAAATGTGACAAATAAGGGAACACAAGCCAACAATAAGATAACACCAATTTCGAATACGGATAAGGAGTTCTTTTTTAGATTGACCCTCAGGCTCATACTATTTAATGAATTTTTGTAAACATAAAACAAAATGCCTTATAGTAAAAGCATTATTAAATCTCCGTTTTAGTTTGTATTTTGGCAAATAATTCATCGTAAAGTGTCTTATATCAAATTATTAAGGCCGAAAGACTGGGCCAAGAACCTTTTCCTTTTTATCCCTCTTTTTTTTGCAGGAGAGTTCACCGATCTTGGTAAAATCTCGCAGATCTTACTGGGCTTCATTGCCTTTTCGGCAATTGCCAGCAGTATTTATATCCTCAACGATTACCGGGATATTGAAGATGACCGTAAACATCCGGTTAAATGCAAAAGGCCGCTGGCCAGCGGTGCTGTAAGCAAACCTTCAGCACTGGTCATTGCAGCAATACTCATCGTCGGAGGTTTCCTGCTTGCCTGGCAGATCAGGGATAAATTCCTTTTCGTACTCGCTATCTATTTCCTGATCAACCTGGGCTATTCATTTGGTCTTAAATCAGTAGCCATACTGGATATCATTCTCCTGGCAATAGGGTTTGTATTAAGAGTGAAAGCAGGCTCAGTCATTGCATACATCCCCCTTTCAGAATGGATCATCATTATGGTATTCCTGCTCGCCCTGTTCATGGCCATTGGTAAACGGAGGGATGATGTTATCCTGAAACTGAGCTCCGGTGTGGATATGCGCAAATCCATCAAAGGTTATAACCTGGAACTGCTGAACGTGTTGCTGGCACTGATCTGCGCCGTGATCATTGTTTCTTATTTCATGTATACGATGTCGCCTGAAACAATGGCAAGACTCGGAACTCATCGCTTATACTATACTTGCCTTTTTGTAATGGCTGGCATTATGCGGTATCTCCAGATCATTTTTGTGATGGCGGATTCCGGTTCACCTACCAAGATCTTATACAGGGACCGTTTTATCCAGATCGTCCTTGTTCTTTGGGTCGCTTCGTTCGTGGCCATTCTTTATTTGAAGAATGATACGTTTTTCAAATAAAGGCGGAGCCTGCCGGCTGGAATGATCTTTCATCACCAGCCAGTATCAAAATCCAATCTCTGTTACGGGCAAACCCGGTTGCATTGCACGGCCGTTATTCCGGGCAAGCCTTATTTTGTCAATTAATCAAGCTAACATACATGCCAACTGTATTAATACTGGGTGCTTCATCGGAAATGGGTTTTGAAATAGCCCGGAAATTTGCCATACAGAAATTTGATGTGCAACTGGCGGGCAGGCAACCGGACCAGATCCGCCCGCTGCAGTCCGACCTGCAGATCCGTTACGGCGTGCATTGCACTGTTCATGCATTCGATGCAATGGATATGGCCTCACACAACTCATTTTATCAAAGCCTTCCGGCAAAACCTGATGTTACCGCCTGCATCGTTGGCTATATGAATGATAACGAAAAAGTGATCGCCGACCAGGCAGAAACCATTCGTACCATCAATACCAATTTCACAGGGCCAGTGTCTATCCTGAATATCATTGCCGCTGATTATGCGGCCCGGAAAAGCGGCACGATCATCGGGATCAGTTCAGTAGCCGGTCTCCGCGGACGCCAGAGCAACTATATTTATGGCAGCGCCAAAGCTGGTTTCACCGCTTATCTCTCCGGTCTGCGGAACAAATTATATCATGACGGTGTTCATGTTGTTACTGTATTGCCGGGCTTTGTGAATACGAGGATGACGGCGCATCTCGCTCTTCCTCCCCTGTTGACTGCACAACCGCAGCAGGTTGCTGACGCCGTGTATAAAGCTTATTTGAAGAAAAAGAATGTGATTTATGTAAAATGGTTCTGGAAATGGATCATGCTCATTATTACTTCTATTCCGGAGTCCATGTTCAAAAAGAAAAAACTGTGAAAAAGATCGCCTTCTTTGATTTTGACGGTACCATTACCACCCATGACACCCTGCTGGAGTTCATCAAGTTCAGCAAAGGCTCTGGTGCATTTTACACCGGTTTCGCAATGAACAGCCCCTTCCTGGTGGCCATGAAACTGAAATTGCTCAGCAACCAGCCTGTAAAAGAAAAGATACTGCGGTATTTCTTCGGTGGTATGCCGGAAAAGAATTTTAATGAAGCCTGCCACAACTTCCAGGAGCAGAGCCTGCCTCAACTGATACGGCCGGGAGCATTAAAAGAAATAAAAAAATTCCAGGAAGAAGGCATTGAAGTCATCATTGTATCAGCATCTCCTGAGAATTGGATACGCCAGTGGGCCGAAAGCCAGAGACTGAAACTCATCGCTACAAGATTGGAGGTAAAAGATGGAAAGATCACAGGGCGGATCAGCGGAAAGAACTGTTATGGTATAGAAAAAGTGAACCGTATACGCGAACTCTTCCAACTGGAGCAATATGAAGCCATTTATGCGTATGGAGATTCATCCGGCGATAATGAACTACTGGCTATCGCACATTTCCCTTCTAAAAAACCTTTCCGCGAATCAATATGAAAACAGAAGAGCAATACCTTATCCAGGGACGGGATATCGTAGTAATCAGCATACAACCCTGGTATTATGAATTGGGCAGTAACTGTAAAAATATTGCTACGCAATTTTCCCGGCACAACCGTGTCCTCTATATAAATATTCCTATTACGCGGAAAACCTTTTATGCAAGGAACAATTCAAAAGGCGTAGCAGAACATTGCAGGATCATCAGGGAGAAAGGCCGGACAATTGAGCAGATCGGCGAAAACATGTGGCAGTTCTATCCTACCACACTGATTGAATCAATCAACTGGATGCCTTCAACTGCTGCATTCCGCGCCGTTAATTATATCAATAACCGCCGTTTTGCTGCTGATATCCGGAAGGCGATCGAAGAGATGAACTTCAAAAATATCATCCTGTTCAACGACAATGATATTTACAATGGCTTCCATCTGAAGGAGCTGATCAAACCCAGCGTATACGTTTATTACATGCGGGATTTCCTGCAGGGATATCCATTCTGGAAAAAACATTCATCAGTACTGGAGCCGAAACTGATCGCAAAATCAGATGTGGTGGTCACCAACTCCACTTATTATGCAGAATATGCTGCTGGCTTTAACCCCCTCTCCTATTATGCCGGGCAGGGTTGTAACCTGGCTTTATTCAAAAACCAGGATTATGCAGCGCCGCCCGAACTTGCAGAGATCAAAAAACCACTGATCGGCTATGTAGGTGCGCTGGACTCGGCAAGGCTCCATATTCCAACCATCGCCCTGATCGCCCGTGCGCGCCCTGACTGGAGCGTTGTGCTTGTGGGGCCGGAGGACAATAATTTTATTAATAGCGAACTACATCAGCTTCCCAATGTTCATTTCCTGGGAAGAAAACATATTTCGGAGTTGCCCGCTTTTGTAAAGCATTTTGACGTTTGCATGAACCCGCAGGAAGTGAACCTCATCACCACGGGCAATTACCCCCTTAAAATAGACGAATACCTGGCTTTGGGAAAGCCTGTAGTGGCCACTCGTACAAAAGCAATGAAGCTGTTCGAAGCATATACTTTCCAGGCAGACAGGCCTGAAGAATATCCTGCACTGATTGAAAAAGCATTGCAAAGCACAACCCCGGAAGTTGCCAGATCAAGGGTCGATTTTGCCAGCAGTCATACCTGGGAAAACAGCATTTACGAAACTTACCGCGCCATCGACCAATACAAGCCAGGCTAACCAGTTTAGAACCAAAAAATTACCCACATACGGATATTTTTTAATACCCATAGAAGGTTTTCATCACTATTATTTATACTTTTGATTATATTACACTTCCCTCTCCGATACCTTCTGCAAGAATCATTTATCAAAGCATATCCTCTAAAAACCATTTAACGGGAAACACTTATTTATTTCGTTACAAATTTGCTTTGTTATGAATCAAAATTCTACCTTCTTAAAGCTACAATGTCTAACCACTTTTTGTTTGGCATCTTTATTAACTATGGCGCAAACTGCGGGTGATTACAGAACCGCAGCCTCAGGAAACTGGAACAATACTGCTACCTGGGAACGTTATGATGGTGTAACATGGATTGCAAATCCGGCTGTACCTACAAGCGCAGATGGAGCGATCGCTATCAGGAACGGCCATAATGTTACGCTTACCGCCCCTGTAACAGCAGACCAGCTGACAGTTGAAACCGGCGGAACATTAACGCTCAGCAGTTTTGGAAACAATCTTACCATTAATGATGGAGCAGGAACAGACCTGACAGTAGATGGTACCCTGGCCCTTGGCCCAACCAACATTACCGCTTCGCCGGCCACTGCCACCGCCGTCATCAACGGTACGTTTAACTGGACCGATGGCACAATAGCGATCACTACCACTGCCAATGCATCCGCTGTATTGAATCTATCAGGCAACACACAGAAGAATATCAACAATTCCACCTTTACCAATGATGGTACCCTAAACTGGGCAACAGGCGCCAGCAGTGGCGGCATTTTCTTTAATAACGGCCACCTTATTAATAATGGCACCATCAACGAGCAATTCCAGTCCAATCGTGGCTTCTTCCCTAACGCAGGCACGAATTCGTTTGTAAACAATGGTACTTTTAATAAAACCACTACTTTTAATTTTGCCAACCTGGCTGTTCCCTTTACCAATAGTAGTACCGGCATATTAAAAGGTACCGGGCTCTACAATCTTGATGGTACTATTTCCAATACAGGCACTGTAGCTCCGGGCAACTCTCCCGGCGCTCTTACAGTAAACCCGGCTGTTATCACCGGGCAAACCCCAACATTGAGTTTTGAGGTCGATGGCGGTACCCCGGTAACAGAGTATGACCAGCTGACTGTAAATAACCCGGTTAATGTAACCGGTTCCAATCTGGTTGTTACAGAAACGAACTCACATTCTCCGTTACAGACTTATACCATTATGAACGCGTCAAGTATCTCGGGCACCTTTGCCTCTGTAACGATCCCTATCAACTATACGCTCAATTATACGTCTGGAGGTACCACAGTTTCAGTAACCAAAAACTCTTTCTCCCTGCCATTGACCTGGGGTGATATCAATGCTGTAGCGGAAGGCAGTGCTGCAGTACGTATCAACTTCTCCACACTGCAGGAAATAGAAACTGCAAGCTTTGTGATCGAACATTCAACCGATGGCGCCAATTTCACTGCTGCAGGAGATCTGCCGGCTGCAGGAAACAGTGGCACAACACTCAAATATTCATTTGTACATAATAGCCCAAGCCTTTCAACAACGAATTTCTACCGCATCAAACAATTCGATATTAACGGGCATTTCACTTATTCCAAAACCATCGTGTTCCGCTTCCATGGCAATACAACCAAAGCGGTCATATTGAAAGAAAACCCGGTTAAAACTACCTTGAACTTTACTGTACTGGAAGAAGATCTCCGTATCAGGTTAACAGATCTTTCCGGACGCCAGGTGGTATTGAAAAATGTTCAGCCCGGTGCAGAAACCCTGGACATGAGCAATTATCCTGGTGGGCTTTACATCCTTTCAGTTTATAAGAACGCTGAGATGGTTCAACAACTGAAAGTAATTAAACAGTAAGGCGCCCTGGTTACAAAAACATGAATAATACGGATCAATTGACGGGTATCAGGGAACTGAATGTGTATGCGCATGGTGATTCATCGGAGATCAGTACCTGGTCAAACGTACCTTATTTGTTTACAGAAACCCTGATCAAAAAAGGGATTAAGGTAAATAGGATCGATATCAACCCCAGACCTCTGCCGGAGAAGTTTTTCAACCGGTACGTCTGGCGGGTGATCCGTAAGCTGACGGGTAAGGATGATTTCTATGGTTATATCCGTACGGGTATGAACCATGCAGAAGTGAAAAAACGCATTGCAAAAGCCGTAAAGCAATACCCCAATGCTGAGGCAGAAATATTTATTTCCTTCAGCCATTCCGCGTCCCACTGCAGCAAAAAGCCATCCATACTTTTCGGAGATTGGACGATCGCTTATCACTTTGACTATTTTCTTGAGAAGAAGCCAGGATCCCTGGAGCGTGCTTCTATCAGGCGGCAGGATGAAGAAATGGAAAGTGCCGGTCTGATCATCTCACTTTTTCCCGGCATTACGCGATACCTGAAGAATTATTACCGCAACCCCAATATCCAATACATTGGGAATGTCGTTAACCGGATCTGGGATGAACCTTCAGCCGATCTTCCTTTATCAAAAAAGCAATCGAAAAACATCCTTTTTATCGGCAGCAGACGCTACCGTGAAGGAGCCCTTCAGCTTGTAGAAGCTTTCCGGCAATTACGCGGCCAGGGTATGGAACTTCAGCTCCATATCATCGGAATGAAAAAGGAAGACCTCAGCCTTTCTGATCACGACATTTTTGCATATGGCTATCTCGATAAAGGCGACCCTGCCCAAAGAAAGCAATACTACCAGCTACTCCAGGATGCCAGGGTGATCGTAAATACTACAGACAAATGGGGAGCTTTCTCTTCTATGGTGGAAGCAATGTATTTTTATACGCCGGTGATCACCACACCATATAATGAATTTGTAGAAACATTCGGACAACAGATACCATTTGGCTTTTATTCGGCAGCTACAGTTGTTTCATTGAAAAACTGCCTGGAAAATATTTTTACGGCAACTGATTACCCGGCAATGTGCTATAGCGCACATGAACAGGTCAAAGATTTCACCTGGGACAATTATATTGACCAACTGCTTGAAAACATCCGGAAGCTTCCGGCATTTGACCAGCAAAAAAAGGATCAGACCGTTCCGGCAGATCGGATTTGAATGGCATCCCGTTAACTAAGGCATAAAAAAAATCAGCTTACTATCCGTAAGCTGATTTTTTTTATGATCACACCAGACCTTTAGAGTTTGATGAATTTTGCAGTTCTCATTGTATTGATATCCGCTCCCACCCTTACGAGATATGTGCCCTGGATGAACCTGGATACGTCCACACGTTTGATCATGTGGTAACTATCACGCTGGAACTCTTCCCTGTACAACACAGCTCCTTTCATATCCATGATCACAATAACAGATTTATTTTTCTTCGTCACTGCATCGATGGAGATATCGATATAGTTCGTTGCAGGGTTTGGATAAATCTTCAGGTAAGACTCTCCTGCCAGCACATCGATCATGACAGTATCTTTTGCAATCGCACCTTTATTGTCTTTCACCTGCAGCTCGAAATAGTGTTTACCGGCAACAAGATGCGTCACCTCTGGCCTTGCCTGGTTAGGCTGTGCCATCTCCGGCTGCGCAGGTCCGCTGATCCAGCTCCACAGATATGTACTGATCTGGCCATCTGGGTCAAAACTTGCAGTTCCATCAAGATGTGCAGAATCTGAAGGGAAGCTAATAACCCTGTCGTCGCCAGCAACGGCAACAGGTGGCCTATTAGTACTCGACGCTGCATTAACAATAACCTGTACAGTAGCTTTACCTGTAGCACCCTTATTATCTGTTACAGTAAACTCAAAGCGGTAAGTGCCCACTGCTGTCAATCGCTGTATGGTAGTCAATGCCTGCGTTGGAGAAACAATGGTTGATGCAGCCGGCCCTGCAACCTGTTTCCAGGCATAAGAGCTGATGGTACCATCTTCATCCGTGCCTGTACCCAGAAGTGCTACGCTGCTTGTTGGCTGGGTGATAACAACATCGTTTCCGGCAGATGCCTTCGGGGCCTGGTTAGCAGGCGGGGCACCCGGGTTCACGATCACCATGATAGTATCCTTTCCGGTTGCGCCATCATCGTCTGTTACAGTCAATTCAAATTCATAACTCCCCTGCACAAGGTTCAACACAAGGGTTTGCTTTTGTGTGGGCGTGACGATATTGAACTGAGCCGGCCCACTGATCTTCTTCCAGAGGTAGGTAGAGATGATGCCGTCTGTATCGTAGCTTGCATTACCGCTCAGCGTTACGCTGTTGGTGGGTAATGTCATTACGATATTGTTTCCTGTAACAGCCACCGGAGCCTGGTTCGACTGAGGCGATGCATTCACTGTTACCTGCACTGTATCCTTTGCAACAGCACCGCTGTTATCCTTTACTATCAATTCGAACCTGTATATGCCCTGTGAGAGGTTAATGAGTTCAGTCTGCGCCTGCGTCGGTGTTGAGATCGTGAATTGTGCAGGTCCAACGATCTTGTTCCACTGATAAGTAGTGATTGAACCATCAGGATCGTAGCTGGAAGCACCGTTCAGGGTCAGTGAATTGGTTGGCAGGGTGATCACGCGATCATTTCCTGCTTTCGCTACCGGCAACTGGTTAGCTGGCGGTGCGGTCACTGTAACCTGTACAGTATCTTTTCCGATAGCGCCTGTATTGTCTGTTACTACGAGCTCAAATTTATATACACCTTCCACAAGGCCATTTACCAATGTCTGAGCCTGTGTTGCAGAAGCGATCGTGAACTGTGTGGGGCCTGCAATTTTGTTCCACTTGTAAGAAGCAATGGTACCGTCTTCATCATAGCTGGCATTGCCATTCAGGGTTACACTGTTTTGCGGTAATACAATGGAAATCGCATTGCCTGCAATTGCCACGGGCACATGGTTGGGTACTGGCACCGGGCTTACCGTAATCTTCAGCGTATCTTTTGCCGTTGCACCTTTATCATCGGTAACCTGAAGCGAGAAGAGATAAACACCTTCTACCAGGTTATTGATCACGGTCTGGGATTGATTGGCCGTTGCGATCGTGAACTGTGCAGGGCCATCGATCTTTGTCCACTGATATGTATTGACCGTTCCATCGGTATCATAGCTGTTGTTGCCATTTACTGTAACACTGTTCTGCGGAAGAACAATAGTCTGATTACCGCTTACGATCGCCACAGGAGCTTTGTTCACTGCTGCATTCACAGTAATGGAAATAGTATCGCGGCTTATAGCCTGTTTGTTATCTGTAACTTTCAACTCAAAGCGGTAAACACCCTGGGCAAGGTTATTGACAACAGTTTGAACAGTATTCGGGGACACGATCGTAAACTGTGCCGGGCCATCGATCTTTGTCCATTGATAACCGGTAATGCTCCCATCAGCATCGGTGCTTCCGTTCCCGTTTACCGTTACACTGCTGACAGGTAATGTGATCACCTGGTTATTGCCGGCGACCGCTACCGGCGGTTGGTTTGGGAGAGGTGCTGCGTTTACGGTTACCTGAATGGTATCTTTTGCAATCGCACTCTTATTATCGGTTACTTTCAATTCAAATTTATAAACGCCCTGTACGAGGTTATTGATGGTCGTCTGTGACTGTGTAGCCGCCGCAATGCTGAACTGGGCAGGTCCGGCGATCTTTGTCCACTGATAGCTTCCGATAGTCCCATCTGAATCATAGCTGGCCGATCCATTCACGGTGACCGTATTGGTCGGAAGCGTAATTGTCTGGTCCTTTCCGGCTACTGCCACAGGCAAGGCATTATAATTAGCAGCATTCACTGTTATTTTCACTGTATCAGAGATAGTGGCAGTATTATTATCGATCATCTGCACACTGAACTGGTAAGTTCCGGGTATAAGATCTGTTACAGTTGTTGTTTTTGACTGAGGGTTGGTGATAACAGGTGCACCCGGGCCACTGATCTTTTTCCATACCCAACCAGTAATGGTATAGGTGCTGGTGGCCGTGCCGGTTGCAGACAGGGTAACTGTTGCATTGGAGGTTGTCTGATCAGCGCCGGCATTGAGCTTATAGATCGAGAACGGAACAGATACCACCGGACTTGCCTGCATAGGGTTTCTCGCAGTTGGTACCAGTACATCAAGACCGTTTGGATAGGTCGCTTCAGCAGAGCTGATCAATCCCCTTCCGCCAACAAGCGCCTTATCCCTTCCCCAATGGTACGCAACATTGTTTTCGTCCAGACCCCACCAGTAGAATGTATATACGTTTGAAGTAAAAATATCTTTCCATTTGATCCCTGACTGGGGCAATACCTGCTGCGGCTTCGTATACATTAACCTGCCTTTACCCCAATCCCAGTCGTATGGTTTTGGATTCATTTCCGCATGGTTCACCCATTCTGATCCAATACCCAGTTCGCCCTGAACATTATCACCGAGTGTAAAGAGTCTTCCAAGGCTGTCGATATAAGCAATAGTATTCTGGTTGGCATTGATCTTTTTGATAGGAACAGTCAGGTTCCACAGATTCTTGATGCCAACAGGATTTGCAGCAGTCTGAGAACCACCCCAGAACTGGTAGTCGCTACCCCATACATAAGGATAACCCATCGTTTGAGAACCTGTTGCATCCGGTACAAGGGCGCCAAAAAAGTCCCAGCGGGAACCGAAAATATCAATCGCAGGACGGGGGAAAGTGCGGATCACCGGGTTGATATTACCCTGAGACCATTCATACACGCGTCCGTCAGTTGTCAGGGCCAGGATCTTCCTGCCCAGGCTGACTTTGGTAAATGTTACACCAGCCGGTGAAAGTTTTATTGGTTTGGTGATAACAGCAGAACCTGCATAAAGATCATAATCATCATTACCCCAGTACCACAAAGAACCATCATTCTTCAGTGTTACGTAAGTAAAGAAATAACCGTAAATGGATTTGTTATTATTGAAGACAGCACCGGTTGTATCAGCATTGATCCTGTCAGGTATAACAGAAGTTCTGCGGCCAACCCATGCATAACCGTCTTCATCGATCATTGTACAGATATTGAAGCCAATTGATATGTCTTTTACTTTCTTTCCACCCAGGTTATAAGGCATGATCTCCACCCTGTTTGCTGCCTGGTTGAAGCCATACACGTAACATTTTTCATCGCTATACAACCAGTATGCACCATATTCTGTACAAGCCACTTTTGTTACATACAAGCCGCCGCCGCCTGGAGAAGCTGCCTGCACTGTCACTTCTACATCACTGCTTACGGTTGCACCGCTATTGTCTGTCGCAGAAAGCCTGAACACATAAAAGCCTTGTGTAAGATCACGGATCTCTGTCTGAGCAGCATCGGGAGAAACGATCGTTGCATTACCACCGCTCACTTTTGTCCATGCATAAGACGCGATAGTACCATCATTGTCGGAAGCAGTTCCATTCAATGTAAGCGTATTTGTTGGCAAAGTGATCGTTTGGGCATTGCCTGCATTTACTATAGGGACCTGGTTAGCCGGAGGTGCAGCATTCACTGTCACCTGCACTTCTGCACTCGCAGTTGAATCTCCGTTATCTGTTACAGTAAGCCTGAACACATAAGTTCCCTCCTCAAGATCGCGGATCTCTGTTTGGGCTGTGCCGGGAGAACTGATCGTTGCATTGCCGCCACTCACTTTTGTCCATGCATAAGACACGATAGTACCATCATTGTCGGAAGCTGTTCCATTCAGTGTAAGTGTATTCGTTGGCAAAGTGATCGTCTGCGCATTGCCTGCATTCACTACAGGAACCTGGTTGGTTGGAAGCGCTGCATTCACCGTTACCTGTACTTCAGCACTGGCAGCCTGATTAGTATTATTGGTGGCAGTAAGTTTGAACACATAAGATCCCTGATCAAGATCGCGGATCTCGGTTTGAGCAGCATCAGGAGAAACGATCGTTGCATTACCACCACTCACTTTTGTCCATACATAAGATACGATAGTACCATTATTGTCGGAAGCTGTTCCATTCAAAGTAAGTGTATTGGTTGGTAATGTAATGCTCTGGGCATTACCTGCATTCACTACCGGAGCAGGATTGGTGGCAGGCTCGGCATTCACTGTTACCTGCACTTCTGCACTCGCAGTTGAATCTCCGTTATCTGTTACAGTAAGCCTGAACACATAAGTTCCCTCCTCAAGATCGCGGATCTCTGTCTGAGCTGTACCTGGAGAAGCAATCGTTGCATTGCCTCCGCTCACTTTCGTCCATAAATAAGATATAATAGAACCGTCATTGTCGGAAGCAGTTCCATTCAAAGTCAATGTATTCGTTGGCAAGGTGATCGTCTGCGCATTACCTGCGCTCACTATTGGAACCTGGTTTGCCGGAGGAAGTGGTTCGGCATCTACAGTCACCCGTACCTCTGCACTGGCAGTTGAATCTCCGTTATCTGTTACAGTAAGTCTGAACACATATGCCCCTTGTTCAAGATCACGGATCTCTGTCTGAGCTGTACCGGGAGAAACGATCGTTGCATTCCCTCCGCTCACTTTCGTCCATAAATAAGATATAATAGAACCGTCATTGTCGGAAGCAGTTCCATTCAGAGTCAACGTATTCGTTGGCAGGGTGATCGTCTGCGCATTGCCTGCGCTCACCACAGGGACCTGGTTTACCGGAGGAAGAGAGGGCAAAACTTCTACTTCCACAGTAGCAGTGGCAGACAGGCCGCCATTATCTGTTACTGTCAATTCAAATTTATAATTACCGGCTACGAGGTCGGCCACGTCTGTTACCGCAGTAAGCGGGGAAACAATACGAAATCCGGCTGGGCCGGATATATTTTTCCACTGGTAAGAAGCGATGGTGCCATCAGGGTCAGAACCGCTGCCATTCAGCGTGGCAAGCGCCACCGGAAGCCTGATACTGATATTATTACCGGCATTTGCCACCGGGGGTTTATTGGCGGGCGGAACAGGTACCGTGTTGCTTTTATTACGGGACTGTTTGAACATCCATTGATAGATGCTCAGCGATTCCCCGTCGATCGTTTCCACATATTTGGGATTATAGAACTGGTTCCAGCAGCAGTGACCTCCTGAATAATTGGTAAACCGGCCAAATCCGGCCTTGGCATTATTCATATAGGTCATCTGGTACTTTGTAGATGTACCGTGAATATCAGCAGGATCAGAACCGAAGCCCCATGCTTTTACAGAATCGGCTACGGTCGTATTTGCCTTGGCCTGGCTCGCAGCGTTTGCCTGCGACATGGGTACCATCGCAGCCGGTTTGTAGAATACGGTGAATTGTGTGTAATTGCTGGTAGCAGAATTATCATTCGTATGTGCGGCAAGATTTACGATGCCCTCACCCCCGGCACTCAAACCTGTCAGGTAGATCCGATCAGGATCAATCGAATAAGTATTTACAATATATCGTATAATATAATTGGCCTGTTCACCGTTTGTACTCCAGCCTGGTGCTTGTGGCGATACAACGACAGGAGCATAGTACTTTCCATCTACATAAAAGCTGTCGGGCCATTGATTATGCTCAATAAAATAGGCAGGACCGCCCGCGCTTGAGCTATTATAAATGTTAGCCAGTTGTGAACCATTAGAATTACCGGCTTCGCCAGTTCCATGAAGGAAAACGATCAATGGATATTTTTTGGCTGTAGAATAGCCTTTGGGGAAATGGATCAATGTTGGAAGCACCCTGTTACTGTACCCGCTTCCATCAAAAGGTGCAAAGATGACGCTATGGTTCGTTTGACTGAACCCAATCGCTGATTGAAACAATATCAGCAAACAGAATAGTTTCCGCATAGGATAAAAATGGATTTTAACAACCTCACTGGATTAAAAATGCCTTTGGATTTTCGAGAAAATGTTCCGCGTTTTTTAACAAAATCAATGCCAAGAATAAATGATATTTTCTGTTGATTTTTTTCCCGTCTGACGGAAAAATTTCTACTGATATGTCCAATTTAGCATCCATTCAAAAATAGATTTACTCTACCCAAGTTTCAAGAGTATAAATGAGCGATTTGCGACGTAGAATTACCATCTGCGTACGCACAGAAATTTTATCATCGGGGTGTGGATATTACGTTCGTGAAAGAGAATTGAAGGAACGAAAAAAAAGCCAATCAAATATGAAGGAAATGTGAATGTGAATAAATACCAGCGAATGTGGATTATTTTAACCCTAAAAGCTTACGGCTTCTTGATTTTACCCTCGCAGCGAAGCCAAAATCGTTAATAAACCGTACCATGTTTCTCCATTTGTCTTTCGCCTGCGCTGACAAATACATGACAAACGAATGTTTTTTGTCGACCAACTGCAAACGTCCCAGCTCTGCATAATAATGCTTGCGGGATCCGTATTTATCTGTGATCATCTTCCATTCATCATACGGAGACACTCCAAGCTTGGCATACAACTCCCCACCTCCTACCGGCAACGTGTGCTTCATCATCACATTATCAAAAACAATCAACTTATTGGAAGGATTGCCTAAGATTTTTGTCCATACCGTATCAACTCCCCAACTCGACTTATTTCCGATAAATGATTCAAGACAGGCTTTCAACGCATGCTTGCTGAACAATGGTGCCATCACTTCTACCTGGCCAACAAATCTGCAGAAACAATTTGAATGGTTCTTGAAAATGGGCCAACTGCAAAATGAGTCGCGTGAAAGCGATGCCTGGCAGATATCAGCATTCATTGCACGGGCATTCACAAACATCCTGTTGATATCTTCCGTATTGATATCAATATCATCATCCAGGAAATAGAAATAATCATACTGCTCCAGCCATTCAGGCTTCACACGCGTCAACAATTCATGCAGCATATGGTACTTGAAATCCTTTAAATGAAAAAAATGATCGGCCACTTCATATTTCGAAGGATCAAGGATCTGCTCATGATAAAACATCAGGCAAAGCTCAAATTCCTTTTCCTTAATGTTCTCTAACCACTTCTCCTTAAATAAATACCCCTTATTACCCACCGGGGCTATGACTATATTTCTTTGCACCTGATCTCTTTTTGCGTTTTGCGTTGTTTCGGCGGGCTAAAATAGCCTGTTTTTTCAGTAAACACAAGCTAAATAAACATGAACTTGTGTTTTCAGGCTATCAGGTTGTGGATTCTGCAGGATGGATTGTGAATACGGGAATAACCGTCATTTATATAACAGCTATATGACCGCCGGAATTTAATTTGTACTTTAGCGCCAAAAAAATTTGAAACTGCAGTACTCTAAATACTGGCTGAAATCAGGTCTTTATACTTTCTTTCAACGTTTTTCCCTTACCCTGTTTGGACTGATCAATTTTATTATCCTGGTCCGCTATCTATCCAAGGCGGAAATGGGGACCTGGGCTTTATTTCTTATCATAACGACCGTTTTTGAAACCACCAAGTCAGGCTTGCTCAAAAACGCCCATATCAGGTTTATTACCATCACCAACAATGACCGTGAAAAAAATGAGATCGCAACATCTTCGCTTGTGATCAATGCTACTATCAGTATCGTATTCATTGTCTTTCTGCTGGGCTTCGCGTCCATGCTGCCCAAATGGCTGAATGCTGAGGTCGGTCTCGGCAGTATGATGACCTGGTTCATCCCTGGTATCGCCGGCATGGTGATCTTCTCGCATTTCGAAGCGATCCAGCAATCCAACCTTGATTTCCAGGGCGTATTCGTTGGCCATTTTTTCCGTCAACTGAGTTTCCTGCTGATGATCGTATATGATGTAGTGATGAAAAACCCGCTTACCCTGAATAAGCTGGCCCTTTACCAATCCATTAGCATTGCCATCGGTTCCGTATTTATTTTTTATTATTCAAGGAAATATATCAGTTACCGGTTTGCACCAACCATGGCGGCCATCAAAAAGATCGTGGGTTATGGAAAGTATATTTTCACTTCCACCGCACTTGCCAATATCGCGTCCAATATAGACCAGGTAATGACATCCAGTTTTTTGTCGAGCAGCGCAGTAGCATATTATAATACAGCTTCAAGGATCAACCTGCTGATCGATATCCCCTCTTATGCCGCAGCCGAGATACTGTTTCCCAAAACATCCATGGCTTCGCATTCAGCAGACACACATAAAGTGAAATATTATTACGAAAAGATGGTAGCAATCCTGATGAGTTTCACGCTACCCGCCGCTATCTTCATTTTGATTTTCCCCAAAGTGGCCATCTTCCTTATTGCCGGCCCTTCCTATTACGATGCAGCACCGATCCTGCAGTTATACATACTTACCGGCATTCTCCGCCCGATGCAGAACCAGGCAGCCAATACCCTGAATGCTGCAGGCAAACCGCAACTATGCCTGAAGATCAATGCGATCATGGTCTGCATTTACCTGGCCATCAATTTTATCTGTTTATATTATATAGGATTTTATGGTGCAGCAGTGGGTACATTCATTACAACTGTCATCGGCACCGCCTACTGGTACTTTACCATGCGGAAAGAGATCGGCCTTGAGATCCGCAATGTCATCCGCTATATTGAAGAAACCTACCGGATGATATTTGGCCTGCTCAGGGGTCTCCGTTTGAATTCACTTAGCAATTTTAATAAGAAAGACCCATGAGAATTGCTCACCTTATCCTCGCCCACAAAAATCCTGAGCAACTCGAAATGCTGATAAAGGCCCTGCAGCATCCTTCGTTCGAGATCTTTTTGCATATAGACGGTAAATCGGACCAATCCCAGTTTACCTATCTCACCCGCTATCCCAATGTCCGTTTTATCAGGAAGAGGACAAAGATATACTGGGCAGGTTATGGCACTATCCAGGGAACATTGAATGGTTTTGAAGAGATCATCCCGCTCAATTTTGATTATATTAATGTGCTGTCCGCACAGGATTACCCGATCAAGACGGCCTCTTATATTTATGATTTTTTCAAAGCTCAGGCAGGCACCGAATTCATAACCTGCGAGTCCATTAAAGACGAATGGAAAGAAGCTGCCAGCCGGGTACATAATTACCATCTCATCAATTTCCGGATACCAGGTAAATACCGGCTCGAAAAGATACTGACGGCTGTATTGCCTGCACGCAAAGCGCCGTTTGGCTACGAATTTGTGGGAAGGGCCAACTGGTTTGCGCTCACCAATAAGGCAGCCGATTTTATTTTCCGCTTTCAGAAAGAACATCCTTCCTATGTGCGTTATTTCAAATTATGCTGGGGTGCCGATGAGTTCTTCTTTTCCACCCTCCTGTTCAATACACCAGGATTCAGGGAGAAGATCAAACCGAATCTCACGTATGTGGATTGGTCGGTGATTGAAGAAAAAGGACATCCCAAAATACTTGACTCAGGTGATTTTGATAAGCTCACCCGTTCAGATAAACTATTTGCCCGCAAATTTGATATTAGCCGGGACGAGAAAATTATTCATAAGCTGGCCGAATGGCTTAATTCATAAAAGCAGCAATCATGCAGTGGTTGGAGATCATTATTTTGTTACTCGCAGGTATTATCTTTTTTAATTATGCCGGCTATGCCATCATCGCAGGTATAATTGCAAAATTGTCTGCCCAAAAGAAACCCGCTGTTGATACTATTTATCAACCGAAGCTTTCTTTTATTGTTGCAGCATATAATGAAGAGGATATTATCGAAGACAAAATCCTCAACACCCTGGCACTTGATTATCCCGCAAACAAAATAGAGCTCTTATTTATTACAGATGGCTCAACCGACCGGACCAATGAGATCATCAGCAGGTACAGCCAGGTAAAATTGCTGTTTCAACCGGAACGGAAAGGGAAATCCGCTGCCCTGAACCGGGTTGTTGAAAGTGCCAGTCACGAAATTCTTGTATTCAGTGATGCCAACACCTTCCTGAACCCCGAAGCACTGGGGCTGATGATGCAGCATTATGCCGATCCCCGGACCGGGGGCGTTTCTGGCGAAAAAAAGGTAAAATCCCTGGCAAAAAGCAATGCGAACTCGGAAGGGCTTTACTGGAAATATGAATCATTGTTAAAGAAGATCGATTCGGCATTCTATTCCCTGGTCGGCGCAGCAGGAGAATTGTTCTCGGTCCGCAAAAGCTTATATATCCCAGTGGCAGAAAACGTGTTACTGGACGATTTTGTGATCTCCATGCGGGTAGTCACCAAAGGATTCAAAGTGAAATACGAACCGGCCGCTTACGGGGCCGAGCTTGGTTCGGCAGGGATCAGTGAAGAGGAAAAGCGGAAAGTACGGATCGCCATGGGCGGATTCCAGGCAATGAAGGAATTCAGGCACCTCTATCGTTTCTGGAAAACCCCACGCCTGTCCTACCTTTATATCTCACACCGGGTATTGCGTTGGGCAGTTACCCCATTTTGCCTGCCTTTACTACTGATAATCAATATTATAACCGTCATAATGGGCACATCCCCCCTCTTTGTGGTATTGCTTGCTGCTCAGCTTTTGTTTTATCTTTCCGCCTTGATCGGCTATGGACTTTATAAAAAGGGGATAAAAATATCAATATTTAATATATGTTACTATTTCGTTTTCATGAATATATCAGTAATTAAAGGATTTATAAAATATCTTGACCGCAAGAATGTGGTATCAGGTGCCTGGGAGAAGTCGAAAAGGGAAATGTCGCAGACTCATTCAGGTTTGAAACAATTCTAATAAGCAGTAATACAGCTGCCCTGGGATTTGCTACAGTCGTGCCTTCGAGCTATTTTTACAACCGTCACCGTACTTTAAAAAGCCATTAAACTCTCCAACCTTATACTTTAATCTATGGATCTCGTCTACGTTTTCCGTGTACTCTATGAACGAAAATTTATCCTGATCGCTTCTGCGATCATTGCGGCCGCAGCAGCGTATTTTTTTACACGGAATGAAAAGAAATTTTACCGCTCCACTGCTCAGCTTTCTACCGGTTACACCATCAATGACGATATCCAGGTAGGTGGTAAAGAAACCAGTCTTTATGAGGCAGATACAAAGTTCAATAATGACATCATTACGTTTACTTCCCCCAGTGTAACCACGCTGCTGTCTTACCAGTTGATCCTGCACGACCTTCAGAGTAAACACCCTTTCACTGAGCTGAGCGAAGCACAGAAAAAATCGCCCGTCTATACCGGCGTGAACAAAGATTCTGCTATCCAGATATTTAAGGATAAGCTTGAAACAATGACCCTGCTTACCTCTTACCGGCCAGACGAAAAGAAAATGATCGAATTCCTGAAGCTGTACGGGTATGATTATAAATTCGTTCAAAGAAGCCTGAGCGTATACCGCCTACAGCGTACGGATTATATACAGATCGATTATATTTCCCAGAACCCGGAACTTTCTTCTTTTGCGGTGAATACGATCTTTTCCGAATTCATCCGCTATTATAAATATGTAAGAAGCACCAAGTCGAACGAAGCGATCGATACGCTCCGAAGCCTGATGGAAAAGAAAAGGCAGGAATTGAGTATCAAAACAGGAACATACATTAATGAAGCGGGTGTCGACCCTACCATTGAAAGCACCAGCAAGCTTGAAGTGATCGCAAACCTGGAAAACATGCTTGCGGATGAAAAGAAAAGGTTGACCACGCTCAATGCCAACCTGGAAAAGGTCATGCGCCGCATCAATGATCTTAAACCGGAAAGCAATACTTCGATCAGCACAGGTGATAATATGGAATTGCTCACGCTCAGAAAACAGCGTGATGATACCTATGCCGAGTATGTACGTACCGGCTCAACCAACCAGGCTTTATACCAGCAGTATCTTGACCTGAAAAGCAAGATCCAAAAAGCAGCGCTACAGGGCTCCGGCGGGGGCATACGCCTGCCCACCGGCACCACCCGGCTTGACCTGATGGACCAGAAAGCTGATGCGGAAATAGATATTCAGACCAGCCAGAAAAATATCTCGGAGATCGAAAAACGAATTGCTTCGCTGAAAGGAGGTGTAAGGTCCAGCGCATCCCAAAGCGCTACAGCCGAAAGCCTGACCAAGGAAGTGGAGCAGGCTAATAAAGAATACCTGGAAGCAAAACAGAAGTACAACGACGCTATCGATATCAACTCTTCTTCTGTCAATAATTTCAGACAGATCCTGTTTGGCCAGCCGGCGCTTGACCCGGAACCATCCAAACGGAAACTGATCGTTGGTATGGCGGGTATCGCAGCATTGCTTACTGTAACACTGGTGATCATTATCCTCACCTACCTTGATTCTTCTATTAAAACTCCCCGCCAGTTCAACAAAGAAGTAAATCTTAAGCTGATCAGCACCATCAATTTTATGAACCTGCAGGGCTATACCATGCAGGATATCATCACCAACAAGATCCATACTAGAAATAAATCGCATAAAGCAGATCACAATGCCTTCCGGGCTTCACTCAGAAAGCTCCGGTTTGAGATCGAACAAAGCAATAAGCAGGTTTTCCTTTTTGCCAGTACCAAAAAAGCACAGGGCAAGACCACGATCATCCAGGCATTGAGCTTCAGTCTCGCACTCAGCAAGAAAAAGATCCTGATCATTGACACCAACTTCTGTAATAATGACCTGACCATGCAGTTGCAGGCAAACCCTGTGCTGGAGCGTACCAATGTTCAGAATGAACCCGGCGCGATCATGGACGAACTGGAGAAGAATGCCACCGTTTCATCAGACGGCTACGTGTATGTGATCGGTTCTGAGGGTGGGGATTATACGCCTGAAGAGATACTCTCACAACAGAACGTACTGAACTATCTCGATTTCCTCAAAACCAAATTCGATTATATTTTCCTTGAGGGCCCGCCATTGAATGATTTCTCTGATTCCAAGGAGCTTTCACAATATGTTGAAGGTGTTATTGCCGTATTCTCTGCTGATATCAGTCTTGCACAAATAGACAAACAGTCAATCGACTTTTTTAAATCACTCGGCAACAAATTCTATGGCGCTGTATTGAATAAAGTTGAATTGAAGAGTATCAATACCGCATAAATCCCGAATAATGGAAAAGAAAAGCAATGCTTATGAAGCCATTCTGATCATTTGCGTAGCAGCCATCATGATCTTTTTTTTCATAAAAGTGGTATTTCTGTAGCCGGAAATCAAAAGATTGAACTTTGAACGTTTTACTTAAACGGTTGAACAGGCTTTTCCTGATCGAAAAGCTAAATAATGTGCAGGGATGGATCCTGTGCATAGTCCTTGCTGTGTACGTTAGTTTCATTGCCAGCAAGTCTATGATCGCCGGCGAAAGTATTATCGGGTTGTTCTTTTGCATCATTGGCGGATGCATCTGCCTCTTAAACACCCGTCTTGGATTATATATCATCGTTGCATTTTCTTTTTTCGCAATATTATTGTCGCGGTTTTTTTTTAACGACACCCTGCCTTCCGGACTGATACTTGATATTACTGTACTTGCTATCGTGCTGGGATTGCTGATCAGAAAGAAGGAGCTGAAAGCCATCATCAGTTCATTTGCAGCAAGTCCTGTTACCATCTTAATATTAGTGGTCGCAGGCTACAGCGCCCTGGAATTTTTTAACCCGAATGCAATGTCCTTTAACGGGTCTTTCCAGGCATTCCGGAAGATCCTGAACTTATTATTGCTGTTCTTCATCTCCTACTACGTATTTGACAGCTTTGAGGCAATCAAAAAATTCATCTATTTCCTTTTTGTCGTTGCTGCGATTGCAGGCCTTTACGGTTGCATCCAGGAATGGTATGGTCTTTTCAATTTCGAACGGGAATGGTTGCTTGCAGATGCACACCGTTATGGCCTGATCGTTATTGCCGGTCATATCCGGGTCTTTTCCACCATGACCGATCCTGCAGCATTCGGTATGATCATGACATCCTGTGCAGTTTTCTTTATCGGCCTGCTGTCGAACAGGATGACCGCTTTGCAGCGTTTGCTGGTCATTGCAGGAATTGTTTTCATGATCCTGGGTATGACCTATTCCGGTACACGCACTGCCAACGCCATGCTGGTAGCAGGTGTGGGATTCTATCTCCTGCTTACAATACAACGCAGAAGCTCACTCATTATCGCTGTCATATCAACAGTGATACTGTTAGGTGCGTTGTATGCACCGATCAGTAACCCTTCGCTGAACCGTTTCCGGACAACCTTCCAGGCAAGTGAAGATCCGTCTTACAAGTTGAGGGTTAAGAATCGCAAATCCATTCAACCCTATATTTACAGCCACCCCATGGGAGGCGGACTGGGAACAACCGGAGCTGTTGGCGAGATCTTTCACCCCGGCCACCCGCTGGCAGGCTTTCAGCCGGATAGCGGCTACCTGAAAAAAGCACTGGAAACAGGCTGGATCGGGCTTATCCTTTTTTTCGTTCTCTATTTCCTGGTGCTGAAACGGGGCATCAATGCTTATTTCAAAACAGAAGATACCGAAGCAAGAAATATAATAGCTGCCACCACTTCCGCGTTATTTACTTTCTATGTAGGTGAATATGCCCAGGTGGCCATTGGCCAGATCTCTGATGTTGTTGTATACTACCCTTTGATAGCCATTCTTTTAAGAATCGACACTTTTAAATTTAAAACAAACCTGTAACCGAAATGAAGAAACTGCTTATCCTTCAAGCCCTTTGCGCATTTACCCTTTTGGCGTCTGCGCAAACCACCACAAAGGCGCCGGCAAATACGGCAAATGTGCCGGACTCACTGATCATGCGTAAACTGGTGGAACTGGCCACAACCGGCCCCTCATTCAAATTGGCTGAGCACCAGGAAAACGTGCTGCAATACCAGCTCAAAGGCGCAAAAAATAACTGGATGAACCTGCTGACAGTTTCAATGAACTATAATGATCTCCAGCTTAAGGGACAAAACAGCACATACGTTTATCCCAAATATTTCTTCGGTCTTAATATCCCGCTCGGAACATTGTTGTCAAGAACACAGGTAAAAGCGACCAGGGAACAGATCAAGGCAAAAGAAGAACAAAAAGAGATACTTGTCCGCTCGCTGAAGACAGAGATACTTAAAATGTACCTTCAATACAAAAACTATAATGACCTGATCCTGCTTCAGACCAATGTGATCGATGATGAAGAAGCGACCTTCGCTAAAGCAAAAGAAGATTTCAAAGAAGGTTCTATTACTATCGAAACCTATAACCAGTCGCAGAAACGTTATAATGATGAAGTAGTAAAAGGCAAACAACTTGAACTGGACAGGGAGATCCTCAAATTGCAGATCGAAGAAGTGATCGGGATCACACTCGATGAAGCCATTCAGCAAGCTGCTGCTATGCGAAAGAAATAATTGAAGTGAGCGTTACCCTGATCAATGAACAAATCAACCATCCACTCGATCTCGAACCGGCTTTTTAACACAGACCGCATTCTTTCCATCAAAAGAATGCAATGGGTTGATACACTTAAAGGCGTTGCTATCATCCTCGTGGTATACCGGCACGTGATCATCGGGCTTCAACGTAAGGAATTATATGTACCGGAAGGGCTCGCTACAGCAAACCTGCTCTTTTACAGCTTCCGCATGCCCCTGTTCTTCCTTCTTTCAGGCCTGTTCCTTTACAGGAGCCTGAAGAAAAGAAAAGCATCATCCCTGTTTGAATCCAAGTTTGCCACGCTCATCTATCCTTACCTGGTGTGGACCATTATCCAGATCACCCTGCAGATCCTGGTAGCAGATTCAGCTGTCACTAATTCTAACCGTGGATGGAAGGACTACCTGTATATACTTTACCAGCCCAGGGAACTTGATCAGTTCTGGTATCTCCCTGCCCTGTTCAATGCAACCATCGTTTACCTGCTTTTACACAGTGTACTGAAACTGAACAAGACCATCCATATATTGCTGGCTATCGGCATTTACTTTTCTTCTTTTGCGTTCAAGGATATCAGTATGATCTGCGACTGGATGCTTTTCTACCCCTTCCTGTTGCTCGGGGCATTATTATCTGATTTCTTTTTCAATGAGAACAACACTGCCCGGATCAAAAAGCCATGGCTGTTCTTTGCGGCCATTCCCTTTTTTATATTGACCCAATACCTGTACCTGCAGCATGATGAACATTATTACACAGATACCGTTGCCGGCAAATTATTATTTATCCCGATCAGCCTGACAGGGTCAGCAATGATGCTGCTGTTATCATTCCGCCTGGAACAATTCAGTATCAGCAAAGCTTTCCGGGTGATAGGATTTCATTCATTGTATATATACGTAATGCATGTGCAGGCAGCATCACTGTGGCGGACAATATTGATGAAGTTCTTTGGCGTAACAGATGCTTATGTGCTGCTGTTCAGCGGGATCATATTCAGCGTGTTCGTATGTATCTGCATATATAACCTGTTAATCAGGAACGGCCCGCTCTGGTTTTTGTTTTCTTACCGGAAAAAAGCGGATGAAGGGGCCTGATCTCGGTATTTTTTTCCCGTTCAATGCCTTGCCAATGAACGTATTGCTGACCAGGTACTGATAAGAAAGCAGGCAAACAATAAAAGTGACCAGGAACACGACCGTCATTTTGATCCAGGGGTTCATCGCCAGCGGATGAAGCAAAACCTGGGTGAACGTTGCCACACCAAGATGAAGAAGGTATACCCAATAGGAAGAATCTGAGAAGTAACGCCAGAAGGCACTATCCTTATTGAAATACCGCAGGAAAAGGGCAATGCAGGCATACATGGTGGAGAGGCACTGGACCACGATAAGCAGGTAATATAACGAAGAAGGAATATCAGGTATGATAATGAATAGTACCGCTGAGCTTATAATGGCAACCAGCAGCAAGGGGAAGCTCCAGCGGGAAAGCAATGAAAAATCAAACCGGAGATTATATAATACCCAACCGGAGAAATAGAAGAAGCTATAAAGAATAAAAAGGCCGGCAGGGATCTTATACCCGGTATAAGTAGGCAGATGATCAAATTTAAATGTGTAGCGGATGGCATACAATACGGCAACAGACAATAACAGGATGCTGGCCGGCCTGGCAATAAAAGCAGGTACCTTTAATTTTATTTTTTTATTGATCCGGAACAGGATCGCGGAAAAAACATAAAAGATCAGCAGGTAGTAAAGGAACCATAAATGAGCAAGACCGTTCCAACTGAGCATTTGCTTCAATGAACGTTGAATGGCTTCCTGCAATGGTGTATGTTCTGTGTAATAAATACGGAAAAAATGAAACGGCAGTAAAGTGAGAGGCACCAGCACAATAGCACCAACAAGAAAAGGCACCAATATCCTTCCAGCCCGCTGACGGAGAAACGCTGTTAATCCTTTCCTGTCGCAAACCAGTGCCGCGAAATAACCGGCAACAAGAAAGAACAGCGGCATTCGGAATGAATGGATGAACTCGTAAATGAATTCAAGCGCAGGTGAATATAATTGAGTGTCATGAGGCCAGCTGTTTTCCGGCTTCTGTTTAAAGAAGATCACGGTGTGAAGAATAACACCAAGCCACATGGCAGTGGCGCGCAGTGCGTCAAAGCCATATATACGGGAAGAATTTTTCATAGGTGAATTTGTGTTGCAGAAGAAAATGAACGAACGGTTGAGTGGCTCATATTAATATAAAAAAGTAATCATAAAGTTATTAAAAGTCGACTATTTTTTATAGTTTTCGACAAAAAAGGAATGCATTTATGCGGGCAGAAAATGTATGTAAAATTTGTAATAATTCTTCCAATAACAAAGTGCACAAGGCCAGGGAAATGATGTTTGGCCTCAAAGAGGAATTTGAATACCTGGAATGTGGTAATTGCTCCTGTCTGCAACTCATCTCCATCCCTGAATCCCTGGCAAAATATTATCCTGAAAATTACTATTCCTATCACAATAAGGGCGAAGATCATTTTATACAGAAGTCATTACTGAAATCTTTAAAGCGTTCGTTCAAAAGCAAAACGCTTAACTCTTATCTGAAAGGCAATTCCCTGCTGGGTTCATTTGTCAACAGCAAATACAAATCTTATTATCCCTGGATCAAGCAGGGAGAGTTGAATCAGGATTCGAATATCCTGGACCTTGGCTGCGGAAAAGGCGAATTGCTGCTGCGTATGTACAATGATGGTTTCCGAAAACTCAGTGGTGCAGATCCCTTTATCGAAAAAGACATCAATTACAATTGTGGTATCACGATCCATAAAAAATCGATCGACCAGGTACAGGGCCCTTATGATCTCGTAATGATGCATCATGCATTTGAACACATGGAGAATCCTGCATGGGTGCTCGAAAAAATAAACAACGTATTAAGCAAAAACGGGAAAGTGATCATCCGCATACCGGTTGCAGGCAGTTATGCATGGAGAAAGTATTATACCAACTGGGTACAACTGGATGCACCAAGGCATATTTTCATCCATTCGATACAAAGCATGAAACTGCTTTGTGCACAAACCGGTTTTGAGCTATCGGATGTCATATATGATTCTTACGAACTGCAGTTCTCCGGCAGTGAAATGTATCTCCGTGATATTCCCCTTACTTCAGGAAAAAAGATCTTCAGCCAGGAACAGATCGATCAGTTCAATCAATGGTCAAGGGAGCTTAATAAGATCAATGATGGAGATGCAGCCTGCTTTTATCTGACAAAAACAAACTGACCGATTCTTCCGGGAAATATATGAACAGGCGAAAAGCAATTACCAGGGTTTTACTGATCGGAGCTGGCGCTACGGCCGCAGTTGGTGGATACAAATGGTATTCGATCAACCGCGAGCCGGACCTTGATTTTATGGATCAGCAAACAGAACTTATTGCCGCGCTGGCCGAAACAATCATTCCGGCAACAGATACGCCCGGCGCAAAAGCCTGCCAGGTAGAAAAGTATATCCAGGTGATGGTAAGGGATTGCACTGACCGCAAATCACAAAACAAATTCGTGGATGGCTTGAAAGACCTGAAAGCCTATACCAGTTATGAATACGGAAAGGAATACCAGCATTGCACTGCAGAACAACAGATCAAAGTGCTGGAGCATTTTGCCGGCAAGGCTTCATCTACCGGACTCTGGTCAAAGATCGAACGCCGTTACCTCGGCAATTCTTTCTTCACTACCTTAAAACAGTATACCGTTGAAGGGTTCTGCACATCCAGGCAGGGGGCTACGCAAGCACTCTCCTATCTTCATGTGCCAGGGCGGTACCAGGGATGCATGCCAATGACACCTGGCCAGAAAGCATGGGCCACATCCTGATGTTGTAGTAAATGGACAGCCTACAGTAGGTCTTTTATTTTCTATTTTTGATGAATTATCTCAAAACCGGCTAACCAGCCACATGATAAATTATTATGGGAGATCCTCAACAGCAAAAGCAGGAAAAGCTTCCGCCTGATCACGGATTCGACGCCATTGTTGTTGGCTCTGGCATCAGTGGAGGATGGGCGGCAAAAGAACTTTGCGAAAAAGGCCTGAAAACGCTTTTGCTTGAAAGAGGCCGTCAAGTCACCCATATCAAAGATTATCCCACCGCACCTTTACCACCCTGGGAATTTGCCCATCGCCTTAATCATACCAATGCAGAAAAAGCACACGATCCAATAAGGTCCGGCGCTTCAGATGAAGCCACTGCCCTGTTCTATGCCAGTGATACAGAACATCCGTACATACAGGAAAAACCTTTTAACTGGATCAGGGGATACCAGCTCGGCGGCCGTTCACTTACCTGGGGCCGGCAATGTTACCGGTATAATGAGATGGATTTCGAAGCAAACCTGAAAGACGGGATCGCAGTGGACTGGCCTATCCGGTATAAGGATATCGAGCCCTGGTACACTTATGTTGAAAAATTCGTTGGGATAAGTGGCCGTAAAGAAGGGTTGAGCCAACTTCCGGATGGAGAATTTCTTCCGCCGATGGACCTTAACTGTGTGGAAGAATATATGGCCGGACATCTTCAGCAAAAATATAATGATCGCATACTGACGATCGGCAGGGTAGCCAATCTCAGCAAAGGATGGAACGGACGCGGCCCATGCCAGTACAGGAATCTTTGTGCCAGGGGTTGCCCGTTCAGCGGCTATTTCAGCAGCAATGCCGCCACACTGCCTGTTGCTGAAGCCACCGGTAATCTCACCACTGTTACCGACGCCATAGTTGTTGAAGTATTATTTGATGAAAAGAATAACCGCGCCTCAGGCGTACGTGTGATAAATGCGCATACCAAACAGGTGACGGACTATTTCGCGAAGATCATTTTCCTGAATGCATCAACCATTGCTACTGCGTCTATACTGCTCAATTCGAAATCCAACCGGTTCCCGACCGGTCTGGGAAATTCAAGCGGTCAGATTGGTCTTAACCTGATGGACCATTTCACCGGCACGGGTGCAGAAGGCGAATTGGACAAATTCAACGATCAGTATTATTATGGCCGGAGGCCTGTAGGTTTTTATATCCCCCGCTTCCGTAATATTTCAGCAGCTACGCAACAAAAGAATTATATCCGTGGCTTTGGTATACAGGGTATGGGCGAAAGAGCTTCCTGGCGTGAACAGGGCCAGAAAATTGCCGGCTTTGGAAAGAATTTCAAAGACAAACTGCTGCAACCCGGTCCCTGGAAAATATGGATGGGAGGATGGGGCGAAACACTTCCCTATGAAACCAATAAAGTAACGCTTGATAACGAAAAGAAGGATCAATGGGGCATCCCGCTTACAAAGATCCATTACGAATATCATGATAACGAAGAAGCCATGCGGAAAGACATCCTTGCGAGCATCGAGGAAATGCTGGGTTCTGCAGGGTTCAAAAATATCAACTCCTACAGCTATCTCCATCCCGGCGGGTCCGCTGTGCATGAAATGGGAACGGCAAGGATGGGGCGCGATCCAAAAACATCTGTACTCAATGGCTTTAACCAGATGCACGATGTTAAGAATGTATTCATTACAGATGGCAGTTGCATGACATCCTCCGGCACCTCCAACCCTTCTTTAACTTATATGGCCCTCACAGCAAGGGCATGCGATTATGCCGTTGCCGAACTTAAAAAAGGAAATATCTGACAGGATGATTAAACGGTGTTCATTGTGAACACCTGTCATTTTAATTGCATCAATGTATAATCAGGTCCGAACGACTGTATTTCCTTATAATGCTCCCGGATATATTGATCAAGCAGTTCCACATGTGTGTCTATAGACGACTGGTTCGGCTCATTGAATTCGGTATTCAACAGCAATACATATTCTACCTTTCCCGTTTGCAGTTCTTGCACGATCTGCTGCTGAACATCAGCTGTGGTTACCTGGCCGGGATGAAGCTCCTGGTAATAGGTCATCACACGGTCAACAAAAAAATAGAACATCACCGGGTTATAAGCTACCCTATCATGATTCTTCACGCCAAAATAAAACGACGAATTATGATGTTGCCGGATAAATGAAATGATCTCATTCTCCGCCGGTTCATTCATACAAACCTCCGTGTATCCATATTTCCTGAGATCCGGCAGTGTCCGGTTCACGAAGAAATTCAATTTATATAAAGAGAAAAGGAACAACAATATTACAGGCGATGCAACGATCCATTTCAGCCATCCCGCGTTCTTGGCAATCGCAACCACGAAAAGGCAAAGCAGGAAAATGATCATTACGACGTTGGCATAAGATGACCGCACCACGAATTTATAGGTCATTAATCCTGCAAAAAGCGCCATGAAAACGATAAGCGGGTCATTCTTTTTTCTTCGGTCAAAAGAAAGTATGGCAGTATAGATCAATGCCAGGGCAATAGCCAGGATCGCCAATGGTACGTACGAGGTGAATTTATCAATATGAGGCAGCGGTAACCGCCGGTGAGCCGGGTATACGTTCACAGGAAAATCAATCAGGCACTCATATAAATTCCTGAACCCACAAAGCCAGCCCAGAAGAAGCACCGCAACGATGCCGACAAACAACTGCTTGCTGAGCAGGCTGACCGTATGCTTGCGTGAGATCTCCTTACGGGGAATTCGCAAGAGATCAGTAATTGCCAGCGATGCAACAAGGAACAGGCCAACTTCAAATTTGGTGAATACAGAAAGCACGGCCAGCAATGCACAAAGCCATAAACGTTCCTTCCTGTAGAAATAATAGGCTGCAAGGGCTAATAATACTGCAAGAAAAATGGGATAAAGTGCAATGCCCGATGAAAATATTACAGCCAGCAAACCTGCAGCCAGGAGATTTTGCTGGTATGATGGAATACCCGGCCTCTCGGCACGGATAATGCGGACAGCCGTATAAACACACAATACCTTTACCAGGAAATCAAGCAGGCGCAGCATCATTAAACTGTCAGAGATCTTCAGGAAGCCTGCATGCAGGAAGAACTGAAAAGGAGTATAGATAAGCCAGAACTTTTTGTAAGGCCACTCCCCTTGCAGTATCCTTTTGGAAGCAACAGCCGAGATCCCCTCATCATACAAGCTTGACTTTTGCAGGACTAATACAAAGCCGGCAGCCAGAACAGCGAGAATAAGCAGGTAGGTCGATTTTTTCAGCATAGAGGGCGGTTGACAGCCTGTCTTTTACAAGAATCAGTGCCGGATCCTGTGATCCGGTTTCCGGGACCCAAGATAAGCGTTTACTTTTTTGCATCAAAGCAAAACAGGGAACTGATACCGGCAAAAAAAGAGGCTTAACTTTCGTTAAGCCTCTTTGGTATGAAAGACCCTTAGTCTAATCAATTCTTCATCAGTTTAAATGACTTCGTCGTTGCGCTTGTTCTCAGGCTGAGAATATACATTCCTCTTGGCAGGTTCGCTGTGCTTGCAGGGAGTTTGTAGATGTACTCACCTTTAGTCACATCACCCAGCACTTGAGTGTATAGTGTGCGGCCGGAATAGTCGCTCAGAACCAATACAGCTTTTGTCACTTTTTCCGCGATTTTCACTTTCACTGATACTGTATTCACGAACGGATTCGGATAAGCGTTCACGGAAGTTTCCAGTATAGCCTGCTCAATCTCGCTTGTCTCAACTGCAGCTGGTGCAGCCTGAACAGAAATTGCCGGAGCAGCTACGCCTCTATTGGAACCTGTTCCGAGGGCCATCAATCCTGATGGAACGTCTTCGTTGATAGTCGTTGCATTATAAGACTCGATCACCAGTGCACCGATATAACCGAATGTTGAAACACCACCGGATGCGTTGATCGTGATCAGCACAGATCCGTTTTCATCGGCTTTCACACCTGTTATCTTCGCTGTTTGTGAGATGTTGTTGGCAGCATTCAGTGAAGTCATCTTATCACCGATACGGTAAACTGAAGTTCTGTCTACTGTAGCACCACCTACATCACGGCTTGCAAAGAATGTGAAGTTGTAAGTCTTAGCCTGGTTCAGACCATCGATCCGCAGCATACCGGTTCCGCTGATATCCAACCACCATGTTTGTTTGATCACATTGTCAGGGTAAACACCACTGTTGTTTCCGGTGTTCATACCGCTTGGGTTGGTACCGCTGAATCCTTTACCAACAACTGTCATGTTAATTCCGGTCGGGTTGCTGGACTCATCTTTCATGTTTGCATAAACATCATCTTCTACAGGAGCGCCGTTCGTGTTGTTCCATGGAGCACCAGCCGGGCTGTCAGCATTGAAGTTGATGTATACAGCGTTATCAAGCGTTGAAGTAGCTGCGATATTGCTGTAAGCTGAGTACTCAGGTGATTTCTTCGCTCTTACTTTATAGTAATAGATAGTACCAGGAGTCGGTGTTGCGTCTTCATACGCTGTCACATTAGTGGCAGTAGTATACAACAACTGGTATCCTGAACTTTGAGATGTAGAACGATAGATCTCGAATCCATCTTCACCTGATGATTTATCAGACCAGTTCAATTGGATAGCTGTTTTGGACTTCGCAAGGGCAACCAGGCCAGTCGGAGCCAGAGGAATACCATTGTCAAAGTAAGACTCAACCACCAGGGCATTCAGGTAAGCATAAGCAGAACCTGAACCTCTCTGAACTGTAAACTCGATCTGTCCGGACCCATCAGCTGTTACACCTGTGATCTGTACAGTGTTTCTTGTATTGCTGGCTGCGTTCAGGGTTACTGACTGACCGGCATAAGAGTAAACAGTATTTCTGTTATCATTCGCACCTGCACGGCTTCCGAAGAATACGAGATTGTACTTGATACCGGGGGCTGTAGACAGACCGGTGAGGCGTACTCTCTTCGTACTTGTAGAAGCTGTCCAGTAAGCAGTTTGCATTACATCATCAGGGAACACGCCGCTGTTGTTACCGGTTACAGCACCTACGTTGTTGGCATCATCCCATCCATCTACAAGGGTAATACCTACTGCAGTGGCTGTTCCTGCATTATCAACCATATTGGTGAGCGTCCTTCCTGCGAGCGGAGTAGCGTTAAAGCTATTCCATGGAGAAGCTACAGGCTGTACAGCATTGAAGTTCACCATGATCTTGGTAATATCCTTATCAAGAACTGTCAGTGAAACCACTTTGCTGGTTGAAGCACCATGGCTGTCTGTAGCAGTTACAGTGATATCGAATGAACCAGTTACATTACCCGGAGCAAACTGGATCGATCCGTCTCCACCGTTTGAGGTAAAGGTTGCGAAGGCTGGCAGATTTGCCACGCTGAGCGTGATCGCATCACCAGGTTCGTCAGTTGCTGAAATGTTGGCGCTTACTGTCTGCTGTGTTTTCATGCTTACAGTTGCAGGCACTGTCAGTTGCGGAGCAACATTCGGTACTGCAATAGAAACTGTATCAGAATACGGCGCTGCACCAGCCAGGTTGATCGCGCGAACAGTATAGTAATAAGTAGTGCTTCCTGTTACTGTTTGATCATTGTATTGTGTTTGATCAATGATATTGGTTGCACCTGTGTTGATCAGTGTATAAGGTCCGGCAATGTTGGTAGCTCTGTACACTTCATAACCGTTCTCGTTGTATGCTGCGTCTACCCAGTTCAATTGAACTGCATTACTAGCCATAGTAGCAGACAGGTTCCTTGCTTTAACAGGAGCTGTGCCGTCATCAAAGACTGTCTCGATCACCATAGCATTCAGGTAACCATAAGCTGCACCGCTTCCTGCAGTCAGTGTCAGGGTAAGGTTACCGCTGGCATCTGCTACCATATTGCTCAGGCTTACTGTATTCCTGGAATTGCTTGCAGCATTCAGGCTTACAGAGTTACCATTGATCGTGTATACGCTGGTGCGGTTGTCTGTTACACCTGCACGGCTTCCGAAGAAGGTGAAGTTTGCTTTCTTACCTGCACCCAGACCGCTGATACGGATCGTTTGAGGTGTAGTAGTGGTATAGTAAGCACTAACCATTACAGGATCAGGATATACACCTGAGTTGTTACCAGTGCTCACACCAAGGTTGTTCGAGCCATTACCGATTCCAAGCCAGTTGCTGGTGATCTCCAGGCCTACTGTGCTGGTAGCACCGGTTTCATCTTTCAGGCTCAGGAATTTGTCGCCCAGTGCAGGATTGTTCTTATTGGTATTGTTCCATGGAGCAGCAGCCTGGTTGGTACCATCATTGAAGCTCACATAGATCTTCCTGTTCGGGTTAACGTTGTTTACAGTGATGCTGAATGATTTAACATCCTGACCACCGTTACCGTCATTTACAGTAGCTGTTACATTATATACACCATTATCTGCATAACCAGGAGCAACAGTCAGTTGTGCCTGACCTGAAGTCTGGTCAACTGTTACGAATGAAGGCAGACCCACAAATGACCATGTCAGTACGTCTGCAGCATTCTGATCAGTTGCAGTAAGTGTTACCTGTGTGGTCTGCTGCTCATTAACAGACAGATTGTTCACAGTTCCGATCGCAGGCAGATAGTTATCGTTCACCAGCATGTTAAAGCTCAGGCTGCTGGATCCTGAATGCTGATCAGTTACCTGTATGGTGATATTATTGTAAGCACCTTGCTGCAGAGCAGTCGGGTTATTGAAAGTAATTACACCCGTACCATTGCCTGTTGGAGTATAGGTCGCAAATCCAGGCAGGTTAGTTACCTGTATATCCAGTGTTTCAGGATCCAGGTCTGTAGCCTGCACATTGATCTGCAGTTGTGTAGCATACCTCATGGTCTGGTTGCTGATAGCAGCGAGTACCGGAATGTTGTTGCCGGTCTTGGCACTGTCTTCAGCTGTGTAAGCAGAATTACCACCTACGCCTACTGCACGCAGTTTATAATAATGGATGGCATTTGCAAACAGGCCGGTGTCAACAAACGATGTTGTGTTGGCAGGCAGTTTTGTATACAGTACATAGTTTGCATTACCATTGTTTGAACGGTAAAGTTCAAATCCTGTTTCGTTGGTTGAATTGTCGTTCCAGGTAACATTGATGCTTGAAGTAGAAGCACCACTTGCCAGGAGGTTGGACGGAGCAGCAGGAACAGGAGGCAATGCCTGTGTTGTAGCATTAGGCAAAGGCATGCCCAGCACGCTTGCAGGGATGACCTGTTTAGCAATGCCGCTTCCGCTCGGGCCCTGATAGCTAACGGTGAGTATCTGATCACCACCAGCTTCAAAGAAGCCAACATAGATCGGATACATACCAACAGCCAGTGATTTTGTTCCGCTCTTCTCTGTATTACCATGCAGGCCATCATTGTTCACCACACGATTTGAAGTGCTGGTTCCGCCTATATAAAGTACAGAACCGTCATCAGATGAAGTATAGAATGTATACGTTCCGGCTTTAGTGATATTAATATAACCGGAGAGCCATACCGCAAAGTTGTCTGCGCGGTCAGCCATGGCAATATTAAAGTTTGTTGTGCGGCCGGTCTTTTTGGGATTTGCTGTAGTGAATGCAGGGACTGCGCTCATACCATCAATCTCATAATACTTGTAATCGACACCGCTTCCGATGGCACCGAATGCAGACTCACCGTACTGGCCGATTGCACGAACATTATAATAGTAAGTAGTGCTGGCCTGCAGACCTACGCTGTCAACGAAGCTTGTGGCATTCGCTCCTACAGTACCTACAGTTACAAATCCTGTCATCTGATCAGTAGATCTCCAGATCTCGAATCCTGATTCGTTATTGCTGTTATCAGTCCAGCTAACATTGATCTGTTTGAAAGAAACGGCTGAAGCGGCAATATTGGAAGGAGCTACAGGAGCTGAACCATTGTTTACAGGTGCATCAGCGAAAGCAGAAGCAGGGATTACTGAATAGCTGGTACCAGAACTTGGAGTTCTCCATGATACAGTCATGGCCTCACCACCACCTTGCTCATAGAACGCAATGGCGATCGGGTATGTACCTGCAGCCAGGTTCTTTACTGAAGATGTTGCATCCTGGGTACCGTGCAAGCCATCATTGTTCACTGTCGGCGTTCCGGAGAAGCTGTAAGGAGAAGTTGTGCCGTTCAATGGTCCGAGCCACAGGCGGCTGCCATCATCGGAATTTGTTCTGAAATAATAATTACCTGATACAGGAATATTGATATAGCCTTCCCACAGGAATGCGAAATTGTCATTCTGTGTTCTTGGAGTCAAAGCCACTGTCTGCATCACACCTGTAGCAACAGGAGTGAGTGTTGTAAAGTTTGGCAGATTATTCCAGGTACCAGTGAAAGTATAATACTTATAAGGCAGACCTTTCAACAATGCCTGTCCTGTAACCTGGTTACTGAACGGAGACACGTTATTGGCAAGATCACGCGCTTTGATAGAGAAGTTATAGTTCTGGCCAGTGGTAAGACTGTACACAACGAACGTAGTATCATCTGTTACATATGATTTCTGCCCGTTGATATAGACATCATACTTGTTAACACCTACATCATCCGTTGCAGGAGACCATGCCAGGCTGATAGAACTACGTGTGCTGTTAGTAATGCGCAGGTTCTGCGGAGCAGCTGGCGGAACCTGATCGAAATCAGTTTTGCCGCTTGCTACATTTGAAGCATTGGCAGCGCCGGTTCCGTTTACTGCACGTACCTTATAATAATAAGTGCTACCCGCATTCAGACCAGTAATCGTATGAGTGATCACGTTGGCATCTTTCATTGCCACCAGCGTATAAGGGCCGGAAGCCTGAGATGCCTGGTAAACTTCAAAATTGGTTTCGTTGAATTGAGGATTGGGGTTTTCACTCCAGTCGAGCCTCAATGAAGTTTTTGAAATAGTAGAAACGATCAGGTTACCGGCAGGATCAGGTTTGTTAGGACCATTTGCATCAATAACCGTGAATGGAGAAGAGAACTCACTGTTGCATCCGTATACTTCGGTTACACGCACCTTATAATCACCGGCAGCAGTGGCTTTATATGTATTTGTAGTGCTCAGTGTAGTAGCATTGTCAACTTTCTGCCAGAGGTAATTTGCATAGCCGGTAGGAACAGAAAGTGTAACGCCGCCTTCTTCATCCAGTGCAGGAAGCACTTTGCTCTGCAACCCTGAAACAACGATAGAAGGAGGAACGGTCGGGTCTTTCATTTTCACTACCACAGGAACAGGAGACCAGTCAGACCAGTTGCTTCCCCTTCTCACACGCGCAGAATAAGTACCCAGTTGAGTAACCTGCAGCGTGTTGGAAGTAGCTCCGGGGATCACATCATCACCTTTTTTCCATTGGTATTCACTCATCCCTGGTGTCAGGCCCAGCGTGGTGGAGATCGTTTCACCAGGACAGAATTCAGCTTTTCCAAACAGCGGCCAGGGGTTGGCTTTGTTGGCTTTGGACACAAAAGGCCAGAAACCAGGTTCCTGCCAAACTGTATTCCATACACCGTGAGAAAGGTTGGGATATTCTGTATAACTGTAATTGGAGCCTGCTGCCAGGTAAGCATCACGTACTTCACGTGCAGCACCTGGTGTAGGAGAACCATCCAACCCGCCCTGGAAATTCCAGATAGGGGTAAATTTCAATTTATTGATGTAGTCAGATCCTTTGAAGGTCAGTTCCGCAGAAGACATTGGCATTACAGCCGCATAATAAGTGGGAAACAGGTTCGCACTCAACCAGCATGCCTGACCACCACCGGAAAGACCATTGTTGATCACGCGGAAGGGATCCACTTTGTTATTTGCGATCAGGTAATCGATGATCTCTGCTATAAATGGAAAACCATTGCCACCCCATGAGCTCATGCTCTGACCGGCAATGATAAAACCATCGAATTGACCATTGTCAACCGCAGCGGCGAAAATCTGGCCGCCATGGTACAACTGGAATTCGTTATCATAAATATTGCCCTGGTTGCCTTCGCCCACACCATGGTAAAATACCAATATGGGATATTTTTTCCCATCATTTGCGGTAGTATAGGACTTTGGAAATTTTATCCGGAAAGGAAATCCCTTCCAGATATAACACTTGTACGAATCAGTGTTCCAGTTAAGCCTTTTCGTCCTTACCCATTTCCCCATCTGGCCATAAGCAGGTTGTGTTGGAGGTGCACTGGAATTGTAGGTAATAACAGGATCACTGGGATCGATCACGCTCTGTGCGTTCGCGCCCAATCCCCAAAAACCTACAAGCAGCAGCAATAGTGCAAAGCCGAAAATTTTGGCAACTTTAGTTTTCATAAACTAAGGCAAAATTTAATTAGTTAATTAAAAAAACTGTTAATCGGTTTATGCAGGAAAGGAGGATTCCAGGTGTTTCCTAGATAGCATAGTAATGAAGGCTATCAATTTTATAGGCTTGAAATTGGGTGGAATTCGGAGGAAATTGAATAGGGATGGCGACTTACCAGAGTATTGTACGAAGATATTACAAAAAAAACTACAAAAGCAAACTTTCCTTAAAGTTTTTAGAAATGTAACAATTCGCACAATAAAATCTAATCATATGAATTACAGTCATTTAACGCTTACCCTTATCAAATATTTGTCACAAACTGCTGAATTATCCTTGTATTCGATTAACTGCAAAATGATTCAGAAAAAAGCCTTGTAAAAGCAGTGCAACTAACAGAAAATTAATAGGATACACTTAATTAAAATCCCTCGTTGAGCAATCAGAAACGGCCATATTTCAGTTAAAAAAAATGAATTGTTAACGCATGGGCCGGATCCTGCTACTTGATCAGGTCATCTATATAAACAAGACTGGTATGTTGTGTTTTCAGGAAAGATTTTTTCGCCTTTCTCACTTTGATCAGAGCCAGGAACTGCCGACCTGCAAACAATGGCAGTTTAAAAAACGTAGCCAGGAATCTCGCATCCTTTCCTTTTATCAAAACGATCGCTGCAAAAGCCACCAGGAACGAAGCCCATAGCCCCACCCAGATCCATGCAGCCAATGGCCAGATAAAAAAGTTAATGACGGTAAAGAGGCCTGCAAGCCCCAGCACCATGAACAATGGAGGCCGCAGCAGTATATAACCGAAATACATCAGGTTAATATCAAACCTCAGCAAGCCCTTGAAGAAAATGACAAAGGACTCTTTAAAATACTTGAAATAAGAACTGATCCACCGCGTACGTTGCGTTTCCAGCGAAGCGCCACTTGTGATCTTCTCATCAAAGAGGATAGCTTCTTCAGCATAAGCAATGCGACGGGTGTTCTGCACGAGATAGGCTTGCAGTTTTTTATCAAAACCTCCCAGGAAATGCTTGTACTCGACAGCATTGTACATGTCTGTATCAACAGCAACTCCCGATCCCCATATAGCAGAGGACATTCCCATACGCATACGCATTTCCCGCTCGATAAAGAAGTTGAACATATCCCCTATCGCATCCATCCTCGCATAATCCGTGTCTGTATTCTTTGGCTTGAACTGCGATTGCACTACCCTGTATCCCTTGCGGAAATACTGGTTCATTGTGTCGAGGAAAGATGGATGGATCAGGTTGTCTGCATCCAGGATAATGATCGCGTCAGGCTTTCTTTCAAACTTTGCGATCGCATACCTGATCGATTTTATTTTTGAATGCAATGCTGGTTCGGGTTTCAGCACGCGGATTCGGGCATCTGCAAATGATATGTTCTCCTGCTGGCAATCATCAGCAACAAGATAGACGATGAAATTTCCGTATGACTGTTTCAGAATGGAATCTACCAGCGGGTAAACAAACTTTGTTTCCTGGTGGGCGGTAATAATAAAGGCAAAATCGAATTGCCGGTCGGTCAGGAATGGTTTACGCTGAAAAGGCGTTCTTACCCTGAACAGGCGCAGCAGGCCATATATCACCACGAATAAAAAAGGAATGGCAATGTAGCCGGCAATAACAACTTGAAGCAATGCCCAGATGATCCATAATATTTTTTCCAGCAATTCCACTCAGGTCAGCTTGTTTTCTTCTGCCAAACGGTAACAAAACCTCCGGTAAAACTATAGGGAAGTATTTCAGCAACTGCACAATCCCATTTCTGCAGGAATTTCAGTTTTCTTGTCAGCAATGAGAAAGGGAATACATCTTCCACGAAGTTTGTTTTGCCGTATTTTACAATAGAAAACCGGTGTGTATCGGCCAGTTCTGTAAGTGTTTTCCTGGTAAAGAATTGGATATGGGTAAGATCATCGGCACTGCTTTGGGCCGTGGTCCCCTTATATCCGAAAAGGGATTTTACTTTTTGCACAAAGCGCCATACCCAGTTATTCTTTTTCTGCATTGAGATAATCGGTTTGGTCACAAATCTTTCACGGGCACCTTTACCGTTTGGTACTGTTACGATCAATGTTCCTTCCTCTGTCAGTACTTCGTGAAGGACCGAGAGCAGCTTGCCGGGTTCATTGAGATGCTCCAGCACTTCGCTGCAGATAACAGCATGATAGCGCTGCCCGTCTGCCACGAGTTGCTCAGCACTGACCACTTCAAACCTGACATTGGGATATTTGTTCAGTTCTTTTGCTCTTGCTATTGTTTTGTCGCTGATATCAATACCGCGTACATTGAAACCGACAGCACCGAGGCTCCGGGAGATCACACCATTTCCGCATCCTACATCCAATACCTCTGCACCATCCGGAAGATTTTTCCGGAGTGTGTCGATAATAAAATTCAGCCTTTTGATATCGGCGATCCTTACAAATTCCATCTCGCTAGTTTTGTCTTGGTTTAATTCAGCAGTTCCAAATATAATTTTTCGATCTGCCTTGTCATGTTTTCAGCATTGAACCGGTCACGCACCGTTTCAATCGCTTTCCTGCCATATTGCTCACGCAAAGGAGCTGACTGGCTAAGGCCGATCAGCGCCCGGGTAAGGCCGGGAACAAGTTCTTTTGTATCTATCAGCAATCCGTTCTCTTCATGATGGACGATCTCAATGGTACCATCCACTTTTGAAGCGATGATCGCTTTGCCCATGCTCATGGCCTCCAGCAGACCGATCGGCAATCCTTCCCAAAGCGAAGGGAGGACGAAGATATCTGCAGCAGCCAGCACGGCGGGCACATCCTGGCGAAAACCCACAAGCGTAATATCATTCTTCAATCCCTGCGCCTCAATGATACGCACTGCCTCTTCTTTCTGGTCCCCATCTCCTACCATTAATAAATGCATGGAAGGATGGAGTTTGACAGCTTCTTTAAAAGCTTCTATCAACGCCAATGGCTGTTTATGCGAAGTAAACCGCGCAATGAACAATACCAGCGTTTTGTCTTTCGGTAAATTCAACTCTGCCCGGATATCGGGAAACTGGCTATCGGGGTTGAACTTTTTCCTGTCGATCCCATTATTCACTACTATCGATTCAAAATCCCTGATCACTTTTTTCCCTGACTCCTGGTTTGATTTTGAAACGGAGATATTCAGTGCAGAACGGCGTGTCAGGAATTTCTCTCCCAGCACACGCACAGTTCTTACAAGCAAGCTCTGGTCCTGGTGAAAAGACCATCCATGTATCGTATAAATGACCGGGATTTTTAATGACCTGGCCGCCCAAAGCACATTGGAGCTGGCCCTTGTGCCATGGGCGTGTACCAGGTCAATGGATTGTTGCCGGAGATACTCCTTCACAATTTTCCATTTAGAGATATCGAATGGTTTTTCGGTATAAATAACTTGCGTATCAATATTCAATTCACGGAGCCTGTCCACCATTGGCCCGTCTGTAAATGACAGCACAACAGGGTCAAATTTTGAGCGGTCCAGGTTCGACACCAGGCTTAGCAGGTGGGATTCACCACCGCCTATCTGGCCTTGCCGGATACACTCGAGTATTCTGATTTTTCTATCCATGACCTGCTGCCGGCTCATTATGCCGTTACTGCTTTTTTAATGTCCCAGCCATCAGGCAGTTTTTCGGTGATCTCGATGTTTCCAAATTCCTGGCTCTTGCGGGCACCCACTTTTTTGGCCCAGTCGGCCATTTTATTGATGCCCTGCTCAAGTGTAATGCCTGTAGCCCCGCCGAATACGCGGTGGGCTTTTGCATGGTCAGAATAAGCATGCAGCACTTCATTGCGTGCAGTCAGGTGTTTGATATTGGGTTCCACACCAAATTCTTTACACACCACTGTTGCCAGTTCATTCACGGTATAAGGCTTATCTGCCCCGATATTGAATACCTGGTTATATGCTTCAGGAATATTCACACATTTAGCAATAGGAATGGCAACATCATCAATATAGCTGAATGCGCGTGTTTGCGTACCATCTCCAAAAACAGTAAGCTGCTTTCCCTGCATGATCTGGTTCATGAAAATACCGATCACATTACGGTATTTGTCACCGATGTTCTGATTCTCACCATACACGTTATGCGGGCGGAAAACGACATAGTTCAGTCCAAACATTTCGTGTGCTGATCTCAGGTCAAGCTCAGCAGCATATTTGGAAACTCCGTATGGATCTTCGGGTTCCGGTGTCATTTCTTCTGTCATTGGCAGCTGCCCTTTGCCATACACAGCAATGGAAGAAGTGAATACAAAACATTTTACTTTATGCTTTACAGACTCATTCACCAGGTTGATGGTGCCAATGAGGTTGTTATTATAGTTGAACCTGCGGATAAAATGCGACAGCCCCTCTGCAGCATAGGCCGCGAGGTGATATACGTATTCAAATTTATACTGGTCAAACAGCTTCGTGATCATTGCATGATCCGTTACGCTCCCCTTCACAAATTCAGTACCTTCTGGCAGGTGATCTTCAAACCCACCGCTGAGGTCGTCAAGTACAACCACATTAAAGCCCATTCCAAGGCAGTGGCGGGCGACATGGGATCCGATAAATCCGGCCCCTCCTGTTACAAGTACATTTTTTTTCATTGTTGCTTATTTAAATAGCTTATAAGGTTAAGATTATAATTTGGCTACCCAACGGTTATACCAGAGCTGGAACATCAGGATCTGCCAGAGTTTCTGGTAATTGACTTTCTTGCCAGCTAGGTATTCATCCCTTAGCTTAATGATCGGCGCCGGGGCAAAAACACCTGTTTTGGAAAGAGCGGCTTCTCCAAGATAATATTCCAGTTGCTCCCTCAGCTCTTCCTTGAACCACACCATCAACGGTGCTATAAACGGTCTTTTCGGCCTTTCCATTATGTCTTTCGGGATATATTTATGTACCACTTGCTTTAATAACCATTTGTTCGTATTACCCCGGATCTTGAGATCAGATGGTAATTGCGCCAGGAATTCGATCACCCGGTGGTCAAGCATCGGTTCGCGGCCTTCCAGGCTCACGGACATTGTTGCCCGGTCAACCTTGACCAGGTTATTATCCACCAGGAAGGTCTTGTAATCCACCGCCAGCAAACGGTTCGTAATGCCATCATGCTTTTTCAGTTTCTCCGAATCATCAAAGAATGTCGGGTAACGCTCAAAATCATGACCAAGAAATAAGGCAGTATCCGATTCAGTAATATACTGGCTGATATATTTCACCGTTTGCACCGGGTCATGCTTTTTCCAGATCAGCTTCAGCTTTTCGTACCTGGTGGAAAAATTATATTTCGAATTGAAATAAGGGATGTAATCGGGGTTTACCAGGGACATTGCACCGCTCAGCATCGATTGCAGCGGGACGGGGAATTTAGTCGTTAATCTCTCGGCATGATTAAATTTATGATAACCGCCAAAGATCTCATCGCCGCCATCTGCACTGAGGGCGACCGTCACCTGCTGGCGGGCCAGTTTGCTGACCAGCACTGTTGGAACAGTTGAGTTATCGGCGAAGGGTTCATCATATATCTCCGGCAAATGATGCAGCACATCACCTGCTTCCTTGGCAGTGAGATACCATTCTGTATGATCAGTTCCCAGGAACTCGGCGATCTTCTTTGCATCAGGAGCTTCATTGAATTCCTGCTCATGAAACCCGATAGTGAATGTTTTCAGTTTTTCCGTCCGCCCGGTTTGCAGCAATGCTGCCACACTTGAACTGTCATATCCTCCGCTCAGGAATATACCCACCGGCACATCGGATACCATCCTGTACTCATACGCATTTTTCAGGATGCGGTCAGTTTCTTCGATCGCTTCTGTATCGGAAATGGAAAGTTTGGGCTTATTATAATAATCGTACACATCCCAGTACTTGATCAGTTCCTGTTTTCTGTCTGCAAGATCAACAGACAGGATATGGCCGGGCAGCAATTTGAACGTCTTTTTGAAGATGCTGTATTTTCCCGGGATATAGCTGAACTGTAAGAAAAGTGCCAGACTGTTTACATCGATATTCTTTTCAAACCGTGGGTGTTCATACAACGCTTTCAGCTCAGAGCCGAAAAGGAATGTGTCGGCCTCATTCCAGAAATAATAGAGTGGTTTAACACCGGCGCGGTCACGGATAAAAAATAGCTTATTCAGTTTTTTATCATACAGGGCAATGGCAAACATCCCAATGAATTTCTTCACCACATTGAGCCCCCAGCAATCATATCCTTTTAATATTACTTCTGTATCAGACCATGAATTGAATGCATAGCCTTTTTCCTCCAGTTCTTTCCTGATCTCTTTAAAATTGTAGATCTCACCATTGAAGTTCACAATAAGGTGTTCGAAATGCATGGGCTGATGGCCAAGTGGAGACAGGTCGAGAATGGAAAGCCTTCTTTGTCCAAAACCGATTTTTGCATGATTATTATCATACACTTCATGGCCCGCATCATCAGGCCCGCGATGATGCATCGCGTCGGTCATCCGGCGCAGGGTGTCCAGGTCAGTTTCTGACCGGAAATCAATAAAACCAGCAATTCCACACATAGCTAGTGTTTAATTAAAAGTAATTTTCCGGTTAAAATGCCACATAATTCCTTTCCAGAAAGAACGCAGGTGGTGCGACTGTCTTTTGAAGATGAAAGTAGCAGTATTTTTGGGAACCGTCAGGAATGTAAAATAGAGAAGGAAAATAGAGAAGTTCGCCGTAGACATATTTCTACGCATGAACAGAATCCGGTTCTTGGTATGATAAAAGGTCTTGAAAGGGCTTGATTTACCCGTTGTCATGGATTCTTTATGATATATCAGGCCATTAGGCTGATAGTAGACTTTATAACCAAGACGTTTGATCTGCTCGCACCAGTCAAATTCCTCATAATAAATAAAGAATTCTTCAGGAAGACCGCCTACTTTATCTACCACTTCTCTTGATACCATCATACCGCCGCCATGCGCATAGTTGGTTTCCTTTATTTCATTGTACTGTCCATTGTCGGGTTCTTTGCAACCGATCATGGCATTGCGGCCTGTCATCACATTAACTGTCTGGTAGCCAGCATATTCAATAGTCCCTTTGTGGAAAAAGTAATGGAATTTGGGGCTTACGATCCCTGCATCAGGATATTTGGCAAAAATATCGATCAGGCTTTCGAGCAATCCCGGGGTGAATTCCGTATCGTTATTGACTATAAAAAGGAAATCGCCTTTGGCAGCCTTGATACCTACATTATTTCCGCCTGTAAATCCGAGGTTCTTACCGTTCAGCAGCACTTTCACATCGGGCCGGATGGCCTTGAAAGTCTCGGTAGGGTCTTCTTTAGATCCATTATCCACAATAATTATTTCCAGATTGGGATAATGGCAGTGTTCATTGATCGAATGAAGGAATTCACACGTAACCTGAGTAGTGTTCCACGTCAAAGCGACGATGGAAATCAATGGATTAGGTTTATTATTCATTTTTAGACGTTATAGGGCACGAAAAATAATAAAAGAAATCCGAGTTCTATAGCCTTTACACGTTTGTCTTTTGCAATAATGCAGACGGTGTGTTGGCAATGATCAGGATGTCTTTGATAAAACTCTTATCATGGGCATAGGTAATGTCCAGGTTGATACGTTCTTCAACAGACATTTCGGGTTTTCCTCTTTTATTTACCTGCCAGAGGCCGGTGATACCTGCGGGAGCCATAAAGCGTTCTGCCCATTCATTGGTAGTCAGTGTAGCCGCTTCATAAAGAGGGAGCGGGCGGTTGCCAACGATTGACATATCACCTTTCAGTACGTTGATCAGTTGTGGCAATTCATCCAGGCTGGTATTTCTAAGGAAACTTCCCAGGCGGGTGATGCGGGGGTCATTTTTTATTTTAAAGAAATTAGGGCCGCCTTCGCCAGTATTATACAGATTAAGATTCTGAAGATCAACCACTTGCTTATCTGCATCGACAACCATGGTGCGGAATTTGAAGAAATTGAAGATCTTGAATCCCTTTCCGGCCCGGTGCGAGATATACATTACTGGTCCTCTTGATTCGAGTTTGATCGCAATAGCGATCAGCAGGAATAAAGGCAACAACATGATCAGCAGGGTACCTGCGATCAGGATATCAATACTTCTTTTCAGCAAGCCCCTTAATCCATAAGTAGTTGACTCAATGATATTCTTGCGTTGGGAAGTATGATTTCTGCGGTTGATCCCGTTCTCTTTAACCTTCTGTAAGAAATTGATCTTTTTCAGGAGGGTTGCCGGGTTCAGCGTCATATCCATAATATCATCCACCATTTTCAGGCTTTGCAGTTCCATGAATTTGGCAGGCGTCAGGAAACGCTTGCTGAAGATAACCGGTACCTTGGACAGCTCAACAGAGTAGCCGATCCATTTCATGAATTTCCTGAAATCATTTTTATTGAAAGCCTGCTCTATAACAATGGCAGTTGGCACATTATTAGCTTTAACAAGGTCTGTCAGGCGTTTTTGGGCGCTGGAATAACTGTCAGCAAAACTATTTTGCACGTTGGTGTTGACCGGAAGCATAGAAATCTCTTCCCTCTTGCAAATCCAGAAAAGCTCATAGTGCTGCGCATACCGGGGAGTGCTAACGATTTTAAGTGTACTCTTAAAATCCATAATAGCAGTTGTCATTGAACTCATTAGGTCCTGTTTAATGGTTAAATTAAAAACTGATCGGACGATGGATTTTGATTGCTATTAACCGGCTTTTATCCAGCCTGTGTGGCCACTTCATTGTGATCGTTGGATATCTGGAAGGCTTCAGGAAGTAGTTCCTCCACACTTCCAAGCAATAAGCGAGGATCAAATGGTTTTACAAAAACCTGTTCCGCGCCTGTGTTCAGACATAACTGCTTTAAGATCTCATCATCTTTTCTCAGGATCGCGATCACAGGAATATTCCTGTAGAGGCTACTTGATTTAAGATGATTTACAAAGTCGATATTATCCGAGTTGTAGGTATCGATATTTACCAATATCAAACCTGCACCTGTATTTTTTAATTCCTCGCTTGCTTCAAAGCAATTGTCGAACTCTGAAATCCTGAACTTCTTTTGAAGCACATTCGTCAACACATATCTCACCGCCGCATTTTCCTCAATGATGATAACATTTTGTTTCATTGCATTAAATTTCTATTCACCAATAGTTGAATATCGATGGTATAACATAGGTGAATGAAATTCACAGGAAAATTTGGAACATTGGCAAGTCGTAAAACAGCATTATTCGAAGAACAGGGTCTTAACGAAAATAGATGATGTTATAGAGGGGTATTCAAAGGAAGGGTGGAAAGGATGACTTGTTTGTCTTGAATTGATGCCTAAAAGTAAATACTTAGTTCTGAAATTCAAAATTAATACTGCATAAACTTTCGGAAAATACTACTTAAGTGGTATTATTTCCGTTTTAACTGGGTAAAATCCAGGCTCACCAGTATCGGAAAATGGTCTGAGAATACTACTTCCGGGGACCGGTACTCAACCACATCAAATGATTGATCTGCAAACAAATAGTCGATTCTGAGGTTGGGGAAGAGGTGGGCATAGGTTTTCCCCAACCCCGCCCCTTTCCGAACAAAGCAGTCCTGCTGCCTGCCCTTCAGGGTAAAATAGGCATAAGAGTTCGGGATATCGTCCAGATCAGTACTGGAAATGACCGGATAGGGTGATTCTTTCACTAAAAGGGCAGCCGAATCTGCCTGAAGGCTCCGCAAGGCATAGGAATTCCGGATCTTCCGTGCAATACTCCTGTCGCCCCTCAGTTTTTTGACACGGGCAAAATCAGCCTTGCTTAAACCTATTGATTCTAAATGACTTACAAAAACCCGGATCGTGTCTTCCCCTATTTTGATATCACTATATAATATACCTTCGGAATGAGGGCCGATCTGGTTAGGGAACCACTGGTCCCCTACTACCGGGTATTTGGAGAAAACAGCCAATCCGTACTGGAACGTGCTGTCATGCAACTGCAATGCAGGCCTGAATGAATAATAAGGGTAACCCATCCGCTGAAGCGCGTCTACGGTCGATTCAAAATAAGCAGGGTTCTTACATTCAAAAAACTCCTGGAAGCATAGAATATCCGCCTGTTCCTTTTGAATAAGTTCCAGCATCTGCTTGCGGTAACTGACCCCACCCCGCAATTGTTTATTCCGCTCGTCCCATTTAGATACATTCCAGGATAAGACTTTGAGCCGGTTATTTTTTTGCTCAGGCACAGACGAAAAAAAATGGAAGCCGAACGTTACCAACAATGCTTTCAGGCTTAATAATATTACCGCTGCAGAAAAATATGCCTTCTTTGATCTTCTTACGATCCATACAACCAGGAACAGCAGTTCAATAAAGAACAGGAATGGAAAGGCAAAACCGATAAAGCTGATCGGCCAGAAAACAGCCGGGCTGATGAATGGGATTAATGCATTTAATATTAATAGCACGCTAACCGCCCAAAAACAAACCAACACCACGTACCTGATAAATTTTCTAATTGTCATAATTCATAAAAAGGAAGTGCTGGTATTCCCTATTTTTAGAAATTAATATTAGTTTTAACGCTAAACTTTTATCCATGCCACTCAAAGCTGAAAAAATAAAAATATTTCTCTTTTTTTTCGCTTTTTATCTCATTAATCTTACGTACAATTTTTCATCTGCTTCGGATGGCATCACTTACCTGAATGAATTTGAATCTTCAACCAATTTATTTCAGCCGCACCATTTGTTTTATCACCTTACTACTTATGTATGGTTTAAATGCATTCATTTCATTTTGCCATTCCTTGATAATAATTATATCATTGAATCCATCAACATTTTGTGGGGTGCAGGGGCACTCACTGTGTTTTACCTGATATTGCGCCACCGGTTCCAGCTTCCGGCAAACAAAGCGTTCATAGGCACCCTGCTGCCGGGTTTTTCATTCGGTGTGTGGTTTTACAGCACCAATATTGAAGTGTATGCACCACCGCTGTTCTTCATTTTTGTTATCGTTTACCTCCTGTCCAAACCGGTGTTGACCCGCAAAGATATCTGGTTGATCATCTTTTCCCATGTACTCGTCATTTTATTTCACCAGGTAAGCGTATTGCTCACGCCTCCAATATTACTTTCCTTATTTCTCCGCAGAAAGGAAATAAATTTTATCCGTTATTTTCTTCAACATGCGATAGTTGGTGGAGGTTCTGTTGTGCTGGTATATTTCCTGACCGGTTGGGTGATACTGGGGAATAACGATATGACATCATTCACCAACTGGCTCGAAGGATATACCAATACGCCGGGCTACTGGTTCCCCCTCAATATTCATACATTGATGAATGCCTGCATCGGGTTTGGCAGGGCCTTCCTCGGTTCGCATTTTGTATTCAAGGTTGGGTTTGTAGAAAACTATATGCAGGAAAGCTTCTTTTATCACAATCTTGAAGATGAAGTATACCTGGTACGCAATATGTCGGGCACTACTGCCATGATATTACTGGCACTTACTGTTCTGTTGATACTTATTGCCGCGTATATGCTCGTAAGAGTATTATTAAGGGCTAAAACCCTCTCCCGGCAGTTCTCTTATATACTGGTACCGCTGCTTAGTGTGCTTGCAGTATACGTGATCTTCTTTATTTTCTGGATGCCACAGATCGTTGATTTCTGGATTCCGCAGACAGCCCTGGTATGGGCTGTGCTGGCCGGATGCTGGTTCAACCTTCCCTCCAACCGCAATAAGAAGTCTGCCTATTACACTGTGATAACCCTGGCTGCTCTTTTGCTCGTTATTAATTATTTCGGCAGCATCCGCTGGTTGAAGAATATCGACAATGATTATTATTATGCAAAAGTAAAAGAGGTCAATACCATATCATCCAATAAAGATATGTTGCTGCTCCAGGATGGATGGCTGATCAAAAGTTATATCCATCGCTATGCCGTTGCCGGAAATGAATTTATCCCTGAAACCGGAAACGATAAGGAAAGGGCAGCGGTAGACAGTTCGCTTCAGCAAACAATGGACAACGGCGGCGCCGTATTATTGTTGAATGATAAGAAATCCTTTTTTCATTCTATCAGTAATTCAACTTACATAGACTCATTATTACATGCACCACTTAATAGTGTCGATTCATTGAAAACACCGCTGAACTCAATAAAGATCATCCGGAAAAAGCAATAAACCGTCAAAAAAGAAGGCAATGTCCCGCATACTGTTTTATCAGCCATGCGGGACATTGCTTTTTTACCCGGTGATCATAATGAACAGTTCATCCATTCAATCGGGCATTTCAGTACATAAGCGGTTCAGCATCCCCTCAACCCTGTCTATTTTGCGCAAAAAAGCGTATGAGATATAGTATTGTCACCATTATTTTATTGCTGGGTTTCTTTTTCCAGTCGCAGGCACAACTGGGTGGATTACTGAATAAAGCTAAAAGCAAGGTTCAGCAAAGAGCTGACAAAAAAGTGGACGATGCTATGGAAAAAGGCCTCGATAAAGCAGAAGGCAAAAACACCAAAAGCAATAATTCCACTGCTTCCAATAATAACGGTAGCCAGGACGAAGGCAAGCAGGATGAAAATCTTGTAAAAAGCTACTCCCGGTTCGATTTCATTCCTGGCGACTCGCTGATCTACACAGAAGATTTCCAGCAGGATGAAGTGGGTGAATTCCCTCTTAACTGGAACACTGCCGGTAAAGGTGATGTAGTAACCCTGAATTCTTTTCCGGGAAAATGGTTGCGTCTTTATGAGAACTCTCTTTATCTCACGTCCAACAAAAAAGCGTTCAGCAAAAACTTTACGCTGGAGTTTGATCTTATCCTGCAATTAAAAAGCACCGGTTATACTTACCCGATCCTCTCTTTTGGCTTTTTTGCCAGCAATGAAGATTCTACTACAGATAATAAATTCCTGAGTTATCAGGCGGAGCACCAGTCTGCACAGATCTATTTGCGTCTTGGAGAAGGCAATACCAGTTATACCTACCTGAACTCAAACCTGAATAAGAAAACCCTTTTCAGGTCTGAGAACCAGGAACTGTCCAATATTGAAAAGTTCTATAACAAGACCTCCCATATTGCCGTACAGGTGCAGGAACAACGTCTCCGTATCTGGGTAAATGGAGAAAAGAAATATGATCTGCCTAAAGCGTTGGGTAATGAACATATTTTTAACCAGGTGTTTTTCCATCTTACTACTTCAAGCTATAAAGATGAAGAGTTAGGATTCTATATCTCCAACCTGAAAGTAGCTACCGGCAAGCCCGATACCCGTCATAAACTGGTGGAAGAAGGCAAGTTCTCTACCACAGGCATTCTCTTCGATTTCCAAAGTGCTGTTATCAAACCGGAATCTTATGGAGTGATCAAGGAAATTGCCGGCGTATTAAAGGAAAATGGGTCTATCAAAGTGAAAGTGATAGGCCATACAAGCAGCGATGGTGATGATAAAGCCAATATGGAATTGTCGCAAAGAAGAGCTGCAGCAGTAAAAGACCTGCTCGTAAAAGAGTTTGGTATTGATGAAACAAGACTTGAAACAGAAGGCAAGGGTGAAACACAACCTATTGCCGATAATAAAACCAAAGAGGGTAAAACGGCTAATCGCCGCGTTGAGTTTATCAAACTCTGACCGGAACAGCCCGCACCTTCTACCTTAACCTTAACCTGATGCGAATTCAATTACACTTGCTGTCACTGGCAGGCGGCCTGCTATGCCTGTCCCTTTCCGCTAAAGACAGTATAAGCCCTGATGTCCCAACAACAGATACCACCGGCAAAGGCAGGCCTGCGATCCAGGCCTCCTTTGCCTCATCTGTAGAAAGATTTTATTCCCTGCAAGGTCTTAACCTTCTATTACAATCAAAACAGCCGGCAGGCATGCAATTAGGTATTACCCGTGAAGGACGGCCGGTGAATGCCTGGTATTTTCCCGGCACGAGCGATAAGAAAGCTTTGGTGATCGGTGGCATGCATGGCTCGGAATTATCTTCCATTGAAGTAGCACAGGCATTGATAGAAAAACTTTCCATGAGGGAAGAAAAAACTTATTACTCCGTCATCATCATTCCTTCACTTTTTCCTGATAATGCAGCCACGGCCATGAAAGTGCCGGAACAGGCCGGCAGTGTATTGAACATCGGCAGATATACCCATGAAGATGCAGTGGACCCCAACCGCCAGATGCCTTCACCCGGCAAAGACTATGATGAAGGATCTTTTACTGATCATCTGCACCGGCCTATTGAAACCGAAAACCAATTGCTGCTGCAACTGATCCGGATCTATAAGCCAGAGCGAATCGCCAATGTGCATGCCATCCGCAATATCAATTACGGAGGCATCTATGCTGATCCGCGTACGGATGAGAACAGCATTGCACTTGGTTATGGAACTGACAGCAGCCTGGCTGTTGACATGGCTTCACTGGTGCAGCGGCAACAGGGAAATGTAGCAGGCAACCACCTGGATAAACACCCAACTGCTCTTTATTATAAAGATCCTGTGCCGGCACCAAAAGGTCTTTTGCAAAAAAGGAACACCACAGGCTCTGCACTGAAAGCCCATCGTGGCAGCGGAATTTCCATGGGCACCTGGGGTACTACAGCGATCAGGGATGAAGAAGACAGCAGCCGGTGCAGAAATGCCATGCGTGTAATTACGATTGAAGTGCCGGGCGCCAAAAGATCATTTGATTATGCATCAGCATCGCGGCAGGCATTTTTCCGGAAACAGGTGCAGGCGTTCGTGAACGCCGTGGAGGAAGTGTTCCTTGGGGAGCATTACGTGGAAGAATAGCATTTCATCCAACTTTTCCTTCAACCCACTCTTCCCCTTCTTGATCTCCCTTATGGGTTATCCTACCTTGCGCCATATGCAAACCTTAACCATAAACTTTAAAACTCAAAACACGTAAATCATGAAGAAAAAACTACTGGCCATAACAGCCATTACATCTGCTGTTATGATTGCCCTGGTAGCCTGCAATGATCAGCCTAAAGCCGGTGATGCCGTTGCAATCATCAGTAAAGACAGCCTTATTAAAAGAGGTGAATACCTGGTAGCCACCATCGGTTGTGATGACTGTCATTCTCCAAAGAAAATGGGTCCCAAGGGTCCTGAGCTTGACCTGGAACACCGGTTTGGCGGCCATATAGCGAATAGCCCTCTTGGCAAAGCTGATCCTTCCGTGATGAAGAATGGCTGGCTGCTGTTTAGCCAGGACCTCACAGCCATGATGGGCCCCTGGGGCATTTCCTATGCTGCCAATATCTCCAGTGATGCAAGCGGTATCGGCAACTGGTCGGAAGAGCAGTTCATCAAATGTTTGCGTGAAGGCAAAATGAAAGGTATGGATGAAACAAGGCCTCTTCTTCCTCCGATGCCCTGGCAGAATTTTGGCAAAATGAACGATACAGACCTGAAAGCCATTTTTGCCTATCTGAAAACGACAAAGCCGGTAGAAAACGTGGTGCCGGCCCCCAAACCAATGAGTGAGTTATAAAACAGGACACCATGAAAAGAAAGATCGAGATCGCCGGGTTCCTGGTCTTGTGCTGCTTGGTGATCGCAGTGGCGATACGTGCAGGAGAAAAGCATGACAGGTGTGATAAATGCGTAACCGCCACCCGCTTCTCACATAAATGATACAAAAAGCCCGGCCTTAACAGCCGGGCTAAATTATTGTTGATGGGTCCCAGGCAAGCCTTACAGCAGCGAACCGATGCTTGTATACATTTGCTCCCTGGGGTTCCTTTTTACCAGAAGAGTGGCGGCAATCACCGCTACCTCCAATAATGTCAGTATATTCCTCATTGCTTATCGTTTTAATTTATACTACAATCTATTTGCCATGAACCCCTACGGGTTAGTTAAAATGGCGGCAGTTTTACCCAGTCCTTTCATCACCTGGCGGAAGCGCTGCTCAGCCAGTTCTTCTTTGGCACAGTCCAGTAATGACAGATAAATGAACTCCGGCGTTGCAGCTTCCACTTGTTTTAACCAGCCGGTGATCTCAGGCACGTTGAGGCCACGCAGCATCCATTTGTTTGATTGTGCAATAATGGACGGCGGTAGCTTCGCTACGATCTGCCCGGTGATGCCTCCCAGTTCTTCGTCTGAATAATAACGCCAGAGTATGGGGTTCAGCACTTCTTCTTCCAGCGCCATGTGTTCCAGGTTGAATACCATGAAGCGGGTAAACGACCGACTGATTGGTGACGCCAGTGCAGCTTTTCCGGTAATGACAGGTGCAGTTTCATAGGCGGTCAATGCAGCTGCAAGCGCTTCGCCCAGTTCATGATCTTTTACATGCTCCTGTTCAAAAGCATCGGCAACAGAAGGCTCGTAGGTTTTAATGGCGGGGAAAACAAAATTGTCTTCGCTATGTGCATGCTTTTCGAAAAAGAAAATCACATCACGGATCCGGCTGATCGTTTCCGCAGCTTCTTCCACATTCCAGAAATCAGTGTGCTGCACCATGGTGGCTGTGTCGTACAAAAGAACTCTTAGTCCTTTATGTATCTGATTGAACATGTTGTAACGTTGCATAAAAAAGGTTTAATGGTAATGATTTGTCCGGGCAAAAATGAACCAGGAACGGGCGAACAGCAAATAAGTGCAGGATGAAGTGCCATAATCCATTAACGAATTGCAGACAGGATGAAAGAAATGTCCACAAATCATCCGCCGGTTTGATCAATTCATCCCTGCCAGCCACAATTCAACTGCCGGAACTCCCAATTTGCAAGGCGATTAATTATATTTGGTCGCTTTAAACACACACTTTGTCCCACCGTCTTTATATCCTTTTTCTTTTCCTGTTTTTATCCTGGCAATTGCATGGCCAGGACGTCAAGCAGTATTCCTTCACCCATTACAGCACTTCAGGAGGATTGGCTTCCAATGAAACCACTTCCGCCAAGCAGGATGAGACCGGGTATATGTGGATCGGGACCAATAATGGCCTGCAGCGCTTCGACGGTTCCCGGTATATCACTTTCCGCCGCTCGAAAAATGACACCACTTCCATTCCGCACAACTATATACAGCAGATCCTCTTTGACAAACAAAAAAAAATGTGGCTGCTGACAGCCGATGGGAAAGTCGGCATTTTTGATACAAAGACATTCAAGTACCGCGAAGTGCCGGTAAAACTGCGGCCGGAAGTTATCCGGGTCGGTGAAAGATGCCTGCTGGAAGATGAAGAAGGCAACCTGTTCATCGTTTATATCCACCAGGATTTTGTAACACTGAATAAAGAAAGAACACAATTTTCCCGGGAGTACAATTTTATTCCCATTCCTGAAGACACCAAAACCGTCAGCATTGAGCAGCAGCCCGGCACATCCAATTACTGGATCGGCAGAAAGGATGGATTTGTCGTTTACAACACACAAACCAGGCAGTTTAGCCGCCCCGGCGAACACACCCCCGGCAACCCGTTGATAGAGCAGTTCGGGAAAATTGAATTCCCGCGTAACCTTTTTTTTGATAAGCAGGGCCGTCTGTGGTTTGATAGCTGGATCGGGGGAAAGCCGCTGATATTCCTGTATGATCTGGCCCGCAAAGAACTTTTACTGGATGCTTACGACCTGAATATTGAAGACTATCATGAAACCCGCGGGTATCTTCAACAAAAAGATGGCACTATCTGGATATGCGGTCTTGGTGTATTTGCCAGGTACATGGAAAAAGAAAAAAAGTTTCAGCGTGTTGAAAATACTTATCACAATGAGCAAAGCATAACCTTCGAGATCATTTTTGATTTTTTTGAGGACCGGGAAGACAATATCTGGATCGCTACCAGTAATAATGGTGTATACCGGTTCACTCCTGCTGCTCAGTTCTTCACTAACATTCCTCACGTTAACCGGGTAAACAATACACCCGGCAAAGGTTCCATCCTTTCGTTCTTCCGCACACGCAAAGGAACACTACTGGCCGGAGCCTGGAGTGAAGGCCTTTATCACTATGATAAGGATTTCAATCTCATTCCTCTTAATATAAAAGGATTCAGTGAAAAGCAATCGCCCTGGATGTGGAGCATGTACCCCTCCCGCGATAGTGATTTTGTATGGATGGGATCACAACCAGGGGTCTATCACATTAACCTGGCTGACCGTTCTTATAAATATTATAACCCTCCTGCCTTAAAAAACAGAACAATCCGCCAGATAGCAGAAGACCGGTTTGGCAATCTTTGGATCGGCACGCAAAGCCTGGGTTTATTCAAATGGACAGCGGCCAATGGGAAAAAGAATTTTGATAATGGCATCAGTTATTTTCCTGGTTTCCCTGTTGCGCAAGTACTGAAGATATTCATTGATAAGCAAGGTATCGTTTGGGTTGGCACGAATGGTTATGGCGTGTATGCGATCGACCCTGCTACAGACAAAGTGATCGCCCACCTGGGAACGGAGGAGCCTGCAGAAAGAAAACTGCTCGCTCTTTCATCGTCCGCCATTACGCAGTATGACGACAGCACCGTTGTGATAGGCTCCGGTGGCTTGTTGTTTTATAATACACGGCAGCAGAAACTCACCCGCACCATTCCCTTGCCTCAATCTGCTCCCGGCTATATTACTGCTATTGAAAAAGACCGCCAGGGTTATGTATGGGTATCTTCCACCAGCGGCATTTTCAGGGTCAATCCCCGCAATGGCATCTTCATCCATTTCGATCGTATCGACGGAATTGCCAACGACAAGTTTATAGAGGCCTCTTCTTATGTGCTCCCTGATGGAAGGATCATCTTTGGGTCAGACAACCAGATCGTACTTTTCAACCCTGAAGAAGTAAAGATCAATAACCCTTCTCCGGATATTGCGATCACCGGCATCAAGGTGATGAACAAACCTTTGCAGGTAGATTCTTTATTGAAAGCCGGCACAGCTGAATTAAAAGCAGATGAAAATTCTTTGACCATTGAATTTTCTGGACTGAGCTACAACAGCACTTATATCATCAGCTATAAACTGGAGGGCCTTGATAAGGAATGGAGAATGGCCGATAATACCAACCAGGCGATCTATACTTACCTGCCTGCAGGCAAATACACTTTCCTGGTCAGAAGTGAAGATGCAGAAGGAAATATTGGAAAAAACATTACCCGCTTATCGATTGTGGTGCGCCCTCATTTCTGGCAAACCTGGTGGTTTTACAGCATGCTGGTCTTGCTGGCCATCGTTGTGCTTTACTGGATCGACAGGGAAAGGGTGGCGCGGCTGAAAGACCTGGAAAAAGTAAGGACTGAGATCGCCAACAACCTGCATAAGGATGTGACCACAACGCTCAGTCATATCAACCTGCTGGGAGAAATGGCCAAAATAAAAGCAGACAAAGACATCAACCGGTCAAAAGAATATATTGACCAGATCAGCAGCAAGAGCCATAACATGATCATTGCAATGGATGATATTCTATGGAGCATCGATCCCGAGAACGACAGCATGGAAAAGACCCTGTTGCGCATGATGGAATTCACCGATGCGTTAAAACACCGGCATAGCGCAGTTATCGAACTGGTAGTAGATAAAAATATACGTTTGCTGAAGCTTGACATGAAAGTGCGTAATGAATTCTTCCTGATCTTTAAAGAAGGGCTCCGCATGATCGTACAATACGGGGGAGGAAGGGATACACTGATCAATATCGATCTGTTCCGGAACAAACTCTCACTGAAACTGCAGGATGCCACTGCCCGTATGGATGCTCACATTGACGAAATAGAAAGATGCATCCAGGAAATCAATACCCGTTCGGAAATGATACTGGCAGAAGCTGATATTCAGTACGACAAGAATGGCATTGCGATTATCCTGCTAATCCCCGCCAAATAATATTCAGCATCTTCACTCCCGGTTCTATTTCCCCATCCACCGCTTAAACTCCGTTACCTTCTCCCTGCTCACGATGGACTCTTTCTCCACTGCAGGACGCAGATGAAGTAAAAGGCGGTTGCCAAAATAATCGTGTATCTGTTCCACACTTTCAACAGATATATAGAAGGAGCGGCTGATACGGAAGTATTTCCGGGGATCGAGCATTTCTTCCAGTTCATCCATGGTATAATCCACTACGAACTTTTTGTTATCATGGGTTTTAAAGAAGTTGAGGCGGCCATCACTGAAAAAATAAGCGATCTCATCCGTATCTACCGATACCAGTTTCTGGGCATGCCGGACCAGGAAGCGTTTCCGGTATTCTTTCAGTTGCAGTTTCTCCTGCAGTTCCTTCACCAGGCTTTCGATATTCATATCAGCTTTAGAGCCGGATTGCTTGTACATGCTTTTCAACTGGTGCATTTTCTCAAGGGCGGATTCCAGATCTTCTTTCTGAATGGGTTTTAACAGGTAGTCCACGCTGTTTACTTTAAAAGCTTTCAGCGCATACTCGTCATATGAGGTAGTAAAGATCACCGGGCATTTGATAGACACGCGGTTGAAGATCTCAAAGCTTTGCCCGTCAGACAATTCAATGTCCATCAGGATAAGGTCCGGCAGCGGGTTGCTATTGATCCATTTCACTGTGGCCATAATGCTATCTGCCACGCCTACCACTTCCGCATCGGGATCAACAGCCGCCAGTGTCTTGATCAGTTTTTTAACGGCCAGTTCTTCGTCCTCTACAATTAAAACTTTCATTCGTTGCTTTTTATTTATACGGAATGATACGATGCTAATTTAGGGGATTTGAATTCATCTTATCCTTATTTGTCTGCAGGTTTATCCATTTATTGTCCATACCATTATTCCAGATAAGCGGCAGCACCACGGTAAAGTTCTTGCTGTCTTCCATCACCTCGAATCCCTTTTGCTTTAAGAGTTCATATTTAGCTTTGATATTTTCCAATCCTATCCGGTTGGACACCCCTTTTACTGTTCTTCGTTGCAGGTTATTATTGATCACCAGCCGGTTTCCGGCCGTTGTAAAAATCTCTATGGTCAGCGGAATGTTTTTTGACAGTACATTATGCTTAACTGCATTTTCCACCAGCAGTTGAAGGCTGAGCGAGGGAACGAGATAGTTATCATAACGCTTATCCGTTTCAATCTGAAATTGCACAGCTTCGCCGTGCCGGGTCTTCAGCAAACCAAAATAGGAACGGATAAAACGAAGTTCATTCTGTAAAGTAGACAAGCCTGTTTCATTGTTCCGCAATAAATAGCGGTACACTTTACTCAGTTCATCAAGAAAGGCTTCGGCCTTCACCGCATCTTCTGCAATCAATGATGAAAGCGTGTTGAAGCAATTGAAAAGAAAATGCGGGTTCACCTGGCTTTTTAATACTTCAAATTCCTGTTGCAGCGACATCTGCTTGAGGATTTCCTTTTCTGCCAGGCTTTCCCTGTTCTTCTCCATTATATAGATCGCCTCCCACAGTGTAAGGAAGATGAGATTGACAGCAAATCCTGCCAATACGCATTTCTCCAGGTCCCCCTGCCCTATTTTATAATCCAGGACATGGAATACTTCGTAAATGAATACAATGAGTACGGCAGCCGGCGTCATCACCAGGAACACCACCAGGCATTTCATTAAAATGCGCCCGGCACTCTGGCTGATCTCAGGATATTTCCGTTCAGCCCATTGGCCGTTCAGCACATGAAAATACCAGCCTGCCAATCCGATGAGCCAGATAAGTGGGAAAGAGATCAACCATATTTTCGGGTCATGAAAAAGCCGGTCACCAAAAAGGATATGATTTATTCCCAGGTCAATCAGGGGCATTGCCGCCAGGAAAGAGTACCATTGCACTTTTGTAGCTTTTACCCACTTCATACCATTACCTCCTCTGTTTGCCGGATCAGCGGCAAGCGGATACGCCGCACCGTTGCTTCTTCTTCAATTTTTACCGGCGGTTGATTCATCAGCTGGTAGCGTTTTACCAGGTTATCCAACCCTGCTTCGTATTCCACGATTTCCGTCATCACTTTCCGCTGCACATTATTTGTGATAATGATCGCCTCGCCATCATCAGATGCAAGCCTGATCACCAAAGGGCTGTCTTTTGCTGTTTTATTCTGGAAAAGCGCATTCTCGATGATCACCTGCAGGCTCAGCGGCGGCACCAGTTTTTCCTTGTCCCCTTCATTTATATCCACCTGCAATTCCACTGCTTCATTATAACGGGCTTTAAGCAGGGAGAAATAGGACCGGATGAATTGTAATTCCACAGCAAGTTGTACCAATTGTGTTTCTTCGTTGCGGAGCATATAACGGTAAACACGGCTCATCTCATCCAGGAACTTTTCAGCCCTGACTGTATCTTCCTGTATAAGCCCGGAAAGGGAATTGAGACTGTTGAAAAGGAAGTGAGGGTTTACCTGGCTTTTCAATCCCATCAGCTGGCTTTGTTTATACGCCATTTTCAGGTTTTCCGTTTCATTCAGCTCATTCTTCCATCTTTCAAAACTGAAAATGCCTTCGTTGAGGAAGGCAAAAAAGATATTGACGATACCTACAACAAGATAGGCCCAGGTGAATTTATTTTCATAATTCTTATCCTGCAGTAAGCCGGTGCCAACATAGATACTGAACAAGCCAAGAATAACGAGCGCTGACATGAGCAGGAAGAAAAAGATCAGCAACATGGTGCGTTTAAAAAAATCCGAATCGCGGGGGAAGCGCTGCCGGAAGCTTTTACCGATGGCCCTGTATAAAAGAAAAGTGATGCCGATAATTGAAAAGGTGATCAGCGTGCCGGCAACCGTGATAAACGGATCTGAAAAATAGGCATTCTCAAAGATGATAAAATTGATAATGAGGGATAAAGGCAGAACGGCCCATAAGAGCATAAACAGATCATTACGGCTATATCGGGGTAACTTCAGCATGTGATATACACAAAATACCGTCTTTTAATGCTTATTAAGAACAACTGCCTACTGATTGGGGGTTTACTGGTATGAATTGGGGAAAACAGTGCTTGAATTGTTAAACAGAAAATAAGGGGTTAAGACACTGGGAATCAGAGATTTTCCAAGCGCTATTTAAGGCTGTTCGGCAAGAAGGGATCGCCCCCGCTCCCTCCTGCAATTCATCTTCATATTTACTCATATCATCCACACCTTGCTTGATAAGGGAAAACACTGCATCTACTTTTACGTCCATTAAACCATGATCTTAAACTTTATTTTATGAAACGAACACGTACATACCTGCCATTATGGACACTGGTAATTTTATTAAGCGCCGGTTTCCTTTTTTCTTCTTACAGATCGCGCCAGGCAGCAGACGATATCTGGAAAGCACTGGGCATTTCCCAGCAAGCCGGAACAGACGGCATCAAAAGCAGTTTCCTGAACGGCTATCTTTATTATTATGGCGCCAGGAACGCAAAGAATATTGCGTTGAACGACCGTAAAGCCATTGCACAGGACCTGCTGGCATACACTAAGCAATACATCAGCAGCCCTGCTTTCAAAAAACAATATGAAGATCTGCGCAAAAGCTCTCAACCGCAACAACCGGCAGCCATAAAACTGCGTACGATTGAAGAGATACAAAAAGAGGAGGTGACTAAAACGGAAAAAAGCATTAAGGATATGGAAAAGACAATGAAGGAAGTGTCTGCCGATATTGCCAAATCTCTGCAACCTGTACTTGAAATGCAAAAGCAAAACCTGAAAGACTATAAAAACCCAAAGAACACCATGTTTGCGTCTATTCAGCAAAGTGAAAAATATCAACAGGAAGATGAGCAAAGACGTTACGAGGAAAACATGGAATTATGGAAAAAGAATTATCCCGAAAGCATCAACCAGTTCATTGCCGGCAAACTGCAAAAGATGCTGGATGCAACCAAAGGGATTGATTATAATGCAGCCCTGGTAGAGAAATATAACAAGAAAAGATTTGTGAATCCTGCATATGAAGCAAAGAACACAGAATGGAAACAAGGATTCCGTGCAGGAAAGGAAGTAACAGAAACGGCAAGGGCGTTTGCGCAGCAGTGGCTGGGGGAGTTGAAATGAGTCGGTAGCCTGGAGTCCCCCTCCTGCTGTGTTATCTCTGATCCGGCTTAATGGCCTGCAACCAATTCGATTATGTTTATCTTTGAGTATGCCACTTCGCAGACTCAAAAAACCAATTCAGCTTTTTACGCAAGACAGTCGTTCGGTAGGGATCTTGTTGTTGGCTTGTACGGCGATTTCATTGTTGATAGCCAATTTGCCGCAGGGCATCGGGTATGTCAATTTCTGGAATAGGGAGATCGAATGGCTTCATACATTCCATCTTCCGCATAGCCCGCTTCATTTAGTGAATGATGGATTGATGGCCGTGTTCTTTTTCCTGGCAGGAATGGAGATAAGGCAGGAAATGCAGGAAGGTGAATTGTCTACCCTGAACAAAGCAGCTTTACCTGTGGCCGCCGCGGTAGGCGGAATGATAGTGCCTGCCATATTGTATATACTTTTCAATAAAGGCACCGAGTATTCAGGCGGCTGGGCAATACCAGCTTCCACAGACATTGCTTTTTCATTAGGCGTGGCATCGCTGCTGGGCAAGCGGGTGCCTGTGACCCTGAAAATATTCCTTACAGCCCTTGCGATCATTGATGACCTCGGTGCTATTATTATCATCGCATTGTTTTATGGCGAGCCGGTGAAGGCCTTTTATCTTTTGGGGGCTGTAGCTATCATTCTTATCCTGCATTTGCTGAACAGGCAAAAAGTAAAATTCAGCATACTGCATATTTTGTTTGGATTGCTGTTGTGGTATGCAATATTCAATTCAGGTATCCACGCAACAGTAGCAGGTGTCATCTTTGCATTGCTGATCCCGCGGCGACTGCTGGGGCATATCCGGCATCAACTGCATCACCCCGTTAATTTTATTATCATTCCCGTTTTCGCGCTTGCCAACACAGCGATCATCTTTCCCGAAAATGCAGGGACTGCATTGACCAGCAGTTTATCCTGGGGTATTATCCTGGGATTGGTGCTTGGCAAGCCTATTGGAATTTTCCTGGCTTCTTACCTGCTGGTGCAAAAGAAAAAAGCCGAGTTGCCGGAAGGGGTTTCCTGGATGCAGCTTACAGGGGCAGGTTTCCTGGCTGGTATCGGCTTTACCATGTCCATTTTTATTGCGATGCTGGCTTTTTCACAGCCGGCTGTACAGGATATAGCCAAGGTAGCGGTGCTGGTGGCGTCGTTGGTGGCAATAATTTGTTCGATTATCTGGTTGCGGTTGATGGGGAGAAAAGGGAAATAATATAGGGAAGGTATGCTGTTTACAAACAGAACATATTAAAGCGATTATGTGTATAAGTGATCGGGGCAGTCAGTCAAAAATTATCCGATAATTTGTTTGTATTTTTTTTGGTGCGAAACTTCAGGAACTGTATTTTTGCACCCCGTTCAGATAAAGCATCTGGACGTCAGGTTGATCTCGTAGCTCAGTTGGTAGAGCACATCACTTTTAATGATGGGGCCCTGGGTTCGAGTCCCAGCGGGATCACTTAGAAGGAATTAGGTCGCTGATTTTCAGTGACCTTTTCTTTTTACTCTATAATTTACTCTATAAAGAACTGTTTTATCTCCGATAGTTTACTTGTCTTTACTCTGTTTGAACTATCCTTACAAAGATACTTACATTTTCCTTCTTGTATCCTTCTCATAATGCCGGGCTGACCATTAGAATTAGCATAATGGATATTCAACTTTTTCTTCTACCCCTCCTGCAAATTAGTATAAGCTATCTTCCGCTATCATGCCCTAAAATGATGTATCTTGCTACAAAATGAATTGTGATGAAAGATACAGTGAAAAAGATGCAATCCTTTGTAACATTTGAGCTTCCCCTCCATCGGGATTATATTACTCAACAGTTCTCCACTACCCAAGAACAATTTCAAAATGTAGTACCGGGATGGAGTACGAGCGCCACCCGCCAGAAAATGATCGCACGGTATTGGTTTACGTATGTGCCCGGGCATTTTGCCCTTTTGTTGGGAATACCTTTTCTGCTTACCATGCTTTTCTTCCGGGACTTTCAATTAAATTATTTAGCAAGTTTATTCCTTGCAGGGGGACTTTCATTTATAGTAATGTACCTGTTCCAATACCGGCCCTGTTTCGGGAATACTTTCCTGCCGCAACTGGAAACGGTTAAAGAAACCTTTGAAAAGAAAAGCATGGAGCAACTGGAAAAATGCCGCAAAGCGCAACTATCCAATCCGGCGCTTTGCTTGATATATTATGTTTTTGATCAGGTAACTGAAATGAAGGCCCTTCAACCAAATGACCAATTTGCGGGTATATTAATGAAACTGTATGGCGTTGATCGGGGCAGTATTAAGAACAATCTGGAATTGTTATTTGGCAACGGAGCTAAACGACGAAATCTCACAGACCGGAAACGGACAGAAATTCAGAATCGATTTGCTGAAGCCTATAAATTTTTTGAAGAACTTAATTATCCGCAGGGAAGTAATTTGTTAGAGAAATTGGAGATTAAACTACTTCCAAGAGAATAGAATCTTTTAAGGCGGGGCGGAAATAAATTGCATTTTCGTGCTTTTTTGTACCAAATCGGGCATAAATCGTCCCAATTGGGACAGTGAGTTATTGCCAGGTAATAATTTTACCGGCAAATTATTTACTCACTTTAACCCAATCCGATGAAAACAGAAAATACCATTTACCCCGCAACCCCCATGCTGTTTCCTATTTCTCCAGATCAGTTTTGGCAAACCATGCGACAGGTAATAAGGGAAGAGATTAGCCAACTAACCAGGAAAAACTCCCCAGATACCAGCTATCAGACACCCGGGCTACAAGAAAAGCCGCTATACAAGATGGCTGAATTATGCAGTCTGTTGCAAATTTCCAAACCCACTATTTATGAATGGATCAGGCACGGAAAACTTAAACCCTACAAAATACGGTCCCGGGTTTATTTTCTTTGGCAGGATGTGCAACAATTGATTGTTCCCGAGCAAACCGTTCCATCTATCCCCGTATCGTTGGTCGAAAAAGGTAAGGCTGCCTAACAAAGCCTTTTTTTAAGTATAACCGGTGAAAACCGGTTTATTTTTTCTTTCGCCCGCATAATTTGCTAAGAAAGGCCATAGCGGTGAATTAGAACCGGCGCATACTCTGATTAGACGGCAATTAGATTTCATTAAGAATACCATGTAAAACCTATCCAATGATGAACGCAAAAAACAATCAGTCCGACAATTCAACTAATGGGGAGAATATTCTCCCTGAGCAAATAGCTGCCATATTAAAGCAAAAAGACCGGGAAATTGCCATCAGGGATGATTTATTAAAGGAGTTATATACCGAAGTGCGTCATTTACGCAGCCAGTTACATGAATTGCAAGAAACCTTAAAAAGTGATCCTAACATACAGGGCTACCGGCGGGCAAGTTCTTGGGTAAGTAAAATCGTATTTATGCTTCGGCAGGAAAACCGGCCACTACGATCTTCGGAACTGATTACTCTATTAGAAAGAAAGGAGCCTTATTTAGCCACCCATCCGAATAAAGTTCAATATTTTTCAGCCTTTCTCACCCAGGCTGTGCGGTATAAAAGGATCAGTCCCTATAAATTAAAAGGTGTGCGGGGTTATTATTATCTTCTGCCGGAATGGATGGAGGCTGAAGATAAAATTAAGGAAAGCTACAAGGGCCTAATGTTATAATTGAAGGATGTAGCCTGTTCTCCAATTCAACACCGGTTAAAAGGTTTTTTAGTTTAGAAAATTGGGTTGTTTTCCCCCTTTGCCACTCTTTACACCGTTTTTCTGTTTGTCTATCTGTCAAACTTCCAAGATTAAGTATAGTTAGCTTTATTTCCTTCGCCTGTTTTTCCATATTGCTGTCCTAAAACAATAGCAGATGAAAGAATCAGTGAAGAATGAAACTCCTATCACGCCCATGTTGTTCCCTTTCAGCCCGGAACAGTTCTGGGCGTCTATGCGGCAAGTTATCCGGGAGGAAATCTCGCAGGCCGGTAAACAGGTACAGGTAAGCCCGGCTTATGAAACACCAGGGTTGGTGCAAAAGCCGCTGTACAAGATGGCAGAATTATGCGCCATGCTGCAAGTTTCCAAACCCACCATTTACGAATGGATCAGATTCGGGAAATTAAAACCTTATAAAATCCGATCGAGGGTCTACTTTCTCTGGCAGGACGTGCAGCAACTCCTGAACCCCGACCAACCCCAAAGCCGGTAATTCTATCAACCGGCAAGAGTACATTTTTATCATTTAAAATTTAATAATTATGGCAGATTTCAAAAGGAGAACCCTGATTCTCACGAGTGGTAAGCAAATTAAATTGTACGGCAACAGTATGGCAATCGGGAGTAGCCTGGAAGTGGGTGAAGGTGCAGCCCCCAATATTCTTTCTTTCATGGAGCAGCACCCGGAAGAAAAGGTAGATACCGTAATACCCGACCAACCGCAGCAGAACAAACCGATAAAAGCCCAGCCCGTATCAAAACTTGCCGCTACTGTTCTTAATCCGCATCGGTTAACGGTTATGGAGATTTTGGAAATGGCGGATTTTAATATCCAGTTATGGATGCAGTTGAAAGACAATATCCGACGATATGGCCTTGCCAATCCCCGGATTTTTAACAGGGATATGTAACAGAGCGGATGAAAATAAAAATAAAAATCCCTCTGCTTGTACACAACCTGCCAGGTTTTCAGGCGACTTGTGGAATTTCAACTAAGCGGCAAAATGTCTTTAAACGTCCTGTATATTGACCGGGTCGTTAGGTGTATCAAACAATACATAATTGAAAGTCTTGTTTTTTGATTTGAAAGTGAGCTATAACATTTAAAGGCGTTTTAATCCGATTTGCAGCGTTATAGCACCACTTATAAGGTTGTTGTTGCAGCAGTAGAGTAAATCAATCTATACGGTTAAAAAGCACCTTTTATCAAAACGGTGCAACAAGGGTTGATTTCTCGAATTTCAGGTAGCCAGCTATGTTTTGGTATTACCAAAACGCTGGCTCCTTCATGCTACCCGCATTCAGGAGAGGGATTTTTTTCATGCTATCGCATTCAAAAAATCAAGAGGTTAAGATTATGAAGCAACTAAATGGACAAATAAAAAACAAAGGTGGCAGACCTGCCAAACCTATTAAACGCAACAACGTATTAACGCTTAAATGTGCCAGTTACGAACAAGCAAGAATAAGTGCTAACGCCAAAAAAGCCAGCATGACGGTATCGGAATTTCTACGGGAAATGGGGCTGAACGGACAGGTTGTCACTACTCAAAAAGTGTTACCAGTAGCAATATTAGAACTCACCGGAACATTAAACCACATGGCGGCTAACCTCAATCAGATTGCTAAAAAGCGAAACAGCGTAGTGGAAGAACTGAATGCCGCTGAACGTGCTAACCTTGAAATACTATCGAGGGAAGTAAAGAGTATTGCGCAGCTTATAAAATGTTACCTACAATGATCGGAAATATCTCACTTGGTAAGTCTTTTGTTCATTGTATCAGTTATTGCCTGGATGATAAAAAGACTTTAACCGAAGAGCAGAAAATAAAAAAGTCGTTGGAAGACGGTTTGCAGCATACAAACCGGGCAGAAGTATTAGCTTATAACAAGTGCTTTGGAAACAAACATGAGCTGGCTGAACAATTTATAGAAGTGTCGAGGCTAAGTAAAAGAGTAGAAAAACCAGTGTTGCATTTGTCGCTCACCTTACCACCGGGCGAACAATTAGATCGCATTCAGCTAATAGAAGCTGGTCAGGAACTGGCAAAAGAATTTGGTGTAGCCGATAACCAATATATTCTTGTACAGCACAAGGATACAAACAGGCAGCACATACATTTGGTAGCTAACCGGGTTGGGTATGATGGTAAAGCATCTACCACCAGCAACAATTATTTGAAAATGCAAAGGCTGTGCCGCCGGTTGGAAAAAGAATATAACCTGCAGGAACTACTTAGCTCCAGGCGTTTTCTACCAAAAGAACAAAAACAGATCCCCCGCCATGACAGCCGCAAAGAGAAAATGAAAACTGATATACAACAGTCATTGAAGGATGCAAAGTATTACGACGATTTTGCTAAAAGAATGCAGGCATTGGGGTATCAGATTATTAAAGCGAGGGGGATCACCTTTATAGACGACAAAAAAGTAAAAGTGAAAGGTAGCGACCTGGGCTATTCGCTGGCAACGATAGAAAAGCTATTGCAAAAAAATCAAATACAGCATTTGAAACAGGAAAATTCTTCCTCTATCTCAAAACAACAAACCAATGCACCACCATCCGGTCAGCAAATTATTTCTGCCAATAACAGGCTTCGGCGCAGAATTACCGAAAAGCGACAGGCTCACTCTTTTGACAGATCACCGGTAGAAGAATTTAAAAAAGGTATTGGTGGTATCTTATCTGATTTGCTGAAACCTGAATATCCGGAAGGCGGTGGTATAGATCCTGAACTGTTAAAAGAGTCCCACAAGAAAAAGAAGCGTAAAAAACCGAAATTATAAAAGCTCTTCATCAATAAAAAAATGAGTTATGGAAACCGGAAATAATAAACTAAATAAAGAGGAAAAGGAAAACGTATTGCTGGTACTCAATGAATTTTCAGAAGAGTATAAAGCCAATACCAAAGTTATAGCCGCACTGTTAGCTACTGTAAAGGAAAGCAGCATAAAAATTAACGAGCATCTCGAAAAGAAAAAAGATGAGCCTGAAAGCATTGCTGCCATTCAACAGGTAGAGAAGCTGGATAAAAAACTGGAAGAATTAAAAAGAATAATCCACGCACAGCCAAGAGAAATAAAGCAGGAAAAAAGGATTTTGCTTTTCCCTGAACATGGAGCGAAGGAGTATTATGGAACAATTTTACGATGGGTGCTATATATTATCATAGCAACCTATGGTTTTCTATTACTGAAGTATATAATTGATGTGATGAAGTAAGAAGTGTTATTAAAATCCCCGGTGAACCGGGGACTTTTTTTGTAGCTATTGCTACAAATACACATGAGAAAAATTGAACGGTTATAAACTAATTTTTATTTTATCTGACAGTACAAAAACCTCCATATCTTTTTCTTCTATTGCTATGGTAAGGCCATAGCGCAACAGTTGTGTTTTTAAATTATTAATATCACCTACGTCATTAATGTTTAGCTCTATATCTACATTGTAGGGAATATTGGTTTCATCGGAAAATTGGAAAATATCGGTTCTCTGTGTTTTAGCCCCATTCAAATAATCAGCAAGCATGGATATTTTTTGGTTAATAAAATACTTTTTTGCTTCCTTATCATTCCAGCTTATTTCAGGGGAATTGCCTTTGGATTTTAAGGATTTTGTTCCGCTTCCAGTATATGTAATTTTGTAGATGGTACATTGTCGGTTTTCTAACCTTCCATTAAGATTAAAATAATAGTTTAGGTCTTGCAACATCTTTTCTTTAATAGCCTCAGTAGAAGGCCTGCCTATTCCAGTTACCTGATAGCAATAAGTATTGCTCAAACTCCACTTATCAGAGGTTTCGTTTGTGTCCAGTTTATTGTAAACATAATGTTCTCTATTCTTTAGTTCCAGTATGGTCTGTCGATAAAAATTGTTCAGCTTGCCAGAGAAGATATAATTATACAATTGAAGTATGGGCTGATTTAACTGGCTTAAAAAATAACTTGAATCAGTTTTGTAAAGACCATAAGTAGACCTTAACCCCGGAACATGCCTAAAAAAAATTGTCCGGCTTAGAGATTGGGTACTTTGGAGCTTAATACCATTTTCGTCAATAGGTTTTTCATAATTATAAGATAGATTCTCATCTTTGGCAATGAACTCGAATTTTTGATTATTTACAAAGGCTTTTACATTTGAATAGGTAATGTATTCAGATGAAGTTACTGCTTCTACCTGCCTGTTCTTACTTATCCAAACATCATGAGGTACGGAGCCATGTGGAAACATTTTCACTAATGCTGAAGCATCGGTTACAAAAATGAATGAAACATTTTTGGCTTGCCGGTTCTTTTTTATAAATGCTTCTATAAGCTCTTTCTTTTGGTGGGTCACTGCAAAAATTACAAGGTCTGCCTTAAACTGTGTTTGCAGGCTGTCAAGTTCGGGAAATAGTTCAATGCAGGGAAAGCACCAGGTAGCCCAAAAATCCAGTATCACCAGCTTGCCCTTAAAATCAGACAACCGGGCAGTTTTGAAAGAATGGTTAATAAGGTTGGTAAATTCAATATCCGGTACGGTATCGCCAATGGTTAATGGACGAATAGTTGCCGGGGCTGATTGAGCGGAAACATTTAATACTGCCGCTGAAAATGCCAGCCACAAAGCCAATTTTTTCATGATGTGGTAATTAATTGAATAAATAGCATACACCGGCTATGTATCAATCAATTACAGGGGGAAGAAAGTAAGGCGAAAATGGGTATATTTGCCTGATTAAAAAAGGCATAACCGGGTAATTTACCCGATATTAAATGAATTTATTTATGGCTACCAGTACACTAAAAATATTGAGGGAAGTAAATGACTATACCCAGGACTTTATTGCAGAGGATGTATTGGGCATTAGCCAAACCACCTATGCCCGCATTGAACAAGACCCATCAAAAATTAGAGCCGAGCATGCTCAAAAACTGGCTGAATTATACAAAGTAAGTATTGCCAATTTGCTATCGGAGGCCACGCCAATAATTACTTTTCAAACTAAGGCTATTGCGGAAAATAATAATAGTGCCAACAACGGCTACAGCAATTCCTCAACGTTTCATGCACACGAAGGAGAAGTAAAAGCTCTAAAAGAGCAGAACGAATTACTGATAAAGCAGAATGCTGAATTAATGGAACTGGTAAAGGCGCTGGGCGGCAAGCTGGCGGGTGGTAATGGATAAGGTTATTTATTCCTTTATTTTTTAAAATTTACTCCGACACTTTTCCCCGACGTTTACACCGACATTTTCCCCGACGCTTTTCTCCGTAGTAGGATATTTAAAAGTTATCATCAATCGGTATAGGAGCCCGGCAGTTTCGCAGGTTTCGGTTATTTTTTCAATACCCCTATATAGCTTAGGAAAATATTTCAATCATTACTTTGCCCCTATGCTGCTCCTTCATTGCCCCTTTCGCCCCTATTTTGCCCCTTTAAAAAATAGGATGTTCCTTTTCCAGTAGTTCCGGTTTTCCCCATTATTCCATTATCAACCAGAGCTTGCAAATCACTACTGGCAGTACGTTTAGATACTTCAAACAAACTTTGATATTTTGTATTTGTAATACTTCCATGCTCTTTCACATACAACACCGCCTTTATTTGCCGTTCATTTAAATCAAGTGTACTTAGGTATTCTTTGGTATATATATCCTTCAAAAAGGCAATTTCTATACCGCCTAAATCTTCTTCTATAAGTGGTTCAGGTAGCCCGGCATCAAGGCAGGTATCAATAATTTTATTAGTACCACGCCCCCAGGCTTCAATAAACCCTGCTTTAAAAAATACGTTAGCAATTACTTTATTGCGGGGATAAGATGAATGGTTTGTTCTTAGTTTTTCAACAGTAAGTTCTTCCGGCAGCTTACCGGGGTTCCAAATGGTTAACTTATCGTCATACACCCGCAAAAATATCCAGGTGCTTAAATAGTCTTTATGAATAATGGCGTTGAGTATAGCCTCACGTAAGGCAGGCTCCGGGTATTCAAGCGGTTCCATTCTTTCAATCCCTTTATATGAAATGGGGCGAATCAGGTATTTGGAACTTAATATCTCCAAAACCCTGTCGGGCATTTCAAAAATATTGGTTTCTACAATGTCCTGGAATTTCAGGTCATGACTTGCCTCGCCAAACCTACCTATTTTAAAACTTGCAGTAATGGATACAGAAGCAGGATCTTTTCCAAACAATAAAATAGCCGCATTTGTAAGCTGTCCTTGTTGGTTAATAAGAAACAGGTTTTTGAGTAGAACAGTGATATCATCCTTAGCAGCGTCTTTGGGAATGCGGCCCTTTTCGGTTGCCAGCTTTACAAAGCGGGCAATTGTTTTTTCGTCCAGGTCTTTTATAGTAGCATTAACAACAGGAATATCTTCCCATGTTTTGCCCATCTTATTAAGTATAAACTGTTGTAAAGCTATTCCCTTCAATTCCTGCTTTGTACTGCCGCTTCGGTAATAGTAAACGCCGTGGTAAGCTATAGGCACGTCACTTGGCGCAACCGAAATATCTAAATACTGTTTTTTTGTTTTGGTTCGGAGATTTACATCTACAACCAACCCTAAATGATTAATTGTTTTATTAGGAATATCCTCTAATAGTTTTTTGGCATCGGCCATCCCGGTCACATTCCCCTTATCATCTATGCCAATAAATATTTTGCCCCCTTGCGCATTGGCAAAGCCGCAAATCCATTTCAGGTACTCATCCCTCCACGATTCTTTCCACTCTATATTCTGGCTTTCTTTATTCATGCTGGCAAAAATATATAAATCAGGCAAAAGCAATACTGGCGCTTTACGAAACAGTTAAGTAAAATAAATATAAGTAAAGGGGATAAAAATGAATATGCTATACACCCAATTTTACTCTTTCGCCAAGCGCTGCTACCAACTTGTTGTTTTGCTGTTGTAAATATTCTATTTGTTGCTTCAGACTTTTTACTTCTTCTTTTCGCAGGTATAATATTTCGTCAATACCCCTGTCATTATTCTGGTGATTAACGTAGCCGCTTGTGCCGGCATCGCCGCTGGTAATAGTGCAATTACTGTAAAGCACTTCTGCTTGCAGGTAATGGGGCGTCTCGTCAATAAGAAAAAACTCCATCGGGGCATGGTAAAGCTCTGACAGCTTTTGCGCCAGTGTGCCGCTTAGTTTGGCTCGCCCTTTCTCCAGATCTGTATAACTTTCTAGCGATAGGCCAAGTTCGTTAGCCACATCTTCTGGTTGCCAGTTCTTATATTCTCTAAAAGAGATTAATTTGAATTGCAAATTCATAAACCATTCATTTCTTCTTTTGCTTTTTTCTTGCCTCCAGTTGATTGTTACGAATAAAATCACGCATTACTTCAAAATTCACTTGAAAGAAATTAGCCAAACTTTCCGCCTCGTTGAAAGAAAAACGACCTGGATCTTTCAACTTTTTATCAAAGGCATAAAACTCGCCGCCAAGGAGTGATTGAAGATTAGTCTTTGCAATTATTGCAGCTATCTGAGAAAAGGTTTTAATTGATCCGGTTTCTAACCCGCTCTTGATAACATGGATTTTATGTTGTCCTGATTCTGTTTTAAAGTATGTGGAAACTTCTTGTTTGGATTTACGTGGCATCATTAAAGTGTTTACTCACAAAAAATAGACATGAGTAAACAATTATCAATCAAATACTTATATGTAAACCCCTAAAGACAATATTTGTACCACTAAGGGTATTAAATAATACCCTTAATTTTAAGGGTAAATTTTTTCTTCCGAATATTATGTTGATCAATGAGAACATATATCATTCCTTAAAAGTGACTTTTAATGAGTACTATAACTCTTTATGCTTTTTTGCTAATAGTTTAATAAATGATCAACAAGCAGCCGAGGATATTGTAGAAGATATGTTTTTAAAGTTGTGGGAAAAGGAGCCAGATTTTAGTAAGCATAAAAATATAAAAGCAGCCTTATACATTGGTGTTAAAAACGCCTGCTTAGATTACATTAAAAAAAGAAAAAACAACCGTAGCCAAACCAATACACTTAGCTACGTATTGCAGCAGGAGCAGGAAGATTTTATACTGAATGAAATTACCAGGGCAGAAGTGCTGCGGGAAGCATATGCCGAAATGCAAAAACTGCCTACGGAATGCCGCAAGGTAATGCAGCTTTATTACCAGCATGGGCTTGATCACAAACTCATTTCGGCAAAGCTGGGCGTTACCGTTAGCACCGTAAAAAATCAGAAAGCCAGGGGCTTAAAGATTTTAAGAAAGAAATTAGGTACATCCTTCTTTTATTTTTTAGCGTTGGTTGGTTGAGTTTTATTATTTTCAAAGTCTCCAAAAAGGTTCAATTTTTTCGTAGGATAAGGCTAATGTTTTCCCGGGTAATCTTGCCCGGGATTTTTTTTATCTGCTATTTAGACCATTTCCCAAATAAATCGTTTTTACATCATACACCGCTATTTTTTGCTACAGGGAGAAGAAAGTAATTATCAGCAAAAATGAAAAAAATAAATACGGGCAAGAGTTTTCGGGTAGCATACCTCATAAGCAGCTACCTGAAAAGAAGCATAACAGAGCAGGAACTCGAAGAACTGCAATTATGGCTAAGCAGTAGCGAGCAAAACAGGCAATTGCTTGAAGAACTACAGACGCCCGAAACAATGGAAAACCAGTTGCAACAATTCGGTAATGCAGATAACCAGGCAGGTTGGCAACGGTTACAGTACAAGCTAAGTAGCCGTAATAGCAACGATCGAAGAAAAAGAAATTGGATTGTATGGTGGCGCTCTGCAGCGGCATTGCTGCTGCTATCACTGGCGGTATGGCAGCTATTCCAGCACTTAGCAGGAAAACCAGGTAGTAAACCTACACTTGCCAGCCAGTATGGGGAAGATGTATTGCCCGGGGCAAGAAAGGCAAAGCTGGTATTGAGCAATGGTAACACGGTAATGTTAAACAATGGTACAGACAGTTCATTTACCGAAAGCGGAAGCACCATACAACGTAGTGCTGATGGCAGGCTGGTATATGCAAGCGGTAACAACAGCAATGCCACCTCTTGCAATACCTTGTCTATACCTATGGGTGGGGAATATATGTTAATGCTGGAGGATGGTACAAAGGTTTGGCTGAATGCAGCAACTTCCCTGCGTTACCCGGTAAAGTTTAATGGCAAAGAAAGGCGGGTTGAACTGATAGAGGGCGAGGCATATTTTGAAGTAGCAAAAAACAAAGAAAAACCATTTATAGTAACGGCTAACCAAATGGAAATACAAGCCATAGGAACAGCCTTTGATGTAAACACCTATGCTGATTCGGATAGCGCCCTTTATACTACGCTCACAGAGGGCAAGGTAAAGGTAGTAACCAGCGGCGGGAACAATATGCTGCTGCCCGGGGAGCAGGTAAAAGTAAGCGGTGCAAAGGCTAAAGTAAATGCAGCCGATGTAGAGGTTGTTACCGGGTGGAAAAGAGGCTTGTTTGTATTTAATGGCGCACCACTGCCGCAGGTAATGAGCCAGCTTGCCCGCTGGTACAATGTACGCATAGAGTATGACAGCCGGTTTAGGGAGCAGAAATATTTTACCGGAGAGATTAAAAGAAATGTGCCGGTAAGTAAGCTGCTGCAAATGATGGAACTAACCGGCATAGCCAGTTTTAAGATCAGCGAAGGAAAAATTTTGGTGCAGCCATATAGCAGGCAGCCGATATAGCAAACATTAATTAACCTAAACTATACTGAAATGAAGGAAACAACACTGCAACTTTGCAGGGTCAAGGCTTTTTTTTGCCTGAAACAACGTTATGCCATACTGCTGCTGTTGCTGGGTATTTTAAAGATGGCGCAAGCCCAGGCCGGTACTAACCCGCCGCAAGATTCGTCATTACTTACAATAAACCTTTTCAACGCTCCATTGGAAAAGGCATTTGCAATCATTAAGCAGCAAACGCCATACAGGATTATTTATGACAACAGCTTATTGAAAAATGCAAACCCTGTTACCGTTAACGTTAATAAGGAGCCTTTGCAAAAAGTGTTATCGTTGCTTTTCCGCAGCCAACCATTTGACTATCGTATTATAGAGCAATCTATAATACTTACTCCAAAAAATTCAAAACCGGTCACTCCCGGGAAGGAAGCAAGCAATGTAATAGCACCTGCAAGCGATACTTTAATAACAGGTGTTGTGCTGGCGGATTCCTCTTTGATGCCGTTGGCCGGCGCAACAGTGCAATTAAAGGGTAGTAAGATTTCTGTTATAACAGGCAATAATGGAAAGTTCAGCATTCGCATACCGCAATCAGATGCAACGCTCGTCATAAGCTATATTGGCTATAGTACTAAAAACATTCCTGTAAATGGAAATTTGCAATTCCCATTGAATGTGCTTCTTAAGGAAATGCCAAAGGAAATGGAGGAAGTAATCATTATGAATACCGGGTATGAAGCTCTTCCTAAAGAAAGGGCAACAGGATCTTTTGCGCAGGTAGATAACAAGCTATTAAATCAACAGGTGGGAGTAAATATTATTGACAGGCTAAAAGGTGTAGCAAGCAGCGTTTTGTTTGAGAAAAAAAATGATGGGCCTTCTTTTACAATTAGAGGGCTAAGCACTATTAATGGCCCTAAAGAGCCACTGATAATACTGGACAATTATCCATACGAAGGAGATATAAACAATATTAACCCGAATGATATTGAAAACATCACAATTTTGAAGGATGCCGCTGCTGCCAGCATTTGGGGTACACGTGCGGGGAATGGAGTAGTTGTTATCACTACCAAAAAAGGGAAATTCAATCAGCCCCTAAAAGTTGAATTTAATACCAACTTCATTGTTACGCAAAAGCCTGATTTGTTTTATTTACCCTTAATGTCATCCCCAGAGTATATTGATGTGGAACAGATGTTATTCAATAATGGCTTTTACAATAGCCAGATTAACAGTCCATATCATTCAGCACTATCTCCAGCTGTTGAGGTGTTTCTAAAAAAGCGACAAGGGATTTTTTCTGAACAGGAGGCTTTGTCGAAGTTGAGTGACTTAAAATCCGTAGATATCCGCAATGAGTACAAAAAATACTTCTATAGAAATGCGATGAACCAGCAATATGCTCTTAATTTAAGAGGAGGAAATGATAATATTACTTACTTGCTTTCCGGTGGGTACGACAGAGGAGTTAGTAACCTTGATGCACCACATAGTAGGATTAATTTGCGGTCAGAAAATACTTATAGACCTGTAAAGGGGTTGCTGCTTAATTTCGGATTATTATATACCAATTCATCCAGCAAAAGCGGAAAGCCAGGATATGGAGATGTTACTATTGGGGCAAAGCCAATCCCATATTTGAGTTTTGCAGATGCAACTGGTAATCCGCTGGCAATAGCCAAAACATACAGGCAATCCTTTATTGATACAGCAGGAGGAGGAAAACTGTTAGACTGGAATTATTATCCATTAGAAGAATATAAATATAACACCAGTGAAACAAGTCTGACAGACCTGTTAGGTAAACTGGGGCTAAACTACAGGATAATTCCCGGCATTGACATTGATATAAAATACCAATATCAAAAACAGCAAACAACTGCTACAACCTTAGCATCTTTGCAATCGTATTATACAAGGGATTTGATAAACACTTATTCTGAACTGAATTATTCTACCGGGAATATTAAGTATGGCATTCCCTTAGGAGGAATCTTAGGAAAGTCAATATCTACGGTTGAAGCACAGAATATTCGGGGCCAGATAAACTTCAATAGAAAATTTGGGAATCACGAAGTTACTTCATTAATAGGGTCAGAAATCAGGCAAATAAAAACTAACACAGACCATCTATCCGCTTTTGGGTATGACCCAGATATTTTAACGACTGAAATTGTAGATGCGGCTAATCCTTATCGCAATTTTGTAACAGGGTCTTACGATTATCTTAATAGCGGAGGTGTTTCTTTCTCTGCAAAAACAAATAGGTTTGTATCTTTTTTTGGCAACACTTCTTACATTTTTAAAGAAAGATACATATTAACGGGAAGTGTGCGAAAAGATGCGTCTAATCTATTCGGTAAAGCCACAAATGATAAATGGACACCCCTTTGGTCAGTAGGAGCAAGATGGAATATTTCTAACGAGCCTTTTTTTAAATGTAAACTACTACCTGAATTAAAACTAAGAGCCACATACGGGTATAGCGGAAATGTAGATCAAAGCAAATCAGCCGTAACTGTAATGGCATTTTCGGGAAATGCTGACTATACCAATTTACCTTATGGAGTTGTTACCCAATATAGAAATTCAGAACTAAGATGGGAACGTGTAGGCATGTTCAACTTAGGGGTAGATTTTAGCCTTCGCAACAAAGTTCTATCAGGCAGTTTAGAATATTATCGAAAAAAAGGGGTTGATCTGTTCGGCCCATCCCCTATAGATTATACTGCTGGTCTTGGCTATTTCTCCATTATAAAAAATGTTGCTGATATGAAAGCAAGCGGGTTTGATCTTTCATTGATAAGTAACAATATTTCCAACCATATCTTTCGTTGGTCAACAAACTTTTTATTAAGTTATAACCTCGCCAAAACCGATAAGTATTATTTAGGTACTGGTATTAGCTCAAGTTCATTTGTAAACTCAGGGAATAGTATAACACCAATTCCAGGACAGCCGCTTTATACCTTGATAAGCTATCAATCTCCTGGTCTCAATACACAGGGAAACCCGCAAGGAATGCTCAATAAGCAGTTAAGCACAGATTATTACGCCATTGCTAATGATACTTCCAGAAGTAATTTAAGTTACAGTGGCACATCTGTACCGAAGTGTTTTGGCTCTATAATTAATAATTTTTCCTGGCAAGGCCTTTCTGTAAGCATAAATATTTCCTATAAACTTAGCTATTATTTTAGGCGACCCTTTTTATCATATGATCGGTTGTTTAACAATGGAATTGGCCATAGGGAGTTTACCGATTGCTGGAAACATACAGGCGATGAGTTAATAACAAATGTACCTGCTTTAGTATATCCGAATAATTCACAAAGAGATATTTTTTACGGAATGTCCCAGGTCACGGTGGAAAAAGGGGATCACATCAGGCTCCAATACATTAACGTATCATACAATTTACCAGAAAACATACTCAAAAAATGTCGGTTGAAGGATTTTCAGTTATATCTAAATGCTTCGAACATCGGAATACTTTGGAGAGCTAACAAAAAGGACATCGATCCCGATCTTCCCAATGGTTTACCGTTACAAAAAAGCTATGCAGTAGGCATTCGTTCAAATTTTTAATCTTAATTCTTTTATAAATGAAACAATACATAGTTGCAATTTTATTGACATTATTAACGTCTCCGGGATGTAAAAAATACCTTGATGAGAAGCCTGATCAATCTTTAGTAGTTCCAAATACATTAAAAGGTCTACAAGCCCTTCTTGATAATAATGGCAGCTTAAATAAGAATAATCCTTCGTGGGGCATGGCTTCAAGCGATGATTATTTTTTAACGGCGGATGTATATAATTCCAGATCGGTACAGCAAAAACTGGCTTACATATGGGGGTTAAAAGATTATAGTACCTTCCCAAATGAATGGGCAAAGATTTATAACCAAGTATATATTGCAAATGTAGTGCTTGAAGGAATAGGCTCTATTCCGAAGGATATTTCTAATAAGAACGATTGGGAAAATATACATGCTTCCGCCTTAGTATATCGAGCGCAGAGTTTTTTTCGTGCAGTACTTCTCTTTTCAAAGGCTTATAATGAACAAACAGCCCATAATGATTTAGGGATTGTTTTGCGGCTTACTTCTGACTATAATGAACGGTCAGCAAGGGCAAGCATTTTCGACTCTTATGCTAAAATTGTGAATGACTTAAAAGAAGCAGCGATATTTTTGCCGAATATACCAATTACAGTGTTACGCCCTTCCAAGCCTGCTGCTTATGGTTTACTCGCAAGAACTTATTTAGCTATGGCTGAATATGACAGCGCCTGGAAATATTCTGATTTAAGCCTTCAAATCAACAACCAGTTATTAGATTATAACGATTTAGATGTGAATGCCAGTTTTCCTTTTCAACCATTTAATAAGGAAGTGATTTTTCATAGTACAGTTGGTTCTTACATATTCAGCAATGTGAGTCCAAACAATGCAAGAATTGATACCACCCTATTTGGTTTGTATGATAATAATGATTTAAGAAAATTACTTTTTTTTAGGCTAAGAGCTGTACCGAACATTTATTCTTTCAAGGGAAACTACAATGGAAATACCGATCTGTTTGTAGGAATAGCTAATGATGAACTTTTTCTTACCAGAGCAGAATGCTATGCCCGTAAAGGAAATAAAGATGCTGCTATAGCAGATTTAAATTTTTTGCTTTTAAAGCGATGGAAAGCTGGAACCTTTAACCCTCTTAGTGCTGGATCAGCTAATGAAGCGCTTTCAATAATATTGTCAGAAAGGCGAAAGGAACTAATTTTCAGAGATTTGAGATGGATGGATATAAAGCGACTAAATAGAGAGGGTGCAAATATTGTATTGAAACGAATAGTATTGGGGCAAGAGTATACGCTCCTTCCCAATGAAAATAGATATGCTCTTCAATTGCCTGCTGATATTATAAGTATGACAGGGATGCCTCAAAATCCTTAATAAGATGATAAAAATGAAAGGGCAGCAAATAAACTAATTATTTGCTGCCCTTTCATTTAAGAATCATTTAGTCGTTACAGTGGATTCTTAAATTTTGCTGCGTTAACATTAACATTGTCTATTACAGGCGTCATTGCCGACCCTGTTCCTGAAACCGGTACAAGATCGGGGTGTGCAGGTGCTGTCGCTGCAGAACTAATTGTTCTGATAACACAACCATTTTTTTCTTCATCACAAGTTGAGTTATTGAAATCGACATCACTTATTAACTCCCAAAGCGATTCGTCATCTTCCTGTCCAGGAGATCCTGTAAAGCGATAATAGTAATTCGCAAATACAACAGCTTTATCAGTTTTTTGTTGAGATCTGATTTTTTCTTTTGGCGTGTATGCCATTCCACAGATAGCAATTGCGAAAAGGGTGGCAAAAAAAGTAATTGTTATTTTGGTTTTCATAACCTTTAATTTAATTAATGATTTAATAAGCCTGCTTCTGGTTTAAAAGGCGCAGGCGCATCCCAAGCAGAAGTAATCGCTTCTACCTTACAATCTTTTTCTTTTTTTCGTAAAATGATACAATCCTTAACGTCCATGTTCCGTATTATTACAACGGAGGCGGCTGGGCATTTAATGCCAGGGATACGTTCAGTTTCCGAAATTTTAATCCATTCTTTCGTGTAATTATTCGATGATTCCCTACGAAGATCAGGGAACCTTAATGTTCAACCCACTGTATTTCCTGCGCATGAAATGCAGTTAGGCATTGTTGCAACAATATTTTGAAGGCTATTCAAAGCCTATAATCTTAATGCTCTATATTTTTCCTTTTTTGTCGTATCCTTCTTTACCAATTTGATAGATGTTATTAAAAAACCAAACAGCACCGCCTCCTTTACCAATGCTGTTTGGTAAGTAGTATTTGCTTATTCTCGCATAAGCTATGCGTCCTTTCATGCCGATCCTGGTATGAAACTTACGAGCGCCTCCGGTATGATCAAATAATAGACCTAATTACTATTTTTGGGGCAATCTATTATTCCATCGGCACGCTTCATACACCCCGGAATAGGTGTATCTTATCAGGCACTCCCCTAAATACGATGGAGTAGGTTTGATTCTTTTGTACCGTTCATGCAACAGTTTATTACTACACGTTACTTATTATAGTAACTGCATTTTTTTTGCATTTCATTTTTTTGAGCGCATAATGTTCTTTATCTTAGTAGCACTGCAAAACTTCTTCTTACTACTTTCTATTGCCCTCTATATATACAACGGAAAAAGTAGAGCCGATGGACTAATTGAAATCGAACTTTTTTCCAGTTGTAACCGAGAAAATGATAAATACTTGTTTATCACGAGTGTCATAAATAGAGCAAACGGCATAAAAAACTGTTTTCAATTTTATAAATAAAAAAGTGAGTGGGATGTTTAAGCAAATTGCCGCAGGCTCCCAACGTACCCTTGAAGAGATCCTTGGGAAGTATGGGAATGAACTGCGAAATATGATTATCGGGATTGTCCACAATCAAACATGGGCGGAGGAAGTATTGTTCGATACCATTAGAGCTCTATGGGAAAATAAAGAGAAGGTGGCAGAATTAGAACATCCGACTGGGTGGCTTTTTACTACTGCCCGTAATAAGGCTATAGATAAAATAAGGGAGGAAAAAAATCATTTTCCAACTTTATCATTATCAAGCATAGTTGCTTTAGAAGACAATACCAGCGTAGAGGAAGAATTAAACGTGAAGGAACTCTATAAAATCATTCATGCAGCCATTGAGAAATTGCCACTCCAGGAAAAAAACGTATTTACTTTATTTAATGAAGGATGGACACGCAAGGAGATTGCAAAAAAGTATAACCTTTCCGAAAATACCATAAAGAACCATTTAGCCTTAGCCAGAAAAGCGATCCGAAAATATGTTGCTGTAAATTTTCGTTCGCTCTTTATTTAATTTGATTCAAATGATTCTTAAATCATGTTACAATGATTCATCAACCGGACTATATTAAGTCCTTACTAAAAAAGCACATGGAGCGTACCGCTTCTGCAAATGAAGAAAAGATTTTAATGGCTGCCTGGGAATTGTATGATAATGATGAATTGGCTGCCATGATAGCAGAAGTGGAAAAAACTGTCAACTATCCGCTCGTAAAGGATATTAAAGACTGGGAACCACTTGCGGGGGAAGTCATTAGAATGACTAAAGAAAAGCAGCGAGAAAAGAAAATGCAGCGATATGTATATGGAATGTATGTTGCCGCTTGCATTATACTTATTTTCGGTATCGTTAATTATTTTGTCGTTCAGAATGAAAAAAATGGCATGGCAAGCGTTGTGTGCAATGGCCTGCCGGGAGATAGTGATATTCCTACCGATGAATTTAGCTGCAGAGTTGTGCTAGACACTAACCAACAAATGACAATAGACCGCACCAAAATCGGCCAGGTATGGCGATTCGGAAGTATTGAATTGATCCAGGAAAAGCCGGGGGTTTTAGAATACAGAACACTTCCCTCTTCAAAAGCGGCTGATTCTGCCCGAGATAAATATCATGTCATCTCTACGTCTGCAAATCAGCAATATCAAATACTATTAATGGATGGAACGAAGGTCAGGCTAAATGCGATGACCGCTATTCGCATTCCTTTGTCGAATGCAGACAAAATGAGATTTGAGGTAATAGCCGGTGAAGTTTTTATAGAAAGGAAGAGTAATAATATAACGTCCCTGATAGTAAAAACCAGGAACGGGGAAATGAAAGCTACTGCAAGTACGTTTAATGTTAATGTAGGTTTAGGTGCTACTATTGCAGTTGCGGTCAGCGGTAATTTGATTGTAAAAGATACGGTCGGTCATGAAGCAAAACTAAATTCCTGTGATATAGCCTCAATGGGAACAATTAAAATGAAAACAGGGAAACTCATAGACACTATGTTCATTGAAAGAAACAAAAATATAAATCAGTTGCTTGTTTGGAAAAAAGTGAATCGTGTATACTCCAATACACATTTGAGAGATTTTGTGGCAGATATAAGTATATGGTACGGTCTAAAATTTGAGAATCTAAATTGCTTACCCAATAGGTATATAAAAGCGCAATTATGTTATAAGGCATCAATGGAAGATATGTTAGCGGTATTTCGGAAAAATGGGGTAGCCATTCATTTTAACGGCGGTGTATTGACGTTCTGCGATCCCGCACCTAATCCGAAAGTTGTCCATACAGCTTATTTAGAACGATAAGATAGAATTATATGCAAAGAAGGTGAAACTAGTTATTTCGTGGAAGCATCATTTATGAAAATAGCTTACTTGAATGAGGGTGTCTCAAAAGTATGAGGCAGCCTCTTTTTATTCGGGTCCCTGATGGAGACTATAAGTCGTTTAGGCGATTCTCAAAGCCTTCATTTATTTTTGATACAACCTCATTTCTTTAGGGATATGTCAAGTCAATGTTGAATTACTTAAAAGTGCTATAGTAATTCGCAAGAGAACGGAGTTTTTATTCACTTTTTAAGAGAATTATTCATTTTCAACGGTTAATAAACAGTTAGAACAAAAGATATTTGACAATATCTTATATTTAATTCACCTAATTATGAAAAAGCAATCCCTATTCTTTAAAAAAGGTAGTATTCCTCACACTTGCTATTTTCAGGCCGTATATCTTAATACGGTCAAATTAATTTTCTTGTTTGTTATACAATCTCACCTATTGTCAGCACAGGTTACTGTTAGGTACGAAATTTTTAACCGAGCACCGCTGCCGCAAATCGAAATTCCGACAGTACAGTTTCAGTCCTTTCAACCTCTAAACACAATCAATTCTGCTGGAAATATAAATCCAAATTTTACAAATAATACTCCTTCTATCAGTTTCAATAGAATGAGCATTAAAATACAGGAACAAAACCAGCAGGTATTGCAACAGCATGAGGCTATTATGAATGGTGGCGGAAGTCAAAGGAACGCTATTTTGGAGGATATAAGAAACGATGTCAGGGAAATGCAGTACGGACATGAGTATAGAGAATGGCTTACGAAAACAAAATACTATCGTGAAGCATACGAAGACCTTTTACAATTGAACCCCGACAGTTTTTCAATAACAAATGCAGTTTATCTCGTAGAAAATGCGTGGTATGAAGGGAAATACTCTTTTAGCTCACTTAAGAGTAGGTTACAATTAGAAGCGAAAATTATTAAACAGCAACTACACAATGAGAAAGTGAATCCCAATAATACCCTTGCCTTGAACTACGGAATACAAAAACGTTTCAAGACTGGCGGGCAGTATTATGACCCAAAGAAAAAACAAACACTAGCTATAAAGCCATTTAAGTATGATTTTGAAGATTATAAAGGCGAAAAGGATTATTCCAAAATGTTTGCCCTAAAAATGCTGGGAACGGGTAAAGGGCAGTGTCACTCCATGCCGCTTCTATATCTTATGATTGCAGAAGAACTGGGAGCAAAAGCGTGGTTATCCCTTGCCCCTGAACATTCATTTATTCGATTTATGGATGCGAATAATAACCTGCTGAATTTTGAAACGACGAATAGTAATTTAGTTTCTACTACATGGCTGCATCAATCCGGTTACATTAACGCTGCTGCTATAAAAAACAAAATCTATCTAGATACGCTTTCCCAACGCCAGCTATATGCTCAATGCATGGCAGATTTACTACTGGGCTATTTAAGCAAATTTCAATATGACGGGTTCGCTGAAACGATGCGTCAAAAGATATTACAGCTTAATCCTCAAAATATGACAGCCATGCTTTTAGATGCCAAACTAAAAACAAATATGGCTCTTCATAAGATTAATGCAGCAGGCCGACCGTTGGAGAAGGATTTACATAACTATCCCGACGCTTACCTGGCATATTTACTCATGCAACAATCTTATGATACAGTTGATGGATTAGGGTTTCAGGATATGCCGGCCGAAGCCTATCAGCGATGGCTAAAATCGGTGGACCAGGAAAAGAAAAAACAAGAAAACATTGAATTGCAGCAACGGATTCAAAGGGAGATTAAGCAACAGAAACAGTATATCCCGAAATCTACAATTGTTGACAGACCCAGGGGATAACCATTAAATTAGTTAAATTGATTTCTTATGAATCGAATATTTTTTAGTTTCAGTTTATCAGCTCTTATGTTACTGGCTTTTAAGGCTAGTGCGCAAAGAAAGGATAAGGAGTATAACCCTTTTGAATCAATTGGAAAAAAGGGGAAAGTTGTTAGTGCGTATGGAGGGCGTTTTATCGAAGTATTCGATACGGATAGTATTCAACGTATAGGATCAGTGTTATTTAATATCTATCAAAAAAAGATCGTCATACTCCTTGAACCTGATAGTGTGTTTATTAAAACATCGGACAATACTGGCGCCAGTCGCTGGTATAGTGTAGATCCCCTGGCAGATCGATTTACTAGCTTTAGTCCCTATAATTTTGCTCTAAACAACCCAATACTTTTTAATGACCCGGATGGTAGAGCTGCCCGTCCTTTTGGTGATTTCTATGACCAGCAAGGCAATAAAATCGGTACAGACGGAAAAAACGATCAAAAGCTTTATGTAGTAACTGATGCAAAAGAAGTTGCGGCGGCGCAGAAGACGACAGCAAAAGGTCAGAAATTGGATGCAGATAAAATGACTTCAGAAGTTTTACTTGCCAGCAACCATGTAAGGTCAGAAATGGGTGAAGCGGTAGACGCATCTAATAAACCATCGGTCAAAGCTGGCGATAAAACAGGAGGTTATCATGAAGAAGGAGGATATTATGGCAAAAATGCAAAGGGGGATGAAATAGTTATTGACGCTAATCCAGGAGGGGCTTATGTAAAAGGCACATCTGGAGCATCAATAGATCCCACAACTCCCGGCGATCAATATGCAAACCAAGCGGCATGGAGGGCACAGGATAAAAAGGAAGGGACATTTCATGTTCATTTTAGTGGCGCTGCTGATCCTGGGTATGTTTTTCAAATGTCTCCCAGTGGTGCGGATTTAAGGAATAGTGTAACCAGAGTAACGACTGAAGGGATGACAGGTAATCACTATGTTTTGGGAGCAGGTAATAACACGGTATACGTATATAAACCTGTAAATGGTGTCGGAACTGTGATAGCTACCTTTCCGTTGGACAAATTTGTAATCATTCAAGTAAAATAACTATGAGATCAGCACTACATATACTTACTATCTTACTGATTGGCTGTCATGGTACGGCTAACCAAGCCCCCACTGCGGATGGTATCAGTGATTCCAAGAAAATCACGGTGAGTTTTACAATAGATGATTCATTGATAAACATTAAGGATAAGTTTCAAGTAGCCATTTCAAATGGCAATACATCTGAAAAGGCTATTGTAAAAGGTAATGAAATTTCCCTTCCAGAGCTTAAAACCGATACAGGATATACAATAATCTTTAAATATGCAGATGTTTCGTTATCATTCAAAAGGGTTACAAAGAAAATGATAGTAACAAGTCAGGATATGGAATGGAAATTTGGCATTGATAATCGTCCATTCAATAATTTATTGGGATTGCTTTCAACCCAGGAGTTCAATACAGATAAAAAGACCAGGCAGCTTCAATATTTAACGTTTGATCCGCAGGAGCATGGAGATGGTATTTCAGCAGTAAATAAAATTGAATAAGATGAGGATCAAAGCTGTTTTAGTTTTTTGTTTTGTAGCTTTCACAATAAAAGCTGAAGCACAGACTAACATTTTACAGAGATATACTGCGGCTTACAAACAATTAGATGAAAGATTGAAAAGTCCTTATATGGGATTGTTTAAAGAGGCTGTTTTTTTAACTGAAAATACCTTTTGGGGAGATACATTAAGCCGGGCAGATTTTGAAGGAGAGATAGCAATTCTCACTGTGATGGCAAACGGATACATACAGGCTAACCCGCAAAAGGATTACAAACTTTCGGACAGTTTAAATTTCAGCAAAAATTATGCTTTGTACAAATTACTGGCGGATACAATCACCATCCAACTCCCTGATGGTCGTATAGCTACCACTCTGCCTTACAAGTATGATTTTTTTGATTTTTTTGGTCGAGAAGCATGGAGCAATATGTTTGTTTCAAAGCTATTCAAGACCCATAAAGGGAATTGCCACAGCTTACCCTATTTATATAAAATCTTAGCAGACGAACTGGAAGCTACCTGCTGGTTGGGCCTTGCACCAAATCATATTTATATAAAAAACCGATGTAGAAAAACTGGATGGTATAATACTGAACTCACCAGCGGTACTTTCCCGATTGATGCGTGGGTAACGGCCTCCGGGTATATACCCTTGCAAGCGATTCAGAACGGGATTTATATGGATACATTAAGTAACCAGCAGGCGGTTGCTTTGTGTGTGCTTGATCTGGCAAAAGGATATGAGTTTCAAACAAAAAATTATTATGACGGCTTTATTCTTAAATGCTGTGATCTTGTACTACAATATCATCCGCTAAACGTTCAGGCTATGTTATTGAAAGCAGAAACTTTGAAACGGAACTACCAAAGGGAAAAAGAAGCAAAGAACGAGGAGGCGGCAAATTCATACAAGCAGATGGAGGCATTGTACACAAAACTATTTGAACTTGGCTATAGAGAAATGCCTGAATCGATGTATCTACAATGGCTGAAAAGCATAGAACAGGAAAAAGCGAAGTATCAGAATAAAGCAATTACAAATGATACTCCTGTTAAGAAAAAAGCCTTTTAAATAAAACATGCTTTGGGCACAGGCGATGGCCCTACTATTTAGCTTTTGTTGTGTATTCTAAGATCAAACCAAATATTTTTTCACTTTTTTTAGACCAGCAACTTCCCTGTATCATCCTCGGTTGCGACGAACTTTATTTTGCTTCGGAATATGTTGATCAAAATTAATTTTGATCAATCAGATATCAATTGTAATATTGCGATAAATATGGGGTTAACAAAATCAGAAATATTTACCGAAAAGCAGAACAGACTGGCCCAAATGATGAAAGCATTGGGGCATCCGGCCCGTATTGCCATTATAGAGTATTTGATTAAATCGCAGGCATGTGTGTGTGGTGATCTCGTAGAAGAGTTAGGATTAGCACAGGCAACTACCAGTCAACACTTGAAAGAGTTAAAGAAGGTTGGCTTAATACAAGGAACGATTGAAGGCACCAGTATTTGCTATTGTATTAATGGCCAGGTATGGAGCCAGTATAAATCTGTGTTTGAAGCATTCTTTATAAAGTATGTGAACAAGGAAGATTGCGGATAATTTTTTTGGGCATTATCCATCGTAATATTACAATAAACAAAATAAAAAATTATGCAAACGGAACAAGAATTAAAAGATATAGTAAGACAGAAATACAGTGAAATCGCTTTACAAGACAAAGAAATCAACGAATCATCCTGTTGTGGTTCGGGCTCTTGCAGCACCGAGGTTTATAACATCATGTCTGATGACTATTCTAACCTGGAAGGCTATAATCCCGAGGCCGATCTGGGTCTGGGATGTGGGTTACCCACTCAATTTGCCAAAATCAAAAAGGGAGACACCGTTATTGACCTGGGCAGCGGTGCCGGTAATGATGCTTTTATTGCAAGACATGAAACCGGGGAGAATGGTAAGGTAATCGGAATTGATTTTACACCAGCAATGATTGAAAAAGCAAGACACAATGCAGAGGTAAGAGGCTTTAACAATGTTGAGTTCAGACAGGGAGATATTGAGAAGATGCCTGTCGCAGCAAATACTGTTGATGTTGTTGTTAGTAATTGTGTGCTCAACCTGGTACCCAATAAGGATGCTGTAATAAAAGAAATCTTCAGAGTATTAAAACCCGGAGCGCATTTCTCCATTTCAGATATTGTATTGGAAGGGGTATTGCCGGACCAAATCAAGGAAGCTGCAGAAATGTATGCGGGGTGTGTTGCCGGGGCCATTCAGAAAGAAGTTTATCTCGAACTAATAGAGTTGAACGGGTTTCAGAATATTATTGTTCAAAAGGATAGGCCGATCATTATTCCTAACGATATTTTGAGCCAATACCTAACTGTGGAACAAATTGACTCCTTTAAACAATCGGGCACTGGTATTCGAAGCATTACTGTTTATGCAGAGAAACCTGCGGAAAAAACTGCCTGTTGTGAACCAGGTTGCTGTAATTAATAAATCAATAAACCTTAGAAATATGAAAAAGTTATTCTTCTTATTTACCACTCTTTCTGTTATAGCAATAGTTATAACTTCCTTCAAGCCCATAACAGCCCCGAGAATTTATCCGGAATTAGAAGCCTATTTTAAATCGGTTGAAACAAAAGCGTTTAGCAAGGACCGCATGGATGTGTTAAGGAATATCCAATACAATGTAGAGATAAGTGGCTATGACTTTGAGGACTGGAATCTGATTTTTTTCTGTAGTGAGAATACTTTCAGAAGCCAGGCATCGCAGGTATTTGCTCAAACTTTGTGTTATGAAAGAAAGCACAAAAAAATAAATGTCTTTTCTGCGGGTCAAACAAGTGGAGAAATCGATCCCCGGCTGATTGCGTATTTAACTAAGATTGGCTACAGGATTGCCAAAAGCGAAAAGGAAGAGAAAACAATGTATGAGGTTAAGTTTAGTGATAGAGCAGATCCTATTATTCTTTTCTCTAAAACTATTTCAGATCAATCATTGCCTTCAAAGGACATCACATCCGTTGTAGTTTGCGATACGGAAAAAGAACCGGTATGTAAAGAATTAAAAACTCCTTCAACCCCGCTAAGTCTTGTTTTTCCAAAAGTATTAACTACAGATGACGCTGGAAAAGTTGAGGCTACATTGAAAAGCATTGCTGCAGAAATGCTGTATGTAACCCAAAAATAAAATGAAAAAATATATTGCTGAGGTAATCGGCACATTTGCATTAGTGTTCTGTGGAACAGGGGCTATCATAATAAATCAGGAAACAAATGGAATTGTTACCCATGCCGGTGTAGCTATTACTTTTGGCCTGATTGTTATGACCATGATCTATGCACTGGGGAACATATCAGGGGCTCATCTCAACCCTGCTGTTAGTATTGCTTTTGCCATAGCAAAACGGTTCCCTGCAAAACAGATTTTACCATACATTGTAAGTCAGGTTGCGGGTGCTTTACTGGCAAGTATTATTTTGAAAGTTCTTTTCCCAGATAACCAGCTTTTAGGGTCAACAGTTCCCGCTGGAAGCGCATGGCAGTCTTTTATCCTTGAACTGATACTTACCTTCTTCCTAATGCTTGTAATTATTAACGTGGCTACCGGTAGTAAAGAACAGGGAATGTTTGCAGGATTAGCTATTGGTGCTACTGTTTTGCTCGATGCCATGTTCGCTGGTCCGATTTGCGGAGCTTCTATGAATCCCGCACGTTCGCTTGCACCTGCACTTGTTTCAGGGCATTTAGAATACCTATGGATTTATTTAACAGCCACCATCCTGGGGGCAGTAAGCGCCATTCCGGTTTGGAAATATTTATCAAACAATTCAACAAACAAATAATATGAAAATTGCATTATTCTCAGATATCCATGCAAATCTCCCGGCTTTGGAAGCCTTTTTCAAAGATGTCGATGCAAAAAAACCTGACGCCATTTACTGCCTGGGTGACCTGGTGGGATATAACATTTGGCCTAATGAAGTCATTAATGAAGTCCGCAAACGTGGTATCCCGACCATTGCAGGTAATTACGATTTTGGCATTGGCAGGACAAGTGATGATTGCGGTTGTGCCTACAAAACGGACGAGGAAAAGGCCAATGGCGCGGTTTCCATTTCTTATACCAACCAAATTGTAAAAACCGAAGAAAGGCGTTATTTGCGAACACTGCCTGCACATATTACTATCGAATACCAATTGAACAATGACAAACAATATCTCCTGTTAGTACATGGCAGTCCCCGAAAGATCAATGAATATTTGTTTGAGGACCGGGATGAAAAAAGTTTACTCAGGATAATGCAGGATGCAGGGGCAGACATCATGTGTTTCGGTCACACGCATAAACCTTATCACCGGGTACTGGAGATTACGGAAGGGGAAAATAAGCGGTTTAGACATGCCATAAATATTGGTTCGGTAGGAAAACCGAAAGACGGCGATCCGCGAGGTGGTTATGTGATTCTACATATCGAAGAAAACAGCAGCATCCTGAACAAAGAATCTATAAAGGTTGAATTTATCAGGTTTGACTATGACATAGAGAAAGCAGCGAAGGCAGTTGAAGAAAGTCCGTTACCGAATGCATATGCGGAAAGTTTGAGAAAAGGTATATAAAATAAGGTAATGAAAATTGCGTTGCTTTCCGATATTCATGCAAACCTGCCTGCCTTTGAAGCAGCATTAAAAGTGCTGGATAGTCATCAACCGGACGCCGTTTATTGTTTGGGCGATTTAGTAGGATACAACGTTTGGCCCAATGAGATCATTGCTGAAATCCGGCGCAGGGGCATTGCTACGATTGCAGGAAATCACGATGCAAGAGTTAGTCAACTTACATCAACACAACTTGACGAACCCGGCAAAAATTACGGCTATAAGATCATTGATACAGAAAATAGAAGCTATCTGGCCACCCTGCCTGCCCATATCCGAATAGACCACCAATTGACTGTTTCACCGCTGTCCATTTTACTCGTCCACGGTAGTCCTGACAGTAACGATGAATATTTGTTGGAAGATAAACCCGAAGACGAATTTCTACATACATTCCGAAAAGCGAAAGCCGATATTATTTGTTGTGGGCATTCGCATAAACCATATCACAGGATTTTAAGTACTTTAGACGAAAATAAAAATCATTTTTACCATGCCATCAATACCGGATCGGTCGGAAAACCGAAAGATGGTGATACCAGGGGCGGATTTGTGATGCTGACACTCCATGATTTCAGTAGTTCGAAAGTCGCCGAAAGTATTGAAGTAGAGTTTATCCGTTTTGAGTACGAAATAGAAAGGGCGGCCAAAGCTGTTGAAGATAGCCCACTGCCGAATGAATTTGCGGACATGTTGAGAAAAGCATACTAATTTATTTTAATATGGAAGTTCCAAAAGACTATAAATATTCGAAAGAACATACCTGGTTTAAGCCGGTGAGGGAAACAGAGGGTATTATTGGAATAACTGATTTTGCTCAAAGTGAATTGGGTGAAATCGTATATGTCGATTTATCTCAAGTTGGAAAATCGTTCAGGAAAGATGAAGTGTTTGGCTCAGTCGAAGCTGTAAAAACAACATCTGATCTTTTTATGCCCGCAATGGCAAGGTCATGGAAGTAAATTCAAGTTTAAAGGATAACCCATCATTAGTCAACACCGATGCCTTTAATGAAGGATGGATGATAAAAATTAAACTATCCCCAAAATCAGAAATTGAATCCCTTCTAAGTGCTGAAAATTATGCTTCAACCATTGGCTGATTATGAAAAGACCCCTTTTCTGAGCTACCTTGCTATAAAAATAGATTATGCTCCCAGGCGATCTTACAGGTGACCTAATTAAACGTCTCAACTTTATCAAGGGACAAATTGAAGCAATTACCCGAATGCTGGACGAAGGTAAAGACCCTGACCAAATCACCATTCAGTTCAAAGCCGCGGATCAGGCATTGCAAAAGGCACATTTTCTTCTTTTGGATGAGGTTTTCCGTAAAAGCCTGGCCCTGAAGCTGGTCAAGGTAATGAATGCCTGCCCGGGAAACTGCCCCGATGCTGAAAAAATCGAACTTTTAAAGCAACAATTTCCTCTAATAGAAGATAACGCACTCACCCAAAAAATGAAGGAAATCAATGAAATAGGCGACCGGTTGGCAAAGTACAACGAAGAAAATCCGGAAAATTCTCAAAAATAATTTTGGCGGACACCCCTTGATCCCTCCCATCTTTGGTTTATTAAAAATAAATCATGGAAAATAAAAGGGTTATTGAAGTGTTTACAGCCGGTTGCAGCGTATGTCAACCCGCCGTCGATATGGTTAAAAAACTGGCTTGTTCATCCTGCGAGGTCATTGTTTATGATCTGTCCAAACCTTGCGATACAAAGGAATGTATCGAAAAAGCAAAACAATACGGTATTAAATCCCTTCCAGCCGTTGCCGTAAATGGCATTTTGCTCAATTGCTGTCAAAACAAGGGGATTTCTGAAATAGAGTTGGTCAATGCCGGAATTGGCAAAACCATTGCAGCTTAATTATTTAAGAACATTTTTACTCTTTATACAACTATGGCCACTAAAACTGTTCAGCTAAAAGTGTCAGGTCTGATGTGCTCGTTCTGTACGATGAGCGTAGAGACAGCTTTAAAAAGACACCTGGCTATAAAAAACGTAATGGTAAACCTTGTTCATGGAATTGTTTTGGTGGAAGCTGATACAGATAAAATGAACCAGGAACAGATTGCTCATGCGGTTGAGAAATTAGGATATAATGTATCCGCTAATGAGGTTCAACAGTATAAAACTGATGACGCTATTTTCAACCTCATTAAAACGCGTGGCATTATCGGGATGATCATTTCCATTATTGATCTTTTGATCGATCCCTTGAATGTTTTCGGCATCCCTGGGCAATATCGCGCCTGGTTTAGTCTGGCTGTTGCCACTTTTGTACTTCTATGGGTGGGTTATCCTGTTCTTCGCAAAACTATTATGGCAATCAGCCAAAGAGTTATCAATGCAAATGTCCTGCTGTCAACGGGTGCATGGGGTGCATTTATTATTGGAACTTTGTCGCTGTTCAACCCGGTCTGGCCAAACTTTTTGCCGGTAGCAGCATGGCTGATGTCACTTCATTTGTTCTTTGGATATTTTAAGCTCGATACAAGAAAAAAAGCTTCTGAAGCTGTGCGCAAGCTTTTATCGTTACAACCGCAACGGGCAAGGGTAATGAGAGGGAACCAGGCTGTTGAAGTGCCAACGGCGGATGTATTAGTTGGAGAAATTGTTGAGATAAAACCCGGCGAACGCATACCGTTGGATGGAACGGTTGTAGAAGGGATGGCAAGTGTGGATGAATCCAGTTTTACAGGTGAATCGGTTCCAGCCACCAAGGAAAATGGCTCTGAGGTAATCGGGGGAACATTAAACCTCGATGGAAATCTGAAAATAAAAGTCTCAAAGATCAGCCAGGACAGCTTTTTAAGCCAGATCGTGGGACTTATGAGCCGGATTGCAGAAAAAAAGCCTCCGGTCGAACTCCTTGCAGACAAACTAATGAACTATTACGGCCCCGTAGTATTTATAGTAGCTGGAATTGCTTTTGCCGGTTGGTCTTTACTTACAGGAAATTATACACAGGCAACTTTAGTTTTGCTCACTACAATTATCATGGGCTATCCCTGTGCACTGGGTATAACGACACCCACACTTGCTGCCATTGCAGGAGGAAAGGGAATCTCAATTGGTTTGTTGGTAAAAGCAAGTGAAGTTTTTTACGGATTATCTATTGTCGATACAGTTGTATTCGATAAAACGGGAACACTTACTTATGGGAGACCAACCGTAACCGATGTGGAAGCACTCGACGGAAAACCTCTGGAGCTTTTATCAATTGCTGGTGCGGTGGAAAGTAAATCGGAGCATCCGATAGGACAGGCAATTTCATTTTATGCTAAAAGAGAAAATGCTGCCGAATTATTTGTGGAATCCTTCCGTGCTATTCCAGGCAAAGGAGTGATTGCGGCGATTGATGGATCTTCGATTGCCATTGGCAAACCTTCATTTATCGAACAAAGCGGAATTGAGCTTTCTCATCCTGTTAAAGAAAAAATTCAACAATTAGGTGAGCAGGGGAAGACCGTTGTTATTACGGCGCGAAATAACCAGGTCATAGGACTTATCGGTTTACAGGATATACCAAGAAAGGAAGCGAAACAAGTAATTACAAGGTTTAAGGAAAGAGGAATCAATACCGTTATGCTTACAGGGGATGCAAAGCCTGTAGCAAATTCCATAGGAAAGGAATTAGGATTTGATCAAGTGAATGCGGAGCTGCTGCCGGATGAAAAAGTAAAAGCTATCGAAGAATTGCAAAAACAAGGGGCCAAAGTGGCAATGGTTGGGGATGGTATCAATGATGCCCCTGCTCTTGCTCAATCAGATGTAGGCATTGCAATTGGTGCAGGGACGGATGTGGCCATTGAGTCAGCCGGAGTTATTTTGATTGGTGACAAACTGATCGATGTACTGAATGCGCTGATACTTGGGAAAGCCAGTTACAGGACAATGACAGGAAATGTTATAGTAGCAGTTCTTTTTAATATTGTAGGAATGGTGCTGGCTGCGATGGGGCTCATAACACCCATGCTTGCCATTGGAGTAATGATCATAAGCATATTTGCCATCCTGATAAATACGCTGCGGATAAAGACTATAAAAATGGAAACAATTCAGGCCATTTCATCGAAGTCTTTGAATCAGGTTAATTTTAAGGTGACCAATATGGTATGTGAGGGCTGTGCTGAAAAAATTACCAATGCAGTAAATGAATTGCCCGGCGTAAAGCAGGTAAAGCCAAAGGTTATTCAGAAACAAGTTGCGATTAGCTATGAACCTGATAAAGTAAATGAAAAGCAGATCAAGGAAGTTATTGTCAAATCCGGGTTTAATGCAATCGAAGTATAACGATCAGAAACTTCAAATAAAAATGATGACATCTATGAAATCATTGATTATGAAACTATCTTTTTCTTTTGCCTTAATAATTGCCTTGGCATTTGTGTCATGTGCTCAAAGCAACTCAAAGCAGGATACAACTGCGCCCAAAAGTCAAACTACAAACACAGAAAAAATAAAAATTCCTATTGATGGAATGGTATGCAGTGCCTGTCAATCTTCGGTGCGAAAAACTATTAAATCTTTGAATGGTGTAAAAGAAGTGGAAGTAAGTCTCGAAAATAGAAACGCTATCATAGTTTTTTACCCCAACTTGATCAAGCCGGAAGAAATTCAGCAAGCGGTCAATAAAGGAGGCTTTACAGCAGGTAAACCGCAACAGGTAAAGCAATGAGCTTAGAACAATTCATCCAGGAATTCGGACAAACTTTATCGGAACGTTCCGGGTTAAGCCTTTTAATAGCTGCCGGAGCAGGCGTAATCACTACAGGAGTTTGTCCCTGTACACTACCTGTAGGGCTTGGGATAGCCGGGCTTGTAAGTAGTAATAGCGAGAGTAAATCAAATCGTGGTTTCCTGATGGCGCTTGCTTTTTTTACAGGCATCGTATTGTGCCTTTCAGTTTTAGGTGCAATAGCGGGAAAACTCGGCGTTTTTCTTACTGAGAGCTTCGGACAATATTGGGCTTTGTCAATGGCACTGATTTCAGTTATTGCCGCCGGATTTGCGTTTTATGGTCCGCGACTATCAGTGACGAAACTAGCAGCATTAAGAAAGCCAGGCATTAGTGGATCATTTGTGTATGGTTTGGTATTTAGTCTAGGTACATCTGCGGCGCCACTGCTCCTGCTTTTTTCAGCCGCCGCCGCCAAGGGGCTGCCCCTATACGGATTCATTCTCGGTCTTGCATTTGGAATTGGACGAGGATTACCCTTCTTAATTGTAAGTCTTTTTGCCGGTACTGTCACCAAATTTGCCCAACTAACCTGGCTGAGAAAAGGCATTCAAATTATTAGTGGCCTTGCTCTGTTATTTGTTGCATACTATTACATAAAAGTATTTATCAATCTTCATTAAGGTGTCAAACAAAAAAGGCAAATTCATAGAACCGAACGATAAAAGGATTGCGACGCAACGAAGCCCAATAGAAATTATATAGCTTGTACCAAACAATCATGCAGCTATTCTTCGTTCATAGACGGTCTGCCGTTTAATGACTGCAAATATTCTTTGTATCGGTTTTGCACGAATAATATTCAATACACTCATTTTGGGTTTGCCTTCGCTTACTTTCTGCTCATACTTGAGCTTTAATTCGGGATCAAAGCGAACCGCGAAGATAGCGGCCATGGTCAGTAATGTCTTTAATTTCTTATTCGCCAGATGACTTACTTTTGAGCGACCACGAATGCTGGTTCCTGATTCGTGTTTAAAAGGTGCTACACCACAGTAACAAATCATCTTTCTGACATCAGAGAATCTTGTGAAGTTTTCAGTGGAAATAATAAAATGGACGGCAGTTGCGAAACCGATACCCACCACTTGTAACCAATTTGTATGATGCACTTAAATCATCAGTTATATTTATCAGTTCCTTAATAGCCGCTTCCAACTTTTTGATCTCACACCGCTCAATATCCCAATCATATTTTCTGTAGAAGTGGTTATTGTGTTTTGAAGATCCTTGCCCATCTGTTCCCGCAGCTCCTTTATCCTTGCTTCATAGGCAGCTCTGTCAACAACCAGCTTGTCCCGATAGGTCATGAATTGTGCAAAGCAATCAAATTCCCATTAACAGGTTTCATTGGCAGTAATTCTTCCTTTCTCATCCAAGCATACTTGCTGATAAATCTTGCATCCGCTTTATCAGATTTACCCTGATCATTCCAAGAGACCTCTTAATGTCCAACGCCGGACGTTTGACATAAGCAATTTTTTTTGAATAAATACTTTTCTAAGTTGTACGTATCAATGCCCGTATATTCCATTACTACCAATACTCCTTTTAAATTGGGCTTACAATGTTTTCTTATCCAGTTACCAATCACTTTAAAACCCTTTTCGTTGTTAGGTACTGATTACAATTGTTTTTTCTCCAGGTGCAAGTAACAATCCAGTGTTGTCTTCGTACGTCAATTCCGAGAATGCTTGTAATCTTCATGATTTAAGTTTAATGGTTTTAGAAACAGTTGCCTTTGTCAAAGACTTTTAATAGTTCTTACTGACTAATATTCTAAATTGACCAGGCAACCTATAAGCTGAAAAAGAGTTTGAAACGCTCCATTGAACCCTGGTTCAGGACGCAACGGTAGTTCACCCTTCTTCTCACTCCGAAACTATATTTCAACGGATTGATTAAAAGAGGGATGTGTTTCCAATACATTCTTTAATTTACTGCTGTATGACAAAAAGGGAGGTCTAATACGCTCCCGGGAGCTGATCTCCTGTCGCAATGATAGTTCACCTATCTAGTATCAATATCCATCAATTTACTAAAGTGCTAAACTAAAGGTTACTCACTTGTACGTCCTGATCGCTATGCAGCTTTTTAGCCGCTCATTCGCTTTTACCTGTCGCGAATTTATTGGCCTGCTCTGAGTGTACGAAAGTCTGCGCTTTCGCTGCACTGCGGCTTGCCCTAGCGGGTTTGCATAAAAAAATCTCCGCCTGTTCATCAGTCCCTTGATCAGCTTTGGGATGGATATCCGGTTTCTAATTCTCTTTTCAGCAGCATACCGGGCAGTATTTTTTTAAGCAAAACTTTCTCTCACCTCCGCAGTCCTAATGGCTGGTCGCTAAGGGAAATGAATGAAGCAGTGGCGAATGATTTGTGCGGAGCACTTGTGGGCATTCCTTTGTTTAGGTAGCCAGGGGCGGAATGTTGCCTGTTCATTCGTTTCACTGCATGACATAGCTATTTGATTCATGCGTGATAGCAACCTGTTGAATTTGATGCCGGTTAACAATTCCCATATCACCCCTTTGTTCCCAAAGCTCTTTGATTTTTAAACCTGCTTCTTCGGGTGTAATACGGATGTAGCGGTAAAAATCACGGAGATTTCTATGTCCGCTGATCTTCATGATCAATTCAACAGGTGTGCCTGCTAAAAACTCGTTGGTGCAAAACGAACGGCGGCAGGTATGGGAAGTAACCCAGGCATATTTAGGCCTAACTTCTACAATGTCTTTATTCCCCTGTTTATGGGAAAATTTTATTAATTCAGTAATACCCGAAATCTTGACTACTTCTTTTATGTAATAGTTAAAATCAGGGTTAGTTATTTTTGGAATTTTCCTTTGGAACTTACGAATAAATATAAAGTTGGCTTCATCCCTTAGAGGAATGACTACCCGGTGATCTGACTTTTCCTGCTTTTTGTAGAGCATCTTATTGCGCACATCTTCAGGCTCAATAGTCGAGAAGTCGGAATACCGAAGCCCGGTTAAGCATCCGAAAATAAAAAGATCGCGGTATTTTTCTAAGTTCGGATATTTGGACAGGTCGGTTTGGTAGACACGGCATATTTCATCCCAATTCAGGTAAATAGCATCTGATTCCTCGTCCATCCCTTTGAAATCTTCTAAGTTGATCGGCGGAACAATTTTGCGGCGTATGCGGTTATTCAGGAATATACGGAGCTGCTTAATGGTCTTTCCGATTGTGCTGATCTTAAACCCCTTTACTAATTCCCTTTTTCTCCTCCTGTGGACATGCTCATAGGTCATGTATTCAACAAAATCTTCGTAGAAATTAATATCAAAGGATTCAAAAGTGATGGGCTTTTTACGGTATTCCTCAAACGATTTTAACGTATCTCGCATATTATTGTACACATTAATCATTTTAGGGGAAACCTTCTTTTTTTTGCTCTTGATATATTCCTCTATTTGGGAAAACACGTCTAGGTTGACCGTAATCGCTGCTTGTTCCTCTTGGGCTTTTTCTTCTAATGTGGCTACATCAAAACCTGGCGAAAAAGTAGTTTTTAAAAATGCCAGAACATCAATATCATCCTTCTTTCGGGTAAATTTCACAATGTCTTCGACAATGCGTATGCTTTTTAAAAGTTGGTCATTGAGAGATTCGGCATTTCCGTAAGGTTCCGGCAGATTGCTGGCAATACACAATTTTTTAAAATTCCAATACTCTGGCGGAATTGAGATGCCGGAATTAAGCAATGTCCTTTTTTCAAGGGAATGGCAATACTGGATAAAAATGATGCTCGTGCCATCTTTACGCTTTAATGCCTTTTTGCATACAGGCTTAATTGGTAGTAACATTTTACTCTATAATTTACTCTATAAAAAATGCGTCAGCCAGAGTAAAAGTAATTTCTACCAGAGAGATAAAATGTTTCAAAATATTGAAAAACAGAATGTTATAGTTAAGGTAAATTAAGCAGGGTAAAGTTTAAAATGATGGTTTGAATCCCAGCGGGATCACTAAAATTTGCAAAGGCTGTTGAATTTCAACAGTCTTTTCTTTTTGGTCGAACTTTTGGTCGAACTATTTTTATCTGCTCTCCCCTTTCTTCCTTCTCTTTACCAGGGATAACATGTCCTTATAAAATTACGGAGATTTTTTTTGCCCGGGATTTCCGTCCTTTCTCAGCCGATTCTTGGGGTCAGTTAATCTATTTTAAGAACCTCCACCAAATTTGTGGAGGTGGTGAATTCTTTTCTGTTTTGCCGTAACTTTATTGAAACAGATTTGTGATGAAAGATATAGTGAGTAAGGTAAAGTCTTTTGTGACTTTCGAGCTGCCTGTGCAGCCTGCGTATGTACACGCGAAATTTGCCTCCCTGCATAAACGGTACCAAACTGAAGATCCGCAGTGGAGCACCGCTGCTACAAGACAAAAGTTGATTTCCTCGTATTGGTTAAGACTCGTTCCATTACACTTCGCGGGCATCCTGGCGACAGCATTGATCATTGTTAGCCTCGCCGACGATTTACCTGTAACGACCTGGCTGGCCGCAGTCTTATTTGCCGCAAGCTTTATAAGCTACGTAGTGTTATCCGCCTTTCATTATAAGCCTAACTTTCTCTATCACTACCTTCCACACCTGGAAAACGCAAAAGAGGCATACGAAGGCAAGCAAAACGAACAACTGGAAAAATGCCGTCAAGCGCAATTATCAAACTTTTCTCTTTCGCTTCTCTTCTTTGTATTTGCCCAAAAAAATGGAATTGATATTCTCCGAAATGACGATAGAATTTCGAAGTTATTGACAAAAGTTTTTGGAGTCGATTCAGGCAGTATAAAAAAGAATCTCGACCTTATAATCACCTCAACAAAGGTCACAAAGATGACCGAACGAAGGATGACCGAACTCCAAAATCGATTTATCGAAACGTATCAGTTTCTGGACGAGTTGGGATTAGAAGAAGCCGCACGATTTCTGGCAAAAATAGAAGTCCGGCTATTGCAAAAATGACAAGGTGGGGACGTTTAATTGTGTCACGCCAGTTATTAGTATTTCTTAAAAAATGCTTAATTTCAAAGGCGACATCGCTCCACCAACCAACCGCGATGTCTGAACATATACAAGCCTTGTCAATGAAACTTTTTGCTCTCCCCAAACTTTTGAAACAAAAAAGGTTTGGGAAAAATGTAATTAATCATTTTGTAATGGATACGTCCCATGTTAGGGTAAAATCCATGGAATTACAAAATGAACAACTGCTGGTCACATTAGAAGATGAATCAGTTCTTTGTATTATACATGAGGCGAAAAGAAAGAAAATTCCTGCGTATGCAAAAGTTCTTACAGCCAGTGTCAAACCAACTCTCAAATTGTTGGCCGATAATTCCGTTGAATACAAATGGTTAAAATTCCCCGGAATTGACACCTTTAATCCTGAAATTGTTCGACAATCCTGGTGGAATAAATTTCATTTTGTTGAAGAAGATCTTTCCCAAAATATTATGGGGCTTCGAAAGCCTCAAATTGCCGCAATTTATAACATCCTTTCTCATTGGAAAGTCGGCGAAGGAATAGGGACTGTGGTAATGCCTACTGGAACCGGTAAAACCGAAACGATGCTTTCTGCGCTAATTGCTAATCGATGCGAAAAGCTTTTGGTAACAGTCCCGACCGATCCACTCCGGGAGCAAATAGCTGACAAATTTATCGAGTTGGGATACCTTCAAGATAAAAAATTCAATATTGTCGAAAGTGAGGCTCATAAACCTATTGTCGGCATTCTTTACGAAAATTTTAAAGTATCTGAAGATCTTGAGCAATTTATTGATAAATGTAACGTGATTATAACGACGATGGATCTTATATCTTCCGGAACGCCCGAGATTCAACGTCTATTAGCTCAAAAAATAAGTCATCTTTTTATTGACGAAGCTCATCATGTTAAGGCTCCTTCCTGGCAGTCGTTTCGTAACCTGTGCAAGCCCACTAAAGTCTTACAATTTACGGCAACACCATTTAGAAACGATGGATTAAGCATTGATGGAACTTTTATCTTCAATTATTCCCTTAAACAAGCGCAGGAAGACGGCTATTTTAAAAAAATTAATCTTATCCAAGTTAACGAGTGGTCTAATGAAAAGGCAGATCAAGTAATATCAATCGCAGCAATTGAGCAATTACGAAGCGATCTTGAGAAGAAATTTGATCACATTTTAATGGCAAGATGTAACACACAGCGAAAAGCCAACGAAGTATTTAAAATCTACAATCAGTATAGCGAATTTAATCCTGTAATCATTCACACAGGTATTTCTTCGAAAGAGAGGTCGGAATCAAAGCAAAAAATCATCAGCAGAGAATCCAGAATCGTTGTATGTGTAGATATGTTGGGAGAGGGTTTTGACCTTCCAAATCTTAAGATTGCTGCATTTCATGATATAAGAAAAAGCCTCCCTATTACGCTCCAATTAGCCGGGAGATTCACCAGGACAAAGGCTGACAATTCTTTAGGTGAGGCTAGTATCGTCGTCAATTTGCGAGACAGCGATGTCACAGCAGAATTAGAAGATTTTTATGCACTGGGAGCCGATTGGAATTCCATCTTACCAAGAGTAAGTACAACTAGAATTTCACAAGAGATAGATTTCAATGAATTTTTGAATGGATTCGAAGACTTGGACAGTAGCAAAATCCCATTCCAGAGCCTGACACCTGCATTAAGTGTTGTTGTTTATAAAAACAAAACTAATGCGTGGGCTCCACTCAATTTTGAGGAAGGCATCCCTGATATTGAAAACCTTGATTATCTATTTCACAGTATCAATAGAAAAAAACAGGCTTTGATTGTGATAACGGGAAAGAAGGCGCGAATAGACTGGGGACATTCTAAAGATATCTACGACATTGTTTGGAACCTATATGTGGTTTATTGGGAAACCAAGAATAATTTGCTTTTCATCAATGCAAGCGACAATACTGGTTCATATCGAGAACTAGCTAACGCGTTAATTGGTGAGGATAGCCAATTAATTCAAAAGCTGGATGTATTTAAAACATTTTTCGGCATCAATAGGGTTAAACTCCAGAATGTTGGATTAAAAGAATGGCTTGGAAAAAACAGCTCTTTTACGATGAAAACTGGTCATGACATTGAAAAAGCCTTGGACCGGGCTTCAACCGAAAAAGCAGAAAAAGCCTTTGTTTTTGGCGCTGGGTATGAAAACGGTAAAAAAGTCTCAATTGGTTGTTCATATAAAGGGCGTATATGGTCCCGGTCAAAAGCCGATATTCACGACCTCACCGAGTGGTGTGATGCAGTTGGAAAGAAAGTCATTCGAGATGATATAGATCCCAATATCATTTTAAGAGACACACTTACACCCAATTCTGTATCGACAAAGCCAGCTTCAATTCCTTTTGCGGTTGAATGGAACGAGTTTGTTTATCTTGAACCAGAAACACGGATAACATTCCTTCTTGATACCAATTGTGAAATATTTAATATCGACATTGAATTGGGTGTAGAAATAGAATCGCCGGAATATTACTTCAACTTGGTAACGCCTGATCAGACGGTGAAACTACGGATCAAATTATTCAACAGAGACGATTATAATGATTTTCAAGTTGAGGTTTTGGGTAATCCTTCAAAACCATATTTTGTTCAGATAGGTAAGAAACAAATAGCTGTCGAAACCTTTTTTTACGAATATCCACCTACCTTCTGGCTGGTTGATGGGTCATCTATCTGCGGGAACGACTACGTGCAATTAAAACAATTAATCAAACATTACCCCAAAGATCAAATTATTGGAAGGAAATGGCCGGGAGTCGATATTTCGAAAGAAGCCCAAGGAATTGAGCCGAAAATAACAGACTCGATTCAGTATCATATTATTCAAGAGCTCAAACAGGCTGATTTCGACATTATCTATGATGATGATTATAGTGGAGAAATAGCAGATATAATAACTATTAGAGCTGATGAGGAAAAGATCAACATTCAGCTTTACCATTTAAAATATGGTAAAGGGGGCAAGGCAAACACACGAATTGATAATCTTTATGAAGTATGCGGCCAAGCAATGAAATCTGTAAATTGGGTATTCAAAGACTCGAAGGAATTTTTTGGGCATTTAATGCGTAGAGAAATAAAAAAACGAAAGGGTAAACAATGCTCCAGAATAGAACTCGGAACAAAAGAGAAGCTAATACAACTCAAAGATTGGGCAAGGAGAAAATTTCCAGTTGAATTTGAGATCTTTATTATTCAACCCGGTTTGTCAGCATCCACTGCTTCTATTGACCAACTAACGCTATTAGGAGTTGTTGAATCGTATATTAAAGAACGAGCGAATATTCGTCTAACTGTTATTAGTTCCGAGTAGGTGGAAACTGCTCAAAAGCAATAATTAAGATGTATCCTTTATTCTAACGATTCCTTAACGGGTTTAACCGTTTTGCCGTTATTAAATCCGATCGAGATGTCTTCTGTACGGGCTTTTATATTCGAAACCATCGCATATAAATTTTTCGACTAAATCAATATCCTAAGCACATTGAACCTTTAATACTTGAGAACTTTTCGTCATACCTATTAGAAATTGAGTACATGCAATCATTAATACTCCGGAGGAATCTCATGACCCTTCTTTACAGAATTTCTAGCGGCATCAACTTCTTCTTTAATTTCCTTTTGAACATTTCGAATATGGAAATGCAATTTACTAGGGGGAACTCGATCAAAGAGTCGGCTGTAGTTATCCTGCTCTTGTCTCAACATTTGGGCGATAGCAAAACCCTCATCATCGGATTTAATACTTTGTAAAATTGAATCAAAATCGTCCATGACCGAAAATCGGTTGAATGAAATTGCATTCTGAAGTATAATTCTCAGGGTGCGGGCTTTAAAATCAAGATTGTTTGTGGATTCGTAAATCGTTCTCATTTTTTCGGAAATAACTTCAGCGTAATCCCATTCAGCGTTACGTCGATATTCGGGAATATATTCATCATAGAGCGATAACATTCGATCTAATTCTGAATCGAGCCGCTGTGCCATATGCTTTAAAGCCTGAGTCGGGATTTTATCGAAATTTTCGACGTATTCGATTTCGCTCATCTTGCCACTGACCATTATATCAATCAAACTTAGACATTTCTCAATTGTCAGATCATTTTCTCTTATCGATTGCTTAATTAAATTGTTGGCTGTTTCAAATCCCAACTGAGAGTTGGTAATAGGATCAAATTTGGAACTATAAACATCGATGTCATTCATCAATTCGGAAACACTTTGATGTCTTGAACCAGGATTGAAGGCTGTTGCTGTACGAATTATATGAATGACACCTGGAGGAATGTTTGTGGTATCCATAGCAGTAGGATCTCCAGAGAATAGTGTTTGCAAGGTCTTGCCAAGTTGATATACATCTGTCCGATGATCCGCATTCTCAAGCGCATCTTTCTGTTCGGGTGCCATATATACTACTGTTCCGTTCCCATATTTTGAGGAATCATGAACTTCACTTTTTCTGTCTATATTACGACCAAAGCCAAGATCTGATACTACAATTCGTCCATCGTCAAAAAACAGGGCATTTCTGGGATTTATATCCCTATGAAAATAACCAGCGTCATGTATAGCCTTTACGCCTAAACAAATCTCTTTAAAGATCCGAAGCAAGTCAAGAGTTTGTCCTCTCATTGAAGACGTAAGCTTTTCAACATTTTTTGCTGCCAGTGGCATTATAAAGAAAGGAGGCGCGTAGTTTAAATTTACATCAATTAAACCTATCACATTGGGATGTTTAAGGCTTGCTAAGATTTGAACTTCGCGCTTGAATCGGCCAATTGGCCCCATGTCGGTCTCTCTACAATATTTTAATGCATAGTTATCGCCAGATTGTAAGTCCGTCGCCTCAAATACATCACCAAAGCCGCCGTCCCCAATCTTTTTTATCAACTTGTACCTGTTATCCATTATGTCGCCCGGATTCATCGTGTAGTCTTTTAATAAAGATATTGCAATTTAGGGCATGGATCGGCCATATTATAAGAGAGAGCTTCCCTAAATTAGTTATATATATTTGGCTTTAGCTGGCATTCTTTTAACGAGATGTGTATGACATATCCGATTTTTTACACATTAAGTATACTTAGCTTTCTTTTTCCTCAAAATGAGTAGATATTGCTCTTCTAAAACGAAAAGTGATGAAAGAATTAGTGAGCGAATCTCCAAGCACCCCGATGTTATTCCCATTCAGCCCCGCCGAATACTGGCAGCAAATCCGGCAAATCATTCGCGAAGAGGTCGGTCGTATGGAAACGCGGCCAACCTCTCCAGCGTTTGAAACCCCGGGAATGACATACAAGCCGTTATATAAAATAGCGGAAGTCTGCGCCCTTCTCCACATTACCAAACCTACCATTTATGATTGGGTCAAACACGGAAAACTAAAACCCTACAAGATCCGATCACGGGTGTATTTCCTCTGGCAGGACATTCAGCAATTGCTCCGTCCTAACGAAACCATTCAATACCCTTAATCCAATCCTATGCAGCAGAAATTATCCTGCAACCAGGCCAATCAGATTGACCTGGTTGACTACCTCGCGCGGTTGGGTTATACGCCAAAGAAGATAGTCCGAAACAATCATTGGTTCCTGTCGCCTTTCCGGGACGAGAAGACACCTTCCTTTAAGGTGAACAGGCAGCTCAATGTCTGGTACGATCACGGCATCGGCAAAGGCGGCAGGCTGGTAGATTTCGGAACAGCATTCCATCAGTGTACAGTCAGTGGATTACTTCACAGACTCTCCGATTCAAATGGGCAATCTCTTTCTTTTCACCAGCCTCAAAATTCCAGGGCTGGTGAAAAGAAAAATGAAATGCAACCGTCCGAAAGAATTCAAATTCTGGAGAGCAGAGAGTTGTCACATCACGCCCTCTTAACCTACCTGCAAAGCCGGAAAATCTCAGTCGATATTGCCAGAAACTTTTGCAGGGAAGTTGACTTCGAATTGAACCAGAAAAAATACTTCGCTATTGGCTTTCCCAATAGTGCCGGAGGATATGAATTAAGAAATCCCAAATTCAAAGGCAGCAGCGCTCCAAAATCAACTGTGCTGATACTCGAATCGCAGTCCGAAAACCTGGTTGTATTCGAAGGATTTTTCAACTTCCTTTCTTTTCAAATGCTGCAAAAAAAACGTGCTAAAGATCTTAATGATCTGCCAAAACTTCAGCCCGATTTTCTTGTATTGAACTCCCTTTCCTTTTTTGAAAAAAGCCGCGAAACGATGGAGAAATATTCTGCGATCCATTTGTGTTTAGATCGGGATAAAGCCGGTGTTCAAGCTACAGTAAAGGCGCTTCAATGGTCGGACAAATACAAAGACCTCAGTAAGCTTTATAGCCAGCACAAGGATCTGAATGAATACCTGGTCAATACTTCCTCTCTCGAACTAAAGAAAAGCCAAAGGCAGGGAAGGCATCTTTAAAAGTTCAGGAGCCAGCTATGTTTTGCCTTCGTCAAAACCTGGTTCCTCATCCGCCGCTGGCGGATTCGATTCGTGAAACTGATAATGTGAAGAGTGATGAATAGTGCAATTGCAAACAAAACAAAGAACCGTGGCGGCCGTCCCGAAAAGCCCATCAAACGCAATCAGCAGTTGGCAGTGATGTGCACGACGATCGAACGAAAAGTGATTGAATCCAAGGCCAGGACTGCGAATGTTTCCATCTCAGAATTTCTGCGAACGCTGGCAATGGAAGGACAGGTTGGCAGGAAGATAAAAGTCCTTCCGAAGGAGGTGTTACTATTTACCGCGACACTAAATCACCTCGCCGCCAACATCAACCAGATCGCCAAAAAGCGAAATCAAAACAATCCCCTTTCAGCGTCCGATTGGGAGGATCTGCGGGCGCTTATTGCCAGTATAAAAACACTGGTAACAGACATCAAAAAATTCCTGGAATGATTGGCAAAATAATTATCGGGAAATCATTCCGGGGGTGCATCAATTATTGCCTGGAAAATAAACCGGAACAGCAGATCCTGGGCCTGGAGAACCGTGCCGACATTCTTTGCTTCAATCTTTGCGGCGGCGATAAACGTGAACTGATAAATCAGTTTAACGAAGTCCGGAATCTGAGACCCGGGCTAGCAAAACCCGTCATGCATATTGCGCTCAGCCTGGCACCCGGCGAAAAGCTCGACAGAGAAAATTTAGCCGCCCTGGTGGATGAATGTGCGAAGGATATGGGGTTCGACAAAAATATGTATTTGGGGGTCCTTCACAACGACACCGGGCATCAGCATGTACACATTATTGCCAACCGGATTGGCTTTGATGGAAAGACGCTGAAGGACAACCATAACTTCCGAAAAATTGCCGCTTTCTGCAGAAAAGCGGAGCTGAAATTTGCACTGCAGCAGGTCTTAAGTCCACGAAGGTTCCTTGCTGAAAACCTGCGCGGCCTGCCGCGCCATGATCTCCGTAAAGAGCAGCTGCGCCAGGATATTCAGGATGCCTTGAAGGGGGCTAAAAACTACCGGGAGTTTGAACAAGTAATGAAGGCGAAAGGCTACCAGATTGCCAAAGGAAGAGGTATTGCTTTTATCGACAGCCAAAAAGTACGGGCGAAAGGCAGTGAGGTGGGTTATTCTCTTTCCAGGCTCGAACGCCAGCTCTTACAGAACGCCAAGGCCGCTATCAGGATCTATCATCGAAAACCTGAGCGCTCCCAAAATATGAGCCTGAAAATCGACTTAGCCCCGGTTAAGGAACTAATTAAAGGGCTGGCGAAGTTGATGACTCAAGATGACATCAAAACACCCGCGATGCAGATGAGCTATGAAGAAAAGCAAGCCTACGGCATTGCAAAAAAGAAACGTAAGAAAAAGCAACTACACAGATAAAACGTGGAGGTGAAATGAAGCCGGAGAACGTAGAAATAATCCTGAATGAATTGCTGGAAGGACAGCGTAATCAAGCGTCGCTGCAATCCGAAACGGTCATGCTTTGCAGAGAGTTTGCGATGCAGCTTATGGCACTGAAAAAACCAGACGAGCCAGAAGCTGAGAGCGCAATAATCGAACGGCTGAAGATGATTCAAATGGACTGTAAAGCTATTTGTGATCAGCAGGTGTCAACGGACAAGCGCATCCACGCCATGGCACATCAATTAACCAGGTTAGAAACGCAGACCCGTAAAACGCCCGGCCCTTTTGACAATCAGTGGAGGTTTTTAAAGCGCTGGAAAAAATGGTTGTCGGCTGGCTTCGCTATCCTCTTTTTCCTTCCCCTGATCCTCCTCACCTGCAAAACAAAGCAAGTAGAAAAACTAAAAGCAGGCGACCTGAAATACCAATACCTCAAAGCTTATACAGATTCATCTTCCCAGGCAATGCTGACGCGTCTGGACAGCGCATACATAGCCGCACCGGATTCCCTGAGAAGGTTGATAAAACTGGCCGCAAATACAAAAAAATCGAACGGTTATGCGAAGGACTCAAGCGTCACAAAGCAACGTGGCAAAGACGGGGTCAAAACCAGTTCAAAAAGGCTTTCAAAATAGATTTTGTAATTTTAAGGAATGGGAAAAAAACTAGTCGTTCAGGAAAAGCCAAACCTGCCCAGGCGTCTTTTTTGGGACTTCCGGTATGATGACATCGAATGGCGGGAAGAATATCTGACCGTCATCGAGCGAGTACTGGAACGTGGCTCCAAAGAAGAATGGGCTGAAATGGTCCGTTTTTATGGTGAAGAGAAGATTATTCATGCCATAAAAAAAGAGATCAAATTTCTGGCTGATTACGCGATTGACGATGTATGCGCATACTTCCCGCTCCGCAAAGAGGAGTTGTTATGCTATACACGGAAACAGTCGAGGCCCGGACACTGGATCTGATCCAGCGGTTGATGCGTGATGAAAAGTTAGTGGAATTTAATCTTGTTGGTGGCACTGCCCTTTCCCTCAAACTAGGCCATCGGAAATCCATCGATATCGATCTATTTACTGGTCGGGATTTTGATTCCGGCAAACTCTCCAATCATCTCACTGATTACTATAACGCCCAGATCCATCGGACGATTAAAAACGGAGTCTTTGGGTTCGTCGACGATATAAAGGTAGACCTGATTGCCCACCAATACCCGATATTGAATGCCATTGAAATAAGTGAAGGCATCCGCCTGTATTCGCTGGAGGACATTGGAGCAATGAAACTAAACGCTATTCATCAGAACGGAACGCGGTTAAAGGACTTTGTTGACGTGTTCAAGCTGCTTGAGCAGATCCCGCTCAAAGTGCTAACAGACGCTTTTGAACAAAAGTACCCATCCGTTAACAGGCAAATGGCGGTTAACGGATTGCTTTACCACAAAGACATCAACCTTCGGGAAAAGATCGACTTCTTAGGAAAAGAACCCACCTGGAAAAGCATAGCAGCTCGCCTGCTGAGGGCGGTACAGAATCCTAACACGGTCTTCAACCATACTGAACACGATCAATCAATTAGGCAGACGTCAGCCAGGCGTAGGGGCAAACGACCTGGGATGTGATTTCATCTTCCTTGTCAGCATTGTCATTCTCCCGGTGGATCATAATCAGCAAATGCTGATGTGTAATGCCAAATCGTTCATTGCTCAAATAAACTTGATCGTTGGTAAAGGCCGTGACTTTTTTTAGAAAAATCAATGTCCCGCGATTGACGAACGAATCGGTCGGGGGCAAGATCTCTTCCGGTTGCTTTAAACTTAAATGGGGAATATAAACACCTTGTTTGTATGAATCTTTACATGATGTGCAACCAAAAGTAAATAATTGATATCGCCCCGATTGGCTATTTCAGGGAGCTTTGCGCAGATCTTCCCAGCACACCGTCCATGACCCATCCGCCGGAAAGCCGGGCGTAGGCACATCCTTATCACCGTCCCACCCTGCCGTCATCATCGCTACCGCATATAGCAATGCTCCATTGGCAGGTAAATAAGGGTATGGATTCCCACCCCCTACGAAACCATGTTTATCATAATTGTTTTTGGAAGATGGATGAAGCAGGAAATCAATAGCAAGTGCCGGCTCGCCAACCCTTGCGGCACACATCGCCGCCAGCGGAAAATCCCAGCCCCAGCCGGTATCAAATTTCCATTCCTTCACCACCTTGCTCAGGGTTTTTCTCATGATGGCAACATCAACACCATCGCCCGGCAGCAAACCGTATATACCCAACAGCGCAGGATGTTCAAAGTTGAATTTATCCCACATTCGCCTGACGTTCTCCCATTGAACATAAAGACTATCCTGTACCGGAACAGGCGCCAGGTGCCGGTACACAGAGTCCCAAAGCGGATTTTGCTTTGACCCGGATAATGCTTGCAACGACTGCGCCTTCTTCAATGCGTAGCGCCAATAGGTCAGTTCAAAAGCAGGATTATAATCCTTGTAGTAATCATTGTTTTCCGGAACAAAAGCGACCGGCGGCCCAAGCATGTATTGTTTTCCTGCACTATCGGGAACAGCATACGATGCCAGGAAATCGGCTGAAGCTTCAATAACATCCGACCATTTTTTTAATGTCGCAACGGATGGATGCAGCCTGTAATCAAGGTCAGCAAAAAATATCGGATGCGGTTGTTGCCATACAAGGAATGCGTGTATGGGATGCGGCCATTCCCTTCCATCCGGACCCGTGCATTTGGGATAGCGGGCGCCAAGGTATCCCTGTGATGCGGCACGCTGTTTTGCATCCGCCAGATTGTTCTTATATACCTGCAGGCTTTTCTCAATGAGAGACCACCTATCCCACAGTGCATAATGCGCTTCATGCCATAAGATCATTTCGTAGTGAAATCTTCCATACCAGCTATTATTTACAAGACCTGTTTCCTGCGGCGGATAATCGCCGGCTGCATTTACTTTCATGATGTACTGGGACAAGACGATCCGTCTCTCCAGTTCCTTCCACCGCTGGTCTTTGCTCTGCGAAAGATCAATAAAGCCACCGCTGTTCCAGAAGGCGGGCCAGTATTTTTCAGTATGTGCTTTTATTGTTGAGAATGACGGCACACTATGGTTGCCGGAACCCGGGGAAAAGTAAAAAACAAATTCTGCTATGCTGCTTCCTGACGTGCTCAGGACAAACTGGTGCGGCTTTACTTTTTTCACCTGCACATTGCGGGAACTATGGACTGCCACTTTATATATTGTACTGTCCAGCTTTCTATTAAAATCCATCTGTTGTTTCCCGTGCATAACCAAATCGGTAGTATGCAGGTCCGGCTTTGTATAATCTGAGCCATTACTGAAAACATCCAGATTTGCGTATGGAAAATCTATAAATACACGCAGGTTACCTGTGCTTATCAAAGGAGATTCTATTCTGAAAGCCACGGCATCCAGACGGGGATCTCCAATGGTGGTTACTTTTACCTGCTTGCCGTTGATTTCAAAGGTGCTTACAGCAGTAGCTGTCCACAAGTCAAGGAACTGGCTGGGATTATCAATATCTTCAGGCGTTAAATGTCTGCTTGTATCACCACCATAACACAGCCCGATCCTTGCAAGATTAAACCGGTGCGGATTGGATTGCATCCAGTGTGTAAGCCTGGATTGTTTCGGGTTTGGTAGTTCATAAGGAATCATTCTTCCGTTAGTATTCACATCTGTTTTCTCAAAATCTGCAGCGGTTAAACCGTCAGGCGGGACGATGGAATGCCAGCTCCATTGGGACATGGTGGTGAACTGGTCATTATATGTTTGCATGCCGGTTATATCAAAACCGTAGGCAAAGTTGCCATTACCAACCTGTGTAGGGCCCTGCTCATGCGGGTCAGTGATATTCAGGTTGTGCCGCTGAACAACCTGTTTGCGATTGATAGTGCCGCGCTTGAGTTGCTGGGCTTGTATATCAACGGTTGCTGCAGAAAGAATTGCTGTGATAAATATTGATAATAATATACCATGCCCGGTTTTCATATCTATAAAATGATGCGGGGGTCTTAAAACCAACTTGCGTAAAAGATTCCCGCTGATTACGCAGATCTTATCTGCATTATTTATGAAGTCGCATTATTTAAGGAAGCCTGCCATCATCCGATGCGCAGATTGCGCCGATAAGTCTCAAACCTATCTGCGCATCCGGATAAGTGACTATACCATCAACGGAAAAAATTTCAATGATTGAAGAAATTAATCTGCGAAATCTGCGGGAACCTACGCCATTCACAGAAAACCGATCAATCCCAATCAAACGTAACCACCTTCCCATCCAGTTTCCATCGTGAAGGAAACTGGTTCTCCAGCCAGTCCAATGGTTCGGCAATTTGCTGCGGCCTTGCTGCATCATCAAAACACTGTTTAATGAAAGCCTTTTGTTCAGCACCTACAGCTGCCGTTTGTGCAGAGATGAATAACGGCGAGCTGCTTTGCGCCAGCAGTTGCATCCATTGTTTATTCTTTTCCCACGGCACGGCAGTGGTCAATCCCACGCAATCACCGTCCACTTCATAAAAAGTTCGGTGCTGCACCATCCTGTATCCCATCGTATTGACGCCCATTTCCTTTGTGCGCTTCCATTCTTTCCCACTCGTGTCATCACCGATGCGGTAGATTTCAAATAAACCGGCGGAGAGGTGGCTTACGGTATTGCAGCCTATCAGGTACATATCATCTGCAGCCTCCCGTATATTCCTGTATAAATTCAATATGATCTCCGCATTTGTTTTCGATCTGTCATTGAATTGCCAACCGGAGTCTGTCATGGTCTGATTCATGTCCCGGCCCCACCGGCCAAAGATATCAAACGTAGTATAATCATGCTTTACCAGTTCAAATCCCCATTGCTTGTATAGCCTGAAGATATTCTTTATGTACTGTATATTCTCGTCAAGTGTAGGATCCAGCACTTCGCCTCTTCCTTTAATAAACAGGTTTTTCTTTTCACCCTGTTTTGCAAGCAATGGCCTTGTCCACAGACCGGAACGCATGCCGAGTTTTCCTATCTGGCCTACAAGCTTCGGCATGTCAGGGAATTTATCATTGCTTCGTGTATAATCCGTTCCCTGCGACCATCCATCGTCAATCACAGAAAAAGGCCTGTTGGATGTACTGGTCGCCAGGGGCGCCAGTAAGGCTGTATGTTCAAGTATCAGGTCCGCAGAATTATTTCCATACGCAAAGTACCAGTCGTTGATGCCATACACTGGTTTTGCAACGGTAAGGGGCTTGTCACACATCTGTCTGCAGAATCTTCGTACCGTTGCAAATACATTTTCACTTCCCTGTTTTTTTGTGGTAACAATATCCGCTGCATGTAAGGTCCGGTCGCCCAGTAATACTCCGTCGCCGCCATTTCTTGTGTCGAGGTTGAGTTGCAGTCTGCCATTACTGACCTGCCAGCTGCAAAAAGAATTGCAGGCTGTTTTTACGCCAAAGCAGGTGGTGTTATTCTGGTCATGCACAACAGTGTACCATGGCATTTTTCCCGGAACTTCAACTGACCTGAATGCAAGATCAGCATAAGTCCTTTCCCATGCATCTCCCAATGCTTTTGCCTGTTTTTGAAATGGCAGTCGCCAGGAAAACTTTAATTCTGTCAGCGGTGTTGATGGAGACTGGATATGTATAGAAACTGCATCTGTCAGTTTTGTCAGTTTTACTGTAACATCTTTGTACGTCCAGTTATACCCGTCTGTTTTCCGCAAAGGCAGGTATTTGTTACCGGACAACAGCTCTATTTCATCTGGTAATTGTATGATGGCAGACCCACCTGGTGCTGCCTTCAGGTAATTCGCAACAAGCAATGATGTTGCAGAGGCCCCGGTAATTCTTATGAAATTTCTTCTGTTCAAGTCAAGGGTATTTTAAAATAAATTATAAAGTTTCATAGGGTACTCACAGGAATATTGGATAGGTTTTGACCTTGCTTTGCCATGAGCCAAGCAGAAACAATGCACTCTATAGTGAGGATGGAGCCATGTTTCTGCCTGGTCATGATACTATCAATATCCTGCATTCTGTGTAAGTGAGCCCTTGCTTTTGTCGATCTCGGCCCTGGGGATCGGCATGAGATAATTTGCATCCCGGAAAGTACGGTCGGTCAGCTTTGTAATGGTATATGTTTTTACAGAACCGCTCTTCTGGATGTTCATGCTAAGCAACGGCCTGGGTTCTGTAGATGCTGCGATCTTCCACCTGCGCACATCAAAAAAACGATGCCCTTCAAAGGAAAGCTCTACCCTTCGCTCGTTCTGGATCTTTTTTCTGAGGTCTTCACCGCTTTCAGTGACCGGCGGCATGTTTACTCCAGGTCTTGAACGCACCGTATTCAGGTATTGCCTTGCTATGTTTTCCTCTCCAAGCTCGAATTTTGCTTCGGCATAATTAAGCAATATTTCTGCATAACGGAAAAAGATCCATGGGTTGGTTGGTTTTACGGTAGAGCCGGAAGGTGGTATGCTTTCGACAAGGAATTTTTTGAAATAATAGGAAGTAAGTGAAGCGTTCCAGCCCGCAGAAGAACTTTCGGGAGAGTCTTTACCGCCTCTGAAGCTTTCGGTTTCCCTACCAGCCCATACAGAACCATCATGCAGGATCGAGGCTTCAAACCTGGGATCCCTGCCGTCATAAGGATTGGCCGGATCATAACCTGAAGCAGGATTAATGGTGAGGCTGCCATCCGCAGCTTCAATAAACGGCTGAACGCCGGTGGCCTTCATCTCGTAAGCATTCACCATGTTTTGCGTTGGATTGTTTGCACCATATCCATCGGAACCATTACGGCCCTGGTAAAGATTGAAGCTGGTATTATTGGCCTGGGTAAAGTAACGCGCAAAAATGATCTCTTTATTGTCTGAGAGGAACGTTCCCTGGTAGTCACTGTTCAGTTCAAATCCTGAGCTGAGCAGGGCCTCAGCAGCATCTGCAGCAGCTTTCCATTTCGCATTATCATGCTGTGGATTGTTCTGCGCACTTGCGGCATATAACAGCACCCTGCTCTTGAGCGCCTTGCAGGCATTGGCGGATGCCCGCCCCTTTTGCTGGCCCGGCTGGTTAGCAGGAAGCATAGAAGCCGCTTTATCCAGTTCGCTTACGATAAATGCCACACATTCATCATACGAGGCCCTTTGCACGGAATAATCATCGTTCAGTTGGAACACATTATTGATCAGCGGCACGCCGCCATACCGCCAGATCAGGTTGGCATAAAGGTTCGCACGCAAGAACGCCATTTCCCCCTTCACCTGTGTTTTAAAAGCATCATCCCCCGGAGCATTGTCTATTTTAGAAAAGAAAATGTTTATGTTCCGGATATAGCCATAAGCAAAATTGAAAAAATTGATATTGGTGGAAATACCAGCAACATTATCGGCTGTTAACGCTCCGGTCTGCACTACTCTTAGGCTTCCCCAGTCGTGGATATTATAAGTTTCATCACAGGCTGCAGAAAGAAGATCCTGTTGAAAGCCGTGCATCATTGAATTGTACGTACCATTTACATACAGTTGTATCAGGGACGGATCCGCCCAAACATTCGCCTCCGATAACCTGTCGAGCGGAGTCATCTCCAGTTTATTGCAGGAATATCCCAGGGTGGATAAGGCTGCTATATAAAGTAATTTCTTCATTGTTTGTTGTTTTAGAAGGTAATGGTTGCTCCGAAATTGATGACCCTTTGAGGAGGATAATACCAGTAATCAGATGTCTCCGGGTCAAAGCCAAGATCTTTCATGTGGTCTGCAAGGATGAGGAGATTGCTGCCGCTGACAAACACACGCAATTTCTGCATTCTCATCTTCTGCGCAATATGTTGCGGCAGGTTATAACCGATCTGTACATTACGCAGTTTTAAGAATGAAGCATCAAGCAGCCACTGCGTAGAACCTGCGGTATTATTATTGAATACATCGGCAGATGCACGTGGCATGGTTGCATCGGTATGTTCCGGAGTCCAGCGGTCTGCCGCCCTCCATGCCAGGAAATTTCCGAGCGAGTAACTCATTACAGGAAAGTAATCTCCGAAATAGGTCTTTGCATTTGCCTGTCCCTGTAACAGAAATGAGAAGTCAAAATTGCCATACTGGAAGTTAGCGTTCAGGCCAAAGGTGATCTGGGGCGTGGGAGTCTGATCCACTCTTATCTGGTCAAGGGAGTTCAATTCCTTATCACCATTCATGTCTGCATACTTCAGATCTCCGGGACGGGCATTGATGAAGTGTGGATTATTGTCAATATCTGCCTGATCTTTGAATACGCCTATTGCTTTATAATACAAACCCGCACCGATCGGTCTGCCTGTAGCAAACTGGTAAGGTTCCGCCGCCGGTTGCTCATCGCTGAATACAACTTTATTTTTTGCGAAAGCAACATTACCCGATATAGAGTATTTAAGCTTGTGTGAATAATTAGCATGCGTTAATACCAGCTCGAAACCTTTGTTGTCAACAATACCGATATTTTCATCCGGTAACACAAGACCTGTATAACCCGGCACTACTGCTGCCCGTTTGGTAAGGATGTTGGAACGTCTTGTTTTAAATACATCAAATGTTACAGATAACAAACCCTTCCACAGATCTGCATCAAGTCCAATATTAGTTGTTTTGGCCGTCTCCCAGGTGATGTTGGGATTAGGCGCACCTGTCTGTACTAAACCGGTCACATCTGTATTTCCCACCACATAGTTTCTGCCGTAACCATAACTCTGAAGGTACTGGAAAGGGTTTACAAGATCATTCCCCATAACTCCATAAGATGCCCTTACCTTCAGGTTAGTGACAAAGCTGATTTTATCAAAGAAACGTTCTTTCGAGATCACATAACCTGCAGACACACTGGGGAAGTTTCCCCAGCGCTTATTTGCGGGAAAGTTGGGAGAGCCATCCCTTCTCATGGTAAATTCGGCAAGATACTTATCATCATAGCTGTAATTTACCCTTCCAAAATAATTCTGGCGAACCCCTTGAGACGCTGATCCATCATTCCCCTGTTGGTTCTTGTCGTTGCTGCCCGCAAAGATCTGCGGCAACGCCGTGGACACAAAATTACTCCTGTATGCTGTGATGTTATTTCCATTGGTGTTCTGTTGCTCATAACCCAGCATCGCGCCAATATTGTGCGCACCAATTTTGTGGGAATAATTAAGTCTTGTTGTTAGATATAACCGCGAAAAGAATTCAGACCGGTCATTCAAGTCAGCCGTATTGGCGCCCCTTCCTGATCTGCCCCTTGTCAGTTCGCCGGTTGTTGCATCCTTATAATAAACATAGGTCGGCAACTGCCAGTTTTTTATGAACGCATATCCCGGGTCATAGCTGCCGCTTCCATATAAAGACAACCCTTTCACCCAGGGAATATTTACAGAACCAAACAATGTTGCCTGAAGATTGGTCGACTTTACATTCTGATACCCGTTTGCATCGCTCACCCAGTTGATGATATTATCATTGTCCCTGTTGGGTGTAAGATGATCCGTGCCCGGCCAGAAAGGAACCCAGTTCGGTTGATATAAATAGATATGGCTGTTCAGTTCGTTCGCACTTTTGAACGGGTAATGGTTGTCATCAAAACGGGCAGCAAGGTTTGCTCCGACTTTGATATCATCCGTTACCTGGATATCCAGGTTCGAACGGAGATTGTATTGTTTTACTTTAGTAGAACCGTAATTATATTGCCCTTCCTGCGCCACCTCGCCAAAAGACACAAAATATTGCGTTTTTCCTGTGCCGCCGGATACGGAGATATCGGACCGGTGCTGCGGTGTCCAGTCTTTCACAATAAAATCGTACCAGTTAAAGTTGGCAAAACCAGGCTCGGTGCCTGCCTTAAACTTTTGCAGGTCCTCGTCAGAATAGCGGGCAGGCCGTCCCTCACCGCGTTCAATTTCGTTATATGCCGTGAAGAATGTATAGGAGTCTGCCATTTTGGGATTGCGCGTTGGTCCGGTAAATCCCTGGTTATAGCTCAGGCTTACAGTTGGCGCTGCGTTTGGATTTCCCCGTTTGGTGGTGATCAGGATCACGCCGTTGGCAGCCCTTGCTCCATATATGGCGGCTGATGCATCTTTTAATACGGAAACGCTCTCGATATCGTTGGGGTTTATCAAACCGATGCCATCTCTTTCAACACCGTCTATGATCACAAGCGCAGAAGTGTTGCCTGTTGTGCTTCTTCCCCGGATGCTGATGGAAGGAGCATCTCTTCCCGGCTCGCCTGAGCGGTTATTGATGATCACGCCCGGCAGGCGGCCTTCGAGCGAGTTAGCAAAATTTGTATTCGGGCTCTTTATGATCTCACTGCCTTTTACTTCAACAACTGATCCGGTAAGCGATGCCTTCTTTTGCCTGCCATACCCCACCACCACCACATCATTCAGCGCAGCAGCATCCTGTTCAAGCTGGATCACAAGCCCGGATTGATTGCCGGCTTTTATTGTTTTTTGGATAAACCCGATGCTGGATACAGCGATCGTTACGGAATCGTTGCCAGCCGGCAACGTAATAATGAAATGACCATTCCTGTCAGTTGTAGTTCCCGTTTTGGTACCGGTGATGGCCACTGAAGCATTTTCGACAGGTTTGTTTTTTTCATCAGTGACCCTGCCACTGATCACCTGCTGTGCGCGTCCTGTTAACGCAAGCAGTAAGGCGAATGAAGCCAGTATTATACATCTGGACTTCGAAGCCAGGTAGGTAATTGCACCTCCTTGCCGATGGGATTTTACATTCATATAGCTAACATTAGTTTTAAAAAGCAGTTAATGATAGATATGAAAATACCAGTAGCAGGAATTTGAAAAGATGGTGAGTTAATGGTTAACCCGTGCCGGTTGACGGTTGAACGGATATAGGGAACAATTGTCAAAAGAGCTGACTCTTTACATTTCGCCTGGATTTGACCGTCGCAGACTTCCACCATTCCCTTAAGACAGCGAACTATCAACCCAAACGGTCCAACCATACCCCTTGCTGTTCTAATCCTGATTTATTACTACCTTCAGCAGCCTGAGTGCCGGCATTGCAGGGCGAACTGTATTTTCATCGTATGAACGCATTGAGACGGTTTGTTTTTTTACGCCATTATCTGTTGTCTGGCCTATTGATGATCTTCCTCAACCCTGTCAATGCCCAGTTCCCCGACTCTCTGCCGTTCAAAACCCTCAACATCGCCGACGGATTGCCGCAATCATTTATCAGCTCGCTCGTACAGGACAGCACGGGCTTTATCTGGATCGGCACAAGAGATGGGCTTGCCAGATACGATGGCCGCAAATTCAAGCTCTTTATGCACCGGCAGGGCGATACCACCACGCTTGCCAATAACATAATCACGCATATGTACATCGACAGCCGGAGCCGCCTCTGGATTCTGTATGAAACCGGCGACATCGATATGCTCAACACGTCAGATGAACACCTGCTTCACTTCTCAAAACATCCCGTATACGGAGTGGTAGCCGGTCTCGTCCGGTCGGGCAATTCCATCATTGAGGATGCTGCCGGTAATATCTGGCTCCTGGGAACAAATGGCGGCGTATTCATCTGCAACCCCGATAAGAACTTCATCCGTTTTTATAGCGAACAACAGCTCGGCCTGTCGGATAACAAGATCACCGGGATTGTAGCGTTTCTCAAGAGCATCGCATTGGTCACGGATACCTGCCTCACCATATTGAATGCCGATGGAACAAAAGGTGCCTGCATACCCTACAACGTCAGCAATCCCAGGCTATATGATCACAATGAACCATCCAACGGGACCGATGCTCTTCTCACCGCGCAAGGCGATATTGTGATCAGGCACAACAACCGGTTGATCATATACATAACAAAAACGGGCACATTCAGGGAACAGCCATTGCCTGAAACTCCGGGCGGACCAGGCTATTTGCTTGTGCGAGATAAGGACGGCCAGATAATGATCGCCTCCACTAAACAATTGTTTATGCTGACCGGCAACTATGAAGTGAGATCATTGAAGCGGTTAGCCCATAAAAGCGCAACCGCATTTGTTTCCTTGCTCGTCGATCAGTCAGGGATATTATGGCTGGGCGGAAATGGCAGCGGCATCGAACTGCATGAGCTCAAACCGCCCGGGCTTTCCGGCGACTCGTATACACGGAATTTCCCCAAAGACCTTTTGATGGATTACCTGCATGTACCCCTGCAGGAGATCAACAAAACGTTTGTGGCCAACATAAGTTCTTATTCATTCCGGTCGCTTATGGCGAATGACGGGAAAATATGGATAGCGAACGGGAACAAGGACAGGACGGACAAACCTGCTATATTATATTACAGCAAAGGCCACCTGGTGCAACCTTTATGGAAATACAGCGACAGTTCCGGAACAGATCATGTAAACATCAATGCGCTCGGGCTTAGCAGCAGCGGTAAACTATGGGGCATCGATTTTTATATGCGTCCTGTTCTCTTTGATACTTCGTCGCTGACGGCAACGGTTTATCCTGCAATCGCCACCACGCAGGCAGGGCAGGCATTCAGCGCTTCCAGCATCGTAATGGACGGCGAGAGCAGGTTCTGGATCAGCACCGCATCGGATGGCCTTTATTATTATGATCATGTTTTAAAAAAAGTAACCCATTTTACAGCCGCAGACACAACCGGCGCCCTGCCTTCCAATCAATTGATGAACATGATCCAGGACCCGGATGATCAATCTGTATTATGGATCGGCTCCCTCGGCGGTGGACTGATCCGCTTCAATAAGCTCACAGGAACCTGTCACACCTTTACTATGAAAGACGGTCTGCCCAATAATACCATTTATGCAATAGCGATCGATCGCCTGGGAACACTCTGGTGCAGTACCAACAAAGGCATTTTCTCATTCAAAAGAAAAGAAGCCGAAGTGATAAGCTTCACTTCCAGCGATGGGCTTCCCTGCGATGAATTCAACCGGTACCACTACTTCTCACTCCCTGACGGCCGGATCAGTTTTGGCGGAATAAACGGCTTCACCGTTTTTTCACCGGCAGATATCGCCAGCGACAATTTCCAACCCAATATTGCACTCACCAATATCAGCATCAATAACGAACCGTCAGATTATGGCCTGCCCGGATCGCCCGTCATGGCCGGCATTAACAGCCTTGCTTCCATTGAACTGCCCCATAGCAAAAATTTCCTGAGCTTTGAAATGGCGTCTCTGCAATACAATACGCCTGAAAAACTTCAGTATCGTTATATGCTTGAAGGATTTGATAAGCAATGGGTGTATTCAGGAACAAATAATGTTGTCACTTACACAAATATTCCCCCGGGGACGTACAGGTTAAAAGTAAACGCTACGAACAGTGCCGGGAAATGGAGCCCGCATATCAAGAACCTGTCCATCACTATCCGCCCGCCATTCTGGAAAACACCATGGTTTATTACGCTTGCTGCCATTTCTCTGGCTGGATTAGCCTACCTTCTTATTTACCTCAGAATAAAAGCCGTCCGGAAAGAAGAGCAGCAATTTGCCAATTTTGAGCGGCAGGCCTCTGCATTAAAAGAACAGGCGCTGCGCGCGCAAATGAACCCACATTTTATTTTCAACTGCCTTAACTCTATCAAGGTTCTTATACAGGAAGACAATAAAAAAAACGCGATCATCTACCTGACCACTTTTTCAAAACTTATCCGCAACCAGCTGAACAATACCCAGGAACTGGTAACCCTTCATTCCGAACTTGAAACCTGCAGGTTGTATGTACAGCTGGAGGCCCTCCGCTTTGGCGACAGCATTGTTTACGAATTCATAACAAACAAAGAGATCGACCTCCATTCCATAGAAGTTCCGCCGCTGATCATACAGCCGTTTATTGAAAACGCAATATGGCATGGAATCCTTCCCAAAAACGGAGGCAGGGTAACGGTGACCATAAGGCAGGAACCAGACTGCTTTATATGCATGATCGATGATGATGGGATCGGAAGGGAAATGTCCATCCGCAATAAATCCGGCCAGACATCTACCTATGAAAGCAAGGGCATGAAACTTGTGCAGAGCCGTCTTAACTTGCATAATACAATAAGCCAGTATGGCGGCACTGCCGAAGTGCTGGACAAATACGATGAGGAAGGAAAGCCTATCGGAACAACAATCATTTTAAAATTCACCCGGCAACAATGATGAAAGCGATTATTATCGACGATGAAGCGCATTGCATAAAAGCATTGCAGAATGATATCGCGATGTTCTGTCCCCAGGTAAATGTCATTGACAATTGCCGCTCGGCCAAAGACGGCATCCTTTCTATCAAACACCATTGTCCCGACCTCATTTTCCTGGACGTGGAAATGCCCTGGATGAACGGCTTCGAAATGCTGGAGATCATTCCCGAGATCAATTTCCATATCATCTTTACCACAGCTTATGATCAGTTTGCAGCAAGAGCGTTCAGGGTAAGCGCCGTGGATTACCTGCTTAAACCCATTGACGGAACTGAACTGCAGGCTGCTGTTGCGAAAGTTGAAGAAGCCATTGCAAAAAAACAGGGAAGCGCTCATATAGAGAACTTCATACATAATTCAAAATCGCCGGCCATTGAACAAAAGATCGCGATCCCGACAAGAGACGGGTTTGATTTTATTCAGGTAAATGATATCCTGTACTGCAAAGCAAATGGCTCTTATACAGAAATCACCCTTGCAGATCGGAAAAACATCCTTCTGTCAAGATCATTGGGCGAAACGGAACAACTGCTGCCGCCGGAGATCTTTGAACGGATCCACCATTCCACCCTTGTTAATATCCAGCATATCAAACAATTTATCAGGACCAGCGGAACCTATGTAGTGATGGATGATGGGAACGAGCTGAATGTATCGAAGTCGAAAAAAGATCAGTTGCTGGTGAGAATGGGGATCAGGCAGTGATCATACCAGGACCGGCCGGCCCGATCCTCACGCCAGCTTGTTACCCGGAGCGGACCAACCATCAATCAAGACAGTCCAACTATACACCCGGTCACCAATTACCTGCGCAAGTTTATAATTTTATAATGATGCCCCCGTATTGTCATTAGCCTTTATCTATGCTCCGGACACCCATACTTCTGATTCTCTGTTTATCCTTCCCACGGCCTGCCTCATCCCAACTGGCTGCGGGCGATCTCAGGATCCAATTCACCGACTCCGGTTATATCTCCGGCCTTAAAAACATCAAAGACGGCAAAGAATACATCGCCCCCGAACAGCCCGGAACCTTACTGCAGTTAGTTGTTAAAGAAACGCATCTCAACCCTTATTCGATCAAAATAAAAGGACAACAACTGTTGTTATCTTATCCGGGCAAAAAACAGGCAACAGTAAAGCTCACCCAAAAACCATCCTACTTAAAATTCGAGCTAACGGCCATAAGCGACGGAGTGGACGCCGTTCTATGGGGACCATTCAAAACAACCATTACCGATACGATTGGTAATAGTGTTGGCGTGGTTCGCAATGCAACCTTCGCTATCGGCATTCAATGCCTTAACACCAAAACATCCGGGGGCGAACTCAAAAACGAAGAAGGCGCCGTATACGACCCCGGCACAACAGCCACCAGCACAACTTATGGCTCATCCCTGCAGGCATTCAGCATCAACCGGCTGCATGAACGCATCATCAAAGTATGGGACAAATGGCCCGCAGTGACCGTGAAAGGAATAAAGGAAGGCGCACTGACCGGTTCTGCGATCGCACTGTTTGGTTGCAGCAACGGAACGGTCCTGCCAACCATACAACAGATCACGAAAGACAATAACCTTCCTTATGCCGTCTGGCAGAATGAATGGATCAAAACATCCGCTGCAAGTGGAAAGCCTTATCTCATCACCACCTTTAATGAAACAAATATCGATACGTTCCTGAATTATGCTTTACGCATGGGACTCGCAGGTGTTTATCATGAAGACCCGTTTGAAACCTGGGGACATTTCCAGTTGAAAAAAGACCTTTTCCCGAACGGACGTGAAGGATTCAAACGTTGTGTAGAGAAAGCGCATGCAAAAGGATTGCGGTTGGGTTTTCATACACTGACTACTTTTATAACCACTAATGATCCTTATATAAGTCCTGTGCCGGATAAACGGTTGGCGTTCGCCGGTTCCACCGGTTTGACAGAAAGCATCTCAGCAGATGCCAGCGAAATAAAAGTGAACGCTGATCAGCCTTTTACATTGAACAGCGATCTGAACAGTGTGCTGGTTGATGATGAGATCATCCGGTTCTCTTCTGTATCCGGCTCCGGACCTTTCATTCTTTCCGGATGTACAAGAGGCGCTTTTGGTACACAAAGATCCGCCCATGCCGCCGGCAAAACAATCAGCCGTCTGATAGACCATCCTTACAATGTATTTTTTCCTGACTGGGATCTGCAAAAAGAGATAGCTGGCAACATTGCCCGTTTTATCAATGAGACCGGTTCTGATCAGATGGATTTCGATGGCCACGAAGGAACGTATGCAAATGGCATGGGCGATCTTTCTTTCAACACATTTGCCGAAGAAGTATTCAGGCAGGCAGATCATCCGGTGGTGTTCGGATCCAGCAGGGCCAACCACTATTTCTGGCATATCAACAATTATCTTAACTGGGGCGAACCCTGGTACGGGACATTCAGGGAAAGCCAGTCGGACATACGCATGAACTATCAGAAATTCCATGAAGTGAATTATATGCCGAATATGCTGGGTTGGTTCCTGATCAAATCCAATACAGATCCGGAGGACATCAACTGGATGCTGGCAAGAGCAGCCGGCTATCATGCAGGCTATGCACTGGTGCTGCGCGAAGAAGCTTTGACCAATCCACACCTTGAAGAGATCATCAGCCTGATCAATCGCTGGAAAGAAGCACAGGAACAACAACTCTTTTCCGCCGCTCAAAGGGAATGGCTGAAAAACACAGGCAACGAAGCCGAACTGATACTGCAGGGCAAACAGTACCTGCTCAGGAAATTTCATAAGAACGTGTTTGTACACGAGGCAAAAGTGTTGCAACCCGGAGAACCGTCAAGATCTTCCTGGCCATTTGAAATAAATACTGCCGGCGAAGTTCCCCGCATTGTATTGCAGGCGGAAGGTGAAAGCGGTTCCCTCACCGGTTCCGTGATCGAAATAGACGGGAACTTCCGGCTTGAATTGCCCGTTCCATTAAGCGCCGGAGAAGCGCTCGTGATTGAGCGGGACGAGGCAATACTGTATAATAAAAAAGGGCAACCTGAGAAACAGTTGAAGCTCGGCAGACCGCTGCCGTCACTGACTGCCGGCCATCATACTTTATCGTTTGATGCGGGACGTAACATACATAATGAGCTAAACATCCAGATATCATTACGGATCACCGATACGATTGAATCTCTGCGGTAGAATCAGCGCGGTGCCGGGTTGCGGCATCTGCGCATGCGCATACATACCGGTTTAATTTTTAAAACGGCCCCTCAGCATTCTGCGGGAACCAATCAACAGTAAAAAAAATACCATGAAGAAATACTGCCTGCATGCACTGGCCATAACCACCGTCATTCTTTCCCACACCGGCGGCACGATCGCCCAACAACCAAAAAAAGAAAGTACTTACCCGCTGATCCCCTATCCCTCGTCTCTCTCCCCCGGCAAAGGCAACTTCCTCCTCACCAAAAAAACCGTCCTGCTAAAACAGGACAATGCCCCAACATTCCTCAATGAACAGCACTTCCTGCAGCAAATGCTGTTCAACTGTCTCGGGGATTCATTATCCACCGCCCGAACAACATCCGGACAGACCTACATCCAGTTAAAGTATGATCCTGCCATAAGCGGATCAGAATCATACAAACTGAACATTACCCCAAATGCCATCACGCTTTCCGCAAAAAATGGAGCCGGCATGTTCTACGCCCTTGAAACACTCCGGCAACTCATGCCCGCAACGATGGAGAACACCCGCCTCGAAAAGTTAACGATCCCTTCGGTAACAATAGCCGATCATCCCGCCTTCGCATGGCGTGGCATGCACCTGGATATATCAAGGCATTTCTTCGGTCCTGCCTACCTGCGCAAGTATGTAGACATGATGGCCCTTTATAAACTGAATAAACTTCACCTCCACCTTACCGATGACCAGGGATGGCGGATCGAAATAAAAAAGTATCCCTTGCTCACAGAGACCGGCGCATGGCGTCGCTTCGAAAAACATGATTCCATCTGCATCAAGACATTCCAAACAACCGGCAACAAAGATTTTGAAATAGATAAACGATACATAAAAGAGAAAGATGGCCAGCCCTTATACGGCGGGTATTACACGCAGGATGAAATGAAAGACTTCATTGCCTACGCAGCCAGCAGGCATATAGAAGTGATTCCTGAAATAGATATGCCCGGCCACATGGAAGCTGCTTCAAGAGCTTACCCATGGCTTACCTGCGACAGTACAAGGAATACAGGGCCTGGCTTCTCCACGCCGATCTGTCCGCCCAATGAAGACGTGATCGAATTTTCCAAAAATATACTCACCGAAATTGCAGCCCTCTTTCCGTCAAAATATATTCATATCGGCGGGGATGAAGTAAACACGGGCAACTGGGAAAGATCATCCGTCAGCAAAGCTTTTATGCAGGCAAAAGGAATGAACAAACCATCTGAACTGCAGACCTACTTCAACCAGCGCATCCAGCAGCATATTATAGCTCTCGGGAAAACGATGCTGGGATGGGATGAGATTGTTGAACATGGTGTTGACAGCAATGCGACCGTAATGTTCTGGAGATCCTGGGCGCCCAAACTGCCTGCCATGGCGACGGCCAACGGCAATGATATGATCATGTCTCCGGACGGCGGCTATTATTTTGATCATACCCCCGACAAGAATAGCGTGTATGAAGTGTACCATTACAATCCGCGTGATACAGCTTACCGCATCAAAAAAGAAAACCTGCACCGTATCATTGGAGTGCAGGCCAACCTCTGGTCAGAGACCATTCCTACCGAAGCGCGTGCCGATTATATGATACTGCCAAGGATGACGGCTCTTTCGGAAGTGGGTTGGACATACAGAAATCTGTATAACAGCTTTACCGGCCGTCTTATTCAGCATTACCCAAGACTGGATAATCTCGGCATACAGTATCGCTTGCCTGAGCTGGATGGTTTGCTGGAGAACAATTTATTCGTAACACCACGCAAATTCTTTATACCCTCACCTCTTCCTTATTTTAAGATCAGGTATACCACTGATGGAAGTTCTCCTGAAAACACATCGCCGGTATTGACCGATAGCATTGCCATTAACGGATCCATGCAAATTAAGCTCGCACTTTTTGCGCCAAACGGTCACAGGGGTGATATATACCATCTCCGGTTCACCAAAACCACTTACAGGAAAGCAATGCCACGTCCCGCCCAAACCGTGGCTGGCATTAGTTGCAGTATTTACATCGGCAGCTATAACAGTACGGGTAGGATCACCGGCCGCCCTGCAAAAAAAATAACGATGAAGGAAATTGCAGTGCCGCAGCCCGCATCTGACAAACCATTCGGACTTAAGTTTGAGGGCTATATATCCGTGCCGCAAACCGGCGTTTATAATTTCTATCTCAATTGCAATGATGGCGGTGTTTTATGGATCGGTGATGAGAAGATCATTGATAACGATGGGTTGCATCCGGACAGGGAAAGAGGCGGGCAGCTCGCATTGGAGAAAGGTGTATACCCAATTAAGCTTGATTTCTTTGATGCAGGTAGTGGCTACCGGTTGGATCTCACCTACAGCACAGGAAAAGAAAATCAGCAACCCGTTCCCGCTGCCTGGCTTCTGACCAATCAATAAGATGACTGGCACCCGCTGATCGCGCAGGCAATAAGGCTGGTTGAATTAGAAAGTCAAAAGTAAAAATTCAAAAACCTCCTGTTCAGACACTTTAACAACCATGTGGATTTTTACCTTTTTTTTTGACTTTTTAATTCTATCCTCGCTTAACCTGATGGCTATGGGCTACAGCGTCGCAAATATCAGAACGTACCGCGGAACAAAACAGTTCCGGGCTTCTGCTGCTAAGTATAATCATCTATTCTGATCTTCTGGGATTGTCATTTCCTGTTCGCGTTACTTATTATCCGATCAATTCAGCTGCATCGCTGGTTTCTTTATTGACAAATTAATATATTTAGAGGCAGATTGTCAGCTCCTCTGAAACGTCCATGATGATCACAGGAACGAGGTCAATCCTGCATCGTCAACTATGCAACCTTATCTGATCATCACGTCGCACCAGTCGCGGGTGCGGAGCATTCTTGTGCTGTATTTTATCTTATGCTCTATTGGGTGGCACCGTTTGCATGCTCAATCTTTCAGGGAAATAACCACGCGGGACGGTTTACCTCAATCCTTTATTTCAGGAATCGAACAGGATGACAGTTCCTTTGTGTGGATCGGATCGAGGAACGGCCTGGTGAGATTTGACGGGCTTCATTTTAAATTATTCCAGCATGATCCGTATGACAGTAACAGCATCTACTCCAATATCATCGGCTGGGTCAACCGGGATCATAAGAACAGGCTCTTTATACAATCCGACGCAAGGGATATCGATATAATCGACCCTCTCACTGAAAAGATCACGCATTATATAGACAGGAATACGGCATCCTCATTAAGATTGAGTATCGGCTATAAAGGATGGCTCATTGACGCCTACGATAAGCTCTGGTCAAGAACTGAGCACAATGGGATTGACTACTATGATAAGAGCACCAATAAAGTAACCAATTTCAACTCCGGGAACGCTTTTTTCCCCAATGACACGATCACCGGGCTTACACAGGCGCGCAACGATAATATATGGCTGGTAAGCAGCAAGGCTATAAGCATGTATGATCAGCGGACAAAACGTTTTACACACCGGACCATCCCTTTCCAACAGGATTTTTCTCCGTTCTATTACCTGTCTGACGCACATCTGCACGAAAGAAAGAATGGAGAAATGTTATGGCATGACAGGAACTATATCTATCTGTTTCATCCGTCAACAAACCAATTCCGCCGGGTCCCTTTACCTGCCGGCGCCGGGTCAACTATTTCAGGGATCAGAACATTTGTCAATGGCGATGAATACCTGCAAGCCGCGGGTGCAGTCTATCGCTACAATGATAATACCGGTTTCAGGCTGCTGGCAGAAGGCCAGGGCCCGATCATTTCTTTTATGGTTGACAAATCTGGTCTGATCTGGCTGGGCACCAACGGACGCGGTATCCGCCAGATAGATCTCACAACACCCCGTTTCCGGTCATCGCCTTATAACAAAGGCTTCGCGGTCGACATGCTGAAAGAGATCTTTCTCATCGACCTTGATCGTTCATTCGGGCACACCAGCCCCTATTACCCATCGCCCGATCAGAATTATTTTTTCCGCTCGGCCTATGACCGCAGTGGAAAATTGCTGCTGGGTACCAGGCATGCTGTTATCAGTTATGACTGGCAAACGAAAACAATTGCTCCGCTTCCGCAATTGCCGGATAATGTAAGTATATCTGGCCTTACGGTTACAAATGATAACCAGCCTCTCGTTTCAGACATGACAGGAAGGATCTTCATCTACCGTTCTTCCGGCAAGACCTGGGAGTTATTTATTGACTCTTCCCTGATCAAGAAAGCAACAAATGAATCGGTAATCGTGCAAAGCATACTTGCGGATGAAAAGTATCTTTGGGCGACGACAGAGGAACATGGACTGATCCGCATAAACCTTGCTACACGCGAGATCTCTTCCATTCGCAACGAAAAGGGCAAAAAATCCATACCAACAGATCAACTGATCTACCTGCTGCAGGACCCAACCCGGCCCAATCTCTTATGGATCGCAAGTTATCAGGGCCTTATCTGCATGAATAAGAACACACTCTCTTTCGAATTGCTATCTCAACGCAATGGCCTTCCCGATAACAATATATACGGCATCCTTGCTGACCGTGAAGGAAATCTTTGGTTGCCGACCAATAAAGGACTCTGCCGCTTCGATCCCGTCACCAGGCATCAACGTGTATTCCGCTCTCAGCATGGACTCCCTGGTGATGAATTCAACCGCTATCATCAGCTGCAATTACCTGATGGCCGCCTCATCTTCGGCGGCGTTGAAGGCTGGACGGTCTTCGATCCGCTGCTCACAAAAAAAGACGAGTTCGATCCATCGCTTGCATTTACGGGTTTCATCATCAACAACAGCGACCAGATAGCATTGCCATCAGAAAGCGAACTCCGTTTGCCGCCCAATGCACTCAGTAAGATAGATCTCCCTTATGATCTCAATACACTGACGATAAATTTTGCTGCCCTTGAATACAGTCAGCCTCACGAGATCCTGTATCGCTACCGCCTGGAAGGATACGATGAGAACTGGATCCTTGCTGGCAACAATCGCCAGGCGAGTTACACAAAACTGCCGCCGGGAAAATATACATTCGTGGTCAATGCAACCAATATCTCAGGCAAATGGAGCACTCATATCAGATCAATCCCGGTCAGGATCTCTGCTCCGTGGTGGGCAACCAGGCTGGCCTATCTTGTCTATGCAGTCATTATCGGGGGCCTTGTCTGGACCTTCATACGGTTACGGGTCAGCCGCCTGGTCGTTGAAAAAGAAGTGGAACTCAGAGAGAAAGAAACATCTCAACTGAAAGAGCTGGATGAGATGAAGACAAGATTCTTTTCCAACATCACCCACGAGTTCAGAACACCATTAACCCTGATCATGGGCCCTGCAGAACAATTGAAAACTGCCAATGCAGGCGATGTCAAAAAAACAGGGCTCGCGGACCTTATCATCACAAATGCCAAACAGCTGCTGAACCTCGTCAATCGCCTGCTGGACCTGTCCAGGCTTGAAGCAAAAGCCATGAAACTGCGGGAACAGGAAGGAATGCCGGGCGCCATCATTGGCTCCATCGTAAACTCTTTTGAAATGGATGCAAAAAGCCGGCAGGTCGAACTGAACTATCAGGACAGGACAAACGGGCTGCGTGCGTCCTTTTTCATCGAGGCAACAGAACGTATCGTTTACAATTTACTGTCGAATGCCATGAAGTTCACGCCAGCCGGCGGCCGCGTAGACGTTTCCTTACGAACCGTGAATCAGGAATTGATACTTGAAGTGAAAGATACGGGCACCGGCATTCCGGGTGACCAACTTCCATATATTTTCGACCGCTTTTACCAGGTGCATGACGAATCAAAAGAAAAAGGTAAAGAACCCGGCTCAGGCATCGGCCTCGCTATGGTAAAAGAGCTGATTGAACAAATGAACGGCTCACTGGATGTTGAGAGTGCGACCGGGGACCCGTCGGGTACGATCTTTACGGTCACACTTCCTTATACTGATTCACACACACCCATCGAAAATGATCTGTCTCCCGCAATAAATGACGCAATCAACGAAAATGAACAGGAAGGGGAAAATAACCTGCAGGTATTATTGGTAGAGGACAACATGGAACTTGCCGGGTTTGTGATCAGTATTCTGTCCGAGAGATATGCGGTGCATCATGTAACGAATGGCGCGTCGGGCCTGCAAGAAGCGATCAGCATAATGCCGGATCTCATCATCAGCGACATCATGATGCCCGGAATGAACGGCCTGGACATGCTGCATGAATTAAGAAAAGATATAAGAATAAGTCATATACCCGTTATCCTGCTTACCGCAAAGACCACACAGGAAGATCTGCTTGCCGGACTGAGCGGAGGCGCACAGGACTACCTCACAAAACCCTTTCACCCTACCGAGCTTTTGTTGCGCGTACAGAACCTGCTGGACATCCAGCAAAAGATCCGGAAAAAGTTTCAGAAAGAGATCACATCAGGTATACCCACTTTGCCAGAGCCAGTGGAAGACATCTTCCTGACAAGGATATACGAATTAATTGACCAACACCTCGACGATTCCTTCTTTGGTGTTGATCAGCTTGCCGCTGAATTGAACATGAGCCGCAGCAGCCTTCACCGGAAATTAAAAACATTGACAGGCACGGTTACTACCGAAGTGGTCAGAAACCATCGTTTAAAGAAAGCTGCTGTCTTTTTATTGCAGGGATTCAATAGCAGTGACACAGCATATAAGAGTGGCTTCAGCAGTCCCGCCTATTTCACAAAATGTTTCCGAGAGCAATACGGAATGACACCGGGTGATTACATAAAACGATATAAGACGATGCCCGGGTAGACTGTTCACCATGGCCGTCAGGTTAAGGAAATACTTCAGGCGACTGGCATACAGTTCCCGCAGATGACACAGACTTTTACCTGGAACTCATATTATACCGTACTTTCTTTTAATTGAACAACCCCGCAGATTACGCAGATTAGTTACCATAGCAGACAGTTAATCTGCGTAATCTCCTTATTCCAATATTCAAAAAATGCTATAGGATGTAAATTTTTGAATAAACGCCTGCATCATCCGCGTAATCTGCGGGAACCTTACGCCCAGCTTAACCTGACGGCTATGGACTGTTCACCGGTGATCTTCTTCGTCAAAAGATAAATAGCCGCGACATAGTGGACTATCAGCCTTTTTAATACACCAGGCAGCTCATAACACTCAAATAGCTTGTTTTAGCTATTGCCAGCACGCGTAACCTGGTTTACATTTGCGTTAGCTTTTTAAAGAAGCATCGAATTACTGCAATTTTCTCCGGAGCTTCATCCAAACAATTACACACCCATCTTATTGCTATCAGACTGACAAATAGACCCTGTGCTTTTGCATGCAACCGTGCGAAACACCGGCTTGTGTGAATCATCTGGCAGACTGATTCCCCGCTATCTGTTATTCCAAAAACAAGCGCACTTAAAGCGAATGCACGTAGTGTGCGCTGGCCGATACATGTCCTGAAAAACAAATAATATTTAAAAAAGTAAAACAAAATTTATGAGTATTCAACAATCAAATCTGGCACAATCAAAATACGGTTATGATACCGTTGTTGCCATCACACAAAAAGCATTGAACAATGCGATCGAAACGTACTACACAGATGCAAAGAAGCCTGATACGCTTCAGCCGATCTTTACGCCCGTAAGTCTTTATTATGTAAAGGACAGCTCTGGAAATCCTGTTGCCATTGCAAAAGCCGACTTATTAAAGCTGACGGGAAATGCTGATCCGCTGTCATTGAACCTTTCAGCAGCCCAGATCAAAACGATCTCCAGCAGCGCCTTCTACTTTGCCTATAATTTTACCATCGGCAATCCGACAGGTGATGGAACGATCAGCTATATCACCCTGCATCCCGGCTCCGACACAGTTTCTTATTCCCTGTTGTGCAAAAACCTGCAGGTTGCATTCTGGAACCCGGATAAAAGCTCATGGGTCAGCATCAAACAAACACTGTTGCAGGAATTCAACCTCAAGGCTACCGTTAAAGTGAAGACGATTCTCGATAACACCAATCTTTCTCCCGCAGTACAGGCAGCGGTTGACAGCCTCGGTGACACAGTGGTGGATGTACAAAAACTGATCTTCGACCTGGACAGCGCGGCAATCGATCTGACCAGCACCCTCACCAGTCTTGACAGCACCTGCTCTGTCTTCGCGCCAATGATGCAGCAGTTTGCCAGCGACTACTTCAGTACTTATGCGTCACAGAATTCCGGCGCACTGAATTACGCCGTTACGCAAAAGAATAGCGCTTCTCTTGCACCTACAGGCCTCGAATGGTATATCGGTGCTCCCGTCGACGCGTACGGAAATCCTATCCTGAAAAATGAAACCGTCGTGCTGAAAGGTGGGGTTCCGATGATAGTTTTCACGCCTGAAACGATGGACCAACAGGACCTCTCAACGCTCAATTATCTATTTTCCGTAAACGGAAATGCACTGCCTGCGGCTGCGCAATTCAACTGGAACTGGCTCGAAGATAATGGTACAAGTCATAACCCTGACGTTGATACAAATGCAGATATAAATAAATTCGCCGGAGCGATCTCTATCAAACGCGATGCATTTGCCAGGTATCTCCAAAGTCAGCTCGACAGTTACGTTGCACGGAATTTATGGGTCCCCAGCATTTACACAGGCACCTCCGGTTATGATGATGAGTTTGGTATCGAATTCGCACAGGCTCCAATGCCACAGAATGTGTTCCAGCCATTCAACGCTGCAACGATCGCTACCACCGGGTATGATGAACTGCTGAGATATTCCTATGATTATAACTCCGGGAATGTTGCAGGATATTACGCTGACGGGGATTATATGAATGTGGTATGCAGCTTTTATCTGTCTGTCCGTATTGACAGGGACAAGGCAATGCCTGCACCTTATCAGACACTCATTATAGATCAGGGTATTACTTTTGCGATCCAGTCACAAATGACTGCCGAGGATTATGGCACCCAGTTCTACCAGGGTTCTCCGGTCAGTAAGACATTTACAGATGTATTCACGATCCTTGCCGGCGATGACGGAGCAATCAGCTTTGCGAACTCAAAAACCAGTCACTATGACTTTTCAAGCCCCATAGACCTGCCTGGTAACGTGATCGGTCAGATCAATGAATATATCCAGGGCCTTACGGCAGGAAACTTTACACAAGTTCCTGTTACGCTGCCAAAGCAGTTTGTATTCCCCGGTGGAAATGCTTTCCTGTTCAAAGACACACAGTTTTCCAATAACTCAGACCTGGTCTGCCACATCTCCTATGCAGCCACGAGCTGATCAATTGAAAACTTTTCAAATCATATCAATAAAATTTAATCATTGCGGCATGCGTAATTGCGCATGCCGCACAAAAAACATAGTTATGAAATTTCTTAATGAAACAGAATTAATGAAGAATCAGCGGGGCTCCACTGTGGTGTTGCCTGACCAGCAATTCGAAGCATTACAAACAGTAGAAGGCAATTCACTTGTTTTTTCGATCGGCCTCGACAACATCCTTTACGTTACACGCGAGGTGCCGGGCAATAAACATGGCTGGGTGAGAACTGATCTCAGCTCTTATCTTTCCGCAACTTATTATAACGGTCAGACAGTGGAGGCAAAGACATTTGACATTGCACAGGATCTGAATGGCGCCAACACAGTCGATTTAGTACTGTCCGTCCTGGTGAGTGGCCAGTATTACCTGCACATAGCAACAGGATTTGTCAATACACTGGATAACTGGGCGGCCAACACCCCGCAATTCACGCAATATCTTTTCGACTATCCCAACCCCGCGGATCAATCATTCAAAGGGATGCCCATCAATGATGTCCAGATCCTGGATAGTAATGACGGCAATGCCACGCAATATATCATTGTTGACCTGATCACCAATCCAACTTCGCAGACCATTTCAAGGTTCTATATCGACTGGACCAAAGGCGCGCATGGTTATGCATGGCTGCCACATGACCTGCCGATCGATTTACAGGCAGGAGAAGTTACTTCACTGCTTGGCTGCGGACCAAATGACGGGCCAAACGATAATAACACCGGCGGCGTATACGTGATGGGATCAGTGAACAACGTTACCCAGCTGATCTATACACCATCCTACAATTTCTATCATCCTGAAGAAGAAACAGCTTCTACTGTGTTTGCCATTCCGGCTGGCACGGACAGCAAGTACAGTGCTGTCGCCTTATCCTCACCCGCATCGAAGGCCCCGTACACTGACCTGTTCTTTGCCTCAAATGGTACGTTGTACTTTATTGCGTGTGAAGACCAGATCGCTACGGAAACAAAGAAGCCTTTGCCCGCTGCTGTCTATACGCATAACCTTTTCAAAAACATCCAAAGCATTCATGTCAGGAACTGGAACAACAATATTGTACTCTGGGGTGAAAGCCTCAGTACAGATGGTTCCGGCACTTCACAACTGTTTATCATGGAGTGTCTTGCCGGCCAGGAAACAAATGCCGATGCATGGAGTTGTCCGATCCCGCTGTTGTTCAACGTGGAGAATTCAGCGACCTATGTCAACAACACCTACAGCACCGACACAACGATCGACGCAGATAATGGAAATATATACGGTAGCTGCAGCGTATTGTTCGCACACCTGGCAAGCGGCGCTCTTGTTCAGTTATTCCAGGACCCTATCACCACCGCATGGCAGGAAAGATCGCTGCTGGTCGCCCCGAACAGTTATACAGAAATGTATGAAACGATCTCCTACACCACGCATATCAACATTACAGATGACAACAATCTTCCCCAGGCCAATCTTCCTGTTTCCCTTTGGGCAAGCAGCCCCTGCAGTGTTTATGTAAATAATACCTACTGTACACTGGACAACGTAAATCCCCTGAATACAACAACGGACGGCACCGGTGTTGTTAATATTATGCAGGCGGTTGATACCATCGGCGGTGTCTCCTATTACCTCTCCGCCAAAGACCCTGTTACTGGTGAAGAATTTGATGAATCCATCAACCCGATCACCGGAACAATATCAAAAATGAGTGGCATACAGCAGGGATCCGATCTTAAAAGTATCAGTGTCTACGATGAGCACAATAATAAAACAAACCTGGTCGACCCGAGTGTTCCTGCAGATCAGACAGATGCCGTTGCACAGAACATCAATGTAATTTACCAGCAAAAAGATAAATTACCTGCCAACGGTGGCGTTGCGGGACAAACCATCGCAGGTAAACCAGTAACAGCACCTGCCCCGGTATCACCGGCAGAATCATCCGGACCTGTTGCATCAGCTGTACAAGTGCCAGCCGGCGAAATTGTACAACAACAGGCAACACCCAAACCAAAATCGCACCTCGCAAAACACATACGGTTCGATCCGTCAAAGCACAGCATTCATGCGATCACATTTGGGGCGGAAGCTAAGTTCCACAACGGGATCGATGAAGTTAAAAAAATCGGTATCACGCTGAGCGCTGACGGAAGCCTGAATATGAAAGGCGAAGCCCTGGGACTCGGCAGCTTCCTCTCTTCGATCGAAGCGAAAGCAGGTCATCTTTATAAATGGTTGAAATCAGAAGCCAGCAAGATCGAAAACCTGGTACAGAAGATCATCACTGTTACCGCAGACGGATTGATCCATTGCCTGATCCAGATCGCAGATGTTACTTACCACTTCCTGGTTCAATGTGCAAATGATATAGCCAATGCTGTACATACCGTACTCAATGCGATCAAGACAGCATTTGAAGATATGGTGAAATGGTTGGGAAGCCTTTTCAACTGGCCGGACATCCTGAGAACACATGCGGTGTTGAAATCATTTTTCCTTAACTATATCAACAATATGCTGGACAACCTCGATGGAACAAGATATCAGCTGAACTATGCCATGGAAGAAGCTATCCAGGCGATCGATCAATTTGCAGGACTGACGGATGATAATTTCCCCAGTGATACTTCTTCATCGCAGACCGGGAAGACCGATCAGTCGAAAGGACAGAATTCTCCTTCCGCGAACCATGGGCATCAACAAGTGAAGAACAACGCAGACAATTCCGGGTTTGGCTCGATCGAGAACGAGATCGGAGATTTACTGAATGATTTCTTCAACGCTATAGAAACGGAGTACGTTATTATTGCCAATGCGGTAGATCAGGTCCAGGAAATCCTTTCGGAGATCAAGGATACTCCGTTCGTCGATGTTCTCAAAAAGATCCTGGCAGTGGTCGCAGATACGCTGATCAGATCCGGTGTGAATCTCGCCGATACATTACTAGCCGTTGCAAGAGACGTGATCGGCGATGTCGTTAACAACGCGCTGAACAAACCTATTGAGATCCCCGTATTGTCTACACTTTACAAAACGTTTGCCGGCTCCGAACTGACATTGCTTGACCTGACCTGCCTGATTACCGCCATTCCGCTGAATGTGGTATATAAACTGGCAAACGGCCAACAGGCACCTTTCCCTGAAAGCAGTGCGACAACGGACCTGATCAATGCGGCCAGCTTCGCTGAGTTTATTGCAGCGATGCCAGCGGCAGCACCTGTGAAAACACCGGCCGCTGCTACTCCGAAGGCTCTTCAGGATTCATCGCAGGACGATCCCAATGAGGGCTATACAGTATGGACGGACGAGCAAACCGCCTACTGGACCAATTTCGGCAATATATGTGCGTGCTTCGGCTCGGGGGCAATTATCGTTACCAGTATATGGAAAGCTGAAAACCCGTACAGCAAGAAAGCGGCGTATGCCTATTTCGCATTCTACCTGCCATATATTGCGCCGGACATCATTGGTCTTATTCAGTATTCGCATCAGCCAAAGAAATACTGGTACAACTATGTCAACTTTGGAATTGCTACTGCCTGCTCGGTTAAATCGCTTGCAGATGCTATTCTCACTCCGCCTGCGCCGTTGAGCGTCCTGCCTGAAGCCGCCAATCCCGCGCCAGCTCTACCGCCAGCAGTTCTGGGAGCAGAGTCGGATGATGAGATCTTACCGGCACCCGAGGAGGACCCAGATCCGGCTGTAGAGATCCCCGCTTCAGGCAGCTCCGCTCCTTCAAAATGGAGAATGCCATTTTCAGACAAATCAACGCAAGGAAAGATGTGGCAGGACGCATCAGCGATTATGGAATGCGTGTTGAACTTCGTCTGGGAATTGCCCACCGTTGCCAGCTACCTGGCAGCTGAATCAGCCAATAGCGCCGAAAAGGACCCGGATAAGAAGAAAAAGGTCCACGATATCAATGTAATGACCGTTACCGCCAATACCTGCTTCAACGCCGGAGGCATGCTTACTCCGGTTGCCACCTTTGTCCCGCCTTCCGCGGAAGTAATATTGGGAGTTCAGTCAGGACTGAATGCTGTGTACGGTATCCTGACCCTCGCTACCAACTTTGTCTGATATTCCGTCTGACACCTTTATAAGGCTGTCCTATCAGGGACAGCCTTTTTCATTTCCACGGGTCCTCCTTGCAATGATAACTGAAGATTTCCCGCTATCCCAAACGGGTCATTTCAACATTATTTATAGTGCTGACACAGGATTGATAGCACAAAAAACGATGCTTATAGTTTTCGCATCATCCTGTATAACCTTCACCTTTCTTTGATCCCAACTTTGCATCCGAAGATATCTCCTGCGCAGGTAATATCATTAAGGCTTCCGTCAATTCAGCCGAAGCATTTATTATTTAATAAAAAAGTATATGAAAAAAAACATCTGGGCATTGCCATGCGCTCTTCTGCTTGGCGTTCTATGCCTTAGCTCCTGTCAGAAAACACCTCCGCTCGATAATCTTTCAAGCGATTTTGTGGTACAGACAAAGTATGACACATCCGTCAACTTCAGCAATTTCAAAACCTTCGCCATCCGCGACACGATTGCTGTCTCAACAGAGAATCCCAAAGATTCCGTATGGTATGATGCCGATGCACAATCCATCATCAATGAAGTAGCCAACCAGATGATCGCTGCGGGTTATACACGGGTACCGCTGGCGCAAAAGGGATCGGCAGACCTTGGTATACAACTCGTCGCGATCCGGAACAAAACTGTATTCGGCGTAACACCTGGTTACTGGTGGGGCTTCCCCGGCTATGGTGATCCATGGTATTGGGGCAATTACCCGGGCTGGTCATACTGGTACCCTTACTATTACAGATATTCGATCAAGACCGGTACGATCGCAGTCGAAATGGCCGATCTGAAAGATGCCGTCACCAACCAGAAACTCAATATTATCTGGACCGGTATCGGCAGCGGGCAGATCGGAAGCTCAAAATCATTTATCCTGGATCAGTGCATTAAGAGCGTAGATCAGGCATTTGCACAATCACCTTATCTGAAAAAATAGTTCATCATTAAAACAGCATTATGAAAAAGATCATGATCATTGCAGTCATCCTTGCAAGCGCCTGCACCGGCTTTACACAACAATCCGGGTCTGCATTCACGGCTAACTGGAACCTGGGAACGATGACTTCTAAAAGCTTTGTAAAAGGCCTCTCTACAAACGGTGTGAACATCGGCTATGGCCAGGCGATCGGCAAAGGATTCAGCGCCGGGCTCGACCTTGGCTGGAACACCTTCTATACTTATTACCCGCGCCAGACAAACCAATCCAAAGATGGCGCCTTTACAACGGACATGTACAAAAGCCTGTTCACTGTGCCGGTCACTGTTAGCATTACAAAGAATTTTCTGCAGCAAGGCATCTTCTCGCCCTATGTAAAAATTGGCGTGGGCACCATGTATAGTGAACAACAACTGTTCTATAATATATATGAAGAAGAACAAAGCAACTGGGGCTTCGCCGCTATTCCGGAGATTGGCCTGCACATCAAAACAGCAGCAGATAACCGCTGGGCTTTTAACCTGGGCGCACAGTATCGATATGCGACCAATAAGGAAAAAGACTACAACATCAACAATTTACAATCATTCAACTTCAATGCCGGTCTTAGCTGGTCATTGCGTTAAAAAAACATTTAACATGAAAAATATATTTTCAAAAGTCACATTCATGGCGGTTTTAACCGTATCATCCCTTACATCCTTCAGCCAGGTGGTAGCTACTTCCGTGGAAACCGACGTGGTGATCTCAGACAAAAAATTACTAAAAGAAGCGAAGCGGGAGGCCCGCAAGTCGGAAATAAGCAGCAGATCGCTGCAGCAGTTTTCGGCCGACTTCCCCGGTGCGGAACAAATCGGCACTGCCCGGGTCGGAACAATGGATAAGATCAGTTTTTTATTGAATGGTGTTCAATCCGAGGCGTATTATGATATGTCCTCAAACCTGATAGGCACCATTACAGAGAAAACCGTGGATGATCTCCCTAAAATTGCCCTGAAGACCATTGGTAAAAACTATAAAAGCTATACAATCGGCCGCGTATTGCTTTACGACGATAACGAAGCCAACGACAGCGATATGACTTTATACGGCCGGCAGTTCGCCGACGCCGACAATTATTTCGTCGAATTGTCCAGGCCCGGGAAAAAGATCATTATACAGGTAAGTACGAGCGGGGATGTGTTCTTTTTTAAATCCCTTTGATTTTTAAAATGCGGGATTGGGAAGCTGCCTTAGGGCAGCTTTTTTTATGTCTGGCCGGCGTAGGGTTCCCGCAGATTTTAAACATTAAGAAATGTAGAACAAAAAGTGGCTACCGATGGGTTTCCCGGTCCATGTTTCATCCTATATGCCATCTTAGCATATTCAGCAAATGCCAATGGCGGCTGGTTTACGTCATGTGTTCCTGATGTGTTCTTGTGGATGGTTAGATGAAGATCTGATGAAGCTTCATGAAATGCGAGTTTTATGATCGGAAGGGGACATTTTTTCCATTTCCTGGTGTGCGGGTTCCAGGTAAACGACATAGTGACCTGGAGAATTTCTATCGGAGGAGATACTGGCCAGGCGGATCAGTGCAGGTTGCGCTTTTGTGTTAGACGGAATGACGCAGATCTTACCCTCCCATCATTGAAGTGGACATTTGCGCGGTGCTGCTCATCATCGGACATGCGAGATTATGCGGGTCATCTTTGGCTAACGGAAACTGATCTGCGTAAATCTGCGCATGCTGATAAAACCATGCTCAATAACATAAACCTTTTCTAAGATCAGGCTGATAAATATCTGCGTAATCCCCGGGAACCCTATTCCTTTCAGCTCACAAAATGATCAAAAACACCCGCCCTGCAACAATTCTTATAGCTATCGCAACAACCTGTATAGCCTGCGCCTCAACCTCTTGCTAGTTTTGATCTCAGATTGAACGACGGACCGGCACAACAACTGACCGTCTCCGATCAACAGCATTAACCGACAAAAAATTCAACTATGATAGAGGCAGCTATCCGTTTTCTGATGACGAATTACACCATCTCCTTCTTCTTCGCCGGCCTCGTGGGCGCCAGCCGGAAGATCTGGCGTCACCGGCAAAAACTTTCTCACGGGTTCATAGCCGAGGCATTTTTTTCTTATTACTGTTTCTTCTCCCTGGGGGTGTGTTTTGTGTACAATTTCGTCATGCATGTTTTCTTTCACGGCATGGCTGCCCGCTTCATAGGATGGTCCGATAGTCCCTTTCAGCTGGAAGTCGGTTTCGCAAGCCTCGGACTTGGTCTTGCAGGATTACTGGCGATCCGAAAGGAATTATGGCTGAGGGTTGGCGTCATTATTATCAGCAACACATTTTTATGGGGAGCAGCCGGCGGGCATCTCTATCAGTTATTTGAAAATCACGACTTCGCTCCCGGGAACGCCGGCGTGATGTTATGGACCGGACTGCTTCAACCAGTCATCAGCGTTGCCTTGCTGGTCTGGTCGATCCGTACAGAAAAAGCAATTTCCCGCCCGGTAGAACATCAATATGATATATACCTGTGGCAGCAGGAATTAACGAAAGAGCATCATTAACAGCCATCACCTCCTAACCTCCACACATACATCATAATTCGGAAAAATGAAAAAGTACAACGAAACAAAACCCGCGTCGCCCGCACTGAACAAAGCTTATCTGATGATGAACTTATCATTTGCCTTGCTGCTTCCAGCGATATCCGTAGTGATCGAACATTATATAGATCACGCAACGATTGCCTGGCACTTGGCCGGAAAGTGGCTGATCTTCTGGGGAGCCGGCATGCGATTGTTCACCGCAGGAATAAAACAGGCGGCGACGCCCGAGTTCACTGCCATCAACATATTCAAAATAAAGGGAAAGGAAAGTTATGTGATCATACGGGAACTTGGCTTCGCCAATATTTCATTGGGGATCATGGGAATCCTCTCAGCATTGAATGATAGCTGGCGTATGCTGGCAGCGATCGCAACCGGGATCTTCTTTGGCTTCTCAGCAACGCAGCATTGCGCCAAAAAACCATGCAGTACCAATGAAAAAGTTGCACTGTGTTATGACATGTTCATTTTCCTGGGATTGATGATCTATCTCTTTTCCCAACGATAAAAGTTTTTTCATAGCAGTAAGATTGTTTGGAACGGCCTGCGTTTCCACGCGGGCCTCTTTTAAAACTTTCCTGCTTAAAAATATTCAAGTTCTTATCTCATAGCAGTAAGATTGTTTGGAACCGGCCTGGATTTCCATCCGGGCCTCTTTTAAAAAAATCATCACTCAATATATTTAAAACTTTTATTTCATAGCAGTAAGCTTGTTTGGAACGGCCCGCGTTTCTACCCGGGCCTCTTTTGAAAAATCATCATTTTTATATAAATAATATTAACATGAACAACAAGATCTTTTTTGCATTGGTTGCATTCTCCTTAACCGCATGTGTAGGCCCGACCCAGATCGTAAATAGCTGGAAGGACCCGGACACAAATCTAAAACAGCCAGATACACACAAGATTGTAGTTGCCGCTCTCTTGTACGACCAGGGAGTAAGGCGACAGGTTGAAGACTATATGGTTTCTCTTTATCCTGGCACCGCTACGCAATCATATCTTTTGCTCGGCAAAGACTCCCTCCTGAATGGTGACGAAGAGGCCTATTCCAGCCGGCTAAGATCCGAAGGATATGATGGCGTGGTACTAATGAAACAAACCGGAGAAAATGAATCACAACAATGGGTACCGGGACGGTTCCCCTCCTATTATTCCACCTGGTCGGGTTACTGGCGTCATGGATGGGGAAATGGATTCGCGACCACGTATTACAATGCGGGGACACCAGGTCATTACGCTACCCAGCGCACCTGGCATGTGCAGGTAAATGTCTATTCATTGATCACCAATAAACTTATCTGGGCAGCGAATACAAATACAACCAACCCCGGAGGACGCATACCCTTGTTTGAAGACGTATGCAAGGCGATCCAATCACAATTGAAAAAAGACGGATTTCTGATCTGACATGAGCCGGGTTATTAAAATACAAAGGCAACCGGCTAAAGATCCGACCGGCAACACGGGCCATCAACCCAGCCAAAGGTCCAGCCATATCATGAGTGTTTCAGCCAGCCTTGTTGGTATATGCCTGATGATCATCACATCGCTCAGGGTATTCGGGCAGGCCGAAAAGACCATTGTTGATCAGATCACCACGGTGGCAACCCTGTTCTTTATGACGAGCTGCTTTCTGTCCTTTCTTTCTATCAGACGCCTGGACAAGAAAAACGACCGGTTAGAAAGCGCAGCGGATATTATTTTTCTTGCAGGGCTTTCATTATTATTCATCACCACGATCCTGTTAAGTTTTAACATGATTCGGTAAAAAAATACTTTTTCATACTGGAGGTTCGATACGGCCCGGGTATCTACCCGGGCTTTTTACCGGAACCGAAATCCTGACCGGACCGGAAATACCGGGTGAGCGCAGCTGTCAGACTTCCTCCATGATACAATTAAATCATCTATTAACATGAAACGAATCAATAAGATCAATTATACAGCACTGCTGAGATGCGGCATGCTGCTCATTACGGCGCTAGTATCTGTGATTACACTTAACAGCTTCAGGAATGCCGGCACCGGCAATCAAAATCCGCCGCAGCAGATCCCGGCGGTCGACCAGCAGGTGAACAGCTTCATGAACAAATACAATGTTCCCGGCCTGTCCATCGCCATCACAAAAGACAACCGGCTTGTCTATGCACGATCTTACGGATGGGCCGATAAAGAAAACAATGAACCGGCCACCAATCAAAGTTTATACAGGCTGGCAAGCCTTTCCAAGCAGATCACCTCCGCCGTTATCATGAAACTGATCGAAGAGGGAAAACTGAATATGAAAGATAAAGTATTCGGACCCGGTGCAATCCTTGGTCATGACTTCGGCACTTTTCCCTACAAGGCGAACATTAAAGAAATCACCATCAATGAACTCCTTCATCATACCTGCGGCGGCTGGTCGAATGACGGAAGCAAGTATCCTGATCCGATGTTCTCCAATCCGGGACTGCATGTGGACGAGCTCATCGGATGGACGCTCGATCATATTCCTTTGGACAATCCGCCGGGCACACACTATGCCTACTCTAATTTCGGTTACTGCGTGCTCGGAAGGGTGATCGAAAAAGTAACCGGCCTTCCTTATGAAAAAGCCGCAAAACAGTTGATACTGCATCCCTGCGGGATCACAGATATGCAGATCGGCGGCAATGGACTGCAACACCGCCGGCCCAATGAAGTGAGATATTATGGACAGAATGGTGAAGATCCTTACAACATGAACATCTCCCGCCTCGACTCACATGGGGGCTGGATCGCCACCGCTACAGACCTTGCGAGGTTCATGTGTCATATGAACGGTTCACCTGACGATATCCTTTCATCTTCTTCCATCCAACTGATGAACACAGGCTCTCCGGCAAATCCCAAATATGCCTGCGGCTGGACCATCAACGGCCCGAATACCTGGCACACGGGAAGTTTACCCGGCACACAAACCGAACAGGCCATCATCAAACAGAAAGGTAATTTTACATTCGTGATCCTGACCAATACACGGACAAATGAAGTGGGCTTTCAGCGGGACATGGACCGGATCTTTTGGAATGCCCTGAACCAGGACCCCGAATGGCCTGATGTTGATCTTTTCAATACGAAAGAATAATTTTTATACAATATTCATTTATGATCCATCTCCGTTTCGCTCTCATCATGCTGTCAACGGCAAGCATGGCCACAAGCCATGCTCAACAACATCTGCCAGCCAGCGATATATCAAAACACACCTTCACTTATGCTATAAAAGATTCTGCATTGCAGCTCGATTATTATTCGCCGCCATCACTTATCGCAGTCAAAACCCCGGTCGTACTATTCGTGTTCGGTGGTGCCTTTGTTGGAGGCCACCGCGATGACACGACCTACAACAGGTATTTTGACACAGTGGTAAAGAATGGATATAAAGTGGTCTCGATTTCCTACCGGCTTGGATTAAAGGGTATCACAAACGTCTCTGTCTTCCATACAGCACCTTTACGCCGGGCGATCACGATGGCCGTAGAGGACCTGTATGACGCTACCAACTGGATGATCGCTCATTCAGACAGCCTTGGAATAGATACTTCAGCAATCATTCTGTCCGGTTCCAGCGCGGGCGCAGTCACTGTACTGGAAGCCGATTTCATGAAAGCTAACCTGAAAAAGGAGGCGCAGGTACTGCCGGCAGGCTTTCGCTATGCGGGCATCATTTCTTTTTCCGGCGCCATCCTGAGCTACGATGGAAAGCTGAAATATAAATCTCCACCTGCACCCGCATTGTTGTTTCATGGTACGGCTGATAAAATTGTAACCTGCAATAAGATCAAATTTTTTAATAAGGGACTGTATGGTTCATCTTATATTGCCCGCGTATACCGAAGATCAGGACTTCCCTATTATCTTTTCCGTGTAAAAGACATGGGTCATGAAATTTCCGTGATCCCGATGTATAGCCAGCTGCCCGTGGTGATCGACTTTATCCGGCAATATGTGACCGGAAAAAAGCAGCGTCAGATTGATGTTCTTTTCAAAGATCCGGATGAAAAACCCATGCTTACTATTTCCGCAAAGAAATTATTTCAAAAACTCGCAAAATAGATATAAGGTCCGTGGAGTAACGATCGCTGCGAATGCAGTTTATACCATTCGCTACGATCGTTTTGATTTTTCAGGACTGCTCCGTTCCCGAAGCTGCGGCCGTCTGTGCTGGCGGATCATTTTCCTTTGTCTTCATCACCAGATAGGTGGCACTGCTGATGCCTGTCAAAGCGAGCAACGTATCGCTTAACTCCGGCAACTGGCAGCCCGTTGTAATCTCCGACAATTTATACAGGTATACAACCATGGCAATCACTGTCCATGCGAAATTTTGAAACCGGTGAAGGCTTATACCGTTTGAATCGGAAAGGATATCGACAAAAAATCCCTGCGATGGCCTATTCTGCAACCGGGCGCGGTTATCGCTGATCTCATTTTTGTCAATGATCGTTGATGCCACCGCCGTGCCCGCAAAAATGCCCATCAATACAAGTGCTGTCTGGTTGATCGATCCTGTCGCGCAATCTCCTTTACAAAGCGAGAGATAGATATATGCAGACGAAATGATCACTGTCCAGATTCCGAATTGCACTTTTGTTAAACTGAACGGAGCTTTGCTGTTTGGCAGTTTCCATTTCTTTGCAGCTTGCTGTTGTTTTGCATTTGCGGCAAATGCATCCTGATCGCTCACTTCTTCGCGCAGCAGGTTGCTGTTGAATGCCAGTGCAAGGAATAGGATTGTAATGATGCTGATCACAGCAATTGCCAGGCTGAGCCGGCTGTTGTAACTTGTTTCCAGCTGGCAGCCGCCAAGACCAAACGCCAGCATAAGGAAGATAAAACTGTAAAAGATCTTTTTCATGATTATACTTTTTATGTTTGTTAAATATTATGTTTGTTGAATGGATCACTATCAGACGCCTGTCCTTTTTATTGAATTTAAGAATACCTGATACGGCTGGCTACTGATCTGGTTGTGCTGGAAAGGATGATCCAGCGAATAGACCAGGTACATGCACAAAGCGATCGCGGAAGACAGTACCAGCAAATAGATCCGTTTCAGCTTTACTGAGGCCGTCCGCAACAAAAAAGAAAAGAGGATCAGCACCGCACTACCGATTTCAAGAATAAACCATACAGAAGAAGGAATACGGGACCGGGTATGGGAAAGTCGTTCTCTCCGCAGATCACTCAAGCTACCCAGGTCCGAGTCAAGTACGTTGTATACGCGTTCTTCCACTTTGTTTTTTGGCTCGGCCGTCAGCAGCAGCATCCGAAGACTTGGGATCGCACTTGATGATATGGCATCATCCCCGCCATCCGCCTGCCAATCTTTGTTCAAAACGCCTGCCGTGTAAGTGAATACCGCGTCGTGTATATCCTGCCGGACTTTCACAGGAAGGGCTTCGCTGTACGTTAATATTCCACTGAGCTTGTCGGTCTCCGCCTCTATTGTTTGATTGAGATCTTCGTAATCGTTCCAGCAGGCAATGATCACAAATGCCAGCACCAATGAATAGAGCGTGCTGATGGCACCGAATATAATACCTGCAACCTCATTGTCTGTCTGCAGTTTCCGGAAAGCCGCACTTCTTTCAAATGCGATCATCGCGAGCTGAGACAACAGAACGAATGACAGCATGAACAATATGCAGTGAACACTTGCGGGCATCTTATTCAGCCAGGAAAGCGAACTGTTGATAAAATACATAACGACAGGTTTATACTTTTACAAGATTGGTCACTGCGCCAACGACGAGTCCCACGATCCCGTCACGGAATTCATCTATCCGTACTTCGGCTAGGCCAGCCTGCTTCAGCGCTGTCAATTCATCCAGCGCGGCCTCTTCCTTCAGAAGAAAGGACAGGTCCTCCGCAGTGATTGATCCGTTTGTCAGCTCTGCGGTCCAGTGCTGAAGATTTTCTTTCATACTATCCAGCGCAGCTTCGCCATCGGTCTTTGCCTGGTCCAGGTAGTCCTGGAGTGTTTGCTTAGCCAGCGATCCTATTCCATCTTTTAATGATTGGAAGAACTGGTCAAAATTTAATGTGCTCATGTTTGTTGATTTATTAGTTTGTTACTTGTTGTGATTTGATCTTTCCGCTTTCAAGCTGTGAGATCTGATCGAATGCATCGCCTATCAGCAGTTTTGATTCTGAAATGAATACTGCGTCCAGTTTTTTCTCTTTCTGCCAGCGGGTAATAAATCCCCCGAACAGATGACCGGTTGAATCTTTCATGACCGACCACATCTTTGCCGATATGGCATTCTTTGGACGGTTCTTTTCATACTCATAGATCTTGTCGATCGATGCTTGCACGCCTGCGATATCTGCCGCATGCAGTGAAACACTATCAACCGCATCATCCATGAGATTCAACGCATCAACTTTTACAGAAGTTGATTGGCTGTACGCATACTGATCAAATTTTGAAATAATTGAACAGCCGGTAAAGATGGCCGTCATCACTATGACGGCACACATAATTGTTTTTGAATAATTCTTCATTGTTTTTTGTTTTTATGTATAACATTCCCTGTGCATGCCAACGGGCATACCGTAAAATTTAATAATTACAATTCCAGAAAAATCTATTGAAACACCACCAGGATATCCAGTTGATATCAGCACAGATGGCGGGTAACAAAAAGTGAAAACTTTTTGCGCAATGCAAAAGGATCACTGATGATCGCAGAGCAGGTAAGATGTAATAATGCTACGAAACTGTAGACTTGTTTGGAGTAAACCGTTACCGGTTATTTGATGAGGCAAAGCTATGCAGGAATAGAATTGACTGCAATAGCTAGATCTGGCTAATCTATACGATCCGCTTTTGAATGGCTGTCGCCACCGCCTCAGACACGCTATGCACGTGCAGTTTCTGATATATATTCTTTACGTGATTGCTTACGGTAAATACGGAGATATAAAGTTCGGCGGCAACCATCTTGTGGCTGTAGCCCTGTACAAGCAAGGTCAGTATTTCCAGTTCCCTGGCAGACAGGTTATGTTCTGCAACTGCTGCTTTTTCCTGTTTGCCATTGAAAAAAGCCAGCACTCTTCGCGCGATCGTCGGCGTTATCGGCGCTCCGCCATTGACCACTTCCCGGATGGCCTCCACCATTTTATCGTTGGGAGATTTCTTCAGGATATAACCATGCGCGCCTGCAAGCAAGCTGTTGAAGATCGATTCATCATCCTCGAAAACGGTCTGCATGATGATCAGCGTATCGGGAAAATGCTTTTGCAGGAGCTTTACACCGCTTATCCCGTCTGCACCGGGCATGTGGATATCCATCAATACAACATCGGGCGGCGAATCTTTCAGGTTTGTTTCGAGCTTGCTGCAGTCTTCATAATCGCCAATGCATTCCATATCAGGTTGTAAGCTGATCATAAGCTTCAGTGCATCACGCCTGTCTTTGTGGTCGTCGAAAATGGCAATCCTGATCATAACTTGTTTTTAAAACGGGTCAGGCAAAACTAGTGGTTATTGGGTGGGACGGCAATAGCCTGAATAGGCCATTTATGGATATCTACGTCATCGGACAGATCAGGTATACATGCGTTCCCTCGCCCGGTGTGGAATCAAAATGGATCTTCCCTTTCAGCGCCGTTGCCCGGAACCGCATATTCGCCAATCCATTGCCCTCCTGTCTCTCATTGCCTAATTCAAATCCAACCCCATCATCCCTGATATCCAGCTCCAGATTATTACCACTGAGGGTCAGGGAGATCCAGGCATTTTTGCCGTGAGCATATTTGGCAATGTTGTTCAGGGCCTCTTTATAAATAAGATAAAAATCCCTCCTTTTTTCCATGGTCAGCCGCAAATGCTGCAGATGACCATCAAACTTGAAATGCAGGGAATAGTTCTGCACTTCCAGCAACTGGGATGCATGCTCGCGCATACGGCTGATGATATGTTCAAATGCATCATTCCTGGTATTGATGTTCCAAACGATGTCATTCATGGATTCCATGATCTCAGATGCATGTTCACTGATCTTCTGCAACAAGGGTTCATTATTGAACGTGGTGTTGCTAACCTGTTCATGAACGATTTTCGAATAGATCGCAATTGTACTGATCGAAGAGCCCACTTCATCATGAAGATCGCGGGCAATACTGTTGCGTAATTTTTCAAGCCGTCTGAACTGAGAAAGCCGGAACTGGTATAATACGTATAAGCCGCCTGCCACCAGCAATATGCTTAAACAATAAAACCACCAGGTCCGCCACCAGGGCGTTTTTATTGTTATTGTGAGTATGGCTGATCCGGTACCCCAGTCTTCGTCCTCATAAGCGGCCTGCACCGAAAATTGATAAGTACCAGGATCAAGATTCGTATAGGTAGCTTCACGTAGTTCGCCAGAGTGTATCCAATCTTCATCAAAACCTTTCATCCTGTAGCGATAGCGGATGCTTCCATGTTTGCGGTAGTCCATGGCCGCAAACTGGATGGTTATTACGTTCTGCCGATATTGTAACCGGATGTTGTTGGTAAACCCGATCGATTGTGTTAATGGCGAACCACTGCTTCCTGGCTCAATTTTTTTATTAAACAGCCGGAATTGCGTAAAGATAACCGGCGGGGCTTCCAATGATGAAACCAGCGCCGGGTCAAAAAAATTAATTCCGTTCATTCCTCCAAATACCAATTTGCCGCCAGTAGTGCGAAGGAAAGCATAACGATTGAATTCGTTACTTTGTAACCCATCACTCACATCAAAATTTCTGAAGCTTTCTGTGGCAATAGTAAACCTGGAAAGCCCTCTGTTCGTGCTTAACCAAAGATGCCCATTACCATCAGGCAGCATACCATACACCACATTATTTACAAGGCCTTTCTTCTTATCAAACCGGGTAAGAACCCCGGTGGTCTTATCCAGCCTGTTCAGCCCCATTCCCTTTGTTCCCAACCAGAGGTATTTTTGCGGCTCTCCGGGATCATTGCAGAAGGAATAAATAAATCCACCCTTAAACCAGTTGGAATTGCCATTGGCTGCGCTTACAAACTGCAACCGCTTTGTATTGAAACAGAATACGCCGTTCACGGAGCCGAGCCACAACAGCTCGCCATCACTGTAAATGTATTGAAGGAAATCATAGTCGTAACTCGCCGGTTCCGATGGATAATCGAAAAAAGTGAAGTTGCCTGTCAACCTGTTGTAACAGGCAAAGTACCTGCCATATCCCATCCATACATTTTGATCCTTGCCTGCCAGAACGGGGAACGGTTGTAATTCGGGCGAGGGCAAAGGAACCGGAAAACGGGTAACGGTTGTTGCAGAACGGCTATAGCATGTAAGCGCCCCCTTTGAACCGAGCCAGAGATCGCCTGCTTCATCCATTGAAAAAGTGAAAAGGGATTTCGGAAACTGGCTTGCGAATAAGTCGGTGCTGACCAACGGACCGGCACTTTGCAGCGCCGGTCCGCTGATATTGATCGATTGTAACTGGTTGGTGATGATGTTACCGGACTTATCTTCAGCAAGCTGATAGACTGCTGTGCCTTTTAATGAATGGTGAAAGAATTCAAGTTCGGGATCATAACGCAAGAGTCCATAACCGCCGGTGCCGATCCATATCATGCCTGTCCGGTCGGTATAAAAAACGGTGGGTGCACCTAATGGCTTGCGGAAGGACGGATCGGAAGCGCCAGCCGTCCGGACAATTCCTGTCCTCAGATCCGCTATAGCGAGGCTGTCGCCATCGGCCAACCAAAGCATTCCCTTGCGGTCGGTTGTCCACCGGATATCATTACGGCTGTGCCGGTAGACGGTGGCCGGCATGCCAAATCCGGGAAAACGGATGATCTCCTTTGTATTCAGCAATAGATTTCCATGGATCGTGTCTTCCAGCATACCCGGAATAAAAGCGGAATCGATGACCTGAAACCGGTATCGGTCCTCTATTTTGTAATAACCGGCGTCTGCGCTGGTCATTACTTCAAAAACATTGGTGGTGGTGGTAATGAAAATCCGCCCCCTGCTGTCGATAAACAAGTCCTGTCCACCGAACCGACCGGGCTGCCTTTCTGCACCGGAGTTCGCCTCTATATGTAAAAATGTTACGTCTGCAGGAAATTGTGTTCTGCCAGCCGGGCTGTTTTTTTTCTGCCCGAAAGGCGTGATCGTCAACCTGTCGATCCCTTCCCTTGTTCTTACCCAGAGCCGTCCCTGTTTATCTTCCTGGATACTCAGAATATCATTAGATCGTAAGCCATTACCTTCCTCCTTCCTGATGTGATAAAACCGGTTTTCCGCGCGGTTAAAAAGATCGATGCCGTTCTGGCGCGTGCCGATCCATAAACGCTTTTGCGAGTCTTCAAAGATGCAGGTAAGATCATCGCTTCCCAATGAGAACGGATCATCTGCATCATGATGATACACGGTGAAATCATATCCGTCATACCTGTTCAATCCATCACCCGTCGTGATCCACATCAACCCCTGGTGATCCTGCACAATATCGCTGACATACCCCTGGGATAATCCGTTGTTGATCGTCAGCGCTTCAAAGAGCAGGGAATGAGAAGTGCCGGACTGGGAAAATGCGCCTGTGCATACGCCCAAAAGGGCCGGCATGAAAAGCACCAACCGTCTTAGTGTTACACACAGGAAAGGTTTATCCGGCATACCATTAAATTTATTGCTTAATGTGTATGCGGGTACTCATGCTTTTACTAACAGGTGTGGATAGAGTGTCTGCAGGATAGCGGATAGACGGCCAACCAAAATGACCGTCACCCGTGAGAGCCGATTCGCCTAATGCAGATTCAGTTCCGGAAAATAAGGCGCCCAAATGAAAGAGCAAGATAAACCCTTATACTTCGGCCTGATACAAATGGATAAGTCCAGATCGATACAGAAATCCGTTATCCAACTTCCCGCTGCATCAACATACAAGATGTTGGGATTATTCCCGCTTGTGATTATGCCGTCTGTCCTGCTTCCTTTTATTTTTCCGCAAGAAAAAAAACCGGGCTTTATTCAACATTTCTATAAGGTTAAATTCTTGTATTATGTGTAAGCATACCGCGCTGCGTCCAAATCTCTTTTATTTTTTGCCCCGCTTCCTCTGGCGTAATTCGAATGTATTTATAGAAGTCGCGAAGACTTCTATGCCCGCTAATCTTCATAATCAAATCAACTGGTGTACCCGCCAAAAACTCGTTAGTACAAAAAGAACGACGACACGTATGAGATGTCACCCAATCGCACTTCGGCCTAACCTGAATTACATCTTTATTCCCTTTTTTATGGGAAAACTTGATAGTTTGAATAATGCCAGCGAAACGAACAATCTCCTTTATTAATTTATTGAATGCAGCATTTTCAAATTTCGGTATCACTTTCTTAAACCTATTCTGAAATATCTCGTCAGCAATATCCCTTAAAGGAATAACAACCCAATGATCCGATTTTCGCTGCTTTTTATAAAGCATCCCATTTCGGAAGTCTTCCTTCTCCAGGGTTGTAAAGTCCGAAAACCTCAAACCTGTCAGGCATCCAAAAACAAACAAGTCGCGACATTCCTCCAACTGCGGATGCGCAGCCAAATTCGTCTTATATATTCTAAAGATTTCTTCCTCTGTCAAATACACGGCATCTGCTTCCTCATCCATTATTTTAAAATCCTCCAAATTAATCGGAGCAATGATTTTCCGTCTAATTCTATTGGCAAGAAAAACTCGGAGATGTTTAATGGTTTTGCCGATTGTACTTATTTTAAACCCCTTTATAATCATTCTCCGCCTCCGCTGCACATGATCATACATCATGTAATCAACAAACTCTTCATAAAAAGCAAAATCAAAACTTTCAAAGGTGATCTTCCTTTGCCGAAACACTTCGAACGCCTTTAAGGTATCACGCATATTGTTATAGACGTTGACCATATTAGGTGTGACTGATTTCGCTTTGAAGTTGATGTAGTCATTAATTTGATAGAATACATCAAAATTGACAACCGGAACGTCTCTTTCCTTTTCATCAAAATTCTCATCCAGCGCCGAAATCTTCAAAGTCGGTTTGTATTTCGTTTTTACGAACTTCAGAGGATCTTTAACCTCTTTTTGAATAGCGAAGGTTACAATATCTTCTACCAGGCGCTGCTGGCGCTGAATTTCTATATTTATTTCCTGTACAATACCGAAGGCTTGAGGAAGATTCGCGTTAACCCTTAGCTTCTTTCTATTCCAACATCCGGGAGGAATGGCGATGCCGGTATTAAGCAATGTTTTCTTTTCAGCGCTGTAGCAATACTGAATTTGGATAAGGCTGGTTCCATCTCTGCGAATCTTCTTGGGATTGCAGATTGGTCGAATCGGTAACAACATGATTTGGTCGAATTTTTGGTCGAATAATATGTTGTTATCCTTAATAAAGATAAGAAGAGGAAAATTGTAATTTTCTTACAATGAACTGAAATTCAGCTTAGTAAAGTAAGAGCAGATAAAATATTATAAGGGCAATTTTCGACCGGCCATTGCCAGCGGGATCACCAAAGGGAATACTTTATAGTGTTCCCTTTTTTTGTTTTTACGCCACTATACAGTCAAGTGGTTAGTTTTTAGATTATTGCAACAGCGCTCCACTCACTTTACTTTTTAGCTTTACATCAGTAGACATTATTCACAGATCGACAGAGATCGACAAAAAAATCGACAAAGAATGTCTGCGCAAAGTTCGAGTCCGGTTGGGACTTCTGATAGGACTCGAACCAGCAGCGTTGAGCCGGTGAAAAGGAGATGTATTTATGCTGTTACCCATTAAAGCGATCTGCGATCGCAGGGCAAAAAAAGATGGCACGAGTGCCATCAACATCCAATATTGTTACAGTTCCGAAAAACGAACGGTACTACCTACGGGCATAAATATTCCATCTGCTTACTGGAATAAAAAACTACAGGTCGTTGCAGTAAAGATGCCGGTATCGTTCGGCAATGCGGAAGAACTAAACGAAAAATTACGGCTGTTGTTACGACGTACCGAGGACCTGGTGCTGCTGTCAAGGAAGTATGAAGCAGATTGTATTGCAACCCTGAAAGACTACTTCATTTCACCAAGAAGCATCGAGGAAGTCGAGGCACTGTTGAAAAAAAGGCAGGATAATACAAATGCTGTTTATACAAATCTGGATTTCTTTTTCCAGGTAGACGATTATATCCGTTCGCAAACTACCAAAGTATCGGAACACATGCCGGCCATCTACCGGAATATGAAAATGCACCTGCAGGAGTTTGAAAAATTCTGGAAGTCTCCTATTACATTCGATTGTCTCAACTACACGTTTTATGAGGACCTGGTCGAATACCTTAGTTATTATTACGTGCATAAAAGAAGAAACACCAAAATAAAGGGCCTTAAAAAGAATACCGTTGGAAAAACGATTAAACAATTGCGGATATTCCTGCACAACCGGGCCAGGAAAAGTATTATCGAGACAATTGATCTGTCCGGCTGGACGGTATTCAATGAGGATGCGGATGCCATCTATTTAACCTGGGGAGAGATTAGTAAAATGTACAGTGTTGATCTTTCTGAACATCCCTATTTAATTCCCTATCAACGGGATTTTGTCCTGGGTTGTCTCACGGGGTTAAGGTTTTCTGATTTTTCGGGAATTGAAAAGACCGATATCACACCTCATACCATACGGATCAAACAACAAAAATCCAATGGCTGGGTAGTGATACCCTTGCGGGATGAAGCAAAGGAGATACTTGCGCAGCGGTTCAGAAATCATCAGGCAACCCTTACCAATGCTGAATTCAACAGGCATATTAAAACCATCGCGAAATTGGCCGGTATTACCGCGCTGATTAAGCACTCTTATAGAAAAGGAAATAAGAAAGTGGTTGAGGTGAAACCCAAATACGCCTGGGTCACCTCCCATACCTGCCGGAGATCTTTTTGTACGAATGAGTTTTTAGCAGGAACGCCGGTTGAATTGATTATGAAGATCAGTGGTCATAAGAGTGTGAAAGACTTCTACCGTTATATCAGAATTACGCCGGAAGAGGCAGCGAGAATATTGGCAGATATCTGGAAGGAACGAGGCGAAATGAATGTCTTGGAATCAAAATTTAGGAAGGTTTCGTAAAGGTAAACTGGGGCACTATAAGTGAGGGCATCACATGTTGTCTTTTCGCCGTTAGGCTTTCCGCTCGGGCCTTTCCTCCTTTTAATCCCCCTAATGCCACCATTGCCCTTACGTTAACCTGCGTGTTTTTCCCCTACATTCGGCTATTGCCAAATCAACTATTAACTTTGCATGCCTGTTCGTATCTGCCAGTAATTTTTGTTTCTTTGCCATACTGCAAAGGCATAAATTCTTAGGTTAGCAAGTCAAGCTTATGGTTTTAAATCGAGACGTTGCCAACCACATAAAAAAACATTTTTGTGATTTATATCTGAGTCATTTGATTCTTCCCTTAAAAAATAAGGTTAATCACTAACAATTCGAAGAAATTAATACTTAACTTGCTTATTATCAATTACTTTAGATTAAATGACAGTTCAGCAGTATTTTGAAAAAATTAATAAAAGGTTCCAATCAGGCATTTCGACCGAGCATAGCTATCGAAGTGACTTACAATTACTCTTAGAATCTCTTTGCACTGAAGCAGATGTAACAAATGAGCCAATTCGGATAGCCTGTGGGGCTCCAGACTACATTTTGACAAGGCAAGGCAACTCAAATTTCCCGATAGGATATATTGAAGCAAAGGACCTAACCGAAGGATTGAATCTTGATTTGATAGAACAATCTGAACAATTAGTAAGGTATCGGAATAGTTTGAACAATTTAATACTGACTGATTATATTAGGTTCAGATTTTATTTAAATAAAGATCGTGTTACTGATATAAGTATTGCTAAAATTAGTAACGGCAAATTGATCCCTTTATCCGAAAATTGGCCTGCCTTTGAAACCTTAATTAGAGATTTCTCCAAGTACACGGGAATTACTATTCGAAGCGCTCTAAAACTTGCAGAAATGATGGCAAGTAAAGCGCGAGTTATGCAACAAGTTTTACAGACTGCTTTAGAAAGTGATGAAATCTCCCAAGACAATAGTAGTTTAAAAGATCAGTTGTATGCTTTTAAAAATATTCTTATCCATGATATTAAGCCGGATGAGTTTGCCGATATATATGCTCAGACTATAGCATATGGACTATTCGCAGCGAGATTACACGACCCATCAATAGACACTTTCTCGCGCCAGGAAGCTGCCGAACTAATTCCAAAAAGTAATCCCTTTTTGAAAAAATTATTCGGCTATATAGCCGGTGTTGAAATTGATGATCGCATTGTTTGGATTGTTGACGCATTAGCCGAAGTATTTAGAGCTGCTGACGTCTCCTCAATTTTAAAAAATTTTGGAAAGGCTACCAAAATGGAAGATCCATTAATCCATTTTTATGAAACTTTCCTAGCCGCATACAATCCAAAGTTAAGAAAAAGTCGAGGAGTTTGGTATACTCCAGAGCCAGTCGTAAATTTTATTGTCCGATCCGTAGATGAAATATTAAAAAAAGAGTTTGGCTTATCTATGGGTCTTGCTGATAGTAGTAAAATTAAGATAAAACGAAAGCATGTCACAAAGGCGACAGCAGATAAACGATCAAAGATCAAGGATATTGAATTAGAGGAGGAAGTTCACAAGGTTCAAATTTTGGACCCCGCAACTGGTACAGGAACTTTTCTTGCAGAGGTAATTCGCCTAATCTATTCACGATTTGAGGATCAAAAAGGTATCTGGAGTCAATATGCTGAAGAACATTTAATCCCTCGAATACATGGGTTTGAGCTATTAATGGCCAGTTATGCAATGGCACATTTAAAGTTGGATTTACTCTTAAAAGAAACCGGATATAAAGCCAGTCAAAAGGAAAAACGACTTAGAATTTATCTTACAAACAGCCTCGAAGAAGCTCACCCGGACACAAAAACCCTGTTTGCAAGTTGGTTGAGTCAAGAGGCGACCGAAGCTAATACATTAAAAAGAGAGACTCCTGTTATGGTCGTGATTGGAAATCCACCGTATAGTGTCAGTAGTAGTAATAAAGGAGAATGGATCGAAAATTTAGTTTCAGACTACAAAAAGGGTTTAAAAGAGAAGAATATTAATCCGTTATCAGACGACTATATAAAGTTTATTAGGTACGCGCAGTATTTTATTCAAAAAAATGGTCAGGGTATTGTTGCAATGATTACAAACAATTCATTTGTTGATGGTGTAATTCATAGGCAAATGCGCAAGAGCCTAGTTGAAGCGTTTGACAAGATATATATATGGGACCTGCATGGTAATTCAAAGAAAAAAGAGGTAGCAATAGATGGATTAAAAGATGAAAATGTTTTTGATATCCAACAAGGCGTTTCCATAAATGTATTTATTAAGAAAGCACATTCGACAGAAGAAACAAAATTATACCAGAAAGATATTTTAGGAAGTAGGAAATCTAAATATCAATCTTTAATAAACACTTCTATTTACGATACTAAATGGAACGAGCTCGAAATAGTGGAGCCATATTATTTTTTTACAAAAAAAGATTTTTCTGAGTCAAATGAGTATGAGAAGGGGTTTAAAATAAACCAATTGTTTCCTATTTATACGACTGGAATCAAATCTCACAGAGACGACTTTGTAACTGCATTTTCAAAAAGAGAGCTAGAGAGCAGGCTGCTAAAATATTTTGACTCGTCGATTTCAGATGGTGAATTAATGTCTACGTATAATTTAAAAGATACGGGTAGCTGGAAATTATCTACGTCACGATCTGGGAAATTTGACGAGTCTTTAATGTTGCCATTTTATTATCGACCTTTCGATACTAGATATATATACTATTCATCACAAATTGTTGAAAGGCCAAGAATAGAAGTACTAAAGAATTTCTTATCCATTAATAACCTCGGCTTAATACTCCCGAAACAAAATACGGAAAATATCGGTGCATTGGTTTCGGAAAGCCTGCCTGGCCATAAATCATATGCTGCTTATGATATTAATAGTGTTTTTCCTCTCTATATCAATAATGACAATGAGTTAAAATTTGGACCCTCAGTTGAGCCAAATCTTAATCAAAAAATAGTCTCTCAGATTGCGGGAATAACTGGCTTAAAATTTCACGTTCTGAAGGATTTATTTGCAAAAGGGGGGGAAGGATTTATAACGCCAATAGACATCTTGGACTATATATATGCCGTCCTATATCACCCTCAATATAAAAGAAAATACAATGAGTTTTTGAAAATTGATTATCCAAGAATACCTTACCCAAAAAATAGCACCGCATTTCAGAGATTATCATTACTTGGGTCGAAGTTAAGATTAAGCCATCTGCTACATTCTAAGAATTCCGAATCTAATATTTCTTATCCGATTTCTGGTTCAAATCGTGTTGAAAAAATTAGGTTTGAAAAGTTCAATGGAGAAGTTGGAAAGATTTTTATTAACAAAACTCAATATTTTGAAAATATCTCAAACAAGATTTGGGAAATGTATGTTGGAGGATATATGCCTGCGCAAAAATGGTTAAAGGATCGAAAGGATCGTGTTCTGAACTACGAAGAAGTTATACATTACCAAGGAATAATTAATACTTTGATGGAAACAAGCAAACTAGTGGATGAGCTGGACTTATTGGAAATCAGCTGATGTAATCTTTGTATGATAATTATTTAAATATTTAAGTATGGCAATTGAAGCAAGATTTTCTTTAAAAGGTTCTGGACAAGAGATCCCATTTACAATTATTGAAGGTGAAAACGAGAGATTGTATTTATATTCTTCGCACAACAAGATTGAATATAAATTTCCATTAAAAAACGATCAGGGACTATTCAAACTTGAAGTTGAAAATCCTTTTGATGATGAAATGGGAATAGTTGAAGAACGGTTAACTGGGTTGTCCGCTGATTGGATTGAGGATCGTTCTCAAGGATTTGATAACGACTCAGATTTCTCTGTTAAGAAGAAACCCGGGTATGGTCCAGCTGAGATATTTGTGGAAAATAAGCCATTTTCTTTGAGGCAGATTGTCGATTTAATTGATACAAAGGATATTGAGTTGACGCCCGATTTCCAAAGAAATTTTATCTGGGATAAAACAAGGCAATGTAGATTAATTGAATCAATTCTTTTAGGATTACCATTACCATCAATTTATTTAAGCCAATACGAGGATGGGCGGCTTACTGTGGTAGATGGCTTACAAAGGTTGTCTACAATTAGAGCATTTATGAAGGATGAACTAATGTTGATTAATCTAGAATACCTCGAAGACTGTAATGGTAAAAAATTTTCGGAGTTGAGTCAAGTGATTTCTCCGTTGCGTATTAGAAAATTTGCACAGACTCAAATAATGTGTTTTGTCATTGATTACAGATCTCCGAGTAAACTAAAGTTTGATTTATTTAGAAGACTCAACACAGGCGGTAAGCCGCTAAATAATCAGGAAATTCGAAACTGTTTATCACGACCACATGTGCAAGCAGTATTGAAAGGAATGGTCGCATTAGAGAGTTTTGGAAACGCAACAGATTGGAGTGTGCGAGATTCCCGAATGGACGCGAGAGAAGCAGCTCTGCGGTTTATCTATTTTTACGAACAATACACCCCTGATGATCCGCTAGGACAGTATAATGGAGATATGGATAATACTTTGGACGACTTCATTGATGAATTGAACGTTCGTTTACCAGAAAATCTAAATCAATACATTGGTATTTACGATAATGCTTTGGAGAACTCCTATTATCTATTCGGCGAGTATTGTTTTCGAAAAATCTTACCAGAAACCATTGGGACTAGACGATCGCCTGTTAATAAATTATTGATGCTCAGTTTATCGGTTTTATTAAGCAAACATGATCACAACACTATAACTCGAGATTTTCAAGAGGAAGGGTTAATTGAAACCCTTGCAAAAATCATAAAAATAGAACCGGACGTATTCGAAGCGATTACTTACGGAACAAATGGAAAAAGAAATATTGAATTGGCATTTAATTCATTTGCGAAGCTATTTGAATCACATAGAAATCAAAGATAATGGAACATACTTTTTTTTTAAAAGGGTTCAAATGTTTTACTGGAGAAACCTTCACTTTGGGCAATTTGACTGTACTCACAGGGAGTAATGGGACAGGAAAAAGCAGTATGATTCAGGCGCTATTGCTTGTAAGACTCGCAATCGAAAAGAATGTGCTTATCAACTCCAGTTCGGATTATTTAGAAAGTGACTGGCGCGGTACTCCGACTCCTTTAAATTTGGGTTACGAGTTATCACTTGGAACTATAACTGATATATTTAATGACAATGAAAATGAGGGTTCAAATATTATTTTAAAATTAGATAATGAAGTTTATGAAATCTCGCTATCTGACGAAAATGGTAAGACTACATCCGTAAATATTTCATTAACCGCATCTTCAATTGATGTTGAGAATTTACCGTTTTGGAGAAGGAAAGAGTTTTACTATTTGTTTACAGAGAGGCTCGGTCCTAGACTTTTTTTGGCATCCAATTATACTAATTTTCCACATTGTGGCCATAGGGGTGAGTACACGGCCCAAGTGTTACTTAATAATGACTTTTTCAAAGTAGATGTTCGCCGTCATTTCACAGACTCTAAAAGCGAATATTTGCCTCAACAGGTAGATCTTTGGCTAGATTATATCTGCCCGGGTACAACGGTAAGGTCAGAAGCGCTTGGTACTATGGGAGCACAAATCAAACTCAGAAATAGCTCGACAAAAAACCCGGTTTTAGCAACCAATATTGGGTTTGGAATTAGTTACTCCTTGCCAATAATAGTGAACGGTTTAATTGCGAAACAGAATAGTGTATTTATTATTGAAAATCCTGAAGCACATCTACATCCAAAAGGTCAATCAAATATGGGCTTTTTCTTAGGAAAGATAGCATCTTCAGGAGTGAAAATTATTATTGAAACCCATAGTGAGCATATCATAAATGGAATTAGAAGGGCGTTACTTTTGCCTAAAGGTTTAAAATCGGATGCAGTTCGTTTATATTTTTTCCATGGAGATAAGGCAGGTAAAACAAATGTCATGCCGATAAAAATTGAAAAAAATGGAGACTTGTCTGATTTTCCAGTTGACTTTTTTGATCAAGTTAGACAGGATTTGTTTGACATTTTAAGGGCATCAAATCGCAAGTAATGGGGCATCTATTTTTAATTAACGACAGTTTTGAAATCGAAAATATACCGGAGTCAAAAAGAGATAAAATATTTAGAGATTTTTGTGACGCGGTTGAAAATGCAATGAAATCGAAAGATTCTTTTCATGGATTGCCGGAAATACATAACCGTGAATATTCCTACGGCACTTTTTATTATGATTTTCTTTTTCAAGGTTGGCCAGTCGTTAATCAAAATCCAGCATTAAAGGGTATATCTAGTACTACTCTCAATTTGTATCACTCATTGGTTTTTGCAATTCCGGGACTTGTTTCTTTGTTGCCATCGGATAGTATATTTCTCGATCAATTTCAATACTTACATTATGGTTATTCTGGCTTTGCCATGCCTTCATGCCCGAATCCATATGTTTCGTGTTATTCTTCGTGGTTTGAATGGAAACGACTATGGCTATCTCAACATCAGGTTGAAATAGTGTGGAAGAATGGGGATGATGACTTTTTGCCAAATAAAACTTTAAGTGACGAAATACTTTGGAAGGAGGTGATTAGTCATGGAATGGAGGATAAGCTTCCTAAATATAAGGGGAATAGAACAATTACTTTTTATGAGGAGGTAATGAAAAAGAAAGGACCAAATACTGAAGCATATACTATTGAGGTTGGCAAAAAAGTAGCCGAAGCGAATTATTACATTTATCTTCCAGTCCTTTCTCGAAATGAGAGAGATGCTGTAAAATCACTTAGAACAATATTCAGATTAATTGGACGAAACGGCTCCCCTCAATATATTTCCTTAGATCATAAGCACGGGATGTTTGAATATCACAACGAAAGAGGTGACCACAGAGGGGAATTCAAGTTTGATGGCTCTTACAACTCGGAGGCACAAAACTCCCATAATTTTAGAACGCTTGAATCTAAAGGTGAATAGCACAAGTAGACAGAAGACCGGACGGCCAAGGATTTTAACCCGTAACCGCTTGAATTGCAATTATTTAAAAATTTCCTCGATTTTTTCCTCGATCAACAGCGCATTTTCGCACCATTTTACCTGATTTTACATCAGATGATCTGTCTATATAAAGTTACGCAATAAGCCACAAAGTTTAAAAAATTAATGACTTCTAATTATTCCCATCTGAAGTAAGCAGGCATTGCTGTATTTCAGCTTAGATGCCGAAGACGCACAATTAATAAATTCATTTTACCAGGAACCGATCCTAAACGACGTACCACTTTATAACAAACATACACATCGCAATGGCCAAACTTCTAGCAATACGGTCATTTATATGTGTTCAATTGATACCGGTCTCGAAAACACCAAACCAAATCAATACTATACCTGGAAGGCCTCCACAAAAGCCATCTGGTGTACCATTTAACGGAAAAAAGCCCAACAACTAACCTTACTTTTCAACGATGTCATTCCAAACAAAATAAAAGTTGGTGGGAATCAACTTCTATCGTAATATTGCAATCATGGGATTGACAAAATCGGAAATATTTTCAAAAGAACAGAACAAGCTTGCTTCGATGATGAAGGCGCTTGGTCATCCGGCCAGGATCGCAATTATCCAAACTATTATCAAAGCACAGGCCTGTATTTGCGGGGATCTGGTGGATGAACTGGGACTCGCACAGGCTACCATTAGTCAGCACCTGAAAGAGTTGAAGTCCGTGGGTATTATCCAGGGAACAATCGAAGGAACCAGCGTCTGCTATTGTATCGATGACAAAGTATGGTCGCAGTATCAGACGATGTTTGACAGTTTCTTTGGCAAATACAATAGCAAGGCATCCTGCTGCTGATTTTTTTTGAATTAAAACATCGTAATATAGCAATCAACCAATATAATTTTTATGCAAACAGATAATGAACTAAAAGAGATCGTACGAAAGAAGTACAGTGAAATAGCCCTCCAGGATAAAGAAATTAATCAGGCATCGTGTTGTGGTGCGGGCGAATGCAGTACAGAAGTGTATAACATTATGACAGACGACTACTCGGAGATTTCCGGATATAACGCAGATGCTGACCTGGGGCTGGGTTGTGGTTTGCCCACTAAATTTGCCAAAATTAAGGCCGGCGACACGGTAATTGATCTTGGATCCGGAGCGGGTAATGATTGTTTTGTCGCAAGGGCTGAGACCGGCGATACCGGAAAGGTCATTGGTATCGATTTTACTACGGCTATGATTGATAAAGCCCGGATCAACGCTGATAAACTCGGTTTTAAAAATGTTGAATTCAGGCAAGGTGATATTGAACACATGCCCGTTGCGGAAAATGTCGCTGATGTTGTCGTGAGTAACTGCGTGCTTAATCTTGTACCAAACAAGGATGCTGTACTAAAAGAAGTATTTCGGGTACTAAAGCCGGGTGCTCATTTTAGTATTTCTGATGTTGTACTAGCCGGAGATTTGCCCGAAGCACTCAGGCAGGACGCAGAGATGTATGCCGGTTGCGTTTCAGGAGCTATTCAGAAAGACACGTACCTCAGTTTGATCGAGGGTAACGGTTTCAAAAATGTAACCGTACAGAAGCAAAAACCGATTGTCATCCCGGATGACATCCTTTCCAAATATATGAGTGCGCAGGAAATTCAGGATTTCAAAACGGGCTCAACCGGGATATTCAGTGTAACTGTTTATGGCGAAAAACCAAAGGTTGGTGAAGCATGTTGCGCACCAGGATGCTGTTAAATTTAATTCATTATGTCTGCAAATAATTGTGCTCCCGCAGTTGAGCGAAAAAAGCTCGGTTTCCTTGATCGCTATCTGACCCTTTGGATTTTCCTGGCGATGGCGGTCGGTGTAGGTATTGGGTATTTCTTCCCATCCTCCTCAGGTTTTATCAATTCTTTCTCCAGCGGCACAACAAATATCCCGCTAGCCATTGGACTGATCCTGATGATGTATCCACCATTTACAAAGGTGAAATACGACAAACTGAAAGAAGTATTTAAAAATACAAAAGTCCTTGGGGCATCATTGCTATTGAATTGGATTATTGGTCCCATATTAATGTTTATCCTGGCAATCACCTTCCTGCATGGTTATCCCGAATATATGATCGGGCTCATTCTTATAGGACTCGCACGCTGTATCGCCATGGTCATCGTTTGGAATGAACTGGCTGGCGGCAGTCGGGAATATGCGGCAGGGCTCGTTGCATTGAATAGTATTTTCCAGGTGTTGCTATACAGTGTCTATGCTTATGTGTTTATTACTGTCCTCCCGCCTTATTTTGGTATAGAAAGTATGATTGTTGACATTGGCATCGGCCAGATAGCGGAAAGCGTTGCTGTTTACCTCGGCATTCCGTTTGTAGCAGGATTTTTAACCCGGTATTTCCTGATAAAGGCCAAAGGGGAAGACTGGTACCAGAACAAATTCCTTCCTATTGTATCCCCTATCACGCTGATTGCGCTATTGTTTACGATAGTAATTATGTTTAGTCTTAAAGGTGAACTCATAGTGCAGATTCCCCTTGATGTAATCAGAATCGCAATACCACTTGTTATTTACTTCGCAATTATGTTCCTGATCAGTTTTTTCATTGGTAAGAAGATGGGGGCTGACTATTCCACTAACGCATCCATTGCATTCACTGCTGCCGGGAACAATTTTGAATTAGCGATAGCAGTAGCCATCGGCGTATTTGGTATTAACAGCGGGCAGGCTTTTGCCGGCGTAATCGGGCCCTTAGTGGAGGTGCCCGCATTGATTGCTTTGGTAAACGTTGCTTTCTGGTTACGCAAAAAATATTACAGCAAGTCACATGCTTAATCATGTAATCATAGGTGGAAGTGATGCTGGTATCAGCGCTGCTCTACGCATCAAGGAGTTGGCTCCGGGTGACCGCGTGCAAATGATCCTCAAGGACGCCTATCCTAACTTCAGCATATGTGGAATACCTTTTTTCCTGAGCGGCGAAATTGAGGACTGGAGGACACTATCGCACCGAACTATCCCTGAAATTGAAGAAGCGGGGATAGAAATAATCTCGGGTCAGGAAGTAATTTCCATTGATCCGGATTCAAAAAATGTTGTCACAGCAACCGGCTCATTCCGTTACGATAAACTGCTTCTCGGAACGGGCGCAACTTCCGTCATTCCCTCCATCATTGGCCTTGACCTACCCGGCGTATTTACCCTGAGGTGGATTGATGACATGCTGGTTATTGAAAAATTCATCCTGGAAAATAAGCCACGGAGAGCATTAATCATTGGCGGTGGCTATATCGGAGTTGAAATGGCAGATGCCCTAACCAGACGGGGATTGAATGTTACGTTGATTGAGTCCGGCGAAGCTGTATTACATACACTTGATACCGTTTTGGGCAAAAAAGTTGGAGCCACCATGAGTGACCATGGCGTAAACATTGTTCATCGTACACGCATTTCCCGAATAACACAAGCCGCAAACGAACTGCAAGTGGAAGGCGAAAACGGATTCCAGTCAAATGCAGATCTGATCATAGTGGTGACCGGTGCAAAACCTGCTGCGACGCTTCTAAAGGAGCAGGGCATCAAACTCGGTATCCAGGGAGCCTATAAAGTAAACCGACAGATGCAATCCAGCATTCCTGACATTTTTGTAGCGGGGGATTGTGGAGAGACCTGGAGTTGCTTACTGCAGGACTACGCTTACATGCCATTGGGGACCACTGCACATAAGCAGGGACGCGTAGCTGGTGAAAACATGGCTGGCGGCAGACGCTCATTTCAAGGCTCCGTAGGTACGCAAGTCGTAAAAGTATTTGACATAGTAGCTGGTCGGACGGGTTTCCATGATCGCGATTGTGAAAAACATAACATTCCCAGTCTGACGGTAGAATCCACACATTGGGATCATAAAGTCTATTACCCCGGAGCACAACGGATCGTTATCAGGTTGACTGGCAATTCGCAAACCGGAGATTTACTTGGAATGCAGATAATAGGCCCCGTAACAACGGAGGTTTCCAAAAGAATCGATATTGCTGCATGCGCAATTCAAAACCATTATTCTGTTGAGCAATTGATGGATCTGGATCTCAGTTATACGCCGCCATTAAGCAGCCCATGGGACCCTGTCCAGATGGCCGCGCAGGCCTGGCTAAAAGAAATGCGTTCAATGCAATCCATGCAAAATGTAAGTATCAACTCAGATATCAACACATGAAGGATTTCGATACCATAGTAATTGGAGGTGGACAAAGTGCGCTGGCTTGCGGGTACTACCTGAAAAAGTTGGGCCTCAGCTATATTCTTCTCGACGACCAGGCTACATGCGGCGGTGGCTGGCTCCATACCTGGGAATCACTCACATTATTTTCACCAGCTGAATATAGTTCGTTACCTGGATGGATGATGCCGCAATCGGGTAATCAGTTTCCTACAAAATTTGAAGTTATTAATTATTTGTGCGCATACGAACAACGGTATAAGTTAAGCATCCAACGCCCGGTAAAAGTCACCGACGTTTTTAAGCAGGATGGTAGATTTAGTGTAGTCACCGATCATGGCAATTTTTATGCTTCAACAGTAATATCCGCTACAGGAAGCTGGCAGCACCCGTTTGTGCCGACGCTGCCAGGCATTCAGGAATTTGCTGGCGAACAACTTCATTCGGCCGCCTATAAAAACGCATTGCCCTTTCGGGGAAAAAGGGTGCTGGTTGTCGGGGGAGGAAATTCTGGCGCGCAGTTGCTGGCAGAGGTCTCCCGTAGTGCAGAAACAAAATGGGCTACGCTAACCGAACCGGCATTTCTTCCGGATGATGTCGATGGTCGGGTGTTGTTCAACACAGCTACTGCAAAATATCATGCTCTTGAAAAGAATGCCAAAACTGAACCGGTTGAATTGAATCTGGGAAACATTGTGATGGTGCCCGGCGTGAAGGAAGCCCGGAACCGCAATGTTTTGCATAGTGCAGGAAATATCAAAGCGCTTACCTCAACAGGAGTGGTCTGGGACAATGATTTGACTGAAGATTTCGATACAATAATCTGGTGCACCGGATTCAAGCCTGCACTTGCTCATTTAAATGGTCTGGTTTCAGTGAATGAAAAAGGGCATGTGGCATTAAAGGGACAGCAATCTGTTGATAGTCCCGGGCTTTGGTTAGTGGGATATGGGAACTGGACCGGATTTGCGTCAGCTACTCTTATTGGTGTCGGACGCTCCGCACGAAGTACTGTGACCCAGATAGCGGAATACCTGAACGAAAAAAAACTTACAAACACTACAGTATGAAAATTATTTTATTCTCGGACATTCATGCAAACTTGCCCGCACTGGAGGCCTTCTTCGAGCACGCGGATAAACAAGATGCAGATGCGATCTACTGCCTCGGTGATCTGGTAGGATATAACATCTGGCCAAATGAAATCGTGCAGGAAATTAAACGCAGAAAAATCCCAACAATCGCAGGGAATTATGACTTCGGAATTGGGCGGGCAATCGATGATTGCGGATGTGCTTACAAAACCGATATTGAAAAAGCAAATGGTAATGTGTCGATAACATACACTAACAGCATTGTAAATACCGAAGCACGCAAATACCTGCGCACCCTGCCTGCACACATCCGGCTCGAATTCCAGTTGAATAATGATAAATTCAACCTGTTACTTGTGCATGGAAGCCCCAGGAAAATAAATGAATACCTATTTGAAGACAGGGATGAAAAAAGTATGAACAGGATCATGCGCGATGCGGATGCAGATGTAATGTGTTTTGGGCATACGCATAAACCGTATCACCGGATACTTAGCGACGAAATGGAAGGAACATCCCGCTACCGCCATGCCGTAAATATAGGGTCCGTTGGTAAACCGAAGGATGGCGATCCCCGTGGCGGTTATGTAATCCTGCATATCGACCAGGAAACTGCGGCTTCAATAAAGGACAGCGTCAAGGTGGAATTTGTGCGGTTTGATTATGATGTGGAGAAAGCTGCAAAGGCAGTGGAAGGTAGCCCACTACCTGATGCATATGCAGAAAGTTTAAGAAAAGGTATATAATATGAAAATCGCACTCATTTCGGATATTCACGCCAATCTGCCAGCGTTAAAAGCGATATTGGAAGATATTCAATCCAGAAAAATCGATGCAATCTATTGCCTTGGCGATCTGGTCGGTTACAATATCTGGCCTAATGAAGTAATTCAAGCAATAAGGGACCTGAAGATTCCAACCCTTGCAGGAAACCATGATTTGAAAGTTAAACCCGGCAAGCCCGCTTCTGAGGTTTCTGAGAAAGCTTACGCATATGACATCGTCGGGGAGGATGAACGAAACTACCTATTGTCTCTTCCCGCGCACATAAGGCTTGAGTACCGCATTGGTGAACGTATGGTAAATTTTCTTTTCGTTCATGGAAGCCCTCGCAGCGTAGATGAATATCTGTTGGAAGACATGGATGAAAACGAACTGCTGAAGGTGATGAACGAGTGTAATGCCGACCTACTTTGTTTCGGACATTCTCATAAACCTTACCACAGGACAATAAAAACCGGCGAATCGATTAAACACGCAATTAACATTGGTTCCGTAGGAAAGCCCAAAGATGGAGATGCCAGAGGTTGTTATGTGATTCTTGAACTAACTGCCTCATCACTATCGCTCGATCAACTCCGGGTGACATTTGCACGCGTTGAGTATCCTGTTGATACGGCAGCGCAGGCAATAATAGATAGTCCGCTGCCTGATGAACTCGCGGATCGGTTGAAAAAGGCTTACTAAAATATTCTGTTTTTGGAGTTCAACAGCCAGGATGAAAAGTTTCAATCCCGGATGTCAGGAATTTATTTATCGGCTTCAGCATACTCACAGCTAACTATTATTCAGTAACGGGTGAGTTGTGGTTAGTTTGTAAAAAGTTGATGAGTAAATTATGTCAAAGGTATTTTGATCAAAAAAAGAAACACCTGATCTTTCTTAAATTTTTTTCCTACTGATGGAAGGCTCACATAAACAATTTATCATACTTCGCTTTGGGCAAATTCAATGATACCAATAATACCTGTATCGCCTTTGACTAATAACCAAGTGTGATCTTTGGAATAGTAAGCGAATGGGAATTGCTTATAAAATATATTTAAAATGATTAAAAGCAATTCCACAACATTTTTGAATATTCATTTGGTAACGTCACTCAAAAAATCAAAAAAAGTACTTGAATCAGCTTTTTAATAGCATCACTTTATGATTTAATGTTTTTTCGATCTTTTCCTGGAGATACTTTTCCTGAATGTTTGAGTACCGTAGCTTCCAAATAAAATATTATTTCTTCAGCAACATTGGTAATATGGTCTCCAACTCGTTCAAGTCTTCTAACGACAGACCAAAGGTCCATGTAGTTAATAATGTTATCTATATCCTTTTTACATTCATTTGTGATGATAAGTTTTGCTTTTCTTTGAATATCATTAATAATAAGATCCTCAGTAAAAACGCCCCTTGCCAATTGGGCATTCCCGGAACTATAGGCAGCTATGGTATCGGCTAACATTGACTTAGCAGTTGTTGACATTTCTTCAAGACGCAATTCTTCCAGCAAAGATTTCTCAAATGGTTTTTCAAGGGACATTACCATCAAACCTATATTCTCAGCATAATCTGCTATTCTTTCTAAGTCGTTATTAATTTTTAGAGTCGCAAAAACAAATCGCATATCCTTTGCAACAGGTGTCATCAATGTAAAAATCTTTTCACATTCTTTGTCGATTTCTAATTCAAGAGCATTGATTCTTTTTTCGTTTCTTATGACCTCCTGGGCCAGGTCTTTATCAAACTTGGTAAGCGATTCTACGCTTTTTGATAGTTGGTTCATTACCTGATAGCTCATTTGATTTAAACTATCCTTGAGCTTTTTAAGTTCATCCTGTAAATGTGTCATATGCTTTATTGTTTTTATCCGAAACGTCCAGTTATATAGTTCTGTGTTGCTTCTTTAGATGGGTTTGTAAATATCTTACTCGTATTATCATATTCAATTAATTCACCTAAATAAAAGAATGCTGTTTTATCACTTACTCTGCCAGCCTGTTGCATATTATGTGTTACAATGACGATTGAATACTCCTTTTTTAAATTATAAATCAATTCCTCAATTTTCGCCGTTGAAAGTGGATCAAGGGCAGAAGCAGGCTCATCCATCAATAGAATGGAGGGTTTGACAGCGATTGCCCTGGCAATACAAAGACGCTGTTGTTGTCCGCCAGATAAAGCTAGAGCAGATTTTTTCAAACTGTCTTTCACTTCGTTCCATAGAGCTGCCTGCTTTAAAGCAGTTTCAACGGATTCGTCAATAATAGATTTAGAATTTTCTCCAATAATGTGCAATCCGTACGCCACATTCTCATATATGGATTTTGGAAAAGGATTAGGTTTTTGAAACACCATTCCTATGCTTTTTCGGTGCTCATAAACATCTACGTTTCGTGAATAAATATTTATATTATCTATCAACGCCTGACCGGTAATTCTAACATTTGGAATTAAATCGTTCATCCTATTAAAACAACGCAAGAAAGTCGATTTGCCACAGCCGGATGGGCCTATAAAAGCGGTTACGGTATTAGCATCAACTCCCATTGAGATATCCTTGAGTGCCTGCTTAGGTCCATACCACAGGTTTAAATTTTTAGATTCAAGCTTATACATTGATTTTATTTACTGGATTAGAATTTTACTTTATTATTCCAACGGTTACGTAACCAAATGGCTATGCCGTTTAATAGGAATGTAAATGCCAATAATACAATTATCCCGGCAGCCGCATTTGTGATGAAACCCTGTTGAGGACGTGAAGTCCAGTTAAAAATTTGAATTGGCAAAGTGGTGTATTGATCTAAAGGTCCTTCGGGTATAAACGGGACATAAACCAGAGCGCCAACTACTATTAAGGGAGCGGTTTCTCCAATTGCTCTTGAAACAGACAAAATAACTCCTGTTAAAATGCCACCCCAGGCCGCAGGTATTACAACATTGCGTGTGGTTTGCCATTTGGTGGCCCCCATTCCAAAAGAAGCTTCACGTAATGAATTTGGAACAGCCTTTATCGCTTCCCTTGTTGCAACAATCACTATAGGCATAATCAATAATGCAAGCGTTAATGCCCCCGCAAGAATACTATTTCCAAATCCAGCTATTCTTACAAAGATTTGTAACCCTAAAATTCCATAAATAACAGAAGGAACTCCAGCCAGATTTGCGATATTAATTTCTACAATGCGGGCAAACCTGTTTTTTGTTCCATACTCTTGTAAGTAAATTGCTGCCATAATTCCTATTGGCATGGCAATAAGAACAGTTAAAAACAATAAGCTCACCATTCCTATTAGTGCCGTGTAAATTCCCGATTCGTCGAAATGCCGGGAAGGCAGGTTGGAAAAGAATGACCAGTTGATTCTTCCAATACCTTTTGAAATAATATCAATCAGCAATAGTGCAAGGACTAGTAAGCATAAGCCGGTGCACAGCATAGCAAAATACTTAAAGAGCTGATCTTTGATTCTTGCTTTATTTGTTTTAATACGCTTAATCATATTGTTGCCTGAATCTTTTTATAACCCAAAAACTAATGTTATTAAGAATAAAAGTGAAAAGGAAAAGCACTAACCCAGCTGCGAAAATAGTACGGTATTCTAACGAGTCTTGGGGCACATCACCCATGCTAACCTGAATGATATAAGTAGTAATCGTTTCAACACTTTCTAACGGATTGAGAGTTAATTTAGGTTCTTGCCCTGCTGCGATAGCGACAATCATTGTTTCTCCTAATGCTCTGGAAATAGCTAAGATTACCGAAACTATAATTCCCGAACTTGCAGCTGGAATCATCACTTTAAATGCCGTTTGAAATCTATTTGCACCCATTCCATAAGAAGCTTCACGTAAGGAAGTTGGAATGGCTCTCAATGCATCCTCGCTAAGCGAAGTAATATAAGGCATAATCATAATGCCCATTACTATACCCGGTGATAAAGCATTGAACCCTGAAAGACCTGGAATAAGTTTTTGTAAAAGAGGTGTGACATACTGGAGAGCAAAAAAACCATAGACAACCGTTGGAATCGCTGCTAATACTTCAAGTATCGGCTTTACGATAGACGTAAATCTTCTGGAAGCATATTCGCTTAAATAAACAGCGATTGTAATGCCCATCGGCACGGCAACTAAGGTGGCAATAATAGTTGTAAGCAAGGTACCTGACAACAGCGGTAGAATGCCGAAATGTTTATTTTCAAAAAGAGGTGTCCATTCCTTATCAGTGAAAAAATCTACGATCGAAACTTCACTAAAGAATTTATATGAATCAGCAGTTAATACAAAAATTATTCCTATGGTTGTTAGTACAGAAACTAAACTACTGGCAGACATGAGAAGTTCTATGGCCTTTTCTTTTTTTCTGGTAAAGTTCTTTCGCATTTGTTTTTTCAATTACTGATTTTCAGTTAAAGCTTCTGTCAAATTAACACCTACAACAGAACGTTTTTCAAATAAGGAACCTGCTTTCTCATTTCGAAAACGACTATACGATAACTTATAAACTTGTGGAGGTAATGGAGTATATCCGATTTCCTTTGCTAAAACTTCAGCATTTTCCAAATAAAATTTAATAAACTCGTGCATGTATGGTTTTTTTGCAGACTCAATATTTACATAGATGAACTCTGGCCTAGTCAAAGGTTGATATATGCCAAATTGTACAGTGGAATCATTTGGAAATATAGCTTCAGCATCATCTGTGGCTTTCACAGGCACAAGTTTTAATTTATTCTTATTTTCTTCGTAATAAACCAGGCCAAAATAGCCAAGGCCATTGGGGTCTGATGCAACTCCCTGAACTAACACATTGTCATCTTCGCTTGCAGTATAATCACCCCTTGAAGCTTTTGCCTTTCCGTTTATTGCCAAAGTAAAATAATCGTAGGTGCCCGATGAAGTTCCAGCACCATATAAATTTAGTGGCAGGTCGGGCCATGTAGCTCTCACCTGATTCCATTTTGTAATTTTTCCCTGACTCTCAGGCGACCACATTTTTTTAAGTTCAGCTACTGTAATATAATCAACAAAACTATTTTTAGGGCTTACCACTATTGCCATTCCATCATAAGAAACAGGTATTTCAATAAAACGAATTCCATTTTTCTGTGCCTGTTCTATCTCACTTTTACTAATGGGTCTTGAAGCGTTGCTAATATCTATTTCGCCTCTTAAAAACTTTTTAAATCCTCCTCCTGTTCCCGATACACCTACCATAACTTTAATGTCTGAAGCTTTTTCTCTAAATTCTTCAGCAACAGCTTCTGTTAATGGATAAACAGAACTGGATCCGTCTATTTTAATTTTTCCTTTATATTCTTTGAAGCATGAACTGAGGATGAGTATTGCGAAATAATAAATAACGTTTTTAATAAGCATATTGCTTTTGTAACGCATTTTAAATTTTTTAGCTAAATGCTGAGAATATATACTAGATGATAATATAAGGTTTGAAAGCAAGTCCATCTTCATAATTAAATTGCATCAACGTTTAAAATTTTAACATTAGACAGCTCTTAATAGTATAAGCTTTAGTTTGATTAACTTACTGCACTCTCATATTCCTTTGCATCTAATAATGTTTCAGCTTCCTGTACTTCAAGTAGCTTAATCTTTATCATCCAGCCATCTGTAAAAGATGCCGAATTAATCAAAGGCGCATTGTCTTTTAAAGCAGTATTGATTTCAATCACTTCACCACTTACCGGCATAAATAGATCAGATGTAGTTTTTACCGCTTCAACAGAACCAAACACTTCACCTTTTTTAAATTGTTTTCCAATCTGAGGAAGATCAGCATAGACTATTTCGCCCAATTCGCTCTGAGCGAAATCGGTGATTCCGATTGTTCCGGTCTTCCCTTCGGTTCTGAGCCAGGTATGTTCTTTAGAGTATTTTAATTCTGATGGAATATTCATAAAAGAAGTGTTTTTGAATTAATCGCCAATTATATCATGTGGATTCGGCAAATGCTTACCTCTTTGGGTTTTCAGCTCGTTCAATTTTTCTTTTTCCTTCTTTTTTAAGCCATGTTCTGCTTCAGGTGTTACATTTTCATTTTTCATCTCCTCATCCGTTATTTTGTGGTATGGGTCTGATATATGTTTTTTGACAAATTCTTGTGGTGTAAGCTTTTATTGCTTTTTATATTTCGAGGATTTATTTTTGTTACCCATAATTTATGTTTTAAGGAGAACAAAATCAAATTTATTTTCATTTCTTATTGGCTGCAATTGAAAATACCCAGCTGATAAAAGCAAATGCAGTCGAAAGAACAATTCGAGTCAAAACACTGCCTTTCCAATAATAAAATATCAATAATGCACCAATCAGAAATAGGATTGTGATAATCATAAATAGAATGCTCCCTGGCTTTTTATTGTCTACATACATTTTTTAAAACCGTTTCTCAACTTATCCGCATATTCATTGGGCAGCGAACCTTCTTCCAATGCCTTTGCAGCTTTCTGAACATCATCATCAAACCTTATAAATTCCAATTGCCCTGCGTCTTTGTTTTTGTTTGAACTATCTGCATTAATAGTTAGAATTACATAACAACCCTTTTGATTGTTTTCCTTTGGTTTTTCCAACGAAGTAAAAAGACAAGGCAATGGATAGCGTCCGGTTTTTGCTCGTCCATGCTTTTAAAACAAGCTTCAAGAGCAGGTAAATTTTCATGGATGTTGCTGAGCAGTGCAATTCTCATTCTTATTTTACGTTTGAAATGTTGAAATAATTAAGAATAATTAGTTTTTCATCTGGCGGTAATTTCTGTTGCTTTTCTTCTGCCCATTTTAACACTTCCTGTGAGGTATTATCAGAGTAGAAATTAAATTTGGGTAATGCTAATTCTGCAATTACAGAATCGTGAATATGTAACTCGCCTTTTTGAATAGCAAAGCTGATATAAGTTTTGTAGTGTCCCATAATTTAAAATATTAATGATGAAATAAAATAAATTAAAGCTGCAAGAAGAGATGTAACAGGTATCGTTAGAATCCAGGCAATAATAATATTTGTAGTAACACCCCATCTTACAGCTGAAAATCTTTTGGCGGTTCCTGCTCCTATAATGGCACCTGTTATTGTGTGAGTAGTACTAACAGGTATTCCTAAAATACTTGTTGAAAATAAAGTTAACGCGCCGGCTGTTTCGGCGCTAAAACCCTGAAAGGGTGTTAAATGGGTGATTTTACTACCCAATGTTTTTACAATTTTCCATCCGCCCATTAATGTACCGATTGCCATTGCCGACTGACAGGAAATGACAACCCAAAAAGGAATTTCAGCATTTGGGGAAAGTTTACCGCCGGCTACCAATGCAACAAATATAATTCCCATCACCTTCTGTGCATCGTTTGAGCCATGACCCACACTATATGCCGCTGCGGAAATTAATTGTAACCTCCTAAATGTCTTATCGACAGTTCGGGGTCTAACTTTTTGAAATAAATTCAAACAAATGATAGAAAGTATTATAGCAACCACCATTCCAATAATTGGAGCCAGCACTATGAAAGCGATAATCTTCATTATTTCCGAATAGAAAACGGATGAAAATCCTGCATGAGCAATTGCCGCCCCAACAAATCCTCCCATTAAAGTGTGTGAAGAACTTGATGGTATCCCATACCACCAGGTGATCAGGTTCCAGACTATTGCTGCAATCAAGCCAGACATAACGACCTGCAAAGTGATTGCGTCACTATGCACAATTCCTTTTCCGATTGTATTGGCAACATGCAAACCAAAAATCAGGAAAGCAATAAAATTAAAAAATGCCGCCCAGATAACCGCCTGTGCAGGTGTTAATACTTTCGTGGAGACTACTGTGGCAATTGAATTCGCTGCATCATGAAAACCATTGATGATATCAAAGATCAAGGCTAATGCAACTACAATTATTAAGAGAGTCATATCAGGAGTATATTTATTATTTGGTCTTGGGTTCCTCAAACATTAAAGCCATTGGCGTTCCCGTGGTGCCATTTGGGGCGGAACACCCTAACATCATTGCTAACGTCGGCGCTATATCCGGTATCTCGGTTCGCTGGTAAGATATACCATGAGGAATTTTCCAACCCATCCATAACATAGGGACATGGGTATCGTAAACAAAGGGGCTGCCATGTGTGGTACCACCCCGGAGTGAATAATCGCCGATCCATCCGGGTTGTGCCATCAGGATTAAGTCGCCGCTTCGTTTAGGATTATATCCATTTTTTAGCAATTCACATTCTTTACTTACCCAACTGCATTCGCCTAAATCAGAGGCCAGCATTATACCATATATGCCGCTGAGACTATCAATATTTTGCTTGCAGGTTTGCAGAATATCTTCTTCATCAATTTTGAATTTTTCCATCACAGAATGATTAAGAAATATTTGCAGATTACTTACATTCTCTATTAATGGGCCTTTGCGAAATTTCTTCTGTAGCACATCATTCAAATAATTCTGAATTTTATTTTCGGAGTAGTAACCTGTATTGCTTTTTACAAAAGCCGGGACATCTGCTGCACCATGATCGGCAGTAAGGAATACAAGCACATTATCCATTCCAAATTTCTTATCGAGGTAATCAAAAAATCTTTTCAATTCTAAATCAAGCCGAAGATACATATCGTGGATTTCACGGCTATGCGGTCCAAATTGATGGCCCATATAATCCGGTGTTGAAAAGCTTACCGCAAGCATGTCTGTGACTTTATTCGAGCCTAAATTTTCGCCTTCAATGGTCGCTATAGCAAAGTCAACAGTTAAAGTGTTTCCAAACGGTGTGCTTACAACTATACCGGAACTTGTGTTTTCTGCCAGTTTTTTAAGGTCGTAAGGAAAAACTGCTTTCGACAAACTCCTGTAAGGAATTTCATAAAGCACATCGTCCGTTTCAGGATATTTATCTGCCGGTAATAATAAATTCCATTGCTGATTGAGGTATTGACCAGGGAGTTTTTTTTCATTGAATTGCTGAACCCACTCCGGTAATTGTGGCATATAATACGTACTTGTTACAAAATTCCCTGATTTGCCGTCAAACCAGAAAGCTCCGTTTGCACGATGACCCGCCGGTAGAATAGCCCCTCTGTCCTTCAGGGCTACACCAACTACTTTTGATTGCATCGAAGTGTGAAACCTTAACTGGTCTCCGATAGTAGTTGTATTCATCAGAACAGGTGAACGTTTTGACTCGGAATTGTCAGTACCTACTGGTTGGACACTAAAATCTTCTGCGCAATACACATCTTTTTTGTTGATTTTATTATACCACTCATTACCAATGATACCATTGATAGCCGGAGTAGTGCCTGTATAAACAGAGGCATGACCCGGTCCAGTAAGCGTTGGAGAATAATTATAATTGTGGTTGGCATACACAAAACCCTTACTATAAAATCGCTTAAACCCACCTTCCGTGTACTGCTCATTGTATTTGGTGAGATAGTCATACCGCATTTGATCAACTACAATACCAACTACCAATTTGGGTTGTGAAAAAGATTTTTGAACGGCACAAAGAAGGATGCAAATGGCTAATAAAAATTTCATAATTTCTGGAATTTAAGCAATTGACTTAATGCAATATTTTGTCGCAGCCAGAAGGCCACATTTACCAACGCAATAAGTGCATGAACTTTCACCAATGATCCAAAGTGTAAGATTGCGGTCTAAAAAGCCAAGTTTCTTTCTTTCATGTGCCGCTGCACAATTGTTTGCTGACATACTTCCTTCTATTGTGTTATTGCATTATAACGATGCGTTTAAGAAAAAAAATATTTACTCTAAAAAACTGTTATTTGATGTAAAAAGTGACTCGAATTCTTTTTTCATCTTTAACCAAACCTTTTCATCTATACAATAACTAATGCTTTTCCCTTCAACACAACCTTTAATAATTCCAGTGTTCTTTAATTCTTTGAGGTGTTGAGAAATTGTTGGCTGGGCTAAGCCCAATTCATCAACAAACTCGCTGCAAATGCAATGTTCAGCTTTCGAAAGCTGTTGTATTATGGCAATACGAGCAGGATGAGCCAATGCTTTGAGCATTGTGGCTATCTTATTTTGCCTGGCTGTAAAGATTTCAGACTTTGTGATTCCCATACGTATCGCAATATTACGTTGTTAATTTTACCCGACAAGATTTTTTTTATTTAGTCATGATGCCCACATGTGTAACGCATTGAATAATTCCTGGGTAATAAAAATAGAACCAGTATCGCAAAAAACCAGTGCAATGCCTTCATCATTATGGCGAGCTTTTTTTGCTTTTCTTTAAAATATTCAGTTTTTGTAAGTCCCATCAATCGAAAATTTTCAATAATTGGGTTATTCTCCATATTTATTAAATGGATGTCAGTTTTTAGGAAAGCTGGAATTGTTCAAGTTTATTTTTTATCATTCTAATATTCTCAACAGTCAAAAGATCCGAACTCGTTCCGGTAGAAAGCGCGGTAATAAATTCAACAATGGATTGGTGATTTTTAGGGCTTTCTGAGGTTATTAAACAAATAAGGTCCGCAAGAGAATTATGAAACCCATCTACCCTGTTTTCTTTAAATTTTGCCTTCAATAATTCTATGATACCCAGCTCCTTTAACAGAACAATTTTCAACGGTAGGCTAAGATTTTTTCTATCTGATTTTTTAGGTAGTGTTTTTTCAAGTTTTTTTTGAATATCAGCCCAGTGCTCAGCTAATAATAAACCCTGGCTATACAGGAACAATTCAACAAAGTTTCTTCTGATAGTTATCATTTTATCGTTGCCATGTGTAAAGGCTAAAAATCCATTATGGAAGATCCTTAAAAATTGTAATCTTAATGCAACTTTCGTGTGGCTGTCAAATGTATGGTTGACCCAATTAATTACCGTAGCCAGCTTGTAAACCCGGGCTTCAAGAAATTTGAATTTATTTGCTGAATTTGTATATTCCTGAGTTATCTGTTCATTCAAATTATTCCTGCCCTCTAAAAACTTATTGATAATATATTGGTTTAAAAATATCCTTTGCAGTTTTGAAAGAGGTCGTATATCAAACTTAAAAGATTGCTCCTTAAGCTTGATTTTCTTTTCAAAAAAATTGCTTTCACGACTGTCCTGATGGAACATCATGATCAGGTTGGATAGCTTTAGTTCGTTGCTGAACCAGGTCGCTTCAATATCAAATGAAGGAAATTCAAAAGGTACGATTCCAAATTCCTTGTCAAACCATACAACTTTACCTTGGTAATCAAGGCGGCCAAATTCCTCGTGGAAAGCTGATATCACCTGAAGACTGTAATTCTGCATCCGGTCAAAATTAGTTAGAGTTTAATAATAAGAATAGCTATATTTTGGAATTACTTTGGCTAACTTACTTATTGATAACCAATGAATTTATTGAAAATTATTACTTTACCCCATCCTTAACAATTACTTAATATTCCCTTAATGTACCCATAATACAGCTATCAGTTCTTTGCTCAAATTTAAAGAGATGTATCGTATCTTGACACTGCTGTTGACAGTCCTATCCTTTACCATTGTATCAGCCCAAACACAAAGACTTACCGGGAAAGTACTGAACGAAAAAAATGAGCCCCTTGCTGGAGTCTCAGTAAAAATCGGCGGAGGAATTGGTACATCAACTGATATAGAAGGTCGTTTTAGCTTTACGTTAAATACCGGAGTCAAATATGAATTAGAAATTTCGGCCATCGGTTATTCATCCAAAAAGATTAATGATATTGAAGTAGGGAAAGGAATAGATAATGAGTTGAATATTGTACTGGAAGAAGCTACTCAAAATCTTATTGGTGTAACTGTTAAAGCAACTTCGAGAAGGCAGGAAAGTACCATTGCCTTATTAGCATTTCAAAAGAATAACACTTCTCTTTCCAGTGGTATAGCCGCAGATTTTATCAAGAGAACCCCTGATAAAAATACAGGAGAAATTTTGAAGCGTGTCAGTGGAGCTTCTATTCAGGATAATAAATATGTAATCGTAAGAGGTTTAAGTGACCGGTATAACCAGGCATTAATTAATGACGCTTTAATGCCAAGCTCTGAACCTGATAAAAAAGCATTCTCCTTTGACATTATCCCATCTGCAATGGTTGACAATATCATTATCAATAAAACGGCAACTCCTGATTTACCCGGAGAGTTTGCCGGAGGTCTGATTCAAATTAATACAAAAGATATTCCAACAAAAAATTACTTAAGCGTGGGCATCTCCGTTGGCTACAACAGCCAGTCTACTTTCAAAGATTTCATAAGTAATGGTCACAGCGGAAGCAATTGGTTGGGGTTTGATGATGGCGGCAGAAGGATCCCTTCCGGATTGCCTTCTATTACCAGTTACAGGAGTTTAAGTGATGCTCAGAAAATTGAGCAAACAAGGAGTTTATTTGATGGATCTGTATATAAAGAGGAAGTAAAGAAAGCTATGCCCATTACTACAGTCAACCTGGCTTGGGCTAATTTAGCTAAATTTAAGAATGGTGGTACCTTCGGAACTATTGTTTCATTGTACCATCGTCAGGGAATGACGATTTATGATAATGTGGAAAGAGGAAGGTTTGAACAAGTGCGCACGCCTATTTTCACCGGTGATGAAACGCAGAACAGATTCTCAGTAACAGCAGGCGTTTTAGCCAATTTTACATACGTAAAAGGCAAAAATAAAATCTCTTTTAAAAATTTATTTAACCAGTTATACGAGGATAATTATTATAACAGAACGCTCAATAATACAGGACGTTTGCAAATCGTGTCCCTGCGGTCTTCTTTTCTTAATCAACGGTTCCTGTATAGCGGTCAATTGGAAGGAGAACATATTCTTAGTAAATCAGGGGTCAAATTCAAATGGAACGGAAATTTCGCTTACAATAAAAAGTCACAACCAGATTTCAGAACAGCTCAATATGTGAAAAGCTCTTCCGATCCCAATGGCGTCTATGAAATGGATGATGATGATACCCGCCGTTTTTTCTCCACCTTAGAAGATTTTACCTCGGGCGGTAATGCTTCCTTAACTATCCCTTTTTTACTGAAAGGACAAAAGCAATCGTTCAAAATAGGGGGAAGCTCAACGGTGAGATTCCGCGATTTTAACGCCCGCGTTTTCAGGTATCGTCCGGCATCTACGAATACTGATAATTCGATACCATATGACCAGGCATTCTTACCGGATAATATAAATGTCAATGGTTTATACCTCGATGAACAGACGCAGAATACGGATAAATATTTTGGTGTATCTGCGCTCAATGCCGGGTATTTTATGCTCGATAATAATATTGGTGAAAAAATCAGGCTGATCTGGGGTTTACGAACAGAATTTTTTGAACAATTTCTATCCTCCCGTGATCTTTCATTAAAAAGAGTGGTCATCAATACAGAAAAATGGGATTTTCTTCCATCTGTTAACCTTACTTATAGCCTGAATAATAAAAACCAGGTAAGAGTCTCCGCTTCACAAACTGTAGCGAGACCTGAATTCCGTGAAATTGCTCCTTTCCAATTCTTCGATTATGAGCAAATTTGGGGAGTAAGCGGTGAAACAGATTTAAAAAGGACATCCATTCTTAACGGTGATCTGCGCTATGAGTACTATCCGAAATCAGGAGAGTTGATATCAGTAGGTCTCTTGGCTAAACTTTTCGATAACCCGATTGAATTAAGAATGGACCCGGGTAGCAATGGTGACCGCTGGCTATTCAATTATGCCAATGCTGATAAGGCTTTTTTATACGGTGCTGAAGTGGAGGTCAGAAAAAATCTTGATTTTATCAGCGATAAATTGAAAGATCTTACGTTTATCGGCAACTTCACTATACTCGATTCCAAAGTTACTTTAACTACCGAGCAGGCAAGTGGAATAAAAACTGATCAGGACAGGCCTTTGTTTGGACAATCTCCTTACCTGATTAATGGCGGTCTTCAATATACTCATCAAACATGGAACGCTACAGCATTGTTTAACAGAATCGGCCCACGTCTATACCTGGTAGGTGATCCAACAGGTGCCGGATTTAATGATATATATGAAAAGTCAAGGAATGTTTTGGATTTACAGGTTTCAAAGAAAGTGTTCAACAATAAAGGTGAATGGAAACTTACAATTTCGGATTTGTTGAATAATAGGTATGCTTTTTATGATAACCCATCTTCTAAAGCAGGATATAATTTCGAGCAGGGTGACAGAATTAATTATGCTTACACACCTGGCACAACAATCACCGTTGGATTTACATACGATTTTGATTTAAAAGTAAAAAAATAACCACCCCTAACTATTTTAAAACGGAAAAAACAATTTATGAATACGTTCAAGCAATTCTTTTTGATTATCGCAACAGCTATGTTCGCTGCATCTTGCGTAAAGGTAAATTTTGACGATGAAACCGGAGGTTCCGGTGGAGGTACTAACCCGGATGACCCTAACGTTAGCCGCATACTGGTTGGCTCTTATGAAAGGGATATAACGCTCGATGGCGGCACTTACACTATCAAAGGATATGTGTATTTCACATCTGGAACAACCTTGAAGATTCCTGAAGGAACCATCCTGAAAAGCGATGTTTCACAAAAAGGCGCCCTTATCTTCGAAAGAGGAGCTAAAATAGATGCCCAGGGTTCTGCTGCGAAACCAATTGTTTTTACCTCTGGAAAAGCGGCAGGTTCAAGAGGTCGTGGTGACTGGGGTGGTGTTATTCTGTTAGGGAATGGTCCTACTAATCGGCCACTGTCTCCCGCACCCTTGGTGGAAGGTGGAGTTGACCGTCGCTATGGCGGAACTAATGCAACTGATAATTCAGGTATCATGCGTTATTGCCGTATTGAATTCGCGGGTGTTGCTTCTGAGCCTGGTTCCGAGATCAATGGACTTACTTTAGGTGGAGTTGGCTCAGGAACTACATTGGAGTACATACAGGTATCTTATGGAAATGATGATTCTTTTGAATTTTTCGGCGGTACTGTTAATGCAAAGTTCCTGGTATGTTATGCTACTTCCGATGATGACCTGGATTTTGACTTCGGGTATACCGGAAAAATTCAATTCTCCGTAATTCAACGCAGACCCGAAGTCGCAGATACAGATGCGGGAAATGGTGTTGAAGCTGATAATGATGGCTCCGGAACGTTGGCCCTTCCTTACACAAAACCTACTCTTTCTAATATTACCTGGATTGGTCCAAATGGCGCACCTAATACTGAAGCGAATTTGAACTTTGCCAACAGGTGGAGAAGATCTGTCAGGTTTGAAGTGCACAATTCAATTTTAATGGGTTATCCAAAAGGTGGTTTCTCGATGGAAAGTGCGGCCACTGGAGATGCTTATAATACGGATGCATCTGTATTCAAAAATAACTTGGTGCATGCTTTAGCTGATGCTTATAAAGTTGATGCTGCCGCTGGTGCTGTAATCACTGCAGCTCAGGTGAAAGCCAAAGCCGAAGCAAATGGTTGTATAACCTATCCTAGTGCAAACGACATCATGCTGGAAGCACCTTTCAATCTGGATGCTCCCAATTACATGCCTAAGACAGGATCACCAGCTTTAACCGGAGCAGTCTTCACTGGTTTAGATCCATTTTTTACAAGTGTTACTTACCGCGGTGCTTTTGGGACTACAAACTGGACTTCCGGATGGACAAGTTTTTCCCCACAAACCAATGTTTATTAAGATTATTGAATTCGTTTATAATTTTACAAAGCCGCTTTTTTTAGCGGCTTTGTGCTATAATAATATGTAATAACTTATCCCAATGTTCAAACTATCGCTTATCCCATTGTTTATTTTCTTTGTTGGCTGTAGTGACAATAAAAGCCACCCTCCGGTTGGCAACACAAAAATGAAACAAGATTCTACAGGCGTCAAAAGTGATAAATCTGTATCAACCGCACTCGATATTGAACCATTTATAAAAGAAACTGATAGCCTTCAAATATTTTATTATGATAATCCGTATGGGGATTCGGTAAGATACGCTCGATTCTACCAATATACATCTACCAGCGATACGGGAGTTATTGAAGAAATTGTTGCAGCATTTCAACAGCCTTATGAAATCAAGGACCAGGTGAATAAATGCCGGTCAGAGGGAAAACTTTATTTGTTCGGGGGCGAGGAGCCATTAAAAACAGTATATTTTTCGACACTAAGCGATAGCTGTCGTTATCTCTATTTTATTAAAAATGGAATGTTCGTCTATGTCAACATGCCTGATGGTGTTAAAAACAAACTAGCTGAAAATAGAAAGATGAGCAAAAAGCCGTAGACATGAATTCTTTACTGGCTTGTACACGTAATTGAAAAAGCAAATGGCAATGTGTGAAATCTGGTTAGCAGTGTAGATTGTTTGGATATCAGCTTTCGGTTCCTTAAGGCAGCATCGTTGCGTCGCAATCCATTCATCGTTCCTCTCACCGGGCCAAAAGGTTATTCAAGAACAAATAACGGACAGTTATCCTCAAGGTTAAGTGAACAGCAGCCTTTTTTACAATCAGTGATGATCTTTAGCAAAGAGTTTCTAAGGTCCAATAGCTCTTTGATTTTTTTATCAATCACAGCAACCTTCTTATCGGCAGCTTTACTGATTTGGTCACAGGTACCCAGGTTTGCCTCCAACAGGGAAATGATCTCGGCTGATTCGTTTAGCGTGAAACCGTAAGACTTGATTTTATTGAGTAACAATAGTCGTTTAAGAATGGTCTCCGAATACTCTTTGTAGTTATTGACCCGACGTTCACGCCGTCCAACCTTGATTAACCCTTGCTTTTCGTAAAACCGGATAGTATCCCGGCTGAGACCAGTGCGTTCGGCAAGTTGTCCTATAAGCATAAAAATAATTGTCTTCAAAGGTAAAGCATGGACTAACCTCCACAGTTGATCTTTGTAAAAATATTTGCATGAAATCTGTTAAATTGGCCGCTATTACCGGAGTGTTGCTTTGCTTGCCATGCTGCTTATTGCCGATCCTTGGAACCACTCTCGGAAGTGCTGCGCTGGGATCTTTCTTGGGAAAAATGGAGAAACTGGGTTTAGTTTTATTGGTAGTAGCGGGGCTATTGTTTGCCTGGCGCTATTACCGTAAACGAAGGGCCAGTAAAACTTGTGGTAACCAGTGTAACTGTAAACCGGCAACAAATACAGAGAATTAATATCTTTAAGAAAACTGTTACTATGCCAATTGTTACATCCATTGGATTATTTATTCTCGCCGGTCTATGTGAAATCGGGGGCGGCTATCTTGTGTGGTTATGGCTCCGGGAAGGAAGACCCTGGTGGTTTGGAATAATTGGCGCAATTATCCTTGTCGGCTACGGAGTGGTTGCGACCTGGCAACCGGCCAATTTTGGAAGGGTTTACGCAGCGTATGGGGGGATTTTTATCACACTGGCGGTCATCTGGGGTTGGAAAGTAGATGGCGTTAAACCGGACAAATTTGACCTTTTAGGTGCCGCTATCGCCCTGCTGGGAGTGGCAATCATTTTATATGCCCCGAGAAAATAAATTTTGAGAAAATGTTATACCGTGGACTATACTCCATGGTTTAATTTTGTTGTCTAAAATAGACCTATGCTCACAAAAATATCCCTGATAGCAGTTTGCATGTGCTTTTCAGCAGCTGGTTTTTCACAAACGAAGAAACCTGCTGAAAAATGCGATGGTGCCTGCTGCAAAAAAGAAACAAAGTCGTCCACGGCCATAAAACCCGCGGTTATGCTTGAAACGGAAAAGAAAAAGGAAGTAAGCTGCAAATTGACAAGTCCTGAATTGCGTAAACGCAAAGAGGAAGTGATTGCAGTAATAAAAACCAAAATTTTGGATAAACAGGAACTTGCTGATGGATATAAATACAAGTTTGAAGCTACGGATGATATGCTGGATCAGTTAACAGCATTTCTGAAATCGGAAAGAGCTTGCTGTGATTTTTTTGATTTCAATCTTTCGTTAAGTGACAAAATTGTATGGCTGTCCATTACAGGTCCGGATGGCGCAAAAGGTTTTATCAAAACTGAAATGGATTTCTAACATCCAATAGATAATTTACTTCAACATGCCCTGGAGATCTTTACGGTATTCAGGCTTTTTCATGCCAACACTTTTGTTTCTGCAAAACATCTCATTTTTACTATTCAAATATTTGGTTTTGACTCAGAATACCTTTAGCGGCCTTGCTGATTCAGTTACTAAAGAAGATGGCTTACCAATACACCAATCTTCAACTAAGTGGAAACTATTGTCGTTGACTGGTGTCCAAAAACCCCGGACAGGTACAGGGCGACAGTATGGGAAAGAAGTATTTTCAAGGGGAGTTCAAAGTATCTTAAAAAAAAACAATTCATTCCTTATAGAGAAATACATAATTGGACAACGGTTGATTAATTTTAGTGTCGTTAATCTAGTTTGTCTCCGACGAGGATTGAAGTAAAGACTGTATATCCCCCCACAAAAAATACACTCTCGACCGTATTTTAAACGGCTTCAGCTTTCCATGTTTGACCCAATCATAAATGGTCGGCCGGGTAACCTTAAACATGGTACAAACTTCATCCATTTTATAGAGTGGTTTATACACCATCCCCGGCGTTTCAAACGACACGGAAGAAGCAACCTTACCACCTGCCTTGATCTCTTCCCGTATGATCTCCCTGATCCGCTGCCAGAATTCTTCCGGTTCATAGGGAAATAAGATCGGGGTATCTGGCATTTCGAGCTTCACTTTTTCCATTACTCACACTTATAGTATTGTAAAATAAACAAGGCCCCGAAGGGCCTTGTCCTAACTATCCCCACCATTCACCGTATCGCTGGCAGGTTGCCCTCCGGCAGTGCCTGTGTCCCTTTCAGGTGAATACCTTTTTCCAGATTGCAGCACATCCATTTCTTCAATGGAAGCAGAAAACTTTACCAGCACCTCTGCGATACTTTCCCCTTCAAACAGAATTTGCTTTTTATATCGTCTTTGAAAGATTTCCCGATCCTCGTTTTGCACTTTCATAATTCGGTAATCTTCTTTATCAGGTACTATGTAGTAATGCATGGTCTGTCATTTTGTAATGATCCTGGCAACACATTCTGGGTAAGACGGCAGGGAAATCAGGCTGCCCAGAAAATGATTAAAGGACGGTTCATATTTGATGTAACCATACTCCTGTAATTCCTGGATGTACTTCTGGTACGTGGTCCTTCCTGAAATTTTGGATACATTCATTACCTCGTTGCGAATAATCGTTACAGGGTTGACGCATCCTTTTTGCAGCCAGTAATGAAAAAGGGCACAGTATAAACTGATATGGGTCGGGGTAATACGGGGATCTTCCGCTATCGCTTCAAAAAATCCCCGCAGGTGTTGTATCGCTTCCATACTCACAAGCCTTGTGATTGCCGCCTTCGTTTGTTTGTAACCTTTTTTTCCGGTCCACCATCCTCTCCATCAGCTGCGGGACCCTGGCTTTGCTTGGCTCCCTGTTTCTCTGACTGTCCTTCCTTCTGTCCTTCAGAAAGAGCCTGCAAATTCGTGCGTTTCATATTTGCATCATACAGGTTCAGGGATTTGAACTGAGGTGCTGCTTCGATGAATACCTTTGTTTCCCGATTGTCCGGTAGTTGTATCGTAACGGATTGCCTATTGCCACGCTGAAGCGATTCCATTAAACGTTCCGCTTGTTTTTCATCCTGAATTTCTTTGATTGGAAGTTTGGCGAGTGTAGCCGGGAGGTCGAACCCATACTTTTCGTGAAATTTCTTTTCCTCAAAATTGCCATGCTTGTCTGTTGCTTTAAAATCGAGCTGCACCCAGGCATTATATTTTTCACCTTCCTTTGTAACAAGATTTTTATTGACAGCCCGGCCGCTCAACAGGTTGTATCCCTCCTTCAAGGTTATGTCTTCATGCTCCTTTTTTTTCATATCATTATTGATATAAAAGGTCTGTTTGATTGGATCAGCATGTAAATCGTTTTTCAGGATTAGGTTATACCTGTTAAAAAAGTACCGGTCGCCATCCTCAGGTTTATTGAACTGAAGAGAAGCAACAACATTGTCCTTACCGAAATCCTGCTGATGAAACAGTACGAATTCATTTTTACCTTCCTGCATCTTCGCTTTCAGTTCTGCTTGGTGTCCTTCACCGAACCCGGTAAACAGAAGTTGTTTACTCAGGTAATCATAATTTTTTTCGTTCATATTGAATGCTGATTTAGAATTAAATAAATGTTCAATTTGTTGCTCCATTGGATTATCCTTCCAGTATTTCTGTAAAAGTTCCTCAACCTTGGCTTTACCGGATGCACCGGAATTGTAACGATCCTGGAGGCTCTTGATTAAATCCTCCATATTGGCGAGATCATCTTTTTCTTCACGCGTGCTGGCTTCTATCGTATCATGAAGCGGGTCATAAAAGGCGTTTGTCCAGTCAACCAATTTTAATTGATCTTCAAGTTCGTCTGCAACTTGTAAAAAATCCGGTTTCCCCACAGAATGGATAGGTACATAAGCTTCCCACAAGTAATTAGCAGCAGTGACCCCGTTATTCATCTTACTGATTTGTTCAAGTTCTTCAACAACTTCCTTCACTGTCATTGATCCCCTGTACCATGCCTGCGGATCGTCCGAATAATCATAATACCAATCAGCTTTGGCCATCTTGGTCATAAGGCCGGCTATATCGTATCCGTCGAGGATATTACGAGGTATCGGATAATTATTTTCCATGTGATGATTTTATGAATACGGTTAATGCAGATCCGGGAGCGGAACGGCCTGAATGATTTTCCGGTTACCTACCTTTAACAGCAAGTGCCGTCCGCCACTTCGCTCGTTGATTTCGATAGCCAGGTACTTCGCATCGGGGATCGTAAATTTATCAAGCGCCACTACAATCATATTTTCATCAATCGCCTTCACGCAGGTAGTGTTACCTGCAGTATAAATAGGTTTAACTTCATTTTCCTGGCTGGCAGTTCTTTTACCTTTCTTTCTATCCCGGATATAAAAACGGAGAAAATCAATATCATAGTCAATCGGACTGTTATTGTCCAGCCGCAACTGGTAATAAATCACATTCGCTTTGATATAAATACCGGTAATTGCGAAAGACATCTCCCACTTCCGGTCACGGAGACCTTTCATCGTCCGGGGATTATCCAGAATTCCACTCGCATACGTTTGAACAGAAGTTTCAATCTGCGCGGGAATTTCGTAAATCCAGATAAGGGGCTTTTCCTGGAAGTTGACAGCAAACGAATAACTGCTGCCATCTGCGGTGAATACACTCAGGTTGGTTGGCTGAAAATTTTTCACACCCGCTTTCAAGAGTAAAATATTATCGGCTTCCTTTACCTGTTGCACCAGCACATCCTTGGTTCCCCGGTCCACATGCCTGATAGGAAATGGAAAGATGAGGCTAACAGTCTTATCCGTTGCGATAGTCACTTCTTTGGTTTGTGCAAAAACAGAAACGGATAATCCAACTGCACAAACCCATAACACAAGTCGTTTCATAATCTTAGATTTTTATCTTTTAATAATATTTTATACCCTGCCTTCACCTGTACCTCGACAAGCTTCACCTTTTTGCTCAGTAAGTTCTTAGCAGTTTCAATACCGACGCTCGCCGCCTGTACTTCTAAAGATGGATCAAGCGAGGTCATACCAATGGACTGCAGCGAATTGTTGGCGGATTGTTTAGCGACGTCTCGGGTGATCGCACCAGGTATATAGATACCGGAGAGTCCATCCATATCATAGACCTCCAACTTTACAGGGAAAAGAGAATGTTCATCACGGATGGAGTTAATTTCAATCTCCAACCGTTCATTATTGAGAGATGCAATGCCAAAAACAAAGTTGTCCTTTGGTATCAGATGACCATTGATATAAATTTCATTCAGCAACCGCATCTTTACCACAGCTCCATTAACTAAGACCTGATTTTCATGCACCACCGCCTCGATGGCATGAGGAACAGTATCGCTTAATTCAGCTGCCTCCAATCCATAGAATCCGTTTGATACTGACTGTTTAATGGGAGTAGTGTCCAGCAGGCTTACCTTCAGTAATCTAGCTGAACTGCTGACAGTGTACACCTGGTCCTTATTCTCCACTGACATTTCTTTTAGTTTTTCCCGGATACGTTCAGGGTGCTGAATGTCCAGTATCTTTTCCATCACGCCGTTCAGTTGATCCATTTCCGGATCACTTCCGGTATTATTCCCACTCATCATCTGCATCATTTCTTCCAGCCGATCCACATCTTCGGTCTGCATTGCTGGGTTTCTTTCAGATGGCAAATAATTATCTTCCACTTTCCGCTGGGGAGAGGATGCTTCATTCAGCGCACTATTTAACTGTTCCAGTTTACGATATACTTTTTCTTCATTGGGATCATTGTATTTTTTGGTTCTGCCGGACTTTCTAGCCACCGCCACAGGTTTATACGTGATCTCTGCATTAAATTCTTCGTCCACTTCCGTCTCTAGTTCCTTGTCGTAGTAAGGATCGTCCTTGATCAATTTTTTAAGCCTCGCAGAATCCTCTTCTGCTTTTTCATAATAACCCAATTTGTCGATCACTTTGTTTTCCTTGATACTTGCTCCCGGTAATTCCAGATTCAGTCCCTGATGTGGTGAAGTCTGCTCCGTCCGGGCATCGGCACCCTTTCCACCGCCCAATGCCCGGAAAGCCAGCGTTACAAATGGGATGACCAGGAGTGGCAGTACAAGTAAGAACTTGCGCCGCCGAAGAAATTTTGTTGAATGTTGTTGCATATCTTATTTTTTAGTTTGTAAATGATAGAGTTGTTCGAGATGATTAATACTATCCATTAGTCCCGGCCTTGCTACTAAAATGCTGTCCGCTTTCCATTTTCCCGAACGGGTTGCAGCAAGACTGTCCATGTATTTTCTGAACTGCACAATCTTTGCATACTCTTTTTCAGAAATGATGATCGATGGACTTAACTTTTCATCCCCGGTTTGCGTGACATATTGCGGACGTTTAATAAAAGTAACTTTCATTACACTGGACTGCTTTTGGAAAAGGCTTTCCCCGGCGAGATATATACTATATCCTCCTGTCGCCAGGCAGAACAAAATGACCAGCTTCTTTTTTGTAGCTATAGATAACCTTTCCGATTTCCGTTCCATATAACGAGCCCAGCGTTGCTGTACCAACGCAACCGCACGAACAATCTTGGTGGCTACTTTTTCATTGACACTGATGGTAGATTCCTGCCTTTTATTGCGTTTAAATAGCCCGAACATGATTAGCGATTTTGAATTTTCAGATCTTTATTTTCCAGGGTGGTCCACCGCTCAATCAGGAAGCCGTGCGGATTATTATCCGACCGCGATACACTGCGCAGATACCCTTCCGTGATCAGGCTGCGGGAAACTATACTGGTGGTACGAATGATTTGTTGCGTTGCGTAACATCTGAAATAGTAAGGAGTCTGGTTCATGCTCACCATCACACTGTCCACCCGGATCGATTGGCTGACATTGCCTGAGATGAGGTTGATGTAATAGCCGCTTTCTTTCAGGTTGTCGTATTGCCGTTTGGCGGATGCGTCAGCGAGGTAAAGTGCTTTGGTCACATTGGCAGTGATCACTTTTTCATCCGGGTCCATCGTAAAGAAAAGCTGGTGAAATACCTTGACATGATCCTTTGCTTCCACCGGGAGATTATCCTTCCGCTCCGAAGCGTATGCTTCCAATGCCTTGCCGTTTGCGAGGATATAGATCTTCGCCTGAATCTCACTGACGAGCTGGTAACTTTTATAGAGCCCGAATCCGCAAAGCGATAAACTGCCCATCACAACCAGTAATGTAAAACTGCGCACATACTTAAAAGCTGTATCTATATTTTTCATTTGCCGGAACATCGCTGATCGTTTTTAAGAATTTCCCTTTAGTTTATCTTTCATGTAATTGCCTGAAGAGCCTTTATTGCCTTCCCCGAAGTATCCGTCCGTATGGCCATGCCCGGCCATTCCCTGGGACATGCGGGAAACCGCATTACCCAGTGCATCAACTGCCATTCCGGTACCGGCCATCGCCGTATTTTTGGCCGTATTGGAATAGCTGGAGAATCCCGCACTTACCCGCTGGAGTAGCGTATTGCTGCCGCCTGCATGAATGATGTAATTGGCCACTGAGGGAACGGTAAAGTAGCCAGCAATGCCGATGATCATAAACACCAGGTAGGCCATATCCGTTGAACTGAAAAAAGTGTCGCCCTGGTCCTGAATTTGTGAGATGTCCAGCTTCAGCATATTCTCCTGTATCTTTCCCATAATGGCTCCGAATATGTTAGCTACCGGCAACCATAAAAAAATATTCATGTAGCGGGCGATCCAAACGGTTAGTGTATGCTGGAACCCATCAAAAACCGCAATACCAAACACCAGAGGCCCGAGTATTGCCAGGACAACTAGATGAAAGGTTCGGATGGTATTAATACAAAGCGCCGCTGCTTCGTAGAAGACCTTTAAGATTTCAGACAGCCATTCCTTGATTACATTTTTTACATTGTAATAAAATTTGGACATAGCAAAATGAACCGAATTGCCGATCCCTTCCAGCCACCCTTCTTCGCTGGGGTCTTCATCAAAAGTGTACTGGTACCATTTATCCCGGTCGCCGTCTCCCGATTCACCGACATACATCTGCCAGTAAACTGTTTTCTTTATGGCTTCCTCCTTTAATTTGAGCAGGGCTGCGATTGCTTTATCGGAGTCTTCCACCATATCGGAGGTTGCGGTAACCGTGGGTTTCATAACACCGTTGATCATGCCGAGTACGGAAGGAAAGATCATCACGGCAAAACCTAGGACAAAGGGTCTGAACAAAGGATAAAAGTCGATGGGTTCAGCTCTTGCGATATGGCCCCATACCCGTGAAGCGATATACCAGGTAGCGGCAAAACCGGCAATGCCCCGGCCCACGCCGATCAGTTTGCTGCAAAGCGGCATCATGTCTTCATAGAGTTGCTCCAGTACGGAATGCAGGCTATGGATTTCCCCCGCAACACCCTGCGCCTGCATCCATCCAGGCACTAACATTCCAACTATCGCCAATACGGCAATCTTCACACACTTATTCATACACACATTATATTAATTAGTCCTCCAATTCATACAGTTTCCGCATCACATTCACCTCGCTTTGTTCCTTTGAACGCTGCACAGCCAGTACGGTCGTGCTGTTATTGAAATGCCGCAGAAAGGCCGTCTTGTCTTTCATATCAGCATAAATTTTGTCAATGGCCGTTAGTCTTTCATCGTCCGACATTCTTAATTGTCCTGCCGTGATCACCGTAAAAAGCTCTTCCAGGCTTTTTATACTGGAATTAAATAACCGGTCATAGACACCACTGATATAGTCAATTTCCTTTATGGTGAAATGCTCGGTTTGTTTGAAGCGATTGAATGCCGCTTTGTACTCTTTCACTAGCCGAATCTGTAAGCTGATGATATCCGCTATCCGTTTATATCTTCGGACAGAGGGACTTACTTCCAACAGGCCATCGAGAAAGACCTTGTGCAAACTGAAATTGCCCTGTGAGATATCTTTAATGGCGGTATAACCTTTGGCAACAATCTCATACCCTTTTTTTAGATCAGTTAGTATTTGTTTGAACTGTGCGAGTTTTTCTACGTTTAATAGCAGTTGCTGTGCTTCATGGGATTGGGCACCGGCATTACCAATAAGGTGAAGAAATAGTAACGAACAAATTATTATCGTTTTCATACCTAAATTTTTTAATCAGGAATTGCATAAACTTTTCTCATCATATCCGCATCGTTTTGCTCTTTCATTCGCTGTACCGCCAGCACCATATTCTCATGGGAAAACTGGCGTATCATCCCATCTTTATCCTTCATATCAGTGTACAGTTCATCTATTCGCCGCAGCCGTTCATCGTCTTTCATGTCATACTGGTTGGCAGTTATCAGTTTGGTGAGTTGTTCAATATTATCCGCCGTATCATCCAGCAGCCGTGAGAACACTTTGTAGATATGTTCAATCTCCGAATTTGTAAACTGCCCGCTGTGCTTTATACGCCTGTAACTCTTTTGATAATTTTGTACGATCCGGATCTGTAAGAGGGTGATGTCAGCGACCTTCGCATAATTTTTGATGCGTGGGTTAATCGCTTTCAGTGACCCGAAAAAGTCCCGGTGCAGGTTGAAATCGCCGTTCTTGATATTACTAATGGTTTGAAGTCCTTTATCCGCAATTTCATAGCCCTTCTTTACGTAACCGATATATACTTGCAATGCAGCAATCTGCTGCACCAGGTATTTAATTTGCGTTTTTTTCTGATTTGTCCATTCGACTAATGTCTGACTATGACCATAATTGGAAATGCAAATCACCGCAACCAACACTAATACTCTTTTCATACAATTGCTTTAAAGGTTATTCTTCAATACCGTACAATGCCCGGATGACTTCCGCATCATGTTTGTCTTTTGATCGCTGCAAACTCAATAGCATATTCTGGTGGTTAAAGGTTTTCATATCCATGTAATTGACCTCAATCTGGTCGGCTGCCTCATTGATCATTTCCATCCGTTTCGCGTCCGTCATCTGCATGGCGAAAGAGTTGATGACAAGGAAAAGTTTATCCAGGTTCTTCAGGCTTTCATCGAGGATACCGGTGTATACCCTTCCCATATAGATAATTTCTTCATTACTGAAATGATCGTCCTGTTTGAACAGATCATATGCCCGCCGGTATTCTTCGACCAACCGAATCTGCTTTTGGGTGATATCCCGGATGCGGTGGTAATAGGCGATAATGCTTTTCACTTTTGATAATTCCTCGAAGTAATCTTTATACAACACCCGCTGCCGCTCCACCCAGTCCGATATTTCATCAAGGCGCAGTTTGGAAAGTGTATTCTCGATAGTCTTTTGCGCATTCTGCAGCCAGATCGTTTTATTCTGCAAACGTTGAATCTTCAGATCAACGGCTTTAATGACCTTTTTAATGCCTTCCTTAATGATGACCGTGATAGGGTCCTGTGCCTTCAAAGTAGCAACAGGCATCAGCAGCAGCAACAAGAGTAGCAGCGGTATCAGCTTTTTCATACTTATAATTTTTTATAGATCGTGATCCCCATCTTCATTTCTGCTTTATCCGGATCAAAAGACAGCATCCTTCCCTTCTTATGTACGAGTATCACCTTTTCTTTATCCGTAAAATGGCCAGTCCACTTTTCGATCTTATACTGTGGCGGTAGTGGCTTGTTTTCCTGGTTATACTCATGATAAGTCCGCCTCGTGATTTCGTATACGCCTTCACTTCCCGTCAGTGGTTTGATCTGGATGGTATCTCTTGAAAAAGCAAATTCGCTGGTCCACTGCGATACAAACGTTCCGGGAATAAATTCCTTCACCGGATTTTCAGTAGAAATAAAATTGCAGGAATTGAAGATAATAGCTGCGAGTACATGAATGAAAAGTAGAAGTTTCATATGCTTAAGTTTTAATTTGTCTTGGTTTCGGCGACAAGGGCCGCGATTCCCTTTTCAATGCCGCCATATTTCCTGGCATAATTTTGCATTTTCACTTTCTCTGTTTCCTCAGTGGTGTAAGCCAGGTATTCCTCCGGAGACACCTCTGTTCGGTAAACCCGTGACAGAATACCTCCCAGCGAAATGAACACTTCCTTATATTTCCGGGCGGGATCATTTGCCTTATTGACAGAAAGCACGAGGGCCTTTTCTTTTTCAGTCAGCCCCAATAGCTCCTGTATCTGCTCAAATTTGTTCTGGTATTTGGACTGATCGAGCAATATCTTGCAATCACTGTTATTAATGATCGCCTGTTTCACCACAGGGGAAGAAATAATGTCTTCCACTTCCTGCGTCACGACGATCGCTTCACCAAAAAACTTTCGTACTGTTTTAAACAGGTACTTGATATACTCGGCCATCCCTTCCTTCGCAATGGCTTTCCAGGCTTCTTCAATCAGGATCATTTTACGGATACCTTTCAGTTTGCGCATCTTGGAAATGAATACTTCCATAATGATCAGCGTAACCACAGGAAATAAAATGGGGTGATCCTTGATATTGTCCAACTCAAACACGATGAACCGCTGTTGTAATAGGTCAAGATTCTCCATAGCGTTAAGCAAGTAGTCAAACTCACCACCTTTGTAGTATGGGCGTAGGACGTACAGGAAATTATTAATGTCAAAATCCTTCTCTTTGACCTTGTCACCCTCCAACTTGCTCACAAATACATCCCGCAGGAACTCGAAAAAACTATTGAAACATGGAAACACTTTCTTGTTGTTTTCCAGGTATTCAAAATAGAGTTGTAAAGCATCCGATAACGCCACATACTCCGAGCGGTTAAACGTTTCATTGTCTTTTTTCCAAAGAGCTAACAGCAATGTTTTAATACTTTCCTTCTTTTCGGTATCCAGGTTATCGCCTTCGCCGATATAAAATGGATTGAAACGGATGGGGTCTTTTTCCGAATACGTGAAATAATACCCGTTCACCATATCACATAATCCTTTGTAACTATGGCCCACATCCACCAACACCACATGCGTTCCCTGTTCATAATAACTCCGCACCATGTGATTGGTGAAAAAGCTTTTTCCACTACCGGATGGTCCCAGTATAAATTTGTTCCGGTTGGTACAGATGCCTTTCTTCACCGGCTCGTCCGATATATCGACATGCACCGGCTTGCCGGTCAGCCGGTCGCCCAGTCGAATTCCCACCGGCGAAATAGAAGAACGATAGTTGGTTTCCAGGTTCAGGAAGCAGGTAGCCTGCTCCGCGAACGTGTCGAACGTGTCGTTCATCGGGAAATCCGCCGCGTTACCCGGTATACCCGCCCAGTGGATTTGTGGCGCACCATCCAGTTCCTGTTTGGGCACAGCATCCATCTGGGCCAGGGCTGATGATACCAGGTTCTTAAGATCTTTGAGTTCATCCTTGGTCGATGTCCAGACCAGGATATTAAAATGGGCTTTTACCGGTAACCTTTGTTGCGAGATCGCTTCATTTAAAAAATCATTGGTCGCATCCCTCGAGATCGTGTTCTCCCTTGAGTACGCCGATAAAGACTGAAGTCGGAGCCGCTTGCTTTCCAGTTTCTGGATAGTCTTCTGTGGATCCTCGATGAATACATACTGGTTATAAATATGATTACAGGGAAGCAGTTGCCCGAGCACGGAAGCAAAACCAATACTGAACTTTGTTTTATCTGTCGAATACTTGTCATAGTTGATCCGGGAGCCGCAAAGCGCCGGAAGATCGGCGGCATTGGACAAAGTATAGAGTTGCGCGTACTGATCACCTATACGGATACCATCTTTAAAGTGGATGTCCTTTACCAGCAGTTCATCCTTGGCCTCCGATAAATAACAATACCGTTCGATAAGCCCTGCTGTTCGTTCCTGGCTTTGCAGTTCGTCATCTCCCAACCGTTTCAATTGCACAAAACCACTGTCCTCCAGAATACGCTTGAACTGCCCGCAGCTATCCAGAAAATCCTGGATCAGTTGCGGCTTCAGGGTTTCTTCGGGTACGATGGAATTACGCAGAAGCGTTGAGAACAAAGACGTCGATGCTTTTCTTGATGCAGGTTTTTTTGTCAGCAGGATATAACACCGGTGATCGAGAAATGGCCGTTCATTAAAAAAACGTTCACTGCTGCGTGTTAAAAAACTCGTGTCATCCTTCGTGAAATCCGGAGCGTAAGCGCTGTCCACAAACCAGTCCTGCTTATGAAACACGGATTGCTTAGGGAGCACCTTGACCGCTTTGATCCATGCCTGGTGAAACGCTTCGTATTCCTGATCTGAAAGCGTGAAGATCTCCGGCAGTGTGGCTTCGTACACCACCGTTACATCACCCATCTTCGATAAGATACAGTCGTGTTCCACGCCCTTAACAGGTAAAACATCTTTCAACCACTTTTCCATTCGCTCGCTTGTTTACTTGGTTCACAATTTCAATCTTTGTTTCATTGCTTAGTTTCGCTTACACGGCAGAAACGCTTTCCGGTCATTCGATTTCAGTACTCCCGGTACATTTCGCTTCGCGATCTTTTTCATCATCCCATGCTCGCCGTAAGTATTGCTCATCCGGTAGATATGAATGAACAGGAATGTTCCCGCAATGCCGATAATACCTAAACAGATAAAGGTGTTGACACCGGAGATGTACAGCACAGCAAATAAAATCAGCAACGCGATCAGTCCACCGCCAAGCCACCAGATATACTGAGCTTTCAAACCTTTAAATTCAATGCTCTTATTAATCCCCTTGTTGATATTGTATACACTGTTGGCCATCAGATGCCGAAGAAGGACCTAATCACTGTAGCGACAACTACAAGGAAAACGCAGCTTCCGAACCAGGCCGCTGCTACTTTGCCGGTATCTGGATCACCGGAGTTCCATTTCTGATACACCTTCACCGCTCCGATCAACCCGACAACGGCACCCACTGCGTACATTAAATTAGTACCGGCATCGAAGTAGCTACGCACTTGTGTATTGGCTTCATTGATGCCAGCGTTGCCATCCTGGGCCATACCTGTTACAGCCGCTACCAAAAGAACGATTACTATTGATGCCCGTACCTTCCTGAATTTACCAGGACACCTTTTATTACCTACATGTTTCATACTATACTTTACTTTAATTTATGAATTAAGTTATTTAATCGCTTGTCTTCAATTGACACCCGGAGCGTCCTCCTGTGTGGCGTACAGGAGGGGTCGCCCAGGCATCTTTTCCATTTTGCTGCTCAATCACACAATGGCTACCTCACATCAGCCCAAATGGGACATCCTCTTCTTACCAAATCGGTTTCAGGTCATCATCTGTTAATGTTATCCCACAATGAACGGTGGCCTGCTGCGCAATGTGGTTGTTAACCGCAACTTGAAAGGCGGTCCCTTTCAATTGGGGATACGCTCTGATTTTTACTTCGAGTGCCATCAACAATTCTTCTTTGATCCATTTGCTGGAAGCTGCTTTTTGAAACACCTCTTTTAAATCTTCCAGTAATTCGTATACTACCGGAAAATGTGCAGCATCCGTCATAACCTTTTCGTCAGATTCTTTACCATCATTTTCCCGTGGAGTTTTCTTTGACGGAATACTCTTTCGCGAAGAAAATAGGCGAACTATGTCTTTTCGGTAATACCGGATTAGTACATATAGATAGTACGCAATCAGTACCGCCACCATGAATACAATATAGCTGCTCCAGGAAATTGTTTTGAACATCGCTTCATCGTTTTGTAATGTAAATATCATGTTGAATGAAGACGGTATTTCAATAGATGTTCCCGAGTCGGGAGAAATAAAGTTCAATTGATTGAATGGTAAATGATTTTTAGATCAGTCCATATTTCAAAGAGCAATTGAGCAAAAGAATCAAAGAAATCAGAATCTAAAATGGAATATGCTGTTTTAAATTCCGTTGATGTTCCCTAGTCGGGAAATGAAAGTTGTTTCACGGAGAACAGTCAATACGATTCATCGGCTTCATCCATCCGCCTCAACAATCCCTCCTTCAGCAAATCAAGAAAGGAAGTCCGGTTTTTTTTTCGAATACGCATTTCCTGGAAAACATTATACACATTGCCCAGTTCCACCTGGAAGACACCTTCGAGATAGCTACTGAGTTGCTTGATATCGGCTGATCCATTATTAAAGATGCCTGCGCTTTGCAGCGCATAGATAAGTTCAATCAATGCCACCTTCGAACCAGTCCACTGTACACGTTGTTGCTTAGCGGGTTGCGCGGGTACTATTGCGTCCGTCCGGTCAAGCAACGTGATCGCTGCATTCAGGTAGATACGGAGAAGTTCATTGGCGAACAGTTTGGACACTTTATAGCTTTGCGTGGTACAGAAGGCAGGGTCGATAGTCAGGGCAAGATCATCAGGGAATAACCGCAAGTCATGTTTACCGCGGATGAAATATACCTCGTCAAAATGAGTGGAGCCACTCCGGTAATACTGGTAGAAATCAAGATTGTTTTCAAAAAAATGAGTTATGCGGTGCAAATGCGTTTTCAGATATTTCCGTTGAACTGTGTCGCTCCCGGTTGGCCGGTTAATCTCAATATGGAATATCTTGACATAGTAAATGAACTGGCTGTAAAACCGTGGCTTTATTTCTTTGAAAAATTCAATTTCTTCCACGTTGTCCTTAAAAGGATTCTTTTCAATGTACCTGCGGAGTTCCTTCAGGATTTCCTGGCAAACGTTGATGCACTGTGACGTTTGCTTCAGCAAATGATATTCTTCGCTGATTATTTTCTTAAGCTGCGTTTCTAACTTTTCATATAAGCGGCGAGTAAAAGCTTGCATGAATGAAAATTACAAATCGCCAATTTTCTCAAAAATTAAATTCTGTAATTAATCAGAAAAAAGAAGTAATCATAATGAGTTTTTAGGCTTTGTTGTCCGGAAGGCGAACGTATTTATCCGAAATCCGAACCTTTTGCACTGTTGTATTACTCACCTTTAGGAGGCAATGAAAACTAAAACCAAAAATATACTTATTGAGATCATTTCGGCCTTGATTATCTTTTTATTCGCCTATACTGGTTTGAGCAAATTGATTGATCATGATTCGTTTGAAAATGTATTGGCGCGTTCACCGGTAACAAAGTATATAAGCGGTACCGTATCATGGATATTGCCTCTGGCAGAAGTAGTGGTAGCAATCTTGATACTAATTCCACGTGTAAGGATAAAAGGTCTCTTATTCAGCTTGATTTTAATGTGTGCCTTCACAGCATATATAGCGGGGATGTTGTTATTCGTCAGTGACCTTCCTTGTGCGTGTGGTGGTATAATTTCCAGGATTGGTTGGTTACCGCATTTGATTTTCAATATTTTCATTACGCTATTAAATTTTATGGCTTGGCGTCTTGAGAAACACGATAAACTTTTTATTGCAATAAACAGGAATAGCCGAATACCTGTATAAGAAAGTAGGCGACTAATCTTTTAATCAAAACCTTACATCATGAAAAAGTATTTTTTAGGAATGCTGGCTGTTTTAATTGCGGTCTCGTTAAGTGTGGTAACTTCTGCCAAACAAACGAAGACCCTCCAGTCACAAGAATGGTTTGAATACGTTCCCATTGAATCTGGTGGAGCTTCAAACCCGAACAATTACGTTTATAAGACAATGCAGACGCAAGAATGCTTTGAGTCCAACACGGAATTGTGTGAAACACAAGCATTACCAATCAATCCGAGTGACCCACTCGTCGATCACAAGCCGGATCTTTCCTCAGACATTCCATGGTTTAGGAATTGAGGTTTAGGAAAGAAAGATAGTCGGCAGCGACTATCTTTCTTTTATTAGAATAGTTTTTATAGGAAAATTTTTTTCGGTAAGTTTTAATCCATAGCTGGACAGGTTTATTCGCATAGTTTCGAGATCGTCAAAGGCCACTGGTAACGTCATATTTATATTCCCAGAATAACCGGTATTGTTAATGCATAATTTTCCACCGGAAGAAAGTTGTGATTCTGTCAGCAGAGTTACAATTGAATTATTCAAAGTAAGGTTATTGATATCGATGGTGCTCTTTTTCCACTCCAATCCGGATTTTCGATTCGATGACGATTTACTTTTATTAAATCGTAAAGAGTCGGAAATCTCCAATACCAGTGCAGGAAGTAATTGGGTTTTTGTTGCAGTAACATAAGGGAAATAGATGGCTAGATCTTCCCTCATCTTTTTATACAGACTTCTTCCTTCTGCCGGATTTGTTTTTACTTCATAACTAAAGAAATTTTCTCTTTTCCAATCGTCCTCATTAGTACGGTCAATAGGCAAGAGCAGTTCTTGAGCACTGCTATCGACCACTATGAAGCGATTTGGATGAAGGTTTCGCCTGGCATCAAAACCAAATACTTCTTTCCAATGTGCTTTGATCAACAAACTCAGCCTGGATTGATTGACAGCTTTCAAATAGTACGGTTCCCCATAACTTGAATCTGTCAGCGTCTGTATCGAACTCGCAACGTGGTAGTCAAGCAGGCCGGTCAGTAACATTGAGTATTCTTCAAGGGGCAAAGAAGGTGTCAGCAGCGTTTCGTTATAGTCATAGTTGGGCAGCGGCAGCCGCTGTGTAAGTCGTAGATTTTTCCCTGCCAGGATATCTTTAATATTATCGTAGGTCAAACTCCATCCATTACTAAGGTAAGCGATCTTGCCATTGCTGACCCAGATATAATACGGATCTCCCTGATGGGGAAACAATTGATTCAGGAGAGTGTCAGCCGTTATCATTGGAAATGATGGGGTGGGTATTTTTAGCTTTTGAAACAGCGCTTTTACTTTTTCTTCGCTGTCGTAAGTAACTGAAATGACCTGCAGCGTATCTCCAAAGGCTTTTTGTAATGAGTCCAATTTTGGCATGGCGTGGATACATGCTATGCACCGCACGTTCCAAAAATCGAACAACAATAATTTTCCAGGCCTAGTACTTAATTGGATTGGATGACCATTGCGATCAATCAATGAAAGAGTAGGTAATGAATCGCCCCGCTTCAGGGCTTTTATGGGTGGTAGTTGTGCGTGAACGCTGAACAGTAGGCACAGCATCGCCGCTAAGACGCTCAGGCGTCTGGTTGAATAATTAGGGTACATGATCAATATCCTTGATTTTGGATTAGAAACGGGTTTAGAAGAATCTCACTTGAAGGAATGGGATACAGGGCATCGGTGGATTGCCAAGTAGTGGGAAGAACAACCTGCATCACTTGGTTTATTCGGCCTGTGCGTTTAAGATCGTACCACCGGTGTCCCCACTCGGCAAAGAGTTCGACTTGCCGCTCTTGTTCAATCAACTGAAGCAGAGTGGCAGTATCCGAAGCCACAGCATTAGGTAGCCTGGCACGCTGTCGGATGGAGTTGAGGTCGGCTATCCCACTGACGATCTCCGCCGAGTGCGCACTGGCCTCCGCCCGGATCAGGTATTGTTCTGCCAAGCGAAGAATCATATAATATTCCGTAAGTGGCGCTCCATTACCATATACTTTATACTTGGTTGGATAAACTAAGGATTGACCGGAAAAAGTTCGGTGACCTAACCATACTGATTTTCTGTTATCGCCATTTTCAAAAGTCTGGTACAGCCTGGTTGTTACTAAATATTTAGGGGTTTCATTTGCAGACGCAGGCAAAAGGTCTCTGCCTTCCCAAGTGTTCCAGGTGGGATTAACAGGTTGTAGTTGCAGAATAGCTTCGGGACTGGTTTTTAAGAACACATTGTCCAAGGCTGGAAGTGTATAGAGTCCCGAGCCAATAACTTCGGTGGAAATCTCCTTAGCCTTAGCCCAGTTCTTCGTGAATAAATACACACGGGCAAGTAAAGCCTTGGCAGCCCATTTATTGACTCGCACCCGGTTGCTTGAAGGATAATTGACAGAAAGCAGAAGAGCAGCTTGCGATAAATCATTAACCAATTGTGAATAGATAGTTGCTGCGGGTGTTCTCGGTATAACGGAGGAGGATTCATAATTTGTCGTCAGGACAAGCGGTACATCACCAAACAGGTTTACGAGTTGAAAATAACAGAACGCGCGTAGAACCAGCGCTTCACCCGTGAGAGAGGCTTTCAGAGAAGGCGTAATACTTGATTCCTTTAAACGCTCCAGGCAAAGGTTAGCAGCATATATAAACCGGTAGGCAGGGTTCCAGAAATTACCAGCCAGTACCGAATGGTTCGTCGTTCCGATCTCAGCAGTCGAAAATTCTTCCTTATGATCAGGAGAAAAATAATATAGTTCATTTGCCGAAAGTCCAGTGTATAAAGTGGTCTGTCCTGCAGAGAATTGAGCTTGTGTTGCCATCATTTGACTGTAGATTCCCAGTACCGCAGATTTAGCGGTGGAATCGTTTTTGAATACCTCAGTACTAATGATCTGGTTGTCCGGCGGATCAACTTCGATAGATTTACTACACGATAGAAATATCGTTGTCAAAAATAATAAGGAGAAGGGAAAAACTTTTGTGGATATATGCATAATAGTTAATCTTAAAAAGTGATGGAAATGCCAGTACTGATTACACGAAGAGGCGGTAGGGTCGTTAGTCCCTGCACCTCTGGATCGGAACCTTTATACCGGGTGAAAGTCACCAAGTTCTGACCTTGTATAAAGAATTGAAACTGGTCGAGATGCATTTTTCGTAAAACGGCAGCGGGTAGCCGGTAACTAATCGTTGCATTTCGCAATTTGATAAAAGAAGCATCGGTAAGGGCGGCATCTGAGGATCTTACCTGCGAAGCGGCAGGCAAAGCCAAGCCGGTAGTAGCATAACGCTGGTAGATGGCAACATCTCCAGGTTTCTGCCAATGTTCCAGCAGTTCTACCGGCATGTTAACACGGGTGCCAGCGAAGCTTCCAGCTAAAACATCGGTTCCCTCTTGTTTTACAAAATGAAAAAAGAAGCTCAGTTCTAAACCTTTGTAGGTAAATTCATGCTGCCAGCCTCCATAGAATGTTGGGTCACGGGTACCAACAAAATATTGATCGAGCGTATTAATTACGCCATCGTTATTGAGATCATTGAACTGGTAAAGTCCGTTAACCGGATGAATGCCATTGAAACTGTACCCACGTAAGAGTGACAACGGTTTTCCAACTTGGTAAGTTGTCGCATACGAGGTTTGTTCTATACCAGGAAACGACACTAATCGATTACGTTGAAAGGTTAGGTTAAAATCAGACGACCACGAAAAATCTTGCTGTTGTATAACCTTATAGACGAAACTCAATTCAATACCCCGGTTCCGAACTATAGCTGGAAAATTACGCACGATGGAACTGAATCCAGTTTGTCCGGGAAGAACATAATTTATTAATTGATCGTCGCTCCGGCTATTGAAATACGTTGCATTTAATAGAAAGCGGTTATTAAAAAAGCCTGTTTCCAGCCCAATGTCTAAATTTCTCTTATGTTCCCACTGGTAATTTTCACTTTGTAACCGGGTCGGGCGAAGTACCGACGTTCCTTGATAAGGAAAATTAGTGGAAGTCCATGTATCAAGGTACATATAATCCCCGATTTGATCATTGCCGGAACTGCCATAACTGACGCGCAATTTACCATAGCTTAGACCAAGGGGTTTGTGATCCAGAAATGGTTCGCTGGAGAAAATCCAGCCCAATGCGGCCGCACCAAAGTTGGCAAAGCGTCGGCCTTCACCAAATCTGGAAGATCCGTCCCGCCGACCTGTTAGGTTCAGAAGGTAACGCTCATCCCAGTTCACAGAAAGCCGCCCAAATGCACCGCTATATTTATAATCAACAGCGTTGTTGGAAGCCTGGTAAGCAGAAGACCCTGCAATTGAGCGGATCAAGGCGTCATTGGTGTAGCCTTCCGCATCGATAATAGTACTGTGCGACAATTTGGATTGAAAAATGTGGCCCGCCTGCACCGTAACTTTTCCTTTGCGATATAACGAATGATTATATTCCAACTGCGGTTCAATGATCCAATTGTTGATGGAACTATTGCCAAAACTTGCGCTCCCGGTAGGACGATTGGCCGGGTTTTGTGAAGAGATAGGAGTTAAGGAAGTTTCTTGTATTCGCTGAAGATTATAGCCACTGCTAATACGCGCAGTCAGAGAAGGCAGAAATTGATAGCTGATCACAAAGTTGCCTGTCATCCACTCAGAGTGATTGTCATAGGTCTTCAACAGCAACGCCATCGGGTTATTAAAAGCACCGTTATTTTCATGCCAGTTCAAGTGTCCAACCGAGTCGTAAAGAGTTGGGGCATTGGGCGAAAGTGTAATAAAACTAGTCAGGTCTCCCTGTCCAAGGGAGCTTTTATCTGAGGAGTAGCTCGATGAAAACTGAGCAGTAAGTTTCTTGTCCTCTGATTGATGGTTTACATTCAGGTTCATTGAAAACCGCTGTTCACCCCATGAACCTGGAAATACTGTAGACTCTTGATAATATGTTGTACCAAATGAGAAACGGGTTTGGGCACTGCCACCGGATAGCTTCGCGTATACCTTATGAATGTGAGAAGTTCCTCCGGTTAATAGTTCTTTCCAGTTTGTGTACCGAGTTGTGTCCCACAATAACAAGTCTGGAGCATTGGCGTTTCCAGGCGTAATTCCGTCATTACTAAATGCTTCTTTGCGCATACGGACATATTCTTCAGTAGACATGAAATCAGCTAACTGCTGAACGCGGCCAAAGGCAGTCGAAACATTTAGCTCCATTTGTGCTTTTCCGGCCTTTCCTTTTTTGGTAGTTATCAGGATAACCCCGTTAGCGCCGCGTGACCCATAGATGGCCGTGGCTTCTGCATCTTTCAACACCTCGATACTTTCGATATCCTGCGGATTGACGAGGTTGAACGGACTGTTGGCCGCGATTTGGCTTCGCTGGGTTTGCCGCTCGGTATTAAATGGGACACCGTCAATTACAAAAAGTGGTTCTGTGCCTCGTTGAAGCGAATTACGGCCACGCAGCAAAATGGAAAAAGTGGAGCCCGGCAATCCAGTGGCTTGGGTAATAAACAGACCAGGTATCCTTCCTTGAAGCGCAGCTAAAGGGTTGGAGACGGGCTGGCGGCTGATGTTTTTTTGACTGATTTTATCGACAGTACCGATATTGAGTTTACGAGTTGTGGTGTAGTAGCCCTTAATAAGCGTTTCTTCTAGTCCCCCGACTTTATTAGAGACACGGATTGTAAGGTTCTTTTTCGATCCCGCGAGGACTGTAATGGGTTCAATTTCAGCACCAGTTACAATAATCAGATCACTATCATGTACTTCATCAAAGTAAAAACGGCCAAGGTTATCAGAAATTACAACCTTATTAGTACGGTTAATTTGCACACTAATGCCTGCTGCAGGTTCGCCATTTTCGTAATGGATGACACCAAAAAGTTCATGGCCAGGGTCGTTGAATGTTTTAGATAATGGCTTGATTTTAATAATTATAAAAACGCCATCCTGTTCATATAGCAACGGTTGCTTGTCAAAACAAACAACTAATATGGCATCTAGATTTTGATTGGTGACGTTGATGGTTACCGGATGTGATAACTCGATAGTCGATTTACTGTATATGAATCGGAAAGACGTTTGACGTTCAATTTCCTTCAAAACTTTTTCCAGTGGCGAAGTTTGGAACGACAGGGTAATTTGCTGTGAGTATCCAGTAGCACTTAACTCCATGCAGGCTACAAACAGCAGAATGCTTAGCATTTTCATAGCGAGGGAGGGTTTAAGGTTAAATAGTAGCCGCATAAAGCAGCCATTGCAATACAAATTTCCTTGCATAGCTTTGTTTAGTTTGGGTTATTGAAGTAAATAGGTCTTGCCGACTTTATTTATCAGGGATAGCCCAGGCACCGGCCAGTCTGTGTTTCCGCACGACTGGCCAATTTTATTCCCGGTTTTTCCCAGTTCTTTATTTAGTGACTATAATCTTTTTTCCGTCTATTTTAAAATGAACTTCATCAGTTTTAGAAAGCAGATAAAGGAGTTTCGATAGGGGGACGTTCCGTTCAATGGTTGCATTCAGATCAACAGTTACCTTGTCCTGATATACTATCTCCGCATCATACCATCTGGCAACCTGGCGCATGATGGCATCGATTGGAGTGTTAGTGAATTTAAACTGGTCATTTTTCCAAGCTACAGCAGAGCCAATATCAGGATTCAATATCTCGACACTATTCTCGGAAAGTTTCAACTGTTCGCCGGGCTTTAGTATCTCTGATCCTTTTTTAAATGTTAATCGGACAGCACCTTCTACTAAGGTGGTCAAGTCGGTCGGTTCGTTTAAATAGGTATTAATATTGAATGCCGTTCCTAAAGCCTCTACAACGAATTTTTCTGCTACAACGCGAAAGGGCTTTTGCTTATCAGGTGCCACTTCAAAATAAGTTTCTCCGGTAACGAAGACTTTTCTTTCCGTTCCCGTAAATGCTGTTGGATACTGTATTGATGATTCCGAATTAAGCCAAACCCTGGAGCCATCTGGCAAGACTAGTTTATAAACTCCTTTTCGTGGAACTGTCAGCGTATGATATTCTGAAACAGTTTGGGAATGATTGTATTCAAGTTCTCCTTTTTTCCCGTGAATAATAAACTGACCATTTTTCGCAGTATCGGTTTGGCTTGTATCAAGTACAATGATCTTTCCATTGGCAAGTGTTAGTGTAGCATAAGTTGTACCTGGCTGTATATCCTTAGCGTTTATTTCTACAAGGTCTGCAGAATTTGTTTTGGAAAAGGGTGTATAATATATAAAAAGGAAAACGATAAAAGCGATACATGCTGCTGCTGCATAAGACCAGATTCTTATACTTCTCTTTCTTCGTAGGGATGACAAATGCTCTTTACTTTTTTGCAGGTAACCTTCAGTGTCTGGTTTAGAAAATTCATTAAGGGATTGCTGTATTTCGTTTTCATCTGTCAGTTCAGAAAACAGATTACGATTATGGTCACTTTCACTCTTCCAGGCTTCCAATTCAAGAAGCTCTTCATCAGAAAGCGTTTGTTTAATATACCCTGCTAGGAGGTAGGCTACCCGGTAAGCGAGTTTAATATCTTTAGGTTGACGGTTCCCTTTTTCCATACTGTTAAGGTAGCAAATGGCTCCTGAATACAGAGACGGACAACTAGGAAATTCTTACTACTCAAGGAGCAAGATTTTTTAAGAAATGGCTACTTTTCTCCGTAGTAGCGCTATGCCTCGGACACGCTGATTTCGAACAGTGTGTGGTGATGTCTTAAGCATTTGTCCTATTTCGGTCTCGTTTTTCCCTTGCAGATAATACAATTGAAACACTTGTTTTATCCTATCTGGCAATTCATTCATTTGTAAGTAGATATCGCGCAGAAGTTCAGATTTGATGAGGTTATCCTCATAAATAATATATTGATCTTCTTCTGACAGGTCGTGCGGGACAGGCACAATTTTAGTCCTTAGTTCTTTGCTTCTAAGCTTATCAATACAGGCGTTTCGCACCATCCGGTAGAGGTAAGTTTTAACTGACTCAGGATTTTTAATTCCCGCACGCTTTTGCCAAAACTTTACAAAACAGTCCTGGACAATATCTTCTGGTGAGTATTTATCTCTTAAAATGTTTTGGGCAAAAAAGCACAATGCTTTGAAATAAAGCCTGAAAAAATAGTCATAGGTATTGTCCTCCCCGATAGGGAAGGTTAAAAAGTGAGATTCAATATCAGTAAATGTTACCTTTTTCACAAACACTTGCCTATAGGTGATTGTCAGTGCTAATATCATTCTTCAATTTTAATCTCTTACACAAAAGATTGAAATCCAGAATTGATATATACGTTATTGATCGTGTTAAGGAGAAAAGGACTGAAAAAAACTTATCTCAAGCAGATTTGGCTTACGAGCTAGGAATGTCAGTAGGTTTTATTGGAAAAGTCGAAAGCTCCAAATATACCTCCCATTATAATCTTAAGCATCTTAACGATCTGGCTCGGATATTAAAATGCAGTCCACAAGACTTTCTTCCTAAAAAGCCCATCTAATTTAATTGCAGTAATCTCCCAAAATGCAAGATACGAAGAATATAAATACTCACCTATGGGTGATTGTATATTTTTTTAATGGCTTTGATATTTGTAATCACCTAAAGGTGATTATGCGCTCAGCTATTGAACAATATATTATAGATAAGGTTCGAGAAATTCGCCTTGAGAAAAATATCTCCCAGGCAGACTTGGCATATGGTCTTGGGTTTGAATCAACGGGATATGTCGGTCAGATTGAAAGTTCAAAGCCTGAAAATACTGAGGTTTACAACATAGATCACCTTAATGAGATAGCTAAGATATTAAATTGTTCTCCCAAAAGCTTCTGGCCTGAACTTCCGTTGTGATTTTCACCTAAGTTTTACCTTCCATTTCTTTGGAGTAACTCCTATTTTATTTTTAAATGCTGTTATAAAGGCATTTCTACTTCCATACCCTACCAAACTCGCAACATCGTCCATTGTTCTATTTGTTGTCTTTAATAACACTTTGGCATACTCCATACGATGGTAAGTAAGCCGCTCAAATACACCCATATTGAACTCCTGTCGAAATCCTTTCTTTAATTTGAATTCATTGATACCTGCCTTTTCAGCAAGGGTGGGTATATCATCATGGTTTTTCAGATCCTGCTGCAAGATGGCATCTGCTGCGTAGATTGCAGCTATATCATCATCGCTTAAATTTCCTTTAAGTGGGTCAGTATGATTGGTAAGGTGAAGCAACAACAATTCCCGAATACAGTTATCATGGTGGAATGTCAGGATCTTTTCCTGATAAGGGTTACGACTAATGGAATGTATAACCTTTTGCATATCCTCGGAAAGTGATTTTGCCCGGCAGGGTTTAACCATATCTGAAACACCTATTTGGTTTAATAAATCTTTGGAATAGTGGGTTACAAAATAATGGCAGGCGGTATCTTTTTTAAACAGTGCAGTGACCTCCGGATGAACAGACAGGTGATACTGACCTGCTTTTAAGGTTATTTCTTGCCCTTCAGGTGATTTGCCGGGCAGTTCGCCTGAAAGCACAGCTTCAAGACGGATACTCTCATTTCTTTCCCTCACTGTCAAGCGAAATGTCCTGAAAAAGCGAACGATGCGGTAACCGATATTGAAAAAGGGGTGGTGGAAAGATTGGGCTTCCAGGCTAGCATTTTTATCGGTTGCTGTATGCACAGTACTCCCTGGTAACCAGCGTTGGATACTTTTTCCGGTCACCGGTTGCATTTTTACCGCGCTACGGCCTAATCGAATGAATTCGGGTATCATGCAATTTTGCTACCGTTTTTAACCTTAACCGACTTAAACAATTTTTAACCCTTGAACAAATTAAAACGATTGGGCAAACATTTTGTACTATAAAAGGCTTAAAAAAGCAGCAAAAAAGAGATTTTTTGACTCTTGTTAAATAGAATTCCGGTACTCAATTGACATTCTAATCGTTTACACTTAGGCCTAAATACCCAAAGTGAAGAATGGATAATTGTACTTCCCATAAAGAACTTTTATTAGGACTCAACCTGGGGCATGAATATGCATTTGAACAGGTTTTCAAGTTGCATTTTGGAGAGATATGTTACTTTGTTGAGAAACTTACTGGGAGCCCGTTCGTGGCAGAAGATATCGTTGCGACCATTTTTCTGAAGTTATGGGAGAAAAAGCCTGAATTCGAATCGCTCCAAAAATTGAAAGCCTATCTTTTTATAGTATCACGGAACGCCTCACTGGATTATCTAAGGGCTAAAAGATTACATGATCACCTGCACAAAAATATTCGGTACACCAATAGCACATTTGAAAATGGAATTGAACGCAAAATTGTTCGGTCAGAAGCTTTTTATTTAATTTATGCCGAAATAAAAAATCTTCCTCGACAAGTCAGGGAAATAATCCGTCTGTCATTTGTTGATGGTCTATCAGTTCCAGAAATCGTTAATAAACTTGGGCTTGCTTATCAGACGGTACAAAATCAAAAATCTAAAGGTATAAAACTTCTGAGGAAAGCTATTATAAAAGATAATTTGATTTCTCCCCTTTGCTTATAAATTCCGCCGGCTAACTTGTCCATAACACGGTAAGCAAATATGTTAGATTGACTAATAAAGTATATTAATTAGGCCAAGTTATACTTCGGCAAATTATACTATCGAGCACGTTTGAAAAAATACGAACACTCGATCCTGCTCCAAGTAATTACCTATTTGTAGCTGGGGTAAATCACCCTCTTTTATCAGCGACAGATTTCACTGATTTCCCCGTACGCATCGAAAAAGCTTGGTAGCAACTTCTTATTAATCTGGGTTAAATTAAAAACCAGTTTTTCCTGGCGGAAAAACTGGTGCTAATCAAAAACCATTAACCATTAAACCTTATCCTATGAAAATTCAATAGAAAAATACAACCGAAACTCAAAACAGCCAAAATGAATATGAAAAATTTAGTATTATGTATTGAGGTGTACTCAAATGTCGGCTAGATTGAGTCTATAACGGCGTCAAAAACGGAACAATGAAACCCTTAACAAGACATAGAAAACTCAGAATAAAGTGATTACAATAGTCAAAACGAGCCTTCTCAATTTCCGGAAAGTATTGCAGGAATGTCTTTTTTTGCTGAATTTTGAACAAACTGGCTGCAATGCCCAATAAAAAAATGATCCCCGAGAAGATCGCACACCTGATGGTCGCTTATTTCAGCCGCACCGCATCGTTTAGTGAGAAGAGTGCACTGGATAAATGGATCTGCGCCAGCGATGAGAACATGCGCGTTTTTGAGACGAGCCTCGAATTGTCGTTACGTCCCATATCACCAGATCCCGATCACAGCGAAGAGGAAAGCGAACTTTTTCAGATTGCCCGTTTAGTTCATAAACAAAAATTGCAAACACTGACAGTAGAAGATAAAGAGTGCCTGAACGACTGGCTCGAATCATCATCCCTGCATCAACAATTAATGACGGAGGTGCCGCGTTCGAAAAACCTGGAACTAATCTACCGCTGGCTGGTAAGGGAATTGATCGGCGAGCTAAAGTGAGCGATCTTCCTTTTGGATTCGATTGTTGTTTTTCAATTTTAGGAATGTAGGTCCAAAGGAGTATTTAAATATTGTAGATAAAACTATTTTATGAGTCAACCTGAAGTTCCCGAAGGGATGTTTCCCTGCTGGTATATTAAATCAGAAGAAATCGAAAGAGTAAAGAAATCCCGCAAGCCGTATGCGGATTATAAAAATACAGAAAACTATTTCCTATTAACCAACCGGATTGACAACACGTTTATTCAGGGAAATATCGCCCGGAGGGATAAGGAATTTGGATTGCTCAATAACGTTTTGCATCAATATGATTACCTGATTGAATTCTTAAAACACCAGGTCGTCTATTTTACGTTTGACCGGATTAACTTATACCAGTTAATTGAACTCTACCCCAACGCGCCTCGACCGATTTTATTTACATTAAAAAGAATTGATCCCTTAAAAGTGGTCAAGCCCAACCAGGGTTTTATGATCATGCCCTTTCATCAGGCAAACCTCGATCAATTATATTTTACAGAAGTAAAACCTTTTCTTAAAAATCAATTAGGCATTGAATTATTGCGAGCTGACGATTTCAGGAACAATGATATTATTATCGAAACCATCTACAATACGATCCGGGACAGCGAGTTTATAATCGCAGATACAACAATCGCCAATAAGAATGCTTTTTATGAACTGGGATACGCTTCAGCAATGGGAAAAGAGATTATTATGATCCAGGATAAAACGGAGCAAAAGCTGTTTTTTGACCGGGCACATATTCGTGTGATTTTTTATGATATTTCCGATATTCCGTCCCTACAATTCGAGCTAAAAGCTACCATTGAGGCCATCAGAGCCAAGCAATAATTGAAATTCTTGAATCCTATATCAAAATGTTATTTCAGAAATTCGATTTTTCTAACCCGGAAGCTGTAGAGAAATTCAAAATTGGATTTAAGGAACACAAGAATACCTGGAGCTTTTATGCCGAAAGCTATAGCTATGCTGTCCGAAAATTGATTGAAAAAGGATTGTCCAGGAATTATGCATTGAATTGCAGAGCAAGAGCAATCATGTTTTTGATTCGGCACAATTTCGAAATTTGCCTGAAACACAATTTGGAAATAAAGGGCTATCCAATTCCTCTTACCCATAATCTTACCGAGCTTTGCGATTCTTTTACTGATCCCTCAATTGTTCCTGCGCCATTCAGAGCTGCATGTGGACTCGTCAGTCCTGATGGTGACGGCGCCGCCTACCGGTATTACTTTGACCGGTTCCATCAAAAACCCTTCTTTACTTATAAAGACCGCCCAGAGATTGGGCTGGTAACGGAACTGTATAATTCAATTGATCCCCATACAGGCTTCAGCATTAGCGATCTTTTTCCGGATGTTAATTACCGGAAAAGGCGTACCTGGTGGGATCTCACCTTTCATTTGGGAGAATGCCAGCAACTGGCGCATATTCGCACACAGTATGATGAAACCTTGGAATATATTATAGAAGGCATACTGCTCGAAGGATAGGATGTTTCAAGGCTGTACCTGCCAATAATGTTTCTAATCCGTCATTCCCTGGAAATTGCGCTGAAGTATAATATTGAGGAAGTGCAACGCTCATCCGTCCTGATCAAAGGACAGGACTTCAGCCATGAACATTCACTAGCTACGTTATTCCGGGTATATAATGATTTTCTGAACCGGCTTGACACCTCGACGATGGATCCCGAAATTGCCAGCCAGTTACTCGATTTTCAAAAGCAGTATGCCAGTTTGAATGACCAAATTCATATCATGGATGCACACTCCAGGTATTTCCGGTTTCCAGTTGATAAGCTGGGTAATCCTTATAAAATTGATCTGAAAAGAATGACATTAGTGGATATTCTGAAACTGTACTACTACACTGATCCGTTTATCACGTTTACCAATAACGTGATGGAAGAGCAGGGATTGATTGTTTTAAATAATTTATGATGTTTTTGAAAATTATCTTTCCATGGACGACTTCTCTTGAGATCTTTGTTTTCCCTATATAGACGATGCCGAAAGGAAAACTATTTATAAAATAAGGGTAGCGGAATATACATTTTTGATACCAACTTCCTCATCATTGGGCATCATCGTTGCGACGCAATCCGTTCATCTGCTGTCTTATAGAGCAACATTCTTGGTTCGAAAAAGTAACTTTTAAAAGGTTTCAAATAAAACTAATTTAGCTGCATTGCTGAACAAGATAACGGAAATGGAAGCGTTGGTAACAATAAATTTGACTAGCAGTCGTTACACAACTGGCTGACCAAATTGAACATTTAAACCTTAAGAATTAAAAAGATGTTGCCCCCAACATATCTATTGACCTCAATAAATATAGTGTCGTAAAACATCGAAAAAATTCTGAATTCCATGTAGAGCTTGTACAAGACTGGCGGAAACTATGTCAACACGATGAACAACAACTGACATCCAAGGTAAAGGGAATTGAATTCACCTGCTATAAATTATCATTCGACACTCCAACAAATTATTACCGTCTAATTGATGACATTATCATAGTAAATAGTTCAGAACTAAGTGGTGCTCCAATTGACATAAGCCAGTAAAACCATGAGAACAGTAATCTTAACCCTTTCTATCACCCTTCTGACGCTTATATCTTTTGCGCAATCGGAAGTTAGTCTTTTTGACAAAGGAGGCAATGCTGTTGCTTACATTAGCACAAATGATGAGTGGACAATTTATTTATGGGAAGGTAAACCCGTAGCCTATATTATCAACGATGGGAAAACACTGCATGTTTATGGTTTCAATGGCAAACATATAGGCTGGTATCTAAGCGGAATTATTAGGGACCATGAAGGCAACGTAGTTGGCTTTAAAAAAGATGCTGTTTCAAATATCTATGAGCAGCATGAAGGCTATAAGGGATACAAAGAATATAAACCATATAAATATCACAGAGAATATGCACCATATCAACCTTACTTTTCTGCCAAATTTTCAGATATAAATTTAAACGGTTTTTTATACCAGGGAGTTGGTGACGGGAGTTCACAAGTAAACAAACAAATTTATGATGCGCCTGACCCTATAATGGAAACAGATTTAGAGTTATTGGCAAATGTAAATTTAACGAAGCAAGCATTGTTTGATCAAAGAACTAAAAACATTCAAGAGGTTATAAATCAAATTGGCTACTATTTAAAAGGAGTTCTCAAGTATGACACGACTGAATATACAGAGCAATACATAACATTGAAATCAAACGTAAATAAAATTAGTACAACACCTGTTGATTATTCAGATATTAACCAGTATAATCAGATCAATGTTCCTTTAAAAAACCATCTCTCTATGGTTAAAGAAAGACTCATAGTTCTTCAAAGACATGATATAATACAGCAAAAAATAATTGAAGCTTATCTGAGAATTGACAAGCTAAAAGAAATTGATTCGGGACTAGCTACGCAACAAGAGACTAAACTAGCGAACTATGTAACAACAAAATTAAATGACGAAGTTGCTCTTTTGAACGACTTTAATTACAGTCAGCTAGTTCCGTACTTTGACAATACTTTAAAAGACCTTGATGAGCTAATAAAAATTGCAACACGTCGAAAGCAGCAGAAACCTGCCACAATTTCTACTATCAAACGACAGCAGTAGGGTTTGTTCATAAGTTAATCAATAAATAGACAACTATCACAGCAGTCTTTCAATCCAAAATAAATGACCCCTCTGAATTTCAAAATTATTCAACAACTAAATAGTACTTTCTTTAAGGTGCAAAATGATAATGAATACGGAGTGATTGACAATTTTGGAAATATTAGGATACCCATGGAGAAAAGGGACGTCGCTATCTATAGCGATGACATTTTTATAAACGAGACTTCATGCCGGACTCATGACCAATACGGAGATTTAGGCAAGTTTGAAATTACCTACGTATTGGTTGATGTCAATAATAAACAATTGACTCCGCACGACGACTACTCGGTTATCGAACCTTTTGATCTAACAGTTGGGCTTGCGAAAGTTGAAAGACACAAGAGAATCGGATTTATAAATAATGAGTTTCAAGAAACAATACCTTGCAAATATATAGACACATCATGTTATTTTCCAGAACAGGTTACCGAATTTAAGGAAGGCGTTTGTTGTTTAAAATATGCAGCTAATGAGTTCCATTATCTTGACTCAAAAGGTAGAACAATTTTAAAAGCTCATTATTTCCTTGCTCTAAATTTTTCAGAAGGGTTTGCTGCAGTTGAAAAAAGATTAGGGGGTTGGGGGTTTATTGATGAAGATGGCAATGAAATAATTGAATGCCAGTATGATGACGCTTATTCGTTTAGTAACGGACTTGCTGCGGTTAAAGACAAAAGAGGACACTACAACAGCAGACAGTGGGGATTTATTGACAAAGAAAACAAACTTGTTATCCCTTTTTCTTTTGACGATGTCAAACCTTTTAGAAATGGTTTTTCAATTGCGAGAAAAGGGTCTAAGTATGGTGTAATTGACATACTGGGCAAGGAAGCAATCCCTTTTATCCATTCACATATTGACGGTAATGAAACAGAGCCAAGTTGGCCCTATTCTTATGTTCGCATTGATGACACTCGCTTTATAACAGGAAAATTCAATGTTTATTTAACCGACACGAGAATTCCACATCGCTATTAAGTATGGCCAACAACATTTGGCAAGGCCATACGCGGTGCGGCTAATATATTGTCAACTTTTTGCTCATTAATTGGTTTCGACCCCAGCAGATAAAATAGAGTTAACAATAAACTTTTGTAATTTTATTCTTCGCCGGTTCTGTTCTTTCTGTGCTAAATGAGGAGGAATCAATACCATTATAGCTGAGACTTGCCAGACCAGTATGGTTTCAACATGTTCTCAAAAGTTAGCTTGGATTAAGACGATTATTTTCAAAAAGCTTCATCCATGGTTGTTAGATAATGCAGTACAAAGGGGAAAAATACTTTTCGAAGCTGTTATATAGCTTATAAGTCAATAATAGTTTTTATAATAAATTGCTGGTTTAATTTCTCTTGCTCCAGCCTGCCGTTTACTGAAAGAAGCTGCTCGAATGCATTCCTTTCAGCCGGCGTTAATAATTTAAGCTCCCTGATCTTATATTTTTCATTTTGCTTACCGATATCTTCCTGGTGTGTATCCAGAGTATACTGGTCCATAAAAATACTTCTAACATGGGGGTAATGCTTGCGGAACCTGTTCAGCATGTTAAAACCATCTTCATCGAGGTCGCCCCAGTATAAGATCGAAGACCGGTGGAACAAAGGGATGTCATACAGAAGCTCCATGGCATATCCTTTGGAAAATATAACAAGAGCGTTATTTCTTTCCGGCATCAGGTAAAGGTTTGTCTCATTTTCCACCAGCCAGATTTCATCTATTTTCCAGTGACACATTTTTAATGTATCAACCGGGATACCTAATAATCCTATTCCACTGGTATACAAATCAGCTAACCGCGGGTCAAGCCATCGCAACGTAAAAAGCTGTGACTTTTTTCTTAGATCAAGCCCTATTTCTATATTATTACAGTTGGCAGGTAACAATGCTGGGTTTAGATATTTCAGCAAAGAAAGGATCATCCATTCATTATCCTTAATAAACTTGGTGTGTACCGGTACAGGAATACTGCGTATATAGTGGGTGGTTACATCATTCAATAATAAATAATCTGTTACAGCACAAATTCCCTTCCAGGCATTCAGGTATTGTAAAACACTGCCGGGCTCGGAAAGAAGAAAGTCTTTTATCTCACTGCGCCATGATAATAAATGCTGCAGTTCTTCCTTGAACTTTTCAGTATCGCTTTGCTTTTTTGTAAGAAAAAGATAGTCAGCTTCAGTTGCAACCGTAATAGCAACCGGCCATAATTGGTTACCCAGTTTGTTACTGCTCCATTTCTGCCACTCAATTTCCCAACCATACCCGGTATCTTTTTTTTCATATTGCTGAAACAAGGTAATGGCCTTATGAAGTTCAGCTGTGGTGGCTGGTTTATTTTTACCACCCCGCAGTATGATAGGACGAAAGGGTTCTCCTGCAATAATATTTTTTAAGTAGCTTTTATAGCTTTTTCCCAGTTGCAAAAAGTAAACGTTGTCTGTCATGCCTTGCCCATTTTCTGTTGTAATTCTTTAATCGTCATATTATACAACACACTATGACGGCCGTTTACCCGCTGTACTAAATGGACATGTGCGATAAAATCCTGTACAACCTGTATTTTATCACTAGGCGTCACCACAAGTAATTGAAGGTGCAATTGTTTACAAAGCTCCATCAGGTAAGTTGCTTTGTCTTCATCCTGGTTGCTGAAACTTTCATCGACCGCTATGAAGCGAAGGCTTTTACTATTTTTACCCTCCCTGGTAATTCCGAACTGGTAAGCAATCGCACTGCATAAGATGGTATAGGTCAGTTGCGCTTTTTCTCCGCCTGATAACTGGCCCATCTGGCGGTATGTTTTTTTCAGCTCATTCGTGTTGGCATATTTTTCATCCGCCCAGAATTCAAACCAGTTTCGTACATCCATTACCTTGGTGCGGTAGGCTTCATTCTCATCCAGGCTATCAATCAGTGGCTGTACTTTTTGATGAAAATGAAGGGACTTCTCTTCAAATTTACTTTGCTGCCAGTTGGCTGCCTGTGGAAGCGCATTGAGCAGGTTATTACGGAATTCTTTGATCGTGGTATCGGGAACTGATCTCTTTCCCAGTTGGATATATGTATCGGGCAAACGGTTAAAGTTGATAGCACCTAGCGATTGGTTTAGTTTTACTACACTGTTATTAATTTCCCGTTCCCATTTTTCCATTTCTTCACTAAGTCCTCCTATTTTATAGGTAATGGTATCATTAATAAAGTTTTCAAAATCCTTGCGGTACCGTGGGAGATTTTCGGTAGTCAGCTTATCGAGCCATTCTTTATATTCTTCCGCATGGGCTGCATCATCCGGCAATGACTGCACATCACCATACCAATCAGGAAACCTTTGTGCAATTGCTGTACTGGGGTTTTTGATCTGGTTAATACTTTTGTTAAGTTGCAGTTCTGCCTTATGTAAAGCACTCCGGACTTCAGTAACTTTATTTTCTGTTTCTTCACGAAAGGCTGAATACGTACTGTCAATAGTGTCAAGTGTAACATCCGCCATAGTTGCAGCGTGTTGTTGTTGAAACGCGAGTAAATTATCCTTATCTGTTTCAGTAATATGTTGCAAAAGTAATGTAAGTGACTCCCGATGCCGTATCATCTCATTGATCTGGCCCTGCAATACAGTTTTATCTCCGGACAAATCTTCCAGGTCTTTTTGGGCCTTCTCCCTTTGTTGTAAAATATCTGCTAATTGAAGGGTGAGTGATTTGAGCTGGTCATTGCTTTGGCTTAACTCCTTTACCTGTTCCTCCGCTTTATGTATGGCTCTTTGAACGCTTTCTACATTCAGTGATGTGAAGCCGGTGTGCTCCTGTATTCTGCTGAGAGCATAAAATTGTTTTTGCAGGCGGTCCCCTTTATTTTTACAGCGCTGTAGTGTTTCCTCTGCTGTTGTTATCTGGTCACTTAATTTATTTCTTTGCTGTATCAATGCCTCTTTTTTCTTTTCATTGTTCCAGCCCATCACATACCGGCCCGGATCATTTTTGCCAGGTCTGTCATCTTTTTCATGCCTGTCGCGACTTTTTATTAAACCATTCAGCGTAATGGCTTTTTCCATTCTTTCCAGTTCCTTTTCATCATCTACACAACTGTAACCAAAATTTTGAATAATCTGTTGCTGCACCCATGCTGATAATTTATGATCTGGATGAAATTCCATTTTATGAAAAACTGTATCCTTATCTGCATGTAAAGTGAGGTGGTCTTTTACATGATAGTAGATAAGCCGGGTGCCAATATCTGTCTGGTTAATATAGCGGGTTATCTTTTTATAATGTTTATCGGGTACTAATAAGCGAAGTGAAAAAGAATGTAGTAATTTTTCCAGTGCAGGTTGCCAATGATATTCTTCGGTTTTTACCTGTATCAGTTCGCCTGCAAAGGGGAGTTCGCTGACATCCAGTTTTAAGGCAGTACATACATCTTTGCGGAGATTTATCAGCGGTGCTGGTATATTACTTTTATTATGCAACAAGATATTTAGTTCAACTTCTATACGGTCTTTTTCATCTTTGGAAGATTTCAGGCTGTTCCTGGCATCAAAATCATCTTCGTCATTAAGACGGTTTTCTCTCTCCAGCCGCATCGCTGCTTTATTGCATTCTTTTAGAATCCTCGAATATGAACTTTCATCTGCCGGGTTTCTCTCATCCAGGTGAAGTATATTACACCAATCAGTAAAAAGAGTAAGATTAGCTTCGGCATCTTTTTTCTTCTTAGAAAGTTCGTTTAGGTCTTTCTCCAACATTTTTAAACGCTGACCTGCTGTGTTCTGGTCAATCTGGTTGCGGGTGTTTCTTTCTTCATCAATAAGCGACTCGATATTTGTTCTTAAATTTTCTATTTGTCGTTCAAATATCTTATTTCGATCATTTCCCTCTTCCACGGCCTGTTCCAGGAGTTTGTCATGTGTAAACCTTTTCCAGACAGCAGCGGTCTGAAGTGCCGAGTTCAATTGATTATCTGAAATGGTCAGTGATTGAAATTGTTCATAATGCTCTTGTACAGGTTTCAGCAACCGGATCTGCTCTTCAGATTTTTCAATATTCCGTTTTGCATCCAGCAACGTAGCCAGGTGTTTTTTTAGTTCCTGAAACAACTCTTCCATATTCCTGGGCTCCAGCATATGTGTTCTAATAAAGTCGTCCAGGTTACCCAGCACTTTAATGCCCACCGTCTGGTTAAAAAGGCTCAATGCCTGAGTACTTTGCATACCCAGTACTTCGGTAAGTCTTTGTGCATATTTACCAGCGACATCAAACCATTCCACCTGCTTGCGGCTTCCCTTGTTATACTGCTGCTCTATTCTCCGTTTCCAGTTACCACTTAGGTCAAAGGGTTTGAAATCATCTTCAATGTGTAGGCTTTTGTGGGCAATCACAAATACTCTTTTCATATCGCCATTTACAAAATACCTGATCTGAACCAGCGTAACTTCCTGTTGGGCTTCATTACAAAAATTGGCAAGCAGGATACTGTAAGCACTGTCCTTATTCTCTCTTAAATAAAGCGTTTTGGTAGCTCCGGTACTCTCACTGTTAAGGGTGCCGTAACCTCCCAGTACATAGCTTTCTTCTGTTCTGTCCCCCTTTTTTTCGCTGCCACTGCTCTGGTTATAAAAACGATACCTTTTTTCCGGTACGATGAGCGTCAGCAGTGCATCGACAAAAGTGGTTTTACCACTTCCGTTAGCGCCTGTTAGTAAACTGGTTTCACCCAATGGCTTGATGCTGTGTATATGTTCATCAAATGTTCCCCAGTTGTACACCTCTATATATTGTAGCCTGAATCCACTTTTCTGATTATCAGTGCTGAATACGCTTAGCTGCATGATCTTTTAATTGCTGTTTAAATTGTTCCAAAACTTCACCGTCAACTTTTGCCTTGATGACTTTTTTAATGCGGAATTTCTGTTCATCAGCGATGTCATGATTCTCTGACCGTTCTAGAAATCCGCTCTCTTCAGTTTTCTCAATAAGCCTGTCGATTTCTTTCAACATTTTTACCCTGCTTGCATTTTCTTTAAAAAAGAGTTCTGCATATTCCTTTATCTCTCTTCTTTTTTTGATCAGTTCCCGGGTTGTAGCTTCTCCGACCTCAAACTCAGCCATCATATCACGCAATAATACAAGCATTACACTTTCTTCGTAGGTATGGGCTCTTCGCTGTATCCAACTGACTCCGCCACTTTCATCTTCGTTTGCTGTCTGTTTGATATAAGCATAGCCATCCTGCTCATCAAGCACCAGTATCAAACCTAATTGTTGCAGAAAAGGAATGAGTTCTGTTTTACATTGTGTCAGTTTTTCCCATGTTGATTTTTCGAGGTATTCAACAGGACCTTTCAAAAGTTTTATAAAGACACTTGTATAGGGTAATATTTTCTCTGGCATATTTTTTATTTACTGAAAAGCAGATAAGGAACTTCGACAAATCTTGTTTCTTCTTTATTAAGTGGTATTAGTTCGGAGGAATTTCTAATTACCTGTACCTGTTTGGCTTTCTCTCTCAAAAAACTATAGTAGCCCACGACTTCTGCTAGTCCATTCTCCAAAGAAGTAGCCATGATGATTTCTTTGAGGGTGGCAGTCTGTTTATTCACTAATACCTGCTCTACTTTCTGCCAAAGCATTTTTTTATTAATAAAGTTGGTATTTAATAGTTTGCTGAATCTTTCAATATCTTCTATTCTCTCTATGTTCTGAACAGGCTGATGCAATGTTGTTTGGTTTCTTTTGGGTTCGAGTAATAGCCTTCTATCCATTACCATTCTTATCTCAGTCTGGTCATCAGTTTCAATTCCGCAGGGAACATGGCGATCTTCCATTAATTCAAAGATCAGCTCTTTGATACCGCTTATCTGTTGCCTCAAACGCCTATGACGGGCGATTTCCTTTTCTGTTATGATACGGCTTAGCTTTTCAGCCATTTTATCATTGGCTTCGTAAACCGACCTGCCTTGTTCCAGCAGAAAAGATTTTATATTCTGTATAAATAGCGTGTCTGCCTGGATGGACCTGTCTTCCAGTAGTGTAAGCAACTGCTCCGTCAGGATTTTCCAGTCTTCCTGCCCAATTCGGGAGATTAAAAAATCCCAGAATGCATAAAAACTTTTTCCCTGGTTGCTACCACGTAAGGCGTCGTAGGATTCAAACGCAAAACCTACTATTGTTCCCTTGTTCTGTTCCGCTTTTGTATGCTGTTCTACGATACTACGGTGTATCTGTTTAAAATTATCTTCTACCTCTCTGAAATCACTGATCAGTTCATAACATAATCTTGTAAAAAGATCAAGTCTTTCCTGTACCTGGGCATTATTATATCGCACCGGCGCAACGCCTAATTCCAAAGCTTTTATTTCTTTGTCTATAGCTGCTTTTTTATTTTTTAAGATTTCGAGTTTTTTCTCCCGGTCATCTTCTGTATTCTCTACTATGTCCCTGAGCGAAGAAAACAACATTTTGAAGCGGCTTTCTGTTCCTACATGATGTTGCCCGAGTTGCAGGGTTTGCATCCATTGAAATACCTTTTCTGTATAAGCACTTAACTGATAGTTAGTATTTCCTTCACTGTCAGGAAAGTCCTGTAAAATTCTTTTTTGCACCCAGTTTAAAAGATATTTACGGCTGCGACTTTCCTCGTCTTCTCCAAACTCAATCCTTGCCTCATCCAGGTCTTCCGTTCCGTCTGCATAAAGACTTAGCGTTTCTGACAGAATTTGTATCAATTGAGGTTCGCTGATTACTGGCCTATGTATTTCTTTAAAAACGCTGTATAAAAATGGCAATACCCAGTTGGCATTTCGCAGACGCAACAGCTGCAATGCTGGGGAGGTGGAAAACAAAAACGAGACATCTTCCTGGGTCATCGGGCAATAGTTTTGGACTTTAAACAGGCCTCTTTACGCACAATATAGTGTCTTGTTAGTATAAGACAAAGCAGCCTGGCGGGAATCCAAACCGGCGATTAAACTTATTTTGAAAAAAGGTATTTGAAAGCGGCTGAACAGATACGTATCGCGCAAATATGTGTTCTTTCTGCCTTTTTCTATTTCCTGAGTTGCTGAGACACTCATTCGGACCCTGCCGCAAAGATATTGAACTGCTCCGTGCAGGAAAAGGTCTGCGCCACAACTCCATTGCACAAATCTTCAGCTTGCTCCTGTTTTCAAAAAAATCTCCACCAGAGTTCTTCAATACGCTTGCTTATGGGGTAGTATTTTTTTGAAAAACCTTGTCCTTCCTCCACAGTTCCAATGACTGGTCGCTAAGGGAAAATGAGCGGGCGGCGTAGCCGACTGCGCAATATTACTCAGTAGCCATTTTTTTAATCACTTAAAATTTAAGTTATGGAACTAACAGGAAGATTAACAGCGGATGCAAAGATCAGCACCCTGAAAGATGAACGTAAAGTTGTCAACTTTTCTATCGCCATCAATGACAGCTTTAAGGCAAAAGGTAGCGAGGTAGTCACCAAAGTAACCACGTATGTCAACTGTTCGTACTGGATCAATCCTGAACGGGCAAAATACCTGACTAAAGGAACAGTAGTAGAAATCTATGGCCGTATCAGCGTAAACGCATGGGTAAACGCCGAAGGTGAGGCAAAAGCCAGCCTGAATTTTCATGTGCACAATTTCAAACTGCATGGAGGCGGCAAGGCTACAGAAGCCGGAGCAAGTAAGAAACACGAACCCGTCACCGCTCCCGTGGACGATGACCTGCCCTTTTGATAACCAAACTCCCCGGCCACTCCGGGAGCATAAATAAAGGGAGTGGCTTTTTTATGACCTATTTCAAAGACTGTAAAACGATAGATGAAGTAAAGGCCACGTATAAAAAACTGGCCAAGCAGTACCATCCTGATCTCGGGGGCGATACCGCCACCATGCAGACCATTAACCGGGAGTATGCCTATGCCTGTGCGCATATTGCCAAAGATTCAGGTATGACCGATGAACAGGCAGACGAGCAGGTAAGGTATTCCGAACAGTACCGCAGCGTGATCGAAAAAATTATCAACCTGCCGGGTATTGTGGTGGAACTGGTCGGTGGCTGGATATGGGTCACCGGTGATACGTTCCCGGTTCGCAAGCAACTCAAAACTGCTGGTTTGTTTTTCGCCCATAAAAAACTTGCGTGGTATTTCCGCAGTGATGAATACAAAACCCGTGGAGGCAAAAAATCACTGGCAGAGATCAAACGCAAGTATGGCAGTGAACGGATCAGCAAAGAGTATTCCCGTAATGAATTAAATGATTAATCCTAAAAATGAGTTAGTATGAAAAAGATCAATCCCAGATCAACCCGTCTATTCTGTAAACTCTTAGACAAAATAAAAGACGACCATCAGCATATCAAACTGGAACGGGAATCTTTCATGCCCCTTTCCTTTGAACGCATACAGGACGATGTGACCACGCCTTACGGCATGGGTCATGTCTATAGCCTCATGCACACCTATGTACAAAATGGCGACCTGATGCGTGACCCCGAAGTATGTTTTATTGTAGTGGATAACCGCACAGAGCCGAAGCAGTACGACCTGATCGATATCTATCCGCTACTGTACCGGCAGGATAATTTAGGACTGTACGAGGAAAGCATCCGGATTGAAGGTAGTGCCGTGACTTCTTTTATCAAGACCTGGCAGGACAGCCATGTGGCATTTGCCAATCAATGGCTCGTCAATATCAGCCAGCAGGGATTTTTACAATAACCAAAAAAACGGGGGCGCAGCCGGACAAGGGGCGCACTTTTATTATGACAGTAACAACAAAAAATAAAAAGACGGCAACACCGGCCATTGATAAAAAATCAAAATCAATCCTGCCGGATACCCTGTTAAAGGATGCGGAGTTTAACCAGATCAGGACGGAACATATTGCGCTAAGTCCGTTGAACTACCGCAAATACATAAATGAAGAAGCCCTGCAGCAATTTGCAGAAGAACTGGCGCAGCATGGAATTATTTCACCTCTTACCGTTCGCCCTGTAGGTAAAGACCACTATGAACTGGTAGCAGGAGAAAGAAGGCTGAGGGCGGCGAAACTGGCCGGGCTGCCAACCGTTCCCGTAGCTATTGTGAATCTCACCGATGAACAGGTTATTGAAATACAGCTATCTGAAAACCTGCAACGGGAGAACCCGCACCCCATGCACGAAGCGGAAGGAATTGGTCAGATGCAGCGCAGCGGAAAAACCATTGACGAGATCGCCATCCGGTTAGGTAAATCAAAGCAGTTCGTCTATACCCGGTTAAAACTCCTGCACCTGATAGACTCCTTTCAGGAAATGGTGTTGGCAAACATCCTTTCCTTGCAGGATGCTTTACAGATTGCCACGCTGTCCCAAACTTCGCAGGACGAATTTTTCGCTGATCAGTGCGCTGGCTGGAAAAAGCAGAAGAATTTCAGTCTGTCCGGTCTCAACTATCACCTGAACCAGTACCGCTATGATCTCAAACGGGCGCCCTTTAATACGAGAGATAAAAAACTGGTGTCGGAGGCAGGAGCCTGTACGACCTGCCCCTCCAATTCGGCAACATTAAAAACCCTGTTTCCCGAATATGCAAAGCAGGCTATTTGTTCCAATAAGGAATGCTATAACAATAAATGCACCGTGCACTTCCTTTCTGCGTTTACTGTTGCCGTTGATACCTACCAGCCGGTGGCCCTGCTGTACAGCAACCAGTTGACGGAGATGGCCGAAAAGATCATTGCACTGATCCCGAACGCCGCCAGCTTGCCGCAGCAAAATATCCATGAGGTGACCGTGATCGAAAAACCGGAAGCACCGGACAAGGAGAATTACACCTATGATAATGACGAGGATGAACCCGAACTGGACGAACAGGAATACAACAGTGCCGTGGAGCAATACAACAGTGAACTGGAAGCCTATACCCTGCACACAGGCAGTGGCCACTACGGGATCGGGTTGCGGGTGGATAATCAGGAGTTTGACCCGGTTTATTTCAGTATGGATAGACCCAAACCCCAACGATCATTTGGAAATATGGTTTCAGCCAAAGAAGTACAGGCAGCGATCAAATCAGGGGAGGCCACGCCGGAGTTACTGGAAGCGGAAATCCAGCGGATACAATCAAGAGAGAACAGAGCCGAAGAACTCGACCGGGAAAAAGTGCAGCTGCTGGTGCATAGTATGCTGGCAGAACATACGGACGAGCTGGCGAATATCGAAGCGTTGACCGATGCAGACATGACCGCTGCCAGGCTGCTGATCTACCAGTCACTTGATTACTATGGTAAGCAAAAGGTAAGTGAAGTCTTGTTTAAATATTCCGAAGAAGATGAAACCAGCGGATTGGAACAAATGTATATGGTATTTCAAAACCTGACTGACCAACAGTTTGCATATCTTATTCGTATGGCCCTCTGCAATAAATCGGAAAGTAAATATCCTCGCCAGGATGCCGGATACTTTTTATATCAGATAGCAACAGCGGCAGGGTTGCCGGTAAGCACCATTGAACAGGGGCAGCAGAATAAAGCGACCGAGCGAAAAGAAAAGCAACTGGAAAAGATCAGCCAGTTGGAAAAGAAAATAAAAAAGCTGACCACCTGACAAACCGTGGACAAACAGGTTGCGCCATACAAAGGCGCAACCTTCCTTTTAGACGGCAACTTTTAAAGGCAAAAAAGCTGCCGCCGCGAAATACAGGCGGCGGCAGCTTGGTGTTATGGGTATCTATGATTTTATGCAGTTGTGGAAGCAAGCAAATCTGAATTTGAGTTATCGGTTTTTTTTATTTCTTCTAAATCTTTTTCAAAGGCTTTCCTTGCAAGCCGGAAGACCGAGGGAAGAAGGAGAAAAAGAACCACCAAGAGCATAATGGCAATCCCTCCAAACATCCACGTCAGACCGCCGTGGTCATTCAAAAACCAGCTATTAAAAATAGCCAGTTGCAGCAGAATGACTGCCAGGCTACCAATAACATCAATGATTTTGCCCTCGGCAGTTATCAGTTGAAAATAAATATAGGTGTGAAAAGCCTTTCCTTTCCTGGGAGGGATTTTATCAATCATTTCCGGGATACCCGCACGCTTCATTTCAGATTTTACCTTCGGTGATAATTCTTTTTTGATTTTCTTGGTAATAGGTGAACGCACCCGGTAAATAACTATCAAAATCCCCGTCAACAGCGGATAAAGCCCAAAAAACAGCAATACGAAAAAAACGATCCATACGATCGTTTTCGGATTAACAAGCGTTCCGATGATGTCCTCCAGCCGGAAACTCAGCGTTGTTTTCCCGAAAAAATGAATAAAAAGTGCAGTCGCCAGGGTTAAAGAAAGCAAAAACCGGATAACCCTTATCAGGGTTCGGAGTTGCCGGAGATAGGATCCTTTGACCAGCGATTCCAGTAATTGTAAAAGGCGTTCAGACATAAGTAAATATAACTATAGGTGGTTGAATTAATTATTCAACAAAGTTCGGCCCGCGCATGCAACAGGCATTCAAGGAGTTCGGCATAAACACACAGCTGACGCACATACCCCTCATTTATTCCGCTTCCTCCTTGCGCCGGTTGAATGCCAGGCCGGAAAGGTTTCCATAATCAATTTTTAATCATTTAAACATGCAAAGATTATGGAAAAGAGATTGTCCCTCGAGACCTTAAACAACGTGGCAGAAATTGAAATTGTGTACCGTAAAAAGGTAAATTGTAAAGTATCAGAAAGACCCCAGGTTACGTCATCCGCTGACACTTATGAAATCCTGATGCATTACTGGAACCAGGACAAAATTGAACTGCTCGAAGAATTTAAAGTACTTTTCCTTAGCCGCTCTAACCGGGTACTACAAATCATTCCTTTATCACAGGGAGGGGTCACCGGAACAGTAGCAGACCCAAGACTAATCCTGGCCACAGCATTGAAGGTAAATGCCTGTCAGCTGATCCTCACCCATAATCATCCATCAGGTAGCCTTAAGCCCTCGAGAGCGGATGAAGAATTAACACAAAGAATAAAATCTGCTGCGGCCTACCATGATATCCGGCTGCTGGATCATTTGATTGTTAGTTCTGAAGGGTATTACTCCTTTGCAGATGAGGGGAACTTATAGCCCCTTTTTTCCAACTGCAGGGTGTTCTGCCGGATATTATTGTTATCCTTCGACATTGATAATGAAATCATGCAATATATTCATGCTGTCGGATGGTGAACAGGCTGATGAGAATGATCAGGTCAAAATTAAATATTCTACTCGCTTTGTTAGGACTAACACCTGTGAAATTGCCGCAAGTGTTGAACAAATGTATCAGTAGCAAAACTCATTCGCAAGTGTTTATCGCCGGTTTGCGTATCGAAGTCATTGTAATGTTCCATCCATTGAAGAAATGCTGTCCGTTCAATGTCGCACGAAATCGGCCTGATTTCAAGAATCCTTCCATCCTTATCCGGTAAGCTGATAACATTGTCATCTATTATAATATTACCGGCCTCCCATTGGTAAAATGGTGACAGTGAAAATTTTCGCTCAATAAAATAAGGAATTGGAATTTCGTAAACCGGTTGAACATACACGTGGATTTTAGACGGTGTACTTTTGTTGTCATAAAAGGATAGCCAGACATTAAAAGCCAAATGTGTTTCTTGGCCGACCGTCATTTGTAGCACCTGTCCGAAGCTTTCTATTTTTTTGTGAAACTTTTTGTGGGTCTCTGACCGTTGCTTTGTCAATGTGGTATCCTCGTAAGCACTATTAATAAGATCCATAGGATACAGTAAAAGATGTGTCTGTCCAGGCCCTGCAAAACCGCCCGAAGGATGAGCAAAATGATTCCGTATATCTCTCATGCCTGAAATGAATTGTTTGTTGTAGACATCAAAATAATGCCGCTTTTTCAGCCAGTCCATTAGAGGACCCAAATCGCCAGCCCATGCATTTCCTTCAACTTCCAGATAGCGTTGTTTAAAAGCCATTTCGAGAGTAAGAACAGCTTTGCTGTATGCTACATCAAAAAATCTGTGTTCATAAAAGCCAAACTGCAAAAGCCGATCAATAACCCTGAAACTTTCCCTGACGTTTTCGTGAACCTCCGGCTTTAAAAAGATGGGGTGTAAGAATTTACTTTTGTAGGTCTCGTAGTCTTCAATGTGGAGCCTTTTCCAGTAAGTATCCATTGTCAGATTCATATTCAGTTAGGTTAAGGGTTAAAGTAACCGCGTATAAGAATTGTCCATGTACTTATACAAATACACGCGGTCAAAAGAGGTTTCGAATTCCTCCAGTATCAAATAGTCGAATTCGTGGGTGGAGGACTCATGCCCAAAATTAGCCACTAGTAATAACCAGTTTTCATCCACTTTCCGGGTGTAATGTGGCAGCCGGGTCTCCTTTGACCGGATAATATCTTTAAGCCAGTTTCCATCAATCCTTTTGACCATATAAGCGCCAAAAGGCTGCCAGTTCGTAAAACCCAAATCATTGGATATAGTGATAGAGTCAATAAAATGGTTGATCGGTCTGTCTCGTCCAATGGAAGAAATTCTGAACTCAAACCCTCGGTTAGCGAGAAACACAGATTCGACAACTCCTAAAAGTTGATCCACATACAGATGTATTTCGTTTGCGGCGCATTTGATGACACCGTTGGAAAAATTGACCAGAACCTGCAATTTATCAGGATATTTCGACTTGAATTGTTCAAATGCACGTGAAACAATTTTCTCTTGAAACTGTTCTTCCTTCATCAAATCCGGCAAAATTAATCGTGTGAGTTCGATAGATATATCTTTATTTAATTCTCTTACTACGAAGTCGGGTGTTTCTCCTTCGTCAATGGTCTTGACCCTCAACTCGTGGGTTTCATGTGAGATGAATTTAGATAAAATATGTAATTCAAAATCCTTTTTCTTGTCCCGGGAAATCATCATAAGTTTAAAAAGTTTAAAGACGTAAAAACAAAATTATCCCTTCCTCTGATTGCTCCAAAAACTCAATTTTTCTTGGGTCTCGTTTAATACATCCTGTTCATATTTTGAACAGGTAATTATTTGTTTAACGAAGTAGCTTTGTGTGATTGATGAAGGAGTTGGAATAAAAGATTGGTCAGAGTTTGATGGTGGAGTAGACACATAATATATCCCTACCGTCAAATACTCCAAGATACCGAAAGATATTTTATACCATGTTTGTATAAAGAGGATGATTGGTTACCAGTTAGTAAAAGGGAGTTGTAAGTCGCAAGAGATTGCCGCTTTGCAGCAATCGGCAAGATGTACGGTTGTTTAACAACCGGAATCTTGCCCTTCGCTGCGGAACTTGCTTCGGGTTGGGAAAGACAGCTTGAATGTGATTATTGAAATAGTGAAAATGATAGTGTGATGGCGAAAAAAAGATCAAACCGTAGCCGTTTTGTGGGGCTGCGGTTTACCCAGGAAGAGTTTGATAAAATAGAGGAGCGGATCAAAACCACGACAACACCCCGCATTAGTGAATATATCCGGCGTGTGCTTCTGAATAAGCCGTTGACTGTTGGGCTGCGAAATAAATCGCTGGATGATTTTATGGCAGAGATGATCCTGCTTCGTACTGAATTAAATCATATCGGTAACAATTTCAACCAGGCTGTAAAGAAACTCAACACACTTTCAGAACTACCAGAGTTCCGCAAATGGCTGATCGCTTACGAAGCAGACAGGCAAATCCTGTTAAACAAAATTGGTACAATTAAAGAAAAGATCAATCAAATTTCTGACGAATGGTTGCAGTGATTCATAGCAGTAAAAGTCTCAGGAACGTGCTTAACTATAACGAGCAAAAGGTTCAGCAAAAACAAGCAAGATGCCTGACAGCTTCCGGCTATCCGAAAGATGTGGAAGACCTGAATTTTTACCAGAAGCTGAACCGCCTGACAAACCTCGCTGCATTGAATACCCGTACTACCGTCAACAGCGTTCATATCTCCTTGAATTTCGACGTATCAGAAAAGTTGGCTGAAGAGACGTTGCAGCAGATAGCGTCCGCCTATATGGAAAAGATTGGCTTTGGCGACCAGCCTTACTTGGTTTACCAGCACCTGGACGCCGGTCACCCCCACCTGCATATCGTTTCAACTAATATCAAGGCAAATGGCAAACGGCTCGAACTGCATAACCTGGGCCGTAACCAGTCGGAAAAGGCTAGAAAGGAGATTGAGCGGGATTTTGGGCTGATCAGGGCTGACAGCCGGAAACTGAAGGAAGCCTATCAGGTCAAAGCCGTTTCGGCCCAGAAGATTCGGTACGGGAAATCAGAAACCCGGCGAGCGATCACGAATGTCCTGGACACGGTTTTAAACCAATACAAATATAGTTCCCTGGCTGAATTAAATGCTATCCTCAAACTCTACAATGTGGTTGCTGACCGGGGCGGTGAAGCCTCCCGGACCTTTCAGAAAAACGGGCTGGTTTACCGGGTATTGGACGAAAAAGGCGAAAAGGTTGGGGTGCCCATTAAGTCAAGCCTGATTCACAGCAAGCCTACCCTGAAATACCTGGAAAAAAGGTTTCTGGAAAATGAGCCGCTAAAGCAAAAAGAAAAGCAGCGGCTAAAGACGGCCATTGACTGGATATTCCATAAAATGAATAAGCCCTCCATAGATGGGCTGATAAAGGCGTTGGAAAAAGAGCGGGTAAGCGTTGTCCTTCGCCAGAATACCGATGGCCTGATCTATGGGATAACATATGTTGACCATCAAACCAAATCGGTATTCAACGGAAGTGATTTAGGGAAGCCGTATAGCGCAAAAGGATTGCAGGAACGGTGCAGCCCTGGAATAAAGGAATCCCCATCACTAAAAGGAGAACCTGTTGATGTTAAACAAGGGCCAGCGAAGCAAGTGGATGAACCTGCAGAAATAAAACCATCGAAGAATCCAGCGAACGATAATACAAGCAGTCCAATCGCAACACCAAAGGCAAACGATTACATACCCTATCAGTTGAAACGAAATAAAAAAAAGAAGCGAAAAAAACGAATCAGATTTTAATTATTATATAATATCTCTTGTGGCGGGAGACCAAAAGAATACGCCATGCACACAGGAGAGAATGAGCAGGGATTAAGAAAGATCCTTGACATGACAAGGATCTGCAGTATTGTAATACTAGGCCTTCACTTTTATTATACCTGTTACCGGGCCTTTGAGGAGTGGCAGGTGACCGCCGACATCATAGACAGGTTACTGGATAATATCCGTAAGACCGGTTTGTTTAACAGTTTTTACCAGGCTAAACTCATCGCTCTTGGGTTACTGGTAATCTCCCTTATCGGAGCGAGGGGTAAGAAGGATGAGAAGTTAAGTTACAAGACAGCTTTTGCTTACGTCATTACGGGCCTGTTGATTTACGGGGGTAGTTATTTTTCTCTTTTTGCAGTCATTCCCATTACGCACCTGGCCATCCTCTATATGGGGTTGACGAGTACGGGCTTTATCCTGATACTCACCGGGGGCACGTTACTATCCCGGGTGATAAGGCTGCAGTTTAACAACAAGGACATTTTCAATAAAGAGAACGAGACCTTTCCGCAGGAAGAACGATTGCTGGAAAATGAATACTCCATTAACCTGCCCGCTAAATATCATTTAAAAGGCAAAGTCCGTAAAAGCTGGATCAATATTATTAACCCTTTACGGTCACTGTTGGTTCTTGGCTCACCGGGTTCAGGTAAATCATATTTCGTGATCCGTCATGTGATCACACAACATCTTGCTAAGGGATTTTCCATGTTCGTTTATGATTTTAAGTTCGATGACCTATCCGTTATTGCTTATAACCATTACCTGAAAAACAAAGAAAGTTTTCCGGTAAAACCAGAATTCTATGTGATCAATTTTGATGATCTGACACGCAGCCACCGGTGTAACCCGCTTGATAAAGACAACCTATTAGATATCACCGATGCTGCTGAATCAGCCCGCACCATCCTGATGGGATTGAACAGGGAATGGATCAAACGGCAGGGTGATTTTTTTGTTGAATCACCAATAAACTTTCTGACAGCTATCATCTGGTTCCTCCGAAAATACCAAGATGGCGAATTCTGCACCCTTCCCCACGTAATAGAATTGATGCAGGTAGATTATGACAAGTTGTTTTCGGTGCTGCGAACTGAAAAGGAAATAGAGGTCCTGATCAATCCTTTTGTAAATGCTTACCTGAATGACGTAATGGAACAACTGGAAGGGCAGATTGCATCGGGCAAGATAGCAATGGCCCGGTTATCTTCACCACAGCTTTATTACGTGCTATCAGGCAATGACTTTACCCTCGATATAAATAACCCGCAAGCTCCGAAGATCCTTTGCGTAGGCAACAATCCTCAAAAGCAACAGATTTATGGAGCAGTATTGTCGCTGTATGTTTCTAGGTTGATCAAACTGGTGAATCAGAAAGGAAAGCAAAAATGCAGCTTGATCTTTGATGAATTTCCAACTATTTACCTGAACAACATGGATGGTTTGATCGCCACGGCCAGAAGTAACAAGGTCGCAACTTGCCTTGGAGTACAGGATTTCAGCCAGCTTAAAAAAGATTATGGAAAGGATCAGGCGGATGTGATTATGAACATTACCGGCAATGTCATTAGTGGTCAGGTAACCGGTGAAACAGCAAAGCAGTTGTCAGAAAGATTTGGAAAAATTATGCAGGACCGGGCCAGTTTTTCTATTAACCGAACAGATACATCAGTTAGTAAATCAAAGCAACTGGATTCGGCAATTCCAGCCTCGAAAATAGCTTCACTCAGTTCAGGTGAATTTGTGGGTATGATTGCAGATGATCCGTTCTGTAAAATCGAGTTAAAAACATTTAACTGTGAAATTCAGAACGATCAGGCTAACCTGCGTATAGAACAAGAGGTCTATAGAAATCTGCCCGGTATCAACAAGGTAGATGCGGCCATAATTCGCCGTAACTATCTTCAAATCAAACAAGACATCGATAATTTAATCAATGTCGAGTTATCTTTGATGTTAAACAATCCCGAACTACAGTCTATTATAATCAAAAGGATAAATAGATGATCTTCTATGCTGCTCAAATGAACTGCAGTTTTCTCGGCTAGTGCGATACCATTGCTCACAATACGATCAATTTATTTTATCTAATCTAGTCGAGCTGGTCTAACTATGTTCTGTGTCACGTACGGATCATAACTAAACTGTCATTTTGTAAAGAATTTCCGCAAGTTAACTGAAGGATATTTACTGCATGTCAAACTGGATATAGAAACGGTTGCCCTGGCATATATGGGAACACCAATTACCGGATTTATATTAATACTGCCAGGCACCGCTTTACTACCCCGGATTCTCAGATTAAGATTAAATAACAGCGTATTCAAATCTCTGAACGAAATTTTCTCACAAGGGGAACGTCTATTAAAAAATGAATACTCCATTAAACTGCCCGCCGGTAAAATTTTTGAAAGGACGCATCCGTAAAAGCCGGATCAATATTATCAATCCCTTCCGGGGATTATTGGTAATGGGTTCGCCAGGTAGCGGCAAATCCTATTATTGGGTCGCCTGAAAACCAGTGGTTTATTTATGGCTTTATGAATGACCTTTTTATTTGCCTGATTATCTGCATATTGCAGGGTTATTTTATTATTACACCTACCTTTGATTTTTTCGCCAAAAACCCCATATTAATAAAAATCAAATCACTAAATAATTTAGTATTTTGCGGAGCTTTATGACAACAATTTTGGACTATACAGAAAAGAATGGCCTTGTGTTATGCGCAAATGCAGGTAGTGCCCAAAACAACAACGAAGTTCTATACCTACATGAGGTGAATAAATTAGGAGTAGATGCTGTTTTGTTCAGACGATATTACATTGAAGGAGATGAAAAACCTTACCGATCAGAACCATCTGTGTGTATTTTTAATAAACCTAATAATTTTTTTAATACAGAAGAACATATCAAGTTGCACGCAGCTTTGTGGAGTGCTGCAAAGAACGAAATTTACATAATAAATTCAACAGACCGCCAGGATATAGTAAATGCACGCAAACCAGCGGAATTGAAAAATGACGGCAACCTGAGCGTTGAAAATCTATTACTTGCGTCGAGCATAGCAATTCAAGGAATCAACAAAGAAAAATTCTCGGCATACCTTTTCGGTAGCGGTACTTTTTGGGAACAGCCTGAATTTGAAAGAAAATTGGATGAAAAAAATAGTCCCTACATTTTCTTGTTAGACTATTTAATGACAGTTCGCAAGACATTTTTAGGTTCACATTCTCTCAAGTTAAAACCTGAAACAATAGATAAGTTATTAGTCACCTCAATTCTAATAAAATTTCTCGAAGAGATTACAGATGATAAAGGCAAGCATACTTTAAGGAGTTTGTATAAGAAATATAAAATTTCAACTTTTGCCGAAGCCGTGGAACAGGGTTATTGTGTAACTATTTTAAAAGAGCTGGCAAACGAGTTTAATGGAAAGATTTTCGATAACTTTTCTGAAGACGAGAAGATTAAAATCAATAAAGCTAATTTAACCATCCTTGGTAATTTCCTCCGGGCAAATATTGATGTCAGGACCAACCAGATGTTCATCTGGGAACAGTATAGCTTTAAACATTTACCAGCAGAAATAATTAGTGCAGTATACGAAAATTTTATTCAGGCTGAAGCCGTTAGGACGCTAGGAGAAAGAGAAAAAGGTGTGGTATATACTCCTGTTCATTTAGTCAATTTGCTGATCGATGAAATAATGCCGTTGGATAAGCCTGAAAACTTTAAGACTAATAGCTTTAAGATTTTAGATCCTGCTTGTGGTTCTGGGGTTTTTCTTGTTGCGGCATATAAAAGATTGTTGCAATGGTGGGCAATTAACAATAGCACCCAAAACAATATCCAGTATCCAAATAGCAAAACAGCACAAAAGATTTTAGAAGATAACATATTCGGCGTTGATGTTAAAAAGACTGCAACATTGGTCAGCGTATTTAGTCTCACAACCGCTTTGTTAGACAAATTGACTCCACAAGAAATCTGGAATAATCTAAAATTTAAAGACTTAAGTCAAAAAAATATTCAACACAATAGCTTTTTTGATTGGGCTATAGATGCGAAAAAGCAAGGGAAATCATTCGATTTGATTATCGGAAATCCACCATTTAACATTGAAACCGGAAAAAAAAAGAATGAGGTATTGAATGAAAGTGTATTAAATGAACTGAATTTTAAACATAAAAAACTTCCTGACAATAACTTTGCTCTTCATTTTTTTGAGGGCGCTATGCTCTTTGCTAAAAAGGTATGCTTAATTATTCCGGCAAATGCACTGCTTTATAACAAAGCTGCTCAGGTATATCGTAACCAAATATTTACCGATTATTCGATCCAAAAAATATTTGACTTTACTCACTTACGTAGAGATTTATTTCACAAAACAGCCGATACCCCAATAGTAGCGGTAGTAGCCGAAAACAAACCATTCGAACATAAGGCAATTGAACACATTGTTATCAAACGAACAATTTCCTCTGAGAAAAAATTAAGATTCGAGATTGACTACTATGATCACTTTCAGGTGCCGTTAAATTGGGCAACAGATGAAACCAAACACTTTATCTGGAAAAGCAATTTATTGGGAGGGGGAAGACTATTCCAATTGATAAATAGACTGAGTTTTTTAACAAACCTTGAAGACTTCATAGATTTCAAACGAGTCACAAATGATGAATGGGTTTATGAGGTTGGATATGAAGCGGGTGCAGCCAAAAAAGACGACATAGTACACTATATATACGGTCAAGATAAAGTAACCGATATAGACGAAAAGGGCACCATTGTTTCAAATGAAAAAGAGAAAAGTAAGCATTTTTACAGACCAAAAAATGAAACTCTTTTTACGCTACCATTACTTGTGATTCACAAAAAAATTGGAGATAAATTTCTTCCAATTGGTATAAAGCAAAGGCACCACAAACCTCATTTAGTCTTTAATAGCAGTTTTGTGGGTATTCATGCACCAAGATCAGAATACTCGGAACTAAAAAAAATATACGAAAGATTTAAAGAGAATGCTGAGACTTATTTGTTGTGGATCTTAAATAAGAGTTCAAGCGCCATGATAAGTCAGGAAACTGCTATTAAAAAAACGGATCTTGATACATTACCCTTTCCCTCTTTCGATCAAAATGAATATTTGACATTGACGACGACAGAAGTTAAGATTAGAGAAGATGTGCTGAACTATTATATACACTTAGGTAAGGCCATTAGTGAAAACAGTGCAGGAGCAACTTTGCACAGAAAAGCTGCTCCCAAACAATTAAAGGAATTCGGCAAGACCTTTTGTGATGCCTTAAATGAAATCTACTCTAAGGATGATAAGATCTGGCAACCAGGTGCGGTAACCCAAACTGATCAGTTTACCATTTACCAATTGGGATTTGGTGTGAAAGGGGGGCTTTCGTATCATTTTGGTCATTTGCCTAATAGCGCAATACAATCGTTAATTGAAAATAGATATTCTAACAGCGGCGCAATTTATACACGAATTATAAGGCTATACAAGCATTTGGATGGCTATGATTGTGTTTTTTTTATTAAACCCAATGCTCAACGATACTGGCTCAACTCAATAGCTCTCAGAGATGCTGATGATACATTCATAAATCTTAAAAACGCAGGCTTTTAATTATGAGAGCAGACGGCCTACATGAATTTAAAGTACTAGAACCAAATAACCTGGTAGGAGATTTAGTCGCGTTAATACAAACTGAACTTGCCAGTTTTACAAAATCAGATGAGTTCGTGAACATTTTAGAGAAGAAAAAAAACGAGAATCAACACTCGCTTTCTTTTTGCGTTTTTATGACGAATAAATGCAAGTCGAAATTTTACTTCGCAAGAGAGAATGCACAAAAAGGTAGTAGTGTGATTGATATTGGAGTATATCACGGTGCTGATTTGATATTTACTATCGAAGCAAAACTATTACCTACACCAAAAGGCCGTAGTGACCAAAAAAGGGATGAGCACGAATATGTCTATGGAAAAGGAGCCGGAATACAAAGATTTAAAGATGGCAATCATGGGACAGATAACCTAGACAATTTTCTAAAAGAGAATGCAATGATAGGCTTCTTAAAGGGAGATGATTTTGACTTTTGGCTGCAAAAAGTCAATCAATGGATAAGAGATGCTAATTGGAGTGAAAGCGAGTTACTTGAAAAGATAGAGTTCCAATCAACAGGAAAACTAAAATCAAAGCATAGCCGATCAAACAATTCAGATGTCTTACTGCATCATTTTTGGATTAAAGTTGCTTGATAGGTCAATTTCATATGGTTTCAACAATCAGATAACAATTATTTCTTTTACCGTTGCAGTTACCCTATTTTTTGTTGGGGGTACTGATTTATTTATAAGAGGGCATTTTCTTCCGTTGGTCAAATAGCCTCATTTCAACTAGTTAAGTTTGATTGACATATAATCGCGCTGTCATTCTAGTCCTACTATTAAGTTGATTTGTACAACACACATAAACAGCAACAACACGGATTAGCTCAATAGAAAATGTTACTTAATCGACAAAAGTTTATAGACAAAATATGTACCTTTATAAAGGTAAACCCTACTTATATAAAGCTGAATAAAGTAGGGAGTTCTTTGCATCTAATCGACAAAAAAATCGACACTCCGGATTAAATACCGGAGGATCAAAACTATAATAGAGTCCCAGCGGGATCACTTTTTACGAAGTCAATTGATTTCAAAACGCTTTAAAAACCCTGTAAATGTTGATTTGCAGGGTTTTTTGTTTTTGGCACATTGTCAAAAAGCGATAAATTCCTCCAAATCGTGGTGCGTCATTCGAGCGGGCACAATGAATTTTAAATCTGCCCGCTCGAATTTTCCTGAAACCCTTGTCCAGTAAGGGGTTCAGAGTTTGAACATGCCCTTTTAACGTAGCTGTGAATGGTAATTTTATAACCATTTTAAAGCTATTGTATGAGCCAGAATTTCAAGGTTCTTTTTTTTCTAAAAAAAGGAAAAAGAACGAATCAAAAATCCTTACCGATTTATGTCAGGGTAACGACGAACGGTGAACGTGCCGAATGGACTTGCCAACGACATTGCGATCCTGCTAAATGGAATCAACAAACCGGGCGTGCCAATGGCAATAATGAAGATGCTAAGAGCCTGAATCAGTACCTTGATGCGATCCAGGCTAACATATTTACAGTACAGAAAGAATACGCCTTACGAAATGAGCCGGTTACTGCTACCCACGTTCGGGCAAAAGTCCTTCATCAAACCGAAGAAAAGCTTCACACATTAATTGAAGTTTACCAGTATCATAATGACCAGTTTGAAAAATTGGTGGGTGCTGAATTTTCTTACGGCACATACAAAAAATTCAAATCGGCATTGAAGTCGCTGAAAGAATTTCTGGAATGGAAATTCAAAAAGAAGGACGTGTATTTAACAGAAGTAAATCACAAGTTTATTACCGACTATGAATTCTATCTTAAAACGGTTCAAAACCTTCAGCATAATTCAGCAATGGTGAATATCAAAAAGCTGAAAAAAATTGTCAGGTTATGTGTAGCAAATGACTGGTTAGATAAAGACCCCTTCAAATCATACAAGATCACTACCAAAGAAACACACCGCAACTACCTCTTGAAAGACGAACTGGAAACCCTTCGCAATAAACCTATTGCGGTAAAGCGACTAGATCAGGTACGGGATATATTCTTGTTTAGTTGTTATACCGGGCTATCCTATACCGATGTGATGCTGCTTACACACAAAGACATTTCCATTGGCATTGACGGTGAACAATGGATATTCACTACCCGGATAAAAACAGATACTGCTTCCAGAATACCATTGCTTCCGATAGCGAAAGAAATTCTAAACAAGTATTCCAAAGAACCTGAAATCATTCATTCAGGCCGGTTGCTTCCTAAACTGACCAATCAAAGATTAAACAGCTACTTGAAAGAAATAAGTGACTTGTGTGAGTTTAATAAAGAACTAACCTTTCACTGTGCCAGGCATACGTTTGCCACTACTGTTACTTTGACAAATGGCGTTCCTATTGAAACGGTCAGCAAGATGCTTGGACACAAAAGCCTACGCACTACACAGATTTATGCAAAGATTTTGGATAATAAGGTTAGTGATGATATGCAGCAATTAAAGCAGAAGTTATTGAAAGCGATTTAATCATATTTATTTGAGATTATTAGTCGCCATAAGCCATTTTCAAAACATGGTTACGGCAGGTAATAATTTATCACTCGTCGTAACTCAGTAAAAAAGTAATAATGAAAAACGAAATAGTAAACCTCCGCAATAACCAGGATTATAAAAAATGGTATCAGGGCATAAAAGCAAAAATCAAGTCCTCGCAAATAAAAGCTGTTACAAAAGTGAACACGGAACTATTGGCTTTGTATTGGGAAATCGGAAAGGAAATAGTAAATAAGCAAAAGGAGTCGAATTACGGTGATTTATTAATAGAGCAATTATCAAAAGATTTGTCAATAGAATTTGCTTCAGATAAGGGCTTTTCCCGAAGCAATCTGTTCTACATAAAAAAGTGGTATCTATTTTATAATCAAGGAGTTAAAAAAGTCCCACAACTTGTGGGACTTTTTGGGGAAGATTATAAAAATGAATTAGTGTCACAAGTTGTGGCACTAATCCCGTGGGGACATAACCGGGAAATCATAACGAAATGTAGCACCGTTGAAGAAGCGTTATTTTATGTAACTGAAACTATCAAGCATAGTTGGTCAAGAGCGATTCTACTGCATCAGATAGAAGGCAATCTTTATCGCCGGAAAGGAAAGGCGATTACCAATTTTAAAGATACCCTACCCGGTCCACAAGGTGATCTTGCGAATGAACTGATCAAAGACCCTTATCACTTTGATTTTCTTCCATTAGGTGAAAAGTACAAGGAAAGAGATTTGGAAAATGCATTAGTTGATCACATCACTCGCTTTTTACTTGAGTTAGGAACTGGTTTCAGCTATATGGGCAAGCAGTATAGAATAACAATAGATAAAGAAGATTTCTTTATTGATCTTTTATTTTATCATGTGAAACTGCGTGCCTTTATCGTGGTCGAGTTAAAAATGGGAAAGTTTGTTCCGGAGTATGCCGGCAAATTGAACTTTTATCTAAATGTCGCGGACGAATTCCTGAAGCATCCTACAGATAATCCCTCAGTCGGACTGTTGATTTGTAAAAGCAAATCCAGTGTGGTGGCCGAATATTCATTAAAAGGATTGAAAAATCCTATTGGTGTCACAGAATACGAATTAACCCACTTTCTTCCTGATAGCTTTAAAGAAAGTCTTCCTTCACCGCAAGAACTGGAAAGTGCTATGAAGTTGGACAACTGAATAAGCAGGCTGATTGAATTATTAATAATTATGAGTGATAGTCACTCATTCGATAACATGGCAGAAGATCTGGCAAAATTAATCAGGCAATCTCATAGTAGCCTTGAAGCCTATCTGCCTTCTTTCCAAAAAGTGGTGGATAGTGTCATTATGCAAGGAAGCACCGACACAAAGGAAATCGAGCATCTGCTGGATAGTCTTTCTTCTCTGCTATATGTTGGTATCGGCCATCAGCTGTATTTGAGATTACTGGACCATTATAAAACGATAGATAGCGAAGGCGCAGGTTTCTATTGGGATTTGTATGAAGAGATTACCGGATAATTTATATTACCCTCAATTCTGTAACTCAGAAGCAGATGGGTTGGGAGAATCAGCGGCATTGCTGTTTATTTTTATCAGATGATTGAAAAGAAATACCCCTTTGCCAATAATTATTTTTTCGATGCTTACATCATTAAAAGAAAGTTCTTTTAAAATGCATACTATTAATATAATCTTAAGTTTTTCTGAAATCACAAATAGCTCTCCCAGTGAAGCTGCAGCCGCTTCATGTCTTTCGGAATAATGGGTATAATAATTTCTGTTTCGAGTAACTCGCCTTGCAAAATCAATTTCGTTACCTAATAATGCCTCTTTTACCTTTGCGGGTAACTCGTTAATAATCTCTGTCAATCTATTAAAAAGAATTTCTTCCTTTCCGGTAATTCTTCGGTGCAAATTTTCTAATGCCTGTGCAATACTCAAAAAATGTAGTTCCATTGGATTACCACGCCCCATAAAACACTCGGTCAAAATGTCAATAGAAGCTTCGATCTTCTCCCGCAGTGAATACCATTTTTTAATTATGTCCGGGAACTGCGGCTGATAATCTTTATACAAAAGAAGAAAATCATATTTCGAAGTGTGCTCATTATATTTCTTGAGTGCAACTCCAAGATTGAAGAATAATTCAATTTTGATGAAATCAGGATCGTGCTCATCTTCTTTTATTTGAGGTTCATAGAATATTATTGATCTGATAACCGGATAAGCAAAATAATTTAAAGCCAGAAATGAATTGAAAGAGGATAAAATACTTTGGAAACTCTCAAACGAAGATTTTTGCCAGGGTTTTATTGTCAATACTGGTGTTTGTTTAATTTCAGCTTTGTGAGCAGGTGTAAAATAAGTATGAGGCATAGAGAACGTAAATTCAATTTCTCCATCCCAATCATCCTTTAAAGGGAAACTAATCTTATCTGGTCGTTTATATTTTATAGTAACTTCCTTTGCCTCTTCACTGTACATAGGCTTGTCGAAGCCAGAAATATCTAACCAATGGTTAAGATCAGAATATTCGATAGAGCAATTTTCAAATGAAATTTCCGAAATTGTTTGATAATGCTGCCCGATAAAAATATAAATTGCTGAAATCTTTGACTGTGGGAAACCGGGCACGCTCATACTTTTGGATACTTCATAGCAGCTCAACAGTGTAACTTTCTTTCCATTTTCAATAAATCCCAGCACGATTCTTTTTTCTTTAGAACCAGGGTTTCCAAATTTGCTGAATTGACCGAATAATGCTACTTCAATACCATCGCCTTGTTGAAATTTCAAAACACCAGGCAGCTGCTCTGGTGGGTTTTCGGGAAGAAAAAAATATCCTTTTTGTTCAATATTTGTTATCATATGATTCTATTTGTCCTTAATGCTACATTAATATTATCCTTTCTGAACGGGGTTAACATTAATCCGTTGTTTAGCCCGACAAGCGTTGAGCTAGTGCGAGTGCAATTGCGAATTTATTTCCTGTCGTAATTCACTTTTAAACATAGTTACGTCAGATAATATTTGTTGAAATACCTTCGAATGAAGACCCTTCGCAGGATTAATGACCCAGTATAGAGGCTCTTATTTCGCCGATCATAGTTTGCTGTAACTTCTCAAACTCTACTGGATTTCGATGCAATTCTTGCCAGGCATCGTTCACAATTTTGGAGATTGGCTTTTGGCCATTCGCTGTTTGCTCACTGTAGGTAGCTAAATCAATCCCTTTGCAATAATCAAATACAATTTCTGCAAGAGCAGAAAGGAGCTCATTGGGAAAGATATATTTATAATCTGGGTGTTTCGGATTATTTGTATGCACTAAGAACTGATCCCAACTATTAGAAATTTCCTGGCATTCTTGTGTAAAGCCTGTTTTGTTAAGCATCATAAATACCGCTCTCATTCGGGATTCATCAGAAGGATGGCTTGGGTTATCGCTATAAATTGCGTTTGCTCCATTACTTAATGCGGACATTTTCATATTTGCCCAGGCAAAAGCAGGTCCGCATAAATAAGTTGCAATCATATCACATGTAAATTCTTCTATCCAATACTCTTCCCATCTTTTTAATTTACCCTTAAAAAAAGGAACGTAATGCTCGTGAGTTTTTTCATCATAACTCCTGTCAATTTCCTGGGCAAAATAATTCTGTAAGAGTGGAGTAAATTTTGCCTCAACTATATTTGGATATTGCTTACAAATCAGATGGCCGATTTCATGATACAAGTCGGGCAGATTTAGCAAGTTATTCTCTTCCCCAAATGGTAATGCAATAATCTCAAACACAGGATGTGCCCAATAATAATTTTCGGAATTACTTATTGTTGTAATAACGGGAGGGATTGACAAATGGCGGATTTCATCATAAATACGAGCCACTTTTTTATTAAAATAAATCTCCGGCTCGTCATAGTTAATAATGACTTCAAATCTATATAGCTCAATTGTTTGGAAAAACTCATTGAATTCATTGAACTCATACAAGTTGTTGTTAGCCAAAATATCAATTTCCAAATCCACGCCATTGATCTTGGCTTGTAATAAACCCTGCAAGTCCTCTAAATGTTCAATTGTTTTGGGTACAAAATCCTTTTGTATATCTGCGTGATAATTGTTTCCCTTCAACAAAGAGATCATTCGGCGAACCCGGCAATCTAAATCAAAATATAGTCCTTTGATAAACGAAATCATCCCCTGGCAGTTCTAAGTTTTCTAAACAAAAGGTTTCTTTCGCTATCAAGGATAGCAATAATCTTATCAAGCATTATGAACTGGGCCTTTGACAAGGGCGTATTTTCTTTAAGACTATGAACAATCTGCTCAATCTCTTTTCTGTCTGTATCACTTCTAAGTATCAGCTTTTGCAAGGCAGAACTTTCAGCTAAACCCGAAAGTTTGCTATTGTATTCGGTATTGGAGGCCAGGGCTTCCAGGTCAGAAAGAGATTGCAGTAGATCTTCTTTGGCGCATTTAAGCTCATCTTCACTTATCTCAAGGTTTGGATATTTTGTTTTATTTGTTGCATCGGCTAATAGGGCCTTTTTTTTGAAAACGATTACAGATTTATTAACCTTGGATGTAAAGCCCACAATATCGTCATACCGCTTTGTTATTAATGTCATTTCGCTCATAACAAATAATTTAATTAATTAAATGATGAAATCATTTCCTCCTGATCTTCCAACACCTTTTCTGTTACCTGGTGTGCAAATGATCGTATCATTGTGTCAATCAGTTTTAAGACAACTGGCAGCGAACTTCCTTTATCTGGTGCCGAAAAGGCCAAAATGCACTGATGAAATATATCCTGCATAATACCTTCCAGAGGTATATTGCCGTCTATCAACGAAACATGAATAGGTTGTACTGTTCCAGGAATTTTAAAAGGATACCCTGTAGTAAACAAAAACCCAGTAGTCTCATCGAATATTTTATAAGTTCCTGAAATCGGATTGGAAAGATTCTTAAAGCCATTTGCTTCAACCTTCTCCAATGCTACTCTATAAGGGATAGCCGTATTTTTATGAATATCAACAATCGCCCATTTTGTTACATCTTTATTTATTACACCCTCTTTTGAAAGTTCCTCGATTATTACCTTCATTGCTTTTGATTCCTCTCCAAAACTTCTCCCATCTCTCAACAAAATAATGCTATTCGGGTTTTTGGCATGTTGAGGAATATGCCTTCTTAGATTTTCAAGCACTTTTTCTACGATTACTTTGGATGTTATTTTTTCGTTTCGGAATGTACCTGTTCTGTTTGTGACTTCGGCAAAATCAAAAACAATCTTTTCTCCATTCCGATAAAAAAAGAGGAATCCAGCATAATGGTCATGAACATCCAGTCCTATATAAATATCATGATTCAAAGAGTTTGAGAGAGCGTACGGCCATTTTTGGTTTACAATCAGGTATTCAAAAAACAGATTGCTTACATAAGAACGGTAGTTTCTTAATAACTCCTGTTTTAACCTGAAATTATACCCTTCAGTTCTATCTTTAAAGCCAATAAAGAACGAAGCTACTTTTTTGGCAGAAGCACATTGAAATTTGATGCTTTTATAAAAATTCTTTTTTACACAATCATGCAGGTTTTTGATATAATAAGTTGCATCTTCTTCAGCATCGGGCAACAGAAATAAAGCATTCCCATGCGTAGCGCCAGCTTTTTCAAGAGCCTGTTTTATTTCGTTAAACTGCCTGTAGGCACTGGTTGATTTCAGATCCTTATACATCACTAAAGTGAAGCTTTCAAACTTTGGCGCAAACACCTTTATATCACTGCTGAATGTGGCTGCTATTGCTTTGGCTAAAGTGAAATCCAATGAATCTGGCACTAACAGATATTGAGGATTGAATTGAGTTTGATTAAGTATTCCATTTTTCATAATGTTTACCCGCCGATACTTACCAAAATCTTCAATCATCCTTTCATACTTTCCATCAAACACCTGTTGTTTCATTTCTATGCCATTGTGGAACTTTAGCCCCGGCAGTGGGAATATTTTAAGATTTTCGCTTAGTGGATGCTGGTTTATTTGCAATTGAACGCCATTAAAGCTGATATTATTAAAATTGTACTTGATGAAGGATTTTAGGTAATGAAACCTATTGCCGGGGTTTTGAATGGTTTTAGAATGCATTCCGCTAATAAACTCATCAGATGTTGTGTACAGCAGTTTTGCCAGGCAAGCTGCTCCATGAAAATACTTTGTTGTATTTCCGGGATAATTAAAAAGTAAAGAAGCAGTTTCAGGAAACAAATGCTTTCTCATATTAAAAGTCTCGGACTTGGTATTGTTGAGCGCCCAATCATACACGAAATGTTTTTTGCCATTAAATGTAAAATCTTGCTCTTTTATACTCTTACCAAAACTTGCAACCTGCACCTGGTACCAGCTATCACCCCCAAAGTATAAGCATTTTCTGCCCTTTAATCTTTTCTTCATGATCTCCAGATCCTCTCCTTCAAGATATTCATGAAGAAATTTCTTATCAGTATATTTATAAGACAAGTCAAGCGATATATAAAAATGACCATCCGGATGAGGAATCAACTTAAAATTAAATCCACTATAAACATCTATTACCGAATGAGGCTCGTTAAAAATCGGTTTTCGAAGAAAATACTGATTACTGTTATATCGCCAAAGTTTTGGGTGATTGCCTAAATGTTCTTTGATGGCAAATTCCAAAAATCGAATTGCTAATTCTTTGTTTTCGGCTGTAATGCTATCAAAATTCAATTCATGCCTTTGATCCATCAAAGTGGCTTTGGCGATCATTGGCGCTAAGTTGATTTCAATGTTGCTCTTTGATATATCTGCCCGAACTGCAATAAATCGTTTACCGTCTTTAAAAAACAGTGCGACGGGCCCTGAAGTCTCAGAAGCTATCCGCATTAAAACCTTTTGGATATTACGGTTATTTAATGCAGGGTCATTTTCAATTTCCTGCAAATCCAATTGCATTAATTTGAAAGGAAATTTCAAATTATGCAAGTTGTTTAGCCGGAAGAGCGTCGTTGTATGCCTTCTCATCGTATTTGTTATTACTTAATAAAATATTTTTACAAAGTGGCCGGAATTTGCAAAACACACAGGTACTTTCCTTATCTGTAATTGGAAACTCCTCAATATTTAAGTCCTCAAAAGACTTCCCTTCCGTGAGCCTTTCCACATCTTCACTATTCAAATAGATATAATCAATACATTCATCTACAGCTTTTCGATTAAACGCATGCTCCTTAGTCTCTTTTTTAAAAAGGTTTACTTCTATTAGCCTTATGTCGTCAAAGCCAAGTCTTCTTCCCGTATTTTGAAGTGCTTTCTTTCTGTAAGTGTCAAATACCGTTATGCCACCGATTATTAATTGCCTGGAGTAATCACTCAATGCACTTTCCGAAACCTTCCAGTCTAAAACGATTGCTTTATTATCTACGAACATAAATAAGTCAAGTTGCGGACTGATCCTAATGTTTTCGAACTCAAAACTCCAGTATCTCAAGTTTGGTACAATGAAAGAGGCTTTTGATAAAAATTCAAGCAAAAGCATTTTGCCATCAGGCATAACAATAGAAGGTATTCCCATTATTATGTCCCGAATAGATGAATACACTTGTAATAATGCTTCTTCTGTATAAGGAACGTTAGCATCGTGTATGTCCAGAATGCAATAATCAGCACCAATTTTCGATTCAGAGTTTTCTTTTATTTTATAAAGTTGTTGTTCTGAAAATTGAAATTGCCTTTTTGCAAGTGCAACTGCATTGTCAGCAATGCTATTAAAATCCAGGGGTTGCCGATCCTTTATTTTCGGCATTATTTCATTCTCCATTATCTTATCCACTACTGACCCTCTCCACATCAGCAGGTTTTTTGATTTTTTTAATTCAAAAGCTTTCCTGCGAAGTGGATTCTTAAAATGATGAGTAGGTGCCAGGTATTGAAAATAATACATCCTGTTACACTTTCTCAAGGTAGTTAAAGCAGAAAAAGACCATTCTAATTTGTTACTCATTGTTATTTGCTTTCATATAATTCACCCAACCTTTTCAAATACTTATTCAAAGCCTCTTCGTTTTGAAACAAATATTGCCTTTCAGATTTACTTGCCTTCGTATTAAGAGAGGAAGCAGTTTTTGTATTTCTTCTCCTGTAAGAAAGCTGTAAAGAGCTAATTGCAGCAGGAGAAAAAGCCGCTTCATTTTTCAACATGTGAAATGTTTTGTTAATTGCCTGTTCTACTTTACCAAAAGGAATTTGTAACTTTTTCACAAGGTTTCTAAATGAAATAACCGGAATACTATTTGCGAGTATTGCATCTTCTTTTAATTGCTCAATTGTTATAGCTGGCAAGCTTACTTCTGTAGCCAAATCTTCCACTTTTGTACCGCCATCTTTAATAGCATTTGTGAGTAATATGCCTAACGAATCAACAGCTAATTTTTCGTACAGCTTATCAATCATTTTAGTTGATAATTCATCCGAAAGTTGAACAGGATAAGCGGCATTGATTATATAGCTTATTTGATCGGAAGGATTAATAGTATTAGTTTGATCAGTATCTGCATTTAGATAAGCAAATTTTAAAGCTTCGTCTATTGCATCTATTTTTATATTTTTATTTGACATTGTATTGTTATTTATATTGTTTGCAATAGTTTAATTAGTTTGTTTTTGGCCCTATGATGCTTTACTTTTAATTGATTGTTATCCACCTTTAGCATTTTTGCTATCTCATCGTATGAGAAATTATTGGCTTTAAGTAAAAGCAAATCTTTTTCAAAAGGATCAAGCTTATTCAGCGCCTTTTTTAACTCTGTAATCTTTGGACTTTCAGTTTCCTCTGTTTCAAAATATTCTCTAAAAAATTCCTTATCGAAGGGTATCTTCAGATTTTCGCCGGTAATCTTTTTTTCTACTTCATCTTCAATAGCAATTTCCATTTCTGCATAAGATAGAATTTGAAAATCTTCGGATATTTTTTTCAGCCTTCGATATTCTTGTCTCAGAAAATTTGTGAATATTTTAAAAACTAAATTGTCAAAATGCTCCTGTGATTCTATTCTGTAATCACCAATTTTAATGATAATAGTTTCTAAAGTCTGGTAAACGATATTCCAAGCCTCGTCTTCATTAAACGACCATTTTGTTATAGCAAATCCATAAAACTTTTTGCCATATTGCAAATACAGATTTTCCCAGCCACGCCGGTCTTTCGCATCAATCAGTTTTATAAGTTCTAAATATGTCATGTTTGCCTATTAGTGCCTTTACTTCTATATTATGAAATGAGGTTACAAACCTCAATCGGGATTGATTTTCAGCCAATTAGGGCATTGAAAGAATATGCCTTTATTATGAAAGCAAGTTACATAGACATTTTGGGAAGAATCTGTACAAATTATTAAGGTAAATCACGCACAACGAACACTTTGCCAGTTGAATGAGAATCAGCTAAGAACTTTCCTTCCTAATTAGCAAATCCGTCAATTCCGGCGTGTCAAGCATCCTTTCCATTTCTGTTTGCACAATGGTCTGAACATCCTTTTTGATTGCTAAATAATTCTCCAGTATGTCTTTCTGGCTTACCGCAGATGCTTCCGGCAAATTCTTATAGGCTACCTGCTCCCTGGCAATGGCTTGGTGATCGTTGAGAATTTCCGCACAGAAAGTTTTCAATTCAATTTTCTGATCAGGATTGTCCGCTACCATACCCACAAATTCACCGGAAGAAAGTGCAGAAATTTTGGATTGCGGTATCGCTAATTCCAATTGCTTGGAATGGCTGATAGAGGTGTCCCGGCTGTTGATGGAAACGCTTTCCCTGTCCTGCATGATTTTACCGAATCGTTCGGATAGTTGTTTGGAAGTTTCGCCGGACACCTGGCCACTGATTACATTGCCTACGATGTTTAATATAACTTCTGCCTGTTCTTTCCCATAGTGCATTTTTAACTGGCTGGAATCTTGTACCGCTAACGTAGTAGCCACTTTGTTTGACCGGGCAGTTGCTACCAGGTTATCTATGCCGTTAAAATAGATGGTCGGAAATTCATCAAAGATCAAACTGCTCTTGTGCAAATTCTTCCGGTTCATCATTCTTGTAAGCGCCGTAATATAAAGTGAAATGACAGCGCCATAAGTAGCCGATTTCTGCGGATTGTTCCCCATGCAGACAATCTTCGGTGCATTGGGATTGTTTATATCCAATGTAAAATCATTGCCTGATAAAACATAATATAGTTGCGGTGAACCCAACTTGGCTAAACTAATCTTGGCGCTGGCAATCTGGCCTTCCAACTGCTCCATTGCATCATTGAGAAAAGCCGTTACAAAAGGATTAATCAATACATCTATCTGCGGATCTGTCCGGAGGATCGAGAACAGTTTGCTGTAATCTATCTGCGCCAGTTCAATTACATGGGCCAAGGTACAATATTTACCCTTCTTGTAATTACACAAAAACCATATCAATGCTGTAAGAAAATTGATGGGCGATTCCACAAAAAAATCACCCTGCTTTCTTATCCATTCTTTATTTAATCCCAACATAACAGTCCGGGAAGATTCAGAAGCATCAGTTATATCAGCCATTGTTGCCGGGTGAATGGGATTGCACCGATTGAATATTTTATCAAAGTCAATGACGTGAAAAGTGGGCTTAACAGCATACAGATGCCGGTATTTCAGGTATTGATTATAGGCATGTTTAGTGAGGTCGTCAAACTTAAAGTCATATACAAATACGCTGAACCCTTTTTTAATGTGCTGCGTGATGATATGCTGAATGATAAAATAGGACTTACCGCTACCCGGTGAACCCATTACCAATAATCCCCGGAAGGGATTGATAATATTGATCCAGCTTTTACGGATGCGCCCTTTCAGGTTATAATGGGCAGGCAGGTTAATCGAGTATTCATTTTCCAATAACCGTTCTTCCTGCGGAAAGGTTTCATTCAGGGAATTAAAGACGCTGTTATTTAATCTTAGTCGGATAATCCTGGAAAGCAATGTGCCGCCTGCCAGTATCAATATAAATCCCGTGATGGTTGTTCCTATATAAACCAGGGCAACCGTTTCTATGTCTGATTTTACATGCAGCAACAGGAAGCTGATAAAATAAAGCAATAACCCCGGTATGATATAGGCCAATGCTGTTTTATAGCTTAGTTTATTATCCTTTCTTCCCCTTGCTCCGAGTAGTGATATAACCAGCATGGCAAGGGCAATCAGTTTAGATGTATTAAAATTTCCGAACAGACCTGTGTTGTAGATATTCTGTAGCAATCGGTCTGTAATGTTTGAACGTATTTCCCATTGCCTGAAAGCGCCGTAACAGTAATAATAAAAGTGCAGCGCTACTATCACAATGCTGATCATCCTTGTCAGGTCTAAAATTTTCCTCAACCCCTGTTCATTCTCTCCTGTTTGCATCATTTTTCATTTAATGGTTATTGATTTCTTTTCCTTTTCTTTCTACGTTTTTTCAGTTCATAAGGCAGGTAGTGTATTTCCTCCGTAGGCTTGATGACTTCTTCTATTATTTTACCTATATCCAGTTGCTTAGATGGCGTTGGTTCATGGGACGGCTGCTGCTTTATTGTTTGGCTCGTTGGTGTATGTTCTATGGCCTTTGCTTGTTCCGGTATGGACTGCACAATACCACAATTCTCCAGGATGCCTTTAGCACTGTATTGCTTTCCAATATCGCTGCCATTGAAAACACATTTTGTGCTGTGATCTACATAAGTTAAACCATACACTAAACCCTGGTCACTCTGCCGGATCACAAGGCTGATCTTTTCTTTTTCCAATGCCTGTTTGAAAGCGGACAAATTCTTTGGTGGCCTTACTAAAATCCAGTCAATGGCCGTCTTTAAATGCTTCTTGTGTTCTTGTTTCAACATTTCATTTTCCCTGAATCGTTTTTCCAAAAAAGAAAGCGTGGGCTTGCTGTATATCGAGCTGGCCTTTATCGGTACGCCGATCTTGTTTCCTTTTTCATCCAGTACCCGGTAAACAAGGCCGTTGTTTTTAAATATTATTCCATTTTCTTTACCCCGGTCGGCCACCAAATTGTATAAACGAAGAACAGCGTTTAGTTCGGCCAGTGAAGCATATTTATAGTGTGGCAATACAGCATCCAGCACGTTGATAATACCTCTTTTGGTCGGAGACTTCCCGTAGTTTACGCGTAGTGCATTGATAGGCTTTATTTCATTAACCTGCTTTTGTTGATCTTTTGCCCGGACTAACTTATAGGCTCTTTCAATTTCTTCCCTTGCTTTGGAAGATTCATTGCGGCCAAGATTGTGCAGTGAAATTCTTTTACCATCCTGTTTGATATTAGTAGTTACAATATGTATGTGCGGATGCCCGGCATCTAAATGCTGATAGACCAAATAAGGCTGTTCCCCGAAACCTATCTTTTGCATATACACTGTGGAAATTTCTGTCAGCTTCTCTTTTTCTAATTTTTCATTCAGTCCAAAGTTTAATGAGATATGCACGGTATTGGTGGTGGCTCTTTTGTTTAAGGCGATCAACTGCTCAAATCGGTGCAGCTTTTCATAGAAATTCAACTGCTCGGCTTCCTTTAAAAAATTGTGGGCATGGATGCACTGCGCCTTACCTTCTTTCAGCTTTTGCTCGTTATAATTCAGCGCACGTTTGATACTGTTCGGTACAGTTATTTTTGCGACCATAATTCATAGATTTGATGCACCCGCTGATTAATTTCTTCCACTTTTTTCAGGAATAATTTTTTGCCTGTTTCATTCAGGATCGCCCAGGCTTTTATTTCAGGAACATGATCGAGTGTATGCAGTTTGTGAACGACCTGGTTAAAGTTCTTGCCAATGGCGTTTAATTCGTTTTTCAATAATATCATTTCTGCCAGAAATTCATCCGCTGTTTGGTTGCGGTAAAGAATGGTTACCGGCTCTTTCAGCAGTACGGACCGCATGTATTCGCTGAGGCTGTTGCAGGTCGTTTTACCATACAGGATATTCAGTCTTCTTTTTTCATCTTCATTCAACCGTAGCGGGACTAAAATTGAACGCACTTTTTTTTCTTCTTTCATCACACAATCATTTTCACTTTTTACAATCTCTTGCTTTAGCTAATCTGCCATAATCCCCCGAAGCGAGTTCCGAAGCGGAGGGCAAGATGCCCCAAACGTAATACGTTTGTACATCTTGCCGGTTGCAGACACAGCAACCTGACAGCTTTTATAAAAGTACCATGATTGCGAGAGCTGAAAAATACCTGTTCAAATTCTGAACGGGTGATTATAACTTCTATAAAATAGATTTGTACCTGTAAATATTTTTTGTATCAACTTTTAAAATTGTGATGTATGAGCAGTGCAGTGAACAAAGAAAAATCTAAGATTTATGAAACGATTTTAAGTAGCCCTGGCATGACGGAAAAATGCAAAGTGGTATTGCAGTTGAGCAGGCAAAATGTGTTGCTGTTAAGCCGCCTGATCGAAGCCGGCCTGCTGACAAAAGAGCAACCTTTTGAAGATGAAATAATCCGGGCTTTACCCGCAGCATCTACGGAGGAATTTAAAGCGATTCATGAGGAAATTTTAAGGAAGGCAGAGCTGACTGAATTTTACGAAAGATTAAAGCTGCTTTGACTTGTGATAGCCTGTTTCAAACGGGCTATTTTTTTTCTTAGATGAAAAAGGATGGTGGCTTTTTTTTGACTGAATAAAAAAAGGGGCGTTATATCAACCCCTCGTCTGCAAATGAATAATACTGCTCTGATGTAATAATGATGTGGTCAAGCACTTTTATATCATGGTACTTTGCAGCCTCTTTGATCTTCAAGGTCAGTTCTTCATCCGCCCTGCTTGGTTTCAGGTTCCCGGAAGGGTGATTGTGAGAAAGAATGATGCTTACAGCCAGTGCCTTGATCGCTGCGGCCAGAATCAGCCTGGGATCGGCCACCGTTCCGCAAATGCCGCCCGTTGATGCATCATATACACCAATCACTTTGTTACTGCGATTCAAGAATAGCACCTTAAATTCTTCCTGCATTTCCATTTTATTTTCGTCCCAGATTTGCCGGAGTATCTTACAGGTATCTTTGGAGTCTCTGATCACCGGTCTTTCAGAAGCTTTGACCTTTGTTTTATAAATCAATTCAACTTCTGCCACTTTTGTCCATTCCGGGAATTGCATGGTCATCTGTTCCATAACTCAAATTTTAAAGGATTAAAAAATTAATTATGGAACCCTATCCGGCTTTGGGCAATACAGGCAAAGAAGCAACGGAATAAATAGTATCTTATCGGTATTGGAATACATTTCTTTATGCCGGAATTTCTTTGCCGCTACAGCCGCCCAATAGCCGAACTTTGTGCAGGAATTAATGAAGGATATTATTTCAAGAAATTTTAAATAATTACTACTTGACAGATGTACAATATAACTCTTGTTGGCACTATACACTCAGAAAAAGGAAGATGTAATTCTGATGAGTTGTATAAGATCCTGGAAGCTATAAATCCCGAAGTGATTTTTGATGAGTTGCCGACCCATTTTTCAGATATGTATTATAGCGATTCATTTGATAGGTATTGCGCCAACAATATTTTGCTTAACCGGCATCCTATAGTAGTGCCTCTTGAAGTAAAATGTATTAAAAAATATAAGAAAAATCATAACATTAAAATTTGTCCCGTTGATATTGATACAAGACAAAAATTATCGAAATACCAACAGGAAATTTTCTTTATGATGCAAACATTCTTCCAATACGAAGATTATAGAAAGTTAGATAATAAGAAAGAGGCTTTGATAGCACAGGAAGGTTTTCATTTTCTCAATAGCAATAAATTTTTAGATTTTATAGAGAGAAAAGAGGTTATGGAAAGCAATATTATGGAATCTGAAATCCAGAAGGATAGACTGCTTAAAATTTACAAATTATTTCATGCAGAACAATACGATAGTCGGGAAAACGCAATGCTTGAGAATATTTACAATTACAGCGAAGAAAACCCATTTAATCAAGCCGTGTTTTTGATTGGCGCGGAACATAAAAAGTCAATGATTCGAAAAATCACAGCGTATGAAAAGCTATCAGCAATTAAATTGAAGTGGACAATGTATGGAAACAAATAGAATACCGTTCCCCGATTTTCACTTATTTCAATCTATCAACTAAACCCAAGCTGCCGCCCCCTCTTGTAAATCTCCATCAATAAGGGGCGGCAGCTTTCCGGCCTCTAAAAAATCAAAGGCAGCCGCAGCCGCCTTTGATAGTGTCCTCTTACTTTTTCTTTAATGTATTCAGCTTTTTTTGCAATTCCTGCATTTTTACTTTCTGCTTCTCTTTACGTTCCTCCCGTTTCTCCTTTTGCGCATCTTCTATCGTTTTGACAGAAATACCCGCCTCCGTTGCCATCTGATACAAAAAATACCCGGCCTCCTGATTGGGGTATTTGCTGTCCGATTTGCCACAGACCGCCATGCGTATAAGGTAGGCAAACTCACTATTGGAAAGATTGCCCAACCTTTCAAATAAATCCTTATCGGTTTTGACTGCCTTCTTTCCTTTACCAGTCAGTAACGTTTTGCTTACTTCCTGTTTGCTATGGTAATCCAATGATTGGTAAATCACCAACCGTGCGCCTGTCTGGTCGGCTTTGGTCAGCTTGGTATTATTCTCCGCTTTTGCGGTAAACTCTGAAAAGCTGCCGTGTACGGTCAACTGTACTTTTTCCCTATCCAGTTCTTCGGCTCGTTTCTCCCGTTGTTTGAGGCGTTCCATCTCAGCCTGTAATAAATCCGGCGTGGCGTTCCCGGCTTTGATGGCTTCCTGTACTTCTTTGGCGGTTACGGTTTGTCCTCCTGTGCGGTTCACCCTGGGCTTTTCCATGCTGAAATAAACAGGGGTAAACTCTTTATTGCCGAGAAAGATGCCTATTGCATAATGACCGCTTTTAACGTGCAGGTTATAGGCTTCCAGTTCGCTGTAATAGCTTTCCATTGCTTCGTTAAATTCGGACTCGTCCGGCTCTCCGGTATCGTAATCTGTATAGTCCTCTTTATCTGGCAGGGCAGGTTTCTCCATGACGGTTATCTCCTGCGCATTGTGGCGGGGCAATGCTGCTGCATCCGGTACAAGCCCTAAAATGGTTTCTGCCATATCCGTTAACTGGTTATTGTACAGGAGTGCAGCCGGCTGATAGGTTGCAATGGCATTGCTTAACGCTGCGATAAAATGTACGCTGCATTTGTTATTGTAACATTCCTTGTTGTTACAAACAGCTTGCTTTGCCATTTCAGGAAACAAACTTTTCAATGTTGCTGAATTGGAAGGGCAAACATTACAAGCTCCCGCGTCCGGCACTAAGTTCTTATCCTTTGTATTGAACGGCGCATCTTTCAAATCATAGCGGTAATGGTTCAGGTAATAATCGAGGTTATACAACCGGAAATTTTTATCCTGCTTCCATTTGCTGCAATGTTCTTCAAAAAATTCGGTTTGCGATTCGGCCGATAACGAAGCAAGCTGTAAAGCTTCCTGCAAGCTGATCACGTTGGCTAAAATCATTTCCTGAAACGTTTCTGTCAGGGATAACAATTTCAAACGGGAGTACACAAACTGTTTTGATTTGCCCAAACGTGTGGCGATTTCATCAATGGTTTTACCCGTGCCTTGCATTTGCCCGATGGCTTGCGCTTCGTGCATGGGATGGGGATTTTCCCGTTGCAGGTTTTCGGAAAGCTGGATTTCGATTACCTGTTCATCGGTCAGCGATACGATGGCAGCGGGTACTGTTTGCAGTCCGGCAATTCTTGCGGCTCTCAGTCTTCGTTCCCCTGCTACCAGTTCGTATTTGTTTCCCTTCCCTGCTCTCAGGGTCAACGGTGAAATAATGCCATGCTGTTTGAGTTCTTCGGCAAAGGCGTGCAAGGCTTCCTCCTCAACATACTTACGGTAATTGAGTGGACTATAATCAATATCATCTGTATTGATTTGCGCAAAGTCAGCATCCCGCAATAAGGCGGTAGCAACCGGGATGATTTTATCTGTTCGCTGTTTTACCGGCGCTGCTTTTCTTTTATGTTTGGCTGTTGTTGTCATAAAAAATTGCGCCCCTTGTTGCCCGGCGGCGCACCCGGTTTTTGGAGGTTACTCTACTTTGTTGTTCCAGATTTCTTTATCGTCCGCATAGACTTCAATCGTGGGTTGGTTATCATTCCCAGCGGGAGTTAACCGTACCTGCGTTTCGTACAGGATATCCGAATCCATAAATCCGAGTTTTTCGTCTATGACTTCATCCAGACCGTTTTCCTGAATCAGTTCGGCAATGCCTTGCATGTTGGCGTACTGGTCAAAGCGCAGCCGATACCAAACGGTTACTTTTACCTTGATGTAATTATTCATAAAAAAAGTATTACAATTAAAAAATAGGTAGCCCGCAACGGGCTACCGTTTGCATCAGTTATTCATAAAATCCAAACACAGGTTAAAGGCTTTCTGCGCTTTCATTTGTGCCGTACCACCGTATAACAGGGATTTCAATTTGGCTTCCTCATCTTTATACGTCCGTACATTTTGAAAGTAGCCGGTCACGCTGTTGTAAGCCCCGAACAAAGTGCCTTTGGTGGTTTCCTGCTGCTGGCTTGGGCTGCTCATGGCATATTCAAAAACGGAATCGCACATATTGTTAAAGCAGGTGGATAGTTCATCAAACTGCCCTTTGTTGATATTGTCCAATACTTCCTTATTTGGCACCATTGCCAACTGTATCAGCCGGTGCAATTCGGGGTCGGTGATTTTTACGCTTATCCAATGATTAAAGATTTCTTCAAGTTGCCCGGCCAGTTGATTGGAAATACCCATCACTTTGTGCGCCTGTTCCAGCCTGTCTTTGGCATTAGCGGTATGCCGTATTTTGATAGAATTGGTATGGTTACGCATGGCAGCGTTTAAGGTGTTGTTGCAACAAATTCTTATGGGCGTAAAGGCTGCGGTAATGCTGCCGAAACCATCGTGGGAAGTGGTCAGGAATACATACTGCTCTATTAAGTCCTCCCGGCCGACTTTGATATAAGACGGCAGTTTTGCCGTAATAAAAATTCTCTCGCCTTTGCCCAATGCCCCGGCGGTTTCGTACTGGATGCCATCACCCCCGACAATGGAATCAAAGAATGTAAAAGCGTCCCGGTTCTGTACGATTTCGTAATCCTTGCCGACTACACCCAATACTTCGTTGGTGTCGGTGCGGAGGGTGGCGAAATAATCCGGTACGGTAATTTGCGGGTTTTCGTATTCATTGCGCTGCGTATAGATTTTTCTTTTCGCTACGGTATAGTCCAGCCCGGCAAATTGTATTGCTTCTGCACTTGTCGGATAGTCCTGTATGACCTGGCCTAAGCCATGCCATGCTTTTTCTTTCACGCTGAAAAAACTGTGTTGCCCTGTCTGTTCGTTAAAATTGATGTTATGTGCCATAATTTGCTACCCAGCTTTAATTTCTATCCCGCAGGCGGTACTGCTGCGGTTTGATGAATGATTGATTTTTCAGAATGGTAAATCCTCTAAAGGCTCCGTGATTTCAGCCGCAGCGGGAATAGTTTCTTTTGTGGCTCCGGTAGTAGCTGCATTAGATTTGCCATGCAGTTTAACATTGTTGACATGAAAATTCAAACTGGCTTTGGCTTCGCCTTCGGCGTTTGTCCATGCGTTTACGCTGACACGACCATAACACTCTACCAATGCGCCTTTGGTTAAATAGGGTGCAATGCCCGGATTCAACCAATACGAGCAATTAAAGTAGGTTGCCACCTTCACGGCCATTTCGCTGCCTTTGGGTTTGTAACTGTCATTCACGGCCACCGAAAAATTGATTACCTGCCGTCCGTCTTTCAGGGTGCTGACTTTCGCATCCGCTGTGATTCTTCCTGTGATTTCCATAACTTTTAAAGTTTTAATGATGAAAAAAAATTGTTTTGTAAAAGAAAAAGGGAAAAAAGAAAGCTCTTCCCCCAGGCGGTTGCGCAGGAAGCAAAAAGGAAACGGAATAAATAGTATCTGGAAGAATCAGGGAAAGTATTTGTTTATGCCGTAGTCTTTTTGCCAACTAACAGCATTATCTATCGCAAATGCCTTTCTTCGCTTTCGCATTTGCCCCGGTTTCTTACAAAACACGCATCTCCTTATACCAGCAGTTCCGTTACTTCAATTTCAAGAGGAATCAGCAAGAAAAGCATTTCAACTGTTCGCAGATGACCATAAAAAAAAGTGCATTCCCATTTTTGGAAATGCACTTTTCAAAGCGACTTTAGTTACTTAATTATTTATGGCCGCCATATTGTTCATCACTTACCTGTTCCATCCAATCTACCACTTTCCCATTCAGGTGTTCCTGTATGGCGATATGCGACATGCCGATGGTGGCGGTTGCTCCGTGCCAGTGCTTTTCGTTGGGTTCAAACCAAACGACATCACCGGGGTGGATTTCCTGAATAGGTTCTCCTTCCTTTTGCACCCAACCTGTACCGGATGTAACAATCAGGGTTTGACCGAGGGGATGTGTATGCCAGGCGGTTCGGGCACCTGGTTCAAAAGTGACAGTAGCGGCCGCACCCCGCCGGGCTTCATTGGCGGCAAATAAAGGGTCAATGCGTACGGAACCGGTAAACCAGTCTCCGGGGCCTTTTGCTGAAGGCTGCGATCCTATTTTTGTTATGTTCATTATGATTTAATTTTTGTGGGTGAAAAACTATCCAATTAAAGAAAAAAATCACATTCATTTACCACTGTAAACAGGAAACTTACTTGCGTCTCCGTAGTCTGCAATCTGTTTAATATTCTTTAAACTTTCCATGTCGGCATCAGCAATTTCAAAATCCACGGCAGCATTTGTTTTCATGTGCTTAGGGTTTGCTGTTTTTGGAATTGGGAGTAAACCCAATTGCAGGCAATATCGAATGCCTATCTGCGGTATTGAGACCTTGTATTTCTCAGCGATAGCCTTTACATCTGCATTCTTCATTAATTCACCATGCCCGATAGGCGAATAGGCTTCAACAAGTATTCCATTTTGTTGGCAATATTCGATCAGCTCAACTGGTGTATTGCTGATGTGGGCCAATACCTGGTTCACCATTGGTTTAACAGAGCAGGATTTGAGAATATTGTCAACGTCGGCGATTTCAAAATTAGAAAGACCAATTGCTTTCAGCTTCCCGGCTGTATAAGCTTCTTCCAGCGCTTTCCAGGCTTCCCGGTTGCCTTCAAAAAATGGCTCACTTTCTTTGAATTTTGCCCAGGGTTTGGGGCTGTGAATGATCATCATGTCAATGTAATCAAGTCCTAAAGTTTGCAACGATTGATCAATAGCTGTAACGGCTTCTTTATAAGTCTTTATTTCTGCTGCAAGCTTTGTGGTTACAAATAATTTGTCTCTGCTTGCTTCAGCCGTTTTGATGCCTTCACCGATCCCGTTTTCATTGCCGTATGCCTGTGCGGTATCAATAAGGCGGTAGCCAATTTGTACGGCATCCCTTACGGCCTGTGCCGCATCTTTGTTTTCAATAAACCAGGTTCCCAAACCCAGCTTTGGAATGGTAACGCCATTGGACAGCGTATAGTTTTCTTCTAAAATCATTGTCGTATGCTTTTACGTTTTTTATTTTTATTTGCTTTTATATTCCTCATCGGTGACGGGTTGTAACCATTGCACGATTCCTTTTTCTGTATTCGGCACGATATACAATTGTTGCAGGCCGGTATCCGGACTGGCGCCATGCCAATGCTCCGCGCCAGGCGGACATTGAACTACGTCTCCTTTATGTAATAGTTGTTTAGGCTGTCCTTTAATCTGGTGAAAGCCCACGCCATCCGTAATAATCAAAATCTGGCCGGCAGGATGTGTATGCCAGTTGCTTCTTGCGCCGGGTTCAAAGTAAACGTTGCCAACTAAGGTGGTATAAGTACTGTCATTGGGAACTAAACCCATGTTCCAGGCTTTGCCCGTAAAGTTCCCTGCCGGGCCTAATTCACCTTTTGGAAAAATGTTATACAATTCACTACCCGCCGTTTCTTTTGAAGCTTTTTCCCTACAGCCCAATAATGCTACCGAAAGAAAAACAAGTACGACCAATAATAATGAATTGCTTTTATTCAATCTCATATTGTCTTTATTATGGTTAGGAAATGAGTTCCATTTTTACGGTTATTGAACCGTTACGCTTCAGTGCTTCAATGCCTTCGTCAATTCTGCCCAGTGGCACCAGTCCGCCTGCATAACCAAAGCCTTTATAAAAAATAGCCAGGTTACCCCAGGGAGCATAGTAGGTTATATCACCCACGGAGGGCTTATAACCTGCGGGTGCACCGGCGGTGTTCAGGGGCCTGGGCAGGTCGCTTATCTTTTCTGTAGCTGCGTAATCCGTTAAGTTCATGGTGAGTGGTAACAAAGACAAAAAATCATTGGCGGCTGCGCTCTGGTTCATCGTCGCAGTCAACACTGTTTCGCCAGCTGTTATCCGGACTATCCGGTTTACATGCACATTTTTCATACCACAAAACTATGGGGTTTGGCGGCCCCGCCGGTACGATAATCAAACCGATGAATAAGAAAATCAAACAAACCGGGTACGAAGCGCAGAGGGATTTGTTCCGGTAAGCTTTTTAAAGAAGTTATTGAAATAGGTAGGATACTCAAAGCCCAGGGCATAAGCTATTTCTGAAGTTGTCCAGTCAGTATGTTGCAGCAACGCTTTTGCTTCAGCAACAATACGTTCGGTAATATGCGTGGTCGTTGACTTGCCGGTCACCTCTTTTACAGAGCGGTTGAGGTGGTTAACATGCATGGCCAGTTTATTGGCAAACTCCTGCGCCGTTTTTAATTGCAAAGGACTGCTCGTACTTTCAATTGGGAACTGCCTTTCCAGCAATTCCAGGAACACTTTTGTGATACGGACTGCTGCACTGCTTTGCTTATGATAGTTTTCCGAAGGCTGCATTTTCAATGCCTCATGCAGTATTAAATGGATGTAGTTTCTTATCAGGTCCGCTTTGTTTACATAATCACCCGTTTGCTCGGCAATCATACGCTGAAATAACGTATTTAGAAAATCCCTTTGACTGTTGGATATGGTTAGTATGGGGGTTCCGTCTATTCTAAATAAAGGCGATTGCTGCAAGCGCTCGGCCCGATCGGAAAGATTTAGGAACTCTTCTGAAAACAAACAGGTATAGCCCCGATACGATGTTGAAATAGTCTCCCATGAATAAGGAATATGGGGATTACCAAAGAATAAAATCGTCCCTTCCTGCTCAAAACTCCTGTCGGCGTAGTGAATGATGCTTTTGCCGGTGGTGAGGCAGATCTTGTAAAAATCTTTCCGACTGTACCGTCGCACTTCATTGCTGTCCTGTTCAATCTGAAAGACCTTGAAGCCTTTTAGCTTCAATTCATCATTGAAGGCAGAAACGGAGCGGGTATTTTTAACAGGCATAATGCAAAAGTAAGAAATTCAAACAAATCACCGGGATGGAACAGGTTTCTTATACCGCATCCATTCTCTGCTATTTTAGCAACATACCCGGCTGCCCATTGAGCGGAACGATGAATGGATTGCGACGCAACAGGCGATGCCATGAAATGCAAAAGCCGGTAACAAAACATTCCTGAAAAAATCAGGACAATAATGCTTCTTTGTATTGGCGAAGTGTAGTGAGGACAACTTGTAGGATGCCTCTCATGGAATGATCAAGAGAAGAAAGACCGTTTAGTTTGAAGGTTTGAAAGGCATCCCGTAAAGGCTGAAATTTTTCTTCGCCTTTATCTAAATGAATGCCGCCTCTTACATAAGCGTAGAATTTTAAAATATCCTGTACTGTATAAGGTTGCTGTAAAAAGTAAAAGCATTTGAATTTTAAAAAAGCGTCTTTCTTTAACTCCGCAGGATTCAGCGAAAGCGAAGGATTGATTTCTTTCCATTCCAGCACCGGTAGCAGATCATCTGGCCGGTCATGCCATGGATCGTTATTGACCCGGTAGGTGATCGGTAATTGCTTCTCTTTGTTCAATACATCAATCAAAGGTGCGGAATCAAGCAATAAATAACGAAGCGTGGCACTTGCGTCAATGAGTGAATAGTTAGAAAGTTCGCTGTGAAAGCTTTCTAACTCACGAAATTTTCGTGCGAACATCAATTTATAATGTCCCATACTATGCTCCATGATCCGATTCCGATGAATTTATCTTAGGAAATGATAATTTATGGGCTATTTCTCACCAATCGGGATTAATGAACTTCCTTTTCCTTTCTTCCTCCCCACTTTTCAGTTCGTAAGCAATTTGTTGTTTTATATAGGCTTTGATAGGGATCAGATCGAGCTGATTCTGGGCTTTCTCAGTAAACACCATAATGTTTTGCCATTCTTTGGCATGAAGTTCACCGATAATTGTCTCCCCATTGTACATCCCACCGTTGCCTCGCCAATATATCTCCCGGAAAGTACCCAAATCGGTATTCAGGGAAAGGTAATGCAGAAATGCAGTTTCAAAGAAATCAGGAAAGTGATGCCGAACAATATCAAAGATGGCATTCATTTTATTTGTATCGGTATTGTACAAGCTGATGTAATCAAGAATAAAAGTTTTTGCCCTATCCTTCTGTGCACCACTAAGGTGACTAAATAGGATATTTAAAGAATATTCACCGATCCCAAAATAGGGGTTATGCTCAACAATCAGGTTGGCAGCCTTCTTAATAATTTCTGAGTGGTTTTCCAAATCCCATAAAAATGGCAGATGATTATGCGTATTCCGGTTATGCCAGTCCTTGTTAGTATAAAACTCGCTTAAGTAGGTAAATAGAAAATTTTCATCTTGCTCAATTATAGTTTTAAGACCGTTTCGTTCAAGGTCAAAAAGATTGCTTAGCTTTTCCTGTTGAATATATGCCTTACCGACAAGCGCTGTGTCATTGACAAATTTCGAATACTTTTCAAAAAAGTGAAATGATAACCTGATGGCGAGCTTTTCATTTTCAATTTTAGTCACAACTATATTAAGAGCGGTTTGAACAATATCCTTGTCAACAGGTAGGAATTTCTCGATACTCTCAAAGCGCAAATAAGAAATAGGGACGTCAACAGAATTTAAAGTTGAAATCAGTTCATCTCTAAAGTATTCATCACAAAATGCCTGGGGAAGGCAATCAAAGAAAGAAAGCTGCCAGTAAACCTTATACTCGTGTACCCATGAACTGAGAAGATTCCAAAGCCTTTTTATCCAATCTTCTCCGGCCTGCATAATTGCATTTACAGGCTTATAAAGTGGGTTTAATCCCGGGGGATAATTTTGAAAAAGGCTTGCCAGTAACTGAAAGCCCAGCTCGTGATTACGGATAAACGTTTCTTCTGCAATAATATCTAGGGACTGATAAATACCCCATCCATTATTGCCTTCAAGGGATAAAGTATTTTGAATCGCTTTATGCAACTCAACGAATTCAGTTTGATCTTTAAACTGAAATGATGCTCTGATATCTTCTTCTTTCAGTTTTTGAAAATCCTCATATTTTTCAAAGTCATAATCCTGCTTACCCCTGACCCTGTTCCAGTCGAGCTTACGGAAGTATTCATATTCTTTACTTATAAAACGTTCGTTTAATTTTTGATAACTTCTGTCAGCAATGTCCTCCCTGTTTAGCCATCTTACAAACTCACGAACAAAGTAAATGTTCTCAAAAGAGGAAGGATCGAGCTTGGCGTCGATAAACGGTATTATAAAAGAAAGATCGAATTTTAAGATTTCAGGAATGGCTTTTTCAAATCCCGGCTTAAACTTTTTTAAAACGGCAAGCACTTCCTGCGGATACTTCTCATAAGAATCAAAAAGCGCAACCCATATCTTCTTTCTAAAGTCTTGTGTGACCTCGTAGAATGGCAAGGGATACTGGTAAAAAGTAATTGTATTGTTTCTTCCTCCCTTTGTGATTTGAAAATGATGCCCAAGGAAGGTCTGTGCCAATGCAAAAAAGGCCGATACAAAATGAGGTTTTCCTTCTTTAAAGTTCTTAATAAGCAGATCAAAGAGTTTTACTTGCCTGATAAAGCCTGAATGTTCATCAGGCTCGTCAAAAAGAATCTTTTCCCGAATCCTACGTATTAGTTCAGGAAGTTTCTCAGGCTTTTTCCTGCAATACTCAAATGCCAGTTCTAAAGAAGAGGTGAAACTCTCTGTTGGGTGGTCAAATAAGTGAATAAGGAAATCCAGCGTCTTATCTCTGTCCCAAACAAAGGCATTCATCTCATAGTCACTATCGTAAGATCCACCTTCCGGCTCTGGCAGGTCTTTTATTCGTTTATAGAAATAGGCCAGCATTTTCTCTCTTTTATAAAACCAGAACAGAGAGAAGAATTCCATTGCATTTTCTTCATTATTTGAATTTGAATAGAGGTATTCATCCAGGGTGCCATTTATTTTTTCAAAGACATTTTCATATCCGAATGAATTGTTGGACGGAATAATAGTATCTGAGAATCGCTTTTTCCAGGCAGGGAAATAATTAAACAATAATATTCTGAACGGCAAGATTTCGTCCTTGATAAACACCTTATAAAAGAAATATGTTGCCATCACTTGTTCGGAAACCCGTGCATGGCTATACTGCACTTCCAGAAGTTCCCGTTTGTGAAGCTCGTCAATAGCTTCGTTGAATTCGTAGTAGTCAATGTCAAAGTCTTTCAGAAGCGTTGTAATGAAAGGTTTATCAGTCCTGTTGATGGTAAAGAAAAAAGAAACAATGCCGAGTGTTTCTGTTAGCGTTTTATTGGTGAAGATATCCGAGTCTTTGATAAAGGTTTGAAAATAAGAATCGTACAAATCTGAGATGTCGCCCAACAAAAAAAGCTGTTGCTGCTCTTTGGCTAACCTTGCTGCCATTACAGCAAGGCGTGCATTCCCATCTGCCAGTTCAATAATTTTCTTCTGATATTTTGGATTTAAAATCTGAAAGGAATCGCTTTTAACGATATCAGTAATTTCCTGATCGCTGAATTTGTTTATGGTAATTTCGTGCGGGCTAAATTCCGAACATTCATTTTTCACATCATTGAATGCATAGCTCCGGACAGTGATTAATAATTTAATATTACCCTTTCTTCTTTCCTTGAATACTCCGAGGATCTGTTTGAAATTTAGAAGTTGCCTGTTAGCATCGTCAACCAACAAGACATAATCTTTGTCGGTTTGAAGGTGAATGCGCAGATCTTCGCCGATATCCATATCTTTTTTTGAGACTGCAAAAGCCGTATAACAGGGATTGGCCGCCAGGAAATTGTTCAGGGATTCAATTGCTATTTTGGTTTTGCCAACGCCAGGAAAACCTGAAAGAATCACGATGTTATTGGCCAAAAGATGGTTGTCAATATCTTTTAATTCATCCTTGCGATGCAAAAATTGATTGTTCAGCGGAGTAGAAAGTTTTCCAGCTTTATTATCATACTCTTCAATAAAATTTTGTAGTGGTAAAAGCTGTCCTGTATCCAATGGAATACCTAAAATATCCTTGGCAAGGATCAGGTACTTGGAATAAATCTCAAGTGCCAGCCAATCAAGACCGATTAATTCAATACGAATGTTTTTAGATTCGGCATATTTGGTTATTTCTGTTTCTTCCGCTACATCCAGCCGCGAGTTAAAACAAATAATGATCTTGCTGACATCAGCGGCGGGTATCCCGGTTTTTGATTCATCCAGGCACTTATCAATATCATCTTTGATTTTTGCAACAAGTCCTTCCTCTTTTGTGGTATATTCCACATAACGCAGGCTGCCGTCTGCTAATCTAAAAAAAGTATCAGGCGTGCCTTTTACTGTCTTTTGTTTTCCTAATTGGCTGCCGGTGCGGTTAATGCTTGCCAGTTGCTGCTCTCTTAATGCGAGGTACACATCACACAAATTCTGAAATGCGGCGCTGTCAATTCCGATAAGTTGTTGTTCTATAAGTTTAAGCCTTCCGTTCATAGTGAGAATTTTAAAGACCGCCCTTGATGGATCACCAAGAACGGCCTGTTAAATTAGCAATGACTATTTACCGCCGTATTTCAGTCCGGTAGGCCTGAAATTGAACGTTGGATTTTTCTTTGGTGCAGGGTGGCCTGTAGCTGTCTGTGCAATCGTAGCCACTCTCAAAACCTCGACAGTTTCAATGTTATTGTCATTCCAAATCGGAGCATCAGACCCCCAGTAAATCCTATGTACAGGATGTCCGTTGGTCGTTTTTCCCACTACATAGGTTCCCTTGCCCGTCCTAAGGGAAACGAATTCACCCTTCTTTACATGTATTGCGGGAAATCTGAAGTAGTGCCTGAAAAGATTTGAAAGGTCACCATTTGTATCAAATGTTCTGTCAACAACTGCGTAGTCGTGCAGGTTGATGTTCTCGGTGGCTTCCAGCAGAAGGTATTCTTCAGAAGCATCACCATCCTTTTTTAGATTGTCTATTCTTAAACTCATTTTTTGAATTTTTATTTGTCATAAATGACTGTTTTTATTAGTCCTCGCTTTGGTACATCACCTCTCGTAGCAGCTCGGTTCTCTCCGGGATATGACAAAAAATGAGTTGGAAAAGATTTGGTTGCTATTTTTAGATTCCTATCTTCGTCCTGTCTAATTAAACATCTCCTGCCTGAAGGGGTGAACAGCCCCCGAAGAATGTACAATCCGGTACATGGTTTCTTCTCTATTCATTGTTCCGCTAATAGTTGTTTTCAGGCGTCAAAAAATCTGCCTTCATGCTTTTACCTAAGCAAAGGTGTAAAAAAGTCAGTTGACGCAAATGGATTTTGTCCAATAATACCCACAAAGGGGTTGTTTGCGACACTCACTACTGTCAGCGAACTCCTATTAGTCAATTCGCTGTCAATTTTGGCAGTGTTTCCTTCTTTTTGGCCCAGTATATATAGATATAAATATGCAGAAAAGTAGAAAAAGTCCTCCTGGCAGGTTAACTCATCCACCGCAAGTGAGAATAAAAGGGACAGCCTATAGTATATTATACATCAAAATCAATTGATTTTCAAATTTTTACCTTAAAAACTTTAAAAATTATTATTCTTGGCCAGAATAAACTTTTAAAGTTTAAAACGAAGCAATAAAGGGCGGTTTTTCACCTTCCAAATTAATAATATCGGGTTGATGGGATTTTTAACCTGGTAGGTTAAAATGGCGGGGAAACTGTAGGAGCAGAATGGGTAGAATGATCAGCCGGTAAGGGTCAGAAAGCTAATAATTCCTGCCTCTTCAGTTCATTCCACACCAGCATCTTTTGCATATAAGCCGGGTGCTGTAATTTCTTATACATTGCTTTATTTCCTTTGTCTGCACTCTTCCAGTCATCGAGGTATTTATCTTCTACTTCACTATTCATTTTCATTTTGCGGCGAACAATCAGGCTGGCAATGATCCACAGATCAATGATGTTTTCCGGTTCGATAATCAGGTTATCGGCATTGAAAACATTCTTATCTACACCTTCTGTCAAATCTTCAAAAACTTCCATATTGGTATCGGAAACGCATACCCATTTATCCAAGGCTTTTGCTTCTGCTTTGGTCAGGGTATTATGCAAAAAACCAATGATCAACCGGGCGACTTTCACGCTAATGAACTGCTCTTCGTGTTTCATGGTTAAAGGTTTGCAACAAAATTGGCTATATCCTGTAAGAAATAATTGCGCAAATGGAAGTATTTATTATTCGAATGGATTTTTTCATAGATGCTTTGGCTTATCCATGATACTTGATGGCCAACCGGTAAGTTTTTTGCTTAACCGCTATTTCTTCTTCGCTGCTTTCTTTTTGGGTGTTGCTTTCTTTGCTTTCGGGGAGATCAAGCTTTGCAGACTTTGTATCTTAGATTGCAATTCATCGAACGTAATAATCTCCACATCCTTACTATTGCTTCTAAATAGTTCAAATGCTGATTTCTGCCCAGCGCTTAAACTGTTCAGGCTACCAATCATCACTACTGATTTCGAGTTAAAGGTTTCCAATGCTCCTAAATGCGCACTCTTCGCCTTCAGTGCATAATATTCTTTCTGAAAATTATCACGCTGGTTCAATACCTGGACTACGGCACCGCTTAAATCTTTTGTTGCGCTGAAGACATCCGTTCCCCTGTATGCTTTGCTTTCCACCAAAGCAGTGAGGTGAGTTTTTATTTCAAGAAACGAAACATTATTTGAAAGATCATTTTTAATAAAGAAGTCATTTAGCTTTCCATTCTTATTGTCCAGCGCTCTGCCGCCTACAAAGGCTTCGTCCTGGAAAAGCACAATTGGTTGCGCAAAAATGGACGAAAAGATCCAGTTATTTGCTTTCAGGAATGTTTGCCATTTTTTTTCAAGTGTAGGAGTATGCGTTTTTGTAGTTATGAATGTGTTGAACTTTGTCAGAGTATCTGCGATATATTTATTATCAATAACTTCCTTTGTTTTTGCCAACGCATCTTTAGTTAAGAAATCTGTTTTAAGCGATAACTTTTCGAACAATTCCTTTATGGCGTTTTTATCCTTGTCAGAAAACTCTGTAATATCATTGCCCCAGCTTGATAGTGATAATGCCAGCGAATTGGAAGAGTATGTCTTTGGTGGCTTGGCGACTACAGTAGGGAATAACAAATTAAGGCTGATTTGTACAGCCAGGTTTAATTCAGCTCTATTTCGTTGGAATACGCTACTCATTGATCCTTGTAAGTCTTTCAGATTTTGTTCATTCAGATGGAGTGTAAAAGATTTTTTATCTAATGCGGTTTTCCCATTTTTTTCAATGATTATTGTTTTAATTTGAAATTTTTCTCCCAACCAATAGGCAATAGGATTGAGGGTTTTTGTAAAGCCATAACCATAGGTTACGGCTTTAATAATCCCAACAGGGAGTTTTTTCTTAAAGCCTTTGTAAATAATCTTTTCAATGGTATCGTACTTCTGACCACCAGTAAACCCACGGGGATAATGAATTTCTGTATCTTCTTTTTTATATACTTCCCGTGAAAGTTGGTTAATCTTATTGTCCGAATCAACATAATGAAAAACATCCTTTGTTGTAGTACTTTTTTTCAGTTGTTCACCTTTTACAGCAGCCATAAGTAAGGTTTTTATTTCTCTAATACATATAAAGTTATTGCTATTTAATCAAGGACGATAAAGGATATTCGGTCAGAGGTGGGAGTTTATCAAAACTATACAAGCCTCTATAGTTTCCTGTATTTCTACTCTTTATACCAATACGTGCAACTTATGCTCCCCGGCGGTTGTCTGCACAAATAAAGGGTTTTCCTTATTTTTAGCCAGTGCAAGGTTTGCATCCATACGATGAACAGGAAGTCTTGCGGCAGGTGGCTGCCGGCAGTGAACCCGCTTTCCGACAATTGTTTTATCACTACCGGCCGCGCCTAATTGCTTTTGTATTAGGTCTTTCCCGGTCGGCAACGGCTGCCGAAGACATTGTGCACGACGTATTCCTGAATATCTGGAAAAACCGAGCGCAGCTCCCGGAGGTGCGGAATCTCAGCGGCTACCTCTTCCAGGCCGTCCGGTACGCGGCCCACGACCAGTTTCAGCGACGGGCCAAAGAAAAACTCATTTTGGCCGAATTGCACCGGGAGGAATATGGCGGGGACAAACAACAGGAAACCCTGACCCTGCAGGCGGTACAGGCGTTCCTGAAAGAGAGTTTGGGCAAGCTGACCCCCCAGCAACGTAAAGTCTTCCTGCTCAGCCGGGAAACGGGGCTTTCCCATGCCCAAATCGCCGAAAAACTGGGCATTACGACCCGAACGGTCAGCAACCATATCACCGAGGCCCTGCACATCCTGCGGGGGGAAATCGGGGCCTTTTATGGCGCCTGGGCGGTGGCTCTTTTTGTACTTCACGGCCTTAGCTAAAAAAAAACCGCCTTTTTTCTGGTTGTACCGCCTCGCTCGGCACTCTATCTCTGGGTAAGCCTTATTTTTTATTGAATTTATTCTCATGGAACAGTCCCGCCTATACTATTTATTTGACCGCTATACCACCGGTACCATCACCTCGCAGGAGGAACTGGAACTGGCTGCCTATGCGGTTGATCCTGCCTACGATGATGCTATTGCCGCACTGGAAGCCCGTTATTGGGAATCGCTCAAAGATCCCGCTGACCCATTGCCGGGAAGCGCCGACCAATCCCTCCGGACCATTCTTCCGGGTCGGGTAATTTCCTTGCGCAGGCGGATAAAGGTTGCGGTAGCAGCCGCTTCTATTGTACTACTGTTCGGATTGGGGTACTACTTCTTCTTTTCCAATACGAATCGTCCACCAAAGGAACTGGTGCAGGCGCCTGTCGCCAAAGATGTGGAAGCTCCCCGGGTGACCAAGGCTACCATTACGCTGACGAATGGCCAACGGATTTCGGTGGACAGCCTTACTCAATTGACACAAAAAAATGTGGCGCTTATCAAAACCGCCGACGGCCAGCTTGTTTATAGCGGCCATACCAGCGAGGTAGCTTATAACACTGTCAACAATCCCAGGGGAAGCAAGGTGATTGACATGACGCTTGCGGACGGCACGCATTTCTGGCTGAATGCCGGTTCTTCCATTACCTATCCGCTTTCCTTTACCGGCACGGAAAGAAAGGTATCCATCACGGGGGAAGCCTATTTTGAAGTGGCGCATGACGCCAGCAAACCTTTTATCGTCAGCAAAGGTGGAACCGCCATACAGGTATTGGGTACGCATTTTAATGTCAATGCTTACGATGATGAAGCGAGCATTAACGTGACGCTACTGGAAGGTTCCGTAAAAGTGATACAGGGAAATAATAATCGAATATTGAAGCCCGGGCAACAAGCGCAAATTACCAATACTATAACGGTGGTCAATGATGCCGACCTGGAACAGGTGATGGCCTGGAAAAACGGGCAGTTCAAGTTCAGCCGTACCGATCTGAAAATAGTCATGCGGGAAATCGGCCGGTGGTATGATGTAGACGTCAACTATGAAGGCAACATTCCGGTACAGTTATACAACGTGGACGTTCCGAGAAAAGTGAATGTCTCGGAAGTGTTGAAAGGGCTGGAATATACAGGAGCGCATTTTACCATTGAAGGCAAAAAGATCACGGTCCGACCCTAACCAAAAGTTCTTTGTCAGCCCAAATAAAAATCCCGCCAACGGCTAGGAAGGCGGGACGAGTCGTTTGAGTTGACCCCATATAAACAATTTGGAGACTGCTTATTATTTCATCAACCCAAACAAACAAAGTTATGCAAAATGCACTTTGGGGCGCCCGGTCATTATTGGCGGGCACACCAACCAAAAAACTGCTGCGGATTATGAAACTCACAGCTATCCTCTTACTCACGGCTTGCCTGGCGGCAAGCGCCAAGGGCCATTCCCAACATGTGACACTCACATTGAAGGATGTGCCACTGGAGAAGGTGTTTGCCGAAGTAAAACGGCAAACGGGATATGGTTTTGTTTACAAAGCCGATCTCTTGCAAAATGCTTCACCGGTTTCCCTTTCTGTCAAGGATGTCCCCCTTCAGCAGGCGCTTGACCTGTGTTTCAAGGATCAGCCCCTGACCTATAAGATCTTCCAGGGCTTTATCGTAATAAAAGGCAAGGATGACCCGGAAAATGTTGATGCCGATTCACCGCCTCCACCTATTGATGTACACGGCAAGGTTGTAGATGAGACAGGTGAGCCGGTAGTCGGCGCCAGCGTACAAGTGAAAGGAAATAAAAATAAAGGAACGAGTACAGATGCCAACGGTGAGTTTACCTTGAAAGGTGTAGATAACAATGCCACCCTTGTTATCAGCGCAGTGAACATTGTAAGCTTTGAAGTAAAGGTGAATAACCGAACTGACCTTGCTACGCTTTCTGCAAAAATTAAAGTTGCCGAAGGCGAGGAAGTAACAGTAAAATATAGCACGGGCTATCAGGAGATACCGAAGGAAAGAGCTACAGGTAGCTTTGATTTTATTGACAACAAAACATATAATAGAGGAGTTTCAACCGACATAATAAGCAGGTTGGAGGGGCTCGCAAACGGCGCTTATTTTAACAAAAATGCATCTGGAGGAATATTCATAAGGGGCACCAACAGCCTTACCTTGTCCTCTCAACCTTTAATTGTCGTTGATAATTTTCCATTTAAAGGTGACATTAATGCTATCAACCCTGATGATATAGAATCAGTAACCATACTTAAAGACGCTGCTGCTGCCTCTATCTGGGGTTCACAAGCTGGCAACGGGGTTATCGTATTAACCACCAAGAAAGGAAAATACAACCAACCATTATCTCTTTCGCTGAATGCAAATACGACTATTGGCGCAAAGCCTGATATTTTTGCCTCAAGAAATTTTATTAACTCCAATGACTTTATTAACGTCGAGCAATTTTTATTTGCTCAAGGGTTTTATAATAGCGATCTGACTTCATACGATTACAGAGTTATTTCCCCTGTCGTACAGATATTAGCCGATCAACGAAATGGATTAATTGATGCTGCCGCCGCGAAACAAAAAATTGATGCTTACCGGAATCTGGATAATAGGGCACAAATAAAAAAATACTTGTACAGTGTTCCGATTAATCAGCACTATGATCTTTCTCTTTCAGGCGGAAGTCAAACAATCAACTACTTTATTTCTGCAGGGTTTGATAAAAACCAAGATCAAGGTGGCGTTCAGATGACAAATTTATCCCGCGAAACCATTCACTCCATAGTAAACCTAAAGCCGTTAAAGGGACTAAATATTCAAATAGGATTAGATTATGGACATGCGGATAATTCGTCGAATGCCTCTGTACCATTCACACCTGGCGGCGGGAAAGGTACTTACTATCCTTACGCCATGCTTGCCGATAACCAGGGTAATCCCTTGGTTTTGCCCCGTGATTATGCCCAATATTTTAAAGACACTGCCGGAAATGGTAAACTATCGGACTGGAATTACAGTCCACTTGAAGAGGCTCGTTCTGGAAGCTCCTTAAGAAATCAAACAAACGACCTGCGATTTAATTTAGGGTTGAACTACGAATTGAATAAATATTTTACTGCTGGATTAAGTTATCAGCATACTTGGGAAGATAACCCCAATAAAACCATTCAGTCTGCCAATTCTTATTATGTAAGAAACCTAAGTAACCAATTTGCTCAACCTGATGGTCAAGGAGGATATTACTCGATTGTTCCACAGGGAGGCATAGTAAATGGAGGATTCAGTACTGTTTCAGCCGACCAAATAAGACCACAAATCAATTTTAATAAACGCTGGAGAGAAAAGCATCAATTGACAGCAATTGGATTTATTGATATCAATCAAACCAAACAGGCTGCTACTTATATGGCTACACTGTATGGATATAACGAGAGTAATTTAACTACCGTGCCAGTTAGTTATACAACGGGATACCCTTTGTTTGATGGGCTTGGCTACGGTGTGCTTTCTGGTGGGGGAGGCTTTACTGAAACCATTAATAGGACTGTTTCTTTTGGTTCGAACTTTGGTTATAGCTATTTGGATAAATATTTCATTTCTGCGAGCATCCGAAAAGATGAATCGAATATATTCGGTGCAAACACCAATAACAGGGGCATTCCCCTTTGGTCAAGTGGGATAAAATGGCTGCTTTCTAAGGAATCTTTTTATAAGTCAAAAGCGTTTCCTACGCTTTCACTCCGCGCTACTTATGGTTACCAAGGTAATTCAAGTAATCAACTGTCTGCTTTATCTATAATATCTTATCAAGGAACGGCAAATTATACAGGATTACCTTTCGCATATGTTCCATTTCCATCCAATCCCGATCTTCGGTGGGAAAAGGTTGGACAATTAAACGTTGGTCTAGATTTTTCAACGAAAAACAATATCATATCAGGCAGTCTGGAGGTTTTCCACAAAAAAAGCATTGACTTACTTAGTTCAGCCCCCGTTGATCCGACATCAGGATTCGCTCTACTAACAAAAAACACAGCGAATATGGTCGGGCATGGAGCGGACTTGCAATTAACTTTTAACGTTGGGCAGCACTCGAAATTTCAGTGGACCTCTACCCTGAATATGAGTTACATAAAGAATCGGGTGACAAAATATCTTTTAAAGTATTCTCCATCCGGTTATATTAATAGCGGTGGATTGGTACCAATAGAAGGACATGATCCATATGCCATTATCAGCTATCGCTTTGCTGGCTTAGATCCTACCAACGGCGATCCACTTGGATGGGATGCAAATAAGCAAATTAGTAAAAACTATCAAAGTTTAGTTAGCCCGAATAGCTTTGACGAATTAGTTGAGCAAGGGACAGGCAGACCGCCATTTTTTGGTAGTTTTTATAACACTTTCACCATTGGGCATCTCTCATTAAGTCTTGGAATATCCGGTAAGTTCAACTATAATTTTCGAAAATCAACCATTAGTTATACCGATTTATTTAACAGCTGGGCGCAAAACAGTGATTTTATCAACCGCTGGCAAAATCCAGGGGATGAGAAAATTACTACCATTCCTTCAATGATCTACCCTGCAAATTCAAATAGAGACAGGTTTTATCAGCAATCAGATGCAACAATTTTGAAAGGTGACCTTATAAGATTAGAGGATATGAAATTATCCTATGATGTTCAAAGGCTACGTATTTCAAAAAAATATGCCGTCAAAAATCTCTCTGTATATGTATATGCCCAGCATTTAGGTTTGTTATGGAAGGCGAATAAGGAAGGAATCGATCCTGATGCCGGTAGTTCATGGCCAGTACCAACACAAATTTCATTTGGAATTCGGTCGAAGTTTTAATATAGAAAACAATGACTCACAAATTAAAAGTTTACAATATGAAAAATATTAAATACAGTATTTATGTTTTTTCTGTGCTGTTCCTTTTATCATTAATGTCATGCAAGAAGTTTTTGGATGAACAGTCTGATAAAAGCCGCACAATACCGACTACCATTCAGGACGCTCAAGCCATACTGGATGGAAATTCAAATATGAATATCTACCCCAATATAGATGATGGTTCTTTAATGTCAGATGAGTACTTTATACTTGATACTTATTTTGACAGATTGAAGCCTAATATAATGGCTGAGATGACTTGGGATCCGAACGTTTTAGGTGATGACAATACATGGAAATCTTGTTATGCTGCTATAGTTACTGCTAACGTAGCCTTGGAGACACTAAACAAAATTTCGCCAAAGGCAAATGAGATTGATGCCTATAATCTTGCCAAAGGTGGAGCTTTTTTCTTTAGAGCATATGTACATTATCAACTGGCTTTAGTTTACAGCCTTCCCTATCAAACTTCAACTGCTAATCAAGAATTAGGAATTCCCTACAAAGCGACTTCTGATATTAACGAGCCAACCATCAGACCGACATTAAAAGACACTTATCAAAAAATAATAGATGATCTTAAGGAGGCAGCAAGCTTACTTCCCATCTCAGCAAACTTTCAAACGAGACCAATAAAGCCGGCTGCTCTCGGTATGCTCGCAAGGGTATATTTGTCAATGAATGATTATCAGAATGCGTATGATTTCGCTGATTCAGCATTACGGATGAATAATACTTTGTTGGACTTTAATCAAATTAGCTTGCCAAGCCCCTCGTCAACCGCCAATCCAATACCGGATTTTGCGGCGAGCATTACTCAGTATAATCCTGAAGTTTTGTTTTGGGCGAAATGTTCCTCGAGAGCCGCATATTTCTCATCCACTAACGGCATTTGTGACACGGTACTTTACGCATCCTACGCTGCTAATGATCTGAGAAAGTTCTTATACTTTTTTAAAAGAAATGACGGGAAGCCTAATACCTATGGTTTCCGAGGTGGGTACCTTCAATCTGCGGCACAGCCTTTTGCTGGAGTAGCAACAGACGAAATTTATTTAATTCGAGCGGAATGCGCTGCACGTTTAGGTCATGCTACTGATGCAATGAATGACTTGAATACACTATTGCGGAAACGTTATAATAATACATTTACCGACCTTACTGCAGCTGACGCATCAACTGCCTTAAGTTTAATATTGCATGAGAGAAGAAAGGAACTTGCACAACGGCATAATATGCGATGGTACGATCTAAGACGATTGAATCTTGATCCAAACTATGCTGAGACTATCAGCCGTATGCAACACGGCATTTTGTATACTTTACCTCCTAATGATCTTCGCTACGCTTTGCTAATACCGGTGAGTGTAATTCAGTATTCAGGCATTGAACAAAATAAAAGATAGGGAGAAATAGATTATTAAAAATACCAAGAACAGTAATACCATGATGAAAAGGACTATTTTCATAGTTGTCGGAATTGTATCGTGTTTGACTTTAAAAGCGCAAAATCGAATTAAACCACTACAAGTTGGAGATAAATGCCCTGATTTTTTGTTTCAGCATATTTCTAACACTAACAAATTACCTGTAAGGCTATCTGACTTTAAAGGTAAATTGGTAATACTCGATTTTGGGGGCTTGGGAGGATGCCCTCCGTGTATTAAGGGTGCTTTGGAATTGGATTCGTTAATGCGAAATGAATTTAAGGATAAAATTGCCTCTATATACTGTATGTCAAAACATGCCTGGGGTGATGAAGGTCCTTCCCTAGCTGAAAGAAAAAGACAGATCGTATTTTATCTACACAATGATAAACGAGGTAAACAACTTCATCAAATAGTTGATTGGGGCGACACTACTCTGTCTGATTATTTTCCCCACAGATTGTATCCGCACATGGTATGGATCGGTAAAGACGGAACTGTGCTAGCTATTACTAGCCAAGATTATTTAAAGCCTGAATATATCCGTGAAGCGCTGACAAAGAAAAGTCTTCAGTGGGAAACTAAATACGATGTAAAGAGTGGTTTAGATCTGAATGAGCCGTTTGTCGTGTACAATCAAATGAACACTCCATATTTAAATGGCGACTCAAGTGTTCGGTACTATAGTACTTTTTTAAATTATCTACCGGGTCTTAATAGATATTCACTTTCTTATTTTAACGGCAACGGAGTACGATACAACGTGCAAGGCAAAAAACGAATCGTAATGATCAATCAACCAATTGCTAAAATGTACTACGATCTCTTATGCCCCGGAAATGATGTTTCAAAAATCATTTACGAAGTACGGGATCAACTGAGATATGATGTGTTTAACGGGATGTTAGGCAAGTATAAACCTAATACTATAGAATCTCCTGATTGGAGGAGAAAAAACACTTATGGTTATGATGGCATATTTCCAAGCAGTTTGTCAAAGGATGATATTATCAAACGTGTTGTGGATGAAATCAATTATTCTTTAGGCTTAAATGGGAGAATGGAACAAAGAAATGTAAAAGTGTGGGCAGTGACAAGCAGTTTGAAGTATTCAAAGCAATTCGAAGTTATGTCATCTAATATCGCCGACTCAATCTATCGCGAAGGTAGAACCGGGGGGTATATTACCATTGGGAATTTGCTTTGGGAACTGGCCCACAGAGAAGGCTCTTTACCTATTGTTGATGAAACTCATTTTACAGAAGAAAGCCTTAAAAGCAAATATGTAAAGATTTCAGCAGCGGCTCTAAAGAGCAGGGAAATGCTAAATGACGAATTAATGCCTTACGGACTTTCTATAACAGAAGGCAAAAGGCAATTGGAAATGTTGGTGATTACGGAGAATGGATATAATCAAGATGAGAAATGAAAATTATTGTGGCTTTAATTGGTTTATTAATAACGTCCTATATATCTGCCCAGAAAGATATTAATGTCTTCCTGGGCACTTCCGGCGATCACGGCCAGTTATCTCCTGCTGCATCCTATCCTTTCAGTATGCTAAGCATCGGTCCGTTAACCTATCCCAGCACACATACTGGTTATGAATATAGAGCCAAAGATTTTTTAGGGTTTACTCATAACCGGATGGAAGGCGTTGGTTGTATGGGAAGTGGCGGCGCTATTTTAATCACGCCTTTTACCGGAAGTGATGCCACGAGTTGCAGACTTGACAAGAAAAAAGAAAATGGCGAACCGGGTTATTATCATGTGCAGTTCACAAATGATATTGATTGTTCCTTTGCAGTGGATAACAAAAAAGGAGTCGAACGATATATTTTTCCGAAAGGAAAGAAAGGGCTTGGTATTGATTTCTCGTCAGCTTTAATGAATGGCTTTGTCAGCGAGGCGCATGAGATTTTCGGCAATGAGATCAGCGGATGGCTGGAAGCAGGGACAACCTGCCGCCATGGTAAATACAAACTGTATTACGCTTTGCGAGCCAATAAAAATATTGAATGGAAAGAAAACGGGGATCACGTTGTTGTTACTCAATTCCCGCATGATACGGTTTTGCTTCATATTGCATTTTCGTCTGTAAGCGTAGAATATGCAAGGGCATCTTTGAGTAATCGTGATTTTGCTGATGTGCAGTCCACCTCCAAAGCTGGATGGCAAAAATTGCTTAATGCTATCGAAGTGGAAGGTAACCTGAAAGAAGCAAATTTATTTTATTCACTCCTGTACCGGGTACTTCAATCACCCTATGAGATTTCAGAATCAAATGGAGGTTACAGGGCTATTGATGGTAGTGTAAGCTCCCCTTATTTCTGGCCCACTCAGCATTAGATTTTTTTGTTTTTAGTAATCATACGGGAAACGGGTTAAATGTATTCCAGCGGTGGTACAAAACCCAGCGCCTGGTGGGGTCTTGAACTG